>Ga0160471_100003_pt1 | contig 753688 bp, 723 predicted proteins | sample HID1973K_E11MG_FD_108268 | JGI IMG/M metagenome (GOLD analysis project Ga0160471, IMG submission 108268) | Enriched mosquito-associated microbial communities from UW Madison campus, WI, USA - HID1973K_E11 MG | ecosystem: Host-associated > Arthropoda: Insects > Digestive system > Unclassified ... | reverse complement strand
TCGGGTTCGGCCGCCTATAACCTGGGTCTGTCCAACCGTCGTTCGCGCACCGTCGCGGACGCGCTGGTCGCCTCGGGCGTCAACGGCGGCGTCATCGCCCTCGACGGCAAGGGCGAGACCAACTTGGCCAAGCCTACCGCCGACGGTGTGCGCGAACCGCTCAACCGCCGCGCGACCATCGACATCAACTTCTAAAGCTTTAAGGGAACTGGTTGGGATTACCCAACCAGCAACCTGCGAAGCATGGAAGTCGTCGTTCTAAAGACATCGAGCCGTCGTCGCCTTCCCGGCGGCGGCGGTTTTGATGCTAAAAAACAACGCTCAAAGGGCCGCGTTTTAAAATTCCTGAACTTCGGGCGTTTTCGATTGATCGCGAAAGGTGGTCGCGACAAAAGGGCGACGATGCCCTTTGTCGACAAACTCTTCGGTTGCAACGGCCGTGCCGAAGCGGTTTCTGTTCCGTCATTGTACCGGTGGGCGTGATGGTAGACGTGCGTTCGTCTTCTCGAGTTCTGTCGGCGCGGCGTCGTCGCCGTTATAGATTAAGGGCAGATGACGTTCGGCCCAGCGTATCTCTGCGGCTGCGTACAGCTGCGCTTCCTCAGCCAACGGTCGTCTCTGCATTCCCCGCGACACGACAAGGTGGTCGACATGGCCTGTCGGGCCGTCGTTTCCTGATCGTTTCCGCACCTTTCGGATCGTTTGGAGCCGCACTGGCCTCGGTGCTCGAATCGCGCGGCGCGGTCGTCAATCGAATGATCTTCAACGCCGGCGATGCGATGAACTGGCGCAGACCGGGCGGCTTGGTGTTCAAGGAGACGGCGCAATCCTGGACCGATGGTCTGGCGCGCATCGTCGCCGATTTCAGCGACGTCATCGTCTTTGGCGAGGCCGGTGCCTACAACCGCGCGGTTCTGACGGCAGCCGACACCCTGAACGCTCGTGTCTGGGTTCTGGAAAACGGCTATTTTCGTCCTGATTGGATCACGGTCGAACGCAATGGCGTAAACGGCTCCAGCGCGCTGCCACGCTTCCGCGACGGATATCCCGAACCGGCGCCGAAGCTGCTCGAGCCTGTCGCGGTCGGAAAAATCCTGCCGCACCACGTCGCCAATATCAGCGCCTATCATACGGTGCAGGTCGCGGGAAAAGCGTTCTTCCCAAACTATACTGCGCCCTATGTCTTTTCCCCGCTCAAACAGTGCCTGGGCCATATCCGACGCTATGTCAGTCTGGCGTTCCGCCGGCCCGAGAACTGCGATGCCGACATCATTAGGGCCAGGGGCGAGTTCTTTATCGCCTGTCTGCAACGCGAAGGCGACGCGCAATTGCTGCGTTACTCGCGATACGCTGACAACCGCGCCTTCCTGACGGCCGTCATCACCAGCTTCGCCGCCAAGGCGCCGCCTGAGGCGCGCCTGGTGGTTAAGAACCATCCGTTGGATCCGGGCCTGGTCAATCTCCGGGCCGTCACGATGCGGCTTGCTCAGGAGTATGGCTTGATGGGCCGTGTCGATTTCATCGATGGCGGCAATCTGGCGGCTCTATGTCGGACGTCGTTGGGGATGGTGGTCAACAACTCCAGCGCCGCGCTTTCCGCGCTGGGCTTCCATACGCCGGTCAAGGTTCTGGGCGACGCCTTTTTCGACTTCGAGGGTCTGACCGACCAGAAACCGCTTGATGATTTCTGGGGCGCGCCGGAGGCGCCGGACAGCGATCTGTTCACACGCTTCCGCGCGCATGTGATCGCCCAGAGTCAGGTGAACGGCAACTATCATGAGCCGCACGCCATCGTGCCGACGGCGAACGGCATCGCGGACGTTTTCGAGCGGGCGTCAGCCTAGCCGAGCCGCCGCAGGGTGTGGCGCCCAGACCACCCTCATCCCTTGTCATATTGCTGTTACATAACTGTCGTCCAAGGTTTCAACATGCGCCCTAGAGGGGGCTGGATTGCGACAGGCGATGGACGCCTGACGCCAACGCCATTCGCGCCGTCCATCTGGGGATAGATGTAATGATTTCTCGCAAAAGCCTGATCTGGGCGACCACCGCCCTTGCCGGCTCGCTGGCCTTCGCCGGCGCCGCCTCCGCCCAATCGACCGGCACGGAAGCGACCGAAGTGCAGGAAGTGGTCGTGACCGGGACGCGGGCTCCGCGCGCCATTGCTGGCGTTACGGCTGAAACTTCGTCCAAGAGCCGCTCCAGCATCAATCAAGAATTCATCGGCACCCAGGCGTCGGGCCAGACGATCCTGCAGAGCCTGAACTTGGTTCCCGGCCTGAACTTCGTGAACTCCGATCCCTACGGCAACTCTGGCGGCAACATTCGTCTGCGCGGCTTCGACGGCAACCGCGTCTCGATCACCTTCGACGGCATGCCGCTCAACGACACCGGCAACTACGCCGCTTACACCAACCAGCAACTCGATCCCGAAATCATCGAGCGTGCCTCGGTGAACCTTGGCGCGACCGACGTTGACAGCCCCACCGCTTCGGCGACCGGCGGCACCATCGCTTATCGTTCGGCGACGCCGCTGGACGTGCGCGGTCTGCAGATCAACACCTCGATCGGCGAGTTCAACTACAAGCGCATGTTCGCCCGCGTCGACTCTGGCGAGTTCGGACCGTGGGGCACCACCGCCTACGCGACCGCTTCCTACACGAAGTACGACAAGTTCAAGGGGCCCGGCGAGCTCGAGAAAACTCAGTTCAATGGCAAGATCTATCAAGATCTGGGTGAAGGCAACTTCGCCAGCCTGGCCGCACACTGGAACATCAACCGCAACAGCCAGTATAACAACCAGATCACGCGCGCCCAGTTCGACGCCAACTCCTTCTTGGAAAACGACGTCGCCTGCGTTCGTCCGGTGGCTGTCGCCGGCACGGTGCAGGATGAGAACTCGGCTTCGACCCGCTTCTTGAGCGACGGCACGACCGCGACCGGAAGCTGCTCCAACTACCACGGCATCCGGATCAACCCCTCCAACACCGGCAATATCCGCGGTCAGTTCAGCTACGGCCTGACGGACAGTATTCGCCTGACCATCGACCCCTCGTTCCAGTACACCATCGCCAATGGCGGCGGTTACACCCTGGTCAACGAGCGTGACGATCGCCTGGATCAGAACCGCACCAACAACAACAGCGCGACCGGTCTGTTGGCCATCACCAACGCCCAATGCGCCACGGCGGCCTTTAACAGCACCGGCGTCGATCTGAACGGCGACGGCGACAGCTGTGACAACGTCGGCCTGTACACGCCGAACAACACCAATACCCATCGCTACGGCCTGACCAGCTCGCTGATCTGGAACATCACGGATTCGCAGCGCCTCCGCGCCGCCTACACGCTGGACTACGGTCGTCACCGCCAGACGGCCGAATGGACCCGGACGGGTGTCGACAGCGAGCCGGGCAACGTCTTCGGCGGCCAAGAGCGCTGGGGCGACAAGGACGCGCGGATCGTTGGTCGCGACGGTTCCTTCCTGCGCGGCCGCGATCGTTTCTCGATCGCCCAGCTGAACCAGATCGCCGTCGAATACGTCGGCGACTTCCTGGACAAGGCTGTGACGGTGAACCTGGGCGTTCGCGCGCCCTTCTTCGAGCGCCAGCTGAACCAGTACTGCTACTCGCTGAACGGCACCTCGACGGTGCGCTGCACCACCGAGGCCCCGTCGGCGACCCTGGCCAACGGCAATGTCAACTTCGCCTCGACCGGCACGCAGGCCTACATCCCGCCGTATTCGCAGACGATCAAATATGACGACGTTCTGCCGAACGCCGGCATCGTCTATCGTTTCGGCGAAGGCCACAGCGTCTATGCCAGCTACGCCGAGGGCATTTCGGTGCCGCGCACCGACAACCTGTATCAGCCGGTTCGCAACACCACGACGAACGCCCTGGACTTCACCACCGTCGTGCCGGAGACCACCAAGTCCTACGATCTGGGCTATCGCTTCCGCAACGAACGCATCATCGGTTCGGTCGCGGCCTGGTACATCGAATATAACGACCGGATCGTGTCGTCGTTCGACAATGACATCAACTCGCCGACCTTCGGCATCAGCATCGACCGCAACGTCGGCCAAGTTAAGCAGCAGGGTGTCGACGCCCAACTGGGCTACGTGCTGAACGACCAGTGGACGTTCAACACCTCGGCGTCTTGGAACGACAGCGAACTGCAAGACGATCTGGCCCTGTCGGCAACCACCTTCCTGCCGACCAAGGGCAAGAAGCTGGTCGAGACGCCGGAATGGACTTATTCGGCGCGCGTCGATTGGGATCCGACCGAAGCCTTCCACGTCGGTCTGCAGGCCAAATATGTCGGCGAACGTTTCTCGACGGACGTGAACGACGAAACTTCGCCGTCCTACGTCGTCGCCGACATGGACGTTCGCTACGAACTGCAGAACATCTCGATCCGCGGCGCCTATGTTCAACTGAACGTGACCAACCTGTTCGACGAAGACTACCTGGGCAACATCTCGACCGGCAACAATGCCTTGCCGGTGGCGGTGGGCGGCGGTGTCACGCGCTCTGGCCAGCCGCGCACCTTCTCGCTGGGCGCGCCGCGCACCGTCCAAATGACGGTTGGCTTGAAGTTCTAAGGCTCAGCCAGACTGAAACGACGAAGGGCGGTCCGTTCGCGGGCCGCCCTTTTCGTGGCTGACGTTGAAGTCGGGGGCGCTTGGGGCCATATGGCGCGGCTCCCAGTTCGGCCCTTCTTGAGGACGCCCGCATGACCGATCCGACTGCTGCCGCCATCCCCGCAGAATGGGCGCCGCACCGCGCCATGTGGGTGGGTTGGCCCAGCCATGCGGAATATTGGTTCGAGGCGCTGGAGCAGGCGCAGGACGAGGTCGAGGGTCTGGTGCGGGCTTTGGCCGGTCCGGGTCGCGAGCAGGTCAAGCTGATGGTCGGCAAGGCCGAGGTTCTGGCCGACGCCCAGGCGCGCTTTGCGGGCGTGGCGAATGTCGAGGTCGTGGCCGGCGAGTTCGGCGACGTCTGGCTGCGCGACACCGGGCCGATCTTCGGAGCGGGATCCAAAACGGCCGCTGCGTTCAAGTTCAACGGCTGGGGTGGGAAATACGACATGCCGGGCGACGACCTGGTCGCCGGCCAGATCGGCCGACATGCGGGCGTGGACCTGACCTGGAACGACTTTGTCATGGAGGGCGGGTCGCTGGATCACGACGGGGAGGGGACCGTCCTGACCACGCGCCAGTGCCTGCTGAACCCGAACCGCAATCCAGCCTGGAACCAGGATGAAGCCGTCGCGGCGGTGGCCCTGGAGAAGGCGGTCGGCGCCAAGGTGGTGGTGTGGCTGGGCGACGGTTTGCTGAACGATCACACCGATGGGCACGTCGATAACCTGGCGCGGTTCGTCGCGCCGGGCGTGGTCGCCTGCCCGGTCGCCTGGGGAACGAACGACGTCAACGCCGACGTCTATGACGCGACGGCGCGCGATCTGGCCGACGTGACCGATGCGGCGGGCCGTCGGCTGAAGGTCGTGCGCATCCCGTCGCCGGGCCTGGTGCTGGACGAGGACGAACGTCCAATCCCGGCCAGCCACATGAACTTCCTGATCGCCAACGGCGCGGTGATCGTTCCCACCTATGGCGATGCGCGTGCGTCCGACATGGCGTGTCAGGCGTTGAAGGACGCCTTCCCCGATCGCGAGATCATTCCGCTGCCGTCCAACGCCATCCTGACCGGCGGCGGCTCGTTCCACTGCATCTCCCAGCAGGAGCCCGCATGACCCGCAACATCACCGTCGCCGGCATCCAGACCTCGTACGGCGAGGACATGCAGGCGAATATCGACAAGACCATCGCCTTTGTGCGCGAGGCGGCGGGGCGGGGTGCGCAGGTGATCCTGCCGTCGGAGCTGTTCCAGGGGCCGTATTTCTGCGTGTCGCAGGAAGAGCACTGGTTCACTCAGGCGTATGAGTGGCGCGAACATCCGTGCGTCACGGCCATGGCGCCTGTGGCCAAGGACCTGGGCGTCGCCATTCCGGTCTCGATCTTCGAGAAGGACGGGCCGCAATATTACAACTCGCTGGTCATGCTGGATGCCGACGGCGAGGCGCTGGGCGTCTATCGCAAGAGCCATATCCCCGACGGCCCCGGCTATCAGGAGAAGTACTATTTCCGGCCGGGCGATACGGGCTTCAAGGTCTGGAAGACTCGCTTCTGCAAAGTCGGGGTCGGCATCTGCTGGGACCAGTGGTTCCCGGAAGCGGCGCGGGCGATGATGCTGATGGGCGCCGATGTCCTGATGTATCCGACCGCCATCGGCACCGAGCCGCATGATGCGACCCTGCACACGGCCGAGCCGTGGCAGCGGGCCATGCAGGGACACGCGGTGTCCAACGCCGTGCCGGTCGTCGGCGCCAACCGGATCGGTCATGAGCGCGTGACCGAGGTCGGCCAGACCTTCTACGGCCATTCCTTCATCGCCGATCAGCAGGGCGAACTGGTCGAGCAACTGGGCGCCGAGGAGGAGGGGGTGCTGGTGCACCGCTTCGATCTGGACGAGCTGGACAAATACCGCGCGGCTTGGGGCTTCTTCCGCGATCGCCGGACGGACCTGTACGGAGCGCTGACGGGCAAGGGCTGATTTAGCCCCGCATCGCCTCGACCGCTGCGACCAGTCGGTCGAGGTCAGAGGGCGTCGAAAGCCGGTGATCGCCGCCCTCGATCAGGTCCAGGCGCACGTCGCCGCCGGTCAGCCGTTCGACCAGCTCGACCTGATGTCGCCAGGGCACGACGTCGTCGGCGCGGCCTTGCAGGATGTGAACCGGCGCGGCGACGTCGATCACGCCGTCCAGCAGCAGCCAGTCGCGCGCCTCCTCGAACATGCGCCGCGTCAGGACGTATTCGCCCAGCCCTTCCTCGACGATCAGGGTCTCGCCCTCGCGCAGGATGGCCTGACGCTCGTGGTCCGCCAGGCCGGGCCACATCAGCCGCTCGGTGAAGTCCTGGGCCGGATTGACCAGGACCAGGCCCTTGATCCGGTCCGGCCGCGCCAGGGTCGCCAGCAGCGAGACCCAGCCGCCCATCGAGGAGCCCACCGGAATGACCGGGCCGGACAGGCTGTCGATCAGGGCGACAGCGTCCTCGCGCCAGCGGCCGATGGTGGCTTTTCTCCAGTCGCCGGAGGACTGGCCATGGGCGAAATGGTCGTAGCGGACGAAGTTCCAGCCGCGTTCGCGCGCGGCGACGTCCAGGGCCAGGGCCTTGGTCCCCTCCATGTCCGAACGAAAGCCGCCCACCCAGATCACGGTCGGGCCGCCGCCTTCGACGCGTTTGAAGGCCAGGGTTTCGCCATCGGGGCGGGACAGATGCTGGATGTCGGTCATGGCGCCGTTCTGCCCGGACTTTCCGCCGTCGTCACCCTTGACCGCGACGCGCGATGGCGGAACACAGACCCATGTCCGCACCCCAGGTCCTGTTCGTCACCTCCAATCGCATCGGCGACTGCGTCATCTCGTCGGGCGTGATCCGCGAGATCGCGCGTCAGGTCCCGGGGGCCGAGATCACCGTCGCCTGCGGCCGGCCGCCCGCGCCCTTCTTCCGCAATGCGCCCGGCGTGGTGCGCACCATCGTGCTGGACAAGAAGAAGCTGTCCGGCCACTGGCTCGATCTGTGGAAACAGGTCGTCGGCACGCGCTGGGACCTGGTCATCGACATCCGGGGTTCGGCGCTCAGCTATCTGATCCCGGCGAAGCGGCGCATCGTCTATAACCGCTCGTGGGAGACGGGCCTGCGCAAAGTCGAGATGGTGTCGCGCCTGATGGGTTCGCCGACGCCGCTGGATCCGGAAATCTTCCTGGACGATCAGGCGCGGGCCGAGGCCGCCGCCGTGATCGATCCGCAGCTGGCGGGCGGCGCGGGTCCCGGCCCGATAATCGCCCTGGCCCCCATCGCGCATCAGCCGGGCAAGAGCTGGCCCGCCGACCGCTGGGGCGCGCTGGTCGAGAAGCTGAAGGCCGAGCCGCGCTTCGACGGCTGGCGCTTCATGCCGGTGGGCGGGCCGGGTGACCGGCCCCCGGCGACCCCGGCTCTGGAAGCTGCTGGCCATGTCGAGCAAGGAGGGCGCGGCATCGATTTCGTCGGCAAGGGCGACATCCTGGCCTCGGCCGCCGCCATCGATCGGGCCGATCTGTTCGTCGGCAACGATTCGGGTCTGATGCACGTGTCGGCGGCGCTGGGCCGGCCGACCCTGGGTCTGTTCGGTCCGACCGAGTGGTGGCTTTATGGGCCGTGGGGGCCCAAGACGCGCACGGCGGCGTCCAACGAGACGCGCGGCCAGTTCGCGCCGATCGAGGACCTGACGGTGGATCACGTCTTCGACGCGGTGCTGGCGCTGCATGACGCCTACATCGTCGAAACGCCTGCGAACCCTTGAAAAATCGGGGCTCGCGGCGCATATTGCCGGCCTTGAGGGGAACGTGGCGATCGCCGCGTGCATTCGCTCATCACGACATACGCCTTCTCTGACCACATAAGGAAACGACGCCCATTCGCCGTCCCATGCAAGCGCCACCCGTGAAAGACGGGCCGCGTATGAACCAGGATATCCGCGCCCCTCGCGTTCTGCTCATCGACCAGAACGGCGAAAAACAGGGCGTCATGCCCACCTCTGCTGCTCTGGAAGCCGCCGAGGAAGCCGGGATGGACCTGGTCGAGATCGTCTCCACCTCCGAGCCGCCGGTGGCCAAGATCCTCGATTACGGCAAGCACCGTTTCCAGGAACAGAAGAAGAAGGCCGAGCAGCGCAAGCGCCAGAAGGTCGTCGAGCTGAAGGAGATCAAGCTCCGTCCCAACATCGACACCCACGACTATGAGGTGAAGGCCAAGGCCATGCATCGCTTCTTCGAGGAGGGCGACAAGGTCAAGGTCACCCTGCGCTTCCGCGGTCGCGAAATGGCCCACCCCGAACTGGGCATGAAGCTGCTGAACAAGGTTCAGGCCGACTTCGACGAAGTCGCCAAGGTCGAGTTCTCGCCCAAGATGGAAGGCCGCCAGATGATCATGATCCTGGCCCCGCGCTGATCGCGATCCATCGCTGAATACGAAACGCCCCGGTCCCACGACCGGGGCGTTTTTCTTTGCTGGAGAAACGGCTAAGCGTGGGAAATGACGAACGCCGATACGGTCGCTGCGCGCACCCCGCCGCCCAAGCTTAAGACACCGGCGCTGGCGGTGCTGTTTGCGACGGTGTTTATCAATCTGGTCGGGTTTGGGCTGGTGGTGCCGTTGCTGCCATTCTTCGCTCAGAGCCTGAAGGCTGAGGCGTGGCAGATCACGCTGATGTTCTCGGCCTATTCGCTGGGTCAGTTCTTCGCCGAGCCCTTCTGGGGGCGACTGTCGGACCGGATCGGTCGAAAGCCCGTGCTGTTGATGACCCTGATCGCCAATGCGCTGGGGTATCTGATGCTGGCCTTCGTGCCCAACATCTGGCTGGCGATCGCGGTCAGGCTGTTCACCGGCCTGGGCGCGGGCAATATCTCGACGGTTCAGGGGTATGTCGCCGATGTGACCCCGCCCGAGCAGAGGGCGGGGCGGATGGGTCTGATCGGGGCGGCGTTCGGCCTGGGCTTCATTGTCGGGCCGGGCTTAGGTGGATTGCTGACGCAGCCGCAGCTGGGACGGTTGGGCTATCAGCTGCCGATCTTCCTGGCGGCGGCGCTGGCGGCGGTTGCGGCGGTCGGCGTGGTCGTCTTCCTGCGCGAAAGCCGGGCCAAGGCCGATCCCGCCGCCCCGCGTCCGGCCTTCCTGGCGGGGCTGAAGGATGCACGCGACAACGCGGTGGTGTCGCGCGTGCTGGTCGTGACCCTGATCTATATGGCCGGGTTTTCGGCGATGGAGAGCGTGTTCGGCCTGTGGTCCGAGAGCCGCTATCAATGGGGCGCGCGCGAGGTGGGGCTCAGCTTCATGATCGTGGGCATCGTCTCGACGCTGAACCAGGGGTTCTTCGCCGGGCGGCTGGCGCGGCGGTTCGGCGAATCGCGCGTGCTGGCCACCGGCATGCTGTTGTTTGGAACCTCGCTGGTGTTGCAGGTGCTGGCGCCGGTCGCGTGGTTTCCCGCGACGCGGCTCGAGCTGGGCGCCCTGACGATCCCGGTCGTCCAGGGCTGGATCATTCCGATCGTAATGGCGATTGGCGCGTGCGGCATGTCGCTGGCCATGCCCAACATTTCGGCCATGATCAGCCGCGCCTCGCCGCCTGATCGGCAGGGGGCCATGCTGGGTCTGAACATGGCTTCAAGCTCGGTGGCGCGCATCTTCGGGCCGATGATCGCGGGCGCGCTGTTCTCGGGGCTGGGGCATGACTGGCCCTTCGTGATCGGGGCGCTGCTGACCATCCCGGCGGCCCTGATGGCGATCAACGCCGGACGCGTCATTCGCAGCGGCGAGGGCGGCGTCAAAGCCCCGGCCTGACTCGTCTTGCAATGGCGGCGCTCTTCACGTAGAAGCCGCGCCTTCGCGTACCGAACCGCCAGGCGAACAGGCATGCCTGGGCGGTTCTTAAACTCTGGAGAGACACCTCCCCACGGGCTCAAGCAGTCCGAAGGACGGTAGCCCTCCAAAAAGGAGACTGAAATGCCGAAACTGAAGACGAAGTCGGGCGCCAAGAAGCGCTTCAAATTCACGGCCACTGGCAAGGTAAAGGCCGGCGTTGCGGGCAAGCGTCACCGCTTGATCAGCCACAACTCGAAATACATCCGCCAGAACCGCGGCACCTCGGTCATGGCCGACGCCGACGCCAAGAAGATCAAATCCTACATGCCGTACGCCTGATCGGCGCGCGCTGTACGACTGATCTCCATCCCAAAGAATTTGAAGGAATAGCGACATGGCTCGCGTTAAACGTGGCGTAACCTCGCACGCCAAGCACAAGAAGGTTCTGGAGCAGGCCAAGGGCTTCTCCGGCCGCCGCAAGAATACCATCCGTACGGCCAAGGCCGCCGTCGACCGCGCCGGGCAATACGCCTATCGCGACCGTCGCGCCAAGAAGCGCAACTTCCGCGCCCTGTGGATCCAGCGCATCAACGCCGCCGCCCGTCTGGAAGGCTTCACCTACAGCCAGTTCATCAACGGCCTGAACAAGGCCGGCATCGAACTGGACCGCAAGGTTCTGGCCGCGATCGCCGCTGACGCGACCGGCTTCAAGGCCGTCGCCGACAAGGTCCGCGCCGCCCTGGCTTAAGGGCCGCGCTCAAGCCGCGAGCGACCGCGTCGCGAGCGTAACGCACTAAGAATGACGCCCGCTCCGGTTTCCGGGGCGGGCGTTCTTCGTTTCAGGCTGCCTTGGGGACGTGCGATGCCTGGCTCTGCGCCAGCACCATGCGGATGGCGTTCAGAAGGGCGTCGGGCTGGATGGGCTTTTGCGCCACCCCGTTCATGCCTGCGGCGATATAGTCCAGCTCGTCGCGCTCGTCGGCGTTCGCCGTCAGGGCCAGGATCGGCAGGGCGCCGGCCGGGCCGGGCAGGGCGCGGATGGCCCGCGTTGCGGCGACCCCGTCCATCACCGGCATCTTGATGTCCATCAGCGCCAGGTCGAACGGGCGCGCGCTGACGGCGTCCACCGCCTCGCGCCCATTCTCGGCCATCTCGCAGGTGCAGCCGAACATCTCCAGCAGCTTGCCGGCGACGAAGCGGTTGGTGGCGTTGTCGTCCACCACCAGCACATGCAGGGTGTCGTGCGGGGTCGGCTCAGCCATGGCCGGAGCGGGCGCCGTGTTCTCGGTCGCGACGCGCAGCGGCAGGCGCACCTGAAAGCGCGCGCCGCCCTGGGGCGAGGCGCCCAGCGAGATCGCCCCGCCCATCCGTTCGGCGATCTGACGACAGATGGCCAGACCCAGGCCCGCGCCCGCCCCCTCGCGCCCGGCCTTTCCGGTGTTGAACGGGTCGAAGATGGTCGCGGCCGCCGCCTCGGGCACGCCGGGGCCGCTGTCGTCCACGGTGAAGATGACCTCGCCGTCGGATCGGCTCTCGATCAGGGCGACGACCTCGCCCGTCAGGGTGAACTTCAGGGCATTGCCGATCAGATTGTTCAGCAGCTGCTTCAAACGCATCCCGTCAGCCCGAACGCAAGGAACGGCCAGGTCGGTGCGGATGGTCAGGGCCAGGGCCTTTTCCTCGGCCCGCGCGCGCCACAGGGCGTCGATGTCGAAGGCGACGGCCGACAGGTCCAGCGGCTCCTCCTCCAGCGTCAGCATGCCGGCCGAGGCGCGTGACATGTCCAGCGCGTCGGTCAGCAGCCGCAGCAGGCTCTGGCCCGAATCGATCACGGTGCGGACGTAGGGACGCAGCTCTTCCTGCTCCAGCTTCTTGTCCATCAGGGCTGCGACGCCCAGCACCCCGTTCAGGGGTGTGCGGATCTCGTGGCTCATCACCGCCAGAAACTCGGACTTGGCCCGGCTGGAGGCGACGGCCTCGGCCTCGGCCAGCGCCAGGTCGCGGGCCAGGGCGCTCATTTCCTCGGCCCGCTGGCGGTGCAGGGCCGCACCGGCCTGCACCACCTGCAGCGCCGTGCCGACGCCAACGTAGCGGCCGTCCGCCACCACGATGAAGCCCGTCAGCAAGGCGCCCAGTTCCGCCGCGCCATAGGCGTGGAAGAAGGCCTCGGCGCTGGTCGCCGCCTCCGCCACCGGCGCATTGCGGTCCATCAGGCTTTCGGCGGGCTTTCGGGCATACAGGGCGCGTCCGAACTCGGCCGCCATCCTCAGGGTGAAGGCGTTGCGTTCGATGATGCCGAGGGGGCGGCCATCGTCATCGACGACAGCAAGGGCCAGCGTGTTCGGCTCGGTCTGGAACCGTTCGAACACATCGGCGCCCGGCGTGGACGGGGCCACAGGCGCGATCAAGTCGACGAAATCACCGATCAGCGGCATCAAGGTCCTCGCAAGTCCGGAGGCCTGATTAGACGGTGATATTTAACGCCAGCTTTGCCGTTCATGAACCTTTCGCGGCGGGTTTTCGACAGTCGATCCGTGGGCGGATGGAAAGTCCGTATTGCGCGCGATATTCCCTCGCGCACGCGACTTCGATAGCCTCGCCGCATGATGCGCACCCTGATCTGCGGCCTGGCTGCCGCCCTCGCCCTGATCACTCCCGCCGCCGCGCAGGATCGACGCGTCGCCGTGACCTTCGACGACCTGCCGTTCCAGACCGATGCGGCGACCCTGTGCGATCCGGCGCGCCTGATGACGATCACCCAGGATTTCGTCGCCATGCTGGAGCCGCTGGATACGCACGGCACAGCCTTCGTCAATGCGGGCAAGGTGTGCGAGGTCGAGCGCGCCACGATCCTGCCGCGCGTGCTGAACGTCTGGCTGGACGCTGGTCTGGACCTGGGCGACCACACCAACACCCATCTGAACATCCACTCGACGACGGTTGAGGCCTATCTGGCCGACGTGGACGCCGGGGCGCCGATCGTTCGGCAGGCGCTTGAGGCGCGCGGCCAGACCCTGCGTTGGTTCCGCCACCCCTATCTGTTCACCGGCGAGACGCAGGAAAAGCACGACGCCATCGCCGCCGGCCTGGCCCAGCGCGGCTATACGATCGCGCCTGTGACTCTCGACAACAACGACTGGATGTTCGCCGACGTCTATCGCAAGGCCGAGCAGATCGGCGATCAGGCGCTGATGCAGCGCATCGGTCAGGCCTATGTGGCGCATATGGCGACGGTGCTGGACTTCTTCGAACCCTACAGCGCCGAGGTGGCGGGCGGGCGTGAACCGGCGCAGGTGCTGCTGCTGCACGCCAACACCCTGAACCAGGCCTGGTATCCGCAGATCCACGCCCTGTATCTGGCGCGCGGTTATCGCTTCTTGCCGCTGGAAGAGGCGCTGGCCGATCCGATCTATCAGCACCCTGACACCTATGTCCGCGCCAACGGAATCTCGTGGCTGCATCGCTGGATGCAGACCGACGGCCGGCCCATCCGCTGGGAGCCGGAACCGCCTGCCTGGATCGTTGCGGCCAACAAGGCGCCGGCGTCGGAACTTCAGGCCATCGCATCGGCCCCTTGAAGGGTGACGAAACGGCTTCCACCCGTTAAGGCACGGGGCAAATGACCGATCTCGCCACACTCGAACTCGACCTGATCAACGCCATCGGCGGCGCGGAAACCGTCGCCGCCCTGGAAGAGGTGCGCGTCGCCGCCCTGGGCAAGTCCGGCTCCGTCTCCGGCCTGCTGAAGGGCATGGGCGCCATGAGCCCCGACGAACGCCGTGAACAGGGGCCGATGATCAACGGCCTGCGCGACCGCGTCGCCGCCGCCATCGCCGCAAAGAAGACCGCGCTGGAAGCCGCCGAGCTGGACGCCCGCCTGCTGTCGGAACGCATCGACCTGACCCTGCCGGCGCGTCCGCGCAGGAAGGGCGGGGTCCATCCGACCATGCAGGTGATGGACGAGATGATCGCCCTGTTCGCCGAGATGGGCTTCGCCGTGGCCGAAGGTCCGGACATCGAGGACGACTTCCACAACTTCACCGCCCTGAACTTCCCGCCCAAACACCCGGCGCGGGAAATGCACGACACCTTCTTCCTGAAGCCGGACCCCGAGACGGGCGAGCGCAAGGTGCTGCGCACCCACACCAGCCCGGTGCAGGTCCGCACCATGATGAGCCAGAAGCCGCCGATCCGCATCGTCGCCCCGGGCCGCACCTTCCGCAAGGATTCGGACGCCACCCACACGCCGATGTTCCACCAGATCGAAGGCCTGGTGATCGACCGCGACATCCACATGGGTCACCTGAAGACGACGCTTCAGACCTTCATCGCCCGCTTCTTCGAGCTGGACGCGGTCCAGGCGCGGTTCCGTCCGCACCACTTCCCCTTCACCGAACCTTCGGCCGAGATGGACATCCGCTGCGACCGTTCGGGCGGGAAACTGGTCTTCAACACCGGCGACGATTGGCTGGAGATCCTGGGCTGCGGGATGGTGCATCCCAATGTGCTGAAGAACTGCGGCATCGACCCGGACGAATATCAGGGCTTCGCCTTCGGCATGGGGGTGGATCGGCTGGCCATGCTGAAATACGGCGTGCCGGACCTGCGCCCCATGTTCGACGCCGACACCCGCTGGCTGTCGCACTACGGCTTCTCGGCCTTCGCCGCCCCCAACCCGGCCTCGGGCCTGAGCTGAACGAGTTTCAAGATGACCGATCAAACTGAAACGCCGATGTCGGCCGAAGAAAAGTTCGGCCGAGATCTGGTGGCCCGCACGACCTTTGAAAAGGAGGCGGTGTGGCTGCCGTCGTTGGCTGTTCACCACATGAACGCCGGCAAGACGTTCATCGAGGACAAGACCTTCACGAACTGTCTGATCGAAGGACCGGCGGTCATGGCGGTCATGAACGGCACGACGTTCGACAGCTGCAACATGGGCGTGGCGTCCAATCCGCGCACGCTGCTGCTTCAGCCAATGGGCGATATGATTGCGGGCGTCGTGGGCATGTCCAACTGCCGCTTTGTCCGCTGCCGCTTCGTGCAGGTTGGCTTCACCGGCGCCCCGGATTTGCTTGAGCAGATCGAGGCCGACCTCCTCAGCGCACGGGAGAACCAAGCATGAGCCGGCTTCCGATCAACCGTCCCGTCAATCTTGCGCGTGACCTGACCCAGACGACGTTCGAGAACGTCGATCTGAACCTGCACGATCTTTATCAGCACTGCCGTGACAAGGGCGCGGTCGTGGGGCGCACCTTCACCGGTTGCCGGCTGGATGGCCCGGCGATCGTTCTGGTCGGACCCGGCACGACGTTCGATGAGACGAACTTCGGCGACTCGCGCGGGGGTATGAAGAATCTTCTGCTTCAGCCGATGGGAGACAAGGCGCTGGGCACCATCCCGATGCATGACTGCACCTTCGTGGGCTGCGAGTTCTACAATGTCGGCTTCACCGGAGCCGCCGAGATTCTAGAGCAACTGGCGGCTGTTCCGACGGTGGCGGGGCCGACGGCATGAAGTTCACCCTGTCCTGGCTGAAGGACCACCTCGAAACCGAGGCGGATGTTCAGCAGATCGCCGAGGCCATGACCATGGCCGGGCTGGAGGTCGAGGAGGTGCTCGACCCTGCCGCCAAACTGGCGCCCTTCACCGTGGCCAAGATCGTTTCGGCCGAGCGGCATCCCAACGCCGACCGGTTGCAGGTCTGCCAGGTCGAGACGGTCGATGGAATGAAGGAGATTGTCTGCGGCGCGCCGAACGCGCGGGCGGGCCTGACCACCATCTACGCCCCCATCGGCGCCTGCGTGCCAGGTTTGGGCGTGACCCTGGTCGAGAAGCCGGTGCGAGGCGTGGTGTCGAACGGCATGCTGTGCTCGGCCTCCGAGCTTGAGCTGTCGGACGAGAGCGACGGCATTCAGGAACTGCCGCCGGAAATCCCCGTCGGCACGCCCGTCGCCGGCCTGTTCGGCGCCGAGCCGGTCATCGATTTCGAGGTCACGCCGAACCGGCCTGACTGGCTGGGCGTCGCCGGCATCGCGCGCGATCTGGCCGCCGCCAGCGTCGGCAAGCTGAAGCATTTCGACATCGCCGTGGTGCGCGGGGCCTTCCCCTCGCCGGTCAGCGTGCGGCTGGAGGCGCCCGAGATGTGCCCGGTCTTCGCCGGTCGCGTCATTCGCGGCGTCAAGAACGGCCCGTCGCCGGCCTGGCTGCAGAAGCGACTGACCGCCATCGGCCTGCGCTCGATCAACCGTCTGGTCGATGTAACCAATCTGATCGCCTATGACCGCGGTCGCCCGCTGCACGTCTATGACGTCGCCAAGCTGTCGGGGACCGAGATCGTGGTGCGTGCAGGCCAAGTGTCGGCCGCGACCGGCGAGCACGAACATCTGATCGCCCTGGACGGCAAGACCTACGCCGCATCCGCAGCCGACTGCGTCATCGCCGACGCCGGGGGCGAGCGCCCCATCGGCCTGGGCGGCGTCATGGGCGGGGAATCGACCGGCTGCGACGAGACCACCACGGACGTCTTCCTGGAAAGCGCCTGGTTCGACCCGCTGGTCATCGCCCAGACCGGCCGTGCGCTGGGCATCCATTCCGACGCCCAGTACCGGTTCGCGCGCGGCGTCGATCCGGTCTCGGTCACGCCGGGTCTGGAACTGGCCACGCGCCTGATCCTGGACCTGTGCGGCGGCGAGCCGTCGGAAATTGTCTTCGTCGGCGAACCGCCGGCGAGCCCGGCGCCCTTCGCCTTCGACCCCGCCTATGTGAAGCGCCTCAGCGGCATGGACCTGGCCGATGACCGGATCGGGACCATCCTGGGCCAGCTCGGTTTCCTGGTTCAGGCCGCGCCCGCCGGTCAGGCCGAGCCCTGGCTCGTCACTCCGCCCTCGTGGCGCCGCGATGTCGAAGGCCCGGCCGATCTGGTGGAAGAGGTTGCGCGCATCGAGGGCTTCGACAGCCTGCCCGACACGCCTCTGCCCGAGGTCGCTCGCCCCGCCGGCGGCGTGCTGAGCCCGCGCCAGGCCCGCGTCCGCACCGCGCGTCGCGCACTGGCGGCCCTCGGTTACGCCGAGGCCGTCACCTGGTCCTTCACCAAACAATCGACCGCAGCCCTGTTCGGCGGCGGCGACGAGCGTCTGGTGCTGGAGAACCCCATCGCGGCGGATCTGGACTGCATGCGGCCCTCGGCCCTGCCGAACCTGGTCCAGGCGGCGGCGCGCAACGCCGCGCGCGGTTTCGCCGACGCCGCCCTGTTCGAGATCGGCCCCATCTATCTGGGTGACGGGCCGGCGGATCAGCGCACGGTCATCGCCGGCCTGGTCGCTCCGCACGCCGCTCGTCACTGGGCGGGCGCCGGCGAAGACGCCCTGTTCACGCTCAAGGGCGACCTGACCACGCTGCTGGAAGAGATCGGCGCCCCGGTGGCCTCGCTGCAACTGGTCCAAGGCCAGAACCGCGACTGGTGGCACCCCGGCCGTTCAGCCCGGCTGCAACTGGGGCCCAAGAATGTGATGGTCGAGTTCGGCGAACTGCATCCGCGCGTGTTGAAGGCGCTGGACGCCGACGGCCCCATGCTGGGCTTCGAAATCGTGCTGGACAACGTGCCGGAGCCACGCGGAAAATCGGGCAAGGCGCGGGGAACCGCCGATCTGTCGGCACTCATGCCCCTGACGCGCGACTTCGCCTTCGTGGTCGAGGACGCCAAGCCGGTCGGCGATCTGGTCCGGGCCGCGACGGGCGCCGACAAGGCCCTGATCGCCGACGTGCGCGTCTTCGACGTCTATCGCGGCAAGGGCGTGGACGACGGCTTCAAGTCCGTCGCCCTCGAGGTCGTCATCCAGCCGCGCGAAGCCACGCTGACCGAAGCCGAGATCGAGGCCCTGACCGCCAAGGTCGTCGGAGCGGTCGAAAAGCAGGGCGGCAGGCTGCGGGCTTGAGGGGGCGCAGCGCCGTCTTTCGGGCGGCGCGGGGGACATAGGCGATGACGACGGAACCTCAGGCGGCCCAACCGGATCGCGGCCATCTGCTGCGCGTCCTGGGCGTGACGTTTGGCGTCGCCGTCGTGGTCGGCGGCGTCATCGGTCAGGGCATATTGCGCACCCCGGGCGTGGTCGCCGAGGGGGTTCAGAACCCCACGATCATCATCACCCTGTGGTGCGTCGCCGGTCTGGTCGCCTGGATCGACGCCATGTCGACTGTCGAACTGGCCGCCTCGATCCGCAAGACGGGCGGCCCCTATATCTTCGCCCGTCGCGCCTTCGGGTCTTTGACCGGCCTCGCCGTCGGCGTGTGCGACTGGCTGGGCAATATGGGCGGCATCGCCTTCATCGCCGTGGTCTTCGGCGAATATCTGCATCGGTTGGGCGTCGCGACCAGCATGCCCATCGGCGTCCTCGCCCTGTTGATCGTGGTCGTGGTGGGCAGCGTGCAATGGCTGGGCACCAAGGTCGGTGGTCGGTCGCAGGAGATCGGCAGCGCGGTCAAGGCGGCCCTGTTCACCGTGCTGATCATCGGCCTGTTCCTGGCGCCGCGCGGCGCGCCCGTGGCGACCGAGATCGCGCCGGCGACGGCGGCGGCCCTGACCTTCGGCGGCATCGTCATGGCCCTGCGGGCGATCTCGGGCACCTATTACGGCTGGAACAGCGCCTCCTACTTCTGCGAAGAGGTGGTGGATCCGGGCCGGACGATCGCGCGGGCCACCTTCTCGGGCATCGCCGTGGTGACGGTGATCTATGTGCTGGCCAACCTGGCCTATCTGAACGTCCTGACGCCGGCCGAGATGGCGGGCTCGAACCTCGTCGCCGCGGATGCGGCCGGTCGGGTGTTCGGCGATGTCGCCGGCCCCATCGTCACGGCCATTTCGCTGGTGTCGCTGGTGACGATCATCAATGCGATGGTCATGGTGTTCCCGCGCGTCCTGTTCGCCATGGCGCGCGAGTATCAGATCTCGGCCCTGACCCGGGTCGCCGCCAACGGCACGCCGCGTCTGGCCCTGATCGCGACCGTGCTGGCCGGCGGGCTGCTGGCCACCATCGGGGTCTATGAGACTCTGCTGACCTTCTCGACATCGCTGCTGGCGCTCATGAGCGTGCTGGTGAATGCGGCCGTCATCGTCCTGAGGGTGCGCGAGCCCAATCTGGAACGGCCCTGGAAGATGCCGCTCTATCCCCTGCCAGCCATCGTCGCCCTGGCGATCAATACGACCCTGTTCGTGATCTTCGTGGTCGAGGATCCTTTGACGGCCGCCAAGGCGTTCGGAACGCTCGCGGTGCTGATCGGGGTCGCCTGGCTGGTCATCAGCCGCAAGCGCATCTAGCGCTGATGAGTGCCTGTGGCCCTCACTAACCTTAGAGCTTCAAGGCCCCCGATCACTCGTTGACGATTATAGTGCTTCGGCGGCCGTCGTCGGGTAAGCAGAAGACGCCGCTGTGGGTATCCGTCTCCCACGCATATGCGCTGCCTTTATTTCGAATTTGGCCGACACCACAGCGGTGCATGTTGCTCGGCATCTGCGCTCTATTAACGCGAGCATCGGGGTAGCCAGCTGCGGCGAGTTCTCGATCCGCTATCTGCAATTTAATTCTGCTTGGCTGATTCAAGATGTAAACAAGCGGGATTGCTACAGCCATCCCTATTGGGAGCGTGATCCAGCGAGAGAGCGTCCATCGTACCGGCGTATTGTTCTTCATTGGATGGGAAGGATAGCCAAGCGGATGCTGGCTCGCCACTCTCTGGTGATCGTCGTTTCATTGCCACGTAAGACCCCGTTAACCTTGAAGCCGCAAGGCTGCCGCAAAGGTCGGGGACGGTGAGGCCAAGACCGGCGCGCCAGCCGGCCGTCCTCTCGTCGCCTTTCGGAGCGCCCTCCATGCATCGCCGCCAACTGATCCTCTCGGGCCTCGCCACCGCCGCCGGCGCCTCGTCGCTGGGCGCCTGCGCCTCGGCGCCGCCGCGCGATCCCAACTATCCAATCCGCTCGGACCAGACGGCCCAGGCCTACAGCTTCGATGAACTGGTTTCGGCCGGCTCGCGCGAGCTGGGCATCGCGGCTGAGGTCGTGGGCGGCGCGATCGAGCGCGTCTTCGCCGACCAGGGCGACCGCCCGACCGCCTATATCGCGGGCGAGGAAGGCTCCGGCGCCGTCGTTGTCGGCGCCCGCTACGGCCGCGGCGCCCTGCACATGAAGGACTTGTCGGCCTCTCAGGAAGTGTTCTGGCAGGGCGCGTCGGTGGGTTGGGACTGGGGCGGCAACGCCAGCCGCGTCTTCACCCTGGTCTATGGCCTGTACCACCCCGACATGATCTATCGCCGCTATCCCGGCATCGAGGGCTCGGCCTATCTGGTCGCGGGCCTGGGCGTGAACTATCAGCGCGCAGACGGCATCGTCTTGGCCCCCATCCGCACCGGCGTCGGCCTGCGCCTGGGCGCCAACGTCGGCACCATGAGCTATAGCCGCCAGCGCAATCTGCTGCCGTTCTAAGCGCGCCAGGCTCGCGACGCGGTCGCTCGCGGCTTGAGCGCGTGGCCGTTTCGCGGGTTAGCTCACCAATCGCAGCGGCGGCGGCGCGTCCATCAGCGTCGCCAGCCCCTCGCGCCAGCTGGGATAGGCGGGCCGCCAGCCCAGCTCGGCCTTGGCCAGGGCGTTCGAGACGCGCTTGGAATCCAGATAGAAGCGACGCATCGCCTCGCTGACGCTGTCGTCGGTCCAGTCCACCTCTTGCGGGCGGGGCAGGCCCATCCGATCCGCCGCCCATTCCATCACCACATCGGCGGGCGACGGTTCGTCGTCGGTCAGGTTGTAGGCGGCGCCCGGTCGCGGCTGCGCCATCGACGCGAACAGGCCCGAGACGATGTCATCCACATGGATGCGGTTGAAGACCTGGCCGGGCTTTCTGACCAGCTTCGCCGTGCCTTCCTTCAGCCGCTCGACCACGCTGCGCCCTGGCCCGTAGAAACCGGGCAGGCGGAAGATCTGGACCGTCAGCCCCATCCCCTGCGCCCCATCCAGCCAATCGCGTTCGGCCCGGACGCGGCGTGCGCCCTCCAGATTGGCGGCGTTCAGCGGCCCATCCTCGAACACCCATCCGCCGGCCCGGTCGCCATAAACGGAGGTGGACGAGACATAACCGATCCAGTCGGGCCAGGCGTCGCCCGCCAGAGGCCCCAGGGCCCGCAGACCGGGACAGCCTTGGGCGTCCGGCGCGGCGGTGATCAGGATCGCCGTCGCCGCCTCCAGCGCCGTTCTGAGGGCCGGCGTATCACCCGGATCGATGGCCATGATCCCGTCGGCCGCCAGGGCGCGGCGTCGCTCGGGGTCGCGCGATGTGGCGGTCGCGCGTCCGCCGCGCCTCATGGCCTCCAGCGCCGCCGCCCGCCCCAGATAGCCGCCGCCGAAGACCAGCAGATCGAGGGGAGGGGAGGCGATAGGCATTACGAAACTCAGGCCGTCAGAACTTGGAAAGGCGGCGCGTCGGCTGCCGGTCGCGCCTCATTTTCCAGCGCCTCCGCCCGGCGTTGGTTCCAGGCGGAGACGCACGGCACCCGACCCAGATCGGCGCGGTCGGCATAGCGGCGGGCGATGTCCGTAACCTCGTCCATCAGACCCTGGGCCAGTGTGATCGGCTTCAGGCCCAGATCCCGGAACTGATCGTTGGCGACGACTAGGTCGTTCTCGTCGGCTTCCTGACGCGGATTGGCGACGTTATGGATCTCGGCGCCGGCCTTGTCGGCGATCATGGCCGCCAGATCGCGCACGCGGCGGCTCTCGGTCATCTGGTTCAGGATCTTGACCCGCTCGCCGCGTTTGGGCGGGTTTTTCAGCGCCAGTTCGACGCAGCGCACCGTGTCCTGAATATGGATGAAGGCCCGCGTCTGGCCGCCCGATCCATGCACCGTCAGCGGATAACCGACCGCCGCCTGCATCAAAAAGCGGTTCAGCACCGTGCCGTAATCGCCGTCATAGTCGAAGCGGTTGATCAGCCGTTCGTCCTGTTTGGTCTGTTCGGTCTGGGTGCCCCAGACGATGCCCTGGTGCAGATCGGTGATGCGCAGATTGTCGTTGCGGGCATAGAACTGGAACAGCAGGGCGTCCTGCGTCTTGGTCATGTGATAGATGCTGCCCGGATTGGGCGGGAACAGGATTTCCTGCTCGGCGGGGCCGTTGTCGGTATCCACCGTCACCTTCAGATAGCCCTCGGGAATGCGCAGGCCCGCCGTGCCGTAGCCATAGACCCCCATCGTCCCCAGGTGCGCCAGGTGGACGTCCAGGCCGCTTTCGACGATGGCGGCCAGCAGATGGTTGGTGGCGTTGATGTTGTTGTCGACGGTGTACAGCTTGTGCCGCGCCGACTTCATCGAATAGGGGGCCGCCCGCTGCTCGGCGAAATGTACCACGCTGTCGGGGGCGAAGTCGCGGATCAGGGCGACCAGACGGTCGAATTCCTTGCCCACCGTCATGTTGACGAAGCCGATGTCGCGGCCGGAGACTTCTTTCCACGCCTTGATCCGCTCGCCCATGGTGCGGATCGGCGTCAGGGACTGAACCTCCAGCTCGTTGTCGATGTTGCGACGGCTCAGGTTGTCGACGATGGTCACGTCCCACCCTTCGGCCGACAGATGCAGGGCCGTGGGCCAGCCGCAAAAACCGTCGCCGCCCAGAACCAGCACGCGCATGGGATAGCCTCGTCGTCGTCTCAAAGGTCATGCCTAGCCCAGCCGTCGCGCTTGGCAAAGCGGCGCTGTGCACGGTTCGGTGCGACGCATTGACGAATATCGCTTGGAAAGGCCGCCCACTCGGGTTAAGTCTCTGCCGTCTCCCACTCAATCGCAGCTTTACGGGCGCATACCCGGCTGTTCGCGGCTTGAGCCGGCCATGACGGTCGGTCCCGAAAGGACCGGCGCACCATGCGGGCGACAAGGCATTCCGACAGTTCGACAATCGGGGATCGGCCCCGAGCGAGACGGAACCACGAAACGGACGGAACCGGCCTTCAGGCTTTGGTCCGCCCCTGCACACGGTAGCGCGAATGAGAGATTTCAAGGGCATGAAGCGTCAGCGCGGACGCAATCGGAACAAGGCGGGCGCCAATAACGCCAACAACGCCAATCCGAATCGTTCGTGGGATTCGCAAGGCCCCGAGAACATCAAGGTCCGGGGCAACGCCCAGACGGTGTATGAGCGCTATCAGCAGCTGGCCCGCGATGCGGCCTCCAGCGGCGACCGGGTGCTGGCCGAAAACTATCAGCAGCACGCCGAACACTATTACCGCGTCCTGCGCGCGCTCCAGCCGCAGCGGTCCTTCTCGGACATCGCCGCGCGCGAACAGTCCAACCAGGGCTTCGACATCGACTTCGAGGACGAATCCGGCGCCCAGGCCGCCGCCTTCGTCGCCGCCCAGCAGGCCGCCGACCGTCAGGCCGCAGAGGCCGCCGAGCGCGTCGAGCAGAACCAGAACCGCGATCAGAACCGCGACCGCGACTACAATCGCGACCGAGACCGTGACAGCCGCGACCGCGATCGCGATCAGAACCGTGATCGTGACCGTGACCAGAACCGCGATAGCCAGCAGCCGCGCGAACCCCGCGAGCCGCGCGAAGGCGACGAGGTCCGCGCCGAGGGCGAGGGCGGCGGTCGTCGCGAAAGCCGCCGCGAACGCTGGGAGCGTCGCCGCGAGGAACGCAATCGCCGCTTCGACAATCAGGACGGCGCCCAAGACGGCGCTGAGGGCGCCACCCCTGCCTACGCCGAGGCCGACCGCGCCGAAGCCGTCAGCGAAGCGCCCGTCGTCGAGACGCCGGTCAATGCGCCTGTCACTGACGCCCCGAGCGTCGAGGCGCCGGCCGCCGACGAACGGCCAGCACGCCGTCCGCGCCGCACCGCCGCCGCTGTCGCGGCGGACGAGGGCGACGCCCCGACCGCCCTGCCGGGCTTTTTGACCCGCGCGCCGGTGTCGTCGGCCCCGGCCGAGCAAGCCGACGGCGAGGCGGCCCCGCGTCGCCGTGCGCCGCGTCGCAAGCCCGAAGCCGCCACGGCCAGCGAAGACTGACAACAACCCAAGCGGGTACGTTTACCTGAACGCAACTCTGACGCGTCAATATGGCGCGTCGGAGGAGCGTCATGGATTTCGTCTTGCTTGTCTTGTCTTTGGCGCTGTCGGGAACCTGCGCCGGGATTTGGCTCTGGCTTCAGGCGCACGGGGGCGCCGAGCGCCTGCGTCGTGAGAACGCCCGGCTCGAAGCCCGCATCGCCCACCAGACCCAAGGCCTGCGCCGCGCCCTGACGACGGCCGACGGCGAGGTCGACCGCCTGACCGCCGAGCTTCGGACGCGGGGCGAGATCATGCAGGCACTGGGGCGCGAACTGCGCAGCCCCCTGACCACGATCATGGGTTTCGCCCAGTTGTTGCGCACCGACGACCCGGCCAATCCCCTGACCGCGCGCCAGGCTCAGTCCGTACGCCAGATCGAGGCCGCGGCCGGCGTCCTGCTGGCCCTGATCGAGGAAACCGAAGCCTTCATGAGCGGCGGCGACGGCGGCGGTTCGCCTTCGCTACACCGCGTCGATCTGCGTCTGGCGCTGCGTCAGGTTTGCGATGGGCTGGAGGCGCAGGCGCGAGAGGCGGGGGTGACGCTGGCCTGTCCGCCGCCCGCCCACGGCCTGTGCGTCATGGCCGATCCGGGCCAGATCCGCCGCATCCTGCGCCGATTGGTCGAGAACGCTCTGCGCCATTCACCCGGCGAAAGCACAGTGCGCATGGAGATGTCGCGCGCCGAGGACCGGATCGTCATCGCTATCCACGACGCCGGCATGATCCCGGCCCGCGCGGGCGACGACCGACCGTTCCGCCCGTTGGATGGTCACGACGCGAGAGGCGGCACCGCCCTTGGCGTCGCCTCGGTCCAGCGGCTGACCGAGCGGATGGGCGGCACCCTGACCATGGTGCGCGACCCCGGCGCGGGCACGATCTTTTCGCTGAGTTTGCCGGCAGCCCACGCGCCGGGTCTGGCGTCATCGCGTCAGGCGGTGGTGCTCTATATCGAGGACAATCCCGCCAACATCGCCCTGATGCGCCAGGCGGCGAGCGGACTGGGCCTGACGCTGCACGCCGCGACGACGGGACCGGAGGGGTTGGATCTGGCGCGTGCGCTCAGACCCGACGTCATCCTGCTCGACATCGGCCTGCCGGACATGGACGGCTATGAGGTCAAGGCGCGACTGGACGTCGATCCCCTGACGCGCCATGTGCCGGTCCTGGCGCTGACGGCGGCCGTATCGGCGCCGGACCGGGCGCGCGGCCGCGCCGTCGGCTTCGACGCCTGGCTGGCCAAGCCGCTGGATCTGGCGGCCCTGGCGGCTGCGCTGAATACGGCGCTGGGCGGCCCGGAGGTTGACGCCGACGGTCGCGAGAGGGCCTAAGAGGCTTAAAGTTCGCCTGATCGCCCCAAGGGAAGCGTCGATGTCCCCGTTCGTCCCGTTCCGTTCGCTCACGCGTCGTCTGGCGCCGCTGGCCGTCCTGTGCGCCGTCGCCGCCTGCGCTTCGACCCCGCCGCCGCCACCCCCGCCCCCGTCCGGCGCATCGGGCGCGCTGATGGACTGGCGCGGCGTCATCACCTCCGGCGACCGGGATCGCTATCGCCGCGTCGACGCCGCCTGGACCCTGGCCCTGCAACAGGCCAAGCGTCAGCGCGGCTCCGGCGACTTGAACAGCCTGGGCGATCTGATCGACCCCAAGGCCGACCGTCCCGGCGTCGCCCCGCCGCCCGGCGACTATCGTTGCCGCACCGTCAAACTGGGCACCCAAGGGGGCGAGGACGGGCTGGGCTATGTCGTCTACGGCTGGTTCGCCTGCCGCATCGAACAGACGCCGAAAGGCCTGAAGTTCTCCAAGCTAACCGGCTCGCAGCGCCCCTCCGGCCTGCTCTTTCCCGAAGACGACCGCCATATGGTGATGCTCGGCTCGCTGGCCCTGGCGCAGGAGCCGGCCGCCAACACCTATGGCCGCAACCCCGACCGCGATCTGGTCGCCATCCTGCAACGCATCGGCGAGGCGCGGTGGCGGCTGGTCCTGCCGTGGCCCAACACCGAATCCAATCTGGACCTGATCGAACTGGTCCCGGCGCCGCGCGGCTAAGGTTCGGCTGAACCTCGGGCGCCCTGTCACGTTCGGTCAGGGCAACCGATGGAGACGCTGATGCGCCGCACCCCTCTGGCCGTTCTGGCCCTGATGACCACCACGGCCCTGGCGGCCTGTGGCGACAACAGTCCCGCCCCGACCGAGGCCACGCCCGTCGTCACCACGCCCGCACCGGGCGCGCCAGCCGAGGCCGCGCCCGAAGCGGCGGCGACGCCGCAGTCCGCAGCCGCTCCCGACGAGGGGATGCAGGGCGGAACCGACTCCTGGCGTCAGGTCGCCAAGGCCGCTGACGCCAGCTTGCTTGGCCGGCTGGATCAGGCCTGGCGCATGGCCCGCGCCGAGGCCGAGGACGGCGGCTTCTCGCGTCAGGTGGAGGCTCTGGGGCCGCTCGCCGATCCCAACGCCGCCCAGACGGGCCGCATCCAACCCGGACCCGGAACCTATCGCTGTCGCACCATCAAGATGGGCCGCCGCGTCGAGGGTCAGGGACTGGCCTATGTCGAATATCCCTGGTTCTCCTGTTCGGTCGAGCTGACGCCCGGCGGCGATCTGGTCCTGACCAAGACGACGGGGTCGCAGCGCACGCGCGGCCTGATCTATCCCGACACCGACCGCCGCGCCGTCTATGTCGGCGCCCAGGCCTGGGGGGCGGACGAGAAGACCTTCCCCGCCTATGGCGACAAGGCCGAACGCGATCAGGTCGGCGTCATCGAGCGCATCGGCCAGAACCGCTGGCGCCTGGTCCTGCCGTGGCCCAAGCAGGAAGCCAAGCTTGAGCTACTCGAGATCACCGGCTAGCGCGCGCCGGTCGAGCGGGCGATCGCGGCGCGCATGCCCTCGGCGTGAAGCGCGCCTGACGGGGCGATCTTGGTGTTCGGCGTTTCGCTGGGCCCCAGATCGGCGGTGCGATCGTCCGGCCCGGTCCAGGTCGGGCTTTCGGCCTTGCGACGAACGGCCTCGCGCAGATTGTCGGTCGCGGCCGCGGACGCGCCGCCGGATTTAGGGCCGGATTTACGCCGGTCCATCTCATCGGCGACGCGAGCGATGGCGTCCGTCAGCAGCGCTTTTTTCTCGCGCGCGCCCGCATCCGGGCCGCTCTCTCCCGCACGAACGCGTCCTCGGATCTGACGCTGCACCCGGTCGCGCCGCGCGCGCAGCCGCCCGATCAGGTCGCGCAGCTCCGCCGGCGAACGCTCGGTCAGCGCCTTCGTCTGTTCGACCATATCCGCCTCGTCGCGATCCAGCGCGCGCGGGTTTGGGGTCTTGGACATGACGGTCTCCCTTTCCATTGATGGGAAGACAGCGTCAGGACGCCAGGGCCGTTCCGGTTTGCGACCCTGGGTCACAGGGTCGTCCGAGGTCACACGCGCGTCAGTCTCAGGTCCTGATAGTCGTAGCTGAAGTCGATGTCGGGGCTGACCCCCTTCACCGTCGCCGTCGCCGGTTTGGCCGTCAGGATCGAGAAGGTGACGAAGGCGTCCTCCTCGCGCTTGTCCGGGAAACGGGTGCGGAAGGTCTCGCCGTCGTACGGCTCCAACCAGCCTTGCAGGGCGGGCGTGTGGGTGAAGCTCAGCCACAGGCCGCTCTTGCGGTTGCGGCCGCGTCCCTCGGTCTTGGGCGCAATGACGATGTCGCCGTACCACGGATCGCGCCAGGTGCCGGCGTAGGCGTCCAGCGGCATGGACGGGGGCGCGCCGGCCGCCTGTTTGGCGTCGATTTCGGCGGCGGCGGCGATGGATTTCGCATTGCCCTCGGCCTCCAGCTTCTTGGAGTCTGCGATCCAGTCCACATCGACCTTGCCCATGCAGATGTCGGTGATGCCGGACCGCAAGGCGCGCAGCAGGAAGCTCTCCTCGGCGTTGGAGAAGACGCTGAAGCCGGTCTTGCGGCCGGGGATCAGCACCGTGGCGGAAATGCCGCCGGGCGAGCCGCCGCCGTGGCTGGCGATCCGCTCGCCGCGATAGTCCTGGACCTGAAGACCCATCGCATAGGTAGAGGCGATGGATCGGTTGGGCAGTTCCGCCGTCGGGCCGGCCGACGAACCGACGATGATGTTGGGGCGATACATCTCGCGCGCGGCATCTTCGGAATACAGCCGCGTCCCGTCGGGCAGCTTGCCGTCGTTCAGCCGCACGGCGATCCATTTGGCCCAGTCGGTCGGGGTGGTGCAGATGCCCCCCGCCGCTGCAGCGGAGTCCCAGTTCCACACCTCGACGATGGACTTGGCGATGGGCGTCATCGCCCCCTGATAGCGCAGCGGCGGCCCGACCCGGCCGTGGGGCAGGGCGGACTTGGACGCATCGGCCAGACGCGCCAGCGGCACGGTCTCGGTCATCCCAACCTTGTCCAGGATGCGCGTCTGGATGAAGGCCTCCCAGCTCAGACCCGACACGGCCTCCAGCACCGCGCCTGCCACCACGAACATCAGGTTGCAGTAGTGATAGCGCCCCCGGAACCCGTCCTCGATCGGCACGAAGGCGGCTTGGGCCAGCACCTCGGCGCGGGTGCGGTCCGAGTTGGGCCAGAACAGCAGGTCGCCGGCGCCCAGACCGAACCCGGCCCGGTGGCTCAGCGTATCGCGCACCGTGATGTGCTCGCCGATATAGTGATCGGATAGGGTGAAGCCGGGCAGATAGGTCCGAACCGGCTCGTCCCACTTCACCTTGCCCTCGTCGACCAGGATGGCCAAGGCGGCGGCGGTGACGTTCTTGGTGTTGGAGGCGATGGCGAACAGGGTGTGCTCATCGGCCCGCGCCGGCTTGCCCTGAACCTTGACGCCATAACCGCGCGCCAGAACGGTCGCCCCGTCCTTGACCACCGCGACGCCCAGCGCCGGCTGATCCGGCCAGGCCGCCATGCACTTGGCCACATAGGCGTCCACCGCCGCCGCCAGCGACGCATCATCGTTCGCCGGCGCGCTCTGGGGGAACACTGGCCCCGCCGCCAGCGCCGCCGCGCCTCCGGAAGCAAACAGGGTGCGGCGCGACAGACGAAGGGACATGGCGAACTCCAGCGAAGACCGCCCGACGCTAGCGCCCCTTCGTCGTCTAGGCCAGTCGCCAGCGTTGAAGCTTTTCCAGCACGTCGGCGACGATCTGGTCGCGGGTGAAGCCGGTGATGTCGTGGGGGCGTTCGCCTTGGCCGGTCTGAGCGGTCAGTCGCCATTCCAGCAGACGTCGGCCTTCGCGCGTCTCGCGCTGGGTCACGGCGGGACGGGGACGCGAGCGGGCGCCCAGGCGATAGATGAAGGTGCGCTCGCCCTGTTTGACCGTCAGCCAGGCGACGCCGTCGTCGCGCCCGATCTCGGAGTCCGCCGCCTCGGCCTCCATGGCCGCGTGAACCGTTTCCAGCGCAGGCAGGCCGTGGCGCTCGATCTCATCGTTGATATCGCTGCGGCTGGCCGGGGCCAAGATGCGTTTCAGCTGCTGCGCCAGGGGCGCGCCTTCGGTCTCGAGGCTGCGGCCCGCGACGTCGGCGTTCATCTGGCGCACCAGGCCGATCGATAGCAGGATCATGATCAGGACGAAGGGCAGGGCGGCGGCTAAGGTCGCGGCCTGTAGCGCGCCCAGCCCGCCCGCCAGCAGCAGGGTCGCGGCGATCAGGCCCAGCAGCAGGCACCAATAGACCCGCTGCCAGCGCGGCGTGTCGTCGGCGCCTCCAGAGGCGATGGTGTCGATCACCAGGGCCCCCGAATCGGCCGAGGTGACGAAGAAGACCGCCACCAGCAGGATCGCCAGGCCCAAGGTGAAGGCCGCGCCCGGCAGTTGCTCCAGGAAGTAGAACAGGGCGGTCGACAGGTCGGCCGAAACGGCGTTGGAAATCGCACCCGCCGCCTGACCCATGTCCAGGCTGATCGCCGTATTGCCGAAGACGGTCATCCACAGGAAGGTGAAGCCGGCCGGAACCAGCAGCACGTTCAGCAGGAACTCCCGCACCGTTCGCCCGCGCGAAATCCGCGCGATGAACATCCCCACGAACGGAGACCAGGCGATCCACCAGGCCCAGTAGAACAGAGTCCAGTCCGCCATCCAGGCGCGCGGCTCATAGGCGTAGAGAGTAAAGGTCCGCTCGACGAAATGGCTGAGATAGAAGCCGAAGTTCTGGACCAGGGCCTTGAACAGGAAGCCGGTCGGCCCGACCACCAGCACGAACAGCATCAGCAGCACCGCCAGAACCAGGTTCAGCTCCGACAGACGGCGCACCCCCTTGCCGACCCCGCTCATGACCGAGGCGGTCGCCGCCGCCATGACCACGACGATCAGCCCGACCTGAACCCAGGCGGTGTTGGGAATGCCCAGCAGATACGTCAGGCCGCTGTTCATCTGCGACACGCCGAAACCCAGAGACGTGGCGATGCCGAACGCCGTGCCCCAGATAGCGAAGATATCGACCGCATCGCCGATGGGCCCGTTGACGCGCTTGCCCAGCAAGGGCGACAGGCCCGACCTCAGCGTCAGCGGCAGACCCTTGCGGTGCGCGAAGAAGGCCAGGCTGAGGCCCACCAGCGCATAGATCGACCAGGCGTGCGCCCCATAGTGGAAGAAGGTGATGCCCATGGCCTGACGCGCGGCGTCGAAGGTGCGGCCGGCGCCCTCGGGCGGATTGATATAGTGCTGGATCGGCTCGGCGACGCCGAAATACATCAGGCCGATCCCCATGCCGGCGGCGAACAGCATGGCCAGCCAGGACAGATAGGGAAAGTCCGGCTCGGCGTCGTCCGGCCCCAGCTTCAGCGCACCCGTGGGGCCGATCGCCAGCACCAGCACCAGCCCCACGAAGGCGGCGACCGAGGCGATATAGAGCCAGCCGAAGGTGTCGATCACCCAGGCCTGAACACTCTGGAACAGGCGGTCGGATTCGCCAGGCGCGACGATGGCGACGAGGAGCAGCAGCGCGATGATGGCGCTCGCGCCCCAGAACACGCGGGGGTTCATCTTCGTGGTCAGCATCGGGTCAAAGCGTATGGCGAAGCTGACAGTTCCCAGCTTGGCCACAACCGCGCCGTCTCGATGAAGAAGATGTAACTTTGCGATTCAAAGTAACGTCGATAGTCAGGCTTATCGACGGGCGCAAACAGACGCCCGCGCACTCTTTCAGGATCGCCGGGGCATGACCTCTTCCAAACTCGTTCTCATGCTGGGTGCGGCCGCCGTCGCCCTGCCCGGCGCCGCTCTGGCCCAGACTCAAACGCCGTCTCAGACCCCGCCGCCGGCGACGACGAGCCAGCCGGCCGCTCAGACCCCGGCGACGACGGCGCAGACGCCCGCGCCGCGCACTCAGACGACCGAACCGGCCCAGCAACAGCAGCCCGCCAGCGTCGGCGACGTGGTCGTCAACGCCCGCGCCAATGACGTGCGCACCTCGATCGACTCGGTCAGCTACAGCCTGGCCAATGATCTTCAGGCGACGACGGGCAGCCTGGCCGACGCGCTCCGCAACGTGCCGTCGGTGGACGTGGACCCTGAGGGCAATGTGTCGCTTCGCGGCGACGCCAATGTCACCATCCTGGTCGACGGCCGCCCGTCCGGCATCCTGACCGGCCCCGGTCGCGGTCAGGCCCTGATCCAGCTGCCGGCCAGCCAGTACGCCCGCATCGAGGTCATGACCAATCCATCCGCCGCCTACAGCCCCGAGGGTTCGGGCGGGGTCATCAACCTGATCACCAAGCCCACGGCGCCCAAGCCGGGGACCCAGACGACCGGCTCGCTGCGCGTCAACGTCGGCGACAACGGCCGCTGGAACGCGGGCCTCAGCGGTTCGTACCAGAAGGATCGCCTGACCCTGTCCGGCGACGCCAGCTATCGCTCCGATCCGACCGAACTGACCTTCAACCGCGTCCGTGAACAGCTGGACCCGGTCACCGGCGCGGTGGTTTCCACCACGACCGTCGAACAGCCGGTGGAGTCCGAGCAGAACGGCGCCTTCGCCCGCTTCACCGCCGAATACAAACTGGACGACAAGACCCAGCTGACCGGCGAACTGCGCGGCGTGGCCTTCGACGGCACCGGGTCGGGCGACGGCCTGTATGAAACCCGCAACGCCGCCGGCGCGGTGACCAGCGCCTATCGCCGGGTCGGCGATTCCGACTTCACCTTCAACAACTGGGGCGCCACGGCGCGCGTGCTGCGCCGCTTCGACGGCGACGGCCATGAGTGGTCTAACGAGCTGCGCTACGATTCCAACGCCAACGACACCACCAGCCAGACCCTGACCACCTTCCTGATCCCGGCGGGCGCGGCTTTGTATGAGCGGACCAGGACTGCGGTCGATCAGGTGACCTGGGGCTTCACCAGCGCCTACACCCGCCCGATGTCCGACGGCGGCAAGCTGCGCCTGGGCTATGAGCTGAACGCCCAGCGTCCCGAGCAGGACGCCGAGTTCCTGCGCGGTCCCTCGCAGGCGGCCTTGGCGCCGGTCCCGGCCCTGAACAACCGCTTCGAAGCGACCCAGACGGTGCATGCCCTGTACACCACCTATGAGCGGCCGCTGGGCGAGAAGCTGTCGGCCCAGCTGGGTCTGCGGCTGGAGCAGGCGGACATCGAGATCAAGGATCTGACCGGCGGCGCCTCGGCGTCCCAGGACTATTTCCGCGCCTATCCAACCGCCCACGTCCAGTATCAGCTGACGCCCGAACAGACCCTGCGCGCCAGCTATTCGCGTCGCATCCAGCGGCCCCAGCCCAGCCAGCTGAATCCGTTCGTCGTCTATCAGGACCCGCTGAACGTCCGCTCGGGCAATCCGGATCTGGAGCCGCAGGAGACCGACAGCTTCGAGGCCATGTGGCAGATGCGAAAGGGCCAGAGCTTCTATCAGGCCACCGCCTATCTGCGGAACACCGACAAGGCGTTCACCGACGTGGCGTCCGACATCGGCGGCGGCGTCTTCCTGACCCGTCCGGAAAACCTGGGCTCGCGTCGCGACCTGGGCGTGGAGGCGACGGCGAACGGGCGCCTGCATCCGACCCTGCGCTACAGCGCCAGCGTCAACGTCTTCCGTCAGGAGATTGACTCGGGCGCTGTCGTCGGCGGCGGCGACCGCGAGGCTGCGCTGGCCAGCGGCCGTCTCAGCCTGAACTGGCAGCCGACCGCCAAGGACTTCGTCCAGGTCTCCAGCTTCTGGCAGGGCGACAGCCTGTTGGCCCAGGGCCGGCGCGAGGCCGGCGGCATGGTCAATCTGGGCTATCGCAGGAAGCTGAACGAGCAGCTGTCGTTTAACTTCACCGCACGCGATATCTTCAACACCTTCAACACCACGAACATCTACGAGACGCCGCAGTTCCGCGAACGCTCGGAGCAGGACATCAAGCTGCGGGCCTTCTACATCGGCCTGACCTGGAACTTCGGCGGTCCGCGCCGCCAGCCGGAACAGTTCGACTTCTCGACCGGCCCGACCGGGGGCTGACGGCCTGACGGGGGACGTGGGCTCACGCCCGCGTCTCCCAGGCCAGCCAGGCGGCGACCACGACCAGGCCGCCGGCCATCACCGCGCGCAGGGTGCGACCCTGCATCCGGGGCGCCAGCCGCGCCGCGCCTGCGCCCCCGATCACGATCAGGCTGTGCACCAGGACGGCGACCGCCAGATGCAGGCTACCCAGCGTCAGGGCCTGGCTCAGCGGCGCGCCGTGGCCCGGCCGCATGAAGGTCGGCAGCAGGGCGACATAGAAGACCGCGGCCTTGGGGTTCAGCAGATTGCCCATCAGGCCGCGCACGAACAGGCCGCGCAGCGAGCGACCGTCTGGCGTGGGCGCCGCCTCGATTGTCGGCGCGCGCCAGGCCTCCCACGCCAGCCACAGCAGAAACAGCACGCCCGCCCAACGCAGGCCCTGATACAGCGGCGGCCAGACGGAAAAGACCTCCGTCAGCCCATAGGCGGCCGCCAGCATCCACACCGCCAGCCCCAGGGTCACGCCCGCCACAGCCGCGAAACCGGCCAGCCGTCCCCGCGCCAGGGCGACCAGCGCCAGCCAGCCCATGTTCGGCCCCGGCGTCAGCTCGATCAGCGCCACGGCGATCAGAAAAGGGCCGACGACGGCCGGATCGACGGGCCAGGCGGAATGGGCGATCACGAGGCGCTCCTGTTCGCCAGAGCCTAGGCGCGAGGCGGCGAAACGGACAGCCCCGAAAGCCGCCCAGCGGACCCCTTGTGTGACCCGATCGTCACACCCACCTCGATCTCAACAGCGCGCTGCTCAGCAGAGGGTGTGCTGAAATCCATCCGCCTCCCGAGGGGACTGAAACCATGAATCTCGAACTCTATTCCGACCGCGCCAAACAGGCCGTCCAGTCGGCCCAGTCGCTGGCCCTGGCCCGCCGTCACCAGCAGTTCGCGCCCGAGCATCTGCTCAAGGTGCTGCTGGAGGAACGCGACGGTCTGGCCCGCAACCTGATCACCGCCGCTGGCGGCGACGCCCGCCGCGCCGAGGCCGATGTCGAAACCGCGCTGAAGAAGCGCGCCCAGGTCACCGGCGGCTCGGGCCAGCTCTATCTGGACGGCGACACGGCCCGCGTCTTCGCCGCCGCCGAGGAAGCCTCGAACAAGGCCGGCGACGCCTTCGTCACCACCGAACGGCTGCTCGCCGCGCTGGCCAAGGAAGGCGGGGTCGCCGCCGAGGTGCTGAAGGCTTCGGGCGTCACGGCCGACAAGCTGGAGGCCGCCATCGCCGAGGTGCGCAAGGGCAAGACCGCCGATTCCGCCGGCGCCGAGGACGGCTACGACGCCCTGAAACGCTACGCCCGCGACCTGACCCTGGCCGCCCGCGACGGCAAGATCGACCCGGTCATCGGCCGCGACGAAGAGATCCGCCGCACCATCCAGGTCCTGGCCCGCCGCACCAAGAACAACCCCGTCCTGATCGGCGAACCCGGCGTCGGCAAGACCGCCATCGTCGAGGGCCTGGCCCTGCGCATCGTCAACGGCGACGTGCCTGAATCCCTGCACGACAAGACCGTCATGGCGCTGGACATGGGCAGCCTGATCGCCGGCGCGAAGTATCGCGGCGAGTTCGAGGAGCGGCTGAAATCCGTCCTGTCCGAGGTCTCTGCGGCCGAGGGCGGCATCATCCTGTTTATCGACGAGATGCACACCCTCGTCGGCGCCGGAAAGGGCGACGGCGCCATGGACGCGTCCAACCTGCTGAAGCCCGCCTTGGCGCGCGGCGAGCTGCACTGCGTCGGCGCCACGACCCTAGATGAATACCGCAAGCACGTCGAAAAGGACGCCGCTCTGGCCCGCCGCTTCCAGCCGGTCTTCGTCGCCGAACCGACGGTGGAGGACACCGTCTCCATCCTGCGCGGCCTGAAGGAGAAGTACGAGGTCCACCACGGCGTGCGCATTTCCGACAGCGCCATCGTCGCCGCCGCCACGTTGTCGAACCGCTACATCACCGACCGCTTCCTGCCGGACAAGGCCATCGACCTGATCGACGAGGCCGCCAGCCGTGTGCGCATGGCCGTGGATTCCAAGCCCGAGGCCCTGGACGAGATCGACCGCCGCCTGGTCCAGCTCAAGATCGAACGCGAGGCCCTGAAGAAGGAAACCGACCAGGCCTCCCAGCATCGCCTGGAAAAGCTGGAGGACGAGATCGCCGATCTGGAAGGCCAGTCCGACGACCTGACCAGCCAGTGGAAGGCCGAAAAGGAGAAGGTCGGCCAGGGCGCCCAGCTGCGCGAAACCCTGGACCGCCTGCGCCTGGAACTCGCCAACGCCCAGCGCGCCGGCGACCTGGGCCGTGCGTCAGAGATCGCCTACGGCCAGATCCCCCAGATCGAAAAGCAGCTCGAAGAGGCCGAGGCCAATGAGACCTCCGGCAAGGGCCCCCTGACGCCCGAGGTCGTCGACGCCGAACAGATCGCCGCCGTCGTCAGCCGCTGGACCGGCGTGCCCGTCGACAAGATGCTGGAGGGCGAACGCGACAAACTGCTCCAGATGGAGACCGCGCTCGGCGGTCGTGTGGTGGGTCAGGATGAGGCGCTGGCCGCCGTCTCCGACGCCGTGCGCCGCGCCCGCGCCGGCCTGAACGACCCCAACCGTCCGCTGGGCAGCTTCCTGTTTCTGGGCCCGACCGGCGTGGGCAAGACCGAACTGACCAAGGCGCTGGCCGACTTCCTGTTCGACGACGAGGCGGCCATCACCCGCCTGGATATGTCGGAATATATGGAGAAGCACAGCGTCTCGCGCCTGATCGGCGCCCCTCCCGGCTATGTCGGCTATGACGAGGGCGGCGCCCTGACCGAGGCCGTGCGTCGTCGCCCCTATCAGGTCGTCCTGTTCGACGAGGTCGAAAAGGCCCACCCCGACGTCTTCAACGTGCTGCTGCAAGTGCTCGACGACGGCCGCCTGACGGACGGGCAGGGCCGCACCATCGATTTCAGGAACACCCTGATCATCATGACCTCCAACCTGGGCAGCCAGTATCTGGCCGATCAGGGCGAGGGGGATGATGTGGAGGCCGTGCGCCCCTTCGTCATGGACGCCGTGCGCGCCCACTTCCGGCCCGAGTTCCTGAACCGGATCGACGAGATCATCCTGTTCCACCGCCTGGGACGCGACCAGATGGGCGGCATCGTCCGCATCCAGCTGTCACGCTTCGAGAAGCTGCTCGCCGACCGCCGCCTGACCCTGGACCTGGACGACAGCGCCCTGGCCTGGCTCGCCGACCGCGGCTACGACCCCGCCTATGGCGCACGGCCGCTGAAACGCGTCATCCAGAAGGACCTGGTCGACCCGATCGCCCGCAAACTCCTGGCCGGCGAGATCGAGGACGGCGGCGTGATCGCCGTCACCGCCGGCGAGGGCGGGCTGGAGATTGGGAAGATGCGGGTGCATTGAGCGCCCCTGCTGCCTAAAGCCGGCCTAGCAGATAATCTTGCCAAGCTCGGGTAACTATCTCCTCGTGAGCGCGCACCCTCTCATTTCGAGTCGCGTAGTCTTTGAGATGAGATAATAACGCCTGCTCCATCGCATAGGCCGGAGTTCCGCTTGGCCAGACTTTGGTGAGCACAACCGTCCAGCATCGTCCCTCCAACGCTTCGCTTGGCACAGAAAAGTTCAAACTGTTGCATCGCTCTTTTACATTCTGGCTGATACCAATCTTCCAGATATTCTCCTTAGCAAAGCGCATCAGATAGGTCGCGGTGGGACCATCGGATCGTGCCGTGACCCCAGACCATTCTCTTGGAGGGGGGCCAGGCTGACCCGGTTTTGATTTATCGAGTTTTGTAGAAATCGCCCCCAACCGCTGCGCCTTCAGCTGAGCGGCTGACGGAGGCAGTTCGACCTCCACCATATCGAGATCAAGGATAGCTTCACACTCGCTTGGAGACAGCGGATCTGTTCCCGTGATGGCCGCGCTAGTCAGCTGTCGACCAATGGCATCGCGGATAAGGGGTGGTGTGCTAAACATCCACGCACGAGCAGCAGGCACCGCAAAGGGCCATTTGAACCTCCCTTTATCGAATAGCCGCTCTGGCAGAATTGAGCCTGGAGGTATCAGGTCCTCAGCTTGCATAGGAGCATGAAGAAACTCGATCAGGCCCAAAGCGCGTCCATGCTGTTCTGCAGTGGTGGGTTCGCTTTGCGTTCCTACCACCAAAATTAGATCGCCAGGTTTGGAGCGAGCCAGCAAAGAGTCCCGGCTACCCTTGTGGGTGAAACCCGCAAACGGATGCGCAAAAGGGTCGAAACCCCAAAACCACGTGCCGAAAATCTTCGGCTCACGAGATTCAGATTGGTACGATGAATAACGGTCCTCCGGCACCCGCGCTCTTAGGAGGTTTCCTATGTTCATTCTCTGCTGGCCGGGGTTGAGGCCGTCATATTCATCGCGCTTATCGATGCCGTATTCGGAGGCTAGCTGGTGCATCTTCTCGACATCAAATCGACCGTCCGCACCCCGCGTTTTATCCTCTAGCCACAGGTTGAAAGGGCTTTGCGCTGTTTTTTCGGCCCAGTTGCTCCGCTGCTCTGGCGTGATCTTCATACTTTGTCCCCTGTGTGCCTACAGGTTGCGTAAGGCAGGCTTTGGATCAACCTGTATTGATTGCTTCTCAAATCCTTCTCCCATTGGGAGAAGGTGGCCGCGAAGCGGACGGATGAGGGTCGGGTGTTGAAGTCGGCGTGAGCCGTCGCGGCGTTCGGGCCGCAGAGGATGGCGGAGACGCACGACCCTCACCCTTTCGCGCAGGGACGACGGCTGCGCCGTCGTGCGCTCAAGCCCTCTCCCAATGGGAGAGGGGCGTCTCCATCCCGATCCTTCTCCCGTTGGGAGAAGGTGGCCGCGAAGCGGACGCATGAGGGTCGGGCGTCGAAGTCGGCGTGAGCCGTCGCAGCGGTCGGGCCGCAGCGGATGGCGGGGACGGACGACCCTCACCCTTTCGCCTTGCCGATCGCTGTGCTCTCGGAGGCTCAAGCCCTCTCCCAACGGGAGAGGGAGGTCACAGGCCCAGCGTTTTGGCGCGGTCGCGGATGGCGGCGTCGATACGGCCGGGGTCGGCCAGGGCTTCGGCGTTGGTGAAGCGGATGACGGTCCAGCCCAGAGCCTCGATCGCCTGCTGGCGATAGTGGTCGTTCAAGACGACCTCGTCGCGTTCATGCACCCCGCCGTCGATCTCGATGACCAGCCGCAGCGGCACGCAGGCGAAATCGACCACGAACCGGCCGACCGGGTGCTGGCGACGCACCTTCCAGCCGTCGACGGCGCCGCCGCGCAGTCGCGCCCAGATCCGGTCCTCGGCCAGCCCACCGACTTGGCGAAGCCCCCGCGAGCGCGGCGTCAGGCGGCTGGTCGTCATGCGCGGCTCTCCTTCGCAAGGCCATCCCACAACCGTCGCAGCCTTTCGGCAAGTAAAACCCGCCAGCCAGCGCATCTGCGCCAAAGGGAGCGAGCATTTCCAACACTCTTCCGCCCGCCAGCGTCATCCTCCTGCTCATGGCTCCAAACCGTGCGATCCTGTCTCGGTTCGTCCGCGGGGGACGCATCGCACGGTCGGGGAGGGCCAGATCAGACGAATCAGACGAATTAGACGGTGTTTTTGTCCGCCGACCGTCTGATCTCGGTCAGTCCTGCGGGATGGGGTTGGTGCGCGGGTCCGGGCCGTTGGTGACGACGCGGTCGCGTTCGCCCAGGTCCTTGATGATCTTGACGTCGGTGAAGCCGGCGGCCTCGAACAGCGCCTTGACCTGCGGGCCCTGATCGAAGCCGATCTCGACGGCGAAAACGCCCAGCGGCTTCAGGATGCGTTTCACCTCGGGCGCCAGGTCGCGATAGGCCTGCAAGCCGTCCGGCCCGCCGTCCAGGGCCAGGTGCGGGTCGTGGTCGCGCACCTCCGGGTCCAGGGTCGCGATATGGTCGGTCGGGATATAGGGTGGGTTGGACAGCACCAGGTCGAAGCTGGCGTCGCCGAAGCCCGCCGCCCATTCCGTGCGCAGGAAGGTCGCGCGGTCGTTCAGGTCCAGGTTGGCGGCGTTCTCCTTGGCCACCGCCAGGGCCTCGGACGAGATGTCGGTGCCGACCCCGCGCGCGGCCGGCCGCTCGGCCAGAAGCGCCAGCAGGATCGCGCCCGAGCCGGTGCCCAGGTCGATGGCGTCGAAGGCCTCGGTCTTGCCGAAGGCCAGCATGGAGACGTCCATCAGGGTCTCGGTGTCGGGGCGGGGGCTGAGGACGTCGGGGGTGACGTTCAGCATGATCTTCCAGAAGCCCTTCTTGCCGACGATGCGCGAGACGGGCTCGCGTTTCAGCCGGCGCTCGACCATGGCCTCATAGGCGCCCAGTTGGTCGGCGGTGATGGGCCGATAGGGGTCGGTCAGGATGTCCATGCGGCTGGCGCCGGCGGCGGCCTCCAGCAGCAGGCGGGCGTCGATGGCGGGGCTGTCGATGCGGCCGGTCTTCAGCCGCGCCTGCGCCGCCTTCCAGGCGGTCAGCAGGGTCGGGGCGTCGGCAGCGGACTTGGGCGTGATGGGGTCGGTCATGGGCGTTGATTGGCCCGGCCCGGCGCCGATTTCAAGCGCGACGGGAGGAACGCGAGGCCAGCTTGACCGTTCGCGTCGGGATGACTGCGCGCCGCCCCTCCCGCCTCGCCCCGCTTCGCAACCTTTTCGCCCGGGCGCCCGCGCTGTCTGAGCGGGGTCGGGTGTGGAAGTTCCTGGCCGCCGCCGCCGGGGGTTTGGCCGCCGGCGCCGGCGCCGCCCACCTGCTCTACAGCCAGGGGCACAAGGTCGGGGTCGAGCTGCGCGCCCCCCGCCCCGAGCCCCTGCCGCCCAAGGTCCCCACGCCCGAGGACTATGAGGCCCAGGAGCCCGGTCGCGGCCGCATGGCCAAACGGCCGCGCCAGATCCCGCACAAGGGCTGGGTCGATATCGCCTGGCGCACGGCCGGCTCCTACTTCGGCGACCGGGTCGGGTTCGTGGCGGGCGGGGTGACCTTCTTCACCCTGCTGTCGCTGTTCCCGCTCCTGGCGACGTTCGTCACCCTCTACGGCCTGTTCGCCGATCCGCAGGACGCCTGGGGCCGGCTGCAGTTCCTCTACGCCCTGCTGCCCGACAGCATCGCGGTCTTCCTCGGCGGCGAGATGCAGCGGCTGGCCGAGAACTCCAATAGCCAGCTAACCTTCACCCTGGCCTGGACCCTGGCCCTGTCCCTGTGGACCGCCAACGGGGCGGTCAAGGTGCTGTTCTACGGCCTGAACGTCGCCTATCACGAGGTCGAGCGCCGCAACATCGTGCGCTACAACCTGATCTGCATGGTCTTCACCGTGGGGGCCATTCTGGCGGTCCTGCTGACCTCGGTGCTGGTCGTCGGCGTGCCGGTGGTGGTGCGGCTCTTCGGGCTGGAGGAGGAGTGGGGGCTAATCGCGCCGCTGCGCTGGCCGCTGCTGCTGGTCGGCTATGTCGCCGCCCTGACGATCATCTACCGCTATGGCCCCTGCCGTCAGCGCGCGCGCTGGCGCTGGGTCACGCCCGGCGCGATCTTCGCGGCCCTGCTCAGCCTGACGGTGTCCTTCCTGTTCAGCTGGTATCTGTCCAACTTCGTGCGGACCGACAGCTACGGCCCGCTGGCGGCCATGATGGGCTTTCTGCTGTGGACCTGGCTGTCGGTGCAGGTGATCGTCATGGGCGCCGAGCTGAACGCCGAAATCGAGCACCAGACCGCCGTGGACACCACGACCGGCAAGCCCCTGCCGATCGGCGAGCGGGGCGCCAAGGTCGCCGACAGCATCGGCGCCCGGCGCGGCAATCCCGCGGCTCTCGCCTTCACCCAGCGTCAGGCCGAACGGGTGGCGGACCGCCTGCGCGGCCGCCAGAACCGCAAGGCCGCCGAGCGCGTCGCTACAGAATGAAGCGGCTCAGATCGACGTCCTTGGTCAGGGCGTCCATCTTCTCGCGCACGGCGTCGCCGTCGAAGGCCACCGTCTGGCCCGACAGGTCCGAGGCCTTGAAGCTGGTCTCCTCCAGCACTCGCTCCATCACGGTCTGAAGCCGGCGCGCGCCGATGTTCTCGACCGCGCTGTTGGCCGCCACCGCCGCATCGGCCATCGCCTCGACCGCATCGTCGGTGAAGGTCAAGGTCACGTCTTCGGTGGCCAGCAGGGCCTGGTTCTGACGGATCAGATTGGCTTCCGGCTCGGTCAGGATGCGCTTGAAGTCGTCGCGCGTCAGGGCCTTCAGCTCGACCCGGATCGGCAACCGCCCCTGAAGCTCGGGCAGCAGGTCCGAGGGCTTGGCGACGTGAAAGGCGCCCGAGGCGATGAACAGCACATGGTCGGTCTTCACCGGCCCGTACTTAGTCGAGACCGTGGTGCCCTCGATCAGGGGCAGCAAGTCGCGCTGCACCCCCTCACGCGACACGTCGGCGCCGGATGCGCCCTGGCGAGCCGCAACCTTGTCGATCTCGTCTAGGAAGACGATGCCCTCGTTCTCGGCCAGTTTCAGCGCCTCCTGTGTCAGGCTGTCCTGATCCAGCAGCTTGTCACCTTCTTCAGCGATTAGGGGCGTCGTCGCATCTCGCACCGCAAGCTTGACGGTCTTGGTGCGCCCGCCGCCCATCTTGCCCAGCATTTCCGACAGGTTCAGCAGGCCGACGTTGCCGCCGCCCGGAATGTCCAGGCCCTGGATCGGCGAGGCGGTGTCGGCCAGCGAAATCTCGATCTCCTTGTCGTCCAGTTCTCCGGCGCGCAGCTTCTTTCGGAAACTGTCCCGCGTCGCCGGCCCCGCGCCGGGTCCGACCAGGGCGTCCAGGATCCGGTCCTCGGCGGCGGCCTCGGCCTTGGCCCGCACGTCGCCGCGCCGGCGCTCGCGCACCATGATCAGGGCGCTCTCGACCAGGTCGCGCACGATCTGATCCACATCGCGGCCGACATAGCCTACCTCGGTGAACTTGGTGGCCTCGACCTTCAGGAAGGGCGAGCCGGCCAGCCGCGCCAGCCGACGCGCGATCTCTGTCTTGCCGACGCCGGTGGGGCCGATCATCAGGATGTTCTTGGGCGTCACCTCGTCGCGCAGGTCCGCCGGCACGCGCTTCCTGCGCCAACGGTTCCTCAGGGCGACGGCGACGGCGCGCTTGGCGTCGTTCTGGCCGACGATATAGCGATCCAGTTCGGAGACGATCTCGCGGGGGGTCAGTTCGGTCATGCGACGCAGATAGGAGAGGCCGAACCGTTGCGGGAGAGGGGCGGGGCGTCGCAGCGCGCACAAAATCCTATCGTCATCGGCGAAAGGGCGTCATGCCGATCGTCAGGATCGCGTTAGCTGCACCAGAGCCACTTGATGACACCCTTGCAAGCGGATCGTCTGACCCTTCGATCCTTTCAAGCCGGCGACGCCGCAGACCTGCTCGCCTATCTTCATCATCCGCGCGCCGCCTGTTTCGCCGCGATGGCGCTTCAGGACATGGCGGCGGCCGAGGCGGAAGTCCTCAAGCGCGCAGCCGAGGACGAACATATCGCCGTCCAGTCCAAGGCCGACGGCCATGTCATCGGTGATGTCTTCGCAATGTTCGAGGCGCCGGACACCTGGTCCATCGGCTGGAACTTCAACAGCGCCTATGGGGGCGCCGGCTATGCGTCCGAAGCGGCTCGCGCCCTGGTCGACCATCTGTTCAAGGACAAGGCGGCCCGTCGCCTGTACGCCTATGTCGAGGACGACAATCTGGCGTCACAGAGGCTTTGCGAACGGCTGGGCATGCGGCGCGAAGGGCTGTTCCGCGAGTTCATCTCGTTCGTGAACGACGCCGCGGGCCAGCCGATCTACGTCAACACGTGTCAGTACGCCCTTCTACGACACGAGTGGCGAGCCTGACGGTCAGCAAAAAGGCGTCCCCTGATCGGAGGACGCCTTAAGGCTTCACGCGCTTGTCGCCCGGATCAGGCGGCGTTGGCGGCCTTGTTCTTGGCCAGCTTGTCCTGATGGGCCTGCATGCCCTTGGCGATCAGGTCGGCGGCCTCGCCGGCGTCGCCCCAGCCCTCGACCTTGACCGACTTGCCCTTCTCCAGATCCTTGTAGCGGGTGAAGAAGTGCTCGATCTGCTCGATCAGGATAGCGGGCAGCTGACGATAGCTGGCGATCTCGGTGTAGTAGGGGTTCAGCTTGTCGACCGGCACGGCCAGGATCTTCTCGTCGCCGCCGGCCTCGTCCACCATCTTCAGCACGCCGATGGGGCGCGAACGGATGACGCAGCCCGGAACGACCGGCGTCGGGTTCAGCACGATCACGTCGCAGGGGTCGCCGTCGTCCGACAGAGTGTGCGGCACGAAGCCGTAGTTGCCCGGATAGTACATGGCGGTGTGCAGGAAGCGGTCGACGAACAGAGCGCCCGATTCCTTGTCCATCTCGTATTTCACCGGCAGGCCGCCCTGCGGGATTTCGATGATGACGTTGATGTCCCAGGGAGCGTTCGGGCCGACGGGAATGGCGTCGAGGTTCATGGCGGGTCTTTGCTGCGACTGCGAAACTTTGAAAGGCGAAGGGTGATAGGCTCCCCGGCCCGTCACGGCAAGGGCGACATGTGGCGAACACGGGCCCGGCGGACTTGCGTCTCGGCGCATCATCGCGGACATCTGGATCATGACCTGGACCGATTGGGCGGCGCTGGCCCTCTTCTTCATCTGCTGGCTGGGATACAGCCCCATCCTGGCGTTCATCAGCCGACGGGGCGGCTCGCTGAACCAGGACATGGAGCATGTCCGCGCGGCCTGGATGCAGTCCATGACCCATCGCGAGATGAAGCTGATCGACAGCCAGCTGATGGGCCATTCGATCAACTCCGCCTCCTTCTTCGCCTCCACCAACCTGCTGCTGATCGCGGCGGTCGCAGGCATCCTGTTCGGCGGCGAGAGCGCGCTTCAGGGGTTCGCCGCCGTCGGCGCCGAAAACGTGCCGATGAAGATTCTGGAGGCCAAGCTGGCGCTGGTGCTGATCTGCCTGGCGCGCGGTTTTCTGGATTTCATCTGGGCGCTGCGCCAGATGAACTACGCCCTGGCGCTGATCGGCGCGGCGCCCGAAATCCACACCAAGACCGACCGCAAGGCCTTCAGCGAGGCGGCGGGCCAGCTTTTGAACCCGGCGCTCAGCGCCTTCAGCCAAGGGGTGCGCGGCTATTATTTCGCCCTGGCGGCGGCGGCCTGGCTGTTCGGACCACTATGGCTGGCCTTGGGCGTCGCCTCGTCATTCGGTCTGTTGATCTATCGCCAGGAGGCGTCACCCGCCGCCCGCGCCATTCGCAATGCGCGGCGGCTGTTGGACAATTGAACCGATCCTTTCGCAGTTGCGAGATTGAGCACCCGTCCGACTTTCGTCGAAAGAGCGCCGTCTTGTCAGGCGACTCGCCATATTTGCGTAACAAGGCGTGACCATGCGGGCGCTCATGGGTCTTGACCCATTGTGCATCGCAACCTAAGTTGACCTCTGACGCCTCCGGGCGTCTTGCCCTTCCTGGGCGTTTCCTCCCTATAGACTTTTAATGCCGCACCCTCGGGTGCGGCTTTTTTTTGATCTGATCAGCGATCAGTCAGGCCGACCACGCATCTGCGCACAAGGTGGCGATCACGCGGGACAGCGCCTTTTGCGTCTTGGCGTAGGTTGCGTTAGGGGCCAGCGTCGTCTCATCAAAATACAGTTTGCGGCTCAGCTCGATCTGGATGGCCTCGTAGCCCTCGTCCGGCCGTCCCCAGCGCTGGGTGGACCAGCCGCCGGCGTAGGGATGGTTCTGCGCCACGCGCCAGCCCAAGCCCTCGAACAACTCACGCAAACGCCGGCTGAGCCGCGCACTGCAGGCCGAGCCGTAACGATCGCCCAGCACGACCTCGGCCCCGACGGCGCGCGCCGGCATCGAATGCCAGTCGATCAGCACGGCGCGTCCGTGCCTCGCGCGCGTCGCCTGCATCCGTTCTTCCAGGGCCTGGTGATAGGGGGCGTGGACCCCGGCGATGCGGTGCGTGGCCTCAGCCAACGTCAGCCGGCGCGCGTAAAGCGGCGTCCCGTCGCCGGCCAATCGGGGGATCACGCCATAACCGGCGGCCGTCTTGGCCCCCACCGGCCCCTCCAGATCCTCGATCAAGGCCGGGTCCAGCTCGGACGGATCGCGGTTCAGATCGACATAGGCCCGGCCGATCCGGCCTTCGATCAGCGCGGCCCCCCTGCGCGGTCCCTCTGCGACCAAACTCCCGACCAAGGCGTCCTCGGCGCTCTTCAGGCTGGCGCGCGACAGGTCCGGCGCCGCGCCCATGTCGCCGGGATAGAGACCGCCGGAGTGGGGCGAGGCGAACACCAGCGCCGTCGCGGGCGCGTCCGCCGCCGGGGCGGTGATCGAAAAGCTGTCGCCGCCGTCGGTCATGCTCCCGCTTAGCGCGTTTCGCTGTGGAAGGAAGTCGGCTGATCGGCGAATTTCATCGGCGGTTTACCGTTCGGACTCTAGGTTTGCGATCTGTTTCAAGGGTGTTTCTCGAATGGCGCGTATTCTCCTGGCCGAAGATGACGGTTCGTTGCGCGGATTTCTGACGCGCGCGCTGGAGCGGGCAGGCCACCAGGTCATCGACTGCGAGAACGGCGACGACGCGATCGACGCCCTGGAACACGGTCCCTACGACCTGCTGCTGACCGACATCGTCATGCCGGGCGCCGACGGGATCGAGGTCGCCCGCGTCGCCGCCGCCCGCCAACCGGGGCTGCGCATCATGTTCATCACCGGCTTCGCCGCCGTGGCCCTAACGGCTGCCCAGGCCACGCCGGACGCGAAGGTGTTGTCCAAGCCCGTCCACCTGCGCGATCTGGTCAATGAGGTCGAGCGGATGGTCGCGGCCTGAACCTTCGCTGCGTGGGTCGAGCGGCGTTTGGCGAGAAATCGCATTCTTGCCGTTAAATCGGCTTGATGCCGACCGGCCTCGCCGCTATACGACCGCTCTTCCCGCTCCGAAGACGTTTTTCGGAGCCCTACGGCGGATGCGTAGCTCAGCGGGAGAGCACCTCGTTGACATCGAGGGGGTCACAGGTTCAATCCCTGTCGCGTCCACCATTTCCCTTTCTTTTCAGATCAGTGGCCTTCAGCCCTGGCTGGCGTTGCGCGCTAGAGCAGTCGTCCCTGATCCGACGTCCGGACGGCCGTGTCCGTCATCAGGCCGCGGCGGCGAAGCTCGGTCGCGGCGGTGAAGGCGATGTCGATGTCACGTCCTGACGCCAAGATATGAAGCCGGTCAGCATCCACCGTGCTCCACGCCTTGCCGCGTTCAGGGCCCGCGGGCACGCGGGGCAGCAATCCCGGTTCGCGGCTCCAGGCCAGAAGCTGCTCGACGGTCGTTTTGTTCAGCATGTCGCGCAGATGGTGGGCGGTGACATAGGCGTCGGGCAGGGCGCGATGCGCAGGCAAGCCCAACTCGTGCACCAATCCCTCGGGCCGGCGCAGATAGCGCAGCATCTGGTTGGAGAAGCGCGGCAGGTCGGGCCACAGCCGCAGGGCGCATTTCCAGGTGCAGATCCACTTTGCGCCGCCTGACAGGGCAGGGGTGCAATACCGCTGCTCGAAGCTGGCGCGGTGAGCCGCCAGGGCGATCACACCCGCCTCGGGACGAAGGATGAGCGGGGCGACGGCCTTCCAATAGCCGGCGTCTTGAACCCACTCGTCCAGAATGTGGTGGATCGCCATGGTGTCGGGCGAGATCGGCCGTCCGGGATTTACGAAATGGGCGCCGCGCGTCGCATCCAGACGCCATGGGCCGGCCCCGTCACGCACCACGTCCTGCCAGCCGATCTCGCAGACGTCCTGAGGGCCGGATCCGGCCGTCTCCAGGTCGATGACGCGGATGCGTTGGGGGGATGGCGTGAAGTCGGTCAGGGCGTCCTCGGCGTGGGGGTTCACACCTGACAACGCCTGGGGCGCCGGATTCGGTCCGGCGTCTGGAAAGACCGCCGACGGTGCGTCGTCAGTTCGGTGAGTGCACCGACCCGTGCGGCATGACGGTCATCACGGCCCACAGACCGACCAGCACCACGGGCGAGGCGATCAGCGCCCGCCGACAGCGATGCGCCAGATAAAGAGCCTCGCCGATCACGATCGACACCAGCATTTGCGTTTCCCCCGAAACGATAAGCGACACTTCTATGACGTCGCCGACAGACGTGTCCCTCAATGGGACGAAATCCATTTTGTCGTAGCCGCCCCGCAGGCCGCGCGGTCGCTAGACGTGCGACCAGGAATGCGCAATCTCGCGGCATGGGATCTGTCGCGCGCCTGTTCCGTCTGCATTTGTCGCTATGGCTCGGGCTGCTGGTCATGGCGGCCGTCGCGGCGCTGGCGCCGGCCAGCGTCGGCTGGCCGATGCGACTGGCGGCTGGCTGGGACGCGGGCGTGGCGACCTTTCTCGTTGCCACCTTTGTGCGGATCTTTCGCGCCCGTTCGCAGGAGGCGATGCGGCGCCGCGCGGCGGAGCTGGATCAGGCGGGCGTCATGGTCCTGCCGCTCAGCATGGCGGCGGCCGTGGCCAGCGTCGTGGTCCTCGTCCTCGCCATGGTGGCCAGCGACGGCAAGCCGACCGTGGGGCAGGCGGTCTTTTCAGTGTGCACCGTCGGCCTGTCGTGGCTGTACGTGCACATCATCTTCGCCCTGCATTACGCCCACGGCTTCTACGCCCCGAGTGACGACGGTAAGGGCGATCAGGGCGGGCTGATCTTTCCGGGTGAGGATGACGCGGACTACTGGGATTTTCTACACTTCGCCCTGATCATCGGCGTGGCGAACCAGACGGCCGACGTGCAGATCTCTAGCCGCAAGCTGCGCGGTCTGGCGACGTTTCACAGCCTGATCGCCTGGTTCTTCAACGCCGTTATCCTGGCGCTGACGGTCAATCTGGCCGCCACGCTGCTTTAGGCACGCGGAGCCGTTCGGTCAGAGATCGACCGGGCGACCGGATTCTTCTTCTTCAAGCGTGACGGCGACATCGGCGTTGGCCGACAGGCGCACCTTATCGCCCTCGACGCCGGCGACGAAACCGTTCTCGATATAGTGGTGGTGATCGGCGTGGGCGCCGGTGTTCTCGCGGCGCGTCAGCTTGATCCGGTCGCTCTCCACCCGGTCCACGACGCCGACGTGCACGCCGTCGGCTCCGATGACTTCCATGCCTTCCTTGATCTCGCTCATCGCTGTTTTTCCTCGCTGAACATCGTCTCGATAGCGGAGCGCCGCCGACCGACATTTCGTTCCCGAGGCGCTGGGACGGCGAGCATGCTTGTTCGCGGCCCCGCCGACTGGCAAGGCTTTGGGACAGTGTTCAGCACAAGCCGGCTGAGGAGCGCGAGCGACAGGGATGCCGTTGACTTGATCGAACAGTATGGATGGTCCGAGGTCTGGGCGACGGCGTTTGCGCCGCATGCCCATGCCGGTCACACGCCGGGCCGCGTCATCCTCCAGCATCGCAACGGCTATCTGGTCGTCACGGATGCGGGCGAGCTTCAGGCCAAGGCGTCCGGCCGACTGCGGCACGAAGCCCAGGAGACTGGGCCCCCTGCGGTGGGCGACTGGGTGGCGCTGTCGCCGAACCCTCAGGACGGCGCCGCCACCATCCATGCCGTCCTGCCTCGCCATACGGCCTTCGTGAGACGGGCGGCCGACAGCGTGCGTCGAACCCAGATCCTGGCGGCCAATATCGACGTGGCCTTCGTCGTCACCTCGATGAATGCGGATCTGAATCCGCGCCGGATACAGCGTTTCCTGGCTGCCGCGATGGACAGCGGAGCGCGGCCTGTTCTTGTTCTGACGAAGTCAGATCTCAGCGCCGACCCCCAGGCCGAGGCCGCTCAGGTGGCGGCGCTGGAGGCGCAGACCCTGGTCCTGACCGTCTCGGCGCGCGAAGGCGTCGGCGTGGAGGCGCTGCGTCTTCAGGTGAAGCCGGGCGAAACCTGTGTCCTGATCGGTTCGTCGGGTGTCGGCAAGTCTACCCTGGTCAACGCCTTCCTGAACGAGGATCGGATGGCGACCCAGGCGATCCGCGCATCCGACGACCAGGGACGGCATACCACCAGCCACCGCCAGTTGATCCCGCTCCCCGGCGGCGGTCTCATCATCGACACGCCCGGCATCCGCGAAGTAGGCCTGATCGACGCCGAAGAGGGTGTGGAGGCGGTCTTCGACGACATCGAACGTCTGATGCAGGAGTGCCGCTTCACCAACTGCGGCCATGCGAGCGAGCCGGGATGCGCTGTCCAGGCGGCGCTCGCGGACGGCACGCTGGAGGAATCGCGCTGGGCGCATTTCCAGAAGCTGAAGTCGGAACTGGCGGCGGCGGGGGACAAGGCGGAACGGATCGCCAAGGCTGCGGAACGTCGGCGGCTGGGCGGCCTGCAGAAGGTCTATCGCGCGACGAAGCGCAACGATCGCGGCGGGGCCGATCGATAGCGTCGATGGCGCAACCGAATTTCGACGTGTTGGGGGGCCAAACGGGCTAGGTGAGGTCCTTAGACTCAAGAAAGATCAACCATGTCCGCATTCACCATCGTCACCACCAGCGCCGTCCAGGGCAGCGAGGCCGCAGAGGTCAACACGTTGACCGACGACTTTTCCGACGCCAGCGAGGCGGCGGGCTATGCACGGCGCATGGCCGACGAAATGATCGACATGGCCGATCAGCTGCTGCTGGATTTCGATTACAGCAATGTCGGCGTCTATGAGGGCGACCTGCTGGACGAAGATGTCACCCCGGATCACCCCGCCCTGATCGGCGTCTGGGTGCTGGATGAAGAAGGCTCGGCCTTCGTGCCGGCCGAAGAGTTCCGGCAAGGGTCGACCGAAGTCGAGAACTGATCGGCGGCTATCGCGGCGGGAGGTTCGGATCGAGCCGCCTGCCGCATTCGTCATCGGACGAGAGATGGGCGCCTAGCCGCGCGCCGACTGGCGACTTCTGCGGATCGAAAATATGGGGGAGGATGGCCGTCCCTCCGAACACCTTGCGGTGCTCGGAGGTGACGATGGTGGAGCTTAGCGGAGTCGAACCGCTGACCTCTTGCATGCCATGCAAGCGCTCTACCAACTGAGCTAAAGCCCCGGACCTGTCGGTCTGGATCGCCCGGTTCATCTTGCGATGGCCCCCGGCGAGGCGGCGGAAACTAGGTCAGGCTTTTTCTGCGATCAAGCCCGTTTCGAGATTTATTTTCACCGCGTTCCCAAGGGTGAAAATACGCAGGTTTTTCAAACCGAAAGGTGTGAAAGGCCTGCTGTCCCGCCGCGTCTCCCTAACGGGAAATGCGGCGGGTGCAACAAGAATCTGAGCCAGATCGCGAGAAGCCCACAGCAAGTCGGGCTTCAAGTCGCGCGAAGCGCGATAGGCCCAAGAATTTAGTCGTCGTCGCGCGACGGCTTGGCGATCTCGTCGTCGATCGAGTCGTCGTCTTCGTCTTCGATGAACGGCACGGAGTCGTCATCGTCGTCGGCCAGCAGATCGTCGTCGCCGTCGGTCGAGCCCATGCCGGCTTCTTCCGAGGCGTCGGCCGGAGAGTCTTCGTCCTCGTCGTCCGGCGTGAGGATCGGCTCGTGGCCTTCCTCGTCGATTTCCGGCGTCTTGACGTCGTCTTCCTCGTCCTCGTCGCCGTCGACCTTCTTGTCCTTGACCTGATCTTCCGTGTCCTCATCGTCGGACGGATAGCCGGGACGGGCGCGGCGGCTGCGCAGCTTCATCGCCTCTTCGGGATCGAAGTCGGTTCCGCATTTGGGGCAGTGTGCGGGGCGACGGTTCAGGTCGTAAAACTTCGCCTGGCAGTTGGGGCAGACCTGTTTGGCGCCCAGTTCGGGATTGGCCACGTTTGGATGCTTTCAACGGGTTGAATTCGGGGCGGTCCCTTGCCACCCCTTTCACCCGCTGTCAAAAGCTGTCTTTCGCGCCGCCCGCGCGGCCCTTCGCACAATACAGCCTGAAGCGGGTGATCATGCCGTCCCAACTGACTTCGCGCCGCGCATCCGCCCTGACCGGAAAGGTCCGCGCGCCGGGCGACAAGTCGATGTCGCACCGGTCGATGATACTGGGTGGAATGGCGTCGGGCGTGACCGAGGTCGAGGGTCTTCTGGAAGGCGACGACGTCCTGGCCACCGCCCGCGCGGTCGAAGCCTTCGGCGCCAAGGTCGAGCGGACCGGCGACGGCAGATGGCGGATCGAGGGGGCGGGGGGCTTTAAGACGCCGGCTTCGGTGATCGACTGCGGCAACGCCGGAACCGGGGTGCGCCTGTTGATGGGGGCGGCGGCGGGCTATCCGCTGACGGCGACCTTCGATGGCGACGGCTCGCTGAGAAAGCGGCCGATGAAGCGGGTCACGGGACCCTTGGCGGACATGGGTGCGGCGTTCGACTGGCAGGCGGCCGAGGATCGGCTCCCGGTGGCCCTGACCGGCGGCGCACTGAAGGCCGTCGACTATGTGCAGACGGTGGCCTCGGCCCAGGTGAAGTCGGCCATCCTGCTGGCGGGGCTGAACGCCGAGGGCGTCACCTCGGTGGTCGAGCCGGAAAAGAGCCGTGACCACACCGAGCGGATGCTGCGGGCCTTCGGCGCCGAGGTGGGCGTCGAGGAGAGGGGTGAGGGCTGGAAGGTGACTCTGAAGGGCGGTCAGGCCCTGACCGGGACCTTCGTCGCCGTGCCGGGCGATCCGTCCTCTGCCGCCTTCCCCCTGGCGGCCGGTCTGATCGTTCCGGGGTCGGAGGTCACGGTCGAGGGCGTGATGCTGAACCCGCTTCGCACCGGCCTGTTCGACACCTGGATCGAGATGGGCGCCGACCTGACCATCACCAACCGGCGTGAGGCCGGGGGCGAAGAGGTCGGCGACATCACCGCCCGTCACTCGTCCCTGAAGGGCGTGGTCGTGCCCGAGGATCGCGCCGCCTCGATGATCGACGAATATCCGATCCTGGCGGCGACGGCGGCCTTTGCGGACGGCGTCACCGTCATGCGCGGCGTGGGTGAAATGCGGGTCAAGGAAAGCGACCGGATTTCGCTGATGGTCGAGGGGCTGCGCGCCTGCGGCGTTCAGGTCGAGGAGGAGCCGGAAGGCTTTATCGTCACCGGCGCCGGCCGGGGCGGGTCGGTGCGTGGAGGCGGCCTGGTCCACACCGCCCACGACCACCGCATCGCCATGAGCCATCTGGTCTTGGGCCTGGCCGCCGAACAGCCGGTCTCGGTCGACGAGCCTGGGATGATCGCCACCAGCTTCCCCGGCTTTGTCGAGATGATGAACGGGCTGGGCGGGCGGATCGCGTGAACGAAGACCGGGCCTCGCGCCGGGTTTTGGCTAGGTTGGCGACGTTTGCCGGCTGTCTGTTTATCCTATGGGCAGTTGCATCGTTTATTGATCTCGGTGACGGCGAGACTTGGGACCAAACGAAGCCACGTTACGCCAAGATGCTTGAAAATAAAGGGTTCGAGGTCAACGGGTTCGGCTTCTACAGGGTCTCTCGCATCCAGCATCCACGTGAATTTAAGACGATCGTCATCCTCAGGGGGATGATGCCTTCGGTGCTTTTTGGCGTGCTTTGCGCTGTGAGCGCCCTGGGTTGGTCGGCGCAACCCAAACTTATTCGCTCAGGGCAAGAATAGCACTTGAGCTTGTGTAGCTGGGCAAGGAAAGGCTAGGCGTTCCCTTCTCCTGAACATCGTCGCTTGGGCGCTGTCGGCGCTCGCGAAATCTCGGAAGATCCACCCTGACACAGCCTCTCGTCATCGCCGTCGACGGACCGGCCGCCTCTGGCAAGGGGACCATCGCCGCGCGTCTGGCCCAGACCTATGGCCTGCCGCATCTGGATACGGGGCTGCTGTATCGGGCCGTGGGCGCAAAGGTGCTGGCGGACGGCGGATCGCTGGATGACGAGGCGGCGGCGACGCAGGCGGCGCGGGGACTGGATGCGGCGGGCCTGTCGGACGATCCGCGCCTGACGACAGGCGAGGCGGGCGAGGCCGCCAGCCGTGTCGCCAGCTTCGCCGGCGTGCGGGCGGCTCTGCTGGAGCTGCAGCAGGCGTTCGCGGCCCAGGCGGGCGGCGCGGTTCTCGACGGACGCGACATCGGCACGGTGATTGCGCCGAACGCTCAGGCCAAATTGTTCGTCACCGCGACGCCCGAGGTGCGGGCCACACGCCGCTGGAAGCAGCTGACGGCGCGCGGATCGGACATCGCTTTCGACGCCATGCTGGCCGACATCCAGCGCCGCGACGAGCGCGACGCCGGGCGGGGCGCGGCGCCGATGGTGCAGGCCGATGACGCGGTCTTGCTGGACACGACCGATATGGGTATAGAGGCCGCCTTCGATGCGGCCCGCCGTATCGTCGAGGCGGCGCGCGCGAAACACGGTCTCTGACCTTTTCGCAAATCCAACGCTCCCATCCTCGGCTTCCGCGGGCGTTTTGATCGTTCTGAACGGCCTCGCATCCCGACGACCTGATTCCATCTTTTCCCATCGCCCCGCGCGCCGCCTTTCGCTGCGTCAGGGGTCCACCTCGTGCGGGATCGTTCTTCGGTCACGCGCCACAGCCCCACTGGAAACACCAGAGCTTCATGTCTGATACTCTCAACCCCACGCGCGACGACTTCTCGGCGCTGCTCGACGAACAACTGTCGGGTCGCGACTTCGGCGAAGGCCAGGTCGTGCACGGCCGCGTCGTCGGCATCGAAAAAGACATCGTCATCATCGACGTTGGTCTGAAGACCGAAGGCCGCATCGCCATGCGCGAATTCGGCCAAGGCGACGACGGCGCCCTGCCCAAGGTCGGCGACAACGTCGAGGTTTACCTGGAGCGCGTCGAGAACGCCTTGGGCGAAGCCGTCATCAGCCGCGACAAGGCTCGTCGCGAAGAAGCCTGGACCCGTCTGGAAGTCGTGTTCGCCGAAGGCCAGCCGGTCAACGGCGCCATCGTCGGTCGCGTCAAGGGCGGCTTCACCGTCGACCTGGGCGGTGCCTCGGCCTTCCTGCCCGGTTCGCAAGTCGACATCCGTCCGGTCCGCGACGTCGGCCCGCTGATGGGCAAGGAACAGCCCTTCGCCATCCTGAAGATGGACCGTCCGCGCGGCAACATCGTCGTGTCGCGTCGCGCCATCCTGGAAGAAGCCCGCGCCGAACAGCGCACGGAACTGGTCGGTCAGCTGGCCGAGGGTGAAGTCCGCGAAGGCGTCGTCAAGAACATCACCGACTACGGCGCGTTCGTTGACCTGGGCGGCATCGACGGCCTGCTGCACGTCACCGACATGTCGTGGAAGCGCGTTTCGCACCCGAGCCAGGTTCTGGCCGTCGGCGACACCGTCAAGGTCCAGATCGTCAAGATCAACCCGGACACCCAGCGTATCTCGCTGGGCATGAAGCAACTGCAGTCGGACCCCTGGGACGGCGTGGAAGCCAAGTATCCGGTCGGCGCCAAGTACACGGGCCGCATCACCAACATCACCGACTACGGCGCCTTTGTGGAGCTGGAAGCCGGTGTCGAGGGCCTGGTGCACGTCTCGGAAATGTCCTGGACCAAGAAGAACGTCCACCCCGGCAAGATCGTCTCGACCTCGCAGGAAGTCGACGTCGTGGTTCTGGATGTCGACGCCTCCAAGCGCCGCATCTCGCTGGGCCTGAAGCAGGCTCAGGACAATCCGTGGGACGCCTTCGTCGCCAACAACCCGATCGGTTCGACCGTCGAGGGCGAAGTCAAGAACGCCACCGAGTTCGGCCTGTTCATCGGCCTGGACAACGACATCGACGGCATGGTGCACCTGTCCGACCTCGACTGGTCGGTGTCGGGTGAAGAAGCCATCCAGCGCTACCGCAAGGGCGAGATGGTCAAGGCCAAGGTCCTGGATGTCGACGTCGAGAAGGAACGCGTCTCGCTGGGCATCAAGCAGCTGGGCGGCGATCCGATCGGCGAGGGCGACACCTATCGTCGCGGCCAGCAGATCACCGTCACCGTGACGGCGATCGAGTCGGGCGGCATCGAGGTCAAGTTCGGTGAAGACGACGCACCGGTCACGGCCTTCGTTCGCAAGTCGGACCTGTCGCGCGACCGCAACGAGCAACGTCCGGAACGCTTCGCCGTGGGCGACCGCGTCGACGCCATGATCACCGCCGTGGACAAGGCCTCGCGCCGCGTCTCGGTGTCGATCAAGGCGTTGGAAATGAAGGACGAGCAGGAAGCCATCGAACAGTTCGGATCGTCCGATTCGGGCGCTTCGCTGGGCGACATCCTGGGCGCCGCGCTGAAGAACGCCGGCACCAAGGAGTAAGGCTCAAGCCGAAGGGCGCATCGCGTCCTTCGGTCGCCTCGCTCAATCAGCAGAGCGCCGCGCGCTCTGCGATAGCGGCAATCTCGCTCAAGCAGCAGAGCGCCGCGCGCTCTGCGATAGCGACAACGAATGAGGGCGGCCGGAGCAATCCCGTCGCCCTTTTCTCTGTCTGGCACACCCCTGTGTCCACTTCCGGACATTTTTCTTGCGAATGGCGCGCATCATTGTCGGATAAGGGCTTTTTCCAGAGCCTGTCGAAGGTTAGGGTGTGGGCTCTGGATCGACGGCGGGCGAAACAGCCCGTCATTCCGAGCTCGCGGGGGCGCAGATGATCAAGTCCGAACTGATCGAGAAGCTTGCAGCCGAAAACACCCACCTGACCCACGCCGAGGTCGAGCGGCTGGTCAATGTGATCCTCAACACCATGACCTCGGCCCTGTCCGAAGGCGGCCGGGTCGAGTTGCGCGGTTTCGGCGCCCTGTCGGTGCGGTCGCGCCCCGCGCGTGCGGGTCGCAATCCGCGTACTGGCGAAACCGTCGAGGTGCCCGCCAAGGCCGTCCCCTTCTTCAAGAGCGGCAAGGAGCTGCGCGAGCGGCTGAACGCCTCGGGCGACGCCTGATCTAACTTTCTCAAGGAAATCTCATGAGCCTGCTGTCGGAGTTTCGCGAGTTCGCGGTCAAGGGCAATGTCGTGGACCTGGCGGTCGGCGTGATCATCGGCGCCGCCTTCAACGGCATCGTCAAAAGCCTGGTCGATCAGGTGGTGATGCCGCCCATCGGCCTGATCACCGGCGGCATCGATTTCTCGGAACTGGAATGGGTTCTGAGGGCTGAGAACCCGGCGACCGAGGCCGTCGAGAAGGTGGCGATCCAATACGGCGCCTTCCTGAACACCGTGATCCAGTTTCTGATTGTCGCCTGGGTCGTCTTCCTTGTGGTCAAGGGCATCAACGCCCTGCGTCGTCAGGAAGCCGCCAAGCCCGATCCGGCGCCCGCCGCGCCGACGGCGACCGAAGCGCTGCTTGCCGAGATCCGCGACGAGCTGAAGGCCCGCCCCAACGCCTGATCAGGCCTTGGACACGCGCCCGCCCAAGGTCGGGCGCGTGATTGCGGCGTCAGCCAAGGGTTTGGGCATCGGCGGCGTGCGCGAACAGATGCCGTAGTCGCCGTCGAACGGTGTCGGCGCCCAGGCGGCCGCCAGCGCAGGATCGTCGATGATGGCGTGGCAGTGTCCCCAGCCGCCTTCGCGCCGCGCCGTCTTCGCCAGATCGCCCAACTGCGCCAACAGGCGCGGTGTCACCACCTGCAGCCGCACCTTGGCGGCCCCCAGTGCGCGGGCGTTGTCGATCAAGGCCTGGGTCAGAAGCGGGATCGCCTCGGGCGCCGTCTCCAGAGCGATCAGATCGAGAATATCCAGATAGGGCGGCTCGATCAGGCTGGTCTTGGTCATCTGCGCCATGGCCATCCCGACGATGCGGCTATCCCTGACGCAGGCCAGCATGACCGGCGGCAGGGTTAGGTCGGGGTCCGCCAGCCGCCAGCGCAGAATTTCCGGACTGCGGTCCGCCAGCACACGCTCCTCCTGTGACAGCCGGCGCCAGAAGTCCGCATAGGGCGAGGCGTCCGACAAGTCGCGCAGCATCGTCACCCCAGCCGGCAGCAGCAGCGGCGTCTGGCGAAACACGCGCCCGTTCATCAGCCGCTCGCCCAGATGCGCGGCGGTCTCGGCGGAGGTGCGGCCCAGCAGCAGGCGCAGCCCTCGACCGTGAGCACAGGCCAGACGGTCGGTGATCCACGACAGCTTCAGGCCGTGGGTCTGCGCCGGCCAGGGCTTCATGTCGAACAGGCCATACAGCGGCGCCGAGCGTGCATTGGCGTTGAAGGTGTAGCGGGCGAACAGGCCTGGCTGTTTCAAAAAGGTGCGGATCAGCGGCCGGCTGGCGCCCTTCTGGCTGGGCGGCACGATGATCGAAAACCCGGTGGCGCCGAAGTGGTCCTGGGCGCCGTAGCGAAACCGCTGGATGAAGTTGCCCAGCATGGCGACGGCCTGATCATCCTCGTCGGCCACGACCCATCCCGCGGGCGCGCCCAGCGCCAACCGCGCCGGATTGGCCTCGAGCCAGCGCCATCCGGCCGGCGACCGCTCGGGCCAGCCGACCTGACGATGCAGCCGGTTCAGCGCCGCATGGTCTGGAGCGTCGATCGGTCTGACAGACATCTGGCGCGCCTTCCCATTATGAAACCGCGAGCGTTTCTGACAACCGACCTAGCAGGATGTGCGCCATCGGGCGTCACCCAGGGTTGTTTTTCGCTTTCCTCGCGCGTCGCTCGGGCGCCCCGCGACAGCCTTAACACTTGTTCGGATTCGCCCGCTGTGCTGGGTATGCGCCTTTCGCGCGCCCGATAAGCGGCGCGGCAGTTGGGAGTGAGCCGTTGAGGACGGATTTGGGGAAGGCGCGACTTACACGACGCGTGAAGACGATTAGGGGGACGCGCGCATGAACATCGTCGTCGCCCTTGGACTGATCATCACCTTCGCCACGGGCGTGCCGGTGCTGATGCAAATCCTCAAAAACCACCCGCGCGGACTGATCATCCTGTTCTTCGCCGAGATGTGGGAGCGGTTCTCCTACTACGGCATGCGCGGCATCCTGATCTTCTTCCTGACGCAACACTTCCTGTTCGACGACGCCATGGCGGGGTCGACCTACGGCTCCTACACCTCGCTGGTCTATCTGCTGCCCCTGCTGGGCGGCATCATGGCCGACCGCTTCATCGGCACGCGCAAGGCCGTCGCCTTCGGCGCCCTGCTGCTGGTCGCCGGTCACGGCATGATGGCTTTCGAGGGCCGTCCCGCCACCGAAACCCTGACCTACGCCGGTCAGACCTATCAGATCGACGCCGAAGGCCGCGGTGCGGCGCGTGAAGTGTCAATCGTCGTCAACGGCCAGAAATACGCGTTCGAGGCCGCCGAGAACGGCCTGGCGATCGAGAACCTGCCCGCCGCGTCGCCGCTGCCGGCCGTGCTGCCGACCGGCGAATACAAGATCGACGCAACCCGCGACATGGCGGGCGTGAACGTCTTCTATCTGGCGGTGTCCTTCATCATCATGGGCGTCGGCTTCCTGAAGCCCAACATCTCGACCATCGTCGGACAGCTCTATCCGCAAGGTGACCCGCGGCGGGATTCCGGCTTCACCCTCTACTACTACGGCATCAACCTCGGCGCCTTCTGGGCGGCGGTGCTGTGCGGCCTTTTGGGTCAGACCGTCGGCTGGTGGGCAGGCTTTGGTCTGGCCGGCGTCGGCATGGCGCTGGGCTGGGTGGTCTTCGTGCTGGGCAAACCCCTGCTGCAAGGCAAGGGCGAGCCTCCGGCCGAAGCCAATCTGAGCAAGCCCATGCTGGGTCCGATCAACCGCGAATGGTCGATCTACCTGCTCAGCATCCTGGGCGTCGGCGTCGTCTGGTTCATGGTTCAGCGCAACGCCCTGGTGGGTTGGGTCCTGGGCGCCGCCACCGTCGCGTCGCTGCTGTTCATCCTCTACGTCATCGTCAAGGTTTGCGAGAACAAGGCGCAGCGTGAGCGGATGATGCTGGCGATGGTGCTGATCTTCGGGTCGGTCGTCTTCTTCACCCTGTTCGAACAGGCCGGCACATCGCTGAACCTGTTCGCCGACCGTAACGTCGATCTCAGCATCACCCCGCAGGCGTTCCAGCTTCTGGGCGTCACCGTCGGCACCCCGGCCCAGATCGCCGCCGCTGGTCTCAGCACGTCGGGTCCCTGGATCGACGCCACCATCACGGCGGCCCAGACCCAATCGTTCAATGCGGGCTTCATCCTGATCTTCGCACCGATCATGGCCGCGCTCTGGGCCTTCCTGGCCAAGCGCAACCTGGATCCCAATCCGACGATGAAGTTCGGCCTGGGCCTGCTTCAGGTCGGATTGGGCTTCATGATCGTGGTGTGGGGCGCCGGCATGGCCAACTCGGCCTTCCAGATGCCGCTGCTCCTGCTGGGTCTGCTCTATCTGTTCCACACGACCGGCGAGCTGTTCCTGTCGCCGGTGGGCCTGTCGGAAATCACCAAACTGTCCGTCGCCAAGGTGGTCAGCTTCATGATGGCCGTCTGGTTCCTGGCCAGCTCCATCGCCCAATATGTCGGTGGCTGGATCGCCGGCCTGGCGGGTACGGAGACGGTCGGCGGCCAGGTGCTGAACCCGGGCCTTGCGCTGCAGACCTCGCTTGAAGTGTTCAAGCTGCTGGGCCTGTGGGGCATGGGTATCGGTGTGGCCTTTATCGTCATCAGCCACTTCATCAAGGGCTGGTCGCACGGCGCCAATGACGGGGACAACCACCCTGGCCCCGCGCTGAACGATCGCGGTCAGGAAGACGGCAACGTCGCCCGTCCTGCGGCCTCGACGCCCAGCCACTGATCCGCGCCTGACCAATGGAAAAGCCCCGGCGGAGCGATCCGCCGGGGCTTTTTGCTGCGTGAAGTCCGACCTCAGAAGGTCTTGCGGACCCGCAACGAGACGAAGGTGCGCGGGTCGATGGAGCGCTCCTCGACGAAGGCCACGGTGCGCGGATTGCGTGTGGCGTAGACCGTGCGACGCATGGTGAAGTCGTCCCACAGGTTCAGCTGGGCGCGCAGCGACAGGGTGGGGCTGGGCTTGTATTCGACGAAGGCCTCCAGATAGTCCGCACCGCGCCAGGCGAAGGTCTGGTCCGGATCGTAGGTCGCCTGGCCCAGACGCGGCAGCCAGTTGATCCCCCACTGGGTCTTCCATGAGGTGATGTCCTGCTGGAAGCCGACGTTGGCCTGGCTGGGGCGCACGCCCGAGATGCGGCGGTCCTCGCCCGTGGTCGGGTCGGTGACGCTGGTCTTGTTCCAATCGTTCCTGAAGGTGAACCGGGCGCCCGAAATCCCGACCTTGTCCAGCGGCACCACGACATTCAGCGACAGCTGATCCAGCGTCCCGTCGCCGATATTGCCGGTCGCCGAAAGGCCGCCGGGCAGGGGCAGACGGTCGATCACGTCGATGATGCGGTCGTGGCGATAGCCGATCGAGACCACGCCCTCGCCCCAGAAGCGGCGCTCATAGGACAGCTCGGAAATCCAGCGCTGTTCCGGCTCCAGATCGACGTTGCCGCCGAACACCGTCCCGTCGTCCAGTTCGGCCGAGGCGGCGAAGTCGCCGAAGTCCAGTTGACCCAGTTCGCGCTCGAAGCGGAAACGCAGCTGGTTGTCGGCCATCGGCGTCCAGGTCGCCAGCAGCCGCGGCTTGGCGAAGAAGAAGCTCTTTTCCTGGTCCGCATCGCCCGACTGGCTGATGGTGGAGGCCTCGAGGCGCACGCCGCCTTCCAGCGTCAGCTTCGGATTGATCCGCCAGGTCGCCTTGCTGAAGGCCTCGCCGCGCGTCTCCTCGACCTTGACCGAGGCGCTGGGCAGGGGAACATCGACGCCGCCGATGGTGAAGGCCTGGTTCACGTCCAGCATGTTGTAGGCGATCTCGGCGCCGGCCTCGATCGTCAGGGCAGGCGAACGTTCGTGACGCACCAGGGCGCGCAGGATGGATTCCGACGAGTCGCCGTTGGATTTGAACTGCTGCTCCGGCGCCGCCGTCCCGTTCAGGGTCTCGTTGCTGCCCGAGACGCTGTCGAAGCTGGAGAATTCGTGGATCAGACGCGTCTCCAGGGTCCAGCGCGGGTTCAGGGTGCGGGTCCAGGTCAGGCCCAGCTCGCCGGAATCGCCGTCTTCGGCATAGTCGCTGCGGCGCAGGGAGGTGGGCGACGAAAGCTCGGTCCAGTTCTGATAGTCATTCAGACCATAACGGGCGGTGCCTTCCAGCTTTCCGCCGAACAGCGGGCCGGTGTAGTTGCCGCGAATACCCTGGCCGCCGCCCCAGCCGTCGTTCTCGTACCGCTCGTCGCGGATGACGTCGCCGGCGGCGTTGCGACGGATCGACCGACCGACGCCGTTAGAATCGCTGGATCCCATGCCGTCGGACAGGGTCACGCCCCAGCTGCGATCACCCTTGTTCTGCGTGAACTGATAGGAGCCGCCATAGATGTCATGGCCGCCTTCGAACAGCATGGCGTTCCAGGTCAGGATCGACTGGCGGCTGTCGGTCGTCTTCAGGATGACGTTCACGACGACGGAATAGCCCTGCATGTCGATGCCCGGCGCACCGCCCCGGATCAGTTCGATGCGCTCGACCTGATTGGCCAGGGTCCGGCCCAGGACGTTCGAACCCGAATCGTTCTTTGAGGCGGGGCGGTTGTTGTTGATCAGCACATTGCCGACCGCCCCTTCAAAGCCACGCGCGCCCGATCCGTTGTCGATGGAGAAGCCGGGGACGCGGTTGACCATGTCGAGCGCCGTATTGGGGCGCTGGGCGGCGAAGAAGTCCGGCGTGAAGACCAGCACGCCGCGCTGGCTGGCGTCGGCCAGGGGCGCCTGGTTGGTCGGGCCGGTCGGCACGGGGCCCTCGGCGACTTGCGGCTTGTCGCCAGCGAATGCGGCGCCGGCGGTGAAAAGCAGGGCGGTGCTGGCCAGCAGCAGGGTCTTTGTCATTGGTTTTCCCCTCGGGTGTTGGCGAGAGGTGTGCCGATCCGGCGCGTTCGTCTCCAGTTACAAGGCCGCAAGGTGGATTAAATCGACGACATCATTACAGCGATTTCATTACACCAGTGACAGTAATGAAGTTTACAGCGGTGTAATGATCAGGAGCTCATCTTCTCTAGTGCTTTTACTTGCCGCGATGGCGCTGACGACCGCGCCTGCCGTCCCGCAGGACGCGCCTTCGGACGCCGTCGAGGATATCGTCGTCACCGCCCGCCGGATCGAGGCGCCGATGTGGGAAGTGCGGCGCGGCGACAGCGTCCTGATCCTGGTCGGATCGATCGACGGTTTGCCCAGAAAGATGGAGTGGCGCACCGACGCTCTCATCTCGGCGGTTGATCGTGCGGACCGCGTTCTGTTTCCCGTCGAGGGGCGGGCCTCGCTGGCCGATGTGGGCCGGCTGATCTGGCGTTTCCGGACGCTGACCCGTTTGCCGAACGGGCGCACCAGCGCCGACTATCTGTCCCCGGACCTTGAGACCCGGGTCGAAAACCTGACAGGCGAAGGCCCGACCCGCGACAGCATGCTGATCCTGTCGGGCGATCTGATGGAACTGGGCGGTTACAGTAGCGGAGGGCGTCCGGTGTCCGGCCTGGTCCGTCAGGCGACGCGCGCCAACCGCACGCCCGCTGAACCCGTCGGCATCTTCAGGGGTGACGAGCTGATCGAAAAGGTTCTGACGACGCCGCCCGAACGTTATCTCGACTGCATCGACGCTGCGGCGACGGCGGCCGAGGCAGGGGTCGAGGCAGGCGCGCAACGTGCGGAGAACTGGCGTCTGCGCCGGATCCCGGCGGTGTTGGACTCGCCCCTGGAAAAAGCGGCGACGGCCTGTTCCTACTGGTCGGTTATGGCCCAGGCGGACGATCTGCATCACATATGGAATACGGCGGTGGACAAGGCGCTGGCCGAAACCGGGATCACCGTCGCTATTGCCCCTTTGCGGCTATTGGCCGAGCCGAACGGCGTGTTGGATCGGCTGGAGGCGGAGGGGCTGGAACCGATCGGTCCCGAATGGCGCCCCTCCGCCCCCGCTCAATCGGCGCGCTAGAGCCTACTTGCGTTCCGGAACGGCGTCGCGGGCGGCTTCGCCGATGTTGTCGGCGGCGTTGCCGACGCTCTCGGCGGCGCCGGCGATGGCGTTGTCCTTCACAGCGTCGCTGCGGTTCATGTTCATCAGGAAGTAACCGATCACCAGCACGGCCAGCAGGCCGACGATCAGGGCGACGATGGCGCCCATACCGCTGCCGCGACGCTCGACGACGGTGGTGGGCGCCGCGCTGGTCTCAGTGATGCGTTCAACCCGGCCATCGGGATGTTGGACTTCGCGTTCGGTAGGCATGGTGTTTCCTCTCCAGTGTGGCGGGGAAACACGCTTCGTGACGATACGGTTCCGCTCGCTTAGACGGCGGTGCCGCCGACCGTCAGGCCGCCGATCTTGAGGCTGGGCTGACCGATGCCGACGGGCACGCCTTGTCCGGCCTTGCCGCAGACGCCGACGCCCGGATCGAAGGCGAAGTCGTCGCCAACCATCTGAATCTTGGTCAGGGCCGTGGCCCCATCGCCGATCAGGGTCGCGCCGCGGACGGGTGCGGTGATCACCCCGTCCTCGATCAGATAGGCCTCATTGCACTGGAACACGAACTTGCCGTTGGTGATATCCACCTGGCCGCCCGAGAAGTTGGCGGCGTAGAGGCCGCGCTTCGTATTGGCGATCATGTCGGCCTTGGAGTCCCGGCCAGCCTCCATGAAGGTGTTGGTCATGCGCGGCATGGGCATATGGGCGAAGGACTGGCGCCGGCCGTTGCCGGTTGCGGCGACACCCAGCTGACGCGCCGACAGCCGGTCATGCATCAGCCCGACCATGATTCCGTCCTCGATCAGCACGGTGCGCGAGGTGGGCGTGCCCTCGTCATCGACCGACAGCGATCCACGCCGTCCGGCGATCGAGCCGTCGTCGACCACAGTCACACCGGGGGCGGCGACCCGTTGGCCCATCATGCCGTTGAAGACCGACGAGCCCTTTCTGTGGAAGTCGCCCTCGAAGCCGTGACCGATGGCCTCATGCAGCAGGACGCCGGGCCAACCGGCGCCCAAAACCACGTCCATCTCGCCTGCCGGACAGTCGACGGCGTCCAGATTGACCAAGGCCTGACGCAGGGCCTCGTCCACCTGGGCCTGCCAGCGTTCGGGCGCGACCCAGGCTTCGAACCCGGCCCGGCCGCCGGCGCCGGACGAGGCGCTCTCGCGCTTGCCGTTCTGTTCGACGGTGACGGAGACGTTCAGCCGGACGAGGGGGCGAACATCGCGCACTGCCCGTTCGTCGGCGCGCAGGATTTCGATGGCGCGACGTTCGCCGATCAGGGAGGCGGACACCTGGACCACACGCGGATCGCGGGCGCGCGCCCAGGCGTCGATCTCGGCCAGCAAGGCGATCTTGTCGGAGAAGGCGGGCGAGGCGAGGGGATCGACCTCGCCGTACAGTTTCTGATTGGTGGCGCGCGGCCCTTCGGCGACCCGGGCCTCATGTCCCTGTTTGGCCAGGGCCGCGCTGTCGGCGGCGCGCCGCAGGGCGGCGGCCGAGATTTCGTTGGCGTGGGCGTAACCGGCCGTCTCGCCCGCCACGACCCTGAGGCCGAAGCCCTCGGAGGCGTCATAGGCGGCGGACTTCAGCCGGCCGTCGTCGAACACCAGGCTCTCGCTCTCGGACCGCTCCAGGAACAGTTCGCCGTCGTCGGCGCCGGCCAGGGCCGTCTTCAGGATCGACAGGGCTTCATCGGTGTCGACGCCGGCGGCGTCGAGGATGGGCGGCGGGGAGGCGTGAACGGTCATGGCCTGTAGGTAGGGGCTGAAGACCGTTTCGTCACCTGCCCCGGCGCGCGAAACCGCCGATCAGTCCAGCGGCTGAGGCCGCGTCACCACCGGACCGTCGGGATCGCTGCTCGACGGGCGTGCAGCGGTCGGGGCGGGCGTCGGGGCCGTCGGCACGATCACCAGCGGCTCGGTCGTGACCGTCGGCGCCGGCGTGGACGGCGCCGGAGTGGTGGTCGTGGGCGCACGCGTCGTCGGTTGCGTAGTTGCGGCCGGCGTCTGGTTCTGGGCCGGAGTCTGCGTGCGGGGCGTGGCCGTCGTCGCGCGCGGCGTCGTCGTTGCCGGCGTGGAAGCGGCGGGGGCTGACGGCGTCGCTGTGGTCGTCGCGGCGGGCGCGGGCTGTTGGGTCGCGACGACGGGTGCGGCGTCGGCAGGAATCGTATCGGCTGGCGGGGCGGTCAGAGGCGCATCGGCGGCGATGGCGGGCGTGGACGCCGCCGGGGTCGAGGCGGGACGCATCGCGAACCACAAGCCCCCTCCGGCGATCAACAGGGCGACGACCCCGACCCCGACATAGAGCGGCAGGCGCGAGGTCTTGGCGGGCGCACGGGCGAAGCTGGGCGTGATCGGCGCAGCCGCAGGCGAAACAGCGGGTCTGGCCGCGACCGCTGGCGCGGCGGTGACAGGTTCGGACGCGACCGGCTTCGGCGCAGGGGCGGGCGTCGTCTCGGGCGCCGGCAGGGGCCGCACGGTCAGATCGGGTTGAGCGGCCGGCGCCGGCTGCAGCCTGGGCTGCGGCGGCGTCGGAGCCTGCGGTTGAGGCTGGGCCTGGGCCGGGCGCGCCGTCGGGATCAGCGAACCGCCCAAGATGCTTGCCCCCTGCGGACGGGGCGCGGGACGCGGCGCGGGATTGGCGGGCATCGTCTGACCCTTGGCCGGCGCGACGCCGGAGGCCAGGCTCTGGGTCTGGATCGAGGCCTGCTGCTGTTGCGGCGTGGGCTTGCGCGGCGGCGGATTGGGAATGCGGTCCAGCGGATTGGGCGCGACCGGCACCGGCCCGACGTGGAAGGTCGTCGCGGGCATACGGCCCCAGGTCACCGGCTTGCGGGCGAAGGGCTGGGGCGGGGTCTTCTGGTCGTCGGACATGGTCTTCTCAATCGCTGGCGATCTGGCCCGTTTCGTGACGGATCAGTTCTTGAGCCGGTAGCCGGTCTTGAACATCCACATGACAATGCCCAGGCAGACGGCGAAGAAGGCTAGGGTGGCGGCGACGCTGACGCCGATGGCCACATCGCCCTGACCATAGAAGGCCCAGCGGAAGCCCGAGATCAGATAGACCACAGGGTTGAACAGGGTCACCGTGCGCCAGCCGTCCGGCAGCATGTCGATGGAATAGAAGGCGCCGCCTAGGAAGGTCAGGGGCGTCACGACCAGCATCGGGATCATCTGAAGCTGCTCGAACCCATTGGCCCAGACCCCGATGATGAAGCCAAACAGGCTGAAGGTCACCGAGATCAGGATCAAGAAGGCCATCATCCAGACCGGATGCAGGATCTGCAGCGGCACGAAGAAGGCCGCCGTCGCCAGAATGATCAGCCCCAGCACCGCCGACTTGGTCGCCGCCGCGCCGACATAGGCCAGCACGATCTCCAGCGACGACACCGGCGCCGACAGGATTTCGTAGATCGTCCCCGTGAACTTGGGGAAATAGATGCCGAACGAGGCGTTGAAGATCGACTGTGTGAACAGGCTGAGCATGATCAGCCCCGGCACGATGAAGGCGCCGTAGGGCACGCCGTCCACTTGCTGCATCCGGCTGCCGATCGCGCCGCCGAAGACCACGAAATACAGGGCCGTGGTGATCACCGGGGTGACCACGCTCTGCCACAGGGTGCGCAGCGCCCGCGCCATCTCGAAACGATAGATGGCCCAGACGCCGTATCCGTTGAAGGTCATGCCGCGGCTCCGTTCTGGTGGACCAGGCTGACGAAGATGTCTTCCAGCGAGCTCTGGCGGGTGTTCAAGTCCTTGAAGCCGATGTTCAGCGCCTCAAGCCGGCGGATCAGCGACGGCACGCCCGTGTCGTCAGCGTTGGCGTCGAAACTGTACTCCAGCTCGCCGCCTTCGTTCTTCAGCGTCAGGTCCCAGTCGGACAGTTCGGCGGGCAGGGCGGCCAGCGGCTCGATCAGGTTCAGCGTCAGGGTCTTCTTGCCCAGCTTCTTCATCAGGGCCGACTTCTCCTCGACCAGGATCAGCTCGCCCTTCAGGATCACGCCCACCCGGTCGGCCATCTCTTCGGCCTCTTCGATGTAGTGGGTGGTCAGGATGATGGTCACGCCGCGCTCGCGCAGCTTCCTAACCATGGCCCACATGTCGCGGCGCAGCTCGACATCGACCCCGGCGGTCGGCTCGTCCAGGAACAGAATGTCCGGCTCGTGGCTCAGGGCCTTGGCGATCATCACCCGCCGCTTCATCCCGCCCGACAGGGTCATGATCTTGGCGTCGCGCTTGTCCCAAAGCGACAGGTCCTTCAGCACGCCTTCAATGAAGGCGGGGTTCGGCGCCTTACCGAACAGGCCCCGGCTGAAGGTGACGGTGGCCAGCACGGTCTCGAAGGCGTCGGTGGTCAGCTCCTGCGGCACCAGACCGATCTTGGTGCGGGCGGCGCGGAAATCGGACTGGATGTCATGGCCGTCGGCGACCACGGTCCCGGTCGTGGGCGTGACGATGCCGCAGACGATGGAGATCAGCGTGGTCTTGCCCGCGCCGTTCGGTCCCAGCAGGGCGAAAATCTCGCCCTTGTCGATCGTCAGGTCGATGCGCTTCAGCGCCTGATGCCCCGACTTGTAGGTCTTGGTCAGGCCGTCGATCTCGATTACGGGCATGGGCTTTCCTTTCCGACGCGCGCGGCGGCGCGGGCCGGGTGTGGCGGCAATATGGCGTGCCTGACGCCTGACTCAAGTGGCGCCGCCGTCTCAATAGACGCCAAGTCGTTGTTAACCCGATTGTCGCACGGTGCCGGCCTGAGTTGAGTTTTGGCAGGAGCTTTCGTGCCGTCCCTGTCCGCCGCCCACCACGCCGCTCTGACGGCGATCGTCGAGGCCTGTCCCGACGCTTCGCTGGGGATGCTGGGCGCGGCTGTGGCGGCGCTGAAGGGCGACAAGGCGGCCGAACTGGCGAACATCGTCGCCACAGTGGCGCGCGATCGCGCCCGTCGAGGCACGGCCTTCGCCCCACTGCTGCCGCTGTTTCAGCCGCGCGCCGACGGCGTGCCGGCCTTGACCTTTCCGCCTCCGGTTCTGAAACGGGTCTGGCGCGAGGCGGTGCGGGGCGAGGAGGATTTCCTGCCCCTGCTTGACGGCGCCGTGGCCGTGGACGGGGAATGGACCCTGGCCGCCGATCGGCTGTGCGCAAAGGCGGCCGCCGTGCTGCGCGACCGGCCGCGCGACGTCTGGCCTGAGTTTCAGCGTCCCGCCGACGACCAGCCCCCATCCACCCCGGTCGAACTGGCCGGCTGTTTCGACCTGACGCCTCTGGCCCGCAGCGCCTTGCCGCGCCTGCCCGTCTGGCTGGAACGCCCCGACGACAACCAACTGGCGGGGCTGAGGCTGCTGATCCAGGACTGTCTGGCGATGTCGCCGGACGGCGGGCGGCGCATGATCGACATCCTGTTCGCCCATGTGGCGGACGCCGAGCGGATGCTGCGAGTCGTGACGCGGACCAGCCGCCTCGCCGACCGTGAAATCACCCTCAGCCATTCCGACATGGGCGTCTTCGTCGAGCGGCTGCTGACCTCCGTGCAGGCGCGGGTGCAGAAGATCGCTGGCGTAGTCCGTTCCCCCCTGGGCGAGACCGCGATGCTGGGTGTGGTGGACGACGTCAACTGGTGCGCGGGCGTGCTGGCCGAGATGGACCTCAGCCTGCAGGTGCGGCCCGATTCCAGCTGGGGCAAGGCGGCGCGGATGGCGCGGGTCCAGGTCTCGGGCCAGCTTTCAGGCCTTATGAAGTCCGCCTCCAGCGCCGTCCACGCCGCCCTGCCGATGAAGCGCCAGGTCATCACCGGACGCATGACGCGTATGTCGCCCTGGCTGGAGGCGCCGGCCGAGGGCGAACCGATCGAGGCTGCGGCGGCCTTGCTGGCGGCGGTGGCGGCCCTGCGCGGCGCGGCCGTCACCTTCGGCTGCGAAGCCGATCGCTCGGGACTGAAGGCCGACCTCACCGATTATCTCTCCACCTGGTCCGACGAGGCGCTGAACAGTCTGTCGGACGGCGAGGCCGAAAATCCCGACCATGTGCTGCGTCTGATCGGGGTCGCGGCGCGGTTCCTGACCGTGATCGAGGCGCTGGAGGCGGCGCGCGCGGTCAGGCGACGCGCAGCCTCAGCGGAAATGGCGCGGCTGGGCTGAAACGACGCCTCGCCCGACCTTCGCAGATGGGTTAGACGGCGAAGATGATCGTGTTCTGGATAATGACGGGACTGGCGGCGGCCCTGGCCGCCCTGCTGGTGCTGACCGGCGCGCGACGCGGCGCGGACCCGGCGGCCGGCGCCGAAACCCAGGCTGGCTCGCGCGAGATCGAGGAACTGGACCGGCTGAAGGCGCGCGGCCTGCTGGACGAGGCGGCCTATGCGGGCGCGCGCGCCGAGGCGGGGCGGCGGCTTCTGGCCGTTTCGGCGACCACGACCCCGGTGGCCGGCGCCAGCGATCGGTTCTGGGTGCTGGGCGGGATCGGCGTGACCGTCGCGGGCGCGCTGGGCCTCTATGTCTTCACCGGCTCGCCCGGCCTGCCGGATCAGGCCTATGAGCGGCGCGTCGACGATTGGGCCGCCAATCTGGAACGGCTGGAGCCAGCGCAACTGGCGGCCGTGACCGCGCGGGTCGTTCAGGAACGGCCCAAGGATCGGCAGGCGCTGGCCATGCTGGGCGCGGCCCGCTTCGCCGCCGGCGATCCGCTGGGCGCCGCCTCCGCCTTTCGCCGCCTGATCGCCCTGGACCCTCGCGACGCCCAGGCCTGGGCGCGACTGGGCGAAAGCCTTGTCGTCGCCAACGACAACCAGATCGGCGGCGACGCCGAGGCCGCCTTCCGCGAGGCCATGAAACTCGACCCTGATCAGCTCGGCGCGCGCTTCTTCCTGGGGGAAGCGGCGTTGCGGCGCGGTGACGCCGCCGAGGCCCGCACCCTGTGGACGCCCCTGATCGCCGCGCTCGACCCGGCCGATCCGCGCCGTCTGGATCTGGAACGCCGACTGCCGAAGGGCGGCGCGCAATGACGCGTTGGTCCTGCGCGACGACGGCGGTATATGCCGCCGGTCCGTCCTTGGAATCCGGAATGTCCGTCGCATGAGCTGGCTGCCCAAATCGCCGAAGGCGCGTCGCCGCCTGTGGGTCGTCGCCGCCGTGGCGCCGATCCTAGCGCTGGCGGTCGGCCTGTCGCTGTGGGCAATGCAGGACAGCGTGACCTTCTTCTATTCGCCGTCCGAGGCTACCGCCGACAAGGCGCCGGAGGGCCGCAACATTCGCCTGGGCGGTCTGGTCGAGGCCGGCAGCGTGCAAAAGACCGGCGACGGCGTGGTCGCCTTCGTCGTCACCGACAACGCCGCGACGACCCGCGTCGTCTATCACGGGGACCTGCCCGACCTGTTCCGCGAAGGGCAGGGGATCGTGGCGCAAGGGGCCTTCGGCGCCGATCGCACCTTCCACGCCAGCCAGGTCCTGGCCAAGCACGACGAGAACTATATGCCGCGCGAGGTCGCCGACCGTCTGAAGGAAAAGGGCGAGTGGCGGCCGGACGGCCCCGAAACGCGCTCAAGCAGGCCGCAGGCCGATAGCGCACCGACGCGCTTATGATCGCCGAGCTTGGGGCCTTCGCCCTGGCGCTGGCGCTGGCGCTGTCGATCCTGCAGATGGGGCTTTCGGCGGCCGGACGCGCGCGGCGCAGCCCGGTTTTGGCCGGGGCCGCCCAGGGCGCGGCTTTGGCGGCGGCTGCGGCGGTCGCGCTCAGTTTCGCAGCCCTGATCTACGCCTTCGTGGTGTCTGACTTTTCGGTCTCCAACGTCGCGGCCAACAGCCACACCGACAAGCCGATGCTCTACAAGGTCGCCGGCGCCTGGGGCAGCCACGAAGGCTCGCTTCTGCTGTGGTGTCTGGTGCTGACCGTCTTCGGCGGGGCGCTGGCGCGGGCGCGCGGCCTGCCGTTCGGGCTGAAGGCCTCGGCCGTGGCGGTGCAGGGCGCGCTGGGGTCGCTGTTCCTGGCCTTCGCCGTCTTCACCTCCAGCCCCTTCACCCGCCTTGACCCTGCGCCGTTCCAGGGCGCATCGCTGAACCCGCTGTTGCAGGATCCGGCCTTGGCCGTGCATCCACCGCTGCTCTACGCCGGCTACGTCGGGTTTTCGGTCTGCTTTTCGCTGGCCGTCGCAGCGTTGATTGAGGGGCGGGCGCAGACCGCCTTCTGGCCTGCCTGGGGGCGCTGGGTCCGACCCTGGGCTTTGGCCAGCTGGGCCTTCCTGACCGTCGGCATCACCCTGGGGTCGTTCTGGGCCTATTATGAGCTGGGCTGGGGCGGTTGGTGGTTTTGGGACCCGGTCGAGAACGCCTCCTTCATGCCTTGGCTTGCGGGCGCGGCCCTGTTGCACAGCGCAGTTGTGACCGAGCGGCGCGGCGCGCTGGCGGGCTGGACCGTGTTCCTGGCCCTTTTGGCCTTCACCTTCTCGATGCTGGGCGCCTTTCTGGTGCGGTCGGGCGTGCTGACATCCGTCCATGCCTTCGCCGTCGATCCCCAGCGCGGGCTGATGCTGCTGGCCATCCTCGGGATCACGGCCGGCGCCGCCTTCGCCCTGTTCGCTTGGCGCGCGCCGCAGCTGAAGGGCGGGGGCCTGTTCGCGCCGGTCAGCCGCGAGGGGGCGTTGGTGCTGAACAACCTGTTCCTGACGGCGGCGGCTGCAACCGTCTTGCTGGGCACCCTCTATCCGCTGATCCTGGAAGCGGCGTCCGGCGCGACCATCTCGGTCGGCCCGCCCTATTTCGCCGCCACCTTCACCCCGCTGATGATGGTCGCCTTCCTGATCCTGCCGGCCGGGCCGCTGCTGGCCTGGAAGCGCGGCGACCTGCCCGGCGCGATGCAGCGCCTGGCCGTCGCGGCGGGTCTGGCGATCGTCGGCGCCCTGGCGGCCTACGCCCTGTGGGAGCCGAAGAAGGCCTTCGCCGCCGCCGGGATCGGCCTGGGTCTGTGGCTGATCCTGGGATCGCTGTCGGAAGTCGCCGAGCGCGCCCGCCTATTCCGCGCCTCGACGGCCGAGACGCTGCGCCGACTGAAAGGGCTGCCGCTGGGCGCCTGGGGCATGACCCTGGCGCATCTGGGTCTGGGCGTCTTCATCCTTGGGGCGGTGGTCGAGACGGGCTTCAAGGCCGAGGCCGCCCGCGCCGTCTCGTTGGGCCAGAGCGTGTCCGCCGGACCCTGGACCGTCACCCTGGACGACGTGCGCGTCGTCGAGGGACCGAACTATCTGGCCGAGCAGGGCCGACTGACCGTGCGCGCCACGAACGATCAGGGCCGCGCCAGCACCGTGACGGCCGAGCGCCGCTTCTTTCCCGCCGGCGGTCAGACCACCACCGAAGTCGGCCTGGATTTCCGGGGCCTGGACGACGTCTATGTCGTGATCGGCGAACGGGCGGGCAGTCCCGAACAGCCGGCCTGGGTCGTGCGTCTGTACTGGAACCCCTGGGCGCGACTGATCTTCCTGGGGCCGATGATCATGGCGCTGGGCGGGGTGCTGTCACTGATGGATCGTCGTCTCAGGCTCGGGATCGGCGCGCGCCGACGCAAGACTGCATGAGGCGCTTGCTAGCCCTGATGGCCGCGCCGGTCCTGGCGCTGATGCTGACGGCGGCTGAGCCGCCCGCCGCGCCCGACCGCCCGTTGCCCGATGCGACCCAGGAGGCCCGCGCCCAGGCCCTGTTCAAGGACGTGCGCTGCGTGGTCTGCCAGCACGAGGCCATCGCCGACAGCCCAGCGGGCGTCGCCGGCGACATGCGCCGCCTGATCCGCGAGGAGATCGCGGCCGGCGCCTCGGATCAGGCTGTGCGCGACGATCTGGTGCGGCGCTTCGGCGACTATGTGCTGTTCACCCCGCCAGTCCGGGCGGGGACCTGGCTGCTGTGGTTCGGTCCGTTCGCCCTTGTGCTGCTGGCCGTCGCCGTTCTGGCCCTGCGCGCACGCCGTCGTCCGGTCGAGGCCGTCCCCCTGACGCCCGAAGAGGAACGCCGACTGGACGAAGTTCTACGAAATGAGAAGCTTCGCCGCGATCCTGACGCAACCTCGCCTCACGACGGGCGCTAGTCGAGATCAACGATCGGCGGTCGGGATTGGCGCAAAGCCGGTTCGGCCTATATCAATCGCGAAACCGGCGCCCGTCTGGCGCTGGACAAGAGGATCGCAAGGACCACGATGCTGAAGCGCAAGGAGTTCATTCTCGGGGCCGCGGCCGGCCTGACCCTGGCGGCGGCGGCGACCGCCGGCGGCGTCATCACCTGGCCCGGCGCGCACGCGGAACCGCAGGCGGTGAACCGGATCACCCCGGTCCCGGCCAATGGCGACGCCTTCACGCCCCCGCCGGGCGCGCCGAGCAGCTTTGCGACCATCTTCGACCAGGTCTCGCCCGCCGTCGTTCAGATCGACGTGACGGTCAAGGTGGACCAGCCCCAAGGCGGCGCCTTCCAGATCCCCGGCCTGCCGTTCCAGTTCGTGCCGCCGCAAGGCCGTGGCGGTCAGGGCAATGACGAGCCGCAGACGACCCAGGGCGCCGGCTCGGGCTTCTTCATCTCGCAGGACGGCTTCATCGTCACCAACAACCACGTCGTCGCCGACGCGACGGAGATCAAGGTCAAGATGTCGGACGGTCGCGAGTTGCCGGCCCGCCTGATCGGCCGCGATCCCGGCACCGACCTGGCGGTGATCAAGGTCGAGGGCAACGACTTCAAATACGTCAGCTTCGAAGAGACGGCCGAGCCGCGCGTGGGCGACTGGGTCATCGCCATCGGCAATCCCTTCGGCCTGGGCGGCACCGCCACGGCGGGCATCGTCTCGGCCAAGGCCCGCGACATCGATCCGTCGGGCTACAACGACTACATCCAGATCGACGCCGCCATCAACCGGGGCAACTCGGGCGGTCCGACGTTCGACATCCACGGCCGCGTCATCGGTGTGAACTCGGCCATCTATTCGCCCACGGGCGGCTCGGTCGGCATCGGCTTCGCCATTCCGGCGGACACCGCCAAGACGATCACCGAACGCCTGATGCGCGGTCAGTCGATCGAGCGTGGCTATGTGGGCCTGGGTCTTCGCACCCTCAGCCCCGACGGTTGGGAAGCCCTGGGCCAGCCCAAGGACTTCAAGGGCGCTTTGATCGAAAGCGTGACCGAAGACGGGCCTGCTGCCCGCGCTGGCGTCAAGATCGACGATCTTCTAGTGGGCGTGAATGGCCAGGCGGTAGCCAACAGCCAAGAAGCCACCCGTCGGGTCGGCGCTGCCAAGCCGGGCGACATCATTCGCCTGGAAGTGATCCGCGACGGTCGCCGCCAGACCTTGAACGTGCGCTCGGGAACCCGTCCTTCGGAAGAGGAGCTCGCTGCGTCGGAAGAGGGCGGAAGCGCCAATCCGGGGCAGAGCCAGCCTGGTCAGGGCGACACGATCGAAGGACTCGCCGTCACCGCGATCACGCCGGCCGCGCGTTCGCGCTTCAGCCTGCCGGCCAGCGTCAACGGCGTCGTGATCACCAACGTCGAACAGGGTTCGGCTGCGGCGCGCCTCGGCTTCCAGCCGGGCTTCGTCATCACCCGCGCCAATGATCGCAACATCACGTCCGCCGCCGATCTGCGCGCAGCGGTGGCGGCGGCCAAACAGGCGGGTCGTCCCAGCATCCTGCTGTTCGTGCGCACGCCGCAGGGCACCAGCCCGGTGCCGTTGAAGTTCGCCGCCGGCGAATGATCGGCATTCTGACCAAGCCTTAACTCGTCAATCGCCGCCGATGCGCTACCATCGGCGGCGATTTTGATTCCGGGAGGGGTTTCGATGCGGATTCTGGTGGTCGAGGATGACGCCGAGGCGGCGACCGCCATGGTGCGGGGTCTGTCCGAAGCCGGGCATGAGGTCACCCACGCCGTGGACGGCGCCTTTGGCCTGCTGGAGTCGCAGAAGGGCGGCTACGACGTCTATGTGGTGGACCGGATGATGCCGCGACTGGACGGCGTCGGCATGGTCGAGACGGTGCGCAAGGGCGGCGATCAGACGCCGGTCCTGTTCCTGTCGGCTCTGGGCGAGGTCGAGGACCGGGTCACGGGCCTGAAGGCCGGCGCCGACGACTATCTGGTCAAGCCCTACGCCTTCGCCGAACTGATCGCGCGGGTCGAGGCCTTGGCGCGCCGTCGTGAGACCGGCGGGGTGCAGACCGTGCTCAAGGTCGGCGACCTGGAAATGAACCTGATCGGCCGCACCGTGCATCGCGGAACGACCGAGATCGATCTTCAGCCGCGCGAGTTCCAGCTGCTGGAGTTCCTGATGCGCCACGCCGGCCAGTCGGTGACCCGCACCATGCTGCTGGAAAAGGTCTGGGAATACCATTTCGACCCCCAGACCAACGTCATCGACGTCCACATCAGCCGACTGCGCTCCAAGATCGACAAGGGCTTCGACCGCGCCATGCTGCAGACCGTGCGCGGGGCGGGGTATCGGTTGGAGGCGTGACTTGAGATCCTCCCCCGCAATGCGGGGGAGGGGGACCGCCGGCACGGCGGTGGAGGGGGCGACCCCAGACACCGGCGCTGAAGCCGCCCCCTCCACCACTTCGTGGTCCCCCTCCCCCGTGAACGGGGGAGGATTCTAGGTGCGTCTTCCCTCCCTCCTTCGCCGCACGCCTTTCCGGCTGACGCTGCTGTTCCTGGCGCTGTTCGTGGCGGCGGCGGGGGCGATCCTGGCCTATGTCTATTTCGCCTCGGCGTCGGAGGCACAAGGCCGGGCCAGGGCGGATGTGGAGATCGAGCTGGGCGCCCTGACGGCGATCCACCGGACGCGCGGCATCGACGCCCTGAACCAGGCCTTGGTCGAACGGTCGATCCGCGGCGGGCCGTATCTCTATCTGCTGACCGACAAGGCCGGAAAAACGATCACCGGCAACATCACCGAATCCCCCATCGACATCGACCTCAGCCTGCCGGCCGGCGCCAGCGACTGGGAGACCTTCCGCCTGACCGACACGGACGCCCAGGGCAAGGTCCAGCGGCGTCGCTCCATCGGGGTGATCACCACCCTGGCTGGCGGCGAACATTTGTTCGTCGGTCAGGACATCGGCGACATCGAAGCCTATCTGGCGCGTCTGACCCAGGCCCTGTGGGGCGCCATGGCCCTGGTCATGCTGCTGGGCCTTGCGGGCGGTCTCTACATCAGCCGGCGGGTCGAAAACGCCATGGCCGGGCTGAACCGGGTCGTTCAGTCGGTGCAGGACGGCGACCTCAAGGTCCGTGCGCCCGTGCGCCACACCGGCGACGAACTGGATGAGCTGGGCCAGGGGCTGAACACCATGCTGGATCGGCTGGAGGCGTCCATGTCTTCCATCCGCCACGCCGGCGACGCCATCGCCCACGACCTGCGCTCGCCTCTGACGCGGATGCGGGCCAAGCTGGAGGTGGCCTTGATCGATGCCGAAGCCGGCAAGATCGACGGGGTGGACGCCCTGGGCATCGCTCTGGACGAGGCGGACCATCTGCTGAAGACGTTCAACACCGTCCTGGCCATCGCGCGGCTGCAGGCGGGCGGGGCGCCGGACCCCAAGGTCATGGACGCCGCCGACCTCGCCGCCGACATGGCCGAGCTTTATGAACCCGCAGCCGAGGACAAGGACATCGACTTCTCGTCCGAGGTCGAAAAGGGGCTGATGATCGAAGGCAACCAGCCCTTCCTCGCCCAGGCCCTGGCCAACCTGATCGACAACGCCATCAAATACACCCCCGCCGGCGGGGCGGTGAAGCTGCGCGCGCGCCGGCGCTCGTCGGGCGAGATCGAATATTCCGTCACCGACACCGGACCGGGCGTGCCGGAAGAGGACCGCGAGCGGGTGGTCCAGCGGTTCGTGCGCCTGGACAACAGCCGCACCGAACCCGGATCGGGCCTGGGGCTTTCGTTGGTGACGGCGGTGGCGGAGGCCCACGGCGGAAGGGTTGTGCTGGACGAGGGCCCAGGCGCCTATGGCGACTTCGGACCGGGGTTGCGGGTGGCGCTGGTGCTGCCGCCGGCCTCGACCGGGATGAGCGGATGATGTGATGGCACATCCAGAAACCTCGATCCCGCTGGCCTCCAGCCTCACGCCCGCCGGTCCGGTCACAAACATCGCCGCCGCCGACCGCCTGCACGAAACCTTGATCCAAGCCGCCGACGCCGACGGCTGGCGCGAGATTCTGGACGCCGCCTGGCCCGCCCTGGCCCCCGTCGCCGGCGCTTCGCCCTATCTCGCCGGTCTGATGCGCCGCCGGCCCGCCCATCTGCGAAGCCTGCTGGAAGCCGATCCGGTCGAAGCGCTGGAGCGGATCATCCGTGACACGGACGCGCTGGACGCCGAACCGGACGCGGTGCGCGCCCCGCTGCGCGTGCTGAAGGCCGACCTGCACCTGCTGACCGCCTTGGCCGATCTGGGCGGGGTGTGGGATCTGGACCAGGTCACCGACGCCCTGTCCCGGTTCGCCGACGCCTCGTGCCGCGCCGCCCTGCGCGCGGTCGCCGCCGAACAGAGGGCGCGCGGCCGGCTGATCTCGCCGCCCGGCGATCCGCGCGGCCCTATTCCCGGCCTGTTCGGCCTGGCCATGGGCAAACATGGCGCCAATGAGCTGAACTATTCGTCCGACATCGACATCTCCCTCTTCTTCGAGCCGCGCCTGATGGGCCTGGCCCTGCGCGAAGGCGAGGAAATGCAGGACTTCGCCAATCGCGTCGGCAAGGGGATCGCCACCCTGCTGACCGAGCGAACGGGCGACGGCTATGTTTTCCGCGTCGATCTGCGGCTGCGGCCCGACCCATCCTCGACCCCGCCGGTCGTCGCCGGGCCGATGGCCCTGGCCTATTATGAGAGCGTGGGTCAGAACTGGGAGCGGGCGGCCTTCATCAAGGCGCGGTCGGTGCTGGGCGACATGCGCGCGGCGGGCCGGTTCCTGAAGGCCATGATCCCCTTCATCTGGCGCCGCAGCCTGGACTACGCCGCCGTGCTGGACATCCAGTCGATCAAGAAACAGATCCACGTCCACAAGACGGGCGAGGGGCTGCAGGCCGCAGGAGCCAATCTGAAGCTGGGTCGCGGCGGCATCCGCGAGATCGAGTTCTACGCCCAGACCCAGCAGCTGATCCTGGGCGGCCGCGATCCGGTTTTACGCAAACAGCGCACGCTGGAGGCGTTGAAGGCTCTGGCCGACGCGCGCCATGTGCCCCAGGCGGTCTGCGAGGAACTGTCCGCCGCCTATGTCGAGCTGCGCGGGCTGGAGCACCGCGTGCAGATGCTCGACGACGAGCAGACCCATCGCCTGCCCGAGGACGCCGAGCGCCGCGCCGCCGTCGCCGCCCTGGCCGGTTCGGACGATCTGGCCGCCTTCGATGCCCAGGTCGAAGCCCTGCTGGCGCGGGTCAACGCCCGCTACGGCGAACTGTTCGAGGGCGGCGAAGATCTGGACTCCAGCTACGGCAGCCTGGTCTTCACCGGGGTCGAGAACGATCCCGAGACGCTGGAAACCCTGCGTCGCATGGGCTTTTCCGAGGCGCCGTCGGTCGCCGACACGATCCGCAGCTGGCATCACGGCCGCATCCCGGCGACGCGCACGGCGCGGGGACGCGAACTGTTCACCCGCCTGGCTCCGCGCCTGCTGGAGGCCCTTGCCCGATCCGGTGCGCCCGACGAGGCGTTCCGGCGTTTCGCGGTCTTCTTCTCCGGCCTGGCGGCGGGCGTGCAGGTCCAGGCCCTGTTCCTGAACCAGCCCAAACTGTTCGAGATGGTGCTGGGCGTCATGGCCTTCGCACCGCGTCTCGCCCGGACCCTTGGCCGGCAACCGGCGGCGCTGGACGGTGTGCTGGACGCCCGCTTCCTGGTCGATCTGTCCGAAGAGACCGGCCTAACCGAACAGATGCTGCGCGAGGCTGGCGAGACCGAAGATTTCGAGGGGGCCATGAATGCCGTGCGCCGCCTGCACCGTGAGCAGATGTTCCGCATCGGCATCCACGCCCTGACCGGCCGGGCGGGGGCCGAGGCGGCGGGTCGCGCCTACGCGGTTCTGGCCGACGCCGCCATGCGCACCCTGTCGCCCGCCGCCTTGGCCGAGACCGAACGGCTGGGCGGCGCCTTCCCCGGCGCAGTCGCGGTGGTCGCCTTGGGCAAGGCCGGCTCGCGCGAAATGACGGCCGGATCGGATCTCGATCTGATGACGCTGTACGAGGCGCCGCCCGAGGCGACCTCCGAGATCAAGGGCTGGACCGCCGACGTCTTCTACGCCCGCTTCACCCAGCGGCTGATCGCGGCCCTGTCGGCGCATACGGCGGAAGGCGGCCTCTATGAGGTGGACATGCGCTTGCGCCCCACCGGATCCAAGGGGCCGGTGTCGGTGCGGCTGAAGGCGTTCGACGCCTATTACGCCAAGGAGGCCGAGACCTGGGAGTTCATGGTCCTGACCCGCGCCCGCGTGGTCTGGGCCAGCGATCCCAAGTTCGGCACCCAGGTTTCGGCCGCTATCGAGGCCGCCCTGCGTCGCCCGCGTCCCGGCGTCGATGTCGCCGCCGATGTCCGAAAGATGCGTAGCCTGATGGATCGCGAGCGTCGCCCGCACGGCTTCTGGGATCTGAAGCTGTCGCCGGGCGGGCAGGTGGACGCCGAGTTCGCCGCCCAGTTCCGCCAGCTTCAGGCCGCCGCCATCGGCGAGCCCTTGACCCTGTCGACGCTTGAGGCCCTGCACGACGACCCGGTCCTGGCCGAGGCCTGGCGCGTGCAGCAGCGTCTGGCTCATCTTCTGGCCGCCGCCTTCGAGGGGCGGGTCGATCCGGAGGGCGAGCCCGGCGTCTTCCAGCTGCGCCTGGCCGAGGCCGCCGGCGCGCCGGACTTCGACACGCTGAAGACCGAGCTGACCGACCTGCGCGCGCGGGCGCGAAAGGCCTTCGAGCGGGCGGTTCCAGCCAGACTGGAAAAAGAGGGCCGCGACGGAGAATCCGCAACGCCGCGTTCAATCTCCTGACAGGGCAATGTCAAAGGGCGCCAGACGCGCCCGTGGAGATGATCGAGATGAGAAACACCTTTCTGACCGGCCTGGGCGTCATCGCTCTGGCCGCCGCCGCCGGCGCCGCGACCGCACAGGTTCCCCCGGCCCCCGCCGCCGGCGCCCCCGCGCCGCATCATGCGCGCGCGGATGCGAACCGCCAGATCACCCGCGCCGAGTTCGTCGATGCGCGCATCGCGCGTCTGACCGCGCTCGATACGAACCGCGACGGCGTGGTCAGCCCCGAAGAGCGCGCCGCCGCCATGCAGGCCCGTCGCGCCGAACGCACGGGCGACCGCTTCGCCAAGCTGGACGCGAACGGCGACGGCTCCATCAGCCGGGCCGAGTTCGACGCCGGCCATGCCGCACGCCCGGATCGCGGTCCGCGCGCTGAACGCGCCGGTCATCGTGAGGGCCGTCGCGGCGGCGCGCATCACGCCATGCGCGGACAAGGACGCGAACGCGGGCCGGTGGTGATCGCCGAAGCCTCCGCCAAGCTCGGCGAGCGGTTCGACAAGATGGACGCGGATCGTGACGGCGTGATCTCCGCCGACGAGCGCCGGGCGGTCATGTCCGCTCAGCGTGAGCAACGTCAGGAACGCCGCGCGGCCCGCCAGGCGCAACAACCTGCTTCCCCCGTCCCGGCTTCGGAGTAAGACGGTGTCGGGGTCGGCCGTCGTGAACGCACCGGTCCCTTTCGTCAGCAGCGGAAGAGGCAGGTTTGGTCGCGATCGTCGACCCCGACGAGGATCTGGTGCGGCGCGTGGGGCAGGGCGACCCGGCGGCGGCGCAGACGCTCGTCTCGCGCAAGCTGCCGCGCATCCTTTCGCTGGCCCAGCGCATGCTGGGCGATGCGGTCGAGGCCGAAGACGTGGCCCAGGAGACGATGCTCAAGGCTTGGCGTCAGGCGCCGAAGTGGACGCCCGGCAAGGCCAGGTTCGACACCTGGCTGCACCGGGTCGCGCTGAACCTCTGTTACGACCGGCTGAGGCGTCGGCGCGAAATCCCGACCGACACGCCGCCGGATCGTACCGACGAAGGCCCGGCGCCGGATCGCGGTCTGCTGGCGGCCGAGACGGGCGTACGGGTCACGGCGGCCGTGAAGCGTCTGCCGGACCGACAGCGCGAGGCCATCGTCCTGTGCCATTATCAGGAGCTGTCGAATATCGATGCGGCGGCCCTGATGGAGATCAGCGTCGAGGCGCTGGAGAGTTTGTTGTCGCGCGGTCGTCGCGCATTGCGTCTGGCCCTTTCGGACATCGGTCCGGGGTCGATTAGAGGAGACGGACGATGAAGGCGGAACGGTTGCACGAACTGGCGGACGCCTACGGCGCCGACCTGCGTCGGTGGCCCGCGTCCGAGCGCGCCTTCGCCGAAAGCCTGATCGCCGCCGATCCGTCGCTGAAGGCGGTGCTGGATCAGGCGGCCGCGCTGGACGCTCTGCTCGACGCCGCGCCCAGACCTGTCCCGTCCGCCGCCCTGACCGCGCGCATCCTTGCGGCGGCGCCTCGGGCGAAAAGCCGTCTGGGCAAGGCGATCTGGTATCTGGGCGCCGGTTGGGCCGCCGCGGCCTGTGCGGGCGTGGTCGCCGGCGTCGGCCTGACGACACACCTGACCGCCGACGCGCGCGCCGATGCGGTGCTTTATCAATCCTCGCTGATGGGCGTGGATGACACGGAACTGCTGGGATGACGTCCAAGAGCCTGAAGATCGCCCTGGCCGTCTCGGTGGCCCTGAACCTGTTCGCCGTGGCGGGCGGGGTCACCTATGTCGTCAATCGCGACCGGATCGAACGCCGGATCGAGGATCAACGCCGTCCGGGCCGTGAGGGACCGCTGGCCGAGGTGCTGGCCGATCTGGATCCGGCTGTGCGCCAGCGCGTGCGCACCGCGCTGCGCGAATCGGCCCTGGCGGCGCGTCCTGATTTCGAGGCGGCCCGCGCCGCCCGGCGCGAGGCCATCGACATCGCCGGTCAGCCGACCCTCGACGCGACCCGGGTCGAAAGCCTGCTGGAACAGTCGAGAGCCGCCGAGATGCGGGGCCGCACGCGCCTGGAAAACGGCGCGGTCGCCGTGCTGGCGACGCTGACGCCCGAGGAGCGCAAGGCCTTGGCCCCGATCCTTCAGCGTAAGGGCGCCGCCCGTCGCGCCGTCGCGCACGGGCCGGATCACCGTCAGCCGGACGACCGCGCGCCCCCCTGACGGCGCTTCAGCGCTTAGCCTTTTCTGGACGCGCGGAAGGCGGCGACGGCGTTCACCGCCGAGCGCACCGACGCCTCGATGGCGGCCCAGTCGCCCGACTTCACGGCGTCATCGGTCACCAGCTTGGAGCCCATGCCCGCCGCGACGATGCCCGCGCCGAACCATTTGGCGATCGACGCCTCGTCCGGATCGACGCCGCCCGTCGGCATGATCTTGACCCAGGGCATCGGGCCCTTGACCGCCTTGACGAAGTCCGGGCCGCCGACCGACGAGCCGGGGAACAGTTTGACGATGTCGCAGCCCAGCTCGTGCGCCTCCCCGATATCGGTCACCGACCCGCAGCCGGGGAAATAGGCGACCATGCGCCGATTGCAGACCTTGGCCACGTCGGGGATCAGGCAGGGGCTGACCACGAACCGGGCGCCCCGGTTCAAATAAAGCGACGCAGTGCCCGCATCGACGACCGAACCGATGCCCAGGACGACGTTCGGGTCCGTCTTGATCAGTTCGCGATTGATCTCGCCGAACAGGTCGCAGGCGAAGTCCCCGCGATTGGTGAACTCCACCACCGGCGCCCCGCCGCGCGCGCAGGCGCGGATGACGTTCAGGCTGACCTCGGCGTCGGGATGGTAGAAGACCGGGCACACGCCCTGGGTCTGAAGCGCCTGAAGCACGCTGACGCGATCATGGGCCATGGACGGGTTCCTCTGCGATAGGTTCGCGTCCGAACTCCGCTGTCGCGGACGCAAGGTCAAGTCAAACCGCGTTAGCGACCCTGCGCCAAGGCAACCAGCCGCCTGACCAAGGCGCTTTCGGTATCAAAAAGCGGATCCAGAACCGTGAAATGGTTCAGGTCGGGCAGGGCCTCGAACCGCGTCTCGGCCCCGGCGTCGCCCCAGCGCGTGGCCATGTCGCGGCTTTGATCCACGAAGGCCTCGCTTTCCGCACCGCCGACAACGCAGTCCAGAACCGCGCCGGCGGGCGCCGGCCAGCGGATTGGCGACAGGGCCTGGGCCTCGGCCGTATCCAGATCCAGGGCGATGTTGAGCGAGGTGGGGATCAGCGGCTCCAGATCGAACACGCCCGAGATGGCGACCGCCGCCGAGGCCCGCCCGTCCGCCAGCAGGCAGGCCGCCATATGCCCGCCTGCCGAATGGCCGCTGACGACCGGCGCATCGCCGGTCCGGTCGCGGATCAGGTCGACCGCCGCCCGCGCCTGATCGACGATCCGGCCCAACCGCACGCTGGGCGCCAGGTCATAGGTCGGGATGGCGACGCTGACGCCGTTTGCCAGCAGGGGTGGAGCCACGAAGCTGAACCAGCCCGCATCCAGCGCCTGCCAGTATCCACCGTGCAGGAAGACCACGACCGGCGCGCCGTCCCCGGCGTCGAACCAGTCGATCCGCTCGCGCTCGCCTGGGCCGTATTTCAGGACCTGGGGCGGATGGGCGGCGCGGGCGGACTCCGATCCCGCCCTCCAGCGCGCCATTACGGCGGGGTGGTCGGGGACCAGGGCGCGGTTGTTGTATTGCGCCTCCAACCCAGCGTCTGTGTCTTGCGGCTTACCCGTCACGTCTTCGTCCGCTAGAAGCGCCCTCGAACCAGAGGACTGATCCGCCATGATGACCGCTATCTTCGTCTTCATCAAATGCGAGCTGGGCTACGCCAACGACGTGGCGGCCGATATCGTGGACAATGTCGAGAACGTCTCGGAGGTCTATTCCACCTCGGGTCAGCACGACCTGCTGGCCAAGTTCAACCTGCCGCGCGACGCCGACATCGGCACCTTCGTGACGAAACAGGTCCAGACGCGGCCGCACGTGCGCGACACCTTCACCGTCATCACCTTCTCGCCCTTCCTGCCGAGCAAAGGCTAGGGCGCGGCCTTTCGCCTGACCTTGTCCTTGCGGTCCTCGGCCTCGTCGTCGTCGCCGACCTTTTCCTCGACCGTGGCCGACAGGCGCTGGAAGACGCCCAGGCCCACCAGCACCAGCACCGAGGCGATCAGCAGGGCGGTGGGATAAAGCAGCTGCGCCACGTCCTCGCGCGCCGTCTTGAACACCACGACCAGCGCTTCGAGGAACAGGGCGATGACGATGGTCGACAGGAACTTGGTCAGGCTGCGCCGGGCCTCGGCGGCGCTGCGCTTTTCGTTGCCGCGCCGCACCTCGTCCTCGAAGATGTATTTGGCCACGTCGAAGACGGCGATGGCGACGATGACATAGCCCAGCACGTCCAGAACCGCGTCGGCGCCGGACTTGTCGGGCGAGCCGATGCCGTGCAGCGCATCCTTCACCCCGAACCCGATCAGGGCCATGGCCGCCAGCAACAGCAGCAGGCTGGCGAAGGCGAACACCGCCCGGGTCAGATAGGTCATGGAAATCCCTCCGCGAGGCCACAGCAACGCGCCAACCGCCAAGCTGTTGCCTGACGGGCAAAGGGTGACGCTGGCGCCGGGGACGGCTAAACGAGGGAGCATAGGGAGACACGACATGACGCGATCCAACGCGCCCGCCTACATGACCGGTTTCGGCAATCATTTCGCGACCGAGGCCGCGCCCGGCGCCCTGCCGGTGGGGCGAAACTCGCCGCAGAAGACGCCGATGGGCCTGTATGCCGAACAGCTGTCCGGCACCGCCTTCACCGCCCCGCGGGCCGAGAACCGGCGCAGCTGGCTCTATCGCCTGCGTCCGTCAGCCCAACATGGGCCTTACACCCCCTTCGATCAGGGGCGGGTCCGCTCCGGTCCGTTTGACGAGACGCCGCCCAATCCCAACCGGATGCGCTGGGACCCGCTGCCGATGCCGCAGGCTGCGACCGACTGGGTCGAGGGGCTGGCGACCTATGGCGGCAACGGCGAGCCGGACGGCGGGGCCGGGGCGGGCATTCACCTGTATGTCGCCAACCGATCGATGACCGACCGGGTCTTCTATGACGCCGACGGCGAACTGCTGATCGTGCCACAGGAAGGCGACCATCGCTTCGTCACCGAGTTCGGCGTGATCGAGGCCCGGCCCGGTCACATCGTCCTGATCCCGCGTGGCGTGCGGTTCCGTGTCGAGGTGGACGGGCCGGTGCGCGGCTATGTCTGCGAGAACTACGGCAGTCCGTTCCGCCTGCCCGATCTCGGCCCCATCGGGTCGAACGGTCTGGCCAATCCGCGCGACTTCGAAACGCCGGTCGCGGCCTATGAGGACGTGGATCGCCCGACCGAATGCGTCCAGAAATACGGCGGTCGCCTTTGGACCACGACCTTCGATCACAGCCCGCTGGATGTGGTCGCCTGGCACGGCAATCTGGCGCCCTGCCGCTATGACACGGCGCGGTTTAACACGATCAACACCGTCAGCTACGACCACCCCGATCCGTCGATCTTCACCGTCCTGACCAGTCCGTCCGAGACGCTGGGGACCGCCAACATCGACTTCGTCATCTTCCCGCCGCGCTGGATGGTGGCCGAGGACACCTTCCGTCCGCCGTGGTTCCATCGCAACGTGATGAGCGAATTCATGGGTCTGGTGACCGGCGCCTATGACGCCAAGGCCGGCGGATTCGCGCCAGGCGGCGCATCGCTGCACAACCGCATGAGCGGCCACGGCCCTGATCAGGCCAGCTATGACGGCGCGATCAAGGCTGAACTTAAGCCGCACAAGATCGAACACACCCTGGCCTTCATGTTCGAGACGCGCATGCCGATCCGCATCACGAAATGGGCGTCGGAATCACCGCAGATGCAGCTCGACTACGACGACGTCTGGTCAGGCTTCACCAAAGGACAGACCTCATGATCCGCATTTCCTTCATCGCCGCCGTCGCGCTTCTGGCCGCCGCCTGCTCGCCCCAGACCACGGGAGCGGCGTCGGATGCGCCGATGCAGAGCGCCGACGCCGCGTCCTGCGCCACGCGCGGCGGCACGATGAAACAGGTCGGGCGGATGCAATCCTGGCAGTGCGTCATCAGCTATGCCGACGCCGGCAAGCGATGCACCGACGGCGATCAGTGCCAGGGCGACTGCCGCATCGAGGGCAACAGTGGCGTGGCGCCGGGGACGGCGGCGACCGGTGTCTGCCAAGCGACCAGCGACCGTTTCGGCTGCAATACGACGGTCGAGGACGGCAAGGCCGGCCCGACCCTGTGCATCGACTGAGGTCGCAGGCACGAAAAAGCCCCCGTCGCGAGCGACGGGGGCTGATCCATCCGTAAACGGATTTAGTCGGTCGCCAGACCTTAGTGGGTCGAAGGCGTGTTGGCCGTCGTAGCGCCGCCATCAGCGTTGCCGGCTTGCTGCTCGACCATGTCGGCCTTGCGGTCGGCGTTCTTCTCGACCTGGTCGGCCTGGGCGTTCAGGGCGTCGGCCTGAGCGGCGGTCGGAGCGGTCGCGGCTTGCGATTCCAGTTGGTCGGCGCGGGCTTCACCCGTCGCTTCGATGGCGTCAGCTTGCTTTTCAGCGGCCTTGTCGGCGGCGCTTTCACCGCAGGCGGCGACGCCGGCCAGCATGAAGACCGAAGCGGCGGCGATGGCGAACTTTTTCATTTGAGGTTCCTCTCCTAGGTGGAAAATCTCAAACGCTACGGTGACGGTTCGGTTCACGCCGCCGTGAGATTTTCGTGATCGCCCGCCGCGTCAACCCTCCGACTGGGCGAAGGCGACCCGCGCGGCGCCGAGCAGGGCGGCGTGTTTGTGCATGATCACCTTGGTCGGAATGTCCTGCATATACTCCTTGAACCGGCCCTTGCGCTCGAACCGCTGGCGGAAGGGACTGGCCTTGATGAAGGGCAGGATGCGCGGAACGATGCCGCCGGCGATATAGACGCCGCCGCGCGCGCCGGTGGTCAGGGCGATGTCGCCGGCGACCGCGCCCAGGATGGCGCAGAAGCGGGCCAGGGTCGCGCCGCACGGGCTGTTCGGATCGGCCAGGGCCGTTGCGGTGATCTGAGCCGGATCGTCGATGTGGGTCTCGCGCCCGTCGATCTCGGCCAAGGCACGGTGCATGTTCAGCAGCCCCGGCCCGCAGATCAGACGCTCGATCGACACCCGGTCATAGCGGCGACGCAGGATGCGCAGGATTTCGTCCTCGACCGGATCGCCGGGGGGGAAGCAGGCGTGCCCGCCCTCGGACGGCATGGCCATTTCCTTGCCGGCTGCATCGCGCACCAGGGCCGAAACCCCAAAACCGGTGCCGGGGCCGAGCACCGCGACGGTGCAGTGCGGATCGCCGTCGACCGGGCCGCCCAGACTTTCCAGCTGGTCTTCCGGCACGATGGGCGCGCCCCAGGCCAGGGCCTCGAAGTCGTTGATCAGCTTTACAGGCTTCAGGCCCAGGGTTTGAAGCTCCGCCTCCGACACCTGCCAGGGTGAGTTGGTCAGGTCGATGGCGCCGTCCGTGACCGGGCCGGCGACGGCGATCACGCCGCCCGTCGGCTTGACCTCGCAGCCGTCGATGAAGGCGGCGACGCCTTCGAGGAAGGTCGGATAGGTCTCGGCCGGGAAGCTCTCGTGGTGGTCCAGCACGGGCTTGCCGTCCACCATTCGGGCCACGGCGAAGCGGGCGTTCGTGCCGCCGACATCGCCGACGAGAAGGGTCTTGTCATTCATTGGGGCGTTTCCTGCGCTCGGTTCGGTGAATCAGGCGTCCACGGTCCGATCGACGAAGTTGGGATTGGGCGGGGTGTCGTCGTTGCCGCGCGAACCGGTCGGCAGGGCGAAACAGACCGTCGCCCCCTGTTCGGCCGTCGTGACCACATGGCGGAAGGCGCCGAACAATTCACGGCCGTAGCCCCAGGACGAACCCTCGGCGTTGACGGCGGATCGGGCGGCCAGCGGACGAGCGGTCAGGTCGGAAACGCCGACGGTGGTCAGAAGCCCGGCCTCGGCGTCCAGGCGGATGATGTCGCCATCCTGAACATGGGCCAGCGGACCTCCGGCGAGGGCCTCGGGCGAGACGTGGATGGCGGCGGGCGTCTTGCCGCTGGCGCCCGACATGCGGCCGTCGGTGACGAAGGCGACCTTGAACCCCTTGTCCTGAATGACGGACAGGGCCGGCGACAGGCTGTGCAGTTCGGGCATGCCGTTCGCCTTGGGTCCCTGGAAGCGCAGGACAACGACCACGTCGCGGAACAGCTTGCCATCCCGAAAGGCCTGGAGTGCGTCTTCCTGGGTCTCGAACACGGCGGCGGGCGCCTCGACGATGCGGTTCTCGGGTTTGACGGCGGAGATCTTGATGACCGCACGACCCAGGTCACCCTGAACCAGACGCAACCCCCCCTCCTTGTCGAAGGGATTGGACGCCGGGCGCAGGATATCGAGATCAAGACTTTCCTGGACCCCGTCGCGCCAGACGAGTTCGCCGTCCACCATCGACGGTTCTTGGAAATAGGCCTGGATGCCGTGACCCATGATGGTCGTCACGTCGGTATGGATATTGCCCGCCATCGCCAACTCACGCGCGATGAAGGCGACGCCGCCGGCGGCCTGGAAGGCGTTCACGTCGGCCGAGCCGTTGGGATAGACCCGCGCCAGCAACGGCGTGACCGACGACAGCTCATCCATGTCGGTCCAGTCGATCAGCACGCCCGCCGACCGCGCCATGGCGACCAGGTGGATGGCGTGATTGGTGGAGCCGCCGGTGGCCAGCAAAGCCACGATCATGTTGACGATGGACTTCTCGTCGATGACGTCGGCCATGCGGCACTCGCCGCTGCGGGCCAGTTCGACCGCCCGTTTCGCCGCCGCCGCCGTCAGGGCGTCGCGCAAGCCGGTGTCGGGATGGACGAAGGCGGTGGAGGGCATGTGCAGTCCGCCCAGCTCCATCATCATCTGATTGGAGTTGGCGGTGCCGTAGAAGGTGCAGGTGCCGGGCGAGTGATAGCTGCCGATCTCACTTTCCAGCAGGGTCTGACGATCGACCTTGTTCTGCGCATATTCGGCCCGGACCCGGGCCTTTTCCGCGTTCGGAATGCCCGATGGCATCGGGCCTGCGGGTGCGAAGACGACGGGCAGGTGGCCGAAGGCCAGGGCGCCCATGAACAGGCCCGGAACGATCTTGTCGCACACGCCCAGCATCAGACCGGCGTCGAAGGCGTCGTGGGTCAGGGCGATGCCCGCCGACATGGCGATCAGGTCGCGGCTGAACAGCGACAGCTCCATGCCGGGACGACCCTGCGTGACGCCATCGCACATGGCGGGGGTGCCGCCGGCGACCTGGGCCGTGGCGCCGACCTCGCGCACGGCCTTGCGCACCACGTCGGGGAAGCGCTCGAACGGCTGGTGGGCCGACAGCATGTCGTTATAGGCGGTGACGATGCCGAGGTTGGGCTTGGACCCGTCCATCGCCGTCAGCTTATCGGCGATCGTCTGGCCCGCGAAGGCGTGGGCCCAGTTGGCGCAGCTCAGCTTGGCGCGTCCGGCGCCGCTGTCGCGCGCGGCGTCCATGCGACGGATGTAGTCGGCGCGGGTCTCGCGGCTTTTTTCGACGATGCGGGCGGTGACCGCGGCGACCGTAGGATGAAGCGCCATTTCAGCCTTCCTCCGTCCACAGAACTTCAAGGGGAACGCCGGCGGCGATCAAGGCGGCGATGGGTTGGATCTTCGGATCGCCCTGAGCCTGTTCTTCGAAGACGCGACGCTTGGCGGCGCCTTTCAGACCCAAGATCACCCGGCCCGCAGACATCAGATAGGGCAGGTTGATCGACAGCCGTTCGAGCGTCGGCGCCATGCCGTCGCGCCCATGCGGCACGCCCAGCACCGTGGGCTTCAGCGTAGGGGTCAGCAGGGTCTTCAGCGTCGGGCTTTCGGGGAACATGGAGCAGATATGGCCATCCTCGCCCATGCCCAGCAGCACCGCATCGAACCGCCCGCCGGCATCGGCCAGGGCCTTGGCCGCCACGATGGCCGCCCGGTCCACGGTGACCTCGGGCGTATAGAGCGGGATGAAGCGAGCCGTCGCCGCCTTGTCCTGAAGAAGCACGTCGCGGATCAGCCGGGCGTTCGATTCCGGCGAAGTCTCAGGCACATAACGCTCGTCCACCAGGGTCACGGCGATTTTGGACCAGTCCAAATCGGTCGCCGCCAAGCGGCGGTAGACGGGCGCAGGCGTCGAACCGCCGGGACCGGCGAACAGGGCCTGCCCATGGTCGCGGACGGCCGCGCCAAGCGTTTCGGCCAGACGCGCGGCGATGGCTTCGGCCCAGGTCTCGACGGAGGCGAAGGTTTCGATGGCGGGGGTCTCAGACATCGGTCGTATTCCAGTCGCGGCCGGTCCGCATCATCAGCATATCGGCGCTGTCGGGGCCCCAGGTTCCGGCGACGTAGTCGTCGGGCTTCAGGCCGGATTCGGCCCAGGCTTCGGACACCTCGTCCACCCATTTCCAGGCCTGCTCGGCCTCGTCGCGGCGCACGAACAGCGTCGAGTCTCCGGCCATCGCATCCAGAAGCAGCCGCTCATAGGCGATGCGGCGGCGCGGCGGGGCGGCGGACTTGCCGTCCACACCCCACGACAGGCTCATCTTGATCGGCTGCAACTGCATGCGCTGATCCAGGCCCGGCCGCTTGTTCATCACCGTCAGAGAGATGTCTTCCTCGGGCTGAAGCTCGATGATCATCCGGTTGGCCTGAACCTCGCCCCGGTCGTCGCGATCGAAGATCGAGTGGGGCACCGGCTTGAACTGGATAACGATCTCGGTGCGCTTCTCGGGCAGGCGCTTTCCGGTCCGCATGAAGAAGGGCACGCCCGCCCAGCGCCAGTTGTCGATATCGGCCCGAACGGCGACGAAGGTTTCGGTGTCCGACGGCTGGCCGCGCTCCTCGTCATAGCCCTTGGCCGGCTTGCCCTCCGAGACGCCCGCCACATACTGACCCCGCACGGTCACGCGCTCGACCTCGTCCACCGTGACGGGCCGCAGCGAGCGCAGCACCTTGACCTTCTCGTTGCGCACCGAGTCGGGGTCCAGGTCGCTCGGCGGCTCCATCGCCACCAGACACAGCAGCTGCAGCATGTGGTTCTGCAGCATGTCGCGCAGGGCGCCGTATTCGTCATAGTAGGGCCAGCGATCGCCGACCCCCACCGTCTCGCCAATCGTGATCTGCACGTGGTCGATAGACAGGTTGTTCCACAGCGGCTCGAAGATCGTGTTGCCGAACCGCAGAGCGATCAGGTTCTGGACTGTCTCCTTCCCCAAATAGTGGTCGATGCGGAAGACCTGGTTCTCGCTGAAGGCGTGGGCCACGGCGTCGTCGATTTCGAGGAAGGACTTCAGATCGCGCCCGACCGGCTTTTCCAGCACGATGCGGCAGTTCTTTTCGGCCAGACCCGCCGCCTTCATCGCCGTGACAATGCGGGCATAGAGCGAGGGGGAAACGGCCAGGAAGGAGGTGACCTCGCCGTCGCCGACCTTGTCCTTCAGCGGCTTGAGGCTTTCCGGCGAGGTGGCGTCGACCGCCAGATAGTCCAGGCGGGCCTTCATCCGCGACCAGCTGGCTTCGTCCCAGACCTTGTCCGTCTCGGCGCGCGCCTTCACCGCCTCGTGCACCTTGGCGATATAGTCGTCGGCGCTCTCTTCGGAACGCGCGGCGCCGATGATCTTCAGCCCTTCAGGCAGCAGGCCGTCGTGTTCGAGGAAATAGAGCGACGGCAGAAGCATGCGCATCGCCAGATCGCCGCCGCCGCCAAACAGAATGAGAGCCGCCATATCTTGTCCCTCGATGATCCCATTTGTCGGGACGCACGCCTTTACGGTCTAGCCGCTGTCTTTGGCCGCTTCCGCTCGCGAGGCCAACACGTCCAGCACGTCCTGAAACACCATGTTACGGGCATGGAGAAGAACGAGCAGGTGATAGATCAAATCCGCAGCCTCGCTGGCGAGTTCCTCGTCCGGGCCGGCGACGCCGGCCAGAGCGGTCTCCACGCCCTCTTCACCGACCTTCTGGGCGATGCGTTTGGGTCCCTGTGCGATCAGTCGAGCAGTCCAGCTTTCGGACGGATCGGCGGCGGCCCGTTCGGCGATGGTTCGCTCCAGCCGGGCGACCCGACCCAAGCCCGGCGCGTCGGCCTCTCCGAAACAGCTCGTCCGGTTCAGGTGGCAGGCGTTTCCGACCGGCCTGACGCCCAACACGATGGCGTCGGCGTCGCAGTCGGCCGTGATAGAGACGACGTGAAGCCGGTCGCCCGAGGTCTCGCCCTTCCTCCACCGCCCCCCGCGCGAGCGCGAGAAGAAGGTGGCCTCGCCGGATGCGATCGTCTCGTCCAGCGCAGCGCGATCCATATAGGCCAGGGTCAGGACCTGCAGCGTGGCGGCGTCCTGCACCACGACGGGGACCAGGCCGGCGCCCTTGGCGAAGTCGATGGTGTTCGGGTCGATCACAGTCTCATCTCCAGGCCTTCGTCGGCCAGGTATTGTTTCAGGTCCGGAATGGCGATGGCGCCGGTGTGGAAGACGCTGGCGGCCAGGGCGCCGGAGACGTCGGCCTGCTCGAACACAGCCTTGAAATGCTCGGGCGCGCCGGCGCCGCCCGAGGCGATCAGGGGAATGGTCAGACGTGCCCGCGCGGCGGACAGTTGCTCGATGTCATAGCCGCGCCGAACGCCGTCCTGATCGATGCAGTTCAGCACGATCTCTCCGGCGCCCAGGCTCTGCGCCTCGTCCAGCCAGTCCAGCGTGCGTTTGCCGGCATGACGGCGTGCATCGGGGTCGCCGGTATATTTGTGGACCACCCAGTCGCCGTCCTCAAACCGGCTGTCGACGCCGACGACGACGCACTGGCTGCCCAGCCGCGCCGCCATCTCGGCGATCAGTTCGGGCCGTTCCAAGGCCGGGGAGTTGATCGAGACCTTGTCCGCTCCGTGGTCCAGGCAGCGCGCCGCCTGCTCCACGCTGCGAATGCCGCCGGCGACGCAGAACGGAATGTCCAGCAGTCGGGCGATGTCCTTGATCCAGCCGTAGTCCAGCGTCCGCCCTTCGGGACTGGCGGTGATGTCGTAGAAGACCAGTTCGTCGGCGCCTGCGTCGCGATAGCGGGTGGCCAGCACCGCCGCGTCGCCCATGTCCGTATGGCCGACGAATTTCACGCCCTTGACCACCCGGCCGTCCTTCACGTCCAGGCAGGGGATGATGCGCCGGGCGGTCATTCGACCGCCCCGCTTGATGCAGGATGGGCGTTCACGACCGTTTGGCCGTCGCGATCGCCTCGGGCAGGGTGAAGCAGTTCTCGTAGAGCGCGCGTCCGACGATGGCGCCGTGACAGCCCAGCGCCTTGATCGCGGCGATATCGTCCAGCGAGGAAACGCCGCCCGAGGCCTGCAACACCAGATCCGGCCGACGGCTGCGGATCTCGGCCAGCAGGTCCAGGTTCGGCCCGGTCAGGGCGCCGTCACGACCGACATCGGTCACCAGCAGGTGTTTGGCCGTCCCCTTGGGATACCGATCCAGCGCCTCCCAGAGCGTTATGCCCGAGGACTGGGTCCAGCCCTTCAGTGCAGGCACCGGCACGCCGTCCTCGATCTTGACGTCCAGGGCCAGGGTGATGCGCTCGACGCCGAAGGTTTCCAGCCAGGTCGCCACCGCCTCAGGCTGGGTCACGGCCAGCGATCCGACCACGACGCGCGACACGCCGGCGTCCAGCAGCTTTTTCACATCGTCGGCGCTGCGCACGCCGCCGCCCGACTGAACCTTGACGTCTATGGCTTGGGTCAGTTCACCGATCAGGGCGTGCTGGCGCGCCTCGCCCGCCTCGGCTCCGTCCAGATCGACGATGTGAATCCACTCCGCGCCCTCGGCCGCGAAGGTCGTCAGGCGGGCGGCCGGCTGCTGGTCGTAATGCGTCACCTGGGCGAAGTCGCCGTGCATCAGGCGCACACAAACGCCGTCCTTCAGGTCGATGGCGGGATAGATCAGCATGACAGGCCCAGGAAGTTCTTGAGGATGGTCGCCCCGGCCTCGGCCGAGCGTTCGGGGTGGAACTGGCAGCCCCAGCGGTTGGCGGATCGAACCACAGCCGGAACGACGCCGCCATAGTCGGCGCGCGCCAGGGTCGCCGGTCCGTCGGGACAGACGAAGCCGTGGACGAAATAGGCATAGGCGCCGTCGGCGACGCCCTCCAGCAAGGCGTCGTCGCGGTCGCGCGTCAACCGGCTCCAGCCCATGTGCGGCACCGGCAGATCGCCCGCAGGTCTCAGCCGGGTCACCGCGCCGGGAATGAGACCCAGCAGATCGACGCCGTCGCCTTCGTCGCTCGATCCGAACAGCAGTTGCTGACCCAGGCAGACACCCAGCAGGGGGCGTGGGAAGGCGCGGATCGGCGCGATCAGACCCAAGTCCGACAGGCGCTTCATGGCGTATCCGGCCGCGCCGACGCCAGGCAGGATCACCCGTTCAGCCTCGGCGATCACCGTCGGATCGTCGGTCAGGCGCACGGTCGCGCCCAGCCGCTCCAGCGCGAACTGGACCGAGGCGACATTGCCGGCGCCGTAGGCGATGACGGCGACCTCTGTCACAGCACACCTTTGGTCGACGGCACGGCGTCGCCCTCGACCCGGATGGCCTGGCGCAGGGCGCGGCCGAACGCCTTATAGACGGCTTCGGTCTTGTGGTGGTCGTCCTGGCCCGTGACCTTGATGTGCACGGCCGCGCCCATGGCCTCGGCCAGCGACCGGAAGACGTGGGCGGTCAGGTCGGTGCGGTAGTCGCCGATGAAGGGCGTTTCGAACGCGCCCTCGAACAGCGGATACGGGCGGCCGGAAAGGTCGATCGAGACCGTCGCATTGGCCTCGTCCATCGGCAGGACGAAGCCATAGCGGGCGATGCCCTTGCGCTCGCCCAACGCCTGTTTCAACGCCTGGCCAAGAGCGATGGCGCTGTCCTCGATCGTGTGGTGCGGATCGGTGTGCAGGTCGCCTTCGCATTGCAGACGCAGCGAGAAGCCGCCGTGGGCCGCGATCTGCTCCAGCATGTGATCAAAGAAGCCGACGCCGGTCTTGATCTTCACCGGACCGGGCGCATCCAGATCGACGGCGCAGACGATGCGGGTTTCCTTGGTGTCGCGCACGGCCTGACCGACGCGTGCCGGGCGGCGCTTGGCGGGCGTCAGGCCGAAGGCGGCGAGCAGCCGGTCGTTGACCTCGGACTTGATCGAGATCGGCAGGCGCAGACGCTCGCCGAACAGATCGGCCTCGACGCCGTAGGCTTTCAGACCAGCCAGGGCGGCGGCAGGCTCCTCTGGGCGAGCCATGATGATGGGACCGACGCCCGGTTCGACCGGCATCTGGCGACCCAGTTCGCGCACGACCCGTTCGCGCTCGCGCCGGACCGAGGCGATCCGCTCGGCGGTCTCGATCATCCGCGACGGATCCAGCGCCTGCATCGCCAGCCGCACCAGCGGTTCGGGCAGGGCATAGGGTTCCAGCACCGACGCCAGACGCGCCAGGGTCTGGGCTTGCGCGATCGCCGCGCCGACACGGGCGCCGGCCAATCCATAGGCCAGGGACAGGCTGCGCAGCACGATCAGGTTCGGCTGATCGGCGACGACGGTCACGGCCGAGGCGCTGTCGGAGAACTCTATCAGTCCCTCGTCCACCACCAGCAGGGCGGGGGCGACGCGGGCGGCCATCTCGTCGACGGCTTCGGGCGAGCCCAGGGCGCGGATGACGACGATACTTTTCTCTGGGGCCGTTTCGCCCTTGGCCGGATAGATGGCGCCGAGACTGTCATAGGGTTCGGCCTTCGGGGCCTCGACCGATCCCCCGTCGCGAGCCGCGAGGCGCCAGGCCAGTTCCAACCCGTGGGTCAGGCCGCGCACCGGCAGCACCTGTTCGGCAGGGACGCCATAGACGGCGGCCATGCGAGCGGCGAGGGCTGAGGCGTCGTCGGGATAGCGATCCAGACCTTCGCCGCCGGAAACCAGCGGGGGATAGGGAGCGGGCAGGGTCAAAGCGATCCTCCACCGAGAAGCGAAGCGGAACGGGGGAGGGGGACCGCCCGAAGGGTGGTGGAGGGGGCGGAGCCACGCACCGTGTCTGGGGTCGCCGCCTCCACCGCTCCGCGGTCCCCCTCCCCCGCGTTGCGGGGGAGGATTGATTGGGCTTGGCTCATCCTTCGCTCCTCAGGTCGGCGGCGCGGGCGTGGGCTTCCAGGCCCTCCAACCGGGCCAGACGGGCGGCGATGGGTGCCAGCTGACGGGCGCCGGCCTCGGACACCAGCTGGACCGACATGGTGGTCATGAAGCTGGCGGTGGTGACGCCGCCCAGGGTGCGGGCGCCGCCGTCGGTCGGCAGGACGTGGCTGGGACCGGCGGCATAGTCCCCCAGCGTCTCGGCTGCGAAGCGGCCGACGAAGACGGCCCCGGCGGCGTTGATCGAATCGACCAGCGGCTCGGGATCGTCGATCTGGATCGCCAGGTGTTCGGGACCATAGAGGTTGGCGACTTCTGCGGCCGCGTCGAGGTCGCGGACCAGGATGGCGCGGGCCTCGTTCAGAGAGGCGCGAGCGATGGCTTCGCGAGGCAGAGTTGCGACCTGCACCTCGACCTCGCTCAGGATGTAGTCGATGGTGGCGCGGCTGGTGGAGACCAGCAGAACCTGCGCATCCGCATCGTGTTCGGCTTGGCTGAGCAGGTCGGCGGCGGCGATCTCGGGCGCGGCGTCGCGATCGACGATGACCATCAACTCCGACGGGCCGGCCGGCATGTCGACGGCGGGACCGCCTGGCAGGGCGGAGGCCTGCTTCTTGGCCTCGGCTACATAGGCGTTGCCGGGTCCGAACAGCTTGTCGCAGGCGGGGATGACACCGTCCTCCAGTTCGACGCCGAGGGTCAGGGCGGCGATGGCCTGGGCCCCGCCCATCAACCAGATGGCGTCCAACTCCGCCTCTGCGGCGGCCAGGATCATGGCGGGGTGGATGCCGCCCTCCTTGTTCGGCGGCGTGACGGCGACGCGCTGGCCCACGCCCGCGACGCCGGCCGGAATGGCCAGCATCAGCAGCGAAGAAAACAGTGGCGCGGTGCCGCCGGGAATGTAGAGGCCGGCCGAGGCGATGGGACGCCAGGCCAGTTTGGACCGCACGCCGGGCGTCGTCTCGATAAAGGGAGTGTCCTCGGGCCGGGTCGCCTGGTGGAAGACGCGCACATTGTCGGCCGCCATGCGCAGGGCGCGCACGTCGCCGGGCGGCAGGGCGTTGCGTGCTTCGGCGATGGCTTCGGGCGTGATGGCGATGCGACGGGGCGGCGCCTTGTCCAGCTTCAGGCACCAGTCGGTTACGGCCGCGCCGCCGCGCTGGCGCACGTCGTCCAGGATGGTGCGCACGACCTCGGTCACGTCGCCGGCGGTGCGTTGTGCCGGGCGGGCGAGGGCGGCCGTCTTGCCGGCGGCGTCGAGGGAAGACCAGTCGATGCGTTTCATCACATCATCTTCTCGATCGGCAGGACCAGAATGGCCGAGGCGCCGGCGGCCTTCAGCTTCTCAAGCGTCTCCCAGAAGACGGCCTCCTGACAGACGGCGTGGACGGCGACCGCATCGTCGCGACCCATCAAGGGCATGACGGTGGGCGAGCCGGCGCCGGGCAGGATGGCGGTGATCTCGTCCAGGGCCGAGCGCGGGGCGTTCAGCATGACGTATTTGGCGCCTTGCGAGGACACCACGCCCGCCATCCGCTCGATGACGCTGTCCAACAGCTGCTGCAAGGCGGGCTCGGGCGCCACGGGCGACTGAATCAGCACGGCCTGGCTTTCCAGAACCGTATCCTTGGCGCCCAGCCCGTTGGCCTCCAGCGTCGCGCCGGTCGAAACCAGGTCGCAGATGGCGGCGGCCAGTTTCAGCCGGGGCGCGACCTCGACGGCCCCTCGCATCACGACGATGTCGGCCTTGACCCCGCGTTCGTCGAGGAAGCGGCGCAGAATTTTGGGATAGGAGGTGGCGATGCGCAGACCGTCCAGCGAGGCCGGGCCGTCGTAGGACAGGGTCGGAGGCGTGGCGATCTTGAGCGTGCAGCGACCAAATCCTAGCGGCATGACGATCGAGGCGTTCGGCCCGCCGTTGCGACCTTCCTCCAGCACGTTCTCGCCGACGATGCCCAGATCGCACACGCCGTCCGCCACGAAGGTGGGAATGTCGTCGTCGCGGACGCGCAGCAGGTCGATCGGATAGTTCTCGACCCGGTACAGCAGGTCGTTGTGACCCTTGACCCATTTCAGGCCCGCGTCGCGGATCAGGTCGAGGCTGCGGTCGGCCAGACGGCCGGATTTCTGGACGGCGATGCGAAGCCGGCCCTGCACGGTGCTCATGTTCGGATACTCAGTTCTTGTTCTTCAGGCGGTCCAGGGCGAGGCGATAGCCCTGATGCGGCATGTCTTTCAGATAGCGGGCGACGCGAACGACGGTGGTGGGGCTGGCATGGGCCTCTGCGGCGATCTCGCGATAGGATTTGCCGCCGGCGTCGAGCAGGCGCGCGACCTGCCAGCGCTCGGAGAAGGCGCGCAGTTCCGCAGGCGTGCAAAGATCGGCCAGAAAGGCGTCGATCTCGGCGCGCGTCTGCATCGACAGCAAGGCGTCATGCAGGTCGTCACGGGCGGGCGGGGTCGTCATGCGCGTTCCACTATGGTGTAACGATGAAACGGTCAAGGGGGAGGAGACAGATCGTGCCTGGCGCACTATCTGCGTCCCATGACCAAGGTTCTCATCATCGGCGCGGGACACGCTGGCGGCTCCGTCGCGGCGTTCCTGCGGCAGTATGGGCATGAAGACCCCATTGTGCTGGCGGGCGAGGAGGGTGCGCCGCCGTATCAGCGGCCGCCATTGTCTAAGGCCTGGCTGAAGGGAGAGGCGGATCTGGAGGCGCTGCTGCTGCGGCCTCTGAGCTTCTATGCCGAGCAGGACATTGACTTCCGGCCCTCGATGGTCGCCGTGGCGGTGGACCCCGCAGCGAAGACGGTAGCCTTCCACGACGGGTCGTCGGAAACCTACGACATTCTTGTGCTGGCGACCGGATCGATGGCGCGCAAGCTGCCGGTTCCGGGCGGGGATCATCCCGATCTGCTGGAGCTGCGCACGATGAAGGACGCCGAGCGGCTGAAGGCCGTCCTTGGGCCCGGCAAGCGTCTGGCGGTCGTCGGCGGCGGCTACGTGGGATTGGAGGCGGCGGCGTCGGCGCGGGCTCTGGGCGCCGAGGCGGTGGTGATCGAGCGCGCGCCGCGCGTGCTGGCGCGGGTGGCGTCCGCAACCCTGTCGGCCTTCTTCACAGCGCAGCACCGGGCGCACGGCGTCGAAATCCTGACGGACGCGGAGGTGGTCGCCGTGGCCCGCGACGGCGTGACCCTGGCCGACGGATCGGTGGTGTCGGCGGATGCGGTGTTGGTGGGGGTCGGCGCATTGGCTTGCGACGCCCTGGCGCGGTCGGCCGGCCTGACCTGCGACGACGGCGTGGTGGTGGATGGCGAGGCGCGCACCAGCGATCCGGCGATCTTCGCCATCGGCGACATGACGCGACGACCCATTCCGGTCCACGGCGGCGTGCATCATCGGCTAGAGAGCGTGCCCAACGCCTTGGAGCAGGCCAAACAGGCGGCGGCCGCCATCGTCGGACGGGCCGGACCGACGCCGGAAGTGCCGTGGTTCTGGTCGGATCAGTATGACGTCAAGCTTCAGATCGCCGGCCTGCCGTTCGACGCCGACCGACAGGTGGTGCGCGGCGATCCGACGGCGTCGGGCTTTGCGGTCTTTCATCTGAACGGCGATCGCATCGTCTGCGTCGAGGCCGTCAACGCTCCGCCCGAGTTCATGGCCGGCAAACAGTTGATCGCCAAGGCGACGCCTGTGGACGTGGACAAGCTGGCCGATCTGTCGGTGTCGATGAAGGCGGTGGCAGCGGACTAGTTTGTCTCCTCCCCACTTGTGGGGAGGGGGACCGCGCAGCGGTGGAGGGGTTCTTGAAGTCCCACAGGCGCAAGTGATGCGGTGAAGAACCCCTCCGTCACGGCGCAAGGTGCGCCGCGCCACCTCCCCGCTCCGCAGGGAGGAGACAACGTCGCCGCAGTGCAACAAAACTGTTGCGCTTTACGTTCGTGACCGTTCAAGCTGCGACTTCAACGCGGCGGGGGCGGATGACGAGAGCTTTCGACGAAATGAACGGCGGCGGATCGGGTGCGATCCGCGACAGCTACAAGACGCTGGCGGCGTGGCTGGAAAACGCGCCGGCCGATCTGTTGCAGGCGCGCTCGCGCCAGGCGGAGCTGTTCTTCCGCCGCATGGGCGTGACCTTCGCCGTCTATGGCGACGAGGAATCCAACGAGCGGCTGATCCCCTTCGATGTCGTGCCGCGCATCATCGGCGCGGACGAATGGGGCGGTCTGGAAAAGGGGCTGAAGCAGCGGGTCACCGCCATCAACGCCTTCCTCAAAGACATCTATGGGCCGCAGGACTGCATCAAGGCGGGCATTGTCCCGGCCGATCTGATCCTGACCAATCCGCATTATCGGCCGGAGATGCAGGGCCGTCGTCCACCGGGCGACGTCTGGTGTCATATTTCGGGCGTGGATCTGGTGCGCACGGGCGAGGACGGCTTCTACGTACTCGAAGATAACTGCCGCACGCCGTCGGGGGTCTCCTACATGCTGGAGAACCGCGAGATGATGATGCGGCTGTTCCCCGACCTGTTCGCGGAACACGCCGTGCGGCCCGTCGAGATCTACACCGACATGCTGCTGCGCTCCTTGCAGGCGTCCGCGCCGGCAGGGGCGGGGGCGGATCCGACGATCGTCGTGCTGACGCCCGGCCCCTTCAACTCGGCCTACTATGAGCACAGCTTCCTGGCCGACAAGCTGGGTGTCGAGCTGGTCCAGGGTACGGACCTGTTCGTCAATGACGACACGGTCTTCATGCGCACGACCGAAGGGCCCAAGCGCGTCGACGTCATCTATCGCCGCATCGATGACGACTTTCTCGATCCCCTGACCTTCATGCCCAACTCTACCATTGGGGTGCCGGGGTTGATGTCGGCCTATTTCGCCGGGCGCGTGACCCTGGCCAATGCGGTCGGGACGGGCGTGGCCGACGACAAGGCCGTCTATACCTACATGCCCGAGATCATCCGCTTCTTCACGGGCGAGGACGCGATCCTGCAGAACGTGCCGACCTGGCGCTGTCGCGAGCCGGACGCCCTGAAGGAAGTGCTGGATAAGCTGCCGGAACTGGTGGTCAAGGAAGTCGGCGGATCGGGCGGCTATGGCATGCTGGTCGGGCCGACCTCGACCAAGGCCGAGATCGAGGATTTCCGCGCCAAGCTGATTGCCGATCCCGACGACTTCATCGCCCAGCCGACGCTGAGCCTGTCGACGGCTCCGACGCTGAACGGCGGCGCCCTGTCGCCCCGCCACGTCGACCTCAGGCCCTTCGTCCTGTCCAGCCCGGCCGGCGTGCGCGTCGCGCCCGGCGGTTTGACGCGGGTGGCGTTGAAGGAAGGGTCGCTGGTAGTGAACTCCAGCCAGGGCGGCGGAACCAAGGACACCTGGGTGCTGGACAACTGATGCTTTCACGCACTGCAGACAGCCTCTACTGGACCGGCCGCTACATGGAGCGGGCGGACTTCCTCGCCCGCATTCTGGAGGCTGCGATCCGTCTCGCCGCCCTGCCGGCCAAGGATCAGGCCGCGGTGACCGCCTGGGCCGGGGCCATCGCCTCGTCGGGGGTCAAGGCCGGCTTCGACGCGACCGGACGCACCGTGTCGGAAAAGTCCGTGCGGGAATATCTGGCCTTCGGCTTCGACAATCCGACCTCGATCAAGGCCTGCATCACCAAGGCGCGGACCAATGCGCGCTCGGTGCGCACCGCCCTGACCATCGAACTGTGGGAGGCGATCAACGGCGCTTGGAACGGTCTGAACGAACTGGGCGAACCGACCAAGCGCGACGACTTCACCAACTTCCTCGACTTCGTGAAATCGACGTCCCTGGCGGTCGAAGGCGCCTCGTCGCGGACCATGCTCAGGAACGACGCCTACTGGTTCCTGCGATTGGGCATGGCGATCGAGCGGGCCGACAACACCGCGCGCCTGCTGGACGTAAAATATCATCTGCTGCTGCCGCCCGGCGAGCGGGTGGGGGGGCAACTGGACTACTTCCAGTGGACGACCCTTCTGCGCGAGGTTTCGGCATTGACCGCCTATCGCTGGGTCTACCGCGAGAGCGTGCGGCCGTGGTTGGTGGCGGACCTGCTGGTGCTGAACCGCCAGATGCCGCGCTCGCTGGCCTCATGTCAGGGCATGATCGTCAGCTATCTGGAGAAGCTGGCGACCGACTACGGTCGGCGCGGCCCCGCGCAACGGCTGGCCTCCAACCGCCTCAGCCAATTCAACGAGGCCAAGATCGAGGACATCTTCCAGTCCGGCCTGCACGAATACATTCAGGGCTTCCTGAACGAGAACAACGCCTTGGCCGCGGCCGTCCACGAACAGTATCTGGTCTGACCATGCGGATCCGGATCGATCACTCCACCCGCTACGCCTACGCCCGGCCCGCGCGGTTCATCGTCCAGATGCTGCGCCTGACGCCCAAGTCGTGTGAGAGCCAGCAGGTCCGCGACTGGCGGATCGAAACCGATGTGGACGCCCGGCTGCGGCGCAGCGAGGACGCGTTCGGCAACATCGTTCACAGCCTCTACACCGAGCGGCCGACCGACGCCCTGACCATCCGCGTCACCGGCGAGGTCTCGACCGTAGAGACGGGCGGCGTCGTGAAAGGGCAGGCCGAACGCCTGTCGCCCATCGTCTATCTGCGCGACACCCCGATGACCAAGGCCGACGCCGGCATCATCGATTTCGCCCGATCCATCCCTGAGGGCGCGACGCTGGGCCGGATGCATCAGTTGATGGGCGCGCTGAAGGACACGGTGGCGTTCGAGGTCGGCTCGACCTCCGCCTCCCACACCGCCGCCGAAGCGTTCGCCCAGAAACGCGGCGTCTGTCAGGACCATTCGCAGATCTTCATCTCGGCCGCGCGCCTGCTGGGCGTGCCGGCTCGCTATGTCTCGGGCCACCTCAGCCGTCAGGACGGACGCCACGATCAGGACGCCGCCCACGCCTGGGCCGAGGCCTGGGTCGAGAATCTGGGCTGGGTCGGGTTCGATCCGGCTAACGGCATCTGCCCCACCGAACACTATGTTCGGGTCGCGGTCGGCCTGGACGCGCGCGGCGCCACCCCGATCCGGGGCACGAGCTATGGCGGCGGCCAGGAGCAACTGACCGTCGCCCTGAATGTGCGGCCGGTGCAACAGAGCCAGCAACAACTGCAATCCAGTGGATGGCCCCGATAGGCATGACGCGCGAATCTGTTAGCGTCTGGGGATTCGCAACGCGGGGAGCGAATAGAGCGAAGTGACCTATTGCGTAGGCATGCTGGTGGACGACGGGTTGGCGATGATCGCCGACACGCGCACCAATGCGGGCGTGGACAACATCTCGTCCTATCGCAAACTGCACATCTACAAGTCGCCGGGCGAGCGGATCCTGGCGGTCGCGACGGCGGGCAATCTGTCGGTCACCCAGACGGCGCTGGCCATGGTCGCAGCCGGGGTCAAACTGCCGGACTCCACCGAGCTTGAAACGCTCCAGACCGCCCCGACCCTGTTCCGCGCCGCCCAGCTTCTGGGTCACGCTATGGCCAGCGTGCGCGCCAGCCTCAATACCCCGCCGACGCCGACCGCAGACGGGTTGAACGTCACCGCCTCCATGCTGCTGGGCGGTCAGATCGCCGGCGGCAAGATGGGGCTGTATCTGATCTACGGGCAGGGCAACTTCATCGAGTGCGGGCCCGATACGCCCTATCTGCAGATCGGCGAGCTGAAATACGGGAAGCCCATTCTGGATCGCGCCCTGCACAGCTCCACCTCCCTGTCCGAGGCGGTGAAGCTGGGACTGATCTCGTTCGATTCGACCATCCGCTCGAACATCGCCGTCGGCCCGCCGCTGGACCTGATCGTCATGCCGCGCGACCAGCTGACGGGCACGGCGCGTCGCATCGAGGCGGATGATCCCTATTTCCGCGACCTGGGCCGGCGTTGGTCCGACGCCCTGGCCGCCGCCCACCGCGCCATGCCTGATCCGACCTGGCTCGATATCAACACGTCGGCGCCTCAGAGGAGCATCAGCGCTGTCGGCTAATTAAGATTGCGATTTGTTCGCAATTGTCTTGTGCCTTCCTGTGGAGCTGGTTATTGCGAGCGCATCGCAAAATCAGACCAAAAGGTCGCAAGACTATGTCCGAATCCCGCGCCGCCGCGCTCCGCTCGCTTCTGTTCGCCTCCAGCGCCGCCGGCATGCTGGTCGCTGCCCCCGCCATCGCCGCTGACGTGACCGCCGAGGACGGCGTGGTCGTCACGGCCGACCAGTCCCAGCCCGCCAATCTGGGCACGATCGACGTCAACGGTCAGTTCAAGAAGCCGGCTCCTGTCAGCCCCGAGTTCGTCGCGCCCCTGGTGGATACCCCGCGCGCCGTGACGGTCATCCCCCAGGCCATCATCGAACAGACCTCGGCCTCGTCCTTGCAGGACCTGCTGTCCAACTCCCCCGGCATCACTTTCGGGGCAGGCGAGGGCGGTCAGCCCTTGGCCGATCGTCCCTTCATCCGGGGTCAGTCGTCGGGCAACAACATCTTCGTGGACGGCATCCGCGACACGGGCGGCCAGCAGCGCGAGGTCTTCAACCTGGAGCAGGTCGAGGTCATCAAGGGGCCGGACGCCGTCTATTCGGGACGCGGCTCGGGCGGCGGCAGCATCAACCTGGCCTCCAAATCGCCAAAGCTGAACGCCTTCACCAATGTCAGCGCGGGCGCGGGCACGGACGGCTATCTGCGCGGCACGGTCGATGCGAACCTGCCGCTGGGCGAGACTGCCGCCCTGCGCATCAACCTGATGGGCGCCCAGGGCGACGTGCCTGGCCGCGACGCCGTGGACTACGACAAATGGGGTGCGGCCATCAGCCTGGGCGCCGGTCTGGGCACGCCGTCGTCGATGGTCTTCAGCTACTACCATCTGACCAGCGACCAGATGCCGGATTACGGCATTCCGCTGTTCACCAAGATCCAGTCGCGCACGACCGACAGCGGCGTTCTGGATGTGCCCTATGACAGCTTCTATGGGCTGAAGGCGCGCGACTATCTGACCAATGAGGTCGATACCTTCACCTTCCGCGCCGAGCACCGCCTCAGCGACTTCGCCACGATCCGCAACGTCAGCCGCTATTCGCAGACGCTGAACGACTACATCGTCACCAACCCCGGCGACGGCGGCTACGTCGGACGGGCGGCGGACGGCGCCTACTGGATGAAGCGGGGCACCAAGACCCGTTGGAACCCGGTCACCACCTTGGCCAATGTGACGGATGTCTTCGGCCAGTTCGCCACCGGTTCGATCAAGCACAGCTATGACGTCGGCGTGGAGCTGTCGCGCGAGCACAACAAGAACGCCTCCTATTCGACCTACACCACCTTGGGCTCGGCCTGTCCGACCGGTCTGACGACCGTCACCGGGTCGTATCCGACCGCGGCCGGGGCGCTGGGCGCCGGCGACTGCACCCCGGTCTATAACCCCAACCCTGACGACGCCTGGACCGGCGTGATCAATCGCGGCCCGACCAGCTCGAACACGACCGAAGCCATCGGCGTCTACGCCAACGACAGCATCACCCTGAGCGAGCGACTGATCCTGAACCTGGGCGTTCGCTGGGACCAGTATTCGGTCAAGGGCGTGAATGCGACCGCGACCCAGTCGACCGGCGTCTGGACCACGACGGGCTATACGGCCGTTCCGGAACAAACCTGGGAGTTCACCAACTATCAGGTCGGTTTGGTGTTCAAGCCGACGCAGAACAGCAGCGTCTATGCGTCCTGGTCGACCTCTTCGACGCCGCCGACCATTTCGGCGGGCGATCAGAACGCCTCGGGCGGCACGGGCACGGTCGATGGCGTCGCCAACACGGTTCTGGATCCGGAAGACACCGAAAGCTTCGAGATCGGCGCCAAGGCCAATGTCCTGAACGACCGTCTCGCCCTGTCGGCGGCCGCCTTCCATCTGACCCGCAAGAACGCGCTGATCCTGGTTGAGCCCAACATCTTCCGTCAGGAGGGCGAGGTCGAGGTCAACGGCTTCGAGCTTGGCGTGTCAGGCAGCATCACGCCGAAGTGGACCGTGTTCGGCGGCTATACCTACATGGACTCCGAACTGGTGAAGGGCGCCTGCACGGTCGATGCCACGGTGACGCCGCCTGTGTGCAGGCCCAGCACCTTTGAAGGTGACCCGCTGGCCAATACGCCCAAGCACAGCGCCAGCCTGTTCACCACCTATCGCGTCCTGCCCCGGCTGACTGTCGGCGGCGGCGTCTACTACACGTCCAAATCTCTGGGCGGGAACCAGGGCGGCGCGGGCGGCGGGAGTAACCGCATCTATGCGCCCGAATGGACCCGCGTGGACGCCTTCGCCGCCTATGATCTGACGGATCGCGCGACACTTCAGCTGAACGTCAAGAATGCGACGGACGAAGAATACATCATGCGCACCAACGGCGTTCACCACGCCGATGTGGCCGCAGGTCGCCAAGCCATCCTGGCCCTGAACCTGCGCTTCTAAAGGCCGCTTCCCCGGCCTAGTCTGACGGCCCCGCGATCCCCCGCGGGGCCGTTTCGTCATTCAGCGAGAACGCTTGTGCTGCTGCAGATTCCGGAAGTCTTCTCCAAGGCCGAGGTCAAGGCTTTGCGCGCGCGGCTGGACGCCGGGCCGTGGGCGGACGGCAACGCCACCTCGGGCCATCAATCGGCGACGGCGAAGAAAAACCTGCAACTGCCCGAAGAGTCGGACGTGGCGAAGGAGGTCTCCGCCCTTGTCGTCCAGGCGCTGAACGCCAATCCGATGTTTGTGGCGGCGGCCCTGCCGCACACGATCTTTCCGCCCTTGTTCAACCGCTACGAAGGCGGGGGTGAGTTCGGCCTGCACGTCGACAACGCCATCCGCCAGTCCCGCACCGGCGGGGCGATGCGCATTCGCAGCGACCTGTCGGCGACCCTTTTTCTGTCCGAGCCCGAGGACTACGATGGTGGCGAACTGATCATCGAGGAGATGTACGGATCGCAGGCGATAAAGCTGCCGGCTGGCGATCTGGTCCTCTATCCCTCCAAGAGCCTGCACCGGGTCACGCCCGTGACGCGCGGCGCGCGGGTGTCGTCCTTCATGTGGATGCAGAGCCTGGTCCGCGACGACGCCGATCGTGAAACCCTGTTCCGTCTGGACATCGCCACCCAGCGCGTGTCGTCCGAGAGGGGGGCCAAGGATCAGCCGGTGATCGAACTGACCGGCGTCTATCACAATCTTCTGCGGCGCTGGACCGAAGTCTGACGGACAAGGCTCCGCGACGTCGCTAAATGCTATTGCAACACGTTCGCAACAATGGCAAAGCGAGCCCGTGACCGAACTCGCGACACAGCGTCAGGCCGAAACCGCAGCCAGGGGCCCCAAACCCAAGGCGGCGCTGAACAGCGCACGGTTGTTCTGGCTGAAACAGCTGCATATCTGGCACTGGATTTCGGCGGCGGTCAGCCTCGTCGGCATGATCCTGTTCGCAATCACCGGCATCACCCTGAACCATGCGGCCTCGATCCCCGGCGATCCGGTGACGGTCGAACAGACCGCGACCTTGCCGACGCCCCTGTTGCAGCGGCTGGCGAGCTTCCCGCAGGAGACGACCGATCCTGTCCCCGACGCTGTCGCGCGGTGGGCGTCCGAGGCGCTCAAGGTCGAGATCGCCGGCAAGCCGACCGAGACAACGGCGCAAGAGGTCTATGTCGCCTTGGCCATGCCTGGCGGCGACGGATGGGTCACCATCGACCGTTCGACCGGCGAGACCCTGCACGAGAAGACGACGCGCGGCTGGATCGCCTACCTCAACGACCTGCACAAGGGCCGCAACGCCGGCATGGTCTGGTTCTGGTTCATCGACGTCTTTGCTGCGGCCTGCGTCATCTTCGCCCTGACGGGGCTGGGTCTGATGCTCCTGCACGCCAAGGGGCGGCCCTCGACCTGGCCGCTGGCGGCGCTGGGCCTGCTGATCCCCGTCGTCATCGCCCTGATCTTCATTCACTGACGAGTTTCTCGATGCGCCTTCTTCCCATCGTCATCACCACCGTCGGCCTGGCGGCCGCCGCTGCGCCCGCCATGGCCGCCGACCTGACGGTGTCGGTCGAGATTCCGCGCCTGAACACCGCCTCCTATCATCGCCCCTATGTCGCGGTGTGGATCGAAAAGCCGGACCAGTCGGCCGAACGCACCCTGGCCGTCTGGTATCAGCAGACCCGCAACAACGAGGGCGACGGCAAGGACTGGCTGAAGGATTTGCGCACCTGGTGGCGCAAGGGTGGCCGGGCCATGAGCCTGCCGGCCGACGGCGTATCCGGCGCCACGCGCGCGCCGGGCCGCCAGACCGTCACCGTACCCGCCGCCCGTCTGCGCAACCTTCAGCCCGGCCAGTACAACATTGTCGTCGAGGCGGCCCGCGAACTGGGCGGACGCGAAGTCGTGCGCGTACCCTTCCGCTGGGGCGCGGCCAACACCGGCGCCGGAACCGGCTCCACCGAACTGGGCGCCGTGCGCGTCGCCGTCTCTCGCTGAGGATCATGACCATGAAGAAGACGATCGCCCTGCTGACACTGGCCGCAGCGCTGGCCGCCCCCATGGCCGCCCAGGCCCACCGCGCCTGGCTGGCGCCCACCGCCACGACCCTGTCCGGCACGGACGCCTGGGTCGGGTTCGACGCCGGCATGTCGAACCAAGTGTTCAACCCCGACCACGCCGCCATGCGCCTGACCGGCTTGACCATCACCGCGCCGGACGGCTCGGCGGTCCAGCCCGAGAACGCCATGCAGGGCCGTTATCGCTCGACCTTCGACGCCCATCTGACCCAGAACGGCACCTACAAGATCGCCAACGTCATGAACGGCGTGATGGCCAGCTACACCCTGAACGGCGAACAGAAGCGCTGGCGCGGCGCGGCTTCGGACTACCCGGCGGGCCTGCCCGAGGGCGCGACCAATGTTCAGGCGACCCGTACCGCCAGCCGCATCGAGACCTTCGTCACCCTGAACAATCCGACCGACACCGTCTTCAAGACGACCGGCGAGGGGCTTGAGCTGGTTCCCGTCACCCACCCGAACGATCTGGTGGTGGGTGAGCCTGCCACCTTCAAGCTGCTGAACAACGGCCAGCCGGCGGCTGACATCGACGTCACCGTGGCGCGCGGCGGTTTGCGTTACCGCGACAACCCCGAAGAATCGACGCTCAAGACCAACGCCGAGGGCGCCTTCACCATCACCTGGCCGGAAGCCGGCATGTATTGGCTGAACGCCTCGGTCCGCACCGAAGGCCAGGGTGAAACGCTGGGTTCCAACGCCAGCTATGTGGCGGCGATGGAAGTCCTGCCCTAAGCGAAGGGCCATGTCCGACATTCCCCCCTCGCGCGGTTCGCGCGCCGCCCCGACCACGATCAATATCGGCGACGCCGCCCCTCTGGGCGACCGCGCCGACAACCGCGTCCTCGTGCCCGCGATCGAAGGCGCGCCGCCCCGTCCGCCCAGCGACCTGATCCGTTCGCTGGGCGGCCAGACCATGGGCACGACCTGGAGCGCGCGCGTCATCGCCCCGCTAGGCGTGGGCGAGGCGGAGATCCGGTCTGCGATCGAAGAGGAACTGGCGACCGTCGTCGGCCTGTTCAGCCCGTGGGAGCCGTCCAGCGAAATCAGCCGCTTCAACACCGCGCCGGCCGGCGTCTGGGCGGTGTCCCAGCCGTTCTGGGATCTGCTGGATGCGGCGATGACCCTGGGTGACGAGACCAACGGCGCGGTCGATCCGACCCTGGGCGCCTTAGTCGATCTGTGGGGCTTCGGCCCGCCCGGACCGCGCTCGGCCTTGCTGCCCGTCCCGGCCGAGGACGAGATCGCGGCGGCTGCGGCCGTGTCGGGTTGGCAGAAGCTGCGGCTGAACGGCGATGCGCGCGCGGTGATGCAGATGGGCGGGATGAGGCTGGACTTCTCCGGCATCGCAAAGGGTCATGCGGTGGACCGCGTGTCCGACCGCCTGATGGCCATGGGCGCGACCTCGCACCTGATCGAGATCGGCGGCGAGCTGAAAGGGCGCGGCGTCAAGCCGGACGCCCAGCCGTGGTGGGTCGAGATCGAGCGGGTCGAGGGTTCGCCTGCGCCCCACACCGTGGTGGCGTTGTTCGATCTCGCCGTGGCGACCAGCGGCGACTATCGCCGCGCGTTCCGCCATGACGGGCGCCTGTATCCCCACACCATTGACGGATCGACCGGGCGGCCGGTCAGCAATAATCTGAGTTCGGTAACCGTCCTGCACCCCTCGGCCATGATGGCCGACGCCTACGCCACGGCCCTGACTGTCATGGGGCCGTTCGACGGACCGGACTATGCCGAGGCCGTCGGCCTGATGGCCCATTTCGTCGAGCGTACCGAGCGCGGTCCGGTCGAGCGGATGTCGCCGGCCTTCGCCGCTCTGATGGACGACGACGGAGATCGTCCAGGGTGACAGCCGATCCGCAGCGCTGGCTGTGGGCGGTCGGGGCCTTGGCGCTTTGGCTGGCCCTGATCGCCGTCATCGTCTGGCGTGAACGCAGGGCCAGGGCGGCGGCCCGCGCGCGGTCTGATGCTCTGGCGGGCGCAGGCGAGGGACGGCCGCTGCTGATCGCCTTCGCCAGCCAGACGGGCTTCGCCGAGGAGCTGGCGTGGATGACGGCGCGGTCTCTGGGCGACGGCGGCGTGGGTGCGCGGGTGCTGTCCTTCGCCGATCTGGATGTGCAGACCCTGAAGGCGGCGGACCGCGCATTGCTGATCGTCTCCACGACCGGCGAGGGCGATCCGCCCGACAGCGCCGCTCGGTTCGTGCGTAAGGTCATGGGCGAGGCGACGAATCTGTCGGAACTGCGTTTCGGTCTGCTGGCGCTGGGCGACCGCAGCTATGATCAGTTCTGCGGCTTCGGCCATGCGGTGGACGGCTGGCTGCGACGCGCGGGCGCCGAGCCCCTGTTCGACATGGTCGAGGTCGACAACGGCGAGGCCGGCGCCCTTCGCCACTGGCAGCACCAGTTGAACCAGATTACGGTCAGCGTGACGGCCCCCGACTGGACCCCGCCCGCCTACGACCCCTGGCGGCTGGTCGAGCGGACCCTGGTCAATCCGGGCAGTCCTGGGGGCGAAGCCTATCATCTGGCTTTCGAACCGGTGGGCGCGGCGCCCGTCTGGTCGGCCGGCGACATCGCCGAGGTCGGCCTGCCGGAACGCGACGGCGTCACGCCGGGCTCGCGCGAATATTCCATCGCCTCCCTGCCGTCGGACGGCCGAGTCGAGTTCTTGATCCGCCTGATGCGCCACCCCGACGGCGCGCCGGGTCTGGCGTCGGGCTGGCTGACGCAGGATCTGTCGCTGGGCGATCAGGTTGGAATGCGCCTGCGCACCAACCGCAGCTTCCACGGCCCGGCGGACGAGACGCCGATGGTCCTGATCGGCAACGGCACGGGCATCGCCGGCTTACGGGCGCATCTGAAAGCGCGGACGGCGGCGGGCGGGGCCTGGCTGCTGTTCGGAGAACGCACCCAGGCGCACGACGCCTTCTTCGATGCGGAGTTGCAGGCCTGGCTGGCGTCGGGCGTGCTGAGGCGGCTGGATCGCTCCTTCTCGCGCGATACGGGTGACGGTCGGTATGTGCAGGATCTGGTCGCGGCTGCAGCCGACGAACTGCGTACCTGGGTCGCGCGCGGCGCGGCGATCTACGTCTGCGGCAGTCTGGAAGGCATGTCGCAAGGCGTCCATGCCGCGCTGGAAAGCGCGTTGGGCGCGGACGTGGTGCTGACCCTGCTGGAAGACGGGCGCTATCGCCGTGACGTGTACTGAACCAATACTCCTCCGTTGGGGGAGGATTATTGACCCAACCGCCCCAACAGTTCCGCCGCGAAGGTCGACAGGGTGTCGTCGCGCGCGCCCATGACGATGATCCGGTCGCCCGGCTTGGCGATCTCGACGATCCGGTCGCCGCAATCGGCGCGCGTCGCCAGCGCCTCAGCCTGACGGCCGGCGGCGCGGACGCCGGACGCGATGTCTTCCGATCCCACGCTGCGGTCGGTGGTGCCGCCGTAATAGACCGGCTCGGGCATCAGCAGCACGTCGTCCTCGCGCATCAGGCCGGCGAAGCCGTCGATGAACTCGGACTTCATCAGTTTCAGCGGGCCGAACCCATGCGGCTGAAACAGGATCAGCAGCCGGCCGTCAAAGGCGTGCAGAGTCTTCAGCGTGGCGGCGATCTTATCCGGGTTATGGGCGAAGTCGTCGATGACGGTGATGTCGTTCGTGGTTCCGACCACTTCCATCCGGCGCCGGATGCCGGCGAAGGTCTCCAGCGCCTTGACCGCCTCGGCCGTCGGCACGCCCAGCGCCCGGGTCGCGCCCAGCGCGGCCAGGGCGTTGGCGACATTGTGCGCGCCGGGCACGTTCAGGATCACGTCGTGTTCGCTCCACCCCTCGATCAGGCGGAATCGCATGCCCGTGGGCAGGGGCTGAAGATCATGGGCGGACAGGTCGGCCTTCTCTTCGCCCAGGCCGAAGGTGATCGCCTTGCCAGCCGGCAGCGTCTGGGCCAGGGCCGCCGTCTCGGGATTGTCCAGGTTCAGCACGGCCGTCGTCGCTCGCGTGGTGAAGCCGCCGAACAGGTCGCGCAACTCCTCCATCGACTTGTGGTCCAGCGAGATGTTGGACACCACCGCAACCGTCGGATCGTAGCGGGCGATCGAGCCGTCGCTTTCATCCACCTCCGACACGAACACGTCGGGCCCGCCGATCAGGGCGCTGGCGAACGGATGGTCGGCGTCGGCGAAGTTCTTCATCACTGCCCCGTTCATGACGGTGGGGTTGCGACCCGTCTGATGCAGGATCCAGGCGATCATGCCGGTAATGGTGGACTTGCCGCTGGTGCCCGCCACGCCGACCGACGTCGGAGCGGCGTTGAAGATTTCGCTGAGCAGCTGGGGCCGGGTCTTGATGGTCGCGCCGGCGCGTTTCGCCGCGCCGATGTCGGGCACTGTCTCCTCGATGGCGCCCGTGGCGATCACCGTCTGATCGGCGCGGGTGACGCCCGACCCGTCCTGGGGGTGCAGGGTCACGCCGTGGGCGCGCAACCAGTCGAACTTCTCGGGCGTGCGGCCCTGATCCAGCGCCCGGTCCGACCCTTCGATCGCGGCACCGCGCGCCTGGACGATCATGGCCAGGGGCAGCATGCCCGACCCGCCGATGCCGCAGAAGAAATAGGAGGCGTCTTGGTTCATGCCCCCTTAGAACAGGGGATCGGGCCGGTCCGCCAGTAGGGGATCGCAAAAACGACGAAGAAGACGGACGTGACCACCAACAGCTTCAAGATCGGCGTCGTCTGCGCCAGTTCGCGCTTCTCGAAAGAGCGCGCCGAGGCGGTCGAGGCCTGGATGGCGCACAACCACCCCGACCGCGATGTCGCCGTCGTCTTCCACCCCGCCTGTTTTCTGAAACACGGTCATTTCGCCGGCGACGACCGGGCGCGCGCCGACGCCTTCGTGGAGTTCGCCAACGATCCCCGCATCGACGCCATCTGGTTCGCACGGGGCGGCTATGGTTCGTGCCGCATCGCCGATGCGGTGATCCCGCGCCTGGACGCCGTCGCCCGCAAGAAGCGCTACATGGGCTATTCCGACGCCGGCAGCCTGCTGGCCGGAATGTACAAGGCCGGGTTCGAGCATCTGGCGCATGGACCGATGGCCTCGGATTCGGTGCGCGACGACGCGACTGCGCGCGGTGCCCTGGCCTGGCTGACCACCGGACGCACCGACTGGATCGAACCATCGCTGGCGACCGATCCTCGCCCGGCCGTCGCCTTCAACCTGACCATCCTAAACGAACTGACCGGCACGCCGCTGGAGCCCGATCTGTCCGATCACGTCCTGATGTTGGAGGAGGTGTCCGAGGCCGCCTACCGGATCGACAGAATGATGTTTCACTTGACCAGTCAGGCCAGCATTCGTCGCGTAGCCGGGATTCGCCTGGGACGGGTCTCGGACGTTACGCCAAACGATCCCGATTTTGGTCAGGCTCCGGAGGAAATCGTTCGATACTGGTGCCTGCGTTCGGGCATACCCTTTCTGGGAAGCGCCGATATCGGGCATGACTCCGCCAACAAGGTCGTCCCCTTCGGCCGCCCGTAAGGCGAGCGACGCGCGACGAAAAGGACACAGTCTCGCCTCTATTCGCTACGGCGGGCCCGCCCGCCTCTCGACAGAACGCCGGTCCTGACTTCAGATGCCGGTCCGCGAGGCGTTAGGACTTCGTTAGCCAAGGCGTTGGGGGACGCTGCGGTTTGCGCCTTCTGCGATGCGGCGGTTCGTTCGGATATCGGGGGATGCCCGGACGAGCCGCCTGATCGTCCTCCCATCCATCGACGTTGAGGGCCGCAGGGCTTAAGGATCGCGGGTGCGTTTCGACGAAAGATTCATCGATGAACTGAAGGCCCGCCTTCGGCCGTCCGACGTGATCGGGCGGACGGTGAAGCTGAAACGTCAGGGGCGGGAATACGTCGGCCTGTCGCCCTTCTCGAAGGAGAAGTCGCCGTCCTTCTTCGTCAACGACGACAAGGGGTTCTTCCACGACTTCTCGTCCGGCAAGCACGGCGACATCATCTCATTCCTGCAGGAGACCGAGCGGCTCAGTTTCGTCGAGGCGGTGCAGCGCTTAGCCGGCGAGGCGGGGATGCAGCTTCCCGCCGAAGACCCCAAGGAGGCCGAGCGCGAGCAGAAGCGGGCGGGTCTGTCGGACTGGATGGACCTGGCCCAGAAATGGTTCGCCGCAAACCTGCGCCGCACGCCGGGCAAGGCGGCGCGCGAATACCTGGACAAGCGCGGTCTGCCCGAGGATCAGTGGGAGCGGTTCGGGCTGGGCTATGCGCCCAACGACCGTGAGGGGCTGAAACAGGCGTTGGTCCAGCGCGGCGCCAAGCCAGCCGAACTGGTCGAGGCCGGGCTGCTGATCTCGCCCGAAAGCGGCGGCCAGCCTTACGATCGTTTCCGCGACCGGCTGATGTTCCCGATCCTGGATGCGCGCGGACGGATCGTCAGCTTCGGCGGCCGGGCCATGAACCCCGACGACCGGGCGAAATATCTGAACGGCCCGGAAAGCCCGCTCTTTCACAAGGGGGCGACCCTCTACGGCCTGCCCGAAGCGCGGCGGATTCTGGGCGCGGAATCCAAGAACGACCAAGCCATCATCGTGGTCGAAGGCTATATGGACGTCATCGCCTGCCAGCGCGCGGGGCTGCCGGCCGTGGCGCCGATGGGCACAGCCCTGACCGAGGAGCAGATGGCGTTGCTGTGGCGGGTCAGCTCGGAACCTATCCTCTGCTTTGACGGCGACCCGGCGGGCCAGAGAGCCGCTTTCCGTGCCGTCGAGCGCGCCTTGCCGCTTTTGAAACCAGAACGAAGCTTTCGCTTCGTGACGCTCACTGGTGGGCAAGACCCAGATGATATGTTGAGGGAGAAGGGTGCGCCGGCGCTGCGTGAAGCGATGAGTTTAACCACTCCATTTTCGCGAATGCTGCTCGACCGGGAGATGGCCGAGGTTGGGGCTCTCGATACACCCGAGAAAGAGGCGGGGCTTCTGGTTCGGCTGCGTAAAGCAGCAGCGACTATCGCTGATCCAGATCTGGCGAGGACTTACAAAGACTTTCTCGTAGGCGCCTTTTATCAGCGGGTTCGCCCCTCACCTGAAGAAAAAAGAGCCGCGAACAGGGTCATATACAGGGACCGAAAAGCACGTTCGATGGCTCCAATTATGGATGTGACGCCGGAGGCGCGCGCTGCCGCCATCACCTTGGCGCGTGCGCCTCGTCCGGTCTTGGCTGCCATTGTGGAAGGTCTGATCGCTCATCCTGACACAGTCAACGAACGTGGCGAAACATTAGCGACCCAAAGCTTCGGCGACGTCGGCCTTGATCGTTTGGTCAGTGATCTCGTGAGGCTGACCTATGAAGCGCAGGCGATGAGCAATGGGCTGCTGCGGTCGCGATTGCTGGCTATGGGACACGAGGAAACGCTCAGGCGGATAGACCGCACCGCTGCGATAGCCCATGCTCCATTTTTGGACAGCGCGGCATCGCTTGAAGTTGCAGCAGCTGGATTGAGCCGCGCAGTGGATGTGCTGCTTCAGTCCATGGCGCTCAGTCGAGCGATGAATGAAATGAAGTCCGAGGAAAGCTTCGATAGCCAGGCGTTCATTGGCTTGAAGGGACAACGTGACGCCTTGGACCGCTTCATATCCAGCGGCGAAATCTGGACAGATACGGCCACCCTGCACTGACAAGTCGTTGGGTGTTGGCGCGGTATAGGTTAGGATCAAACTATGGATGGTTCCCAACCTGTCAGGATCACGCGAGACGGCGACCATCAGGTCGTCCATCTGCCCAGCGGCGTGTCAGTCCCAACGGACGCGGTGGTTCGTCAGGAAGGCGGGCGGTTGATTATTGAACAAGCCGGGCCTGCCTTGGGATCTGTCGAGCGGTTGCTCTCCGTGTTGGCGACGATGGAGCCTATCGAAGAGCGCCTCGACCCGATCAACGATCCTCTGCCTGAGCCTGTCGATCTTTGAGCGGCTATATGCTGGATACCAATGCGGTGTCGGACCTGATGTACGACCCGCTAGGTCTGGTCGCGCAGCGCATGGCCGTGATCGGCACGGGCGAGATTTCTGTCAGCCTGATCGTCGTGGCCGAGTTGCGCTTCGGCGTCGCCAAGTCGGGCTCAACGCGCTTGGCTGCTCAGTTGGATATGGTGCTTTCCGGATTGGTCCTTAAGGCATGGGATGCGCCCGCCGATCATGCATACGGCCTCATTCGAGCCGATTTGCAAAAACGTGGAACGCCCATCGGCGCAAACGACCTGTTGATCGCCGCGCATGCCTTGGCGCTCGATTGCATCCTCGTCACCGACAATGAGCGCGAGTTCTCGCGCGTGGCCGGTCTGCGGATAGAGAACTGGTTGCGACGCGATTGAGCCATGTGCGCCTTGACTCTGCCGCCCTGCGACGCCATCTGGCGCAATCGGGTCATGATGCCTTAGTGCGCGAGGTCGAGAAGGCGGCGGCAAAGTCCGGCGCGCCTTTCCTGGCCGCAAATGCGCCCCTCGCCGAGGCAAGGGTCCGATGGTCGCAGGCGTTCGACGCTTCAACACGCGTAGCCGCGTTGGAGGACGCCTTGGCCCATGCACGTGATGTGCCTGGGCAGGATGAGGCGTTTCGCCGGCTTAAGGCCGAGCGGGATGCGCTTCGCCGTGCGATCAAAGCCGGGACGATTTGGGAAGACAGCGCGGGCTCGTAACCTTACGGCCCGCCAGGCATTGTATTTTTCGTCGGGGCGGATTGATCACCCCCTCCGGCTGGAGACAGACTGACTATGAACGCACAGACCGAGACGCAGGAAACCGAGGCTTCGACCGATGGGCCCCTGCTCGATCTGACCGACGCCGGCGTCAAGAAGTTCATCAAACAGGCCAAGGCTAGAGGCTATGTGACGATGGAGGAACTGAACAAGGTTCTGCCGTCCGAAGAAGTCACGCCCGACGCCATTGAAGACACCCTGGCCATGTTGTCCGAGATGGGCGTCAACGTCGTCGAGGCCGAGGAGGACGCGCAGGAGCAGCAGTCCACCGACGTCGCCGCCGCCGCCGGCACCGCCGTGGCCGAAACGCCCGCCAAGTCCGCCTATGACCGCACTGACGACCCGGTGCGCATGTATCTGCGCGAGATGGGTTCGGTCGAACTGCTGAGCCGCGAGGGCGAAATCGCCATCGCCAAGCGGATCGAGGCCGGCCGTGACGCCATGATCTCGGGTCTGTGCGAAAGCGCCCTGACCTTCGAGGCCATCATGGTCTGGCGCGACGAGCTGGAAAACAACCGCATCCTGCTGCGCGAGGTCATCGACCTGGACGCCACCTATGGCGTTCTGAACCCTTCGTCCCTGCCGGGCGCCGCCCAGCCTGAAGGCGAAGAGGAAGAAGAGGCCGAGGAAAAGCCGGCCGCCGAGGACAAGCCTGAGTCCGACGACGACGATGACGACGACTTCGACGACGGCGGCGGCATGTCGATCTCGGCGCTGGAAGCCGAGCTGCGCGACGGAGTGATGGACGTCCTGAACGCCATCGCGGCGGACTTCGGCGCCTTCCGCGCCCTGCAGGACAAGCTGGTTCAGACCCGCCTGAAGGGTGAGGTGCTGAGCGCCAAGGATGAAAAGGCCTATCAGGCGCTGACGACGTCCATCTCGGACCGTCTGAAGACGATGAAGCTGAACAACAATCGCATCGAGGCGCTGGTCGAGCAGCTCTATGCGATCAACAAGCGCTTGATCGGTCTGGAAGGCCGTCTGTTGCGCCTGGCCGACAGTTACGGCATTTCGCGGCCCGAGTTCCTCAAGGCCTATTTCGGCTCGGAACTCGACCCCACCTGGACGGACCGGATCAAGGATCAGGGCGTGCGCTGGACCAAGTTCAGCGAGAACGAAGCCAGCCAGATCGCGACCATCCGCTCCGACGTCGCCGCCGTGGCGCTGGAAGCCGGCCTGCCGATCGACGACTATCGCCGCATCGTCCAGACGGTGCAGAAGGGCGAGCGCGAAGCGCGGCAAGCCAAGAAGGAAATGGTCGAGGCCAACCTGCGCCTCGTGATCTCCATCGCCAAGAAATACACCAACCGCGGCCTGCAGTTCCTGGACCTGATCCAGGAGGGCAACATCGGCCTGATGAAGGCGGTCGACAAGTTCGAGTACCGCCGCGGCTACAAGTTCTCGACCTACGCCACCTGGTGGATCCGTCAGGCGATCACCCGCTCGATCGCAGACCAGGCGCGCACCATCCGCATCCCGGTGCACATGATCGAGACGATCAACAAGATCGTCCGCACCAGCCGACAGATGCTTCACGAGATCGGCCGCGAGCCGACGCCGGAAGAGCTGGCCGAAAAGCTGGCCATGCCGCTGGAGAAGGTGCGCAAGGTTCTGAAGATCGCCAAGGAGCCGATCTCGCTGGAAACCCCGATTGGGGACGAAGAAGACAGCCACCTGGGCGACTTCATCGAGGACAAGAACGCCGTCCTGCCGATCGACGCCGCCATCCAGTCGAACCTGCGTGAGACCACCACCCGCGTTCTGGCGTCGCTGACGCCGCGCGAGGAGCGGGTGCTGCGGATGCGATTCGGCATCGGCATGAACACCGACCACACGCTGGAAGAAGTCGGCCAGCAGTTCTCGGTGACCCGCGAACGCATCCGTCAGATCGAGGCCAAGGCGCTGCGCAAGCTGAAGCATCCGTCGCGGTCGCGCAAACTGCGGTCCTTCCTGGACAGCTGATACGATCAAGGGCGGCCCCGACGGGCCGCCCTTTTTCTTGGCAGGCGACATGGCTCGAAAGCACGTCAATCTCGGTATGGCGCCTGCCAAGTCCGACCTGCCGCAAAAGCGCTGCGCCGCCTGCGGTCTGCCGTTCGCCTGGCGCAAGAAGTGGGCGCGGGACTGGGATCAGGTGCGGTTCTGTTCGGATCGGTGCCGGGCCAAGGGTGCGTCCGAAGAGCGCCGATAGACGGCTCTCCGCCTCGTGACCACGGCGGCGGCGGGAATCAGCTAAGCGTCGCGACCATGCTCTCCGTGTCGCGCGTCTCCCCCTTTCTCATCGGCCTCGGCGTCCTGCTGATCCTCAGCGGCTGCGTGCGGCGGCCGCCCGAGCCATTGCGGCCGCCATCGCCCTATCCGTCACGCACCGAGGCGCCGCTGGTCGGGGGGCTGGTGGACCGGATGATCGACGGCGGGACCCAGGCCCTGGTCGTGCGCGAAGGTAGCGATCTGGGCCGTTGTCTGGCCGAGTTGAACGCCGCGCGTGTGCGGTTCAGTCCCGTGCCGGATCGCCAGAACACCGCGACCTGCGGCCTGCATCAAGGCGGGGTGCTGGGCGCCGACTTGGGCACCGTAGCGCGCATGGCCCCGGGCGATGTGGAGATGACCTGCCAGACCGCGCTGGCGCTGAGCATCTGGCGTCGGCAGTCGCTGGAGCCGGCGGCGCGTGAGATTTTGGGCTCTGACGTCGTGCAGATCGATCATATGGGGGCCTATGCCTGTCGCAACGTGAACAACGGCGTGGGCTCCAACCGCATCAGCGCCCATTCCCAGGCGGCGGCGCTGGACTTCGCCGGGGTGCGGCTGAGAGACGGGCGGCGCATCACCGTCACCAAGGATTGGAGCGGCGACACGCCCGAGGCGCGCTTCCTAAAGCGCATCCGCGACGACGCCTGTCGCATCTTCGGCACGACGCTCAGCCCCGACTACAATGCCGTCCACTACGACCACCTGCACCTCGAGGCGACCGACACGCGCTTCTGTCGCTGAGGCAACGCTTTGGCGCGGGGCGGATTACGCCCCTATGCGCGGTGAACTGAAGACCTATCAGGCCAAGCGCCGGTTCGGCGAAACGCCCGAGCCGAAGGGCGCCAAGGCCAGGCGTGCGAAGGGCGGCTTCCGCTATCTGATCCAGCGCCACGCGGCGACGCGTCTGCACTATGATTTCCGTATCGAGGCGGACGGGGTGCTGAAGTCCTGGGCCGTGACCAAGGCGCCGTCGCGCGACACGGCGGTCAAGCGGCTGGCAGTCGAGGTCGAGGATCACCCACTGGATTACGGGTCGTTTGAGGGCACGATCCCCGACGGCAACTACGGCGCCGGCACGGTGCAGATGTGGGACGTCGGGACCTGGGAACCGCAGGAGCCGGACCTGGAGGCGGCCTGGGCCAAGGGTCAGATCAAGATGATCCTTCACGGCGAACGGCTGAAGGGCAAATGGGCGCTGATCCGGCTGAAGAGTGATCGGGGCAAACCCTCCAAACGCAACAACTGGCTGTTGCTGAAGGAGAAGGACGACTTCGCCGTGGCGGGCGAGGGTGATGCGCTGGCCGAAATCGACGCCTCTGTGACGACCGGGCGGTCGCTGGCCGAGATCGCGGATGGGACGAAGGAGTGGACATCGTCCAAACCGACGGGACGCAAAGGACCGGCCAAGCCCAAGCCGTCAAAGGCGGCAGCGAAGGCGACCAAGCCCCCGGCCTTCGTGCCGATCCAGCTGTGCAAGGTGACCGATCATCCGCCGGGCGGGACGGGCTGGGCGCACGAGATCAAGTTCGACGGCTATCGCATCCAGATCGGGGTCGGCGGCGGTCGGGCGGTCTTGCGGACGCGCAAGGGTCTGGACTGGAGCGACAAGTTCCCGGACCTGACGGCGGATGCGGCGACCTGGCCAGACGCCGTGATCGACGGCGAGCTGTGCGCGCTGGACGACGATCACATGCCGGACTTCGGGGCGTTGCAGGCCGCCATTTCGGACGAGAAGACGGAAGGCCTGGTCTATTTCGCCTTCGACCTGTTGTTCGAGGGGGCGGAGGATCTGCGCAAACTGCCGCTGTCGCATCGCAAGGCGCGGCTGCAGGCCTATGTGGACCGGATCGGAAAGGCGGCCGCCGGGCGGCTGCGCTACATCGAGCATTTCGCCTCGACCGGCCAGGCGGTGCTGGAGAGCGCCTGCCGGATGGATCTGGAAGGGGTGATATCCAAAAAGCTCGATGCGCCCTATCATGCCGGGCGGTCATCGACCTGGCTGAAGTCCAAATGTCGGGGGCGCGACGAAGTGGTGATCGGCGGCTGGTCGTCCGAGAGCGGCACGCGGTTCCGCTCTCTGCTTGTCGGGGTCAGGGAAAAGGGCGGCCTTCGCTATTTGGGCCGGGTCGGGACCGGCTATGGCGAGGCGGTGACGAAGACCCTTGTTCCGGCGCTGAAGAGCGTAACGGCGGAGAAATCTCCCTTCACCGGAGCGGGCGCGCCCAAGGCGGCTCGGGACATTCATTGGGTCAAACCGGTGCTGGTCGCCGAGGTTGAGCACGGCGGCTATACCGAATCCGGATCGTTGCGGCAGGCGGCGTTCAAAGGCTTGCGCGAAGACAAGACGGCCGCCGAGGTCACCCAGGCGCCCCAACCGCCCACGGACATGGGCGAAGCCAAGAAGACCACGACGACGGTGCGACCGGCCGGAAAGCCCGGCAAGGTGGTCGTAGCGGGCGTGACCCTCTCGAGCCCCGATAAGGTGCTGTGGCCCGCCGTGGGCGACCGGCCGGCGATCACCAAAGCCGACCTGGCGCGCTACTACGAGGCGGCGGCTGAGCGGATACTGCCCCATGTGGCGGACCGGCCGACCTCGATCATCCGGGCGCCCGAGGGGATCGGCGGCGAGACCTTCTTCCAGCGTCACGCCATGACGGGGTCCAACCCTCGGCTGAAGCTAATCGACGTCAAGGCCCGCACCCCTTACGTCGCCGCCGTCGATGTCGGCGGCCTGGTGGCCATCGCCCAGTCGGGCGGGGTGGAACTGCACCCCTGGGGCTGTGCGCCGGGCCAGCCGGAAGTCCCTGAGCAGATCACCTTCGACCTGGATCCGGACGAGGGGCTGGACTTCGCCGACGTCATCGCCGCGTCCAAGGTCGTAAAAGCGAAGATCGAGGCGCTGGGTCTGGCCGCCTTCGTCAAGACGACCGGGGGCAAGGGGCTGCACGTCGTCGTGCCGATCAAGGCCGACGCCCGCTCGCGCGTGACCTGGGATCAGAACAAGGCTTTCGCCAAGGCGGTGGCGGAGTCCATCCGCGCCGAGGCGCCGGACCGGTTCACCACGACCTTGGCCAAGAAGGCGCGGGGCGGAAAAATCTTTATCGACTATCTGCGCAACGGGCGGATGGCGACGGCGGTCGCGCCCTGGTCGCCGCGCGCCCGGCCGGGGGCGGGGATCGCCTTGCCGCTGTCTTGGGGGCAGGTGAAGGCAGGGCTGGACCCCGCCGCATTCAACCTTTGGACCTATGCGGCCTTGCTGAAGAAGCCCGATCCCTGGGCCGATTTCCGCGCCTCGGCGGTCAGTTTGAAATCGGCGCTGAAAAAGATGGGCGTCTAGGCCGCTGTCTTCTTCTTTGCCGCAGCCTTCCTGGGCGTCGCCTTCTTTGCCGGGGCCTTCTTGGCGGCTGGCTTCTTCGTCCCCGTCGCCGAGCCTTTCAGGCTGTTCCGCAACGCGGCCATCAGGTCGATGACATTGGTGTCGTCGGGTTCGACGACATCGACCACGCCCTTGCCGCCCTTGGACTTGGCCTTGATCATCGCGCGCAGGGCGTCGTCGTAGCCGTCCTTGAAGTCTGTCGGGTCGAAGTCCGCCTCCTTCTGCCCGATGATGCGCGCGGCGATCTCGACCATGTCGGGATCGGCCTTCACCGTCGGAATATCGTCGAAATAATCGTCGGAATCGCGCACCTCGTCATGGGCGCGCAGGGTGTAGGCGATCAGTCCCTTGCCCCGGACCTCCAGCGCCAGCTGGCGCTCCTTGCCGCGCAGGACCAGCTGGCCCAGCGCCACCTTGCCCTGTTTCTTCATGGCGTCGCGTATGACGGCGAAGGCTTCGACGCCCGCGCCTTTCTCGGGGACCACGAAGAAAGGATCGTCCCAATACAGCCGGTCGATGTCGTCCTCATCGACGAACTTGTCGATCGAGATGGTCTTGGTGCTTTCCAGCTTCACCTTGTCGAAGTCGGCGTCGTCGAACAGCACGTATTCGTCCTTGGACACCTCATAGCCGCGCACCAGATCGCTGCGCTCGACCGGCCCGGCGTCCGGGTCGGTCGGCACCATGCGGATGCGATTGTTGGTGTCGGGATTGATCAGGTGAAACCGCACGTCGTTCGTGCTGGTCGTCGCCGTGTAGAGGGCCACCGGACAGGTGACCAGCGACAGCTTCAGATGTCCTTGCCAGGTGGGGCGGGCGGCCATGTCGGTTCTCCTCGATCCCTGACAATGCGTCAGGGCGATTTGCGTTCGAACAGGGCCGCCGCCGGACTCAGGCCTTGCCTTCGAAGGCGACGCTGAACCCACCCCACATCATGCGCTTGCCGTCGAAGGGCATGTCCATGTTCGCAAAGTCGGGGTCGTCCTGCATCTTGCCGAAACAGGCGTCGGCTGTGGCGCGGTCGGGCCAGGTGACCCAGGAGAAGACGACGACCTCGCCCTCTTGCAGCTTCACCGCCATGGGAAAGCTGGTCAGCTTGCCGTCCGGCACGTCCTCGCCCCAGGTCTCGACCTGCGACAGGGCACCGTATTTCTGAAACAGGGGCCAGGAGGCCTCGGCGGACTTGACATAGCGCGCCTTGTCCTCGGTTTTCACGGGGGTCAGGAAGCCGGTCACATAGGTCATCGGTCGTCTCCTCTTTCAGGGTTCAAACGTCGGCGACGGCGCGGTCCAACGCCGCGATGTCGATCTTGATCATACCCATCATGGCCTGCATGGCGGCCTTGGCGCGCTCGGGGTTTGGATCGGTGGTCAGTTCCATCAGGCGACGGGGCGTGATCTGCCAGGACAGGCCCCAGCGGTCCTTCAACCAGCCGCAGGCGTTTTCGCTGCCGCCGTCGGCGAGCAGGGCGTCCCACAGCCGGTCCGTCTCGGTCTGATCCTCGGTCATCACCATGAAGGAGACGGCTTCGGTGAAGCGGAAGGTCGGTCCGCCGTTCAGCGCCAGATACTCGCGACCCGCCAGCACGAACTGCACCGTCAGGACCGTGCCTTCAGGGCCGGAGGGCGTGTCGACCGGCGAACGGTTGACGGCGGTGATGCAACTGTCGGGCAGCAGGCTGACATAGAAGGCGGTCGCGGCCTCGGCGTCGCCGTCAAACCACAGGCAGGGAATGATCTTGTCGCTCATGTCGCATCGCCTTCCGCCAACGCCGCCAGTTGATCGGCGACCGCGCCCCAGCCCTGTTCGAAGCCCATGGCCTTGTGGGTTTCGGCGGCTTTTTCGTCCCAGTGCCGGGCCGTGGCGGTGTAGCGGGTTCCGCCGGCCTCGGGTTCGAAGGTGTCGATGCGCACGAAGTTCATGTCGCCGGCCTGGGGAATCCAACCCTCGGTGAAGGCGCCGGTCGAGACCAGTCTGCGGCCTGGAACCACCTCCAGGAAGACGCCGGAATAGGGATGGCGTTCGCCCTCGGGCGAGGCCATTTCGACATTGGCCCGCCCGCCGACGCGCAGGTCCCAATCCACGACCGGCGTGGTCCACGGGCGGGGGCAGAACCACTCGCCGGTACGCTCGGTGTAGATCTTCCACACCGTCTCCGGCGAGGCCTTGATCAGACGGCTGATGCTCAGTTCGCGAATGTCAGCCATCAGGACACTGTGGCGTTGGCGGCGAAGGCTTCGGGACCGGCGGCGACGGCGGCCGGGTCCATCCACATCACCTCCCAGATGTGGCCGTCCGGATCGGCATAGCTGCGGCCGTACATGAAGCCGTAATCCTGGGGCGCGTTCGGATCGCTCTCGCCGCCAGCGGCCTCCGCTTGGGCTACGACGGCGTCGACCGCCTCGCGGCTGTCCCGGGACAGGCACAACAGAACCTGGGCCGAGGCATGGGCGTCGGGGATCGCCCGGTCGGTGAAGGTGCGCCATTTGTCGTGGGTCAGCAGCATGACGTGGATCACGTCCGACACCACCATACAGGCGGCCGTGTCGTCGCTGAACATCGGGTTCTTGGTCGCGCCGACAGCCTCATAGAAGGCGATCGATCGGGGCAGGTCGGCGACCGGCAGGTTGATGAAAATCAGCTGGGCCACGGCGTTTCCTCTCCTTGTTATTTGCGAAACCTGACTCCGATGATTACGATAGTCAACTATGAAGTTAGAAAAGATAACCGATAAGGCGGGCAGAAAATATCACGATGCTTGCGGCGCTGCGCACGGACTGGACCTGATCGGCGAGCGCTGGGCTCTGCTGGTGATCCGCGAACTGATGATGGGTCCGCGTCGGTTCGGTGATCTGCGAAAGGATCTGCACGGCATTTCCGCGAACGTGCTGACCCAGCGGCTGGAGGGGCTGGAGGCCTCGGGCATCGTGACCCGCCGCAAACTGCCGCCGCCCGCCTCGGTTCAGGTCTATGAGCTGACGCCTTGGGGATACGAGATCAAGCCGGTCTTCATGGTGCTGGGCGGCTGGGCCGCGCGCTCGCCTCGCCACGACCCGACACTGCCGATCAGCGCGGTGTCGATCATGCAGTCGTTCGAGACGATGTTCGATCCGGCCCTGGCCGGAGACGCGGCGATGACCGTCGGCTTCGTCTTCGGCGACGAACCTTTTGTCGTTCAGATCGAAAAGGGGACGATCACGACCCGTCGCGGCGCCACGGACACCGCCGACGTCGTCCTGACGACCCAACCGCCGCTGGTCGCCGCCTGCGTCTACGGCAAGGTCCCGCCCGCCGCCTTCGAAGCCGACGGCCTGATGACCCTGACCGGCGACCGGGCCGTGTTCGACCGGTTTGCGGGCTTCTTCAACCTCCCCGAGAAGGCGCCGGTCTGAGGCTTCAGGCCAGCATGTCCAGCAGCGTGCCGGTCATGTCGTCGGCGGTGCGCAAAACGGCGGCGTTGGCGCTGAAGGCGGTCTTGGCCTGGATCCGCTCCACAGTTTCGTGGGCGAGATTGTCCAGCGGCGCGGCGGCGGTGCGGCGTGCGCTGTTGTCGAACCGGTTCTGCGCGGTCGTCATTCCGGCGGCGGCGATAGAAAGCGCTTGCATGGCGAAGCTCCGGACGCGGTGGGTTCGATCGCCAGACTGCGTCTTTCAGGTCAACGTCGCCTGAAGGAACAGGGTGAACGGCGTTTTCCGCCCCGCTTGCGCCCTTATTGATGTATAGAGCGCCATCATTCGCCCGGCCTGAGGTCTGACCTCGGCCGGGCGCGGTCGTTTCGGCGACCGCCCTTGTCCGTTGTCCCAGGTTTCCTATGCCCTTTCCCGCCGTCCATCCCGCGCTCGACCGCGCCCTGCTCAACAAGGGCTATGCCGAACCCACTCCGGTTCAGGCCGCCGTGCTGGAGGCGGAGCATGCGGATCGCGACCTGCTGGTCTCGGCCCAGACGGGTTCGGGCAAGACCGTCGCCTTCGGCCTGGCCGCTGCGCCGACCCTGCTGGGCGACAAGCCGATCTTCGGCCCCGGCGGCGCGCCGCTGTGCCTGGCCATCGCGCCCACGCGGGAACTGGCCATGCAGGTCGCGGCCGAGCTGCAATGGCTGTACGCCGATGCCGGCGCCAAGATCGCCACCTGCGTCGGCGGCATGGATGCGCGCCGTGAAGCGCGCGCGCTGGGCTTCGGCGTCCACATCGTCGTCGGCACGCCCGGCCGCCTGAAGGACCACATCGACCGGGGCAATCTGGACCTGTCCGAGCTGAAGGTCGCCGTGCTCGATGAGGCCGACGAGATGCTGGACATGGGCTTCCGCGAGGACCTGGAGCACATCCTGGACCAGGCGCCGGCCGAACGCCGCACCCTGCTGTTCTCGGCGACCATCGCGCGCGAGATCGCCACCCTGGCCAAACGCTATCAGAAGGACGCGGTCCGCATCGACGCGACCGACAAGACGCGCCAGCACGCCGACATCGAATACCGCGCCTACCGCATCGCGCCCAACGAGATCGAGCACGCGGTCGTCAACACCCTGCGCTGGTTCGAGGCGCCGCGCGCCATGGTCTTCTGCTCGACGCGCGACAGCGTGCGTCACCTGCAGTCGTCTCTGTTGGAGCGCGGCTTCTCGACCGTCAGCCTGTCGGGCGAGATGGGTCAGCGCGAGCGCACCGACGCGCTGCAGTCGCTGCGTGACGGCCGCGCCCGCGTCTGCGTCGCCACCGACGTCGCCGCGCGTGGTCTGGACCTGCCGGACCTGGGTCTGGTCATTCACGCCGAACTGCCGATGAACCGCGCCGGCCTGCTGCACCGTTCGGGCCGGACGGGCCGGGCGGGCAAGAAGGGCATCTCGGTCATGCTGGTCCCGCACTCGCGCCGTCGCAAGGCCGAGCGGCTGATGGACGAGGCCGGCGTCGACGCCGTCTGGACCGGGGCCCCGACCTTCGATGAAATCCGCAAGGCCGACGAAGGCCGTCTGCTGTCGCCCGAGTTCTTCGAGGCCGACGTCTCCGACGAGGACATGGTCGTCGCCAAGCGGATGATCGCCGAGCGTACGCCAGACGAGATCGCCGCCGCCCTGGTTCGTCTGCTGCGCAAGGAACAGCCGGCGCCGGAAGAACTGTCCGATCCGGGTTCGGACCGCGGTCCTGCCAAGCGCGAACGCACCGTGCGCAACGAAGACGGCACGGCGGCTCAACCCTGGCCGGGCGACCGCCTGGGCGCCGATGACGTGGTCTGGTTCCGTCTGGACGTGGGCCGCAACAAGAACGCCGACCCCAAATGGCTGATCCCGCTGATCTGCCGCATCGGCGGCATTTCCAAGCCTCAGATCGGCGCCATCCGCACCTTCCCCGAAGAGACGCGGTTCGAGGTCGCCAAGACCCACGAGAAGGCCTTCCGCGAAGCCGTCGCCGCCTCCAAGGACGAGGTGAAGATCACGCCGTCGGAAGCCCCGACGCCCGGCTCGATGAAGGCCAGCCGCTTCGCCGGCAAGCCGCGCGAGGATGGCGACCGCCCCTTCAAGAAGACCCCCTACAAGCGCGCCGACGGCGGCGAGGGCGACGCCCGCCCGCCATTCAAGAAGAAGCCCTGGGCGCCCCATTCCGGCAAGTCGGGGGCTGACGGCGGCGCCAATCCGCGCTCGAACGCCTCGGGCGACAAGCCCTATGCCAAGAAGCCCTTCAAGGCCAAGCCGGGCTTCAAGAAGGACGGCTTCAAGGGCAAGCTGAAGGGCTGATCTGCGACCACTTGCCTGATCGTGGGCGGAGGCGCACCCTCCGCCCATGAGCACGCCGTCCGCACCCGAGGGCCGTTACGCCTCGTTCGAGGCCTTCTATCCCTATTACATCCACGAGCATTCCAACCGGACGTGTCGGCGCATCCACGTCGTCGGCACCTTTCTGGTGATCTCGGCCTTCGTCGCCTTCGTGGCGACGCGGAACGCCTGGTGGCTGCTGGCCATGCCGCTGCTGGGCTACGGCTTCGCCTGGATCGGACATTTCTTCTTCGAAAAGAACCGGCCCGCGACGTTCAAATATCCGCTGTGGAGCCTGATGGGCGACTTTCGCCTGTTCTTCGAGACAGTGACGGGCAAGCGCCGCTTCTGAAAGACCGCATTTCAAGCTGCACGGTTCGGCGAAACGGAATAGTCTCCCCCTGCGGCGTTGCGCCGCTGCTGGAGGGAGCATCATGAAATCCATCGCCGTCATCGCCGCTGCGTCCGTGCTGCTCGCCCCTGGCGTCAGCCTGGCGCAGAAGAGCGGGGCCAAGCCCGACTTCACCCTGGACCCCAACTACGGCTCGGTGCGGCTGGAGACCGGCTTCACGCCCGATCCCTGGACCAAGTCCATCCTGGCGGGCGGTTCGATCGCCGCCTCGGCGGCGCAGTCGGGCTGCGAGGGCAAGGTCAGCGCCGCGCCCGATCTGCAACTGAACTTCGAAGCCGGCGATCTGGACCTGACCATCAAGGCGGTCGCCAGCGAGGACACGACGCTGCTGGTCAACAGCCCCGGCGGCCGCTGGTACTGCGACGACGACAGCGGCGGCGACCTGGACCCGATGGTGACGATCTCCAACCCCGAGAGCGGTCGCTACGACATCTGGCTGGGCACCTATAACGACAACATGGTCCAGTCGACGCTGCAGATCAGCGAATTGGGCGGCACGGACACGACGGCGGGCGCGGCGCCCAACATCGATCTTGAGCCCAACTACGGCACGGCCAATCTCCGCGGCGGCTTCACGCCCGACCCCTGGACCAAGTCGATCCTGGCCGGCGGTTCGTCGCCCGCCTCGGCCGCCAAGTCGGGCTGCGAAGGTTCGGTCAGTTCAGCCCCGGACATCCAGATCTTCTTCGAGCCCGGCGACGCCGATCTGACCTTCCGCGTTCGCGCGGACGAGGACACAACCCTGCTGATCAATACGCCCAACGGCCGCTTCTATTGCGACGACGACGGCGCGGGCGGCGTCGATCCGAAGGTGACGATCACCAATCCGCAGAGCGGCCGCTACGACATCTGGGTCGGCACCTATAACGGCTCGATGGTGCAGTCGACGCTGGAAGTGTCCGAACTGGACTGATTGGCGCAAGGCTTCAGACACGAAAACGCCGGCTGACCTTCGCGGTCAGCCGGCGTTTTTCATGATCGGCCGGATCAGTTGGAAGCGGTGGTCCAAGCCGGGGGGCAACCGTCGAAGTCGCCGGCGTCCACGATGGTCAGGGTGCGCATGTTCAGGCGCTGCGCCTGGTTCATCGAGCCGCGACCGTTGCCGGTATAGAGGTCGATCTTCTGGCCCTTGATCGCGCCGCCGGTGTCGGAGGCGTACCAGTAGCCGTCGTGGATCGAACCGTCGGCCAGACGCATGCCGACCGTTTCGCGGATGAACAGCTTGGTGCGGCGCGGGATCACACGGGGATCGACCGCGACGGTGCGCATGGCGATCGGACGGCAACCCAGCGAATCGTTGCCCGTCGCGCCGCCGCCGCCTGCGTGATAGAGGCGCGCCGACGCGCGCCAGTCCGGATCGGAGGCCATCAGCTCGGCCTGTTCGGCGTTCAGAGCGGTCTCGACTTCATCGGAACCGACGATGGCGGCAGGGGTTTCAGTCCTGACTTGATCCGCCGCTACGACGTCATTGTAGGGGACAGGCCCGCTCGTCACAGACGATACGGCAGCCCAAAGCATGGCGATAGCAGCGGAGGCGCCGATCATGAGTTTCGCTCAGGAGACACCGGCTCCCAACGCCGCCGGCGCTGGCCTTGTCGCGTTAACCTGTGGCGAGAAAGTGGCGGAACCCGCCTTGGCGCCGCCTGTTACGATTTGTTTCTAGGTCAACGACCTGTTTTGCATAACCTAATCATCCCCAACCTTCGCGCTTAGGGACGACGCCCCCGGCGTCAGAATCTGAAATTGAGGCCCGCCTGAAGCACCGGCAGGACCTTGTAATCATCGGCCTCGGCCTGAATTTCACGCTCTTCCTGATCCAGACGCGAACGGAAGGTGGGATCGTTCGACAGCGTCCCGCCGCGAGCGTCCAGATCCACCTGCGGCGCATCGCCAAAGGCCGCGCCAGCCAGAATGCGGAAGCCGAGCCTTCCGCCGCGCGTAAAGGTGTTGTCATAGCCCAGGCCGACGAAGGGCGCAGTGCTCTCCAGGTCGATGCGGCCGGTCAATGTCCCGACCTGGGCCGGTGTGAAGGTCGCGCCGCCGACATTGACGTTGCCGGTGGGCGTGGCGTCCAGATCGACCTTGCGATCGCCGAAATAGGCCCCGCCCGAGATCAGAAAGCCGTTGCGGAACGGATGCAGGTCCACAAAGGCGCCCGGCGATTTGAAGTCGATCTTGGCGTCGTAATCGATGCCCTTGTAGGTCTGGTCCCGATCCCATTTCAGCACGTCATAGCCGCCGCGCAGCACCACGACCGGGCTGAGCGCGAACTGCGCCTGAACGCCCGCGCCCGGCGTGCCGACCTGGGCGCCGACGGCGAACCGGCCGTCAGCCTGCGCCAGGGCCGAGGTGGCGGGCAGGGCGGTCGCGATGGCGGCGGCGATCAGCAGGGTCTTCATGGCGTGCAGGTCCGAAACGGCAGGGTTCTCTTAACCTTGCCGGCCGGCTCTGAAGATTGGGTTACGCCGCCCAGTCGCCGGGTGCCGTGTCGCGCCTCGCCTCGGCCTCGCGCACGGCGTCCACCGCGCGGTCCAGCACCTCCAGGCCGGCGCCGGGCTTGATCGCCTCGACCGTCAGAATGCGACGGAACGCTCGTGCGCCCGGCCGGCCGTGCATCAGGCCCAGCATATGCCGCGCCATGGCGGGCAGGGCGACGCCTTCGTCCAGACGCGCGGCCATATAGGGGCGATAGCGATCCAGCGCGGCGAAGGCGTCGGTGTCCTCGACCGGCTCGCCATACAGGCGACGATCCGCCTGACCCAGGATGGCCGGCTCGTGATAGGCGGCGCGGCCCAGCATGACCCCGTCCAGTCTCACGCCATCGGCCTCGGCCAGATGGGCCTCGGCCGCGTCCATTGAGGCGATGCCCCCATTGATCGAGATGTTCAGATGCGGCCGCTCGCGCTTCAGCCGGCGCACCAGATCATAGTCCAGCGGCGGCACGTCGCGGTTCTCCTTGGGCGACAACCCCTTCAGCCAGGCCTTGCGCGCATGGACGACGAAGACCTCGATCCCGACGGCGGCGCAGGCGTCCACCGTGGCGAACAGGCTGGCGGCCGGATCCTGATCGTCCACGCCGATGCGGCATTTGACGGTCGCGGGCACGCTGACGGCCCCCTTGATCGCCGCCATACAGTCGGCCACCAACTCCGGCTCGCGCATCAGACAGGCACCGAACCGACCCGACTGCACCCGGTCCGACGGGCAGCCGACGTTCAGATTGATCTCGTCATAGCCGAACGCCTCGCCGACCTTGGCGGCCTCGGCCAACTGCGCCGGATCCGACCCGCCCAGCTGCAAGGCCACCGGATGCTCCAGCGCATCGAACCCCAGCAGCCGCTCGCGATCCCCATGCAACACCGCCGGCGCCGTCACCATCTCGGTGTAAAGCAGCGCCTTGCTCGTCAACGCCCTGTGGAACGCCCGGCAATGCCGATCGGTCCAGTCCATCATGGGGGCTACGGATAGCCTACGATCTTGATTTTTCAACATTATTCTTGCAATATCAGTGCACACGGAGGCAGCGTGTGCACTCTTTAGCACGACGTCGCGCGACGTTTTTTCTGATTTTTCGACACCTCAGTGCACACAGAGCGCACACGAAATGGCGACGTACTCGAAACTCTCGTCAGGCTCATGGCGGGTCCAGGTCAGGAGGAAGGGCCGCTACGTCAGCGAGACCTTCCTGAAGCGCGATGACGCGCGGCGTTGGGCGACGGCGGCGGAGGCCAAAATCGACCGGGGTGAGACCCCTTCACCATCGCGCGCCGCCGCTCTTCGGACGTTCGGAGAACTCGTCGACCTGCACATCGACGACATGAAATCTGTCGGCAAAGCTCCTCGCCGGTCCAAAGCGGCGACTTTACAATCACTTAAGTCTAGCTTGGGTAAGAAGAAGATCGGCGAACTCGACCGACAGCTGTTCATCGACTTCGGTCGCAAGCGCGCAGCCGGGGGAGCCGGCCCCATGACACTCAGCATCGACATTGGCGCAATAAAGCTTGTGCTCACTCACGCCGCCGCGGTGCATGGGCTCACCGTCCCCATCGAGGCGATTAACCTGGCGCGGATTGCTCTCAAGCGGCTCGGACTGGTCGGAAAAGGCGTCGAACGCGACCGCCGCCCGACAGACGAAGAGATTGAGCGTCTGATCGCATACTTTGAGGCGAACCCGCGCCAGATCATTCCGATGGGGGCGGTAGTCCGGTTCGCGATCGCCACAGCCATGCGCCAGGAGGAAATCTTCCGGGTCGTTTGGGACGACTTCGCAGTTCGGACAAAGATGCTCACCATACGCGACCGCAAGGATCCGCGTGAGAAGTCGGGGAATGATCAGCGCATTCCTCTTCTCTCAATCTCCGGCTTCGATCCAATCGCGATTATTGAGGAACAGCGCCCGGCGCGGATCAACTCCGACATGCGCATCTTCCCGTACAACCATCGATCGGCTGGAACGGCCTTCAGCCGTGCATGCAGAGATCTAGCCATAGTCGATCTTCACTTCCACGACCTGCGTCATGAGGGGACCAGCCGTCTTTTCGAAGCAGGCTTTCAGATCCCGCAAGTCGCGCTCGTTACGGGCCACAGGGACTGGAAAATGCTCCGACGCTATACGCACCTGCGCCCGGAAAGTTTGCACATTGTCGCTGCTAGCATGGCCGCTTAGCGCCAGCAGCGGACATTATCTGATCGCTGGGAAGCGGACGTCCCACGAGCCGAGGAGCTTATGGCTGCTGCTATCCCAATGCGGGCGTTAGTCGGCGCGCCGCGTCTGTCCGAACCATTCTGGCCGCTGGCCCAACTGTGAAGCTCCTCCATGATTGGCATCAACCCAACGTCGGCACCGAAGACTCAGCTTCGGCGCCTCGGTCAATGAAGTGTAGCTATTGAACGTCGCCAGACGGGCGTTCACACTCTTGGGTTGCCAGAGTCGGGCATCTGGATGAGGGTGTTGGCTCGATTGCGGGGGCAGATGACTCAATACAATCCGTGGGTCCGAGGGATCTTGGCCATCGCGGTCATCGCGGCGATCGCTATTGGCTATGTGGCTGTCCTCAGCAGGATCGGCGCGCAGGGTAGGCCGGACACCTCGATCTGTCCGGCCCAAGTCCCGACGGAAGCCGAGGCTCTGCGAACGCGCGACGCGGCCCTGAAGAAGCCCCGCCTTGACGCGGCCCAGATCGCAGCCGCGCATGAGGCCTATGCCGATGCATGCCTACGTCGTTGGAGCTATGGCCTTGAGCCTTCGAAGGAGTCCGTCGATATCGTCGCGACGGCGGCGACCCAAGCCTGTGCGCCTGCTCTGGCGGCCTGGACCGCGGCCGGCGGCTCCATCGACCCGGTCGGTACGGATCGCGCCAAGTTATATGTCGTACAGGCGCGGGCGGGACGCTGCCGCGCCACTGGCGACCGTTAAACGCTGGCGAAAGCAACCATGTCCGACCTCGACCCGATCGAACCGATGTTCGTACCGTCTTTCATCCTCGACGTCCCGTCCTTGGACGACGATCTGAGTTCGCACCAACCAATCGCCGAGGCCATCGCCGCCGTGGTTCGAAGCGACAGGGTCAAGATCATCGGCGTGATAGGCTTGTGGGGCAGCGGCAAGTCGACTGTTGTCAAGATGGCCCAATCCCTCCTCGAAAAGGACGGGGCAGGCCGGGAGGGGACGGCGCGCAAGAACGGGTCGAGCATCGCCTGCTACACGTTCGACGCTTGGCAGCATCAGAGCGATCCGCATCGGCGCGCCTTTTTAGACACCCTGCTGAACTTCCTGGAAGCGCATCCCGCCTATGAGCCGCTCCGGCAAAAGATCCCCACTTGGCGGCTAAACCTGGAAGAGCTCAACAAGCTCCGGGACATAGTTACGACGGAATCGACGCCTCGGCTCAGCCTAGGCTCCATGCTCTTCGCCCTCAGCGTTCTCCTCATCCCCTTGGGCGTCAAACTGCTCGGTGACGGGGTCCCGCACGTCGGAAGTTTGGACGGTACCCGCGCCCATCTTATGTTCACCTTGGGATGGGGGCTGGCCCTCTTGCCGATCGTTCTGGTGCTGAGCTTGGGCGTCCTCCAAGCGCTCGGGCTGATGGAGACGTCGGTGTTTTCGATCATCGCTGGCAAAGCGGCGGAGAACCGCCGCGAGGTCAAGCTGAAGACTGAGCCGACCTCGGACGACTTCCAACGGGCCTTCAAGGCTTTTGCCAAGACGGCGAAGGACTCCGGCACGCGTCTGGTGGTCATAGTCGACAATCTGGATCGGCTGCCGCCCGAGGAAGCGCTGACGATCTGGTCTACCGTGCGAGCTCTCTTCCTGCGGCCGGACGGTTCCCGGGACGAGGACAGAGAGGACGATCTGCCTACCCTAATCATGCCGCTCGACCAGAGCGCGATTGAGAAGATCTACAAGGGTCAAGAGGGCAAGGCGGACGTTCTCGCACGCTCCTTCATAGACAAGACTTTCGACGTCGTCTTCCACTTGCCCAAGCCGGTGACATCCCGGCGGCAATCTTATCTGTCGGCTCGCCTGAGCCAAGCGTTCGACCCCCATATCACGCCACAGGACCTGCATGACGTCACCGTCGTGTTCGAAAAACACGGCCAGACGGGAGATGGCAGCCCGCCCGGCCCCCGTGCAATCAACGCCTTTGTCAACGACGTCGCGGTAATCTGGCTTCAGCGCCAGCGGCAGGCCATACCGATTCCGCTAATCGCCTATTTCGTGCTGCGCAAAGTCGACATCCGAGACGATGTGCGAGGGTTCGTGAAGACCAATGAGCCGGAACTCGTAGCCTTCGGCGATGAAGGCCCGAACCAGTTGGCGGCGCTCCACTACGGCGTGCTGCCTGACGCGGCGCGGGAACTTTTCCTCGACGAGCCGCTGCGCGAGGCGATCAAGGGCAAGAGCTCAGCGAGCTTCAAAACCCTGTCAGGCGTTCCGGGCTTCACGACCTCCCTACTAGGCCTCCTCGACAGAGCCATTGAACACCAAGGCGGCGTGCGGACCCTCGCCCTCGCCGAGCTGCTGTCAACCTATCCCCAGAATGACGTCTGGGTTCAGGAAAGCTGGACTCGGATCCGGCGCATCGCCCTCGCGCAGCTCCCCAAGACGCCATTCGAGGCCGAGGACGCGCCCGGGCTGACGGCGGTCCTCGCCGCCAGCACCCCAGAGCAACGCGTCCTCTTCCTCAGGGCCTTGGTTGAAGCCCTTGATCAGGGCGATGGCAAGATCGTCCAGCACGATGGCGGCAAGGCCTATCGGGCCTTCGCCCTCCGCTTGATCGACGCTCTTCGCGAGGCCGGCCTAGAGGACGAACAAGTCCCCGTGCCCGGCGGGGTATCGCCCTTCTTCGTGATGATGCTGCAGGATCTTCCGGTCGAGGCGGCGCGTAAGCTCGAGCTTAAGAGCGCGACGGGCGCACAACTCATCTCGGGACTTATCGAGAACGTGACGGACGAGATGCGGTCGCTGACAGTCAAGCCGATTGTCAGGGCCATGCTGGCGCGGGAACCCGAAACGGACTTCACCAGACTGCTTCCAGCGCTGTCCAATGCGATGGCCTCGGCGACGGCCCCGTTCTCCCTGGTCGCGGGCGAAGTGACGTTCGATCTGTTGGAGCGATCTCCTGTCTTCGCAGAGGCCTTTGCTGCGCAGGTCCCTCAGACGAACCTCGAAGCCGGGTTTTACGCAGCTTGGCTGCATGGCGAGGAGCCGACCATCGCCCAGACAGCAGCCTTGGTCCTCAAGGCGAACGGATCTCTGAGCGTCAGTGGATTGGAAACTTGGGAGAGTCGGCTTGCTTCTTCGCTCGGTCTTGCGGGCGCGATCGACGCAGCCGCCAAGGCGATCGGTCTTGATCCCAGCTTGGTGTGGCTGAGGGACCGCATTCGTAGCCATCCCGCGGACGCGCCGCTGATCCAAGCTTGGGCGTCGCTCAAGCTAATGAAACCGGAGGTCTCGGTAGAAGAAATCTTCGCCGAGCCCATGGCGGTCAACTGGCTTCTGCCGGACGTCCTCAAACCCATGTTCTGGACCCAGGTGTCCAAGCGCGCCGGTTTCGCGGCCTTCTTGCGCCGGCTCCCTATATCGGAGGCGGCACCGATCCTCGCTGCAACGGATAACGTTCAGGCCAGCCGACGCACCCGCGCCCTTTTGCCGGCCCTCCTCGCCGCCCAGTCGAAAGAGCTCTGGATCGAAGCCGTAGAGGGCGGCCAAGAGCCTTTCGCCCTCGCCGCCCGGCTGACCGACGCTGACTCGACCCGTAATGCCGGCCCGAACGCCTACGCAGCTCTTCTGGAAACCCTGCACAGGGTCATCGAAAATCAAAGCGCGGACTATCGCGAACGCTGGTTCGTTGTGTTCGACCGGCTGGCGCCGTCGAGTCGGGAGACCCTGTCACGCCAATTAGCCGAGGCAACTTTACGTGCCGCGTCGCAAGGGCACCGTATGGCGCCGCTTCTGGCGCGAGCCGGTCCGGAGTTCGCCATTAGCCCCGTTTTCACCGAACAGAGCGACCGCACGATCCGCGAGCTGGCGTTCGCGCTGTTGACCGACGAGCCGGGTCGGTTCTGGCTTGCTGCCAATGAGAAGATCGTAAAAGCGTGGCTTAAGCGCGCGGCCAAATCCACCCGGGATACTTTTGTGGAACAGCTCAAGGCGAGAGCTGAAGCCGGAGAGTCGGTCGCTCCTGGCCTCTTCGAGGCGTTCGGCAGATAGGACTCGACCGACTAACCGACGCCCCGCAACGCGAGCCAGTTTTGTGAACTTAGAGCCTGCCCGGGGTAAGATCTGATAGCAATGATTCCGCTCTCGTCGCTGTCGCGACTAACGGCGGGACAACGATTACACCGTTCCCAATAGACACGCGTGCACGAAAGACGACCTTCCGAGAGTCAGCTATGAGTCATACTGCGCATTCGGCGACTGAGCGCACCCGGCCCGAAAGCGGACGTTCCCAACCGCTGCAGTGAGTCAGAAGCGGATATCGCAGCCGACGTCAGCGTCAACGTCCGGTTCTGACTCATAGCAGCGATCTAGGATGTCTGCTTGCGGGTCGGTGCGATCGCGCGGGACGCCGCTGGTGTGGAACACTGCCCGCAGCTCAGGACGGTTCGCCATCGCTTGAGAACGGAAAGAATCTCGTTTTTTAGGGCGCGAAGCGGGTGTGCCACCTTCTCCCCGCAGAGGGTGGCGAACCGTTCATTGTTGGCCCAGCGTGCCACAGGGAAATCACGAGGTCTGTTTCCTGAAGTTTTCCAGCGCGGAGAAGCGCTTGGCGGCGAGTAAGGGCTCGCGCGCAGAGGTTGCGTGCGCTAGCGTGCCAGCCGGGCTTTAGGCTTGCGACCGGATCTGACGCATGGCGGATTTTAGTACGTTCGCGGCTGGCGGAGGATCGATGGACAGTTTGGAAGCGACCTACGACGAATTCTGCAATGACATCGTCGCCCGGGCGGGAGAGTCGGGCGAGCCGCTGGAAGCCGTGTTCTTCGAGGCCTACATGGCGGCCGCTGTCGAGAACGGCGACTGCATCGACCTCGACTATTGTCCCTCGAGCCAAGGTGGGCGTGGTGGCGCGCGGATCGACGGCGTTGCCGTCGATCCAGAACGCGGCGTGCTCTACGTCGGTATCTGCGATTTCCACGTCGCGGACGCCCTGCAGCCCCTTCACGCGGCGAAGCTCGAGAAAATCAAAGACAGGCTGGTCCGATTCGTCGAGCAGGCGACGGACCCGGCCGTCATGGCGACGCTGTCGCCGGAAACCGAGGGCTTCGACGCCTATTACTCGGTCTGGACCCAGCTGCAGATGATCCGGCGTGTCCGGGCGGTGATCTTCACCAACGCCAGGCTGGCCACCGCGAAGCCTCCGGAAGCGGCCGGAGAGATGGCCGGCATTCCGGTCGTTTACAACATTCTGGATTTCAGCCGCTACGCCAGCATCATGGGATCGCGCTCGGGCGGAGAGCCTGTCGAGATCGATCTCGAGGCGCTGGATGCGCCGCCGCTCGTCTGCCTTCCGGCCTCCACCGGAAATGGCCGGTATGCCTCCTATCTCGCCGCGATGCCGGGTGAGACGCTCGCCGCCATCTATGGCCTCTATGGACCGAGGCTGCTCGAGCAGAACGTACGGACCTTCCTGCAGGCCAAGACCAAGGTGAACAAGGGTATCATCCGGACGATCCGCGAGGCTCCCGAGATGTTCTTCGCGTTCAACAATGGCCTGACGGCCACGGCGGCAGGCATGACCACGCGCAAGGCCGAGGGCGGCGCGGAACTGGTGACCCGCATACGGGGACTGCAGATCGTGAACGGCGGCCAGACCACGGCCTGCGTCCTCACCGCGAGGGACCGCCACGGAGCCGACCTTTCCGGTGTCTACATCCAGATGAAGCTGACGATCGTCGACGAGGACCGGATCGACGAGGTCGTTCCGCGGATTTCCCGCTTCGCCAATACCCAGAACCGGATCAGCGAGGCCGACTTCTTCTCAAGCCATCCTCTCCATCTCGCGCTCGAGCAGATCTCGCGCAGACTGATCGCTCCGCCACGCCCCGGCCACGTCTCCGGAGCGAAGTGGTTCTACGAACGTGCGCGGGGCCAGTACCGGGAAGCGACTTCGGGCGCCTCGGCGGCGGGACGGGCGAAATTCGAGGCGGAGTTTCCCAAGACGCAGCTGATCGACAAGACCACGCTCGCGCGGCTCGAGTTCACGTTCGACTGTCGTCCCCATACCGTCAGCGCCGGATCGCAGAAGTGCTTCCTGGCGTTCGCCGAGTTCATCTCGCGGGAATGGGACGCCTCGCCGCTCAGGTTCAATGACGCATGGTACCGTGACCTAGCCGCCAAGGCGGTGATCGCGCGGTGGACCGACCAGATGGTGGGAACGTCGGACTGGTACCGGGCCGACCGGGCTTGGAAGTCACAGACCGTCGCCTACACCCTCGCATGGATCGTGCACCAAGGGCGTCTGCGCGGGAAAGCGGGTCTGGACCTGCAGTCCGTCTGGCGGGCTCAGGACGTTCCGGACGAACTGCGTGACGTCATCCGCGCAGCCGCGCCGGCGATCGCCGCGAGGCTGCGGTGCGCGCCCGAGAGCGTCCGCAACATCGGCGAGTACACCAAGCACCAGGCATGCTGGGCGTCGGTATCGGGTCTGGCGATCAATGGGCTGGAGGTCCCGGACCTCATCTATCTCGACGCCGACCAAGCGCGGCAGGACCGCAAGGACGCGGTGCAGTCGCGAAGGCTGGATGTCGAGCTCGATTTCGAAGCCGGGCTGCCGGCCATGGTTCCGCACGCCCACGCGATCGGCGAACTGGCCCGGCGAGCTAGGCTCGCGACGCCGAGGGCCGATCAGGCACTTCGGAAGCTTGCCTCGGGCGACATCCTTCTCGCGCCAGGCGAGCGCAGCGCGCTTCGCCAGGTTCTCGACAGGCTGAAGGCGGAAGGCGTCGAGCTTCCCATGCAGGAGGGTGACCCCGCGGCCGCCGGAGCTGTCGTCCAGACCCTGAAACTGGGATCGACCGGCGTGCGCATGGTGAAGCTTTGACGGAGGCGTCGCGAGAAACAGGCTCGTGGTTGGTGGATGGGGGCGTGCTCCGGCTGGAGCTCGATGGCGAGGCGCTGACGCCGACGGCGAACGAGGTCTACGATCTCGTTTTCGGTGGCGGCGAAACCTTCCGCGGCCGCGCCTGCGCGCCCGGGAAGACAGGCGGGATCTCGTTCTCCCGATACCCCGCGCGGCTGATCATGGCACTGCGATACGGCGACGGCCCGGACGGCGCGGCGCTCTATGCCGTCCCGTCGGCAGTCGCCGGGGAAAACAGGATAGATCTGCCTGGGGGCGGTCAGCCCGACATCGACCAGGTGATCGTCGGGTCGCGCTGGTATCCGCTCGCGACCGGCGCCCTCGATCATGTGAACCAGCAGCTCGGCAGGACGGGCGCGAAGCCGGGCCGCGCCCTTTCGCTCAGACAGTACCTCGAGCTCCGGAAAATGGCCGGATCCGAGGACTGGATCGAGGACGGGACCGGGGAGGGAAAGCCGCCGGTGCCGGCGGAGCTCGAGCAGCGGACGGAGGAGGCCCTCGTTTCGTTCCGCGGGACCCTCTATCCCTATCAGCGGGACGGCTGGCGCTGGCTGACCTACATCTGGCAGGAGGGACTTGGCGCGATCCTTGCGGACGAGATGGGGCTGGGCAAGACGATCCAGGTCATCGCGCTGCTTGCTTCGCCGGAGAGGGATGCCGCCGCGCCGTCGATGATCGTGGCCCCCACGACCCTTCTGGAGAACTGGCGGCGGGAAATCGGCAAGTTCGCCCAGGGGCTGCGGGTAATCGTGCATCAGGGCGCGGACCGTTCCGGAGACTACCGGACCCTTTGCGACGCGGATGTCGTGATCACCTCCTACGAGACCGTGGTCCGGGACTCGAGCATGTTCGCCATGATCGACTGGCGCATCGTGGTCCTCGACGAGGCGCAGGCGATCAAGAACCCCGACACCAAGCGGACCCAAGCCATCAAGGCGTTGCGGCGGCGCACGGGGATCGCCGTGACGGGCACGCCGCTCGAAAACCGCGTCCGGGACCTGTGGTCGCTCACGGACTTCGCCATTCCGGGCTACCTCGGCGACCTCAAGGATTTCGAGAGCCGGTTCGTCAATGACCAGGCGGGCGCCGCGGACCTCGAGCCGCTGGTGTCGCCGATCATGCTCAGGCGGATGGTGGCCGACGTCGCCACCGATCTTCCCGAACGGATCACCATTCCGCAGGCCATCGGTCTGTCCGAGACGGAAGCGGCCCGGTACGAACAGGTCCGGCAGGAAACGCTCGCCGAGTATGGCGCCAGCGGTCACCTCGTCGCGCTGGGCCGACTGCGGATGTTCTGCGCGCACCCGATGCTGATCGAACAGGGAGACTGGTCGCTCGACGAGGCGATGGCCTTCACCAAGACCCGGCGTCTCGTCGAGATCATCGACGAGGTCTTCGCGCGCCGGCAGAAGATGCTAGTCTTCACGTCATACAACCGAATGGCGGCGCTGATCGTCCGGATCGTGCGTGAGCGGTATGGTGCGTACGCGGCGGCGATCAACGGCGACACGCCGGTCCCGGACCGGCAGAAGACCGTCGACATGTTCAGCGACGAGGCCGGGCCGGCCCTTCTCGCCCTCAATCCGCGGGCGGCTGGCGCGGGGCTCAACATCACGGCGGCGACGCACGTGGTCCATTATAATCTGGAGTGGAACCCCGCGATCGAGGACCAGGCGTCCGCGAGGGCCCACCGTCGGGGACAGACCCGCCCCGTGACCATACACCGGCTGTATTTCGCGACCACGATCGAGGAAGTGGTCAACGATCGTCTCGAGCTGAAACGTGACCTGTCCGGAGCCGCCGTGGTCGGCGTGGCGGGGACGGAGAACGATCGCGCGGATGTCGCCCGCGCGCTGCGGATATCGCCGGTCGGATTCTAGAAACGGGGGAGTGGAGCATGACCCAGGCCGTATCGAAGATACTCAGTCCGAATGACCTCGGGGAGACCGGTGGTCACCAGGCCGGAATTCTCGTTCCGAAGAAGCCCCAGATCCTCGGCTTCTTCCCGCTCCTGACGGCCGAGGTGAAGAATCCGCGGCACCTGCTCACCTTCCGCGACGATCATGGCGGGCGCTGGGATTTTCCCTTCATCTACTACAACGGAAAATTCTTCGGGGGGACCCGCAACGAGTTTCGCCTGACCGGCATGACGGGCTACTTCCGGGAGGCGGGACTGGTCGCCGGCGACGAGCTCGTCCTTGAGAAAAGCGACGGGGGCGGCCGCCGAATCGCGTTCAGGAGGGCCCGCGCCACGGGGTTGCAGGACGGCGTGCTGCGCCTTGGGGGCGGATGGAAGGTCGTGTCCGCCTGAGACACATCTGGAGGAAAGATGACTACTGAGAATATCGAGACGCTTCCCGATCCCGAGCGGATGATCGAGGGGCTCCGCGACACGGGCTACAAGTTTAACACCGCGATCGCCGACATCATCGACAACTCGATCGCGGCGAAGGCGACCTATGTCGACCTGCAGGTCGTCATGGACATGCGGGACAATATCCGGGTCTCCATCGCCGACAATGGCGACGGCATGGACAGAGAGGGCATCCTGAACGCCATGACCTACGGGTCCCGCCGGCGTGCGGATCCGTCGAGTCTCGGGAAGTTCGGACTTGGCCTCAAGACGGCATCGACCGCTTTCTCGCGCGTACTGTCGGTCGTCTCGCGTCCTTCCGCAGGCGGGCCCGTGCTGCAGGCGACTTGGGACCTCGGCCATGTGGCCAAGCACGGCTGGAACGTGCAGCTCACCGACGAGGTGGACGAAGAGGCGCTCGATCACCTCAACCAGGCGGCACCCGCCCATTCCGGGACGGTCGTGCTCTGGACGAGGGTCGACAGGCTGATCAAGCAGACCGGAGGGAACGCCGCCCAGAACGCGCTCAACAAGACCGTCAAGGCGCTCCGCGAACATGTCGGCATGGTCTTCCAGCGATTCCTCGATCCGGCTGACGGACGGGCGCCCAACGTCGAGATTCGCATCAACGACGAGAAGGTGCACGCCTGGGATCCGTTCTGCGTGTCAGTTTCGGACAAGGTGGTGGACCAGACGGTGGATCTCGAGACCCCGGATGGCCGCAAGGCGCGCTTCATCTTCCGCGCCTACATCCTGCCCCGGAAAGAGGAGTTCGAGTCCGACTTGGCCTTCAAGAAGTCCCGTCTCGGGAACGAGGCCCAGGGCATGTACATCTACCGCGAGAACCGGCTGATCCAGGAAGCGACCTGGCTAGGCATGTACACGAAGGAACCCCACGGATCCCTCCTGAGGGTCGAGTTCTCCTTCACGCACGAGCTGGACGAGGTCTTCGACATCGACTTCAAGAAGTCGCAGATCTCCCTCAACGAGGACCTCTGGATCGCCCTGCGCGACCAGTTCCTCACCGCCCCCCGTCGCGAGGCCAACAAGCGGTACCGCCAAGGCCGCAAGGCGGACGCCTCCAAGAAGGCCCAAGGCGCGCACGATTCCTCGAACCGGACGATCGCCGCGAAAGAAGGCGCGCTGGACAACACGAGGATCGGCGAGCCGGATCCCAAGACCGGCGACGCGGAGCTGACCAACGCCCAGGGCTCGTTCCGGATCAAGATCAACTTCGGAACCGCGCAGCGCCCCGGGGAGGTCCACGTCCAGACGGTCGACTCGCTCGACGACGGCGCGCTTTTCGAGCCCGGCATCATCGACGGACACAAGGCCGTCCGGATCAACACGTCGCACCCTTATTACAACAAGGTCTACATCCCGAACCTCGCGCAGGGCGTGACGGTCCAGGGCATGGACTCCCTGCTGTGGGGCCTCTGCCTCGCCGAGCTCAGCACCATCAGCGAGAGCACGGCCGAACACTTCGAGCAAATGCGCTACGAGGTCTCAAGGATCCTGAGGAAGCTGGTCGAGGATCTCCCAGAGCCGGAAATGGACGATGTGGCGGGCTGATCCCGGCCGCATCGCCAGCGCGGTGTCCGCACGGTTCGGGGTCGCCTTCGCGGGTGCCCCGCGACCGCCGGCGGGAGGGTACCCCGGTGTCGAGCTGCGGCCGCTGGACGTTCACGGCAACGAAGGCTTCTCCATCGTTCTCGAGGTCGCGTGGCGGAGCATCGAGCTTTCCTTTCGCCCCGGGCCCTTCGCCGGTCCGCTGATCGGGCAGATGGGCGGCGCCAGTCCCGAGGCCCGGCTGGCGTTTCGACGGCTCGCGGACGACATCCGCTCCCGTGGAGGCGTCGTCACGCTCGTCGTGAACGGTGATGTCCAGACCGCCGGCGACGATGCCGCTTGGCCGGAGACGTGGCGACAGCTCGACCTGCGGATTCGCCGCTCTCCGGCCGTCGTCAACACGGAAGACCATCCGGAGAACGACGCCGAGGTGGAAGCCTGGGCGGTGCGTTTCACGGGACTGCTGCTCTCTCTGGTTCCGGTCGAGCGCCTCGACGACGCCGCCACGTCCGTTCCGGAAGGCCTTCCGGAGGGCGCGAGCGTCAGGGTGGAGGTCAACCGTTATGAGCGGAGCCGAACGAACCGCGCTAACTGCCTCGCCCTGCATGGCTGCCAGTGCAAGGCCTGCGATCTCGACCTTGGCGACAAATATGGTCCGGCCGGCGAGGGGTTTATCCACGTCCACCACGTCGTGCCCGTCTCGAAGCTGGGCGCGGGCTACATCGTGGACCCGCTGACCGACCTCGTGCCGCTCTGCCCCAACTGCCACGGGATTGCCCACCGGACCGACCCGCCCGCAAGCGTCGCGGCTATCAGGGCCATGCTCGCGGCCGCAGCGGCCACCAGCGGGAATACGGTCCGGACCGGACAGGCCGGGAAAGGGTAGCGGCTGTTCACCCCTTGTTCGCGAGGCTTCAATCCGACAGCATGTCGGAAATCGGCCCAGGGGATGATTCGTGTCGGACTTCAAAACACTGCGCCTGAAGGCGGGCCTCTCCGTCGCCGAGACCGCCAGGCTGCTGGACTACGACGAGAGGACGATCCAGCGCTGGGAGAAGGGGCTCGGCGCGCCCCGCAGGTCCGTCCTAAGGGTGCTTTCCTCATGGCGTCCGGCGGCGCCGGTCCCGGAGAGGGAAACCGCGTTCCGGTTTATCGACCTGTTCGCGGGGATCGGCGGCCTGCGGCGGGGCTTCGAGAGCATTGGCGGCGAGTGCGTCTTCACCAGCGAGTGGGACCGGTTTTCCCAGATCACCTACCGCGCCAACTTCCCTCACGACACCCACCCGATCGCCGGGGACATCCGGCAGGTCAGGGAAGAGGAGATCCCGGCCTTCGACGTCCTGCTGGCGGGATTCCCCTGCCAGCCGTTCTCTCTCGCCGGCGTGTCGAAGAAGAACTCTCTGAACCGCGCCCACGGGTTCGCGGACGAGGCCCAGGGCACGCTGTTCTTCGACGTGGCGCGGATCATCGGCCACCACCAGCCCCACGCCTTCGTGCTCGAGAACGTGAAGAACCTTCTCAGCCATGACCGGGGCAGGACGTTCGCGGTGATCCGCGAAATTCTCGAGTCTAGGCTCGGCTATCACATCTCCTGCCGGGTGCTCGACGGTCAGGCCTGGACGCCCCAGCACCGGGAGCGGATCTTCATCGTCGGCTTCCGCGATCCGACGGCCTTCACGCTGGACGACATGCCGGTGCCGGCGGATGGTCCGAAACTCGCCAGCATCCTGCACGGCCTGCCGGGCGAGAAACCGGAGGAGCCCTATTCCGAGGGCGAGGTGCCCCGCGCAGCCGCAAAGTACACGCTGACGGAAAACCTCTGGGACTATCTACAGCGGTACGCCGAAAAGCACCGGGCCATGGGCAACGGGTTCGGGTTCGGCTTGGTCGACGGTACCCGGATCGCGCGGACCCTGTCCGCCCGGTACCACAAGGATGGTTCGGAAATTCTGATCTCGCAGGGCGAGGGCCGCCGGCCTCGGCGTCTGACACCCCGGGAGTGCGCTCGCCTCATGGGGTTTGACAGGGAGGGACAGGAACCGGTCCGCATCCCGGTGTCAGACACCCAGGCCTATCGCCAGTTCGGCAACGCCGTTGTCGTGCCGGTTATCGAGGCCATCGCCAGACACATGGAGCCGCATCTCCTGGCGGCGCTCGCCGCCGGGCGGCAGCCCGAGCGCGCCGTTGCCTGACATCGTCGATCCGGCCACCCGGAGCCGGATGATGTCCGGCATCCGGAGCACGGATACGAAGCCCGAGATGATGCTGCGTCGGGGTCTCCACCGACGCGGTCTTCGTTTTCGCATTCATGACAGGTCATTGGCGGGAACGCCCGACCTCGTGTTCCCGGGACGGCGAGCCGTTCTGTTCGCCCACGGGTGTTTCTGGCATGGCCACGACTGTCATCTGTTCCGGATGCCGGCGACCCGGCCCGACTTCTGGGCGGCGAAGATCGGGCGCAACCGGGCCAACGATGACTTGGCAGTCTCCCGGCTTTTGGATGAAGGCTGGCGAGTTGGGACTGTCTGGGAATGCGCGCTTAGGGGACGGGCCCGCCTGCCGGAAGACGAGATTCTCGACAGATGCGAGCAATGGCTGCGCGAGGGAAGCGGCGAGCGGGGTTTCGAGATTCGGGGATCAGTCGAGTCGTGGTGATCTGGGTGCTTGTGACTCTTTGGCGACTTTCGAATGGACCGCTTTCAGACCCTGTTCTGGCCCATGTGCCGTATGGCTCCGCCTTCGTTTATCCTCCGCATCACCACCGATCCTAGCTTAGTCGGGAGGCTTGGCCGGATGCGCATTGCCGCAGCCTCTCGCCGCCTGCGGTGTCGTGGGACGATCAAATGTTCAGCTCGGCGTGAAGAGTTGACCTAACATGCGCAAAAGCGCACAGTCGGCTTTGTAATGTGGAAATGCGCCGTACATACGCGGAATACGCTTCACGCAGGACGTTTCGTCGGAGGCGTCTAGCCCCAAACTCGTATTGAGCGAACGCTCAGGGTTTGGGGATTACTTTCTCGCGCGAGTCTTAGAGTAAACGCCAGCTCGGTAACGCTGGCGGCGTGATGTCGCGCTTGCGAATTCTTTCTCACATTCAGTCAGCCCTACGCAGACCGGTGCGGCCAGATCGTGCCGTCGCTCGGTCGTAGGCGACAAGGACGTTCGTCATGGCAAAAACCCGGCCAAAAGCGATCAGAAAGCCTCGGCTGCTGATCACCACTCAGGACCACGCAATACTTACCAAGATGATCGGCAGCGTGCCGACCTCGGCCGCGGCGATGCTGCTCGAGGAGGAGCTCGACCGGGGCGTAATGGTGGACGAGACCTCGGGTATGCGACCATTTTGCCGGATTGGCAGTTGGGTTACCTACGCAGACCACAGCAGCGAGCAAATCCGTGAAATCCGGCTGGTATTGCCGGGTGACGCCGATATCGACAAGCGCTGGGTTTCGATCCTCAGTCTGGTCGGCGCGACCCTGCTCGGCTTGGCTGTCGGGGCTGAGTTCGGCTGGCTCGACGACAAGGGCCGACCGCACCGGTTGAAGGTTCTGGACGTGGTGAATTCCCATGAAGCGCATGCGAGCTAGCGACGCGATGCTGCTGGACGCCGCCGCGTCAGAAGCGACAAGCGCGGCGTGGTGGGAACGAGTCGATCTGGAAGCCCGGCGCCCCGGCGAGTGTCATGCGGACCTGATCTTGGGCAAGGCGGCCGAACTCGCGTGTTCCCCCATTGGCCGGGACCAATTGATGTCGCTCGCGCTGGAGAAGGGCGTTCGAGATCCAGACGGCCCAGAATCGCTGATCGACACATCCGTGCCGCCTGCGACGCGGGCGGAGATTGCGAAGCGTGTTTACCGGCATGCGCCGCAGCGAACCTCGGAAACCGAGGCTCTGGTCGTCAGGATCGAGGAACGGAATGCGCGGCAGCTCGGCCGTGACACTCGCTACGATCTCCTGCCGCAACGGATGCGACAGGAGGCCGCTCTCCAGGAGGTTCTGTGGGATCATCCCGCCATTCCTGCCGGTGACGATGTGCGCCTAGCGATGCTCTGCTCGGTGCCAAAACTGCTTGAACGTTCCGAGGCGCTCTCAGGCGATTGGCCCTGGCGGATCATGTCCAGATGGATTGCTAAGGTCGTCGGCAGAGGCGCGTCATGAGACGACGACACAATATCGTCGGCACAGAGGTCGGCCGTCCAAGACCGCCACTCTATGCCAGCAGCCTTGCGAGGCTCCAGGTAAACAAGCCTCGCTCGACTATACGCTGGATCGTCTTTTCATTGCTGGCTGCGGTCATGCTCGGCCTGGTTTTCGCAGCTCGATTGATCTGAGCCGACGCATCGGACCGCCATTTCTCAAGAAGAGTCCGCCGGCCAGACGCGCGCCATAGTTGCACAATCCCGAAGGCCCGCCCGCTTCATTTGCCTGTGTGGACGTCATCTTGGCGAGTCCACAGTACCTCTCTGCACTGAGTTCGGAGTTTTTCGTGTCATTCATTCGCTTTGCCCCTCTCGCGGCAAGCCTGGCCTCAGTGCTGCTGGCCATCCCGGCGCTTCCCGCCACTTGGGCCTGGGCCGTACTCGCCTCGGCGGCGGTCCTGTCTTCGCTCGGACTTTACGACCTGGGCCAGCCGGCGCATTCGGTCAGACGCAACTACCCGCTCGTGGGCCGGCTTCGCTGGTTCTTCGAGGACATCCGCCCTGGCATCAGGCAGTATCTCTTCGAAGACGAACACGAAGAGACGCCGTTCTCCCGCAGCCAGCGCTCGCTGGTGTATGCGCGCGCTAAAAATGAAGTCAGCGACCGTCCGTTCGGCACTCTTCTGAACGTGTACGAGAACGGCTACGAGTTCATCGCGCATTCCACCCGACCTGTCCCCGCAGCGGATCCGGGCTCTTTCCGTGTTTCAATCGGGGGTGAATCCTGTCGGCAGCCTTACTCCGCGTCAATCTTCAATATCTCTGCCATGAGCTTTGGCGCACTGAGCGCCAACGCGATCCGCGCGCTCAACAAGGGTGCGAAACTCGGTGGTTTCGCTCATGACACAGGCGAGGGCTCCATCAGCCCCTATCACCGCGAACACGGCGGCGATCTCATCTGGGAGATCGGCAGCGGCTATTTCGGATGCCGCAATGACAAGGGCCGGTTCGATCCCAACCGGTTCTCCGAGCAGGCCGCCGATCCCCAAGTTAAGATGATTGAGTTGAAGATCAGCCAAGGGGCCAAGCCTGGCAAAGGCGGAATCCTGCCTGGCGAGAAAGTCACCCCCGAGATCGCGCTTACACGAGGAATTCCCGTGGGCCGCGATTGCATCTCTCCCCCAGGGCATTCGGCCTTCAGCACGCCCTTGGAACTCGTTCATTTCATCGCACGACTGCGCGAGCTGTCCGGCGGCAAGCCGGTCGGGTTCAAACTATGCGTGGGTCAGCCTTGGGAGTTCATGGGCATTGTGAAGGCGATGCTCGAAACGGACATTCTCCCCGACTACATCGTCGTTGACGGCGCCGAGGGAGGGACGGGCGCTGCGCCTCTCGAATTTGCAGACCATCTGGGCATGCCGCTTCGCGAAAGCTTGCTCTTCGTCCACAACACCCTCGTGGGCGCAGGCTTGCGCGAGCAGATCAGGATCGGCGCCGCCGGCAAGATCGTCAGCGCCTTTGATATCGCGACAGTCATGGCGCTCGGCGCTGATTGGACCAATGCGGGACGCGGCTTCATGTTCGCAATCGGTTGCATCCAGTCTCTGTCGTGCCACACCAACCAGTGTCCCACCGGGGTCGCCACTCAGGATCCCATGCGTCAGCGAGCGCTTGTGGTAAGCGACAAGGCCGAGCGCGTGCATAACTTCCATCGGAACACTCTGCTGGCCCTGTCCGAGATGATCGCTGCAGCAGGCCTTGACCATCCGAGCCGGCTTGGGCCTCATCATCTCGTCCGTCGCGTCAGTCTGACCGAGATCAGACTGTTCTCTCAGTTGCATATCTTTCTTGAAAGGGGGGAATTATTGGCGGGTAACTCTGACCGAGACTTCTATGGCGCGGCTTGGAGTCTCGCCCGGGCGGACATCTTCGACGTCGCGACCTAGGCGATGCCTATCGCTTTCGACAATCTCGAAGGTCCGCTGGCGGTCGTTGGGCGGATGTCCGGCTCTTGCGCCTAGCTGTCACGCGAGGCGTGGCGTCTGTTGGCGGCAGATGGGAGATTGCCGCCAACTCGATCTCGTCAACATGAACCGGTACCGGAACGCTCTCGGTGAGTTCTAGGAGATCTGCTGCGGGGAAGAACGATGTGGAGCCAGCAAGTCGGCAGAACGTCAGTGCAAGGCGTGGGGTGCCTCGGACTGGTGGACCAGACAAGCACGCCACTCGCCCGGCGAGACGCCGGCCCAGTCCCTGAACGCGCGGTAGAAGGACGTGGTGTCCTGGTAGCCAAGCAGACAGGTCACCTCCTCAATCTGGATGGCCGGATCTCCAAGGAGCTGCTGACTGAGTTCGCGTCGGGCTTCGGATAGTAGCGCTCGGAAGGTCGTGGCTTCCTGGGTTATGCGCCGCTGCAGGGTGCGCTCGCTCATTCCCAGCTCCCGCGCCACTAGGGCGACCTCCGGCCGACCGCTCGCGAGACTGCGCTTGAGCACGGCCTTGACCTTGTCGGAGATGGTCGAGCTGTCCTGGATTTCGGCGAACGCCGCCGCGAGGCCCGGTGTCACGAGATCCAGGAACTCGGGACTATGGCCCGGGAAGGGGAGGGCCAGATCGTCCCGGTGGGAGACTATGGCGTTGCGTGCAGAGCCGAATGCGATGGGCCCGCCGAAATACTCCGCTGGCTCACTATCGCACGGCCCCGTACGCATCAGCTCGACACGTCTTGGCATGATGCGGCGGCCGGAACCTCGGCGACCCAGGTCCAGAAGAAAGATGAAGCTGAGGTCGACCGAAACCGCCGGCTCCGGCTCGGTGGCGAACGGCCATTCCTTGATGATCATCGACGTGTCCCTAGTCTCTTCCGTTCTGAAAACCTCGCAGGCGCCCATCCGTTTGAAGTGTTCGATGCGCCCGATGGCATCTCGGAAGTCGGCGGCGTAGAGCGCTGAGATGAATGCCGGCTGGTGACCGCCGCGATCGGCTCCCTCAAGCAGCCGCAGGGACGCGGCGGGATCGTTCGCCAAGGACTCGAAGGCCTTCCAGATCGCGAACAGTTGGGCTGTTGAAAATGTCGCCGAGGCGTCCAGACGCAGTGTCGAGGAGAGACCCGCCGCGCGCAGCACTTTCGCCGGCTTTACGCCGGCGCCTTGCATGGCCCGCCAGAATGTCGGCGGAAACCGCCCCTTGTCGATCGGTTGTGACGCCATCTGCGGAACTCCTTGTCTGTGACCCCGCCGCTTCCGGCCACCCGTTCAAGGATGACCGGGAATGCGCGGCTGGGCTAGCGCAGGTCTACCCGGGCCTGTGACGAGGCGTGAGCTTCCAGCGCGGCGCGGGCGTCGGTCCAGGCGCGATGATCGCCGTCCAGGGCCGAGCGCAGATAACCCACGTCATGCGCAGCACGATCTCCAGCCGTTCGGGGTCTTCATCGTCAGTCTCCCGTGCGTCGTAGCCAGAGATGCCGCCAAGTCCATGCTTGCCGCCCAGCACCGTCATGAGCGCTTCCGCTCCGGGGCTGAAGTGGTAGGGATCCTCGTGCCAGGACGGACCACGCACCGTGAGGTGGGCGGAGGCGTTGTCGCTGCCGACGACGACGAGGCTCCGGGTCGTCATGTGGGAGAAGTCGGGATTGAAGAAGGTGTAGTTGGTGGCCGCCATCTCGCTCAGACTGTCGCCCCCGTTGCCCGGGGCGGTGAGGATCAGTCCGACCTTGATGCGGAGCTCAAGCATGTTGACGTCGCAGAGCGCACGGCCGAGTTGGAGCACACGCAGGAAGCGTTGCGTCAATCTCAGAAGCTGGAGGCGATGGGCCAACTGACGGGCGGGGTGGCGCATGACTTCAACAACCTGCTGACGCCGATCCTCGGCAGTCTGGACCTGTTGCACCGCAGGAAGATCGGCGGGGAGCGAGAGCAGCGGCTGATTGAGGGTGCGCTGCAGTCCGCTGACCGCGCCAAGACGCTTGTGCAACGGCTGCTCGCCTTTGCGCGACGGCAGCCGATCAGTCCGACTGCCGTAGACATGACCGCCCTGTTGATCGATCTCAGTCCGCTGATCGGATCGACCCTGGGGCCACAGGTCGAGTTCAAACTGGATATTGTTGAGGATTTGGGAAGCGCGATCGCTGACAAGAATCAGGTCGAGATGGCCATTCTGAACCTTGCAGTGAACGCTCACGACGCAATGCCCGAGGGCGGAAGGCTCGTTTTGGCTGCAGCGAACGTCAGCGTGGGCGCAGACGATGCAGCGCCGGTATCGGCTGGCCGATACGTCCGTATCTCGGTTGCCGACAACGGCGTCGGCATGAGCGAAGAAACGCAGCGCAGGGCCATCGAGCCCTTCTACTCGACCAAGGGCGTCGGTCAGGGAACGGGTTTGGGGCTGTCGATGGTCCACGGCCTGGCCATGCAGCTGAGCGGCGGCCTGGCTGCGTTCAGTTCACCGGGACAGGGGACGACGATTGAACTGTGGCTGCCGTGGGCTGAAGGGATCGGCGAAGCCGCCGCCGCGCCGAAGCATGACGAGATTCAGCCGGGCAGAGTGCTGCTTGTGGACGACGAAGACATTGTGCGGGCCAGCACCGCCGACATGCTCAGCGACCTTGGATTCGATGTCTTGGAGGCGCGCCCTGGCGAAGAAGCGCTGGACGTCATCGCGAAAAATGAACCGATCGATCTTTTGATCACCGACCACATGATGCCGGGCATCACGGGTGCAGACTTGGCTCAAATAGTTCAGCATCGGCACCCAAACATGGCAATCTTGATCGTGTCTGGCTACGCTGACGTGGTCGGGCTGCCGCCGGACTTGCCGCGGCTCGAAAAGCCGTTCCGACAATCAGACCTGATCGCCAAGCTGGCAGCACAGTCGACGAGGCGCTTGCAAATGCGAGCGGTTTCATGAGCCCACAGAGGCTTAGCCATATGTAGCCCTTATGTCCGCTTTGGGTCGATTTCAGTCTTAGGCTGCACGGCCGAGAGCGGACGTTGAACTCCAGTCCGGAAACCGGTCGCGGGCACCGTCATCTAAGGGTGGTGAGCGGACCTCCGCTAAAACGCGGCCTCGAACCAAATGCGGATTGGGTTAGCCGGATCGGACAACAGCTTCACGACCATGCCGAGGCAGATGACGACCAGCAGCGGTCGGATGATCTTCGTGCCAAAGCGCATTGCCGCGTGCGAGCCGAGCCATCCTCCAGCGACCTGCCCTACGGCCATCATCAGTCCAACTAACCAGAGCACATGCCCACCGATAGCGAACACCACGACCGAGACTATGTTGCTGGTGAAGTTCAGGGCCTTCGTATTGGCGGTTGCACGCGTTAGCCCCATGCCCATCAATGTCACGAACGCGAGCGCGAAGAACGAGCCTGTGCCGGGGCCGAAGAACCCGTCGTAGAAACCGATGCCGCCCGCGACCAGTCCAAAGGCGAAGGGCGTCAGCCGTGCATGGACATCCTCATCGCTCGCCTTGGGTCCGAATAGAAAATAGAGCGCGATCCCGGCCAGCAGGACCGGCAACAGGACCATAAGCCAAGATGTGTCGACAAAGGTGACGACGATTGCTCCGAGGGCCGCACCGATGACGGTGAAGAGCAGCGGCCATTTCAAAAGCCTGAAGTCGATCAGTCCTTTTCGCCAGAATGTCCACGTCGCTGCCGCTGTGCCGAAGCTGCCTTGTATCTTGTTGGTGGCGATGGCTGCGACAGGGTTGACCCCAGCGGCCAGAAGCACTGGAACGGTGATCAATCCGCCGCCGCCCGCGATGGCGTCCACAAAGCCTGCGGCCACCGCCGCGAAAAACAGAAGGGCGAGAATTTCAGGGGCGAGATCGAGCATCCCCGCCCACTACGCTGAAGCTCGCGCCATGACCATGCCGACGTCCGCATCGGGTCGAGGTCAGTCCTGGGCTTTACGGCCCAAACCCGTCGTTGGCTTGTAGTTTGAAAACGGTCTCGTTTGATGACAGCTAAGGGTGGAAAGCGGACGTTGACCTCGGCATCGTGTGTGTCGAAGGATGAGCAATGCTTCGCGCTATTTCCCTCTTCGGATTTCTGGCCATGTGCTGGCTCGCAGCCAGCACAGCAGAAGCTTGCAGTTATCAGCTTCCTCGAAATCCCGGCGAGACCAAAGCGCATGCTACGAACGCCTTCGGCAGGCCAATCAGGATCGCTACTGGGCAGACGCTGATACGATCTTCGTTGGGCGGGTCATCGGGCTTATGATGGGCGACCGTGGCCTCGAAGTGAGCGTCCTACCCCGGAGGTCGATCAAGGGCGACGTCGGGACAGATGTTGTCACCTACCCTCTTGATGGCATTGAGGTGAGCTGTGATCGCGCAGCTTTTCCAGACTATGACAAAGTCGGGTTGTTCTATGCCAGCCGCGAGAATGATCGCCTTGTCGTTTTCGGAATGCTCGGTCCGAATGACATCAAAGACGAAGTTTTAAGAGCCCGCGTATTGAGAGAACTTGAGCCGGGCGAACTCACGACGCTGGCGATGGAGACACCAGCTGAAGATCGATGGCCGCTAGTCCTCGCCGGGCTGATAGCGTTCTTTGCGTTCATCGGGGGCATTGTGATCGGGCGCCAGGGTCGGAAACGGACGGTCGCTTAATCAGCCCGCCGAAGGTCCGCTTTGGGTCGGACCACGACATTGGCATTAGGCCGGAAAGCGGACCTTTGAAGCCCACCTGAATGTCGTGTTTCCGGCGTGCCGCCAATGTCTGTTCCTGGCGCTTGAGAGACATTGTCGAAGGACCCCGCGTTTGAGGTCTTCGGTTAGCGAACCGTCACGTTAGTGGCCAGCAGCTGGAGTGGGGACATCCCCAACACATCAGCAAACCGCTCGACGACCTTCAGCGTCGGATTTCGACGGCCACGCTCGAGTTCGCCGACGTAACTGTAGGCTAATCCGACTTCATGAGCCAAAGCCTCAAGCGTCATCCCGCGCTCATGCCGCGCATCGCGTACATTTCGTCCGAAGGTGGAAGCCAACCCCATAGGAGCTAGCGCGACTAGACAGCCGCTTTGGGCCAGTCACTATAGTGACCAACACTAGGGCCGGTTCTCAATGATCTGAATTTTCGGATCGAGCGATCCGATATCTTTGCAATGGTCTTGGGTCCAAAAGACTGTGTGCCTCAACGCCAAGGCAAGCCGACAGCGCTTCGATCACTTTAAGACTCGGATTACGCACCCCCCGTTCGATTTGGCCCACGTAGCTCGGGGAACGGCAGACAGCGTCGGCTAAAGCCTCGATAGTTAAGCCGCGATCCTGTCGGGCACGCCGCACATTTCGGCCGAGGATTTCGCGCAAATCCATGGCGACAATCGCCAAGAATGCGAACCTGCTCTCCAGTCACTATAGTAACTAATCGTCATATCGGTTAGGTTGTGGTCAGCACGTGCTCACAGGGGGACTCTTGACTGAGAAGGCAGCAACAGCCCCAAGATCGTCAGTTGATGAATTGGCTGAGCTTTATCGTCGTCACGCCGCTTGGCTGCGGGGCCGGCTGCGTCATCGCTTCGATGCACAGACCGCGGAGGACCTAGTCCAGGAAGCCTATCTCCGGATCGCGCCCTACCAGGTTCGTGGCATCAGATCGCCCAAATCCCTCCTGCTGCGCATCGCCTCCAACCTCGCCTTGGACGGCCTTGCGCGCGACCTCGTTCGCCAGAACCATCAGCACGACGCGGCGTCCCCCGCCGACGCCTTCGACAGCCCCCACGAAACCCTCCTCCTGAAGGAGATCATCCGCTCCATCCCCGAAAAAGACCGCGAGGTTTTCTTGCTTTCTCGCTTCGGGGGTTTGACTCACGCCCAGATCGCTGCGCGACTGGGAGTTGCGGTCAAAACCGTCGAGTGGAGGATGGCGCGCGCCCTCAAACACTGCGACGATCAACTGCGCCGCTGATCGGAGGGGCCCGCGATGAGCGCGAGTCAAACACCAGCGACCCCCGCTGACCGCGAGGCTGCGGAGTGGTTCGTGCGTCTCAGCGCCACCTCTGTGTCCACTGAGGCGCTGCATGACTTCTTCGAATGGCGCAAAGCGCCGGAGAATGCTGCTGCTTACCGGCGTCAGGAGCAAAACTGGGATCGGTTCGCCCGGCTGAAGGGCGACCCTGAGATCGACGCTATGTTGGCCGCCGCCGGCCAGCCCAAGCCGCGCACGGCCGGCTCCGGCCGACTGATCCTCACCGGCGTGGTCGCCGCCTTGATCGTTGGATTGGGCGTTGGCCTCTATTGGAGGCTCAACGCCGCGACGATCTATGGCACTGAGGTTGGCGAGCAGCGATCGATCGCGCTGGCCGACGGCTCCACCGTCAAGCTCGATACGAACAGCCGCATCCGCGTCAAACTGTCTGGCTCTGAACGCCGGATCGAGTTGCTTGAAGGTCAGGCCCTGTTCGAAGTCGCTCACGATGCGACCCGGCCGTTCCGCGTTCACGCGGACGCCATGACGGTGACGGCGCTTGGGACTGTGTTCGATGTGCGCCTCGACGGCGCAAACGCGCGAGTCGTCTTGGTCCAGGGCAAGGTGAGGGTCGAGGCGCCGGGTGGGTCGGATCAGATTCTCCAGCCGGACCAGTCGGCGCGGACGAGCGGGCAGGGAGCAAGGACTCAGCCGATCGACGCCGCTGTTGCAACAAGCTGGGCGGAAGGTCGGCTGACCTTCTCAAACACCCCGCTCCAGGTCGCGGTGACCGAAGTGAACCGCTATCTGACGGCCAAGATCGAAATCGACGCCCCTAGCGCCGCAGAGACGCCAATCAGCGGGGTTTTCCAGGCGGGGGACCGGGCCGCATTTGTCTCTGCAGCTTCGGACGTCTTCGATCTGGAGGCCGTGGCTCAGCCGGGAGGCGCGATCAAACTCGTCCCGCGCCGGACAAAAAATCTCTGACGGCCGCCAGGGTTTCGGGGGGTCTGACCCGTCCTTACTCCGACGCGATGCTGCGTCGTCGGGGAGGACTTCATGAGTTACACCATCCGCCACGGGTTCGGCGCCGTCGCCATCGCCGCCTGTATGGCCGCCATGGCCGCGCCGGCGTCTGCACAGACCGAGCGCGTGTTCACCATTCCCGCCGGTCCGCTCGAAGCGGCGCTCGGACAGTTGGCGGCTCAATCCGATCACCAGATCCTGTTCACTACCGACCTCGTCGCCGCGCGCCGAACGGGCGGTGTCTCTGGCCGGATGACCGTGAACCAGGCGCTCGATCGGCTGCTTGCGGGAAGCGGCTTGTCGTGGCGGCAGACGCGGCCTGGCGTCATCACGCTTCGCCGCACCGAGGAGGCACGAAACCAGACCGTTGAAATCCTGACGGCCCCCGCCGCCCTTGACGACATCATCGTCACCGGCAGCCTGTTGAAGGTGTCTGGTGAACTGGCGTCGCCCGTGCGGGTGCTGGGGCGCGACGATCTGGATCGCAGCGGGCGGGCGACGGTGGCCGAGGTGCTGACCGAACTGCCGCAGAACTATGCCGGCTCTGGCACGCCCACGGCCTCGCTTGCAGGCGCGGACAACGCCGGGTCCAACTCCAGCGTCGCGACTGGCGTCAATCTGCGAGGTCTCGGCCCGGATTCAACGCTTGTCCTGATCAATGGTCGCCGCATGGCCGGCACCGGCTATCGCGGGGAGTTCGCCGATCTGTCGGCACTGCCGTCGGCGGCGGTCGAGCGGGTCGATGTCCTGCTGGACGGGGCGTCTGCCCTCTATGGCTCGGACGCTGTCGCGGGGGTGGTCAATATCATCATGCGTCGTCGCTTCGACGGCCAGGAGAGCCGGGTGCGCGCCTCTGCTGCGAAGGGCGGGGCGGAGGACCTGATAGCTTCGCATCTGATCGGCAAGACCTGGTCGAGCGGATCGGTCCTGGCCGCCTATGAATATCAGCATCTTCAGCCGCTGAGTTCTCTCGACCGCCCTTATACGCGGGATGGCGACTTGCGCCCGTTTGGTGGATCAGATTGGCGCTCCATCTTCGCGGCGCCAGGCAATATCGTCGACTACAACACTGCGCTCGGCGCCTATGTCGCCTCCTACGGTCTGCGTCCCAACGCCAGCGGCCGGGTGCAGACGCCGGCGGATTTTACGGTCGGGAGCCCCAATCTGGACAGCGTCTCGCAAGGCGTCGATCTCTCGCCAAGCCAGGAGCGACACAGCGTCTACGTACGGGCTGCACAAACGATCGGCGACCGTCTGTCGCTCTCGGCGGACTTGCGGTTCAGCACGCGGGACTACGCCTTCGCCACGACCCCGGCCTCGACCGTCTTCCAGGTGACGTCGGCCAATCCCTTCTTCGTCTCGCCGAATGGGCGCACGGCGCATACGCTCGCCTATTCCTTCTTTGATGATCTGGGCGCCAGCCGCTACGCCGGCACATCGCGCAGTCTCGGCGTGAACCTTGGCGGCGACTATGACCTTGGGAACGGTTGGTCGGCCGACGCCTATGTGTCCTATGCGGAGGAGCGGGGTGAGAACCGCCTGCCGGGTCAGATCCATTCCGGGCGATTGGACGAGGCCTTGGGCAATGTCTCTGACAATCCGGCGACATCCTATGTCGCCAGCCGCGACGGCTATTTCAATCCGTTCGCCGCCGGCGGGATCAATACGCCGGAGGTCCTGGCCTTCGTCACCTCCGGCTTCATCAACACTCTCGATCGCAGCCGCGCGACCTCGGCCAACCTTTTGTTGGAAGGGCCGCTTGCGACGCTGCCTGGCGGCGAAGTTCGGTTGGCGCTTGGCGCCCAGGTCCGGCGCGAAGCGTTCAACACCCGCTCAAGCAGTTTCACCTCGGGCGCCGCGCCGCGTGAGAGCGCGCCGGGCGAGCAGTCCCGTGATGTGAGCGCTGTCTTTGGCGAAGCGCGCATCCCGCTCGTCGGTGGGGCCACCGCACGGCCGGGCGTGCAGCGGCTCGAACTGTCGGTCGCCGGTCGGTATGAAGAGTATGACGACTTCGGATCGACCACCAATCCCAAGATCGGCCTCGTCTATCAGCCGATTGACGCCCTGACGCTGCGCGCCAGCTACGGGACCTCCTTCCGTGCGCCGGCCCTGCCACAGATCTTCAGCCGCACTTCGGTGGGGGCGACACTGGTGCCGACCCCGACCGGAACGCGCCTCCTGTCCATCTACCTCTCGGGCGGCAATCCCGATCTCGAGCCGGAAACCGCCGACACCTATACGATCGGCTTCGACTATCGCCCGGCGAGCGGTTTGCGTTTGAGCGCCAACTATTTCGACACCAAGTTTTCGGACCGGATCGCCCAGCCTGCGCGCGAGGGTCTAGCCAATGTTCTGACCGATCCGGCGCTGGCTCCCTTTGTCAGGCCGGTCGACCCGGCGAATAACGCCGCCGATCGGGCCCTCATCCAAGCCTATATCACCGCGCCCGGCTTCTCGCTCGGCACGCTGTTCCCGCCCGAATCCTATCGGCTGGTGCTCGACGCGCGGTGGGTCAATGCGGCCTCGGTCCAGGTTCGTGGGTTCGACCTCGAAGCCTCTTATCCGCTAGCGTGGCGCAACCAGACCTTCCGATTGTCGGCATCCGCGTCCTACCTTCTCGACTATCTGAATCAGACGACACCGGCGGCCCCCCGTGAAGACCTGGTGGGTCTGGTCGGCTACCCAACCGATCTGCGCGCCAAGATGGGCGTGGATTGGTCGAAGGAGAGCTGGTCGGCGGGCGCCTATGTGAACCATGTCTCCGACTACCGTGATCGTAACGGTCGGCGCATCGAGAGTTGGAACACGGTGGACGCCCGTCTGGCCTGGACCCCCTCGACAGGCTGGGGTGAAGGACTGACGGCGACTGTCTCGGTCCGTAATCTGTTTGACGCTGATCCGCCCTTCTACGATTTCTCGTCGGGCTTCGGTTTCGATCCTGCTCAGGCCGACGTCCTGGGCCGGGTGGTGGCGCTCCAGCTGATCAAGCGCTGGTAACCTTTCATGGTCAGTCAGATCGGTCGCTGCCTTATGGCGGCGCTGGTGCTGTGCGCCTTCCCGGCGTTCGCCCAGCACCGCCCCTTCACCGTCGAAGATCTCGGTCGCATGGAAGACGTGGGGCGCGCCGCCGTGTCGCCCGACGGTCAGACCGTCGCCTACGAGACGTTCGGGCCTTGGGATCAGGCATCCCGGTTCGATATTGGGCCTCGAGCAAACTGGACGACGGGCCGGGTGCATCTCTCCCTCATAAGCGGGGGCCCGCCCCGCGTCTTGCTGGGCGACCAGCCGCCTGGCCAAGTGCTGGGCGACTGGTCGCCCAGCGGTCGATATCTGTCGGTCTTCGGCTTCAACGCTGGACGATGGGAAGCCGGCGTCTACGACGTCGCGGCCGATCGCCTGCGCTGGACAGGCCTCAGCCCTGAGCTGTCGTTTGAGGGGGCGAGGACGATCTGGATGACGGGCGATCGGCTCCTCCTGCCTGTGCGTCCGGGCCGGCCCTCCGCCTGGTCGATGCGGCATGACGGCTACGCGCGTGACGACACGCGGGAGCGGTGGACGGCGCGCGACGCCGGGCGGCTGTCAGTCACCGCTTTGGAAACCGCCAACGGCGTGGCCAAGCCCGATGATCCCCGGCCGATCGTTGATCTCATCCTTTTCGACGGAGCGACCGGAGAGAGCCGGATCCTGACGCGGGGCCCAATTTTGGACGCGGCCCCCTCTGTGTCCGGCCGATATGTGGCCGTGCTCGAACGCGGGGAGGGGATCGCGGCTGCGGAGCCGCTCGTCCAGTTGGCGGCGACCTGGCGTGGTCGATTGAAGGTGATCTCAACAGACACCGGCGAGATCAGGAGTTTTGGCCAGGACCTGGATGTGGCCGCCAATCTGCTGGACTGGGCGCCGGACCATGATCGGCTTCTGGTCTGGGCCCGCACCGATGGAGACGATTGGAAGGCTGGCGATCTGTGGCGCTGGAACGTCGGGGGCAACGAGAAAACGCCTTTGCTGCAGGGGAGGCTGGATCCGATCGGCATCCGTCCCTTCGACCTCACGACAGCGATCCGTGCGACCTGGATGGGCGCCACGCCGGTGATCTTCGCGAGCCTGCCGGGGGAAGCCAGACGCGACTGGTACGCTGTGGGAAACCGTACGGTTGTTCTCACCGCCGGTTTGATCCAACCCAGTCCTCACCTCTCTGCGGTCGCATCCGATCATCTGCTGACCGTGGCCGACGGCGCCGTCTGGAGGGTTCGCGCTGACCAGGATCCCCATCGACTGACGCCGCTGGACCTGATCGTGCAGTCGCGCATCGCGCCGGATGTCTATGCGCCTCAGCGTCAGCAACTGAACCGCTATCCGCGACGCGATTGGGCGCCCGTCTTTGATGAAGGCGGCGCCGCCTGGATCGTCGACCAGAAGGGCGCTCATCGCCTGTCCGCCCCCCAGTCTGGCGCTGTCTGGTGGGTCGACGGCACGGGCGCCGCTGCGATCGTTGAGCGGCGCGCCCAAGGGGTCACCCATCTGGTGCGCGAGGCCGAAGACGACGTGGTCGATCTCGCGGTCGCCAACGCCGACTTCGCCGATCTCGCCTTCGCGCAGGTGGTGGACGTGCCGCATCAGGATCGAAAAGGCCAGCCTGCCTCGAGCCGCTTGTTCCTGCCGCCCAACCGCCCGGTCTCGGCGATCAAGGGGGTGGTGGTGGCCGTCTATCCAGACTCGCGCGCGACGAGCTGGATCTATGATCCTGGCGTTTTCCTGGCGGGCCTCAATCCGCAGGTTCTCGCATCGACCGGCTATGCCGTCTTATGGGCGGCCATGCCGGACGCCCCGGCTGCGGACCGTGCCGAAGCGTTTGCGCGCAATGTCGATCTCGCGCTGGATGCCGCTGGGACGGCCGTGCCGGGGCTGCCGATCGGCCGTTCAGCCGTAATCGGCCATAGCTTCGGCGGCTATTCGGCCATGATGATCGCATCCGCGACACGACGGCATAGGGCCTATATTTCCTGGGCTGGGCCGTCGGATCTGGCGGTCGCCTGGGGCGAGTTTCAAGCGACCGAGCGATCGGCGCTGTCGGACAATCTCTACTTTCTCTATCGAGCGGGTTGGGCTGAAACGAGCCAAGGGGGTCTGGGCGGACCGCCCTGGGCGAAGGTGCAGACCTATGAGGCGGCCAATGTGCTCAACCGCGCAGACCGGATCGCAGACCCGCTGCTGATCATCGCCTCGGACCGCGATGTCGTACCGATGTCTTCCGGAGAGCTGATCTTCTCGGCCCTGCATCGGCAAGGCAAGCCCGCGCGCCTCATCACCTACTGGGGCGAAGGGCACTGGAACTACAGTCCGGCGAACATGATCGATGTCTATCGTGAGATAGAAGTTTGGCTTGACTGTTATGTGGTCAATGCGACGTCCGCGCAGCATCCAGACGCGCCCGCCAGGTGCGGAGCCAACTCTCCATCGCCGCCGCGACCATGATGTCACGATAGCCGCCCCGCCAGATCAAATGGTCGGCCGACAAAACCTGCTCGGTCCGTTCGCGATCAATCAGGCCACGCGAGGCCAACTCGCCGTCCAGCAACCAAGGCCGGAGCGTATCGAGGCTGCGGGCGATCAAGCGACCGTAGTAGGCGGTAAGGTCTCCTTTGGATCGGCGCGCAGCGATTTGCGGCGTCAGGCGATCGGCGAAGGCGAGCCGAGCCAGCCCGCGATCGCGGCCCAAGGTCAGCCGGTCCGCAGGAATGGCGAGACAGGTCTCCATGACCAGCTGGCTCAGCAGCGGATGGCGGATATCGGCCACGTCGGTCTGAAGGGACCGCGCGCTGAAGCCGATGCCGTCGAGCAGGCCGACGATTTGCAGGCGCTTCGCGGGACCAATCACTTCATTCGCCTCCAGCCAGGGATGGGGCGGGAGGGTTGCTTGGTCTTTGGTCAAGAAGCGCAAGGCGGGGGCTTCGGGCCGCGCGGCGCCGCCCGCCATGACCGACCAGATCGAGCGTCCCTCCCAACGCGCCACGGACGGCAGTGTCGATGACCACCAAGCTTGGACGCCGTGGTTTCGCCGAAGGTCCGCATAGACCTCTTGGCCGAACGCTTGGAAAAAGACTGCGTCTCCGCCCTTTCCGGTGAGAACGGCGTCGATGTTCAGCGCCTTCAGCCTAGCCGCAGCGATGCCGTCGTTGATCGGATCCATGGCGTTGAAGCCAGGGCGAATGCTCCGGGATAGGCCTTCCAAATCCCGGAGCGAGAAGCGGCTGTCTGGCCGTTCCAGAAACTCAAGTTCGACACCAAGCTGCCTCGCCAGGGGGAGGGCGAAAGACCGTTCATCGGACTCAGGGGCCGCCCCGTAACTGTGGAGCCAATGCTTCACCGCGCAATCTGAGCGTTTCAAGCTCGTCGCGACGATGCTGGAGTCCAATCCCCCCGACAGTTCGGCGGCGACAACACCCAGTCGGCTGGCAAAGGTCTTAACGACGTCATCCACCACATCCCGCAGCCGGCCGCTCGCCGCCTCGACCGACAGATCGGAAGCTTTGTCGACGAAGGCTGAGGGTCGCCAGACCTGTCTCTCGGTCGGCGGCTCCTTGAAGGGCACGATGGCTCCAGCCGTTATGCTGTCGACGCCGCTGAGCAGGCTGGCATCCCAAGCGCGGGTCGGGTCCTGCAAGACGCCGCCCACCCGAGCCTCGCTGATATGGAGTTGAGGCCGCAGCGCTGTCAGCACCCAATCGGGCAGCTCTGACGTCACGGCCCAATACTCTTCGTTCCGAATAATCAGAGCGTCCAGAGCGCCGGACGGGTCTCGCAGAACTGCGGCGAGACCGCCGTCCTCATCAAGGCGGATCGCCACATAACGACCCCAGACTTGGTCGATCAGAGCCTCCGGCGTATCGATCTCTCGCGACCAAGCCGGTCCACGCCGAAACACGTCGCCAATCAGTCGCCAAGACCCAAAAGATTCAACGCCGAGCGATGGCCCAGGTCCGACTGCCAAGGTGACCCTCGGACTGAGCGCTTCCCTTCGCCACCCCTGGGCGTCGACGATGGCCTCGAAGCGACGCATCCCATCGCCTGGATCTCGACCTGGTCGCGAGGCGATGAGGGTGAAGGGCGTCATCAGACGGTGAGGATGGGCGTGTAGCGCGACACGCGATGGAGGTCGTCGCCGATGACGACATCTCCGATCTGCAGCCAGCAATGGGCGGCGAAGGGCCAGGTGCGGACACCGAAGACCCAGTCCGCCGCGATGGCCTGCTCTTTCAAATAATGCAGCAGCATAAAGCTTCGGTGCAGGCAGACGCCTTGGCGCGGCGTCAGCGGCAATCCTGATCGGTAGGCTGAGACGCAGGCCTGTAGATCCAGCATCGTCGGCGTCTGCGTCAGCGCCGGTCGCTTGATCCGGCGCGCGCGAGCGATCAGGTCGGAAAACCGACGCCCATGATAATACCGGCTGGATAGGAGCGCGCTGATGACAAAGCCGAGGCCGACCGGGCTCGAGGGAACATCAAAAGAGGAGATGGCGGCTCGCGGCGCCATTGCTGTTGGTCGCAAACATGGGTCCGGATCCGTATGCGCCAATCCGGCCGACGCCAAGAGCGTCAGGACGTCGGGCCCTGCGAGACCGATCCTCCCCCCGCCTTCGTCGGTGACGGCTGAAGCCGCCCCGACCAAACAGAGATAGGCGTCGCGCTGGACATCCAGGGCGACGACATCGTCGTCGATCCAGGCGAAATGAACGTTAGACGGCAGAAAGGCGTGCATGGAAGAAACCCGTCAGGCGACCGTCTTTGGGACGGTCGCCTGGGTGTCAGCCGACCGAATGGGCCGGCTGCATGTTCAGTTCGATCTGCTCGCCCGGGAAGCCTTCCGTCAGGCGACGGGCGGCGCCGAGAACGAGGATGCTGAAGGGTTTCATAATGAGGTCTCCTTGGTGGGACTGCCGGAAGTGGCGATCGAAGGAGACGGCGAACGTCATCACGAGTGAAGCTATATCCGGAATATATTGAAACGCAGGGGCGGCCATAGGGCCGCCCCTGACGCTCAACCGACGGCGCGGGTCGGTTGCAGGTTCGGCTCGATATCGGGACCGAAGGGGCCGCCGTGGGTCAGGGTCTTGGCGCTGCCCAGGACGACGAGTTTGAAGGGGGTTGTCATAATGGTCTCCTTTCACGCCACGGGATGTGGCGGCGTTAGTGAGACCCCGACCGACACCCGAATGAAGCTATATCCGAACTATATTCACCGGCCCGGTTTGGGGCGGCGCGATCTGAGGGATTGAACCCCGTCCGCGAGCCAGAGCTTGGCCTCAGCGTCGCGGGCGTCCGCATCTTGGATCAGACGTTCGAACATCGCTTCGACGGCGGTGATCAGCGTGCGCGGATCTTGATCGAGAATCCGGTCGCCCATTACGGCATCGTAGTTCTGCAGGCCGATCATCAAGATGGTCATCAACTTGTTGTCGGCTGTTCGCCGCGCGAAGTGAGGCGAGCCGATCATAAGGGCGCCGAGGAGCGCGAAGGCGTCGCTGCCTGTCACTTCGCAGAAGCGATGGATATATTCGAGGTTGGGCTTATTCCGTCCCGCCTCGAAATGCTGATAGGTCCGCAATCCCATATGCATGCGCTCCGCGGTCTCGCGAGCGCTCAACCGCTTGAGACGGCGGATGGCTTTGATCGCCTGAGACAGAAGGCGTCCGTCACGCAACGGGTCAGGCGCGGTCCTCGGCATCCCTCTGTCTCCTTAGCGGTCGTGTCGTCCAAGCGTGAGGATGGTTGATCAACGTCCAGTTGCGATTTTTAGGAACTATTCGCAACAGGCGCTGGCGCTGAAAGTCGGTCTGGCGAACAAAACCTGCGCGTCAGCGCGCACAAGACCGGGCTTAAAAGCTCCTCTGAAACGCCAAGGGCTGTCGTGATCCCTCAGCACACGGATAGTCGCCGAACGACGGTGATTCGAGGCTCCGATGGTACGTGATCGCGATCCCTTCTCGACAGCGCTTGAAGATTTGCGGGGGCGGCTGACGTCCGGCGTTTACGCGGGCGGCGCACCCGTCGTGATCTTGGATGAAGCCAGGCGTCTGAGGTTGTCGACGACCCCGATCCGGGAAGCGCTCGCGTGGTTGAGCGGCGCAGGTCTTGTCGAACATGTGCCTGCCGGCGGGTATCGCGCGTCAAGGATCGAGGCCGGTGTTGTTCGTGATCGCTACCGTTTCCGAAACGACTGCCTGCAACTGAGCTTGCAGCGGTTCGTGGGCCAGTGGACGCCACAGGCGGCCTTATCTTGTCCCGAAGAGCTCTTCGATTGGATCGTCGGTCGCGGCGGCGATCTCGCCCTTGCGGAGGCCTACCATCGTGTCGCTTTTCATCTGATGCGACTGCGAATGGCCGAGCGTCAGGTTGTTGGCGATCCGGCGCCAGCCTTTTCGGCGATGACGCAAAGCCTGGCGGAAGATCGGATCGACGTGTTGGACAATCTCATCCGGGACTACCATCACGATCGCATCGCAGCGTCGATCGCTATCGCCTTCGAAGCGGACCAGTCGCCGCTTGATCCAAGCTGAAAGCGATGTCTCCGGACCCTGTGCACATCGATCTCATCTCTCTGCGTTGGTCGATGGCGGTCGCGCGGTCTGGCGGCTTTCGTCCAGCGGCGGCTGCGCTGGGCGTGGAGCAGTCGGCCATCAGCAGGCGTGTTCGTCGACTCGAGGATGAACTTGGCGTGTCGCTGTTCCATCGAAGCGCCAGAGGCGTCTCTCCCACGAACGCGGGAAGACGCTTCCTCCGGCGCGTCGAAACCCTGTTGGACAGCCTTGGGTTAGCGGTGGCCGATGCTCAACTCGCTGGCAGCGGCAAGCTCGGCCTTTTGCGGATCGGCCTGACCTTCTCGCTTCTTGGGGAAACGCTCTATCATTTGATCGCGCGGTTTCATGCGGCCCACCCGCGCGTCCAGATCGAGATGGTGGAGGGGCGGGCGGAAGATCATCTCCAGGCCGTGGCGGACCAAAGGCTGGACATCGCCGTGCTGCCCGCCGGCATGACTGTGACGGGCCTCGACATGTCGATCTTATGGCGGGAACGCCTGTTCGTCGCCGTTCCGCAGCATCATCGCTTGGCGTCGCTCGACATCATCACGCCCGAGCATCTCCGTGGCGAGCGGTTGCTCATAAGCGCTGGCGATATCGGGCGTACGACCTTCGGTTTGCCGGACGCCGCCCCAGACTTCGGAGTCGTGCTGCAGGAGGCCGGGGCGGCGGTCCTGCTCGAGCAGGCTCGGATGGGGCTCGGCGTGACGGTGCTGGCGGCAGGCTCGCTCAAAAGTCTCCGGCCCGATCCGGATCTGGTCATTCGACCCTTGGCTTTGGATCTGGACCTGCCCTTGATGGTCGCCGCGGCGTGGAACGCTGGGAACGACAATCCCGCGCTACGCCGCTTCGTCAGCGCTTCCCGGCGTCCTCCAGCCGTGACCTCGCCGGTTTGAGGGCAGCCAGGCCGCAGATGGAGAACGTCACAGAGCGGCTTTTGGGAGTTTCATGTCGTGCGCCGCGTCTGGAAACGCGCCTTTTGGGCGGCGAACGAACGATCCGTCGCCATGAAACGGCTCAGCATCGGGCCGACCAATTGCTGAGGAGCCAGGTTTGCACCGTCGGCGGACGCGAGAAGTTCAGCGTAGAGAACAAGGTCGCGGTGGATCTCAGCCGGTAGCTCTAAAGTCAGTTTCACGGGCGTATCGTCCTGGAGGCCCGCCAGCTTCAACGTGCTCATTTCAGTCTCCTGCCGCCTCTATCGAGAGCGGTTCGGTCAAGATTATCGAGAAGAGGTGGCCGGGGCGAACCGTCAGCCGGGGTGGCAGGGACAGGCCTTGGGCCAGGACGTCGCGCCCGATCTGATCCACCCCCGATCCGACGCCCTCCCTCAGCGAACGCACCAGACGGTCGTCGTCCCCACCGTCGGTCGCAGCCGCGCTTACGGAGAGAAGGGTCGTCAGGCCTGCGGCGCGCCAGCGTTCTCTCCATCGGTCGTCGACGCCATCCTGCAGGCCGGCGTAGCCGTGAGCATCGCTGGCGGCTACGTCGCCAAGGCGCACGCGGCGCCCGTCCGGCAGGATTAGGCTGTTCCAGACGACCTTGAGGCGCGACTGCCCTTGGCCCACCTGCGCGTCATAGGCGCCGATGAGCCGAGCGCCGCGGGGAATGACGACGGTCTCACCGGTGCGACTATCCAGAACGTCTTCCAACACCTGGCCCAAGGCGGCGCCGGGAAGATCGGATCTGAGGCCGGTGATCAGGCCTGCGGAGATCACCGTCCCTGGCCAAAGCGTTGCGGCCGCGCCGGCCTGCACCGGCATCGGTGGCGATAAGGGGGGCGTATCAGCCATCGCCGGTCCAGCTGTCGCCGGGGCGGCTGCCGAGTTGCTCACGCCGACAAAAAGCGCGCTCGTGACGGCCGCCTCCTGCATTTGAAGATCACGCGCCAAAGCTTGGAGACGCGCCGTTTCGGCCGGATTCGGCGAAGACGGGGTTGCGGCGGCTAGGCTGGCCTGCGGGTCGGTTGCGATGTTGGCCTCATCTTGGCGCTGGTTCTGCAGCATCGCCCGGCCGAGATCGCCGGGCAGGGGAGGGCCAAGCCGCGGACCGCTATAGGTGTCGGGAAGCATGCGTACCTGTTCGGGCGTCGTTTCGGCCGGTCGGTAGAGTTCAGGCTCGACCGAATGACCGGATCCACTCTGTCGCAGCGCCAGGATCAGCAGGCCTCCGCCGAGAACGGACAACATGCCCCCGCCGATCATCAGCGCCTTGCGCGACAGGCGCATGACCTTGGGGGCCGAGGGCCGTAGCCGCATGGCGTGAGCGACCTCGTCCGCAGTCTGCATCTTCAGGTTAGCGTCGGTCATCGTGCCGCGCCTCGCCGCTCAATACGGACGACACGCTGTTGACGGCCTTCGACGAGCCGCAACTCCGCTGTGTCAAACAACCGATCAACGACAATGCGCCGGCCCAGGACGCGATAGTTCGCCAGGACGGGATCCGACGTTTCGGCGCGCTTTAGAAAAAGCGGTGGGAGGGCCGCGCGATCGAATTCCGGATCGAACTCGATGAAGACGCGCGTTCCGTCGTCGAACACACGCGTCGGACGCCAGGGAACGCGATCTCCGGACACCACATAGGTGAAGTTAAGCCGGTCGACGTCGATCAGCGGTTCTGTCTGACGGGTTGCCGCAGCCTTGGCGACGCGTTGCAGACCCAAGGCCTCGTCTTGAGGATAGCGCCATGTGACCGAGGCCATATAGACGTCCGGTCGGGCCTGGAGTTCGATCAGATAAGTCCGTTGGTCCGTATGAAGCACTAGATTGGTGGTGAGATCGGCGCGTGTCGGTTTGATAAGCACATGGGTGCGCGCCTGGTCGCCGGATCCGCTGACCGTTTCTCCAATGATCCAGCGCGCGGTGTCGCCTGCGGCGATCGCGCCCTCGCCCGACAAGGTCTCGCCAGGCTGGAGGGCGATGTCGGTGATCCGTTCCGGCGCGGCGTAGACTTGGTAGAGGCTGTTCGGTGAATAGACATAGACCTGCGCTGCGGCGTCATAGTCAGCGCTATCGGGCTGTATCCGAGCGGCCTGGTTGGCCTCGCGGATGCGCGTTTCGGGCGGGCGATCGTCTTGAGGTCCGGCCGTGATCGGTGTGATCGCGGGACCGGTGGCGATGGCGACCTCCGGCGCCGACAGTGGCAACGCCTCCACTTGAAGCGCCGCACCAATCTCCGGGCCGGCGACAAGCACCGCCGGTGACAGGGGAGCGTTGGGCGTCGTGGTGCAGCCGCCGACGATGAGAACGGCGACCAAGGCCGTCGAATGAAGGCAAGACATCAGGAAAGCTCCTTGGACCAGTTGAGAGCCTGGACGTAGACGCCCAGCGGGTTGCGTCTGAGCGCGTCAGCCGTCCGGGGCGGCTGGACGGCCACGGTGAGAATGGCGCTCCAGCGACTTGTCTCTGAGAGTTGGCCGTCGACGAAACGCCGTTCTACCCAGGCGACCCTAAAGGATGAGGGTGAAGCGCGGATCACGCTGGAGATCTCGACGCTGACCTGAACGCGGCCGATCTCCGCGAAGGGATCGTTGCGACGGGCATGGTCCGACAAGGCCTGGGCGCCGGCGTCGGTTGCATAGTCATAGGCCCGCAGCCAATTCTCGCGCACGACGACGGGATCTGCGGATATGCCCCGAACCTGTTCGATGAACCGACCGAGATGCCAAGCGATCTGGGCGTCGTCGGGCCGGGCGCCCTTGATCGCGGGGCCGACGGCTACGGCGTCGCCACGGCCATCGACCTCGACGATCCAAGGCGTGATCGTGCCGCGCGCGGACTGAACAACGAGGGCGCCGGCCAGGACGGCAGTCGTCGCCACTGACAGTAGGGCGATCAGGCGCCAGTTTCGCGCCTGGACCCTGGCGGAGCCGATGCGGTCGTCCCACGCCTGGGCGGCGCGCTGATAGGGCGTGACCGGAGTGGGGGTTTCACCATAGTGGGCCGAGGCCCGTTTGAAGGGGGTCATCAACGATCCTCCGAAAGAGAGACGGACGCGCCGCCGCCGCTGCGGTCGCCAGAGCGGACGGCGTGGATGGCGGTGGAGAGGCCGCGGCTTACGGCCTGACGCTGAGCCATGGCCTTGGCCCAGGCGGGCTCAGGCGTGGCGGCCCGATCCGCCTTGTCCGCGGGAGCCAAGGCTTTAGAGGCCTCACTTGGCGCGGGCGCATACGTCGGGTGCTTATTGGGAGTGGCTGCCGCCTCTGAGCGTGTTCCAGGTTCCGATGACCCGGCTTGGGACTTTGACGCGGCGGGAGACGCGTCCGCGCCCACGCCCGCTTCTGCGCCTCGGCCGTGGCTTGCCTGCTGAGCCGGAGCCGAACCTGCAGTCGGCGCTTGGCGGGCGGACGAGGGTGGACCGCTTGCCGCTCCGCTTTGTGGACCGCTCGGATTCGACGGGGTCGAACCCCCGCCGCCGGAACCCCCGCCTCCGGAGCCGCCGCCTCCGGAGCCGGTCGAACGCCGAGAGGCGCCGGCGCCGCCTGTCGCGGCGCGCGAAGCGGCCGCGCCCGCCCCGGCACGACCGGCCAGACTCGATCCGCCTGCCGCCGCCATCCGCACGCCGGCGGCGCCGGCCATGGCAAGACCGCCCACGGCGAGCCCCGCTCCAACCGCCGATCCCGCCCCGAGCTGCGGCGCGCCGGAGACGAGGCCGGTGGCGATGCCTGGACCGAAGATGCTCAGTCCCATCAGGGTCAGGGCTGCAAGAGCGATGGCGAGCACATCCTCCAAGGTGGGAGCGGCCCCCGCGAACTCGCGCGTGAAACTGTCGAACAGGGTCGAACCGATACCGACGATCACCGCCAGAACCAGGACCTTGACCCCTGAGGCGATGACATTGCCCAGCACCCTTTCGGCCAAGAAGGCGGTCTTGCCGAATAGACCGAAGGGTACGAGGACGAAGCCGGCCAGGGTGGTCAGCTTGAACTCGATCAGGGTGACGAAGAGTTGGACCGCCAGGACGAAGAAGGCGATCACCACGACGAGGAAGGCGACCATCAGGACAAGGACCTGAACGAAGTTCTCGAACAAACCCGGAAAGCCCGAGAGGTCCGCCGCCGCCTCAAGAAGGGGTTTGCCGGCGTCGACGCCGATCTGGGCCAGGCGGCCGGGGCGCATGAAATCCGCGTTGGACAGGCCAGAGCCGGAGGCTTTTAGCCCCAGGCCCGAGAAGCTGGCGAAGACGATATCGGCGAGCCGCTGGAAATTGCCGATCAGAAAGGCGAAAAAGCCGACGAAGAGCGTCTTCTTGACGAGGCGCGCGACGACGTCGTCGCCCTGACCCCAAGCCCAGAACAGGGCAGCCAAGGTGACGTCGATCACCACCAGGGTCGAGGCGAGAAAGGCGACCTCGCCGCCGAGCAGGCCGAAGCCGGAATCGATGTAGCGATCAAAGACCTCGAAGAATCGATCGATAACGCCCACGTCGTTCATCGTCCTGACTCCTCGGGCGAAGCCGCTGCCGTCGGCCGCGAAGTCTTGCCGAAGAAGCGCTCGCGCTGGGCGGCCCAGGTCGCCTGGCAGACAGGATCGGAGGGACCGGCTGAACCAAGCGCCCGACAGCGCGCCAAGTCGGCGCGCACAGTTGAGTGGGCGCGAACTGAGGTGGTCGTCTGCGGCACGCCGCCGCCGTCCGCCGCCGCGAGGAGGGCGGCGGCGATCGCAGCGACGGCGATCGCGATCGTAGCGACACCCATGGGGTTTGCCCGGATCACCGCCGGTTCTCAGGGGCAGGCTCATGCGCGCCCATGAAGCGAGCGAACCGGGCACGGGCGTCGGCGCGGGCGGCCGCCCGGTCCGCCGCTTCCAGCGCCTGGGCGCGCCCTTGGGCCGCGACAAGGGCGGAGAGATCGGCGAGTTGCCCAGCCTGAAGCGCCAGCAACTGGTTCCCCGCCTGAGTGACCTGCAGGGCGCCGACCGCGCCTTGGCTGGCGGTGACCAGTCGATCCCGTTCGATCTGGGTCTGATCGAACCCCTTGACCACGACGGCCTGCACTTTCAGGGCGTCCTCGAGACCGGAGACGGACGCCTGCCAGCGATCCTCGGCCCGGGTGATCAGAGCTTGATCGCTCGTCGACAGATTGCTCATCCGGTAGCGGGCGTCGAAGGCCCTTTCGATGTCGGCGACATCATAGGCGAGGCCTTCCGCTTCCCGCATCAACTGGCGTGTCCGGTCCATCTGCGCCTGAAGCGCTGCGAGCGACGAGACCGGAAGACTGGTGAGGTCGCGAGCCTGGTTGGCCAGGGCAAGGGCCTCGTTCTGCAGCGACTGGATCTGGTTGTTCACGGACTGTAGCGACCGCGCGGCCTGGAGGAGGTTCTGCGCATAGTTGGCGGGATCGTGGACGGCGACCTGAGCGGTCGCGTCCCTTGGGGCGAGCGCCAAGCCAGAGGCTGAGACGAGGGCGATGGCGGTGAAGGCGGCGGACAGGCGCAAACTCATGACGAAGGCTCCATGGACGAGTTGAAGGGGGGCGGGGTCAGACCGGGTAGGAGATCGGCCGCCCAGGGCAGGCCGCGCTCGTGAAGCCATGCGGCTGCGAACCCGGATTGTCCGTGTTGAGCCAAAAGCCGGGCGATGGTCGCCTGATCCTCGCTCGAGGAAGCGGCGCATAAAGCCAGGGCGACGGGGCCAAGGCCCAGTTCGAAGAGGCGGTCGCCAACGCGCGACTGAGCGTAATATTCTCGCTTGGGCGTGGCCTGAGCGAGGATGTCGATCTGGCGATCGCTCAGCCCGAACTGGCGGTAGATGGTCTGGATCTGAGGCTCCCGAGCCCGGGCGTTCGGAAGAAACACCCGGGTGGGGCAGCTTTCGATCAGCACCGGCGCCAAGGCGCTCGAGGCGATGTCTGACAGGGATTGGGTGGCGAAGACGACCGACGCATTCTTCTTGCGCAGGGTCTTCAACCACTCGCGCAACTGGGTTCCGAAACTGGCGTCCTCCAGCGCGAGCCAGCCCTCGTCGACGATGATGAGGGTCGGTCGCCCGTCGAGCCGCGCTTCGATGCGGTGAAAGAGGTGCGCGAGAACAGCGGGCGCTGCAGCCGATCCGGCCAGACCCTCGGTTTCGAACACCTGGACGGCGCCGGTTCCGAGGTGTTCGAACTCGCCGTCGAGCAGCCGGCCGTGCGGGCCGGCCAGGGTGTAGGGGGCCAAGGCCTGTTTGATCTCTTGCGACTGAACCAGGGCGGCGAAGCCCGTTAGGGTGCGCTGACTGGCAGGCGCGCCCGAGAGACTTTCGAGGGCGCTCCACAGCCGGTCCTTGAGGTCGGGCGTGACCGGTATCCCTTCGCGACGGATAAGGTCCGCGAGCCAGGCGACCGCCCAGTTGCGCTCGCCGGGATCGTCGATCCCTTTAAGCGGCTGAAGGCTCAATCCACCCTGATCCTCTGTCAGGGCCGCGCCGAGATCATGGAAGTCGCCGCCCATGGACAGGGCGGCGGCGCGGATCGATCCGCCGAAATCAAAGGCGAAGACTTGGGCGGCGGGATAGCGCCGAAAGGACAGAGCCATCAGGGCGAGGAGCACGCTCTTGCCAGCGCCGGTCGGGCCCACGACCAGAGCATGGCCGACATCCCCGACATGGGTGGTGAAGCGGAACGGAGTCGAGCCTTGGGTGCGGGCATAGAAGAGCGGCGGGCCGTCGAGGTGAGCCGCGCGGTCCGGCCCAGCCCAGACTGCCGACATCGGCATCATATGGGCCAAGTTCAGGGTGGAGATCGGCGACGAGCGGACATTGGCGTACAGATGGCCAGGGAGGCCGCCGAGCCAGGCGTCCACGGCGTTAAGGGTCTCCACAGTACAGGTGAAATCCCGCGCCTGGATCAGCTTCTCTACTTCGCGAAGCCGGGCGTCTGCGACGGCCGGATCGGCATGCCAGACCACGACGGTGGCGGTGACGATGGCGTAGCCAACCCCGTCTGCCCCAAGATCCTGCAGGGCTTCGTCGGCATCGATCGCTTTGTTCCCAGCGTCGCTGTCCATCAGGGCGGAGGCCTCGTTGGTCATCACCTCCTTAATCAGGGCGGCGATCGACTTGCGCTTGGCGAACCACTGCCGGCGGATACGGCCGAGCATCTTGGCGGCGTCGGACTTGTCGAGGCAGAGGGCCCGCGTGGACCAGCGGTAGGGAAAGGCCAGGCGATTCAGCTCGTCGAGCAAGCCCGGCCAAGTCGCGGTCGGGAAGCCGGTCACGGTCAGGACCCGCAGATGCGCGTCGCCCAGTCGTGGCGCGAGGCCGCCGGCGAGGGGGCTGTCGGCGAGCAGCCCGTCCAGATGCATCGGGGTCTCGGGCGGCCTCACCGTCTGAGGCTTCGGTGAGACGGCGCCGTGGAGAAAGGTCAGGGTCTCGGTGTCGTTCAGCCAGCCGATGTCCGGGAAGGCGGCTTCGATCTGGGCCAGAAGGCGATCGGTCCGGTCCACAAAAAGAGCCAGGTGTTCGCTTCCGGCGGCGGCGCCACGCGGACGATCGGCGTATAGCCACTGTTCGAACTGGCGGGCTTCCTCGGCCGGCGGCATCCAGGCTAAGGTCAGAACATAGGCGCTCTCGTAGTGGGCGCCTTCAGCCAGGAAGTCGGCCCGCCGTTCGGCGTCGACCAGGGCTGAGGCGGGATCAGGGAAGAGGCTGTCCGGATAGTCGGCGGTCGGGACGCGTCGCGCCTCAACGAACAGGGCCCAGCCTGAGCCGAGCCGGCGAAGCGCGGTATTGAGCCGGGCGGAGGCCGCGACCAGTTCGCTCGGCATGGCGGAATCGAGGTCCGGTCCACGGAACCGGGCCGAGCGCTGGAGGGCGCCGTCCTTGTTGAGGACGACGCCGGGCGCGACCAGCGCGGCCCATGGCAGAAAGTCCGCAAGCCGTTTGGGGCGGCGGGCGTATTCGCGAAGCGCCAGCATCTCAGGCGTCCAGATAGGTCGGAAGACGCAGGTGACGCCGGGCCACCTCGACGAAGTCGGGGTCGCGCCGGGCGGCCCAGACCGCCAAACCGTGTCCCAGCAGCCAGACGGCCAGACCGGCGAGCCATAGGCGCAAGCCCAGACCTAGAGCGGCGGCCAGGGTACCGTTGACGATGGCGATGGCCCGAGGCGCGCCCGCGAGCAGGATGGGTTCGGTGAGGGCGCGATGCAGGGGCGCCGTGTAGTCGTCGGGCAGGGTCTCGGCCATCAGACCAGGGCTCCGCCGCCGAACGAGAAGAAGCTTAGGAAGAAGGAGCTGGCGGCGAAGGCGATCGACAGGCCGAAGACGATCTGGATCATGCGCCGCGCGCCGCCTGAGGTGTCACCGAAGGCCAGGGTCAGGCCGGTGACGATGATGATCATGACGGCGATGATTTTAGCGACCGGTCCCTCGATCGATTCGAGGATGGATTGGAGCGGCGCTTCCCAAGGCATGGATGAACCGCCAGCGAGCGCGGGGGAGGCGGCGGCCAGCACCATAGCGAGTTCGATGGTGGCGATAGCGCGACGCGACAGAATTTGGGTTTTGGGGCGAGACAGGCGACGCATGGAGGACTCCTTTGGTGAGGTGGGGGTCAGGGGTGGAAGGGGATGAGGCGATAGCCGCCATCGGCGCCCAGGCCGTCGACGGCAGCCAGTTCGACCAAACGTCGCGCAGCGCCCCGGCCGGCGAGAACGGCGATCAGGTCGATAGTTTCGGCGATCAGGGCGCGAGGCGCGGTCAGGACGGTCTCGAGTGTCAACTGCTCGAGCCGAGCGAGCGCGCCCAAGGCAGAGCCGGCGTGGAGGGTGCCGACACCGCCGGGGTGGCCGGTGCCCCAGGCCTTAATCAGGTCTAAGGCCTCGGCCCCTCGCACCTCGCCGATGGGGATGCGATCGGGACGAAGCCGCAAGGCGGAGCGAACAAGGTCGGACAGGGTGGCGGCCCCCGCCTTGGCCCGTAGCGCCACAAGATTAGGCGCGGCGCACTGCAGCTCGCGGGTGTCCTCAATCAGGACGACGCGGTCGCCGGTCTCGGCGACCTCGGCGAGCAGCGCATTGACGAGAGTGGTCTTGCCCGTGGAAGTGCCTCCGACCACGAGGATATTGCGGCGCTTGGCCACGGCGTGGCGCAGATGCTCGGCCTGTACGGCTGACATGACCCCGGTCTCGACATAGGCGTCGAGCCGAAAGATCGAGACGGCCGGTTTGCGTATGGCGAAGGCGGGCGCGGTGACGACCGGAGGCAGGAGACCTTCGAACCGTTCGCCGCTGGGCAGTTCTGCCGAGACCCTGGGGTGTTCGGCGTCGACCCGGGCGCCGACATGATGGGCGACCAGGCGGATCAGTCGCTCGCCGTCCGACGCCGACAGCCGCGCCTTGGTGTTGGCAAGCCCTGCGCCCAGCCGATCGATCCAGATGTGACCATCCGGGTTCAGCATGACCTCAATGACGTCGGCATCTTCGAGGAGGGCGCCGATCGCGGGGCCGAGCGCGGTCTGCAGCATGCGCAGGCTTCGGTCGTTGGTCATCGGCAATCTCCCGTCTTGGGGATCGCCGGGCGATCCGCACGGGCGACTAAGGAGAGCCGATCTGGCCGCGCTGCAATAGAGACAGGCGCAGCGTAGGGGGCTGGCGTAGAATGACAGGCGTTCGGCGGGGGCGGACCAGCAGCCGTCCATTTGCGCGGAAACTGACGCCCTCGATTCCACGCGGCCGTCTGACGTCTGCGATCACGCGGCCTGATCCGGATCGTCGTCCGAAACTTCACGTGCAAACGATCGTCCGGCCGCAAGCCGCCGACCCAAGGCGTCGACAAAACCCTGGTAGCGTTCGCGTCCCTTCACCCTGGCGGCTTCCTGGGCGCTATCCGGCATCGGCGGGGTCGCGGTCAGCCAGAAGCGGATGAAGAGCGCCAGCATCTCGACGGCTATTCCGAGATCCCTGTCGAGACGATTGGCGCGACGTTCGATCCGGTCCAGTCGCCGACCGAGATCGGCCGCCTTATCCTCGGTCGCGACAGGGCTCAGAAAGCTGGCGATCGCAGCCTCGGCCACGGTGGATTTCGGCACGGCGCGCGCTTTGGCATAGCTTTCCAGCGTTTTGAGCAGAGCCGGATCGAGGTAGACGGTGAGGAAGGGCTTGCGCATGGACCGGGCCTAGAGCGGGATGCCGTCGTCGGGATCGAGCGCCGCCTGCCGAGCGATACGGCGCGGGTCGAGCAGATCCGGCGTCTGCGTCGGGTCTTCGTCGCCTTCGCCGATCTCAGGCGGCGAGGGCTGCGGGTCGGTCGGCTCGACCAGATCCAGCTCGGGCTCCTGACGGGGGCCGCCCTCCGCCGCCCCGTCGGCCCAGGCTCCGGTTTCGTCCTTGGTCGCGGAGCCGGCCACGGGGGCGGCGGCGTTGACCAACTGTTCGCCAGGCTGTTCAGAAAGTGACCTTATGTCGGTGGGAGCCGGCGCGGGCATGATCCGATGATTGAGCGCGCGGTCGAGATAGTAGCGCACCTTGGTCGCGCGGATCGGCGCGCACCCCGAGACCATGACAAGGGCTTGGTCGGCGGGCAACTGCATCACCTCGCCGGGCGTCAGGAGGGGACGCGCGGTTTCCTGGCGCGAGACCATAAGATGACCGAGCCAAGGCGAGAGGCGATGGCCCGCGTAGTTGCGCATCGCTCTGAGCTCTGTCGCCGTACCGAGGGTGTCGGAGATCCGCTTGGCGGTGCGTTCGTCGTTGGCGGCGAAGGCCACGCGCACATGGCAGTTGTCGAGCAGGGCGTTGGAAACGCCGTAGGCCTTTTCGATCTGGTTCAGCGACTGAGCGATCAGAAAGGCCTTGATGCCGTAGCCCGCCATGAAGGCTAGGGCGCTTTCGAAGAAGTCGAGCCGCCCGAGCGCGGGAAACTCGTCCAGCATCATCAAGAGGCGGCGTCGTCCCTGACGGGCCTGAAGATCTTCGGTCAGCCGGCGACCGACCTGGTTGAGCAGGAGCCGGATCAGAGGCTTGGTCCGGCTGATGTCGGAAGGGGGCACGACGAGATAGAGGCTCAAGGGTTGGGCGGCGTCCACCAGATCGCCGATGCGCCAGTCGCATCGGCGCGTGGTGCGCGCCACGATGGGATCCCGGTAGAGACCGAGAAAGCTCATGGCCGTGGACAGGACGCCGGAGCGTTCGTTTTCGCTCTTGTTGAGGAGCTCCCTCGCCGCAGCGGCGACGACGGGATGGGGGGCGCCGTCCTTGTGGGCGCCGGTCATCATCAGTTTGAGCGTCGTCTCGATGGGCCGGCGTGGATCCGACAGAAAGCCGGCGACGCCTGCGAGCGTCTTGTCGGGTTCGGTGTAGAGGACGTGGAGGATAGCGCCGACCAGGAGGGCGTGACTGGTCTTTTCCCAGTGATTGCGTCGCTCGAGCGCGCCTTCGGGATCGACGAGGATGTCGGCGATATTCTGGACGTCACGGACCTCCCGCTCGCCGAGCCGAACCTCCATCAGGGGATTATAGGCCGGGCTTGCGGGGTCCGTGGGATCGAACTTGACGATCCGTCCGAACCGGGCGCGCCAGCCTGCGGTCAGGGTCCAATTCTCCCCCTTGATGTCGTGAACGAGGACCGAGCCCGGCCAGGTGAGGAGACTAGGCACGACGAGTCCCACGCCCTTGCCCGAACGGGTCGGCGCGAAACACAGGACATGTTCAGGACCGTCGTGGCGTAGATAGCGGTCGGCGAACCGTCCGAGCACCACGCCGTCCTCGCCTAGCAGACCGGCGGCTTCGGCGTCCGTCTCGGTCGCCCATCGCGCCGTGCCATAGGTGGTCGCGTCCTGAGCCTCGCGTGATCGCCACACCGCCAGCGCGAAGGCGCAGCCGATGGCCAGGGCGACGGAGGCGACGATGAAGCCGGCGCCCTCCAGAAAGATGTCCGGCGCGTAGGCGTCATAGACGAACCACCACCAGAAGAAGGCGAAGGGCGGATAGAGGCTGTGATCGTGAAGGCGTAGCCAAGGCTCGCCTAGCGCCGCCTGATAGCCGAGCCGCCAGGCCGTCCATTGACCGGCGGCGATAATTCCGGCCAGGACCAGGGCGAGGACGAGACCAATTTGGCCCCAGAGAATACGACCGGCGGACATGGCGGCTCCTGTGTTGGGTCAGAGGGAAGGACCGCGCCGGCGATCCGGCGCAGGTGGATCGCCTAGGCCGGACCGGCCGAGACCAGACGGCAGGGTCTGACCGAGGTGCCGCTCCATCGCCGGTCGCCAGGGAACAAGGCTGAACCCCGTGCTGTCGTTGATCAGGGCGAAGCGGCCCGAGGCCAGGTTCAGGCGGCGTCGATAGATGTCGCCCTCGCCGAAGACGTCATCCGGCCGACGAGCAAGGCCGGTCTTTGCCGCCACCTCAGCGGCCGCGGCCTCGAGCTCCCGCGCCGTCAGCGTCGCCAGGAGCCGGGGTTTGGCTTTGATCCCGTCGGGGGACCGCTCGGCAAGGCCCTGGGAGACTAGCCACTCACCCCGTTGTTCGAACGCAGCGGCGACCTCCGCGGCGAACCCTGCGCCAGTGGTGGAGTTCAAGGCTGGGCGGTTCGGATCGACCCGTAAGCGGTCGAGCCAGGTCGCGCCCTGGGCGCCGATCTGATCCTCCAGCTTCAGGTCGCTGCGAACGCGCAGATGGGGGTGGCGCAGACGCGGATTGTCCGAGAGGGCGGCCTCGACCAGGGCGCCGACCTTCGGATCGGCCTGGGCGGCGTCGGCGAGAGTGCGGTGATGCATTCGACCGTCGAGGCCTTCGATCAACACAAAGCCCGTGCCCTTCAACTCGTCGTCCAGGCCGCGCGCCGCCACCCGGCCGAGTACGGCTTGAGCCGGTTCTTCATTCGCCCAGCCGTCAGGCGCGAAGGATCGCCCTGAAGCGCGCATGGCGTCATGCATGCGAGCGATGATGTCGCCCTGCCGCGCCAAGGCCTTGAGGGCCGGTTCGGCCTGGGGCGAAAGCCGCCAACGGCCGGCGCCCTCCGATTCCGCCAGTCCCATGGCCTCGAGTTTGCGCAGGCGGGCCAGCCGAACGGGCGACGGCGCGGGCGGTCGCTTGCTCGGGCGGAGATCGATCAGCCCGTGGTTGCGACGCGCCTCGGCGGCAAGGAGGCGGTCGAGCCGGGTCCAGCGATCGGTCCCGACGTCGCGGATCAGACCTTGGACGATCTCGCGTTCGGTGCGCGGACCGAGTTCGCGTTCGACAAGGACTTCGGCGCGGCCCCGCAGACCCTGGGCGATATAGTCTCGCGCGATGACGAGATCGGCGCCGGTCTCATCGACGCCGCGAACGATCAGATGCACATGAGGGTGGGGGGTGTTCCAGTGACCGCCCGCGACCCAGTCGAGCCGCGTGCCGAGGTCGTTTTCCATGGTCCCCACGAGCGCGCGGGTGAACCCCTGCAGGTCCGCCATCTGGTCGGCGTCTTCGGGCGAAACGATGAAACGGAAGTGGTGGCGATCGTTACCGGCGCGGTCGGCGAAGGCCTTGCGGTTCACCGTGTCGCCGTCCGCATCGAACAGCCGACCGGGCGAGCCGTCCCGATCGGTCCCGTCACGCGCCAGATATTTGAGGTGGTCGGCCAGACTGGCTCGGCCCGGGAGCCGACGCACCACTCTGGCCTTCACCAGCACGGTCCGACGTGTGGCGCCGTGGCCGGCCTGGACGGCGGCGGCGCGGCCTCGTCCGAAGGTGCTGGGGCGAGACCCGGGTGATCCGCGTGATCCGCCCGGCTTGCCGCCGGCGCGCTGGGTCGCCGCCTTGATCTGCGACAGTGCGGTCGGGGCGCGCGAGACGCCCCGGTCCCGAATGCGACCCGGTTTCGGCTCGAACTCGTCATCACGGGTCAAGACGCTGACCCTAAGGTGCGTTTTCCTGAATGACTTCCTGCGAATAGGATAGACGACAAGGTGCGCCAGCGAACCACGCCTTGTGGCAAGTCTCTGTCTTGTTGAAGGAATTCTTCCCCAACTCCCGTCCGCACCTTGCGGCTTTTATCTTGCTTCCCTTTCTTCTCGGCTTGGTTGGTCTCCTCTCGTCGTGTCTCCCGCTCCTCCCGAACCCGACCCCACGCCGGTTCGTGGCCTGGCTGGGAGGTGGAGTGATGAACAGGCCTCGTCACCGCGCCGCTCATGGCTGGTCCGCCGATGCAGAAACGACGGGCCGTGGCGTGAACGCGGTTCTGGCCCGAGTCCGATCGACGAAAAGACGATCTGTCGCCGCAGGACCGGTGGGTGACGCCATCTCGACGTGCCCCACGCCCCCGGATCGCTGGTCTTGGAACGGCGTCGCCGCCCCGTCTCGCGCGAGAGATGAGAGGACGCGGCGCACATAGTCGCGCGTCTCGCGAGGCAGTGGGCGGCCGGTCTCGAGGTGGTTTCGGTAACGACCCGGACCGGCGTTATAGGCGGCGAACACTCCCGGTTCACCGAACAGATCGTGCATCTCACGCAGATAGGCGGCGCCGGCCATGATGTTGTCCGCGGGTCGAAACGGATCGGTTCCAAGCCCATGACGGCCCGCCAGGATCGCATAGGTTTGGGGCATCACCTGCATCAGACCCTGGGCGCCGGCATGGGATACAGCGTGGGGATCATAGGCGCTTTCGCGTTCGATCACGGCGCGGATCCAGGCGGGATCCACGTCGAAGCGCTGCGCGGCCCGTGCGATCTCAGCCGCGTACCGGCGCGCGGTCACGACGCCTTGCCCCGGCAGACTGACCTTGGAGGGCGCCGGCAAGGGCTCGGCGAGAAGCGGCGCCGGCATGGTCGCCAGTGCAATCATGACTCCCACAGCCTTCCTCATCTAGACCGCTCCGGTATCCAAATCGGCGTGACATCGGCGATGATCCGGTGGCGGGACACGGGTCCGAAATAGCGACCGTCCAGGGCGTTCGGCCGGTCGGGCGAGACGAGGAAGACTTCGTCTGCGCCCAGGCGACGACACCCGGACCATACCGGGAGCGGTCGGCCGCTTCGGTCCTCGGTCCGGGCGAAGGCGACGACGACACCATCTACACTCACCCTTGTTCCGCGCCGGCAGACTTGGGACGGCGCGACGGCTGCGACCGTCTTCAGGAGCGGCACGCCGATCGGCACATAGCGCCGAGCCGCGAATATGGCGGCTTGAGACGGGGGCGGCGCATAGAGAATCTGCCGGCCTACATCGGGCGTTTTGGGAGGGGACGCCGCGTAGAGGCCGATCGGTGCGCTCGCGCTGGCGTTCCAGACCAGGCGGGGCCGGTGGTCTGCGGTCGAGGCAGCGACCAGGACGAGCCCGCCGATCATCCCTGCCATGATGCGTTGCCGGCTCATGACCGGGCTGCGCGCTGCGCCAGCCACGCGGCGTGTCGCATCCGGTCGTAGGGCGGCGGCGCCCGACCATCGGCCAAGGCCATACTTAATCGCCGCCAATAGTCGGGCTCGATGTCGTGCAGCGCATAGCCCAAAGCCTCGAGCGCGGAGAAGGCCGCCAGCACCGGGCGAGCGAGATCCCAGGTCGCGGCGCGCAGCAGGGGCGCCGCGCCCGGCGTCACGCCGGGCACGGCGATGCGGTCGCGCGCGCGGGCGACCTGAAGGATGTCGAGGCGGCCGGCGGCGCCCACGGTCGTCGTCTCGACCCGCCGCAGATAGGCGAAGACGGCGCCTGGACCGAAGCCCAAGAGACGGTGGCGTCGGGTCAGAAGGCGTTGATCGATCGGCGCCCCGAACGGCACGCTCCATTCCCGAGACGCGAGGCGGCCGGTCGCGGGCTGGTCGTCGCGGACCTCGACCCAGGTCAGGCGGTCCGGGTCGTGGATCGCCGGGCGGACCAGTTTGAGCGGCGGAACCGGCGTCGTCACGACCGTCGACCCCCATCGAGCGGGCGCCGTGCGGGCGAGACGGCGCGGGCGACGGCCGGGTCGGTCGAGACGCGGGCGGCGCGGTCCGCCCAGGCGTTGAGGTCGCTGAGGGCATAGACCACGCGGCCGCCGATCTTACGGTAGATCGGACCGGTGCCGTAGCAGCGATGCTTCTCCAGCGTGCGGCCTGACAGGCCCAGATGGCGCGCGGCTTCAGGGGTTCGCAGGAACCTCGGCGGCAAAGGGGTGTCGGTGTCGGTCATGGCGCGGTTCCTCGTCGGATCGGAGATCGACGCGGGGCGCCGATCCAATGCGCGCAGGATCGCCAATCGACGGCGCCTCCGGCAGTGGGGCGGCGGGCATCAGGCGATGCCCGCCGATCATCGCAGGGCCAAGGCGCCGATGTTAGGGTTACTGGCGGTCGTGGAGGAAGGCGACGGCCTTTTCGGCCTGGCTGGCGGCGGTGAAGATCAGCCGTTTGTCGTTCTTCAGGGCCTTGAGCCAGGACGCGATATAGGCGGCGTGGTCCTCTCTTGGCCGGTCGCAGACGGCGAGATCCGCGCAGAGGAAGGCTGCCCCGAGCTCAGCGATCAGTTCCTCGCGGGCGTAGTCTGGCGACCCGAAACCTCCGGTCAGATCGCGATCCAGACGGGCGGCGTGGCCGGTCCAGTGAACCAGCTCGTGCGCCAGAACGGCGTCATGATCTCGCGCATCATCGAAGGCGTCGTGGGGCGGCATTCGGATCAGATCACGCCTAGGTTCGAAACAGGCGACGTCTCCGCCACGCTGGACCCAAGCGCCGGCCGTTTCGGCGAAGGTCTCGACGCAAGATCCGAAGACCGGCGCCGAGCCGCGTTGGTTGGGCCCCTCAAGGTCCGGATATCGGGCGTCGAGGCCCTCGATCTGAGCGAGGTTGAAGACGCTGTAGCGACGAAGGATCAGTCGTCGGCCGGTGTCGAGGTCAGTGGAGTCGGCGGCGGTATCATCGGCGTCCTGGCTTCTAGGATCGAGCGGCTTGGCGAAGACGATACGGGTTCCGGTCTCGCCGCGTCTGACGGCGCCGCCCAGGGCGAGCACCTGACGGAAGGTCATCCAGACCGGGTGGCTAAAGCCTCTGTGCTGAGCTTGGAGCCAAAGCAGGAGAACGTTGACGCCGTGATAGGGCTGTTTGTTGAAGCGGATGGGCCGAATGGCGGGGCCTGAAGTCCAGGGCCGCGCCCAGGGGCGAACCCCGGTTTCGAGGGATTGAATGATCTCAGCCGTGATCTCGGCGTGGAGATCGGGGCGAGCGGAAGGGTTTGGGCGCGACATGGCGGGCTCCGTCCTGTTCGAGATGAAGGGAAGATGGGCGGCGCCGGGCGCCGCCCATCGAGATCAGTTGCGCGACCAGATCAGGCTGTGGCCGCCGCCTTCGACCTCGACGAGCGAGGCATAGATCGGGGCGGGGAAGCTGGGATCGTCGAGCTTGACCGACAAATAGTTTCGGTTCTGCTGGCTGGTGCGTTTCCAGGCGGCGCCGAACTCGATGGCGCCCGAGAAGATCCGGTAGTCGGGCGCCTTGTCATCCGACTTCTCCGCATTGGGGCGGAAGGCGGCGGACCGCACATTCAGCGACAGGGTCTTGATCGTGCCCGTATAGGCGCCGTCCGACTGGGTGAAGGTTCCGATGGTGGCCATGACGTTCTCTCCTTGCTGCGGGTCGCGCCGATCGCGACCGCGTGGCGATCATCGAACCGGCGCCTGAAGGGCCGGCAGGCCGAGCGCGGCGAGGCCCCGCAGCGCAGCGAAGGACCGGCAGGGGAGAGCATCTTGTCCCGCGAGGAGGGCGAAGGCCGGGGAAGAGGCGAAGCCCGTACGGTTGCCCAGGCCCGGCGGCGTCGGGACAGATCAAGCCAAGGCCGGTTGCAGATCCTGCGTCCCGCGCTGGATGAGAGATCAATGGCTCGTGAGAGGACCCTCGCCATGGATCGGTCGTTGACCCAGAGGCGGCGATGACGACTGACCAACGGCTCTGAATGGCTCGACCGTCAGGCTTCCCCGCAAGATCAGGGAAGATCGAAGACGAAGCCGACGACGGTGGATCTTGTCAGACGTCATCATGTTGGGCAGCGGCCGGAAACGCACCAACCGACAGAACCTTGAGGACCTGTCAGTGGCTTTTGACAACCCGGCTCCCCGCCCCGATCTATGCTTCGCTCGCCAAGCACGAGGGGAGCGCCCCAGACTTGCTCGCCCCGCGTATCGGATCGGGATGGGCGGCACACCGATGTCGATGAGACCGTGTTTCGATCTCAAATAAGGCGGGCGGTGCTGGGGCCGACCTGGCGTGTCGCCCCGTCTAGGCCCAGACGCTGGTGCGGTCGTCCTCCTCGACGCATCCGCCGTCGGTCGGCCTGGGGGACGGTTTTGTACGGTGGTCGCCGGCGGACGGTGAACGACGAGCGGCGCCCGATGACGGCCGCCGTCGCCTTTGCAAACCTGAAGCTAGCGCCAGACGCCGCGCCGGTCGCTGCGTGCGCGCGCCTCGGCCGGTCGGTAGTCATTTGCATAGACCGGATCCAAGATCGCCGGCCCCTCTTCGACCAGCAGGCCGCCGAGGTCGCCAGTGGCGACACGGCAGGTCACCACGCTACTTGATCGTCGGGTCCCCCTATGCCAGCTGCCATTCCGTCGTGGATGAGACGATCGCCATGCCAGCGCTGGGTGTGACCGTGCTGGTCAGCATCGGGGACCGCTGGGTGCCGGCGCTGACCGTGCAGAACCCCAACTACGTGGTCGAACTGCGTCCGTCCGGTCCGGCCGAGTTCGGCCTGCGAGACGAAAATCTGTGCCAGGACAAGCCAGGCTGTCCAACGCGCTTCGCGACAGGGGGGGAGGGGCATTGGCATCCTCGCCTGGTCGTCAATGCAGAAACCTGGCTAGACTGCCTGGCGGCTGCAAAGGCTGTCGCACGGCGTCACGCGGAGGACCGGACCGACGCCGACCGGCGTCTGTTCGCAGCGCATGAGACCCAGATGCTGAAGATCTACCGCAGGCGCTACGAAGAATCCGTGCCCGGATTGACGCGGTCGGAGGCCGGGGAGCGCGAAACGGTCTTTGCGAGCCGCTATGACGAACCGCAGGAACAGGAGGCGGCGGATTGGCGCAGCGACCGCTGCGTCACCCTGTCATGAGCGGCGATGAGAACGACGTGCGGCTCTGTCATGCCGATCATATGGCGCGCCATCCGCAGAACAACTGGGGCACCGTGCGCTACGATCCGCGTTTTGATGTCTATTGGCTGACCGCCGGGGACGCCAAACAGCAGCTCTTTTTCTGCCCCTGGTGCGGCGAAGCCTTGCCTGAATCGCACCGCGACCGCTGGTTCGAGGCGCTTGAAGCCGAGGGTAGTTCGCGTATCGTATCCTGGTGCGGACCGCCGCGGTTCTTGATGACGGATATCGCCTTACGAAGCCGACCGGCCGCCTCAAAAAAGCGGAACAGCACGACGGCGTCCGCCATGTAGGAGATATTGACCAAGCCGGTGGCCATTGTCCCGAGCAGGCCTTGCTGGGGATTAATCAGGAGCGTCGTGACGCCCTTCTGACTGAGATACGAAAGCAATTCGTGCATCTGCAGGACGAGTTGCTGTTCTTCGGGCATCGCGGACATGTAGCCGTTCAGGCTGTCGATGACGATCAGCCGCGCGTTGTTCTGTTCGACCTCGTAGCGGATCAACCACGCGAACTCTCCCGGGGACATTTCGGCGGGATCGATCTGCTGCACGCAGAGATGCTCGGCATCCATATGCGGCTGGAGGTCGACGCCCATTGCCTGGGACCGGATCAACATCGTGCCGATCCGCTCGTCGAATTCGAAGACGGCGGTGCGTTCGCCCCGCTGGCAGGCCGCGTGCACATATTGTAGCGCCAGGGTCGTCTTGCCTGACCCCGCCGGTCCGGTCAGTAGCGTCGATGTGCCCCTGAGCGGACCGCCGGCAAGGAGAGCGTCGATTTCCGCGATACCGCTGGGCGTAGGGTTTCCGACGAAGGGGGCGTGATGTTCCGCGGCGATGAGCCGGGGATATACATCAAGGCCGCCCGTCCGGATGGCCATGTCGTGATAGCCGGCGACAAAGTTGACACCGCGCAGCTTCTGGACCTGCAAACGCCGCCGCGCGGCCCCGAAGGCAAGCGTATGCCTCTCCAGCGTGATGACGCCATGGCAGAGGCTGTGCAGATGCGCATCGCGCTGTCCATTCTCGCCAGTCAGATCGTCCACCAGAACGACTGTGGCGTTCCGTCCGGCGAAGAACTGCTTGAGCAGCAGGACCTGACGCCGGTAACGCAGCGGATCTTGGGCGAGCAGTCGCATTTCCGAAAGACTGTCGAAGACGAGGCGGGTCGGGTTGGTCTGTTCTACCTCGGCCTTAATCAGCTTGACGGTGTTTCCGAGTTCCAGCTCCCAAGGGTGGAGGACGGATTGCTCACGGCCTTCGCCGAATATTTCGTCCGCTGAGGACAGTTCGAAAAGTTTGACGCCGTCTAGCGACCAGCCATGCGAGCGCGCGACTGCGTCGAGCTCCTCGCTCGTCTCGGAGAGGGTCACATACAGGACCTTTTCGCCCTTTTGTACGCCCTCAAGAAGAAACTGGAGGCAAAGCGTGGTCTTGCCGGAGCCTGGCGCGCCCTAAAGCAAATTAAGGCGTGACGCAGGCAAGCCGCCTCTCAAAACCGCGTCCAGCCCCGCATTGCCTGTCGAGGCGATTTCAGTCGAACCGGGCATGCTTTCTCCTTGAACGGCGGATCGGTGCTAACCTCTAAGACAGTGGCGCGCTCCGCTGACAGAGAGGGCCTTGCGAGCGGCGTGCGAACGCGAAAGGACATGTCTCTGGCTTGGGACCGTCACTTGGCTGGCGAGCAGCGATAGACCCCTTTGCGCCTGTCGACCAATGGCAATCAACCAGGTGCACGCCGGGGGAATGTGGCAGGGTCCTTGTGGCGAAAATGGGTTTCGTCAATTCCCGCGATCAGATCCGCGCCCTTCTCCTCGCCCACCAAGGCGATCAACGCGTCGATCTTGGCTTCCATTCGATTGTCATTCTCTTTGGACGAGGGTGACCCGACATAGAGAAAGTAGGCCAAACCGACGACCTGCCAGAGCAGTTGCAGAAACTCGGACTGCCAATTCTCAAAGGTGTCGCGCCCCATCTCGACCAGATAGGGCGATAGCTGGACAGCTTGCCCATGCGACGTCTGATCATCCACATAGGCGAGCCAGCCAAAGCCCCAATGCAGGGCGATCGAGACCGTGAAGAAGGCCAGTGTAATCCAGGCGTAGGCATACTTTTTCAGCATGACCTGACTCCCTCAATCCTGCTTCGGTGAACCCAAGGGTTCGTTCGGCCCAGTCTGTCCTTCCGAACCTCGGGCGTCCGGTGGGCCTTCCTGCTGCCTTCGTGTCGCGGGATCCGGACCCGGCTGGCCGCCTGGTCCAATGCCCCCCGCCGCCAGTTGCTGTTCCGCGGGCGTCGTATCGAGACGCCGACCCCTCGCTACGCCCGGCGGCAATGCGGCTTCGCCTTCTTGATCCGACGTCATCAGGCTCGAAGCTCTCTTTCGACGTCGCTCGCCAAGTTTCCGACCTTCTCGACGGCCCTTCGGAGTTGATCTTCGGTGACCCCGAACTTCTTGGCCCAATCCCGGGCTTCATAGTTTTCGCTTAGGCTGATCCGCTGGCGATCCGGGTTGCCGGTCCGATTTTTGTCATCTGTCATGGGGGCCTCCTGATGAACCGGAAACAGCGAGCGAGCCGTTCCGTTTCCTGTGTCCATTTCTGGTCTATGAGCCGCCCCCGACCATGGGATCCGGTTTCGAGCTCGGCAACATGTGACTGCCGAAGTCAGAAATCCTCGTCACTCAGCCCGCGAGATGCGGAAGGGACAAGACCATCAGCGCTGCCGTCACAACAGCACAGGCAAATACTGAGAGCCAAGCTAGGAGCCGATCTAAGCGGTTCCTGGATAACCTTGCCCGTCGGATTTTAGGACCGGAGAACAGAGCCATTTCTCCAGAATGGCGAAATGGAACTAGCGAATCTCTAACCTACGTTAGCGCCCGAGGATTATATTGACCCTTGTTCTCGGGGCTTGGCTTGAGTGGAAAACACGCGTGCTAACCTTAGTTCAGGGTGAGGGTCTTGATCGCGCCCGAATAGGCGCCGTCCGTGAGGGTGAAGGTTCCGATGGTGGCCATGACAATCTCTCCATTTCAATGTCGGGCCACGCCAGTCGCGGCCTCGATGGCGATCGTCAAGTCGGTCCGGGGAGCGGCCGCAGTCCCGCCGCGCCGGAGGCGACAGGGACCCGAAGTGTCAGCGCAGGACCGGGCCGGCGCGTCTTTCTAGGTGCGCGAGGAGGCCGAAGGCCGGGGAAGAAAGTCGCGCCGCCCGGTTGCGTGTCCGGGAGACGGACCGACCAGATCAAGCCGAAAGAGGTCCGCGCATGGCGGGTCAAACCGCAGGAGAGCGAGATTCAGACACCAACGCCTTCAGCCGGGACAGAGCCTGCACCGGCTCATCCGACCCGTCCGCTCCGCGCCCGCCTCTCCCCGCATGAAGAGGCGGCCGAACAGCGCCCGCCGCTGATGCAATCGTCGGGGGGGGGAGCTGTTCGGCTACCAGGAATCCACATGCTTTCTCAGAGTCGGCCAAGCGAATACCTGTGTCGAAGACCAAATTGACTCAGCGCCGCTCGGTATGATCGGAGCCCATCGGTCACGATCTTCTCGGGATCGACACGTTGGTTATGCGGCAAACGCCTGAACAGCTCTAGGGCTGCGGCGATGTCTCGTCGTCGCTGGAGGACAACGTCGAGCCTCGCCCTCAACGTCCACGGCACGGCACTGTGGCGGTGCTCCAATCCAGCTTTGTCGGCGGAGACGAGGGACGAACGGGTGCATGATCGGATGTCGGCGCGCCGGACAGTGCGAACGACCCTGGCGGCTGAGGATACGGCCGCTTTGGCAGGAGCGCGGCGCAGCGTCGACAAGGCCAAGGTCGGGATTGGGGGAGCGGGGCCCAGTGTGGTGGACCGACGGCTCGCCGGATCTCAATCGGCACATGGCGCGAAACACCTCCTATGCAGACGGGTTCGCACGATTGGGCGAGACGGGCTAATGACATCAGCACTCGACCATTTCGTCGTGCTCAAGACCCTGTGTTCGAGACGGCGATGGCCGAACTCGCGACTGGCCGCAAAAAAATGAGCCGCGAGCAGTTTCAACGGACGCCTTGGTCCGGAATGATCGCCTAGCTGGCCGGGCGAGGCGACTGCTGGTGCTGCACCACCCGCCAGACATCGTGCTCCAGACGGCGATAGGTCGTCGTGCAGACCGCGGCGTAACGGTCTTGGGCATTCGAGACTGAAACGCCATAGGCAATGACGATCCATCCCTCCTGTGGACGTAAGACTTGTTGATCGTCGAACACGACATCCGTCCATTGCGGCGTCCGGCTGACGGCGGCGACCGCGGCCTCGCCTGAGAAGACGTATGGCGCGTCCGGCAGAACCATCAGCGCTTCGGGTGCGATGATCTCGCGATAATGGTCAGGGCTGGCGGTCCACAGACCCCGTTCCGACCCCCACAGGCGTGCATCATCCATGACCGCTCTCCTTGGATGGCCTGGGCCGCGGGGCCGCGGCGTAACCAGGTGTGACCGGGGCGAACTCGGCGGCTTGGCTCTTCGGCGGAGCTGCGTTGAGAGTGAGGGCGTCGGACGCCGCCCCCTCCTTCAACTGCGCGACGCTGAGTATCACCTCATTCTCGCGCATCAGCGGCCGGGCGGCGTCTGCCGCTTGGACGTCGGTGGGGGAAGGAACGGTCACAGTGCGTTCGACCCCTGAAGGGTCGCCCAGTTTGACGGCATAGGTCTTGAATGTCATCGCGGCTCCTTTCTGGGACACCGCACGGGCCGACCGACCGTTCCCACCAAAAGTGCGATCATTGCTCGATCGGCTGTCGACGTCGGGCTGTGTCGAGGGCGAAGCCTTCGGCACGCTCCTACGGCCCGCCCCTTGGGCGGCAGGGCGGCAGGCCCTCTAAGAGGTCGACCCCAATACAGCCTGGCTGCGCACCTTGTCGGAAAATGTGTCCTTCAATGGCGCCTGAAACGGGCCATTCATCGGAAACGCAACCACTCTTCTGTCAAGCTCGACGGTCTACGTCTCCGCGTCCGTCCTCGACCGTTTTGGTCAAAGGTTTAAGCCACTAAGCTCCGCCCTTGCGCGCCTCACCCAACGGATCTGCGCACACGACGGGCCGACGTTGGGCAGAGCCTTCGAACAATTTCGGCCCAGGCGTGCTCTGAAAGTGGCTCGTACGCGGATCGTGTCGTCCGGACCCAGAGGCGGCGAAGATCGATGTCTCGACGTGAAGATGGGATGGCGCGCAAGTTTTTAGAAGCCTTGCGTTGGGGATAACCCGCCTTCTTGCCTCTTTCCCTAGGACTTGATTCATAAACTCGACGCATCATGCCGCCGGGTTCGGGCGGGCCAGTTTGTGGAGTGAGTGATGGCGCGCATCCTGATTGCCGACGACGATCCGTTGTTGCGGTCCTTGTTGCAGCACAAGCTGGCAGCGGAGGATCACCAGATCTTCGCGTCTGAGCACGGAGGCGAGGTTCTGGACATGGTCAAGGATCACGCGCCCGACCTGATTGTTCTGGACGCCATGATGCCGGTGATGGACGGGTTTGAGGTGCTGCGCAGGCTCAAGGCCGGCGCGGGCACGCGCAACATACCCGTGATCATGCTGACCGCGCTAAAGCGTGAACAGGATGTGGTCGGGGGCCTGCAACTGGGCGCCGCCGACTATCTGGCCAAACCCTTCATTCCAGAAGAGCTGGTTCAGCGTATCCGACGGCTTCTGGCGACGCCGCAGACGGAGCAGGGACATGATCGTTCAAGACGTCCCGGTTGAGGTCCGCATTGACCCGACAGCGCTTTATGAAGCGGCGGTCGCGGACCGTCTTGCAGGACGGAACGAAGAGGCGATCGAGAAGCTGGACCGCGTCCTGCAGGCCCGTCCGGGGGATGTCGACGCCCGCCTGAACCGCGGTCTCGCGCTGCTTGCGATGAACCGGTCTGTCGAGGCCGAATCGGATTTCCGCACGGTGCTGGACGTCTCGCCTGATTATGTCGATGCCCGCATCGGGTTGGCCAGAGCAGCGCAACGCCGGGGGGATCGCAAGCAGGCATGGTCCGAGGCGGGCCGGGCGCTGGCCGCCGCGCCGGACCGTCCCGATGTTCAAGTGCTGAGGCAGGCGCTTGGGCTGCCGACCGACTGGCGGGTCGATTTCGACGTCTCCCGCAGTCGCCTCGGCGCGGGCCTGCCGGACTGGAGCGATGCCCGCTTCGCGGCTGTGCGCCGAATACACGACCGCTGGAACTTCGGCGTCGCCGCCGAATGGACTGAACGCTTCGGGCAGGACGATGTCTTCCTGGAGGGTCGATTAGACCATCGGATCGGCGCCGGCGGCGTCTACGTGGCCATGGGCGCGGCGGTAAAAGCCGATTACCGCCCCCAAGCCTCGCTGCGTGCTGGCGCAGACGTTCCTCTGGCCGGCGGGATCAGTGCGACGCTAGATGTCTCTGCTGCGCGTTTCGCAAGCGGAACGGTGCAAAGCCTGCAGCCAGGGTTGGCGGCGGAGCTGGTTCGTGGTCGCCTGCGGCTCGCTGCGCGCTGGATCAATGTCTGGGATGAGATGGACCAGCGTCGGGACGGGTATGCGGCGAGCATCCAGTGGGCGGCCACCGACCGGATACGGTTGCGTCTGGATACCGCCGACGCACCCGAGACTAGCGAAGGCGTTACCGTCGATGTCGGCGCTGTCAGCTTAGGCGCTGAAGTCAACTTGACGGATCAGACCAGTCTGCGTTTTGGTGTCTTAAAGGAGGACCGCGGGGCGTACGACCGCGAGGCGATCAGTCTCGGGCTGGGCTGGCGTTTCTGGTGAGCCTGCTCGCTCTACTGTGGGAAAGCTCGCTGGCCATGACGCTGGCGGCGGTGGCGTGGATGTTCGGGCTAATTATCGCGCGGTTGTTGCGGGAACGCAGCGACGCCCGTCGCGCCGCGGATCAGACCCGCGTACGCACCGCGTTCCTCGACATCCTCGGCGGCGACCTCGAAGCCCTGATGCGATTGAAGCCCTATCGGCGCCGCGCCCGGTTGATGGCCGAGGCCGTGCTGGACGTTTTGGGCCTTATCAGGGGCGCGGAGCGAGAGAGACTGATCGAGGTCCTGGGCGGAATGGGCGTCGCCGACAGGCTGCGGACGCGTCTGGATCGGGGCAGCAAAGCTGGTCGAATCGCGTCGGCTGAGGCGCTCTCCGCTTTTCCAGAGTCGGCGACGGTGGACGTCCTGCATAGCGCCCTTCAACGAACGCGCGACGACGATCTGAGGGTCGCCATCCTGATCTCGCTACTTGATCTCGACGCGGCGCCGCCTCTCAACGCTCTACTGGACGACGTCGCCGCACGAGGGCTGCAAGACTCGCTTTTGTACGAACCGGTCATCCGACGCGCCGCCGAAGCCGCGCCAGCCGAGGCGGTAGACGCCTTCATGCTATCGACCGCACCGGCGGTGACCCGCGCCGTTCTCGCGGACGCTCTAGGCGCCGCGGGCGACTACCGTGCTGTCGAACCCTTAATGCAGAGCGCGGCGATGCCGGAGCTCGAAGTTCGGATCGCCTCTCTTCGCGCGCTCGGCGTCCTCGGCCATCCGGCGGCCGGGCTGGCGATTATGACCGCGATGAAGGACGAAATCTGGGAAGTCCGGTCTGCCGCCTGCGAGGCCATCGGACGCATCGGCCTGATCGAAGCGGCCCCCCTGCTGGTCCAAGCTCTTTCCGATCCCGCCTGGTGGGTGCGGTTTCGCGCCGGCGAAGCCTTGGCCGCGCTCGGTGATAAGGGAATCGCCAGCTTGCGGATAGCGGCGGGCACCGATCAGGATTTGATGCGCCGCGCCGCCTCCCTGGTTCTGGCGGAGCGTGGTCTTTTGGAGGGAGTGGCATGACCCACGACCTGGCCATCCTGCTGGTCGGTTTCGCCCGCTCGATCGCCCTGTTCGTCATTGGAACAGGGGTCGCCCAAAACCTGATTTACCTGCTCCAGTTGCTGCTTGCGGCCCGCGCACTGGCGGCTCGGCCCCCGACCCCTTTACCGGCGGTGCTCTGGCGCCGGTATGCCGAAGCCTCGCCCCCAATCGCTCTGCTGGCCCCGGCTTACAACGAAGCCATGACGATCGTGCAAAGCGTGCGCTCCCTTCTGTCTCTCCGCTATCCCAGTTTCGAGGTGATCGTCATCAACGACGGGTCGAAGGACGCCACCCTCCAGGTATTGATCGAAGCTTACGAGCTGAAGCGGGTTGAACGGCACCACGACTACGCGCTGGACCATCAACCGATCCGAGGCGTCTATGCGGCGACCCATCAACCTCGTCTAATCGTGGTAGACAAGGAGAACGGCGGCAAGGCGGACGCCCTGAACGCGGGGATCAACGTATCCCGGGCGCCCATTTTCTGCTCGATGGATGCCGACTCCTTACTTGAGCCTGACGCTCTGCTCCGTGCGGTCCAGCCCTTTGTTGAGGATCCAGAGCGTACGGTCGCTGTGGGCGGCACGGTCCGAATCGCGAACGGCTGCGTCATTCGTGATGGACGGGTTTTGGAGGTGCGCCCGCCCCGCAATCTGCTGGCTCTGTTACAGACGGTGGAATACCTGCGCGCGTTTCTGATGGCCCGGCTCGCTTGGAGCCGGATCAACACCTTGACCATTATCTCCGGGGCCTTCGGCCTCTTCCGGCGCGCGCGCGTGATCGAGGCGGGGGGCTACACCCACGGGACGGTCGGCGAAGACATGGAACTGGTGGTCAAGCTGCACCGGCTGATGCGCAATCAGGGCCTCCCGTACCGAATAGCCTTTGTTCCCGAACCGGTCTGCTGGACAGAGGCGCCGGAGGACCTGAGGGTTTTGGGCCGGCAACGCGCCCGCTGGCACCGGGGCGCGCTAGAAACATTCGAACGCCATTGGGACGTAATGTTCCGGCCCCGGTACGGACGTTTGGGACCAATCGGCTTCGGCTACATTTTTCTCGTGGATGTTTTGGGCCCGATCGTCGAGATGCTAGGCTACATTCTGATCCCGGCTTTCTGGATGTTGGGCCTTCTCTCGGTTGAGTACCTACTCGCCTTCCTGGCGGTCAGCTTCACCTTTGGCGTAGTGATTTCCGTGGGTGCGCTGGCGCTTGAGGAATCGGAGTTGCGTCGGTTCCCACACGCCCAAGACCTTCTGTTGCTGACTGGCATCGCGGTCCTGGAGAATTTCGGCTACCGCCAGCTGAACAACCTTTGGCGCCTGCGCGGCGTTTGGCAGTACTTACGCCGCAGCCAGTCGTGGGGAACGATGACCCGACGGGGCTTCAGCTCTCCGGTCTGACGAGCGCCGCTTCCATAGTTCGGATCAGGCGATCGACGTCGTCATGTGACGGGGTCCCGCCGACGGCGAAAACGTCGTCCACCGCTCCGGCCGCCAGACTAATCTCCGGGAAGCCGAAGGTTCCCGCCGCGCCCGACAGGCTGTGAACCAGACTGCGCATCAACCCGGCGCCCAGATCATCGTGCGCCATCAGGTCTTGAAGCCGTGCCAGGTCGCCTTCGCAACGCCCCAGAAAACGCGCCCGAAGTGTCGTGAGAACGTCAGTCATCGCAGGGCCGCGAGAATCGCGCGCACGTCTCCGGCTAGGGTCATCGGATCGAACGGCTTGATGATGACATCGAGCGCGCCGAGCGCCCGGTAGTGATCGACCTCGCCCGACTGCGCCCGCGCAGTCATGAAGATTACGGGGATCTGCGCATGTTGAGGCCGCTCGCGGAGACGCTCCAATGTGCCGGGTCCGTCGAGGTGCGGCATCATCACGTCTAGCAAAATGACGTCAGGACGTAGACCGCCATCCAGAATCGACAGCGCCGCCTCTCCCGAGGCCGCTGAGGTCAGGCTTATGCCCGGGTCCAGCTCCAGCGAGAACGCCGCGACTTCGCGAATGTCGTCTTCATCGTCGACATGAAGAACGGTAAGAGCAGTGCTCATGGGCGGCCTCTAGAGCTGCGGGTCATCCGACGAACGGTTCTCGCTAGCTGGGTTAGGGACATGCGTGACTTGGTCAACACCGCCTGAACCGCCGGCGCCGCCTGGTGATCTGCATCCTGTGCGGAATAGATGACTACCGGAATTGTCCGTCCATCCTCATCCGTTAGTTCCGGTAACAGATCTAAGCCATGCCCATCAGGCAGCCCCAGATCAAGAATCACCAGATCCGGTCGGCGGTCCCGCAGGGCGTTGCGGGCTTCGGCGAGGCTTTCAACACCCCGCAACTCCACGGAGCTTAGCGCCTGTCGGGTCACCTCCAGAATGTCGCGATCATCGTCCACATGCAGGACGAACGGCTTGGTGTCCGTCCGAGCAAGCGCTTGCACCGCCAGACGTAGACGCGACGGATCGACCGGCTTCTCCATCCAGTCCGCGACCTCAAGCGAGCGCCCTCTGACCTTGCCGCGGGCGACGTCGCCGGACACCACGATCACTGGCATAGCCCGTGTGTCCTCGCCAGCCTTCAGCGCCCGGATCAGGCTGACGCCGTCCGCATCCGGCAGATGAAGATCGACGAGTCCCAGAGCATAGCGTCCGGCTCTGGCCATGGTGAGGGCCTCACGGGCGGTCGCGGCGACGTCGGCGTCGTAACCCTCCTGTGCGACCATCTCAGCGAGCACACGGGCAGCGTCGGGATCGTCCTCGCAGATCAGGATCCGCCCCGCGCCCCGGCCGACGGCCAAGTCAGGCAGATCGAGTGGCAGGTCCAGATGGAAGGTGGCGCCGTCTCCCTCCGCAGATTCGAACCACAGACGTCCGCCGTGGCGTTCGGCGATCTCGCGGGCGATGGCCAGGCCCAACCCCGTCCCACCCTTGGCCCGGGTGTCGGTCGAGTCCGCCTGCGCAAACTTGCTGAAAATGCGGGCGCGAAACGCATCTGGAATCCCCGGACCATGGTCGATGACGCTGAGGCGCGCGATCCGGGCCTCGGGATTGACGGTCACCGCGACCTCCCCGCCCGCGGGCGAGAATTTCGCGGCGTTCGACAGCAGGTTGGTGACAACCTGGATTAATCGGTCCGCATCGCCCCGCACAGGGGCCGCATCACCCTCTGCCAAAGTCAATACGACGCCGAGCTGGTCCGCATAGCCCCGAACGCCCTCGATCGACCGCGCGGCGATCTCCCGCAGGTCCAAAGGAGACAAGGCCATGACGAGCTTGCCCGACGCCAGCTTCTCGACATCGAGGATGTCGTTGATCAGCCGAACCAACCGTTGGCTGTTAGAATGGGCAATGCCGATCAAGCGCGCAGCTTTGTCCGGCAGCTCGCCGCCGGCCCCGGCGACCAACAGGCCGAGCGACCCGGCGATCGAGGTTAGCGGCGTTCGGAGCTCGTGACTGACCGTCGAGACGAAGGCGTCCTTCATCTCGGCCACCCGCCGCCGCTCGGTGATGTCGCGGACCACCGCCACCACATGGCGTCCGGTGGGCAGGTCCATGGCCCCGAGCGCGACGTCGGCTGCAAAAGTCTCGCCGTCCCGCCGTTTGCCGTTCAGCTCTTGCAACAGCCCGGCAGCCAGAGCCCCCTGACTGGCGCCCAAACGATCCAAAAAAGAGCCCTCGCCGTTGTTCGCCAAATCGATGAGGAGGCTCACATCGCGCCGGATCAGTTCCTCCGCGCGCCAGCCGAACATCCGTTCGGCGGCCGGATTAAGTGTCTCGATGCTGCCGCTGGGGTTCAGGGTGATAATGGCGTCGAATGCGCTGTCTAATGTGGCGGCATGCCGCGCCGCGGCCGCCTGCAGCCGTTCCAGCAGTACGCCACGCGTGGCCAGATAGCGCCAGACAAGAAAGGCCGTGCCCGCCGCCGTCAGAACCAGCGCCAAGAACAGAGCAACGACCAGGATTTCGGTTCGCGCCGTACGAAACTGCGCCTTGTCGGACAGCTGGGCCAGATGGTTAGCCTCTTGCTGGGTCATGAAGTCCACCAACCGGCGGATCTCGTCCATGGCGACCTTGCCTTCGCCGCTAGACACCAGTGCCGAAGCGGCTGCGGCGTCACCGACCTGCCGCAAGCTGATGGTCCGTTGCATGATCTGACGTTTTCGGGCGATCTGGCGCGACAGGTTCCGGGCGTTCCCGGTCTGCTCAGCATTACCCAGATAGAGGTTGCCCAGCGCGGTCATTTGGCTGTCGAGCCGATCCAGTGCGTGGTCGTACGGCTCAAGAAAGCGGAGGTTCCCGGTGATGATATATCCTCGCTGACCGGTTTCCGCGTCCTGCATCAGCGAGAACACCGACTGGATCTGGAGGCGGGTGTTGTAGGACCGCTCCACCGCGGCCCGCAGCGCGCCGGCGCTGGCGAATTCCCGCCTCAGCTCAACCCCGGTAAAGACCAGCAAGACGCCGAAAATGGCGGCTACGAGGGAGACCACCAGTTGATATCGTCGTTTCTCAGGTTGACGTGCGACTGGAGTCATCGGTTAAACTGCAAAGGAAGATAAATCAGAAGGTTGACCATGAAAGTATGCGTCATCGAGGACGATCCTCTGATGCTGGGCCATCTGGAGGACATTCTGAAGCGCATGGATTACCAGGTCATGACCGCCGGTTCGGTCGATAAAGGTCTGGAAATCGTGCGGACATGGGAGCCCGACGCGGTCGTCATTGACATCTTGATGCCCGATCGCGACGGCCTGGACTTCATCCTAGAAACCCGCCATCTCCGGGACCGAATGCGGGTGGTGGCTATCACGGGCGGCGGCCGCCTCGGACCGGGCCCGATCTTGGAGATGGCTTCGGGTCTGGGCGCTCGCGCCACGCTCAAGAAGCCCATCACCGAGGATGCGCTGAAGGCGGCTCTATTAGGAGCCTAAGGTCATTTATGCCCCTCATCTTCTGACTTGGCGCCAGTTTTCTAAACCACCACTTAGGTTAGAAGGACCCGAGGAAAGTTTCGGTTGTGTAGCCCCCCACTGGCAAGGAGGGGGAGCAGCTAAGAGTCAGCTTTGGCCATGGCCGCGAAAGCCATTGTCTCTGTCCGCTTCCGACCCGTGTGAGACGTTGAAATGTTCGCTATACGGTTGTTGGGCGTGGGCGCGCCTTTCCCGAAGCACACGTGACGAATGCCTGACGCGCGCGCAAATCGGACCAGCAACTTTTTAGACCGGCAATATTCGGAGTGAAGCGGACGGCCTCCGACGGGCGCATTCACGGCGTTACGTAAGCGTGGCGACAAGGGGATTGGCTGAACTTCGCGTTCATGGGTACTCTGATGTAACCACCTACTCACAAAGCTTTTCATTCTGGACTAGAAGTGGGGGGCGCAACGTGGCGACAAGAGATACCGAGCATCGTGAAGTGCGCCGGACCGACGCACAGTAGAGCGTACGATTGAAACGGAGCTGCGGTGAAGACGCCTCGTGGGTCCGATCATAGTACACACCATAGGTCTACGCGCGTTTCGCGTGATCGGTTACGTCCTACTGAAGATGAGCAACAGCGAAGCGGTCGAGTCCAACGCGATTGCGGGTGCGGCAGAGAGCGTAGGGAACGCCGCTGATAATGTCGGCGACGGAGCCGGCCAAGCGGTTGGGTCGCCAAACTGCTGAAGTTCAACCCTAGAACTAGGGCGACCGTCCTTCAGAGGCATCTATCAATTCCTACCCGATTTGACAGCATGAACGCCAATTAAGGGGTCAGTTTCCCGTCCTCAGCATACAGGGATGTGTTCCCCTCCGTTGGAACACGGTGGCTCGGTGAATCCCCACCCTTTACGAAGGGCGCCGAGCCACCACCCTGATAGATCCAGAAGCCGGTCAAGCCACGCCTATCACATCGCCGGCCAAAGCCGCTCGCTCCACCAGCAGCTTGCCAAGGACAGCCGCCGCCTTGGGCGTCATGATCAACTGCTTGTGCGACAACGCCATTTCGGCTGGAAGCTGCTCTTGGACGTCGGCAAACTCCAGCCGTATGGCAAGCGCTTCGTTCGTAAAGGCCGCCAGTTCGAAATACTGAAGGACTGAGAACACCAGGCCTCCGTCCTCACGACGCTCCCAGTCCATCAAACATACTCCAGTCCGCCGTCGTCCAGCGGACGCTGAAGCTCTTTAGCGATGTCCCACGGGGCCGTCATCCAGGCGTCGATCTCGCTCGGCTCCGTGAGGATCACCGGCATGGCTTTCGGATGAACTGCGCCGACCTCGGCGTTGGGTGCGGTCGTCAGGAAGGCGAAGACGTCGATCGTCTCCATGCCGGTTTTGATCTTGCGCAAGCTGGTGTGGGCCTGCAGATGGATGCCGGCGAAGAAGGCAAGCGGCTCTGGGTCGCCGCCGGCCAGCTTAAACCAGATCGGACGGTACTTCCCCGCGGCGTCCCGCCCGGGTTCGCTGAACGCGGTGAACGGCACCAGGCAGCGCGTCGCCGGCGACAGGTGCGGGCGCCAATGGCTGGAACTGGTGTTGCGGACGTTGGTCGTGCCGCTGTCGGGTTCGAACTCCAATATCTTCTGAAAGTCGACCTCGCCGCCCTTCGCCCGCAACTTGTCCGCCCGCTTCGTGGCGTTGTCGAAGATCGCCTTCTTGGACGAGGGCATGCCCCAGCGCGCAGTAGCAAGCACTCGCTCATCACCATCCCATCTGACGATCGGGGCTGGGTAGTCGGGATAGATGTCGCCAGGCGCCAGATTGCCGACCGTCGAACGCATTGCGCCAGCCGAATCCATGATGGCCTGAGGGCCGGAGTGTTGGCGGTAGAGGTTGCACATGCGCGGACGGTCGCACGACAAACCGGGTTTGGGGAGTCACCGGTGACCGGACCCTTGGATTGTCCGAGATGGGTGTGGAGAGGACGTCAGATCGTCATGCCTTCGTGGGCAATTGTGGCCATTAGCGCGATGAGGCCCAGGCCGTCGTCTTTTTTAAGCAAGGTGTCCACTTCAGGCGTCAGCTTGGCGAGATTGACCCTAGCCATCGACCAGTCCGGGAGAAGTCGCCTTTCCGAACCGCCGCGCAGAAGGATAGTCATCTCTGTGTGCCGTGGGTCGCCTTCCAGCGTTCTCACAAGCTCGTCAAGGGCGGGCGGCGGGCCCTCCAAAAGCTGGACGTACGTCAGCTGGGAATAGCCCAGCGCTCCTGTGATGTTAAGCCGCGCATTCCTTGGAATCGACGAGCGGAAAATCCGGTCCAACGCTACTTCTGGCAGGGTCCCCACAGCACGACTGCGGTACACGAGACGATCGATCACTCTTCGGCTTCCTTCCAGTCGACCTTCAAGACAGTGCGGTCACTGCGCGCGCTTGGATTCCAAGGCCATATCCTCGATAAATCCTGCTAACTGAGCCAAGGTGAACGGCTTGGCCAGACGAGGCAGGGTGGAAAGACTACGACCGGGAGCGGGGTGAAGATCAGCGTAGCCTGAAACCAAGGCTACGGAAGCCATCGGCCGCAGTTCCCTGATACGTTCTGCGAGTTGACTGCCGGAGAGCCCAGGCATGACTTCGTCCGTCAGCACAAGGTCGATCTCGGGGTGTCGCTGGAAGATCACCACCGCCTCATCGCCCGAGTTCGCCACCAGAACGCTGTGGCCTAGCTCGTCCAGCATTGCGACGGTGTTTGTGAGAACCAAAGGATCGTCATCGACTGCCAGCACCACAAGCGGCTCGCCCGCTTCGTCGATTGCCTCCGTTGTGGTCAATCCTTCTGTCGGAAGCTCAGCAGTCGCTAGTGGTAACCACAAGTCGATACGGGTGCCTTTGCCTACCTTGCTTTCGATTTCGATCCAGCCCCCGGACTGTCCCGCCAATCCTTGCACCATCGACAGCCCCAGGCCCGTGCCCTTGCCCACCCCTTTCGTCGTAAAGAACGGCTCGGTCACCTTCGCGGCGATCTCCGCCGGCATCCCGGTTCCGTTGTCGCTCACGCTTAGCCGCACGTAGCTTCCAGCGCGACGTTCGCCATCCGTCCTTGAAACGCTCGCTTGGTCAGCCGTGATCGTGATTTCTCCGCCATTCGGGAGCGCGTCGCGAGCGTTGACGACGAGGTTGAGCAACGCGGTCTCGAGCTGGTACGGGTCTGTCTGCGCTCTTGGCAAAACATCGGCAAATCGCATCCGCACATCGACATTTGGACCGATAGAGCGGCGAATAAATTCGCTCATGCCCCTTACGAGGTGCGGAATGTCCACCGGCTCCAGCTTGAGTTCCTGCTTGCGCGCAAACGCCAACATCCGTTGAGTCAGGATGGCGCCGCGCTCTGCGCCCTGAATGGCGTTCTCAAGGAGAGGCGTCGTTCGAGGGTCGTACGGCAGTCGTTTCCGCAGCAGGTCGAGACTTCCGGTGATGGCGGCCAGGAGGTTGTTGAAGTCGTGGGCCACGCCTCCGGTAAGCTGCCCGATGGCTTCCATCTTCTGTGATTGATAGAGGGCTTCGCGCGCGGTCTCCAGCTCACGCTGGGCCTGCGCCCGCTCCGTGATGTCCCGCGTGATTTTTGCAAAACCAACGATTTCTCCGTCATCGTCGGTGATCGGATCAATCACCACGTGGGCCCAGAAGCGCGTTCCATCGTTGCGCAGACGCCAACCTTCTTTTTCGAAACGCCCGGCCTCACGAGCAATACTCAACGCGTTGCCCGGAGCCCCGGCCTCTACCTCCTCAGGGGGGTAGAATCGCGAAAAATGGTCGCCGATGATCTCGTCCGGCTTGTAGCCCTTGATGCGCTCGGCGCCGGCGTTCCAGCTGATCACCTTGCCGCTAGGGTCCAGCATATAGATCGCATAATCGGTAACGCCGCCAACGAGGATGCGGAACTGTTCCTCGCTCTGGCGCAACGCTTTCTCAGCCGCCCTTCGCTCCGTTAGATCTCGGGTGATTTTGGCGAAGCCGATAAGCTCGTCGCCGCGCCTGATCGGATCAATCACAACATGAGCCCAAAACCGCGTGCCGTCCTTGCGGAGCCGCCAACCTTCAGCCTCGAACCGCCCCGCTTCTGAAGCAACTTCAAGGGCACGCTCCGGTCTGCCGGTCTCTCGGTCCTCCGGCGTATAGAATTGCGAGAAATGCGAGCCGAGAACTTCTTCGGCGGAATAACCCTTGAAGCGCTGCGCTCCTGGGTTCCAGCTGGTCACATGGCCACCTGCATCCAGCATGTAGATCGCATAGTCCGTGATGGACTCAATGAGCAGTCGGTACCGGCTGTCGTCGGAGCCGTCTTGTTGTGTAGTCAATGCACTGTGGCCCTATTCCCCCAACCCCGAACGGAACTGCGACCGAAATGTTCCCGCAGCATTTCCGATCGGTCTCACCCGCACCGTCGGCGCCCCTGCCAGCTGCCGAGCCGATCATGAATGTCTGAAATGGGTCGAACTGGAACATTGCCGGTTAGTTCGAAGCCGGACCTCAGTCGATCAATCCGCGCCGCTGCATATCAATGATGATGGGGTCGGTCAGAGCGGCGATCACCTCCATGTCGAAGGCGTCCTCCGCTTCGGCCTCATTAGTAAATGACCGTGGCTGGTTTGCTCGCAGCGTCGACAGCCGCCAGGACGATTGCACGACCTGCTGTCGGGCCGGATGCTCGATGCGCTGAAGGCGGACGCCTGCGCGGGATTTGATGAAAGTCTTCCGTGTTGTCATGGATTTCGTCCTCCCGAAACGGAACCTGACACGCCGTTATGCGATTGTGGAGTCGAGACCGTTTGCGATACCGGTTTCATGTGTTCCGCGACCTGGCCGCCGTCCTTTCGAGGGTGGCGGCCTTTCCCTGCGCTTAGTTTCCGTCACAGCGTCGTAATCGGCGCATTTAGCGGAACAACCTGTTCGACTCGCCGTAGAGCAGGGATGAAGTTCGTGTTCACCAGCGACGCCGGCACATCATCAATGACTTGGTCGTCAGACCTAGTGTCGGTGCGAGACGCAAAAGTTGAGGCCGTACGGACTCTTGGCGAACTGTTGAGCGACGATGGCCCTCAGTTTTGGGAAAATCACGCCGTTGAAATGATGGTGTGCGATGAGACAGGCTTGAAGCTGTTTCGTCTGAGGCTAGTTGCAACCGATTGTTCTCTTGCCGACGAGGATGGCAAGGTCGGTTCTTGAAAACCGTCGCCGATCCTTAGATGGCTAAACCCATTCCGTCGTCAGTCTCGCTTCCAGGTAGGTCGGGTCAAACTGCGCGAAGTGCGCGAGATTGCGCCAGTCATGAATGGTGGCCGCGCCACCCCTCCAATCCACCAAACCCTGCTGACGAAGCGCCTTCAAGGACCTGTTCACGTGAACGGGAGTGATGCCGACCATGTCCGCAACGTCGGACTGTGTCAGCGGCAGATCGAATCGATAGTTGGCCGCCAGACCCACCGCATTGAGGCGCACGTAGAGTTCGCAGAACAAGAGAGCCAGGCGTTCCGCCGCTAGTCTTCTTCCCAGCGCCGAGAGCCATTTACGGTGAATAGCGCCATCGACGACCGTCTCCCGCCACAGCGCGCGCATAAGAGGGGGACGCGTCTCGCAAATCCGTCGCAGATCCGCTTGAGATACCGCAGCAACAGCGACGTCGGTTAGAGCGACCAGGCTATGGTCCATCGTTTTGAGAAGCATGCTGTGAAGATCAACGAAGTCCGCCGGGACGTGAAGGCCGCTGATCTGCCGACCGCCCTCACTGAGGATCGAGACACGACCCACAAACCCTTCAAGCAAAATCATGTTTATTTGGGGCCTGCTGCCCTCCTCGACAAGAACTTGCCCGGCAGAGATCACACGCGTTTCACTGATCAACGCGGCGAAGACGCCTCGGTCGTCGGCGGAAGCGCCCTTCAAGCGGTCGAGCATGATAGCCAGAAGATCGCGCACTAAGGCCTCCCAAGCTGTTCGTGTTTACAAACGCCTTTCCCGATCAATTCGGCCCGCAACCTTATCAAGCTCCCGGACGCGGTCTGTCATATGCCGGACACTGGAACGCCGTGAAGAGTTTTAGGTTGGGTAAACGGCGCCGGCCTGCGAGGGTGGTGGCCCGGCGACATGCGCCACCCCGTGCGGCGGACGGCTCTTTTCCTCTCCTGGGTTCAAGCTGCCCGCCGCTTCACTCGTCGGCGACCGCGCCAATCCGTCCGGCCTTGACTTTTCGTAAACCGGCATGGTCAAGCCATCGAACGGACGAGATTGAGAGCGATCCGGCGCAGCTTCGGATCGGCCACCCGTCGCCAACAAAAGATCAGGTCCTCTAGCTCTCGATCCTCAAAGGTCTCAACCTCCTGAGCCGTCGCCTCGTTCGGTCGAAGGTGATTTGTCCGTAAGAGGGCAGGGGCGGTTGACTGACGATTCATAAGGCACCTGGCTTGATATGGGACGCTGGCGGTTTCCTCCGCGTAACGCTGCAGAGATTACGCCAGCGACCGAACTCGTTCGCTCCGAGCACTTGACGAATAAGACATTTCGCCGAAGTGGCCCGGGCTCGCTCGAGGAATGTCGCGTGCACGGCGTAAACCCGCACAACCGATCAAGCGCAAATCCGAAGGCTTCGGCTTAGGGAACGTCTCAAATATTCTCTGCGCCCTGCGCGAGCTTGGCGGCGAGGTCTGATTGTCTGAACGGCTTCACCAAGCGTGGTAACTCAGCGGCTACGCCTTCGACCTCAGCATAGCCTGAGACCAGCAGAATGCGGGCTTGCGGTCGGCGGCCTCGAACCTCCCGAGCCAGGTCGACGCCGGTCATCCCCGGCATTAGGTGATCGGTGATCAATACGTCGAACGTCTCTCCGGCATCAATGAGCAGCAGCGCCTCTTCCGCCGACTTCGCTTCGACCACCCCATAGCCCAGGTCAATCAGCATGGCTGCGGTGCTCACGCGAACGATGTCTTCGTCATCAACCAGCAAGGCTGTCCCCGTCGTGGCGCGGACGGTGCTCGCCTCGACTTGTGCGACAAGCGGCCGCTGCGCAGAGGTCGTGGCGGGCAGCCAGATTTCTACATTTGTACCAAGACCCGGTTTGCTGGTGATGCCAAGGGCTCCGCCGAGCTGGGAGACGAGGCCGTGTACCATGCTTAGGCCTAGGCCCGTGCCCCTACCTATGCCCTTGGTGGAATAGAAGGGCTCGATCGCTCGTCCAAGGACCGTCTCGTCCATGCCGGATCCATTGTCGGCCACGGAGAGCAGAACGTAGGGACCTGAAGGCAACCCCGACCGATGATCCGCACCGACGTGCTCGAGATCAGCGGAAATTCGCAGCATTCCGCCATCGATCATTGCGTCCCGCGCGTTTACGGCAAGGTTCAGGATGGCCATCTCGAGCTGATTTTGGTCAGCGACCGCCGGCGCAAGATCGTCGGCGATATTGACCACGACGCGGATCTGCGGACCCGTGGTGCTGGCGACCAACTCAGCCATCCCGGAGACGAGCTCTCCGACGTTGACGGGCGTAGCCTGCAGGGGCTGCCGCCGCGCGAAAGCGAGCAGTCGCTGCACGAGGGTCTTGGCGCGTTCGGCAGCCTCGAGCGCGCCGTGGATCAAGCGCTGGTCACGATCTCCGCCGACGCTGCGGCGCTGGAGCATATCCAGAGACCCGAGGATCGGCGTGAGCAGGTTATTAAAGTCATGCGCGACGCCTCCGGTTAGGGAACCCATCGCCTCCATCTTCTGGCTTTGCCGCAGCGCTTCCTGGGCAGTCGCTAACTCCGCTTCTGCGCAGAGCCTGTCAGTGATGTCTCGGGCGTGGTGGAAGGCGCCAATGATCTGGCCGGTGTCATTTTGAAGTGGGGTGTAGGTGATCTCCCAGGATGGGGTGCTCAATTCGGGACGGCCGAACGCCTCAACAACGGTGAATCGTTCGCCCGCGAGCGCCCTCGCCATCAAGGCGCGCATGACCGGCTGTTGCTCGGACACGAAGAGGTCAGGGAAGATGTCGCCCAACCGGGTGTCGAAGTCGTTGACCCGACGGAACTCATCGTTGTGCGCCTGATTGAAAGCGATCAGCCGGTAGTCGGTATCAAAAGCGCAGATCGGCGAGCGATCGGACTGGACGATGTTCTCGTGAAGTCGCAAGGCTGCCGCGCGATCTTTGTCGTCTGTCACATCTCGACCTACGGCGTAGAACACATCCCCTTCCGGTACGAGCGTCCAAGAAATCCAGCGCCATGAGCCGTCGGCATGTCGGAGCCGATCCTCGAACCGTTCGACGGTATCGCCCGCCAATAGACGCAGCATGACGGCTTCCACTGAAGCATGGTCTTCCGGATGCACCTGATCGCGGAATGATGAAGCCAGAAGCATTTCCGCTTCATGGCCGAGAGTGGTTTCCCAAGCCGGATTGATCGCCTTCAACCTGCCGTCGAAACCCATCACGGCAAAGAGGTCTCGGCTCATCTCCCAGACCCGATTGCGCTCGGCGGTGCGCGTGGCGACCTGCAGCTCCAGGGTTTCGTTGAGCTCTTTAAGTCGGGCTTCGGTTTCCTTGCGAGGTGTAATGTCGATCGCGGTGCCAAGAACGCGTTTGCACTCCCCCGCCTCGGTGAAGATGCCCGCGCCCTTGGCGGCGACCCATCGAATGGCGGCGTCTTCCTTTCCGACCGTGCGATATTCTACATCGTATCGAAGTCTCAGCGCCGGTTCGCAGGCGGCGGCGAAGGCGGCGAACGTCGCTTCACGGTCGTCCGGATGTACGCCGTCGTAATAGTCTTCGAGCGTGACTGGCACGTCCGGAGAGATACCAAACATAGCCTTGACCCGCGGGGGCCAGAACATTGCGTTCGTCGTCAGGTCGACATCCCAGAGGCCTATCTCTGCAGCCTCGGTAGCCAGTCTGAGCATCTCCTCGCTGACAGCCAGTCGATTTTCGGCTTCGCGTCGATCATCGATGTCGATGACAGAGCCTACATAGCCAAGGTAGGCCCCGTCGTCCCCGAAGCGAGCCGCCGCCGCGTCCATCGTCCAGCGATACACGCCGTCGGCGCGTCGCAGCCGGAAATCGACACGATAGTCTTCCTGCTGGGCGTTGGCGGTAACGAAGGCTTGCTCGGCCGCAGACCGATCATCGGGATGGACTGCTTCTAGCCACCCATACCCTTCGCCCGCACTGGGCGTCTGGCCGGTGAACTCATACCAGCGTTGGTTTAGGTGCGTGCAGTATCCGGACGGGTCGGTCACCCACATCATGACCGGTGCGCTGTCAGCCATGTTGCGGAAGCGGGCCTCGCTCTCGCGCAAGGCGGCGAGGAGTGCCTCGGAGGCCGTCTCATTTGGCATCAGGAGTTATCCTTCCTCGCAGAGTCGGGTGCGATCCTGTGCCTTATGCGCTTCGACCTCAACGGGTGGACCTCTATTTGTAATCCGTCTAGGTCGCACAGACCGAGCGAGACCGATCCTCAGCCTCTGACGACGAGGTGAGTGCAGACTTTACCTTAAGGCAAGAAGCGATCTGAATGCGCATCCTTGCCCAAGGCGAATGCCTGTTCATGTCGCTAGCCGGCTGTCATGACCATCCTGACCAGTTCCGAAAGGCTTTTCGCCTGCATCTTGGTCATTGCGTTCGCGCGGTAGACCTCGACCGTGCGTGGGCTGATGCCAAGATCGAAGGCAATGACCTTATTGGCATGTCCCTTAATCAAACCTTCGACGACGTCGCGCTCCCGGGGAGACAAGGCTTCCAGCCGGGTGGTGAACGCCCGCCGCTCAGTCTCCGCAATGGTGGCTTTGGCCGCTTGATCCAGAACGCGGCGGATCGAAGCGAGGAGGACGTCGTCATCGAACGGCTTTTCGACGAAGTCGAGGACGCCTGCGCGCATCGCCTCGATGGCGAGGGGCACGTCGGCGTGGCCGGTGATCACGATGACGGGCTCGGCCGACCCGGTGGCGCGCAATCGGCGGGCAAGTTCCAGGCCGGTCATGTCGGGCATGCGGACATCCGTGACAATGCAGCCTGCCGGACGATCCTCCTCGGCAAGAAAGGCGACTGCGGACTCGTAGGTCCGCGCAGAAAGGTCGGCAGTCTCTAGCAGGAAGGCGATAGAGTTGCGCACCGCCACGTCGTCATCGATGACGTGGATGATAGGGTCAGTCGCCATCGTCAATCTCTTCTTCGATACGAGCGCGCTGGAGCGTGAAATGGAAGACGGTCCCACCGCCGGGGCCGGGCTCGAACCATATGCGGCCGCCGTGAGTCTCAATGATGGTGCGGGAGATGGAAAGCCCTACGCCCATGCCGGACCGTTTGCTGGTGACGAAAGGCTGGAATAGTTGGTCCGTGAGTTCTGCGCTGACGCCCGCTCCCGTGTCCGAAACTGACACCCGCAGCAGTTCGGTGTCGATCGGGGCTGCGGAGATCAACAGCTCTCGCTTTGAGGACTCCTCCATCGCGTCCATCCCGTTGCGGATGAGGTTGAGTAGAACCTGCTGGATCTGCACCTTGTCGGCGAGAACGCGATCCGCGGAGGGGTCGATGGCGTACCGCACCCGCACACCATGTCTGCGGGCGCCGACGAGCGCCAACGCGCCGGCCTCCTCGATGAGCTTCGACAGGTCCTCAATGCCCCGCTCCGTTTCACCGCGGGACACGAACTCGCGCAGCCGCCGAATAATGATACCCGCCCGCAAGGCCTGATCCGCGGCCAGATCGACAGCACTGGCGATACGGTCCTCTCCCAAGCCCCTCGAATCCAAGAGCCTCTTTGAGCCCTTCAGATAATTGGAGATAGCGGTAAGCGGCTGGTTCAGTTCATGGGCTAGGGCAGACGCCATCTCCCCAAGGGCGGTGAGCCGGGAGACCCGCACGAGATCGCTCTGCAGCTCCTGCATCCGGGCCTCGGCCTGCTGGCGTTCGGTCAGGTCGCGGACGAAGCCGGTAAAGAAGCGGCCTTCGGAGGTGCGCATTTCGCCGACGGCGAGTTCCATGGGGAAGGTGGACCCGTCTTTGCGCTGACCTACAACGATCCGGCCGAGACCGATGATGCGGCGCTCACCTGTCCGATAGTACCGCTGCAGATAGCCGTCATGCGCCTCACGATGGGGCGCCGGCATCAGGACACTGACATTCTGGCCGATCGCCTCATCGACGGACCAGCCGAAAAGCCGCTCAGCTGTCGGGCTGAAGGCTCGGATCAAGCCGACGTCGTCGATCAGGATCATGGCGTCGGGGATGGTGTTCAAGATGAGCCGGAGGTGGGTCTCTCGCGCAGAGAGCTCACGGTGAGCGCGCTGGAACCACTCGCCGCCCACGGTCACCGACGCCGCCACGCCGACAAACAATGCGGCCTCGATTAAAAGCGCGGGACGAAGGGGCGAAAGTAGCAGTCCCCCGGCAAGGCCGATCAAGGCCGCAGCCGCTCCCGGTATCCAGCCGCCCAGAGCTGCCCCGACCACCACTGCAGGGACAAATACAAGAAACGCGCCATGGTCGCCGATGCGCTCTCCGAGGGCGGCGCGCAGCCCGGCACCCGCCATGGTCACGAGCACGGCGGCGCCGACCGCCAGCCACGGCGAGGCAGGGCGGATGAAGGCCGAAGGCGCAGTCTGCGGTGACTGAAAGGCTCGCATCGCTGCTCCTTGCTCCGTCCGACCGACGTCCGCGCCTCCGGGATTCCCCTTAGGGCGAAGACCCAAATATCCGCCTCGGGTGGTCGCTTCTACACCGATGGCATCTTCAAGACGCCGCCGCAGCGGCCCGGAGCGCTCTCCGGATCCTTTGGAACGAACACTATGACCGCGCCTCTCGTCGATCTTTCAATCCACCACCGGCCCAAGGGCCTGTCGGACCGAGTTGCCTTCGGCTTCACCAAGCTGCTGCGCTGGTGCGCCGACACCTTCTTCGCAAAGCGCTACGGCCACCGTGCAGTCGTGCTGGAGACGGTCGCCGCCGTACCCGGGATGGTCGGCGCCACCATCAATCACCTCAGCTGCTTGCGCAAAATGTGTGACGACAGGGGTTGGATCAAGACGCTTATGGACGAGGCCGAGAATGAACGCATGCACCTGATGACCTTCATTGAAATCTCGAAGCCGACGCTGTTCGAACGCTTCGTGATCGTCTCGGTGCAGTGGGTGTTCTACCTGTTCTTCTTCGGCCTTTATCTCGTTTCCTCAAAAACGGCACACCGCGTCGTCGGCTATTTCGAAGAGGAAGCGGTGATCAGCTACACCCACTATCTCGCCGAAATCGACGAAGGCCGCAGTCCGAACGTACCGGCCCCTGAGATCGCCAAATGCTACTGGGGCCTGCCGGATGATGCGACGCTGCGAGACGTTGTCTTGGTGGTCCGCGCGGATGAAGCCCACCACCGCGACGTCAACCACGGCTACGCCAACGAGCTCGGCGGCCTCCCAATCCAGGCTGTGGCGCCATGCCCTCCGCATACGGCGCTAGAGCCGACCTGGAAGGCAGCCGCCTGATTGAGGAGACCTGGTCCAGCCCTCTCGTGATGCCGTCACGGGAGGGTCTTCGCGCTGTCTGCGTGCTACGTCGACTGCGAAAGAACGATCGTGTCGGATCGGGCTGTCAGCCATGAACCGCATGGGTAAATGCATCCCCCTACCTGCCTAGAAGACACAGCGGTTCCTCCATTTTGCCCGCCCGACAATCTAACTCCGCATTCTGAAATGGGCACTAGAAGCGCCGTTAAAAGCACGCGAAATGCTCAGAGCCGCTGGTGAAGCCCTGGTTTGATGTTCAGCGCCTGAGCTAAGGGCCAGGCCTTCGTGATCGCCGTGTCGGGTTCAATACTGCTTCGATATACGCAATCCAGTGGTCGCCTACAGGTGGGGCGGAGCGAACTTCCCGCAACTGCGCCTCTCACGGTGTCTGAGTTCAAATCGTCAGCAACGAATCTTCGTCGCCTTCGGTCAGACCGGTTGGAGACGTCGTGGCGGTCCAAGCCTCTTCAGGACGGCCAGGATCAATTGTGGTAACAGTCTCGATCCTGGAACTGAAGTTTAAAGCTCAAGACGCGTCAGAGCTCGCGAGTTAAGATTAGGCCACTTGCCGCAAGGTGGAGCAAGCTCGCTCTACGCCTTCTACAAGCGCGCGAGGGTCTATGGGTTTTGTCAGAAACGCCTCGACCCCGACAGAAAGCCAGGCCTGGCGGTGAGCCTCCATAGCATTTGCTGTCAGGGCGATGACCGGCGTCTGCGTATTCGCACCGGCCGTTTTTATTGCGCGAGTCGCGGTGATGCCATCCATCACGGGCATCTGCATGTCCATAAGGATGATGTTGAAAGGCGTGGTGTTGCAAAGACCGACAGCCTTAGCACCATCCTCTGCAAACGTCAGGGCGCAGCCATGAGGTTCAAGCAACATGGCGACAATCCGCCTGTTGACGGGGTGGTCGTCGACGACGAGGATCGAAAGCCACGAAAGATCAGCCTCGCTCCTTTCTTGTGTCGCCTTCTGAATCCTCTCGGCAATCTCCGTCGGCAAAGCCAAATGGAACTCAGACCCACTGCCGGCGACGCTTGATGCCGTCAGCGACCCGCCCATCAACTCTGCAAGGCGCCGGGCGATCGCCAGACCAAGACCCGTGCCGCCAAACCGACGTGTTGTGCTTGCGTCAGCCTGCTCGAACTGATCGAAAATGTGTTGCAGCCGGTCGGCAGGGATGCCGCATCCGGTATCCGAAACACAAATAAGCAAATGTTTCGTCTTGCTATTCCATTCGGCGGAGATCGTTACCGCGCCGGTATCGGTGAACTTGACCGCGTTTGAAATTAGATTGAACAGGATTTGTTGGAGCCGCAGCGCGTCAATTAGGATGCATTCGGGAACATCGGGGGCGATATTTAAAGCAATGCGAACACCCTTCGCGTCTGCCTTTGGTTCCCACAAACGTTTTAGTGCCTCAAGTGTTTCGATAAAGTCTGTACTGGTCGGTTCAATCTCCATCTTTCCCGCTTCGATCTTCGAAAAGTCCAGCACATCGTTTAGCAAGCCAAGCAGCACGTCCCCAGCGTCCTTCAGCATCTCGATCTGTTCCCGCTGACGTGCGTCAAGGCGGCTTTTCTCAAGTAAGGTTGTGGCTGCCATAACTGCGTTCATAGGCGTGCGGATCTCGTGGCTAACTACCGCCAGGAAGTCGGACTTCGCCGCGCTTGCGATTTCAGCCCTTCGTCCTTCCTCATTCGCAATTTCGTTCGCTATCTGAAGAGCGGTCATCGTGGTGGAACTCTGCCTCACCGCTGCAACAAGATGGGTCATGTACAGGACGCATCCGACGGCGATCAGATAGTCTTGCGGCGATCGGAACAATAAGGCATGGCCGATCGGAAGGCCGAGGAAATACAAGGCATGTGGTGTTGCCGAGCAGATAAGGATCGCTCTGGCATGGTAGAGATGAAGCGTCACATGTAAAAGCGCTCCGGCGACGAGCACGGTGCCGAACACCATGCCAGTTTCTCCTGTGCCCCAGAGGTAGATCGAAATTGAGGAATAAAGTGTCGTGTTTACTAGGCACGATACGCATCCAGCGATCATGGCGCGCCGGCGGTTCTTCAACTCGCCTTCGCGACGAAGTGGTCGAAACGCTATCCAGTCGGCTGCCTGCCCGACTGTGACAGCGCCAAGCCAAAGAACTGGCCACTGTGATGGCGCTATAATCCAGGTTGTCAGGGCGATAAAGATCGCCAATCCAATGCGGCCTTTCAGCTCGCGGTGTCGCACGTCTGCGATAATTCTGTAAGCGTCAGCCATAGATTCCACCCCTCCGGCAGGAAATCTAGGGTCTAATGTTGAATAAAGTTTAGCGACCCGTCATTTGGCCTACGCGTCGGGTGAGCACGCGTGGCCAAAAATGCGAATGCTCAAAGTACGCCCGTCCAAAACGCTCCCGCATAGTAAACCGGAATAGCCAAATCCGAGGTCCTGGTTGACCATACATCGCTCGTCTCGGATCATCGGACAGGTCTTGGATGAGATCCTAATCGAACTCAATCCGCCGTGTCGGCAAGGGCCGCCGCAACCTCCAGCAAGGTCTTTCGGCGCTCTGGGGAAGTTCGGTTGAAGTGTTTCAAAAGCGCTATCGACTGTTTGTCGACGAGTAGGTCAGCTTCAAAGGACAAAGGACGAATCTCGCCAGACAGCTGGGCGACCGTGGTGTCCAATCTTTCGGCAATCTTAATTAAAGACGCTGCTGCGATCCGGTTGAAGCCCCTCTCGTATTTCTGCACTTGCTGGAAGGTGACGCCAATATGGCGACCAAGGCTCGCCTGACTTATGTTTAAAGCAACGCGTCGTGTTCGAACCCGCTCGCCAATTTCTACGTCGATCTGGTCGATCATCTAGACTACCTTCAATGTGGGATTGCTCGACTTAACATCACGACCGGCCAGTTCCCAACGGACTATTTGGGCTTCTGGCCTCATAGGCGATGACCCGAAGTGCAGGGCTCCGACTGTTTCGGAGCTAAGAGAGGCGGGCGACGTCCGACTCTGCCATTATAGCCTGGCGAGGATGGAGGGCGACCTGCCGTCACCAACTCGGCACCTCACTGGGTCAGGACGTAATCGGCCTCGCACGGGGCGCGTCGCGGTCTTCGTTTATTAGGCAGGCGATGAGATAGCGATCCCTTTCTGACGGACGGATATTCCGTTTGACCGAAGCCTCGCGCGGCGACTGCTCAGCGACGACGATATTGATCCTGCAATTGGCGGCCTTGGCGAAAACAATCGGGACGATCGGGACGATCGGGAACGAGCGGGGAGACACGCTGTTGGCCAGCGCGATTTCAGAACGACGTACGTTGCGGAAGGTCTGACGCAACTCGACATCGAGCTCGCGGTCTCCCCCAAAAAGACACAGCTGCAAGGTTGGATCCGGCTGAACAGTGCGGTTCGGATCCGTGCCTGTTATCGGTCAGAAAACTCGCAGGTTGGTGGCGGACGCCTTGCCAGCCCGCGACCTTTCCAGGTCGTAGGCGACCGCCTGTCCGTCGTTAAGACTGGACAAACCGGCGCGCTCAACCGCCGAGGCGTGGACGAAGACATCGGGACCGCCATCGCTAGGGGCGATAAAGCCGAAACCTTTGATTGGGTTGAACCACTTCACCACGCCGTCCCCGGAGCCCATGCTATCGCCGTTGCTGCGTCGGTCGCGCGGGACGTTGTCGAAACGGCGCTGGATAGGGGCGCGGACGGAGCCGGCGCCTTGGCTGATCATGACAAGGTCGACGGCGGATGATTTGCCAGATCGGCGATCCTGTTCGAGCTCGTAGGCTATCTGGTCGCCTTCATCGATACCAACAAGACCACTTTGTTGCACAGCTGAAACATGGACAAAGACGTCCTGTCCTCCATTCTCCGGCGAGATAAAACCGAAGCCTTTCGCGGAGTTGAAGAATTTAACGGTGCCGCGCGGCATTACAGACGCCTCCATCAGATCTTGAACCCTGCTGAACTATCTCACGATCGATCAGGACGCCAGCACTTGCCCGAACGGGCCCTGACGCTCGACCGCAGTCTAAAACGAAGGTCTTCGTCCATATTACAAAGCGACGGACAGCCCGAGTTTAGGAGAGAAAAAGGGAGTCTGCCGCGCGAGATGGCGCATTTGCCGGGCCGGCATACTTCAAGGCCGGCACCGATACCAAAATCAACCGATGCGGCCGCTAGTTCCCAGTAGACAATAATGCTGAACCCAGTCCTTGCGCGAATACGGCGCGTTCATTGGTGGCGGATTCCCCCGTTAGGCGGGCGAGCGTGACAGGTCCTAATCGGAACTGACGTGCCTCTAACGGGTTTCCCCAGGTTTATAGGGAGACCCGTTCCATGAAATATCTCGCCATTGCCAGCGTCGCTTCCATAGCTCTTCTCGCAGCCTGTAATCAGGGCGGCGACAGCGCGGGTCAGAACACCAGCGAAGCCGTCAACGCGACTCAGGACGCCACATCGGGCATCGTCGGTCAGACTTCAGCGATGACCATGGGCGCCAATACGGTCGACGGCTTCGTCACTAACTTGGCCATCGGCAACATGTACGAGTTGGAAGCAGCTAAAGTGGCGGCGGCCAAATCCAAGAACGCCGACGTCAAGGCGCTGGCTGCAATGATTACCAAGGACCACACTGACGCTGGCCAAAAGCTACAGACCGCAGCCGCTGCCGCTGAACCGGATATTGCGATCCCAACCGCGCTTGATGAACGTCGGAAAGGCTTGGTCGATAACCTGAGTGCGGCAACGCCTGATGATTTCGACAAGATCTATCTCAACCAGCAAGTCGCCGCTCACAACGAGACACTCACACTACTTAATGGATTTTCCGACAATGCTGAAGCGCCTGGCCTAGCCAGTTTGGCTCGCGAGCTGATCGCACCCGTGACGATGCACCGAGACCGCGCCCAAGCCTTGCTTGACGCGATGAACTAGCACACGACCCAGCGAGACGGCCGCCGCTCTTACGTTGGGCGGCGGTCGGTAGGCGACTATGCTAGGTCGGGTCTGCTATGTCTGAGCTACAAGCCAGATCCGCCGGTGAGTGATCGGCAGTCCCTGCGAGGAACATTTGAATGACTGACTTATTGGACCGCTTGAGCTCTGCGTCCGAAATCCACGAGGTGGAAGAGGCGGATGTGGGGTTCAGTATCATGGCAAAGCCTGGCCGGATTGATGATTTTTCCCTGATGATTCGTGAGGCGCTTGAGTGTCCCGAACCGCCCTTCGTCGTTTTCGCGTCGCCGATTAGGAGCGCTCATAATGGACATTATGAGCGCGCCCATGTGCTTCCGCTGTGACGGCTCACCCGCTGTCGACTGCGCGCCAGTGTCGGGTTTGGCACACAGGATACAGCTGATGATCTACCGGGGAACACCGCACGTAAATTCCCGTTATGCGATCCGTCCTGCGCGGGAGATTTAGTTGCTAGAAACTGTGTGTGTGTTCGTCGTCGATGACGACGCTCTTGTCATGCTCACGATTGAACAAGCGCTCGAGGATGGGGGGTTCGCCCACAAGTCGGCATCTTCAGCTGCAGAAGCCAATGACCTTTTTGCCGAATTCGGCGGAGCGTGCCGTGCGCTCGTGACGGACGTGAATCTAGGCGAAGAAGCTACGGGCTGGGATGTCGCCCGGGCAGCTCGCGAAATGAACCCAAGTTTGCCGGTGATTTATGTGACCGGCGACAGCAGCCATGAATGGCGCGCTCAGGGCGTCCCTGATAGCATCCTCATTGAGAAACCGTTTGTTGCGGCCCAGATCATCAACGCCGTTGCGTCGTTGCTCAACACGGAGCCTTTGCGAACCTGAACGCTGTATCGAAAGCGCGGAACCGCACACAGTAATAGGGGTTCTACTACCTTGCTAATGCGTATGCGGCATCTGCGACATCGCTCCTGTTGCTGTTGATTTAATCGAGCGAGGGCAATGACCAACGCACCAAACGGCAGCAGGCGGACCTATCAAACGAAGGTCGATGGATTTATCCGAGACGCCCTCGGCGAGACCAACCTATTCTTGCGAGCAAAGCTTCTTGGAAAGGCGGTCTACTGGAATCTTATGGCCATGAAGGCTGACCCGGATATTAAGTTTGTCAGAGGCAAACCAATAGCACCGGGGCCCAGTCAAGAGACAAGTTAAGCGCGCTGTTGAGGGGCCACAGTCGATCGCTCCTCATTATCAGGTGATTAAGGATGTGAAAGCCGCCACTCTGGAAGGGCGGCGGCTGAAGTCTCGCAACACATGAAATCGTCGCGAACGGTCTCAGAGAAGCAATCACCGAGCGCCGCTTGTGGTTCCACCGAAATCTACCAGATCGTGCGGGCTCTCATAGGCGGTCCAGGCAAGATGTGCCTTCAATGTGGACACGCGATCCTATGCTCAAGCCTTCGAACGAATTCGTTTATTGGCGTTCACACCATCGCACGGCTTCAGAATGATTGATGGCCGCCATCCCGGAGGATGACGGCCAAATGTCACCGGCAGGTCAGCTGGGAACGACCCAACCGTAAACCCCGCAAAGTTTGATTATGTTCCGATCCGTGAGGTTCGAGCGACGGCGAGATAGATCGTCATCAAACCTGTCGCCCGCGTTCTTCTTCAGCACTTAGGGCATTTGTATAGGAAATGTCGTGCAGACTATCCTGACGGTTCCGCAGACTTAGACCACTTCAACTAAAACTGGTTCGAACCCTTCGGTTAAGACAGTCTGACGGTAGCGGTTGTTTGATTGACCCTTTGTCCCAGGCATAGCTCGCACTGGCGGGCTCAACCTGGGTAGGTGGCAAACCTTTCAAATCTAACCTAGCTGCATCAATAGCCGCCGAGGGCTAGCAAGGCGGTGTTCCTCGATAGCGACTAGCGGCCGATGACCCATCAAATCGTCCCGCCCTTCATACACTGTAGGCGATGGTGGTCATGATCGCATTCGCCGCTTGCCGCGAATCCAGACGCGTATGCTGGACGACGATCGGGTGCTGTGAGCGAATGACGCTCGCATAGTCCGTATCGCGGGGCACACGTTCAGGATCCTGCAGGTCATTGAAGCGAACATGTTTGGTCCGCCGACCCTCGACCGTCAGCTTATAAGGGCCGACCGGTTCGCGATCCTCGAAGAAGAGCGTGATCTCCACCTCGGTCGACGCATCGCCTGGATTGAGGATGCAAGCCGTTTCATGGCTGATCATCGCCGGGCTTGGGCCCGTGCTGTCGCTCGGAATATAGCCTTCCGCGATCACCCACACCCGTTTTCCGATCTCACTCATAGGAAGCTGTCCCTGTTTCGGTGGTCTATGCCCGGCGGCGCCATAGCGCGTCGATGTTGCTGGTCCTGCTCGCTCAAGCCGCCAAAGCCTTTTCGGTTCGCACGAGCGATGCGATCCAGTCGGCGGCGCGTCTCGAACTGACGTCGCAATCCGACAGGCGCTTCGCGAAGCGCTGCGCGTTTTCGCGAAATCGTGCGTTGTCCAGCACCTGAACCAGAGCGCGTTTGATCCGACCTGACGAAGCGCGTTCAGAAAGTCGCACGCCGGCGCCCAGCCATTCCAGCCTCGCGGCGTTGTCGGCGTGATCACGCCCCATCGGCATCACGACCAACGGCACGCCACACTTCAGGGGGCGAAGGACCGTTCCATGTCCACCATGGCAGATGACGGCCGCACACCGAGGCACGATGTCGTCGTGCGACGCCTGGGCCAGGACGCGCACATTGGCGATTTGCGGAAGCTTCGCGTCAGCTAGCGCCGGCCCAAGCGTGACGATGGCGTTTATCGGCAAGGTCTCGACCGCAGCCATCGTCCTGATCAACACCGACTTCTGGTCTTGGAAGGTGGTGCCAAACGAAATCAGGACGTTCGGTCGGCCGTTGTCAGGCATCTCAGCCGTGCCGTCCGCCCAGTTCGGCGTTTCGAAGAGCGGGCCGCAATAGGCGTAACGCCCTGACGCTTCAGCGACATCAAAGTCAAACGCAGCGGAAGCGCCGATCAGGATCAGGCGCGCAACGTCTAGCTGGTCCAGCGTGTGAAGAAGAGGCGAGAGGCCGACCTGCGCGCGTGCAACGTTCAAGTCCGGCAGGCCGGCGTCAAAGAATTTTCGGATGAGCTTTCGCGTGACGGCGTCGCGGGCGAGGTCATACTGCGACTTCGCCAGCGTATAGCCCGGGCCGAAGGGCGGGACATCCTCCCGCGTCGGAAAGCACCACAGGTTCGCCGTCAGAAGCGCAAGCGGCGTCCCGCGCTTCTCGGCCGCCATCATCACCCCGAACAGCAGCTCGTTCGAAACGATCACATCAGGTTCGAATTCGGCTGCGAACTCCAAAGTGTCTTGGGCGTACGCGGCCGCTGGGCCCGTGGCCACATCGCCGCAGATGCGCCTTATCACGGCGGGCGGCCAACGCGTTTTCCAGTCGCTTAAACCACCCGACGCCGCGCCGAGAGCGCCCCGATCCGGAGCCCGTCGCCAGGATTTGAAGGGAAGCGCTTTGGCCTCCGCCGCTGGAGCGTTGCACGGATCGCTTACGATGAGCACGTCGTGACCGAGATCCCTCAGCGCCGCAGCCGCTAGAAGAGGTGCGGGAACGTGGCCGCCCCCTTCGAAGGTCGTGAATAGGATGCGCATGGCGGACTCGGAATGGCTACCGATGGCCAAAGCCTTGGGAGCCTGCCTGTTCCTGCAGAAGCCGTATATGCGAGAGAACCGGCTAATAAGTCGCATATCGCACGGTGGAAACGATCTATTCGGCCGTTGCGTTTGTTCATCATGGTGAAAGTGATTTGAGCCGATCTCATCCGGAACAGCGCGAACATCTACGCCATGCACTGGAAAGTGCGGCAAAGCGTCGTCGTCGGCGCATCGCCCTTTGCAGGAACGCCGCGCTTATTATCGTCGTCGCAACTGCCATGTTCTCAGCATTGAGTTGATACTGAGAGCTGATGATCGCTAAAGGCGACGGCAATCCGGCTCAACCACGTCCAGAGTCACCGCTGTGGTCCGAGGCAAATCATCAAGGCCGCGCAAGGTCGCAATACCTTCGAACCCGTCAGCGCAACTGGCTATCCTTACTTCCGCGCCGGTTGATGCCTGCGGTCACAATGCGACCGTCACGACCGGACTGGCAAGAAACGCACGTGGTTACGCCAGGCAGTGCGCGTCGGCGCCCCACCGGAATCGCGTCGCCACATTCCACACAATCTTCCGTGCCTTCACCGACAGGCATGCGTGATCTTGCGGTTAGGACACCGTCCAAAATGGTGTCTTCAATTTGATCCAGCACGGCTCCGTCCCGGGTCCAACCACCAGCCATTTTAAATATTAGTCTCCTATCGTTAGACACGAAGATGGGGAAGCGGCGAGCATCCCAAGCGCTGCCGTAAAATAAATGAGGGGGTGCTCAAGACGTTCGGTGTCTGGATTGATCTCCCCGCGACCGTCGTAAGCGTCGCAGATGTTGCAACGATTGGGTGTGTTGGCGATTGGATGCCTCGTTCGTGCGATCAACGCGTCGTCAGCACATCGCGAAGGCCAGACTGAGCGATACGGAGCGCCGCTGGCGTCCGAAAAAGGCCTGCGGTATTTCGCGGGACATAGCCGTGGACTTAACAGCCGTCCCGGCGATTTCCAGAACGACATGAGGTGACCGATGCTCGAGGCTGGAACGACGTGTTGGCGTGTGGATGCTTCGCCACGCGTCGCGTTACTCGTCGATATGGAGGCCTATCTCGCGGCGGCGAAAGCGGCCATGGAGAAGGCGACGCGTTCGATTTACTTTCTGAACTGGGCGTTCGATCCTGACACCGTCATCGACCATGATGCGATCGGGGCGCACGGACCGTTGCGGATCGGTCCCTTTCTCAATGCGCTGAAGGAGGCGCGCCCCGAACTCGATATCCGCATCCTCTGCTGGCAGGCCGCTCTTCCGGTCGCCGCCACTCAGCGCTTTTTTCCGATACGGAGCCGTCGCTTCTTCGCAAAAACTGGTGTCAGCTTCCTCTTGGATGGTTCTCTTCCCTTAGGTGCGTCCCATCATCAGAAGCTCATCGTCGTCGATGACGCCGTGGCCTTCTGCGGCAGTTGCGATATTGGACCGGATCGATGGGACAGTCCGGAACACCTGCATCCCGATCCGCGTCGGGCAAAAACGCCTAAGGGCTCGCCTTGCTACGACTGCCGCCATGAAGTGATGGCGATGATGGATGGTCCCCCAGCGGCGTCGCTTGGCGCCCTTTTTCGCGAGCGATGGTCACGCGCCACGGGTGACGAACTCGCGATGGGGAAGGCCTCGCTAGGCGATGTCTGGCCCGATGATGTGGAGCCGGATTTTCAAGACATCGCCGTGGGGATTTCCCGCACTCAAGCGCCGTGGAAGAAGTTGCCTGAACGCCGCGAAGGAGAAGCCGCGATGCTTGCCGCCATAGCGGCGGCGCGGAAGCGGCTTTATTTTGAAAACCAGTATTTCACCTCACCTATAGTGGCCGCGGCCTTGGCCGAGCGCCTTGAAGAGACCGATGGTCCCGAAGTCATCCTTGTATCAACCCAGCATTCCCCGAGCTGGTTCGATCGGATGACGATGGATAAGACGAGATCCGTGTTTCTGAAACGATTGGAAGACGCTGATCGGTACGGACGATTCAGGGCTTACAGTCCGGTGACGAATGATGGTGAAACGATCATCGTCCACGCCAAGCTTGCCATAGTTGATGATCGGTTGGTCCGGCTCGGGTCGAGCAATATGAACAATCGGTCCGAAGGTTTCGACACCGAATGCGACGTGGCCTTTGACACGAGCCCGTCAGCCGACACGGGTTCAAACATTTGCGTCACTGTGTTTCGAAACCGGCTGATCGCCCATTGGCTTGGTTGCACTGTGACGGAGGTGCAAGATGCCACATCAACGAGTTTGATATCCGGGATTGAAGTCCTGGCGGCAAGGGGTTTTGACCGTCTCAGGCCGCTCCGCTCCAGGCCATTGGGCGCTTTATCGGCCTTCATCGCATCCCACCATCTCGGCGACCCGATATCAGCTGCCGACAGTTTTAGGCCGTGGCGCCGGCCAGCGCTCATGCGCCGAAAAATGGCCGAGACGGTGCATCGACTGGAACGGGCGAATGTTGACGCTCCCCAGATCGGCGTTCCGGCCGGGTAAAGGCAGCAGATCACGTCAACGGTTGGTGACTAATAGCGGACTGCCTATGGGAAGTGACGACGTCGGTCGAGATTTTCCCGCATTCGAAACGCTGAAGCTTCGGCTGTCTTCCTGACCACAGATCTGGCTGCGGAGGAGTAGATCGAAACGCAGTGTTGGGCTCCGTTGTTGCTTCAAAGGTCCCAGGGAAAGAGGAGTGCAGGGTCGAAAATCAGCGGAACGTGCTCACGGTGGTCTCATTATCTAGCCATGGAAAATCGGCGCAGGCGGCGACGCCATATTCAATCGTTAAGCCTAAGCTTCATGGCGGGTGCTGTAGCGGCTGAGATTATTCGACGCATGCCTGCTATCGCTCGCGCCGCAGGGTACCCTAAGCGACCGCCGGCGGACGGAGCCAAAAAACTTCAGGTCGCCGAAACGCATGAGGCCAGGGCGGGCGAAACCGGGAGAGGACGTCACGCCGAACGCCCGAGCCTAATCCCTATTCGGGGCTGGAAAGATATCTTGAGCCGGACCTATCGAGAGTTCAACGAAGACCAAGTTCCGCTGATCGCCGCCGGATGCACATTCTACGCCCTGCTCGCGTTGTTCCCAGGCGTAACAGCCTTCGCGGCGCTTTACGGCCTCGTCGCCGACGTCGGTGATGCCCGAATCCATATCGAGGCTCTAGGCGCCGTGCTGCCGGCTGGGGCCATTGATCTCATCGGAAGTCAGATGGTCAAGGTCGCAGCCGCCGGCGAAGAAGGCCTGTCCCTCGCCTTCGTGATTGGCCTGTTGACGGCACTGTGGAGCGCCAACAAAGCGATGAAGGCGATCGTCACCGGCTTGAATATCGCCTATGAAGAGGAGGAAAGGCGGGGTTTCATCGCCAAGACCTTGACCCCTCTCGCCTTCACCGTCGGACTGATCCTTTTTGCGATGGCCGCGATCGGCCTTGCAGCCGTCGGCGCCAGATGGACCGACGCGGCGCACCCGGTCGTGCAACTCGTCTGGACGGTCTTATACTGGAGTGCACTCTTCAGCGGCGTCGTGGTCGGCATGACGCTTCTGTATCGCTTCGGTCCGAGCCGTAGCCGTGTGCGGTGGCGATGGGTAACGTGGGGCAGCCTATTGGCCGCGGTTGCCTGGCTAGGCATGTCCGGGACCTTCACCTTCTACGTGTCGCGGTTTGGGAACTACGACGAAACCTACGGGACCCTAGGCGCAGCGATTGGCTTTATGACTTGGACTTGGTTGTCGAGCATCGTTTTTTTGATGGGCGCCGAACTGAACGCCGAGATCGAGCATCAGACTGCAAAGGACACCACGACGGGTACGCCCCGGCGTCTCGGACTGAGGGGCGCAGTGATGGCCGATACCGTCGGCGAATCGAGATGACTGTGCCGGCGCGGCCACGGGACGCTTGGTCGCCTCAGTGCGGCTCGACAGCCGCAGTTCTTAGGGTCTGCGGCGCGAATTCGGCCGCTTGAGACCTGGCACGGGGGCCTCTCGACGACAATGAAGCCTTTGGCCTCGATCTTATCGATCGGCAAAATAATCTCTTGAGCCGTTATTAAGAATACGGCTGCGTCTACGGCCTGAAAGCGGTCTCAGACAGGACGTGAACTTGCCGCTCGCCGTCGCCCATCTGGCCCAGCGAGACACGGTAGCCGTAGGCTCCCGCACCTCTCCCGAAATCGCCTGAGTACCCGACGCCGGGCTGGTGCCCGCTTGACCGAGCGGGTCGGTTGCGCCCTGGCCAAGGTCGCGGGCGCCGCCGTTGCTCTTGTCGATGGAGGTGCTCTCAGACGGGCTTTTTCATGCCGTCCTCGTCTTAGCTTGCAGAAGCTCAGCGAAAGATAACCGAGTTCCAATGTCCGGAAATGGACCAAGAAAACTCGTCGCGTCATCTCGCGTTAGTGTCAGCGACGCGGAGGTTTTGTTGTGAACGGTACGCCTACACCTGCGCCACAATCGGCGTCTCCACCATCCCCTTGGGCGGACCGTGGCCATTTGTCGATTTGGTCTTCGTTGGTGAGCCTGTGACAAGCTCATGCCGAGTTTGCGCGGCTGGAACAGGGGGCTCAGACACGTCCAAAATCGAGCAAGCCGAAACTCCCCAGCGGCTTTGGCGCGCGTTGAGCTTGGCCTTTTTCCGCTCAATCAGTTCGGTCGCCACCTCAAAGATGGACAACCACACTGCCGCCAAGCTGGACGCACTGGCGCGTCACGTCGGGAGGGAAGACGACGGAGGTCTTAGCTGCGCAAGAGAGGCGACAGACGATCGCTTTGAGAGCCAAACACAGGTCCGTGCGGAGCGGCCAATCCATGTCTAAGGTCACCCCTCCCGGCGCCACGGGCCCGATCAATCCGCCAGAAGCACGAGGCCCGCGTAATGGCGATCTGCCGGCCTATGTCGGCAATGGAGTCATCGGCCTGCGCGTGCGCGAGCAGCCGCTCCAAGCCGGCATGATGATTGTCAGCGGTTTTGCGGGCGAGCATCCGGAACGCCGGATCGAGGCCGCTGCGCCTGCCCCGTACCCCTTAGCCGGCGATATCGCTCTCAACAGCATTTGGCTCAGCGACCAACCGTCCGCGGTGTCGAACCTAGTCCAAGCCTACGATTTCGCCACCGGGGAGTTGACGAGCGCGTTTCGGTTCGAAGCGGGGGGCGTTATCGCTGACGTCGAGATCCTGACGTTCGCCAGTCGATCGGCGCCCTCGATCGTATTGCAAGAGATCAGCGTCAGCGTCGATAAGCCCTGTGAGATCGCTGTGCGGGCCGTGATCGAGACCAGCGGCTTGAGAGGACGGGTGGTCCGACGCAGAACCGACACGCCCGGGGAGCCGGAACCGGTCTGTGACGGTTCCTTACTGTGGGAGTCGGAAGGGGGGCTCAGCACGTGCGGTCTCGCGCTCGCCACGGACCTGGCCGGCGGGTCGGCGGAACGGACGGTGCAATCATGGGACATCTCTGGACCGTTGCGCAGTGAATATAGGCTGCGAGCGCGTTCCGGACGCCGGGTGCGGCTGCGCCAGCTGGCCGCCATCCTGCCCTCGGTTCTTCACGACCGGCCTGACGAGGAGGCCGTCCGTCGCGTGGCCCGCGCCCAGGCCAGCGGATTCGAAACCTTGCGCCAACGCAATCGCGAGGCTTGGGATGAGATCTGGAAGGGCCGGATCCGCGTGCATGGGGCGACACAGCAACACCAAGCCATGATCGACGCCGGGGTCTTTTACCTGAACTGCTCAACACACAAGGCGTCTCCATCCGCGACCTCGATCTTCGGTCTGGCGACTTGGCACGACTACAACTACTACTTTGGTCATGTCATGTGGGACATCGACGCCTTCTGCGTCCCCCCGCTGCTGTTCTTTCAGCCGGACGCAGCTCGCGCGATCCTGGACTTTCGGACCCGTGGACTTGGCGCGGCGAGGTCCATCGCTCGGCTATCAGGGCGCGACGGGGTGCAGTTCCCATGGGAGGCGGCCCCGCTATCCGGGCAGGAGGCCTCGCCCGGAGGCGGCGACGGCGCCGCCCACGAGGATCATGGCTCCCTCCATACCGCGCGCGCCTTTGGCCTCTACGCCGACGTCACCGGTGACGAGGTTTTTCTAAGAGAAGAGGCCTGGCCGGTGCTGTCGGGTGTCGCGGATTGGATTGTCAGCCGCACAACGCGGACGAAGCGAGGACTGGAAATCCTGCGCGCCACGGGGCCGGCCGAGGTTCCAGAGCCGCCTGACAATGACGCCTTCACGATCATGGCAGCCAAACAGGTCCTGCGGCGCGCGGTCCGGGCAGCTGAACAGATGGGACGGGCGGCTTCGCCGGAATGGACGAAGACCGCCGAAGACCTCTATCTCCCGGTTCGGGCCGACGGGGTGATCGCCGCCCATGACAATTTTCGGGTGTCCGAGCCGAAGGGAGCGACGCCGTCGCCGCTCGCAGGGTTGTTCCCGTACGATCACCCCGCTCCGGAGCGGGAGCGGCGCAATACCTTGGACTTCTATCTGCAGCATTGGGCGGAGTACGTCGGGGCGCCGATGTTCCCAGCCTTCTATACGACCTGGGCCGCGATGGTCGGCGACCGCCGTCTATCCCTGAAGCTGTTTGAGGAAGGTTACGCCCAATACGACCAGGCTCGCTTCCACCAATGCCTGGAGTATCGCCCTGATCATCCCGACAGCCGGGTCAAGGCGGGGCCTTTCTTCGCCAATCTGGGAGGGATGTTGCTGAGCCTTATTCTTGGACTGACGGGGGTGGTCATAGACGACGATGATCCGCTGACCTGGCCCCGCCGTCCGATCGTCTTGCCGGAAGGGTGGACCGCGATCGAGATCGGACGGCTCTGGGTGAGGGGGCGTCCGATGCGCCTCGTCGCTCGTCAAGGGGCGGACCGCGCGGAATTGACGCCGGTGATCTGATGGGAACAGCCGAGCGCTAGAATCCTTTTGTCCTGTGAGGAGATCGCCATGACCCGCCCCCAAATCCCGTCCACCCCCCCGTCCAACGAAGTATCCCCGCAGGAGACACCGTCGACGCCTTTGTCGCCGGAGGCGGCCCGCCAACTTGATTTGAAGACTGAGGGCGAGGCGCGCCGATCGGCGCGGGTCGGCCGGGTTGTGCGGGGCGATGGCCAGGGGCGGGGTTGAAGGTGTTCAATAGCGAACATAGGAACGCTGTTGCGATGCAGGTTTTCTACAGGTTCACCTTTGAAACGGAGAGCCCGGATGGCTGAGAAAACCCTCGACAACCTGTTCTACGATACGCTCAAGGACATTTATTACGCCGAGCGTAAGATCGTGAAGTCGCTGCCCAAGATGGCGCGTGGCGCAAACTCCCCAGACCTCAAGGCCGCCTTCGAAAAACACCGTGAAGAGACCGAAGGCCAAATCGAGCGGCTGCAGCAAGTCTTCGAGATCATCGGCAAGCGCGCCATGGGCAAGACCTGCGACGCCATCGAAGGCATCCTGGCCGAAGGCGACGAAATTCTTGAGGAGTACGCTGGGACCGCGGCGCTCGATGCCGGCCTGATCGCGGCCGCCCAAGCGGTCGAACACTACGAGATCACCCGATACGGCACCCTCAAGCGCTGGGCGACGCTGCTCGGCTATGAAGACGCGGCGGCGCTGCTCGATGAGACGTTGCAGCAGGAGTCCGCGACCGATGAGAGCCTAACGGCGCTGGCCGACGCCGCCGCCAACGCCGAAGCCCAGGGCGCAGCGGCGGCATAACCCGCCCTTCAATACAAGCCCTGACCGCTTCCAAAGTCCATCCCTTCCTAGTCAATAGGCAGGGATGGTCCCTAGCGGCACGCAGGGTGGCCAAAGCCAGCATCTCCATGTCATTCGTCGCGATGGAACTGGATGGGCCGCCGGCCCGGTTCGGCGGGCCGGCTAGATATGATGGCCGGGAGAACTAGGCGCTCTTCTTCGTCTTCGGCCTTGCGGCTGTCTTGCCGGCGGACTTCGTGCTGGCCTTTGTGTTTTTGGCTGCGGTTTTGGTATTGCCGCCGAGGCTCGCTCGTAGCGCCGACATCAGATCGATCACATTGGTGTCTTCCGGCTCGGAGATCTTGGCCGGCTTGTGGCCCTTCTGCTTCTCCTCGATCAGGGCTTTTAGCGCCTCTTCGTATCGGTCGACGAACAGGCTGGGGTCAAACGGTCCTTCGCGCTGCTCAATAATGCGCTGAGCAATGGAGATCATGTCGGGATCGGCTTCAGCGTCGCTGATGCCGGCAAAAATCGCATCTGCCTTTCGAACCTCGGCGTCCGTACGAATGGTGTAGGCCAGAATGCCCTTGCCGCGGGGTTCGAGCGCCAGAATCCGTTCGCGCGTCGAAATCACCACCCGCGCGAGGGCAATCTGGCCGGACCGTTCCATGGCGGTGCGTATGACCCCGAAAGCCTCCTGGGCCATCTTTCCATCGGGCGCGAGGTAGTAGGGATTGTCCCAATACAGACGGTCTATGTCGTCTCCGGGTACGAACCGTTCGATGTCGATCGTCTTGGTGCTCTCGAGCCTGACGGACTTGATCTCCTCGTCCGTTAGAAGAATGTATTCGCCCTTGGAGACCTCATAGCCCTTGACCAGTTCCGATCGCTCGATCGGCCCGGTGTCCGGATCCGTGGTGATCATCTTGATCCGGTTGTTCGTCTTCGGATTGATGAGGTTGAAGTGGACGTCGCCGCCTGAACTGGTCGCTGTGTAGAGCGACACTGGGCAGGTGACGAGCGACAATCTCAGATGTCCTTGCCAACTCGGACGGGACGCCATGACCGGTTCCTTTGAGACATTGCAGAGCGTTTCGAACCACAACGACTCTGCGCGGCGAATCGCTCCCTAGCCGCAGGGCGCGGTATCCCCGGTCTCCAGGTCGATCCTGAAGCAGTGTTCGTCACCCGAGGCGATATCGCGCACGATCACGCTGAAGTCCGAACCGTCGGCGATGGGGGGATGGAAATCCTCGACATAGGCGACCGCCGCCGCCTCGAATGACGCCTCTTTCACCACCCGCGCCTGATGGGCGTCGACATGGCGGGCGTGAACACGAAAGCTTCGGGTGGCGTGAGGGGTCATGGCGCTCTCCTGCCGATCAAACGCCTGTGCCGAGAAAAGGATTCATCGGGTTCCAACATCACAGGGATCATGTGGTGATTGTGTTCGTTCAGCCAAGAGGACGTATAGGACCTCCGCCATGGCGCCTTCCAAACTCGCGGCTTATCAGCGGATGCGCGACTTTTCTCAGACGGCCGAACCCTCGGGCGAGCGTGCCCGGGTTCTGCCCTCGAAGGCCCTGCGTTTCGTGGTCCAGAAGCACGCGGCCAGTCATCTGCATTTTGATCTGCGTCTCGAGTATGACGGGACCTTTCGCTCCTGGGCTGTGCCCAAGGGGCCGTCGCTCGACCCGAAGAACCGTCGTCTGGCCATGGAAGTCGAAGACCATCCGCTTGATTACGGCGATTTCGAAGGGACCATCCCCCAGGGCCAGTACGGGGGCGGCACCGTCATGGTGTGGGACCGCGGTTACTGGGCGCCTGAAAAAGGGTTCGAAAAAATCGGCGCGGCCTTGGCAAGGGGCGAACTCAAGTTCGTCATGGAGGGCGACCGGCTGCACGGATCGTGGGTCCTGGTTCGGTTCAAAGCGGACAAGGTCTCGAAGTCCAAGCCGGGGTGGATGCTGATCAAACATCGGGACGAAGGGGCGGTGGAAGGCGATGTCGGCGGCCCGAGCGACGCCGACCGGTCGGTCGCGTCAAGGCGCACGATGACCGAAATCGCCGAGGGCAAGCGCCGGAAGGTGAGCCCCTTCATGACGACGATCGGGCCCGACGCCGCCGCCGTCTGGGAGAGCAGCCACAAGCGGGACGCCGCCGCTCCGAACCCTTCAGCGAAAGGGACGATGTCCTCGGCCAACGAGAGAGCGTTGCGAACGCGCGCCAAGGCCCCATCCGTTTCGGCCCTGCCGACCTTTGTCGAGCCGCAGCTGACGAAGTCCTCCGAGAAGCCGCCCAGGGGCGAGACCTGGGCTCACGAGATCAAGTTCGACGGCTATCGGATGCAGCTCCGCACCGTCGGCGGCAAGGCGACCCTACTGACCCGCAAAGGGCTCGACTGGTCGAAGAAGTTCCCCGAGATCGTCGCTGCCGGCGCGACCCTCAAGGACGGGATATACGACGGAGAAGCCGTCGCCCTAGATTCTACCGGGGCTCCAGATTTCGCAGCGCTGCAGACGGCCATTTCCGAGGCGAGGACGAAGGACTTAGTCTTCTTCGTCTTCGACCTGCTGTTTGAGAAACGGCAGGATCTGCGGTCCCTGCCGCTTTCTGCGCGCAAGGCCCGGCTTGAGGAAGCTCTCAGCGATGCGCCCGCCAATCTTCGCTACGTCGATCATTTCGTAACGGCAGGCGACGCGGTGCTCCTGTCAGCCTGCCGCATGGACCTGGAAGGCATTGTGTCAAAACGCCTGGACGCCCCGTACCGCTCAGGGCGCAGCGACACCTGGACCAAATCAAAATGCCGTCAAGGCCATGAGGTTGTCGTCGCCGGTTGGACCACGACAGGCGACGCCTTCCGGTCCCTGATTGCGGGGGTGTACCGGGACGGCGCCCTGGTCCACGTCGGTCGGATCGGGACCGGGTTTGGGCGAGACACTGTCGCCCGCATCATGCCTCGACTCCAGGCGCTCGAGACCCGCGAGAGTCCGTTCACGCAGGGCGCTCCGAAGCGAGTCCCCGGCGTCCATTGGGTGAAACCCGAATTGGTCGCGGAGATCGAATATGCGGGCTTCACCGGCGAGGGCGCGATCCGACAGGCGGCGTTCAAGGGTCTGCGAGAAGACAAGCCGGCGGCGGAGGTCGAGGCTGAGGTCCCTGCCGTCCTGCCCGCAGCGGAGCGGCCCGCAACCTTTCTCGCCGAGGTCAAAGTAGACGGCGCGTTCCAGACGCGCACCGTGCGGCCCAAAGGGTCATCTGTGGTCATGGGGGTCACCATATCCCATGCTGACAAGCCGCTATGGCCGGACGCTGGCGACGATCGCCCGGTGACCAAGATGGATCTCGCCCAATACTATGAGGCGATCGGGGAGTGGATGCTGGGTCATGTGAAGGGTCGCCCCTGTTCGATGATCCGCATGCCCGACGGGATTAATGGGGATCAGCGGTTCTTTCAACGCCATTCCGGCAAGGGCCAGTCGTCTTTGATCTCGGAGGTCACGGTCTGGGGCGATCGTAAGCCCTACCTTCAGTTCGATCGGGTGGAGGCTCTGGTCGCAGCGGGCCAGACCGGCGCGCTAGAGCTTCACCCGTGGAACAGCGAGCCCTTCGCCCCGGAACAGCCGGGACGACTCGTCTTCGACCTTGACCCGGCGCCGGACGTTCCCTTTGAGGAAGTCATTCGCAGCGCCAAGGAGGTCCGCGACCGTCTGACCGATTTGGGTCTCGTGAGTTTCTGCAAGACGACCGGCGGCAAGGGCTTGCATGTGGTTACGCCGCTGAAAGCCAAAGGAATCGACTGGCCCACAGCCAAAGCCTTCGCGCGTGACGTCTGCAAAGCCATGGCCCGCGATGATCCTCGCCGGTTCTTGATCACCATGGCCAAAAAGGACCGCGCAGGCCGGATTTTCCTCGACTATCTCCGGAATGACCGCATGGCCACCGCCGTCGCCCCGCTCTCGCCCCGCGGCCGCCCGGGGGCGCCTGTGTCCATGCCGCTCAGTTGGTCTCAAGTGAAAAAAGGGCTGGATCCGATGAAATATACGGTTCGCACCGTACCCCGCCTGGTTCGAAATCTCACCGCCTGGGACGACTATTGCGAGGGAGAGCGGGCGCTCGGCGCCGCGATCAAACGGCTCGGTAAAGTGTGACGAACCGGCGAGCGGCGCCACTGCGCTGAGGCATGCTGGGCGTCGTCTGCCAGAACGGACTCGGGCGAGGAAATCCCATCGCCAACAGGCCGACCCACCGACACTCATGCAGGAGACAGTAAGAACCAAGAAGGCCCGACGTTGATGACGTCGGGCCTCTAATCTATCTGCCCGTATTAACGATAGCGGGCGCGTTCTTCTAGGATTTGCTCGTGAGTATAGGGTTTGGCTTCCGCGTCGAAACCGGTCCAACCCGATTGCCTGTAAGCCTCGCCCCGGGTGACAGCGTCATAACCGCGGCTGTCGTCCAAGATAGACTGGAGGCGTTCGCGTTCGTCGCCGTCGGCCTTGACGCTGACCAGCGTTCCGCCGCGACGGACGCCTTCGGAATAGACGTTCGCCTCTTCGTCGCTGTGTCCCGCCTCTTTCAGTGCGCCGAGCAGGCCGCCCGTTGCGCCCCCCGCTGCGGCGCCGACCGCCGCGCCGACCGCCGTCGAGGCCAGCCATCCAGCGGCAACCACCGGGCCAAGGCCCGGAATGGCCAGCATACCGAGACCGGCGAGGACACCTGCGCCGGCGCCGAGCAATCCGCCCGTCGCCGCGCCCTTGCCGGCCCCGTCCGCGACATCGTTCTCGCCGTCGCCGTTACGGTCGCCGAGGGGGCCGGCTTTGTGGTCGCCGGATGCGGCGTGCCAATTGTCGGCGTTGTTGGAAACGATGCTGATCTTGTCGTGATCGACGCCTGCGGCTTCGAGTTTCGAAACGGCGTCGAGGGCTTGGGTGTGGCTGTCGAACAGACGAGTGACGGTGGCCATGGTGGGCTCCTTGGAAAAGTTTGAAAGAAGAAGGAAGTTCAGCGCGCGATCAATTGGGCGTCACGACGCCCTTATAGTCGACCGAGACAGTGGTGGATTCGCCGCCGCTACGAGCGGCCTGGCCCTTCCAGATCCCCTGATCGTCTTGGGTCAGAGGACCCGAGACGACATAGCCCTGTTTCTCGATGGCCGCTTTGGCCTGGCCTTCGGTGAAGGAGTTGGCGCCGGACGTCAGAGCGGCTTTTTCTGAGGTTTCCTGCGTATCGACTGCGGGGTTCATCGGCGCTTCGGCGGTCGAGACGGCCGGGCCTTCCACGGGGGCTTCATTTCGGTCGTTGTTTCCGCAGGCGGTCAACAAGACAGCGGTTGCAGAGACGGCGAGAGCGGCTTTCATCATGATGCATTCCTTTCAGGTCGCCCACCAAAAGCCGCCGCCGAGCGCGTTCGTTCCTACAGCCCCGGTTGAAGGCGTGGGATCGTCGCGCTGACCCCCGCGATTTCCGGGCTGAGGAGTCGATACAGCGTGACGCGTAGAGTGCAGCCGCGGTGTCGGATCACGCGACGACGCCGACAGTCGGGCGACTGAGAGAGGGCGAGCCGGCCCGGGCGAACCGCCACGGCGTCTCAACGCCCTGTCGGATGCCGATGCGAGGGCCTGCAACGACCGGTTCAGGCTCCCTGAGCTCAATCGTAAAAGGGGCAGCGGCCATCGGCCGATGGTTGAGGTCTCCCGTCACGCCGAGCGCCTGACACAAGCGGCCAGGACCAGCGCAGAGGTCACGTGTTGGGACCGGGCCCCGACGTTGTGTCATGACTTCGGGGTTCCAAACGGGTTCAAGGGCTCGGATGAGAACGGCGCTGCCCGGTGTGGCGGCGTCACAGACGACGTTGAGACACCAATGTCGGCCGTAGATTCGATAGACGTAGGCGCGGCCGATCGGTCCGAACATCGGAGCGTTGCGCGGCGTCAAGCCTCGGAAACTGTGTGAGGCGGGATCGTGCGCGGCGTAGGCTTCGGTCTCAACGATGGTTCCGCCGACGCCGTCGACCATCAACCCCGCCCCGATAAGCCTGGCGGCGACCTCTGGCGCGGGACGCGCCCACAACGTCGCGAGGGCGGAATTCATCGTCAGACCGGGGCGTCGGAAATCGCGCCCAGCCGAGCGAGGATGAATGGGAGCCGGTCCGGCAACTCTCGCGCCAGGAACCCCAGCGGAGCGCCGGCGGCGGCGAGGTCCGCCCCGGCCGAAGCGTGAACGAAGACGGCCCAAAAGGGCCGCGTCTACGGGAGGCGCTCCCCGCGCGAGGAAGCCTCCGATCGCGCCGGCCAGGACATCGCCTGAGCCCGACGTGCCGAGGCCGACGACGCCCCCGTCATGACGCCAAGCCGTGCCGTCGGGGGACACCACGAAAGTCGTCGCGCCTTTCATGACGATCACGGACTGGAACATTGTCGCCGCCTCCCGGGCCGCCCCAAGCGGGTCGGCGCGAATGACGTCCTTGTCTCGATCAAGGATCGCGGCCATTTCTCCGGCGTGAAGCGTCAGGACGATTCGACCCCCTGCGACCCTGGCGAAGGCGCTGGCTTCGTTCGAAAGCGGCAGGGCCCCTGCGTCGATTACCGCCGGCACACCGGCGGCGGCTTGCAACAATCTGGACGCCAGGCGCCGCTGCGCCCGGCCGGTTTCCATGCCCGGTCCGAGCACGAGGGCTGACGAGGCAGCGGCGTGGTCAATAAGAGGAGAGGCGGTCATCGCGGGGGCGATGACGATGCGAGCCTCCGGCACGGCCACGGCGAGCGCCGCCGCCGAGGCGCGATCAGCCCGAATCTGCAGCTTGCCGGCGCCTACTTTCAGGGCGGCGACCCCCGCGAGGATCGCCGCGCCCGCCATCACGGCCTCCCCGCCGACGATGAGCACGATGCCGCGGTCTTCCTTGTCGCCGTCGGTGGCAAGCCGGGGCAGGGGGTAGCGGGACAAGGCGGCGGCGTCGAGGCGGGTCGTCATCGTGCAGCGACCTTGGCATCCGGGGCGGAGGTCACCGGCGCCCCTTGGACTTCCAGCGGAGCGACGAAGTTGTAGAGGTCGAGCGTGAGGCCGCCCTCCCCGTTACGGACGTAGGTCGTCACCCCGCAGTTGGCGACATCGCCCTCAGCGTCTATCGCGAGGATCTCGGTTTCGGTCAGACCCTCCAGCAGATAACGAAGGCAGAGGATCACGACTTGATGACCGACGATAAGGACGCGTTGGTCTCGATGATGCAGACTGAGAGTGTCCAGAGCCGCCCGCAGGCGGAGAATGACATCGCACCAACTTTCTCCCCCCGGCGGCCGGTGATAAAACTTCCCCAAACGGCGGCGCGCTTCGGCCTGTTCCGGATAGCGAACTTCAATGCCCTGCGTCGTCAACCGATCGAGGATTCCGAACTCCCGTTCGCGCAGCCGTTCATCGACACAGAAGCCAAGGTCGGTTTTGCCGAAACCGCCCTTCTCGACGATCGCGGTCGCGGTCTGCCGGGCCCGCAGATAGGTCGAGGTGAGAACGACCGTAGGGCGCTGATCGTCGGGCAGGGTCGTGAACCATTGACCCAAAGCCTCGGATTGCGCGTGCCCCAGATCGCTCAGCGGCACATCGACGTCTCTGATGTCGAGATCGATCTCTCCAAGCCCGGCCGCGTGGGCCCGATCGCGAGCGACGTTGCCGGCGCTTTGTCCATGGCGGACAAGCCACAGATGGGAAGGCCAAGGAGAGGTCACGCTGTGGGCGCCGGATCTGCGGAGGCGGCGTTCTCCTGAAGGAGGGTGGTCACGCCCCGGAACAGGGTGATGGCCGTCCGGTCATCCATGGCGTCCACGTCAGACTGCCCGATCATTGCGTCCAGGCGTCGGATCACATCTCCGCAATCGAGTGACGTCATACCGGCTTCCTCGGCTGCCCACCCGGCGATGGCGGCAATCGTCTGAAGGGCTTCTTGAGCCGAGGTCTGAGCGCCATCCAGAAGGGCGACAGCCGCGATCTCGCGGATTTCTCTGAGGGCGCGACGGCACGCGATGGCATCTTGTACGGTCATGAGAGTTCAACACACCAGCCTGCCTCGGGTTCAGCGATTGACTGGGAACGCCGGTGGCGAAGGCGGCCTGTAGGCGATCAGGTGGGAGTAGCGCCTCGCTATTCGGTTGCGCTTTGGTTGTCCTGGTCGCCGCGGGTCTGATTATAGAACTCGCGGCGCGGGTGTTTGTCCCCTAGTCTTATAGGACCCGCTCCGGTCTTGCGCCGCCCTGCGCCATCCAACTAAGCCTGAACGGTTGGCAGGAATGGGGGCGCTCGATGACAGCATAGGGCAGCAGTGCGCTAAGTTCGGAGTAAGCCATCCTGTGATAACCTGCGGTTCGCGCTCATCCGCTGTCGAAGTTCACTGAGGTGGCGATCTCCGACTATCGGAGGCGCTGGCCAGGTTCCGGGGCGGAACGCGATTAACAGCCACTATACCGTCGAACGGCGCTGTGTTTCGCCTCCACCTTTAGCACGACGGTACGCTCACCTTGTGCGCATCCGGAGCGGATTAGGTCTTGCTGGCAATCGTCGCCGCGGGTGCCTATGGCCAGGCTTCGCAATGAACTTTCAATGCTTTAGCGCGACTGTGGGCGGCAGGGAGCGCATATGATGAATATCTTCCAACGGCGTCTGGTCGGCGTTGCCATGACCGCCCGGGCTCGACAGTGGCGGACACGCGTCGGCCTGGGTCTCGTCATAGCCTTGTCCTTCTTCACCATGACCAGCGTCGAGTTTGCGGTTGGATGGCTGGCGATCTACGCATTGCTCCAGTGGGTCGAGCTTCAGATCTTCAAACCGCGAGGGCGGCCCGAAGATTGGGTCCCTGACGTGGATTGGTGTTGGCGCGCGGTCGGCTTCATCAGCCTCAACAATATCGTCTTTGGGGCGTTCGCCGCTCGCCAGGCCTTCAGCGGATCGGAACTCGGTCTGGTCGGCGCCGCTCTGCTGATCGCGGGCGCCATCGTCAACGGAGTGATGGTCAGCGCAGGTTCGCGTCACCTCACTTGGGCTTCGATCGGTCCGCAAATTCTTTGTTTCTGCGCTCTTGCCGTGTCGACGATCACCGCAGGCCACTCCGTCCTTCTGGCGATGCAAATCGGGGGGGCAAGCCTTCTATTCGTTCTGGCGGCCACAGCGGCATCGTTTCAGCTGTCCGCCAAGCTCAAGGAGGCCGAGGACGGGCGTCAAGCGGCCGAGGCCTCCAACATCGCCAAAAGCCAATTCCTCGCGAACATGAGCCATGAAATCCGCACTCCCTTGAACGGAGTGGTCAGCATGGCCGAGATGCTCAGCCGCTCGAGCCTCGGTCCAGGGGATCGAGAGATGGTCGACATCATCCGGTCTTCGGGGGACACCCTCACCAATCTCTTGAGCGATATCCTGGACATGGCGAGGATCGAAGCGGGCGAGGTTGCCCTGGAGGAGGTTCCTTACGCCTTCGGCGACATGCTTCGCGCGACCTGCGTCCTCTTTTCGCTGAAAGCAGAAGACAAAAACATCAATCTTGTCCTGGATTTACCACCCGAGCTCGATCGCTGGATTGTCGGCGACGCCTTGCGAACGCGTCAGGTGATCAGCAACCTGGTTTCGAACGCCATCAAATTCACCTCGCTTGGAAAAGTCACTGTCACCGCGCGGTTGACTGCAGAAGGTCGGGTGCGTCTGAAGGTGTCCGACACCGGCATCGGGTTCGACGTCAACACCAGCGCGAACATCTTCGCCCGTTTCCAGCAGGCGGATGGATCGATCACCCGCCGCTTCGGGGGGACGGGGCTAGGCCTATCGATTTCGCGGGACCTCGTAATCCTGATGGGGGGAACGATGGCCTGCTCCAGTGTTCCCGGTGTGGGGTCTGAGTTCTGGGCTGATCTGCCCTTTGTTTTGTCTGAGGGGGATCAGCCTGATCCATTAGGCGTTGATCCGTCCGCGCCGCTGGACCGGGCCATTCGGATCCTTGTCGCGGACGACCACGCCATTAATTTGAAGGTCGTCGCTTTGATTTTGGACCAGGCGGGCATCGAGACGGAAACCGTCGAGAATGGCTTTGAGGCGGTTGCGGCTTTCCGGGCCGGGTCTTTCGACGCGGTGCTGATGGACATGCAGATGCCGGTGATGGATGGGCTGACAGCGATCCGCGAAATCCGAAAAATCGAGCGAGATTTAAGTCTCGGGCACACGCCAATCGCGGTGCTTTCCGCCAACGCTATGGCCGAACATATCGCTACTGCAATCCAGGCCGGCGCCGACATCCACATCGCCAAGCCGATCAAGCCGACGGGGCTGCTTGATACTCTAGAGCGTATGCTGGCCGAACCCGGCTCCGCGGAACAGGACGGGGTTGCAGTTCGGTAAGGCGAGGCTGATTGGGGCGTAGGATGACCCAATAGGGTCGCGCTTGTCGTAAACTGGCAGTCGGGGAAAAGAATATCGGATAGAGAGGCAATACGCCGTTCTCCGCGGGACCCGGTCGATTGATTCTCCGAGCAACAAACCTGAGTTGGTCTGTCGTGTTCTAAGACCGGACCGGCTTAACCGCTCAGGTGGCGTCTTTTGGGCCGTCCAAGGCTATGGCCAAATGTGGGCTGTGGGCTGCATTGAACGTTTGGGTGTGCTTCTATGCCCCGGTTAAGTTACGAGGTCTTTTCGTGTCGAACCGGAGCTCCTCTCGCTTCCTGGACCGCCTTCTTTCGACCGGCGGCGAGGCCGGGCGCGTCCTGGCGCAACGGGATTGGGGAACATCGACGCTCTGCCATCCTGACACCTGGCCGGCTCCACTTCGCTCTGTCGTAGAGCTCATGCTGGGTTCCAAGTTTCCGATGTTTGTCGCTTGGGGGAAGGAACTCGGTTTTATTTATAACGATGCCTATGCTGAGATCCTCGGCGACAAACATCCCTACGCGATGGGCGCGAGGTTCGAGGAAATTTGGCGAGAAATCTGGTCAGACATCTTGCCACTCATCGAGGCTGCCCTGTCCGGAAAAGGAACTTATCAGGAAGATCTCCCTCTTTTCATGAATCGCCGAGGGTATGATGAAAAGGCCTGGTTCACCTTTTCATATTCTCCGATCCACGACGAGAACGGCGAAGTCGTTGGAATGTTTTGCGCCGTCGCGGAGACGACCGCCAAGGTGCTAGCCGAGCGACGTCAGAACTTCGTCGTGGACCTAAGCGATACGCTGTCTCAACTCGTTGATCCAGTCGAGGTGACCGCCGCTGCGGCGAAGCGTCTGGGCGAGCATCTCAAGGTGGGCCGCGCCGGCTATGGCGAGATCAGTGACACCGGCGATGTCGTCAGGGTGGCGCGCGATTGGACCGATGGTTCCATGGCGTCGCTTGCAGGAGAGGCCCGCGTGCTCGACGCCTTTGGCCCTGAAATCATTTCCGAGCTCAGGCGCGGCCGCACGTTGACCGTGGAGGATTGCCAAACCGATGTCAGGACGTCATCGCTGGATTATCTGTCGACGTGGGACAGCATCGGCGTACGCAGTCTGATCGTCGCCCCTCTTCTCGATGACGAACGCCTTGTAGCGATCCTTTATGTCCACTCCGACGTTCCGCGGGCGTGGTCCGATCTGGACGTTCGTCTGGTCCAGGATGTTGGCAGTCGGACTTGGTCGGCCGTCGAGCGCCTGCACACCGAAGGCGCCTTGCGCGCAAGCGAGGCGGCGCTAGCGGACGAGGTCGAGGCCCTGGAGCGCCTGCAAGGCATCAGCACACAACTGGTCGGCGACGAGACTCCTGAGACGATCTACGGCGCCATCCTGAAAGCAGCGGCCGATCTAATGGGTTCGGAATGCGCCAGCATCCAGATGCTCGATACCGTGGGAGTGCTGCAATTGCTCGCCCATCACGGCTATGATCCGCGCTCCGCGAAATATTGGCAGACGGTTAACGCCAGCTCGGGGAGCACATGCGGGATTGCCTTGACGACGGGGCAGCGGGTCGTCGTTCCGGATGTGGAAGCCAGCGGCCTTCCGGACGACAGTGGAGATTTGAAGTCCTATCGCTGGTCCGGCATGCGGGCGGTGCAGACGACGCCGCTCCTGTCACGCTCGGGCAAGCCGCTGGGTATGCTTTCGACGCACTGGAAGCATCCCTGCACACCTGCACCTCGGGACCTCAAACTGTTTGACGTCCTGGCCCGACAAGCAGCCGACGCGATTGAGCGGGCGATGACCCAGTCGGAACTGCGCGAGAGCGAGGCGAGGCAAGCGTTCCTGCTTTCCTTGTCTGACGCCTTGCGTAGCCTGAAGTCGCCGAACGCGATCGCGTCAGAAGCGGCCAGACGGCTTGGAGAGCGCTTCAATCTGAGCCGAGTTTTCTACGCCGAGTTCTTCGGCAGCGTCATGAAGGTGGAGCAGGACTTCACAGACGGGGTGGAGTCTATCGTCGGTGAGCATGATCTTGAGGCGTTCGGCCCGGACCTTCTGCGCGCTTATCACGAACGTCAGATCGTCAAGGTGGACGACGTCCGCCGAGACAGTCGATTCAGCGAAACCGCGCGCGCCGGACTTCTGGCGCGTCAGGTCGGCGCCTACCTGGATGTCATTCTCTATCAAGATGATCGTTGGGTGAGCGTTCTGGCTTTGCAGAGCGCTGCGGCTCGCGTGTGGACGGCTTCGGAAGAAGGTCTGTTCCGCGAAGTCGGCGAACGCGTGAAGGCGGCCATCGACCGTATCCGCGGGGAGGACCGGCTTCGCGAATTGAACGACACGCTAGAGCATCGGGTGGTTGAAGCCATGGCCGAGCGGAACTTGCTCGCTAGGCTCGTCGAGATGACCGACGTCATGATCATGGCGGTGGATCTCGATTACAAAATTCTCGCACTCAATAGCGCGAACGCCGATGATTTTGAGCGCGTCTACGGTGTGCGACCCAAACCTGGCGACAACATGCTGGATTTGCTCGCTGACCAACCGGAGCAGCAGGAGCAGGTGCGTGCCGGCTGGGGCCGGGGGATGCAGGGCGAACCTGTCACCTTCGTGGAGGACTTCGGAGATCCCGACCGGGCCCGGCCCTATTACGAAGTGACATTCAGGCCGCTGCTGAACGAAAGCGGCGCGCAGGTCGGCGTCTATCAATTCGCCACCGACATCACAGAGCGTCTTCGCAAGGAAGCACAGCTTGCGGAAGCACAAGACGCCCTTCGGCAATCGCAGAAGATGGAGGCGATGGGTCAACTGACAGGTGGAGTCGCCCACGATTTCAACAATCTTCTAACGCCCATCGTCGGGTCGCTCGATTTGCTACAGCGCGGGGGGCTGGGTGGAGAGCGCGAGCAGCGCCTAATCGAGGGCGCTATCCAATCAGCGGAACGCGCCAGAGTTCTTGTTCAACGCCTCTTGGCCTTCGCGCGACGCCAGCCGTTGCAACCTGTACCGGTAGACCTCTCGCGGCTGGTCGCCGAGATGGGGGAGCTCATCGCCAGCACCACGGGTCCGCAAATCAGGGTGTTGGTGGAGGCTGCCGCGAATTTACCGCCGGCGAAGGCCGATCCGAATCAGCTGGAGATGGCCTTGCTGAACCTGGCGGTCAATGCGCGCGACGCGATGGAAGACAAGGGCGGCACGCTTCGAATCTCGACCATGGTCGAGACCGTTGCGGCAGGCCACCGGGCGAAGCTCTATCCGGGCGCCTACCTCTGCCTGTCCGTCGCCGATACGGGGTCGGGAATGGACGAGCAGACGATCGCTCGCGCGATTGAGCCGTTCTTCTCCACCAAAGGTGTCGGCAAGGGGACAGGTCTCGGTCTGTCCATGGTGCATGGCCTCGCCTCTCAGCTGGGCGGCGCGCTGACGATCCAGAGCAGGCCGGGTTACGGCACGAACATCGAACTCTGGTTGCCCGTCAGTGAGGCTGGCCTTGCACAGGAGGAGTCTGGGACGGCTCTCGCACGCCTTCCGGGAATGCGAGGAACAGCAATGCTCGTTGACGACGAAGAGCTAGTCCGCATGAGCACCGCCGATATGCTGACAGACCTCGGATACGCTGTTTTGGAAGCCGCTTCAGGTGAGGAGGCGCTTCGTCGGATTATGGCCGGCGAAGATCTGGATCTTCTAGTCACGGATCATATGATGCCTGGCATGACCGGAACTGATCTGGCTCGGCAAGTGCGTGGCCTCCACCCCCAGTTGCCAGTGCTCTTGGTGTCTGGCTATGCCGAGCGGGAAGGCGTGGATCCGGATCTTCCCAGACTGACCAAGCCGTTTCGACGAGATGAGTTGGCTGCCACTCTCGCACCCCTAGAAATGAGCCGGGCGAAGACCGGCTAGGCCCCATCGGTGGAACCACACCAACACCATCATTCGGACCTCTCTGGTGGGCAGAATTTGGCGCATCCCCTTCACATTGCTCCCTATCGAGATGAGGGCGCGACCGCCTTGCGGAACAGGTAGGCGGCCGCCAGCCAGATCAGAGTGAAGATGATGCTGAGCACAATCACAGGGCGTGGCCAGTTTTCAGACCCCTCGCCCCAGCCCTGCACGACCGCCAGGAAGCCGATCGCGATCTGAAGCGCGGCGGCGCAGAGCATGCTCCGAGACAGACCTCCCGCGCGAAAGCAGCTCAACGCTGCGCCGAGGAAAGCGACGGCGATGACGGCCAGATACAGCAGGTTCGCCGGATGATCCTCCGGCCCAATGATGCCCACGGCAGCGTTTATCCAAAGCAGAAGGAGGGCAGCAAGGACAGCGAGGCCTGCGCCGATGCGGTACGACCAGTCGCCCGACGCCCACACCGCCAGTTCGGTAATGATGCCGCCGCCGACCAAGAGGACGCCCGCGAAAACGAAGTCGGAGGCGGTCCACTGGACTTCGTCGGTGAACCGCATGGCGACCGCGGGCGTAATCAGGAGAACCGCCACCACGGTCCAGCCGATGACACGCAGCGTCCGGGTGAGGCGGCCGTTTCGGGTCGCGTCGTGGTCGTTGGTCATTGTCTTCTTATCCGGCTTGGGTGAGGCTCGGACGATGGCGACGCGGGGCGTGAAAGTCCTGAGGGCCAAATGAGGAAACCCTGACATCGTGGCTGGCGCCTATTGCTTCGATCGTTTCGAGCTGGACCCGACGGACCGCCGCCTGACCGCGGACGGACAGGCAATAGAGCTGTCCGGGCGGTATTTGGACGCGCTGATCCTTTTGGTCGCCGAAGAGGGGCGGCTGGTCAGCAAGGCGCGCTTTCTGGACGAGGTCTGGAAGGGCGTGCCGGTGACAGACGAGGCGTTGACGCAATGCATACGGTCGCTTCGCAAGGCCTTGGGCGATGAGGCGGGGCGGCCCCGATTCATCGAAACGGCGCCCAGGTACGGCTACCGGTTCATTACGCCTGTTACGCGTGTCGAGGCGAACTTGCCGGTCGGTCTCAGACGCTCCATCGCGCAGCATCAACACTCGTTTGAGCCTGGTCCTCGGGCTGCAAGCTTGAAGCGCCGCGAGGCCCTTGAGCGATTCGTAGGACAGGGCCGGGCCGGACTGCTCGGTGGTGGGGCTGCAGGGCTTATAGGAGGCCTGGCTTATGGATTTGCGGGCGTGGCGGGAAGCGCAGGCGGGGCAATGTCCGGTCTGTTAGTGGTGGCCGTCCTGACGGCTGTGATTGGAATGATGGGCGGTGCAGGGGTCGGCTTCGGCGTGGGGTCGACGGCGTTCATTTCCAGGCAGGCTAAGGCCTGGCTTGTGATCGGCGGCGCATTCGGAGGAATAGTCGTGGGCGCAGTTGTACGGCTCGTCGGGCTGGACGCCCTTTCGCTATTGTTTGGCGCCGCGCCAGACGCGATGACGGGAGCGGGCGAGGGCCTGCTGCTCGGAGCCGGCATTGGCTGCGCGATCTGGCTCGCTCATGGACGCCAGCGGGTCGCTATTCTGTCCGGAGCCGCCCTGACCGGTATGGCGGGATCCGTCGCCTCTATGCTGGGCGGTCATCTGATGGGCGGCAGTCTGGCCGCCTTGGCCGAGCAGTTTCCTCAAGCGCGCCTGCGGCTGGATGATTTGGGAAGCGTGTTTGGCGAGGAGACATTCGGGCCTGTCAGCCAAGCCGCGACGGCTGGCATGGAGGGTGCGCTGTTCGGCGCGGCGGTGGTGCTGGCCCTGACCCTGGAACGCCGACGTAGCGGCGATTGTCGCTAACATCGCGTAAAACTAAACACACGAATCCGGTCCTCGCGATCTTGCGAACAACCAAGCCTTTGCAGCCCGTCTGAATGTCATCTTTCCGGCGGGCCACCAACGTCTGATGCTGGCACGCCTCTGACCCTACCGCTTACTATATGGAGGAAGCGCAGAAGCCGCGGTCGCTGATCGGCTGGGCGCCCTTGGTCTTGATGAAGTCCACAAAGGCCCTGAGTGGGGCTGGCACGTGGCGATGACCGGGATAGTATAGGAACGGTCCGGAGAAGTCCTGCCACCAGTCCGGCAGGACCGGCTCCAGGGCGCCGCTGTCCAGATGCGGACGCAGCCAGTCCTCGAACAGGAAGACGACGCCCGTTCCGGCCAGCGCTGCTTGCACCGTGAGTTCGACCCCGGCACCTAGGTTGACGATTAGGGGACCCGGCGGGTCGATCATGACGATCTCGCCCTCCCGTTCGAATTCCAAGGAAGAAGGGCGCCGCTGGAACCCCGACCTCGCAAGCAGTGGTGCTGTAAAAGGTCGCGCGGATGCTTGGGACGGCCGCTCCGGTCAAGATAATCGGGCGCGGCGGCCGCGGCGAAGCGTTGGCGGCGCGGGCCGATGGGGACGGCGATCATATCCTGTTCCAGCTTTTCCTCGTAGCGGATGCCGGCGTCACAGCCGGAGGCGAGGACATCAACGAACCGCTCCTCGATCACCAGTTCAAGGACGACATCGGGGTAGGCCTTGAGAAAGGCGGGGATGATGGCGGGCAAGACCACGATGGCCACGCTGACCGGCACGTTCAGCTTGAGTGTTCCCGCCGGTCGATCGCCAAGGCTCTTCACCGTGTCCAACGCAGCCTCGACCTCGCCGAGCGCCGGCGTCAGGCGGTCCAGCAGGCGTCGGCCTGCTTCTGTGGGGACGACGCTGCGTGTCGTGCGGTTGAGGAGGCGGACACCCAGACGGTCCTCCAGCCGCCGCACCGTCTCGCTGAGCGCTGAGGCGCTGAGCCCTGTGGCGCGGCCCGCCTGTCGAAAGCCGCCCGCCCGAGCGACAGCGACGAATGCGTTCAGGTCCGCGAGATCGGTCGCCATTGTTCGTCGTTTCGCACAGCCTGTTTCGATTGCACTGACCTATCTCACGGAAGAGATGGGCGCACATAGAGGCTCGCACGGGACAGGAGACAGATGATGAACACGCTTGATACCGCAGGAACATTCACCCTAGGCGACCGCAAGGTGCGCCGCATGGGCTATGGCGCGATGCAGCTGGCGGGGGCTGGCGTGTTCGGCCCGCCGCGCGATCGCGAGGCCGCTGTTGCCGTGCTGCGCGCCGCTGTGCAGGCCGGGGTCAATCACATCGACACGTCAGACTTCTATGGCCCGCACGTCACTAACCAGATCATCAAGGAGGCTCTGCATCCCTATGCCGATGACCTGGTCATCGTGACGAAGATCGGAGCACGCCGGGATGAGACGGGCGACTGGCTGCCGGCGATGTCTGCGGCCGAGCTGGCCAGCGCGGTCCAGGACAATCTGCGCAACCTTGGTTTAGAGGCGATGGACGTCGTGAACCTGCGCATCATGGGCTCGGGCGACGGCCATGGACCAAGCGAGGGTTCGATCGCCGAACCCCTCTCTGCCCTGATCGACCTCAAGAAGCGGGGGCTGGTCCGCCATATCGGTCTCTCGACCGTGACCCCGACCCAGATCGCCGAGGCGCAGGCGATGACGGAGATCGTCTGCGTCCAGAACCTTTATAATCTCGCGCACCGCGAGGACGACGCCATGGTCGCCGATCTCGCTAAGGCGGGCATCGCCTATGTGCCCTATTTCCCGCTGGGGGGATTCACGCCGCTGCAATCGGAAGCCCTATCCGAGGTCGCGGCCGAGTTGGAGGCGACGCCGATGCAAGTCGCTTTAGCCTGGCTACTGCAGCGGTCACCGAACCTTCTGCTGATCCCCGGCACCTCGTCGGTTGCGCACCTGAACGAGAACCTGAAGGCGGCCGATCTGGTGCTATCGGCCGAGTCGGTGGCGAGTCTGGAGTGCATCGGGGAGGGGCGTATCGTTGCGGAGGAGGGGAGCCCGGTCCAGTGAGAGGGCAAAAGCAGGCGTGAAAGTAGAAACGAAAAGGAAAGAAAATAAAACCTTGGTGTGCAGAAACTGCACACACGGTCGCGTAACTAATTGAAAAAAATCAACAACCTATCCCATCCATCATCGGGGCGATGGACAGCGTGCGGGAGGCGTTCAGGGACATAGAGTTGCGGCTTGACCGGCGATGCAGGGGCGACTGCGGCTGCCCATACGCCATTTCCCCGCTGCCGTGAAATCAGAGCTCCCAATGCACAGGTGTAGCCGGAGAGGCGTCCCGTGCCGGATCACACGGGACGTCCAGTGTCAGGGTTAGCGGCGGGCGCGCAGTTCCAATTCGCCGATGCGGCGGCTCAGGTAGGCCGTGTCGTCGGACGAGGGGCTGGTGCGGGTGTAGGCGGCGTCCAGGCGGGCGAGGTCGCCGGCCTCGACGCGGATGTCAGCGGCCTCGGTGCGGCTGACGGCGCCCGAGCGTTCCGCGGCGGTCAAAGCGGTTTCCAGGTTCGCTAGACGGGTGCGGGCAGGCAGGTTGGCGGACGGCGTCTGTCCAGCTGGGCCATCGCCGACCCGCAGGTCCAGGGCGTCCAGACGGGCGTCCAGATCGGCCCGCTCGCTGGCGCTGATCGATCCATCGGCGCTGTAGCGGCTCTCCAGCTGGATCAGGGCCTGATAGTCGGATTTTAGCCGTGTCGCCTCGGTGCGGGTGATGCGGCGCGCGGTCACGGCGGCGTTGACGCGGGTCTCGAAGTCCGCACGGCCCTGGGCGACGGTGTCCATGTCGGCATAGCCCGAGGCGCCGGCTTCCAGCGTCTGGGTCAGGGCGGTGTAGCGGGCGTTCAGATCGGCGCGTTCCTGGGCCGAGATGCCGCCGACGGCATATTGGTTCTCCAGATCGACCAGGGCGGAATAGTCGGCGCGCAGGCGCGTCGCGGCCGAGGCGGAGACGCTTCCGGCGCGCACGCTGGCGTCCACGCGGGTCGAGAACTGGCTTTGTCCGTCACGCAGCGGACGGCCGCCGCGCAGCCAGGCCTGATCCATGGCCGACAGACCCAGACGATCGCCGAACAGGGCACCCACGACCGCGCCCAGCCGATCCTGGGTCGTCGAAGGATATTGCGTTTGGGCGACTGCAGCGCCGCCCGCGAGGGTCAGGGCGGTGGTGGCGATCAGGGCGAGGCGGACGTTGCGCATGGGGAGGCTTCTTGTCGGTTGATGTCAGCCGACAAAACGACGGTCGTCAGGCTTGGTTGCCTGCCGGCGCCTCAGTCGCGAATGAAGTGCGGCACGAAGCGCGAGGTGTTGCGGGTGATCCGGCCCACATCCTCGCGCAGGCTGATCCCCACCGGCTCCGTTCCTACCACCCACGACCCGACGATCACATGATTGCCGTCGAACAGGGGCGGATCGCACAGCGCCTGGCGGATGTAGCGCCCCTCGCCATAGCCGCCGTCCACCACCTCTGCGGCGCTGACGCCCCGGTCGATCAGTTCGACATTGTCGCCCTCGCGCGAGAACAACGGCTTGCGCACATAGGACGAGCCCAGCGCCGCCTCGGCCGGATCGCCCTCGAAATAGGATTCCAGCAGGTTGGGGTGGCCCGCATGCCGCTCCCACAACAGCGGCAGGATGGCCTTGTTGGACAGGATGCTCTTCCACGCCGGCTCCAGCACGGTCACGTCCGCCGTCGGCAGGGGCGCGGCGTAGTCGTCGCGCAGCATCTGCTCCCACGGATAGAGCTTGAACATCGCCTGGATGATCCAGTTCTCGTGGTCCACGAACCGGCCGTCGGCGTTCAGCCCGATCTGGTCGATGGCGACGAACTGGGGCTCCAACCCGGCCTGCTGGGCCAGGTCTTCCAGGAAGCGCACCGTCTGGCGGTCCTCGACGAAATCGGCGTCCGAGGCGAAATGCACGAAGCCGCCGCTGGGGAAGATGGCGCGGAACCGCTCGACCAGCTTCTCATGCAGGCTGTTGAACTGATCCGCATCGGCGGGCAGGGCGCCGGCCTTGATCTGATCCTCCAGCCACAGCCACTGAAACACCGCCGTCTCATAGATGCTGGTCGGGGTGTCGGCGTTGTATTCATACAGCTTGGCCGGCCCCGTGCCGTCATAGGTGAAGTCGAACCGGCCATAGAGGGATGGATCGCCCCGCTTCCAGCTGTCGGCCACATAGTCCCGCATGGTCTCGGGAATATCGAGCTGTTCCATCAGCCGCTCGGACTGAACCGCCTCGTTGACCAGCTCCAGGCACAGGCCGTGCAGTTCCTCGGTCGGCGCCTCGATCCCGTCCTCGATCTCGGCCAGCGAAAAGGCATAGGCCGCCGTCTCGTCCCAATAGGGTTTGCCGTCGGTGTGGCGCCAAGTGAAGCCGAGTTCCTCGGCCTTGGCGTCCCAGTCGGTGCGGGGATCGAAGCGCAGACGCTCCATGGATCAGGCCGGGTCTTTGTCGGGCGTAGATTGGCCGATGCGCGGCGTGACCACGGTCACCTCCGGCTGGCTGAGGCGGGCCAGGACGTCGTCGGCCGAGGAATGGCCGGGCAGAATGCCGGCCTCGCGCAGCTTGGCGTCCAGGTCCGCGCCGGTGCGGCGATCTTCCAGCGCCTGGCTGGCGTTCAGCTTCTCTTCCTGGATCGCCTGGCGCTGTTTGATGCGTTGCAGACTGTCCGCCGCCGAGCCGATGCGGGACTGGGCGCCGGCCGAGTTCAGGGCGACCGACGTCTGGGCCTTCTGGACGGAATCGTTGACCTTGACGATGTCGATCTCGCGACGAAGCGTCTCGATCTTCTGGTCGGTCGAGGCGATGGCCGTGCGCAGGCGCGTCTCGGCCGTCTTCATGTCCTCGATCAGCGGGCCGCGGCTGGTGATCTCGACCTCCAGCTCGGCGATGCGGCCGGCGACTTCGCGCGCCAGATCGGTCTTGCCCTGGCCCAGGGCGGTGCGGGCCGAGCTTTCGTATTTGGCGATCTGGTCGCGGAAGCTGGCCATCTCGTTTTCGGCCATGCGGCGGCGCGCCACCAGGCCGGCCAGGTCATCGCGGGCCTTGCCCTGGGCGTTGTCGGCGTCGCGGATTTCTTGGTCGAGGATCTTCAGCGCATTGGCGTCGACGACGCCCTGGGCCGCATCGTGGGCCGAGCCGCGGAACAGGGCGGACAGTTTTCTGAGCATGGACATGGTCGGTCTTCCGGGATCAGGCGGCGTCGGCGCCGAAGGTTTCACGCAGTTCGGTGGCGTCGATCGCATTCTCGGCCAGGGTGCGCAGTTCGATCAGGATGGTCTGAAGCGTCGTCTTGCAAGAGAGTTCGCCCATCAGCTCATACACGTCTTCGCCACCGACATTGGTGATGGCGAAGTTGGACAGGGGCACCACGCGCTGGGCCTTCAGCAGGAATTCGTTGAAGGCGTGGCGATCCTTCTGCTCCGACACCGGCCACAGCAGGACCGAACAGACGATCTGGGCGCCGCCGACGCTCAGATAGACCGGCAGGTCGCCGTATTCGTGCATGGTCGCCAGCAGCACCGGCTCGGCGCCCTCGACCACGCGCAGGGTCATTTCGCCGTCACGCAGCAGGGTTGAGCCGTCCAGCGCCGCCTTGATGGCGGGCACGGTCCAGGGGGTCTCGATCACGGCGTCCATTTGATGGTCGTCTCCAGGGGTGATGGAATCGGAAGTGGGGCGGCGCGGGCGGTGGGCAAGCTGCGGCCCGCGTGTTGAATCGGTGACGATGGCGCGAACGGCCGCCTTGACGTCGTTGCGGGCGGCAGCCGGCACCCAAAGCTCCAGCTTGACCAGGCCCGCCTCACGACGCGCCTGTCGCCACGCACGAATGCGGTCGTTGGCGGCGGAAGAGGGCGATGCGTCATTCGGCATATCGTTACATGAAACGCGTAACATGAACGCTTGACTTCGCCTAGGGGTCTGGGATCATCTTAGCGAGAAGGGAAGACGCATGTTGCTGCCGCGAATGAAGCTGGCCCTGATTTTCGACCGGGCGTTCCACGCCATGGCCGATATGCACTGGCGCATGCTGGGCGGACTGATCCTCTTTCACGCCATTTCGTCGTGGCTTCTCCTCGCCATCGCCCACGAGGCGGAGCTACATGATCCGCTGACCTTCTTCTACTGGTACGCGACAACGGCTTATACCGTAGGTTATGGCGATCTCAGTCCGCAAGGCGTCGGCGGCCGACTGGTCACGGCCTTGTGGATCTTTCCCGGCGCCATCGCGGCTTTCACGACGGTCGTGGCCAAGGTGCTGGCCGGGATCGGCGACATCTGGCGCGCCCGGAGATCGGGCAAGGGAGACTATTCAAGGATGACCGATACGATTCTGCTGGTCGGCTATCACCCCGTTCGCACGCCCAAGATGGTCGAAGAACTGTGCGCGGAGTTGAGCCGGTCTCAGACCCTGGTGCTACTGACGCGCCAGGCGGTGGCGGATGTCGATCCGCGCATTCGCTACGTCCAGACGGAAAGCCTGACCTCGACGACCGGTCTGGCCCGCGCGGGCGCAGCGAACGCGAGCCGCATATTGATCCACGCTAGCAATGACGCCGATACCCTGACCGCCACCCTGGCTGTCTCGGCGATGGCGCCGGACGCCGCACACATCGTCTGCTTCTTCGATGATGCCGACAGCGCGCGGCTGTTGGCGCAGCATTGTCCCAAGGTCGAGATCGTCCTGTCGTCGGCGCCGGAAATGCTGGCCCGCGCCGCGCGCGATCCTGGCGCCAGCCAAGTCATCAGCGCCCTGACCAGCCACCTGGACGAAGGCGCGACGCTGTTCAGCCTGAGATGGGCCGGTGCGGGTCGGTCGGTCGGCGACCTGACGCAGCGTTTCCTCCAGCACCGCGCAACCCTTCTGGCGCATCAGCCGGACGGCGCGGATTCGCCGCGCTTCAATCCCTCGCCGGAAACAGGCGTGGAACAGGGCGATCGCCTGTTCTATGTGTCGGCGGCCCGGCTGAACCAGCCGAGCCTGGCCGGATCCTGATCGTCCCATGTTCAAGAAGCTTTTCGGATCGTCGGAGAAGGTCGCGCCCGCCAATCGGTTGGCGACGGTGCGCAACATCACCGTGGGCCGCACCGTGTCGCTGGACCCGCTGGCCTGGCGCCGGCTGGGCGACGAGACCCAGTTCGCTTTGGATCGCGACGTGCTCGACATCTCGGCGCAGGGGTTGGTCAGCCTGGACAGCGGCCAGTTCGTCCATCGCTTCTACACCGACGACCACGTCATGCTTCAGGCCATGAGCGACGATGAGGCCGGCCTGGAATCCTACGACTTCAGCCTGTTCGTGCCCTGGACCTCGGCCTATCCGCCGGCAGAGCGCGAACGCCGCATCTGGCGCGACCGCCTGTCGGCGCCGGTCTTTCACGGCGCGGCCGAAGAACTGCCCGACTATCCCCGCTTCTGGTTCGCCGAGAGCGACGCCATCCAGCCGCCCGTCACCCTGTGGGAGACGATCTGGGACGACCGCGCCGCGACCGCGCCCTATGCCAAGATCTTCCAGACCTGCATGCTGTATGCGCGTGAGTTGGGTGGCGGGCGCGAGCTGATGCTGGCGCTTGAGCAGCAGCCCGAGGGCGGCGACACCACGCACGAAATCATGATCGGCATTCCGCTGGAAATGGCCGAGTTCCGAGCCTGAGCGCGCAATCCGAGGGGGCAAGACCGATGTTCGACTGGTTCATTTTTCAGCAGGGGGCGATCGCCTTCCTGATCGCCTTCGCCATGGCGGGCGCCTTCACCCTGGCCTTCAAACTGATCTACCAGTGGGTCACGCCGTATCACGAACATACGCTGATACGGGAAGGCAACACCGCCGCCGCCATCGCCCTGGGCGGCGCCCTGATCGGCTATGTCCTGCCCTTGGCCTCGGCCCTCTCGCACACCGTCAGCCTGATGGAGTTTGCGGCCTGGGCGCTGCTGGCCGGCGTGATCCAGATCGTCGTCTTCGTCGCCATCAGCCGAATGGCCTTCCGCAACCTGGTCGTCCGCATCGAGGCGGGCGAGATCGCCGCGGCCGTCTATCTGGCCTCCATCTCCATCTGCGTCGGCCTGCTCAACGCCGCCTGCATGACGTCGTGAACCAATGACCGACCCCAAAGACCTTCCCAAGACAGACACCATGCGCCGGCTGAAGCGCTCGCACGTCCTGCACGTCAGCAGCCTGATGGCGACGGCCAGCTTCTCGCTGGCCGCCTGCGGTTCGCCCCAGCGCGTGCCGGCGCCCGAGCCCGAGCCGACCCTGGCCTATCAGTCGCTGGACGAGTGCAAGGCCGCCAACGACATTCCCGATAACGAATGCGACGCCGCCCTGACCAAGGCCCAGGACGAGGCCGCCAAGACCGCGCCGCGCTACGCCACGCGCGAGGAGTGCGAGGGCCAGTGGGGACCGTCGCAATGCCAGCCGAACAACAACGGCGGCTCCTTTTTCACCCCGCTGCTGACCGGCTTCATCGTCGGCCAGATGCTGAACGGCGGCGGCTATCGCGGCGGCGGACCGCTGTACCGCGACCGCGAGGGGCGGCTGTCCAACGGCTATGGCGGCGGCTACGCCTACCGCGACTATCGCACTGGCAAGACCCTGACCAACGCGCGCGAGCATGGCGACGTCGCCCGTCAGGCCCCGACGCGGGTGCAGAGCCGAACCACCGTCGTCTCGCGCGGCGGCTTCGGCGGCGGCGGCCGAGGCTACGGCGGCTGATACAGTTCTGGCGCCCGGCGCCGCTCTTCCCCTAATAGGGATTGCTCTCACGCTTCACGACAGACCGGACCGCCTCGCCTCATGACCGCATCGCCGCCCCCGAACGGAGGCCTGGACGTCGAAAGCTGGGGCGACCCCGAGGATCCCATCGTCCTGCTGATCGGCGCGCCCGAGCGTCTGTCCGGCGACTGGCGCCGGTCGGTGCGCGCGCTGGTCGAGGCCGGCCGCAACGTCATGCTGACCGCCCACTTCGACGAGGCGGATGACAGCTCCGCCGCCCTGCGTCGACTGCTGACCGAACTTCCCTCTCGACCGGCCATCGTCTGTTCCGACACGACGTTGGCGGCCGTCGTCCCTGCGCTCGCCGTCACCGGCCCGGCCCTGGCAAGCTGTCTGGTGGTCGTCGCCGAAGGGCAGGGGGCTGTCTCGCCCGAGCTTGAGACACAGTTGGCCGGCGTTCCGATCCAGACGATCGCGCGCGCCGAGGCGCCGGACGCGGTCGAGGCCGAGAACGCCGCCCTCCTGGGCTTCCTCGAACGCCACGCCCCGCGCGACGCCCTGCATTATCAGGCCGGCTCCGACCCGCGCACCCTGCGCGACGCCCTGGGCTGTTTCGCCACTGGGGTCACGGTGGTCACGACCCTGGACGAGGCCGGACAGCCCGTCGGCCTGACCGCCAACTCCTTCTCCTCGGTGTCGCTGGACCCGCCGCTGATCCTGTTCTGCCTGGCCCGCTCGTCCACCAATGTCGACCGCTTCCGCCAGGCCGAACATTTCGCCATCAACGTCCTGCATATCGGCCAGCAGCCGACCTCCGGCGTCTTCGCCCGGTCCCAGGCCGACCGGTTCCAGGACGTGGCGTGGGAGACATGGGACACCGGCGCGCCCATCCTCTCGGGCGCCCTGGCCAGTTTCGAATGCGGAACCGAACAGATCGTCGAGGCCGGCGATCACCTAGTCATCATCGGCCGGGTCCGGCGCGCCCGGTTCGAGCCGCGCCGCGATCCGCTGCTCTATTTCCGGGGCAAGTATCGGCGGCTGCACTTTTCCTGACCGGCCGGGATCGCTATCTCTCGCCCGAAATAGAGGAAGCCGTCCCCATGTCCGCGACCACGTCCGCCGATCCCGTCGTCATCGTCTCCTACGCCCGCACCCCGATGGGCGGTTTCCAGGGCGCGCTGTCTGACGCCAAGTCCACTGACCTGGGCGCCGTCGCGGTCAAGGCGGCGCTGGACCGCGCGGGCCTGGATCCGCAGAAGGTCGAGCAGATCATCATGGGCTGCGTCCTGCCTGCGGGCCTGGGCCAGGCGCCGGCGCGTCAGGCGGGCATGGGCGCAGGCCTGCCCACCTCGACCGAGGCGACGACCATCAACAAGATGTGCGGCTCGGGCATGCAGGCGGCGATGATGGCGCACGATGCGCTGGCCGCCGGTTCGGCCGATGTGATCGTGGCGGGCGGCATGGAGTCCATGACCAACGCCCCGTATCTGATGCAAAAGCACCGGGGCGGCGCGCGCATCGGTCACGACGTCATTTCGGACAGCATGTATCTGGACGGGCTGGAGGACGCCTACACCCCCGGCAAGCTGATGGGCCAGTTCGCTGAGGACACGGCCAAGGACTATCAGTTCACCCGCGAGCAGCAGGACGCCTACGCCATTGAGAGCGCCGGCCGGGCCAAGCGCGCCCAGGAGACAGGCGCATTCGACGCCGAGATCGCCTCGGTCGAGGTCAAGACCCGCAAGGGTCCCGTCACCGTCGACCGCGATGAACAGCCGACCAAGTCCGACCCGTCCAAGATTCCCAATCTGAAACCCGCCTTCGGCAAGGACGGCACGATTACCGCCGCCTCGGCCGCCTCGATCTCGGACGGCGCCGCCGCCCTGGTCATGATGCGCCGGTCTACTGCTGAAACCCTGGGCCTGACGCCGATCGCCCGCGTCGTCAGCCAGGCCGCCCACGCTCACGAGCCGCACCTGTTCACCACCGCCCCGGTCTTCGCCTTGCAGAAGGCGTTGAAGAAGGCGGGCTGGAGCGCCGACGACGTGGACCTGTGGGAGGTCAACGAGGCCTTCGCCATCGTGCCGATGATCGCCATGCAGGAACTCGGCATCCCCCACGGCAAGATCAACGTCAACGGCGGCGCCTGCGCCCTGGGCCACCCGCTCGGCGCCTCCGGCGCCCGCGTCCTGACCACCCTGCTGTCCGCCCTGAAAGCCCACGGCAAAACCCGCGGCATGGCCGCCCTCTGCATCGGCGGCGGCGAGGCGACGGCGATGGGCGTGGAGTTGGTGTAGGGAGTTCGTTGATGTAGCGGACTTGATCAGGTCTCGCACGACGGAGCGGATCGAGAAGGATGGGTCCGGCCAGGAGAGGTGTCGTGATGTCTGGAAATACCCAGACTTTATTCCAGTTTTTTCTTCACTGGGATCAAGCCATTAGCGGGGCTTGGTTGGGCTACACGCACTAATCCCGGCTTGCACTGCGCCAGCGCGGCTTGGTCAAGGAAAGGCCGGATGAGGCCTACCGAAAAGCTGATTGTTCCCGCGATGGTCAAGGCAACAGCTACGCCCGCACCCCAGTATGCCCACTTGTTCACTCGATGGTATATTATACCCATGGCATCGCCGTAACCGTCGATGCTGAGCTTTAGTGCAGCGTCCTCGGGGACCGGAACGCCATCGCGCTCAAGCCCGTAGATGTAAGCCTCAGCAATCCAGATCCCCTGTGTCTGATCTGTCATGTTCGCGAGCTCCAAAGAGAGCTTCAAGCCAACCAAATGTCCAACGAATAGGCCGGCAAAGTTCAGAATAAGGCCCGCCGCGAAGGCCAAGCCCGTATCCGCCAGCAGTTCGTTGCAGCTACCACCGTCTACAAGGCTCTTCGCAGTAAACGCCAAAGCTGCTGCGTTGCCAACGATCAACCAAGTCGAAATCGTCGTCCCGAGCTTGGAGACACGGTCAGCGTATTGGTCCGCTTGAGCACGCGCCCGCTCCAGGAGGTCGCGAGCGATGACAAGACTAGGCTCGCTCATGGCTCCGTCTTCTCCTTGGATTGAAATCTATCATAGCGCATGAATTTTTGACTTGCGCGATGCCCTCAGCGCAAAACGGTTGTGGGTGCAAAAGCGAAATCATCGTTTGCGCCGACGAGTTAAGGGAATGTCCCTAAGCCGCGAACGCCGCGCGGATCGGCTGCACCGTCTGGTCGGGGCGTTTGACCGGCAGGTCGAAGCTGACGACCGTGCCGACGCCCGGCTGGCTTTCCATGCTCAGCTGGCCGCCGTGCATCTCGATCAGGGACTTGGTCAGGGCCAGGCCCAGGCCGGTGCCCTGGGTGGTCTTGGAATGCTGGCCCTCGACCTGTTCGAACGGGCGGGCCAGGCGCACCAGGTCTTCGGGCGCGATGCCGATGCCGGTGTCGGCGCAGGCGACGCGGACGCGGTCCTCGCCCTCGGCACCCACGAAGGGTTTCAGCGACACGACGATGGAGCCGCCCTCGGGCGTGAACTTCACGGCGTTGGAAATCAGGTTCAGCATCACCTGTTTGACGCCGCGTTGATCGGCCTCGATGTCGGGCAGGTCGCCGGCCTCGACCGCGATCTTCAGGCCTGCCTCCTGCACCTTGCCGCGCATCAGCCGCACCGCGTCCTCGCACACCTCGCGCAAGGACACCGGCTCATAGTGCAGGGTCATCTTGCCGGCCTCGATCTTGGCCATGTCCAAGACGTCGTTGATCAGGCTCAGCAGGTGCTGGCCGGACTTCAGGATGTCGCCCGCATAGCCTTTGTATTTCTCGTTCAGCGGCCCGAACAGCTCGCTGGCCATGATCTCCGAGAAGCCGTTGATGGCGTTCAACGGCGTGCGCAGTTCGTGGCTCATATTGGCCAGGAACTCGGACTTGGCCTGGTTGGCGGCCTCGGCGCGGGTCATGGCGACCTCGTATTTACGCGCCAGCAGCGACAGCTTCTCCTGGCTGGATTCCAGCTGATCGACGGTGGCCCGCAGATCGTCGGCGGCGCGGCGGCGCTCGGCCTCCTGGCGTTTGATGGCGGTGATGTCGGCGGCGGTGACGACCGAGCCGCCCTCGGAGGTGAACCGCTCGGACAGTTGCAGCCAGCGCCCGTCATTCAGCTCGACTTCGCGCAGGCCCGCACGACCGCTGGCCGGACGATGCTCGGCCTTGATGGCCAGGCCGGCGATCCGGTTCAGCTCGTCCTTCATCGCGCCGCGCCGCACCACGCCGTGGTCGAAGCCGAAGGCGTCCTCGAACGCCTGGTTCCACAGGATCAGCCGCCCCTGACGATCGAACAGGACGAAGGCCTCTGAGATGCTTTCCACCCCGTCGCGCAGCCGGCTTTCGGCGGCCTGGGCGGCGGCCTTGGCGCGGCGGGCCTCGGTGATGTCCAGCGCGACGCCCAGGATTGCGGAAAAGCCCATGTCACCGCGCTCGCCGCGCGCCTGGCCCCGCGCGTCGATCCACCGCGCCCGCCCGTCCGGTCCCGCCACCGGGAAGGTGATCTCAAAGGCGCCATAGGCCGCCGCCTGGCGCAGGGCGTGGCGGAAATCTTCCTGAAAGCGGGGATGGACGCGGCCAATCACATCTTCGGCGTCGGTCACACCGCCGCGCGAAAAGCCCAGCAGCGCGGCCATATAGTCCGACAGCGACACCTCGCCCTTGGCCAGATCCCACTCCCACACCCCGCACCGCGCGGCTTCGACGGCGATGCGGAACCGCTTTTCGGTGGCCACCCGTTCGCGGTGCTGGCGCGTCTGGCGCAGGCCATAGAGGACGAACAGGACCACGACCCCGACCCCCAGCAGCAGCGGCGCGAGCACCACCCAGGCATCGTCGAAGAAAGACGCGGTCATCCCTTGCGAGATCGCGACCACATAGGGGCCGCCCGCGACCGTTCGAGCGGCGGCGGCAAGACCGGCTTGACCGCCCAGCGTCACGGCGCGCGGTTCGGCCTGATCGACCAGGGCGGAAGGATCGACGCCGATCAGGGTGCGGATGGGCTGGCCGATCTCGGCGGCGCGCGCGGAGGCAAGCACCACGCCGCCCGCCGACACGATCCGCGTCTCGCCGCCTTCCGGCAGGACCGGGGCGATACGGGCCTCCAGCCTCAGGCCGTCGGCATTGGCCTGGCTGGCGACGACCGACCCTTCGCCCTTGGCGGCCTGCACCGTCTCGCCGGGACCGATCAGGGTGAAGGCGACCTTGGGCGCGGCGGCCTGCGCGGCTTCGACGACCTCCATGGGGTCGCGTTTGGCGGCGATGGCGGTGCGGCCGGCGGCAAGACCCGCTTCGGCCGACTGGATCAGCGCGGTGGTCTGGCTGGCGACCAGCTCGGCGTTCAGCTTCAGGTTTTCAGCTTCCAAGCGGCTGATTTCGCGGGTCGGCCGGCTGAACTCGCGCGACGCCATCAGGGCATAGGCGGCCGCGATCAGCGCGAGGACAAGGACGGCGATCCGCAACCAGGCGGGCGCGCCGACGGCGCGGTCGGAGGCGCGACGCCCCGACCGATTTTCCCGCCGCTCCTCGTCCCGCAAGCCCCGACCCTCCGACAAACACTTCGTTGCCGGAATCTAGGCTGCGTCGCGGATTCGTGTCGAGGCTCGGCGCGCGCTTTTAACGGGTTTTTAAGCGGCGGCGACCGGCGACAGCAGGCGGTCGGGCGCGGGCTCCAGCACCCGCGTCACCCCATGCAGCACATCGCGCGCTTGGCGGGCCAGGGTCAGGACGGCCGGCGGCGCATCGTCCGGCGTCTCGGCGACCAGATCCACCAGATCCTGGGCCAGGCGCATCAGTTGGGGCGCGGCGGCGATCAGCCGGGCCTGAAACTCGATATGCTGGGGATCACGGTCGTATTCGGCGCCCGGCACGCGCCAACCGCCCCAATCCGCCCGATCGGTGACGACGACCGGATAGGTGCCGGGGTGGGGGTGATGCAGGCAATCCTCGGGCAGCTGCCATTTGTTACGCGCCCGCAGCAGCCGCCAGTCGCCCAAGCCCTGATCCGAGGCCGGATCGTCGGTCGCCAGCAGCAGTTCGTTGGCGGTGAACTCGCGCCCCAGACCGACGTCGTAGGTGACGCGCACGGGCTCCTCGAACCCCTTGGCCCAGACGGGCTGGACCTGTTCGATAAAGGCCCAGGCGCCGACGCACTCGACCCAGACCTTCTGACCCTTCTGGAACTGCGCGCGCGCCATGCCATCCTCCGATATTCGCAGGAACAGCATGAACGACGATCCTTGACGCCCGGTGTCGGAGCGCGGTTACGCAGGTCTTAACGCGAGATGCTTTCCAGCGTCTCGCCGGCGTATTTCTCTTTCACGCGCGTCGACAGGTCGCCCAGCGACACGACGCCGACCACGCGGCCATGCTTGTCCACGACCGGGGCGCGTCGGATTTGCTTGGCGCCCATCAGGTCCAGCACGACCTTCAGGTCGTCGGTGTCCAGCACCGTCTGCGGATCGCGGGTGATGAACTCCACCACCGAGGCGCTCGAGGCGGCGCCCGTCGCCAGGGCGCGCACCACGATGTCGCGGTCGGTGATGGTGCCGATCAACTGGTCGCCGTCCGCCACGGGCACGAAGCCGAAGCCGCCCTTGGCCATGCGGCTGGCCACGTCCTGGATGGTGTCGGCGGGGCGGGCCAGATGCACGTCCTTGGTCATCACGTCGCGGATTTTCATGGCGGGTTTCCTTGGTTGAAGCGTTGCGCTGGAAAACCCGCCGCGAGCGCGGCGGTTCCGGTCAGGGCGTCCGCATCGGGGGAAGGCCCTGGGCCGCCCGCACCAGCTGAACGAACTCGGCCCGATCGCCATAGGGGTCTTCGCCCCTGGCCCCTTGCGCCTGATCGATGATCCGGTCCCAGCCATAGTCGGCCGTCATCCACGGATCGCCTCGCAGCTTCTGCCCAAAGCCCGCGACCGCGATCGCCCAGCGCGTGGCCTCGGGCGGCTGGGCGCTGACCGGCCCGCCCGCGCGGTTGGTCAGCGGCTGCTGGATCAGGTCCGAGCGGCTCTGGCCCGGCTGTTTGTAGCGCAACTGGATAAAGCCGATCTCGCCGTTCGGATCGCCGCCGCCGACCCCGATACGATTATCAGGATAGCGCCTTTCGGGAACCTGGGTCGGGCCGCCGACGGGGGTGATCTCGTACAGGGCCGTGACGCTGGCGCCGGATCCGACCTCGCCTGCATCGACCTGGTCGTTGTTGAAGTCTTCCTCGTTCAGCAGCCGGGTCTCATAGCCGATCAGCCGCCATTCGGCGACGCGGGCGGGATTGAACTCGACTTGGATCTTGACGTCGTCGGCGATGGGGAAGGCGCCCTTGTCGAAGGCCGGCCCGAACAGCCGGCGCGCATCCCTCAGGTCCCCGACATAGGCCGCGATCCCATTGCCCGCCTGGGCGATGGTCTGCATCCGCGCGTCCTGATAGTTGCCGCGCCCGAAGCCATACACCGACAGATAGATGCCCGTCCCGCGCTTGTCGGCGACATAGTCCTCCAGCCGCTTGTTGTCGGTCACTCCGACGTTGAAGTCGCCGTCGGTGAACATCAGGATGCGATTGACCTTGTCGCGGGCGAAGTTCGCCTGGGCCTGGTCATAGGCATTGGTCATGCCGGTCGCCCCGGCCGTGCCGCCGGAAGCCCGCAGGCTGGCGACCGCGCAGCGCATCTTCAGCTTTTCGTCGCCCTTCGTGGGCTGCAGGGTCGTGCCCGCGCCTTCCGCGTAGTAGGTGACGGCCAGAGTGTCCTGCGGCCTCAGCCGGTCGATGGCCAGGTTCATCGCCTTCTTGGCCAGGTCCAGCTTGTCTGGCGACCCCATCGAGCCGGAGACGTCGACCAGGAAGGTCAGGTTCAGCGGCCGCTGCTCGCCAGCCGGCAGTTCATAACCTTGCAGGCCGATGTGCACGATCTGGCGCCCGTCAGCCCAGGGCGAGGACGCCACCGCCGTCGTGATGGCGAAGGGCCGGGTCTGGCTGGTCGGGCGGGCATAATCATAGTCGAAGGCGTTGATCAGCTCCTCGACCCGCACCGCATCCTTGGGCGGCGCACGACCCTCGTCGATGAAGCGCTTCACGTTCGAATAGGACGCCGTGTCCACGTCGATGGAGAAGGTTGAGACCGGCTGATCGCTGGTCCGCTTCACCGGATTGGGCGTCGCGTCAGGGTAGCGTTCGGTGTCGGCAGGGGGAGGCATCATCATGCCGGGCGACTTCGGGGCGCCTGGTGATCGCGTGATCCGGGAGCCTGTGACGACGATATCTTGCGGCGCCATCGATGACGGCGCGGGGGCGAGCGATGGAGGCGGTGGCGGCGGAGGCGGAGGCGGTGGCGCGCCGTAGGGGACGCGATCTTCCTTGCGTGTCGGCGTGATCCTCACCGGCGGCGTCGGCGGACCGGTGCGCGGCGCCGGCGGTGCGGCGACGGGCTCAGGCGATCCCAGCTCAAAACCGAGAGGCCGGCACGCCGCCGGCGTCGGTTCGCCATCCAGCGGCTTGGCCAGGGCGACGCTCGGCACGGCGACCGGCGGCGCAGCGAACGACAGGCTCAGAACGGACAGCGCCGCGATCCTGATTGTGCGTGGCATGGCTTCCTCCGGTTGTTGTCTTGACGCCAGTCGCGGGTCGTCATGGGGCGAAACTGTGGCGCCAAATCCCTCCCGACGCACGATGATCTTTCAGCGTGTCTTTCGTGTCCTCTCGCAATCGCCGATCAGGACCTCCACAATAGAGGCCAAGCTTGGGGGAATGCGATGGCTGAGGCGACGACGGGACTGGATCTGGGCGCGGCGGCCGCTTTGCTGGCCGCGGGCGTGCTCGCCGTGCCGGTGTTCAAACGCATCGGCCTGGGATCGGTGCTGGGCTATCTGGCGGCGGGCCTCGCCATCGGTCCCTTCGGCCTGAAGCTGTTCCGCGAGCCCGAAACCATCTTGCACGTCGCCGAGTTCGGCGTGGTCATCTTCCTGTTCATCATCGGGCTGGAGATGCGGCCCAAACGTCTGTGGGGACTGCGCAAGGAAATCTTCGGCCTCGGCGCGGCCCAGGTGCTCTTCTGCGGCCTGATCCTGACCCTGACGGCCATGCTGGCGGGCTTCTCCGCACCCGTCGCCTTCGTCGGCGCCATGGGCTTTGTCCTGTCGTCCACCGCCGTCATCATGCAGATGCTGGAAGAGCGCGGCGAAATCGCGGGCGGGCCGGGCCAGCGGGCGGTCTCCATCCTGCTGCTCGAAGACCTGGCCATCGTGCCGCTGCTGGCCATCGTCGCCGTCCTGGCCTCGGTGCTGGGCGTGGCGAACGAACAGGCGCCGCCCCTGTGGCAGACCGTCGGCTTCGCGGTCGCGGCGGTCGGCGGGGTGCTGCTGGCCGGCAAATATCTGGTCAATCCGGTCTTCCGTCTCCTGGCCCAGTACGGCGGGCGCGAGGTGATGACGGCGGCGGCCCTGCTGGTCGTGGTCGGCGCCGCCTGGGCCATGTCCTTGGGCGGCCTGTCCATGGCCATGGGCGCGTTCCTGGCCGGGGTCCTGCTGTCGGAATCGACCTTCCGTCATCAGCTGGAAGCCGACGTCGAGCCGTTCCGCGCCATCCTGCTGGGCCTGTTCTTCCTCAGCGTCGGCATGTCGCTGGACGTGTCGGTGGTCGTCGCCGACTGGCGTCTGGTGCTGGGCGGCGTCGTGGCCTTCATGCTGGTCAAGGGCGTGGGCATCTATGTCGTCGCGCGCCTGTTCAAGGCCTCGCACCATGAGGCGGTCGAGCGTGCGGGCCTGTTCGCGCAAGGCGGCGAGTTCGCCTTCGTCCTGTACGGCGCCGCCGTCGCCGCCGGCCTGTTCGACGCCCGCATCGGCGCGATGATGTCGGCGGTGGTCATCCTGTCGATGGCCCTGACGCCCCTGACCTCGCTGCTGATCGCGCGACTGTCGCCCAAGCCGGTCCAGGACGCCGAAAGCGCCGAGGGCGTGGATTTCGCCAAGGACCTGCGCGGCCAGGTGCTGATCATCGGCTTCGGCCGTTTCGCCCAGGTCGTGTCCCAACCCCTGCTGGCCCGCGACGTGGACGTGTCGATCATCGAGAACGACGTGGAGATGATCCAGGCCGCCTCCCAGTTCGGGTTCAAGGTCTACTACGGCGACGGCACCCAGCTGCACACCCTGCGCGCGTCGGGCGCGGAGGAGGCCGAGATGGTCCTGGTCTGCGTCGACAAGCCCGAGGCGGCCGACCGCATCGTCGAACTGGTCAAGTCGGAGTTTCCGACCACCCGGATCATGGCCCGCGCCTTCGACCGAGGGCATTCGATGCGCCTGATCCAGGCCGGCGTGGACTACCAGATCCGCGAGACGTTCGAGTCCGCGCTCAAGTTCGGCGAGCGCGCCCTGGTCGAACTGGGGCTGGACGAGCATGAGGCGGCCGAGACCATCGGCGACGTACGCCGTCGCGACGAGGCCCGACTGGACTTGCAGCTGACCGGCGGGCTCAAGGCCGGCCGCCAGCTGATGCGCGGCAATATGCCGACGCCCCAGCCCGCCCCCTACATCAAGCCCCGTCGCGAAGGCCGTCTGCTGAACGAGGACGAGGCGGGTCCGGCCGCGCCGGACACCCGGCGCGAGCCCGCCGACACCTGATCCTACTGGCTGGCGCCCTTCTCCAGACGCGCGCCGGCCAGTTGCGCCTTGGCCTGAAGATAGGGCGTTGCGGACACCAGCTGCGAGATGGCGTTGAAACGCTCGGTCGTCAGGCCGGACGCCTCGACCGCCGCCGTCAATTTGGCGCTCTGCTCGGGCGTCGCCTGGTTGTTCTGCACCTCGGCCGTGACGGCGCGGATCTGCGTCATGGCGGTGACGAAGCGGTTCAGTTCGTCATCGGTCACGGCGGCGGCCGGCGTGCCGAGCGCGGGCGGCGTGGCGGTGACCACCCGAATGCGCGCCGCCAGGGCCGGATCGGCGGCGACGGCGTTGGACAGGGTGTTGAAGCGCGTCACCTCCAGCCCCGAATCCTGCACTGCGGCGGCCATCTGCGCCTGCTGTTCCGGCGTCGGCTGGGCGCCGTTCAGCGTGTCGCTGACGGCTCTCACCTTCGCCATGGCGTCGTCGAACTTCTTCAGCTCGTCATCGGTGAAGGTGGTCGAGCCGGCCATCGGCGCGGCCGTCGGCGTCTGCGCCGTCGTCGATGCGTCTTGAGCTTGGGCGGTCGCGGCGGTCGCAAGAAGGGCGACGGAAGCAAGAAGGGCGATGCGGGGCGTGCGCATGGAAATGTCCTTTCGGTCTGGCGTCCACTTAGAGGGGCCGTCCGACGACGGCGACGACGCAATCACGTCATCGCTCCCCAGGAGCGTGGAGCCTGAAACAGTCGAAGGGGGAGCCTTCATAACCTAGGCGCCGATGCGCCTCGCACCACCCCTTGGACGCTGGAGGCGCGATCAAGGATGCGTTAGACGGGCGTGATCCTTGTTGAGGTTTATCCATGAAACGTCTCGCCATCGCCGCCCTGGCCCTCGTCGCGGTCGCCGCGCCGGCTGTCACCGTCACCGCCTGGGGCAACACCGGCCACCGCCTGATCGGCGTGGCGGCGATGCGGGCCTTGCCGGACGATCTGCCGGCCTTCCTGCGCACCCCGGCCGCCATCGCCGACGTGGGCGAACTGGCGCGCGAGCCCGACCGCTGGAAGGGCGCCGGCCAGCCGCACGATCGCGAGCGCGACACCGCCCACTTCGTCGACCTGGACGACCAGGGTCGCGTCTACGACCAGCGCGGCATGAGCCTCAACGACCTGCCGCGCCTGAAGTCCGAATATGACGCCGCCCTGACCAAGGCCGGTCTGGACGTCAACGACGCCGGCTATCTGCCCTACGCCATGATGGACGCCTGGCAGCAGCTGGGTCGCGACTTCGCCTATTGGCGCGTGCTGAACGCCGCCGAGAGGCGTGAGACCAATATGGAGCGCCAGGCCTGGTACCGCGCCGACCGCATCCGTCGCGAGGCCCTGATCCTGCGCGACATCGGCGTCATGGGCCACTACGTCGGAGACGGCTCTCAGCCGCATCACACCAGCATTCACTACAACGGCTGGGGCGACTTCCCGAACCCGGAAGGCTTTACCAACTCGCGCCAGACCCACGCCGTCTTCGAAGGCGAGTTCACCAACCGCGTCGCCCGTCTGGACGCCGTCGAGGCCGCCATGCCCGCCGCCAAACTGGACGGTTTCGACGTCAAGGCGCGCACCGTCTCCTATCTGACCACGACCCTGGGCACCGTGATCCCCTTCTATCGCCTGGAAAAGGCTGGCGGCTTCCGCGACAGCGACCCGCGCGGCGCGGCCTTCGTCAACGAACGTCTGGCGGCGGGCGCCGGCGAACTGCGCGACTTCATCGTCTCCGCCTGGACCGCCTCGGGCAGCGCCTCCATCGGCTGGCCCGCCGTCAAGGTCGCCGAGGTCGAGGCCGGAACAGCCGACCCCTGGATCGCCATGGTGGGCGAGGACTGATTTCGTTGTCCGAGCTGACACCTCCCGCTGTCATCCTCGACAAGTCGCAGATGGCCGAGAACATCGGCGCCGTGGCGCGGGTGATGGCCAACTTCGGCCTGTCGGACCTGCGTCTGGTCAGCCCCCGCGACGGCTGGCCCCAGGAGCGGGCCTGGGCCACGGCCTCGGGCGCCGACTGGGTCTTGGACGGAGTGCGTGTGTTCGACAGTGTCGCCGAGGCCATCGCCGACCTGAACACCGTCTTCGCCACCACCGCCCGCCCGCGCGAGACGCGCCAGCCCGTGCGCACCCCGCGCGAGGCCAGCCGCGTCCTCCATGACGACACGGCCTCGGGCCTGAAGACGGGCCTCTTGTTCGGCGGTGAACGCGCGGGGCTGGAGACGACCGACATCGCCCTGTGCGCCGGCATCGTCACCATCCCGATCGACCCGAAGCACCACTCGCTGAACCTGGCCCAGGCCGTGGCGATCAACGCCTATGAATGGCGCACCCTGATCTTGGACGCCCCGCCGCCGCGGTTCCGCGACAGCGAACCGCCGGCGTCGAACGACCTGCTGGTCGGCATGTACGAACATCTGGAGGAAGAGCTGGAAAACGGCGGCTTCTTCTACCCGCCCGAGAAGAAGCGCTCGATGAGCCAGAACCTGCGCGTCATGCTGGGCCGCGCCGCCTTCTCGGAGCAAGAGGTCGCCACCATGCGCGGCGCCATCCACGCCCTGTCGCGCGGTCGCGGCCGGGTCCTTGCCAAGCTGGCGGCCGAGCGCGCGGCCAAGGCCGACGCTGCTAAGCCGGAGTGAAAACCCTGCTGATCTATCCGCTGGCGGCCTTGGCGGAGATCGGCGGCTGTTTCGCCTTCTGGGCCTGGCTGAAGCTGGATCGTTCACCCCTGTGGCTGGCGCCCGGTGTCGCCTGCCTGATCGCCTTCGCCTGGCTCCTGACCCTGGTCCCCAGCGACGCGGCGGGCCGCGCCTTCGCGGCCTACGGCGGTGTCTATATCTGCGCCTCCCTGATCTGGATGGCGCTGGTCGAGAAGACCCCGCCGGATCGCTGGGACATCCTGGGCGGCCTTGTCTGTCTGATCGGCGCCGGGCTCATTCTGTTCGGCCCGCGCGGCTAACCTGCTTCGGCTTGGCTCGGCCGCCCTGATCCTCTATTCTGGCCCCAGCCATCAGGTCGCCCCGTGCGGCCAGGCCGGCGCGCCGAGTTTGGTTTGCGAATCCGGTCCGACGCCCGTCGATAACCTGGCGTCACGACGAAACTTCCGTTCGATTGGAGGCCGCCGTGGCGCGCAAACTGACACTTGATTTCCTCAAGACCGAGGCCGCATCCGGCTCGGCCCTGGCGCTGGCCGCCATCGCCGCCGTGGCGATCGCCAACTCGCCTTGGTCGGCCGACTATTTCGCCTGGCTGAAGAGCGACCACGTCTTGCAGATCGGCCCTATCCGGCTGGAGGAGACGATCTCCGACTGGATCAAGGAAGGTCTGATGGCGATCTTCTTCCTCGTCGTGGGGCTGGAGATCAAATACGAGATCGTGCGCGGCGAACTCAGCGATCCGAAGAAGCTGGCGACGCCGGTGCTGGCGGCGCTGGGCGGCATGGCGGGGCCGGCGGCGGTCTATCTGCTGCTCTCCGGCGCCATCGGGGCGCCGCATGCCGGCTGGCCCATTCCGCTGGCGACCGACATCGCCTTTGCGCTGGCCATCTTCGGCTTCGTGGGCAAGGGGCTGCCGTCGTCGTTGCGGGTCTTCCTGCTGACCCTGGCCATCGTCGACGACCTTGGGGCCATCGCCCTGATCGCCGTGCTGTTCAGCGAGGGCGCGAACTGGACGCCGCTGTTCTGGGCGCTGGGGGCGCTGGCCGTCGGCGCGGTCGCGGCGCACCGTATCCGCATTCCCGCGCCCTTCTGGGTGCTGGGGTTCGCCCTGGTCTGGTATCTGACCGTGCTGTCGGGGCTCAGCACCTCCCTGACCGCCGTGGCCTTCGCCATGATCGTGCCGATCAAGGGCCGGGCCGAAGACGGTCAGAGCCCGCTGAAGGAGGCGATGCACGACCTGCATCCATGGAACGCCTTTTTGGTCCTGCCGCTGTTCGCCTTCGCCAAGGCGGGTGTCTCCTTCGCCGGCCTGTCGATGGAGCAGGCGTTCGCGCCCCTGGTCATCGCCATCGCGCTCGGCCTGTTCTTCGGCAAACAGATCGGCGTCCTGGGCGCCGCCTGGCTGGCCTCGGCGCTCAGGATCGGCGCGCGGCCGACGGGCGCCAGCTGGCTACAGGTTTACGGCGTCTCCCTGCTGTGCGGGGTCGGTTTCACCATGAGCCTGTTCATCGGCGTCCTGGCCTTCCCCGGCGCGGTCGATTCGCCCGAGCAGGTCGAGGTCAAGCTGGGCGTCATCGGCGGCTCGATCCTGTCGGCGGTCGCGGCGGCGCTCGTACTGGGTTTCGCCGGTCGGGGTCGTCAGGTCGATCCTGTCGCCCTGCACCCTGAAGTGGAGCCTCTGGGGCCGAAAGACGGGCAAAAACTGACCTAGCGTCAGCGTTTTCTGTCGCTTCCCTGACACACAAAGGCGAATCCGCGGCGAAAAATCGTCGCGGCGAACAACGCTCGCTTGTCGGTCGGCCCGAACCGCGCTTAGCCTGTCCCTAACGAATGATCCCCCACGTAGGGGACGTCGAGGGAACAGGAAACGCTGCGATCGCTCAAAGCATCGCCGCTTCAGCCGGGAGGACGCTATGCGCCGCAATCTTCAACTCAGGACCACTGTGTCCGCCGCCGTCGTTGGCGCTGTCGTGTTCGGCTTTGCCGGCGTCGCCGCCGCGCAGGAAGCCCCGGCGACCGTCGACGACATCATCGTCACCGCCCAGAAGCGTGAGCAGAGCCTGCAGGACGTGCCGATCGTGGTCACGACCCTGTCGCAGGAAATCCTGGACGGCGCGGGCGTGCAGGACATCAAGGATCTGCAGATCCTGACGCCGGGCATGACCGTCACCTCGACCCAGTCGGAAGCCTCCACAACCGTGCGCATCCGCGGCGCCGGCACCGTCGGCGACAACCCCGGTCTGGAAAGCTCGGTCGGCGTGGTGATCGACGGCGTCTATCGCTCGCGCAACTCAGTCGGCTTCGGCGACCTGGGCGAACTGAGCCGCATCGAGGTCCTGAAGGGGCCGCAAGGCACCCTGTTCGGCAAGAACACCTCGGCCGGCGTCATCAACATCATCACCGAACGCCCCTCGTTCGACCCGTCGATCTCGGGCGAACTGACCGGCGGCAATTTCGGCGCCATCGGCGGTTCGGTCTCCGTCACCGGCGGCCTGACCGACCAGGTGGCCGGTCGCCTGTTCGTCGCCCACCGCGAGCGTGACGGATTCTATGACGTCAACAACGGCGACGGCCCCAACACCCGCAAGGACGACCAGACCCAAGACTATTGGACCACGCGCGGCCAGCTGCTGATCCTGCCCAGCGACGACGTCTCGGTGCGCCTGATCGCCGACTACACCAAGCGCGAGGAATACTGCTGCGTCGCCGTGCAGACGCGCGTCGGTCCGACCCAGGCCTTCATCGCCGCGCTGACGGCGCCGAACGGCCCGGGCCAGCGTCCGCCGGTCGCCGGCTTCGGCACGGTGCCCTTCTCGCGTCTGGCCTATTCCAACCGCGAGACGCCGCAAGAGATCGAGGACATGGGTCTGTCGGCGGAAGCGACCATCGACTTCCCCAGCATCAACGCCACCCTGACGTCGCAGACCTCGTGGCGCGACTGGTCGTTCCAGCAGGGCATGGACCTGGACTACACCGGCGCCGACATCCTGTACCGCGCCAACGACGGTTCGAACGGCTACGGCGTCGACAATCTGACGCAAGAGTTCCGCCTGGCCGGCACCTCGGACAAGCTGGACTGGCTGGTCGGTCTGTTCGCCACCAAGGAAGGCGTCTATCGCGACGACAGCTATGTCTATGGCTCGGACTACAACGCCTTCGCCTCCCTGGTGCTGACGGCTTCGCTGCCGGCGGCCGTGGGCGGCCCCAGCCCATCGCGCCTGGGCTGCTTCACCAATCCGAACGGCTTCTTGGTCGGCACCGCCGGCGCGGCCGCGGGCCAGCCGCTGTGCGTGATCGGCGCGGTGCCGCCCAGCGCCGCCGCCCCGACCTTCGGCGTCGGCAAGGCCTATGAAGACCACTATTCCCAGAAGTCGGAATCGGTCGCCGTGTTCACCAACAACACCTATCGGGTGACCGAGGCCTTCGATATCAACCTGGGTCTGCGCTACACCTACGACAGCAAGCGTCTGTTCGGGATTCAGGACAACCTGGGCACCAACGGCGCGGCCTGCGGCGGCGCCCTGGCCAACCAGAACCCGGCCAACCGCACTGTCTCGCCGATCCCCGGCACCGCCAACGTCGCGACGCCGGCCGCTGCGCTCGGTCTGCTGTGCCTGCCCTGGTCCAACCCGCAATATGACGGTCGTCGGATCCAGGAGAAGTTCAGCGACACCGACATCTCGGGCACGATCAAGGCGTCCTACCGCTTCAACCCGTCGATCATGGTCTATGGTTCGTATGCGCGCGGCTATAAGGGCGCGGGCTATAATATGGACCGGGTGCAGACGGGCGTGACGCCGGACGCCTCGCTGTTCTTCAAGGCCGAGACCGTCGACAGCTATGAAGCGGGCGTCAAGACGACCCTGTTCGACCGCACCATGCTGCTGAACGTCACCTACTTCGATCAGAAATTCGAGAACTTCCAGCTGAACACCTTCCTGGGCACCGCCTTCGTGGTGGAATCGATCCCGGAACTGACCTCGCGCGGCGTTGACGCCGACATGGTCTGGTTCACCCCGGTCGAGGGACTGAGCTTCCAGGGCGGCGTGACCTACACCGACGCCAAATACGGCCAGTTCGGCGCCGGCGACCTGTCCAGCCCCGGCCGCTTCCCGCAGCTGTCGCTGCTGCCGGGCGCGCGTGCTTCGTTCGCTCCGGAATGGTCGCTGACCGGCGCCCTGGCGTTCGACCGCGAACTGGGCGGCGGCCTGCGCGGCGGCTTCAACCTGTCGGCCAAATATTCGACCGAATACAACACCGGCTCGGACCTGCTGCCGTACAAGAACCAGGACGCCTTCACCGTCGTCAACGGCCGGGTCTCGATCGGTTCGGCGGACGAGCGCTGGACGCTGGAGGTCTGGGGCCAGAACCTGCTGGAAGAAGAATACACCCAGGTCGGCTTCGCCGCGCCGCTGCAAGGCACAGCCTTCGCCAACACCACGACGCCGCAAGCGGACGGCACCTACTACAACCAGGCCACCGACACGGCGACCTACAACGCCTACCTCGGCGCCCCGCGCACCTACGGCGTGACGCTGAAGGTCAAATACTGATCGCCAGCCCTCAAGGCTGACCGACCAAGGGCCGACCGGGAAACCGGCCGGCCCTTTTTCTTTGCAATCAAGCCCGTTGGCGGGCGCGACCTCGCGTTGTCACAGCAGGCTCTCGTTATCGACTTTTCGCCGATCGACCGGTTTCCCTCGTCAAGCCATGCTGGACGCGGACGTTCCACTGCCCGATACAAGGCTTTGTCGACGCACTGCGTCCATTGAGGAAGCGAATGCGTCATCAGAAGTTTAGAACGCCCGTCTGGCGCGGTTATGCCTTCGCCATAGCCGCCTGGCTGGTCGCCTTCGCCATTCGCTACGGCCTGGCGCACTGGTTTCCGCCGGGCTTTCCCTATCTAACCTTTTTTCCGGCCGTCGTGCTGGTCGCCTTCTATGCGGGCCTGCGCCCGGCGGTCCTGACAGCGACTCTGTCGGGGTTGTCGGCCTGGTGGTTCTGGATCGGCTCGGCTGGGTTCGACCTCAGCGTCGCGACCTTCGTCGCCATCGGCTTCTATGCCTTCGTCGTCGCCGTCGACATCTTCTTCATCGTCGGCATGGACAAGGCGTCAGGAAAGTTGGCGCGCGAAGTCGAGCGCAACGCCGCGCTCGCGGAAAGCCGCGACATTCTGCTCAGAGAAGTGCAGCACCGGGTGTCGAACAATATTCAGGTGGTCAGCGCCTTGTTGAGCCTGGAGGCGCGCGCCGCCGCCGACCCAGGCGCCAGAAAGGCTTTGGCCGACGCCTCGTCCCGCACGGGTCTGGTGGCCCGCATCCAGCGCAGTCTGGCCGACGCAGACCAGAAGAACACCGCTTTTCAGGATTTGGCGCGATCGATCGTCGACGATGCGCTGACGGCGGCCGCGCGTGACGACGTGATTGTCTCCATTTCCAGCGGCGACGTGGTTCTGTCGGCCGAGGAGGCCACGCCCGTGGTCCTGATCATGCTGGAGTGCGTCAACAACGCGCTGGAGCACGCCTTTCCCGACCGGCCAGGCCGGATCACGATCGATCTGTGCGACGATGGCGCGGTTCGCACGCTGACGGTCGCCGACGATGGGGTGGGGGTTACTGAAGCAGCGAGCGGCGAACCGACCAGCTTGGGCCTGCGGATCATCACCGCCCTGGCCCGTCAACTGGGCGGAGAATGGTCTCTGCAGCCCTCATCGCCCGGCGCGATGGCCCGCCTGTCCTGGCCCAGCGCGCCCGTCGCGTACTAGGGCGGCGGATACCGCCACGCGAGAAAGGTCTCGGTCGAGAAGGCTCCGCGAAGGCATAGGCTCTCCGCGCCATCAGTTTCCAGGAATTGGCAGATCGACTGCGCTTTCCGCTCAGTCTGTTCCGGTCCGGATCGACGCGGGAAACCTGCCGCCTTTTAGAACCGTCACCCCCGGGCGCTTTGCCGAGGGTGACGGAGATGGTGACGAAGGTGCGGTGTGAACAGCGCCGCGCGCTACTCCACCAACGGCCCCTGTCTCGGTTTCGCCAGCTCTCGCTGCCCGGCCGTCGTTCGGCTCAGGATGCGGCGGCCCCAGCCGGCGATGTCGTCGACGATCGTGAAGATGGCGGGGATGTAGAGGAGGGACAGGAAAGTCGATGAGATCAATCCGCCCAGCACGGCGATGGCCATGGGCGAGCGGAACTGGACGTCGGCGCCGACCCCAAGGGCGATGGGCACCATGCCGGCGCCCATGGCGAAGGTGGTCATCAGGATCGGCCGGGCGCGCTTGTGCGCCGCGTCCATGATGGCCTCGTGGCGCGGCATGCCGTCCCGCTCGGCCATGATGACGTAATCGACCAGCAGGATGGAGTTCTTGGCCGCGATCCCCATCAGCATCAGCACCCCGATCAGAGCCGACATGGAGAAGTTGGCGCCGCCGATAGCCAGCGCGATGAAGGCGCCGCCGATGGCCAGGGGCAGGGCCGCCATGATGGTGATCGGATAGGCGAAGCTTTTGAACAGCAGCGTCAGAACCGCATACATCAGCAGGATGCCCGAGGCGAAGGCGATGCCGAAGCCGGTCAGCATCTCCTGAATGAACTCGGCGTCGCCGGCCGGCACCTGGCGCACGCCGGCGGGCAGGGTCTTGACAGAGGGCAGGCGATTGACTGCCGCCCCGGCCGCGCCGGTGGTGATGCCGTCCAGTTCGGCGCTGATCGAGGCGATCCGCGACCGGTCCTGGCGGGTGACGGTGGCGGGACCGGCGCCGAACTGTATGTCGGCGACGGCGGTGAGCGGCACGGACGCACCGCCCGTCGCCGGCACCCGCAGGTTTTCCAGCACGGTCAGATCCTCTCGCGCGTCTGCGGTCAGTTGCAGACGGATCGGGATCTGGCGGTCGCCCAAGTTATATTTGGGCAGGTTCTGATCCACGTCGCCGATGGTGGCGACTCGCACAGCTTGAGAGATGGCGCCCGCTGAAACGCCGGCCAGGGCCGCCTCGTCCGGACGCGGCGTGACCAGAATTTCGGGACGGGCGATGGCGGCCGAGTTGACGACGTTGGCCAGGCCGGGGACGCCGCGCATCTCCTCCTCGACCTTTCTCGCCGCAGCGTTCAGGGCGTCGGGGTTATCGCTGAGGATCGAGAAGGTGTAGCTGGTGCCATCGCCGGGACCGCCGCCCTGCTGGGCGACGCCGGCGCGGATGCGGGCGCCGGGGATCTGTTTCAGCTCGTCCACCATGGTGCGGGCGAAGGCCTGCTGGCTTAGGTCGCGGTCGCCCTTGGGGACCATGTCGGCATAGACATTAGCCTGGGTCACGTCCTGACCGCCGATGGCGGCATAGACCGAGATGACCTCGGGGCGGGCTTCCAGCCGCTTTGTGACCTGCCGAACCACGGCGTCGGTCTGGGCCAGCGTCGCGCCAGGCGGCAGTTCGACCTGGAAGGCGGCGCGGGCGGTATCACCGGGCGACATGAATTCGAACGACATCTTGGCGACGACGGCCGTGGCGATGGAGCCAAACAGAAACAGCACGCCGAGGATCAACACCTTCCATCGATTGCCCAGCGACCAGCGCAGGGCCTTGAGATAGCCGCCCATCCAGAAGGGATCGCGGTCTTCGTGGTTGGTGTGTTTCAGGATGAAGGCGGCCATCAGCGGTGTCAGGGTCCGCGCGACCAGCAGGGAGAAGGCCACCGAGACGCAGGCCGCCAGCGCAAAGGCCTTGAAGAATTGGCCGATGATGCCGGGCATGAAGCCGACGGGGGCGAAGACGGCGATGATGGTGGCGGTGGTGGCCACGACCGCCAGCCCGATCTCGTCGGCCGCCTCCAGCGAGGCGTCGTAGGGCGGTTTGCCGTCGCGCATGTGGCGGACGATATTCTCGATCTCCACGATGGCGTCGTCAACCAGGATGCCGATGGTCAACGACAGGGCCAGCAGGGTCACCACGTTCAGCGACTGGTCCAGCGGGCCCAGGATGGCGAAGGTCGGGATCAGCGACATCGGCATGGCCATGGCCGCGATGAAGGTCGCCCGCCAGTCGCGCAGGAAGATGAAAACGATGATGACCGCCAGCACGGCGCCCAGCAGCAGGGCCTCCAGCGAAGCCAGATAGGATTCCTCGATCTGTTCGACGCTGGCGGTGACCTGGCTGATCGTCAGTTCGGGATGGGCATCATCAAGCTTCTTGACCTCTTCGCGGACCTTCTCGGCGACCTTGACCTCGGAGGCGGTGCGCGAGCGCAGGAAGTTGAAGGTGACGGCTTCCTGGCCGTTGTAGCGGGCTAGGCGGCGCGGCTCGCTCCACTTGTCCTCGACCGTGCCTAGGTTGTCCAGACGCACCGTCTTGCCGTCGCCCAGCGGGACGAGGGTGTCGCGCAGTTGCGCCACGGAGGTCGCGGCGCCCAGGGTGCGCACGGCGCGCTCGGACCCGGCGATGGTGACTCGCCCGCCCGGCAGGTTGTTATTGACGTTGTTCAGCGCCTGGCTGACCTCGGCGGCAGTGACGCCGTAGGCGGCGAGCCGTTGCGGGTCCAGTTCGACGCGGATCTCGCGATCTACCCCGCCCGAGCGGTTGACTTCGCCTACGCCGCCCAGGGCCAACAGGCTGCGGCTGACCTCGTTGTCGATGAACCAGCTAATCTCCTCCGGCGTCATGGTCGGCGAGCGGACCACATAGGTGATCAGGGCGTCGCCGGTGATGTCGATACGCTGGACCGCCGGTTCCTGCATGTCCTGGGGCAGGGATGCGCGCAGGCCGGTCATGGCGTTGCGCACATCGTTGGTGGCGCGGTCGGTGTCGGTGCCCAGCTCGAACTCGATCGTCGTGGTCGAGACGCCGTCGGTGATGTTGGACGTGATGTGGCGCACACCCGACAGGCCGGCCAGCGAATCCTCGATCAGGCGCGTGACCTGGACCTCCATTTCCGCCGGGGCCGAGCCGGGGCGGGCGGCCGTGACGGCGACCAGCGGAAAGTCGATGTCGGGGTTCTGATTGATCCGCATCCCCATGAAGCCGACCACGCCGCCGAGCGTCAGCAGCAGGAACAGCAGGATGATCGGGATCGGGTTCTTGATCGCCCAGGACGACATCTGATTCATGGCGTCGGTCCTACTTCTTGGCCTTCGGGGCAGCAGGCTGGGCGGCGGGAGCCGCGCCGACCGCCTGGCCGACGTTGACGCGGTCGCCCTCGTTCAGAAAACCGGCCCCGTCGACCGCCACGCGGACGCCGGTGTTCACGCCGCTGACCGCCGTCTGCGCCTCAGTGCGCGACAGGATGGTCACGGGCTGGAAGTGGACGGTGTTGTCGGCCCTGATCACGAAGACGCCGGGCTTGTTGTCGCGGTACAGGACCGCCCCGGTCGGCACGGTGGTCGCCGGTTGATCGCCGACGGCGATGTCGGCGCGGGCGAACATGCCGGGACGAAGCTGAGCGCCGGGCGCCAGCGAGATGCGCGCCAGGCCCAGACGGGTGGTGGCGTTGACCTCGGGCGTGACGATGCGGACCGAGCCGGTGGTCTGGCCGGCCTCGCTGGAGGTCACGGTCGCCGACTGACCGGCGCGGACCAGCCGCAGTTCGGTTTCAGGCACCTGGGCGTCCAGTTCCAGCCGGCCGTCGCGCACCATGCGGAACAGCTCGGTTCCGGCGGCGATGATCTGGCCCTTGGTGACGCTGCGGCTGATGATCAGGCCGCTGACGGGCGCGCGGATGGTCGCCTGTGACAACTGGGTCTGGGTCTGGCTGAGGGCCGCGCGGGCGGCGGCCAGATTGGCGTTCGAGCTGCGCTGGTTCGCCAGGGCCGTATCCAGCGACGCCTGGCTGAGGAAGCCGCGTTCCTTCAGCTGCTGCGCGCGATCAAGCGCCGCGTTGTCGCGCGCTACATTGGCCTCGGCCAGCTGCACCTGGGCCTGCTGCTGGCGCAGCTGGGCGCGCAGCAGGACGTCGTTCATCTGCACCAGCGGCTGGCCCTGACGCACGTAGGAGCCTTCGTCCACATAGACGGCGACGGCGGTCAGGCCCCCGGTTTCGGCCGCCACCGGCACCTCTTCCCAGGCGGAGACGGTGCCCGAGGCGGTGACGGTGCGGTCCAGGCTGGTCTGGGTCACGGTCGCGGCGCTGATGGTCTGGCGCGAGCCGCCTGCGGCCTTCTCGTCCTTCTTTTCCTCGCCATGTCCGCCGCAGCTGGCCAACAGGAGGGCCGACAGGGCGACGGCGCCGAAGTTGAAAACGGTGCGGGTCGTCTTGGACACGGGGGAGTTCCTCGGTTGCAGGCGAAGCGGATCGCCGGCTCACGCCGGTTGGGAAGAAGGCCTGTTGCATACCCTGTCCGCGAGTCCTTCTCAAACGCCGAAGGGGTTTATTGCCAAGGCTTAATGTGACGCAGTTCGGGACCAGTTCGGCCGTGCGTCTGGTCCCGAACCCTATCGCGTGATAGGGGCGCGCGGATGACGACTCCCCCGATCTCGAACATTCGCAACTTCAGCGTGGTCGCGCACATCGACCATGGCAAGTCGACCCTGTCCGACCGCCTGATCCAGCACACCGGCGGCCTGACCGCGCGCGAGATGTCCGAGCAGGTGCTCGACAATATGGAGATCGAGAAGGAACGGGGCATCACCATCAAGGCCCAGACCGTACGCCTGACCTATCGGGCCAAGGACGGGCAGGACTATATCCTGAACCTGATGGACACGCCGGGCCACGTGGACTTCGCTTATGAGGTCAGCCGGTCCTTGGCCGCCTGCGAAGGCTCGCTGCTGGTCGTGGACGCCTCGCAAGGGGTCGAGGCCCAGACCCTGGCCAACGTCTATCAGGCCATCGACAACAACCACGAGATCGTCCCGGTCCTGAACAAGGTCGATCTGCCGGCCGCCGAGCCAGACCGCGTGCGCGCCCAGATCGAGGACGTGATCGGCATCGACGCCTCCGAAGCCGTCCTAGCCAGCGCCAAGTCCGGCATCGGCATCGAGGAGGTGCTGGAGGCCATCGTCACCAAGCTGCCGGCGCCCAAGGGGGATGTGAATGCGCCCCTGAAGGCCATGCTGGTCGACGCCTGGTACGACCCTTACCTCGGCGTCGTCGTGCTGGTGCGCGTCTTCGACGGCGTGCTGAAGACCGGCATGCGGGTCAAGATGATGCGCAACGGCTCGACCCACCTGATCGACCGGGTCGGCGTCTTCCTGCCCAAGAACACGCCGGTCGATCAGCTCGGTCCCGGCGAGGTCGGCTTCATCACCGCCCAGATCAAGGAAGTGGCCCACGCCGCCGTCGGCGACACCATCACCGACGAGAAGAAGCCGACCGCCGAACCGCTGAAGGGGTTCAAGGAAGTCCAGTCGGTGGTCTTCTGCGGCCTGTTCCCGGTGGACGCCGCCGACTTCGAGGACCTGCGCGCCGCCATCGGCAAGCTGCGCCTGAACGACGCCTCCTTCACCTATGAGATGGAAAGCTCGGCGGCGCTGGGCTTTGGCTTCCGCTGCGGCTTCCTGGGCTTGCTGCACCTGGAGATCATCCAGGAGCGCCTGAGCCGCGAGTTCAACCTCGACCTGATCGCCACGGCGCCGTCCGTCGTCTACAAGATCGGCCTGCGCGACGGCTCCGAAATGGACCTGCACAACCCGGCCGACTTGCCCGACGTGATGCAGATCGAGACCATCGCCGAGCCCTGGATCAAGGCCACCATCCTGACGCCGGACGAATACCTCGGCGGCGTCATCAAGCTGTGCCAGGACCGTCGCGGCCAGCAGATCGAACTGTCCTACGTCGGCAACCGGGCGATGGTGGTCTATGAGTTGCCGCTGAACGAGGTGGTGTTCGACTTCTACGACCGGCTGAAGTCGATCTCGAAGGGCTATGCCTCGTTCGACTACGAGATCACCGAATATAAGGTCGGCGATCTGGTGAAGATGTCCATTCTGGTCAACGCCGAGCCGGTCGACGCCCTGTCCATGCTGGTCCACCGCGCCCGCGCCGAGACGCGCGGCCGGGGCATGGTCGAGAAGATGAAGGAACTGATCCCGCCCCACCTGTTCCAGATCCCGATCCAGGCGGCCATCGGCGGCAAGATCATCGCCCGCGAGACCGTCCGCGCCCTGCGCAAGGACGTGACCTCGAAATGCTACGGCGGCGACGCCACCCGCAAGAAGAAGCTGCTGGAAAAGCAGAAGGCCGGCAAGAAGCGCATGCGCCAGTTCGGCAAGGTCGAAATCCCGCAGGAAGCCTTCATCGCCGCCCTGAAGATGGACGAGGATTGATCCCGCGCTGGACCTCTCCGTCCCCGCCGGGGGAGGGAGAGGTCTTGTTGCGCGGCCTCAGTGCGCGCCGTTCAACTGCTCGAACACCGCGTCGTAGCCGTTCGCTTCCGCGAACCGCAGCGGCTTGACCCGTTCGACCAGGATTTCGCCGCGCGGGGTCTCGCCACGCTCGATCAGGCCGATCACCTCGGCCGTATAGTCGGCCAGCGGCATGGAGGCGGGGTTTTCCGCATGGCCTGGCATTATGTCGGTGGCGACGCCGGGCGGGGCCAGTTCCAGCACCTCGACCGCGGTGTCCGCCAGTTGATGCCGCAGGGATTGGCTCCACGAATGCAACGCCGCCTTGGTCGCATTGTATGTCGGCGTCGCCGTCAGCGGGACGAAGGCCAGGCCCGACGTCACCGTCATCACCGTCGCCTTCGGCTGGGCCGTCAGATGCGGCAGCAGAGCGGCTGTCAGGCGGATCGGCCCCAACAGATTGGTGGCGATGATCGTCTCCACGGCGGCTAGGTCGAACGGCTGGGCCTTCAAGTCCTCTGCCTTCATGATGCCGGCGTTCAGAATGACGACATTCAGGGCGGGGTGGTCCTTGACGACTTGGGCGCCGAAGGCGGCGACGGCCGCGGCGTCCTCCATGTCCAACGTCGCCCAGGCCATGCCGGGATTGGCGGCCGCCGTCTCTTTCAGCACGCCTTCGCGACGGCCGGTGATGATGATCTGATTGCCGCGCGCGTGCAGCGCCTCGGCGAGGGCGCGGCCGATGCCCGTGCCGCCGCCGCTGATCAGTATGGTGTTGCCGGTGATGTTCATGATCGTCTCCTCGGGATGCGTCAGCGATGAAAGCGAGGTATGGCGATCACTCTCCAATCGAAAGTAGGCACTCGGAACTGCCCTACTTACCGTCCAGAAAGAAATGGCTATGACGGAGCTTCCGCCCGCAAGAATTGCTCATCCCGAGACCGGCGAGGTCGCCGATCCGCGCGTGGAGGCCTTGGTCAACGACGTGATCGGTCGCGTCGCCGACAAATGGACCATGCTGATCCTGGAGGTTCTGGCCGAGCACGGCGAGACCCGTTTCACCCGCGTCGGCGAACTGGTCGGGGGCATCAGCCAGAAGATGCTGACCCAGACCCTGCGCCAGATGGAGCGCGACGGCCTGGTGACCCGCACCGTCCACCCCGTCATCCCGCCCAAGGTCGAATACCGCCTGACCGACCTGGGCTTCACCCTGGCCGAAGCCTTCTGCGGCGTCTGGATGTGGGCCGAGAAAAACATCGACCGCATAGAGGCGGCGCGCGCGGCGTTTGATGGACGAGATAAATAATCCCGCTCAAATCAGAGCGCCGGGAATCAAGCCTGAACCGTCTCCGTAATGAAGTGCCGCCCCTGACGGTCCTCGATCTCGACCACCCACAGGTCCGGGTCGTACCCGCGCTGGCGGGCGATATAGGCGTCCAGTTCGCTTTCGCTGTCGGACGTGACGGGCTGGATCCACAGGCGGTCGCCGTCGGTGCCGAAGGCTTCGGTGAACAGGCGGGCGGTGCGGGTGGAGGTGTCGTAGGCCTTGACGATGACCGAGCCGGCGCGCGCGTCGCCCTTCTTGACCACGGTCGCATAGGCGCCCTCGATCTGGGCGCGGCGGATCAGGGCGCTGACCCACAGGTCGCTGGAAAGAAGCAATTCGCTAACCCTGCTCGAACACGGAACCCCAACCCTGGCGCGCTAGGGTCGGGGCATGAGGATAGGCCTTTCCCCCCGGCAAGCCAGAGGTTTCCTGTCGGCCGTGCTGATCGCCGCGACGCCCGTCGCAGCCTTCGCCGCGCCGCAGGACCGCTTCTATGAGCGCAGCTTCGTGCTGGCCGCCAACGACCGCTGCGGCCTGTTCGAGCCGCAGCTGACCGCCGCCCTGACGGCTGCGGCCTATCAGGCGCGGGGCGCAGCCCTGCGCGCCGGATCCAACGATCGGCAATTGGCCGAGACGGCTCAGCGGGCGCGGGCGCGGGCGAACACGACGCCGTGCGGCTCTCCCGATCTGAAGACGGTTCAGGGTAGGGTCCAGACCGCCTTTTCCGGCTGGTCGCGCACGTCGCGGATGGAGTTTCCCGGCGATCGCCGAAAGTGGAGCGCGGACCGCGCGGCCTATGCGCGCCCGACCTGGCGGTTGATGCAGGCGACCGTGACCGGCGCCTCGCCCGTGCGGTTCGGCGTGGTCGGCGGCATGGACCGGCCCGATCAACTGGCGGCCGTCGTGTCCTGGCAGGGGCGCTCGCGGCCGACCGGGGTGCGGGTGGTGATGCGAGACCACACGGTGGCGCCGCGTCCGTGGCTGTCGCAAGACTTGCCGCCCGCCGCGCAACGCCGCGCCTTCTGGGCCGCCGGGGTGACCAGCGCCGATACGATGCTGTTGCCCGAAGGTCGCCCGGCCGGTCAGGCCTGGCTATTCCCCGCCGCCGCCGCCGACGCCCTGTCGGCCCTGGACCCGCGCGAGGTCTTCACCGTCGAGTTCCTGTTCCGCGACGGCAGCATCGCCCGCTCCACCTTCGAGGCCGGCGACTTCGCAGCGGGCCGCGCCTTCCTGGCGATGGGGCAGGTTTAGGGGGCGTCTAACGCCGCACGACCATCAGCAACGGCACGTAGATGTAAGCGACAGCGCCCTCGTAAGCCGTCGCATTCCCGGACAGGGCAGGCTTGCCGTTCCATCTCGTGGCCTCGCGCCGGGCGCTGGCTTCGGTCTGGCCTTGCATCATGTGATCGACGCGACAGTCTCGATAGACGTCCCGTCGCACGATGCAGCTCACCTCCATTGATCGACCCGGCGCGCCGGCGGTCGAGCCGGAGTCCGACGATACAACGGCCAGCATCATCGGCGCTCGGGCCAGTGTGTCCCTTTCGTTCGTCAGTGTGTACCCGCAGGCCGTCAGAACGCGATCGATATTTCCATGTTCGGCCGGCAGTTCGAATGTTGCGCTGACAGGCGAGGCTTGTCCGTCGTCCGAATGCAACTTCAGAGCGCCGCCTGTGCGAAGGAATCGCGCGTCACGCGCCGGGGCGGCGCTGAACCATGTACGTCCAGCAGCCACGTCCCATGTCTGAACGTCGGTCACGCCGTCAGCACGTTCGGCCCTCAGCCGATATGACGGGCCCTGTCGTTGCGGAAATCCCTGCAGAGCGACTTTCAGCTCACCCGCGCTGCATTGCACGATGATCGCCTGCCCACCGTCGTAGCGAACGGCGGCGACAGACAGATTGCGCGCCGCATCCTCGGCGAACTCCCAGTCGTCTCCCGTCTGTGCGGCGGCGAATGCTTCGTGGCCTAGGCTAGTCGCGCTCATCGCAATGGCAAAAAATGTTGATGCCAAACGGTTCATGGCTTTTCCCCTCATCCCCGCGACAGGCTGAAAGCAGGCCCGTCCTGTCGTCAAGCCTCGACAGTGATCGGCGTCTCGTCGACAGCCGTCTCGCTCGCCGCCACCACCATCACCGGCAACCGGATCATCACCGCCGCGCCTTCGCCCAGGGTGCTGTCGATGGTCATGCGGCCCCCGTGCAGTTCGGTCAGGCTGCGGACCAAGGACAGGCCCAGGCCGGTGCCTTGCGCCTTCTGGTCGGCGCCGCCGGCCTGTTCGAAGGGGCGGCCCAGGCGTTGCAGATCCTGCGGCGCGATGCCGACGCCGGTGTCGGACACGGCCAGATCCAGATCCGGTCCGTCGGCGTCCAGGGTGATGGTGACCGAGCCGCCGGCCGGGGTGAACTTGACCGCATTGGACAGCAGGTTCAGCGCCATCTGCTTCAGGGCGCGGGCGTCGGCGCGGACCTTGATCGGCTCGGACGGCAGGACGGCGGCCAGCTCGACCCCCTTGTCGTCGGCCTGCAGCCGGACCAGGGCGACGGCGGCGGACACGGCGTCACGGGCGTCGAACGTCTCCATCGCCAGCTGGTAGCGCTCGGCCTCGATCTTGGACAGGTCCAGGACGTCGTTGATCAGGTCCAGCAGGTGGCCGCCCGCCTGATGGATGGCGTCGGCGTAGCCGGCGTAGCGTTCGGGCAGGGGGCCGAACAGCTTCTGACGCATGATGTCGGCGAAACCGATGACGGCGTTCAGAGGCGTGCGCAGCTCGTGGCTCATATTGGCCAGGAAGCGGGTCTTGCCGGCCGACTGGGCCTCGGCCTCGACGCGCGCGGTCTCCAGCCCCAGTTCGCGGGCGAACTGGGCCGTGCCGTCGAACGCTTGAGCGATCAGGCGCGGGCGATCCGTCTCGTGCTGGAACGGGCCCAGGATCATGACGACCCGGCGGTCCAGGGCGATGCGCGGGGTGAACTGGACCTCGACCGACTGGCCCGACAGGGCGCGGGAAAGGGCCGAAGACACGGCCGGGCGATCCGGCGCATGGACGGCCGAGATCAGGCCCTGTTCGGTCAGGGCCAGCACCGACAGGGCGGGCGGCGGCGTTCCCCAGGTCGCGACCGCGCGGCCCGACGGATCGAGCAGCAGGGTCAGGGCCGGCTGATCCTCCAGCAGCGCGGCGATCCGGGCAGCCTCATCCTCGGCTTCGGCCAGACGACGCTGGCGCGCGCTCCAGGTCAGGCGCATGGCGGCGATGATCGCGCCCATGGCCAGAAGGCCCGAGACGGCGGCCAGCAAGGGGCCTTGCGCCTCCGCCCCGTTCAGCCAGGTTGGGATCAGCCCCGCCAGCAGCGGCAGGGCCACCGCAAAGGCGCCCATCCGGGTCAGACGATCGGCGCCGACGCGGGCATGATGCACGCCGTGATCCAGGGCGATCCCCGCCGCCAGCGGCGTCAGGATCAAACCGGGCAGGGCGCCGGTCACGCCGCCGGTCAGGCCGGCCGAAGCGGAGGCGGCCAGGATCCAGCCGCCCATGACCGCCAGCCTCAGCCCCACGCTGTCGCGCACCATCAGCACGACGCCGAAAACGCCGGGGAAGGCCATCAACAGCAGGGCGGCCAGCGGCGCGTCCTTCAGCCCGTCCATCATCTGGGCCGCCAGCGCCGTCAGCGCCACCGCCACCGCCCAGATGGCATGCCATAAGGCGACCAGCGGAGCGCCCAACGCCGCGTCGTGCGTCGGGTCGTCCTCGAATCTGGCGTGGGCGTCGGGTTTCAAGAAGGGCGGGCCATGGGTTTCGTCTGCGCCCAGACTAGGGCTGCGGCTGAGTCGGTGCGAGGCCGCTCCCCCCTGAGGCGAACCCCATTGCGGCGTTCACCATGAATATCGGGGGACAAAACGGCCGGTTGTCGTTAACGGCCGCGCGGCCTATCTGGCGGCGCATGACCGACCGCACGCCGCCGACCGACACCCTGGACCAGACCCTGGCCGAACTGGCCGAGGATTTCGACCTGCTGGGCGATTGGGAGCAGCGGATCGAATATGTGATCGAACTGGGCAAGGGGCTGGCCCCGCTGGACGAGGCCGACCGGATCGAAACCAACAAGGTGCCGGGCTGTGCGGCCCAGGTCTGGCTGGCGACGACGCAGGACGACGGGCGGCTGTGGTTCGCCGCCGACAGCGACAGCGCCCTGTCCAAGGGCAATATCGCCCTGCTGCTGAAACTCTATTCCGGCCGCACGCCGCAGGAGATCGTCGCCTTCGACGCCCGCGCGGCGCTCGATCGGCTGGGCCTGCCCTCGGCCCTGACGCGCCAGCGCGCCAACGGCCTGAACAGCATGGTCGGCCGCATCCGCGAGGCGGCGCTGGCGGTTCAGTAGTCGGGGGTTGCAACCGCCGGCCCGGCGACCCACGATCGCGGGGTCGTAACCGGGGGCGCGAATGGACCTGCTGAAGATCCTGCGCAGTTTCGAGGAGTTTCTATTCGAGGCGGTCAGCTGGCTGGTCTTCTATCCCCTGACCCTGTGGCGCATCCTGCGCGGGCCGCTGGCGGCGATGGACTATTCGGACCGCGAGCAAAGCGACAGCGAGGAGCGTCGCTACGACGACGCGCTTAGCCCGCCGCTGTTCCTGCTGGCCACCATCGTCCTGACCAATCTGCTGTCGATGGCGCTGCATGTGCCGCCGCCGCCCGAGGCGACCGACCTCAGCCGCATGGTCTATGCGTCCCAGCAGAACCTGGTCCTGTTCCGCTCGCTCGCCTTCAGCCTGATCCCGCTGGTCGCCGCCGTCACCCTGTTGCGCCACGAGAAGAAGCGCATCAGCCGCGAAACCCTGCGCGCGCCCTTCTATGCGCAATGCTATCTCGCCGCCGTCTGCGCCGCCTTCGTCTCGGCGGGCGGGACCATCTTTCAGCGACCCGAACTGCCCAATGCGGTCGGCGCGGCGATCATGATCGGCGGCACGGCCTGGTTCGTCGTCGTGCAGTCCCGCTGGTTCGCCCGGCGGCTGAACGTGTCAAAGAGGCGCGGCGCCGTCATCGCCGTGCTGGCCCTGATCCGGGCGCTGATCTACCTCCTGGCCATCCTTATCCCCATCGCCTTGATCTGAGCGGACAACACAGAGTGCAATGAGGGCGCTCTTGTCAGCGCAGCGCGAAATCTAATCGGAGGCCCGTTTTCCGCCGTGATGGCTGCGTCGGCTTTCGCACCATTGCGGACCTCGACAGTCTCGGCGTTTATGGGGGCGCAATGCGTCGGCTTTTGATCTTCGTCATTTATCCCTTTGGTCTCAGCTACCTCATGGCTTTGTCGGCGCAAGCTGCTGGCCTGCGATGGGCTGGGATGTTGTGGTTGGGTGTGGCGTTTAATTATTTGGTTTTTGGTCTGCCTGGATTGTTAGCAGCAGTCTGGTTGGGTCGAGAGCAGATGCGAGATTGGCTCGAATTCAAGGCCGCACTTACCACTATGGCCATCGGTTGCTTCGTTTTCGCTTCAATAAACTACGGGACATGGTTTTTTACATCTGATGAGGAAGGCATACGCCGCTACTCATTCGTCGAAGCTTCTGCGTTGGGGCTTCGTGATTCGATCCTCAACGTGTCGTTAGCCGCCGCAATTGTTGCTGTCTGCATTCTCATCGGAAAGCGCGTCGAGGTTTTGATCGCAATGTTGAGGCCAAAAGTCCGCTAACCACCTAAAGCGGACATTTGCTGCGTCGGGGTCGCGCATAAAAATCCAGTGCAATCTGTGCACTTCATCCGATCCCATAGTGATCCGCCAGAGCCTGCAGCGCCTGTTTCAGCACAGTCTTGCCCTGGCGGCGGCGTAGGCCCAGGCCGGTTTCGGCCAGTTGCAGGCTGTCGCCGTGGATGCAGATGCGGGTCAGGATGGGGCGAAGGCGCGGGCCGACGGCGGTCAGCGCCTGTTCGACGCGGCGGGCGGCGGACAGGGCGCGGTCGGTCGGCTCCATCCGCGCGGCGGTTCCTGAGCCGGAGGTCGGCAGCGCGTCCCAGCGCATGGTGAGCGACGCGCCCTTCGTCGCCTGTTCCACCTCGCGCCGCAGCCGTTCGCCGGCGGCGGTCTCGGCCGGGGTCAGCCAGGGGCGGCCGGACGCATCCTTGCGCCGCGCCAGCCAGGCGATCGGGCTTTCGCCCAGATTGGCCCGCGCGCGGACCATGCGGCCATCTGGCTGCATCAGGTCGCGCTGGCCCGCCACGAAGCCGGGACGACCCGGGGCGGGGGATGGCGTCGGGTCTGGCTGGGCGCGTCCCGACCAGCCGCCGCCTGGCCGCACGCGCAGGCCGGGCTGGTCGATCAGGGCGCGAAACTCGGTCTCGGTCAGGGTCAGGCTGATGCGGCTGCGGCGATCCGGCGACAGACGCAAGGCATAGGCGCCGCCCTCGGCCGACAGCCAGGCGCCGGGCTTGGCCATCAGATCGCGCGCGCGCTCCAGAAGCCGGCTCATTGCGGCAGCTCCAGACGGGGCGACTGATACAGGCCCTGGATGCAGCCCTCGAGGTCGTTCATCAGGTCGTCGATGTTGCGCCGTTCTCGTTCGTCCTCGACCCAGCGGCAGGCGGCGCCGACGCTGGCGCGGTTGACGCCGAAGACGTGGCCGACCCGCTCCAACGTCCAGCCATAGGCGACGTGGGACAGATACATGGCCAGCCAGCGCGGGCGAGCCGCGCGCGGGTTCATCCGGCCCCGGCCGGTCATCTGCGACGGATGGGCGCCGGTGCGCGCCGCGATCAGATGAATGGCCAGCCCGGCCTTGACCTGATCCTCCTCGGTGACCGGCACCCTGTAATCCTCCAGCACGAAACGTCTCCCTCTCACGAACTCTCGACGCCGGCATCATAAGCGGCCGCGACGTCGCGATAGGAATATCGTCCTACTGTGCGCCAAAATCGGTCGTGGCGGCTTAACCGCCTTGCGGTTGCGGGTGGGACGTCGTGCGTGAGGGAGGTGAGAGGACGGGCGGTATGTCGGCCGAAACACGGGGCGCGGGTCCAACATGGTTAATAAATTTCGAATCGTTGACTCCAGCCTCTCGACGCCGATTCGCAAATCAGCCTAGATTCGCCTCAATTGGATGGCGTTAACCCTTCTTAAGGTTTTCACGTCTTAACTTGCGAACAAGGTTACCCGGCCGTGTGTCAGGGTGGTTACCGCAAAGCTTTTGCCTGGAGGGGCACGTATGCGCGTCCTGTTGATTGAAGACGATCACGCAACCGCCCAAAGCATCGAACTGATGCTGAAGTCGGAAGGCTTTAACGTCTATACGACGGACCTGGGCGAGGAAGGCATCGATCTGGGCAAGATCTATGACTACGACCTCATTCTTCTTGACCTGAACCTGCCGGACATGAGCGGCCTGGAAGTCCTGCGCCAGCTGCGCGTCGGCAAGGTCAACACCCCGGTCATGATCCTGTCGGGCAGCCACGAGATCGAAACCAAGGTCAAGACCTTCGGCGGCGGCGCCGACGACTACATGACCAAGCCCTTCCACAAGGACGAACTGATCGCGCGCACCCACGCCGTGGTCCGCCGCTCCAAGGGTCACGCCCAGGCGATCATCCACACCGGAGAGATCGCCGTGAACCTGGACGCCAAGACGGTCGAGGTGAACGGTCACCGCGTCCACCTGACGGGCAAGGAATACCAGATGCTGGAGCTGCTCTCGCTCCGCAAGGGCACCACCCTGACCAAGGAAATGTTCCTGAACCACCTGTACGGCGGCATGGACGAGCCCGAGCTGAAGATCATCGACGTCTTCATCTGCAAGCTGCGCAAGAAGCTGGCCACCGCCGCCGACGGCAAACACTATATCGAAACCGTCTGGGGACGCGGCTATGTCCTGCGCGACCCGGCCGAGGGCGTCGTCACCGTCGCCGCCTGATCGACCTTCGATCCATGAATTCGAAACGCCCGCCGGTGACGGCGGGCGTTTTGCGTTGGGAGCCTACTGACGCTTGGCCGGCATGTCGCGGCCGCCCTGGTGCAGGACCAAGCCCTCGACGGCGCCGGCGGCGTTACGGGTGAAGGTGATCTGGGCGTCGACGGCGGTCAGGTAGAAGGCGTCTTCAGCCTCCGCCGTCAGTTCGAAGGCAGGTTGGCCGGTGGCCTGGGCCATCAGCTTTCCGTCCACGACCGAGATCGTCAGGGCGAAGGTCGGGGCCAGATTATAGACGCCCTCATAAGCCTTCAGCACCTCGGGCGAGAGGGCGACGGCGCGGCGTTCGCTGGGCAGGGTGACGGTTCCGCCGCGCGCCAGGGTGACCAAGGCCGCGCCCAGTTTGTCGGGCGCCTCGCCGTTCAGATTGCCCAGGACGATGACGGCGGTCCGATCGCCCGGATCATAGGCCATATAGGTGTTGAAGCCCTCGATGGCGCCGTTGTGCCAGACCAGACGCTTGCCGTCGGCCTCGGACACCATCAGCCCCATGGCGTAGCCGTTGTGGACCGGCGTGGTCAGGGCGGTCATCGACTGGGCGTTCAGCAGCCGGCCGCCGAACAGGCCCTGTTCCCACTTCAGCAGGTCGTGGGTGGTCGAATACAGGGCGCCGGCCCCGGTCGGGATGCTCATGTCCACATAGTCGGCGTTGACGACGCCGTCGGCGCCCAGCGCATAGCCCGAGGCGCGGCGGGGCAGGATCATGTCGTGGCGGTCGTAGCCGCTGTCGCTCATGCCCAGCGGCTGGAACAGATTGGCGGCGACGAAGTCGGCGTAGGTCTGGCCGCTGGCCGCCTCGATGATGGCGCTGAGCAAGACATAGCCCGAGTTGGAATAGGCGAACCGGGACCCCGGCGCGAAATCCAGCGGCCGGTCGCGGAACCGGGCGATCAGCTGCGGCAGCGTCGCGGGCCGGGTCTTCTGGGCCTCGAAGTCGGAAAAGGCGGTGAAGTTGGGCACGCCGGCCGTGTGGCTGAGCAGATGGCGCGGGGTGATCGCGTCCCAGGCGGCCGGGGCGTCGGGCAGCCAGCTCTTGATCGGCGCATCCAGATCCAGCTTTCCCTGCTGGTTCAGCAGCATGACCGCGACGGCGGTGAACTGTTTCGACACCGAGCCGAGGCGGAACTTCACATCACCGTCGTTGGGGATGTTCCACTCGCGGTTGGCCAGGCCGTAGCCCTGATCCAGAAGGATGCGGCCGTCGCGGGCGACCAGGACGGCGCCGGAGAAGGCGTCGGCGTCGCTGGAGGCGCGGATCACCTGATCCATGCGCGCCGCATCCTGGGCGGCGGCCGGGCGGCTGGCCAGCGGGCTGAGCGTGAGGGCCAGGGCGCTGGCGGCCAGCAGCAGGATGGCCGGACGGCGGCGAGCGAGAAACGAATGAGGCAAGGGGGCGGTCTCCTGAACGCGTCACGCTAACGCTTTCAGAGAGAGGCGGCGAGCGCGGCGAACGGATGCAGGCGCCGGGACCTTTTCGTCAGGGTTGCGGGAAGGTCAGGGTCGCCTCCAGCCCGCCGCCGTCGGCGTTGGCGAGCGTCAGATGGGCGCCGGCGCGTTCGGCCATGCGGCGCGCGATGGTCAGGCCCAGGCCCGAACCGCCGCTGTCGCGCGAGCGGGACGGATCGAGGCGGTAGAAGGGCTCGAACAAGCGCTCCAACTGATCCTGCGCCACGCCGGGCCCGTGGTCGCGCACAAACAGGCGCACGGCATGGTCGTCACGCATGGCGCTGACGGCCGCATCGCCGCCGTGGCGCACGGCGTTGTCGATCAGATTGGTCAGGCAGCGGCGCAGGGCCTGGGGCCGGGTCGGCACGACGGCGTTGCAGCCTTGGGTGAAGACGACCGGCTGGTCCGCCTCGGCCGCGTCTTCGCAGATGGCGGACAGCAGCGCGTCCAGATCGACGGGGGTCACGGCCTCGACGGTCGTCTCGATCCGGGCCAGATCCAGGCCTTCCCGGACCAGATGCTGCATGCCGGCCAGGTCGCTGATGAACTGGGCGCGCAGGGTCTCGTCCTCGATCTTTTCGACGCGCAGCCGCATCCGGGTCAGCGGCGTCTGCAGGTCGTGGGCGACGGCGGCCAAGACGCGGGTGCGATCCTCAATCAGGGCCTTCAGCCGGGTCTGCATGGCGTTCAGGGCCGCGGCGGCCTCGCGCACCTCGCGCGCGCCCTCCTCGACGAGGGGCGGGCGATCCAGATCGTGGCTGAGGGCGACGGCGCCCTGAGACAGACGGTTCAGCGGCCCGGCCGCCAGACGCGACGCCATCCAGCCGGTCAGCAGCACGGCTGCGAGCCCGGCGAACAGCAGGGCGGCGGCCTCGCGGCTGAGCGTCCACGGGCGCGGAGCGGGCGGCAGGCTGATCGCCACCGGGACGGGCGCGCCATTGACCGGCCGCAGCACCAGGATGCGGCACCGCAGACGATCGGTCGCCGCGCCGCACGCCCCGGCCGAGGCCTCGAAGGCCTTGACCGAGACCCCGTCCACGCCCCGCCGCTTCAGCGCTTCGGCGACCGCATGGGTCAGCGACGGGTCGGGCGCGCCCAGCCTCTGGCCCGCAGCGTCCGGCAGGCCGTCGGTCAGGCCGGCGGCGGGATCGTCGCTGGAGCCGGCCAGGTCCACGATCCGTTCGGCGGTGGTGAAGTCATGGGCCTGCGACAGGCGGTGACGATGATTGAGGCCCAGGGCGGCGAAGGTCACGCCCGCCGCCAGCAGAGCGCCGACCAGCAGCAGCAGGAACAGCCGCGTGGTCTCGGCCTCAGCACGGCCGTGGCGCGGGGTCAGGCGCGCCATGTCACAGGCCCCGCCAGCATATAGCCCAGGCTGCGCACCGTGCGGATCAGGGCCGGGGCCTTGGCGTCGTCGCCCAGCTTCTGGCGCAGGCGGCTGACCCTCAGGTCGATGGCGCGGTCGTCGGCGTCGGCGACGGTGGACAGGGCGCGGATCCGCTCGCGCGACAGGGGCTTGCCGCCGTTCCTGACCAGAGCGTGCAGCAGGTCGAAATCGGCGCCCGACAGCGGGGCCAGCCGTCCGTCCGGCGCCGTCAGCGCCCGCGCGGCGATGTCCAGCGACCAGCCGGAGAAGTCGGCGTGTCGACCCTCGTTCGTCGTCGCCTCGCCGCCCGTGCGACGCAGGACGGTGCGGATGCGGGCCACCAGTTCGCGCGGCTCGAACGGCTTGGCCATATAGTCGTCGGCGCCCATCTCCAGCCCCACGATCCGGTCGATGGGATCGCCCCGCGCCGTCAGGATGATGACCGGGGTGCGCGAAACGGCGCGGAGGCCGCGACACAGGGACAGGCCGTCCTCGTCCGGCAGGTTCAGGTCGAGCACCACCAGATCGATCGGTCCCGCCTCCAGCGCCGCCTTCATCGCCCGGCCGTCGGCGGCCTTCACCGTGCGAAACCCGTGCTGTTCCAGATGGTCGGACAACAGGTTTCGGATCTCGCGGTCGTCGTCGACGACCAGAAGGACGGGGGCGGCGGAGGTCTGGGACATTGGCGTTCGACGAGCAGGAAGAAGCGCGATCTGTCGTCCTGTCTCATGGCCAAAGCGCCGCGGATACAGTCGGACACAATTCTCTTCGCCGACGATACGCGGCGACACCGACCGGCCCCGAACCGGCCGGACGCGGGTCCGAAACAGTGACTGTCCGACACGAGGCCGGACGCCAAACACACAGAAAGACCCGCCATGAAGTCCTTCCGTTCCACCGCCGCTTTCGGCGCCGCCGCACTGGTGATCCTGACCAGCGGCGCAGCCTTCGCCGGCACCCCTTCGGCCCCGTCGTCGGGCGCTCACGCCCGCCCCGCCGCCTCCGCCCGTGCGCATCACCGGGTCAGCCACGCCCGCACCCACCGCGCCGTGACGCCCGCCAAGAAGAAGTAAGGCTCGACGCCTTGCTGGTCCTGCCGACGTCCCCGGCCGGCAGGACCTCCGACACTCCTGAGACTTCGACCTTCAAAAGAAAGACATCGACATGAAATCCTTCCGCACCGCCGCCGCCGTTTCCGCCGTCGCCTTCGTCGCCCTGACCAGCGGCGCCGCCTTCGCTGGCACGACCCCGGCGCCCTCGACCGCCATGACCGCCCGTCCGGCTGCGACCGCTTCGGCGACGACCCCTGCGCCGCCGGCCCGTGCGCCGCGCGCGCATCGTCGCGGTCATCAAGCCCAGGCCCAGACCTCGGTCCAAGCGCCGGCGACCGTGACCGCCAAGAAGAAGTAAACCGGCCGCCCCCTCCGGTTCGCACAGGAACGCCCGGCTGTCGCAAGACGGCCGGGCGTTTCCGCATTCAGAGGCCTGTGTTCAGGCGGGGGTCTTGAAGCCGGCCGCGATGGCGGCCGCCATCGGGTTGGGACGGCCGAAGCTGTCGAAGGGCAGGGGCTTGTCCCGCCCGTCGTCCTTGTCGCCCTGGCGATACCAGCTGTCGGTGTCGCGCAGGCCCCAGACGGTGAAGGCGAACTGCTGGGCCTTGGGCAGGGCGGCGAAGGCCGAGGTCAGTTCGGTGACGCGGGCGCTTTGCGCCGCGATCCGGTCGGCCTGGCTGCGGAGATCCAGACGGTTTTCGGTGCGCAGGGTGCAGTCCAGCTCCGACACATGGATCGGCAGGCCGAACTGGCTGATCTCGCGCATATAGGCGGCGATGACGCCCTCGGGGATGTCGATCCACAGGTGGGATTGCAGGCCCAGGCCCTGCAGCGGACAGCCGGCCTTCAGCAGCCGCTCGACCAGTTTCAGGAACTGCGCGCCCTTGGCCGGCACGCTTTCCTGATTGTATTCGTTGAGAAACAGGATGGCGTCAGGATCCGCGATCCGGGCCTTTTCGAAGGCGCGCAGGATATAGCCGTCCTGGCCGTATCGCGCCGACCAGTGACAGTCGCGCATGCCCGAGCCGTCATCCAGGATCGGCTCATTGACCACGTCCCAGCTGCGGACCTTGCCGCGATAGCGGCCGGCGACGGCGGCGATATAGCCGTCGAAGGCGCGGTCGAAGCCGGCGCCCGACAGACCGGCGAAGGCCTCCTTGCCTTGGGCGTACCAGATCAGGGTGTGGCCATGCATCGCCATGCCCTCGGCCCGGGCGAAGGCGGCGATACGGTCCGACCGGTCGAAGTTGGGCCGGTCCAGGCCGTTCGCCAGAATGTACTCCATCTTCATCTCCCACTCGGGCGTGAGTTGGGAGACGTTGGCGCGGGCCAGCGGGACCCAGTCCGGGTCGTCGATCTGGCTGGCCTTGATCGCCGTGCCGAAGGGCGCCGGGGTGATGGATTTCAGCGGAGGAACGTTGGGCGGCGACGGCTCCGCCGAGGCGAAGCGGTCGCAGGCGGCGAGCGCGAGCGGGGCGGCGAGGATAGCGCGGCGGGTCGGCGTCATGCGTCTTCCTCCAGCGAAGGCAGACGTAGAAGGCTGCGGGTCGTCAGACCGCACGCTTCCGCAGGCCCAGCTCGTCGAAGGCGGCGGTTTCGCGCTTGGCGAGGGCGATCAGCTGGTTCAGGCGGGTGGTTTCGGCGACGTGTTCGAACTTCTTCAGCTCTTCGAAGGCGCCGGTCAGGGCGTCGCGGGCGCCGGCTTCCTCGGCGTCCAGCACCGACAGGTCGCCTTCGGCGGCGGCCTTCCTTGATTTCCAGCCGTTCAGATAGGCGCCCAGCATCATGCCGGCCTCGGCGTCCATGCGGGCGCGGTTGCGTTCGCCCTCGGCCTCGGCGTCCAGCACGGCGATGCGGAGTTCGGCGCCGGCGCGGCGCTCGGCGATCTCGGCCAGGCGCTTCTGCAGCGTCTCGACCTCATAGTTGGAGATGCGGATCAGGGATTGGGCCCAAGCGGTCATCTAAATCATCACTCCCTGATCATGCCTTGGTTCAGGATTGCTTCCAGCCGGGTAAAGGAATCGGAAAGACGCGTCGCATCGTCCTTGTCCTGTCCCAGAAAATCTTCGAGCGCCGGGTTCAGGGCGATGGCCCGGTCCACGATGGGGTCGGCGCCGGTGCGATAGGCGCCGATCTTGATCAGCTCTTCCATATTGGCATAGGCGCTCAAACACTGGCGCGCGCGCTTGTTCAGCTCGCGCTCGGGCGGGGTCTGGCAGCCGGGCAGGGTGCGGCTGACGGACTTCAACACGTCTATGGCGGGGAAGCGACCGCGCTCGGCGATCTTGCGGTCCATAACGATGTGACCGTCCAGAATACCGCGCACGGCGTCGGCGATCGGCTCGTCATGGTCGCCGCCGTCCACCAGCACGGTGAACAGGGCGGTGATGGGCGCCGCCGTCGTGCCGTCGGGGCGGATCGGACCGGGACCGGCGCGCTCCAGCAGCTTGGGCAGTTCGGTGAAGACGGTGGGGGTGTAGCCCTTGGTGGTCGGGGGCTCGCCGGCCGCCAGCCCGATCTCGCGCTGGGCCATCGCAAAGCGCGTGACGCTGTCCATCAGGCACAGCACCTCCAGATCCTGGTCGCGCAGATATTCGGCGATGGCCATGGTCATATAGGCCGATTGGCGGCGCTTCAGGGCCGGTTCGTCCGAGGTGGCGACCACGACGACGGCGCGTTTCAGCCCCTCTTCGCCCAGGGTCTCTTCCACGAACTCGCGCACCTCGCGGCCCCGTTCGCCGATCAGGCCAACGACGACGGCGTCGCACGTCGCCTCCTTGGCCAGCATTGACAGCAGCACCGACTTGCCCACGCCCGACCCGGCGAAGATGCCCAGGCGCTGGCCCCGGCAGGTGGTGGTGAAGACGTCCATGGCCCGCACGCCCAGGTCCAGCCGCTCGCCGACCCGGCCGCGCGAATGGGCGGGCGGGGGCGGGGCGCGCAAGGGATAGGGGGCGGGGCCTTGCGGTAGCGGCCCCTTGCCGTCGATGGGCTGGCCGAAGGCGTCGATGATGCGGCCCAGCCAGGCGGTTGTCGGGCGCACGCTGGCGGCCTGGTCGATGATGCGGATGTCGGCGCCGGGGGCCACGCCCTCGACCGGACCGAAGGGCATCAGCAGGGCCTTGGAATCGCGAAAACCGACCACCTCTGCGGGCAGGGGATCGTGGCCGCGCCGTCCGATCTCGGCCCGGGCGCCGACGGCGAGACGCGACAGGCCGCCGCGCGACTCGATCAGCAGGCCCGACACGCCCGCGACCTTGCCGGTCACGACCAGCGGATCGATCGCTTCGACGGCGGCGACGAGATTGCGCAAAAATCAGACCCCAGGAACAGGCGTTAACAGATGCGCCATCGTGGTTAACGAGCGATGAAGCGCTGCCGAAAGGCGGGGGATAGGCCAGCGATTATTGCGTCTCGATTGCAACTCAAACGTGAAACGGTTTTTCAACTAATTAGCCTGTTAATCTTGCAACCGAGGCGGGCGGGGGCCGGCCGATAGCGAAGAGGTTGGGGCCTATGTTCGCGCGTAAACCGAAGTCATCGGACATGCAGGATCGGCTGATCGATCTGGAGGGCAAGATGGCCGCCATCGGCCGGTCGCAGGCGGTGATCGAGTTCAAGCTGGACGGCACCATCATCGACGCCAACCAGAACCTTCTGACCACGATGGGCTATAGTCTGGACGAGATCCGGGGCGCCCACCACAGGACCTTCATGGACCCGGCCGAGGCGGCTTCGCCCGACTACGCCGCCTTCTGGCGCGAGCTGAACGCGGGACAGTTCCTGGCGCGCAAGTTCCGCCGCCTGGCCAAAGGCGGCCGCGAGGTCTGGCTGCAGGCCTCCTACAATCCGGTGTTCGGCCCCGACGGGCGGCCGGCCAAGGTCATCAAACTGGCCATCGATATCACCGCCGACGAGCAGGAGGCTGCGCGCCGCGAGGCCGAACGGGTCGAGGCGGAAAGCGCCCAGACCCTGCTGGTCGACGCCCTGGCGGGTGTGCTGAACAAGCTGTCGGCCGGCGACCTGACGGCGCGGATCGATGCGCCGGTGAAGGGCGACCATGTGCGGGTGCGCGACGATTATAATGCGGCGGTTGAAAGCCTGCGCCAGACGATGGGCCAGGCGCTGCGGGCCGTGTCGGGTCTGAGGGGCGGGGTGGGCGAAATCTCCAGCGCGTCCGACGACCTGTCGCGCCGCACCGAACAGCAGGCCGCCAGTCTGGAAGAAACGGCCGCGGCGCTGGACCAGATCACCGCCACGGTGAAGCGCAGCGCGGACGGCGCCAAACAGGCCTCGGCTGCGGCCCTGGGCGCGCGCGCCGAGGCGGACCGGTCGGGCGAGGTGGTGCGCCAGGCGATCGCGGCGATGGACGGCATCAAGCGCAGCTCGACCCAGATCAGCGACATCATCGGCGTCATCGATGAGATCGCGTTCCAGACCAATCTGTTGGCCCTGAACGCCGGGGTCGAGGCGGCGCGGGCGGGAGAGGCGGGACGCGGCTTCGCAGTCGTCGCCTCCGAAGTGCGGGCGCTGGCGCAGCGTTCGGCGGAAGCCGCGAAGGAGATCAAGACCCTGATCACCACCTCCGGCCAGGAGGTGGCGCAAGGGGTCAAGTTGGTCGACGAGACCGGCGCGGCTCTGTCGGCGATCGCGGTCAAGGTGGCGGAGATGGACGCCCTGGTCAGCGAGATCGCCGCCTCGGCTCAGGAACAGGCGACGGGGCTGAGCCAGGTCAACACGGCCGTCAACCAGATGGACCAGGTCACCCAGCAGAATGCGGCCATGGTCGAACGAACGACAGCCGCCGCCATGAGCCTGAAGTCCGAAACCGAACAACTGGCCCTGCTGGTCGAACGGTTCGAGACGGGCGAGGCGCCGGCTCAGACCCGCGTCCACGACCTGTCGCAGGCCGCCGCCCCCGTCCCCCTGGCCCGCGAACGCGCCCGCATCCGGGCCTTCGCTAGCGGCGGCGCGGCCGCGGCGGCGGCGTCGAGCGCGGGCTGGGAAGAGTTCTAGGGCGCGCTCGGCTCCAGCTCGATCTTCGCCTCCCGCGTCGTCGCGATGGCGCCGACCGAGGCGGCGACGATGGCGGCGATGGCGAGCCACTGCTGGCCGGTCAGATGCTCGTGCAGGATCAGAAGCCCGGCCAGGGCGCCGACCGCCGGCTCGGCGCTGAGCACCACGCCGAAGGTGCGTTTGGGGATGCTGCGCAAGGCGATCATTTCCAGCGAATACGGCAGGGCGCTGGAGAAGATCGCCACCGCCACGCCCGCCAGGATGATGGCGGGGTTCAGCAAGGCGGCGCCCGCATGGGCCACGCCGAACGGCACGACGACCATGGCCGCCACGCTCATGCCCAGCGCCACCGACTGACCGGCGTGCAGGTGCGACAGCCGCTTGCCAAAGATGATGTACAGCGCCCAGCACAGGCCGGCGAAGGCGGCCAGGGCCATGCCGACGGGATCCAGCGCGCCGGCCCCGGCCTTCAGCGGCAACAGCAGGACCAAGCCGACGACCGCCAGGCCGATGCAGGCGAAATGGATGGGCTTTCGGGAATGGATCAGGGCCAGGGTCAGGGGCCCCATGAACTCGATGGCGATGGCCAGACCCAGCGGAATGGTGCGCAGGGCCATGTAGAAGCTGAGGTTCATCGCCCCCAGCACGACGCCATACAGGGCGATGGCGCCCAGGTCCGCGCGGGTCAGGCGGAACCGCCAGGGCCGGAACACGGCGACCAGCAGAACGGCCGAAATCCCGACGCGATAGGCCGAGGTCCCCTCCGCCCCGATCACCGGAAACAGAGTCTTGGCGAAGGAGGTGCCGCACGCCAGCGTCACCATGCCCGCAAACAGCGCCAGATAGGGGATCAGCCGCGCCGCCAGCGGCGAGTTCAGATGGGTTTTCAAAGCCAGCGACGTCATGGCGTAAAGCTAGCGTAACGCCGCTTGCGCTTCCCGGCGATTTTCCGCTTTAATGCGACGGAAATCGTCACTGGAGGCCCTGTAATGACGAATTTCGTCACGCTTGATGATTTCGACCATAAGCTGCTGATGCGGGTCCGGCGCAACAATCTGGAGCCGGCGCGGGTGACGGCCGAGGCGGTGGGTCTATCGGAATCCGCCGTCCTGCGCCGCCTGCGTCGCCTGCGGGCCGAGGGCGTCATCGCCGCCGACGTCGCCGTCATTGATCCCGCCCGGGTCGAACCGCGCATCGTCCTGCATGTCCAGGTCGAGATGAACACCCAGGACCGCAAGGTGATGGACGCCTTCCAGCGCGCCATGAAGGCCAGTCCCGAGGTGCAGGGCTGCTGGGACGTGACGGGTGAAACCGACTATCTGCTGACCGTCGCCGTCCGCTCGATGCAGGACTACGAGGCCTTCGGCATCCGCGAACTGATCCCCGAAAAGGGCGTGCGCGGCTTCAAGAGCATGATCGTGATCCGCGAGGTCGTCGGCTTCGACCCGGGGCGCGCGGTGCTGGAGCGCTAGGTCGCCGGGGCCTCGACCACCAGGATCGCGCCGACGCCCTGGGTTTGGTTCTCGATCGTGCCGCCGATCTGGCGCACTAGGCTGTCGATTACGCGCATGCCCAGGCTGCGGTCGCTGCGGGCCGCGATCAGGTCGAAGCCCTTGCCCTGGTCCGCCACGGTGACGGTCAGGCGTCCGTCGGCGATGCGGCCGGTGACCGAGACGCCGCCGCCCTCGGGGCCATAGGCGTATTTGATGGCATTGGTGACCAGCTCGTTCACGATCAGACCGAGCGGGATGGCGATGTCGGCGCCCAGCGGCGCATCGGACGCCTCGCAGGTGATGACGTGACGATCGCTGCCGGTGTCGATGGCCGCGCACAGCTGGCACAGGAAGTCGGACAGGATCACGGTCTGGACGTCGGCGCCGCGCCACAGCTGGTCGTGAACCTGGCTGATGGCCTGGATGCGCGAGCCGGCCGTGGCCAGGGCGGCGCGCACGTCGTCGGACGCGGCGCCGCGCGCCTGCATCGACAGCAGGCTGGAGACCAGGGACAGGCTGTTCTTGACGCGGTGGCTGACCTCGCGCGTCAGCAGGGCCTGGTGTTCGATGGCGGCCAGAAGCCGCTGCTCGGTCTGCTGGCGGGCGATGGCGGCGCCGACGACGGCGGCGAAGGCGTCCAGAAACAGGGCGTCGCGGGCGTCGAACTGGCCTTCGTCGGGGCTGTCGACCTCAAGCACGCCCCACGGTTCGCCATCCAGTTCGGGCCGGATCAGCACATTGATGGCGCGGCGCACCCCGTGGTCGGCCAGCAGTTTTGGCGTTTTGAACCGGTCCTCGATGTCCAGATGGTTGGAGATCAGGGGCTTGCCGGTCTGGAAGGCGTAGCCGGCCGGCGAATCCAGCTCGACGCCCAGCGAGGCGCGCTCTTCGACCTCGCCGCTCCAGCCCACGCCGGCGACCAGAACCAGGCGGTCGCGCGCCTCGTTGTGGATCAGCACCTTGGACAGGGGCGTCTCAAGTCCGTCGGCGCAGACCTCGCAGGCGGCGTCGAGCAGGGCCTGACGATCCCGCTCGCGCAGGGCCACTTCGCCGAACCGCGCCAGCAGCGACTGCTGCTTCAGGCGATAGCGCAGCTCGTCGGCGATGGAACGGGTCTCGGGCGTCGGCGCATCCTCGACCTTGGGCGCGACGGGATCGTCCATCTGGATCTGGGTCTGTGCCGCCGTGTCGGCCCACACCTCGGCGACCAGTTCGGCGATCTCCGGGGTCAGGCCGGGGTCGGAGGGCGGGCGGGTGTGGGGCAAGGACAGAAATCTCGGTTCGCGCGACGGCGACATATAGGCTGACATAGCCGCTCTGAAAGGTTTGCGCAGAAATCATCGCGCGTCACCCCTTGCGTGGAGCGGCAAGAGCCATGGTCATCCGTATTGGTTTCGGCTGGGCCGGTCCCCGCGGCGCTACAGCGTTTGCTGGAAGAAGCGGACGATCTCGCGATTGAGGTCCTTGTGAAAATCGGCGCGGTCGAAGTGTGGCGTCGGCGTGCAGATCTGCGGTGCCTCGGTCGCCAGGGCCGGCGAGCAGGGCGGCAGGAAGTCGTAATGACCTGCGCCTTCGACGCGGTGGTACTCCGGCGTGGCGCCCAGCCGGTCGCGGATCGGCTCGACATTATAGGGCGCGGGCAGAATGTCGTCGGCGCCCGCCTGCCACAGCTGGACCGGAATGCGAACGGCGGCGAGGCTGTCGGACGTAAAGGAGAAACCCAGGGCCGGGGCGGCGATGACGGCGGTCTTGATCCGGTCGTCCTTCGCACGCGGACGCCAGGTCGATGGGTCGATGCCCATCGCGTCCAGCAAGCGGCAGGCGAAGAAGCCGGGATGTGCCTGGCAATGGTCGCCGATGGCCGCCGCGTCCGAGACCCCGCCAATGGCCGAGGTGACCGTGAAGCCGCCCGCCGAGAAGCCAAAGGCGCCGATGCGGTTCGGATCGATGGCGACGCCGCCCGGCCGCGCGGACCAGTCGCCGGTCATATAGTCGATCAGGCGGCTGAGCTGAGGCGCGCGATTAGTCAGTTGGGTGGAGCGGCTCATGTCGCGATAGTTGTCGCCGGGATGGGTCAGGGCGGCGACCACGAAGCCGGCGTCGGCCAGGGCTCTGGCGGTGTCGGCATGGCTGCGCAAGCCGCCGCCGTTGCCGTGCGAGATGACGACCAGGGGCGCGGGCCGGCCATCGGCGTGACGCGCCGGCAGCCAGACTGCGGCCTCGACCGAGCCGTCCGGTCCGCCGGGAAAGGTGAAGACCTGATCGGGCGCCTGCGGATCGGTCTGGGCGCGCGCCGGGCCTTGGGCTTGTGGCGCGGTCGCCTGCACGGGCGATGCGGCGCCGGCCAGAAGGATCAGGGCCAGACCGACGCCGGCGGTCAGATTTTGCGGCGGCGAGCGATGGGTCATGTCGGTTTCCTTTGGTCGAGACGGGCCAGGGTTCTGGCCGACGGCGAGCAAGCGCCAGTCGCATTTCGCCAATGGGCGAACGGGTGCGTGGACGGGCGAAGGGTTCGACGATAGTGGGCTGACGAGGGAAGGGACGATGACGCAGAACGCCGCTGACAGAATGAATACGCCGCGCGCCTGGGCCGTCGATCTGGCCGCCTGCGCCCTGACGGGGGCGGTGTTGGGCGCGGTCGGTCCCTTCGGCAGCTTCTTCAACGACGGGCTGGCGGTGCGGATCGGCTATTGGACGGCGGTTCTGGTGATCAGCGGCGCGGTGTTCGGCGCTGCGATCCGCTGGGCCTGGCCCAGGATGCGCCGCAGACGCGTGTCCATGCGGTTCTGGCTGCCCATGCTGATCGTCGTCGCCAGCGGGCCGACCGCCGTGATCAGCCGGATCATCGCCGTGGTCCTGTGGCCCGGCATTCGCCAACGTGTCGGCTGGGTCGAATGGTATGGGCAGGCCCTGCTGATCGGGGCCGTCTATGTCGCGCTCTACGCCCTGTTGCGGATGCGGACGTCCGCTACGGCGACGCGAGCGGGTGAAGGCGATCCGGGCTTCGCGCGCACCCTGCCCGCCGGGTTGGGGCGCGACCTGATCTGCCTGCAAATGGAGGACCATTATGTGCGCGTGCGCACGACGCGGGGGTCGCAGCTTGTTCTGATGTCGCTGTCGCAGGCCGTCTCGGCGTTGAAGGGCGTCGAGGGGCTTCAGACCCATCGCTCGTGGTGGGTGGCGCGCGCGGCCATCGTCGGGGTCGTCGAGGACGGCCGTAACCTGCGCCTGGCCCTCACCGGTGGTCTGACGGCGCCGGTGTCGCGCGCGCGGGTGGCCAATCTGCGGGCCGCCGGCTGGCTTTAGGTCAAGGGTTCTGACGGTCGTTCGCAGAAATCATCGTGCGTCACCCCTTGCGTGGGGCGGCAAGGCCTTATCTGTTGTGCGCCAGCATTCGAGGAGACCTTTTCCATGACCGACTTCAGCTATGACGCGTCCCGCCACCTGAAGAAGGGTCGGGGCAAGGTGTATGACTCGATCGTCGACACCATCGGCGACACCCCCATCGTGCGGCTGCCGCGTCTGTCGGCGGAATACGATACGAAGGCGACGGTGCTGGCCAAGCTGGAGTTCTTCAACCCGATCGCCTCGGTGAAGGACCGGATCGGCGTGGCCATGGTCGAGGCGCTGCAGGAAGCGGGCAAGATCGATCAGGACACGGTGCTGATCGAGCCGACCAGCGGCAACACCGGCATCGCCTTGGCCTTCGTGGCGGCGGCCAAGGGGCTGAAGCTGACGCTGTGCATGCCCGAAAGCATGTCGATCGAGCGACGCAAGATGCTGGCGCTTCTCGGCGCGCGGCTGGAGCTGACGCCGGCGGAGAAGGGGATGAAGGGCGCGATCGCGCGGGCGCAGGAACTGCTGGAGACCACGCCGAACTCCGTCAGCCCGTCGCAGTTCGAGAACCTGGCCAATCCCGCCATTCACCGCGTCACTACGGCCGAGGAAATCTGGAACGACACGGCCGGTGCGGTGGACATCGTGGTCGCCGGCGTCGGCACAGGCGGCACCATCTCGGGCGTGGGCCAGGCGTTGAAGGCCAAGAAACCTTCCGTGCAGTTCATCGCCGTCGAGCCCGAAGCCTCTCCGGTGCTGTCGGGCGGCGCGCCCGGCCCGCACAAGATCCAGGGCATCGGCGCCGGCTTCGTGCCCGCCATCTATGACCCGTCGGTGGTCGATGGGGTCGAGCAGGTCTCCAACGACGACAGTTTCGACATGGCCAGAAAGGCCGCGCGGGTCGAGGGCATTCCCGTCGGCATCAGCTCGGGCGCGGCCCTGACGGCCGCCTTCCGCATCGCCGCGCGCGAGGAGAATGCGGGCAAGACGATCGTGGTGATCATCCCGTCCTTCGCAGAACGCTATCTTTCGACCGCGCTTTTCGAAGGGCTTTAAGCGGAGCCTTTAGGCCGTTCGCGTGTTCGATATCGGACGCGCGTGCGGCTCCGCTTGGGATGAGGGACGACGCGCGGCGGATTAACAACGCCGGAGCGTTTCATGCCTGTCGCCGCCCTTCGCCTGATCGCCGTCGCCGGGGTCTCGGCCCTGGCGCTCGCCGCCTGTTCCAACAATGACGACAAGGCGGCGGTCGATCCGTCGATGTGGCCCGAGCAACAGGCCGCAGCCGCCGCCAACACCCCCGTCACCGCCCAGCCGCGCCAGATCCGCAATGTGCCGGTGGATGTGCAGGGCGTGACCGATGTGGGCGCCACGGTTCGGGTCAAGAACGTCGATCTGGCCGAGGACGCGACCATTCTAGACGTCAGCATCTCGTTCGCCAGCGACATGACGAACAATGTGCAGATGGCGACCAACGCCACCTATATCGAACTGCCCAACGGCCAGAAGCTGCGTCTGAAGCCGCCCGAGGGCAATCCGAACATGAATATCGTCAAGGGCGACACCATGAACGGCCGCCTGGTGTTCATGGGCGCGGTGCCGGCCGGGGTGAACCAGATCTCGGTCGTGTTCAACGAAGGCTCGACGTCGGACAGCATCATCGGTCCGTTCCTGCGCATGACCATTCCGCTGACCGCCCAGGCCGCCCAGAACCCGACGAGCGGAGCGGCCGGATGACGGGACGACACGCGCCCGCCATGGCGGCGGCGCTGTTGGCCGCGGGACTGACGCCCTGCGTCGCCTCGGCCCTGACGGTGCGGCTGATGAGCGGCAGCGCCATCGGCCTGCGTTCCACCTTCGAGAAAGACATGGCCGCGCCCCGGTCCACCTTCGCCAAGTCGGGGCCGGACAGCGCGCTGGAAAGCGTGTTCGTCTCGTCCGAGGTTGCGCCCGAACGGGTCGAGACGACCCGTAGCCTGCTGAGCGAACTGAACGCGCGGCGCACCGACGGGGTGATCGTGATCGACCTGCCGGCCGATGTTCTGTTTGACTTCGACAAGGCGACGATCCGGGCGGACGCCGAGCCGGCCCTGACGCGGGCGGCGGAACTGCTGAAAAGCTATCCGCAGGCCCAGGTCAGCATCGGCGGCCATACCGACGCCAAGGGCGACGACGCCTATAACGAGGGCCTGTCTCTGCGACGCGCGCGGGCGGTGGCGGCGCGGCTGCAACGCGAAGCCGGGCGCACCCTGGGCGCCGAGGGCTTTGGCGAGCGGAGACCCGTGGCCCCCAACGTCAAGCCGGACGGCTCCGACGATCCCGAGGGGCGCCAGAAGAACCGCCGCGTCGAGATCCGCATCACGCCACGCGCGGGAGGCTGAGCATGACCTTGATCCCTTGCCCCGCCTGCGGGCGTCAGGTGTCTGAGGCGGCCGTCGCCTGTCCTAACTGCGGCCATCCGATCGCGGGCGACGCGGCGCGGCCGTCGGGCACGTTCAAGGAGGCGCTGACACGACCCGATGCGGTCAAGAGCGGGATCACCGTCCTAGGCGTCTTCGTCGCCGCGCCGTGGATCGCGCGCGTGCTTGCGGTCATCGCCTTCGTGATCCTGGCCATCGTGGTGGTGGTCAACAAGAGCTGATCCGGCTCACGCCCGGTTAACCGCTCGCTTCTAAGGTGGGGGGATGGGCGATCTGGCAGCCATGATCGGGGAAGAGGCGACGCCGCCGCCGCTGCGTGCGCGCCGGGCGCTGCTGAAGCGTCTGGCCGACGTCGTGTCCCTGCCCGCCAGCCGGATCAACGCCTTCGAGCGGGCGGTGACGGGCGACCTGCTGGTCGAGATGCTGCGGCTGGCCTCGCACGATGAGCGCAAACGCGTGGCGGCGCGTCTGGCGCCGCTGGCCGAACTGCCCAACAGCGTGGCGCGCATCCTGTTGCGCGACGATCCGGACATCGCCGGATTGCTGATCGAACAATGCGCTTCGCTGAGCGATGCGGACATCGTTGGCTGTGCGCGAGACGCCAGTTTCGAACACCGGATGCTGCTGGCCGTGCGCCGGGGCCTGTCAGAGATCGTGACCGAGACCCTGTTCTCCTTCGGCGAGATGGAGGTGATCGAGGCAGTGCTGCGCAACACGACCGCGCGCCTGTCGCAGCTGGGCATCGAGACGGTGGTGGGCCTGAGCCGCCAGTCGCCGAGCCTGTGCAGCCCCTTGCTGAAGCGGCCCGAGCTGAGGCCGTCGGGCGCCTATGTCATGTTCTGGTGGTGCGCGCCCGAGGATCGCCGCACCATTCTGCAACGGTTCGCCGTGTCGCGCGAGGTCATGCAGGAGGCGTCCGAGGACGTCTTCGCCATCGCCAATGACGAAAGCTGGTCCGATCCTGTCGCGCGCAAGGCGCTTCAGTTCATCGAGCGCCGCCAGCGCAATCGCGCCGCCATCGAAAAGAGCCCGTTCGACAATCTGGAACACGCCGTCATGGTCGCCGCCAGCGACGGCCTGACACGCGAGACGGCGTCCGAGATCGCCTTCCTGGCCGGGATCAAGCCGCTGACGGGGGCCAAGCTTCTGGGTGATCCCGGCGGCGAGCCGCTGGCGATCCTGTGCAAGGCGACGGGGATGTCGCGCGTCGATCTGACCAATCTGTGGCGCTCGATGCGGCGGCCCGAGACGACGGCGGACGGCAAGATCCATCCCGACTGGGAGCGTGTGCAGATCACCTATGAAATGCTGGCCGTCGATCGCGCCCAGACGGTGCTGCGTTACTGGAACTGGTCTTTGTCCTCGGCCCTGACGCCCACGCTGTTGCGCGCCATTCGCGACGGCGAGGATGACGCCGTCGATGAATATTCGGCGCCGGAGCGGGCGGCGATGATGGTGCTGGCCGAAGACTTCGGTCGATAGGTCTGATCACTAAAGTCGAATGCATAGACGTGCATATCGCACCGCTTATACGCGTGTTTGCTTTCGCGGCGAAACAACCCTATGACGCTATTGGGGTCGTTCGGTTGGAGAATCAGCCGAACTCAATAAATCAGGAAAGCGAAGCCGATAATGGAAGATAAGCCCGAACTGCTTGAGATGACCGCAGACATCGTGTCGGCCTATGTCGGCAATAACTCGGTCTCGGCAGAGGCCCTGCCTGCGCTTATCGCCAATATTCACGCCGCCCTGTCGGGTGTGTCGAACGGTCCGGTCGAGGCCGAACCTGAACCCAAGGAACCGGCGGTGCCGATCCGCAAGTCGATCGCGCCAGATTTCCTGATCTGCCTGGAAGACGGCCGCAAGTTCAAGTCGTTGAAGCGCCACCTGCGCACCAAATACGACATGAGCCCCGAAGAATACCGCGCCAAATGGGGTCTGCCGAAAGACTATCCGATGGTCGCCCCGAACTACGCCAAGGCGCGTTCGGAATTGGCCAAGTCGATGGGCCTGGGCCAGGGCGGCCGCAAGCCCGCCCGCGCCGCCGGAACCCGCGCGAAGAAATAAGCCGAGGTTTTTCGGTCTGGAGACGCCCGCTTCCATCAGGAGGCGGGCGTTTTTGGTTTTAGGGACACACGAGCATTCTCCCTCCCCCTGCGGGGGAGGGTGGTCGCGTAGCGACCGGGTGGGGCCGGCCCGGCAGGGACGTCCTTTCTTGAAACAGGAAGGATGGTTGGACGTTGCGTTCCCGTCCCCACCCGACTTCGGCTGCGCCTCAGCCACCCTCCCCGGAACGGGGAGGGAGAAGTCAATTTTGCTTCAGGCCGCCTGGGCGGTCCGGCGCATGCGCCAGAAGCGCAGGGTGCGCAGGGCCGCATCGCGGGTCAGTTCACCGTACATGCGGCCATAGGCGGCGGCCTTACCCATCGGGTTATCCTCGGCGCCCAGGACGGCGACGGCGTAGGTCAGATAGACGGCGCGGTCCATGTCGGCCGCCTTGCAGACCACCGACAGAGCGTCCAGGTCCTTGCGCTCGACAATGCCGCGCGCGGTGTGGAAGTCGATGTCGGCCAGCTTGGACAGGGCGATCAGGAAGGGCGTGCGGCCGTTGGAGCGCAGGAAGCGGATCAGGGTCTGAGGCGTCAGCTGGCCGGCGGCCTGAAGCTCGTCGATGTAGGCCAGGTTCTCGGCATAATCGGCGGGCAGGGCGCCGTCGTCGGTGGCCACCCGGGTGCGGCCGGCCGCGAGCGCCGCCTCCAGCAGGGCCGGATCCATGCGCGCGTTCTGTTCCAGGATCTGGTGACGCAGCCGGGCCTCGACGACGAAATACATCTCGTTCAGCAGGTCGGCGGGCAGGCTCTGGCGCTCGACGGTGGCGGCATGCAGGGCCGGATTGGCCTTGGCGCGCTCGATGGCGGTTTCGGAGGCGGCGCGCGACAGCTGGGCGCCGTCGTTGCGCAGCAGGGTGTTCAAGGTGTCGTCGTCGCCGTGCTCGACGATGACGTCGGAAACCGCTTCGGACACCGTCGCGCGGCCTGAGACGGCGCGCAGATGGCCCTGGCTGCGCTTGCGCACAACTTGGATCAGATCCTCGTCGGTCAGGACGGTGGAGGCGCGCAGAACCTGTTCGGCGACCTCGATCTCGTCATCGGCGAAACGGCGGATCAGGCTGTGGGGGGCGTTGGGAGCCTGGGCGAAACGGGCGGCCAGTTCGGCGCGGACCGCGACCTCCATCTCGGCCGACAACTTGGCTAACACCGTGCCGTAGAGCGCGGTTTCGTTTGCGTTGGGCGAAGGCGCGCCGAAGAAGTGGGCCGTCAGTTCACGCAGCAGCAGACGACGCTTCTCGCTGGACTCCTCGCTGGCCAGGGCGATGAGTTCGGGCAGGCGCGAGCCCTTGATCTCGGCAGGTTCGATCACGGCGCGATCGCTCATGGCAGGTTGTCGGCTTCGGTCTGGGGCACGGCGCGCAGGGCGCCGTTGGCGTTGCGGATCAGGGCAGGCGGACCGTCCGGCTGGGCCAGGTCGCTGGATTGCGGCGTCTGGGCCATTTGGACAGGCATGGCGTCGAGGTAGGTCTGCTGCGGGGCAGGGATGGCGTCGGGGTGGCGGCCGGCCTGGCGGTGAACCGAATAGTAGCGGGCGCTGTTGTCGCCGGCGACGGGCGTCTGGGCGGCTTGACCGCTGGCGGCGACGGCGGCGGCGTCCAGCGGCGCGCCGGCCTGGGGCCGTTGCAGACGATAGATGGGGGCGTCGCGGCGCGGTGCCATCGGGTCGGCGATGGCCGCCTGAGCCGGTTGGGGCGCGGGCTGGGGCTCGGCCTGCGCGGCCTGTTGGGGGACGGGCGCAGGCTCGGCCTGCCTCTGAGGTTCAGGCTGAGGTTCAGGCTGAGGTTGAGGCGCGGAGGCTTGCGGTTCCGGAACATAGGGCGAGGGCGCGACGCGCGTCGCCCGCGCCGGGGCGGTTTCTACGGGTGCGGCCTCCACGGGTGCACTATGCGCGGGCTCGGCCGGCGTCGGGGCACGCTGGGGCATCCAGGCGCTGGCGGGCGTCAGGCCGTTGCTGCGCGGCGTGGTGGTCGAGGGGGCGGGCGACAGGCGGGCCAGGGGATTGGCGCCGGGCAGGGTGCGGTTGGCGGCGGTCACGGTCGGGGCGGGCGCCTCGGTCTGGATGACGGCGGGCGTTGGCGTCGCACGCGCGGAGACCGCCGGCTTGCCGGGCCAGGACAGGTAGCGCAGACCCGACGCGTTGGTCGGCGCCTGTTGCGCCACGGCGGCGCCGGCCGCCAGATTGACGGCGGTCAGGACGATCGAAACTGCGAGGGCGCGGCGCACGGCGGCTCTCCGGAGAGGAATTCCAGCGCACACACTAGGGCTCGGACCCTTAATCCCGCGCTAATGTGAAGCCAGGATTCGACAACGACCGCGTGTCAGCCGCGACCGGGCAGATAGTTGTCGGTGAAGGCGTCGCGCCAGTTCAGGCCAGACTCGTAAACCCCCGCTTTCGAGGTCACGTCGAAGAAGGCCTGCCAGCGTTCCTCGGTCAGGGCGCCCAGGCCGTAAAGCGCCGCGTCGCCGCCATCGACGATGGCGTAGTTGCGCAGACGTTCGCGGGCCTGATCCAGCACAGCCTGGGTCATGTCCGGGTTGTCCTTGCGGATCAGAGCGTCGGCGGCCGAGGCGTCGCCCCGAATATAGTCGCGCCACCCTTCCGCCGAGGCGGCGATGAAGCTGCGCAGCGCCGCCGCATTGTCCCGGGCGAAGGCGTTTGGCGCCAGGACCATGGCGGCGTAGGAGGGATAGCCCTCGTCGGCCAGCAGAAAGACGCGCGGGCCGAAATCGGCCGTCTGTTCGATGGCGTAGGGATCGCTGGTCAGATAGCCCTGCTGCACCGCCCGCGCATTGGCGATGAAGGCGGCGGGGTCATAGGCGAAGGGGCGCAGCTGCTCGTCGGTAAAGCCGTATTTGGCCTTCAGCCAGACCCAGAAGGTGCTGATCCCGGCCTCGGACAGCAGGAAGGGTCGGCCGGCCAGATCGGCGATGGTCTCCAGCGCCGCGTCCGGATGGGCCATCAGGACCTGCGGGTCCTTCTGGAAGAAGGCGGCGACCGCCTTCACCGGCGCGCCGGACGCGACCAGGTTCAGGGGGATGAAGCTGTTGGAGCCCATGCCCAGTTCGACCGCGCCCGAGGCCAGCAGTTGCGGCACGTTCACGCCGGGGCCGCCCTGGACGATCTGGACGTTCAGCCCGCGCTTCTCATAGGCCCCGCTGGCGAGCGCCTGATAGAAGCCGCCCTGTTCGGCCTGGGCGCGCCAGTCGGTGGCGAACCGCAGTCGCACCCGGCCCTGTTCGTCGACCGGCGCCTCGGCCCGCCCGCAGGCCCGAAGCCCGATCGCCCCCGCCGCCACAGCCGCCCCGCCCGCGATCAGCGCACGGCGACGGGTCAGCAGGCGATTCCCCAACAAGCTCATGCCCCTGACTTACGGGGCGATAGGGGCCTTGGGAAGGCGGAGCGTCAGTCGGCCGCGCTGTCCGATGTCGGGGAGGCCCCGTCGCCGGGACTGTGGGACAGGACATAGCGGACGGGCGCGACACAGCGAACGCCCGCCTCGAACCCGGAGTCGGCCCGGCTGGTCTGAACCACGCGAATGCCGCCTTCTCCGAACGCGGCGGCGGGCTGGGCGTCGATGACCCCCACATTGCCGATTTGGCCCCATGTGGCGAAGTCGAATCGCACGCGGGCCCAGCCCTCGATCCCTCTATCCCTAAAGGCCTGAGGGTAGGTTTCCGGCGTCGCGCGCGCCTGGAAGCGCGCACCGACTTCGGGGGGGCAGTTCTGCAGCGGATCGTCGCTGGTTTGCTGCATCACGGGCGCGGGCAGGTTTTCGCCGTATCGGTAGAAGTTGAAGACGCAGCCTTTCAGCGGCGCTCCGCTCTCGACCACGGTTTCCGACACGGCGCGTCGCGTTTCAGCATCAAAGGCCGTATCGCCCGCTGAACCCAGGGTCTCGACATTGACGGCGCGCCCATCGGCATCGACGTCCCAGCGAACGACCGTCCAGGATCGGCCGCCTGGCGGTGGACGCTGTCCGATCTTGTAGTCCGGATAGCTGACGACGCGGGGCGCGCGACCGCCTCTGCGCTCGCCTCCGCAGTTGGCGTCTGGCCCGGCAAGACGAGCGGCCACGGCGTCTCGGATGGAACCGCGCGTACGCGTGACCGCGAAATAGCGCAGCAGATCGCCTGTCGTCGCCTCGACTAGAGGCTTGGCCGTGTAGCGAATGGTCAGGATGCAATCGCGACGAGGACCATCAAAGCGCCAGGCGGCGAGCGCGGCCTGTTCATGCTCTGAGGCTATGCCGGTCGGGATGATGATGGGGCTGTTGGCGGGCGTCGCAGTCTGAGGCGCACGAATGTCGAAGGTGCGACCCGTGTCATCGACGCTGAATACCAGTGAGACGGCTGTCCGGTCCCGTTGCGATGGGCCGGTGGTGTCCACACGGAGATCGTCGGAAAAGGTCGGCTGAACCGGCTGGCCGTCACATCGGATGTCGGTCGAGGGGATCAGAAGCAGGGCCTGCTCCGGCGATGTCGCATTTTGATGGCGAACGACCGGCGCTTGCGCCAACGTGGGCGTGGTCATCATCAGGGTCAGGCCGAGGCCGAACAGGATCGCGCGCATGGGTGTCTCCGCCTGCACTTCATGGGTGCATCTGGCGCGGCGGCTGTCTAGCGCGATTTCATGTCATCGGCGCCCCAATTGAGCGAGGGGACGAAGCGTGCGGGCGGACCCGTCAGCTTCGTCCCCTCGCCAAGTCCGGGTTGGACTTGGCCGTTCGGGTCTGGACCTTCGCGTCAGCGCCGTTTCGAGCGAACCCGAAAGGGCGGTCGGCTGTATCCTGTCGCGCTCCTGGTCTTCGGCGTCCCACGGCATTTTAGTCCGCGTCGTCCGTCGATCCCAATCCGGTTCTCCTATCTGCCGTCGATCCGAAGACCGTCGAAGACTGGAGCCTGGATCCCGCCTGTCGCACGTTACGATCCGAAGATCGCCCGAAGCGCCGGGTCGGAGAGCCGGGCCGGTTCGCTGGAGGTCCAAGTCTCCCTGGATTTCCGCAGCCCCGTGTCCCTTGGCCTGTTGACGTTCGGACGAAACCGGCTATGAGGCAAGCGCCCGAACTCGCCCCGTGTGCACGATTGGCCCGGCGGCGGTGGACAAGCCTGTGAACATCGGTGGACGGATCAAATTCGCGATTGCGGATCAGCGTCTTGTCTTGTCCACAGAAACGCGGCGATAGAGCGCTATGTCCGGCGTCGGACACATTGCGCTGCAACCGTGCGGCGCGCTTTGGGTTCTGTGATCAACGGACAAAAGTCCTTGGGGGAATTCGTTGTCCAACACCGGCTCTGACCACGCCTTGTCGATCGGCATCAATCGCAGCCAGCTGGCCCAGATGTTCGCCCATGCGCCGGGGTTCATGGCGCTGGTCACGGGGCCGGACCATCGGTTCGAGCTGACCAATCCCAACTACCAGAAGGTGATCGGCCACCGCGAGGTGATCGGGCGCACGGTGGGCGAGGTGCTGACCGATGCGGTGGCGCAAGGCTATCTGGACCTGCTGGACCAGGTTTACCGCACCGGCGAGGCGCACCGGGCCGACAGCGCCCTGTACGCCGTTCAGGCCGAGCCGGGCGGCGAGGTCGTGGACCGCTACGTCGATTTCGTCTTCCAGCCGCTGAAGGAGGACGGTCGGGTCTGGGGCGTTTTCATCCAGGGGATGGACGTGTCGGATCGCCACCGGGCGGACCAAGCGCTGGCGTTGAGCGAAGCGCGATACGGCGCCCTGTTCGCGGCGATGGCGACGGGGTTCTGCGTCATCGAGATGAAGTTCGACGCGGCCGATCGACCGGTCGATTACAGGATCGTCGAGGGCAACAAGGCCTTCGAGGAGATGACCGGCCTGGTCGACCCTTACGGCAAATGGGTCAGCGAGATCGCGCCGGGGCTGGAGCAGCACTGGTTCGATCTCTACGGCGGGGTGGCGCGGACGGGCGAGCCGGTCCGTTTCGAGAACCCGGCCGACATCTTCGGTCGCTGGTATGACGTTCAGGCGCTGCGGATCGGCCAGGCGGGCGCCTGGCAGGTCGCCATCCTGTTCAACAACATCACCGAGCGAAAGCAGAGCGAGACGCGTCAGAACGCCCTGCTGGAGTTGAACGACGCGATCCGCGACCTGACCGACGCCGGCGACATCGCCCAGGCCTCCGCCCAGGTTCTGGCCCGCACCATGGGCGTCAGCCGGGCGGGATACGGCACGGTGGACACGGCCGCGGAAACCATCACCATCGCCCGCGACTTCAACCAGCCGGGGGTGAGCAGCATCGCCGGCGTCCTGTCGTTCCGCGACTACGGGTCCTATATCGAGGACATCAAGCGCGGCGAGACGGTGGCGATCGACGACGTCGCCCTCGATCCGCGCACGGCTGATACGGCCGAGGCCCTGAAGGCCATCAGCGCCGGGTCGTTCGTCAACATGCCGCTGATGGAACAGGGGCGGGTCGTGGCGATGGTGTTCGTCAACCATGCGACGGCGCGTCACTATACCGACAGCGACCTGCGCCTGATGCGCGAGGTGGCCGAACGGGTTCGCACGGCGACCGAGCGCGCCCGAAGCGAGGCGGCCCTGCGCGACAGCGAGGCCCAGTTCCGGGTCTTCGCCCAGGCCACGCCGATCCAGATCTGGGCCAGTTGGGCGGACGGGTCGCTGTATTGGTTCAACCCCCAGGTCTATGCCTACTCCGGCCTTGCAGAGGGCGCGTTGGACGGCACGACCGGGTGGGGCAAGATCGTTCATCCGGACGACCTGGACTGGGCGTCCGAGCGATGGGTCCAGGCCCTGGCCAGCGGCCAGGTCTATGAGAACGAGTTCCGCATCCGCCGCCACGACGGCGTCTATCGCACCTTCATGGTGCGGGCCGAGCCCGTCCATGACGAAGAGGGGCGGATCCTGCGCTGGGTCGGCTCCAACACCGACATCGAGGACCTGCGCCGCCAGTCGGCCGAACTGGCGCGGTTCAACGAGACGCTGGAAGAACAGGTCGCCGAGCGCACCAGCGCCCTGATGCAGGCCGAGGAGGCGCTGCGCCAGAGCCAGAAGATGGAGGCGGTCGGCCAGCTGACCGGCGGCATCGCCCACGACTTCAACAACCTGCTGGCCGGCATCAGCGGCAGCCTGGAACTGATCACCAACCGGATCGCGCAGGGGCGTCATGCCGAGGTGGAGCGGTTCACGGTGGCGGCGCAGGGGGCGGCGAAACGCGCGGCGGCCCTGACGCACAGGCTGCTGGCGTTCTCGCGGCGTCAGACGCTGGATCCCAAGCCGACCGATCCCAACCGTCTGATCCGCGGTATGGAGGATCTGGTGCGGCGCACGACGGGGCCGGGCATTGAGGTCGAGGTGGTCGCCGGCGCCGGCCTGTGGCCCGTGCTGATCGACGCGCACCAGCTGGAAAACGCGGTGCTGAACCTTTGCATCAATGCGCGCGACGCCATGCCGAGCGGGGGGCGTCTGACGATCGAGACCGGCAACCGCTGGATCGACGCGCGTACGGCCAAGGCCCAGGATCTGGAGCCGGGCCAATATGTCTCCATCTGCGTCAGCGACACCGGCACGGGCATGGCGCCGGAGGTGGCGGCGCGCGCGTTCGAGCCCTTCTTCACCACCAAGCCGCTGGGCGAGGGGACGGGCCTGGGCCTGTCGATGATCTATGGCTTCGTGCGCCAGTCGGGCGGGCAGGTGCGGATCTATTCCGAGGCGGGCGAGGGGGCGATGATCTGCCTTTATCTGCCGCGCCACTTCGGAGAGGTGGACGACGCCGATCTGATCCCCGAGGTCGAACAGGCCCCTCGCGCCCAGGCCGGCGAGACGGTCATGGTCGTGGACGACGAGCCGACGGTGCGGATGCTGGTCGCCGAAATCCTGCATGAGCTGGGATATCAATGCATCGAGGCGTCCGACGGCGTGGCGGGGCTGAAGCTGCTGCAATCGGGGGCGCGGATCGACCTGCTGGTCACCGATGTGGGTCTGCCGGGCGGGATGAACGGGCGTCAGATGGCGGATGCGGCGCGGATTGATCGGCCGGACCTGAAGGTGCTGTTCATCACCGGCTATGCCGAGAATGCGGTGGTCGGCAACGGGCACCTGGATCCCGGCATGCACGTCATGACCAAGCCCTTCGCCATGGAGGCGCTGGGCAGTCGGATCCGCGAACTGATCGAGGCGAGCTAGAGGCGGGCGTTCAGCCAGGTGCGGATCGCCTTGCGCGCGCCGCGCGCGGCCGGGCCGCCGAAATGCAGGAAGCCGTGCGGGGTCTCGGGCACGCGGATCAGGTCGGCGTCCGAAGCCTCGCCCCAGCGGGTGGCCATCAACAGACTGTCCTCGAAAAGAGGATCCTGCTCGCCGGCGAGGAACAGGGCGGGCGGCAGGCCGGTCAGGTCGGCATACAGCGGCGAGACGTCGGGCTGGCGCAAAGCCGCCTCGTCGCGATCCGGCGCCAGGCGGGCCAGATCGGCCTGCATCGTCGGGCCGTTGAACAGCAGGGTTTCTGGCCCCGCAGAGCGGACGCTTTCGGTACCCGACAGGTCGAAGACGCCGTAGGTGAATACGCAGCCCTTCACCAGGTCGATCAGCCCCTGGTCGCGCAGGGCGACGGCGGTCAGGGCGGCCAAATGCCCGCCGGCGGATTCGCCGGCCAGAAACAGGGTCGAGGCGCCCAGTCGATCGACGTTGGTCACGGTCCAGTAGGCGGCGGCCAGGCAATCGGCGATGGCGGCGTCGATATAGATCTGACGCCGCTCGGACAGCAGGCGATAATCCACTGAGACGACGCAGAAGCCGTGGTGGGCCAGATGAGCGTTCAGCCGGTCGTTCAGCCCGGCGCTGCCCAGCACCCAGCCGCCGCCGTGGATGTCCAAAATGACGGCGCGGGGCGTGCCCGTCGGATGCAGGATGCGCAAAGGAACGGGGTGATCGCCGTCCGTCTGGATGATCTCGACCGTCACGCCGCGCTTCCTTAGACGCGGGGTGGTGACCCGCCCGGCGGCCGCGTCCAGCCACAGCGACAGCCTCTGGCCTGCATCGATCCGCCAGCCGTCGGTGCGCAGACGCGGCGCGCGGGCGAGGACGGCGTTGATCCGCCGCACCGCCGCCTGCTGGGGCGGGGCGAATTCGACGAGGTGGCTGCGCAGGGTCATGAAGCTTGAGTGTGCGGCGGCGGGTTTGGTTTCAAGAGGTCGGCCCGCTCTCGGACATGACCAGAAGTTAAGTTGCGTGGGTCGTTGTGTGAAGCTTTGCTCTGTCAAACCGCAAGGATCGACAATGCCGATGATCGCGCTCGCCCTGACTTTATCCCTGAGTGCAGCGCCCGTCGGCCTGCGCGCCGAGGAGGGGACGACGCGCAAGCCTCGGTGTGATGCGCTGACGACCGCCGCTGTCTGTCGCGACACCCCCGATGGGATCGTGGTCGGGCCGAACGAACAGGCTGTGGTTCAGGCCGCCGAAGAAGCAGCCATGGCGGAAACGACATGGGCGGCTGCGTTCGGCGCCGAGCCGCCCGCCTACGCCGTGGTGCTGGACGTCGCGCAGCCTGTCGATGACGTGCGGGCCATCGGGGCCTTGCGCGTGCTGCCCTGGATAAGCACCTCGGCGCGGCGCCGAACGATGGAGCAGGCGGTGCGTGAAGCCGTGACGCGTCAGGCTCCCGCCGGTCAGGTCGAAGCCTTGGGCGCCGCCGCAGTCCAGCATGCTGCTCCGCAAATCGAGGCCAGCGTGGCCAAGGCGTCTCAACCGGGCGTCATGGCGCATGAGTTGGGCCATCTCTGGTACATCGAGACCTTCTGGAAAGACGCCCAAAATGGAGACGGTTACGGCAGCCCAGCGCCGGACTGGCTGGACGAAGCGGCGGCCGTGCTGATGGAGCGCGACGGTCTGACCGAGGCGCGGCGCGCGGCCTTCCATAAGGTCTGGGCCGAAAATCCGCGCGCCGAGGCGGTGTCGGCCCTGATGGCCGAGGTCCATCCCGCCTTCGCCTCCGGCGCGTCTGCGATGGCGCTGACGGACGGCCCGGCAACGGGTTCCGGCCCGCGCGTCGTCAGCATGAGCGGCGAGGAGTTCCAGCGTCGCACGGGAACCGACATCAATGCGGCCGCCGCCTTTTACACGCGGGTGAGGGCCTTCTTGGACTTCCTTGAGACGACCACTGGCGATCACGCCGCCCTGGTCAGGTTGACTGTCCACCTTCGAAACGGGGGAACCGTGGAGCAATGGTTCGCCCAGGATCCCGCCGGTCGCCAGATGGGCGGATCGACAAGCGCCGCCGATCAGGCGTTCAAGGTATGGGCCGACGCAAAAACCGCTGCCGCCACCTGATCACCCCGCCAGGGCCGCCTTCTTCTCTTCCAGCTCCAGCCATTCCAGTTCGGCGGATTCCAGGTCGGCGCGGGCCTTTTCGGCGGCCTTCATGGCGGCGTCGAAGGCCTTGGGGTCGCGGGCGTAGAGGCCGGGGTCGGCCAGGGTCGCATCGTGTTTGGCGATGGTCGCGGGCAGCGCATCGATCAGGGCTTCCAGCTCCTTCAGGCGGTGGGCGTCCTTGAAGGAGAGTTTGGCGGTCTTCTTGGGGGCGACGGCGGGCGGGGGCGCCTCAGCGGCGCGCTGGGCGGCGGCCTTGTCCTGGGGACGGGGGTTCGAGCCGGGCTGAAGGAAGCCGGGGTTCTGGCGGATGAAGTCGGTCCAGCCGCCGGGGGTCTCGACGATGTCGCCCCGCCCGTTCAGCGCCAGGGTCGAGGTGGACAGCCGGTCGATGAAATCGCGGTCGTGGCTGACCAGGATCAGGGTGCCGTCGTAGCCCTCCAGCAGCTCTTCCAGCTTGTCCAGGGTGTCCATGTCCAGGTCGTTGGTCGGTTCGTCGAGGATCAGCATATTGGCGGGCTTCGCCAGAGCACGGGCCAGCAGCAGGCGGTTGCGCTCGCCGCCCGACAGGGTCGAGATCGGCTGGCGCAGCTGGGCCTCCGAGAACAGGAAGTCCTTGGCGTAGGCGGCGACGTGTTTGGACACGCCGCGCACCAGAATGCTGTCGCCGCCGCCCGGCGTCAGGGCGTCCCACAGGGTCATGTCCGACTTCAGCCCCTCGCGCGACTGATCCAGATAGACCGGCTCCAGGTTCGCGCCCATGCGCACCGTGCCTTCGTCGGGCGCCAGTTCGCCCAGCAGGGTCTTGACCAGGGTGGTCTTGCCCGCGCCGTTGGGACCGACGATGCCCAGACGGTCGCCGCGGATGATGCGGGTGGTCAGGTCCTTGAACAGGGTGCGGCCGTTGAAGCCCTTTGAGACATGCTTGATTTCGGCGACCAGCTTGCCCGACGTCGAGCCGGAATCGACGCCGAGATACAGTTCGCGCGGCACGTCCTTCATCTTCTCGGCGCGTTCGGCGCGCAGCGCCTGAAGCGAGCGGGCGCGGCCCTCGTTGCGGCTACGGCGGGCAGTGATGGAGGAATAGAAGGTGGCGGTCTCGCGCTCGATGGTCTTGGTCAGGCGGCGCAGGGATTCGGCCTCTTCCTCCAGCACCTTGGAAGACCATTCGTCGAACTCGACGAAGCCCTTGTTCAGGGTGCGGACCCGACGGCCTTCCAGCCAGTGGACGGTGTTGGTGACGCGGTTCAGGAAGGCGCGGTCGTGGCTGACGACCAGCAGGGCGAACCGGGCCTGGATCAGCTCGTTCTCCAGCAGTTCGATGGCCAGGATGTCGAGGTGGTTGGTCGGCTCGTCCAGCAGCAGCAGGTCGGGTTCTTCGGCGAAAGCCTTGGCCAGGGCGGCGCGGCGGGTTTCGCCGCCCGACAACCCTTGGTTGGACTTCGCCGGGTTCAGGCCGAAAGTCTCCAGCCAGCTTTCGGCCGTCCAGGTCTCGGCCTCGCCCGATGACGCATAGTCCAGCAGGGTTTCGCCGGTGATGACCGGCTCCTGCGGCACATAGGCGAAGCGGACGGCGGACTGGATCGAGCGGTCGCCGCTGTCTGGCTCGATCAGGCCCATGACGACCTTCATCAGGGTGGACTTGCCCGCGCCGTTGCGCCCCACCAGGGCGGCGCGGCTGCGCGGTTCGACCGCGAGGTCGACGCCGTCGAAGAGGGGGCGCTGGCCGTCCTGAAGGCGGACGTCCTTGAGTGCGACGAGAGGGGGTCTGGCTGCCATGTGACTTTCGATCCTCTCGGGCGACGCCGGAGAGGGAAACCGCGCACTGCGCGGCGGGGGGGGGCGGAAACGGGTGTGATCTAAGGGGTTCAGGCCCATTTCGCCACTGGAAAGGCGATACGCGCCGCAGGCTGTGGATTTGCGGCCGGGCGTCGGGCCGCGCTATGGGCCTGTCATGAGCATGATCACCTGGGCCGCGCTGCTGGGCGCCATCGCGCTGGAGGTGGCGGGCACGACGATGCTGCAGGCCTCGCAGCAGTTTACCCGGGCCTGGCCGACGGCGGGGATGGCGGTCTGCTACGGTCTGGCGTTCTACCTTCTGTCGATCGCCTTGCGGCAGATGCCGGTGGGGATCGCCTATGCGATCTGGAGCGGGCTGGGGGTGGTGCTGATCTCGGTGATCGGGACGGTGGTGTTCCGCCAGCGGCTGGACCTGCCGGCGATGGTCGGGCTGGCGATGATCGTCGGCGGCGTGGCGGTGATCAACCTGTTCTCCAAGACGGTCGGGCATTAATCGAATCCTCCCCTGCGAAGCGGGGGAGGGGGACCGCGCGTAGCGGGGTGGAGGGGGCGGAAACGGGCTGGGTGTGAAATGGTCGGCGCCGTGCGGGCCTTCGCCCCCTCCACCGCTTCGCGGTCCCCCTCCCCCGCTTCGCAGGGGAGGATCTAGAGGGACAGGATGTGTTCGGCGACGGCGTCGGGGTCGTCCAGGACGAGGGCGGCCGCGATGCGGACGGTGCGGATACTTCTGTCGGCCAGCCAGACGTCGCGCCGCGCGTCATAGGCGAGATCGTGCTGCTGGCCGTCGATTTCGATGCAGAGCCGGTCTCTGGCGCGATAGAAGTCCAGGATGAAGGGGCCGAGGGCGTGCTGGCGACGAAAGCCGTGGCCTCGAATACGTTGCCAGATCAGGACTTCCGGCAAAGACATCGACCGGCGGAGACTTCTGGCGCGTTTTTGGGTAAGGACCGGCGCTCTCATGGAGCGTATCACCATCACAAGCTGTGCTTTTGGCAAGGGGATGCGCCGCGCGTGGTGCGGCGTCCGCCCCCTCCACCGCTACGCGGTCCCCCTCCCCCGCAGGCGGGGGAGGATCTGATGGCGCCCTACTGGGAAACCAAGACCCTGGCCGAGATGTCGCCTTCCGAGTGGGAGGGGCTGTGCGACGGGTGCGGGCTGTGCTGCGTGATCCGGTTCGAGGACGAGGATACGGGCGAGGTCATTCCGACGCGGGTGCATTGCAAGCTGTTCGACCCCGACGCTTGCGCCTGTTCGGACTATGCGAACCGCAAGGCCCAGGTGCCGGACTGCATCAAGCTGACGCCCGGCAATATCGAGGCGTTGGAGTGGATGCCCAAATCGTGCGCCTATCGCCGGCTGCACGAGGGGCGGCCGCTGGCCAAATGGCATCATCTGATCTCGGGCAGTCGCGAGACGGTGCATACGGCGGGCGTGTCGGTGCGGGGCCAGACGATTTCGGAGCTGTCGCTGGCCGAGCCGGAGGATGCGCTGGATTTCGAGGCGCCGGAATGGACGGTCGAACGCGGCCGGGAGCGATAGGGTAGCACCCCCTAGCCAGCGCAATGACGCTGGTTGAAAGGCTGCGAAAACAAGCCATTGGCGAATTATGTGGGCGTTCTTCCGGCCTGAGTACGCTGGTCCACTATGGTTTGGGCATGACGGGACATCGGGATGACGGAGAGGGCGGCTGCGGCGGCGCGCGCGAGACGGCTGCGTCCTGCGCCGGGTGGATGGAGCCCCTGTTCCTGATGATGAAGGCCAAGATCGAAGAGACGGCCAAGAGCGTCTGCGAGACGGACGTCAAGGACGCCGCCGTCGCCGAGAAGGTCGCGCGCCAGATCGGGGTGATCGCGCGGTCGGCCAAGGCGGTCGAGGCGATGCGACTGCTGTGCCTGAGCGACAACGAAGAGGACGAGATGGGTGGACGAACCTACGACCCCGCCGAGGATGAGCGAATCCGACGAGAACTGCTCGTCGAATACGAGCGCATCGACAGCATCATCGAGAGAAAGGATGCTGAAGCAGCTGAACGGGCGCGAGCTAAGGCTGAAGCGCAATCACGCGCGGCTGCTGGAGCACCAACACAAGCCGCGTGACCTCGACCTACGGACCTGGCTGCTGCTGGGCGGCCGGGGATCGGGAAAGACGTTCGCCGGGTCGTCTGGATCGACATCATGGCGCGCGAACTGCCCGGCATCACCCTGGCGCTGGTCGGCCCCGCTCTGCACGATGTGCGCGAGGTGATGGTGGAGGGGGCGTCGGGGATCAAGGCGCTGGCGGAGCCGGGCGACCGGCCGCGTTGGGAAGCGGGGCGGCGTCGGCTGGTGTGGAAAAATCAGTCGGCGGCCTATGCGTTTTCGGCCGAGGATCCCGACAGTCTGAGGGGGCCGCAGTTTCATGCGGCCTGGGCGGACGAGTTCTGCGCCTGGCGACGACCGGAGATGGTGCTGTCGAACCTGAGATTCGGACTGCGGCTGGGGGGCTCGCCGCTGCTGGCGGTGACGACGACGCCCCGGCCGATCCCGGCGTTGAGACGACTGATGGCCGAGGCGGGGACGGTGACGGAACGGGCGGCGACGGCGCTGAACGCGCAGAACCTGTCGCCCGGCTTTCTGGCGCATCTGAACGACGTCTATGGCGGGACGCGGCTGGCGGCGCAGGAGCTGGAAGGCATGGTGGTCGAGGGCGAGGGCGCCCTGTTCCGCATCGCGGATCTGAAAAGGGCCAGGGGCGCGCGGCCGGTCGAACTGGACCGGATCGTCGTGGCGGTCGATCCGCCGGCGACCGCGACCGGAGACGCCTGCGGCATCGTGGTCGTGGGGCGAAAAGGTCGCCAGGCCTTCGTACTGGCCGACCGGACGGTGCAGGGACGCTCGCCCCAGAGCTGGGGCGGGGCGGTCAGCGCGGCCGCACACGAATTCGGCGCGCACGAGGTGGTCGCCGAGAGCAATCAGGGCGGCGACATGGTGCGCTCGGTCCTCGCCATCAGCGCGTGTCCTTGCCGGATCGAGATGGTCCACGCCTCGCGATCCAAGGCGGCGCGGGCCGAGCCGGTGGCCCTGCTCTATGAACAGGGGCGGGTGGTCCACTGCGACGCCTTCCCGGCGCTGGAGGAAGAAATGCTGGCGCTGGGCAGCGAGGGCGGACCCAGCCCGGATCGGGCCGACGCCCTAGTGTGGGCGATCACGCGGCTGATGCTGGGGCCACAGTCGGCGGGGCCGAGATTACGGGGGCTTTAGAGCCTCAAGATTTTAACGACAGGAGAGACGATATGCCGGCCATTCCCGAGCGGGACGGATTGCTGAACCATGGGCGCGACGCGGGCGGGCCGGCGCGGCGCGCCGTGGCGGTGACGCCCAGCGATACGGTCGATCTGACGGCCTACGCCAAGGCGCTGTATGTCGGTGCGGCGGGCAATGTCCGTGTGCTGACGGTCGGGGCCGAGGACGGGGACGCCGTGACCTTCGCCAACCATCCGGTGGGCTGGTTGCCGGTGCAGGCGCGCCGGGTGCTGGCGACCGGGACGACGGCGACGCAGATCGTGGCGGCCTTCGACTGATGTCGGGTGTCGAGATCGGAGCGGCGACGGCGGCGCCGGGCGGGGTGCTGGCCGGTGTCTTGGGTGGGGCGCGGTTCGCCGTGCCCGACCTGCCCGTCTGGTCGGCGGCGGTCAGGACCATGCAGGCGGGCGGGCGCGAGGCGCGGCTGGTGTGCATCGGCGACAGCGTGACCCAAGGCTATGGTGCGGTCTCCGGCGGCTGGACGCCGAACGGTCGGGCGAGCGCCTGGCCCGAGCGGCTGGCGGCGATGATGAGCGGGCGGGGCCTGCCGGCGTCGGCGGCGTCGGTCGCGGGCGCGGGTGCGGCGGATGGGGCCGGCGGGGGCTATTCCGCCTATGATCCGCGCGTGACGCTGGGGGCCGGGTGGGGCGTAAACGCCCTGACCGGGATGGGCGGCAAGCTGTTTTCGGGCGCGGCGTCGTCGACGGGCGTCTGGAGTTTTCAGCCGGACCGGCCGGTGGATCGGTTCGATCTGTGGGCCGTGACCAATACGGCGCTGGGGGTGCTGACGGTCGAGACGGACGGCGTAGTGCGGGCGACGGTGAACACCACCAAGGCGGCGTCGATGGAGGTCACGACTGTGGCCTTTTCCGAGACAGCCGGGCCGGTGAGCGTGCGCTGGGCCTCGGGCGGGGCGGTGTTCATTGCAGGCGGGTTTGCGTGGCGGTCAGATGTGAAGCGGGCGCGGGTGATCAACGCCGGGTGGGGCGGGGCCCGGATCGCGGACTGGATCACGACGGATCAGCCGTACCGGGCATATGGGTCGATCCCGGCGGCGGCGCCCGATCTGTCGGTCGTGTGCCTGACCATCAACGACTGGAACGCGGCGACGGCGGTGGCGACCTATAAGGCCGGGCTGGGGACGCTGGTGGATCGGTGCCTGACGACGGGGGACGTGCTGCTGATGACGGGTTGTCCGTCGGACCCGGCCCAAGGCAAGGCGAGCTATGCGGCGCAAGCCGCTCTGAGGGATGCGGTTTTCGAGGTGGCGGCGACGCGGGGGCTGGCGGCGCCCATCGACGGGACGGCCCTCTTCGGCGGCAGTTTCGCCGGCGGGCTGATGTTCGATTCCGTCCATCCCAATGCGGCGGGCCAGGCGCGGACCGCCGAAGCGGTGCGGGCGCGCGTGATGATCTGAGGTTGTCGCGCGCGCTCGCGCAATGGTAACCGTGGCGGATGGGGGAGCGGTTCTACGGTGTGCAGGCGCTGCGGTTCGCGGCGGCGACGGCGGTGGTCGTCACGCACGCCGTGGATCTGGCCGGGACGCGGCTGGGGCTGGAGACGGCGCTGGGCGGCGGGACGCTGGAGAATTTCGGCGCCGTGGGCGTGGACGTGTTCTTCGTCATCAGCGGCTTCATCATCGCCACGACAACGCAGGGGCAGACAGGCGTGGGCGCGGCCGGGGCCTTCCTGTGGCGGCGGTTTCGACGGGTGGCGCCGATCTACTGGCTGCTGTCGCTGCCGATCCTGATCGGTATGGCGCGGGGCGGGACGCTGAGCCTTGAGGTGGCGGTGGCCACGTTCCTGTTCTGGCCGTTCAGCGGGCTGGAGATGACGTTTCCGGCGCTGGGGCCGGGGTGGACCCTGTGTTTCGAGATGCTGTTCTACGCCGGGTTCGGCCTGGCCATAGCGGGCGGGCGGCGGGTCGGCTGGGGTCTGGTCGGGACCTATGCGGTGATGCTGGCGGCCGGATTGGTCGTGGCGGCGCCGGTGCTGAGGTTCTGGGGCGCGCCGATCATTCTGGAGTTTTTGCTGGGCGTTGGGATCGCTTCGGTTTGGCGGAGGGCGCCGCGTGGGTTGGCGCTGTGGGCGGTCGGGCTGGCGCTGGTCGGGTTCGGGTTGAGCCTGGTCTTCGGCTATGGCGGCATCGACGATGTGCGGGCGCTGAACGATCCGTGGAAAGGGTTGAGGCGCGTGCTGATTTGGGGACTGCCCAGCGCGCTGCTGGCGTTCGGCGTGGTGCGGATGGAGCGGACGGATCGGGCGCCGGGGCGGCTGGCGCGGGTGGCGGCCTTCATGGGGGATGCGTCCTATTCGATCTATCTGGTCCATGTGCTGGTCATCCGGGCTTTGGGGCGGATGTTCGAGAGCGGGATGGTCGCGATGCCGGCGGATTCGGTGGTGGGGCTGACCGTGCTCGCCAGTCTGGCGGCGGGGGCGGTCGTCCACGTCTGGATCGAGCGGCCGTTGCTGAAGGTGATGACACCCTCTCCCGCTGGGAGAGGGCTTGAGCGTCCGAGAGCGTAGCGATCGGTCAACGCGAAGGGGTGAGGGCTCGCTCGCGCGCACTGGGCCGCCGGCCGACCCTCATCCGGCCCTGCGGGCCACCTTCTCCCACTGGGAGAAGGGACAGGAATTCTTGGGAGATTGCGATGGTTTCGATCCGGTGGCCGTTCGGCCAGGCGGGGCGCGTGGGCCCGCCTGAGGGCAAGGAGAGCCGGGCGGGCGGGGTGATCGCCTTGTCGGGGGTGGGGCGGCCCAGGTGGACGCCCAACGACTACGCCAGCCTGGCGCGCGAGGGGTATCAGAAGAATGCCGTGGCCTATCGCTGCATCCGCATGATTGCCGAGGCGGCGGCGGCGGCGGCTGCGCCGTTTGCGGTGTTCGTGGACGGGGCGCGCGACGATGCGCATCCGCTGGCGAAACTGATCCGTCGGCCCAATCCCGAGCAGTCGGGGGCGGAGCTGATGGAGGCGGTCTATGGCGCGCTGCAGGTGTCGGGCAACGCCTATGTCGAGGCGACCGGCGATGCGGACGGGGACGGCGCGCCGGACGAGCTGTGGGCGCTGCGGTCCGACCGGGTGAAGGTGGTTCCGGGCCGATCAGGCTGGCCCGAGGCGTGGGATTATTCCGTGGACGGACGGTCGGTGCGAATCGGACGGGCGGCGGACGGCTGGGCGCCGGTGATGCACCTGAAGCTGTGGCACCCGCTGGACGACTGGTACGGGCTGTCGCCGCTGGAGGCGGCCGCGCAAGGGGTGGATGCGCACAATGCGGCGGGCGCCTGGAACAAGGCCCTGCTGGACAATGCGGCGCGGCCGTCGGGGGCGCTGGTCTATGGGGCGAGGAACGGCGAGCGGTTGACGGACGGACAGTTCGAGGCGCTGAAGGACCAGCTGTCGACTGTCTACGCCGGGGCGACGAACGCCGGGCGGCCGATCTTGCTGGAGGGCGGGATGGACTGGAAGCCGCTGAGCCTGACGCCGGCGGAAATGGATTTCACGGCCGGCAAACATGCGGCGGCGCGCGAGATCGCCCTGGCCTTCGGGGTTCCGCCGCAGCTGCTGGGGATACCGGGCGATGCGACCTACGCCAACTATCGCGAGGCCAATGCGGCCTTCTGGCGACAGACGGTGATCCCGCTGGTGAGAAAGGCGGCGGGCGCGATGACGGGCTGGCTGGGCGAGCGGTTCGCGGGGTGCGAAATCCGGGCGGACCTGGATGCAGTCTCGGCGCTGCAGCCCGAGCGTGACGCCCTGTGGGCGCGGCTGGAGGCGGCGAGCTTCCTGACGGACGAGGAACGTCGGCGGATGGCGGGGATGGGGGCATGATCGAACATCAGATTCGACGCGTGCCGACGGCGCTGCTGATCGCCGTCGTGGTGCAGACGGTGGGCGGCCTGGTCTGGGCCGGGGGCGCCGCGGCGCGGATCGCGACGCTGGAGCAGCGGGTCGGGGAGCAGAGGCTGGTCGCCGAACGGTTGGCGCGTTTGGAGGTCCAGGGCGAGGCGACGGCGGCGGCCGTGGAGCGGATCGAGCGGCGGTTGGAGGGGAAATGAGCACCTTGGCGATCGAAGGCTACGCCTCGCTGTGGGGCGTGGCGGATCTGAACGGGGACGTGGTGCAGGCGGGGGCGTTTGCGGACAGTCTGGCCAAGACGGGGGCTGAGGGGGTGCGAATGCTGAACCAGCACGATGCGCGGGCGGCGGTCGGGGTCTGGGAGCAGATCGTCGAGGATGCGCGCGGTCTGTTTGTGCGCGGCCGGATCGAGGACTGGTCGGCCGAGGCGCGGTTCGCCGGGGCGTTGAGCCGGGCCGGGGCGCTGGATGGGCTTTCGATCGGCTACCGCGCGGCGCGGGCCCGGCGTCAGGGGCGGCTGCGGGTGCTGAGCGCGGTCGAGCTGTGGGAGGTGTCGCTGGTGACGTTTCCGATGCTGCCGGGGGCGCGGTTCAGTTCGGTTTGAGGGTCAGGCAGAGACTTGGAGACGACGACGGCCGGTGGCGCATCCGTAGTCTCTCCGCAATGCTGACCCGGCATGACACGCACGGCCACTGCGCGCCCGGAGTCGGATCGTCTGGGATGAAAGAACAATCCAAACACGCCGCCTCCCCTTCTGACTTTGAGTTGGGAAGCGAAGCCGGAGCCGCAAGGCCTTTCCAGTTTCAGTTTGGCTTGAGGGCCTGGAAAGCGCCATTGCGGTCGAGGGTTTCGGCGAGGGCGGCCATCTGGGCGCGGCCCTTCTTGCCGTGGAGATAGCGCAAGGCCCAGCCGGCGAGCACCAGGCCGAAGATCCAGCCGACGTGCAGCACCAAGTTGGCGAACAGGATGAAGACGGCCGCCAGCGCATAGGCGCCGAGATAGACCAGGGCCAGCTGGCCGCCGCGCGAGGCCGTGGGGTTCGACAGGCCGGCGATGATCTCGGCCAGGCCCGGCGAGGCGGCGGCGGACGGCAGGGCGTGATCGGAGGGCTTGGATGCCAGTTGGGGCGCGGGTCTGGATTGCTTTTGCGGCGTGGCCTGGGCGGCGGGTGCAGCGGCCGGTCGGGCGGGTTTTGGCCTGGGCGGGATCGGGTCCGGCGTGCGCCGGGCGGGACGGAACAGGATCGAGCGGCCGGCTTCGTCGACGGTGAAGACATCTTCGAAGGCGGTGGTGGAAAAGTCGATGGCGCGGGTGTCTTGTCCGTAGCTTTGGCCGTGCAGGGCCGTCAGCCGGCCTTGGCGCAGCTCGATCTGGAAGCCCACGGGGTCGGGCAGGCCGGCGACCATGGCATGGACCGTGCCGAACAGTCCGGTGGCGTCCGGGTTGGCGATCGCGCGGTCCGCATCGACGACGATCTGGGAATAGAGGCCGGCGCCAGTGTTGCGACGCAGGCCTGGCGAACTGGCGGCGACCTGGGCGCGCAGGTCTGGGACGCTGTCGCCCATCTGCCAGATCATGGCGTCCATGACGGCGCTTTCCAGGGGCGTCAGGTGGGACATGGGGCGCTAGGACGACTTGGATGCAGCGTTGCGACGCAGCATCAAAACCACGATGCCGACGATCAGGACGAGTATGGCGATCTGCGCCGCGCGGTAGGGCAGGCCGCTTTGGCCCTCAGCCTCGGCGCCGCGATGCAGGGCGGTCAGCACGATATCGGCAATCGTGTAGACGATAACCGGAAGGCCGATGGCCGCAGCCCATTTCCAGCGGCTCACAAGTCGTGGCCCTGCTGAAAGCGTGCCGGGCGGGAAGAGGATCACGAAAAGGATCAGCGCGGCTGCATGAAGCAGCGGGGCGTAGAGATCGGCTTCGTCGAAGATCGGCGCGGGCATGAGGCGAGCCTAGCGGTCGCCTGAAGCCGCCGCAATCACAGGTTTCGAGTGGCCGATGACGGCCGCTCGCGAAATGGGAAGGTCGAGACGCGGCCGCCCCCTCCACCGCCTTCGGCGGTCCCCCTCCCCCGCATCGAGGGAGAGGATCGTTTCAGCAGGAGACACCATGAAAGAGACCAAACAGGCTTCGGGCCAGCCCGAGGCGCGCGATGTCGTGCGGGAGATGATGGCGGCGTTCGAGGCGTTCAAAGGGGCGAATGACGCCCGACTGGGCGAGATCGAGAAGAAGGCGGCGGCCGATGTGCTGCTGGAGGAGAAGGTGGCGCGCATTGACCAGGCGATCGCCTCGGCCCAGGCGCGGCTTGATCGGGTGATGAGCCAGAACAGGCGTCCGGTGATCGGTGGGGAACCGGTGGAGCCCGCATCTGCGCCCGAGGCTAAGGCGGCGTGGGACGGCTATCTGAAGACGGGTCAGTCTCCTCATCGGGCGGGCGGTCCGGAGGTCAAGGCGGGCCTGTCGGGCGGGGCGACCTCGGGCGGCTATGTCGTGCCGTACGAGACCGAGCGGGCCATCGAGCGGCGTCTGATGGCGGCCAGTCCGATGCGCGAGATCGCGACGGTGCGCACCGTCGCGGCCGGCGTGTTCAGAAAGCCGGTTTCGACGGCGGGCGTGGCCTGCGGCTGGGTGGCGGAGACCGCGGCGCGGCCCGAGACGGACCCGGCGACCTTGGCCCTGCTGGAGTTTCCGTCGGCCGATCTCTACGCCAATCCGGCGGCGACGCAGGCGTTGCCGGACGACGCCATGGTCGACCTGGACGAATGGCTGGCGGCCGAGGTCGAGGACGCCTTTGCGGCGCAGGAAACCCAGGCCTTCGTCCATGGCGACGGGGTGAACAAGCCCAAGGGGCTGCTGTCCTATCCGACCGTGGCGGACGCGGGCCAGACCTGGGGCCAGATCGGCTATGTCCCCTCTGGCGCGGCGGGCGGCTTTGCGGCGACCAGTCCGGCGGATCGCTTGATCGACCTGATCTATGCGCCCAAGGCCCAGTACCGACCGAACGGCCGGTTCGTGATGAACCGCAAGACGGTCTCGGCCGTGCGCAAGTTCAAGGACGCGGACGGCAACTATATCTGGCAGCCGGCGACGCGGCTGGGCGAGACGGCTTCCTTGCTCGGCTATCCGGTGACCGAGATCGAGACCATGCCGGACGTGGCGGCGAACAGTCTGTCGATCGCATTCGGGGACTTCCGGCGGGGGTATCTGATCGTCGATCGGGCGGGGGTGCGGGTGCTGCGCGATCCCTATTCGGCCAAGCCCTATGTGCTGTTCTACACGACCAAGCGCGTCGGCGGCGGGGTGCAGAACTTCGACGCGATCAAGGTGATGAAGTTCGCCGCGACCTAGTTGCGCAGTGGTGGCGACTTTCCCTCCCCCTGCGGGGGAGGGTGGCTGAGGCGCAGCCGAAGTCGGGTGGGGACGGCCGGGCGATCGAAGTTAGGTCATCGACCAAGCGTGCGGCCTTGCCGGTCTGCCCCCACCCGATCGCTGCGCGACCACCCTCCCCGGAGCGGGGAGGGAGAATTCCGAATCTGACAATGGAGATTGCCATGGCGCAGCCGGTGACGGTGGCGGAGGCGAAGCTGTTTCTGAGGGTCGAGCATGAGGTCGAGGACGGGTTGATCCAGACCCTGATCGCGGCGGCCCAGGCGAAGGTCGAAGCGGATGTGGGGTTGAGCCTGACGTCCACCTCGCCGGCGCCGTTGCGGCTGGCGATCCTGATGCTGGTGCTGCGAGCCTATGAGCGAGGCGAGGCGGTTGAGATCGAGCCGGTGGAGGGCTGGATTTCTCCTTATCGCGTGGTGCGGTTGTGAGGATGTTGGCGGGGCTGTTCCAGCCGGTGGAGGCTGAGACGCCGTATGGCGGACGCAGCGTGACGTTCGAGGCGGTCGGGTCGGCCTGGCTGAAATGCGGGGCGCTTCGGCGCACCGAACGCGGCGAGGGCGATCAGAGGCGTGCGGCCGAGACGATGGGCGCGGAGGCGCGGGCGGACGCCCGGCTGACGGTCGGGCGCGTGCTGCGCTTCGGCGGGGCGGACTGGCGGATCGTCTCGGTCGAGGATGCGCGGCCGGGGCGGGCGAGGCTGGATCTGGAGCGGGTGCGATGAGGGATCATGAGAGTGCGCTGCAGAAGGCGGTGGTGGCGGCGCTGAAGGGGGATGCGGCAGTGCAGACCGTGCTGGGCGGGCGGGTGTTCGATCAGGTCCCGGAGGGCGCCGAGTTTCCGCATCTGGTGATCGGGCGGTGCGAGAGCCGGCCGGTCGCGGCGGACGGGGGCGGGGTCGAGCAGAAGCTGACCCTGACGGGCGTGTCGCGCTTCGCGGGATCGGAAGAGGCCAAGGCGGTCGCGGCGGCGGTGCGGGCCTGTCTGCACGAGGCCGTGCTGGAGGCCGACGGGGTGCGGACGGCGACCCTGAGGGCGACATTCGCGGACGTGTTCCGCGCGGGCGACGGGCGGCGGACTTATGCGGTCGTGCGGCTGAGGGCGGTAACCGAGGAAGTGGGAGAAGACGGATGACGGCACAGGCCGGCAAGGACATGTTGCTGAAGATCGAGGGCGCGCCGGGCGTGTTCACGACGGTGGCGGGGTTGAGGGCGCGGACGATCTCGCTGAACGCCAAGACGGTCGATGCGACCGATGGCGACAGCGCCGGGCGGTGGCGCGAGCTGCTGGCCGGCGCGGGCGTGAAGTCGGCGGCGGTGTCGGGGCAGGGCATCTTTCGCGATGCGGCGTCGGACGCCCTGGTGCGCGAGGCCTTCTTCGATCAGGCGGCGAAACGGTGGCGCCTGATCGTGCCGGACTTCGGCGTGCTGGAGGGGCCGTTCCTGTTGGCGGCTCTGGAATACGCCGGCGAGCACGAGGGGGAGGCGACGTTCGCGCTGAGCCTGGCCAGCGCCGGGGCCATCGGGTTCAGCGCAATTTGATCCTCCTCCGCATCAGCGGGGGAGGGGGACCATGCGAAGCATGGTGGAGGGGGCAGAAGCGGATCGGGTGTGGACGTCGGGCGACGAACTCGGTTCGCCCCCTCCACCGCTCCGCGGTCCCCCTCCCCCATTCCGCTGCGCTTCATGAGGGAGGATCTTATGATGAATGGTGTGCGAGGAGAGGTCTTTGTCGAGATCGGCGGCGGGCAGCGTCGAGTGTGTCTGACGCTGGGCGCGCTGGCGGAGATCGAGACGGGGCTGGGCGTCGATGGGATGGCGGCGGTCGCAGAGCGGATGAAGACGCTGTCGGCGCGGGATCTGATGATCGTGCTGGCGGCGGTGTTGCGCGGCGGCGGTGAGGTCGAGCCGGAGGTGGCGGCGGTTGATCCGCGCGAGGCGGCGGTCGCGGTGGCGCAGGCGTTCGCGGCCGTCGCACGATGACGCCCTGGGGCGAGATGTTGCGACTGGCGGCGGCGATGGGCGTGGCGCCCGAGGCGTTCTGGCGGCTGTCGTTGAAGGAGTGGCGGATGTTGACGCAAGTCCCGCGTGGAACGGCGCCTTTAGGGCGCGACGGGCTGGCGCGATTGATGGAGGGTTGGCCGGATGGCGGATGAGTTCGGGCGAGACGGGATCGATCAGGTCGCGCTGAGAGCGGCCGAAGCCGGGGCGGCGCTGGAGGCATTGAAGGCTCCGGCTCAGGAGGCGGCCGACGCGATCGAGGCGGCCTTCGGGCGGGCCGGCGACAGCCTGACGCGATCGCTGGCGCGGGCGGCGGCGGACGGGGAGGTGTCGCTGGCAGAACTGGCGCGAGCGGTGCTGAACGCGGTCAATGCGGCGGCCGGCGCGAACGGCGGCGGGCTGAGCGCGGCGATCCAGTCGGTGATGTCCAGCTTCGGCGGGGCGCGGGCGGACGGCGGGCCGGTGCTGGGCGGTGCAGCCTATCTGGTCGGCGAGCGCGGGCCGGAGGTGTTTCGACCGGCGACGGGCGGCGAGATCGGGCCGGTCGGCGGCGGGGGCGTGACGGTCAATGTGGCGGTGGACGGCGGGGCGCCGGCCCTGCTGCGGTCCGAGGCGCAGATCGCCCAGATGCTGGCGCGGGCTGTCAGCCTGGGCGCAAGGCGGATGTAGAAACGCCGCCCCGTCGAGAACGGGGCGGCGCTGAGGGTGATCGGGCTCTGAGGCTTACTCGCCCTTCGGGTTCGGGCCGAAGCGGTTCTCGCCCTTCTGGCTGTCGGCGATGCCGATCCACAGCAGGAAGGCCAGGCCCAGCAGGCCGGCGATGGCGAACAGGCCGAAGGCCGGGCCCATCAGGGCGAAGACGGCGGCCGGGTTGCCCTCGTAATAGTCTTCCGAATAGCCGTTGGCAACGGCGGCGGCGACGACCATGGCGAAGCCGGCGAAGAAGGCCACGACCGAGCCGACCCAGGGGATGGCGATCAGCCAGCCGGTCTTGCCCATGTCGTGCAGGCGCTTCACTGAAATGGCCAGGTTGGGCCAGATCAGCACGATGCCCAGCAGATTGATGAAGGGGATCCAGCTGATGACGACGTTGACGCCCAGCAGGATCAGCCAGCCGATCCAGAAATGGCTGCGGCGGATGCGGCCCTCGAAGGACAGGAACAGCTTTTGCCAGTCGAAGCCGGCGACGGCGGTCGAGGTCGAGCTGGCGTAGCCGCCGGCGACGCCGGTGGTGGTGGGCGAACCGGCCAGGATCAGGATCTGGGTGGCGGCGGCGCCTTCGGGGACGAAGTCAACGCGGACGCCGGTGGCGGGCACGGCCGGCGATTGCAGCGCGGCCGAGGTGAAATCGTAACGGGCGCCGTCGTCGCCGCTGATCAGACCGATTCCGGTGGTGGTGTCGTAGCTGAGAATCTCGCCGCGCAAACGTGTCGCTCCCCTTGGGCATGCGGCCGAAGCTGGCCGCAATGCGACCATGAACGAGCGACGATCAGTGAACAAGTGAAAGGGAGGAAAGGTTCGCATGGCCTTTCATGAGGTGCGCCTGCCCGCGCGGCTGGCGTTCGGTTCGACCGGCGGGGTGGAGCGTCGGACGGAGATCACGACGCTGGCGTCAGGGTTCGAGCGGCGCTCCACGCCCTGGGCGCTGGGGCGCAGGCGGTATCTGATCGGGGCGAACCTGAGGTCGCTGGACGACATGGCCGAGCTGGTTGTCTTCTTCGAGGCGCGGCGGGGACGGCTGTACGGGTTCCGGTTCAAGGACTTCGCCGATTTCAAATCGTGTGCGCCGGGCGGGGTGGTCTCGGCCGAGGATCAGGTGCTGGGCGTGGGCGACGGGGTTCGGACCGCGTTCGATCTGGTGAAGCGCTACGGCGATGTGGAGCGGCCGATCGCCAAGCCGGTCGGGGGATCGGTGCGGGTGGCGCTGGGCGGTGTCGAGACGACGGCCTTTGCGGTCGATCTCGCGACCGGGCGGGTGACGCTGGAGCGCGCGCCGGAGGCGGGTGTCACGGTGACGGCGGGGTTTCGGTTCGACACGCCGGTGCGGTTCGACTCCGACCGGATCGAGACGACGCTGGAGAGCTTCGAGGCCGGACGGATGGCGGCGGTTCCGCTGATCGAAGTTCGGGTCTGAGCCATGCGCGACATACCGAACGAAATGGCCGCCCGCATCGAGAGCGGTGCGGCGACGCTTTGCCATGTCTGGCGGCTGGAGCGAGCCGACGGCGTGGTGATGAGGTTTACCGATCACGACCGGGACCTGGTGGTGGACGGGGTCGTCTGTCGGGCGGCGAGCGGCTGGACGGCGGGGGCGGGCGAGAGCGCGGTCGGGCTGGTGGCGGGGTCGGTTTCGGCGGCGGGCGTGCTGGACGACGCGACGATCGCTGAAGGGGATGTGGCGGCGGGTCTGTTCGATGCGGCGACGGTCGAACTGTGGCGCGTGGACTGGGCGCGGCCGGATCTGCGGGTGCGGCTGTGGTCGGGGGCGCTGGCGAAAATCCAGCGCCAGGGGGAGAGCTTCGTCGCTGAGCTTGAGGGACCCCTGGCGAAGCTGGAGCGGGTGGTCGGGCGGACCTATGGGCGGATGTGCGATGCGCGGCTGGGAGACCAGAGATGCGGTGTCGCGGAGCCGGCGGGGCGGGTCTGCGACAAGCGGTGGGAGACCTGCGTCGGGACGTTCGGGAATGGCGCGAACTTTCGCGGATTTCCAGATGTGCCGGGGGATGATTTTCTGACGGCCTATCCAGCCGGAAGCGCTCGAAACGACGGCGGGAGCCGGCGTTGAGCGGGAGCGCGGTGGTGGTGTCCGCCCAGTCCTGGCTCGGCACGCCGTATCGGCATCAGGCCAGCGTGAAGGGGGTGGGCGCGGACTGTCTGGGTCTGGTGCGCGGGGTGTGGCGCGAGGTGGTGGGCGACGAGCCGGAGGTCTTGCCGGCCTATTCGGCGGACTGGGCCGAGGTCGGCGGGCGCGAGACGCTGCTGGAGGCGGCGGGGCGGTGGATGCGGCCCGTTGCGGCCGATCAGATGCGGGCGGGCGACGTGTTGCTGTTTCGGATGTCGCCGGGGGCGGCGGTGAAGCACTGCGCCATCCTGAGCGACTTCGACGGACCGGAGCCGAGGATGATCCACGCCTATTGGGGACGGGCGGTGGTCGAAAGCTGGATGGGCGTCTGGTGGCGAAGACGGCTGGCGGCCGTATTCCGGTTTCCCGTCCCCGGTTCGGCCTCGGCGGCATGCGCCGCCTCGTTGACCGAGGATGATGGAGTTTAAAGGCATGGCGCAAGTCGTTTTGAGCGCGGTCGGGCAGTCGGTCGGCGGGCCGGTCGGGCGGGTGATCGGCTCGACCCTTGGGCGGGCGATCGACAATCGGGTGGTGGGCTCGCTGGGTCCGGCGCGGCAGGTGGGGCCGAGGCTCGAGACGCTGAAGGTTCAGGGGACGGCGGAAGGCGCGCCGATGGCCTGCGTCTTTGGACGGGCGCGGGTGACCGGTCAGGTGATCTGGGCGGCGCGGTTCCTGGAAGACAAGACCAAGGGTCGGGCGGGCAAGGGCGGGCCGAAGACGGTCGATTATGTCTATTCGCTGAGTTTCGCCGTGGCGCTTTGCGAGGGCGAGATCGACGGGGTCGGGCGGGTCTGGGCCGACGGGCGGCTGATGGACATGACCGGCGTGGTGATGCGGGTGCATCGGGGGGGCGAGGGCCAGACGCCGGATCCGCTGGTCGAGGCGGTTGAGGGGGATGCGCCGGCCTATCGGGGCGTCGCCTATGTGGTGTTCGAGGATCTGCCGCTGGGGCCGTTCGGGGATCGGGTTCCGCAACTGAGTTTCGAGGTGTTCCGGCGACCGCGCGGACAGACCGCGCGGCTGGAGGACCGGCTGGAAGGTGTGTGCCTGATCCCCGGCGCGGGGGAGTTCGCCCTGGCGACCGAGGCGGTGGTGCGCCGCGAGGGTCTGACGCGGACGACGGCGGAGAATGTTCATAACGGCGAGGGTCGGGCGGACCTGGTCGTGTCGCTGGATCAACTTCAGGCGCAGCTGCCGAACCTGAAACGGGTCAGTCTGGTGGTAGGGTGGTTCGGCAGCGACCTGAGGGCCGGGCATTGCGTCGTGCGGCCGGGGGTGGAGCGGCGCGAGAAGCTGACCGAACCGCTGGTCTGGTCCGTGGCGGGCGTCGCGCGCGAGGACGCATATGAGGTCAGTCAGGTGGATGGGGCGCCGGCCTACGGCGGGACGCCGTCGGACGAGAGCGTGCGTCAGGCGATCCGCGAGCTGAAGGCGCGGGGGTTGGAGGTGACCCTGTATCCGTTCGTCTTCATGAACTGCCCCGGCTATCCGTGGCGGGGGCGTGTGGCGGGCGTCGATGGGGCGGGGGCGACGGCGGAGATCGCGGCCTTGTTCGGCGGGCCGGACGACTGGGGCTTGCGGCGGATGGCGCTGCACTATGCCCGGATCGCGGCGGATGAGGGGGCGGACGGCCTGTTGATCGGGTCGGAGATGCGCGGGGTGACCTGGACGCGGGATGCGGCCGGGGGCTTTCCGGCGGTCGATCAGTTTCGGGCGCTGGCGGCGGAGTGTCGGGCGGTGGTCGGGCCGGGGGTGAAACTGTCCTATGCGGCGGACTGGAGCGAATATTTCGGGCAACAGTCGGGCGGGGAGGTGGTGTTCCATCTGGATCCGCTGTGGGCCGATGCGACCATCGATCATGTGTCGATCGACTGGTATCCGCCGCTGACGGACTGGCGCGCGGGCGACGGGGGCGTGGATGCGGCGACGTTCGGCGGGTCGGCGGACCCGGCCTATCTGGCGGCCGGCGTCGCGGGCGGGGACGGGTTCGACTGGTTCTACGCCAGCGAGGCGGATCGGGCGGGGCAGGTGAGAACGCCCATCGTCGATGGCGAGCATGGCGAGGATTGGGTGTTTCGGCCCAAGGACCTGAAGGGCTGGTGGTCGAACCGGCACCATGACCGGCCGGGCGGGGTGCGGAGCGCTGTGTCGACGGCCTGGATTCCGGGGATGAAGCCGGTGCGGCTGTCGGAGTTCGGCTGTGCGGCGGTGGATCGGGGCGGCAATGCGCCGAACCTGTTTCAGGATGCGAAGAGCAGCGAGAGCCGACTGCCGCCAAGTTCGACCGGCGCGCGTGACGACGCGGTGCTGCGGGCGGCGCTGGAGGCGGTGCTGGGGCATTATGCGACGGCTGAGAACAATCCGGTGTCCGCGGTTTATGGCGGGCGAATGCTGGAGGCGGCGGACGCCTGGTGCTGGGACGCGCGGCCCTATCCGGCGTTTCCCGCGCAAGGCGATGTCTGGGCCGACGCCGGGGCGTGGCGCGCCGGGCATTGGCTGAACGGACGGCTGGCCGGCGACGGGCGTGATCTGATCGAGGCGGCGCTGGCGCGAGGCGGGTTGTCGCCGCACGAGATGGCGATCGAGGGCGTCGAGGGCGCGGCGGCCGGCTATGTCATCGACCGGCCGATGCGGACGCGCGATGCGCTGGAGCCCTTGCTGGCAACGTTCGACGCCGTGGCGGCCGAGCGGAACGGGAAGGTCGCCGTGCTGGGGCGGGTGGAGACGGTGGTCGAGATTGGGCGCGAGGCGCTGGCTCTGCCCGATGGCGGGGCGGCGGAGACGGCGACGCGGATGCTGGAGCCCAGGGCGGGCGAGGCGCGGGTGCGGTTCATCAACGAGACGGCGGACTATCAGACCGGGGCGGTGGTCGCGCGGTCGGACGATGCGTCTGCGACGGCAGGCGGGGTCGATCTGGACTTGCCGCTGGTGTGCGGCAGCGGGCTGGCGAAGGCGGCGGCGCAGCGGGCGTTGGACGGCGAGAGCGTGGAGGCGAAGACCTGGGCGCTGGGGCCGCTGGAAGCCTTGCGGCTGGAGCCGGGAGACGGGGTGCGGCTGGAGGGGCGATCGGACGACTGGCGCGTGACGCGGGTCACGTCGGACGAGACGCCGTCGGCAGTGCTGGAGCCGGTGACGGCCCGGCGGACGGTCGAGGATGACGGCGCTTGGCGCGGGGGTGAGACTCCGGTCGTGGTCGGGGCGCCGTTACTGAAAGTGTTGGACCTGCCGCCCTTGATGGGGCGTGAGGCGGACGCGCGGCCCTTGATCGCCGTGGCGGCCGAACCGTGGCGGACGATGCGGCTGCACGCGGGGCCGACCGCAGAGACCCTGACGGCGAGGGGCGATGTGGAGACGCCAGCGACGGTCGGGGTTTTGGTCGAGGCGCTGGGCCCGGGCGTGCGGCACCGTTGGGACGAGGCCAACGCCGTGGTGGTGCGGGCCGAGGGCGAGGCGCCGGAAAGCGTGTTGGAGGCGGCGGTGCTGGCCGGCGGCAATGCGCTGGCGGTCGAGACGGCCGTGGGGTGGGAGATCGTTCAGTATCGGTCGGCGCTTCTGGTCGGGCCGGGCACGTGGCGGCTGACGGGGCTATTGCGCGGGCAGCAGGGGACCGAGGTCGAGATGCGGGCGGGCGCGATGGCGGGGTCCGTCGTGGTGTTTCTGGACAACCGGCTGGTGCGCGCGGAGATGGGGCGGGGCGAGCGAGGACTGCCGCTGGTCTGTCGCGCGGGACCGGCTGGCGCGGCGCCGGGCGGCGCGGGGTTCAGCGAAGCCCTGTTCGTGGCGAGGGGCGTGAATGATCGGCCGTGGTCGCCGTCTGGTCTGACGGTCGAGACGTCGGCCGAGGGTCTGGCGATCCGATGGACGCCGCGCGTGCGGCTGTTCGGCGACAGTTGGGATGGGGAACCGACAGCGGTCGATCCGATGCGGTTCCGGCTGCGCGTCTTTGATCATGACGTCGGGGTTCGGACGATGGCGGTGGAGGGGCTGTCGGCGTTCTATTCTGCGGCCGACTTGGCGACGGACTACCCAGAAGGCGCGACATCGACGGCGCGGATCGCCGTGGCGCAGTGGGGCGAAGGGTTCGGGTGGGGCCCAGAAGCGGAGCTGGAGGCGGAAATCCGGCGGCTCTGACGAAATAGGGCGGGTCCAGCCCTTTGCGTGGGGCGGGGCATGGCTTAACTGACGGCCTCTCGACCTTTTTCAGCTGGAGCGACAACGGACGTGGCAGGCGACCCCTACAAGGAACTGGGCGTTTCGAAGGGCGCGAGCGCGGACGAGGTCAAGAAGGCGTATCGCAAGCTCGCCAAGGAACTGCATCCCGACAAGAACCCCGGCGACAAGATCACCGAGGACAAGTTCAAGCGGGTGACGGCGGCCTTCGACATCCTGGGCGACAAGGAAAAGCGCGCCAAATACGACGCGGGCCAGATCGACGGCGACGGCAACGAACAGTACCGCGGCTTCGGCGGGGGCGGTCGCGCCGGCGGCAGCCCGTTCGGCCAGGGCGGCAATCCGTTCGGACAAGGCGGCGGGCCGGGCGGCCGCGCCAACTTCGAAGGCGTTGATCTGGACGACCTGTTCGGCATGTTCGGCGGGGCCGGGCGTCAGCGCGGCGCGCGGGACTTCACCTCACGCGGACAGGACGTGAAGGCGACGCTGGACATCAGTCTGGAAGACGCCATCGCCGGGGCGACGCGGCGGATCCAGTTTTCGGATGGGCGCACCCTGGACGTGACCATTCCCAAGGGCGCGTCGGAAGGCCAGACGATCCGCCTGCGCGGTCAGGGATCGCCGGGACGCGGGGCCGAGAACGGCGACGCCCTGATCGAACTGAGGATCGAACCGCACCCCATCTATAAGCGCGACGGGGCGGACCTGACCATGGACCTGCCGGTGTCGGTGCCCGATGCGGTGCTGGGCGCCAAGGTGCGGGTGCCGACGCCCGAGGGCGTGGTGCAGATGACGCTGCCGGCGGGGTCGAACTCGGGCAAGGTGCTGAGGCTGAAGGGGCGCGGCGCGGTTGCGCAAGGGCGGCGCGGCGATCTGCTGGCGCGGGTGATGGTGACGCTGCCGGATGCGCCGGACGCCGAACTGACCCAGTTCGCCGAGGATTGGCGGGCCAAGCGGCCCTATACGCCGGGGCGGTGAGCGCGCTCAAGCCGCGTGAAGCGCGGTTGCGCCAAAGGAAGAGAGCATGAGCACGAAGCCTGATGTGAAGCCGGCGCGGCCGTGGTTTTCGGCAGGGCCGACGGCGAAGCGGCCGGGCTATGCGCTGGGCGGATTGCCGTCCGATCTGCTGGGACGCGGTATTCGCGCGCCGGAGGTGGTCGAGCGGTTCGCGCATGGCCTTCGGCTGACGCGCGAGGTGCTGGAAGTGCCCGACAGCCATGTGATGCTGTATACGCCGGGGTCGGACACAGGCGCGGTCGAGGCGGCGCTGTGGGGGATGTTGGGCACCCGGCCGGTGCAGGTCGTGGCGTTCGAGAATTTCGGCCTGACCTGGCTGGCGGACGTGACGGATCATCTGGGGCTGGCACCCGAGGCGCTGACGGCGCCGTGGGGCGAACTGCCGGATCTGAGCCGGGCCGACTGGTCCAAGGACGTGGTGTTCCTGTGGAACGGCACGACCTCGGGCGTGCGGATGCCGGACGCCGACTGGATCGCCGGCGATCGCGAGGGGCTGGCGATCTGCGACGCGACCTCGGCCGCCTTCGCCATGCCGCTGCCGTGGGACAAGCTGGATGTCGTGACCTTCAGCTTCCAGAAGGCGCTGGGCGGCGAAGCGGGCATCGGGGTGATGGTGCTGTCGCCGCGCGCAGTCGAGCGGCTGGACACGTTCCGACCGGATCGGGCGATCCCCAAGCTGCTGCGGCTGACCGACGGCAAGGGACGGTTCGATCGGGCGTTGGCGGACGGGGTGGCAATCAACACCTTCTCGATCCTGACCATCGAAGACTGGATCGACGCCCTGGGCTGGGCGAAGGACATCGGCGGATTGAGAGAACTGATCCGGCGGACAGACGCCAACTACGCCGCGCTGGCGGAGTGGGTCGAACGGACCGACTGGATCGCCTTCCTGCCGGATCGACCGGAGATACGGTCGACGACCTCCGTCTGCTTGAAGTTCACCGATGCGCGGATCGCCGCCTTGAACGACAAGGCGCAGAAGGCCTTTGTCGTGCGGTTCAAGTCTCTGCTGGAAGGCGAGGCGGCGGTGTTCGACATGGAACCGCACCGCAATGCGCCGCCTGGCCTGCGGCTATGGTGCGGCTGCACGGTCGAGACGGCCGATGTGATCGCGGCGACGCCCTGGCTGGAATGGGCGTTCGAGACAGCGGTCAGCGAAGTCGGATAAATCCGCCTGACGGGACGACATAAGACGATTCCCTCGCTATAGGCTGCGCCCGCATTCAGTGCGGAGAGACGGTTTTGGCGAACGTAGCGGTGGTCGGCGCCCAGTGGGGCGACGAGGGCAAGGGCAAGATCGTGGACTGGCTGTCCAACCGCGCCGACATGGTCGTGCGGTTCCAGGGCGGTCACAACGCCGGCCATACGCTGGTCGTGGACGGCAAGGTCTATAAGCTGGCGTTGCTGCCTTCGGGCGTCGTGCAGGGCAAGCCGTCAATCATCGGCAACGGCGTGGTCGTCGATCCCTGGCATCTGGTCGGCGAGATCGAAAAGATTGCCGCCCAGGGCGTGGCGATCAGCCCTGAGATCCTGACCATTGCGGACAACGCCTGTCTGATCCTGCCGATCCATCCGGCGCTGGATGTGGCGCGCGAGGCGGCGGCGAGCGCGCCGGGCGCCAAGATCGGCACGACCGGGCGGGGCATCGGTCCGGCCTATGAGGACAAGGTGGGGCGTCGCGCCATTCGGGTCTGCGATCTGGCCAATGAAGACGACCTAAAGGTCAAGATCGACCGTTTGCGCTCGCACCACGATCCGCTGCGCGCCGGTCTGGGGCTGGAGCCGATCGATCCCGACGCGCTGCTGGCGCAGTTGCTGGAGATCGCGTCGAAGATCCTGCCCTATGTGAAACCGGCCTGGCGCGTGCTGGACCAGGCGCAGAAGGACGGCAAGCGCGTCCTGTTCGAAGGGGCGCAAGGCGCCTTCCTGGACGTGGATCACGGCACCTATCCCTATGTCACCAGCTCCAATACCGTGGCCGGTCAAGCGGCTGCGGGGTCGGGCATCGGTCCGCGAGGCGTCGGCTATGTCTTGGGGATCGTAAAGGCCTATACGACGCGCGTCGGAGAAGGCCCCTTCGCCTGCGAACTGGATGATGAGGTCGGCGCGCATCTGGCGACCGTGGGCCGCGAGGTCGGGGTGAACACCGGCCGCGCCCGCCGCTGCGGCTGGTTCGACGCCGTGTTGGTGCGCCAGTCGGTGGCGATCAACGGCATCGACGGGATCGCCCTGACCAAGCTGGACGTGCTGGACGGGTTGAAGACATTGAAGATCTGTGTCGGCTACAAGGTCGATGGCGAGGTGCTGGACTATCTGCCCTCGAGCCTGAAAGCCCAGGGCGCGGCCGAGCCGGTGTTCGAGGAGTTGGAAGGCTGGAGCGAAAGCACCGCCGGGGTTCGCAGCTTCAAGGACATCAACGCCAACGCCATCAAATATGTGCGCCGGATCGAGGAGTTGATCGGCGCCCCGGTGGCCCTGCTGTCGACCAGCCCCGAGCGCGACGACACCATTCTGATGCGCGATCCGTTCCAGGGTTGAGGCTTTGGAAAGGGGCGGCGTGAGGCGGCGGACTACGCAGAAAGACCTATTCAACCGGTCTTAACCCGTGGGCGGTAAGGATAACGGCCCCAACTTCGGAGTCCGATGTGTTCGCCGCAAACGCCAGAACCATAAGCCGCATGGAGCCTACGCTTCGTCGGGTGGTCATCGTGGACGCCAATCTGTCGTCGGCGCGACTGCTGACCGACATCATGAAGGGCATGGGCGCGCGCGAGGTCTATTCCGAGGGCGACGAGGAACGGGCGTTGGAGCTGCTGCGCGACGTCGAGCCGGGCGTGATCTTCACAGAACGGTCCGGAGACAGGCTGAACGGCGAGACGCTGGCGCGACGCATTCGGCGCTCCAGCATGTCGTGCCGCATGTCGCCGATCATCATGGTGACGGGCGAGGCGACCGCTGCGGCGATCAAGGGCGCGCGCGACGCCGGCATCCACGAGTTCCTGAGAAAGCCGTTCACGACTGGCGACCTGTTCAAGCGGGTCGAGAATGTGACGTTGAAGCCTCGGCCCTGGATCGAGGCCGTAGGCTATGTCGGGCCGGATCGTCGCCGGTTCAACTCAGGTGAATATTCGGGCGCGCGCAAGCGCCGCAGCGATGGCGCGGCCGGAGGCGGCGCCGCTGAAATGCGCGATCAGGCGTCGCGGATTCTGGTTTCGGCCATGTCGCAGTTCGAGCAGGACCCGTCGCAGGCGACGCGCGCCATTCGCCAGCAGGCCGAGACGCTGAACGGTCTGGCCATCAAGACGGCGGACGCCCGACTGGCGATGGCTGTGGCGACCCTGCAAGCCTATGTGGCCAGCGGTCAGGTGACGAAGGCGGGACTGGCCCAGCCGATCGGCACGGTGGTGACGGCTGCGAGAGCGGCCAATGAAGCGGCGCCGGTGGCGCGCGCGTCGTGACGATAGACTGTCCGCCGCGCCGTTGAAGGCGCAGCGGACCGAGTAGCTCAGGCGTCGACCAGATTCCGCTCTTCGGCGGCGGCGCGCATGGCCTTTTGCAGCTTCTCGAAGGCGCGGACCTCGATCTGGCGCACGCGCTCGCGAGACACGCCGTACTGACCGGCGAGCTCTTCCAGCGTGACCGGATCGTCCTTGAGGCGACGTTCCGTGAGGATGTGCTTCTCACGGTCGGTCAGCTCTTCCATGGCCTCCTGCAGGAGGCTCATGCGGATGCCCTTTTCCTCGTCGTCGGCGAGTTGGGTTTCCTGAGACACGGCCGTGTCGTCGGCCAGCCAGTCCTGCCACTCGCTTTCGCCGTCGGCGCGCAAAGGGGCGTTCAGCGAGGCGTCGCCGCCGAGACGGCGGTTCATGTTGGTGACCTCTTCCTCCGTCACGCCCAGTTTGGTGGCGATGGCGGCGAGGTGTTCAGGATGCAGATCGCCTTCCTCGAAGGCCGAGATCTGGCTCTTGGCCTTGCGCAGGTTGAAGAACAACTTCTTCTGCGCCGCGGTGGTGCCCATCTTCACAAGCGACCAACTGCGCAGGATGTACTCCTGGATCGAGGCGCGGATCCACCACATGGCGTAGGTCGCCAGGCGGAAGCCCTTGTCGGCGTCGAATTTCTTGACGGCCTGCATCAGGCCGACGTTGCCCTCGGAAATCACTTCGCCGATCGGCAGGCCGTAGCCGCGATACCCCATGGCGATCTTGGCCACGAGACGAAGGTGCGAGGTGACGAGACGGTGGGCGGCTTCGGGGTCCTGGTGCTCAGACCAACGCTTGGCGAGCATGAACTCCTCATCCTTGGTCAGCATCGGAAATTTGCGGATTTCCGTCAGATAGCGCGACAGGCCTTGTTCAGGCGACATCACCGCGAGCGTACTATTGGCAGCCATATACAGGTCCCTCCGACCGTCTTGAACGAGCGGGCTCTTCGTCATCGGCCACGGTGTGTGCGCCGACGTCTCACCCCTCAACCGGTGAAGTAGCGATGGGTTGCCGCCATTTTTAGAGGCGGATCGTCACACGAAAGCGTGACCGTGGCCCTGGCGCCACTCGCGCCGATCGACGTCCTATATAGAACTTCGTCAGTTGCTATTCAAGACCCGCTCGAACGGGCGGCTGTTCAGAGTTCGGCGAGGCGCTTCTCGAGACGCTGCATGTCGGACGGCGGCGCGGTCTCGAAGCGAAGCGCCTCGCCCGTGACAGGGTGGACAAAGCCTAGGACAGCGGCGTGGAGGGCTTGACGCTCAAGGCCCGCATCGGCGATGGCGGTGCGAACGGGGATGGCGGGGCTGCCCGAGCCATAGGTCGCGTCGCCGAGGATGGGCGCGCCCTTGGACGACAGGTGGACGCGGATCTGGTGGGTGCGGCCGGTGTGAAGGGTGCAGGCGACCCGCGCGGCCATGGGGGCGCGGCCAGCTTTTCCAGGCTCCCCGAAGTTCGCCTGGACGACATAGTCGGTGATGGCCTCGCGACCGCCGGCCTTCAGGACCGCCATTTTCTTGCGGTCGCCGGTGGAGCGGCCGATGCGGGTGTGGATGCGGCCGGTCGCGGGCGACGGCGCGCCGCGCGTCAGGGCGATGTAGGTGCGCTCGATGTCGTGCGCAGCGAACAGGGCGGAGAGGCCGGCGTGGGCGCGGTCGGTCTTGGCCGCGACCATGACGCCCGAGGTATCCTTGTCCAGCCGGTGGACGATGCCGGGGCGGGCGACGCCGCCGATGCCCGACAGGCTGTCGCCGCAATGGGCCAGAAGCGCATTGACCAGGGTGCCGTCGGGCGTGCCCGGCGCCGGATGGGCCGCCATACCTGCGGGCTTGTCGATGACGATCAGGTCGGCGTCCTCATAGAGGACGGTCAGGGGAATGACCTGAGCCTGGGGCGTTGCGGGCGCCACGGGGGGCAGGGCGACGGCATAGAGGCCGGGCTGGGCCTTGGCGGAACCGCCGGTCAGGACCGCGCCATCGCGACTGACGGCGCCCTCGGCCAGCAGGGCCTGGAGCCGGGCGCGCGACAGGGTGGGGAAGGCGCCGGCCAGGGCCTTGTCCAGGCGAACGCCGGCCGCGTCGATGCGGGCCTGCAGCACTTCGGCGGGCGCGCCGGTTGCGGGGTCTTCGTCTTCGTCGATCAGATCTTGGGCGGACACGCCGTCTCCCTAGCACGACCGGCCGCTTGCGCGAGGGGCGCGGGTGAGGCGATAGTCAAGCTTGGGAGCGTTGGGGACATCCGATGAAGCGGTTGATGATCGCCGGGGGTGCGTTCGCCGCGGCGGCGCTGCTGAGCAGTTGCACGACCATGAGCAAGGACGAATGCCTCGCCGGCGCCTGGGGCGAGAAGGGCTATGCGGACGGGGCGTCGGGCTATCCAATGACGCGGCTGGACGACCACGCCAAGGCCTGCGCCAAGTTTCAGATCGCACCCAATCCGGCCGCCTATGGCTCGGCGCGTGAGGATGGCTTGCGGACCTACTGCACCTTTCAGCGCGGCTGGGAGGAGGGGCGGGCGGGCAATGCCTATTATGGCGTCTGTCGGCCCGAGGAGGAGCAGGCGTTTCTGCCGGCCTATCGTGACGGCCGACTTCTGCATGAGGTCGAGGACGCGTACGAGACGGCGGAAAGCGCGCTGAACAGCGCCGAGGCCCGGATCGAGAACCGCGAAGACAAGCTGGAGGCCAAGGAGCGTGAACTGCGCGGCGAAGGCCTGACGGACGAAGAGCGGGAGCGTATTCGTGACCGCATCCAAGAGGTCAGAGGCGAAATCCGCGATGCGCGTCGCAATGCCCGAGAGGCCCGCGACGCGCTGGATCAGGCGGAACGGGACGTTCGACGGGTGCGGCGCGAACTGAGCGGCCGCTACCCGGTCTAGACGACGGTCCTAGGCGGCCTTGACGGATGCGCCGCGGAAGGACGGATCGAGGTCGCCCGAGGCGTAGCGCTTCGCCATTTGGGCGGTGGAAAGCGGGCGGATCTTGGAGGCCTGACCCTCGCAGCCGAACTGCTGGTAGCGCTCGATGCACAGCTTCTTCATCGCCTCCTTTGCGGGCTTCAGATAGTAGCGCGGGTCGAACTCGCCCGGCTTCTCCATCAGGGCCTTACGGATGGCGCCGGTGATGGCCATGCGGTTGTCGGTGTCGATGTTGACCTTGCGCACGCCGTGCTTGATGCCGCGCTGGATTTCCTCGACCGGCACGCCCCAGGTCTGGGGCATTTCGCCGCCGTACCGGTTGATGATGTCCTGCAGATCCTGCGGCACCGACGACGAGCCGTGCATCACCAGGTGGGTGTTGGGCAGGCGGCGGTGGATTTCCTCGATCACGTTCATGGCCAAGACTTCGCCGTCCGGCTGACGCGTAAACTTGTAGGCGCCGTGGCTGGTGCCCATGGCGATGGCGAGGGCGTCGACCTTGGTGGCGGCGACGAAGTCGACGGCCTGATCCGGGTCGGTCAGCAGTTGCGAGTGGTCCAGCTTGCCCTCGAAGCCGTGACCGTCCTCGGCCTCGCCCATGCCGGTTTCCAGCGAGCCCAGCACGCCCAGTTCACCCTCGACCGAGACGCCGCAGGCGTGGGCCATTTCGGTGACGCGACGGGTGACGTCGACATTGTATTCGTATGAGGCGGGGGTCTTGGCGTCCTCCCCCAGCGAGCCGTCCATCATCACGCTGGTGAAGCCGTATTGAATGGCGGTGGCGCAGGTGGCGGGGCCGTTGCCGTGGTCCTGATGCATGCAGACCGGGATGTGCGGATAGAGCTCGGCCAGGGCGTCGATCAGCTTGGCCAATACGATGTCGTTGGCGTAGTTGCGGGCGCCGCGCGAGGCCTGGATGATGACGGGGGCGTTGACCTCATGGGCTGCCTCCATGATCGCCAGACCCTGTTCCATGTTGTTGATGTTGTAGGCGGGCAGGCCGTAGTCATTCTCTGCCGCGTGGTCGAGCAGCTGTCGCAGCGTGATGCGCGCCATGGGGTAGTCTCCTGAGCCGAATAGTCTTTTTGGTTGGGCGAGAGATTAGACGCCGGACAGCGCGAAGTCACGCCGTGTTACAACCGTTTCAGCGCCGATTTCAAAGACAGGATGCAGGCGTGATCCGCCTGCATCGCTGAGCCTTCAGGCGCGCAGAGCCTCGACGCCGGGCAGCGGCTTGCCCTCCATCCATTCCAGGAAGGCGCCGCCGGCGGTGGAGACGAAGGTCAGGTCCGCCGCGACGCCGGCATGACCGACGGCCGCGACCGTGTCGCCGCCGCCCGCCACCGCGATCAGGGCGCCCGACTTGGTGCGCTCGGCGACGTGCTTGGCGGCCGCGACCGTGGCGGCGTCGAAGGGCGGCACCTCGAACACGCCCAGCGGGCCGTTCCAGATCAGAGTCTTGGAGCTGTCGATGGCGGCGTTGAGGCGAGCGACGGTGTCGGGACCGGCGTCCAGGATCTTGTCGTCAGTCGCGAGGGCCTCGCCTGTCTTGACGGTGCGGACGTCGGCGCCGGGCTTGACCTCGGTCGCCACGACCACATCGACGGGCAGCAGGATGTCGCAGCCCTTGGCTTCGGCTTCCGCCAGGATTTCGCGCGCGGTGTCGGCCATGTCCTTTTCGGCCAGCGAGCCGCCGATATCGACGCCTTGGGCATAGAGGAAGGTGTTGGCCATGCCGCCGCCGATGGCCAATGTGTCCAGCTTGCCGACCAGATTCTTCAGCAGGTCCAGCTTGGTCGAGACCTTGGAGCCGCCGACGATGCCGACGACCGGCTTTTGCGGATTGCCCAGCGCCGCGTCGAGCGCATCGAGTTCACGACGCATGGATTCGCCGGCATAGGCGGGGATGTGGTGGGCGACGCCTTCGGTCGAGGCGTGGGCGCGGTGGGCGGCCGAGAAGGCGTCGTTGACGTAGAGGTCGCCGAGATCCGCCAGCTTCTGGGCGAAGACCGGATCATTGGCCTCTTCCGCCGCGTGGAAGCGCACATTTTCCAACAGGACCACGCCGCCGGCGTCCAGATCGCGAATGACCTCCACGGCGTCAGGGCCGATGCAGTCGTCGGCGAAGCGGACGGGAGCGCCGAGCAGTTCTTCCAGCGGCTGGACGACGGGTTTCAGGCTCATCGACGGGACGCGCTGACCCTTGGGGCGGTCGAAATGGGCCAGAAGAGCGACCTTGGCGCCCGCGTCGCGCAGGCGCTGGATCGTCGGCAGGGCGACCCGCAGACGGGTGTCGTCCGTGACCTTGCCGCCCTCCATCGGGACGTTGAAGTCCACGCGGACCAGGGCCGTCTTTTCGGCGAGATCCTTGGCGTCGTCGAGAGTGCGGAAGGTCATTGGTCGGCTCCAGCTAGGAGTTGATTGCGCTGAAAAGAACTCTCGAAGTTTCAGCATTGGTCGGACCGACATGCAGAGAACTCGACGCCTGAGGTGCCCACATACGGCTCCCACATCTCATTCGCACGCACGACAGTTGACCCAGACCGACACTCCCAGTGGTGAAACAGGTTGGAGTCAGAATAAGCTTTGACGTTCGTCCCTAGGTGACGCCAGCGCCTGAACTCACAATGTCCAAGCGCTGTGCTGGCGGTCTGCAAGCTAACACCAGCTAGGCGAAAATCCGGATCGCGCCCGAAGGGGGCTAACTGTGGGTTCGTTTGGTAGGTCTCAAGCGCCATACGAAACAAGCCAGCTGGCGTCAGCGATTGCGTAGTAGATCTAACGAACACAACCAAAGCGATGGCGGCCCCGATCAGTGCTATCCAAGCCCAAAAATTGAGGCGCACCGATTCATCGCGATCTAGAGGAACTTCGCCATCTGCAGCGCGGTGTCGCTCATGCGCGTCGCGAAGCCCCATTCGTTATCGTACCAGCTCAGAACGCGGGCCAGTTTGCCGTCGACAACCTGGGTCTGGGGCAGGGCGGCGGTGGAGGAGGCGGCGATGTGGTTCAGGTCGTGCGAGACCAGCGGATCGGTCGTGGTGAACAGCACGCCCTTCATCGGGCCGTCGGCGGCGGCCTGAAGCGCCGCGTTGATCTCTTCGACCGTGACTTCGCGACCGGCGACGACCTTCAGATCGACGACCGAGACGTTCGGGGTCGGGACGCGGATCGACGAGCCGTCCAACTTGCCCTTCAGCTCCGGCAGGACCAGCCCCAGGGCCTTGGCGGCGCCGGTCGAGGTCGGGATCATCGACAGGGCCGCAGCGCGGGCGCGGTACAGGTCCTTGTGCATCGTATCCAGCGTCGGCTGGTCGCCGGTGTAGGAGTGGATGGTGGTCATATAGCCGCGCTCGATGCCGAACAGGTCGTTCAGCACCTTGGCGACGGGGGCCAGGGCGTTGGTGGTGCACGAGCCGTTGGACACGACGATGTCGTCGGCGGTCAGGGTTTCGTGGTTGACCTTGTAGACGATGGTCTTGTCGGCGTTGTCGGCGGGCGCCGAGACCAGGACGCGCTTGGCGCCGGCCTTCAGGTGGGCGCTGGCCTTGTCCTTGGAGGTGAAGATGCCGGTGCATTCGAAGGCGATGTCCACCTTCAGCTCGGCGTGCGGCAGGTTGGCGGGGTCGCGCTCGGCCGTGACCTTGATCTTTCCCGTGCCAACGTCGATCCAATCCTCGCCCGAGGTCACCGTGCCGGGGAAGCGGCCGTGGACCGAATCATAACGGAACAGGTGGGCGTTGGTCTCGACCGGACCCAGATCGTTGATCGCCACCACCTCGATGTCCGTGCGGCCATGCTCGATGATCGAGCGAAGGACGAGACGGCCAATGCGGCCGAAACCATTGATGGCGACGCGAACGGTCATGGAGAGCTCCTGTGATCGGTATGACGAGCATTATATAGGTGCGCGTCTCAATGAAGCGGTCGTGGACGGGTTTCAACCCCGCGCGCGTGACATGATGTGATAGACGGTTACGCTTCGAAAATCGCCCGTGCCAGCTTCGGGTAAGAAACACCTCGAACGCAGTCGTTTTCGACCTGTCACGCAAAATTATTGCGATAGGGGTTGTGCGACTCCAGCGGCTATGGTTTCTTGGCGTCAGAACAGGGAGCCGCCCGTGGCCACGATGACCCGCGACATGATGAAGGGACGCACCACCAAGGCGGTCGCAGCCGTTCGCGCGCCTGTCAGCCTGGAAAGCCCCGTATTTCTCATTACTCTCGTACTTCTCGGCCTGCTTACGCAAGCGGCGTGGATGCACGCGACCTGACCTTAGACACACTCAGGATCGCCTCGCACCACCCCGCCTCCGAAAGGAAGCGGGGTTTTTAGTGCGCGGCGGTTCGAACCGAACCGGACCGATGACGCAAAATTCTACCTCCCAGCCCAGAAAGCCCAATGCGCGCAGCGCGGCGGTGACGGCTGGCCCGAACCGGGCCGCCGCCCGCTCGTATCTGCGCGCCGCCGGCATGCAGGATGCCGACTTCGACAAGCCGATGATCGGCATCGTCAACACCTGGTCGACGGTCACACCGTGCAACATGCACTTGGACCGACTGGCCAAGGATGTGCGGGCCGGCATTGCCGCGGCAGGCGGCTATCCGGTCGATTTCAACACCATCGTCGTCACCGACGGCATCTCGATGGGCACGGCGGGCATGAAGGCCTCGCTGATCAGCCGCGAGGTCGTCGCCGACTCCATCGAGCTGGCCATCGAGGGCCACCAGCTGGACGGCGTGGTCTGCATCGTCGGCTGCGACAAGACGATCCCGGCGGCGGCCATGGCCCTGGCGCGGATGGATATCCCCGGCCTGGTCTATTACGGCGGCACCATCATGCCCGGCGTGATCGGGACTAAGGAGGTCTCGGTCCAGGAAGTGTTCGAGGCCATCGGCGCCCATTCGGCCGGCGCTCTGGACGATGCGGGCCTGAAAGCGGTCGAACAGGCCGTCTGCCCTGGCGCCGGGGCCTGCGGCGGCCAGTTCACGGCCAACACCATGGCCATGGCCCTGTCAGTCATGGGCATCTCGCCCATGGGCGCCAACGACGTGCCGGCCGTCGATCCGAACAAGGCCGCAGAAGGCGAACGCTGCGGTCGGCTGATCGTCGAGCGCGTCTTTTCCGGCGACACGGCCCGCAAATACATCACCCGCGCCAGCCTGAAGAACGCCGCCGTCGCCGTCTCGGCCTCGGGCGGGTCGACCAATGCGGTCATGCACCTGACGGCGATCGCGGCGGAGGCCGGCGTCGAGTTCGGCGTCGAAGACTGCCACCAGGCCTGCGTCGAGGCGCCGGTCATCTGCGATCTGAAGCCGGGCGGCCGCTTCCTGGCCTCGCACCTGTTCGCCGCCGGCGGCACCCGTCTGGTCACCCAGCGGATGGCCGAGGCCGGCAAGATCGTGAACACCCCCACCGTCACCGGCCGCAGCCTGTTCGCCGAAGCCGCCGAGGCCGAGGAGCCCCCGGGCCAGGTGGTGGTGACGACGTTTGACGCCCCTGTGATGGATCGCGGCAGCTTCGCCGTCATCTATGGCGATGTCGCCCCGGAAGGCGCGGTCATCAAGCTGACGGGCCACAAGGTCGACACGTTCGAAGGCCCGGCCTGCGTCTTCGACTCGGAAGAGGACGCCTTCCACGCCGTTCAGGATGGATCGGTCGGCGAAGGCGACGTGATCATCATCCGCTACGAAGGGCCCAAGGGCGGTCCGGGCATGCGCGAGATGCTGCAGGTCACCGCCGCCCTGAAGGGGCGCAAGATCGACAACGTCGCCCTGCTGACCGACGGCCGGTTCTCGGGCGCCAGTTACGGCTTCGTCGCCGGACACGTCTCGCCGGAAGCCGCCGTCGGCGGCCCGATCGCCCTCATTCGCGATGGTGACCGTATCACCATCGACGTCACCAACCGCCGCATCGACGTCAATGTCGATCTGGCGACGCGCCGGGCGGGCTTTACGCCCCACGTAGTCCGCCCGGCGCGAGGTGTCTTCGCCAAATACCGCGCCTCGGTCGCCTCGGCCGCCCAAGGCGCTGTCACCATCCCCAACCCGCCGCCGGCCCAAGTCCCGGCAAGCCACAAAATCAACGCTGCTCAGGACGCCTGACCCATGGCCATCACCATCTACACCAACGAAGACATCAAGCCGGGCGCCATCGCCGGCCAGCGCATCGCCATCATCGGCTACGGCTCGCAGGGTCGCGCCCATGCGCAGAACCTGAAGGACAGCGGCCATGACGTGGTCGCCGGCGTCCGTCACGGCGGCACGGGCTGGAAACACGCCACCGCCGACGGCGTGTCGACCGCCGAGCCGGCCGAGGCCGTCAAGGGCGCCGACATCATCGCCATCCTGACCCCCGACATGGTTCAGGGCGACGTCTATCGCGACATCATCGAGCCGAACGCCAAGGAGGGCTCGGCCCTGCTGTTCGCCCACGGCTTTTCGATCATCTACGAGCGCATCACGCCGCGCGAGGACATGGACGTGATCCTGGTCGCGCCGAAGGGACCGGGCGATCTGGTCCGTCGCGAGTTCCAGCGCGGCCGCGGCGTGCCCTCGCTGTTCGCCATCGAGAAGGACGTCACCGGCAAGGCGCGCGACCGGGCCATGGGCTACGCCAAGGGCAATGGCGGCGCGACCGGCGGCCTGCTGGAAACCACCTTCCGCGAAGAGACCGAGACCGATCTGTTCGGCGAACAGGCGGTCCTGTGCGGCGGCGCCAAGGAGCTGGTCATCCAGGGCTTCAACACCCTGGTCGAGGCCGGCTACCAGCCCGAGATCGCCTATTTCGAATGCCTGCACGAGCTGAAGCTGATCGTGGACCTGTTCTACGAAGGCGGCATCTCCAAGATGCACCACTTCATCTCGGAAACCGCCAAGTACGGCGCGGTCGCCAGCGGCCCGCGCGTCGTGACCGAAGAAACCAAGGCCCGCATGAAGACCATTCTGGACGAGATCCAGGACGGCACCTTCGCGCGCAACTGGATCGCCGAGAACGAGGCTGGCAAGCCGCAGTACGAGGCTTGGCTGAAGGCGGACCGCGAGAGCCAGATCGAACAAGTCGGCGCTCGTTTGCGCGAACGCATGGCCTGGCTGAACACGCCCAAGGCTGAAGCGGCCTGATCGCCGCCTGAACGACCGGATGACCCTGATGACCGCCGCCGCTTTCAAACCCTCAGCCGAGACCGCACCCCAATCGGGTGCGCGTCTGCTGGTCTCCACCCTGGAGCGGCTGGGGGTGGAGGTGGTGTTCGGCTATCCGGGCGGCGCCATCATGCCGGTCTATGACGCCCTGGCCGGCTCTAAGCTAAAGCACATCCTGGTCCGCCACGAGCAGGGCGCGGCCTTCTCGGCCGACGCCTATGCCAGGAAGAGTGGCAAGGTCGGCGTCTGCATGGCGACGTCAGGCCCCGGCGCCACCAATCTGGTCACCGGCATCGCCAATGCGATGATGGATTCGGTGCCGATCGTCTGCATCACCGGCAATGTCGCCCAAGGCCTGATGGGCACTGACGCCTTTCAGGAGATCGATATCCTGGGTGTCACCCTGCCGATCGTGAAACATTCGATCCTGGTCCGCTCGGCCGCCGAGGTTCCCGCAGCGATCGAGGAAGCCTTCCATATCGCTCGCTCGGGCCGCCCCGGTCCGGTTCTGGTCGATCTGCCCAAGGATGTGCAGTTCGAGACGACCGGCGAGGACTACGGTTTCTCCATTCCCAACGAGACGCCGCGCGTCGATCACGACGCCATCGCCGCCGCCGAGGCCGCGATCCGGGCAGCGAAGAAGCCGTTGGTCTATATCGGCGGCGGAGTGAAGATCGGCGGTGCGACAGGAGCCCTGCGCGCCTTCGTCGCCGCGACCGGCATCCCCCAGGTCTCGACCCTGAACGCCCTGGGCACCATCCCGACCGATGCGCCGGGCATGCTGGGCATGCTGGGCATGCACGGCACGCGCGCCGCCAACCACGCGGTGCAGGACAGCGATCTGCTGATCGTCGTCGGCGCCCGGTTCGACGACCGCGCGACGGGCAAGCTGGCTGAATTCGCGCCCAACGCCCGCATCGTTCATTTCGACATCGACGCCTCGGAAGTCGGCAAACTGCGCAGCGCCAATGTCGCCGTCGTCGGCGAGCTGCGCGAAGGCATTGAGGCGCTGACGGCGCGGATGCGGTCGGGCGCCGCACTGGACATTCAGGCCTGGGCCGACGACTGCGCCGATGCGGCCAAAGCTGGCGCTCACCGCTATGACGCGCCCGGCGAGGGGGTCTATGCGCCCGCCCTGCTGAAGGAAATCTCGGAAGCGGCGGGCGATGATTTCGTCGCCGCCTGCGACGTGGGCCAGCATCAGATGTGGGCGGCCATGCACTGCCGCTTCGCCAAGCCGGAAGCTCACATCACCTCGGGCGGTCTGGGCGCGATGGGCTTTGGCCTGCCCGCCGGCATCGGGGCCAAGCTGGCCGATCCGTCCGCGACGGTTGTCACCATCGCCGGCGACGGCGGCTTCATGATGAATATCCAGGAGCTGGCGACGCTGAAGCGTTACGGCATCCCGTTGAAAATCGTGCTGATCGACAATTCCTCGCTGGGCCTGGTGCGCCAGTGGCAGGAGCTGTTCTTCGCCGAGAACTATTCCGAGATCGACCTGTCCGACAACCCGGACTTCGTGAAGGTCGCCGAAGCTTTCGGCATCGAGGCCTTCCGCATCGATCGCCGCGATCAGGTGTCCGACGGCATCCAGCGCCTGCTGGCCGCCGACGGTCCCTGCCTGGCCCATGTGGTCATCGACCCCCGAGACAACGTCTGGCCGCTGGTTCCGCCGGGCAAGAGCAATGCTGAAATGATGGAGGGCTCCTGAGATGAGCAACACGATCCACATCCAGATCGACCGTGCGGACGGTTCGCTTCAGCGTCTCATCGGGCTGGTGGAGCGCCGGGGCTTCCACATCGACGGCATGGCCCTGGCTGACGAGGGCGCCTTCCGCCGGATCGCCTTGACCGTACGCGGCCGCGACGCGGGCCGCTGCATGGACAATCTGGGTCGCCAGATCGACCGGCTGTTCGGCGTGCGCCGCATCAGCAACGACATTATCCAATCCGAGGCCGCGTAATGATTACCCCCGAAAACGTACGCGTATCGGGCGTACCCCGCACCGAGGAGATCGCCGCCGATCCCAACCGCGTCATCGTCTTCGACACGACGATGCGGGACGGCGAACAGGCCCCGGGCTTCTCCATGAGCGCCCAGGCGAAGGTGAAGATGGCCCAGGTTCTGCGGGACCTGGGCGTCGACGTCATCGAGGCCGGCTTCGCCGCCGCCTCGCCCGGCGACGAGGACTGCATCCGTCGCGTGGCGGGCGAGGTCGAGGGACCGGTTTTTTGCTCCCTGTCGCGCGCCAACGAGAAGGATATCGACGCCACCTTCCGCGCCCTGGCGCCGGCGCCGAAGTCGCACCGTCGGTGCCACACCTTCATCGGCACCAGCCCGATCCACCGCTCGGCCAAGCTGAAGATGTCCACCAATGAGGTGCTGTCGACGGCCGTGCGGTCGGTGGAATACGCCCGCAGCCTGTTCGACGACGTGGAGTTCTCGGCCGAGGACGCCTTCCGCACCGAGCCGGAGTTTCTGGCCGATGTGCTGGAAGCCGCGGCCGACGCGGGCGCCCGGACCCTGAACGTGCCCGACACCGTCGGCTATGCGACGCCGGAAGAGGTGTGCGAACGTTTCGCCGCTCTGGCCGCGCGCATCAAAAAACGCCATCCGCACGTGATCTTCTCGGCCCACTGCCACGACGACCTGGGCATGGCGGTCGCCAACTCTTTGGCCGCCATTCAGGGCGGGGCGCGTCAGATCGAGGGCGCGATCAACGGCATCGGCGAACGGGCCGGCAATGCCTCGATCGAAGAGGTCATCATGGCGCTGAAGGTCCGCGAGGACCGTTACGGCGTCACGACCGGCGCCGACAGCCATCACCTGGTGCGCGCCTCCAAGATCCTGTGCGAGATCACCGAGACGGTGATCGCCCGCAACAAGTCAGTGGTGGGCATCAACGCCTTCGCCCACGAGGCGGGCATCCATCAGCACGGTATGTTGGCCGACAGCCGCACCTACGAAATCATGCGGCCCCAGGATGTGGGCTTCGAGGGCAGTTGGTTCGTGCTGGGCAAGCATTCGGGCCGTCACGCCATCGCCAAGCGCGCCGAGACCATCGGCCGTCCGATAGAGGGCGAGCGTCTGGCGGCGGTGGTCGCCGGCTTCAAGTCGCGCGCGGATCAGATCGGCGAGATCAACGACGCCGAACTGATCGCCATCATCGATCGGGTCGATGGCGTGTCCGAGGTTGTGGCCCAATATGCCTGATCCCAAGACCCTGTTCGACAAGGCGTGGGACGCCCATGTCGTGCGGCCGGAAACGGCCGATACGCCGGGGGTGCTGTATATCGACCTGCATCTGGTCCACGAAGTCACCAGCCCCCAGGCCTTCAGCGAGATCGAGGCGCGCGGGCTGAAGGTGCGCCGTCCCGACCGAACCTATGCGACCCTAGACCATTCGACGCCGACCCTGCCGGCGGGGCTGAACGGGCTGAAACCCTATGTCACGGCCCAAGCCGAGGCTCAGGTCCATACGCTGGAGCGTAACTGCGCCGCCCACGGCGTGCCGCTGGCGGGGTGGGATTCGGACGATCGCGGCGTCGTCCATGTCATGGGGCCGGAACTGGGCCTGACACAGCCGGGCATGACGGTGGTCTGCGGCGACAGCCACACGGCGACGCACGGCGCATTCGGCGCCCTTGCCTTCGGCATCGGCACGTCCGAGGTCGGCCATGTGCTGGCGACCCAATGCCTGTTGCAGCGCAAGGCCAAGGCCATGCGGGTGACGGTGGACGGGAAGTTGCAGCCCGGCGTCTCGGGCAAGGATGTCGCCCTGGCCGTCATCGCCGCCATCGGTTTCGGCGGCGGCACCGGCTATGTTATCGAATATGCCGGCGAGGCGGTGCGGTCGCTGGACATGGAAGGGCGGATGACCCTGTGCAACATGTCCATAGAAGCCGGGGCGCGGGCCGGCATGATCGCCCCAGACCAGACGACCATTGATTGGCTGCGCGGTCGCAAGCACGTGCCCGCTGACTATGAGGCGGCAGCGGCCGAATGGCTGAAACTGGCGACGGATGCAGGCGCGGTCTTCGACAAGGAAGTGACCATCGACGGCGCCGCCATACGACCGATGGCGACCTGGGGCACGACGCCGGATGCGGGCGCGCCCATCGGCTCGCCCGTGCCGCAACCGCAGTCGGACTCAGACCGCAAGGCCATCGCCTATATGGGATTCACGGCCGGGGAGGCGACGACGAGCCAGCCGGTGGATGTGGTCTTCATCGGCTCCTGCACCAACGGGCGCCTGCCCGATCTGCGCGCCGCCGCCGAGGTGCTGCGCGGCAGGAAGGTCAAGCCGGGCCTGCGAATGCTGGTGGTGCCGGGGTCCGAGGCCGTGCGTCGCGACGCCGAGGCTGAAGGCCTGGATCAGGTCTTCATCGCCGCCGGGGCCGAATGGCGCATTCCCGGCTGTTCGATGTGCATCGCCATGAACGGCGATTTCGTCGCGCCGGGCCAACTGGCCGTATCCACATCGAACCGCAATTTCGAAGGCCGCCAAGGCAAGGACGCCCGCACCATCCTGGCCAGTCCAGCGACGGCGGCGGCGACGGCGGTTGCCGGGGTGCTGACCGATCCGCGCGTCTTTCTGAAGGAGGTCGAACATGTCTGAACCCTTCCAGGTGCTGACCTCCAAGACCGTGACCCTGAGTCAGGCCAATATCGACACCGACCAGATCATTCCGGCGCGCTTTCTGACCACGACCACGCGCGAAGGGCTGGGCAAGGCCGCCTTTTATGACTGGCGTTACGAAGACGACGGCTCGGAAAAACCCGAGGCCATTCTGAATCGCATCGATCCGGCCGAGCATCGCATCCTTCTGGCGGGCCGGAACTTTGCCTGCGGTTCGTCGCGCGAACATGCGCCCTGGGCTCTGCTGGACTATGGGTTCCGGGCGGTGATTTCGACCGAAATTGCTGACATTTTTACATCGAATGCGCTGAAAAACGGACTGCTGCCCATCGTCGTCAGTCAGGCGGTTTGGGACGATCTGGCGTCGCAGCCAGACCAGCCGGTCACGATCGACCTCCAGGCCAATCAGATCCAGCGCGGCAATGCCGAACCCGTGCCGTTCGGGGTCGAATCCTTCGCCCGCCAATGCCTGCTCGACGGGGTGGACACCCTGGGCTGGCTGCAATCAAACATGCCTGAAATCGAAGCCTACGAGCGATCGAAAGAGACCGTTAGATGAGCACCGCCGCCACCAAGACCTACAACATCGTCCTGTTGCCCGGCGATGGCGTCGGGCCGGAGGTCACACGGGCCGCGCGCGACGTCCTGCGGGTCATCGGCGACTTCTATGGTCATCATTTCGAGTTCGCCGAACACCTGATCGGCGGCGCGGCCATCGACGAGACCGGCGAGCCCTTGCCCGAGGTCACGCGCGCTGCGTGCGTCGCTTCTGACGCGGTGCTGTTGGGCGCTGTGGGCGGGCCGAAATGGGATGGCGGCAAGGCGCGTCCGGAGCAGGGACTGTTGGCGATCCGCAAGGCGATGGGCCTGTTCGCCAATCTGCGGCCGTTGCAGGTGTCGCCGGTGCTGGCGCACCGCTCGCCGCTGAAGAAGGAGATCGTCGAGGGCGTCGATCTGATCGTCTTCCGCGAACTGACCGGCGGCGTTTATTTCGGCGAGAAGACCCGCACCGCCGACCGCGCCACCGACCTGTGCGAATACACCGTGCCGGAGATCGAGCGGGTGACCCGCGCCGCCTTCCAGACCGCCCAACAGCGTCGCGGCAAGGTGACCTCGGTCGACAAGGCCAATGTGATGGAGACCAGCCGTCTGTGGCGCGAGGTGGTGACCCGTATCCATGCCGAGGAGTTCCCAGACATCACCCTGGAGCACGCCCTGGTAGACTCCATGGCCATGCATCTGATCCGCAAGCCGCGCGAATACGACGTCATCCTGACCGAAAACATGTTCGGTGACATCCTGTCGGACGAGATCTCTGTGCTGGGCGGCTCCATCGGCCTGTTGCCGTCGGCATCGCTGGGCGCGGGCGGGCCGGGTCTGTTCGAGCCGATCCACGGCTCGGCGCCGGACATCGCCGGTCAGGATCTGGCCAATCCGGTCGGGACCATCCTGTCGGCGGCCCTGCTGCTGCGTCACAGCCTGAAACTGGAGGACGAGGCGGATTCCATCGAGGCCGCCGTCGCGGCCGTTCTGGCGGCCGGCGCCGTGACGGCCGACCTGGGCGGCGCGCTGGGCACGCGTGCGGCGACCGAGGCCGTCATCGACGCCATCCGCGCCATCCATTGGGCGGCGGCGCACCGGGTGCAAATGCACTGGGCCTGACGGCTTAAACTGAAGCTGAAAATCCTGCCGCTCAGCTTGGCTTTGTCGGCATAAAGAATCTGATATCGGGCCGCAGGATCGCAAGATCGTGCGGCCCTGCTCTTTTTGTCCATGACCGTTGCAATAAAGTTGCGCCGTTCACGGTGTAGCCTCTTGCGCCTATCGCAAATGCGGTAAAATCTTCGCAACTGCGAGATTGCATAGGGGGTACTAGCTCATGTCGCAGACCACGAAACGACTTACGGGAGCGGCTGCGCTCCTTCTTCCTACACTCTGTCTGATGGCCGCTGGCGCAGCCAATGCGCAGGACGCGGCGCCCGCCTTGCTTGGCCACCAAGCCGCGCTTGAGCTGGACAGCGCTGGCGCCTCATGGCTCGGCACCTCGACCGCCCTGGTTCTGCTGATGACCCTCCCCGGTCTGGCGCTGTTCTACGGCGGCATGGTGCGCAAGAAGAACGTCATCGCCACCATCACCCAGTCCGTCGGCGTCTTCGCCGTGGTGTCCCTCGTATGGTTCATCGCCGGTTACAGCCTGGCCTTCGGCAAGAACGAGAGCGCCGGCCTTCAGCCCTTCATAGGCAGCCTGGACATGCTGTTCCTGAACGGCGTGTCGCTGAAGACAGCCAACGCCCTGCTGCCGGGCATTCCCGAGTTCCTGTTCATCTCCTTCCAGATGACCTTCGCCATCATCACCCCGGCGCTGATCACCGGCGCCTTCGCCGAGCGGTTCAAATATTCGGCGCTGTTGCTGTTCACCGCCCTATGGTCGCTGCTGGTCTATGCGCCGATCTGCCACTGGGTCTGGGGCGGCGGTTTCCTCGGTTCGGCGGGCGTGCTGGACTTCGCGGGCGGCGCCGTCGTTCACGTCAACTCGGGCGTCGCAGGCCTGGTCTGCGCCATCTTCCTGGGTCGCCGTAAGGGTTATGGCACAGAGGTCATTACCGCCCACAACCCTGTCCTGACCATGATCGGCGCCTCGCTACTGCTGGTCGGCTGGATCGGCTTCAACGCCGGCTCGGCGGGCGCCGCCAACGATCTGATGGGCGTGGCGCTGCTGAACACCATCCTTGCCGCCGCCGCCGCCGCCCTGACCTGGAAAATCGTCGAATATATCGAGAAGAAGAAGGTCTCGCTGATCGGCATGCTATCGGGCGTCGTCGTGGGTCTGGTCGCCATCACCCCGGCGGCCGGCTTCGTCGATCCCAAGGGCGCAGTCATCATCGGCCTGATCGCCGGTCCGGCCTGCTACGCCTCGTCGGTGTGGATCAAGAAGCTGCTGCGCTACGACGACAGCCTGGACGCCTTCGGCATCCACGGCGCGGGCGGCCTGATCGGCGCCCTGTTGACCGGCGTGTTCGCCACGACCGCGATCAACAGCCTGTCGGAAGGCGCCAACGTCGGCGCCCAGGCCCTGGGCCTGCTGTGGACCATCGTCTACAGCGCCGTCGGCACCCTGATCATCCTGTTCATCTGCAAGTTCACCACGGGACTGCGCGTGAGTGAGGCGGAAGAGGCCGCCGGTCTGGACACCTCGCTGCATGGCGAGGCGCTGGAACACTGAGCTGAGACCGGGCGCGGCTCCCAGACCCGTGCCCGGCCTCGACCTCAAATAACGACAACAAGGGGATAGACTATGAAAAAGACCATCATCCGCGCGGCCGCCGCCGCCACGTTCGCCGCAGGACTGATCGGCCTCGCCGCGCCGGCCTCGGCCCAGAGCACCGTCGATGTCGCCTGGAACGTGGGCGCCGTCAGCGACTATGTGTTCCGCGGCTTCAGCCAGACCAGTGAAGACCCCGCCATTCAGGGCGGCGTCGATCTGACCTCGGGCAGTTTCTACGCCGGGGCCTGGGCCTCGAACGTCGATTTCGGCGACGACACCGATGCGGAAGTCGATGTGTACGGCGGCTATCGCACCGAGGCGGGCGGTTTCGCGCTCGATTTCGGCGCGATCGGCTATCTGTATGTCGGGGAGCCGGACGGCGCAGACTATAACTACGCCGAGTTCAAGGCTGCGGCCTCGCGCGCGGTCGGTCCCGCCACCTTTGGCGCGGCCGTCTATTACTCGCCCGACTTCTTCGGTACGGACAAGGAAGCAACCTATGCCGAGGTCAACGCCGCCTTCTCGCCGACGCCCAAATGGACGGTGTCGGGCGCGCTCGGCAAGCAATGGCTCGACGTCAGCGACGACTACACCACCTGGAACGTCGGCGTCGGCTATGCCCTGACCGACAAGGTGGGCGTCGATGTCCGCTATCACGACACCGATGTGGACGGCGTGCCCGGCGCCGAAGACCGCATCGTCGGCGCGGTGAAGCTCACCTTCTGAGCCACGTCAGTTTGAAATGAGAACGGCCCCGGAGAGCAATCTCCGGGGCTGTTTTCGTATCAGCGGGCGTAGCGGTCGTGGACGGGGTCGTAGCTGTCCCAGACCTTGCCGTCGGCGAGCGACCGCAGCAGCTTCAGATATTCCGCGTGGGTCCAGGCTAGGGGCGTGGCCGAATCCGTATTCTGACCCACGGCGTAATCCTTGGCCGTCGGGTTTCCGACGCCGTCCCAAACCTGTTCCGCCAGCATCAGTCCGCCGTTGGCGAACCGCTCCATGCCGCGCACATAGGTCTGGCGGATGGCGGCGATGTCGGCGGCCGAGGGGGCGCCGTTCACGCTGACGCGAGCCAGCTCATAGTGACCGCGTTCACCCGTGAAGAAGGGCCAGACCCGACCGCGCTGGCCAGGGCTCATTTCCCCGCCGACGCCATAGTTGGCGCCCGTCAGATGATCCTCGCCATAGCCGTCGACGCCATAACGGCGCCAGCCCGGCGTCTTGTCGCTCTCGGGACCGAAGTCGTAGCGAACGCGATAGAGCGGCTCCAGCGACTGATCGTCATAGACAGGCAGGGTTGCCAGGATGTGCGGATCGTCGGCCTTGCGCACCCCATAGCGCACCAGTTCCAGGAAGCCGCCGTCCACGACACGGTCTTCCGCCGGCGCGATCTGGCCATTGGCGGCGCCGATCGGGGCCTTGTCGTTCGGGTTCTCGTTTTGCGTGATGCGGATGAAGTAGCGACCGTCGCCGAAGTCGCCGTTGGTGGTGAACATCCGCTCTTCGATCTTGGACGCATAGCCGTCGGCCGCGATCTGGTAGCGCGTCGCGCCGGCGGCGTCGCCCGAGGCGCGCGCCATTTCGGCCGCCACTGTCAGGCCCGCGACCACGGCGGCGGTCGAGGACGGCGAATAGCCCTGCTGTTCTTCCCAGCGTTCCTGCTGGGTGAAGGGCGGCTTGATCTCCGCGTCGTTCCACATCAGCCCGATCTTGCCGCCGTCGACCAGGAAGTCGGCCGCCGGCTTCAGCATGGACCGATAGTGTTCGGTCATCTGGGCGTCGGACAGCCAGCCCATCTTCCACAGACGATAGCCCAGCATGATCGGCATGGCGGTCTGGTCCAACTGGACCGCGACCCACTCCAGTTCGCCATCGACGTGCGTCTTCTGCAGGAACCAGCCGCCGACGCCGGTGTTGCCCGGCGTGTTCGGGCCGACCTGGACCTGGGGCAGATAGTTAAAGGCCGCCAGCGGCGTTTCCTTGTCGCCCAGCGCCGCCAGAGCCATCGCCACCTGATAGAAGTCGCGCGGCCAGACGGCCTTATAGCCGGTCGAGGACTTCGACGCGTCCACCGTATCGCCCCATGGGTTCGACAGTGATGCGATCAGCGCGCCGGCATGGGTGCGATCCTCCTGCACCTTCAGCATCAGAGCCGAGGCGTAAGCCAGCTTGCCGCCGTCGGTCGCCTGTTCTGCGATGCGCGGAAGTTCGGTCAGCCAGGCGACATAATCCTCCCAACCCACGCGCTCGCCCTCGCCGTTGAAGCGGGCCAGCACCTCGTCCAGGCCGGTCGAGAACGAACCGTCCGCAGCGGCGCGCGCCTCAGCTTCGCTGGCGCCGAAGCCGATGACGAAGTCGCGCGTGATCCGGCTGCTTTGGCGCAGGCGCGGCAGAGCCCCGGTCATCATCGTATTGCCGGCCTGATCGCCGGTTGAGGCGTAGGTCCAGTCCAGCTTGTCGTCCTTCAGATCGGTCAGGCCGTCGGACGTACCAACGAAGCCGATGCTGACCTTTTCGAAGGCTTCGCTGGGCTTCAGGAACAGGTGGGTGTCGCCCTCCCAGGCATGGAAACCGTCGCGCGTCACCGCGCCCCGATCGTCGACGCCGGTATTCGCGATGTGCGGCTCCAGCACCAGATAGGGCGTCACATCGCCTTTCAGCGCCGTGATGGTGACGCGCAACACCAGGGCGTTGCGGTCGGGATCGCTGAAGATCTGCTTTTCGATCTCAAAGCGGCCGTTCTTGTCCTGCGTCGTGACGCGATAAGCCGGCGAGAGCGGACGTCCCTGGGCGTCGACGTGCAGATATTCGGTGCGGCTTGTGGTGTCGTCGCCTTCGACGACCAGACCGTCCTGGGTCACGCCGGCGAAGCGCAGGGCCTTGATCTGGGCCTCATGGATCAGGCCGTACATGGTCTCGGTCAGGACGCCATCGGCGATGGAATACCAGACCTTGGACACCGCGCCGGTCGGACCGCCGTCGCGATACTGGCCGTCGACATAAGCCTCGTATGAGGCGCCGGCGCCGGTCTTGGCCGCGCTGGACCAGACGGGCGGGGCGCCGGGCGCGCCGGGGGCGACGCCCGATTGAGCGCTTGCGGCGGAAGCGAGGGTCAGGCCGGCGGCGCCGGCGAGGCAGAAGGTACGGAAGTGACGCATTGTGGTCCTCACGGGTTGCGCGTGGGGGCGGGGGAAAGAAGGAAGGTCAAAGGCACGTCCAGCCGCTGGTTCCAGGACGCTTCATTATGCTGGGCGCCGGGGAAGACCAGGCTGCGGAAATCGCCGGGGCCGTAGCCGCGACGGCGGAAAGTCTGGTCCACCTGGGTCTGGAAGACGGCGTAGAACTGATCCAGCGTCTCGTCGCCCCGGTCGAAATAGAAGCGGTGGTCGCCCGGCGCGGGCAGGCCGCGTTCGATCACGCCGGTCCAGGCCGCGACCAGGCGTTCGCGCCAGGCGTCCAGCGCCGCGCCGGGCTCAAGCCCTTCGACCTTCAGCGGCCAATGGGTGGACAGACAGGCGGCGGCGGAAAAGACCTGCGGCTGTTTCATCACCGCATACATCGAGATGAGGCCGCCCATGCTGGAGCCGGCGATCATCGTGTCCTGCGGGCCAGTCAGGGTGCGGTAGGCGCCGTCGATGAAGGGCTTCAACTCCTCGACCAGGAACCGCAGATAGCCGTCGGACAAGGACGGGCCGCCGTAAATGGCCTGGACCTCGTCGCGCATGTCGGCGGGCAGGGCGGCGATCAGGTCGGCGGGGACATATTCCCTCAGCCGCAGGTCGGTGTTCCAGATCCCCACCACGATCGGCGTCCGCACCTGACCGCCTTCGATCAGCCGCGTCAGATGCTCGTCCACGCCCCATTCGCCGAAGTTGGCCGTAGCCGGATCGAACAGGTTCTGGCCGTCGTGCATGTAGAGAACAGGCCAGGCGGCGTCGGACGCTTCGTATCCGGGCGGCAGCCAGACCGAGACGTCGCGCGCCTTCACATGGGCCGACGCGACCGCCTCATGCAGCACCAACCGCCCGCCCGCGAGGGCGCCCTCGGCGCGCGCCGCGCCGGCGAAGGGCAGGGCGGCCATGAGGGCCAGAAGACCCCGACGGTTCATCCGCGATGCTCCTTGACCATCAGCGCGCTGGCGGCGGCCAGGACGAAGGAGACGGCGCCCAGCACCAGGGCCCAGATCGCCTGACCATCGAACAGGGTTTTCAGGATCAGGCCCAGAACCGTGGCGGCCAGCAGTTGGGGCACGACGATGAAGATGTTGAAGACGCCCATATAGACGCCCATTTTTCGGTCCGGCACCGCCGCCGACAGGATGGCGTAGGGCATGGAGACGATCGACGCCCAGGCGAAACCGACGCCGATCATCGGCAGCCACAACAGGCCCGGCTCGCGGATGGCGAAGACGCCGAACAGGCCGGCGGCGCCAAGCATCAGCATCATGGCGTGGGTCGCCTTGCGTCCGATCCGTTTGGCGATGACCGGCAGGGTGAAGGCCGCCAGGGCAGCCACGCCGTTATAGACCCCGAACAGAACCCCCACCCAGTCCGCGCCCGTGGCGTAGGCGGCCGAGGTGGTGTCGGTCGCGCCGTAATGGACGCGGGTCACGGCCGCGGTAGTGTAGATCCACATGGCGAACAGGGCGAACCAGCTGAAGAACTGAACAACGGCCAGGCCGCGCATCGTCTCTGGCATGCGGAAGATGTCGTTCAGGATTTCGGTCGCGGCGTTGGTGATGCGGCGACGCTGCATCATGCCGACGGCGATCTGGAGCAGGCCGAACCCGGCGAAGAAGCCGGCCAGGATCAGCAGCTCCTTCTCCAGATCGAGCGCGCCGATCAGCACAAAACCCAGTCCGCCGAGCACGGCGCACACCAGGCCCGATGTCATCCAGCCCTGGACGCTGCGGGCCGGCGCTTCGGCCTCGACGGGCGCGGTCGGCGCGTCGTCTCGTGCGCGTTCGAAGGCTGCGATCTGTTCGGGGCTGTATTCCTTGGTGGACAGCACCGTCCACAGCACGGCAGAGAAAAGGCCGGCGGCGCCGACGTAGAAGGCGATCTTGACCGACAGGGGCACTACACCCGCCTCGGCGGTCGAGGCGATATTGAAGACGTTGGACAAAAGCCACGGCAGGACCGAGGCAAAAACCGCGCCGGCGCCGATGAAGAAGCTCTGCATGGCATAGCCGGCGGTGCGCTGCTCCTCCGGCAGGTTGTCGCCGACGAAAGCGCGGAACGGCTCCATGGTGATGTTGATCGAGGCGTCCATGATCCACAGCATGGCCGCGGCGAACCACAGGCTGGGGCTGTTGGGCATGGCGATCAGGGCCAGGGTGGTGGCGATGGCCCCAACCAGGAAATAGGGGCGCCGCCGGCCGAACCGGGTCCAGGTCTTGTCGCTGAAATGGCCGATGATCGGTTGGACCAGCAGACCGGTCAGCGGCGCGGCGATCCACAGGATCGCCAGGCTGTCGACCTCGGCCCCCAGCGTCTGGAAGATCCGGCTGGTGTTGGCGTTCTGCAGGCCAAAGCCGATCTGGATGCCGAAGAAGCCGACGCACATGTTCCAGATCGCCAGGCCGGACAGGCGCGGGCGGTGCGAGAGCAGGGTCATCCGCGTCGCGCCCGGCCGACCGGCACGAACCGGATCGCCTGACCGCCGCCGGGCGCCAGCGCCAGGGTCAGGGTGTCAGACGACGTCACCTCGCGCTGCTCGATGACGATGTCCTCGCGCTGGCCGCGATAGTCGGCGTCCGGCCCGTCGCGATAGATTTCGGCCCGATATCGACGGCCGGCGTCCAGGAAGTCGAGCGGGGCATTCAACACGCGCGGATGCTCGTCGGTGACGGCGCCCAAGGCCCAGACATCCGTGCCGCGCTGCTTGCGAGCCGTGACGACATAGTCGCCCATGGCGGCGTCCAGCGTGCGGCTCTCGCTCCAATCGACAGGCACATCCTTGATGAACTGGAACGGGCCAGGATTGGCCTCGTAGTTGACCAGCAGGTCCGCCGCCATCTGGATCGGGCTGTAGATCACGACATAAAGCGCCAGCTGCTTGGCCCAGGTCGTCTGCACGCCGCCGGGGCTGCGCGTCTCCATGCCGAAGATGCCGGGCGTATAGTCCATCGGCCCGGCCAGCAGGCGGGTGAAGACCAGGTTCGGCTCATGCTCGGGCGGATTGCCGGGATTGCCCCAGGCCGAATATTCCATGCCGCGCTGGCCCTCGCGGCTGATGATGTTCGGATAGGTGCGGCGAAGGCCGGTGTCCTTGAACGGCTCGTGAGCGTTGACGGCGACCTTGTGGCGATAGCCGGCCTCGACCACGCGCATATGGTGCTGCGCCATCGCCTGGCTCTCATGCCAGGCCATGACCATCTGTCCGTCCGGCCCGGCGACGCGGGCGCCTTGCGCGTCGGCGACATAGCCGGTCTTCACCGAATGGACGCCGAGGCGTTCATACAGGGCCATGGCCGGTTCGAGCTGCTGCTCATAGTGGAAGGCGTTGCCGCCGGTTTCGTGGTGGCCGATCAGTTGCACGCCCTTGGAGCGCGCGTGGGCGCAGACCGCTTCGATGTCAAAATCGGGATAGGCCTCGGTGAAGCTGAAGTCCGCGCCGTTGGCGAACCACTGGCCGTCCCAGCCCTTGTTCCAGCCTTCGACCAGTACCCCGCCCAGCCCGTGCTTGGCGGCGAAGTCGATGTGTTTGATCGCATTCTCGGTGGTCGCGCCGTGCTTGGGCCCGGAGTTCCAGGTCTTCAGGTCCAGGTGCATCTCCCACCAAACGCCGACGTATTTCATCGGCTTGAACCAGCTGACGTCGCCCAGCTTGTTGGGCTCGTTCAGATTCAGGATCAGGCTGGAATCCAGAAGGCCGGAGGCGCTGTCGGAGATTTGCAGGGTTCGCCAGGGCGTGTTGAACGGCGCGTCGCGCACTACCGCCGCATTGGTCAGGCCCGGCGTCAACTGAGCGCGGAACTTCGTTTCCTCCGACCGGCGCAGGTTCATCCCTGCGTAGTCGAGGCAGGCGGCCTCGTGGATCGAGACGTGCAGCCCTGACTGGCCCTTGACCGTCATCGGCGTCTGGGCGCTGCCGACCGCGTCGATGGGCGTGCGGCTGTAGAGATATTCCTCGCGGTTCCATTCCCAGGCCGGGCACCACAGGGCCTCGCCGTTTTCGGCCAGGTTGAACTCGGTGATTTCCGAACCGATGCGGACGGTGGTCAGGCCGGCCTGCTGCGGGAACTCATAGCGGAAGCCCAGACCGTCGTCGTACAGGCGGAAGACCACGTCCACGCGGCGTCGCAGGCCGCCAGTCTCGGCATAGGCGACGCGCCATTCGTTGTAGCGGTTGCGGATGAACTGCCGCTCGCCCCACGGCTGCTCCCAGGTGTCGTCGACCGTGACCGGCTGCCCTGCCGTCAGGGCCAGGCCGCGCTCGATGGCCGGCGCGTCGGTCAGGAGGAAACCCAACTTGGACGGGGCCACCACGACCCGGCCCTGACGCAGCACCGAATACATCGGCCGTCCGTCGTTGTCGGTGAAAGCCTCGACCGTCAGCACGCCGCCGGGCGACGACGCGCGGGCATGGTTCGGCGCGGTCTGGGCGCGCGCGCCCGTCGCCCCCAGAGCCAGGATCGACACGCCGCCAAGGGCCAGGAAGGATCTGCGCTGCATCATGGGAACTCCGTTACGCCGCCTCTTGCCAACCGCCGCGAACGGTGGCTGAAATATTTGCAGAAAATTTTGCAGCTTCACCATGCTGCTGTGAGGACCCGCGACCTTGAGCCGCAAGACAACCCGTCTGGAAGACATCGCGCGCCTGGCCGGCGTGTCCATCGCCACCGCCTCGCGCGCCCTGAACGACAGCCCCGCCGTCAACGATCGCACCAAACAGACGATCTGGAAGCTGGCCAAGGAACACGATTATCCGTTCCGCCGCCACATGCCCGCCGGTCCGATCGGCGCCCAGGGCACGATCGCCTTGGTCGTGCCGCGTCCGCAGGGGCGCGAAGGGCGCCTCAGCGACCCCTTCTTCCTGGAGCTTCTGGCCGGAGTCGGCGAGGCGGCGCGCGAACGCGGCTGCGACCTGCTGATGAGCCATATCTCGCCCGCCAACTATGACGAGCTGTCGGCGGCGCTGAACACCAGCCGGGCGGATGGCGTGATCTTCCTGGGCCAATCCAGCCTGCATTCGGCCTTCAACCGGCTGGTCGACGCCGATCATCGTTTCGTCGTTTGGGGCGCCGAACTGCCTGATCAGGACTATTGCTCCATCGGATCGGACAACATCTCGGGCGGGCGACGCGCGACGCTGCATCTGGCGCGGCTGGGGCGAAAGCGCATCGTCTTCTTGGGCGATCTGGATCCGCCCGAGGCCATGCAGCGTCACCGCGGCTATCTGGACGCCTTGAGCCAGAGCGGGCTGGACGTGGACGCCGACCTGATCGTGCCTGCGCATTTCGAGGTCGAATCCGCAGAGGCCGCCGTGGACGCCCTGATCCGACGCGGCCTGGATTTCGATGGCGTCGTAGCCGCGTCCGACCAGATCGCGCTCGGAGCCGTAAGGGCTTTGTTGCACGCCGGCGTCGAGGTGCCGGGCCAGGTCTCGGTCATCGGTTTCGACAATGTGCCGTTCAGCCGCTACTCGCGCCCGGCGCTCAGCACCATCGCCCAGGACACGATGAAGGCCGGCCGGTTGATGGTGTCCAAACTGCTGGATCACGGCGGCGCCGCAGCAGGCCGTTCCGAGCGCGTTCCGACCGAGCTGATCGTTCGCGAGACCTGCGGCGGCTGAACCCGTCATCCGGCGTCGGCGAAGATCAGGCCAGCCAGCGGCCTCAGCGTCGATTCGTCCGCCTCGGTCCAGTTGACCCCCGCGATCCGCCGCGCGCCGGCAGGCGCAGACCAGTCCACGGCCTCGAAGCCCAAGTTGAACACGCACAGCAGACGCTCGCCGCCCTCGGCCCGTTCGAACCGGCGGAAGACCACCAGGTCGCCCGCGCTTTCGATCTCCAGCCCTCCGGTCCGCAGCGCCGGATGGGCCTGACGCAGGGCGATGATGCGGCGCGCGGCATGCAGGATCGAGGTCGGGTCCGCCTCCTGCGCATCCACGGCCAGCGACAGATGGCGCGGATCGACCGGCAGCCAGGGCTCGACCGTCGAGAAGCCGGCGTTGGGCGCCGAGGCCACCCAGGGGATCGGCGTGCGGGCGCCGTCGCGGCCCAGAGTCTCAGGCCAGTTGGCGATGGCCTCGGGATCGACCAGCCGCTCGAACGGCACCTCGGCCTGAGGCAGGCCCAACTCTTCGCCCTGATAGACGAAGACATTGCCGCGCAGGCACATCAGCAACAGCAGGGCCATTTCCGAGAAGGCCTTCTCGTCCCGGCCCTGGGCCCAACGCGACACGGCGCGCGGCGCATCGTGGTTGGAGAAGGTCCAGGACGGCCAGCCCTCGCCCTGCTGATCCGGCCACATCCCATCGCCCACGCCGATCAGTTCGCTCTTCAGCGTGTCAGCATAGAGATAGAGGAAGCCGTAGGCCGAGTGCAGACGATCGTTCCCGGCGGTGAATTCCTTCATCTCGCGGTCGGCGTGATCGCCGCCGACCTCCGCCACCGTGAACCGGCCTTCATAGCTGTCGGTCAGGGCGCGGATGCGGTTCAGGAAGCCGATGATGTCCGGGTGGGACTGGTTATAGATCTTGTCCTGGAAGTCGAACGGCCGCGTGCGCTTCTTGCCGTCCTGGATCGGGGGGTTGTCGCGCAGGGACGGATCGTGGATGGCGAAGTTGATCGCATCCAGACGGAAGCCGTCCACCCCCCGATCCAGCCAGAACTGCGCCGCCGCGATCAGGGCGTCTTGAACCGCCGGGTTCCTGACGTTCAGCTGAGGCTGCGAGGCCAGGAAGTTGTGCATGTAATACTGACCGCGCCGCGCGTCCCAGGTCCAGGCCGGGCCGCCGAACACCGACTGCCAGTTCGAGGGCGGCGAGCCGTCCGGCTTGGCGTCGGCCCAGACATACCAGTCGGCGTGTTCGCCGTTGCGGCTGGCGCGGCTGTCGGTGAACCAGGGATGTTCGTCCGAGGTGTGGGAGAAGACCTGATCGATGATGACCTTCAGCCCCAGGGCATGGGCGCGCGAGATCAGGGCGTCGAAGTCGGCCAATGTGCCGAAGATCGGATCGACGTCGCAATAGTCCGACACGTCGTAGCCGAAGTCCTTCATCGGCGACGTGAAGAAGGGCGACAGCCAGATGCCATCCACGCCTAGAGAGGCGACGTGGTCGAGGTGCTGGGTGATCCCCTTCAGATCGCCGACGCCGTCGTCGTTGGAGTCGGCGAAGCTGCGCGGATAGATCTGATACAGCACCGCGCCGCGCCACCAGTCGTGCGCCAATGCGGGGACGGCGTCAGCCGTGGAAAGATCGAGGGGCAGGGCAGTCACGGCACGCTCTTGCAGACGAGGTAATCGAGAGGGGGCACGCGAACGGCGACGCTGGCGGATGCGGAGGATTCGGGTGCGCAATCGCCGCGCAGAGCTTGCCACTGCTTTGAACCGGGCTCCACCTCGACTTGAGCAGCGACGGGCGCAGTGGAGGTGTTGAACAGGGCCAGAATCTCCGATCCGTCCAAGCCGACGCGCGACAGGGCGAACAGACCGGGCTTGTCACCATAGGCGCGCACGACCTGACGGCCGCGTCGCAGGGCCGGCTCTGCGGCGCGGATGCGGGTCATCTCTGCGATCGCCTGGTAGAGGGGGGCGTCCGTAGAATAGGCTGGCTGGCGACCGCCAACGGGCGTCTCGTTCGCATAGACCGGCGTGCGGCTGGGCCACATGTCCTGGCGCGAGTTTCCGTATCCGCCCGCGCCGGCGAAGCCCTGTTCATCCCCGTAATAGAGCGTGGGCACGCCCCGGCTGAACATCATCAGGGCATGGGCCAGTTTGATGCGCGCCAGCACCTCGGCGTCGTCGGCGTTCGGATTGGCCTGTTTCACGAAGAAGCCGACCCGGCCCATGTCATGGTTGCCCAGGAAGGTCGGCAGAATGGCGGCGGTCTCGGCGCCCTTGTCATAGATCGTGTCGGCGTCGAACAGCTTGGCCAGGGCTTCGGTCCCGACCTTGCCGGCCGCCACATCGGTCGCCTGCTTCTGGAACGGGAAGTCCAGCACCGCCGGATAGCCGTCGACCCGCGTGAACCGCGCCGTCACCGCCGGATCAGGATCATAGACCTCGCCGAAGATGTGGAAGTTCGGGATGCCCTTGGCCTCGGCGCGGGCGATCATGGCGGGGATGAAGGCCTGCCAGAAGCCCGGGTTCACATGGCGGGCGGTATCGATGCGGAAGCCGTCGATTCCATATTTGTCGATCCAGCCGCCGAAGATATCGATCATGCCCTGGATGACCACCGGGTCCTCGGTCAGCAGGTCGTCCAGCCCGGCGAAGTCGCCGTCCAGGCTGCTTTCGCCGGTGAAGGTGCTCTCGCCCCGGTTATGATAGTGGATCGGATCGTTCAGCCAGGCCGGAACCTTGGCGTTCTCCTCGCCGGTCTGGATATAGGGCGTATAGGCGTAGTCGGCCCGGGTCAGGCGCGAGAAGTCGCGACCGTCGAAGCCTTCATTGATCGGCGCACCGTCGACGCCGCCGCGACGGGTGTAGGGATAGTCGGCGCGACTGCGATAGGCGCAGCGGCCTTCCGGGCATTCGCGATACTGGATGACGTCGGCGGTGTGGTTGGCGACGATGTCCAGATAGACCTTCATCCCGCGCGCATGGGCCGCCTCGACCAGGGCGCGCATCGCAGCCTCGTCGCCAAAGTGCGGATCGACGGCGGTGAAGTCGGTGATCCAGTAACCGTGGTGCGCCGCGCCGGTGTAGTCGCCATGGCTCTGCACCGGCTTGTTCTTGAACACGGGCGCCAGCCAGACCGCCGTCGCACCGAGGCCCTGGATATAGTCCAGCTGTTGGGTCACGCCCGCCAGATCACCGCCGTGATAAAAGTCGGTATCGGCCGGATCGAACCCGCTTTTCAGCCGGTCGGCGGCGTAACCGCCGTGGTCGTTCGTTGCATCGCCATTGGCGAACCGATCCGGCAGCAGGAAGTAGATCACCTCGTCCTGAGGCAGGCGTTGACGCAGGGCTGACAGGGGGTCTTCGGCCTGGCGTGTTTCCGCCGCAGCCGGCGTTGCAAAGCCGCTCAGCAGAGCCGCCGCCGCCATCGCCGCGTGCAGCCCGGCCCTTCTGGGGGTTCCCCTCGCCATGACACTCACTCCCTTGCGTCTGGAAAGTGCAAAGCCTTCCAGACTCCCTTGCGTCTGGAAAGTGCAAAGCCTTCCAGATCGATTTGCAAGATTTTGCAGCAATGTGCGGGGCTGTCAACGCGTCGATGAGGTGCTGCGATGCGTCATGCAAATCGCGCGAAACCGCACATTGTTGGCGCCTTGGCGGGCTATGCCCCAGCCGGAAGTGCGACGGAAATCAGACCTCCGCATTAACTGCTTGCAACATTCCCAAAGATTTGCATATTTTTGCGACGGCTTCAGATCGCGACGTTCAGAATCGCGGTCAGCCCCAGGGAGGATGATCATGTTCCAACGTCTCAATCGGCGCGCGCGCCTGCTATCCGGCGTCGCCTTCGGCGCAGCCGCCCTGATGGCGGTCGGCTCGGCCCACGCACAAGCTACGCCCGCCACGACGGCGCAGGCCGACGACCAAGCCACCGAGGTCGGTGAAATCGTCGTCACCGGCATCCGCCGCTCGATCGAAGCCGCGATCAACGCCAAGGCCAACAACACCTCGATCGTCGAAGTCATCTCGGCCGAAGACATCGGCAAGCTGCCGGACGTCTCGATCGCCGAATCCCTGGCGCGCCTGCCGGGCGTGACGATGCAGCGCCTCGACGGCCGCAGCCAGGCGATCTCCATCCGTGGTTTAGGCCCCGATTTCACGACCGCCCTGCTGAACGGCCGCGAACTGGTCACCACCGGCGACAACCGCGGCGTCGAGTTCGACCAGTTCCCCGCCGAACTGCTGAACAGTGTCGTCGTCTACAAGACCCCTGACGCGGCCCTGATCGGCCAAGGCCTGGGCGGCACCGTCGACCTGCGCACCGTTCGCCCGCTGGCCTACGGCCGCCAGGCCATCGCGATGAACTATCGCCACGAGTGGAACGAGATCGGCGCCCTGAACTCGGGCACGACCGACAACGGCGACCGCTACACCATCTCCTACATCGACCAGTTCCTTGACGGTACGCTAGGCGTGGCTTTGGGCTACGCCCACATGAGCTCGCCCTATCAGTCGGAGCGCTTCAACGCCTGGGGCTATCCCAACTACACGGACGGCAATCTGCTGACTGGCGGCGTGAAGCCCTATGTGATGTCGTCGGAGCTGGAGCGCGACGGCTATATGGGCGTGCTGGAATGGCGCCCGAACGATCGCATCCACTCCACGATCGACGCCTTCTATTCCGAGTTCAAGAACACCCAGGTTCTGCGCGGCATCGAGTTCCCGCTGGCTTGGGGTGGTTCCTCTGGTGATTGCACCGTGAACGTCCCGTCGGCGGTCTGCCGTCCGGCGCCGTCGCTGCGTCCCGGCTACACTGTCGAAGACGGCCTCATCGTCGCCGGCACCTGGGACAACATCAAGGGCGTGGTCCGCAACGACCTGAACAAGCGCGACAGCAACATCACCGCCTTGGGCTGGAACACCGAGTTCACGCTCAGCGACGACTGGTCGGCGAACCTGGACCTCAGCTATTCGAAGGTCGAGCGCAACGACATCATCCTGGAAACCAACGCCGGCACCGGCCGCAACATCAATGGCGCGCTGGACACTCTGGGCTTTGAACTGACCGACGATGGCGTCACCCGCTTCACCAGCCGTCTGAACTACGCCGATCCGAACCTGATCAAGATCACCAGCCCGCAAGGCTGGGGCGGCGACGTCATTCCGGGCGGTCAGGCAGGCTATATGAACACGCCCTCCATCGAAGACGAGATCAAGGCGGCTCGCTTCTCTGTGACGCGTGAACTGCATCAGAGCCCGTTCAAGTCGATCGATTTCGGCGCCAACTACACTGAGCGTCAGAAGAGCTTCGTTAACGATCAATTCTATCTCGGCGTCCCCGGCGGCGGCGATTTGACCGTGCCTTCGGCCTTCCTGTTAGATCCGACCGATCTTGGCTATCTCGGCATCAGCGCCGTGCTGAGCTACGACGCTCTCGGCCTTGTCAACAGCGGCGCGTTGAACCGCGTCCGCAACCCGAACGCCGACGTCACCGCCGGCAACTGGGAAGTGACGGAAAAGGTCTCGACCGCCTACGTCCGCGCCAACATCGATCACAACCTGTTCGGCCGAGCCCTGACCGGCAACGTCGGCATGCAGTTCGTCTATACCGACCAAAGCTCCAGCGGCTTTTCGGCGCGTCAGGTCGGACCGGGCGTCTCCGAGACCATCGCGGTGACGGGCGGCGACGAATATCTGGAGATTTTGCCTAGCGCGAACTTCATCCTGGAAACCGGCGAGGACATGTTCGCGCGTCTGGCGGTTTCGCGCACCTTGGCCCGTCCGCGCATGGACGATATGCGCGCCTCGCGAAACTACAGCTATAACCCCAGCTTGGCCCAATCGACCGACATCAACCGTTCCCCCTGGGGCGGCGGCGGCGGCAACCCGGAACTGCGGCCGTACATCGCGGACGTGATCGACGTTTCGTTCGAGAAGTATTTCGCCAACCGCAAGGGCTACATCTCGCTGGCGGCTTTCTACAAGAACCTGGAAAGCTACGTCTTTAATCGCAATCAGATCTTCGACTTCACCGGCTATCCGATCGGCGTGATTTCGCCGACAAACCCCGAGCCGGCCTTGCGTCAAGGCCTGGTCGGCGCGCCTGACAACGGCGAAGGCGGTTGGATTAAGGGTCTTGAGCTTTCGATCTCGGCGCCGTTCGACATCTTCCATCCTGCCCTGGAAGGTTTCGGCGCCCAGTTCAGCGCTTCGACCACGGACAGCGAAGTCCAGCCGGATCCGACCCAGGCCCCGACCGCCCTGCCGGGTCTTTCGGAGAACGTGATCAACGGCTCGCTCTACTATGAGCGCTACGGCTTCCAGTCGCGGATCTCGGCCCGCTATCGCTCGGATTACCTGGGCGAGGTCGCCGGCTTCGGCAACGGGCGCACCCTGCGTTCGGTGGCGGCTGAAACGGTCGTCGACGCCCAGGTCGGCTATGAGTTCCAGTCCGGTCCGCTGGAAGGCCTGTCGGTTCTGGCTCAGGTCAACAACCTGACCGACGAGCCGTTCAAGACCTTCGAAAACGGCGATGAGCGCCGGACCATCGACTATCAGCACTACGGCCGCACCTTCGCGGTCGGGCTGAACTACAAGTTCTGATTTCCCCTCTCTTCTGAGCAAACTTGGGCCGCCGCGTTCGCGAGGCGGCCCTTTTCTTTGCCTGCGCCACGGCCCGGCGGAAAAGTTTCGTTACAGAGGGCGCTTTTCGGCTGGACGCGCCTTTCGCGATGTCCGAACCAAGCAGGATGAGAACCGCGCGACCACAGCGCGGCCGTTCGATTTCACTGGGGGATCAATCATGACCGTTCCGGACGCCGGAAAACGCCAGGGCGCAGGCCTGGCCTTCGCCTATGTCACCACGCTGTTCTTCGCCTGGGGCTTTGCGACCTCGCTGATCGATCCGCTGATCGCGGCGGTGAAGCGCGTGTTCGACCTGAACAACGCCGAGGCCTTCCTGACCACCTTCGCCTGGTTCATCGCCTACGGGCTGATGTCGCTGCCGGCCGCCTCGGTCCTCAGCAAGCTGGGCTACAGCCGTTCGATCATCGGCGCCCTGATCGTCATGGTCGCGGGCTGCTTGATCGTGCCGGCCGCCACCGCCGCCGACTGGTATCCCGGCGTCCTGATCGCCCTGTTCGTCATCGCCTCGGGCGTCACCCTGCTGCAGGTCGCGGCCAACCCGCTGGTCGCCGAGCTGGGCAGCCCCAAGGGCGCCTCCAGCCGTCTGAACCTGTCGCAGGCCTTCAACTCGCTGGGCACGACCGTGGGACCGTGGCTGGGCTCCCACGTTCTGCTGACGGGCGGCGTCTTCGCCGCCGGCGCTGTGGTTACCGCCGCGACCCGCACCCAGTCGCTGCGCAGCATCGATATGGCCTTCCTGGGCATGGGCGCGTTCTTCGCCTTGATCGCCGTCTTCATCTTCACGGCGCGCAAGAAGATCAATGCGGCCGCGCCTGAATCGCACAATGCGGTCTCGCCGTTGAAGGCCTTGTCGTCGCCCTGGGCCGTGTTCGGCGCCCTGGCCATCTTCCTCTACGTCGGTTCCGAAGTCGCCATCGGCGGCATGCTGACCAACTTCCTGGAAAGCCCCGACATCCTGAACGCCCCCATCGAGACGGCGGGCAAGATGGTCGCCCTGTACTGGGGCGGCGCCATGGTCGGCCGCTTCATCGGCTCGGCCGTGCTGACCAAGGTGCGCCCCGGCGTCGTCCTGGCCTGCTGCACCGTCGCGGCGGCGGTGCTGTGCCTGACCGTTAGCCAGATCGGCGGGCCGACGGCGGCTTATGCCGTTCTGTCGATCGGCCTGTTCAACTCGATCATGTTCCCCACCATCTTCACCCTGACGCTGGAGCGCTCGACCGCACCGACGTCGGCGACGTCGGGCCTGCTGGTGTTCGGCATTATCGGCGGCGCCCTGCTGCCCCAGGTCGCGGCGCATATCGCCGATGCGGCCGGCAAGCTTCAGCCCGCCTTCATCGTGCCGATGCTGGGCTACGTCGGCCTGACCATCTTCGCGATCGGCTGCATCCGCACCAAGGCGCGGACCGAAGTGACGTCGACCGCCTCGCACTGAGCCGGTCGTCAGACAAGATAAAGGGCGCGGAGGTCAGCCTCCGCGCCCTTTTTCATTTCGGCGATTGGGTCAGCCGTCGATCAGGGACTGAAGAATGGGCGCCAGTCGGTCGCGCATCTCCTCACATTGGGCGGGTTCGATGTTGAAGCTGCCGCCCCCCAGTTCGCGACTGACTGACATGCCCATGATGAAGCCGGCCAGGAGCCGCGCGCGCACGGTGGCGTCTGGCCCGCTCAGCCATTCCTCCAGCGGGCCGAAGAACCGTTGCGTGCAGGTGTTCTGAACCATCTCCGAAGCCTTGGCCGAGCCGATGGAGCGCAGCATGATCGACATGCCCTTCAGCTTTTCGGCCTTCTTGGGTTCGAAGACGATCTCGTGCGCCACGCGCCGGCCGAACTCGCCCTTTTCACCCTGCATAAGCGCGCTGCCGTCGCCGCAGCTGTCCAGCGCGGCGAGGAACAAATCGTCCTTGGAGCCGAAGTAGCGGCTGATCAGGGCCGCATCGACGCCCACGTCGCGGGCGATGTCGCGCATGCCCACGTCGTCATAGCTCTCGGCCGCGAATCTCTCGCGCGCAGCATCGAGAATGGCCGTGCGCGTGGCGGCGGCGTTTCTCGGGCGTGGGCCGGGACATAACAAGGTGATGACACTCCACAGACAATAACCGTAGATCACATATGGCTTTGTCAACGCCTGTTGACAAGCGCCACGGCTCCGACCATTAAGTCACCACGCGTTGACAAGGCCGACTCCCCATCGGCCTCTGTCCGCACGACAGGGATTTACCTCCGACAGGGAGATGCGCAGATGCGCGGGCTGAAGATTGCGGCGGTATCCGTCATGGTGACGGGTGCGCTTTATGGTTGTTCCCCAAAGGCAGAGGCGCCCGCGCAAGGCGCGCCGCCCGTGACGGTGGCTGTGCCGCTGAAGCAGCAGGTGCGGGACTGGGACGAGTTCACCGGGCGCTTCGAAGCGGTCGAGAGCGTGGACGTGCGCGCCCGCGTCGGCGGCTATATCCAGGCCGTCCACTTCCGCGACGGCCAGATGGTCCAGCGCGGCCAGTTGCTGTTCACCCTGGATCCGCGCCCGGCCCAGGCCGCCCTGGCGCAGGCTCAGGCCCAGGTGGCTCAGGCCCAGTCGCAACTGTCGCTGGCCCGCGCCAACCTGGCCCGCAGCGAGGCCCTGCTGGCCTCGCAAGCCGTGTCCAAGGCCGAATATGATTCCAACAAGGCGGCCGTCGATGCGGCTCAGGCCAATCTGGCGGCCGGCAACGCCGCCGTCCGCAATGCTCGCCTGAACCTTGAATACACTCGGGTCACCGCGCCGACCTCGGGTCGCGTATCCGACCGTCGCGTCGATCCGGGCAACGTCATCGCCGGCGGTTCGTCGGCCGGCGACATCCTGACCACCATCATCTCGGGCGGCCCGATCCACTTCGTCTTCGACGGCTCGGAAGCGGTCCTGCTGAAATACCTGCGTCAGGGCGGCGCCAATCAGGGCGCAGTCGTCAATGTGCGCCTGCAGGACGAAAGCACCTACAAGCATACCGGCCGTCTCGACTTCTCTGACAACGCCGTGGACACCGCGTCGGGCGTGATCCGTCTGCGCGCCATCCTGCCCAACGCCGACGGCTTCCTGCGTCCCGGCATGTTCGGCAGCGCCCAGGTCGCGGGCGCCGGCGCCTATGACGCCCTGCTGGTTCCGGATTCGGCCATCGGCACCGATCAGGCCCGCCGCACCGTCGCCGTGGTCAACGCCGACGGCACCGTGACGAACAAGGCCGTTCAGCTCGGCCCGATCGTGCAGGGCTTGCGCGTCGTCCGTTCGGGCCTGGCCCCGACTGACCGCGTCATCATCGCGGGTCTGCAACGCGCCGCCCAGCCGGGCTCCAAGGTCACGCCCAAGAACGGCAAGATCGAACCCGTCGCCGGCGATGCGTCCCAGGCGCCCGTCACCCAGGCGGCGCCCGCGTCCAGCGCCTCCTTCGCCAACAGCCTGCCGGCCGGCTAAGCCATGAACATCTCCCGCTTCTTCATCGACCGGCCGATCTTTGCGGCCGTGATCGCGGTGGTGATCTCCATCATCGGCATCGCCGCCTATCCGCTGCTGCCGCTGTCGCAGTATCCGGAGATCGCGCCGCCGACGATCACCATCAACGCCGCCTATCCCGGCGCCTCGGCCGAGACCCTGGCCGAAACCGTCGCCGCCCCCATCGAGCAGGAAGTGAACGGCGTCGAGAACATGCTCTACATCTCCTCCTCGTCCACATCGGACGGGGCGGTGGCCATCACCGTGACCTTCCAGCCCGGCACGGATTTGGATTCCGCTCAGGTGCTGGTCCAGAACCGGGTGGCGCTGGCCGAGCCCCGTCTTCCCGAGGCGGTTCGCCAGACGGGCGTCGTGGTCAACAAGGCCGAGAGCGGCTTCCTGATGATCTTGGGGCTGACGTCGCCCGACGGAACCCTGGATAACGACTATGTCGGCAACTACGCCAACTCCACGCTGCGAGACCGTCTGCTGCGGATCGAGGGCGTGGGCGCGGTTCAGGTGTTCGGCGGCGGCAACTATTCGATGCGCGTCTGGATCGACCCGGCCAAGGCGGCCGAGCGCGGTCTGACGGGTCCCGAGATCGTTTCCGCCTTGCGCGCCCAGAACGTTCAGGCCGCCGCCGGCTCCATCGGCCAGCCGCCGTTCCCCAACAGCGCGGCCGCCTTCCAACTGCCGGTCCAGGTTCAGGGTCGTCTCAGCGATCCCAATGAGTTCGCCAACGTCGTGCTGAAGACGGACGCCCAGGGCCGTGTCACCTATCTGCGCGACGTGGCGCGGATCGAACTGGGCGCCCAGGACTACGGCATCCGCGGCTTCTTCGACGGCCAGCGCGGCGTCGGCATCGCCATCGTTCAACAGCCGGGCGCCAACGCCCTGGGCACCGCCGACCGCGTCCTGAAAGAGGTCGAGGCCCTGAAGTCCGAAGTGCCCGCCGGCATGAAGGTGGACGTGCCCTACAACCCGACCGAATTCGTCGCCGCCTCGGTGGAGTCGGTTCAGCACACCCTGGTCGAAGCCGTCATCCTGGTCATCATCGTGGTCATGGTCTTCCTGCAGACCTGGCGCGCGGCCATTATCCCCATCGTCGCCATCCCCGTCGCCCTCGTTGGCACCTTCGCGGTGCAGCTGGCGCTGGGCTATTCGATCAACTCCCTGTCCCTGTTCGCCCTGGTCCTTGCGGTCGGCATCGTCGTCGATGACGCCATCGTCGTGGTCGAGAACGTGGAGCGGGCCATCAGCGAGGGCCTGACGCCAAAGGAGGCCGCCTATCGATCGATGCAGGAGGTTTCCGGCGCCCTTATCGCCATCGGCCTGGTGCTGGTGTCGGTGTTCGTGCCGACGATGTTCGTGCCTGGCATTCCCGGCATCTTCTATCGCCAGTTCGCGGTCGTTATCGCCTCGGCTTCGGTCATCTCGCTGTTCGTGTCCCTGACCCTGTCGCCGGCCATGGCCGCCCTGCTGCTGAAGCCGCACAAGAAGGATCACGAGCACGCTCGCAAGCCGGGCATCCTGGGCACGGTCGTCCATTATGGCGGCTGGGCGGGGCGGAAGTTCAACGAGGGCTTCGATTGGCTGTCCGATCGTTACGGCCGCCTGACCGCGCGTCTGGTGCGTACGGTCGGTCTGGTGCTGATCATCTACGCCGGTCTTCTGGGCCTGACCGCCTGGCGTCTGGTCGACACCCCCTCGGGCTTTATCCCTGAACAGGACCAAGGCTTCCTGATCGGCGTCATCCAACTGCCGGCCGGTGCATCTCTGGACCGCACCCAGGCGGTGATGGAACGCGCCACCAAGATCATCCAGGGCACCGCCGGGGTGAACGGCACAGTAGCCTTCGCCGGTCTTGACGGCTCCAGCTTCTCGTTCGGCTCCAACGCCGCCACCATCTTCGTGCGCCTGAACGGCTTCGAGGAACGCTCCAAGGAGGAGGCCGCCACGGCTCTGGCCGGCGCCATCACCCAGGCGACCGCACAGATCGAGGACGCGCAGATCTTCGTCATTGCCCCGCCGGCGGTCCAGGGTCTGGGGACCGGCAACGGTTTCTCGATGATGATCCAGGACCGCGAAGGCGCCGGCTATCGTCCGCTGGAAGGCGCGACCTTCGCCATGATGGGCGCCGCCGCCCAGAAGCCGACCGAGGTCAGCCAGGTCTTTTCGACCTACAACACGGCCTCGCCGCGCATCACCGCCGACGTCGACCGCGACAAGGCGCTGATGCTGGGCGTCCAACCCAGCGCGGTGTTCGACACACTGGGCGTCTATCTGGGCTCGTCCTACGTCAACGACTTCAACATGTTGGGCCGCACCTTCCGGGTGACGGCGCAGGCGGAGCCGACGGCGCGCGACGACATCGCCGACATCGCCAATCTGAAGACCAAGTCGTCCACGGGCGCGATGGTGCCGATCGGATCGGTGGCCAATCTGGTCAACGATTCCGGACCGGCGCGGATCGTGCGCTACAACCTGTTCCCGGCGGCCGAACTTCAGGGCAACGCCGCAGCAGGGGTCTCTTCCGGCGAGGCGCTGCAGGTCATGGAGACCATGGCCGCCCAGACCCTGCCGCAGGGCTTCTCCTACGAATGGACGGGTCTGGCCTATCAGCAGAAGGCGGCGGGTTCCGGCGCGACGGTCATCTTCCTGATGGCGGTGGTGTTCGTCTTCCTGGTGCTGGCGGCTCAGTACGAAGCGTTCACGCTTCCGCTGGCGGTCATCCTGATCGTGCCGATGTGTCTGCTGGCGGCCATCATCGGGGTGAACCTGCGTGGCCTGGACAACAACATTCTGGTCCAGATCGGGCTTGTCGTTCTGATCGCCCTGGCGGCCAAGAACGCCATCTTGATCGTCGAGTTCGCCAAACAGGCCGAGGAAGAGCAAGGCATGAACCGGTTCGAGGCTGCGGTTGCCGCCGCCAAGACCCGTCTGCGTCCGATCTTGATGACCTCGTTCGCCTTCATCCTCGGCGTCGTGCCGCTGATGCTGGCCTCGGGGCCAGGCGCGGAGATGCGTCAGTCGCTGGGCACGTCCGTCTTCTCGGGCATGCTGGGCGTGACCTTCTTCGGCCTGATCTTCACCCCGGTCTTCTATGTGGTCAGCCGCTGGCTGTCCTCGAAACTGCCGCAAGGCAAGAAACCGACCCCGACGCCTGACCGTCCTTCGGACCGGCCCTTGCGTTATGACGAAACCAGCGACCTGACCGATCCGAACGCGCCTGCGCCCGCGACTGGCCGGGGAGGGGACATCTGATGACCCGCAACAAGACCCTCAGCTTCCTGACCGCCGCAGCCTCCAGCGCCCTGCTGGCCGCCTGCGCGGTCGGGCCCAAGGCGCCGGTCGCCGACCTGCCCGTCGCCGGCACAGGCGCCTTCGTCGGCTCGGCCAGTCCCACCGTCTCGACCGCCGCGGCGCGCGACGACTGGTGGCGGCTGTATGAGGATCCGACGCTGGACGCCTTGATCCAGCAGGCCTTCGCCGAGAACAACCAGCTCGAGGCCGCCTTCGCCAATCTGCGCGCGGTCCGGGCGTCTCTGTCGGAGGCCCGCGTGGGTCGTTTCCCGACCACGACGACCAGCGCCCAGGCGCAGCGCAGCCGCGCCTCCGCCGCCACGGTCCAGGGCCTGCCCGCAGGGCAAGATGCGCCCGAGATCGACACCTATGACGTCGGCATTCAGGCAGCCTATGAGGTCGATCTGTTCGGACGGGTGGAATCCACCATCCGCGCCGCCCGCGCCGACGCCCGCGCCGCCGAGGCCGCCCTGGCCACGGTCCAGGTGACGGTCGCGGCCGAGACGACCCGCGCCTATGCCGACACCTGCTCGGCCAATGCGCAGATCGCGGTGGCCGAACGAACGCTGGAGCTGCAGCGCAATACGGCCAACCTTACCCAGACCCTGCTCGACGGCGGGGCCGGCACCGGGCTGGACGTCGCCAGCGCCCGCGCGGCCCTGGCCCAGACGGCGGCGACCCTGCCGACCCTTCGCGCGGCCCGTAACGAGGCGCTGTTCCGTCTTGCGACCCTGACCGGCCGCACCCCGGCCGAGGCCAGCCAGGCCGCCGCCGCCTGCGTGCGTCCGCTCCAGCTCAGCCAGCCGATCCCGGTCGGCGATGGCGCGGCGCTTCTGGCCCGCCGTCCCGATGTGCGCCAGGCCGAGGCCGAACTGGCCGCCGCCGCCGCGCGCGTCAATGTGGCGACCGCCAACCTGTTTCCGCAGATCAGCCTGGGCGGATCGTTCGGCTCCACCGCGCTGGACTCGGGTGGACTGGGCGACGACCAGAACTTCCGCTTCAGCTTCGGTCCGCTGATCAGTTGGTCCTTCCCCAACGTCTTCGCCGCCCGCGCTCAGATCAAGGCCGCCGGCGCCCGTTCGGACGCGGCGCTCGCCAACTTCGACCAGACGGTGCTGACGGCGCTTCAGGAAACCGAGACGGCGCTCAGCAACTACGCCAACGAGTTGGACCGCCGTGCGGCCCTGACAGAGGCGCGCGACCAGGCGGCCCGCGCCGCCGACCTGTCGCGCCTGCGCTTCAACGCCGGCGCCGACAGCTTCCTTCTGGTGCTGGACGCCGAACGCACCCAAGCGGCGGCGGACGCGGCTTTGGCCCAGTCCGACGCCTTGGTCACCACCTACCAGATCGCCCTGTTCCGCGCCCTGGCCGGCGGCTGGCAAGCCGACAGCTGATCGCGTCGCGATGCTGAAAACGAAAGGGCCGGGCGACGTATCGCCCGGCCCTCTGTCGTTCTGATCAAGTTTACTGCGGTCAGGCCAACATGCGCACCTTGGGCTCGCGATCCCATTGGCGGGTGCGGGCGGGGGTGAGGAAGCCTTTGGCGTCCTTGGACAGATCGATCACGCCGGCGTCCGGCTCGACGCCTGCCTTGTCCAGCAGGGGCTGAGCCTCGGGGGTATGGCCGATCGCCTTGAGGTGGCCGAAGGCGTCCTTGGTGAAATCGACTGCGGCGCCTTCTTTCAGCATCTGGGCGCAGCCGTCCTCGGACAGAACGATCGCCACGGCGTCGAAAAGGACCGACGGGCTGCCGGCCAGTTGACCATCTGCCGCCAGCGTCTTGCCGTCCTTCAGCTTGGCGCCGCCGATCTTGGGCGCGACGATGAAGACCGAGCCGCCGTCGCCTTCAACCTCAGCCTTGACGGCGTCGACGACCGCGCCGTCCGAACCGTCGGCGACCAGGATGGCGACCTTTCGGCCCTTCAGGGTGTCGGGATATTTGCCGACGATGCGCAGGGCGGCCGAGGCTTCCAGATCGATGGGCGCGACACCGGGGTCGGACGCCTTGGGTAGGGGCAGGTTCAGGCCGTCTGCGACCCGCTGGGCCAGGGTCTCATCGACATTTTGCAGATTGGCCAGAACGCGCTCGCGAACGTGGGCGAGCGACACCTTGGACAGTTCGAAGACGATGGCGCTGGCCAGGTGGGCCTGTTCGATCTCGGTCTGGGAGCGGAAGAACAGCCGCGCCTGGCTGTAGTGGTCGGCAAAGCTTTCGGCGCGCAGCCGCACCTTTTCGCCTTCGACCGGGATCGCGGCTGTGCGGAAACCGCCCTTGGGATCCTCTCGCGGACCACCGTCCTCGCCGGCATCGGCCAGGCTGTTGGGCTCATAGTTGGCGCGGCCCTTTGGCACGGCCATCTGCATATGACCGTCGCGCTGGAAGTTCTGGAAGGGGCAGCCCTTGGCCTGGTTGATCGGCATCTGGTGGAAGTTGACCGTGCCCAGGCGCGACAGTTGGGTGTCCTGATAGGAGAACAGGCGGCCCTGCAGCAGCGGGTCTTCCGAAAAGTCGATGCCCGGCACGATGTTGGTCGGCAGGAAGGCGACCTGTTCGGTTTCGGCGAAGAAGTTGTCCGCGTTGTGGTCCAGAACCATACGGCCGATCACGCGGATCGGATAATCTTCTTCCGGCACCAGCTTGGTGGCGTCCAGAATGTCGAAGGGCAGGGCGTCGGCCTGGTCCTGGGTGAACAGTTGCACGCCGAACTCCCATTCGGGGAAGTCGCCCTGATCGATGGCCTCATACAGGTCGCGGCGGTGATAATCGGGGTCGGCGCCGGCAATCTTTACCGCCTCGTCCCAGCAGGTGGATTGCGTGCCCAGCTTGGGCCGCCAGTGGAACTTGACCAGGGTCGCCTCGCCTTCGGCGTTGATCAGCCGGAAGGTGTTGACGCCGAAACCTTCCATCATCCGCAGGCTGCGCGGGATGCCGCGATCGGACATGGCCCACATGACCATGTGCATGCTCTCGGGCATCAGGCCGATGAAGTCCCAGAAGGTGTCGTGGGCGCTGGCCGCCTGGGGATAGCCCTTGTCGGCCTCCATCTTCACCGAATGAATCAGGTCGGGGAACTTGATCGCGTCTTGGATGAAGAAGACCGGGATGTTGTTGCCGACCAGGTCCCAGTTGCCTTCGGTCGTATAGAATTTGACCGCAAAGCCGCGCACGTCGCGCGGCGTGTCCACCGAGCCTGCGCCGCCGGCGACGGTCGAGAAGCGGGTGAACAGCTCGGTCTTCTTGCCCACCTCGGTCAGGATCTTGGCGGTGGTGAAGTCCGACAGGCTGTCGGTCAGTTCGAAGAAGCCGTGGGCGGCCGAGCCGCGCGCATGGACGATCCGCTCGGGGATGCGCTCATGGTCGAAATGCTGGATCTTCTCGCGAAGGATGAAGTCCTCCAGCAGGGTCGAGCCGCGCGGTCCGGCCTTCAGCGAGTTCTGATTGTCGCTGATCGGCGTCCCGTGATTTGTGGTCAGGCGGGTCTCAGGCGTCGAGGCGGTCTGGTGCACCTCGCCGGCGGCGCCGATTGTCGGCGCGCCGGCCGGCTTTGCGTTCTTGGCCATCTTGGGAGTCCTCTGGAGCAGCGGCGCAAGCGGGAGCCGCGCGCGTTCCCGAAGACAACCCGGTGGAGGCGCAATAGTTCTGTGCGAGTTCGCGCACAGCCGCGACCGATCGTCCCTAGAAAAGTTCGCTCCGTATGCGGCGCGCCCTTCGCAGGAGGCGAGGCGGCGTTTATGAGGCGAAAATGATCGCACGCCTTCGCCCCGTCCCGTTCGACCTCGGTCCCGTTCATTTCGTCGGCATCGGCGGCATCGGCATGAGCGGCATCGCCGAGATCATGCTGAAGATCGGCTATTCGGTGCAGGGCTCTGACGCCAAGGCCAGCGCCAATACCGAACGGCTGGAACAGCTGGGCGCCAAGATCTTCATCGGCCACGACGCCGCCCATGTGGGCGAGGGCGTTTCAGCGGTGGTCTATTCGACGGCGGTCAAGGCCGACAATCCCGAGATGAAGGCGGCCCGCGAGCGCCGCATCCCGCTGGTGCGCCGGGCCGAGATGCTGGCCGAGCTGATGCGGCTGCAGTTCTCGATCGCTGTGGGCGGCACGCACGGCAAGACGACGACGACCTCGATGGTGGCGGCCCTGCTGGATGCGGCGGGCCTGGATCCAACCGTGGTCAACGGCGGCATCATCAACGCCTACGGCACCAACGCAAAGGTCGGCGACGGCGACTGGATCGTGGTGGAGGCGGACGAGTCGGACGGCAGCTTCCTGCGCCTGAAATCGACGGTGGCCATCGTCACCAATATCGATCCCGAACATCTGGACCACTACGGCGACTTCGACGGGGTGCGGAAGGCGTTCGTGGACTTCGTCGAGAACATACCCTTCTATGGGTTCGCCGCAGTCTGTCTGGACCATCCCGAAGTGCAGAAGCTGGTCGCGGCCATCGATAACCGACGGCTCGTGACCTACGGCGTCAATCCGCAGGCCATGGTGCGGGCCGACAATGTCGAGATGGGGGCGGACGGCTGCCGCTTCGACGTGGTCATCCAGAATGGCGAAACCCATGTGATCTCGGGCGTCCATCTGCCGATGGCCGGCTGGCACAATGTGTCGAACGCTTTGGCCGCCATCGCCGTGGCGCGCGAACTGGACGTGTCGGACGACGCGATCCGCACCGGCCTGGCCGGGTTCGGCGGGGTCAAGCGGCGCTTCACCACGACGGGCGTCGTGGGCGGCGTCCGCATCGTCGACGACTATGGCCACCACCCGGTCGAGATCGCCGCGGTGCTGAAGGCCGCGCGTCAGGTGACGGACGGTCGGGTCATCGCCGTGGTTCAGCCGCACCGCTATACGCGTCTGCGCGATCTGATGGACGAGTTCTCGACCTGCTTCTCGGACGCCGACAGCGTGATCGTCGCCGACGTCTATCCCGCCGGCGAACAACCGATCGAAGGCGTGGACAAGCACGCCCTGGCCGACGGGGTTCGCCGCTACGGCCATCGTCACGTCCAGGCCCTGGAGAACGCCGCTGTCCTGCCGCGCCTGATCAAGGACGAGGCCAAATCCGGCGACGTCGTTGTGCTGCTGGGCGCCGGCGACATCACCAGCTGGGCCTATGGCCTGCCGGCGCAGCTGGAGGCTCTGGCGTGATCGCTCTGCCCGAGGTGCGCGGCAAGCTGCTGCGGAACGAGCCGCTGGCGCCCTATACTTGGTTCCGCGTGGGCGGCGCGGCCGAGGCCCTGTTCATTCCGGCGGACGCCGAGGATCTGGCGGACTTCCTGAAGGCGCTGGACCCGTCCGTGCCGGTGACGGTTCTGGGCGTTGGATCGAACGTCATCGTCCGTGACGGCGGGGTCGAGGGCGTAGTGATCCGCTTGGCGGGCCGCCCGTGGGCGCAGATCACGACGGACGGCGACACAGTCACGGCCGGCGCGGGCGCGCTGGACTCGATGGTCGCCAAGGCCAGCGCCAAGGCGGGAATCGCCGGGCTGGAATTCTACGCCGGCATCCCGGGCACGATCGGCGGCGCCCTGACTATGAACGCCGGTTGCTATGGGTCCGAGACCAAGGACGTTCTGGTTTCGGCCTGGGGGCTGACGCGGGCGGGCGAGCGGGTCGATTACGCTCTGGCCGACTTCGGCTACACCTATCGCCATTCCCGGGCGCCGGCCGACATCATCTGGATCGAGGCGACCTATCGCGGCACGGCCGACGAACCCGAGGCGGTGGCGGCCCGGATCTCCGAGATCACAAGCCGTCGCGAGACCACCCAGCCAATCCGTGAGAAAACGGGCGGCTCGACGTTCAAGAACCCCGAGGGCCATTCGTCGTGGAAGCTGGTGGATGAGGCCGGCTGGCGCGGCAAGCTGCACGCCGAGACGGGCGGTGGGGCCATGTTCAGCGATCTACACTCCAACTTCATGATCAATCCCGGCGAGGCGACAGCCGCCGACGTCGAAGGCCTGGGCGAGGCGGTTCGCGCCGATGTCTTGGCCAAGACCGGCGTTCAGCTGGAGTGGGAAATCAAGCGGATCGGCCGACGCTGATCGGCGGTTGCGCAGGGACATGCCGCACGTTAGGTGAGGATTTCTCTGGGGAGAAATCAGATGAAGCGTATCGCAGCCGTCGTCGGCCTTCTGGCCATGGTCGCAGAACCGGCCCACGCCCAACTCGCCACCCGCGCGGCGGTCGGCCCCGCGGTTGCGGGCGGCCAGAACCGGATCGATCTGACGCGGTCCAGCGCGGGATATACCTATTTCAACCGGGCGGGCGCCGATTTGGCGCAGCACGACGCCGCGTTGAACGGGTGTCTGGTCGAGGCCTCGCGGATGACGCAGCCTGATGACAACAGCGCCGCAGCAGCCGGTGCGGCCGGTGGTCTGCTGGGCATGCTGGTGGTCGGCGTCATCCAGGGCGCGATGAATGGCATGCACGAGCGCAGAGGCGTCGCCGCCAATGTCGAAAACTGCATGGTGGTGAACGGTTGGCGTGTCGTTCGACTGGATGAGACCGACGGCAAGGCGCTGGATTTGCTGGAGCAGGCGGACCTCCACGTCGCCCTGGCGGACCACGTCGGCGCCGACCAACCGAAGGGAGAGATCGTTCGCATCTATGACAACGACGCGGTGCGCGGTGAAACGGTATTGATCGGAAAATCGGGCGATCTGGATAAGGCGTCTTTGAGCCTTCAGGCCTTGCCGCCGCAAAGCGCCACGCCGCCGGCCGCCCGTAAGGGTCCGCAGGCCCCGCGCACCGCGCGTCCGCCGCGCGCGTTGAAGCCAGAGGACGTCGCCGTGGCGTCCGGGGACGCTCTCGTCACCGTGCGTCTGACCGGCATGGCGGAGCAGGGCGGCCGCACGCTGTTCTTTACCCGCCAGGGGCCTGCGCCCGATATTCAGCCTTGGGAGCAGGACGGTCGTCCGGCGCTGTTCGCCGTCGCCCTGCCAACGCGCGGCGCGGTACGTGGCGATCGCACGCGGGCCGTGACCCAGACCTTCTCTGTGCCGCCCGGTCGCTGGCGTCTGAGCGCGGTCAATGTCGGCCAGTACATCACCCACTTCTGCCTGGGGACCTCCGGGTTCGAGGTTCGCGACGGCGAGGCCGTCTATGCGGGAGCGTTCGATCTGTCGGGCGAGCAGTTGCGACCGGACATGACGTTGCGCGACGATCTGTTGGTGCCCACGTCGCCGGCCGCAACGGCAGGCCTGCGTCACCGCGCAGCGGAATGGTCGTATGGCGACAAGGAACAGTGTCAGGGCGCATATCTGTACGCGCTGGACCTGATGCCGCCATCCGAGACGGTCGCAGAGGCGGCTGCGCCTCAGGTCACGGGTGCGGATGACCCGGTCGTCGTGGTCGAAACGACCGGCACCATCAACACTTCAGTGACGCCATTACGGTTTGGTTGACGGGCTGTTAACGACCTGCGCGGCATCCAGTCGGTTCTGGAGCCGCCGATGACCCGCCCCTTCTCTTCTCTTCATGTCGCCGTTCTGATGGGCGGCCTTTCCGCAGAGCGGGAGGTGTCCCTCTCGTCGGGCGAGCAGTGCGCGCAGGCGCTGGAGCGGCAGGGCGTGCGCGTCAGTCGCGTGGACGCCGGGCGCGACCTGGCCAATGTGCTGTCCGGCCTGATCAAGCCCGATGTGGTGCTGAACTGCCTGCACGGCGCCTGGGGCGAGGACGGCTGCGTCCAGGGCGTGCTTGAGACGCTGAAGATCCCCTACACCCATTCGGGCGTGCTGGCCTCGGCCCTGGCGATGGACAAGGACAAGTCCAAGGCCGTGCTGCGCGCGGCGGGCATCAAGGTGCCGGGCGGCGGCCTGTATGATCGCCATGAGGTCGCCAGCCGCCACGTTATCGACCCGCCCTACATCATCAAGCCGAACGCCGAAGGCTCGTCCGTCGGGGTCTTCCTGGTGCCCGAAGGCGCCAACGGTCCGCAGGCCGAGGTCGGCTATCCGGAGTGGGCCTATGGCGAGCAGGTCATGGTCGAACCCTATATCGCCGGCAAGGAACTGGCCGTCGCGGTGATTGGCGAGGCGACGGGGCCGCGCGCCCTGACCGTCACCGACATCACCCCGACCAAGGGTTTCTACGATTACGAGGCCAAATATGCGCCGGGCGGTTCGGTGCACGTCCTGCCGGCCGTCCTGCCGCCGCATGTATTCGAGAAGGCGCTGCGTCAGGCCGAGGCGGCGCACGTCGCCATGGGGTGCCGCGGCGTGTCGCGATCCGACTTCCGTTATGATGATGTTAAGGACGATCTGGTCCTGTTGGAGGTCAATACCCAGCCCGGCATGACCCCGACTTCGCTCGCGCCCGAGCAGGCCGCCCATACCGGGATGAGCTATGACGATCTGGTTCGGTGGATGGTGGAGGACGCCTCATGCCCGCGGTAGTTCGCGGCGGCCGGCGACAGGGTTCTAATCAGGTTCCACAACGCGGTTCGGCTTCCAAGGGCGGAGGACGGTCGCGCGGCGGGGCCCAGAACGCGTCCGCCGTTCCCGGCAAGATGGCCGCCATCGGCCGTGTCGATATTTCGCCGCGCACCGCCGTGATCGCCCTGGGTGCCGGCGCGTTGCTGCTGGTCGGGGTTCTGGCCACGGGCGCTCGTGCCGAGCGGATCGGCGCCTCGGTTTCGCATGGCCTGGATAATGTGACGGCCGGTATGGGCCTGACGCTGAAGCGGGTGCACATCACCGGCGCGTCGTCCGAGGCCGAGCCGGCGATCCAGCAGGCGCTGGGCCTGTATTCCGGTCAGCCGATCACCAGCCTGGATCTGAACGCCATTCGCACGCGGGTTCAGGGCGTCGGTTGGGTCAAGGAGGCGCGCGTGGTGCGCCTGTTGCCCGACACCCTGATCGTCGAGGTCAAGGAACACGACCGCCTCGCCGTCTGGCAGGAGGCTGGTCAGATCAAGGTCATCGACAACCGGGGCCAGGTCATCGACGGCGCCGACGCGCGTCGCTATCCGACCTTGCCGCTGGTCGTGGGCAAGGGCGCCGACGTGGCGGCGGGCGAAATCCTGCCTCTGCTGGCCCAGCGCCCGCGACTAATGGGGATGGTGGACGCCCTGGTGCGCGTGGATGAGCGCCGCTGGGACCTGCGTCTGAAGGACGGCAGCCTGATCCAGCTTCCCGCCACCGAACAGGAGGCGGCTTTGATCCGCCTCGATGCGCTGGACCAGCGCGAACGCCTGCTCGACCTGGGCTTCGCCCGTGTCGATCTCAGAACCCCGGACGAGGTCGCCGTGCGACCCGCCGGCGACGCCTAAGGACCGAAGAGACATGACCAAGCAACGCGGCGCGGCGAATGATCACGGTCGGGGCATGGATCCTCGCGCCGGTCGTGCGCCCGTGGTCGCGGCGCTGGACATCGGTCAATCCAAGGTCTCGTGCTTCATCATGAAGCCGGACGGCGTGCGTCACGCCGACCGCACCATCCGCGTCGCGGGCGCCAGCCACGTTCAGTCCAAGGGCGTGAGGGGCGGGGCGATCATCAACATGGATGAGGCCGCCCAGGCCATCGGCCACGCGGTCGAACGCGCCGAGCGCGCCGCCCAGAGCCCGGTGTCCGGCGTCGTCGTCACCACAGCTATCGGCCAGATGGCCAGCCACCGTGTGCAGGCCCGCGTCTCGCTGGGCGCCAATCCAGTCGGCGACGCCGATCTGGCGCGCGCCATCGGCATGGCCCTGGCCCAGATCCGCCTGCCCAACCGTCGCCCGATCCACGTCCTGCCCATCGCCTGGTCGGTCGACGGCGCGCGCGGCGTGCATGATCCGCGTTCGATGCGGGGCGGCTCTCTGGGACTCGATCTGTTGGTCGTCTCGATGGCCGAGAACGTGTTCACGACCCTCAGCCACTGCCTGGAGTTGGCCCACCTGGACCTGCAAGGCATCGCCGCCGCACCTGTCGTCTCGTCTCTGGCCGCGCTGGAAGAGGACGAGATGGACCTGGGCGCCGTCTGCATCGATATGGGCGGCGGCTCGACCAGCGCTGCGGTCTGGGGCGGCCGGTCCTTGCTGCATATCGAAAGCCTGAACGTCGGCGGCGACCACGTCACCTCCGATATCGCGCGCGGCCTGTCGACGTCCAAGGCCGGCGCCGAACGGCTCAAGACCTTTCACGGCTCGGCCATGGCCAGCGCCAACGAGGACCGCGAAATGCTCGAAGCCCCGCCGCGCGGCGAGGACGCCTCGGCCGGCCCCGTCATCGTCCCGCGCGCCATGCTGAAGACCGTCATCGCCCCGCGCGTCGAAGAAACCCTCGAACTGCTCCGTGATCGGCTGAAAAATGCGGGCGTCGGCTTGGAGCCCGGCGCTGGCCTCGTTCTGACCGGTGGGGCCAGTCAGCTGAACGGCGTGCGCGAACTCGCCGTGCGCGTCTTCGACCGTCCTGTCCGCCTCGGAAAACCCCAACGGGCGCCACATTTGGCCGACGCCGCCTCCGGCCCCGCCTTCTGCGCGACCGCCGGCGTCCTTCTCCGCGCCGCCTACGGCCCGCGCGAAGCGGTGTCGGCAAGAAAGCTGATGGCGCGCCAGATCACGGCTGCGGATGCGCCGCGCATCCACCGCGGGAACGTGGTGGGTCGTGTGGCTGGATGGCTCCGCGACAATCTTTGACGTCGCCTATTGGCAGTCAAAAGCGCCGCGCCCCATCCATTTAGACGCCATTGTAGCGGCAGCCCTTCGCAACTAACCAATCCTCGGTAGCTGAACTGTGTCATGATTGTAACATCATCGACGCGTGCTGGCCCGATTTGGGTCACATTGGTTGCCTGCCAGCCATATTTCGTTAGACGGTTTACGAGAAGCCATGGGCTTTTGCGGCTCGGCTGTTCGCAAATCGATTCTAGTGGGGTGACTGATTATGAAACTGAAGCGTAATTATTTGTTCGGGACGACGGTTCTGGCGGGCATTCTCGCCGCGTCGGCCCCCGCCTGGGCCCAAGCGCAGCAAACCGCCGCTGAAGCCGCAGACGCTACTCAGGTTGACGAAATCGTCGTCACCGGTTCGCGTATCCGCCGCGATCCGGTCACGGCTCCCACCCCCCTGATCCAGGTCAGCCGCGAAACCCTGCTGACGACCGGTCAAAACACGGTCATCGACTATCTGGCGACCATTCCTGCGCTGATGAACTCGCAGGTTCCGTCGGACACGACCGCAGGCGTTCTGAACGCGGGCGGCCTGTCGCTGCCAAACCTGCGCTCGTTGGGCTCGGGCCGTACGCTGACGCTGGTTGACGGCCGTCGCCACGTCGGATCCCCGCAAGGCACCTTGGCTGTCGACGTCGACACCATTCCGCGTCTGCTGATCGAAAGCGTTGAAATTGTCACGGGCGGCGCAGCGTCCGTTTACGGCGCAGACGCCGTTTCCGGCGTGCTGAACTTCAAGCTGCGCAAAGACTTCGAAGGCCTGGAAATCGATGCTCGCTGGGCGCAACTGAACGACGGCGGTCAAGACTCGAAGCGCATTTCTGTGCTGGCCGGCAAGAATCTGTTTGACGACCGCCTGAACGTCTACGCCTTCGGTGAATACGAGCAACTGGATGAAGTTCTGGCGGCCGACATTGATTGGCTGCAGGGCGGTTGGGGACTGGTCGGTCGCGATGCTGACACGGCCGCCGCATCTTACGACGGCGTGACAGACAACCTTCTGTACAAGGATCGCCGCACGCTCCAGTTGCTTCGCTGGGGTCAGGTTACGCTCGCCAACAACTATCAGCCGAGCGCACTTAACAATCCGAACACGATTCCGACCGGACAGTGCACGACGACATCCATCACTTCGACGTCCTGCTTCGGCGTCGCGCCGGGCAGGACCTACGTCTTTGATGGGCTGAATGCGCGCGTTGCCGACTTCGGCAATTGGGTTCAGCAAACGGGCACCAACCGGGGGGTCAACGTCGGTGGTGACGGTGAAAACCCCAATGTGATCTTCAACGTCGACTCGACGTTGCCGAAATCTGAAAACGCCCGCTTCCAGGTCGGCGGAAACTTCAAGATCACGCCGAACATCAACCTGTATGCTGAGGCCAAGTACATCGACGAAACGACGAACCTGGCGACGGGCTACTCGTTCGGCGACGTCTATATCTCGGACACGTATAACGCCGCCAACTCGATGCAGATCCTCAGCACGTCGGCCTACACGACGCGCACAGACAACGCATTCCTGCCGGCCAACCTCGCCGCTGCGATCCGCGCCAACACAACGCCTGTCTATGGACCAGCCACCGCAGGGGCTCCTGGCGCCCAGACGGGTACGACGGCTGCGCCGTTTGCGCGTTACAGCGCTTGGCTGCTGGACCGTCCGCAGACCAATGACAAGCAGTTGCAACGTTACGTTGTCGGCCTGAACGGTTCGGCGGGTGATCTGGGCTTTGTCAAGAATATCGACTGGGATCTGGGCTACACCTACGGTCGTGTCGACAACAAGAACGTCGAGCGTGGCCTGGACATCGAGCGCTTCTCCTACGCTATGGACGCAGTGCGCGACGCGTCCGGCAATATCGTCTGCCGCGTGCAGCAGCTGACCGCCAACGGCGGTACGGTCACGAGCCGTAACCCCAACGTGCCCGGTACGCTGAATTCGCAATCGGCCGTGGTCCAAAACTGTAAGCCGCTTAACGTCTTTGGTCTGGGCAACCAGAGCGAAGAAGCTCTGCAGTATGTGCGCGCCCAACTGACGATTGACCAAGTCAACGAACAGCATGACGCGCTGGGCACTGTGTCTGGCCAACTGTGGGACTTCTGGGGCGCCGGCCCTATCGGTGTCGCTTTGGGCGCCGAATACCGCAAGGAATACACCGAAGGCACGGGCCGCAGCCGTTCGCTTGGCACCACCTACGCCCAGCTCAACAGCGGCGCCGACTTCCTGCCGGCTTCCTATGAGACCAAGGAAGCCTTTGCTGAGCTCTCCATTCCCCTGATGCGTGACAGCTTCCTGGGCGAATATGCAGAACTCAGCGGGTCGTATCGCTACAGCGACTTCTCCACCTTCGGTGGCAACGACGTTTACGGCGTGAACCTGGTTTACCGCCCGATCCGCGATATCGCCTTCAAGACGTCGTTCAACACCTCGGTGCGCGCCCCGACGTTGGCCGAAACGAACGCGCCGCAGACGCAGACCTTCCTGCAGTTCAATGACCCGTGCGCTACGGTCAACATCCAGAACTTTGCTGATCGTACGAAGGCGGCGAACCGGATCGTGAACTGCGCCGCCTTGGCGCAACAGCTGGGCCTGACCTTCAACTTCCAGGATCCGACGGCGGCCAATGCCTACCGCCCGGACTACGGCGCAAGCGTCGCAGGGCGCAACGGCGGCAATCCCAACCTGCAGCCTGAAGAATCGGAATCGTTCACCTTCTCGACGGTTCTGCAACCGCGCTTCATTCCGAACTTCTCGCTGGTGCTGGACTATTACGAAATCACCATCGACAAGGTGATCGCAGCCGTGACCGCGCAAACTGCAGCTGAAAACTGCGTCAACGGGCCTTCGCTGAACACCAGCGCCTGCCAAACGCTGACCCGTACTGGCGTCAATGATCCGGCGACGCCGCGCGATGACCGCTTCCTGCTGGTCGACTTCCTGCAGAGCACGATCAACTACGCCAAGCGTAACGTTCGTGGACTGGACTTCACGTCGAACTATCGCTTCGACACGCAAGACATGCTCGGCCGGAACTGGGGCGTGTTCCAACACTCGGTCAACGGCTCCTGGCTGATCGAGCAGAAGAACTTCAACAACATCGAAAACCCCAACGACTTCACCGAACTGTCGAGCACGCTGTTCTATCCGCGTACCCGCCTGACCTCGACGCTGACCTGGCAAACGCCGTTCGAACCTCTGCGCGTGACCTGGGTCGCCGACTGGCAAACCGCTCAGGACATCGTTCAGCGTCGTGATTTCGTGCAGAACGCAGACTCGCGTCCTGCCGAATATCTGGACACCAAGAACTTCATGCGGAACGACTTCTCGGTCCGTTATCAGGTTCGGGATGATCTGACGCTCACCGGCACGGTGCAGAACGCCTTCGACTCCGAACAGGCGCGTTGGCTGGGCGCTACGCTCTACTCCAACTTCGATCCTTACGGACGTCGTTACTCGATCAGCCTGAACTACCGTCCCTGGTAAGACTGGGATTTATGCGGAAAGGGCGGCTCGAAAGAGCCGCCCTTTTTCGTTGTCGACAGGAAAACTCCAGCAACGCTTTCGGTTTGGGGTGTTCTTCGGTCCGACTCACATTATCGCCGTAACCTTCTCTTAACCTTCATGGGCGCAATCCTTAACGCGCTCATAACCAAAGCGATTCGGCGGGGCGGTCGGTTGGTTTGAAGGGGCGGGTCAGCAGGTCGGAAACAGAAAATGTCGCTCTCATTGGTCAAGCCGCAACACACTGAACTGAAGCCCCGTATCGTCGTGTTCGGCGTCGGCGGCGCCGGCGGCAACGCCGTGAACAATATGATCGACGCCGGCCTCGAAGGGGTCGAGTTCGTCGTGGCCAACACCGACGCGCAGCACCTCAGCTTCGCCAAGACGGATCGCCGCATCCAGCTGGGCGAGACCATCACCCAAGGCCTGGGCGCCGGCGCCCACCCCGAAGTCGGCATGAACGCCGCCGAGGAATCCGCCGACGAAATCCATCAGCACCTGGAAGGTGCGCACATGGTCTTCATCACCTGCGGCATGGGCGGCGGCACCGGCACCGGCGCGGCGCCGGTCATCGCCAAATGCGCGCGTGATCGCGGCATCCTGACCGTCGGCGTGGTGACCAAGCCCTTCACCTTCGAAGGTCGCCACCGCATGCGTCTGGCCGACGCGGGCGTCGCCGAGCTGCAACGCTATGTGGACACCCTGATCGTCATCCCGAACCAGAACCTGTTCCGCGTCGCCAACGAACGCACGACCTTCGCCGACGCCTTCGGTATGGCCGACCAGGTTCTGCACTCGGGCGTGCGTTCGATCACCGACCTGATGATCCTGCCGGGCCTGATCAACCTGGACTTCGCCGACGTGCGCGCCGTCATGTCCGAGATGGGCAAGGCGATGATGGGCACGGGCGAAGCCACGGGCGACGACCGCGCCCTGCTGGCGGCCCAGAACGCCATCGCCAACCCGCTGCTGGACGAGACCAGCCTGAAGGGCGCCAAGGCCGTGCTGGTGAACATCACCGGCGGTCTGGACATGACTCTGCTGGAAGTCGACGAAGCCGCCAACGCCATCAGCGCGGAAGTGGACGGCGACGCAAACATCATCTTCGGCGCCGCCTTCGACCCGGCCCTGGATGGCAAGATCCGTGTCTCGGTCGTCGCGACCGGCATGGACGAGGGCGAAGTGCGTCGCATCGAACCCATCGCGCCGCCGGCCGCCAGCGCGCCGCTGGCTGGTCATGACGCGCGCCGCTCGGCTGGTGGTCTGTATGGCACGCAAGCCTCGCGCGCCCCGGAACCGACCCGCGACGCCTACCGCGAGCCGGTCCGCGCAGAAGCCCCGCGCGCGCCTGAGCCCCGCATCGAGGCGGCGCCGGTTGTGCCGACGTTTCAGGCCCCTGCCCCTCGCGAACCGGAACCGCGCCCCGAGCCTGTGATCCGCGTCGCCGAGCCGCAGCCGCGCGCTCTGGACCCCATCGTTGATCCCTGGGTCGAGGAATATGAAACCCGCGCGCCGGCCCCGCGCGTCGCGCCGCAAGGCGATCTCTATGAGCGCGCCGCGCCTGCGGCCCAGCAGCCCCAAGCCGACGAGGGTTACGACGACCGTGACCACCGCCGCAGCGGTTGGAGCCTTTTCGGACGCGGCAAACGCACACAGCCTCAGCACGAGACGTCCTATGCGCCGCAATCGTCGCATTCGGCACGCTCGTCGGCTCAACCGGTCCAACATCCAGAACCGGAGGCGGGACAGGCCGATGACGACCTGGAAATCCCATCCTTTCTCCGCCGTCTGGCCAACTAAACGTCCCAAATGACGATGAAACGCCCCGGAGCCCGCCTCCGGGGCGTTTCTCGTTCTCGGATGTGTCTCAGACCGAAACAATCCGAAACCGGACTTTGATTTCGCGCTTGCGGCATGACCGCTAGATGAAACGCAGGGCGCAATCCGCACGGCGTGCGGCGCGCAAAGGAAAGAGCGAGTTCAGGTTTGTCGGTCAGAAGCGACCATCACGAACGCACCATCGTCGCCCCGGCCATCATCGCCGGAGTCGGGGTGCACACCGGCCGCCGGGTGCGGCTGGCGGTTCGGCCTGCGCCATCTGGCACGGGCATCGTCTTCGTGCGCACTGACATCACCGACCGCGACAACCGCATTCCGGTGTCGGGCGAGGCCGTGGTTGACGCCCGCCTGAACACCATGATCGAGAACGGCGCGGGTGTTCGCCTGTCGACGATCGAGCATTTGATGGCCGCTTTCGCCGCCTTGGGCGTGTCGAACGCCGTGGTCGAGGTGGACGGACCGGAGCTGCCGATCTTGGACGGTTCGGCGCTGGAGTTCGTGAAGCTGCTGGATCGGGCCGGTTTCCGACCGCAGCCGACGCCGCAGCGCTACATCGAGATCCTGGAAACGGTCCATGTCGTCGAGGGCGACAAGCATGCGGCCCTGATGCCGTGCGACCGCTACGAGATGCGGTTCGAGATCGACTTCCCCTCGGCCGTGATCGGCAACCAGGTGATCGACTTCGTCGTGGACGAACCGACCTTCCGCAAGGAGATCATGGCCTGCCGTACCTTCGGGTTCGCCCATGAGGTCGAGGCGTTGCGCAAGGCGGGTCTGGCGCGGGGCGGCTCGCTGGAGAACGCCGTGGTCATCGACGGCGACGAGATTCTAAACCCTGGCGGCCTGCGCATGGAACGCGAGTTCGTGCGTCACAAGGCGCTGGACGCCATCGGCGACCTGTATGTGCTTGGCGCGCCCCTGCTGGGTCGATACGAAGGCTACAAGGCCGGTCACGCGCTCAACAACAAGCTGGTCCGCGCCCTGCTGGCCGCCCCGCACGCTTGGCGTGAAGTGACCCGCGTGCCGGAGCTGGCGCGCGCGGGTTAAGCCCCGATCACCGAAATCAATCGACCGAAGTCCGGCTCGCCGTGCTGGAAGGCGCGGCGGTTCGAATAGAACCGCTCTGCGTCCGCGCAGGTGTCGTGGCCGGTCCAGACGGCCTGGCCGATCCCCGCCTGCTGCAGCCGCCACAGGACAAAGCCGGGCAGGTCGAACTGGCGTTTGTCGTCGGACTCTCCGGGGTGGAAGAAGCGGTCGCTGCCAGGATCGTGGTGGGTGAAGCGATCTTCGAAATCGACGCCGACCTCATAGCTGGCGGGCGCGATGCAGGGGCCGACGACGGCGACCACCCGCCGAGGCTCGGCGCCCAGGGCCTGCATGGCGGAAACGGCGGAGTGGATGACGCCGCCCAGCGCGCCCTTCCAGCCGGCGTGGACGGCGGCGACGATGCGGGTCTCGGGATCGGCCATCAGGATCGGCGCACAGTCGGCGGTCAGAACTGAACACAGCAGGCCCGGCTCGGCTGAGACGACGGCGTCGCCTTCCGGCCGGTCGCCATGCCAGGGACCTTCGGCCACACGCGCCACGGCGGAATGGATCTGGTAGCAGCCGTTCAGATGGTCCGGGTCGGCATTGAAATGGGCCGCGACGCGCCGGCGGTTTTCGGCGACGGCGGCCGGTTCGTCCTTGGAGCCGACGCCGGCGTTCAACCCCTCATAGATGCCGGTCGAGACGCCGCCAGCACGGGTGAAGAAGCCGTGGGCGATGCCGGCGGCGGTCAGAAGCGGGTGGGTGATGGGGGCCAGGTCGCTCATGCCCCCACCTATATCAGGCGTCCCAGCCGGGCACGACCAGGGATCGGGGGGCGAAGATGGCGGCGGCCTTGAATAGGGTTCCCATCTGGTCGTCGCCGGTCAGCCGATCCAGCTGGCGCGCAATGACGTCGGCGGCGGCGGGCCGGCCGGCTTTCAGCGCCTCGGCGCGGGCCTCGATGCCCAGCCGGCGCAGGAACTCGCCTTGGGGCAGGCTGCCGGTGACGTCGGCGCCGGTTCGCACCGCGGCTTCCAGCACCAGAGGGAAGTCGGCCCATTGGGTCAGGTCGGCTTCGCCTGGTGTTGCGAGGGGATCCACCTTCTGGTGACGACGCAAGGCCTGGAGCGTGTCGCCGGCTTCGGGGCGGGCGCGGCCATAGTCGATCAGCAGAGCGGCGCCCGAGGCGGCCTTCATCAACAGGCCGAGGTCGCGGCCGAAGACCGCCTGCTGGTCCGAAATTTCCAGAATGCCGCCTGGAGCGATGTCGAAGTCCGGCTTGTGGAAACCGCCGGATATGGCGGTCAGGCCGAAGATCAGGTCGCCGTCGTCGGTGACGCCGATCCGCCGCTCGGCCCAGCCGGCGTCGGTGCGGACGAACTGGCGCGCGGGCATGCAGTCCAGCACCTCATTGGCGATCAGGATGACCGGGGCGTCGGTCTCGATCGCCGTCAGGCTGCGGACCCAGCGCGGCGACAGGTCGGCGCCGGCCAGGGCCTTGGCCTGGAGATCGCGCAAGGGGGCGCTGGGTTCGATCAGGATCAGATCGCAGGCTTCGAGAAAGCCCGGGACCAGGCGGGCGGCGCGTAAGGCGTCGCTCATCAACGTGCCGTCGCCGGGGCCGACCTCGACCAGGCGGAACCGCTCGGGCGCGCCCAGCCGGTTCCAGGTTTCCACCGCCCACAGGCCGATCAGTTCGCCGAACATCTGGCTGACCAGGGGGGCGGTGATGAAGTCGCCACGCGCGCCCAAATCTGGACGAGACGCATAGTAGCCGCCCTTGGGATCGTGCAGGCAGCGGGTCACGTAGTCGGCGACCGTCATCGGGCCCGTCAGGGCGATCTCGCGCGCCAGACGGGCCTTGAGGGTTTCGGCGTTGGTCATGCCTCGGCGGCAGCCGGCGGACGCTTCCACGCGCGCCAGATCAGCCAGGCGCCGACCAGGATCATCGGGATCGACAGCATCATTCCCATGGTCAGGCCGAACGGGAAATCTGGCATGCCGATATCCGGCTCGCGCACATTCTCCAGCGCCGCACGGCAGACGCCATAACCCGCCAGGAACAGGCCGGTGATATAGCCGGGCTTCTTCAGCAAGCCGAACTTCCAGATGGCAATGGAAAGGATGGAGAAGAGAACGATCCCCTCAAGGCCTGCCTCATAGAGCTGGCTGGGGTGGCGGGGCGCGTCGCCCGCGGGGCAGAAGCCGTACATCTGTTCGATGCGGGCGTTGCAGAAGCGCACGGCCCAGGGGACGGTCGTCTCGCGGCCCCACAGCTCGCCATTGATGAAGTTGGCCAGGCGACCGAACATCAGGCCGATCGGCACGACAGGCGCGACCAGATCGCCGAGGCGCAGCATGTCGATCTTCTGCGACCGGGCATAGAGGACGATGGCCAGGCAGACGCCCAGGAAGCCGCCGTGGAAGCTCATGCCGCCGGTCCACAGCTGGAACAGTTCAAACCGCTCGCCCAGCGTCTGGCCGGTGAACAGCTGGCCGTACATGGCCGGCTTGTAGAAGAGGGCGTAGCCCAAGCGGCCGCCCAGGATGATGCCCAGCACGATCCACAGCACCAGGTCGTCCAGTTGCGTCGTGGTGACAGGCGGCTTGCCGGGCGCCCACAGCCGCTGGGTCTTGGCCAGACGCGCGGCGTACCACCAGCCCAGCACGATACCGGCGACATAGGCCAGCGCGTACCAGCGGATCGGAAGCGGTCCGAGGTGGATCAGGACCGGATCGAATTCGGGAAAGGGCAAGGGGCGTTCCTGTGCGGGACTGTCTTTGACAGCGGTTTAGCAAGCGTCGCCGCCGTCGTCGCCTGTGAAGACGCATCACGACGCCTTGATGGCGCCCGCGAAGCAGCAGAAAGAAAGGTTTCGTTCACCATAGTCGGTGAACCTTCGTTAACGACGTTGAGGTCGGAGCCGCCATGCAGACCCGCAATCCCATTCTGGACGAGTTCGCCAAGCTGACGACCGGCGCCATGGGCCTGGCCCAGGCCGCGGGTGAAGAGGCCAAGACCGCCTGGCGCGCCCAGGCCGACCGGATCGCCGCCGAAATGGACCTGGTCCGTCGCGACGAGTTCGATGTTCTGAAGGACGAGATCGCCGCTCTGCGGGCCCAGATTGCAGAGCTGAAAGCCGCCCAAAAGCCGGCTGCAAAGCCCGCGAAGGGAACGTCCACAGATGGAACTCAACCCGGGGACGCAGCCGGTTGAGCCGAATCTGCGAACAGGCTTACCGTTCTGTTAACGCCCGCGATTCTCGCGGACGCAGCGTGAAAGACACTTGATGGACATCGCCCGGCCCGAGGAAGTGGACGTGCCCTTCGACCCGCTTGAGGTCGTCGAGCATGTGCTCACGGCCGAGAACCTTCCCTTCGACCGCACCGACGACGGCGACCTCGCCTTTGCTCTGGCCGGCGACTGGAAGGACTATGAGCTGTGGTTCGCCTGGCGTCCCGAGGGCGACTGTCTTCAGCTGTGCTGCGCGCTGGATTTGAAGGTGGCCAAGAGCCGCAAGACGGCGGCCTATGAACTGGTCGGTCTGATCAACCAGCGCACCTGGATGGGCCATTTCGAAGTCTGGGCCGAGGACGGGGAGATCGTCTTCCGTCATTCGCTGGCCTTGCCGATGGGCGAGCGCCCGACCCTGGCCCAGGCAGCCTCGATGATCGACGCGGCCATCGAGGCTTCGGATCGCTACTACCCCGCCTTCGACTTCATGGTGCGCGGGAACAAGAAGCCCCAGGAGGCGATCGACGCCTGCCTGTTCGAGACCGTCGGCACCGCCTGATGCCAAGCGCGGCATCTGTGCCGGGTCCCGTTGTTCTGGTCGGCTGCGGCCGGCTGGGCTCTGCCATTCTGGAAGGCTGGCTGCTGACCGAGACGGTGGCGGCGTCTGACCTGATCATTCTCACCCCCTCGGAAAAGCCGGCGGCCGAGACGGCGCGGGTCAAGGGCGCGCGGACCAATCCGCCGCTGGAGGTCCTGACCGAGGCGGCGGTAATCGTTCTGGCGGTCAAACCGGCCATGTGGCGCGAGGTCATGGCTCCGCTGGCGCCGTTCCTGAACGACCGGGCCGTCATCCTGTCGGTCATGGCGGGCGTGACGGCGCCGACTTTGGCCGAAGGCCTGGGAGGCTGGCCCATCGTGCGGGTGATGCCGACGACCGGTGTGTCGCGCGGGCGCGGCGTGGCCTCTGTCTGGTCGGCGGACCCGCGAGCCAAGGACGTCGGGCGGGTGTTGTTCGAGCCAATGGCCGAGACGGTCGTGCTGGCCGACGAGGCGCTGATGGATGCGGCGACAGCGGTGGCTGGGTCGGGCGCAGCCTATTTCTACGCCTTCACCGAAGCGCTGGCGCGGGCCGGGGAGGCGGCGGGTCTGGATGCGGCGACGGCGGATGTGCTGGCGCGCGCGACCCTGAGGTCCGCAGCCGACTCCATGGGTGACGACGCGCTGGAAGCCCTGATAGGCCGCATCGCCTCGCCTGGCGGCTCGACCCGCGCCGGGCTTGACGCCATGGCGAAGGACGGCCGCCTCACGGCGATGCTGGACGAGACGGTCGCGGCGGCGGTCAGACGCAACCGCGAGATGGGCTAGAAGCGTCCGCGCTCGATCTGATCGCCGAAGCGCTCGAACGCGCGGTCGGCGTCGCGCCAGACGCTGTAGCCCCAGACGTCGTTGATGCTGGGCGTGAAATAAGAATAGTCCACTGGCCGCGTCGCCCCGTCCGCCATCACGATCTCACCCTTGATGGCCGCGCCGCCGATCGACACGCTGCGGATCGGGTCGAGGCCGGGCGTCTGACGGACCTGTTCGAACGTCGGACGGTTGGGCTTCAGGTCGATCAGGACCAGATTGGCGGTCGCGCCCGGATAACGCTGGGCCAAGGCCTTTCCGACCTCGGCCTGAAGGCCGGCGATCTGTTCGTTGACCTCGCGGTCGCCGAGCTTTTCGACCTCGCGCTGAAGCTGCGGCCCGACCGTGACGTTCACCGTCGGCGCTTGAGCCTGAGCCATGGCGGCGACGGCGAGTGTCGCGGCCAGGGGTGCAATGAAGGCGAGTTTACGCATCGAAATCATCTCCAATCCCTGTCGCCCTCAAGATGACCCTTGCAGCGTCGTTCCGCCAGACCCTGCCGACGAAAGCTTTGAAGCCTTAAGCGGACTCGGCGACGGTGACCGCGCCGGGGATGCGGATCGTCGCTTTCAACCCGCCCAGTTCGCTGCGATCCAGGGTGACGTCGCCGCCGTGGCCGCGCGCCACATCGCGCGCGATGGCGAGGCCCAGACCGACGCCCTTGCGGTTCTGGTTGCGAGAGTCGTCCAGGCGCGAGAAGGGCCGGAAAGCTTCGTCATACATGGCCTCTGGGATGCCGGGTCCGTCGTCCTCGACGATGATCTCCAGCCCGCCTGACGCCAGGGCGCGGGCCGACAGGCGCACATTCTCGCCGTGCGAGGCGGCGTTGCCGGCCAGGTTCACCAGGGCGCGCTTGAAGGCGAGGGGGCGAACGGAGGCGGTCAGGCCATCAGCCACGACAACTTCGACCTCGGCGCCGGCGCGTTTTGCATCCTCGCCGGCGGCGTTCAGCAGGTCGGAGATCGAGACAGGCTTCGGCGGTTCGCCCGCCTCGCCACGGGCGAAGTCGAGGTATTCGTCGATCATATGCTCCATCTCGTCCAGGTCGCCACGCATGGCCGACTGGCGCTTGAAGGGTGGAGCCAGAGCCAGTTCGAGGCGCAGACGGGTCAGGGGCGTGCGCAGGTCGTGGCTGACCGAGGCGAGCAGGGCGGTGCGCTGATCGATGTGGCGCTGAATTCGGTCTCGCATGGCCATGAAGGCGACGGCGGCGGCGCGAACCTCGCGTGCACCGTGCGGCTTGAACCGGGGCACGGTCTCGCCACGCCCGAAGGCCTCGGCCGCGTCGGCCAGACGCTCGATGGCGCGGACCTGATTACGGATGAACAGGATGGCCACCCCCATCAGCAGGACGGTCGCCACCGCCAGCCACAGGACGAAGATATGGGCCTGGGTCGCCACCGCGCGTTCGCGCGGGGCGATGATGCGCAGCACCCCTTGCGGCTCCTGCACCTGAATGTCGACGTAGGCGGGGTAACGGGTGGTGTCGAACCAGTAGGGGCGGTCCAGACGCGCATCCAGGGCCTTGTCCAGCACACGGTCCACCACGCCGATGGCGCCGCGGCGTTCTTCCGTCGGAAGGGTGCGCCCGTCCTGAAGCACGATGGACAAGGACATGGACCGTTCGGCGCGATTGGCCAGCTTGTCCAGGTTCGCCGGGCTGGGGTCGTCCTCATAGCTCTCGACGGCCCAGGCGATGTCGCCGGCCAGGCCTTCGGACAGGCGCGCGGTCACCGTCTGCCAGTGAGCGTCGAAAAACACCCAGGTCACCGCCATCTGCATCACCAGCACCGGCAGCACGATGATCAGCAGCGACCGGCCCCACAGCGAGGTCGGCAGGCGCCGCTTCAGAAATCGCGGCCACAGATAGGCGGGCAGAAGCCGCATCGGCTCAGTCGGGAGCCAGCATATAGCCGACGCCGCGCACCGTCTGGAGATAGCGCGGGTTCTTGGGATCGACCTCCAGCTTCCGGCGCAGGCGCGTCACCTGGACGTCCACGGCGCGGCCGGTGATGTCGGCGGTGTCGGGCGACAGGCTCATCCGCTCGACCGGGGCATGGGCGTGAAGCGCCAGGGTCTTGAGCAACTGGGCCTCGGCCTCGGTCAGGCGCTGGGGCGCGCCGTCACGGCTTAACTCCAGCCGTTCCATGTCGAAGACGGCGGTGCCCAGCTTGATCTCCTTGGGACCGATCGGCTTGCCGCCGGTGCGACGCAGGATGGCGTCGATCCGCAGCACCAGTTCGCGCGGCTCGAAGGGTTTCGACATATAGTCGTCGGCGCCGCGCGACAGACCCTCGATCCGATCCTCGGGATCGCCGCGCGCGGTCAGCAGCAGGACCGGCGTCTTGGACAGCTCGGCTTTGTTGCGGACCCAGCTGGTCAGGTCCAGGCCGCTTTCGCCCGGCATCATGACGTCCAGCACGACCAGATCGAACTCGATCAGCTCCATCATCCGCTTGGCGGCGGCCGCGTGCGCGGCGCCCGTCACGCGATAGCCTTCGCGCGCCAGGAATTCCTTCAGCAGTTCGCGGATGCGATCGTCGTCGTCGACAATCAGCAGATGGCGGCCGACGCCGGGGCCGGCGATGGGGCCTGAGCGGCCATGCGAACGCGATTCCGTCATGCTCATGCGACGTTTCCCCCGCTTGCGGCGTTGACCTGAGCGATTCGTGCGGCTCTAAGACCGTCAGTTTCGCGGGAGACGTATTTCAATGGCCTTCGTTCCTTTCGACGATCGTGACGGCTTCATCTGGGTGAATGGCGATTTCGTCCCCTGGAGGGAAGCGAAAACGCACGTTCTGACCCATGCCCTTCACTACGGCTCGTCGGTCTTTGAGGGTGAGCGTATGTACGGCGGCGAAATCTTCAAGCTGACGCAACATTCCGAGCGCCTGAAGCGGTCCGCCAACCTGCTCGATTTCGAGATACCCTACAGCGTCGCTGAAATCGACGCCTTCTGTAAGGAAACCTGCGCCAAGAACGGTCTGACGGACTGTTATGTGCGTCCCGTCGCCTACCTGGGCCCGGAACAGACCAGCGTTTCGGCCCTGAACAACAAGGTTCACCTGGCCATCGCCGTGTGGGACTGGCCCAGCTATTTCGACCCCGAGGTCAAGGCGCGCGGCCTGCGTTTGGAATGGTCCAAGTGGCGTCGTCCCGATCCGGCGACGGCCCCGACGACGGCCAAGGCGGCGGGTCTGTATATGATCTGCACCATGTCCAAGAACGCCGCCGAGCGCCGCGGTTTCGCCGACGCCCTGATGTTGGACTGGCGCGGCTATGTCGCCGAGGCGACCGGCGCCAACGTCTTCTTCGTCAAGGACGGCGTCATCCACACGCCGAATGTCGAGCACATTCTGGACGGCATCACCCGCCAGACCGTGATCGAGATCGCTCGTGAGAAGGGCATCGAGGTCGTGGTGCGTGAGATCAAGCCGGAAGAGCTGTCGGACTTCACCGAATGCTTCCTGACCGGCACGGCCGTCGAGGTGACCCCGGTCGCCGAGGTGGGCGAATATCGCTTCACCCCCGGCGCGTTGTCGCTGGATCTGATGGATCACTACGGCAAGCTGGTGCGCGGCCAACTGTAAGCCGGGGCGCGACGACAGGATGAGGGCGGTCCCTTAAGGGGCCGCCCTTTTTTCGTTTCGCTTGCCAGCCGCGTCACTTTGTCCTTGAAGCGAATAAAGACCGGCAGGCGCGCCGGGTGCGGGGATCGTTTTCCATGTTCAGCCTCCTGAACCTCCAGAGCCTTCTGGGTCTGGTCGTCATCGTCGCGGTCTGCTGGGCGATCTCGGAAAACCGCAAGGCCTTCCCCTGGCGGCTGACCATCGGCGCGATCCTGGTGCAGGCGGGGCTGGTGTTGGCCCTGTTCGCCATTCCGGGCTCGCAGGCGGTGCTGGCGGCGGTGACCGGCGCGGTGGATGGTCTGGCGGTCGCGACGACCGAGGGGACCAAGTTCGTCTTCGGCTATCTGGCCGGCGGGGACCAACCCTATACGGTCTCGAACCAGGGCGCGCTTTTCACCTTCGCCTTCCAGGTTCTGCCGCTGATCCTGGTGATTTCCGCCCTGTCGGCCCTGCTTTGGCATTGGAAGATCCTGAAGTGGATCACCCTGGGCTTCGGCTTCCTGTTCCAGAAGACGATGGGTCTGGGCGGCGCCTCGGCCCTGGCGGTCGCGGCCAACATCTTCCTGGGCATGATCGAAAGCCCGATCGTGATCCGCGCCTATCTGGACAAGCTTACGCGGTCCGAGATCTTCCTGATGATGGTTGTGGGCCTGGCGACGGTCGCCGGCTCGACCATGGTCGCCTATGCGACCATCCTGTCGCCGGTGCTGCCCAATGCGGCGGGGCACGTGCTGGTGGCCTCGATCGTGTCGGCGCCGGCCGGCGTGCTGCTGGCGCGGATCATCATCCCCGAGAAAGAGGGGATGGGCGGCGCGGTCGCCGACTATGACTCGGCCCTGAAATACGACAGCGCCATCGACGCCATCGTCAAAGGCACGTCCGACGGCCTGATGGTCGTGCTGAACATCTCGGCCGTGCTGATCGTGTTCGTGGCCCTGGTTGCCTTGGTCAACGTCATGCTGGGCGGGTTCGTCGTGTTCGATGCGCCCCTGACCGTCGAACGGATGCTGGGCTGGATCTTCGCGCCGGTCGCCTGGCTGATCGGGGTGGAGTGGAAGGACGCCGACGTCGCCGGCTGGCTGCTGGGCGTCAAACTGACCCTGACTGAGTTCGTCGCCTTCATCGACCTGGGTAAGGTGCCGGCCGCCGAGATGACCGAGCGCACGCGCATGCTGATGACCTACGCCCTGTGCGGCTTCGCCAATATCGGCTCGGTCGGCATCACCGTCACCGGCCTGTCGGTCCTGATGCCCGAACGTCGCGAGGAGGTGCTAGGCATGGTCTGGAAGGGCCTGTTCGCCGGCTTCCTGGCCACACTGATGACCGCGGCCATCGTTGGCGCGATGCCCAGCGTCGTGTTCGGCTAAGACACGCTCAACGCGGTGTGAATTTGCGGATGACGCCGGAGAAGGTCATCAGCAGGCGCTCGCCGGTATTGATCTGACCCCGTACGAAGATCAGGCTCTTGCCCGCCTTGGTGACCTGGCCGGTGGCCTCGATCAGTTCGCCGACATAGCCCCCGTCGATGAAGGTGGAGTCCAGCTGGACCGTGACGCCCGAGGCGCCCTCCATCTCCTGATAAGCGATCTGGAACATGGCGATGTCGGCGAAGGTCATCAGGCAGCCGCCGTGCATCCGCCCGCCTGCATTCATGTGCTTCTGCTCGGCGCGGAAGGCGCAGCGCATGTGCCCGTCGGGGTCCGGCTTGCCGTAGAAGGGGCCGACCACCGTGTCGAAGGTGTCGTGCAGATCGTAGGTCTGCCAGCCGGCGAACTCGCCCTCGGTGATGGTGATTTTCTTGGGCATGCAGACTCGGCCTTACTTCTGGGCGTGCGTTGCAGCATATAGGCGCAATGAGCGACCCGATCGAAACCGCAATCCTAAACAAAATCACCGCGCTTGAGCCCGGCAAGAGCATTGAGCCCGCGGAAGTGGCCAAAGAGCTACAGCCCGAGCAGTGGCAGCGCATGCTGCCCAAGGTCCGCGCGACCGCTTTGGGCCTGATGCGCCAGGGCAAGCTGACCATCACCAAGAAGGGCAAGGCCGTCGATCCGGACAACTTCCGTGGCGTCACGCGCCTGCGCCAGGCGACCGAGGAAGAGACGGCCCTGGCGCTGAGCCGCCGTCCGCCGGTCGTCGAGGGCGATGACGACTGATCTCGACGAGATCCTGAGCGACATCCGCGCCTGCCGCGCCTGCGCGGGCGTCCTGCCGCACACGCCGCGCCCGGTGGTGCGGGTCTTTCCCGAAACGCGGCTGCTGATCTGCGGCCAGGCGCCGGGACGACGCGTCCACGAGAGCGGCCTGCCGTTCACGGATCCCTCGGGCGATCGTCTTCGTGATTGGATGGGCGTGGACTATGAGACCTTCTACGCCGACCCGCGCATCGGGGTGGCGGCCCAGGCCTTTTGCTATCCGGGCACCGCGCCGAAAGGCGGCGACTATCCGCCGCCGACACGCTGTGCGGAACTGTGGCGACCGCAGTTGCTGGACGCCCTGCCGCAGATGGAGCTGACCCTGCTGGTCGGCGGCTATGCCCAGGCATGGGCGCTAGGCGATAAGGCCAAGCGGACCATGACCGAAACGGTTCGAGCGTGGCGGGAGTATGCGCCGGATCTGCTGGTGCTGCCGCATCCGTCTTGGCGCAATACGGCCTGGCTGAAGAAGAATCCGTGGTTTGAGGCGGAGGTGCTTCCCTATCTGCGGGAACGCGTTCGGCGCATTCTGACTTCAGCAAATTCGGCGGCCGTTCGCTCCAGCGAGAAGGACTTGCCGGTGGTATCGTGAGCGCTGCTTGGGACACATGGCCTTGATCGCCTCCAGACTTATGCCGCTGGCCGCCGCGCTCGTTCTGTCGGCCTGCGCCGCACCTCATATCCAGCCGCCTTTGACGCCCCCGCCGGGCTTTGTCGGCGCCCATGTCGAGGATCGCGCCCTAGTCATGTCGGACGGGGCGCGCCTGCCGTATCTGCACTGGGGGCCAAAGGATGGGGCGCCTTGGGCGGTGATCGTGGCCCTGCACGGCATGAACGATCACGACGCCAGCTTCCGTCTGGCCGGCCCCTGGTGGGCCGAGCAGGGGATCGAGACCTGGTCCTACGATCAGCGCGGCTTCGGCGGGGCGCCGGGGCGGGGCGAATGGGCCGGGCAGCAGCGGATGACCGATGATCTGCGCGAGATCACCGCGATGGCGCGCGCCCGCTATCCCCATGCCGTCATCGCCGTGGTGGGCGAGAGCATGGGCGGGTCGGTGACGGCGGCGGCTTTCGGCTCCGACAATCCGCCGGATGCGGACCGGATCGTGCTGCTGGCCCCCGGCGTGTGGGGTTGGTCGACGCAAGGACCGTTGAACAGCACGGCGCTGAACATTGCGGCGCGGGCGTTGGGCGACGTGGCGCTGGAACCGCCGGAGTTCATCACGCGCGACATCCACGCCTCTTCGAATACGTTGGAGCTGATCCGCAACGGGCGCGATCCGAGGAGCATCCTCGCGACCCGGTTCGACACCGTCTATGGGCTGGTCGATCTGATGGAGGCCTCGTCGCGCAGCCTGGGCCGCATTCGGGGCGACGCCATCCTGATGTACGGCGCCCACGACGAGGTGGTGAAGAAGGGACCGATGAAGGCAGCTCTGGAGCGGGCCGAGCGGGAGGGCGGGACGCTGCGGACCGCATGGTATCCGAACGGCTGGCATCTGCTGAACCGCGATCTAGACGCCGAGATCGTCTATCGCGACGTCGCCTCATGGTTGAGAGATCCGAAAGCCCCCTTGCCGTCGGGTGCGCCGGCGGTTTTGCCGCAGCTTCAGGCGGACGGGGCGCGCCCTTAAGCGGGTCTTAACGCGACGTTTACCATCCAGGCGGCATTTTCTGCCTAGCGGGGCGTTCGTGTCTCCCGCGAGTAGGGGGCGGGGACGCGTGGGCGGCTTCACAGCGGCGTTGCAGAAGTTCGGGATCGGCCGTCTGGCTGCGGTCCTCGGCGTCGCCGCAGGCGTGGCCGCCGTGCTGGTCGCCATCATGCTGCGCATGGGCCAAGCGCCCGACGCGCTCCTCTATTCCAACTTGGATCTGCGCGAGGCCAGCGAGATAAGCGCCGCCCTGGATCAGGCCGGCATCAAATATTCGTCCAAGGGCGACGGTTCGACCATCATGGTCAACCGCGACGAAGTCGGCACGGCGCGGATGCTGGTCGCGGGCAAGGGTTTGGTCACGTCCGGATCGGTTGGTTACGAGCTGTTCGACAGCCAGTCGGTGCTGGGCCAGACCGAGTTCCAGCAACAGTTGAACGAACAGCGCGCCCTGCAGGGCGAACTGTCGCGCACCATCATGTCCATGCGCGGCATCACCGCCGCCCGCGTCCACATCACCATGCCGCGCCGCGAGATGTTCACCTCGGCCGCCGGCGAACCGACCGCCGCCGTTCTGGTGGGCCTGGGCGGGCGTGACCTGACCAGCGACCAAGTGCGGGCGATCCGCAACCTGGTGGCCTCGTCCGTGCCGAACCTGAAGCCCGACCGCGTCACCGTCGCGGACCAAACGAACCGCACCCTGGCGGCCGGCAGCGACGACGGAACCTTCACCTCGGCTTCCGCCGCCGAGGCCAAGGGCAATACCGAGAGCCAGCTTCAGGCGCGCATCAAGGACATCGTCGAAGGCGTCGTGGGCGCCGGCGCCGCCCGTGTTCAGGTCACGGCCGACATCGATCAGAGCCGCGCCACGACCCAGGAAGAGAAGTTCGATCCCGACGGTCAGGTCGTCCGCTCGACGACGACCAACGGCTCGCAATCCGCAGACAACAGCGCCCAGCCTGACGGCGGCGTGACCGCGACGAACAACATCCCCGGCGGGGCTGCGCCCGGCGCGACGCCGGCCGGTTCGACCAACTCGGAAAACGCCGAGACGACCAACTACGAAATCTCCAAGACCACCACGACCACGACCAAGGAGCCGGGCGAGGTCAAGAAGCTGGCCGTCGCCGTCGCGGTCGATGGCAAGTGGACGCCCGCCAAGGACGGCAAGGGCGAGCCGACCTATGCGCCCCGCACGGCCGAGGAGATCGCCCAGATCAAGTCGCTGGTCGCCGCCGCCGCCGGCATTGACGAGACACGCGGCGACAAGATCGAAGTGATCAACGTCCGCTTCAACCACGACACGGGCATCGAGGGCGGTCTGGACGGAAAGTCGTCGCTGCTGGACTTCTCCAAGAACGACATCATGCGTTTCGTCGAGCTGGGCATTCTGACGGTCGTCGCCTTGCTGCTGATCTTCTTCGTGCTGCGTCCTCTGCTGAAGACGGCGGCGGGCGGCGGGGCCAATCTGCCGGCGCTGGCGGGCGCCAACGGCGTGCCGGTCACGACCGTGGCGACCACGGTGATCGGCCCGGACGGCCAGCCTCAGCTGGTTCAGCTGCCGGCGCCCAGCGAGATGGAACAGAAGATCGACATCGCCCGCATCGAGGGTCAGGTGAAGGCGTCGTCGGTCAAGAAGGTCGCCGACTTCGTTCAGTCGCATCCCGATGACGCGGCCGGCATCCTGCGGACCTGGGTGGCCGAAGGCTGATGGCGAAGCTGGTCAACAAGAAAGCCTCGATCGACGATCCCAACAAGCTGTCGGGGCCGGAGAAGGCCGCCGTCATCCTGTTGGCGCTGGGCGAAGAGCACACCGCCCTGTGGGAGCGGCTGGACGACGACGAGGTTAAGGAAATCTCCCAGGCCATGGCGACCCTGGGCAACGTCAGCGCCGAGGCCGTCGAGGCCCTGATGATCGAGTTCGTCTCGGGCCTGTCCGGCTCCGGGGCCGTGATGGGCAGCTATGAGCAGACGCAAAAGCTGCTGGCCGCCTTCCTGCCCAAGGATCGTGTCGACGGCCTGATGGAGGAAATCCGGGGTCCGGCCGGCCGCACCATGTGGGACAAGCTGGGCAATGTGAACGAGGCCGTTCTCGCCAACTATCTGAAAAACGAGTACCCCCAGACCGTCGCCGTGATCCTGTCCAAGGTGCGCTCGGACCACGCCGCCCGCGTCCTGACCAGCCTACCGGAAGACTTCGCCCTGGAATGCGTCCAGCGGATGCTGCGCATGGAGCCGGTGCAGCGCGAGATCTTGGACAAGATTGAGGCCACGCTGCGCACCGAGTTCATGTCGAACCTAGCGCGCACCTCCAAGCGCGACAGCCACGAAATGATGGCCGACATCTTCAACAGTTTCGATCGCCAGACCGAGGCCCGCTTCATCGGGGCTCTGGAAGAGCGCAATCGTGAATCGGCCGAACGCATCCGCGCCCTGATGTTCGTCTTCGAGGATCTGTCCAAGCTGGACCCGGGCGGGGTGCAGACCCTGCTGCGCGCCGTGGACAAGGATTCACTGGGTCTTGCGATGAAGGGCGCGTCCGAAGGTCTGCGCGAGATGTTCTTCTCCAACATGTCCGAACGCGCGTCCAAGATCATGCGCGAAGACATGGAGTCGATGGGGCCGGTGCGTCTGAAGGACGTGGACGCCGCTCAGATGGCCATGGTCCAGGTCGCCAAGGATCTGGCCGCCAAGGGCGACATCATGCTGGCCGGTCAGGGCGCCGACGACGAGTTGATCTACTGACATGACCCAGTCCCCTGAAATCCGGCGCCTCTTCGCCTTCGACACAGAGTTCGACGCGGACGGCACGGTCGTGCGCCCTGGCGCCTGGACGCCGGCCAAGCGCTCCTATCTGCCGGCCGAGGTCGAGGCCCTGGTCGCCCAAGGGCGTCTGGAAGCGCGCGAACAGGCCCTTAGCGAGGTCGAGAACATCCGCGCCATGGCCCTGAGCAATATCGCCCAGGCCGTCGCATCGGCCATGCCGACCCTGAAGGCTGTGGCCCAGGCGCACCGGGAACAGGCCGCTGACCTGGCCCTGGCTGCTGCGCGCACCATCGCAGGGGCCGCTCTGGACCGGTTTCCGCATGCGCCGCTGAAAGCCGCTTTGGAACTGTTGGCGCAGGAGATCGACGCCTCGCCGCGCCTGGTCGTTCGCTCCTCGGGCCTGGATGACGAGGCGCGCGGCCTGATTGAGCGGGCGTGCGCCGACAGCGGCTTCACCGGTACGGTCGCCTTCCGCGATGAACCTGGCATGGCCCAGGCCGCCTTCCAGCTGGAATGGGCCGACGGCCGCGCTGATCACGATCCGCAAGGCTCGGCCGACCGCGTCGCTGAGGCCCTGACCGCCGCCTTGGCCGCCGAGGCCGGACACGCCGAAACCCTTCCCGTCGACAGGAGCATGTTCTGATGGCATCCGACGACCTGGCGCTGGAGGAATTCTCCGGCCTTTCGGGCCTGCCGCCCCTGGACGACAGCGGCGAAAAGAGCGCCGCCGACCTGGCGACCGTCTTCGACGTTCCGGTCAATATCTCGGCCGTTCTGGGCAAGTCGCACATGTCGGTGGCCCAACTGCTGAAGCTGAACAAGGGCTCGGTGCTGGAGCTGGACCGCAAGGTCGGCGAGGCGATCGACATCTTCGTCAACAACCGCCTGATCGCGCGCGGCGAGGTCGTCGTCGTCGACGACCGGCTGGGCGTGACCATGACGGAAATCATCAAGACCGAGGATTCGGGCGCCTGATTGGCGACCGGCTTTAGAGATTAGAGGAGAAGAACGATGCGTCTTCTGGTGGTAGGCAGACTGAGCGGCCAGCTCGCTTCGGCGGTGAAGATGGCCATGGCGCACGGCGCCAAGGTCAATCACGTCGAGCGCGCCGACCAGGCGACCGAGCAACTGCGCCGGGGGCAGGGCGCCGACCTGCTGATGGTCGACTATCAGCTGGACATCGCCGCCCTGATCGCCGCCAACGAGGCCGAGCGGATCACCATTCCGGTCGTAGCCTTCGGCGTCGACGCCGATGCGCGAGAGGCGGCCGCAGCCATCAAGGCCGGCGCCAAGGAATTCATTCCGCTTCCGCCCGATGCCGAACTGATCGCCGCCGTCCTGTCGGCCGTCGCCGACGACGAAAAGCCGATGATCTCGGCCGACCCGTCGATGAAGGCGGTGCTGCAACTGGCCGACCAGGTCGCGCGCTCGGAAGCCTCGATCCTGATCACCGGCGAAAGCGGCGTCGGCAAGGAGGTGATGGCGCGGTATCTCCACGAGCATTCACGCCGGTCCGAGCGCCCGTTCATCAGCGTCAACTGCGCCGCCATTCCCGACAATCTGCTGGAATCCGAACTGTTCGGTCACGAGAAGGGCGCCTTCACCGGCGCCGTCGCGCGCCGGATCGGCAAGTTCGAAGAGGCTGACGGCGGCACGCTTCTGCTGGACGAAATCTCCGAGATGGACGCCCGGCTTCAGGCCAAGCTGCTGCGCGCCATCCAGGAGCGCGTCATCGACCGCGTCGGCGGCTCCAAGCCGGTCTCTGTGAACATCCGCATCATCGCCACCTCGAACCGCGATCTGGCCAAGGCCGTGGCGGAAGGCACCTTCCGCGAGGACCTGCTGTATCGCCTGAACGTGGTGAACCTGCGCCTGCCGTCCTTGCGCGAGCGGCCCGGCGACATCGTGGTTCTGGCCGACCACTTCATCAAGAAATACGCCGCCGCGAACGGCGTGCCGGTGCGTCCGATCTCGGCCGCCGCGCGTCAGGCCATTTCGGCCCATCGCTGGCCGGGCAACGTCCGCGAACTGGAAAACGCCATGCACCGCGCGGTGCTGCTGGCGACGGGACCCGAGATCGACGTGGACGCCATCCGCCTGCCGGACGGCCAGCCGCTGGGCGGCATGATGGCCGGACAGGCCTATGAGGCCCCGCAAGCCGGAGTGGCCGCCCGCGCCGCTCAGGCGGCCGACGCCGTGACCCGCAGCTTTGTGGGCCAGACGGTGGCGGCGATGGAAAAGACGCTGATCCTGGACACCCTGACCCACTGCCTCGGCAATCGCACCCATGCGGCCAACATCCTGGGCATCTCGATCCGCACTCTGCGCAACAAGTTGAACGAATACGCCGATGAGGGCACGGCCATTCCGGCGCCGATGAGCGGCGTCTCCGCCTCGGGCTACGCGGCCTGAACCCATGCGCGCATCCGTGGAGCGCCGATGCGTCCTGACGGGGCTGGCCGCCTTGAGCGCGGTCGGCTGTTCGCCGCGCGCAGAGTCACGCCCTGCCGCGCCCGCCCCTCTGTCAGACGAGGTCATTGACCTGTCCGACCTGGAAGCGCGCAATGGCGGCCGTTTAGGCTTCGTCGTTCAGGACGCGGCGACGGGCCGTAAGCTGGTTTGGCGCGGTGACGAACGCTTCGTCTATTGCTCGACCTTCAAGATGTATCTGGCGGCCGCGACCCTGTTGCGGGTGCAGGCCGGGCAGGAGCGACTGGATCGCCGCATCCCCATCACAGCGGCGGACATGGTCAACCACGCTCCGGTGACCGAGCCCGTCGTTGGCACCAGCCTGACGGTCGAGCAGTTGATGAAGGGCGCGGTTGAGGTCAGCGACAACGCCGCCGCCAATCTGCTGCTGAAGGCTATGGGCGGCCCGTCGGCGATGCAGACCTTCTATCGCGGCATCGGCGACGGCAGCACCCGCTCGGACCGTTTCGAGCCGGAGATGAATCGTCTGGACGGCGACAAGGATACGATCCTTCCCAACCAGTCGGTCGCCAACCTCCAACGTCTTTTTCTCGATCCGGCCTTTCCCCTGACGGCGGCGTCGCGCGCCCTGTTGCTGCTGTGGATGACCGATACGCCCACGGGTCAGAATCGTCTTAGGGCTGGGACGCCAGCGGATTGGCAGGTGGCGCACAAGACGGGGACGGGGGGCTATGGGCCGACCAACGATATCGGCCTGCTGTATCCGCCGAACGGCCAACCTGTGATCGTCGCCGCCTATTACCACGCTGCCCGGGCGACATCGGATGACGCCAATGCGGCCGTCATCGCTGAGGCGACGCGTCGCGCGCTGAAGGCGTTGGGCCGTGACTGATACGCCGGTGATGATGAAGGACGGCATGGCGCGCCCGACGGGTCGCGACGTCCTGGGCTGGGTCAACCGCGGCGAAGTGCTGATGGCGGTCGGTGTGATCGGCGTGATCATGCTGCTGATCCTGCCGGTGCCCAAGTTCCTGCTGGATCTGCTGCTGGCCTTCTCGCTGGTGTCCAGCGTGCTGATCCTGATGACCGCCGTGATGATGAAGCGGCCGCTGGATTTCGCCATCTTCCCGACCGTGTTGCTGGTCTCGACCCTGTTCCGGCTGGGCCTGAACCTGGCGTCCACGCGCCTGATCCTGACCCACGGCCAGGAAGGTCACGATGCGGCGGGTCAGGTCATCAACGCCTTCGGTCAGCTGATGATGGGCGGCAACTTCATTATCGGGGTGATCATCTTTGCGATCATTCTGGTGGTGAACTTCGTCGTCATCACCAAGGGTTCGACCCGGATCGCGGAGGTGTCCGCCCGCTTCACCCTGGACTCCATGCCGGGCAAGCAGATGGCCATCGACGCCGATCTGTCCTCGGGCCTGATCACCGAGGACCAGGCCAAGCTGCGTCGCAAGGAGCTGGAGCAGGAATCGACCTTCTTCGGCGCCATGGACGGCGCCTCCAAGTTCGTGCGCGGCGACGCCGTCGCCGGGCTGATCATCACCTTCATCAACGCCATCGGCGGCATACTGATCGGCACGCTGCAACACGGCATGCCGGCGATGGAGGCCGCCAACACCTATGTCCAGCTGACCATCGGCGACGGTCTGGTGACGCAGGTGCCGGCCATCATCATCTCGATCGCCGCCGGCTTCCTGGTGTCCAAGGCGGGCGTCGAAGGCACGGCGGACAAGGCCATGGTCACCCAGTTGGCGACCAATCCCGTGTCGCTGGGCGTGGTGTCGGGCGCGGCAGGTCTGATCGGTCTGATCCCCGGGATGCCGCTGATCCCGTTCGCGGCCCTGGCCATCGGCTCGGGCTTCATGGCCTGGCGGCTGGGCCGCAATCGCTTGAAGCCTCAGCCGACAGAGGCGGAAATTGCGGCGGCGGCAGCGGCCGCAAAACCCAAGGAAGACGTCGAAGAGCCGATCGCCAATGTGCTCACCATTGACGAGGTGAAGATCGAACTCGGCTATTCGCTTCTCAGCCTGATCAACGACCTTGAAGGGCGGCGCCTGACCGATCAGATTCGCGCTCTGCGGCGGTCGCTGGCCCAGGAATACGGTTTCGTCATTCCCCAGGTGCGCATCCTCGACAATATGCGCCTGCCGACCCAGGGCTACGCCATCCGCATCAAGGAGATGGAGACGGGCGCGGGCGAAGTGCGGCTGGGCCACCTGATGGCGATGGACCCGGCAGGTCGCCAGGTCGAGCTTCCGGGCGAGCATATGCGCGAACCCGCCTTTGGTTTGCCGGCGACTTGGATCGAGGAAGGTCTGCGCGAGGAGGCGACGTTCCGGGGCTATACGCTTGTCGATCCGTCGACGGTCCTGACGACCCATCTGACCGAGATCCTGAAAGATAATATGGCCGATCTGCTGTCCTATGCGGAGGTGCAGAAGCTGCTGAAGGAACTGGGCGCCGAAGAGAAGAAGCTGGTCGAGGAACTGGTGCCCAGCGTGGTCACCGTCACGACGCTGCAGCGGGTGTTGCAGTCTCTGCTGCGCGAGAAAGTGTCGATCCGCGACCTGCCGGCCATTCTGGAAGGTTTGGCCGAGGCCGCGCCGCACAGCTCCAGCGTCACGACCCTGGTCGAACACGTTCGTGCGCGTCTGGGCCGTCAACTGTGCTGGCAGAACAAGGACGGCGAGGGCGCCCTGCCCATCGTCACCCTTTCGCCGGAATGGGAAAACGCCTTCGCCGAAAGCCTGATCGGTCAGGGCGAAGACAAGCAGCTGGCGATGGCGCCGTCGCGCCTTCAGGACTTCATCCGCGCCGTGCGTGACACTTTCGAGCGGATCGCCATGACGGGCGAAAACCCGGTGCTGCTCACCGGCCCGATGACGCGGCCCTATGTGCGATCGATCATCGAACGCTTCCGCGGCCAGACCGTCGTGATGAGCCAGAACGAGATCCATCCCAAGGCCCGTCTGCGGACCTTGGGCCAAGTCTGATCCCGCCGACTTGGCAGTTTGACGTTTGACGCGGCGACGCACCCCGCTAAAGCTCCGCCGTCATGAGTCCGAACCCCCGATCCCAATGGTCGCGCCTGCGCGACTTCATGCGTACGCCGTCGTTGGCCCGGTCCATGTCGGCGATGCTGGTCCTGGTGTTCGGGCTGCTGATTCTGGTCAATGCGACGACGTTCGTGATGATCCAGCGCACGGCGTCAGTGAACCGGACCATCGAACACGCCCAGCAGATGCGCCGGGCGGCGCGTACGACCTTGATCGCCATGCTGAACGCCGAGACGGCCCAACGCGGTTTCCTGTTGACCGGGCGCAGCGACTTCCTCGAACCCTATCGCAAGGCGCAGGCGGACATGGCGCCGGCCTTGGCCTTCCTGGACGAGGGGGCGGCGCTCGACCTGACCCTGAAGGCTACCGTCGATCCCATTCATCGCCTCGCCGATCGCAAATGGGCGGAGATGGAGCGCACCGTGTCGCTGGCTCAGCAGGGACGGATCGGTCAGTCGATCCAGTCCGTGCGCTCGGGCGAGGGCAAGCGCTACATGGACGAACTGCGCGCGGCCGTGGACACGTTCGATGCCTTGAAATCCAAGCGGATCGAGGACCGACGGATCGCGTCGGAACGGTCTGGCGTTTTGACGGTGGTCATGAACGCCATCGCGGGGCTTCTGGTCATCGTTCTGGCCCTGCTGTCGGCCTGGCTGGTGCGGCGATACGTGGCCGAGATCCAGTCCGCCCGTGCGACGCTCGACGCCGCCAACGCCAGCCTGGAGGACAAGGTCCGCGAGCGCACCGGCGACCTGATGCGCGCGAACGAGGAGATCCAGCGCTTCGCCTATATCGTCAGCCACGACCTGCGCGCGCCGCTGGTCAACGTGATGGGCTACACCTCCGAACTGGAGCAGGCGGGCAAGATCGTCGACAAGGCGATCTACGAGGCGGAAAAGACGCGCGTGGTCGATCCCGAGATCGTCACCGCCGTCCGCGAGGAAATGCCCGAGGCCATCGGCTTTATCCGCGCCTCGACCGAGAAGATGGACCGGCTGATCAACGCCATCCTGAAGCTGTCGCGCGAAGGTCGCCGCAACCTGCTTCCAGAACCGCTGGACATGACGACGATGGCTCAGAACATCGCCAACAGCGTCCATCACCAGACCGAAGCCTCGGGCGCGCGCATCGATGTGCAGTCGCTGCCTGAAATCGAAAGCGACCGTATTTCGATGGAGCAGATCGTCGGCAATCTGATCGACAACGCCGTCAAATATCTGGATCACGACCGGCCGGGCGAAATCGTCGTGTCGGGCGAGGACGTACCGGGCGGCTGGGTCGTTTACCGGGTCGCCGACAACGGCCGGGGCATCGCCCCACGCGACCACGAGCGGATCTTCGAGCTGTTCCGTCGCTCGGGAAAACAAGACCGTTCCGGCGAAGGTCTGGGGCTGGCGTTCGTCAGAAACAGCGTGCGCCGCCTGGGCGGCACCATCGACGTCGAGTCCGAACTGGGCAAAGGCTCGACTTTCCTGCTGAAATTCCCCAAACGACTGATCCTGTCTGAACCCGGAGGCGCGCTGTGACGCAACCCGTCAAAATCATTATGGTCGAAGACGACCACGGCCACGCCAAACTGATCGAAAAGAACATCCGCCGGGCCAACATCAACAACGAGATCAAGCATTTCGACGACGGCGGATCGGCGCTGGACTATCTGTTCAGCGACGAAATCCTGGCCAACGGTCCGCTCCTGATCCTGCTCGACCTCAATCTGCCGGATATGTCGGGCACGGACATTCTGGAAAAGGTGAAGGCCAACGACCGGCTGAAGCGGGCTCCGGTCGTGGTGCTGACGACCACGGACGACAAGGTCGAAATCCAGCGTTGCTACGACCTGGGCTGCAACGTCTACATCACCAAGCCGGTGGATTATGAGTCCTTCGCCGGCGCCATCCGTCAGTTGGGTCTGTTCCTGTCGGTGATCCAGGCGCCGGAGATCTGACGATCGACGCGTCCCAGCCCATCCGCCTGCTCTACATCGACGATGATCGGGGTCTGTCCCGACTGGTCGAGAAGGAACTGGGGCGTCACGGCTACGCCGTCACCTGCGCGCCGGATGGCGATGCGGGGCTGGATCTGTTGCAGCAGGACGAGTTCGACGTCTGCGCGCTGGACCATTATATGCCGACGCGAGACGGGCTAGACGTCCTGCCGGATATCCTGGCCCTGACGGCGCCGCCGCCCGTCGTCTATGTGACGGGTGCGCAGGATGGGCGGATCGCCGTCGCCGCCCTTCGAGCGGGCGCGGCGGACTATGTCATCAAGGATGTCTCGGAGGACTTCACCTCCCTGTTGCGATCGGCGCTCGAGGACGCCCTGTCGCGCCGTCGGCTGGAGCGCGAGAACGAACTGGCGCAGGAAGAAATCCGCCGGGCGCGCGATCGGGCCGAGGCGATGTTGCGTGAGGTCAACCACCGCGTCGGCAACTCGCTGCAGCTGGTGTCCAGCTTCATGTCGTTGCAGATGCGCCACGTCACCGATCAGGGGGCGAAGGACGCGTTGCGTGAATCGCAGGCGCGCATCGAGGCCGTCGCCCATGTTCACCGCCGCCTCTACACGTCCGGCGACATGAGCCACGTGGCGATGGACGAATATCTGGTCGGGCTGATGGACGAACTGTCCAAGTCCATCGGGCCAGACGAAGGATCGCCCAAACTGATGCTGGACGCTGAGCCGTTGTCGGTCACGACCGATCAAGCCGTCTCCATCGGCGTCATCGTCACCGAACTGGTCACCAACGCGGTCAAATACGCCTATGCGCCGGGTCAGGGCGGCGAGATTCGTATCCATCTGCGCCGCGAGACGGACCATCGCGTGATGCTGACGGTCGAGGACGACGGCCCCGGCCTGGGCAACGGCGCGCCCAAGGGCACGGGCCTGGGCGGCAAGATCATCTCGGCCATGGCCTCGGGCCTGCGCTCGGCCGTCGAGTTCGACGGCGCCCACAAGGGCGTGCGCGCCAGGTTGTCGTTCGACCTCTAGGGTCGGTTTTCATCATGTTGCAGTTCGGCGTTCGCAAACCCGCTTCGGATTATCGTCACCGCGCCACCGCGTTCGGCATCGTCGAGCGTGACGGCCTGATCGCCTGTGTGCGCGTGGAACGCGAGACCGGCCCCTATTTCGATCTGCCCGGCGGCGGCTTGGACCTGGAAGAAACCGAGGTCCAAGCCCTGATCCGCGAATTCATCGAGGAAACCGGCCTGACGGTCACGCCGCTGAACCGCATCGCCGAGGCCAGCCAGTATTTCGTGCGTTCGACGCGCGAGCCGGTGAACAATGTCGGCGGCTTCTGGACGGCGACTGTGGCGGCCGAAAATCCCGATGCAAAATGTGAGGACGATCACACGCTGGTGTGGCTGGATCCGACCTTCGCCATCTCGCGCCTGCGTCACGATTCTCACGCCTGGGCTGTCGCCGTCTGGCTACGTCGTCCAAGCTGAGCCTTACGGAACAGGCCATTAGCGAAGTCGTTTAATTTTCGAACCGCAACGTTACGTCGCGGCGATGAAAATTAGGAGATTTCCATGGCTGACCATGACCGTATCGAAGGCGCCGCCAAGAACATCGGTGGCAAGATTAAAGAAGGCGTCGGCAAGGTGACCGGCGACACCAAGATGCAGGCCGAAGGCAAGGCCGATCAGGTCGAAGGCAAGGTCCAGAATACTGTCGGCGGCGTCAAGGACAGCCTGCGCGACAAGGCCTAAGCTTCCCTCGAATGCGCGAAGATGCGAAGCGCCGTCCGCGAAAGCGGGCGGCGCTTTTCTTTTCGATCAATCCTTGTCGCCCCACAGGGTCAGCGACAGTCCCTTCTTGTCGGCTCCATCGATCGGGCGGCACTCAGAGCTGAACCCGCCCTCGACCGGACGCGGACGACAATCCATTTCGCGCAGACTCGAGGGCGCGGCCGCCGTGCGCGACTGCGGGCCGCACTGGACCGCATAGTCCGAGCCCGCGGCGCTGGCCCGGATCATCTGGCAGTCGCCGGCCATGCCGCTCGGGCGCAGAGCCTCGGGCAGGTCGGACCCCATGGCGATGGCGAGTTGTTCGCGCACCTCGGTCTGGCATTCGGCCATGGACTTCTGGCCGCGCACCAGCGGACTGCACCGTGCGCGCTCGAAGCCGAACGGATCGGCAAGGCCCCAGGCAGGTATGTTGTGCTCGGGCGGCGGCGCGGGCGCTTCAACGACCGCCTCCGGCGCGGGCGCATCCCACACGACGGTCGGCGCAGTCTGTTGGAGGATCAACAAGGCGAAGGCGGCGGCGATCATGGTCGGACCCTTCGTGAAGTTTCAGGCGGTCGCCTGAACGTCCCCTACCTTGTCAGGGCGCGCATCGCCTTGTCGAGGCCTTCGAGCGTCAGCGGGAACATCCTCTGCTCCATCACCTCGCGCAACAGGCCGACGGAAGCGGTATAGTCCCAGTACCGCTCCTGGACGGGATTGAGCCAGACCGACTTCTCCCACTGCTGGCGCGCCCGCTTCATCCAGACGGCGCCGGCCTCTTCGTTCCAGTGCTCGACGGAGCCGCCGGGCATGGTGATCTCGTAGGGGCTCATCGTCGCATCGCCGACGAAGATGGCGCGCCAATCGCCGGGGTATTTGTGCAGCAGATCCCACGTCGGGATCCGCTCGGTGTGGCGCCGGCGATTGTCCTTCCAGACGCCTTCGTAGAGGCAGTTGTGGAAGTAGAAGAACTCCAGGTTCTTGAACTCGGTCTTGGCAGCCGAGAACAGCTCCTCAACCAGCTTGATGTGACCGTCCATCGAACCGCCGATGTCGAGGAACAGCAGCACCTTGATGGTGTTGCGCCGCTCGGGCCGCATCTGGATGTCCAGCCAGCCCTGGCGCGCCGTGCCGTCGATGGTGCCGTCGATGTCCAGTTCCTCGGGCGCCCCCTGTCGGGCGAAACGGCGCAGACGACGCAGCGCCACCTTGATGTTGCGGGTGCCCAGTTCGACCGTGTCGTCCAGGTTCCTGAACTCGCGCTTCTCCCACACCTTGACCGCCCGGCCATGCTTGCCCGGACCGCCGATGCGAACGCCTTCGGGGTTATAGCCGCCGTGTCCGAAGGGGCTGGTCCCGCCCGTGCCGATCCATTTCGAGCCGCCGGAATGACGCTCCTTCTGCTCTTCCAGACGCTGCTTCAGCGTCTCCATCAGCTTGTCGAATCCGCCCAGCGCCTCGATTTGGGCCTTCTCCTCGTCGGTCAGATATTTTTCGTTCAGCAGCCGCAGCCAGTCCTCGGGAATGTCGGTGGTCAGATCCTCGCCCGACCCGACCGACTCGACGCCCTTGAACACCGTTCCGAACACCTGATCGAACCGATCATAGTGCTTCTCGTCCTTGACCAGCACCGCGCGCGACAGGTGATAAAAGGCCTCGACCTCGCGCCCCGCCACGTCGCGATCCATGGCCTCCATCAGATGGAGCCATTCCTTCATCGACACCGGAACCTTGGCGTCGCGCAGCGCGGTGAAGAAGGGCAGGAGCATAATGCCAACCTAGCAGGGTTGATGGCATCTCCAATCCGAAGAAATCAAAACTTGCTTGTTCAATGCAACTTAAGCGCGGTGTAGGCTCGACAATGGGTGGAGCGATGCATAGCCTTGTACCACTGTTTTGGAGGGGTCATGGAAGAGCCGATCACGCTATATCTGCAGCTTGAAGATGCAGCAGTGCCGGATTTGGAAGTGGTGGCCAGGGCGTCTTTAGCTTGGTCAGCATTATTGAAAGAGCTAGCGTTCGTAACAAATCCTGATGCACAAATCAGGATTGAATTGGCGTCTACGACTGAAGGCAGCCTCGGCATCGATACGCTGGTGAGAGGTTTACGCAATCTTACAAAGAAGGACCTCAAGGCAATAGCGTTCGGAGCAGGGTCATTTTTGTTGCTTCAAACCATAGGTTACACCTACGAAAAAATTCTCGATGCAGTGACGCAGCAGGATCACGATGAAAGTCTTTCAGATGTTGATGTTGCGCGAATTGCGGAAGCCGTAAGTAAAGGTGCTGCGCGCCGTCAGGCAGAAAATTTATTTGCTGAAATAGAAAGAGATCCCAGCATAACGGGCGTTGGAGTTAGTCGGTATCCCGGCGAGGTGCCTAAATACATTGTTCCAAGAAGCGCGTTTCTTGGAAGGGCAGGATATTCTCCTGCAATTGTCGAAACATCAGAACGTAGGCATACGCCAGCACGTTATGAAGCGCTTTTGATAAAGCCAGTCTTGGTCGTTGGTTCTAGACGTCGTTGGCGCCTGCTAACGGCAGACGGAGAGCAAAGCTTTATAATGAAAGACGATCAATTTGTAGCAGACGTGCTCAGCGGCGCTCGTGTGATTCCGATGGTTGCGGGATTGGTTATGGATGTTGAAGTTGTGCGAACCGAAGAGTTTCGTGAGGGTGTGTGGAATGTCACCGAGCAGTCAATCGTGCGCGTGCGAGGCTATCGGCGACCCGATCTTACAGGTCTTTTAGATCTTGGATTGGTGCCAAAGCCTGATCAAGACGACGACTAGTACGAAAGCGGCCAAACAGATCGCAATAGGACGATGAAAAGCCGCAAGGATAGCAAGCGCGCCGAACGTAGCGATCGCAAGAAAAGGCCATACAGGCCGCTTCACCCCATTTTCTCCACAACTCCAGATCATTTCAAATAGTATTGCTTGCACGATGAAAAGCCAATGGGAGGTGCGCAAGTCTATCCGCGCCGCAAGATGAACTCGTGGTCGCGCCAGGCGCCGACAGGATAGTCGTATTCTCCGGCCTTCTCGAAGCCGTAGGCGGCGTAGAGGCGCTGGGCCTTGTCGTTGCCGCTCCAGACGCCGATCCACAGCGGTCCGTCCGTGTGGCTTTGCATCCAGTCCAGAGACAGCTTCAGCAGTCGGGTTCCTAGCCCCAGACCTTGCGCCGCCTTGGATACATAGAGCCGGCGCAACTCCATGTGCGACTGTCGAGCCTCGGGGTGGGGCAGGCCGTTGGGGCCGGCGTTGGCGAAGGCCAGCAGCTCGCCATCGCGGTCAGCCACCCACCAGGCGCAGTCAGGCTCCGCCAACTTCTTCAGCGTCGGCTCCAGATCGAAACTGGCGTCCAGAAATGCGTTCAGGTCGTCTTGCGGGTAGGGGATGCCGAATCCCTCGACGAAGGTGTCGATGAAGGTCTGGCGGCCCAGGGCGCCCAGGGCGGCGGCGTCTTTGGGGCGGGCAGGGCGGATCGCGATCTCAGTCATGCGTCGGCTCTAGCGCGCGCCTTGGTGCGCGTCACGGGCGACAAGTCCAAAAGCCCGGCGTATCGTCGCTTCAATGTCCCTGCCGATCTTCACCCATCCCTCCATGCTGTTCCACACGCCGGGCGCGGGCCATCCCGAAAGTCCCGAGCGGCTGAAGGCGGTGCTGGATGCTCTGGATGACGCAGGCCTGGCCCGCGACCGGTGCGCCGCGACCCAGGCCGAGGTTGTGGATCTGGAGCGGGTGCATCCCGCCGCCTATGTCGCGCGCCTGCTGGACGCCTCGCCGGTCGCCGGCATGGTCCAACTGGATGCCGACACCGTCCTTTCACCCGGCAGCGTACCGGCGGCGCGGCTGGCGGCGGGGGCGGCGATCAATGCCGTAAGGGCCGTGGCGCAGGGCGAGATGGACCGCGCCTTCGCCGCCGTGCGCCCGCCGGGCCACCACGCCGAGCCGGACCGCGCGATGGGGTTCTGCCTGTTTTCCTCCGTCGCCGTCGCGGCGCGCGCGGCTCAGGCCGAAGGGATGGCGCGCGTGGCGGTGGTTGATTTCGACGTTCACCACGGCAATGGCACCCAGGCGGCGTTCGAAGACGACGACAGCCTGTTTCTGGCCTCCATCCACCAGATGCCGCTCTATCCCGGTACCGGCGCGGCGTCCGAGACGGGCGTCGGCAATATCGTCAATGCCCCCGTCGCGCCTCATGCGGCGCGCGAGAACTGGCGTGCGACCTTCGCCGGCGGATTGATGCCGGCGCTGGAATCGTTCCGGCCGGACCTGATCCTGATCTCGGCTGGTTTCGACGCCCACAGGCGCGATCCACTGGCGCATCAGTCGCTGGAGGCCGAGGATTTCGCGTGGGCGACGCGTGCGATTCTGGAGGTCGCGCGTCGGACCTGTTCGGGCAAGGTTGTGTCCGCGCTTGAGGGCGGTTACGACCTTGAAGGACTAGGCCGCTCTGCGGTCGCCCACGTCGCTGCGCTCGGGGAGGACTGAGGACGCCTAACGCCTTGAAACCAAAGGCCCGTCCGTTTGTCATGTCAGCCCCCGCCCTGTCCCTCGATTCGACCGAACCGTCCGTGTCCCCGCCTGACGCCGCGCCATCCGTCGGCGCGCTTGTCGCTGTCCGTCCCGGCGCCATCATCCTGACGCGTCACGGCGAGCCGGCCCTGTCGCGCAAATGTCTGATCTCTGCGCGTCAGTACGGCGACTGGTGGGCGAAATATGAGATCGGCGGCCTGCTGGCCGGCCAGACCCCGCCGCCCGAACTGGTTGCGGCCGCCCAAGGGGCTGGAGCCATCTACGCCTCGACCCGTCAGCGCGCCCAGGAAACCGCCGCTGCGGTCGCCGCAGGACGCGAGGTCATGGCCGACGTCATGTTCATCGAGGCGCCCCTGCCGCCGCCGCCGATTCCAGAATGGATCAAGCTGTCGCCCAAATGGTGGGGCGTGGTGTCGCGCTTCTGGTGGCACGCTTTCGATCACCACGGCGGCCAGGAAACCCGCGCCCAGGCCGAGGCGCGCGCCGGTCAGGCGGCGCAAAAGTTGATCGCGCGAGCCGAGAGCGGTCAGGACGTGCTGGTCTTCGCCCATGGCTATTTCAACCATATGGTCGGGCGCGCGCTGAAGGCCGACGGCTGGAAGCTGGTCCAGAACCAGGGCTTCAAATACTGGTCGCAGCGTCGCTACGAGAAACGATAGCCGCTTCTGACGTTGATGCGCCCCGCGCTCGCCTCTAGGGTCCGCGCTATGACCGATACCGCCGCCGCCATCCCCGCCGATCTCAGCTTCGAAGACGCCCTGAAGCGCCTGGAGACCATCGTGTCTCGCCTGGAATCCGGCCAGGCGCCGCTGGAAGAATCGATCGCCCTCTATGAAGAGGGCGCCAAGCTGAAGGCGCATTGCGAGGCACGGCTGAAAGCGGCTCAACTGCGTGTGGAAAAGATCGTGGTCGGCCCGGACGGTCAGGCCAAGGGCGTCGAGGCGGCGTCGTTCGAATGATCCCCGTGTCGTCTTCGAGCCTGGTCTGGAGCCGGTTTTCGTGAACCGGGTCATCGCCGCGAACTCGCCGGAACAGGCGGTGATCGATCGCGTGGCCGAGGTCGCGGATTTGGTCACGGTCGCGCTGGATGAACTGCTGCCACGCGCCGAGGGCCCGGAATCCCGTCTGACCGAGGCGATGCGCTACGCGGCGCTGGGCCCCGGCAAACGCTTGCGGCCGTTCTTCGCGTTGGAGGCCGCACGCCTGTTCGACATCGATGAGCGGTCGGTGCTCCGCGCCGCCTGCGCGCTGGAATGCGTCCACGCCTATAGCCTGGTTCACGACGACCTGCCGTGCATGGACGACGACGATGTGCGCCGGGGCCGGCCGACCGTTCACCGGGCCTATGATGAGGCGACGGCGGTGCTGGCCGGCGATGCGCTGCAGACGGCCGCCTTCGACATCATCCTGCACGAAGACACCCACGAGGATGCGGCCGTGCGTTGCGAACTTGCGGCGCGGCTGTCGCTGGCGTCCGGCGCGCGGGGCATGGCGGGCGGTCAGATGATCGATCTGCTGGGCGTGCGCGACGACCTAGGCGGCGTGGCGCGAATGCAGCGCCTGAAGACGGGCGCCCTGTTCGCCTATGCCTTCGAAATTCCTCTGATCATCGCGGACGCCTCGGCCCAACATCGCCACGCTCTGATTAGCTTCGCCCACGATGTAGGCCTGGCCTATCAGATCGTCGACGACCTGCTGGATGCCGAAGGCTCGGCCGAGGAAATGGGCAAGGCGGCCGGGGGCAAGGACGCAGCGCTGGGCAAGACCAACTTCGTCACCCTGTTGGGTCTGGAGGCGGCGCGGCAAAGGGTCGCGCACCTCGCAAATCAGGCCCGGTCGCATCTGGAGCCGTTCGGCGACGAGGCCGAAATCCTCAGGGCCAGCGTGGACTTTGTGCTAAAGCGCCGGTCCTGATACGAAACGTTGAAACGACCTGCGGGTTGATCGACCAGACTTTCCAAGGTTTTACGGCTGATGCCCGACACCCCGCTACTCGACACCGTCAAGACGCCCGCCGACACGCGGGACTTCGATATCGCCCAGTTGAAACAGCTGGCGCAGGAGGTGCGGGCAGAAACGATCGACGCCGTGTCCGTCACCGGCGGCCATCTCGGCGCGGGTCTGGGTGTGGTCGAACTGACTACGGCGCTGCACCATGTGTTCGAGACGCCCAAGGACATCCTGATCTGGGACGTCGGGCATCAGTGCTATCCGCACAAAATCCTGACCGGACGGCGCGACCGCATCCGCACCCTGCGCCAAGGCGGCGGCCTGTCGGGCTTCACCAAGCGCAGCGAGAGCGAATACGATCCGTTCGGCGCCGCCCACGCCTCGACCTCGATCAGCGCCGCCCTGGGCTTCGCCGCCGCGCGCGACCAGAAGGGCGAGAAGAATCGCGTCGTGGCCGTCATCGGCGACGGCTCCATGTCCGCCGGCATGGCCTATGAGGCGATGAACAACGCCGCCGAGGCGACCAGCGGCCAACTGATGGTCATCTTGAACGACAACGACATGTCGATCGCGCCGCCGGTTGGCGGGATGAGCGCCTATCTGGCCGGCCTGGTGTCGGGCGGCGCCTATCAGAACGTCCGCCGCCTAGGCAAGACGGTGGCCCAGCACCTGCCGCGCCCCTTCCGCAAGGCGGCCAAGAAGGCCGAGGAATACGCTCGCGGCATGGTCACCGGCGGCACCTTCTTCGAGGAGTTGGGCTTCTATTACGTCGGTCCGATCGACGGCCACGACATGGACAATCTGGTGCCGATCCTGAAAAAGGCGGCCGCCATCGAGGACCGCCCGGTTCTGGTTCACGTCGTGACGCAGAAGGGCAAGGGCTATGCCCCCGCCGAAAGCAGCGCCGACAAACTGCATGCGGTCGTCAAGTTCGACGTGGTCTCAGGCAAGCAGGCCAAGGCCATCTCCAACGCGCCCAGCTACACCAAGGTGTTCGGAACCGAGCTGATCAAACACGCCAAGGTCGATCCGTCGATCGTGGCGATCACGGCGGCCATGCCGTCCGGCACGGGTCTGGACCTGTTCGGCCAGGCCTTCCCTGAGCGGACGTATGACGTCGGCATCGCCGAACAGCACGCGGTGACCTTCGCGGCCGGTTTGGCGGCGGACGGCATGAAGCCGGTCTGCGCCATCTATTCGACCTTCCTTCAGCGCGGTTACGACCAGGTGGTCCACGACGTGGCGATCCAGTCGCTGCCGGTGCGTTTCGCCATGGACCGGGCAGGTCTGGTGGGATCGGACGGGGCGACCCATGCCGGATCATTCGACATCGGCTTCATGGGCGCGCTGCCTGGCATGGTGCTGATGGCGGCGGCGGATGAGGCCGAACTGGCGGCGATGATCTCGACCTCGCTGGCCATCGACGACCGGCCCAGCGCCTTCCGATATCCGCGCGGCGACGGCGTGGGCGTGGAGATCCCGGAACTCGCTGCGCCGCTTGAGATCGGCAAGGGCCGGATCGTGCGCGAGGGGACTTCGGTCGCCATCCTTAGCCTGGGCACCCGTCTGCAGGAATCGCTGAAGGCGGCGGACATGCTGGCGGCCAGGGGCGTGTCGGCCACCGTCGCCGACGCCCGCTTCGCCAAGCCGCTGGACGCCGATCTGATCCTGCGTCTGGCGCGCGAGCACGAGGCCCTGATTACGGTTGAGGAAGGCGCCATGGGCGGCTTCGGCGCCTTCGTGCTGCAACTGCTGGCCGAGAAGGGCGCGCTGGATGGTGGACTCAAGATCCGCACCCTGAACCTGCCCGACGTCTTCCAGGACCAGGATGCGCCCATGGCCATGTATGCCCAGGCCGGCCTGAACGCCGAACACATCACTGCCGCCGCGCTTCAGGCCTTGGGCGTGTCGGTGAGCCAGGCGGCTAGAGCGTAGATCAGGCCCGGTCCCGGATCCGCATCGCCCCGCGCTCGCCGGTCTCCACCTCGAACCGGCCGGTGGCGCGGATCAGGTCCGACAGCTTGGCGTAGCCGTAGGTGCGCTGGTCGAAGTCGGGATGGGCGTTGCGCAGCCGATTGCCGATACCGCCGACCGCGACCCATCCGTCGCCGTCTTCGTCCATGTCGGCGATGATGGCCGCGATCAGGCGCGCGGCCTCGGACGGCTTGCGCTTGGTCGCCGGCGCTTCGGCGACGGGTGACTTGGCGCTGGCGTCGACCGGAACCGGCGCGATCAGGTTCTCGGTATAGATGAACCGGGTGCAGGCCTGACGGAAGCTTTCGGGCGTTTTCTGCTCGCCGAACCCGTAGACGTCGACGCCTTCCTCCCGGATGCGGGCGGCCAGTCGGGTGAAATCGGCGTCGGAAGACACCAGGCAGAAGCCGTCAAACCTCCCGGAATGCAGCAGGTCCATCCCATCGATGACCAAGGCGATGTCGCCCGAGTTCTTGCCCTTGGTGTTGGCGAAATTCTGCTGCGGCTGGATGGCGAAACGGGCCAAGACCCGAGTCCAGCCGGCGATCTGCGGGCTGGCGAAGTCGCCGTAGATCCGTCGTGCCGAGGCCTCGCCCAAGGTGGCGATTTCGCTGAAGAGCGCCTCTGCGATGCGGGCGGAAGCATTCTCCGCATCGATCAGAACCGCGAGGCGAGGGGCCTTGTCGTCAGCCATGGCGGATGTCCCTTTTCTGCGCCGCCAGTCTGCGGTGCAATGAACCCTACAACTGACCCATCGTATTGTCGTGATCCACGGCCTGTTTCTTCAGCCAGCCGACGAAGGCGGTGGCGCTGGGCGACGGAGGCCGGTCGCGGGGCTGCACGACATAGTAGGCGAAGCCGACCGCCTCGGACCCGTCAGGGAAGGGCGCGACCAGACGGCCGGACGCCAAGTCGGCTTGAGCCAGGGTCCGTTTAGCCAGAGCCACGCCGCGCCCCGATATGGCGGCCTCGATCAGCAGGCCCGACTGATTGAACCGTGAGCCTCGACGCGGGTCGGGGTGACGGATACCCCGCGCCTTGAGCCACATCGCCCAATCCGGTCGGCTGGGGTCGCCATCATTGGACATGTCATGCAGCAGAGTATGTCCGATCAGGTCGGCCGGTTTGCGGATTGGCTTTTCGCCATCCATCAGCGATGGGGCGCAGACAGGCAGAACCGTCTCGGTCATCAGCCGATCGACCGTCAGGCCGGGATAGTCACCGGGACCGTAGCGCACCGCCAGATCGACCTTGCCCTCGCTCAGGTCCGCCGGCTCCATGTCTGCCGAGATCCACAGTTCGATCTCGGGATGGGCGGTGTGAAAATCGTCCATGCGCGGCATCAGCCATTTGGAGGCGAAGCCCGGCGCGACGCTTATCGACACTTGTTTTCGGCGCGGCGGTTCGCGCAACAGGGCCGAGGCGTCCATCAGTCGCTCGAACCCCTCGCGCAGCAGCGGCACGGAGGATCGGCCCAGATCGGTCAGTTGCAGGCCCCGCGCCTCGCGCACGAACAGCGGCCCGCCGACGATGTCTTCCAAGAGGCGGATCTGCTGGCTGACCGCGCCGGGCGTGACCGACAGCTCGTCGGCGGCGCGCGAGAAGTTCAGATGCCGCGCAGCAGCCTCGAAGGCGCGCAGGGCGTTGAGCGGGAGCAGGGATCGGACCATCGCGGATAGAAATCCTATCAGCGAGACAAAGGCAATCTGGTTTGCGGCTCTGGACGGGGAAGACGAAGGTTCGCGCCATGCCGTCGTCCCTGGTTCCTCTCCCGACGGCCCTGAAAGCAAGACGATGCGTGTATTTCTCGCCTCCATCCCGCTGGAGGCCGCAAAGATCGTGATCATCGGCGGCGGCGAGCCCGCCCTGGCCAAGCTGCGACTGTTCCTGAACACGCCCGCCGAGGTGGTGTGGTTCGCGCCCGACGGCGCGCCCCCCAAGATCGAGACGCCTTTGACGGCGCCGGAGCCGGTGCTGCGTGCGCCAGAGGCGGCGGAACTGGAAGGCGCGCGCCTAGTGTTCATGGCCTTAGACGACGCGGACGATCTGGCGCGCCTGGGCGCTCTCGCGCGCGCCGCGGGGGCTCAGGTCAATGTGGTGGACAAGCCGCATCTGAGCGATTTCCAGACCCCGGCCCTGATCGACCGCGACGATGTCGTGATCGGCGTAGCGACCGGCGGTTCGGCGCCCATTCTGGCGAGGGATATCCGCACGGCCATCGAGGGCGTGCTGCCGGCCGGCCTGGCCAATGTGGCCCGGATGGCGCGCGAGTTGCGTGATACGGTCAAGGCCAGCGTTCCGGATTTCATGGCGCGCCGGCGCTTCTGGGAGAAGGCCTTCCGGGGTCCGGCCGCGACGCTGGCGGCGGAAGGTCGTACGGCCGAGGCGCGGCGTGAGATGCTGCGCCTGCTAAACGTCGCCGCGCCGGAACAGGGCGTAGTCCATATCGTCGGCGCCGGGCCGGGCGATCCGGAGTTGCTGACCCTGAAGGCGCTTCGGGTGTTGCAGGACGCCGACGTCATCATTCACGACCGTCTGGTGCCCGAGGCGGTGCTGGAACGGGCGCGGCGCGACTCCAAGCGGCTTTACGTGGGCAAGGCGCGCGGCGAGCATTCGGTGCCGCAGGACCAGATCGAGACCCTGATGATCGCGGAGGCGCGCGCCGGTCATCGGGTAGTCCGACTGAAGGGCGGCGACCCCTTCGTCTTCGGGCGCGGCGGCGAAGAACTGGACGCCATGCGGGCGGCCGGCGTGCCGGTCTTCGTGGTGCCGGGCGTGACGGCTGCCCTAGCGTGCGCGGCCTCCGCCGGCATTCCCCTGACCCACCGCGACCACGCCCAGGCGGTGACCTTTGTGACGGCCCAGGCCAAGCCGGGCGGCGTCGAGGCCGACTGGACGCGGCTGGCCGGAACGAACCACACCTTGGCCATCTATATGGGCACGGACCGAGCCGAGGAGACGGCCGCGCGCCTGATCGCAGCAGGTCGCGCGCCCTCGACGCCGGTGGCCGTGGTCGAGAACGGCAGCCGACCGGACGAGCGGGTTCTGACCGGCCGACTGGACAGGCTGGGCACCTTGGTGCGCGGCGCGAACCTCGCCGGCCCGGCTCTGTTGTTCGTCGGCGAGACGGCGGCCTTCTCGCCGTCGGTCGAGACGCGGACGGGGGCGGCGGCGTGAAGATCGTGACCGCAAACCGCCTTTCGGACGGTCGCGTCATCTATGCAGGCGTCGACAACCAGCCGGTCGAGCACATCGACCAGGCTTCGATGCTGGACGAGACGGCGGCCGAGGTCGTGCTGGCTGATGTCGCCGGGCGGCCGGACGTCTTCGTGAATCCCTATCTGTTCGACGTTCAGGACCGCACGCCGTCAGGCCGCGACAGACTCAAAGAGCGCATCCGCTCGGCCGGGCCGACCGTCGGTCACAGCGTCGTCGGAGGCGTGGACTGATGTATCGCTATGACGAATTCGACCATGCCCTGGTGCGCGAACGGGTTGAGGAATTTTCGGACCAAGTGACGCGCCGCGCATCCGGCGCCCTGACCGAAGACGAGTTCAAGCCGCTGCGGCTGATGAACGGCGTCTATCTGCAACTTCACGCCTATATGCTGCGCGTCGCCATTCCCTATGGCGTGATGAGCAGCCGTCAGATGCGCCGATTGGCCCATATCGCCCGGACCTATGACAAGGGCTACGGCCACTTCACCACCCGCTGCAACATCCAGTACAACTGGCCGGCCCTGACCGACCTGCCGGCGATCCTGAGCGATCTGGCCGATGTCGAGATGCACGCCATCCAGACCTCGGGCAACTGCATCCGTAACACCACGACAGACGTCTTCGCCGGCGCCGCCGACGACGAGATCGAGGATCCGCGTCCCTGGTGCGAGATCATCCGCCAGTGGTCGACGATCCACCCGGAATTCAGCTTCCTGCCGCGCAAATTCAAGATCGCGGTGATCGGCGCGGAGAAAGATCGGGCGGCGATCCGCACCCACGACGTCGGCCTGCAGATCGTGAAGGGCGAAGACGGTGAAACGGCCTTCCGCGTCTTCGTCGGCGGCGGGCAGGGGCGTCTGCCGCATATCGGTCAGGAGATCGCCCCGGCGGTCCCGGCGGCGGACCTTCTGGCCTATCTGACCGCCATTCTACGGGCTTGGAACCTGCTGGGTCGGCGTGACAACATCCACAAGGCGCGGATCAAGATCCTGGTCGCCTCGCTGGGGATCGAGGCCTTCCGCGAGGAGGTGGACAAGCATTACGCCACCTTACGCCGTGAGGATCTGCGCATCCCCGAGGACGAGGCCGAGCGGATCAAGGCCTATTTCGCCCCGCCGCCGTTCGAGGATCTGCCCAAGGTCAGCGGTCCGTTCGACCGCGCCCTGTTGGCCGATCCGGACTTCGCCCGGTTCGCCCGCAACAACGTCCGTCGTCATCGCCAGCCGGGGTACGCTTCGGTGGTGGTGTCGCTGAAGCCGGTCGGCGGGGTGCCGGGCGACATCACGGCGGACCAGATGGACGCGGTGGCGGACCTGGCCGAGCAATATTCCTTCGACGAACTGCGCGCCGCCTACGAGCAGAACCTTGTCCTGCCCCATGTGAGGCTGGACGATGTGCCGACGGTCTGGCGGGCGCTGCGAAAGGCGGGGCTGGCGACGGCCAACGCCGATCTGGCGACCGATGTGATCGCCTGCCCGGGCCTGGACTATTGCAGCCTCGCCAACGCCCGCTCGATCCCGGTGGCCCAGGCCCTGTCCAAGCGTTTGGCGGACATGGACTATCAGGAGAAGCTGGGGCCGGTCCGCATCAATATGAGCGGCTGCATCAACGCCTGCGGCCACCACCACGTCGGCCACATCGGCGTGCTGGGCGTCGATCGCAAGGGCGAGGAATATTACCAGATCACCGTCGGCGGCGCGCCCGACGAACAGGCGGCTCTGGGCGACATCGTGGGCAAGAGCCTGCCGGCAGACGAGGTCGCGCCCGCCATCCAGCGGACCCTCGACCGCTATATGCAAATCCGCACGGACGGCGAGCGGTTCATTGACACGGTGCGCCGTGTCGGACCCGATCCCTTCCGCGCCGCCATCTACGAGACGCTCGATGCAACGGCTTGAGGGCATACAGAACGGGCTGCGCCTGTCGGTGACGACCCCACTGGAGGAGGTCGAGGCCGCCGCCGCGAGCGAAGACACGCTGGTGCTGGAGTTCGGCGCCTTCCGCGACGGCCGCGGCTTCTCGCTGGCGGCCGTGCTGCGAGAGCGCGGCTACGCCGGGCGGCTGATCGCGGCGGGCAAGGTGCTGCCGGATCAGGCGCGACACCTGCGGCGTTCGGGCTTCGATGCGGTGGAACTGGCCGAGGGCGCGGATGCGGCCGCCTGGGACCGGATGGACCGGGCGTTCAGCGGCGCCTACCAGCCCGCCGTCGATCCCGCACCGACGATCTGGCAGCGGCGGCGTGCGGCGTCCAACGACCGCGATCTGGACGCGCTGGCGGATCGGCTGAACCGCGAGACGGCGGGCAAGGACGCGTCCGAAATCCTGAAGGCGGCGCTGGACCCGGCGCTTGGCCTGCGGGTCGGCGCCATCTCGTCGTTCGGGGCCGAGTCCGCCGCCCTGCTGGACATCATCGCCGGCGAGGACAAGACCGTGCCGGTGATCTTTCTGGAGACGGGCCAGCATTTCCTCCAGACCCTGTCCTATCGCACGCAACTGACCAAGGCGCTGGGCCTGACTGATGTGCGGCTGGTCACGCCGGATGCGGGCGAGAAGGCTGCGCTGGATGCGCGCGATGACCTGTGGAAGACCGACGCGGACGCCTGCTGCGACCTGCGAAAAGTGCGGCCGCTGGCGCGGGCGACCGTCGCGTTCAATGCGCTCATCACCGGGCGCAAACGCTATCAGGCCGCGACACGCGCAAAGCTGAAGCCGTTCGAGGCGTTGGACGGGGTGCTGCGGATCAATCCCTTGGCGAACTGGGACTTCGACGACGTGGAGGCCTGGCTGGAGGAGAACGATCTGCCGCGCCATCCGCTGGTCGAGCAGGGCTATGCCTCCATCGGCTGCTGGCCCTGCACCCGCGCGGTCCAAGACGGCGAAGACGCCCGCGCCGGACGTTGGTCGGGCATGGACAAGGTCGAGTGCGGCATCCACTTAGGGCAACGCCAGGCCGCCGCCTGATCCGCCCTGTTTCGACCTTCGCCTGAAAGCCTGACCTTGTCCGCTACGTCATCCGTCATCGACCTGATCGGCAATACGCCGCTGGTGCGCCTGAACCGCCTGTCCGACGCGACGGGCTGCGAAATCCTGGGCAAGGCCGAGTTTCTGAATCCCGGCGGCTCGATCAAGGATCGCGCGGCCCTGTCGATCGTGCAGGGCGCGCGGGCGTCAGGCGCTCTGAAGCCCGGCGGGACGATCGTGGAGGGCACGGCCGGCAACACCGGCATCGGCCTGGCCCTGGTCGGCGCCGCCTTGGGGCATCCGGTCGTCATCGTCATTCCACGCACCCAGTCGGAAGAGAAGAAGTCCGCCATCCGTTCGCTGGGCGCCCGCCTGGTCGAGGTGGACGCCGCACCCTTTTCCAGCCCGAACCATTTCGTCCACTATTCCGGGCGTCTGGCCGCTGAACTGAACGACAGCGAAGAGGCCGGCGCCATCTGGGCCAATCAGTTCGACAACACCGCCAACCGCGAGGCCCACTACAACACGACCGGCCCCGAAATCTGGACGCAGACAAACGGTCAGGTCGACGCCTTCGTCTCGGCCGTCGGCTCGGGCGGGACTATCGCCGGCGTCGGCGCCTATCTGCGCGAGCAGAAGCCGGATGTGACCATCGCCCTGGCCGATCCAGCGGGCGCGGCCATGTTCAACTGGTTCACCAAGGGCGAGATGACGGGCGAGGGATCGTCGATCACCGAGGGGATCGGCGTGGCGCGGATCACCGGAAATCTGGAAGGCTTCAAACCCGATTACGCCTATCGGATCGAAGACGCGGAGTTCTTGCCGATCCTGTTCGATCTGGTGAAGCACGAAGGTCTGTCTCTGGGCGGATCGGCGGGGGTGAACATCGCCGGCGCGGTGCGGCTGGCGCGCGAGCTTGGGCCAGGCAAGACCATCGTCACCTGTCTGTGCGATCCCGGCTCGCGCTATGCGTCCAAGCTGTTCAACCCGGAATTTCTGCGGTCGAAAGGTTTGCCGGAGCCGGATTGGGCGTAGGCCGCCCAGCCTATTTCGTCTTCTGCTCCGCGATCCAGTCGTCCATCCGCTGGTCCAACAGCGCCAGCGGCAGCGGGCCCTCGACCAGCAGGGCGTCGTGGAAGGTGCGGATGTTGAACTTCGGCCCCAACTCCCGCTCGGCCCGCGCCCGGATCTCGCGCAGGCGGATTTCACCGATCTTGTAGGCCGTGGCCTGACCGGGCCAGCCGATGTAGCGTTGAAGTTCGGTCTCGATATTGTGCGGCGCGAGCGCCGAGTTGTCGCGGAAACAGGCGCGGGCCTGTTCCTCGGTCCAGCCCATCCAGTGCAGGCCGGTGTCCGCGACCAGTCGGCAGGCGCGCCACATCTCATAGGACAGGCGGCCGAACCGTTCGTAAGGCGTGCGGTAGAAGCCCATCTCCTCGCCCAGATATTCGGCGTACAGGCCCCAGCCCTCGGTATAGGCGCTGACATTGGCCTGACGGCGGAAATAGGGTTGGCCGGGCGCCTCCTGTTGCAAGGCGATCTGGAGGTGGTGGCCTGGCACGGCCTCATGCAGGGTCAGGGCGGGCAACTCGTACAGCGGACGCTGATCCAGCTTGGACGTGTTGACGATGTAATGGGCGGCGACGCCGTTCTGCATCGAACCGCCGTTGTAGCGGCCGGTGGTGTAGTTTTCCTCGATCTGCGGCGGCACGGGCTGCACGTCGTAGGTCAGGCGGGGCAGGGTGGCGAACAGGGGCGGCAGCCCGCCATCCGCGCGCTTGGCCATCTCCGACGCCTGCTGCAACAGGGCCTCGCGGCTGGTCACATAGAACTGGTGGTCGGTGCGCAGGAAGTTCAGGAAGCCGGCGAAGTCGCCGGTCCAGCCCGACGCCTTCATTTCCACATCCATGCGCGAGCGGATGCGCGCGACCTCGTCCAGACCGATCTGGTGGATCTGGTCCGGCGTCAGGTCGGTCGTGGTGTGGCCGCGCACCAGATAGGCGTACAGTTCCTTGCCGCCGGGCCGGTTACCGATGCCCGGCTGGACCGGCGCCTTGGGCAGGTAGTCGCTTTCGAGGAAGGCCAGCCAAGCCCGGCGCGCCGGAAGGATCGTTTCTGAAACCGCCGCCGTCGCCTCTGCAGTCAGGCGATCCTTATCCGCTTGAGACACTGTCGAGGGCAGGGTCGACAGGGGCTTCAGCAGCGGCTCGGCGTCCGGCTTGATCGCCACATCGTTTCGCGCCAGCGTCAGGGCGCTTTCTGTCACCGATCGGGCCTGGACCAAGCCGGTGTCCAGGCCGCGCCGGGCGTTGGCGGTCGTCTGGGCGTAGATTTGGCCGAAGCCCCGGATACGCTTGATATAGGCCTCGGCCTCCGCGACGGAGTTCAGGCGCGTGCTGCCGCCGACGTAGAGCGCCCAGGTTCCCGGGCCGCCTTCGGAGTCGAACGCCAGGCGGCTGGTGTCGTAATCCAGCCCTTCCAGGCTGCGGTTGAGCGTATAGAGCAGGAAGGCGTGGTTGATGCCGCCGGCGTGGGAAAGACTTGCCGGGTCGATGGCTGTCAGCCGCCGCTCGAACCCTTCCAGCGGCGCGCGCTGGGCCAGTTCGAACTCCCGCGACAGGTCAGGCACGCGGCCCATCGCCTCGACATCGCCCTCTCCGCCGGCCGAGATCGGATCGACCGACTTCAGATAGGTCTCGTAGTCGGCGATGACGGCGTTCAGCGCGGCGTCTGCCGGCGCGGTTGCCACGGCAGCGGGCGGCGTCTGCGCGACGGCCGCAACCGGCGAACCAGCCGCAAGCATGGCTGCAACAGCCAGATAAGAAATCTTCATGACGCCCCTCCTGTCAGGAGCGGCACGCAAGCTGAGCAGAGCCGATGCGTCAACCGCAGACGGTGAAGAACCGCTCGATTTGCACTTTTGCGGCGGGATGGGCGGCGTAGACGTGACGTTCGTCGTCAGCCCAGGCGGCGATCCAGCCCAGACGGCGGAAGCGCTGGAAGACCGGATCCTTGGTCTTGGCCTGCGCCGTCAGCAGTTCGCCGTCATGCACGACGGCCGGCTCAGATGCGGCGCGATAGCGCTCGGTGTCGCCGCCGGATTCCAAATAGATTTCGCGGCCCGGCTTGTCGCTCGAGGCCGTCAGTTCCAGTGCGCTTGATCCGGCCTGACAGGCCAGTTTCAGCTTGATCTCGTCGCTGTTGGCGACGCCGTAGGCCAGCATGGCCTCCTGACCATCGGTGTTCAGAAACCAGTCATAACCGGGTGTGGGCGTGGGCGCCGATGCGGTCGCCGCAGAGCCGGCTACGGGAAACGGGGCCTGGGTCGCGCAAGCGGCAAGCGCCGACATGGCGATCAAGGCTGATATCAATCGAAGACGCATGCGTGAATTCCTCAGCCGGCGCAGCGATCGGCGAAGCGACGCAGCTTGGCCATGTGCGGACGTTCGACGGTGATCGTGCTGGCGTCGTCGCCAACGGCGATCGTCATCCGACCGTTCGACACGAAGGCGGAAAAGGCGGGGTGGTCGACGGGGATCGCCGTCTCCAACTTGCCGCCACGCCCGATGCGCGCCTCGCTCGTCGCCGTCGACCCGCCCGAGGTGAGGCGGGCAAAGCCGGCGGACGCATCCCCGCCATAGACCGCGACCGAGACCGCGCCCGAACCCGGCAGGCATTGCAGCGTCGCGCGCAGGCTGGCGGTGTCGGGGATGTCGTTGGCCAGCACCATCGGTCCCTCGCCCTCGTACAAGCTCCAGGTCCAGCCTGCGCCGGGCGCAGTCTGTATTGCGGCCGCCATCAGGGCGGAGAGTATCAGCATCATGTGTCAGCCCCCGCCGACGACGCGCAGCGCCGCGTCGTCTTCAATGTCGTCAGGCGCGGCTGGAACCGCAAGAGATCAGACGACCGCATTCACTCTGAACGCGGTTATCCGTCCGCAGTTCACCAGCAGGGTCGGCTCACGTCAGAACGGGCTGAAGCGTTCCGCCAGCGCCTGACCCACTGGCGGGGCCTGGACGCGGCTGACGTCGCCACGACCGCCGTAGGAGATGCGCGCCTCGGCGATCTGGGTGTGGTTGATGGCGTTGGCCGATGAGATGTCCTCGGGGCGGACGATGCCGGCGACGGTCAGTTCGCGGACCTCGCGGTTGGTGCGCACTTCCTGCCGACCCTGGATCACCAGATTGCCGTTGGCCAGGACGTCGGTGACGACGGCGGCGATGGTCAGCGACACCTTCTCGGCGCGGGTGACCGAACCATTGCCCGACGACTTCAGATCGCCTTCCATGCCGACCATCTTCGACGGATCGAAGCCACCGGGGAAGGCGCGACCCAGGCTGCTTTCCAGGCCGAACAGGTTGCTGACGCCGGCATTGATCTCGTTGGAGCGCGAGCGCTGGGTCGAGTTCTGGGTCTGGGCGCGATCGTCGATGTCGATCTTGACCGTCAGGATGTCGCCAATATGGCGCGCGCGCTGGTCGCCGAAGAAGGTGCGGGCGCCCGTGCGCCACAGGCTGTTGGCGCTGGCCGGCGCAGTCTCGCGCGCGGGCAGATAGGCCTGCTGCGCCGGGATCAGGGCGGCGGGATAGCCGATGGGGGCCAGTTCCGGACCGCGCACCGTTTCGGCGACGGTCGAGCAGGCGGCGAGCGGGGCGAGGGCGGCGAGGATCAGGACGGCTTTACGCATGACTTGGATTCCCTAGCGGGCGGCGAACTGTTGGGGATTGGCGCGGGCCATGTCGGCGCCGGGGCCGGCGATGGCCTGGCCGGGACCGGAGGCGACCGCGTCGATGACGCGGTTGGAGGTGGTGTTCATGATGGCCACTGGTTCGCCCAGACCGGCGCTGCGCATGGCCTTACCCATAACGGCCAGGTTCACGCCGCCGACCTGATAGGTGACGCGCACCATATCGTTGCGGGCGATGACCTGCGGCACGGCGCCGGGACGATAGGCGGCGCGGGCGATAGGTTGGGCAGCCTGGACGGCGTCCGTCGGCGCGGCCTCGGCCACGGTCTGAACGGGTCCGGCCGAACGGCGCACGGCGACGCGGCGCAGGCCGTTGGGATTGCTCCAGTCAAGGCCCGCCTGACGCGCCTGGGCCTGAAGCTGACCGGCGTCCAGCACGACAGAAGGACCGACGCGCTCGGCGACGGCGACATTGGCCGCAGCGCCCGCGCCCTCGAAGATGTCGCCCAGGGTGACGCGACCGTCGTCGTCCACGGGGTTGGCGCGCAGCACGACCGGGTTGGCGAGGGCGGCGCCGGCGAAGGCGCTGACGGCGGCGGCGAGCAGCAGCGAACGGATCATGGTCACGGCCCTAGCCCTTCACTTGCGAGGCGACGGACAGCATCTGGTCGGCGGTGCTGATGACCTTGGAGTTCATCTCATAGGCGCGCTGGGCCACGATCAGAGCGCTGATCTCCGCCACCGCATCGACGTTCGACGCCTCGGTGTAGGACTGCATGATCTGGCCGTAGCCCGCGTCGCCGGGCGTCCCGACGATCGCCGGCCCGGATGCGGCGGTTTCCAGCAACAGGTTGTCGCCGATGGCTTCCAGTCCGGCTTCATTGAAGAAGCTGGCCAGTTCGATCTGCCCGACCGTGGTTGGGGCGGGCTGTCCGGCCTGGGTCACCTGAACCAGACCGGTCTTGGAAATCGATACCTTGGTCGCGTCCTGTGGGATGGTGATCGCCGACTCCAGCAAATAGCCGTCGTCGGTCACCATCTGGCCTTCTGGATTGACCTGTAGATTGCCGGCGCGGGTGTAGGCCTTTTCGCCAGAAGGCAGGCTGATCTGGAAATAGCCCTTGCCGTCGATAGCCATGTCGTACGGGTTGCCGGTCGCCTGGGGCGTGCCCTGTTCGGTGATCCGATAGACGGCCCCGGCCTTGACGCCTGCGCCGATCTGGATGCCGGTCGGAACGACGGTGCCTGAGGCCGAGGACTGGGCCCCCATGCGTTCGACGTTCTGATAGAGCAGGTCCTGGAACTCGGCGCGCTGCTTCTTGAAGCCCACCGTGTTCATGTTGGCGATGTTGTTGGAGATAACCTCCACGTTCAACTGCTGGGCGGCCATGCCCGAGGCTGCGGTTCTCAGAGCGCGCATGTTCCGGCTCTCCCTTAAGCGGCCTTGCCGAGGCGCTCGACGGCGCGACGGCTCAGGTCTGTGGTGTTTTCGATCAGCTTGGAAATGCTCTCGTAGGCGCGGCTGATCTCGACGAGATTGGTGATTTCGATCAACGGATTGACGTTGGAGAACTCCAGCGAGCCTTGATGAACCTGCGCGTCGGCGGCCTCGATCGGCTGGGCGTTGGACTTATTGCGGTAGAGGCTGTCGCCGCCCTTTTCGAGCACGCCCAGCGTGTCGAAACGCACGACCGACAGCCGGCCAGTGACCTGTCCGTTCTGGGTGATGGTGCCGTCGGCGCCGACGCTGGGCGCGCCAAGCGCGGGGTCCAGCACGATCTCTGCGCCGCCGCCAAGGACGGCCTGACCCTGTTTGGTGGTCAGACGCCCTTCCGGGTCCAGGGTGAAGGCGCCGTCGCGGGTGTAGGCCTCGCCGTTGGCGCCATCACGCACGGTGAAGAAGGCGCCCTCGCCGGAAATGGCGAAGTCCAGCGAGCGGCCCGTCTGCTGCATCGAACCCTGGCCGAAGTCGCGACCGACGCCATTGTCCAGCACGAAGCTGGCCGACGGGCGGATCGAGTCATTGCGCGCCCGCTGACCGATCTCGGTGCCCAGCATCAGTTGCTCGACCTTGAAGCCGGTGGTGTTGGCGTTGGCGACGTTGTTGGCCACGATGTCCAGTTCGCGACGCAGCGTCATCTGGCGTGACAGTCCGATATAGGCGGCGTTTTCCACGAGAGGCGTGCTCCTTCGCCTCAGCCCTCGCAACGGCCGTGCCAACAGGGTTAATTCAGGCGGAATGCGGGTTTGAGCGGGATCGGCTCTCTTCCGACCCGGCAAATCCTGCCCATTGTAAACGTCGCGTTAACCAAACCGGACGATCCTCGCCATGAGAGAGTCTCCGGGGCGCACGCATGTTCAAGTTCGGCAAGAAGAAGGGTGCGCCTGCGGCCGACGCCGACGCCAACCTGCCGGCCATGACCGAAGGCGAGGCCCCCGAGGGTGACGCCGCCGCGCCCAAGAAAAAGAAAATCCCGCTGCTGTTCATCATCGCGCCGGTCGCCTTGCTGGTGTTGGGCGGCGGGGGCGCGGCGGCCTTCTTCATGCTGAAGCCCAAGCCTGCCGAAGCGCACGGCGCCGAAGCCGAAGCCGGCCACGGAGAAGAGAAGGCCGACAAGAAGGCCGAGGGCAAGGAAGAGAAGAAGGAAGGCGGCGGTCACGGCGGCGGCGGCAAGGAGGGCGAGGCCGATCCTGCGCTGGGCGTCATCGCCGCAGGGCCGGATGGCGTCACCTTCTACACCCTGCCCGACATGGTCATGAACATTCAGTCGCCCGACGGCCGTCCGACCTTTCTGAAGCTGAAGCTGACGCTGGAGATGCAGGACGCCGAAGTGGCGACCCATCTGCAGGAAGAGATGCCGCGTCTGCAGGACATGTTCACCGGCTTCGTGCGCGAACTGCGTCCTGAGGACCTCGGCGGCTCGGCCGGCACCTATCAGCTGCGCGCCGAGATCCTGCGCCGCGTCAATCTGATCGCCGCCCCGGGCAAGGTCGACGCCGTGCTGATCGAAGAAATGCTGGTGCAATAGGCATGACGGACGCGGCGCAACTCGATCCGTTCGGCGGTCTGGGCGATCCCGGCGACGCCCTGTCCGAACGCGTCCTGAACCAGGATGAGATCGACAGCCTGCTGGGCTTCGATCTGGGCGACGACGACGGTTCCGAACGCTCGGGAATCCGGGCCATCATCAACTCCGCGCTCGTCAGCTACGAGCGTCTGCCGATGTTGGAGATCGTGTTCGACCGCCTGGTGCGTCTGATGACGACCAGCCTTCGCAACTTCACCTCCGACAACGTCGAAGTCAGCCTGGACAATATCTCGTCGATCCGGTTCGGCGACTATCTGAACTCGATTCCGCTGCCGGCCATTCTGGCGGTGTTTCGCGCCGAGGAGCTGGACAACTACGGCCTGCTGACGGTCGACTCCAACCTCATCTATTCGATCGTCGACGTGCTGTTGGGCGGTCGTCGCGGCACGGCGGCGCTGCGCATCGAAGGCCGGCCCTACACCACGATCGAGCGGGTGCTGGTGCAGCGGATGGTCGAGGTCGTGCTGAACGACGCCCGCCAGGCGTTCGAGCCGCTGACCCCGGTCCACTTCAACCTGGACCGGCTGGAGACCAACCCGCGCTTCGCCGCTATCGCGCGCCCCGCCAACGCCGCCATCCTGATCAAGCTGCGGATCGACATGGAGGATCGCGGCGGCCGCATCGAACTGCTGCTGCCCTATGCGACGCTGGAGCCGATCCGCAAGATGCTGCTGCAGCAGTTCATGGGCGAGAAGTTCGGCCGCGACAACATCTGGGAAGGTCACCTGGCCACCGAGATCTGGACGACCGAGACCGAAGTTCGCGCGGTCCTGGACGAACAGCAGATGCCCCTGTCCAGCGTGCTGAACCTCAAGGTCGGCGACACGATGATGCTGAACGCCACGCCGGATTCCGAGGTTTCGATCCGCGCCGGCTCCATTCCGCTGACCACCGGCCGCATGGGTCGCAAGGGCCAGCACATCGCCATACGCGTCGAAGGACCGGTCAATCCGGAAGTCGCCGCCCGCCTGGGAGTGAACATCTGATGGCCGGAATGATTATGGACGGCGTGCTGATGGTGCTGCTGATCGCGGCGGTCGGTTACGGCATCAAGCTGGAACGCAAGCTGGCCGCCCTGCGCGCCGGACAGCTGGCCTTCGCTCAGGCCGTCACCGAACTGAACGCCGCCGCCGGCCGCGCCGAAAATGCGCTCGCCACCCTTCGGGCCTCTGGTCAGGAAACGGATCTGCTGCACGACCGGATTATCAAGGCGCGTGAGGTCAAGGCCCAGCTGGAGACCCTGATCGCCCGCGCGCCGGCAGTGGCGCCGGCGCGGATCGTCGAGGACGAACCCGTCCGTCGCGCGCCCCCGGCCGCCCTGGCCCCGGCGCCGGCCGCAACTGAAGACGAGGAGCGGGCCGAGCGTATGGCCGCTCTGGCGCAACGCATCCAGGGACTGGCCAGTCCCGCTTCGAACCGTCGCAACGAAGCCGTCGCCCCCGCCGGGCGCGACAATGTCGCCGCTATTGTTCAGGCCCTGACGGCCGGACGCTCCGCTAACCATTCCGCCAAACAAAGCCTCAACGCCGCGCGTCGTAATCTCGACGACGACCTGTTCGCCGCCTGAGTTCGGAACCCCATTTCATGGCCCGCCTTCCTCGCATCCTGCCCTTGATCGCCATCGCCATCGGCGGGGTCGTCGCCGTGCGCGCCGTCGGCGTCGCGCCTGGCCTGTTCGACGGGGCCAAGGCCTGGGCCGAAGAGGCGGTTCCCGCTGCGGCCGGCGCGCCGCCCAAGTCACCTTTGCCCGGCACCTGTTCCGCCTTGTCTCCCGAACAACTGGCCCAGCAGGCCGGGATTTCGCCGGCCGAGCTGAAGATCATCCAGTCGTTGTCGCAGCGCCGCGCGGCGCTGGACGCGCGGGATCAGGACTTCGCCACCACCCTGCCGCTGATGGTCGCCGCCGAGCAGAAGCTGGACGCCAAGGTCAAGGCGCTGGAAGCCTTGAAGGCCGAGATGAAGCAGATGCTCGGCCAAGTGGACGAGCGCGAGAAGGCCGAGATCGATCGTCTGGTTCAGGTCTATTCCGCCATGCGTCCCAAGGAGGCCGCCCCGGTCATGGCCGCGTTGGAGGACCGGGTGCGCCTGCCGGTCGCCGCCGCCATGCGCCCGCGCACCCTGGCCGCCATCATGGCCCAGATGAGCGCGCCGCAAGCCAAGGAGCTGACCGAAAAGCTCGCCGCCCGGTTCCAGGCCCAGCAGATGGCCGCTCGCGCCGCCGCCGCCGAGGCCACACCGCCTCCGGCCGCTACGCCTGCCGCTGCTGCGCCAGCCGCCACGACCCCGCCCGCGACGCCGACCGCTCAGCCCGCGGCCGCCCCGACGACCCGTCCGACGCCGCGCCCGGCCGCCAACCGTCCCGCTGCGCGACCAGCGGCCCGTCCGGCCGCGACCCCGGCGCGTCGTCCTGCCGCCACGCCTGCGGCTGCTCCCGCCGCGACCGGCCCGCAGGCCTATCAGCCGTCAGCGGCCCCCAACGCCCAGCCCCGGCAAACTGTGCAGTAACCTTAAGTGTAATCTCGACGCTGACGTTTCGTCTCGACAGCGCGCACTGTTCGACCAATGATCTTCGAACGCTCCGTCCAGAGAGCGATGACATCGAGGATCCGCGCCATGATCGGCGAACTGCTTTACGTGGCGCACCGCATGCGCAGGGCCATCATACTCGCCGTTCCGGCGGTCGGAACTGTGATGATGGCCGCCGTCGCCCAGCACTATCACTTGCTGCCCTAAGGTCTTCGAACCCGGTTTCCACCCGGTTTCGGATTGGCAGGGCGCGCCAGCGCGTCTATCACCGCGCCTTCCCGAGATCTGAGCCCGACCAACGCCATGTCCGACACGCCCCCCGATCGCCTTTCGGTCGACCCGTCCAGCCCGCATCACGACGCCGAGGTCCTGCAACGCGGCGTCGGCATTCGCTTCAAGGGCGAAGAGAAGACCAATGTCGAGGAATATTGCGTGTCCGAAGGCTGGGTGCGTCTGGCGCTCGGCAACCGCGTGGATCGCAAGGGCAAGGCACTGACCGTGAAACTGCAGGGTCCGGTCGAACCCTATTTCCAGAACGACTGAACCTACCTAGGGTCCGGCTCTCATCTGAGTCCGGAGCCTGCTTATGTCCATCCGTCTGCTGACCGCCAGCGCCGTCGCCCTGGGTCTTGTCGCGTTTACCCCCGCGGCCCATGCTCAGGATGCGGCGACGGTGCAGCAGGCGATCGTGGTGCGCGACGCCGCGATGCGCTCGAACATCGCCATGGACTATGTCACCCAACTGACGACGCGGTTCGGCGCGCGCCCGGCGGGTTCGCGCTCCGAGCAGCAGGCCGCCGCCTGGGCCGCTGACTATCTGCGCGCCAACGGCTTCCAGAACGTCCGCATCGAAGAGTTCCCGCTGGTCGGCTGGGAGCGGGGCGAAAGCTCGGCCGCCATCGTCGGTGACAACGCCCAGGCCCTCGTCGCTGCGGCTCTGGGCCACTCTCCGGCCACACCACGCAACGGCGTCGAGGCGGAGATCGTGCGCTTCTCGACCTTCGAAGACCTGCAGGCCGTGCCCGAGGCCGCCGTCCGCGGCAAGATCGTCTATGTCGATCTGGGCCAGATGCACCCGATGCAGGACGGCTCGGGCTATGGTCCCCAGACCCGCGTGCGCGGCGCCGGCCCCGGCGTGGCGGCGGCCAAGGGCGCGGCGGCCTTCGTCATGCGTTCGGTGGGCTCTGACGAGGACCGGATGCCGCACACCGGCACCACCCGCTATGTCGACGGCAAGCCGACCATTCCCTCCTTCGCCCTGGCCGCGCCCGACGCCGATCAGGTCAGCCGCCTGGTCGCCCTGGGCCAGCCGGTGCGCATGCGCCTGACCTCGACCGCCCGCATCTATCGCACCACCAGCCAGAACGTGATCGGCGATCTGCCGGGCGCCACGCGCCCCGACGAGATCATCGTGCTGGGCTCCCACATGGATAGCTGGGACCTGGGCACTGGCGCCATCGACGACGCGGCAGGGGGCGCCGTCACCATCGCCGCCGCCAAGGCCATCGCCGACAGCGGCCGTCGTCCGGCCCGCACCCTGCGCGTCATCTTCTACGGTTCGGAAGAAGTGGCGCAGCCGACCGCCCAGACTGGCAACGGCGGCGGCGTCTACGCGCGTGGCCAGGGCGCAGCGCTGGACAAGCATATCATCGCCGGCGAGAGCGATTTCGGCGCCGACCGCGTCTATGCCTTGCGCCTGCCCGCCGGCGCGCAAGGCTCGGACTTCCAGAAGGCCGCGACCCGTGTCCTCTATCCGATCGGCGTCCTGGCCTCCGATCGCGTCGAGACCGAAGGCGGCGTCGACGTCGGACCGATGGGCCCGCTGGGCGTGCCCTTCTTCGGTCTGGCTCAGGACGGAACTCGCTATTTCGACCTGCACCACACCGCCAACGACACGCTGGACAAGATCGACCCGGCGCAGCTGAATCAGAACGTCGCCGCCTGGGCGGGCCTGCTGTGGCTGATCGCCGACTCGGACGTGGACTTCCGGGCGATGAAGCCCGCGACCACGCCGGCGACACCGCCACGCTGACGACTTGGAGACCCGGCCCGGTTCCGTCTATAGGAGCCGAACCGGGCCAGACCGGGCTGCGGGCGTGGCGAAACTGGTAGACGCAGCAGACTTAAAATCTGCCGGACGAAAGTCCTTGCCGGTTCGATCCCGGCCGCCCGCACCATTCCGAAAAACAGACGATCAGAAAGGGAAGAAGATCGGGATGGCGACCATGGCCGCGATCCAGGTGATCAGGTTCAGGGGCAGGCCGACGCGGACGAAGTCCATGTAGCTGTAGCCGCCCATGTTAAAGACCAGCACATTGGTCTGATAGCCGAACGGGGTGGCGAAGGCGGCAGAGGCTGCCATCATGACGCACACCAGGAAGGGGCGGGGATCCACGCCCAGGCTTTCGGCCAAGGCCACGGCGATGGGCGTGATCAGCACTGCGACCGTGGCGTTGGACAGCAGTTCGGTGGCGAACAACGTCACCCCGTAAAGTACGATCAGGGCGCCCAGCGGCCCCAGCGGCCGGATCACGCCGATCAGACGATCTGCGCCGGCTGAGGCCAGACCCGTGACCTCGATCGCCGTGCCGACCACGACCATGCCCGCGATAAGCAGCAGGATTTCAGGGCGCAGTCCGGCATAGGCTTCCTCTGGCGTGATGACGCGCAGCAGGATCAACCCGACGGCTCCGGCGAACGCCGAGGCGGCGATCGGCGCCCATCCCAGCGCCGCCGACAGGATCACCAGGACAAATACGCCAAGCGAGATCGCAGCCGGCCTCAGCCGCAGCGGACGATCGGCGGCGCCATACAGTTCAACGTCGCCGAGATGCGCATCGCCCGATCCATCGACCTGGTTTCGTGATCCGCCGAGGCGCGGCAGGCCGAACGGCAGCAGGCGTTTGCGACGATTGATGGCCTCGGCCTCTGCGCGGCGACGCGCCTCTTCCATTTCCGCCAGGCGCGCAGCTTCAGCCTCATCCCTGGCGACGGATCGGCCGAGTTGGCGCGCGCCCATGAAATAGAGCCACAGGCCGCCGACGACTGCGATGGCCAGACCCACGGGGGTTATCTCGAACAGGCCGAACACCGGCTGGCCGGCGTTGCGGGCCATGTCGTTGACGAGCAGGTTGGTGGATGTCCCGATCAGCGTCAGCAGACCGCCCATGACCGTGACGTGGCTGAGCGGCATCAGAAAGCGTTTGGGCGACAGGCGCAGCGACTGGGCCACGTCGCGGATCACCGGCGCGGCCAGGACCACCACAGGCGTGTTGTTCAGAAAGCCGCCGACCGAACCGCACAGGCCGATGACGATCCAGATGCCCCGGGCGCCGATCCGGGCGGAAAGCTGCGTCGCCTGTCGGATCAGCCAGCCCAAGAGGCCGGACAGTTCGATGGCGTAGGCGATGACGAACAGGCCGGCCAAGGCGATGACGGCGGGACTGGCGAAGGCACCCTGCACCTCGACCGGTCGCACCACGCCTAGCAGCAGGAGGACGGCGGCCCCCGTCAGAGCGACGACATCGGCCCGCATTTTGCCGTGAATCAGGACGCCCACGACGGCGACGAGCACGGCGAGGGCGGCGATCTGGTCGAAAGTCATGATGCTGTGCAGACCGTTCCCCGTCGCTCGCGTCAACCTTTTTCGGGTGAGCGCATCCCCCTCAGCGGTTCGCGTGTTAGGGTGGTTCCATGCCCGATCCGATTGCGTCGCCTCGTCTTTCGCTCGTCGCGCTCGCGGCGTCCCTTCTGGCGCTCGCCGCCTGCCAGCGTGAGCCGCAGCCCGCGCCTGCTCCGGCTGCAAAATCCGAATCGCCGCCGGTCGTGACGGTCGCGCCTGCCCCTGTCCTGGACCGTGCTGGCCTGCTCGAGGCCATGGACATCGCCGCCTCGGCCTTCGCCGCAGGGCGCGAGGTCGGCGGCGCGTCTCTGGCCGGGCGACGCTTTGTTATGCGTCAGGCCTTTGGGTGCGGTGAGCCTAATGACGCTGCTGAGACAGCAACGGACGGACTGGCGACCGTGGCTTGGGCGAAAGACCGCCAGACATTAAGGCTTAGCCTGGCGCCGACGGATTGGCTGCAGTCTGGTCTGATTGGACGCGACGACAGCGGCCTGGAGGCGGTCGAGGGATTCTGGCTGGAACGGCCGTGGCTGCGCACCGAGGCCTGCCCGGCGATGGCGCCCGGCGCCTCGACGTCCGACCAGCCTTCGCCTCAGACGCTGGGTCTGGCCGCCGTGTTCAAGGCGAACGGCGCGCGGACCGGCCGCCGTAATGGTCGCGCCTATGAGTTCACGTTGCGTGGCGAGGACGGTCAACCACCCGTGCCGTCGGCGCAAGGATACCGTCTTGTCCTCGAGGGCCGGATGACAGCCTTCGCCGACGGCCGCGCCATCCACTGCCGAACCGACGCCGCCGATCAACGACCGGTCTGCATCGGCGCAGTGCAGCTCGACCGCGTCGCCTTCGAAGACGCTGACGGCCAGACGCTCAGCGAATGGCGCGACGGCTAGGGCTAGAACAGGCTGATCGAAAAACCGACCAACCCTGATGACTGCAGGTGCTCGATGCCTTCCATGACGGGGATGGCGGCGAGGAAGACCAGGCCGTCGCGTAGGGTGCGGACGAAGAAGGCGGGACGGACGATCAGTTCGTCGGCGTCGCGCCAGCGGGCGGGATTGGGCAAGAAGCGCGGCGTGCGGGCGCAATAGGCGGCATAGGGCGCGCCGAAATGTTCCGCCAGCCAGGCTTCTTCGCGACCGACCGTGCGCAGGAAGACCAGGAAGGTCGCCACGGCGAAGATGGCGCCGATGGTCACGCTGCCGGTCTGGGCGCCGACGCCGAAGGCGCCGATGAAGCTGAAGGCATACAGCGGGTTGCGCGTGATGGAATAAGGGCCGCGATCGACGATCTCGGCCTTCTTGCGTCCGCCGATATAAAGCGAGCACCAGGCGCGGCCGACGATGGCGACGATGATGGCGGCCAGGCCCAGGGCCTCGACGCCCTCATGCCATTCGCCGTCGAGGGCGGCGACCGAGCGAACGCTGGCGGTCAGGACGATGAGGGCCAGTAGAACCAGGCCGGCGAACCATTTGCGACGGCGTTGAACGACGTCGAGAGACAGGGCGGGGGGAACAGGGCTCATGACGGGTCTGTTCAGTGGTGCTGCTGGGCGCGGACGAGCAGGGCGCGGGCCTCGGCCTTGCGACCGCGGTCGGCGACGGCGCGACCGGGACGGGCGGGGGCGTCGATGGCCTTTTGCAAATAGCGGGCGGCGCCGTTCCAGTCGTGTTCACGCACCAGCAGATCGCCCATGAAGAAGTTGGCGTCGACGTCGTTGGGCGCCATGGCCAGACCGCGCTGGAGGTAGTCGCGGGCGCGCTGGCGGTTGCCGAAACCGATCGGAGCGCCCGGCACCTGGGCGTAGAGCGAACCGAGGCTGACATAGACCGACCCGTTCAGCGCGCGCGGGTTGATCCGCTCGGCCTGTTCCAGTTCGGTGCGCGCCTCACGCACGAGGCCCAAGGCGCCGATGCCGCCCTTCAATCCCGCTTCCGAAGCGGTGATGATCGCATCCCAGACCAGAGGTTCGGCGCGGTTGGGGCATTGGGCCACGACGGCGTCGGCCTGGGTGTTCAGCCGCGCCATTTCCGCCATTCGAACGCCTTGCGGGACCTCGAAATTCACATGGTCCCACGACTGCTGGAGACCGCGCGCGCGGTCGTCGCAGGCATCGGCATGGGCGACGGAGGCGACCGTCAGGGGGGCGGCCATCAGGGCCAGGGTGAACAGGGCGGTCTTCATGGCGTGTCTCTCCTTTTGTTCTGTGGTTCAGCCGGCGAACAGGGCGCGGGCCTTCAGGTCGTTGGATTTCAGGGCGCCGTCGATCAGGCCGGGCGCCAGGGCGTTGAGGCGGACGAACAGGCTTTCGGGGAAGCCGAGGTAGACGTCGCGGCGATCTGAGCGGATGGCGGCGACGATGCGGTCGGCGATCGGGTCCGGATCGTCGACGGCCATGCCGGTCAGGCGCGCATATTCATCGACCTTGGCGGAGTTGAACGGCGTGGCCACCGCGCGGGGCGCGACATAGGTTACGCCGACGCCCGTACCGGCCAGCTCGCGGCGCAGCGATTGGCTGAGCGCCCGCATCCCGGCCTTGGCGCTGGAATAGCTGGCGAAGTGGGCGAAGTTGATCGAGCCGAAAATGGAGCCGACGTTGGCGATCTGGCCGTGCTTGCGCGCCTTCATGCCGGGCAGGACGGCCTGGGCCAGACGCGCCGGCGCGACAAGATTGACCATATAGGTCGCCAGCAGATGCTCGGGCGTCTGCTGCTCCAGCGGGCCGAAATGCTGGATGCCGGCGATATTGATCAGAATGTCCCAGGCGCGGCCGCCGGCCTGTTCGGCAACGCTTTCGAGGCCATGCGGGGTCGATAGATCGCCCACCAGGGTGTGATGGCACGCCACCGGCGCACGGGCGACGATGGCGACCCGCCCGCCCTCGCGCTCGATCCGCTCGACAACACGACGCCCCAAGGCGCCGGAGCCGCCGGTGACCAGGATGTTGCGATCTTCAAACTGCATCGACCGTCTCCCGCGCTGCGATGTGGGGGATGGAGGCGAAGACCCCGCCGAACAGGCCGAACATCACCTTGGCCATGTGGACGATGGCGGCGCGGTCGTCGGCGTCCGACACCCCGTCCAGCAGTTGCTTGAGGAACAGCATATGATCCTGATCCAGAGCCCCGTGGGAAATCAGATAGGTGAAGGCGGAGGGCGGCAGGCCGAGGCTTTGCTGCACGGCCTCAGCGCCGACGCTGGCCAGTTGGATGCTGGTGCCTTCCAGCACATAGACCATGCCGAAGAAGGCCATCGGATTGACGCGCTGAATGGTGTCATAGGCATAGGCCACCATCAGTTCGGTCGCGACGTTCGGGCCGTTATGCACGGTCTGATCGGGGTCGCCGCCGGCGGCGCGGATGTCGTTCAGGATCCACTGCTCGTGGCCGGTTTCCTCGGCGATATAGTCGTCGAGCGCGGCCTTGAAGACGGCGTGGTCATCGTCCAGCCGCGCCCGAGCGGCCTGCATCAACGGCACGGTGTGACGGACGTGGTGATAGGCCTGGGCCAGATAGGCGACGTAGGTGTCGCGGCTGATGCGGCCGGCCAGACCGTCCCTGATCTGCGGGATGGCGGCGAAGGCGGCCCGCTCAGTTGCGGTCGCGGCGACCAGGGTTTCAAAAAACGACATGCGAACTCTCAGGCGGCTTGCGAGGGGGAGGGGGCGTAGGTGCGCAGCAGGGTCTCGCGACGCGGACGACCGTTGGCGGTGACCTGACCAGCGGCGGGATCGAAGGGCGGCACCAGACGCCAGTCTCCGATGCGAGCGTAGTCGGGCAGGCGGGCGTTGGCGCGCGCGACGGCGGCCTGGATCTGGGCCGGTTCGGCGCCGGGCATCGCCACGATCAGGGCCGACAACGCCGCCTGCGCCTCGCCCATCGCCATGGCCTGAAGGATGTGGGGCTCGGCCAGAAGCTCGCTCTCGACCCATTCAGGCGCGACGTTGCGGCCGAAGGCGGTGATCAGGGTGTTGGCCTTGCGACCATCGATGCTGAGCCGTCCATCGGCGTCGAAGCGGCCGATGTCGCCTGTGTGCAGACGCTCCGGCGCGGGCGCCTGGCCGACGTAGCCAAGGAAGGGATGGGGCGAAACCAGGATTTCGCCGTCGTCGGCCAGATGGACCGCAAGGTGAGGCAGGGGGCGGCCGACCGTGCCGGGGCGGGCGTCGTCCGGACTGTTGAGCGCCACCACAGAAGCGCATTCGCTGAGGCCATAGCCCTCGACCACGGGCAGCCCGGCGTTGGCGGCGGCCTCCAGCAGGGCCGGGGACACGCGGGCGCCGCCGACCGCGATCATCTCCAGCCGATGATCCAGCCGCATCGCGCCTTGGGCGGCGATCAGGCCGCGCAGCAGTTCGGGAACCAGGATCAGGGTCGTGGCCCCGGTCTGGACGATGGTGGTCAGCAGGCACGCAAAGTCGGGGCGGAAGGCCTGGCCCATCCCGGCCTCGGCCAGGCTGGCGGCGTGATAGCGGCCGCCGGCCAGAAGCGTCGCATAGAGGCCGGCGACATTCTCCAGCAGCACCGCCAGCGGCAGCACCGGCAGATGCAGCCCGGCGCGGTCCCGGCCGAGGACCTGAACCAGAGAGGCGGCGACCGCCTCCATCTGATCCTGCGACAGGCAGACGCCCTTGGGCGCGCCGGTCGAGCCGGAGGTGTAGGTGATCTTGGCCGTGCCGGGATGCAGATCGCGCACCGGCAGCCCTGTCGGCGTCAGCCGGATGGGCGCGCCGCCCGCCGTCATTTCGCCCGGTGCGCCCGGCACGATCAGTAGCCCCGCGCCGGCATCGGCCAGGGCGTGATCGCGTTGAGCAACCGTGAAGAAGGGCGGGATCGGCACGCTCGGCCGCTGGGCGAGGATCAACGCCAGGTCCACGACGACCCAGGCCGGCCCGTTGTCGAGCAGGACGCCGACCGGAGATCGATCATCGGCCAGGGCGGTCGCCAGCTGCCCGACCTGCGCCAGCAGTTCGGCCGTGGTCAGCGAACCCTCGGCCCACTGGATCACCACATCATCAGGCGTGGAGCTGGCGCGACGCGACAGGGCGTCCAGAACGGCGCTCATGAGCGATCCTCGTAGTGCAGGCGGGTGCGGACGGCCCGTCCGACCGGCGCCGTTTCGGAGAAGTGATCCAGCGGCGCGGTCGCCGCGTCGATCGAGCCGGCCAGCACCACCGGATCGGTCTGATAGTAGGCACCCCAGCTGCCGCCGCCGTCGTCGAGGCGACGCGGATCGGCGCGCGCAAGTTGAAGCGCGCCCAGACCGGCCTTGTGGAAGATGCGGCGCAGTTCGTCGGTCGCTGTGGCGACGGCGAACCTCAGACCTTTGGACTGCAGATGATGGGCCATGGCGGCGAACAGGAAGACGGTCGCGCCCTGTCCACTGGAGGCCAGGCTGCCGATCTCGACCACCTGCGTGCGGTCGATGACGGCGCCGATGGCCCGGCTCAGCACCGTTTCCACGGATCCGTCCAGATACTGCTCGAGATACAGAGGCGCCTCGGCGGCGTGCCGAAAGCCGACGGCGGCGTAGATGACGCCCGCCTCGTCCTGAACGCTCATCAGGGTCGGGAAATGGGCCTGGATCTGGCCGCCATAGGCCTCGGCATAGGCCGCCTCGATGAACTGCTCCACGCGGCGACGTTCGCCTCGGCACGGATCGTCGAACCGGATGATGCGCGACGACAGCGTGCGGCGCGCGCGCGGGCGAACCGGATCGGCGTCTTCGGGCAGGCGGAGTGGAAACATGCGGGCCTCGGGCCAAGGGACTTCGGGCCAGAGACGACGCGGTGCGGCGACCCCCACAAAAAAATCTTTCGCCGTCGCAATCGCGGTTGCCGCAGAGGGCGCAGCAACCCACGATGGGGTGGTGAACGCCTCTCCCGGTCCCCCTCAGCACGACCCGAGCCGACCGGCGCGGCAAGCCCTGGCGGACGCGTGGCTGGACAGCCGCCCGGCCCTGGTGCGCTTTCTGACGGCGCGCACGGGATCGTCGGCTGCGGCCGAAGATCTGGCGCAGGATGTCTGGGTGCGGCTGCAATCCATGACCGAGGAGGCCGCCGCCGAGGTCCGCCACCCACAGGCCTTCCTCTATCGGATCGCCGCCAATCTGGCCCTAGATGCGTCCAAGGCGCAGCGTCGTGCGGGCGCGCGCGATCTGGAATGGCGGCGCGCTTCCGCTATCGATGATGCGGCCGAAGCCCAAGATGCGCCGTCGGCAGAGGACGCCGTGTGGGCCCGCTTGAAGCTGGAAAAGGTGGTCGCCGCGATTGATCGGATGCCGCCCAAGGCCGCAGAGGCCTTCCGTCTGCACAAGATGGCCGGGCTCAGCCAGGCCGAGGTCGCCGAGCGGATGGGCGTCTCGCGCAGCGCGGTCGAGAAATACGTTTCCGCCTCGCTGAAGGCACTGCTGCTGCGGGTCGGTTGGCCATGACGACCGGATTTCGCCATTTTTCATTGAGGATGCGGCGCGACCGCGTCGTCTCTCCCCCAAAGCCCGCTCGGGCCCGGACCGGATCATGACCCAGGACGACGTCATCAAGGACGAGGAGATCGCCGCCCAGGCCGCCGCCTGGGTCGTGCGTCTGCGCGCCGATGACGTGACGATCGCGGACATCGACGCGGCCACGGCCTGGCTCGATCAAGACCCGGCCCATCGGCGCGCCTTCGACGAGGCCGAGGGGCTGTGGGCGGCGTCGGGCCACCTGTCCGACGTTCAGCCGGCGCCGGTCATCGACCTGTCGACGCACCGCGAGCGGCGCAAGGACCTGGGGCGGCGGTGGATGGTGGCGGTCCCGGCGATGGCTGCGGCCCTCGCCGCGGCGATCTTCCTGGGTCCGATGCTGCAAACCGCCCCGACCGTGATCTACAGCACCGCACCCGGCGAAACGCGGACGGTGACGCTGGACGACGGATCGCGGCTTCAGATCAACGGCGGTTCGACCCTGGCGGTGAAGATGGAGCGGGGACGGCGTCTGGTGCACATGGATCAGGCCGAAGCGACCTTCGACGTCGCGCATGACGCCGGCCGACCCTTCCTGATAGATGTCGGCGAAAGCCAGGTGCGCGTGGTCGGCACGGCCTTCAACATCCGCAGATCCTCCGATGACACCCAGGTGGCGGTGCTGCGGGGCGTCGTCGAGGTCAGCGACCTGACACAGCCCGCGCGGCGGGTGCGTCTTACGGTCGGTCAGTCGGTCCAGCGCGACGACGCCGACGACCGGATGACCGTGGCCCCCGTCGATGTCCGCACCGCCGCCGCCTGGACCCAGGGGCGACGGGCCTATGACGATCGACCGCTGCGAGAAATCGCCGCCGACCTCAGCCGCGCCTTCGCCACGCCGGTGACCGTGGCGCCGAACGCGGCGAACCTGCGCTTCTCCGGCACGCTGGTGCTTGATGACGAAGCGGCGGTGATCGGCCGGCTGGAACGGTTCCTGCCGATCAAGGCCACTCGCGGGCCGCAAGGGGTTCGTCTAGAACGGCGCTGAACCTGTTTCGGACGTCGCCTTTTGGTACGAGCCTTCCTCTGCGCCCTGGTCGTCGTTTGCGGTGTGACCACGCCGTCGATCAGCATGGCCCAAGGGCGTTCGTCGCTTCACGTGTCGGTTTCGCCTCAGCCGTTGCGGAGCGCCGTTCTCGATTTCGGTCTGCAGGCGGGCGTCAGCATCGACGCCGCCGGAACCGAGCGATGCGGCCCCACGCGCGGAGTGAGGGGGAGGCTTTCCGTCGATGCCGCCCTGTCGAGGCTGATGCTGGGCACACACTGTGTCGCGACCCGTGTCGGCGACGGCGCCTACAGGATCGTGCGGGTCGCCGCCTCGCCGCCTGTCGTCGCGCGAACGATCGTAGCGCCGCCCGCGCCCGTCACCCCGACGACCCTGGATGAAGTCGTGGTGACCGCGTCACGCACGGACAATCTGCTGCTGTCGCGCGCGCCCTATGGCCTGTCGTCGCTGGACGGGGTGACGCTGGAACGGGCCGGGGTCAGCGACCTAGACGGCGTCGCTGCCCGCGTCTCCGGCCTGACGGTCACAAACCTGGGGCCGGGGCGCGACAAGCTCTTCATTCGCGGCCTGGCGGACGGACCCGTTGCGGGACAGGCGCAAAGCCTGATCGGGCTCTATCTCGACGATGTGCGCCTGACCTACGACGCGCCCGATCCGGCGTTGCGTCTGGCCGACATCGAACGGGTCGAGGTTCTGCGTGGGCCGCAGGGGGCGCTGTACGGCGCCGGCTCGATGGGCGGCGTCGTTCAGATGGTCAGTCGCGCGCCGGACCTAGACGGCGTCTATGGGCGCGTGACGGCGGAGGGGGCGCTGACGGCCGGCGGCGCGCCGGGCGACGCCGTCGAGCTGATGATCAACGCCCCGATCCTTCGCGATCGCTTGGCGGTCCGGGTCGTCGGCTATGACGAGACGGTCGGCGGCTACGTCGATGACGAGGCCCTTAGCCTGAGCAATACCGGCGGCATGCATCGGCAGGGGCTGAGGGCGGCGGCGCTGCTGCGTCTGAACCACGGCTGGACCTTGAAGACGGGCTTCCTGGCCCAGACCATCGACGTCGACGACAGCCAGTACGCCAACCTGGGCGCCGACCAACCCTATGCGCGTCGTCGCAGCCTGACGGAGCCCAGCCGCAACGATTTCGACGGCGTCTGGGCCTCGGTGGACGGGGATTTGGGCTGGGCGCGGCTGCGGGCCTCGTCCAGCGTTCAGTCGCACAGCCTTGATGCGCGCTACGATGCGACGCCTTGGGCCGGACTGTTCGGGCTTACGGGAACAGCGGCGCTGGACCAGGCCGACGACCTGTCGGCAGCGGTGCATGAGGTGCGGTTGAACGGCGACTTCGGCGCGCGGCTGAAATGGAGCGCCGGACTGTTCTTCTCGGAATACACCCACACCCGCACCGTCGCGATCTCGGACGGGCAGGGCGGGCCGGGGGTCTATCGACAGCACAGGCGCGACCATGTGGACGAGGCGGCTCTGTTCGGCGACGCCGCCTATGCGCTGACCGACCACCTGAAGATCACGGCCGGTGCGCGCCTGTTCCGCATCGGGGTCGAGCATCGCAGCGAAACCGACGGCGATCCGACGGAGGTTTCTGGAGACGACGCTCTGGTCGATATCACCCCACGTCTGGTGATCGAATACGATCGCGGCCCTTTCGTCTTCTACGCCCTGGCGACCGAGGGTTATCGCGGGCCGGGCTTCAACGCCGGCGCCGTGCCGGCTGGCGATCAGCAGCCCGCGCGACGTGTGAAGCCGGACGAGATCGTCGCCGGCGAGGCGGGCGCGCGCTTCACCCTGTTCGAAGGGTGCCTGCGCGGGCGAAGCGCGGTCTTCGTCGCCGATTGGCGCAACATCCAGTCGGACCGGTTCGACGCCCGGGGTCTGCCCTTCACCGCCAATCTGGGCGACGGCCGCAATCGCGGCATCGAGGGCGAGGTCGAATGGCACGACGGGCCGTGGACGCTGGACGCGCACGCCGTCGTCAATGATCCCGAGTTGACCCGACCCGATCCCGGTTTCGCGCTGGGGATCGACACACGCCTGCCGGCGGTCGCCGATTTCAGCGTGCAGGGCGGCGTCGTTCATGAGGCGCATCTGGCCCATGCGACGGTGCGTTCGGAGCTTCGCCTGGGCTATGTCGGCCCGACCGATATCGCCCTGTCGCCGACCTCGACCGGCGCGTCGGCCGGCTATCTGACCAGTTCGCTGGGCGTCGGCGTCGAGATCGATCGCTGGGCGATCAGGGCGTCGATGGACAATCTGTTCAACCGCAGCGACGACACTTTCACCTTCGGCAATCCCTTCTACGCCTCAGGCGACATCAGCACGCCGCAACGACCGCTCACCGCCCGCCTGGCCCTGACCGCCCGTTTCTGATCAGGCGGCGATGTGGAACAGCCGGCCCACGCCCGCCGTGATGGCCATGGCGAGCGCGCCCCAGAAGACGACACGCAGAACCGATCGTCCGATCGGCGCGCCGCCTGCGCGGGCGCCCAGGGCGCCCAGCACGGCCAGACCCAGCAGGGCGGAAACCGCGACCCAGATCGCCAGCGTGTCCAACGGCGCAACGGCGGCGACGACCAGAGGTAGAGCGGCCCCGGCCGAGAAGGTGATCGCCGAGGTCAGCGCCGCCTGGATCGGCCGCGCGGTGGTGATCTCCGAAATACCCAGCTCGTCGCGCGCGTGGGCGCCTAGCGCGTCATGTGCCATCATCTGGTGCGCCACCTCGGTCGCCAGATCCGGCGCGACGCCTCGCCCGACATAGATGCCGGCCAGTTCGCGCGTCTCGGCCTCGTGATCGCCGGCCAGTTCGACCGCCTCGCGCGCCAGATCGGCCTTTTCGGTGTCGGACTGCGAACTAACCGAGACATATTCGCCCGCCGCCATCGACATGGCGCCCGCCGCCAGTCCGGCGACGCCCGCGATCAGAATGCCGCCATGACCGGTCGCCGCCGCCGCGACGCCCACCACCAGACTGGCCGTCGACACCAGCCCGTCATTGGCCCCCAACACCGCCGCCCTAAGCCAGCCGATCCGATCGACCCGATGGGTTTCACTGTGGGGCATGCGCCTTCTCCATAGTCGTCGCACCGAGCATGGACCGGGCGTTGGCTTGAAGCTAGGCGCGGCGTTTATATCCCGACGATCCGGGCAACTTCGCGCGCCCCGCGACAGCCGCTATGCTGCCGCGATGAGTCGGGCCGCGTCATGATCAAATATATCGGCTCCAAGCGCGCCTTGCTGGGGCATGTGACGGGTGCGGTGGCGGGGGTGCTGCCGCAGGGCGGGCGGGTGTGCGATCTGTTTTCGGGCACGGCGCGAGTCGGGCACGCCCTGAAGAAGCAGGGTTTTCAGGTCTGGTCGAATGACCTGAACGCCTATGCCCACGCCCTGGCGACGACCTATGTCCAGGCAGATCGGGAGCGGTGGGTCGAGCGGACCGAGGTCGTGCTGGCCGAGCTGCGGACAGTGAAGCCCGAGGCGGGCTGGTTCACCCAGGCCTTTTGTCAGGATGCGCGGTATTTCCACCCGGACAACGGGGCGCGGATCGACGCCATGCGCGACCGAATCGAGGCGATGGGGCTGGAGCCGGAACTCAAGGCCATCGCTCTGGTCAGCCTGATGGAGGCGGCGGACCGGGTGGATTCCACCGCCGGGGTTCAGATGGCCTATATGAAGCAGTGGGCGCCGAGGGCGTTGAAGACGCTGGAGCTGCGGATGCCGGATCTGGTTGCGGCGGTGGACGGGCCGTGCCGCGCGACCCAGGGCGATGCGGTCGAGATCGCTGAACAGGTCGAGGCGGATTTGGTTTATCTGGACCCGCCCTACAACCAGCATTCCTATCTGGGGAACTACCATTGCTGGGAGAGCCTGGTGCTGTGGGACCGGCCCGAGACCTATGGGGTCGCCAACAAGCGGGTGGACGTCAGGACGCGCAAGAGCGCCTTCAACAGCCGGCCCGGCATCGGCCCGGCGCTGCGGACCGTGATCGAGCGGGTCAAGGCGCCGAACCTGATCGTCAGCTTCAACGACGAGGGGTATCTGAGCCGCGCCGACCTGGTCGAGATGCTTTCGGCGCGGGGTCATGTGCAGGTCCTTGAGGTGGCGCATCCGCGATACGTCGGCGCCCGGATCGGGATCCATAATCCCAAGGGCGAGAAGGTCGGGCAGGTCGGGCGGCTCAAGAATGTCGAGCACCTGTTCGTGGTGACAGAGCGGCCGGTCTCCTTGCCCGTGGCCGCATAGACACCAATAAAAACAACGGAGGGTAGGGCGGAACGCGAATCGCTGCGTGCCGTTGTGGGACTATGCAACCGCACCCGTACACCGCCCCCAAGACCGATCGCCCCAACGACTACCGCGTGCGGCCGGTGGCCGAGCCGCGCTCTTGGGCGCCGCGGACGGCGGATGCGACCTTCACCCACAACGCCGCGCGCTACACGCGGCAGGTCGAAGCTGCTCAACCCATCGAGCAGATCGATGTCGAGCCCGAGGTGGCGCCGCCGCCGCGCTGGATGATGGCGATCGCCGGGGCGGCTGTTGCGGCCCTAATGGGCGCGCTGCTGGGCGGCTTCCTGCACATCTGAGATGGCCTCAGGCCTCCTGCAACAGCGCCTTGATCGGCGACCAACTGCGCCGATGGGCGGGGCAGGGGCCCAGGGTTTTCAAGGCGTTCTGGTGGATCGGGGCGTTATAGCCCTTATGGCTGGCGAAGCCGTAGCCGGGATATTGGGCATCCAGGTCGATCATCAACCGGTCTCGCGCGGTCTTGGCCAGGATCGAGGCCGCCGCGATGGATAGCGACAGACCATCGCCGCCGACGACCGTCTGGATTTCGCAGGGAAGCTTGAAGCGATAGTTGCCGTCGACCAGGGCGGCGACCGGCTGGACCTGCAAGGCCTCGATGGCGCGGCACATGGCCAGACCCGTGGCGTGCAGGATGTTCAGCTCCTCGATCTCTTCCACAGAGGCAAAGCCGACGCCCCAGGCGACGGCGCGGGCCTTGATCTCGGGCTCGAGGGCGGCGCGGCGCTTTTCCGTCAGGGCCTTGGAGTCGTCGATGCCGGGCGGCAGGTCGTCAGGGTTCAGTATCACGGCCGCCGCCGAAACCGGCCCGGCCCAAGGACCACGCCCGGCCTCGTCCACGCCGCAGACCTGACCGTTGACCCGCTGCATCAGCACCGTTTCCAGCGCGAGAGTGGGGAAGGCTTTCGGATTTGCGGGGGCTTTAGCCATGGCTCGCCATCGCACGAACCTGGACGTGACGGAAGCAGGTCGTCTGGTGATCGTTGACCATGCCGACGGCCTGCATGAAGGCATAGACGATGACCGGGCCGCAGAAGTTGAAGCCGCGCTTCTTCAGCGCCTTGGCCATGGCGACGGATTGGTCGGTCTGGGTCGGGGCCTGGCGATAGTCGGCGTAGGGGGTCTGGATCGGTTCGCCGCCGACGAAGGACCACAGCCAGGCGGAGAAGTCTTCACCATCATCGCGCATCTGGAGCCAGATCTGGGCGCCCCGAATGGCGGCGTTGATCTTGGCGCGCGAGCGGATGATGCGCGGATCGTTCAGCAGGTGCTCGAAATCGGCCTCGTCATAGCGGGCGACGATCTCGGGATCGAAACCGTCGAAGGCGTCGCGGATGCCTTCGCGCTTTCTCAGGATAGTGATCCAGGCGAGACCGGCCTGGAAGCCGTCGAGCACCAGCTTTTCCCACAGGGCGCGGGGATCGCGCTCGGGCACGCCCCATTCGGTGTCGTGATAGGCGACATAGAGAGGGTCGGTCCCGCACCAGCCGCAGCGGCCTTCAGCATGTGAGTCGGTCATGGGGCGAAGGTGGCCGTATGGGCGATTTCGGGGAAGGCCGGGCGTAGAGACCGGGGAAGGAAAAACACCGTCTAAAGTGTCTAATTCGTCCAATCTCGGTTGGTGGGCGGAATTGCACTGCACCTCAAAAACGCGTGCAAAGTGCAAGAAAGTGCAATTTCGAGGCGTGATGTTGGACGGCAGAAAAGACAGTCCAATGGGTCCAAGTCTTCGTCTCCCCCGGCCTTAAACCGGCACATTGTAAAGGCGTTTGGGGAGGGGATGGTCGATTGACGCTGGTCGAAGCCAAGCGACTGAAAACCGTTAAAATATTCTGCGCGAATAGGATGTCTCTCGTCTTCTTCCCCTGGAATGGGGAGGGGGACTGCAAAGCGGTTGAGAGGCTCTTTGAAGTCCCACAGGCGGCGGTGAAGCGGCTGAGAGCCCCTCCGTCACTGCGCAAGAGCGCCGCGCCACCTCCCCATCGCTACGCGATAGAGAGGAGACGGTCATCATTTCAGTCCCGGACCAATCCGCCGTCCACGACCAGGTTCTGGCCGGTGACCGCGCGGCTCCAGGGGGAGGCGAAGAAGAGGACGGCGTCGGCGAACTCTTGCGGGGTCGTGACGCTGCGCAGCGGGGTCATGCCGGCGATCAGGTCGAAGACGGCCTCGGGCGTGGCGGCGCTGGCGTCGGTGGTGCGCAGGAGACCGCCCGAGACCATGTTGACGGTGACGCCGTCGGGGCCGAGGTCGCCGGCGGCGGTGCGGGTCAGGCTGAGCAGGGCGGCCTTGGCGGCGGTGTAGTCGTGGTAGGGCACGACCGGATTCTGGAACAGGTTGGTGCCGATGTTGACGATGCGGCCGAACCGGGCCGCGGCCATGCCGGGCGCGGTCGCCTGGATCAGGTTCAGGGCGCCGCGCACGACGGTCGAGAACTGGCGATCCATCTCGTCCCAGCCGATGGCGGTCATCTGGGACCGGGCGTCGCCGTTGAAGCTGTAGTCCAGGGCGTTGTTGACGACGGTGCTGACGGGCGCGCCGAACCGGCTTTGCGCGGCCGCGACCATGGCATCCACCGCGGCGCGGTCGGTCACGTCGGCCTGGAGGGCGAGGGCGCGCTCGCCGATCTCGGCGGCTAAAGCGTTCGCGGCATCGCCGCTGTTCCTCCAGTTGATGACGACGCGAGCGCCTTCATGGGCGAAGGCGCGGACGCAGGCGGCGCCGACGCCGCGCGCCCCCCCGGTGACGAGGACGATCTGATCGGCGATCTTCATGGGGGACTCACGCGTTGGAGGAGGGAAGGACGTCCTCGCCTATCCAGGCGGGTTTGCGCAAGCGCACCGGGCGGCCGTCCACGGTCAGGTCGCCGTCGAGCCGGTCGACGCGCAGCAGGGCCATGGCCGAACCGTCCTGCCCCGAGAGGACTTCGCCCGCGCGCAGTTCGCCCTTCAGCACCTCGGCGCCGAAGGCGGGGGGCGGGCCGTCGAAGTCCAACGGCAGCATCCGGTTCCTGATCGTGCCCCGGCGCTTCATGCGCGAGGTCGTCTCCTGGCCGACGAAACAGCCCTTCTGGAAATCAATGCCGTTCAGCAGGTCGAAGTCGGCCTCGATCGGATAGGTCTTGTCTTGGGGCGCGTCGGCGGTCGGATCGGGCAGGCCGATCGACAAGCGGTGGATGTCGTAGTCGGTCTCGGCGGCGTCTGCAGTCGCCTCGACATAGAGACGGCCGCCCATCAGGGGCGTGCGGGGGTCGGGGATGAAGCCGGCGGGGGGCTCGGGCCAGGCAACGAAGACCGGGCGGTCGTCGGCGGCGACCTCGACCTTGGCGCGCAGCTTGTACATCGACAGGCGCTGGATCAGGGCGTCGCGACGTTCTGTCGCCACATCCAGCAGAACGCCGTCAGCCTGTCCCAGAAGGAACAGATCGAAGAGCAGACGGCCGGGAGGCGACAACAGGGCGCCGAAGCGCAGTTCCCCGTCGGCCAGCGTCTCCACATCCTGGGTCAGCAGGTTGTGCAGAAAGGGTTTCGCATCCTCGCCCGTGACGGAGATCAGGGCGCGACTGTCGAGACGGGCGATGGGCATGGGGCGAAGATAGGGCGGGGGCGAACGCTTCAGAAGACGCCGCGCCGAATTTTAGGCGACAGCGGCCGCCGCGTCTTCGCAACGGGGATCGAAGGTGCGCCAGTCGCTGGCGCCCCAGGCGGTGACGCGCGTGACCAGATCGACGATGTTCATCGGCTTGGCGATGCAGTCGTCCATGCCGGCCTGTTCGTACTGGGTCAGCTGTTCCGGCAGGGTGTTGGCGGTCAGGGCCAGGATGGGGGTGCGGCCTGTCACGCCGGGCAGGGCGCGGATGGCGCGGGTCGCCTCGACGCCGTCCATTACGGGCATCTGGATATCCATCAGGATCACGTCCCAGTCGCCGGTGCGGGCGGCCTCGACGCCCTGTTCGCCGTCGTTGGCGGTGGCGCAGGCGATGCCCTGGGCCGTCAACACCGCCATGACCAGGGCGCGGTTACTGTCGTGATCGTCGACATAGAGGACGCGCAGGGCAGGGACGTCCTCATTGGCCGGCGGGGCGGGCTCGGCCGGGGTGTCTGAAAGCTCCAGGGGAACAACGTTGTCGGCCGACAGGTCGATCATATCGTTGACGACTGACAACAGGCGCTGGCCCGCGCCGTTGATGCGGGCGGCCTGATCAGCCTGTTCGTCGGGCAGGCCGGCCTTGGACAACAGATCGGAGAAGCCGATGACCGCGTTCAGCGGCGTGCGCAGTTCGTGTGACATGTCCGTCAGGAACTTCTGCCGAGCCTCGGCCATCGCGGTTTTCTGCTCGGCGGCTACGCGGGCCTGTTCGGCCTCGACGCGGTCGGTCACATCGATCTCGTTCAGCAAGACGCCGAGATGGCCCGTGACGGGGTCCGTCACGGGACGAACGTCCAGATGGTGCCAGCGCACGCCTTCTCGCGTGATGATCTCGCAGACGTCGGAAATCGCTGACCCCGACAGGGCGGTCGCCAGCACGGGCTGGGCGCGCTCGGGTTCGGCGAACCGGGCCTCGAAGGGGTGCGCGGTCGATCCGTAGGCGGCGAAGGCCGACGGATTGGAGAAGATCGGGCGGGCCTCGCTGTCGAACAGGGTGATCAGCGTCGAGGTGTGGCGCAACGCCTCCACCGCGCGACGCTCCTCGTTTTCGACCGCAATGGGCGCGGCCTCAAACAGCAGAACCGGCGTGCCGTCCGTCAGGCGATAGGTCGAGATCACCGCCGCCACCGTCAGCGGTCGCCCGTGCGGGTAGAAGGTCCAGTCTTCCGTCAGGGTCTCGCCATTGGCCGTCTCGCGCGCCAGGCGCTCGGTGCGGGCCAGGACGGCGGGGGAGACATTGCTGAAATCGCGCGCCAGAAGGGCGTCGAGATTGTCGGAGCCCCAGAGGTCGAGCGCGGCCGCGTTGGCGTAGACGCCGCGCAGGGCGACCGGATCGAACATCCAGATCGGTCGTTTCAGCGCGTCCCAGGCCTGCATCGACGGCGTGCCCTTTCCAGCGACGGCGTTACGGATTTATCGTAACGCCAAGGGCTTAAGCTTCGGCTAAGCTTTCGGTCGATCCTGGGTTGTCACCGCGTATCGCGCGACGACGCCGTCCGGCTGGAAATCGTGTTCGGCCAGCCGGTCGAGGGACATCAGAACGCGGGTCGTGAAGGCGTCGGTGTCGCCATCCTCGATCGCCGGGCGCAGCCAATCGGTGACGACGGCGCGGGCGGGATAGGTGCCGACGGGGCCGGGAATGCTGAGCGCGACCTCGATGCCTTCCGCGACCCAGCCGGCGACGGTCACGAAGAACGCGTGCGAGGCCAGGAAGTCGGAGCGGCGCAGGACATACAGGGTGATGACCCCATCCTCGACTCCGTCGGGGCGGACGATGACGCCGCTGCGATCCGGTCGCCAGTCGTCCGACAGCTCGACCACACGCCACAGGCAGAACCAGATGCGGCAGGTGTTCGGCCGAATCTCGTGGACCGAACAGCCGGCGCCGTCGACGCAATAGGCGCACAGTTTGCCCGTCGGCTTGGCCAGTTCCGGCAGGTTCAACGGAATGACGCGGCAGCATTCGACGCAACCGCCGCAGGTCCGGCCGGTGAGGAGGGGCAGGCTCACCCGGCTGAACGCTCCAACCGGGCGATGCGGCGATCCATGTCGGCGACGACGGCCTCCAGCCGGGTCTTTTCGGAGGCCATGTCGATGGGCGTGCCGTCTTCGTAGGAAATCGTCGCGCCCTTGGCGATCAGGTCCAGCCGGTAGATGGCCGTGACGCGCTGGGCCTTGAAGCGTTCGAGGGCGGCGGCGGCTTCTGGATCGGGGGCGGCGTCGGGCGTCTGGCTCATGCGCGTCGCTGTAGCGCATGGGGCCTTCCTGTGGAAACACGCGTTTGGCGCTGAACCGCAGATAGAATCCCTGTATCCGTCAACGGATGATCGGGCGGTTCCCCATCCTTTACATCGCCGAGGCGGACGCCGAGGACGCCGTGCTGTCTTCCGGCGTGCTGGCGCATCTGGTCGAGAGCCTGCCGCACGCGGTCTTCACCATCGTCGGATCGGCCGCCAGCGCGCCGCTGTTCGCCGATACGCCGCGCCTGACGAAGTTGATCGTGCTGGAGCGCGAAGGCCATTTCGAATGGATCGCCCTGTGGAACCAGGTGCGGGCGACCAAATGGGGGCTGGTCGTGGACATGCGCGGCTCGGACCTGTCGGGCAAGCTAAGGCGGCACAAGCGCGCAGTGCGGGGCAAGGATCAGCCGGGCCTGCATGCGGTCGAAGCGGCGGCGGGGGTGCTGAAGCTGGAGCCCGATGAGATTTCGGCGCCGAAACTCTATGTCTCGGATGAGACGCGGGCCCAGGTCGATGCATTGATCCCGGCGACGGGTGGAGACGGGCCGATCCTGGCGGTCGGGCCGGGCGTGGAATGGATGGGCAAGCGCTGGCCCGCCGAACGCTACGCCAAGGTCGCGGCCAAGCTGCTGGCCGACGACGGGCCGCTGGCGGGCGGGCGGCTGATGATCGTGGGCGAGGAGATTGACCGTGAGGCGGCGCACACGATCCGCTACGCCGTGCCGCGCGCGCGGGTGATCGAGCTACAGGGCAAGCTGACGCGCCTGCAGACGGTGGCGGCCCTGTCGGCGTCGGTGCTGTATATCGGGGCGGACTCGATCTGGACCCAGCTAGCCGTGGCCTCGGGCGCGCCGGTGGTGGCCGTGTTTGGACCGTCGGACGAGACCGTGCGCGGACCCTGGAAGGGCGAGGCCGTGCGCGGGCCGCGCACCTATGACGAGTTCAAGAAGCTGGATCCGCGCCTGAACCAGGCGATCCAGCATATGATGGACCTGCCGTGGGAGCGGGTGGTGAAGGCGGCGCAGCGAATGTTGAAGGCGCGGGGCTGAACCCGATCTCCCTCCCCGTCCGGGGAGGGTGGACGCGAAGCGGCCGGGTGGGGGCGGCCGGCGATCCTGCGACGAACCTGTGTCGTTTCGCCTTGCCGTCCCCACCCGACCTCGCCTGCGGCTCGGCCACCCTCCCCGAACGGGGAGGGAGAGCGTTTAGCGGCTTTCACGGTCGACGCTGCATCCGCTAGAACAGCGGAAACACCCGCAGGATTTCCCATGACCCAGACCTATGACCTGATCGTCCGTGGCGGCGAGGTGGCGAACCATGCGGGGCGGGGCATGGCGGATGTCGGGGTGATCGACGGCAAGATCGCCTTCATCGGCGACCTGTCTCAGGCGTCGGCGGGCGAGGTCTTCGACGCGACGGGCCTAACCGTCCTGCCCGGCGTGATCGACACCCAGGTCCATTTCCGCGAGCCGGGGCTGGAGTGGAAGGAAGACCTGGAGACGGGCAGCCGCGCGGCGGCCCTGGGCGGCGTCGTCGCCGTTTTCGAGATGCCGAACACCAATCCCAACACCACCGATCCCGACACCATGGCCGACAAGCTGGCGCGGGCGAAGGATCGGATGTGGACGGACCACGCCTTCTACGTCGGCGGCACGCATGAGAATGCGGACTATCTGGGCGAACTGGAGCGCCTGCCCGGCTGCTGCGGGGTCAAGGTCTTCATGGGCGCCTCGACCGGCGACCTGCTGATCGCCGACGACGAGGGGGTGAGGAAGGTGCTGTCCAATGTGCGCCGTCGCGCCACCTTCCACTCCGAGGACGAATACCGTCTGGTCGAGCGGCGCGGCCTAGCCCGCACCGGCGACTGGACCAGCCACCCCGAGGTCCGCGACGCCGAAAGCGCCATCCGCTCGACCCGGCGTCTGGTCGGCTTGGCCAAGGAGACGGGCGCGCGGATCCACGTGCTGCACGTCACGACCAGGGACGAGATGGACTATCTGCGCTTCCACAAGGATGTCGCCACCGTCGAGATCACGCCCCAGCACCTGAGCTTGGTCGGACCGGAAGCCTATGAACGGCTGGGCAGCTACGCCCAGATGAACCCGCCGATCCGGTCGCAGGAGCACGTGGACGCCCTGTGGCTTTGGGGCATGCAGCAGGGCGTGGCGGACGTGCTGGGCTCCGACCATGCGCCCCATACCAAGGAAGAAAAGGCCAAGCCCTATCCGGCCTCGCCGTCGGGCATGCCGGGGGTGCAGACGCTGGTGCCGCTGATGCTGACGCATGTGGCGAATGGGCGGTTGAGCCTGGAGCGGTTCATCGACCTGACCTCGGCGGGGGCGCAGCGGGTGTTCGGCACGGCCAACAAGGGGCGGATGGCCGTCAGCTATGACGCCGACCTGACCATCGTCGATCTGAAGGCGAAGCGGACGATCACGCACGACCAGCAGGCGACGCGCTGCGGCTGGACCCCGTTCGACGGGATGGAGGCGACCGGCTGGCCGATGGCGACCATCGTGCGCGGTCGGGTGGTAATGCAGGACGGCGAACTGCTCGGATCGGCGCACGGGCGGCCGGTGCGGTTCATGGAGACGCTGTGAGGGAAGAGCTCGGCCTGATCGGCTTCGGCGCATTCGGGCGGCTGACGGCGCGTCATCTGTCGGTCTGGTTCGATATCCTGGCGCATGATCCGGCGGCGAGCGATGGCGAAGGCCTCGCGACCCTGACCGATCTGGCGACCGCCGCCGCCTGTCCGACGGTGGTGCTGGCCGTGCCGGTCGAGGCGTTGGAGACGACGCTGATCGCCATCGGCCCGCATCTGGCGCCCGACGCCCTGGTCGTCGACGTGGGCTCGGTGAAGGTGAAGCCGGCGCGGGCGATGGATGAACTCCTGCCGCCCGGCGTGCGGATCGTGGGAACCCACCCCCTGTTCGGTCCTCAGAGCGGCAAGGACGGCATCGCGGGCCTGCGCATCGCCGTGTGCGAGGTGCGGGGCGAAAAAGACGCCCGCCGCGTCGCCGCCTTCTGCCGCCGCGCGCTGGGGCTGAAGGTGTTTCAGGTCAGCCCCGAGGACCATGACCGCGAGGCCGCGACGGTCCAGGGTCTGACCCATTTGATCGCCCGCGTCCTGATGGCGATGGAGCCCCTGCCGACGCGCATGACCACCGCCAGCTTCGACCGCCTGATGCAGGCCGTCGACATGGTCCGCCACGACAGCCCCGCCGTCTTCCGCGCCATCGAACGCGACAACCCGTTCGCAGCGGAGGTGCGGGAGCGGTTCTTCGCCCTGGCGGATGCAGCGCGGGCTGGCTCAGAGAACCATCTTCGGCCGTCCGATCAATCACAGGACTAAAGCTGGTTGTGTTCGCCGTTCTCTGTTTGGAAGAATGGGATGATCGACATGAGGTGGCGAACATAGACATATGGCGTCCGGAGGATGCCGATGTCTTTAATCTTAGCGCTCATGTTGCAGGCCTCCGTGGCGGCCCCGTCGACTGCGAACTGCACAGGGGCGAGACAAGGTGAGGTGTGTACCGAAGAAGGGCGCGCCGCACTGAGGGCCGCATTGGACGTGAAGCCATTGCAGGCTGAGACAGCCGACGGCGTCGAGGTCTATCGCGCCTTCTACCTTGAGGGCGGGGGAGGCTTACCCGCCGTCGCCTTTGTCAGACGTCCCGGTCACAGCCCGTCGGTGGAAGTGTCGTCTGGAGCCAACCGCAAGATGACTGCCGATGTACCGCAGGAGGTTTGGCGGCAAATCCGGCAGGCTGGCGACGAGTTGCTCGTTCCCGTGGAGGTCAGAACGCCTGCGCCCATCGATGTCTGTATGGATGGTGGAGCCATCTTCGCCGAGATCGGGCTGCCCTCTCCTGACAATCGATCGCGGGCGAGGATCAAGCAACTGTCGTCAAGCAGCTGTGAGAGCAATGCGATCGTTTCTTTCGCACGACTTGCAGCCAAGCTTGCTGAGCCGCTTTTCCCGGCTTGCGCTGCGATTTCAGGAGAGGCCGCGCCCGACGGCGTGTTCCGACTGTCGAATTGTTTTCGATTTAGCGGCGACGAGATGGCGGCGGCTGAGGTTTTCAGTCGCGCGAGGCAGAATTTGCGAATTCTGGACGATGACTCGATCACCCGCAAACGACTGGAGTGGCGGCGGGTTACAGGGGTTGATCCTTGGACCCGTCTTCAGTGGGCAGGGCGCGATACTCCAAGAAACCGCGTCGGCCATGATGAAGGCGGTGCAACCGACTTCTTGATCACCCGGGAAGGCGAATGTCCTGGATTAAGTTTCGAGCCTGGCAGGGTCCATGGGGTCTCATCGACGGTCGTCGAAGTCGATGGCTTTGCCTCCTGCCGACCTACTGATCGCCAGGGGCAGAGCGTTTACGCCACCTATCGCCAGGTCTGGCGACGCGCGCCTCACAGCGACTGGCGTGTGATGGAATGGGTGGTCGGACCGTTCGCTCCTGTCACATGACGGTCGGCCAAATCATGGCGTTGAAGGCTTAGACCTAATGAGGGCTGTCTGTTTCTCGAATGAACGCCGCCACATCCTGCGCCACGCCCGGCGCGAGCGGCAACGTCGGGTCGGCGTAGGTGGCCAGATTGACGGCGCGGTCGGCGGGGGCGGTCTTGAGGAGGTGGTTGACGCCGTCCCAGAGTTTCAGCGTGGCCTTGGGGTCAGCGGCGGCGAGGGCCTGGGCGTCCGTGACGCCGATCTGAAGGTCGGTGGTCCCCTGGCCGATGAAGACCGGGCCGTCGTAGGCGGCGAGCAGGGCGGCGGGGTCCAGCGGCAGCCACGAGATCAGATAGGGTTGGACCGACGGGCGGAACAGGGCCGCCAGCGCGGGCGGCGTGTCGGCGACGGTGCGGCCGGCTTCGAGTTCGGTCAGGACGGCGAAGGCATGGGTCTTCAGGGTTTCGGGCAGGCCGGCCTGCACCTGTTCGCGGATCACCACGCCGGCTGGCCGACCGGCGCCGGACAGCAGGATCAGGCCGCAAATCTTGTCGTCTCCGCCCTCGACCGCCTTTAGCGCGACCAGGGCCCCTTCGCTGTGGCCTATCAGCCAGGCGCACGGTTGATCCGCGCGCGAGGCGGCCTCGGCGGCCCAGGCGCGGGCGTCGGCGGCGTAGTCGTCGAAACGCAGCCGGGTTTCGTCGAGCCCGGCGGCGGCGCTGGCCGCAATGCCGCGCTTGTCGATGCGCACGGTGGCGACGCCCTGTTCCGCCAAGCTTTCGGCCAGCAGGCGATAGGTGGAGGCGGCCACGCCCATCGGGCTGTTCCCGTCCCGATCGGTCGGGCCTGAGCCGGGCAGGATGACGGCGACGGCCGTCGCCGCCTCTGGCGTCAGCAGCGTGCCATGCAAGGGCGCCGGCTGTGCAGGCAGTGCGATGTCGGTCGAGGCCGGGCCGGCGAGCAGGCTGGCGGCGAGAAGGGCGTGGGTCAGCATCAGCATGATGGTCTCCTTGGCGGCGAGGTCAGACGAGAAATGGGCCGATTGCAATATGTCGCGGGCGCGGCGGATTGCATTGCACCGGGCGATCGGGCTAGGGACGCGCAACTTGATTTTGAGAATGCGTATCAAAATGCTCTGCCTTCGCCGTGCCTCCATTCTTTTGACCGCAAGCGTTGTTGCGCTGACGCTCGCCTCGCCGGCCCTGGCGCAGCAGGCGACGGCTCCGGCGGAGCTGGGCGAGATCGTGGTGAAGGGATCGCAGGTGCGGCTGACGGCGCCGGCGGCGGGCGGTCAGGTGGCGCGCGGCGGACGCATTGGTCTGCTGGGCAATCTGGGCGTGATGGACACGCCGTTCTCGACCGCCAACTACACCGAAAAGCTGGTGCGTGATCAGCAGGCGCGCGGCATCGGCGATGTGCTGCAGAACGACCCGACGGTGCGTGTGTCCAAGGGCTTCGGCAACTTCCAGGAGCTGTATGTCGTTCGCGGCTTTCCGGTCTATTCGGACGACATGAGCTACAACGGCCTTTATGGCGTGTTGCCGCGCCAGTTCGTGGCGGCCGAACTGGTCGAGCGGGTCGAGGTGTTCCGCGGCGCCTCAACCTTCCTGAACGGCGCTGCGCCGGGCGGAACGGGGGTCGGCGGCGCCTTCAACCTGACGCCGAAGCGGGCGGGCGACGCCCCCTTGACGCGCCTGACCGGAGGCGTGTCGGGCCGTGACGAGATCTATGCCGCAGCCGACCTGGCTCGCCGTTTCGGCGACGAAGGCGAATGGGGCGCGCGCCTGAACATCGCCAGCCGTGCGGGCGAAAGCGCCGTCGAGGACGAGACCGGCCAGCTGCGGGTCGTCGGCCTTGGACTGGACCGCCGAGGCGATCGCGCCCGGTTTTCGGCCGATCTGGGCTGGCAGGATCACCGGATCGACGCGCCCCGTCCCAGCGTGACGCCGGGAACCGCCATCCCTGACGCGCCCTCGGCCGACAAGAACTTCGCCCAGCGCTGGACCTATACCGATGAGAAGCAGCTGTTCGGCGCCGTGCGCGGCGAGCTGGACCTGACCGACAGCATCAGCGCCTGGGCCGCTTTCGGCGGGCGTCAGGGCGAGGAAGACAACAGCCTGGCTAATCCGCGCGCCGACGCGGCGGGTGCGATCCGCGGCTATCGCTTCGACAATATTCGCGAGGACACGGTGTGGTCGGGCGACATCGGCGTGCGCGCCGACCTGACGACCGGCCCGATCAACCATCGCCTGGTCGCTTCGGCCTCGCAGATTCAGTCCAAGTCCAGGAACGCCTGGGCGGCGTCGAACTTCGCCGGCTATGCGATGGGGACGCTGACCAATCCGCTGTTGTCGCCGGCGCCGGCCATCGCCAGCGTCTCGGGCGATCTGGATGATCCCAACGTCACCGAGCGGGTCAAGAACACCAGTTTCGCCGTCGCCGATGTGCTGTCCTTCCTGGACGGACGGCTGCTGGCGACCGTCGGCCTCCGCTATCAGGAGATCGAGACCCGATCCTATGCCTACGCCGACGGCGCATTCACGTCGGGCTATTCCAGCGACGCGACGACGCCGGCCTTCGCCGTGGTCTACAAGCCCAGCGACGCGATCTCGCTGTACGCCAACTATGCCGAAGCCCTGGTTCCGGGCACGACCGCGCCGGCGGTGGTCAATGGCGTGACGGTGGCGAACGGTGGCGAAGTGCTGTCGCCGTTCCGCGCCGAGCAGGCCGAGATCGGCGCCAAATACGACGCCGGTTCATATGGCGGCACGCTGAGCGTCTTCCGCACGACCCTGCCCAGCGCCTTCTTCGATCCGAATACCGCTGTCTATTCGGACGGCGGCGAGCAGGAGAACAAGGGCGTCGAGTTAACGGTCTATGGCGAACCGGTCGCAGGCTTGCGTCTGATCGGGGGCGCGACATGGCTGGACGCCGAGATCAATCGGTCGCTGACCGCCGCCAATGCGGGCAAGTCGGCGATCGGGGTGCCGGACTTTCAGGCCAATCTGAACGTCGAATGGGACGTGCCGATGGTCAGCGGCCTGACGGTCGAGGGCCGCGTAGTCCATACCGGCGCCCAGCCGGCCAATGCGACGAATACGCTGGAGCTGGAAAGCTGGACCCGGTTCGACGCCGGGGTGCGCTACGCCTTCATGGCGGGCGACAAGCCGGTGACACTGCGGGCGCGGGTCGAGAATGTCGCGGACGAGGATCAGTGGGTCGCAGTCGGCGGCTATCCGGGATCGAACTATCTGACGCTGGGCGCGCCGCGGACCTTGCGTCTGTCGGTCTCGACCGAGTTCTGATCCGCGTCGGCCGATGCACGCCCGGACGATCCGCGCCTGGACCTGGACACACAAGTGGTCGAGCCTGATCTCGACCCTGTTCCTGCTGATGCTGTGCGTCACGGGGCTGCCGCTGGTGTTCAGCCACGAGCTGAACGAGGCGCTGCTGCATGAGCCGTGGGCCCCAAAGAACCCAGACGGCCGACTGCTGACGCTGGACGAGGTGCTGGCCGCCGGTCTGGCCAAACATCCGGGCGAGGTTCCGGCCTTCATGAGCTTCGACGAAGACCGGCCGGTGGTGAACGTCACCAGCCGCGAGCCCGACGCCCCGGCCGGCAAATACAGTTTCGAGCCCATCGACCAGACCAGCGGCGAGGGCGCGCCGCTGGTCGCCGGTCATCCGGTGATGGAGTTCCTGCTTCAGCTGCACACCGACATGTTCCTGGGTCTGCCGGGAATGCTGTTTCTGGGCGCGATGGGGCTGTTGCTGGTCGTGGCCGTGGTGTCGGGCGTGGTGCTGTATGCGCCCTTCATGCGTCGGCTGCCGTTCGGGACGGTGCGGGTCAAGAAGGCGGCGCGGACGCGGTGGCTGGACTATCACAATCTGCTGGGCGTTGTGACGGCGGCCTGGGTGCTGGTGGTGGGGCTGACGGGGGTGGTGAACACCCTGGCCACGCCCATCCTGGCCTATTGGAAAGAGACGGCGCTGAAGGAACTGACGGTCGCCTACGATGCGCCGGCGCCCGCCCAAGGCCGGGCCTCGCTGGATGCGGCGGTGGAGCGGGCCAAGGCGGCGCTGCCGGGCATGAAGCTGCAGTTCGTGGCGTTTCCGGGGACCGATTATTCGACCGACCACCACTATGCCGTCTTCTTCCACGGCGACACACCGCTGACGACGCATATGACGACGCCGGCGCTGATCGACGCGCGGACGGGGGAACTGGCGGCGGTGGCGCCGATGCCCTGGTATGTGAAGACCCTGTCGCTGTCGCAGCCGCTGCATTTCGGCGACTACGGCGGGCTGGCGCTGAAGATCCTGTGGGCGCTCCTGGACATCGCCACCATCGTGATCCTGGGGTCCGGTCTTTATCTGTGGCTGGGCAAGGGGAGACGGAAGGCGTGAGCCGTCGCCGTCATAACCCGAGGGATCTGACCCTGTGGGCCATCTTCCGCGCGCCCATTGTCCTGTTTGCGCTCAGCCTGATCGGGCTGGTGGGCGCGCTGTTGCAGGATGGGGTGTGGGACTGGGTCTTTGCGGCCTTGCTGGCCTCGCCCATCCTGGCGACCGGCTGGGCCGTCGTCAGATCGAGAAGCTGACGCCGCAGCCGCAGCTGGAGGCGGCGTTCGGGTTCCTGACCACGAACTGGGCGCCGGCCAGTTCATCGACGTAGGCGATCTCGGAATTCTTAAGGAAGGGAACCGAGACGGGGTCGATCAGGGCGGTCTGGCCGTCGGCCTGGATGCGCAGATCGTCGTCCTCGGCCGTCTCGACCAGTTCGAACCGATACTGGAAGCCCGAGCAGCCGCCGCCGTCCACCGCAACCCGCAGCATCAGGGTCTTGCCCTCGGCCGCGCCCAGCTTGGCCAGCCGCTTGGCGGCGCTGGCGGCCAGGACGATGCCTTCCGGCGCGCGCGTGGCGACGGTGAAGGCGGGTGTGGACGGTTCTGTGGATTGGACGGTGCTCACGGCTGTCTATATGAGGCGGGCAGGGCCGTTCGCAAAGGCCCCCCGCATCAAAGCAGCCTCAAAGTTGATGACTTGAGCCACCCAGACCTCGCTTCCTACGCCGAACGGGCCGACCTGACCCAGGGGCGCCGCGTTTTCGAGCCCGCCAGCCGCACGCGCACCGCCTTCGCCCGCGACCGTGACCGCATCATCCATGCGACGGCGTTTCGGCGGCTAAAGGAGAAGACCCAGGTCTTCGTGGCGCATGAGGGCGATCACTACCGAACCCGCCTGACCCATTCGCTGGAGGTGGCGCAGATCGCACGGTCGCTGGCCCATGCGCTGAGGCTGGACGACGACCTGGCCGAGACCATCGCCCTGGCCCACGACCTGGGCCATCCGCCCTTCGCCCATGCCGGTGAGGACGAGCTGGTGGTGCAGATGCGCGATCACGGCGGGTTCGATCACAACGTCCAGAGCTTCCGCGTCGTGACCGAGCTGGAGAACCGCTATCCGCAGTTCGACGGGCTGAACCTCAGCTGGGAGACGGTCGAGGGCGTCATCAAGCACAACGGCCCGGTATCGCACCGGCTGGACGAGCCGGCCTGGTCGGTGGTGCGCCCCTATGCGTCAGGTGGCGAGGCGGGGTGGGACCTGCGGCTGGGGACGTTCGCGTCGCTGGAGGCCCAGTGCGCGGCCATCGCCGACGACATCGCCTACAACAACCACGACGTGGATGACGGGGTGCAGGCGGGTTTGATCACCCTGCGCGATCTCGATCAGGTGCCGCTGATTGGGCCGATGTTGGCCGAGGTGCGGCGCGACTGGCCCACGATCGACGACCGGATGCTGCGGATCGAGGCGGTGCGGCGGATGATCGGCGTCATGGTCGAGGACGTGCTGGCCGAGACGGCGCGGCGGCTGGAGGAAGACCGGATCGTCACGACCGAGGACGTGCGGATGGCCAGGCGTACGATGGTGGATTTCTCGCACGCCATGCACGTCGATCTGGCGGTGCTGAGGAAGTTCCTGTTCGAGCGGATGTATCGCCACTACCGCGTCAACCGAACCCGCAGCCAGGCGCGGCGCGTGCTGTCGCAGCTGTTCGAACTGTTCATGGCCGAGCCTGAGGTCATGCCGCCGGAGTGGGGCGAACCGGCCATGACCCCGGACAAGACGCAGCGGGCGCGCGCCGTGTGCGACTACATCGCCGGCATGACTGACCGTTACGCCATAGAAGTGCACCAGAAGCTGTTCAGCCTCGACCTCGCCCTCGATCTGTGATTCGAAAGATGCACGCGGGGGCGTAGAGTGATCGTTCGGCGCGCCGATTCGCGCCGACAGACGGCGGAGCGCGACCATGTCCTTTGACGACGACAACAAACCCGGCCGGGGCGCCTATACGCCGCCGACCGACGACGACCTGCCGTTCCGCCGCAACAGCTATGATCCGCGCAGCGGCCGCAATGTCGGCTCTGGCGCGGGCAAGGCGCCGCCGGTGACATTGATCATCAGCGTCGTCGTTTTGATCTTGATCGCAGTCGCCGTTGCCTGGCTTTACGGGCGGTCAGGGCTTCGCGCCTCGACCGACGCGCCGCCGGCCGTGGGTCAGCCGGTCGGCGAGATGAAGACCGCCGCGCCCATCGACGCGCAGCCGATCGATCCGGCCGAGGGCGTGCGCGTCTATCGCGACGAGACCGAGACGACCGATGCGCCCGTGACCTTCACCCCGCCGCCCGAGGCGCCCCAGCCGCGTCCGGCCGCGCCCCCGACCGCCGCACCGACCGGACAGGGCCTGCCGCCCGCCAATACGGCCACGCCGGCCGCGCCTGCGCCGCGTCCGACGACTCCGACTGCGCCCGTCGCTGCGCCGACGACCAAGGCTCCGGCCGCGACCGGCGGATCGGCCTCGGTGCAGATCGGCGCCTTCTCCTCGACCGAGATCGCGGACCGTGAGTACGCCGCCGTCGCCGGCCGTTTCGGCTCGTTCGCCTCGGGCGCTGAAAAGCGGGTCACGGAAGTGACCTCGTCCAGCGGATCGACCCTGTACCGCACGGCCTTCTCGGGCCTGTCGCGCGAACGGGCGGTGGCCTTCTGCAATGCGCTGAAGGCGGCGGGCCGGGACTGCATCGTCCGGTGACGTCCGCCGCCATCTATGGCTGCCTGGGACATCGGCTGACGGAGGCCGAAAAGGCCTTCTTCGCCGAGGTTCGACCCTGGGGCTTCATCCTGTTCCGGCGCAATATCGACACGCCGGAACAGGTGCGGGCCCTGACCGACGAACTGCGGGCGTCCATCGGCGATCCCGAGGCGCCGATCCTGATCGACCAGGAAGGCGGTCGCGTCCAGCGGATGGGGCCGCCCCACTGGCCCAAATATCCGCCGGGTAACGCCTATCTGAAGGCGACGAACGAGCTGGCTCAGGCGCGTGAGCTGACGCGCCTGGGCGCACGTCTGATGGCGCACGATCTGCGCGAGGTCGGGGTGACCGTCGATCTGCTGCCGGTGCTGGACGTGCCGGCGCCCGGCGCCCACGACATCATCGGCGACCGGGCCTATGGCGTCGATCCCCAGACCGTCGCCGTGCTGGGCCGGGCGGCAGCCGAGGGGCTGCTGGCGGGCGGGGTTCTGCCCTGCATCAAACATATGCCGGGCCATGGCCGGGCCTTCGCCGATAGCCACAAAGACCTGCCGACGGTCCATGCCGATTTCGAGACCCTGGACAGCTGGGACTTCGCGCCGTTCAAGGCGATTTCGGATATGCCATTGGCGATGACGGCGCACATCGTCTTCACTGCCTTGGACAAGAAGCGGCCGGCGACCCAGTCGAAGAAGGCCGTAAAAACGATGCGTGAACATCTGGGCTTCTCCGGCCTGATCATGACCGACGACCTGTCGATGCAGGCGCTGAGCGGATCTCTGAGCGAGCGGGCGCATCAGTCGCTGAAGGCCGGGTGCGACGTGGTCCTCCACTGCAATGGCGACATGGCCGAAATGAAAGACGTGGCCGAGGCGACCGGCAAGCTGAAGGGCGGGGCGCGCCGCCGGGCGGAAGCCGCTCTGGCCCGGATCGTGCGGACGCCCGAGCCGCTCGATCCCGTCGCGGGGCACGATCGTTTCTTCAAGGCCATGGGCGGTCGGATGGACGCCGCCAAGGGGCCGGACGTGGGTGAGGCGCAGGCCTAAAGACCTATGACGGAGTCTTTCCAGCCCAATCTGGATTTCAACGCCGAGGAGGTCGAGGAGCGCGAGGCCTTCGTCGTCGATCTGGAAGGCTATGAGGGACCGCTGCACGTCTTGCTGGCCCTGGCGCGAAACCAGAAGGTCGATCTGCTGAAGCTGTCGATCACCCAGCTGGCGGAACAGTATCTGGCCTTCGTGCACGAGGCGCGCAGGCGCAACTTCGCCCTGGCGGCCGACTATCTGGTGATGGCGTCGTGGCTGGCTTATCTGAAGTCGCGCCTACTGTTGCCGCGCACCGACAAGGGCAAGGCCGAAGAGCCGCCGGCTGAGGAAATGGCCGCCGCCCTGGCGTTCCGGCTGCAGAAGCTGGAGGCGATGCGAAAGGCCGTCGAACAGCTGATGGCACGGCCCCAGCTGAAGCGCGACGTCTTCACGCGCGGCGATCCCGAGGCGACGGTGATCGTGCCCTCGGATCGCATCGACGCCAGCCTCTACGAACTGATGAGCGCCTATGTGGTCCAGCGTCGGCGCGAGGAGGCGCGGCGCTATGCCCCCGGCCAGCGGGTCGAGGCCTTTCCATTGGAAGCCGCCCGCGACTGGCTGCGCGAAATCATGCCGAAGCTGGCCGACTGGACGCCGCTGGAACAGGTGGCGCCCCATCGCGAGGACGAGGAGGGGCCCAGCCAGGCCAGCTTTACGGCCTCGACCCTCTCGGCCAGTCTGGAGCTGGTGAAGGAGGGGGCGATGGACATTCGGCAGAGCGAGGCGTTTGCGGACCTGTATCTGAAACGTCGGGGACCGGGTCAGCCGCTGGAGCTGACGCCGTGAGCGACCTGTCGTTCCAGCCCGACGAGGCCGAGATCGAACGGCGGGTCGAGGCTCTGCTGTTCGCCGCCGCCGGGCCGCTGACAGCGGCCGAGATCGCCGCGCGCCTGCCCGAGAACTGCAACGTCGCCCGCGCCATATCGGGTCTGCGCGCCCGCTATGAGGGGCGAGGGGTCGAGCTGGAGTGCGTCGCCGACCGCTGGCGGTTCCGCACCGCGCCGGACCTGGCCTTCATGATGACGCAGGAGCGCGAAGAGCTGCGCCGCCTGTCCAAGGCCGCGCTGGAGACCTTGGCCATCATCGCCTACCACCAGCCCGTCACCCGCGCCGAGATCGAGAGCGTGCGCGGCGTGACCATCTCCAAGGGCACGCTGGACCTGTTGCTGGAGATGGGGTTCGTGCGGTTGCGCGGACGCAGGCGCACGCCGGGACGGCCCGTCACCTATGCGACCACCGACCGTTTCCTGGAGCATTTCGGCCTGGCGACCCTGTACGATCTGCCGGGCGTGCAGGAGATGAAGGCGGCGGGCCTGTTGGATCTGTCGCTGCCGGTCGGATTCGAGGTGCCGGATCCCAGCCGCGCGTCCGAGGCGGATGACGAGGACGGCACATTGCCGCTGGACGACGAGGCGCCCGAGTTCGCCCGAGATTTCGTCGGCGAACGAAGCTGACCCAGCGTGACGTTCACGCCGTCTTAGTCTGCGCACCCTAAGCCAGACCGTATGAGTGGCGTGACATCGAAGACGGGTTGGCGGGCGTGGAGCACGTTCAGGATCACGATGATCCTGATGCTATCGTCCATCGTCGGTATGGCCGGGGTTCTGGCCATCGTCAGTCGCGGCATCGACGCCCACCAGGCCAGCAAGGAAGAAGGTCTGGTGCAGTTGCGTCTGACGCGCGCGCTGGAAACCATTGGCGAGAACCTGACCACCGCCTCCGTCTGGGACGAGGCTGTCGATCGGATGACGGCGGGCGATGTGGCCTGGTACGACCGCAACTTCGGCGCCTTCTACGCCGCGCAGCACAAACATCAGTTCACTCTGGGCTATGATGGGACCGGGCGGCTGTTTCGCATCAGCACGCTGGGCCGACCGGCCGAGACGCAGGTCGGCGAGCCATTCGGCCAGGCGGCCCGGCCGCTGGTCGACGCGCTCCGGGCCCAGGCCGCCGGCCGCGACCGATCGGTCACGGCGGATGCCGGGGTGCGTCTGAAGGCGGCGTTCGTTCGCGTCGGCGACGATGTCTATGTGCTGGGGGCCTCGACCGTGGTGCGGCATACGGCGGGGGGATCGACGCCGGCGTCCGATCCGGTGGTCGCGTCGTTCAAGCCCTTCGCCGGCGAGCTGGAGCCGTTGAAAACGAGGTTGGCGCTGGACCGGATTCACTTTCAGCCCGGCGGTGCTGAGCCGCCCAAGGGCATGATCAGCGTCGATGTTCGCGACGTCGGCGGCGCCCTGTTGGGGCGTGTCGTCTGGGCGCCGGAGCAGCCCGGCTATCAGATCCTGACCAAGGCCGGACCGTTGCTGCTGCTGCTCTTCATCGTGCTGCTGATCGGCACGGGGTCGCTGCTGTGGAACACGACGGCCGACGTTCGGCGCCTCAAAGCCTCGGAGGTCGCCCTGTCCGCGGCGCTGGAGCGGGCCGAGGCGGCGAACCGGGCCAAGACGCGGTTCCTGTCCAACGTCAGTCACGAACTGCGCACGCCCCTGAACGGGGTTCTGGGCATGGCCGAGATCATCGGGGCCGATCTGGTGACGCCGCAGCAGCGCGAGCGGCTGGAAATCCTGAAGGCGTCGGGGCGTCAGCAACTGAGGCTGGTCGAGGAGCTGCTAGACGTGGTGCGGCTGCGCGACGGGGCCGTGGCGCTGGAAACCCGGCCGTTCCGGCCCGACAATCTGCTGCGGCGGGTCGCCAACGACTTCCGGGCCGCGGCCGAGGCCAAGGGGCTGAAGATTTCGGTCGAGGCGGCCGAGGGCGAGTGGCTGGGCGATCCGGTCCATGTCGAAAAGCTGATGGCGGCGCTGACGGACAATGCGGTGCGGTTCACACGCACCGGCGGCGTTATGCTGCGCGCCGTTGCGGGCGCGGGCCTGGCGTTTGAGGTCGAGGATACGGGGCCGGGCATGGAGCCGGCGGAGGCGGCGCGTCTGTTCGAGGCCTTCACCCAGGGCGATGAAAGCGCGACGCGCACGGCCGAAGGACTGGGATTGGGATTGACGGCGGCGCACGGTCTGGCGGCCCTGATGGGCGGCAAGATCGAGATCGTCACCGCGCCCGGCGTCGGCAGCACCTTCCGCGTCGTCCTGCCGTTGGAGGCGGTCGCCTAGGCCGTCAGCAGGCGCGGCAGTTTGAAGGTGACGGTTTCGCGCGCGCCGTCGTCTTCGGTCACGGTGGCGTCAAAGCGCGCCCGGATGGCGTCGACCAGTGCCTCGATCAGCGGCTCGGGCGCCGAGGCGCCGGCGGTGACGCCGACGGTGTTCACGCCGTCGAACCAGGACCAGTCCACCTGGGACGCATCGTCCACCAGATAGGCGGCCGGGGCGCCGGCGCGCATCGCGACCTCGACCAGCCGCACCGAATTGGACGAGTTCTTGGATCCGACGACCAGCACGAGGTCGCAGCCCTCGCCCAATGCCTTGACGGCGTCCTGGCGATTGGTCGTGGCGTAGCAGATGTCTTCCTTGTGCGGATCGGGCAGTTCGGGGAAGCGACGCTTCAGCACCTTCAGGATGCCCGCCGTGTCGTCGACCGACAGGGTGGTCTGGGTCGCATAGGCGAGGGGCGCGTCGCCGGGGCGTTCGAACGATTCGGCGTCGGCCTCGGTCTCGACCAGGGTGATCGCGCCGGGCGGCAACTGGCCCAGGGTGCCGACGACCTCGGGGTGGCCTGCGTGGCCGATCAGGATGATGTGGCGGCCGGCCGCATGATGACGTTCGGCCTCAACGTGGACCTTGGACACCAGGGGGCAGGTCGCGTCCAGAAAGACCAGTTCGCGCGCCCGCGCCGTCGCCGGCACGGACTTGGGCACCCCGTGGGCCGAGAAGACGACCGGCCGGTCGTCAGGGCATTCGTCCAGTTCCTTGACGAAGACGGCGCCCATGGCCTTCAGCCGCTCGACCACATGTTTGTTGTGGACGATCTCGTGGCGCACATAGACGGGGGCGCCGAACTTTTCGATCGCGCGCTCGACGATCTGGATCGCCCGGTCGACCCCGGCGCAAAAGCCCCGCGGGGTGGCCAACCGCACCGAAAGCGGGCGAAGCGGGGCGTTGGGGGCAGGAACATGCGCATTCATGGCCGCGAACCTAGTCGTTTGCAGCGCTGACCGCCATCGGAGCCGAAGGGCGGATGCGACGGATTCTGTCGCCCGCAGCAGCGGCGCATCGTCACGGCGGGCGGGCGAGAATAGAAAGTCGATATTCTACAATATGTTAGCCTAAGATCACGACGCCTTGACCTGTAGGCCGCTCACGATTAGTTTCCGCGCCGAATTCAGACCCGTCCGGACGCACTGTCTGGACGCCGAACGCACAGGTCCTATCCCCCATGTCGGAATCGCGCGAAGAGGCGATCAAACGCCTCCAAGACAGCGCATCCGCATTGGAGGCGCGGACCACGGCGGAGAAATCCGCCGAACTGACCGGCCATCAGGTGTCGGGTCAGGCCTACAAGATCATCGCCGAACTTCTCGGCGGCGTCTTCGTGGGGCTGGCGTTTGGAGCGATCGCAGACTGGGCCCTCGGGACCCGTCCGTGGGGTTTGATCGGCGGGGTCCTTCTGGGCTTCGCCTTGTCGATTTACATGGCGCGTCGCACAGCCAACCGGCTGATGGCGCAGGCCAAGGCGCAAGGGACGACGGCTCCGGCCGAGCCTTACGTCGAGGCCGACGAAGACGGGGAACGATAGGGCTTCATGGCCGATCCGATTCATCAGTTTGCGATTCAGAAGGTCGTCGACCTTGGCGACGTCACCCTGCCTGTGCTGGGGACGGTCGATATGGCGATCACCAACTCGCACATCGCCATGACGGTCGCCTTCGTGCTTATCGTCGGCTTCCTGGCCGCCGTGACCGCGAACGCCCAGGTCGTGCCCGGCCGGCTTCAAGCCGCCGGCGAGGGCCTGTTCGGCCTGATCGACAATCTGGCCGATTCCATCATCGGTCACGAAGGCCGCAAGTATTTCCCGTTCATCTTCACCCTGTTCATCCTGATCCTGGGCATGAACATCCTGGGTCTGTTCCTGACTTTCACGGCGACCTCGCAGTTGGCCATCACCGCTACGTTCGCGCTGATCACCTTCGGTCTGGTGCTGGTCGTCGGCTTCGCCAAGAACGGTCTGGGCTTCTTCAAGCTGTTCTGGCCGATGGGCGCGCCGCTGGCGCTGCGCCCCGTGGTCGGCCTGATCGAGTTCGTGTCCTTCCTGCTTCGCCCGGTCACCCTGGCGCTGCGTCTGTTCGGCAACATGCTGGGCGGTCACGTCGCGCTGAAGATCTTCGCCGGCTTCGTCGTGTCGCTGGGTCTTCTGGGCCTGGGCGGCGGCATCGGTCTGCTGGCCTTCCCGGTCGCGGCCCTGTCGCTGGGCATGGTCGTCGCCCTGACCGCTCTGGAGTTCCTGGTGGCCTTCCTCCAGGCCTTCGTCTTCGCCGTTCTGGCCTGCATCTATCTGAACGATGTGGTCAACCTGGACCACGCCCACTAAAGGGCCGGACCAGTCTCTTCACCCCAACCACCAACGACTTTAATCTAGGAATACAATCATGGACGCTGAAGCCGCGAAGTACATCGGCGCTGGTCTCGCCACCCTGGGCATGATCGGTTCGGCCCTGGGCGTGGGCAACATCTTCGGCAACTTCCTTGCCGGCGCCCTGCGCAACCCGTCGGCCGCCGCCGGCCAAGTCGGCAACCTGTTCGTCGGCGCCGCTCTGGCCGAAGCCCTGGGCATCCTGGCCTTCGTGCTCGGCATCCTGATGATCTTCGGCTGATTTCAGTCGATCACGGCGCGCGGGGTTCGCCCGCGCGCCGCTTCATCTGATCCTGCAGTAGACGGTTCATGGCCAGCACCCACACCATCGACGCGGTCCCGCCTTCGGTCGAAGCGGACCTGCACGCCGAGACGGCGACCACCGCCGAGCACGGCTCGGGCGGCCTGCCGCAATTCCAGTTCGAACACTGGGCGGGCCAGATCGGCTATCTGCTGATCCTGTTCGTCATTCTGTACGTTCTGGTCTCCAAGGTCTTCGCGCCACGCCTTCGCAAGGTGATGGACGAACGGGCCGACACCATTTCCACCGCCGTTGCGACCGCGCGTCAGGTTCAGGCTGAAGCCGCCGATCAGGCCGCCCAAGCTCAGGCGGAAGTCGCCAAGGCTCGCGCTGACGCCCGCGCCACGGCCGCCGCCGCCAAGGCGCGCGTGACCGAAGAAGCCAACGCCCGTCAGGCCGCCGAAGAAGCCGTGGTCAACGCCCGCATCGCCGAGGCGGAAGCCTCGATCGGCCAGACGCGCGACGCCGCCATGGCGAATGTCTCCACCATCGCCTCCGACACGACCGCCGCCATGGTCGAACGTCTGACCGGCAAGGCCGCGACCGCCGCCGAGCTGGCCGCCGTCAAGGGAGCCGCCTGATGAACCTGATCTTCGAACACGGCATCTGGAGCTTCGCCAATGCGGAGATCTGGGTCGGCATCGGCCTGATCATCTTCTTCGGCATCCTGATCGCCGCCGGCGTGCCCAAGATGGCCGGCAAGGCGCTGGACGCCAAGGCAGTCAAAATCCAGGCCGACCTGGACGAGGCCGCTCGCCTGCGCGCCGAGGCCGAAGCCCTGCTGGCCCAGATCCGCAAGGAGAAGGCCGAGGCTGAAGCTCAAGCCGCCGAGATGATGGCTCAGGCCGAAGCCGACGCCCGTCGTCTGGAAGTCGAGACCAAGGCCAAGCTGGAAGAGACGCTGGCCCGTCGTCAGAAGATGGCCGAAACCCGCATCGCCCAAGCCGAAGCCCAGGCCTCGGCCGAGGTGAAGGCCGCCGCCGCCGATCTGGCCGCCAAGTCGGCGGAACAGGTTCTGGCCGCGCGCCTCGCCAGCGGCGCCAAGGATCCGCTGCTCGACAGCGCCATCGCCCAGATCGGCGATCGCCTGAACTAATCAGGGTTGATCCTGAATGAAACAAGGCCCCCGACGTCGCCGTCGGGGGCCTTTTTCTTTGGACAGCAAGCCGTGATCAGTGAGCGTGGGCGCCGCCGATGATGGTCGCGCCCATCCGTTTATCGCGCGCCACCAGACGGGCATAGACGTTGCCCAGCACGATGCCGAAGACCGCATGGGTGATCAGCAGCCAAGCGAAGGTGCCGAAGCCTGCGCCGGCCGTGAAGGTGCGGTAGTTGCCGAACATCACGATGGCGGCCATCATCAGGATCCATGCGCCGACGGCGAAGACGATGCCCTTGGTCTCGGGCGTGTCCGTCGGCAGGCGGGGACACAGGACGGCGAACAGCGGCCCCAGGATGAAGACGCCGCTGATGACATGGACCACCCAGCCGACGGCCAGATTGCCGGGCATTCCGATCATGCTGGCGATGACCCCCTGGAAGGGATCAAACCAGTTCAGGAACATATTGGGTATTTCGAGCAGTGAGACGGCCACGGTCGCCGCAACGCCGGCGATCAGACCTTTTTGTACGCGTGACATCATGACCTTAGCGCCTCCCAACGCCTAAGTGGTTCTCTGATAACGCGCAGACAGGATACGCCTGACTTGAGAGAGCGGTGTTCACGATCCTGTGGTTAGCGGTTGCAGCAACGCAACCGCGAAATCAGGCGCAAACTAGCGGAACAGTTTGCGGAAATAGCGCCGAACGCTCTTGCGGCCGCGCGAGAGGCGACGGCTGGACCGCTTGGTCACGATCTTTTCCGCCCGCAGCGCCTGCTGCCAGAAGACGGGCGCGAACTCCGGCTTCTTCCGCATCAGGCGACGGAAGGGATAGACCCATTTCGGCCGCGCATATTGGGCACGAATGAACTGGCGCTTGGCCCAGAACGAGCTTTTCAGGATCAGCATCAGGCCGACGGCGATGACGGGAATGCCGCCGGGCCCGGGCAGGGGGGCGATCAGAATGCCCAGCAGCATGACGAACAGACCGCCGATCATCAGCGCCCAGCGTTTGACGACCCGCAGCGTCGAGGCGCGCGGCTTGTCTGAGCGGACGAAGGGAACGGGGATTGAGGTCACGAATACGCCGGATGGGAGGAGGATCGTCATGACAACGGTCGCCACGGGCGCGCGATCCCTCGTCGGGAAAGGAAAAAGGCGACCGTGACGACCTTGCCACAAGACCCCTTAACGCCCTGCGTCCATGGCGGATGGATGTCCGGCGGGTGAAGCTTTGGTCATGAAGAGACGATCTCTCCGCGTCGTGTCGCGACGGACACGCCCCGCGCCGTCAGCCGTATTTCACGCCCGTCAGACGTTCTGATTCCGACCACAGACGCCTGGCCACATCGGGGTCCCTGGCCTGGCGCTTGATCACCGCAACGCCGGGCGGGCCCTTCATCTCCTGAAAGCCGGTGGGGCCGTAATAGCCGCCGGGCGTCGGGTCCGGCAGGGTCGCGGCCATCAGGATGGGCAGGGCGCCGTCCGCGGCCGAATGGCTCAGCACGGCCTCCAGCAGCCGGGCGCCGCGCGCGAACAGGCCGGGCTTGCCGGCATGGCCGTTGGCGATCAGGTCGGTGCGGGCGAAGCCGGGGTGGGCCGCCACGCTGATCAGGCCCCAGCCGTTGGCGTCGCTGCGGCGCTGAAGCTCCTGGGCGAACATCAGCATGGCCAGCTTGGACTGCTGATAGACCGGCCAGGGACGGTAGTGGGTCTGATAGTTCAGGTCGTCCAGGCGGATATGGCCGCTGCGGTGGGCGACGCTGGACAGCTGGATCACGCGGGCCCCTCCTCTGTTGGAATGGGCAGCCGTCAGCAGGGGCAGCAGACGGCCGACCAGGGCGAAGTGGGAGAGGTAGTTGGTCCCGAACTGCATCTCGAACCCGTCGACGGTCGTCTGGCGCGTCGGCAGGGCCATGACGCCCGCATTGTCGATCAGGATGTCGATGGGGCGTCCCGTCGCCAGATGGCGCTCGGCGAAGGCCCGGACGGAGGCCAGGCTGGCCAGGTCCAGCAGTTCGAACCGAACGGCCGCATCCGGATGACGAGACCGGATCAGCCGTTCGGCCTCGGCCCCCTTGGCGGGATTGCGGGCCGCCAGCACGACCTCGGCGCCTTTGCCGGCCAGCACCAGGGCGGTTTCCAGCCCCAGCCCGCCGGTCGCTCCGGTGATGATGGCCAGTCGGCCGGAAAGGTCGGGGATGTCGTTCGTCGTCCAGGTCATGGCCATGACCTAGCGATGGATCAGCCCCGCGTCAGCCCCTTCCCGCAGGAAGGGGCGACTAAGGGGTCAGGCCGCCTTGTTGGAGCCTTCCGGCGCGGTCCAGCGCAGAACCGGCGAACGGGCGGCGCGGGTTTCATCCAGACGTTTCAGCGGCGCGTGGAAGGGCGCGCCCTTGAAGCGGTCGACGTCGCCGGCCTTGGCTGCCCCGGCCAAGGCGCGCATCGCCTCGATGAAGCGGTCCAACTCGGCCTTGGACTCGGTTTCCGTCGGCTCGATCAGCATGGCGCCGTGGACGACCAGCGGGAAATACATGGTCATCGGGTGGAAACCCTCGTCGATCATCGCCTTGGCGAAGTCGAGCGTGGTGATGTCCGTGCCCTTCAGCCATTCGTCGTCGAACAAGGCCTCGTGCATGCAGGGGCCGTCGGGGAAGGCGGCCGACATCAGGTCCGACAGGCGGGCCTTGATGTAGTTGGCGTTCAGGACGGCGTCCTCGGCGACCTGACGCAGGCCGTCGGCGCCGTGCGACATCATGTAGGACAGGGCGCGGGTGTACATGCCCATCTGGCCCTGGAAGGCGCACAGACGGCCGAAGGCTTGCTCGGCCTCGTCCTCCTCGCGCTCGATCAGGCGATAGCCACCGTCGTCATGCACGACCCAGGGGGCGGGCGCGAAGGGTGCCAAGGCTTCGGACAGGACGACCGGACCCGCGCCCGGACCGCCGCCGCCATGGGGCGTCGAGAAGGTCTTGTGCAGGTTGATGTGCATCGCATCGACGCCCAGGTCGCCCGGACGAACCCGGCCGACGATGGCGTTGAAGTTGGCCCCGTCGCAATAGAAGTAGGCGCCGGCCTCATGCGTCAGGCGGCTGATCTTCAGGATGTCGCGCTCGAACAGGCCGCAGGTGTTTGGGTTGGTCACCATGATGGCGGCGACGTCGTCACCCAGCTTCGACGCCAGGTCGGCGACGTCCACGCGGCCGTCCTCGGTCTGGGCCACTTCAACCACCGAATAGCCGACGAAGGCGGCGGTGGCCGGGTTGGTGCCGTGGGCGCTGGTGGGCACCAGAACCTTGCGACGCTTCTCATGCTGGCCCGAGGCCTCGTGGGCGGCGCGGATGGCCATCAGGCCGCACAGTTCGCCGTGGGCGCCGGCCTTGGGCGACAGGGCGACGGCGGGCATGCCGGTCAGGGTCTTCAGCCAGTGGGCCAGGGTGTCCATCAGCTCCAGCGCGCCCTGAACCGTCGAGATCGGCTGCAACGGGTGGATGTCGGAGAAGCCGGGCAGGCGGGCCATCTTCTCGTTCAGGCGTGGGTTATGCTTCATCGTGCACGATCCCAGCGGATAGATGGCCAGGTCGATGGCGTGGTTCTTCTGGCTCAGACGCACATAGTGGCGCATGGTTTCCGGCTCGGACAGGCCGGGCAGGCCGATCGGATCCTTGCGGACGAGGTCGCCCAGGTCAGAGCCGTTCGTCTTGGGTTCCGGCAGATCGACGCCGGTCTTGCCCCAGCCGTCCCCCTCGAAGATCAGGGCTTCGTTCTGCAACAGGCCGCGGCCGCCGGTCAGGGTGGCGGGCTTGGTCTGGACCTGGTTCGGGGCGGTCGGGCGGCCGACGGTGTTCATGGTGCTCATGGTGGGACTCACTGAACGGACGAGGCTGGGGAGGGACAATCGCCGCGAGTCGTTTCGACGACGATTGCTAATTTTTGGAGCGTCTTGGGAAGGGTGGCCACTTCGGTGGACGCGAGATGAAAGCCGTAGCGGACGTGATCATCATCAGACGTAACTCGGCACCAGATGTTGCCAAGTTGCTTGCAGTCAGTCCTGCCCGCGCGACCGAGGTAATAGTGGATCGGCTCGCTGTCGGTCGCTTCGGGATTGGAATAGGCGACAAGATCGGCGCGCGCACCCCACGGCAGACTGCGGATCAGGACGCCAGTTGCTACGGCTTCCTCGGCTTGCTTCTGCGTGAGGAACGGGCTGTCGAAGTCCTCTGGATCTGGAGCCCATCCGCTCAGCGTAATCCTGAGACGACCATCCTCGGGTTCACCGGACCAACCGGATGCAAATGATTTGATGCCGATTTCGTCTGATGGCGCCGCAACTGTAAATGATCGCGGCTGATCGTTGGCGATCAACGCCCAAGGCTCTGGCAGACGCGCCATATCGAGGCACTGCCCGTTGCGGAGCTTAAGCAATGTTGGGCTGATCCTGACGGCCATGGATTCGTCCCACAGCATCATTCGCTCGGTCCGCGCATCCACCCGAGTGTCTTCCTCGTGCTCTTCAGATGACAAGCGTCCGCAACCGGCGACGGCCGCCGTGATCGCCAAAACGGTCGTCATCGATCTCAACCAAGCACCTTGGTCAGCGACTTGGCGAGGATCTGGATGTCGGCATCCAGCGTCGTCTCGGTCGCAGCGACCAGCAGGACGTCGTCCATGCCGGCGTCGGGGGCCAGGCGGCTGTAGGGCACGCCAGCCAGGACGTGATGGGCGGCCAACTGATCCACGACCTCGGCCGCGTTCTTGGGCAGGCGCACCGCGAACTCGTTGAAGAAGCGGTCGGTCAGGACTTCGACGCCCGGAATGGCGGCCAGGGCGTCGCGCGTGGCGACGGCCTTTTCGTGGTTCAGCAGGGCCAGCTTGCGCAGGCCCGTCTCGCCCAGCAGGCTCATGTGGATGGTGAAGGCCAGGGTGCACAGGCCCGAGTTGGTGCAGATGTTCGAGGTCGCCTTGTCTCGGCGGATGTGCTGCTCGCGCGTGGACAGCGTCAGGACGAAGCCGCGCTCGCCGTCGGCGTCCACGGTCTCGCCGGTCAGGCGTCCGGGCATCTGGCGGATCAGCTTCTCGCGCGTGGCGAACAGGCCGACATAGGGGCCGCCGAAGTTCAGGGCGTTGCCGATCGACTGGCCTTCGGCGGCGACGATGTCGGCGCCCATTTCGCCGGGCGACTTCAACAGGCCCATCGACACGGCCTCGGTGACCACGACGACCAGCAGGGCGCCGGCGGCGTGGGCGGCCTCGGCGATCTTGGTCACGTCGGTGGCCGTGCCGAAGACGTTGGGGGTCTGGACGACGACGCAGGCGGTGTCGGGACCGATCTGGTCGATCACGGCGGCCTCGGCGTCCACGGCGGCGGGCAGGGCCAGGGTCTCGACGCCGACGGCATGAACCACGGTCTCGGTCGCCTTGATGTAGTGCGGGTGCACGCCGCCCGAGATCACCGCCTTGTTGCGGCGGGTCACGCGGGTCGCCATCAGCACGCCCTCGGCCATGGCGGTCGAACCGTCGTACAGGCTGGCGTTGGCGACCGGCATGCCGGTCAGGTTCGCGACCTGAGTCTGGAACTCGTACAGGTACTGCAGCGTGCCCTGCGCGATTTCCGGCTGGTAGGGGGTGTAGCTGGTCAGGAACTCCGAGCGCTGGATCACGTGATCCACCGTCGCCGGGACGTGGTGCTTGTAGGCGCCTGCGCCGCAGAAGAAGGGCACGGCTCCGGCGGTGGCGTTCTTGGCCGCCATGGCGGACAGGGAGCGCTCGACCTCCAACTCACCCGCGACGCGCGGCAGATCGACGGGGCCGTCCAGCCGGGCGGCCTGGGGCACGTCCACGAACAGATCATCGATGGATTTCGCGCCGATGGCGGCGAGCATCGCCGTGCGGTCGTCGGGCGTCAGGGGGAGGTAACGCATATCCGGTTCCTTGCATCCGTCATCCTCGGGCTTGACCCGAGGACCAGATGTTGTGCGGCTCGTGCGTCAAAGGCTTCGCACGAGTGGTTGATCGTCCGGCCCTCGGGGCAAGCCCGAGGGTGACGGAGTTTAAAGTTAGAGGGTTTTCAGGAAATCGTCGTAGGCGGCCTGGTCCATCAGGGCGTCCAGTTGCGAGGCGTCCGAAACCTTGATCTTGGCGAACCAGCCGTCGGCCTCGGCTCCCGAGTTGACGGTTTCCGGGGCGGTCGACAGGGCGTCGTTCGCCTCGACCACTTCGCCCGAGACGGGGGCGTAGACGTCCGACGCCGCCTTGACGCTTTCGACCACGGCGAAGCTGTCTCCCTTGGAGACGGTCTTGCCGACTTCAGGCACTTCGACGAACACCACGTCGCCCAGGGCGTCGGCGGCGTGTTTGGAGATGCCGACGGTGGCGATGTCGCCGTCCAGGCTGACCCACTCGTGATCCTTGGTGAACTTCATGGTCTGATCTCTCAGGCTTTGGGTTTGCGGTAATAGCGTTGGGCCACGAAGGGCATGGCGACGACTTCGGCGGCGGCGGTCTTGCCGCGCACGATGACCTTCAGCGCCGTGCCCAGGGCGGCATGGGCCGGCGGGACGTAGCCCATGGCGATGTTCTTGCCCAAGGTGGGGGAGGGGCCGCCCGAGGTGACCTTGCCGATCACGGCGCCGTCGGCGTCGGCGATCTCGGCGCCCTCACGGGCCGGGGCGCCTTCCTTGACGATCAGACCGACGCGAACGCGGGCGGGGCCGTCGGACAGTTCCTTGAGGATACGGTCGGCGCCGGCGAAGTCCCCGCGTTCCTTGCGCGACTTGGACAGGGCGAAGGTCAGGGCGCCTTCGACCGGCGAGGTGGACGGGTCGATGTCGTGGCCGTGCAGCGGCAGGCCGGCTTCCAGACGCAAGCTGTCGCGGGCGCCCAGGCCGATCGGCTTGACGCGAGCGTCTTCCAGAATGGTGTTCCAGATGCGCTCGGCCTGGTCCGCCGGGACCGAAATCTCATAGCCGTCTTCGCCGGTGTAGCCCGAGCGAGACACATAGCAGTCGGCGCCGAACAGCATCAGACGGGCGCATTCCATGAAGCCCATTTCGGCCAGGATCGGCTCGTGCGCGGCCATGACCTCGGCGGCTTCCGGCCCCTGGATGGCGATCAGCGCGCGGTCCAGCACCGTCAGCTTGGCGTCGCCTTCCAGGTTGGCTTCCCAGAAGGCGAAGTCCTCGTCCTTGTTGCCGGCGTTGACGACGACGAACAGGCCGTCGTGATCCGGCCGTCCGGCCATCAGGTCGTCGATGACGCCACCGTCCTTGTTCAGCAGCAGCGAATACTTCTGTTTGCCAGCTTTCAGGATCGCGTAGTCGCCGGGCACGAACCGCTCGAACTGAGCGGTCGCGTCCTCGCCGGTGATCTTGCACTGGCCCATGTGTGAGACGTCGAACAGACCGGCGTGTTCACGGGTCCAGCGATGCTCGGCCAGAACGCCTTCGTACTGAACCGGCATGTCGTAGCCGCCGAACCCCACCATGCGGGCGCCCAGCGCGCGGTGCGCGGCGTTTAAAGGCGTGGTCTTCAGGGTCTGGTCGGTCATGGTTCAGGCTTTCACGGTCGCGTGTTGTGGCGGAGCTCCGCCGTCCTCGCGCCCCCGCTGTCCTGAAGCCTGAGAGATTCCGGCGACCAAATCATGTCGCCTTGCTCCGTCGGCGCGCCCGAATGGGCGACTTTCCAGCGTCCGTATGCTTCGCGGTCCGTTTGCCTGAGCGTTTCCGGGGCGGTTGCGCCTTCGGCGTCGAACCCTGTCTCCAGCGTCCGATCTCTCCCGCGAGAGCGTGCGACCTAAGGCATCGACTCAAGCGCCAAGTCAAGCGGGCCAGGAACAAGGATGCGTGCGGCGGGTTGTCGTTGCGGACCCCAAAACCAGACCCAGGAATGTGAAAATGTCCATTATAGACAAGCTGTTCGGCGACAACGACAAGCCGCGCGATACGCCCGCCAAGGCCGATGGCCCAATGCAGAAGGTGCTGGACGAACTCGCGTCCCTCGGCGGCAAGCCCATCGAGACCCTTTCGCCAGAGGAGGCCCGCCAGCAACCGACGCCGACCGATGCGGTGAAATCGCTGTTGCGCAAAGACGGCAAGGACCCCACCGACGACATGGGCGTCAAGACCAGCGACATCACCATCCCCGGCGCCGCCGGCCCCATCCAGACGCGCATCTACAAGCCGCACGACCATTCCGAAGACAAGCTGCACCCGGTCGTCGTCTATTTCCACGGCGGCGGCTTCGTGATCGCGGATCTGGACGTCTATGACGGCGGCCCGCGCGGCGTGTCCAAGATGGCCGATGTGATCGTGGTCTCGGTCCATTATCGCCAAGCCCCGGAACATCATTTCCCCGCCGCCCACGACGACGCCCTGGCCGCTTATCGCTGGGTGCTGGAAAATGCGCAGACCTTCCGCGGCGACCCGCAGAAGGTGGCGGTGATGGGCGAAAGCGCAGGCGGCAACCTGGCCATCGGCGTGTCGATGATGGCGCGCGACGCCGGCCTGGCCGCGCCCAAACATCAGGTGCTGGTCTATCCGGTCGCCGGCGTGGACATGGACAATGAGTCCTATGTCGAGAACGCCGACGCCAAGCCGCTGAACAGGCCGATGATGAAGTGGTTCGTGAAACACATCTTCGCCAACGAGGCCGATGCTCAGGACCCGCGCATCAATATCGTCGAGAAGGCGAACCTGTCGGGCCTGCCCTCGACGACGGTGATCTGCGCCGAGATCGATCCGCTGCGCACCGAGGGCGAGCTGCTGGCCGAGAAGCTGGAGCAGGCGGGCGTCGATGTGCGTCACAAGACCTTCCACGGCTCGACGCACGAGTTCTTCGGCATGGCGGCGGTCGTGCCAGATGCGGCGGCGGCCCAAACCTTCGCCGCCCACGAACTGAAACGGGCGTTCGGTACGGCGATCCTGCCGATCTGATCCAACGAGACGCCGAAAGATAAGGAAGCGCCCCGGCTTTCGCCGGGGCGTTTTCGTTGGCGCCTTGCCCTGGGGCCTGTCCCCCGCCAAAACGGCGCAACGCCCAGAACCGGACCGACTGCATGACCCGCACACGCCTTGACGCCCATATCGCCGCCCTGGATGCGCCCGAGGGGCTGAAGACGGTTCTGACCGTGGTCGCCGCCACCTGCGCGGACATCAGCAAGGTCGTTGCGGGCGGGGCGCTGGCCGGGGCGCTGGGCGCATCGGGTCAGATCAATGTGCAGGACGAGGAGCAGAAGAAGCTCGACGTCATGACCAACGACATGCTGACCGAGGCCCTGCTGGCCAGCCCGGCCGTCGCCGGCGTCGCGTCGGAAGAGATGGACGAGGTCCAGCCGGCCTCGAACCCGGCCGGCGACTATCTGGTGCTGTTCGACCCGCTGGACGGCTCGTCCAATATCGACATCAACGCGCCCGTCGGCACCATCGTCTCGGTGCTGAAGTCCGCGACCGCGACCCCGACAGAGGCCGATTTCATGCAGCCCGGCCGCCATCAGGTCGCCGCCCTCTACGCCGTCTATGGGCCGCAGACCATGCTGGTGCTGACGACGGGCGCGGGCGTGAAGGGGTTCACCCTGTCGAACGACGGCGACTGGATCCTGACCCACGACGACATCGCCATTTCGCCGGACACCAAGGAGTTCGCGATCAACATGTCGAACCTGCGCCACTGGGCCGAGCCGGTGCAGACCTATGTCGGCGACCTGCTGAAGGGCGAAGAGGGGCCTCGGGCCAAGAACTTCAACATGCGCTGGGTCGCGGCCATGGTCGCGGATGTTCACCGCATCCTGATGCGCGGCGGGGTCTTCCTCTATCCCTGGGATCGGCGCGAGCCGAACAAGCCGGGCAAGCTGCGGCTGATGTACGAAGGCAATCCGATGGCCTTCCTGGTCGAGCAAGCGGGCGGCAAGGCGACGACGGACGGACGCCGGGCCATTCTGGACGTGCAGCCCGAGCATCTGCACCAGCGCATCCCCGTCGCGCTCGGTTCGGCCAACGAGATCGACGCCTACGCAGGCGTCTGATGAGCGCCGCCCTTCTGGTCATCGATCCGCAGAACGACTTCTGCGAAGGCGGCCGTCTGGCGGTGGCGGGCGGCGCGGGGATCATGCCGCTGATAAACCGGCTGGCGGCTCGGTTCGACCGGGTGATCGTGACCCAGGACTGGCATACGCCGGACCAGATTTCTTTCGCCTCCAACCACCCCGGCGCGGCGCCCTTCACCGAGATCGAGGTCGCCTACGGTCGCCAGATGCTTTGGCCGGATCATTGTCTTCAGGGCACGCCTGGCGCCGACTTTCATCCCGATGCAGCGCCGACGGTGGACAAGGCCATGGCCGTGATCCGCAAGGGTTATAATCCGGCGGTCGACAGCTATTCCGGCTTCTTCGAGAACGATCACCGCACCCCGACGGGCCTAGGCGGCCTGCTTCGCGAACTGGGCGTGAAGCGCGTTTTCCTATGCGGTCTGGCCTTCGACTACTGCGTCCGTTTCACGGCCGAGGACGCGATTCGCGAGGGGTTTGAAGCCGTGGTGATCACTGACGCCAGCCGGGCCATCGCGCCGCAGACCGAGGTGGCGGCCCAAGACAGTTTCCGGGCCTTGGGCGTCGCGGAGATCGCGGCGGCGTCCCTGCTGAGCTAGCCTGGTTCACTCCCAAAAATCCTCGGCCTCGGGGATGCGGGTGAAGGCGATCTTGGCGCCGATATAGTCGGGCAGGCCGGCCTTGGGGCCGATGCTGACGGTGTCCTTGCCATAGCGGCGGTTCAGCGCATCCAGCGCCTGGGAAAGGCGAAGAGACGGAGCCTCGCCATCCTGATCCGGGCCGGCGGCGAACAGGTCGGTCTCAAAAGCGTCGCGGGATTTCAGGCCGTGCACCCCGACCCCGACATAGCTCAGGCGTCCCGCCTCCAGCTCCGGCTCGACCTTGCGCCACAGACTATCGAGCGCGGCCAGAAGGGCGAAGGTGTCCTGCGTCGGCGCGATGGGACAACTCATCGCCGCCGTTTCCCAGCCACGTCGGCCGCTTCGGGGCGTCGCCTTCGGCCCCATGTCCAGATGCAGGGTCAAGCTGGCGCCGGTCAGACCCATGCGGCGCAGGCGGGCTCCGCACTTGACCACCAGCCGCCGCGCCACGGCCCGCGCCTTGTCCGGGGTCCGCATGGCCTGGGCCAGAACGTGGCTGTGGCTGATCGAGGCGGGCGGTTTTTCCGGGGTCGGCTCGCTGTCCAGACCGTGCAGGCCGCGCCAGATGCGTTCGCCCTCGATGCTGTTCCAGACCGCCCGGGCCTGTTTCGCGCTCATGTTCCAAAGGCCGGCGGTGTCGGTGACCCCCGCCGCCTGCAACCGGACCTGCATGCGCGAGCCGATGCCCGGATATTTCGACAGCGGCAGGTCCAGCAAGGGCCCGGGCAGCTCGTTGGCGCGCAGCACCGTCAGTCCGGCGGGCTTCTGCATGCCGCAGGCGGTCTTGGCCAGGAACCGCGACGGCGCCAGCCCGACGGACGACCGCAGACAGTCGCCGACGTTTTGCAGGATGCCCGCCTGAATCCGGCGGGCCAGGGCGACGGCGTTCGCCTCCAACCGTTCTGGACCCAGCAACTCGCAGGAACATTCGTCGATTGAGCCGACCTTCCACACCGGCACATGGCGGTCGATCTCGGCCATGATCTGCTGATGGATTTTGACGTAAAGGTCGGGGCGCGCCTCGGCGACGATCAGGTCGGGGCACAGTTTGCGCGCCTCGGACACCCGCATCCCGGTATGAACGCCCCAGGCCTTGCTCTCATAACTGGCGGCGATGGCGCCGGTGTATTCGCTCATCGCCGGCCGCACGATGACCGGCTTGCCCCGCCAGGCCGGGTTCATCTGCTGTTCGACGCTGGCGAAGAAGGCGTTCAGATCAACGAACAACCAACGGAGGTTCGCCTCGTCTTGAACCTGTGCGTCCGCCTGTGCCATGATCAGAACATAACAGGAACATTGAGCGGCCGGAAGCGATGACCGCTTCCTTTCGTCATTCCGGGTGAAGCGTAGCGAAGACCCGGAACCCAGGGGCGCGCGGGAGCGCGAACCTGTCGCAGACTCTGCTATTCAAAACGGCATGCGGCGGACGCATTTCGCCTTCGGCGCCGCTGGGTTCCGGGTCTTCGGGCCAAGGGGCCCTTCGCCCGGAATGACGAAAGGAGAGGGCGTCAGGTCGCCGCGTAGGCCTCCACTTCAGCCAGATAGGCCGCCTTCTCCGCCTCGCCCAGGAACGACCCTTCGAAGCTGTTCTTCGCCAGTTGCGTCACCTGATCGCGCGTAAGGCCGACGGCCTCGGCCAGCCGGCTGTAGTTATCGTTCACATATCCCCCAAAATAGGACGGGTCGTCCGAGTTCAGGGTGACGTGCAGGCCCCGGCGCAGCATCTCGGGGACGGGATGGTCCTTCAGGTCATCGACCACGCACAGTTTCAGGTTCGACAGAGGGCAGACGGTCAGGGTCATCTGCTCGGCGACCAGCCGCTGGACCAGCGCCTCGTCCTCCATGGAGCGATTGCCGTGGTCCATCCGGTCGATGTGCAGCAGGTCCAGCGCCTCGTGCACATAGGCGGGCGGACCTTCCTCGCCGGCGTGTGCGCACAGTTTCAGGCCCAGCTCGCGGGCTGCGGCGAAGACACGCTGGAATTTGGAGGGCGGATGGCCGACCTCCGACGAATCCAGCCCCACGCCGATGAAATGATGCAGATAAGGCTTGGCCGCCTCCAGCGTCGCGAACGCTTCCTCCTCGGTCAGGTGGCGCAGGAAGCTCAGGATCAGGCCGCTGGAGACGCCCAGTTCCGCCTTGGCCCGATCCATCCCCGCGATCAGCCCCTCGACCACCACGCCGAACGGCACGCCGCGATCTGTATGCGTCTGGGGATCGAAGAAGATCTCGGCGTGGCGCACGTTGTCTGCGGCGGCGCGCTGGAAATAGGCGAAGGCCAGATCCTCGAAATCCTTGCGGGTCAGCAGCACGGCCGCCCCGGCGTAATAGATGTCCAGAAAGTCCTGCAGGTTCGAGAAATCATAGGCCGCCCGAACGGCCTCGACGCTGTCGTAGGGAATGACGACGCCGTTGCGCTGAGCCAGTTCGAACATCAGCTCGGGCTCTAAGCTGCCCTCGATGTGCAGGTGCAGTTCGGCCTTGGGCAGGCCGGCGATATAGGTGTCGAGCGACATGGGCGATCTCCCGGGAGGATGTCGCCCCGTCTATACCCTACATCCGCTCCGGCGTGTCGATGCCCAGCAGGTTCAGCGCGATTTCCAGCTGGCGCAGAGCCGCAGCGGACAGGGCCAGACGCGAGCGTTTGGTCGCTTCGTCCGGCGCGATCAGCACGGGGCAGGCGGCGTAGAATTTCGAGAAGGACTGGGCCACCCGATAGGCGTGTTCGGCGACCAGATGCGGCATCCGCTTGTCGTAGGCGTCCGACACGGCCGTCGAGAAGGCGTCCAGCGTCAGGGCCAGATCGCGCTCCGCCGGTTCGGCGATGACGATGGCGCCGTGCGTCAGCCCCTGTTCGGCGCCCTTGCGCAGCAGGGATTTGATGCGGACCGACTGATACAGCAGATACGGTCCGGTCTTGCCCTCGAAGCTCATGAAGCGGTCGAGGTCGAAGACGTAGCTGGTGGTGCGCGCGTTCGACAGGTCGGCGAACTTCAGGGCGGCGATGGCCACCTTGTGCGCGATGGCTTCAAACTCTTCCGGCGACAGGTCGTCGCCCAGCTTGGCCTCGTGCAGGCGCTCGCGCGCCTTTTCTGTCGCCTGGTCGATCAGGTCGCGCAGTTTCAGAACCCCGCCCGCGCGTGTCTTGAAGGGTTTGCCATCCTGGCCGTTCATCGTGCCGAAGCCGAGATGCTCCAGCGCGCCCCGTTCGGCGTAACCGGCCAGATAGGCGGCGCGGAAGACCTGTTCGAAATGCTCGGCCTGGCGTTCGTCGACGACATAGAGGGCCAGGTCGGGCGACAGAGCCTTCTTGCGGTCCAGGATGGTGGCCAGGTCGGTCGTGCCGTACATGGCCGAGCCTTCCGAGCTGATGACCAGCAGGGGCGGGGGCGAGGGGGCCTCGATCACCGAGCCATCGGCCAGCTTCTTCTTGCGCGTCTCGCCGGGCTTGGCGACGTGAACCACCTGGGCGCCGTCGTCCTCGACCAGCAGGCCAGTTTCTTTCAGGTGCGCCAGCATTTCCGGTATTTGCGGATCGGCGTCGCTTTCGCCGTTCCACAGGTCGAAATCGACCGACAGGTCGCCGTATTCGCGCTTCAACGCCTCGCGGCTGACCGCCACGAAATGCCGCCACAGCGCGCGGTAGCCGGGACGTCCGTTCTGGAGTTCAGCCGTCGCCTTGCGGGCGCGATCGCGGAAGGCCGGATCTTCCTTGGCCTTGCCGGCGGCCTGCGGATAAAGGCGGTCCAGATCGGCCAGGGTGACCGGGCTTTCGGCCGGGAGGGGGCCGTCGCCTTCGACCATGAAAGCCTCGGCCAGACCCTCGTCGCCGCAGGCGACGATCAGCAGGCCCATCTGGAAGCCCCAGTCGCCGAAGTGGGCGTCGCCGGTGACGAGGTCGCCGCGGAAGCGGAACAACCGCTTCAGGCTCTCGCCGATGATGGCGCTGCGCAAATGGCCGACGTGCATGGGCTTGGCGACGTTGGGACCGCCGTAGTCGATGACCACCTGGCGCGGTTCGACCACGGTCGCAGCGCCCGCGTGGTCTGCGTCGTTCGCCACCTCGGTCGCCCGTTCGGCCAGCAGCGCGTCGGAGAGCTTCAGGTTGATGAAGCCGGGTCCCGCGACCTCGACTGAGGCGAAGCGGGCATCGGCGCTCAGGCGCTCGGCGATCTTGCCGGCCAGTTCGCGCGGATTGGCCTTCAGCGCCTTGGCGGCGGCGAGCGCGCCATTGGACTGGAAATCGGCCAGGTCGGGGCGGTCCGACGGGGTAACGCGGGCCAAGGCCGCGTCCACGCCTTCGGCGGCGAAGGCGGCGGCGACCGCTTCGCTGAGGACGGTCTTCAGATCAGACATTATTGGCTCGGTGCGGAGGCAGGCGCGGGGGCAGACGGCGTCGCGCCGGCGTTGACGCGGAAGCGGCTGCCCGAGCGGTTGAACTCGGCCATTTCCGGCGTCACATCGAAACCGACCAGGATTTCGAAGTTGCTGCCGCTGGTCTCGATGCCGGCGCGCGGAATGACGATGGTGCGCTGTTCGGTGACCGAGGCGGTGCGCTGGCCTTCGAAGTTCACCGGCAGATCGAAATATTCCTTGGACAGGATGGCGTTGTTCCGCTCGGTCACCGCGATCCAGTAGCGGTAGGTGCGCTGCTCGCCGGCCGCTTGCGCGCCGCGGCCCAGGTTGAACAGCACGTCCATATCGACGCGAATCGGATCGGCCTCGCGATATTCGCAGTCCGAAGAGATGCCTTCGATCTCACCGGTGTAGCCGACATTGGCCACGGCGGCGCGGCCGCCTTCCAGTTCGACGTAGCGGGCGGCGTCGTAGAGAACCTTTACATAGGGGCAGGGGCCGGCGTTGGCGCGGCGACGCAGGGGCGCAATGCGCGGCGCGCGCGACGGCGCGGCGTCTTCACCCGAAGCTTGCTGCTGTTGCCCGCCGCGCTCGCGTTGACGCTGGGAGGTCTGGGCCTCGGCGGCGACGGGGAGGACGGAGGCCGCGATGGAGAGGGCGGCCAGGGCGGTGAACACGCGACGCATCAGCTTATTTTTCCGACAGCGAGAAAGGGCGCACGACGATCGGCGGCCGATCATCAACGCTCGCCGCTGATAGCGGCTAAAGCGAGGCGCGGCAAACGCTTGCTGCCCTCAGCGCTCCTCTCAGCGCTCCATGACCAGGCAGGTCGAGGTCGCGGTCGCATAGAGCTTGCCGTCCAGGCCGCGCAGATCGGCCTCCGAGAAGGCCGCGCGGCGACCGGCCTGAACGATCCGGCCCTCGGCCCGAACGGGCGTGCCGGCGGTCAGCGCCTTGTGAAAAACGGTCTTCAGTTCCAGCGTCGTATAGGTCTGGCCCGGCCGAAGCGTCGAATGCACGACGCAGCCGCAGGCCGAGTCGAGCACCGTCGCGATCCAGCCGCCATGGACCGTGCCAAGCGGATTATAGATGGCGGTGGTGGGGATGGCCTCAAACACCACCCGGCCCTCTTCCACTTCGGTCAGTTCGAAGCCGACGGTGCGGGCGATGGGCGCGATGAAGCCGCCCGTCATGCCCAGACGCAATTGGTCTATCCCGGACAGGGCGGTGATATCTACGGTTTCGGCCATGCAGACGGCTCCTGATCAGGTCCGTCTACAATAAGGACGGACGCTGCCGTGGCAAGCGCCCGTCGTATTTGGTTTTACAGGCCCGGTAGCTTGAAGCCGCTGCTGCGGCGCGGCAGGATCGTGATGGCCTGCTGGCCGCCGGTCAGAGCCTGAAGGCGGGCGGCCTCAGTCGAGGCGTCGATGGTCTTCTGGCCTTCGGCCGTCTGGCGGACCGTCGGGGCCTGGGTCGAGGCGTCGTCCTTGCGCCAGAACATCAGGCGGTTGGCGAAGCTTTCATCCTTGTGCGCCAGATCGCCGAACTCGTCATCGACGACATAGCGGGCCAGCGGGTCGGCCTGTTCGCCGCCGGCCTGGGCCACCAGGACCTGTTCGCCCGGCGTGCGGGTGACGGCCTGACGCTGACCCAGCAGGATCTGACGCGCGGCGCTTTCGGGGGCCAGTTCCTGCGGGCGCGGCTGGCCGGGCGCGGGCGGACGCAGGCCGTATTCCGGCGGAATGCTGAGCGGTGCGGTGGAGACGGTGACGAACTCGTCGGGCACCACCTTGGTCAGGCCGATGCCCTGTTTGATGCTTCCGCAGGCCGAGACGGCGAGCGCGGAGGAGGCGACGAGGGTCAGGACGGCGACACTGCGGATACGCATGGTTTCAGGCTCTGGTCGGCTGATGCAGGAAGCGCCGCGATGGCGCAGTCGGCATAGTGAAGACGGGGTGATTACGACTTTTCGTGGGCCGCGCCAACCTCGGAGCCTGATCGGTCGAGGGGGCGATCCCGCCAAGGCCGTGAATCAGGCTCGAAAGCGTCGAAAGCCGTCAGGCTTTCACGGGTTTGTCAGACACCAGACTGTCGATGATCAGCAGCACGACGCCGATGGTAATGGCGCTGTCGGCGATGTTGAACACCCAGGGAAACACGCCGGTGCCCGAGAAGTCGATGAAGTCGACCACATAGCCGAAGCGGATCCGGTCGATCACATTGCCCAGGGCCCCGCCCATGACGAAGCCGATGGCGGTGATCAGCAGGCGCCGGTTCGACTGCGTCGCCCACCAGGCCAGGCCGGCCGAGACGACGATGGAGAAGATGGCCAGGCCCCAGCGCGCTTCGCCGCCGCCAAACAGGCCGAAGCTGACGCCGGTGTTTTCGACCCAGCTGAAGTTCAGGATCGGCGGGAAGACGGGGATGCGGCCGACTTCCTGCAGCGACAGGCCGCTGATGATCCAGGCCTTGGTCAGCTGATCCAGAACGATGATCAGGAGGGCGAACACATAGGCGGTGACGGCGAGGCGCGTGATCTTCATGCGGCGCCGTTAGCAGGAAGCGGCGCCGGGGCGAAGCGGAAAACGCGGATCCTATCCGGCGCCGTCAGAACAGGCTGCCCTGATCGGCGGCGGTCGGCTTCGGCTTGGCCGCCGGACGCGGGGGGGACGGACGGAATTCGCCGCCGTCGATCGTCGCCGGCTGAACACCGTCGCCGAACACCAGCTTGACGGCCTGACCCGCCTCCAGCGCCTTGGCCGAGGTGATCCAGGCACCGTCTGAATCTTCCACACGGGCGAAGCCGGGCTTGGGACGTCCGGGGTCCAGGGTCGTCAGCGCGCGAGACAGCGCGGCCAGGCGATCGGCGTCCCGCTCCAGCCGATGGGGCATGACCCCGTCCAGTCGCGAGCCGACGGCTTCAAGCCGCGCCTGACGCTGGTCCAGCCGTCGATGCAGCGGTTCGGGCGACAGCCGCCCAGAGACCTGCAACAGCCGCCGCTCGCCGCGCGCCACGCCGGCCTGAAGCGCCGCGCCCAGCCGGTCGCCCGCGCCGCGCAGCCGGTCCTGACCTCGCTCGATCCGCGTGCGCAGCAGGGCCGGGCTGAGCTTGCCGCCCGTCACCGCCAGATGCCGCTCGTGCAGGGCGACGTTGCGTTGCAGGCCCGATCCCAGCCGGCTCGACACATGGTCCAGCCGTTGCTGCGCCAGTGCCAGGAGGTCCTCCGGCCGCGCCGGCAGACCGCGCGCCACCGCCCGCAGGCGTGTGCGTCGATCCTCGATCAGCCGTCCGCCCGCCTGCACCATGCGCCGATCCATGTCGGCGACGGCGTAGCGCAGGTCCGCCAGCACCGGCGTCGCCATTTCTGCCGCGCCCGTCGGGGTCGGCGCCCGGCAATCCGAGACGAAGTCGATCAGGGTGGTGTCGGTCTCGTGCCCCACGGCCGAGATGATCGGAATGCGCGCCGCCGCCACGGTCCGCGCCAGGCCTTCGTCGTTAAAGCACCACAGGTCTTCGACCGACCCGCCGCCGCGCGCGACGATCAGCAGGTCGGGGCGGGGGATCGGCCCGTCGGCGGTCATCCCGTCAAAACCGCGAATGGCGTTCGACACCTGACCGCAGGCCGATTCGCCCTGAACGACCACAGGCCAGACTATGACGCGACAAGGCCAGCGTTCCGCGATCCGGTGCAGCACGTCGCGGATCACCGCGCCGGTCGGGCTGGTGATCACGCCGATGGTCGCGGGAAAGGCGGGCAGGGGCTTCTTACGCCCGGGTTCGAAAAGCCCTTCCTCACGCAGGCGGACCTTCAGCCGCTCCAACTGGGCCAGCAGGGCGCCGGCACCAGCCGCCTCCATGCTCTCAATCACGATCTGATAGGAGGACCGCGCCGGATAGGAGGTGATCTTGCCGGTGACGATGACCTCCAGCCCCGCTTCGGGCTGAACGCCCAGGCCGCGCACCGACCCCTTCCACACCACGCCGTCGATGGCCGACTTGTCGTCCTTCAGTGTCAGATAGATGTGGCCCGAGGCGTGGCGATTGACCTTGGAGACCTCGCCGCGCAGCCGCACGTGGCCGAACCGGTCTTCCAGCGTGCGCTTCAGCGCGAACGACAGTTCCGAGATCGACAGGGGCGGATTGTTGTCGCGCGGGGCAGGGACCTCGGCCGGGCCTTCGAATACGTAGGAGTCGTCGCTCATGAAGACATCCTAGCCTGCGTCGATCCGCCCGGGAACGCCGCGCGCGCCCTGTCGTTCGACTTTCATGGCCGCCGACCCGCCCAGAACCGATCCTTCTGACCGCGACCCACATGAGCGCGATCTGTCGCGCCGCGCCGGGGGCGGCGGCGCCATGAGCCCGTGGTTGATCATCGGCTGCATCATTCTGCTGGGCCTGGGCGTCTACGTCGTCTCGGCCCTGCTCTAATGCCCAAGGAGGCCGTATGAACCGCTTCGTCCCGCTCGCTGCCATTCTTTGCCTGACCGGCTGCGTCGTCGCCTGCTCGGATCGCGACGACGATGTGGTCCAGGCCCCTGCGCCGGGCGCAGCGCCCGTGGCGTTGCCGGACCAGCAGGCGGATGCCGCCGCCTCGAACGCCGCCTTGGCCTTCAACATGACCCGCGATCAGCTGGAAGACGCGGATCTGTATTCGCGCGCCAACGTCGATCTGGGCGATGTCGAAACCCTGGTGCTGGACGCCTCTGGCGCCCTCACCCATCTGGTCGTCGAGCTGGAAGGGCCCGGCGACATGAAGGTGCTGGTTCCGGTCGCGGACGTGTCTCCGATCGACCGCAACGGCGACCGGGATCTGGTCACCGATCTGACGCCCGGCCAGCTTCAGGCCCTGCCGGCCTGGACCCCGCCCGTTCGCTGATTGAACGCTGAATGCGGCGTTAAGTCTGACGGGCGCTTGACCGGCCCGCGCCGGCCGGTCATTGCCCGACCTCATGAACATTCTTCTCGTCGGATCGGGCGGCCGCGAACACGCCCTGGCCTGGAAGATCGCCCAGTCGTCGCTGGTCACGCGCCTGGTCGCCGCACCTGGCAACCCTGGCATCGAGAAGCTGTGCGAGTTGCGCGCCGTCAAGGCGGACGACGCCGACGGCCTGGCCGCCCTGGCCAGAGAGATCAAGGCCGACCTGGTCGTTGTGGGGCCCGAGGTGGCGCTGGCCGCTGGTCTCGCCGACCGTCTGGCTTCGGCCGGCATTCCCTGCTTCGGGCCGACCGCCAAGGCGGCGCAGCTGGAAACCTCGAAGGCCTTTTCGAAGGGCTTCCTTGAACGGCACGAAATCCCCACCGCCGGCTACGGCGTCTACGACACGGTCAAGGACGCCAAGGCGGCGCTGGACGTGTTCCGGCCGCCCTATGTCATCAAGGCCGATGGCCTGGCCGCCGGCAAGGGCGTGGCCATCAGCCCCGACCGCCCCGACGCCGAGGCCGAAATCGAACGGATGCTGGGCGGCCGATTCGGTGCGGCCGGCGCCCGCGTCGTGATCGAGGAGTTCATGGACGGCGAGGAAGGCTCGCTGTTCGCCCTGTGCGACGGTCAACGCGCCCTGCTGTTCGGCGGCGCCCAGGACCACAAGCGCGCCTTCGACGGCGACCTTGGTCCCAACACCGGCGGCATGGGCGCCTATTCGCCCGCGCCCGTCTTCACGCCCGAGCTGGTGCAGCAGGCCGACGCGCTGATCGTCCAGCCGACGATCCGCAAGATGGCCGAAGAGGGCGCGCCCTATCGCGGCGTCCTCTACGCCGGCCTGATGGCGACCGAGGGTGGCCCCAAGGTGGTCGAGTTCAACGCTCGCTTTGGCGACCCGGAATGCCAGGTGCTGATGATGCGGATGGCGGGCGACATCGTCCCCTATCTGCTGGGCTGCGCGCGCGGCGACGTCTCGGGATTGGCCTCGCCCGCCTTCAAGCCTCAGACGGTGATCTGCGTGGTCATGGCGGCCAAGGGCTATCCCGACAGCCCGCTGGAAGGCTCGATCATCCGCGGCGCCGATCAGGACTTCGGCCCTCATGTCCAGGTCTTCCATGCCGGGACCAAGCGCCGCGAAGACGGCTTGCTGGCCGCCTCGGGCGGGCGCGTTCTAAACGTCTGCGCTGAGGGCGACGACATCGCCCAGGCCCGCGAACGCGCGTATGCCGCCATCCGCAAGATCGACTGGCCGGGCGGCTTCAACCGCTCCGACATCGGCTGGCGGGCGCTGGAGCGGGGCTGAAGCCTACGCCGCAGCGAACAACAGTCGGCCTTCGCCCATGCGCTCGCGCAAGGCCGGAAGGTCGGTGTGGGCGACTGAGAAACAGCCGTAGCTGCGACCCAGCTTGCCTTCGCGCGCCAGGAAGTCGGGATCGGCGTAGTCGGCGCCGTGGATGATGATGGCCCGCTCGCGCGCCTTGTCGTTGGTGTATTCCAGCCCGTCCAGCAGCACGTTCGGCCCCTGTTGCGCGCCCCAGTTGGCCCCCGCCGTCGCATAGGCGCCGATCGAGGACATGTTGGAATCGGGCGTGTTGGAAAAGCGCTGGGCATAGCCGGTGTGGCTGGGATCCGATCCCCGACCGTGGCAGGTGCGCAGCACCTTCACTTCACCCGCGATCAGGTCGACTTCGTACAGCCGCTCCTCGCCCGAAAACTTCTGGAAATCGACCAGATACATCCGGTCACGCAGAGGCAGGCGGTGATGATGGGTGTCCAGCGCGGTCATGGCGCGCTCCATCAGGTCCTTGCGAACGTGACCGCGCGGATCCAGCGGCGGCGGCGTCAGGGCGGAGGTCTGGACCGTGGGCAGACCGACCTGCGGCATGGCGATCGGAGTTCCGTTCTGAGCCGTCGTCAGCGGCGCCGTAGCGCTCGCGCTGGCGCATCCCGCCAGCATGGCCGATCCGCCCAGAATAAGTCCTCGTCTCGATAGCCGCATGCGACGCCCTCGTTGCGGTTGGTCTTGAGGCGTGTTTGTTTCAGTTGGTTACGGGCGAGGCAACCTGAGCCTTGTGGGGCATTTTTGCGGCCGACGCGTCGCGGGGAGATATCGATGAAACGTTTTGGAATCGCGCTGGCGGCGCTGATGGCGTCGGCGGTAAGCGCTCACGCGCAGCAAACCCCCGTGGCCACAGGCGTTTCGACGCAACCAGACACAACGTTCGTTGAAGCCGGAAGGTTGCTTGCGAATCCGTCGAACGGCGTTGTGCAACGCGATAAAACTCTCGTGATCAGAGGGAACCAGGTCGTTGAAGTGCGCGACGGCTTCGTCGGCGACGCGTCGCAAGGCAAGGTGGTGGACCTGCGCCAGGCCTTTGTCCTGCCCGGCCTGATCGACAGCCACGTCCATTTGACGAGCCAGCAAAACCCGAACGCACGCCTTGAAGAGGTGACGCTTTCAGATGCGGATCAGGCGATGGTCGGCGCCCGCTATGCGCGTCGCACCCTGATGGCCGGCTTTACGACGGTGGCGGATCTGGGCGCCTCGAACCAAGCCATCTTCGCCCTGCGAAACGCCGTTCGGAACGGCGACGTGCCGGGACCGCGCATCATTGCGGCGGGGTCGTCGGTGTCGATCCACGGCGGGCATGGCGACATCAACGGCTATCGCGAGGACGTCATGCACCTGCTGTCGTCCGAGAGCATCTGCTCGGGGCCTGAGGACTGCATGCGGGCCGTGCGCACCCAGGTTCGCGCCGGCGCCGACATCATCAAGATTACGGCCACCGGCGGCGTTCTGTCCAACACCGCCGCCGGCCTGAACCAGCAGTTCAGCGACGACGAACTCTCCTCCATCGTCGGCAGCGCCCATCGCATGGGCCGCCAGGTGACAGCGCACGCCCACGGCGTGGACGGCATCAACGCCTTCCTGCGGGCCGGCGGCGATTCCATCGAGCACGGGACCTATCTGGACGATCAGTCGATCCGCCTGTTCAAGTCGAACGGCGCTTGGCTGATCCCGACCCTGCTGGCTGGGGATTTTGTGGCGCGCATCGCCTCGGGACCCGACAACTTCTTCACCCCCGCCCAGACGGCCAAGGCGCTGGAAGCCGGGCCCAAGATGCTGGACATGGCGCGCCGCGCGCACGAGGGCGGGGTCAAGATCGCCTTCGGCACCGACTCGGGCGTTTCGGCCCACGGCGACAACGCCCAGGAGTTCGCGCTTCTGGTCCGTGCCGGCCTGAGCCCGCTTGAGGCCATCCAGGCCGCCACCGTCGGCGCCGCCGAACACCTGCGCATCGCCAATGAGGCCGGAAAGATCGCCGTGGGCATGCCCGCCGACATCGTCGCTGTGTCGGGAGATCCGCTGACGGATGTGACCGAGCTGGAGCGGATGAAGTTCGTGATGAAGTCCGGCGTGGTCTATCGCGCCGATTGAAGCCTGTCGTTCAGGAAGGCGGCGAAAGCCGCCTCGTCCTCGAACCGGGCGACGACCGGCCAGGCGACGACGTCCTCGCGCTGCTCGGGCGTCAGCCGGACCCAGTCCTTTTCCGTCGTGACCAGGCCGGCGTCGAACACCGCAGCCCGGTCGGTCAGGAACGTCATGTCAGCGTCGCTATAGGCCGCGTGGTCGGGGAAGGGGACGAAGTCGACCAGGTCGCAGCCTGCCGCCTTCAGCGACCGCTCGACCTTCCAGGGCTTGGCGATGCCGGCGAAGCCGACCTGGGGCCCCGACGGCGGCGGCCCCTCGGGCGTCAGGCGCGCGACGAAGACGGGCAGGGCGCCGAAGACCGCCAGCAGTTCGGGATCGGCCTCTTCGACATCGGTCGGCAGCATGACCACCACGGCGTCGGCGCGCGCCAGCCCGGCCTTCAGCGGCTCGCGCATCGGACCCGAGGGAAAGACCGAACCGTCTCCGAACGGCCATTCGTCGCCGCGCGTCTCGCCGTCCACGACGATCAGGCTGATGGTCTTCTTCAGCGCCGGATTCTGATGGCCGTCGTCCAGCACCAAAGCCTGCGCCCCCTCCGCGACGGCGGCCTTGGCGCCCGCCGCGCGATCGCGCGCGATCCAGACCGGCGATCCCTGCGCCAGCATCAGGGGTTCGTCCCCGACATCGTCGGCCGTATGGATTTGAGGATCGACGCGCACCGGCCCTTCCAGCCGCCCGCCATAGCCGCGCGACAGACCTTGCGCCTCCACCCCCGCCGCCCGCAGCAGCCGCAAGGTTTCGCGCGCGACCGGCGTCTTGCCCGATCCGCCGACCGTTAGATTGCCGACCGAGATGACCGCGCAGCCGGGGTCTGCCGGGACCGTTTTGGCCATCCGACGCGCGGTCACGGCGGCCCAGATCCAGCCCAGCGGTTTCAGCGCCGTGCGCGTCATTCGGGCGTGGTTGCTGTCGCGCACATACCACCAGCGCGGCGTGTTCAGCTTCATCGCCGGCCCTGCCTCTGCGGCATCAGCGGCGACAGCAGCGCCCACAGTCGCTCCAGCCCGCCTCCAGCTTCGACAGCCGCGCGCCGCCCCCGTTCGCCCATGGCCCCGGCCGCGTTCAGGTCTTCCAGCAGGGGCTCGATCACGCCGGGCAGGTCGGACGGCGCCTGAACCAGGGCCAGGCCCCCCGCCTCGACCAGGGCCGCAGTCACCGGCGCCCAGTTGGACGCGTCCGGCCCCGTGATCGTCGGCTTGCCCAGCCGCGCGGGCTCCAGCGGATTGTGCCCGCCGACGGGCGGCAGGCCGATGGCGGGCGCGAACGAGCCGCCCATCACCACCACATCGGCGAGGCGCAGGAACAGGCCCATCTCGTTCAGGGTGTCGGCCAGATAGATGTCGGTGTCCGGCCCGATCGTCTCCCCGCGCGAGCGCATGGCGAAGGCGTATCCGTCGCGTTGCAGCGCCTGGGCGATGTGCGCCCCCCGCTCGGGATGGCGTGGCGTCAGGATCAGGCAGACACGCTCGCTCAAATGGTCCAGCGCCCGCACGATGGCGATCTCTTCGCCCTCATGGGTGCTGGCGGCGACGATCACCGGACGGTCGCCGATGGCGGCGCTCAAACGGCTGAAGGCGGCGGGATCGTGCGGCAGGGCCTCGCCGGACAGTTTCAGATTCACCAGCCCGTCGATCCGCGCGCCCATGCTCTCCAGCCGCTGGGCCGAGACCGCATCTTGCGGCAGGACCAGATCAAAGGCGCCGGTCAGCGCCCGCGCCGAGGCCGGAAACCGCGCCCAGCCCTCGACCGTCTTCTCGGTGATGCGCGCGCTGACCAGGGCCAGTTTCACCCCCCGCCGTTTCGCCTCAAGCAGCAGGTTCGGCCACAGTTCGCTTTCGACGAAGACCGCAAGGGCTGGCCGCCAATGGTCCAGGAACCGCTCGACCACGCCGGGGGCATCGACCGGCGCATATTGGTGGATCACGCCTGCCGGCAGCCGTTCGGTCAGAATCTGCGCCGAGGTCACGGTGCTGGAGGTGACCAGAACGGTCAGGTCCGGTCGCGCCTTCACGAACCGCTCGACCACGGGCAGCAGCGACAGGCTTTCGCCCACGCTGACGCCGTGCAGCCAGACCAGATCACCTTCGGGGCGCGCGGTGCGGGTGAAGCCGATCCGCTCGTCCACCCGCACCGGGTCTTCCTTGCCCCGCCTGGCGCGCGCATCCAGCAGGCGCGGGGCCAGCGGCTCCAGCGCGCGGGTCGCCAGCCGATAGGCGATCAGCGGCAGCGGCGTCACGGCTGCATCCTCACGGCTTCAGGCCCGTGATCGCATCGGCCCGCGCCTCGACGGCGTTCAGCCGCGCGGCCCAGTCCTGGCGGACATGATCCAGGTCGTCACCGGTCGGATAATCGGCGATGTCCCACACGATGGCGCCTTTGGCGAAGGGCAGGGGCAAGATCGCGCGGTCCCAGCTGTTCAGCCGGATGGCCGGATTGCACGACATCCCGATGAACAGTGTCGGCGCCTTTGAAATCTTGGCCATCATCGGCAGACCCTCGGCCATCTGGCGCGCCGGGCCGCGCGGACCGTCCGGCGTGATGGCCAGGGCGCCGATCTTCAACTGACGCAGGCCAGCCCGCAGCGCCTGCGATCCGCCCTTGTCCCGGTCCGCCTTGTCCTTGTTCGAAGACGAACCGCGAATGGCGGGAAAGCCCTGGCGAGCCACGGCCTTTGCGATGAACTGACCGTCCGCCGACAGGGAAATCAACGCCTTGGCCGGCTGCGCGCGGTTCAGCGGCCAGCACGCCGGCGACAGGCCGATGCGCGAATGCCAGAAGGCGCACAAAACCCCGCCGCCCCGGGCCCAAACACCCTCGGCCACCGCCTGGTTTTCATGGGTCCAGCGCATGGTGGCGAAGCAAAACTGCATCCAGTGCGCCAGGATGAAGGACAGGCTGGCCTGGACGGCCGGAATGCGCAGCGGCCTCACGCGACGGTCTCGACCGTGGGCGCGGCGCCGTCTAGCGACTGCTGGCGGGCCAGGCGCGAATAGAGGCCGCCTCTGGCGACCAGGACGTCGTGCGAGCCTTCCTCGACCACCCGGCCGGCCTCGATCACATAGATGCGGTCGGCGTTCCGGACGGTGGACAGGCGGTGGGCGATCATCAGGGTGGCGCGCCCCTGCATCAGCCGCTCCAGCGCCGCCTGGACCAGGGCCTCGCTTTCGGTGTCCAGGGCGCTGGTGGCCTCGTCCAGCAGCAGTATGGGCGCATCCTTGACGAAGGCGCGGGCGATGGCGATCCGCTGGCGCTGACCGCCGGACAGACGCAGGCCCGCCTCGCCCGCGCGGGTGTCGTAACCTTGCGGCAGGGTCGTGATGAAGTCATGGGCGGCGGCGGATCGCGCGGCGTCCTCGATCTGCGCCTGCGTCGCGCCCGGCCGGCCATAGGCGATGTTGGCGGCGATGGTGTCGTCGAACAGGAAGGGTTCCTGCGTCACTAGGGCGATATGGTCGCGCAGGTCATGGATGCGAAGCGCCCGCACGTCTGCGCCGTTGATCGTCACCGCCCCGCCCGTCACATCATAGAAGCGCGGCAGCAGGCTCAGGATCGTGCTCTTGCCGCCGCCCGACGGCCCGACCAGGGCCACCGTCTCGCCCGGCGCGACCCTTAAGGACACCCCGTCCAGCGTCGGCGCATCGGTCCCGGCGTAGGCGAAGGAGACATTGTTCAGCACGACCTCCACCGGCCCGGCGGCCAGCGGCGCGGCGTCGGCCGCCTCGCGAATTTCCGGCTGGATGTCCAGGGCGCCGAACAGGCGGCGCGCGGCGGTGAAACCCTCGCTCATCACCGTGGCCAGGTTGGTCACCTGGCGCAGGGCTTGCCCTGCGGCCAGCAACATGCCGATGAAGGCGGCAAAGCCGCCCACGGTCATGTCGCCCGACTGCGCCCGCCATCCCGCGTAGGCCATGACGGCGGCGACGACGACATAGGCGACCAGATCGCTGGACGGGCCGGCGAAGGCGCGGGCGTTGGCGCCCTTGATGACGTGGCGCTGGCGACGGGCGACCACCTCGGCGACGCGGTCCTGTTCGGCGGCCTCGCGGTTCTCGATCTTGATCAGACGAACCCCGTCCAGATTCTCCATCAGGGCGGTGGACAGGTTCTCGGTCTCGGCCATGGCGCCGACGGCGGCCTTGCGCGTCTTGCGCCCGAACCGGCGCAGCACCAGCGCCACTAGCGGCACGCCCAGCAGCACGACGATCGTCAGCTGCCAGTCGATGAAACCCATGTAGATCAGGACCGCGATCAGGGTCAGCAGGTTCTGGGTATAGTTAACCACGCCCGAGGTGAAGGCCTCGCGCACCATATTGGCGTCGAACAGCACCGACGAGACGAAGCCGCCCGAGTGCTGGCTGCGTAAGCGCGCCAGATCGGCGCGGATCATGGCTCCGAACAGCCGGATCTGGATGTCGCCGACGATGGTGTGACCCAGCCGGTTGACCAGGGCCGCCTGACCCAGCGCCGCCAGGGTTCGCGCAATGGCGACGGTCAGGATGGCGATCGGAATCCAGACGACGGCCTTGTCCGCAGGGAAGGTCACAAGGCCGAACAGACTGATCGGGTTGGTCCCGCCCAGGAACAGACCGTTCACGGCCGGCTCCAGCAGCTTCAGCAGCGCCGCGGTCAGCAGGCCGGTCGTCGCCGCGCATAAAACCGACAGGATCAGCGATCCCTTGTGCTTGGACAGATAGTCGCGCCAAATCCGCGCCAACAGGGCGCGCAGCGGCATGGTTTCGGAGGCGGCGACGGTCATCGGCTCTCGGTCGTCCGAGCCGCCGTTCAAGTCAAGGCTTGTCCGGCGACGGTTCCAGCGCACGGCCCGGCTCGTCGGCGCGGATCAGGGTTTCGCCGGGCGCTTCCTGGATCCTTACGGCGGGCGGAACCGTCGGATTGGACGCGTATCGACGCCCGTCGAACGGCACGGCGACCTCATAGCCTTCGGTGATTCCGCCGCCCGCGACATAGACGCCCAGATCCCGTCGGCCATGGGTCTGTCGCTCCAGCAGCCGGATCGGCGCGCGCGCGACGCTGATCTCGCCGACCGAGCGATAGGTCGCGCCGGTGCGGTCCAGCACCAGCAGCCGACATCCGCCCGAGCCGCACCAATTGGGGCCGGTCAGATACACCAGGGTCATCGCCCCGTCCGGTGTGATCGCGGCCGTATAGCGGGTGGTGTCCAGCGCCTCCTTGGCCCGGTCGCGCAGATAGGCGATCAGGGCGGGGTCTTCGGGCGGTGGTGTTTGTGCGGCGGCCGCGCCGGCCCACAGGCTGGCGGCGACGACGGCGGTTGCGGCGAGGGTTCTCATCGGGCTGTTCTCCGGTCTCGACAAACATTCCAACGCATCAGGATCGAGATCGGATGACGCGGCGGCGTCGGATCGCTATCTGGCGGGCATGGCGCGCTTCGACCTCTCGACCGCGATGGGCCGTTTTCGGGCGCATTGGCATTATTTCTGGGCCGACCACGCGTTTCTGCGCGTGGCGTTTTCCAACGCCCACTGGCTGGGCCCGGATCTGGTGCGCACCAATCAGCCGTCGCCGCGCCAGCTAGCTTATTGGAAGTCTAAGGGCGTCAAGACGGTCATCAATCTGCGCGGCGAGCGGGATGAGGGCTATTACTGGCTGGAGAAGGACGCTTGCGAGCGGCTGGGCCTGACACTGATCGACGCGCCGCTGGACTCGCGCGATCCGCCCGAGACGGTGCGCATCCACCGCGCGCGCGAGCTGTTCAGGACGATCCAGTATCCGGTGCTGATCCACTGCAAGTCCGGCGCGGATCGGGCGGGGATGATGGCGGTCTTCTATCGCCACTTTCACCTCGGCGAGCCGATCTCGGTCGCCATGAAGCAGCTCTCGAAGAAATATCTGCACTCGCGCGAGGGGCTGACCGGCGTGCTGGACTATACGCTGGAAAAATACGTCAACGAAATCGAGCCGAAGGGCGTCAGCTTCATCGATTGGGTCGACAGCCCCGACTACGACCCCAAGGCCATCCGCGCCGAGTTCAAGGCCGGCTGGTGGGGCACGCTGCTGACCGACAAGCTGCTGCAGCGGGAGTAGGGGGCTTCAGCCCCAGGGGCCGGTTTTCGGCTCGTCGCCGGCCTCGCCGTTTGCGCGGGCCACGGCGGCCAGTTCAGCGTCGCGACGGGCCTTGCGATCGGCCTCCCACCGCTTGAACCAGCGGGCGTAGTTGATGTGGCCGCGCAGCGAAAAGCTGAATAGCGCCAGCACGGCCAGCAGGCTGACCAGTTGAAAGATCTGTTGCGGTTCCAGGTTCATCATCGTCCTCGCCTACAGATCGAAACGTCGAATCGAGGAGCCGGTTCGGCCCCTCGATGTCGCACTCAGTCCTCGGCTCAGGCCGCGTCGCCGCGCGGATCGATCAGCTTGTGGGCGTGCAGGATGAAGTAGCGCATGTGGGCATTGTCCACGGTCGCCTGGGCGCGCGCCTTCCAGGCCTTCTTCGCTTCGTCATAGCTGCCGAAGGCGCCGACAAACTCGACCTGCGACAGGTCGCGGAAGGTCGGCTCGCCCAGGTGACGAAGCTCGCCGCCGATCACGATGTGCAGCAGTTGCGGCGGGACGGCGTTCTGATCGGTCATCGGAAATCCTGAGGGCTGGGCCGGAAGGCTTTGGGGGGAGGAGGTTTGCGCGCGGCATAGGCCGAGAACGCCCTCGGATCAATGTTGGCGGGGGTTTTTCCGTCCCCGCCTTCAGGTCGAAAGCGGCACGTTTTTACAGCGCCGCACAATCATCGGCTGGATGATCGGCGCCGCGCAGACCAGGCTGGCCTGACGCGGATCCGGCCGGTTGAAGGCCCACGGCCGCCCGTGGTGATCGCTGACCCTCGCGCCGGCTTCGGTCGCGATCAGCCAGCCCGCAGCGACGTCCCAATCCCATTTCGGCGTCAGGGCCAGGGCGGCGTCAAAGGCGCCGGCGGCGACCAGCGCCATCCGATAGGCCAGGGCGTTGCGCTTCTCGAACCGCATCGACGGCCAGGGTTCTTCGTCGAAATAGGGCGCTTCGATCAGTCTCGCATCGCCCAGGATCGAGGCGTCCTCCAACGTATCGACATCCGAGGCGTGGATGGGTTTGCCGTTACGTCGCGCCCCGCCGCCGCGCGTCGCCACATAGGTCTCGTCCACCTCGGGCGCATGGATGACGGCGGCGACGACTTCGCCGTCCTCGACCACAGCGATGGGCACACACCACCACGGCGTCCGCTTCATGTAGGCGACGGTGCCGTCGATGGGATCGACCACGAAGATGCGTCGTTTCGACAGACGCTCGGCCGTATCCGCCGTCTCTTCCGACAGCCATCCATAATCAGGCCGCGCCGACAGCAGCCTGTCCTTCAGCATGGCGTCGACCTTCAGGTCGCCGCTGGTGACGGGCGAGCCGCCGACCTTGGACTCGATCTTCAGCTCCGCTTCGCGCTCGGCGATGGCCAGCGCCCCGGCGTCGATGGCCGCCTGGCGGATCAGGTCGAGGTCGGCGTGCAAGTCGATCATTTGCCCGCGATGGCCACCGCATCGAACATCAGGCTGGGCACGTTGAACCCGCCCCGGAACTCCAGATCCGAACCGCGCTGGATGCGTAGATAGAGGTCGGTCAGCTTTCCCGCGACCGTAACCTCGCTGACCGGATAGGCGATCACGCCGTTCTCGAACCAGAAGCCCGACACCCCGGCGGACCAGTCGCCGGTGTTGCCGTTCAGCGACGGGCCGAACATCGACGTCACCAGAAGGCCGGTCCCGGCATCCGCCATCAGGCCCGCCAGATCCCGCTCGCCCGGCTCCATGTGGAGGTTGTGGGTCGAGACGCCGGACGGCCCCGCCAGACCTCGCGACGCATGGCCGGTCGATTCCAGACCCAGTTGCCGGGCGGATGCGCTGTTCAGCAACCAGGTGGTCAGGACGCCGTCGTCGAACAGGGCGCGCTTCTGGACCGCCACGCCTTCGTCGTCGAACGGGGTCGATCCCATGCCGCGCGGGCGGAACGGATCGTCGATCAGGGTGACGCCCTCGGCGAACACGCGCTGCCCCATGCGGTCCTTCAGGAAGGAGGTGCCGCGAGCGATCGACGGGCCGGAAATGGCGCCGATGGCCGGCGAGACGATCTGGCCCGCCATCCGGTTGTCGAAAATCACCGGGGCGGTGGTGGAGGCGATCTTGCGCGGCCCCACGCGAGCCACGGCGCGCTCGCCGGCGGTGCGGCCGATCAGGTCGGCGCCCGGCAGGTCGGACAGGTGGCGGGTCGAACGGCTCTCGCCGCCGCGCTCCATCGCGCCGTCCTTTTCGGCGATGACGCCGACGCCCAGCGAGAAGGCCGACCCTTCATAGGCGCCGTCGAACCCGTGAGAGGTCACCAACCGCCAGCGGCTGGATGACCAGCCGGCGTGTCCGCCTTCCGACCGCGCAACGCCGGGGACCGCCAGAGCAGCCGCCTCGGCCTCGGCCGAGACCTGTTCCAGAGTTTGGGCGCTGCGTTCGCTGGGATCGAACAGGTCCAGATCGACGAACGGCCCGCGCGCCAGCCGATCTTCGGGTGCGAAACCGGCGTGGGGGTCTTCCGGCGCCAGCCGCGCCATGGCCACGGCCCGCTCGACCAGCCGCGCCTGGGTCGCCGGCGAAAGGTCCGAGGCCGAGACCGACGCCTGCCGTTGGCCCACGAACACGCGCAGGCCCAGGTCGCGCGATTCCTCGCGTTCGACGTCTTCCAGCTTGCCGTTGCGCACCCCGACCGACAGGGATCGGCGATCGGCGCTGACCGCCTCTGCGGCGTCGGCGCCGGCCTTCAGCGCGGCCTTGACGATGTCGTTGAGAAGATCGGTGGAAACGGGCGCAGCCAGGGTTTCAGTCATGCCCCGATATGGCGGACGCCCCGCTGCACCGCAACCTGCTGCACCGCAACCGCGTCAGACGACGGCGAAGGCGATCAGGCCCACGGCGGCGCTCAACAGCGCCACCCAGGTCAGCAACATGCCGATCACCCGCCCCAACGATGGCCCGGTCTGGAACAACAGACCTAGGGCATGGATCACACGCCCGGCCAGCAAGGTCGCGCCGACGCCGTGGACCATCCAGGCCGGCGCGCCGACGGCGGCCAGCAGCAGCATGGCGATCATGCCCGGCGTCGCATATTCCACCAGATTGCCGAAGGCGCGGCTGGCGGCCATCAGATCCGCGTTTCCGCCGTCGCCGAACGACACCATGTGTTTGCGGCGTCCGCTGACCACGATGCCCGACAAGACCAGCATCATCAGAATCAGCAGGCCGCTCCACAGGGCGGCGGCCTGGACGGCGTACATCAGCGGCGTGGTCATCGATCAGTCCTCGCGCCCGACGGGATAGAGCAGATAGTCGTCGTCATAGAAGGGCGTGCGTTCATAGAACCAGGCCAGACGCGCCTGCGGATCGGCGGCGAACGTGGCGTCGGCCGCCACCTTGGCCTCGAACTCGGCCTTCAACGCCGGGTCCGCCGCCATCATCTTGTCCGCCAGCGGCGCGATGGCGTAGGCCTCGATATATTCGACGCGGCTCATCACCTCGGGGAACATGCCCCAGGCGAAAAAGCTCTCACTGGATTGCGGCTCCAGCAGCAGCACGACGATGTCGCCCAGCGGCTGATCCGTCGGCACGCGCACCGAGCCGGTCGGATACGTCCAGTCGCGCTTTTCGACCTCCACCGTCTTCACCGAAGCCTGCACGTGACCTTCGTTGGCGCGGGTCGCCAGCTTGGGTTCGACCAGGCGCAGCATCGACAGGTTCACGGTGCGCGCAGCCTCGACCGTCTCCATCTCGATCCCGTGCGTCTTCAGCCGCTCGATGATGTCGGTACGATAGCCCGGCACCCAGTAGGCCGTCGGTCGCGTCAGGGTCAGCGCCGGCTTGGAGCCATAGAAGGGCATTTGCCAGAGGTCGGGATCGGGCCGACCCAGCCAACGGATCTCCTGACGGCCCGAGGCGGGGCTGTCATACATCTCGTACAGCATGCCCTTGAAGGGCCGGGTGCAGGACGGCGTCTCGTCGGCCTCGAAGTTGGCGGGAATCAGCGAAGGGCGCAGGGCCTTGTCCTGATCGGTCGCGGCGCGCAGACCCGCGCCCTGATCGGCCAGCAAACGCATCGCCTCTTCGATGAAGACATAGGTTCCCAGGACCCGTTGCTCATGCGGTTTCAGGCTGTGGTTCTCGATCAGGATGGTCGGGACGTGCGCCGCCGCGCCCCATCCGTTGGAGAACCGCTCGCCCAGGCCGCCGTCCGACAGGCCCTTCTTGGGTTCATCGTCGTCGATACCGAAGACCAGTTCGCCGGGGATGTGGCCCTCGCGCTCCAGAGCGGCGTTCATCGCCGGCTTGAAGACCGAATCCAGCCAGGCCGAGCCGTTCGGCGACCGGCTGAAGGTCCCGTCCTCGCCGTTGAAGCCGTAGGTGACGTCGTACTGGTAATCCATGCCGTCGGTGACGTGGACGTCCACGTAAAGGTCCGGCCGGTATTTCAGGATGAGGCCGCGCACGGCCCGCATCTCGGGCTGATCCAGCTTCAGATAATCGCGGTTCAGGTTCTGGTTGGTCGCCGTATTGCGCCAGCCCTGGATGCGCGGGCCGCGCTGGTTGGGGCGGGAATAGGGGCCAGAACGCTCATGGCCGTCCACGCTCAGGATCGGGATCAGGATCAGGTTGACCCGGTCCAGCAGGGCGTCCTTTCCATAGAAGGCGATGTCGCGCAGCAGCATCATGCCCGCGTCCTTGCCGTCGATCTCGCCGGGGTGGATGCCCGCCTGGATCATTAGCAGCGGCTTTGCCGGATCGAACGTCGAGCCATCCTTGGAGGCGATCACCGCATAGATGGGCCGGCCCTCGGGCGAGACGCCGAACTGCTCGATGCGGATCAGGTCGCTGGCGGCGTCTAGACGATCGAACCATGCGCGGGTGTCGACATAGTTCGGGCTGAAGTCATGGCCCGGATCGGCCTCGAACGCGGTGACCCACGGATCAGACGCATCGCGCAGCAAGGCCTTGGACGCGCCGTCCCATGCAGGGGCGGGCGGCAGGAAGGCCTGATCCCACGGGGCGGTGTTGGGAAGCGTCTGGGACATGGCGGGGCTCACGCTACAGGCAAGGGCGGCGACCAGCGCCGAAACCAGAAAAGGGGACTGCATGGCCTTTCGTGAGCCGATTGCGCGGCCCTGACAAGGTTTCAACCGCCCCCGCCCAGGACCGGCGCCCAACCGCCGGCCTTGAGCAGCAGGGCCGCCGAGTTCCCCGTCTGCCAAAGACTGTACAGCAGCACGACGATCAGGGCGCCGACCGCTATCCGGCGCCATGGCGCAAACGCCGCCGTCGCCGTGCCGATCACGAAGATGGCCACCCCCACCCACAACCGCACCGAGTGGGCGATCTTGGCGAAGCCGGGATTGAGCTGGGCCAGGATGATCACGATCACCGCCACGATCAGATTGGCCGTCAGGATGCAGCCGAACACCAGTCGCCGATGTGACCAGAAATGCGCGTCCAGATCGATCTTTTGATCGCCGCCCTCGGCCGAAACACGTGGGAAGGTCACGCTGGCGGCGACGTAGAAGGTCGCGGCGATGGACAGTGAGATCAGCAGCACGAAGGTGTTGAACGGCGCGCCGCGGAAGATGACCCAGGCCTGGTTCCAGAAGGTCGCGATGTCGATGGCTACGAACAGGGCCAGCATCGGCGTCAGCCAGCCGAACCGAATCCGCTGCTTCTCATGCAGCACCCGCGCGAACCCGCCGACCAGTTCGGCCACGGACAGCCCCAGCAGCAGGCCGTAAAAGCTGAAGAAGAACTCGAATGCGCTCACATCGCCCCCCGGCGTGACCAAAGGCCAAGCTTATTTCCAGATCGGCGTTCCGTCACCCGGCAGGCCGAGACGGCCCCACAGGTCGTTGACCCGTTCGACGACCGCCGCGTCCATGCGAATCTCCTCGCCCCATTCGCGCTTGGTCTCGGGCGGCCATTTGTCGGTGGCGTCCAGCCCGATCTTGGAGCCCAGGCCGCTCTCGGGGCTGGCGAAGTCGAGATAGTCGATGGGCGTCGACTCGATCACGGTGATGTCGCGCGCCGGGTCCATCTTGGTCGAGATGGCCCACATGACGTCCTTCCAGTCGCGGGCGTCGATGTCGTCGTCCACGACGATGACCCATTTGGTGTACATGAACTGGCGCAGATAGCTCCAGACGCCCAGCATCACCCGCTTGGCATGGCCCGGATAGGCCTTCTTCATCGACACCACCGCGATCCGGTAGCTGCAGCCCTCGGGCGGCAGCCAGAAGTCCGTGATCTCGGGAAACTGCTGGCGCAGCAGGGGAATGAACACCTCGTTCAGCGCCTCGCCCAACACGCTCGGCTCGTCAGGCGGCCGCCCGGTGAAGGTGGTCAGATAGATGGGGTCGCGGCGCATGGTGATGGCGCTGACCTTGAAGACCGGGAACTTCTCGACCGAGTTGTAATAGCCGGTGTGGTCGCCGTACGGGCCCTCGTCCTCGAACTCGTCCAGCAGAACGTGGCCCTCCAGCACGATTTCGGCCTGAGCCGGCACCATCAGCGGCACGGTCTTGCAGGGCACAAGCTCGGCCTTGGCGCCCCGCATCAGGCCCGCGAACTGATATTCCGACAGGGTATCCGGCACTGGCGTCACGGCGGCCAGGATGGTGCCTGGATCAGCGCCCAGCACGACGGCGCAGGGCAGGGGCTCTTTCGGCCGGGCCTTCTTGTGCCGGGCGTAGTGTTGCGCCCCGCCCCGGTGGGCGAGCCAACGCATGATGGCCTTGTCCTTGCCCAACACCTGCATCCGGTAGATGCCCAGGTTGAAGTCGTCCTCGCGGTCGTCCGACGGCCCCTTGGTCACGACCAGGCCCCAGGTGATCAGGGGCGCCGGTTCGCCGGGCCAGCACGACTGGACGGGCAGGGCGGTCAGGTCGATCTGATCGCCTTTCAGCACCACCTCCTGCACCGGCGCCTTCTTCACCGTCTTGGGCCGCATCGACAGGACGGTCTGCATCAGCGGCAGCATCTCCATCGCGTCGCCCAGACCGCGCGGCGGCGTCGGATTGCGCAGGAAGGCCAGCAGTTCGCCGACCTCGCGCAGTTCGCCCGCCGTGGTTCGGTCCTTGCCCTCCAGCGTCACCCCCATGGCGACCCGTTTCACCGTGCCGAACAGATTGGCCAGGCAGGGGATGGGACTGATCGTGCCGTCCGGCATCACCGGTTTTTCGAACAGCACCGCCGGTCCGCCGTTCCTCAGCAGCCGGGTCTGAATCTCGGTCATCTCCAGCACGGTGGAGACGGGTTCGGACACCCGCACCAGCTCGCCCTGAGCTTCCAGCTGGTCGATGAAGTCACGCAGGGATTTGTAGGCCATGCCGCGACGCTTAGGCGGGAGTGGCCCCTCTGTCACGCGTCGCGCGACCGAACAGCCGATCCAGCCCGACGAGGCCGAGCCCGACGATCAGGAAAAACACCAGCAGCACGCCGAAGATCACCACGACCCGGACCAGTCCCAGCTGATCCACATTGACGAACCCATAGGGCCACCAGCGCGTCGCCAGGCCGTGGATCAGCGTCCACCCGCCATAGATCAAGGGAAAGGCCAGCCATTTCGCCGGGTCGATCCAGCGCAAACGGCCCTTTGGCGTGAACCACACCCAGTCCAGCACGAAGGCGGCGGGCATGAGGTAGTGCAGCACCAGATTGACCACCAATGACCAGCCTGTCGGGTTCCAGTAGGGATGCAGCAGGAAGTGGTACACCACCCCGACCACCACGATGTACATGGCGACGGCCGCCCTGACGCCTTCGCTGGCGGACCAGCGGGCCAGCCGGGATCCTTCACCCAGCAGCGGCCCGGTAAAGGCCAGGGCGACCAGGATGTTGCTCAGGATGGTGAAGAAGCTGAAGTAGTTGATCGTCCGTTCCAGCACGGTCCAGCCCTGGGCCGGCGCGATCATCAGCAGATATTGAAGCGCCAGCGCGGTCCAGCCCACGACGGCGAACGCCGCACGCCACAGCCTGGGCTGGTCCCGCTTGCGAAACACCGGCGCCTCCCTTGTCGGTCAGGCGGCAGTCTTGTCCCATTCGAACGCCGGGTCCAGCCAGTCGCCCAGTCGTTCGCCGCGATCCAGCGCGTCCATCCGCTGCATCTCTTCGTCCGTCAGGGCGAAGTCGAAGATGTCGAAGTTCTCGCGCGCGCGGCTCTCTTTGGTCGTGCGCGGGATGGCGATAATCCCGTGCTGGATCAGCCAGCGCAGGGTGATCTGGCCGTTCGTCTTGCCGTGCGAGCCGGCGATCTCGCTGATCGTGGCGTCGTCGGCGATCTTGCCTTGCGCCAGCGGCGACCAGGCGGTGATCGACGACCCCAACTCGGCCGCCGTCGCCACCAGCTGATCGACGCCCAGATAGGGGTGATGCTCGACCTGATCGGTCAGCAGTCGCGCCTTCGACAGGCTCTGCGCCTGGCGGAATTCCTTGGAGGGGAAGTTGGACAGGCCGATCGACTTGGTCAGGCCTTGGTCCTTGGCCTCGTTCAGGGCGCCCAGCGTCTCTTCGAACGTCGGCGTCGTCTTGGGCCAGTGCAGCAGCAGCAGGTCCGGCGTCGTGCCCAGGCTGTCGGCCGATTCCCTGGCCTGTTTCAGCAAGGCGTCGTGGGTGAAATGTTCGACCCAGATCTTGGTGGTCAGGAAGATGTCCTCGCGCGCCACGCCGGAGTCCCGGATGCCTTCGCCGACCGCCTTCTCGTTCTTGTAGATCCAGGCCGTATCGATGTGGCGGTATCCGATCCGCAGCGCCTCAGCGACCATGCGCCGCGCATCGTCCGGCTCCAGCTGCCAGGTGCCGAAACCGAGCAGGGGGATTTCGATACCATCGACGGTGATCGTGGGTTGGTCGCCATAGGCCATGGGGCGCTCCTTGGGCTGTGTCCGCTTGAGGGGCGTAGTTAGGCGCCCGACCCCGCTCCGATAAGGTCTGGATGCGCCTTGGACAGCTTTTTCGGCGCGATCCGACGCCATCGCTTCTCAAGCGCCGCCCTCAGCCAGACGGGATCGACGCTGGCGATGCGCGCCAGGACGATGGGATGGTCGCGATAGTGGTCGGTGAAATGAAAGGTCGCCGGGTCCATTTCGATCAGCAGTTCGCGCTCATCCAGATTGTCCAGATGCACCACGATGCTGTCGTCCAGCGCCGGGCGCATCCAGGTGAAGAACTTGCCCGCCACCTTGAACGACGGCTCGCCATAGGACACGCCGTCCTCCACGCCGGGAAACGACAGCAGAAGGGCGCGGAGGTCGTCGTGGGTCGTCGCTCGGTCAACCTTAGGCCAATTTCAATAAGCCAGCGCGATCCCGTCCTTGCGCATCTCGGTCGCCGCGCCATAGGTCCAGCGCCCGCCGGGGTTCATCTGTTTCATGACGTTCTGATAGCCGCCGAAGCCGCCGTCGGGTTCGCCCAAGGTCCAACCCATGGCGCGCAGCTGGGCCTTGGTCGCCTCGGGCACGCCGCTTTCCAGATGCAGCACGCCGGTCCCCTCCTGCGGCTGGCCGGTCGGTTCGGACGAGCCATAGTGTTGCCAGCGCGGCGCGTCGCCCGCCGCCTGGGGCTCCAGCCCGTAATCGACCATGTTGATGATGATCTGGGCCTGGCCCTGCGGCTGCATGGCGCCGCCCATGACGCCGAACGCCATCCACGGCTCGCCGTCCTTGACCGCAAAGCCAGGGATGATCGTCTGGAACGGGCGCTTGCCGGGCGCATAGATGTTGGGGTGGCCGTCGGTCAGGGCGAACAACTCGCCCCGGTCCTGGAACATGAAGCCCAGCGGTTCGGAGCCGTTGTCGGGCGCCAGGCCCGAACCCATGCCGCGATAGTTGGATTGGATCCAGCTGACCATCATCCCGTCAGCGTCGGCGACGCTGAAATAGGTGGTGTCGCCGTGGTGCGGGGCGTCGCCCGGCATGACGCGGTCCATCACCCGATCGGGCCGGATCAGCTTGGCCCGCTCGGCAGCATAGGCCTTGGAGTTCAGCCATTCGACCGGGGTCTTGGAGAATCGGTCGTCGGCGAACCAGCGCGCCCGGTCCTCGAACGCCAGCCGCTTGGCCTCAGCCTGAACGTGCAGCGAGGCGGCGGACTGGAAGCCCATCGATTTCAGGTCGAATTGTTCGCAGATGTTCAGGATCTGGTTGGTGCTTAGCCCCTGCGTGTTCGGCCCCAGGCCGAAAACATCGACCCCACGATAGTTGGTCCGGATCGGCTCGACCCATTCGGTGTGATGGGCGGCCAGATCGGCGCGGGTCATCCAGCCGCCGATCCGCTTGAAATAGGCCTCGATCTGATCGGCGATGGGACCGTTGTAGAAGGCGTCGCGGCCGCCCTCTGCGATCATCCGCAGGGTCTTGCCCAGATAGGGATTGGCGAAAATCTCGCCCACCTTCGGCGTCGCTCCGCTGGCGGCCCAGATGCGCTTTCGGTTCTCGTTTTCCTCGATCGGGATCTGGCCCCGATCAAACGCAGCCATGTTGCGTTCCAGATAGTAGGCGATGACCTGGGGCACGGGCACGCCCTGTTCGCACAGTTCGGCGACGGGCAGCAGCACCTCTTTCCACGGCAGTTTCCCATAGCGGTGATGCGCGCTCCACCAGGCGTCCACCGTGCCCGGCACATTGACCGTCACCGCGCCATAGCGGGGAAGATAGCCGTCGATGGCCTTGGATCGCGCGATCTCCAGGCTGAGGCCCCGCGGACTGGCGCCCGATCCATTCAGCCCGACGACCTTCTTCTGTTTCGGGTCCCAGAGCATGCAATAGGCGTCGCCGCCGATGCCGTTGGCCACCGGTTCAAGAAAGCCCAGGGCCGCATTGATGGCGATGGCCGCATCGATGGCCGATCCGCCGCGCCGCAAGGTGTCGATGCCGATCAGACTGGCCGCCGGGTGCGCCGTGGCCGCCGCTCCGTTCGCGCCCCAAACGGTCGAGCGCCCCATGAACTTCGGTCCCGAGATCCGGTCGCCTATGCCGACGCCGGCGTAGGGGTCGGCCGGGCGAGCCGGCGCTGGGGCCGCCTCGGTCGGCTTGGCAGCGGGAGAAGCCTGCCGGGCCTGGGCTGCGGTCGCCGCCAGCGCGCCGGCGGGCAGGGCGGACAGGAAAGTGCGACGACGCATGGGCGGACTCCTCGAACAACCGATGCGGCATCAAGGGTGCAGTCGATCGATCCGGCAAGCCTTGCGGCAAAGAAAAAGGCCGCGTCCCTTTCGGAACGCGGCCCAAATCCTGGAAGGACGAAGGTCCTATTCGATGTCTTCGTTCAGCAGGCCGACCTTGAAGAAGCCGTTCTCTTGCATCTTGTTCATGACTTCCATGAACTGCGAATATTTCACTTCGGGCTGGGCGCGGACGAAGACGCGCTCTTCCTGGCAGGCGCCGCCGCCCAGGGCGGTGCAGACGTCGGTAGCCAGGTTGTCGATCGAGGTTTGCTTATCCGACAGGAACAGCTGACCGTTTTCCTGGATGGTGATGTACACCGGCTCCTTCTCTTCGGTCGGATTGGTGGGCGGCTGTGCGGGCGGCAGATCCAGACGGATCGACACGGTCGCCATCGGCGCGGCGACCATGAAGATGATCATGAGCACCAGCAGAATGTCGATGAACGGCGTGATGTTGATATCCGCCGTCTGTTCGATCGTGTGCTTGTCCCCACCGGAACCGCCGATCTTCGCAGCCATGCTCGTCTCCGTTACTCGCCGGCTGCGTTCCGCGCCGACATTTCCCTATGGATCGCCCGAAGGCTTGATCGGTTCTTGGCGTCCCGATGCGGGCTTGTAAAGCGGTTCTAAACGATCTGCCGTTCGCGAACGTCAATTATACACGACAGAGGGACGACGGTTCGGCCTTCAGGCCTTGGCCAGCTTCAAAAAACGGTCCGCCAGGGCAGGATCGTCCTTGAAGGCGCCGGTGAAGCGGGTCGTAATGGTCGAAACGTGCCGATGATGCACGCCGCGCGTGGTCATGCACTGATGCTCTGCGTCGACCAGCACCGCCACGCCGCGCGGTTGCAGGTGCGATTCGATGGCGTCGATGATGTCGTTGGTCAGGGTTTCCTGGTTCTGCAGGCGTCGCGCATAGATCTCGACCACCCGCGCCAGCTTGGAGATGCCGACCACCTTCTCGCCGGGCAGATAGGCGACATAGGCCTTGCCCAGGAAGGGGGCCAGATGGTGCTCGCAGTGGCTCTCCACCTCGATGTCGCGCAGGATGACCATGTCGTCGTAGCCGGTCACATCCTCGAAGGTGCGGCTCAGCTCCTTGCCCGCGTCGGCCTCATAGCCGTCGAACCATTCGCCGTAAGCGTCCACCACCCGCTTGGGCGTGTCGATCAGGCCAGGACGGTTCGGATTGTCGCCGGCCCAGGCGATCAGGGTGCGCACGGCCTCCAGCGCCTGTTCGCGCGACGGGCGTTGCACGGTTTCGTCGCTGACGAGGACGGGCTTGGCGGGGGTGACGCTCATGAACTCGATTTCCGGCCGGGGCGGGCGGGTCGCCCGGTTTACCTTCTACAATCCGTCGGGACTGTATATCAGGCCGCTATATGGGACAGACCGTCCGTCCCGCAAGAAAACCCGCTAAAGACTGATCCATGCCGCTGCACATCCACGACACCCTGCGCCGTGAAAAGCGCCTGTTCGAGCCCCGGAACAAGGATCGTGTGACCCTCTATGTCTGCGGCCCCACGGTCTATGACTACGCCCACATCGGCAATGCGCGCCCGCCGGTGGTGTTCGACGTCCTGGTGCGGCTGCTGCGCCGGACGTATGGCACCGACCACGTGATCTACGCCCGCAACGTCACCGACGTGGACGACAAGATCAATCAGAAGGCCGCGCGCGAAGGCGTGCCGATCGGAGAAGTCACGGCCCGCTACGAGGCCGCCTATCTGGCCGACATGGGCCTGCTGAACGTTTCGCCGCCCGATATCGCGCCCCACGTCACCGACTACATCCCGGCCATCGTCGATCAGATCCAGGCCATCGTCGACGGCGGCTGCGCCTATGCGGCCGAAGGCCACGTGCTGTTCGATGTCTCGTCCTACAAGGCCTACGGCGCCCTGTCGGGGCGGAACCTGGACGACATGATCGCCGGCGCCCGCGTCGAGGTCGCGCCCTATAAGAAGAACCCGCACGACTTCGTCCTGTGGAAGCCGTCCAAGGCGGACGAGCCGTCCTGGCCTTCGCCGTGGGGCGAGGGGCGCCCCGGCTGGCACATCGAATGCTCGGCCATGATCGAAAAGACCCTGGGCCTGCCCATCGACATCCACGGCGGCGGCATCGACCTAGTCTTCCCCCACCATGAGAACGAGATCGCCCAGGGCGTCTGCGCCCACGGCCATGCCCATGGCGATCAGGCTCATGAAGAATACGCCCGCTACTGGATGCACAATGGCTTTCTGACCGTGGACGCCGAGAAGATGTCCAAGTCGATCGGCAACGTCCTGCTGCTGCACGACCTGGTCCAGGCCATGCCGGGCGAGGTCGTCCGGTGGGCCCTGCTCAGCGCCCACTACCGCCAGCCGCTGGACTGGAACCAGGGGCTGTTGGATCAGAGTCGCAAGAACCTGGACCGGCTGTATGGCGTCCTGCGCGACGCCGACGCGGCCCTGATCGACTTCGACGAGGCCACGCTGGACGAGGCCGAGATGGAGCTGGCCGAGAACGCCCTGGATCCGGTGCTGGACGCGCTTGAGGACGATCTCAATACGCCGGGCGCCATCGCCCAGCTGTTCGGGCTGGGGAACGCCCTGCGCGAGCTGCTCAACGACGCCGAGGCCGATATCAACGATGTCGCCATGGCCCGCTGGAGCCTGAAGGAAGCGGCCGGGCTGCTCGGCGTCCTGTCGCTGACGCCGGACGCCTGGTTCGAGGGCGGCGATCCCGCCCTGAAGACCGAGGTCGAGGCCCTGCTGGACCAACGCGCCAAGGCCCGCGCCGCAAAGGAATGGCCCGAGGCCGACCGCATCCGCGACCGCCTGAACGCCCTGAACGTCGTCGTCATGGACGGCCCCAACGGCGCCACCTGGCGCGTGAAGGGGTAGGGTCTAATCCACGCCCGCCCATCGCGGTGCGAGGGGCGGGAGACGCGGTTCAGTTCGTCCGGCGGATCAGTTCGTCCGCGAGCGTCGGCGTCAGATAGCCGTCGGCGATCCGGTTGTTGGCGATCTGCCAGCGACGCAGGGCCGCGCGGGTGTTGGAGCCGATCACTCCATCCACGCCTTGAGTGTCGTAACCGAGCTGCGTCAGGGCGCGCTGCGCTCCGATGCGCTGATCGCGCGTCATAGACGGATCGTTGGGCCAGGCCTTTGTCAGTCCCGGCTTGCCCATGATCCCGTCGGCCGTCAGGCCGATGGCTAGGGCGTAGGACACCGAGTTGTTGTAGCGGCGGATTACATAGTGGTTCGGCAGAGCCAGGAAGGCCGGACCGTTCGCGCCCTGCGGCAGCAAGATGGTCGCCTCTTCCAGCGCCTCTGCGCCGTTTGGAGTGCCACCTTGCGCCAGGCGCACGCCCTTGGCCGCCCAGTAGGCCCAGTTGTGCTTCGGGCCTTCCGCTTCGGCATAGTCGAAGCCGGAGGGCAGGGTGACTTCATAGCCCCAGCCCTGACCGCGCTTCCACCCGGCCTGGGCCAGCAGGTTGGCGGCGGACGCCAGGGCGTCGGCGTCGTCGCGCCAGATGTCGACCTTGCCGTCGCCGTCCTGATCCACGCCCAGGCGCAGATAGTTGTCGGGCATGAACTGGGTCTGGCCCATGGCCCCGGCCCAGCTGCCCTTCAGACCCGCGCGCTCGCGCCGGCCGTCCACGACGATGTCCAGCGCGTCCTTCAGCTGCCCCTCGGCCCAATCGCGCCTGCGACCATCATAGGCTAGGGTCGCCAGCGAGCGGATCACGTCATAGTCGCCCTGCACCTGACCGAATGCGCTCTCCTGGGCCCACACGCCGACCAGGATCTCGCTGGGCACGCCGAAGCGTTGAACCACCGACCACGGCACCCGGTCGATGCGCTGTTTGGCCTGGGCGATTCGCACCGGGGTCACCGCATTCTGAACATAGGCGCCGGCGGGTTTGGAGAACTCAGGCTGGTTGCGATCCAGGCGGATCACGGTCGGATCGGGCGTCAGGCCCTCCAGTTCTCGCGCGTAGTCCGCGCGGCGGGCGCCGCCCTTGCGCGCCAGAAATCCCTGTTTCCAGCCCTCGAAACCCTGCTGGTCATAGGCGGCCAACGGCGGCGTCTGGGGGGCGGGGGCCGGCGTCGTGACCGGCGCGCCCGTCTGGGGCTGAGGCCGGGGCGTCGGCAGATTCACCTGCGGCTCGGGCAGCATGGGCGCGCAGGCCGAGACGCAGCCGATCAGGAGAAGGCGATAGGAAAAGCGCATGAGATTCAAACTAGAGCCCCCGGGGTCAGACACGAAATGACAACCGCGCGAACGGCCATTTCGACGCCCTAAAGCGCGCGCGGCGCGAATGCGTTGCCTCGCCGTTCCCCGCTCGGGTGTAAGGCGCGCTGTTAACCACCTTTGTATTGGACGCCTTATACGTGTGTGTCGTAATGACGCACCAGCTCTGACGGCCTGATGGCGGAGCGGCGACGCGGCGGGCGTGCAACCCCGTAAACCCTCCGTTCGACTCGGAGGTCAGGCCTCCAAAGTTTCTAAGTGTGCTATCGCCCTTCGGGCTGCTTGAGCACGCGAAGTGTAAGGGTTCGCCAGGCAGACGGGGACTGGGTTGTCTGCGGTTTCGGGCTTTGGCGGCTTGACCTTCCGAACCCCTCTCTCTATACGACCGCCTCCGCCGCGATCCGACCGGGTCAGCGGCTTTCTTATTGGTTTCTTTCAGGACGTCCGACCATGAAGGTCCGTAGCTCGCTCAAGTCGCTGAAGACCCGCCACCGCGACTGCAAGGTCGTGCGTCGCAAGGGCGTCGTCTTCGTCATCAACAAGACCGACCCGCGCTTCAAGGCGAAGCAGGGCTAAGCAGCGTTCGCTGCGCGCCGCTTCGGCGGCGTGCGCACGCTGGATCGCGCTCAAGCAGCCCGAAGGGCGATAGCGCGCTTGAAAGATGACGATCCACAGGCTGCGGATTTCTGTCCGCGGCCTTTTTCGTGTTCGCGGTTGTCGCGCGCCTGTCCGCATGGTTAGCGTCCGCGCCTGATTTATGGAGTATTCCCATGGCTGACGACGCCTCGTTCGACGGTGGTTCCGACGTTCTCACCGCCACGGCGCAGGGCCGCCTTCGCACCATCATCGAGCGCCTTGAGCGTCTCGAAGAGGACAAGCAGGCCGTCATGACTGACATGAAGGAGGTATTCGCCGAGGCCAAGGGCGAGGGCTACGACGTCAAGATCCTGCGCAAGGTCATCCGCATCAGGAAGCAGGACAAGGCCAAGCGTCAGGAAGAGGACGCCATCCTGGACCTCTACCTGTCGGCGCTCGGCGAGATCTGAGGCTGACCCGGCTTGAAGCGCACCCCCTTCAAGCCAGGAGGCGGGCTGTCGCGATCAGGCGGCCTGAAAGGCGATGGCGCATCCAACCTGCGCTCAAGCAGCCCGAAGGGCGGTACCGCTGCAAAAAAGCCCGCGCCAAGCCCCTTCGAGCAACAGCGCGAGGCCGCCAAACGCGCCGCGCTGAACGCTTTGAAACGCGCTCGCCGCGCGGCGGACAAGGCGGGCGTCTCACTGTCCGAATGGGAAGGCGAATTCATCGATTCGGTCAGCGACCGCGTAAAGACCCACGGCCGCGCCTTCGCCGACCCTGAAAAAGGCGCTCCGGGCCAGGCTCTCTCGGCCCAGCAGGGCCGCAAGTTGAAGGAGATCACCGCCAAGGCCAATGGCGAAGAACCGAAACGGCAGTGGGGACGTGGCAGGACACCCCGCTCGAATCAATCGCAGGATGATGCCGACACCTTGGGGGATAAATGATGAATGCGATCCTGAACGGCTTTCGGCGGCTCGCGGACTTCAGAGGGCGGGACAGGCGCGGACAGTTCTGGCCTTACGCCCTGACCGTAGTCGTGGTGTCCTTCATCGGACTGTGGCTGGGCATGATCCCGGCCATGACGAGGATTTTCGAGCATGCGTCCGCAGTCGCCGCGACGAATCCTGAGGCAGCGACCGTCGTGAGCGGACCCGGGCACTACTCTGTCGAGATTCATGATCAGGCCTATATGCCGGACATGGGGCCGTTCTTTCTTGTTCTGAGAATCGGCGTGGCCGCAATCGTGGTCCTGCTCGCCGCCGCCGTAACCCGCCGTCTGCACGACACCGGACGCGCCGGCTATTGGGGCCTTGCACCGGTGATCTTTCTAACGGTTGGCCTGACGGCCTTTCCCATCGTGATGGCAAAATTCATGGCGGAGGACGGATCCGGCATGGGCCTATTTCTGCTGCTCTTCCTGAACAACATGCTTTATATCGCCAGCCTGATCGGTCTCGTCATTCTGCTGTCACTCGACAGCAAGACCACGGCGAACCGCTACGGTCCTCCGATGATCTAGGCTCAGCCCGCTTCCTTGAGCTGACCTTCTAGCCCCTGTTCGCGGACCTTGCGATACAGGGTCGAGCGGCCGATGCCGAGGCGGCGCGCGATCTCGCTCATGTGCCCGGCATAGACCTCGATGGCGTGCTGGATCAGGTCGCGTTCGATGTCTTCCAGCGTGCGCAGATGGCCGCGCTCGTCCAGGATCCGGATCGGCTGATCGACCTGCGCGGCGGCGTCGGTCTGAGCGCCGGCGGCTGTGGCGGCCTTCAGGGGCTGGGCGTCGGACATTGGCGCGGCGACGCCTGAAATCGCGGGGAAATCGTGCGGCTGAAGGAAGGGCGCATCGGCCAGGACGATGGCGCGGAACACCGCATTTTCCAGCTGTCGCACGTTTCCGGGCCAGTCGAACCCTTGCAGCAGGGCCAACGTTTCGGGCGCGCATCCGGCGATCCGCTTGCCCTCCTCGGCGTTGAATCGGGCGATGAAGTGATCGACCAGGGGCGCGATGTCCTCGCGCCGGTCACGCAAGGACGGGGCCTCGATCGGGAAGACGTTCAGGCGATAGAACAGGTCCTCGCGGAAGGCGCCGTCCTTGACCTGCTGAGCGGGGTCGCGATTGGTCGCCGAGACGATGCGCACATCGATCTTGACCGGGCGTTTGCCGCCCACGGGATCGATCTCGCCCTCTTGCAGCGCGCGGAGCAGCTTGACCTGCATGTCTAGCGGCAGTTCGCCGATCTCGTCCAGGAACAGGGTGCCGCCGTCCGCCTCGCGGAACTTGCCCAGCGTCTTGTCCACGGCGCCGGTGAAGGCGCCCTTCTCGTGTCCGAACAGGATGGATTCGATCAGATTGGCGGGCAGGGCGCCGCAGTTGACGGCGACGAAGGGTTTGCCGGCCCGGTCGCTGGCGCCGTGCAGGGCGCGGGCGATGACCTCCTTGCCGACGCCGCTCTCGCCGGTGATCAGGACGGGGATCGAAGATTTGGCGGCCCGGGCACCCAACGCCTTGACCATGCGCATCGGCGGGCTGTCGCCCACGATGTCGTCGAAGCTGGTGCGACCCTGGACGCGCTTGGTCAGGCGCCCGACCTCGGCGGTCAGGCGCTTCATCTGCATGGCGTTGCGCACGCCGACCAGCAGGCGTTCCGGGCCCACCGGTTTGACGAAGAAGTCCTGGGCCCCGGCCTGCATGGCCTTGACCACCATGTCGATGCCGCCGTTGGCCGTCAGGACGATGACCGGCTCATTGATCCCGGCGCTACGCAGTTCGGCCAGGCATTCCAGCCCCGACATCTCGGGCATCACCATGTCCAGCAGGATCAGGTCGGCCCCGCCGCCGCGCGTCATCCGGTCGATGGCCTCGCCGCCGCTGGCGGCATGGACCACGGCGTTGCCGTCCCGCTCCAGCACGGCCTGGATCAGCCGGCGCTGGGTCGGATCGTCGTCAACGACCAGGATGGTCTTGGCCATGAAAATCCCTTGTACTGTCGCCCAACCCGTCAAGGATGGATCGTTTCGGGACGATTCCTAGGGCGGCGAGGTGAAAATCGGGTGACACGGCGTGGTGAGCGTCCCGTTAACGTGGCTCTGTCGCGTCACATCGCACCTCGGGGCTGGCGCGCAATCTCTGGCCGTCGACAACCAGGTCGGGAAGGGCGGCCGGGGCCGTCGCGACGCTCTTCGACAGGCCCGCATTCATCCGCTCAGCATTGCGTCCGCAGGTGAAGCCGTATCGACCCGTCACGCGCCACTGGCCCTGGGCGTCCTGATTGAAGGCGACGATTTCGCGAGCCGTAGCGACCAGCAGATCGGTTCGTGCGTCGCCATTCAGGTCCGTCGATCGCACGACGCAGGGCGTTTCCGCATTGCAACTGAACAGGACGTCCACCTGCGCGTCCAACTGATCGACGAAGCTGGCGGGCACGGATTGGCCATCGGCGGCCTTCAGGCGGATGGCGGCCTTGCGCTCTTGCAGTCCTTGCGCCGTATCGCCGGATGGCCAGGGGCGGGCCTGGGCGGCGCGGGCGTTTCTCGCGATGCGAGGGTTTGTGGATGCGGCCAGACGACGGAGCGCCGCTTCGCCGGCCTTGCCGCTCTCGAACCGCAGGAAGTCATAGTCGAATATGTCGGCCGACACCGCCCCACGCTGCAACCGGGCGACCTGATCCTGCACCGAGAGGCGGGCGGGATCGGCCAATGGGCTGAACAGGGCCAGGATGACCAGAACCGACAGGACCGCCGCGATGACGTTGGTCCGCTCCAGCGGCTTCATCCAGCCGCCCGGTTTCACGGCCGCCAGCAGATAGCCCGCGCCATAGACAGCGCCCACCAGGGTGCAGGTGACGGCGATGGTCCGATCGGGCGTCAGGCCGTGCTGGCCGATCCGCAAGCCTAGGCCCCAGGCGGCCAGAACGATCAGCGGCGCGATCAGGACGGACGCGGCCCGCACGCCGTATCGCAGAACGACCGGCGGCAGATTGTCGGCACGCCCATCCTGATAGGCCGTGTTGATCAGCACGATCAAGGCGGCGGCGGCCGACAGCACGAGGGCCGTCGCGCTTCGCGTCTCCCACAGGCCGTCCAATCCAGTGAAGGGCAGGGCGACGAGGAAACCGCCGACCAGGACCGTGATCACCAGCAGCAGCCAAGACAGCAGCATCAGGGCCACCGTCCGCACCCCCCGGATCAGGCCGTCGCGCACATCGGTCAGCTGGACGGCGGTGGCGAAGACCAGGGCCGTGACCGAAATGGCGAACCACGCCTCGCTGAGCAAATGCTGCAGAAAGCCGAGGCCGATCATCTTGAACAGGGCCGCGCCCAGATGCAGCAGGATCCAGAAGGCGCCGGTGAAGCCCAGCGACAGAGCCAGTTGCACCCCCGCCTTCCAGGCGATGTCGAAATAGTCGGGATAGTCGACGATCCAGCGTCGTTCGCGGATCCCGGGCACGATCAGGTGGTGGGCGATGAACAGGGCCGCCGCGCCGAAGGCCAGCACGGGGAAGCTCAGGAAAGGCGGCTCCTCATGCGGCTTCAGCACCTGGCGGGCGACATCGTGGGCGCCCAGCAGGGCCAGCACGCCGGCCGCGGCCGCCGCCCACAGGATCAGGGCCAGCGCCTTGACCCGGCCCACGCCGGCGAGAACCACCACCGGCACATAGCCGGCCGCCAAGGCCAGGGCGCCGAACACCACCGGCTGGGTTTCGGGCCAGACGCGGCTGTCGGCCGCCAGATACAGCAGATAGAGGGCCAGCCCCTGAACCAGACCTGTCGCCAGGCGAATCGCAAACAGGGCCGAGGCCCCGCCAAGGCCCGTCCGGCCGGTGTCATGTTGCAGGGTTTCGGTCATTCACGCGTCTCCGAAAGGCAGGATTGCACGGGCCGTGACGTCGAGAAAGCGCAAGGGACGGTTGCGGCCGTCGTCGCGCATCCCCAGAACAGGGGCATGAACGCTCCCTTCAAGACGCCCAACACCGAAGCCCCGCTATGGGACCTGACCGACCTCTATGCGTCGCGCGACGACGCCAAGGTGGCCGCCGATCTGGAAAAGGCAAGGGGTCTGGTCGAGGCTCTGAACGGGCTGAAGGGTCGGCTGGCGGCGGATCAGGACGCGCAGGCGCTGGGCGAGGCGCTGGACCGCGCGATCCAGCTTTATGAGCAGGCGTCCGATGTGCTGGGCGCGTTGGGCGCCTACGCCTTTCTGTCCGCCTCGACCGCGCGTGATGATGCGACGGCGCAAGGGTTCGAGGCCGATGTGCGCGAGAAGATCACCGCCATCGCCACCCCGACCGTCTGGCTGACGCTGGAGATCAACCAGATCGACGACGCGGCGCTGGAAGCGGCGCTCACCGCCCACGCGGGCGCGGCGCGCTGGCGGCCGTGGCTACGCCGGGTGCGGGCGATGAAGCCGCACGAACTGTCGGCCGAGCTGGAAACCTTCATCGCCGAGCGCGGCCCGATCACGGCCCAATGGCCGCGCCTGTTCGATGAGCAGCTGGCCGCCCTGCGTGCAAAGGCGGGCCATGAGGAACTGACGCTGGCCGAGGCGCTGAATCGCCTGTCGGACGCCAAGCCCGCGCGCCGCAAGGCCGCCGCCGAGGGTCTGTCAGAGGCGCTGGCCGCCCGCGCCCCGACCTTGGCCCTGGTGCTGAACACCGTCGCCGCCGACAAGGCGATGGAGGATCGCTGGCGCGGTTTCAAACGTCCCGCCGACAGCCGTCACCTAGGCAACGAGGTGGATGGCGAGGCCGTGGATGCGATGGCCGAGGCGGTCGCCGCCGCCTATCCGCGCCTGTCGCATCGCTACTATGCGCTGAAGGCCAAGGCGATGGGCAAGGCGCGCCTGGACCACTGGGACCGCAACGCGCCTATCGAAACGACCGCCCCGCGCGCCTTCACCTGGGCCCAGGGGCGCGAGATCGTGCTGGACAGTTTCTCGGACCTGGGCGGCGATTTCGCCGACCGGGCCGGCGGCTTCTTCGACAAGCCGTGGATCGACGGCCGGGCGCGGCCGGGCAAGCAGTCGGGCGCCTACGCCCACCCCGTCACCGCCGACCGCCATCCCTATGTCTTCCTGAACTGGATGGGCGAGCGGCGCGACGTGCTGACCCTGGCGCACGAACTGGGTCATGGCGTCCACCAGACCCTGGCGGCCGATCAGGGCACGCTTCTGGCCGATACGCCCCTGACCCTGGCCGAGACGGCGTCGATCTTCGCCGAGGGGCTGACTTTTGATCGTCTATTGGCGACCGCGCCGAAGTCCGAGCAGCGCGGCCTGCTGGCCGGTCGGATCGAGGACGGGCTGAACACCGTCGTGCGCCAGATCGCCTTCCACCGGTTCGAAACCCGCTTCCACGACGAGCGGCTGCAGGGCGAGGTGTCGCAGCAGCGGATCAACCAGCTGTGGCTGGAGGAAATGGGCGCCTCGTTGGGGCCGTCGGTCAAGCTGAACCCCGGCTATGAACACTGGTGGGCCTATGTCAGCCACTTCGTCCACTCGCCGTTTTACGTCTACGCCTATGCGTTCGGGGACCTGCTGGTTGCGGCGTTGATGGAGGCGCGACGCAATGACCCGGCTGGGTTCACGCCGCTATATCGCGAGCTGTTGGCCGGCGGCGGATCGCGGACCTATGTCGAGGCGTTGAAGCCGTTCGGTCTGGACCCGCGCGACCCGGCCTTCTGGAGCGTGGGCTGTCAGAGGCTGGAGCGTCTGGTCGATCAGTTCGAGGCGCTGGCCTGACCAGGGCATGACTGCGGGCTTGAGCGGGGCCGTCGCCTCGGTGTAAGTCCGCGATAACGACGAGGGGATTCCACGAATGGCCGACCTGCACGACACCGCCAACGCACCTGCCGACGCCGATGCGCAAGCCTATCTGCACGGCCATATGGAAGTGCGCGAACAGGTTTCGACCTACCGCCTGTTCCTGAACCTGGCCAAGTGGGGCAGCCTGGCCATCGCCGTGCTGCTGCTGTTCCTGACCCTGTGGTTCCACCCAGGCGGCAGCTTCATGGCCGCCGTCATCGGCGCGGTCGTTCTGGGCGGCGTCGGCTTCGTGGCGCTGAAGTCCAAGCCCGGCGCCGCGCACTGAGCCTTGCATGGGATCGCCCTCGGGCGGTCTGAAATAACGCGCCCTCGCCAAGCTTCGGCATAACAGTGCTTTGACGGCTTGCGCCGGAACGGCCTAACCTTCGTTCAACGAAAAGAACGAGGGGATTCGCTTGGCCGTCGCTATCGCCGTCACCCGTGAACGTCGCGAAGGCGAGACGCGCTGCGCCGTCACGCCCGAGACGGTCAAGAAGCTGATCGCCCTTGGGGCGACCGTCACGGTCGAGGCCGGGACCGGTCTTGGCTCCTCCATTCCCGACGCCGACTATGCCGCCGCAGGTGCCGTGGTGAAGCCGGACACCCGCGCCGTGCTGGACGGCGCGGACATCGTGCTGAAGGTGCGCGGCCCCACCGCTCAGGAAACCAGCGCGCTGAAGTCTGGCGCCGTCGTTATCGCCATGCTGGACGCCTGGCGCGACAAGGCGACCGTAGACGCCCTGGCCGGGGCCAACGCCACCGCCTTCGCCATGGAGTTCGTGCCCCGCATCACCCGCGCCCAGGTCATGGACGTCTTGTCGTCCCAGGCGAACCTGGCCGGATACCGCGCGGTGATCGAGGCGGCCTATGCCTATGGCAGGGGCTTCCCGATGATGATGACGGCGGCCGGCACCGTCGCCGCCGCAAAGGTCTTCATCATGGGCGTGGGCGTCGCGGGCTTGCAGGCCATCGCCACCGCGCGTCGCCTTGGCGCCGTCGTCACCGCCACCGACGTCCGTCCCGCCACCAAGGAACAGGTCGAGAGCCTGGGCGCCAAATTTCTGGCCGTCGAGGACGAGGAGTTCAAGAACGCCCAGACCGCGGGCGGCTACGCCAAGCCCATGTCGGCCGAATATCAGGCCAAACAGGCCGAACTGACCGCCAGCCATGTGGTCAAGCAGGACGTGGTCATCACCACCGCCCTGATCCCCGGCCGCGCCGCCCCGGTGCTGCTGACCGCCGCCCATGTCGCCTCGATGAAACCCGGCTCGGTCATCATCGACCTGGCGGTCGAAGCGGGCGGCAATGTCGAGGGCTCGAAACTGAACGAGGTCGTGACCACGTCGAACGGCGTGACCATCGTCGGCTGGTCCAACCTGCCCGGCCGCATCGCCGCCGACGCCAGCGCCCTCTACGCCCGCAACCTGTCGGCCTTCGTTGGGCTGCTGATCAAGGACGGGGTGCTGGAGGTCGATCTGGAGGACGAGATTTTGAAGGCGGCCGTGGTCACGAACGCGGGGGCCGTTGTGCATGAAGGGGTGAGGGGATGATTCAAAATCTGAGCCGTTTCGGATGGCGAGTGGGGATGATCCTGATCTTCGCCGTTCCTGCTCTGTATTTTCTTGCAGGCATTACACCCTACCTTTTCCGTGATGGCGGACATCCTGTCGTTCAGACGCTTTTGTGGCTGCAAACGATTGTTCCGGGGTTGGTTATGACCATCGCCTTGGGCGTTTCGCTTTGCTTATTGGTCCGGATTGAGCGTCATCTGAATCCAGCGGTGAAGGACGAAGACTAATGGAACACGTCGATCCCACCGTCTTCCGCCTGGCCATCTTCGTCCTGGCTATCTTCGTCGGCTATTATGTCGTCTGGAGCGTGACGCCGGCCTTGCACACGCCGTTGATGGCCGTGACCAACGCCATTTCCAGCGTCATCATCGTCGGCGGCCTGATCGCGGCGGCGGCCGTGTCCGGTGACGCGACCGGCCCCAGCGCCTGGATCGCCAAGGGCGCGGGCGTGCTCGCCGTCACACTGGCCAGCGTCAACATCTTCGGCGGCTTCATGGTCACGCGGCGGATGCTGGCCATGTACAAGAAGAAGGAGCGGCCCGCTGCTAAGGCCGCTCCCGAGGCGTCTTCGTGACGGACGCCGCACAGATCGCCATCACTGGATCTTGGGTCGCGACCGGCATCGGCTTCGGCCTGTGGCTGTACGGCTGGTTCGGGGCCAAGACGCCGATCAAGCGCCAGCGGCTGCACGACTGCGGCATCGCTTTGGTCTTTTCGGCCATTCTGGTTCGCGTCGTAACGCAGGATCGGCCGTTGGGCGTCTTCGAATGGGCCCTGTTCTTCATCGGCCCGCTGTTCATCGCCGCCGCCCTGTGGCGGCTGGCCCGCACGTCTTAAGGGGAGGGGCGTGATGAACGCATCTTTGGCCGCACTGGCCTATCTGGTTTCAGGCGTCCTGTTCATCCTGTCGCTGCGGGGTCTGTCCAGCCCGGAGACCAGCCGCCAAGGCAACACCTTCGGCATGGTCGGCATGGCGCTGGCCATCGGCGTGACCCTGCTGACGCTGGGCACGACCGGAACGCTGGACACCGTGACCCTGGCCCTGATCGCGGGCGGCGTCATCGTCGGCGGCGGGGCCGGCGCCCTGATCGCCAAACGGGTCGCCATGACCGACATGCCGCAACTGGTCGCCGCCTTCCACAGCCTGGTCGGCATGGCTGCCTGCCTGGTCGCCATCGGCGCCATCTATGCGCCCGAGGCCTTCGGAATCCTGTCCGACGACGGGACGGGCATCAAGACTCTGTCGATCATCGAACTCAGCCTGGGCGTCGCCATCGGGGCCATCACCTTCACCGGCTCAGTCATCGCCTTCGCCAAGCTGAACGGAAACATGAGCGGCGCGCCGATCATCCTGCCGGCGCGGCATCTGATCAATGTCGGCCTGGCGCTGGGTCTGGTCTTCCTGATCGGCATCCTGATCGGCACGAATGGCGCGGCGACCTGGGCCTTCTGGGGCGTCTTCCTGATCGCGCTCGTTTTGGGCGCGACCCTGATCATCCCCATCGGCGGGGCCGACATGCCGGTCGTCGTGTCGATGCTGAACTCCTATTCCGGCTGGGCGGCGGCGGCGCTGGGCTTCACGTTGGAGAACATCGCTCTGATCATCACCGGCGCTCTGGTCGGATCGTCGGGCGCGATCCTCAGCTACATCATGTGCAAGGGTATGAACCGCAGCTTCATCAGCGTCATCCTGGGCGGCTTCGGCGGCGGCGATGCGGCGGCCGGTCCCGCCGGCGCCAAGGAGACGCGGCCGGTTAAACAGGGCTCGGCCGAGGACGCCGCCTTCATCATGAAGAATGCGTCCAAGGTCATCATCGTGCCCGGCTACGGCATGGCGGTGGCCCAGGCCCAGCATGCGCTGCGTGAAATGGCCGACAAGTTGAAGGAGGAAGGCGTGGAGGTGAAATACGCCATCCACCCCGTCGCCGGTCGGATGCCGGGCCATATGAACGTCCTGCTGGCCGAGGCAAACGTCCCCTATGACGAGGTGTTCGAGCTGGAGGACATCAACGCCGAGTTCGCCACCGCCGACGTCGCCTTCGTCATCGGCGCCAATGACGTGACCAACCCGGCGGCCAAGACCGACCCGACCAGCGCCATCTACGGCATGCCGATCCTGGACGTGGAAAAGGCCGGCACGGTGCTGTTCATCAAGCGCGGCATGGGCTCGGGCTATGCCGGGGTCGAGAACGAACTCTTCTTCCGCGATAACACTATGATGCTGTTCGCCGACGCCAAGAAGATGGTCGAAGGGATCGTGAAGGGGCTTTGAGCCATGGCCAGCACGCCCAAGACCGGCCCCACAGACGCCTCTGTCGATGACTTCTTGTCTGCGATCGACGATCCACGCCGACGGTCTGACGCTCATGCCGTCGCCGCGCTGATGTCGGAGATCACCGGTGAACCGGCCGTGCTCTGGGGATCGTCCATCATCGGGTTCGGCAATGACGGCGGCCCCAAGGGCGGCTGGCCGCTGATCAGCTTCTCGCCGCGAAAAGCCAATCTGGTGCTTTATGTCGCTGGGGATTTCCCTGAACGTGCCGAGCTTATCGCCCGCTTGGGCAAGGTGAAAACCGGCGTTGGCTGCCTCTATATTTCGCGTTTGGAAGATGTCGATCAGGCGGTTCTGCGCGACCTTTGCGGTCGCGCTGTTCGTGCGCTCAAAGCCGGGGCGGACTGAAGTCTCGTCAGACCCCTATCGCGCAACCTTGACCGGCGCTATCACGCGTCCGTGAACACATTGTCCGAACCTCTTCCTGCCGCCCATCGCCGTTTTGAGGCTTTGGACTCCCTGCGGGGTGTGTGCGCCATCCTTGTGGTGATGTTCCACATGCCGCTCGCAAGTCATTGGCGCGACTGGGGTTTCATTCAGCATTCCTATCTGTTCGTCGACTATTTCTTCGTCCTGTCGGGCTTCGTCATTGCCCATGCCTATGCGAACCGACTGCAGTCAGGACGCGACGCCGGGCGGTTCATGGTGCGGCGCTTCGGGCGGATCTGGCCGCTGCACCTCCTGATGCTGGCGGCCTTCATCGGGCTGGAGCTGGCGCGGCTTGTCTTCCATTTCGACAGTGCGCCGCCGTTCACGCGGGATCGGTCGATCGAGGCGATCTTCACCAATCTGGCGCTGATCCAGGCCTGGCATGTGCATCCCTATCTGACGTGGAACGGGCCATCGTGGACGCTCAGCGCCGAATGGGCCTGCTATCTGATCTTCGCGGGCCTGGTGCTGATTGCGCCAAAGCGTTTCCGCTGGATCGGGCTGGTGCTGGCGATCATCGGCGGCGTGCTGGTGCTCAGCTACGCGCGGCGCTGGATGAATACGACCTATGACTTCGCCGTGCCGCGCGCGGTCTATGGCTTCTTCCTGGGCTGCCTGCTGCAGGGGCTCTGGACCCGCATTCCGCGGCTCAAGGGCGGCGCCGCGACGCTTTTGGAGATCGCGGCCATCGTCGCGGCCTGCGTGTTCATCGGCTACGCTCAGGGGCCGATCACCGTGGCCGTCACCCTGATCTTCGTGGCGCTGATCTGGGTCTTCGCCGGCGAGGAGGGGGCGCTGTCACGCGTGCTGGACCACCCGGCTCTGGTCACCCTGGGGCGCTGGTCGTTCGCCATCTACATGGTCCATATGTTCATCCTGACCGTGATGATGATCGTGGCCAGGAAGCTGGACCTCGTACCGGTTCGTCGCATCGACTTCGGCTCTGTCTGGCTGAACGACCTGTTCGCCGTCGCCATGTTCGGCTTCATCGTCGCGGTCGCCGTGGCGGCTCACCGACTGGTCGAGCAGCCGGCGCAGCGCATGATTGACCGCTGGATCAAGCCGAAGGCGGCCTGAGTTCAGGCGGCCATCCGCCATTCCGGGGCCATGTCGCCGGCGCGGCCTTCGTCCCACAGCATGTCCTCGTCCGAATAGCGGCTACTGGCGGCGGCCGAAATGACGTCGACCACCTGTTCCTCCAGCCGGTCCCAGATCACGGCGAGGTCGGACGAGCCATCGGCCTCGCACGGCACGATGATGTAGCGGCTGGCGTTGACGGTCTGGGTGGGTTGGAAACGCGCCATCTGATGATCTCCTGAAGCGAGGGCCTCTTGTCGATGATGTCGTTATGAAGCAGTGTTGCGTCAGAAACGGACGTAGGGATCGGCCAAGGCATTGAGACACGACAAGGCGGCGATGGTGATCGATCTGGCACGCCGCATGGCCGCCAGCGCGGAAGGGCTGAGCCTGGACGAGATCGCGCGCGACATGCGCGTCGGCCGCCGCACCGCCGAACGGATGCGCGACGCGGTTCTGATGCTGTTCCCCCAGGTGGACGAGGTCTCGGATCCGCCGTCCAAACGCTGGCGCATTCGGGGCGGTCTATCGGCCTTCGAACAGGCCCCGACGGCGACCGAAATGTTGGAACTGTCCAAGGCCGCGACCGCCCTGCGCGCCGCCGGCGAACCGGCGCGCGCCACGGCGCTGGAGGGGCTGGAGCGCAAGCTGAAGGCGGCGATGCGTTCGACCACTCTGAACCGGATGGCGCCCGATCTGGAGGCGTTGGTCCGGGCAGAGACCATTGCGGTCCAGGCCGGCCCTCGACCCTCCGCCGACGAAGCCATGCTGACCGCCATCCGCGCGGCGGTGCTGGCGCAGCAGCCGCTGGGCTTCACCTATTCCCGTCCGGGGGCCGAGCCGCGTCGGCGCAGCGTGGCGCCGTGCGGCGTCATGTTCGGCCGGGCCAACTATCTGGTCGCCGCCGACCGCGAGACCAGCCGCATCCAGACCTTCCGCCTGGACCGAATGAGCCACGTCGCCCCGCAGGAGGGGATGGCCGTGCCGCCCGCCGATTTCGACCTCGGCGTCTTCGCCAGCCAGTCCTTTGGCATCTATCAGGACGAGATCGAGGACGTCGTGCTGCGCATCGCGCCCGAGGGCGCGGCCGAGGCCAGGGGCTGGCGCTGGCACCCGACCCAGTCGTTTGAGGACCAGTCGGACGGCGGCGTGATCGTGCGGTTCCGCGCCTCGGGCATGCGCGAGCTGGCCTGGCATCTGTTCACCTGGGGCGAGCAGGTGCAGATATTGGCGCCGGAGCGGCTAAAGGCCGTGATGGCCGGCGAACTGGCGGCGGCGGGCCGCGCCTTGGAACGGGCCTCAGCCTGACGAAACCGTAAGCTGACGCGGCGCGTTGACGACCGCTAGGCTTCGCGCCGAGCGCCCTTCAGGAGATCGCCCTTGCGCGTCCACGCCTTCGCCTCGTCCGCCATGCTGGCCCTCGCCCTTATGAGCGGCGCCTGCGCCGCCGGGCCCATGACGGCGCCGGCGACCTTTCAAGAGGAAGGCGGACCCCAGGTGACGGTGACCCGTGACGGCGATCACCTCAACATCGACTATCGCTTTGGGCGCGACGTGCCGGTCTGGGCCTTCCAGGATTCGGCGCTGGAACAGGATTCGCGCCAGCCCTGGCGACCGCGCCAATGGACGGTCGAGACGCCCGGCGTCGTCATGGAGCGACGCGGCCATTACGACATCATCCGCAGCACGGACGGCGGTCCCGTGCCGCGCGAGGTCCGCTTCCGCGTTCGACCGCAGGCGGTGGATCTTGAGGCCGAATATCCGACCCTGCTGTTCTCCAACGGCGCGGTGGCGCTGCCGACGCGACAACTGGATGTCTTCGCCCTGCCGTCGGCCCAGGCGGCTGAACAGGTGCCTGACGACCTGAACCGGATCCGGCTGGACGGCGGTCCCTCGCGCGTGACTTGGCGGGACGGGAACGGACCCGTCCTGTTCAACGGGCGCCGTCGCGACGAACTGACCACGACGGACGAGCGCAGCTATGTCCTGCTGGGCGAGGCGACGGTGACGCCGGGGGACGGCCTGTCGACCGTCATGGACCCCAATCTGCCGCCGTGGATCGGCGAGGAGATCCGGGGCTTTGCGCCGCGTGTCGGTCACTACTATCGCGATCGCCTCGGCGCGCCGGGCTCTGGCGGCGATACGCCCATCGTCATGGTGGCTTGGAACGGGCCGACCGAAAGCATGACCAGTATGGGCGGCAGCGTCCTGCCCGGCCTGATCGTCATGTCGTTCGAGGGCAGGGGCGTGACCTCGCCCCAGCCGGAAATCGTGGAGCGTTCGCGCTGGTTCATCGGCCACGAGGGGGCGCATTTCTGGTTGGGGCAGACGGTACGCTACGCCTTCGCCGACGAGGCCTGGATCACCGAGGGCGGGGCCGACCTGATGGCCGTGCGCGCCCTGAAGGCCCTCGATGCAAACTATGACGACCGGGCCGAGCTTCAGTCCGAGGTGGACGACTGCGTCAACCTGGCCCGCCAGCCGGTCGCCCAGGCCGGCGCCCGGGGCGAACACCGCGCCTTCTACGCCTGCGGGGCCGTCTTCGCCCTGGCGGCGGAGGGCGCGCAACGCCAGCGCAGCGGCGGCGACTGGTTCGACTTCCTCAGACCCCTGTTGCGCCAGCCGGACGGCGTGCTCAGCCGCGAGGAATGGCTGACGGCCCTGACCCGGACATCGCGCGACCCGTCGCTGCGCGGCGATGTCGAGCGGCTGCTGGATCAGGGTGCGGCCAATCCATCGGCCGTCATCGCGCGTCTGTTCCAGCGCACCGGCGTGGCCTTCCGTATGATCGACGGCCGCGTGGTCTTGAGCTGAATCCGATCTCAGCCGCTGGCGCGGTTAGTCGGATTGAACCCGAACCTTGGCCGTGGCGTTGTGGCGGGATGAAAACAGCCTTGATCCCGATGGCGGGTGCGATCGCCCTTCTGGCCGCCTGCGGCGATCACGACGTCAATCCGCCGAATGAACCGGCGGCGCCGCTGCGAACGCCCGAGGCCATGCAGCCGGTCGAACCGCCTGGACCGTCGTCTCTGGCTGGACGTGGGCCGCGCAGCTTCGTGGGCGTCTGGGCGGCGAACCCGCAATGGTGCGCCCGACCCCAGGGTGAACGCAGCCCGATCACCCTGACGCCGCTGCGCTTCGACGCCTATGGCCGTAACTGCGACATCGCCAGCATCGATGAGACGGGTACCGGCTATGTCGCAGTGCTGCGATGTGCGGGCCGGCCTCAGACCGAGCGGGTGCATATGAGCACGAGCGGCGACGTGATGAACCTGACCTATGTCGATCAGGACATGAAGACGGTGAAACTGGCGCGCTGCCCCGGTTCGCCGCGCGCGCCCGATCCCGCCAATCCGCTGGAAAAGATGATGAAGAAGGACGGGGCCGAAACCCCGCCTGCGGCGCCGCCTAGTTGAACAGGAAGTTCATCACGTCGCCGTCCTTGACGACATAGGACTTGCCTTCGGCGCGAAGCTTGCCCGCCTCGCGAGCTTTCGCTTCGCCGCGCAGGGCCACGAAGTCGTCGAAGGCGATGGTCTCGGCGCGGATGAAGCCCTTTTCGAAGTCGGTGTGGATCACGCCGGCCGCCTGCGGCGCGGTGTCGCCGACATTGATGGTCCAGGCGCGGGCTTCCTTGGGCCCGACCGTGAAATAGGTCTGCAGGCCCAGCAGCTTGTAGGCCTCGCGGATCAGACGGTTCAGGCCGGGCTCTTCCAGACCCAGGGTCTCCAGGAACTCCTTCTGCTCCTCGTCGTCCAGCACGGCGATCTCGGACTCGATCTGGGCCGAGATGACGACCGAGTTGGCGTTGTCCTGGGCGGCGCGGGCTGCGACCTTGTCGGACAGGTCGTTGCCCTTGTCGGCCGAGCTTTCCTCGACGTTCGAGACATAGAGGGCGGGAAGCGCCGTCAGCAGTTGCAGCATGTGCCAGGCCTTGATGTCCTCCTTGGACACCTCGGCGGTGCGCGCGGGCTTGCCGGCGTTCAGCTGGGCCAAGGCCAGATCGACCAGCTTCAGCGTCAGGACGGATTCCTTGTCGCCGCCCTTGGCGCGCTTCTCGAGCTGCGGCCGGCGACGCTCCAGGCTTTCCATGTCGGCCAGCATAAGCTCGGTCTCGATGATCTCCAGATCGGCGATCGGATCGATGCGGTCCTCAACGTGGGTGATGTCGTCATCGACGAAGCAGCGGGCGACGAAGGCCACGGCGTCGCAGTCGCGGATGTTGGCCAGGAACTGGTTGCCCAGGCCTTCGCCCTTGGACGCGCCGCGCACCAGACCGGCGACGTCGACGAAGGTGATGCGGGCTGGGATGATCTCTTTCGAGCCGGCGATCTCGGCCAGGGCGTTCAGACGCGCCTCGGGCACCGCCACGTCGCCGGTGTTCGGCTCGATGGTGCAGAACGGATAGTTGGCCGCCTGGGCCGCCGCCGTCTTGGTCAGGGCGTTGAACAGGGTGGACTTGCCGACGTTGGGCAGGCCGACGATCGCGACTTTAAGAGCCATGGTATTCCTCGTGAGGCGCGAGCCTTTAGCGGGTTCAGAGCCGTTTGTCAGGCTCGCGCTTCAACTGAGGTCAGTGGGCGCCGTGATCCATGCCTTCCATGGCCGGTTGGCGAACCTGCGCCTCAACCGTGATCGCCGGCGCCGACGCGAACTGGAAGGTCAGCGGCACGGTCTCGCCGGCGATCAGAGGCGCGGTCAGGCCGATCAGCATCAGGTGGTTGCCGCCCGGCGCCAAGGCCACGGCCTGACCGGCGGGCAGGGGCAGGCCCGCCGTCAGCTCGGCCATCTTCATCATGCCGTTCTCGGTCTTCATCTCGTGGACCTGAAGCGATGCGGCGCGCGGCGTCGATCCGCCCGTCAGCCTGTCGTCGGTCGCGGCGGTCAGGGTGACATAGCAGCCGCCGGCCTTGGCCCCGTTCGGCGACGGGCGGCACCAGGCGTCGGTCGCGCTCACGGCGGCGGTCGCCGTCGGCGTCTGAGCGGCGGGCGCCTTGGCCGGCTCGGACGGATTGCAGGCCGCCAGCGACAGGCTGGCGGCGGCAAGGGCGAGTTTGATCTTCATGGCGTCAGGTCTTTCAGGAGGCGGCGGGACGGCGCCGGATCATCGGACGCAGAGCTCGGTCAAGCAATACGGCCGCGATCAGGCTCAGTCCCGTCAGGGGATAGAGGATGGCGAGGGGCAGGACGATGCCCAAGACAGCGGCGCGCGCTCGCGGTCCTGGCGGAGCAGGCGGCGCGCCCAGGCGTCGGCGCGACAGATTGGGCGGGCGGCGCTTCCACCACATGACCAGGCCGCTGATCGCCAATAGCCAAACGCCGATGCAGCCCAGCAGCATGACGATGCGGTTCGCCTGTCCGAACTGCGTGCCCTGGTGCGTATAGATGCCGAACTCGATGGCCTTGGCGCCGACGCCGAACTGGTCATAGCCGATGTCGCCCAGCAGCCGCCCGGAGGCCGCATCGACGTAGAGCGACCGGCTGTCCTGAACCCGTGTCGCCTGGGTCGTCAGCGTATAGGTGGTATCATCGGCCTTGGGGATGTTCACCGTATAGGGGCGCGCCAGACCGGCCTGATCCGCGACTCGCAGAACCTGCGCCAGGCCGCCATGGCCGGCGTGGTCGTGGGTCATCACCATCCCCTCCATGGTCCAGCCGGCCCCGACCGGCGCATCGTGGTGCTGCGCCCTCTGCCAGGCGCCGGCGACGGGTGCGGGCGGCCGACCGAGCCCCGTCTCCTTGACCGCCCCCATGACCTTGTCGCCCCAGAGCGCGGACCACGGCATGCCGGTCACGGCCAGAAACAGCACCACTCCGCCGACATAGAAACCCGTCAGTGCATGCAGGTCGCGCCAGAACGGGCGTCGGCGGCTGTCTGTCGTCTGCGGCGCAAAGGTCGCCACGCCTCGCCCGCGCGGCCACCATAGATAAAGCCCCGTGGCGAACAGAATGATCGTCCAGCCGGCGACGATCTCGACCAGAATGTTGAACGGCCGCCCCAGCAAGGTCAGGCTGTGTGTCTTCTTGACCAGTTCCATGAACCCGCCCGCCGGAATGACCCCGGTGGCCCGGCCGGTGTGCGGATCGACGAAGACCGTCTTCTGCACGCCGTCGGGTCGATCGACCCTGATCCGGATCGCCTGATCGTCACGCGCAGGCATGACCAGATTGGCGACTCGCCCGCCGCCAGCGGCCTGGGCGGCCGAAGCCACCCACGCGTCCGGCGCCGCCCGAGTTTGAACGGCCGGCACGCGGATCATGTCGCGATACAGAAAGCCGTCGATCTCGTCCTTGAACAGATAAAGACCCCCCGTCAGGGCCAGCAGCATCAGCACCGGCATGACGAAGACGCCGGCATAGAAGTGCCAGCGCCAAACCGCGCGATAGGCGTCGGACACTGAGGCGTCGCCAGACTTAGAACGCATAACGCACCCCCACATAGGCCGAACGTCCCTCGCCGGGTACGAAGACGGCAGTCGCGACTTTAGTGGCGTCCGTCACGGCGTTGACGGTCGAAATATAGCGTTCGTTGGTCAGGTTGCGCGCATCCAGGAACAGGGACAGTCCACCTCGCAAAGTCCAGCCCGCATTGAAGGACAGAATGGCGTAGTCAGGGGCTGTCAGCGGCGTTCCATCTGTGGCGCTGCGCGTGTTGGCGTAATCGATCAGCACATCCGTCGGCGACCACTCGACACTGGGCGCCACGAACCAGCCGGCTGGATGCGCATATTTCAGTTCAGCCCGGTAAAGGTGCTCCGGCACGACCGGCAGACGATTGTCGCCGTAGACACGGTCGTTCTCGAAGAAGAAATCCGACCAGGCGTAGGTCTGGCGCAGAGTCAGGCGACCATCGGCGCTGTCGATTATCCGCCAATCCAACCCCGCTTCGATGCTCTGATGGATGGTGTCGTCCGCATTAAAGGTTGCGGCTGGAATGTTGAGGGCGGGATTGACGCTGTAGTTCAGCAGTTCGCCCTTAATCTGAGCACGATAGGCCGACACATCGTAGGTGAAGGGACCACGACGGCCACGGGCGCCCACCTCGGCCGTCCAGGCATCTTGAATGTCGACAGGGACGAATTGCGGCACGGCGCCCTGTACCAAGGCGCCATAGCTGGGCGCCTCCACGGAGCGCGTCAGATTGGCGTAAATCTGGGCCCCGGTCTCATCTTCCCACAGCAAGCCGATGCGTGGCGCGAACCAGTCAAAGGTCGTTTCAGCATTGTTGGCGGAGGCCAGATTGTTCGTGTAATCCCGCTCTGCGCGACCGTAGCTGCCGCCTGCGACCAGAGCTAGGCGGTTGGTGACGAACAGGCGACCTTCGGCGAAGATGTCGATGCCGGACGCGTCCTGCACAGAGTCGCCAATTTTTGCGCCTGGACGCGCCCCGCCTGCCGCCACGAAGGTGAAGGCGTCGGTCGTGCCGCCGCGATAGCTGATCCCCGCATAGGCATCAGCCCTCATGCCGCCTAGCCGACCGTTCCAGTCCAATCGGCCATAGCCGCCCCACTGCAGGCTGTTCTGATCGATGACGATGGAAATGGGATGGTATAGATCCTTGTCCACCACATAGACGGCCCCTTCGAACGCCAGGCTGTCATCCACGCGCCAGCGACCGAGCAGCATGCTCCTCAAGGACTTCACATCGCGCGCAAAGGCCAAAGTCATATTGTTGGCCGGTACAGCGGTTGGGTTGGCAAGGGCCTGCTGACGCGTGACGGCCGATGACGCCGACTGGTCCAGATCATTGCCTTGAACGATCATGCGCAGCTCGCGCCCCTCGCCGAAAGACCGGCCCAGATTGAGCGTCAGCCGCTTGGAGTCCGAGCTCTGATTGTCCCTGAATCCGTCGGAACTGGCCACGGTGGCGGCGGCGTACAGGTCCCAATCGCCCCAATCGCGGGCCAGCGCGACATGGCCGCGCAGCGTGTCGAACGATCCGCCCTCGACCCTGATCAGGTTCTGGCTCGCGGCCGTTCGCCCCGTCGGGGTCACCACATTGATCGCGCCGCCCAGAGCGGCGCCGCCGAAGCGCAGGGCGTTGCCGCCCTTGAACACATCGATGTGGCGAGCGATCAGGGGATCAATCTCTTGAAACTCGCCAAAGCCGTCGGGCGCATTGAAAGGCACGCCGTCCTGGGCCAGCAGGACGCCGCGCAGGTGCGCGCTGTTGCCGATACCGGAGCCGCGAATCGACAGCCGCACCTCCTCGCCCCAGCGACGTTGCGCGAAGACGCCTGGAACACTGCGAAGCGTATCGGCAAGGGTCAGGGCGTAGCGGTCCTGATAGGTTTCGGAGGCGACCACAGCGACGGCGCCGGGCGTGCGCGACAGCAGCGCGCGGGCTTCGGCGACAACGGCGGGATCCTCGGCGTTGCGGCGGCCGGTGACGATGACGCTGTCCAGCAACGCCGGTTCGGGCGTCTGCTGGGCCAGGACGGGGCTCGTCCAACCGGCGTTGGAGAGGGCGGCGAGCAGCAGCGCGCAGGGCGCTGCGGTAGTCTTGAAGGACATGGATTGAACCTGAAATCAGAACGAGACGGCGCGCGGGCGATGGGGCCGGCGCGGGCTTGGGGTCTGGTTCAGGCGTGGGGCGGGGCGGTGGACGGCGGACGCGGCGGCGCGCGCGCGGGCGGCGGCGGGCTGACGCTTGCGGCGGCATAGACAACGCGCTCGACGGTGCGAACAACCGGCGCCGGCTCGGGCGCAGGCGGGCAGGGCAGGGCGGCGGCCAACGGCATGACGCAGGCGGCGCATTTGGCCCCGACGTGCTTGTTGACCGGGCCGTCCATGCCGCCGGACTGGATCGTCTGGGGGCCTTCCGCCGAACAGATGACCAGCGGGTGGCCCGGCTGAACCGCCGCGAGAGCCGCGAAAGGCAGCAGGGTTCCGAGCACGAGCGCGAACACCGCCGCCAGGAAGGCGAGCGATTGCGAGATCGACCAATTGTCGGCCTGGGCGCGGGTCACGTCTGGCCTCTACGGCGTTTTGTAACGGCGTGAAAGGCGGCGGTTTGTCCTAAAGCTCGCCACGCGCCGCCTGGCGGGGGCTGAACTTGGGCGCGGGGGCCAGGCGCATGACCTCGCCCTGATAGCGTTCGTCTTCGCCCGCGATCGCGAAGGGCAGGGCGTCGGCGCAGGCTTGAAGCATGGCGTCCAGCCAGGGCTGCTCCGCCTTATGAAAGTCGCCCAGCACGTGCGGCATCACCAAGTCCTTTTCGCCCGGATGGCCGATGCCCATGCGCGCGCGTCGGAAATCGGTGCCCAGGTGGCTGATTAAGGAGCGGATGCCGTTCTGTCCCGCCGCGCCGCCGCCGGTTTTCATGCGGAACCGCCCGGGGGCCAGGTCGATCTCGTCGTGGAAGACGATGATTTCGCTCGGCTTGATCTTGTAGAAGCGCGCCGCCTCGCCAACGGCCCGACCGCTTTCATTCATATAGGTCTGGGGCTTCATCAGCAGGACCTTGGTCCCGTCGATCAGACCCTCGCTGACGATCGACTGGAACTTGGCGCGCTCGGGACCGAACCGCCACCGGCGCGCGATCTCGTCAGCGGCCATGAAGCCGATGTTGTGCCGGTTCTTTTCGTATTTCCCGCCCGGATTGCCGAGCCCCGCGATGATGATCATGGCGTCCTCTTGCCGTTTGCGTCAGGCAAAGAAAAGCCCCGCGCGGCGAACCGGGCGGGGCCTGATCTTGTCGAAGCGACGAAGGATCAGTCTTCGGTCTTCTCGGCCGGGGCGGCCTCGGCGTCAGCGGCTTCGTCAGCAGCTTCCGACAGGGCGGCCGACGAGATCTTGACCGTGGCGATCACAAAGTCGCGGTCGGTGATGGTGGCTTCCGCGCCCTTGGGCAGCTTGATGTCCGAGATGCGGATGGTGTCGCCGATTTCGGCCTTGGCCAGATCGACAACCAGTTCTTCCGGGATCTGGTCGGCGCGGACCAGGATCTCGACGGCGTGACGGACGATCTCCAGCGAGCCGCCCTGACGCGAGTAGGGCGCTTCATCGGCGTTCAGGAAGTGCACCGGCACTTCGATCTTGACCGGAGCCTTCTCGTCGACGCGCATCAGGTCGAAGTGCAGGGGGCGGTCCGAGACGGGGTCGAACTGCACGTCCTTGGCGATGACCGGCTGGGTCTCGTCGCCGTACTTCAGGGTCACCAGGTGGCCCAGCAGCTTGCCGGTGTAGAGCGACTTGCGGAAGTCCTTCTCGTTCACCGAAATGGCGACGGGGGCTTGCTCGCCGCCGTAAAGGACGCCCGGCACGAAACCGGCGCGACGCGCAGCGCGAGCGCCGCCGGTGCCGACGCCATCGCGGACGTCCACGTTCAGAATGATCTCGGCCATGTGGCTCGCCTCAACAACAACGGAAACGCCGCGCCAACCCGGGGCTCTCGCGGCGGGGGTGATGAACCCTCGAATTCAAGAGCGCGGGCTATTACACGCATCAGGTCCAAGGCGCAACCGTCAAAGGTTCCGCTTCACGCCGCCCTCGCGCGATCCTTCAGCAGCGACGTCGGCGCCGCGACGATGCCCAGCAGTTCGGCGGCGTTGAACGGCTTGGCCAGGTGGTGGTCCGCCCCGGCCGCGCGTCCGGCGGCGACGTGCTCTGGCATGGCGTTCGCGGTCAGCATGACGATCGGCGTGCGATCCAGGCCCATCGTCGCCTCGTGCAGGCGAATCTCCTGCGTCGCGGTCAGCCCATCCATGATGGGCATCTGCATGTCCATCAGCACTAGGTCGAAGGTGTCGGCCCGGAAACTTTCCAGCGCCTGGGCGCCGTTCTCGGCGATCACGATCTGCGTCGGCGTCTGCGCCAGAATCAGTTCGATGACGCGGCGGTTGGTCGGATGGTCGTCGGCGACCAGCACGCGGATCGTCCGCGCCTGCTCGACGACGGCGGGTTGCGCCGGCGCCGGCTCCTTGCGCGACGGGGCCTGGGTCTGTCTCAGCGGCAACGTCAGGATAAAGGCCGCGCCGCCGCCGGGTTCGCTCTCGCAGCCCAAGTCGCCGCCCATCATCTCGGCCAGCTGACGACAGATGGACAGGCCAAGTCCCGAGCCGCCGAACTTGCGCGTGATGCCGCCGTCGGCCTGTTCGAACCGGCTGAACAGGCGCGCCCGCGTCGCGGCGTCGAAGCCGATGCCGCTGTCCTCGACGGTGAAGCGCAGCACGGGCGAGCCCTCGCGGTCCGCGCCACGCTGCACGATCAGGCCGACAAAGCCCTTGCTGGTGAACTTGACGGCGTTGGAAATCAGATTGGTCAGCACCTGCTTCAGGCGCACCGCATCGCCCAAGATCCAGACGTCGTCCTCCAGATCGATATCCACATGGAAGTCGAGATGCTTCTCGCGCGCATTCTCCGCATAGAGCTGAGCCGCCTCGCGCACGACCGTCGCCAGTTCGAAGGCGTCTTCGGTCAGCTCCAGCTTGCCCGATTCGACGCGCGCCAGATCCAGGATGTCGCTCAGCAGGGTTTGCAGCGTCTTTCCCGACGCCTGCATCAGATCCAGCATTTCACGCTGTTCAGCCGTCAGATCGGTCTTGGCCAGGGCCTGGGACAGGCCGATCACACCATTCAACGGCGTGCGGATCTCATGGCTCATGTTGGCCAGAAACTGGCTCTTGGCGACATTGGCGGCCTCGGCCGCGTCACGCGCTTCGGACAGGGCCTCGGCGTCGCGCTTCAGATCGGTGATGTCGTTGCAGACCGTGACGGTTCCGCCCTCGGATGTGCGGCGATCCTGAATACGCAGCCAACGCCCGCCGGCGACCTGCTGCTCGCTGTTCGAGGACAGCTGACGACGCGCCTGCATGCGCTCGTTCAGCCATTCCTCTTCGCGACCCGCCGCCTCCTGATAGCGACCTTCGTCGATGCCGATGCGCAAGGCCTCTCGGAAGGTCAGGCCGACGACCAGATGCGGCTCGAGCTCGGGGTTCACCTCGGCATAGCGGGCATTCCAAAGCACCAGCCGATCCTTGGAATCATAGAAGCCCAGGCCGTCAGGCATGGCGTCCACCGCCTCGCGGATACGGCGCAGCGCGGTGGCGCGCGAAATATAGGCCATCATGCCGAGCACGCCGGCGGCCGTGCAGATCATCAGCAGAATGGCGGCCAGCAGCAATCGCATCGCCTCGCTGGACAGCCCCTGGTCGGCGGCGACGGTTGGGTCCGGCGTCACCGTGATGGCCGCCATGCCGATGAAATGAAGAACGATGACGGTCGCGGAGAGTCCCGTCGTCGTCGCCAGCAGGCGCAGCAGGCCGCCTCGACGATAGAAGAAGGCCGTCGCACCGCCGATCGCCAGGGCCGCGATGATGGACAGGGCGACTAGGCCGGGATCCCAGCTGATGTGCGCGGGCGCCTTGATAGCGGCCATACCGAGGTAATGCATGGCTCCGACGCCGGCGACGGCGATCACCGCGGCAAGCACGCGCCACATGCGGCCCTTGCCCATCAACGTCGAGCCAATCGTCAGGCCGATCATGGCCAGTGCGATCCCCAGGGAGGCGACCGTCAGGAAAGGATTGTAACGCACCGGCACGCCAGCCACGAACCCCTGCATGGCCACGAAATGGGTCGCCCAGATCGACAAGGCCCCGATCATGACGGCCAGCAGGACCGAGCGGCGGCGTCGATTGGGGTCGCGTCGGCCCATCTGCTGCATGACGTGGGTGGAGACGCCCAGACCGGCCATGCAGATCAACGCAGCGAACACCGTAATCCGCCAGTCGTGATCGTGCGCAATGCAATGGATGATGCGGTCCACGAGGCCTCCCCTTGGGTGTACGATAGGCGACAATCCTAAAGAAACCGTGCGGCGAAGCTTATGGGCGCCTCAGGCTGTCGGCACGCCGTCACAGAATCCGTGCAAGGATCGGAATCGTTCTTCAGTTCGAGGTCGCCCGGACCCATGCCTTACGAAGTCTCGCCATCGCCTGTCGCTCCGGTATCCACCTCGCGGCTGTGGACGGTCGGCGCCAGCATTGGCATCGCCATCGTGACCCTGCTCGTGCTGGCGATCCTGCATCCCGAACTCGCGAACTGGCTGGTCGGCGGGGCGGTGATCGTGGCGGCCTCGGCCTGGCTGTTGAACATGAGCGAGGCGAGCAGGGCTGAGCCGGCGGCCAATCAAGGCGCTGCGACCGAGCCCGCCATCGACATGGTGACGGGCGATCTTCTCGACCGGGTGTTCGAGGCGCTGGACGATCCGGTGCTGGTGGTCAGCGGCGGCGAGCCGGATGACATCGCCGGGCGACGCATCGTCATGGCGAACGCGGCCGCACGCGAACTTCTTCGCATCCAGCGTCAGGGCGCCTTGTTGGTCCAAGTGATCCGCGAACCGGGCGTGCTAGAGGCGGTGGACGAGGCCCTGTTCGGCGGGACGGCGCGCACAACGGATTATGCGACGGGCGGTCAGCGCGACCGACGCTGGCGCGCCTGGACCCGTCCGCTCTCACTCGAAACGTCCGGGAAGGCCGGGTCGGAACTGGCCCTGCTGATCCTACGCGACGAAACGGACTCGCGCCGCATCGAGATGATGCGCGTGGACTTCCTGGCCAACGCCAGCCACGAACTGCGCACGCCCTTGGCCTCGCTCAGCGGCTTCATCGAGACTCTGAAAGGCCACGCACGTGAGGATGTGGTCGCGCGGGACCGCTTCCTGGACATCATGTCGGCTCAGGCGGACCGGATGGGGCGGCTGGTCGCGGATTTGCTGTCGCTCAGCCGGATCGAGCTGAACGAGCATATTCCGCCGTCCGGTCGCGTCGATCTGGACCGCGCCGCCTCCGACGTGGTCGACGCCATCAGCGTTCTGACGCGCGAGAAGGAGATCGCCATCGCCCTGGATCAGGGCGAGGCAAGGGCGTCGATCAGCGGCGATCGGGACGAGATCTTGCAGGTGGTGCAGAACCTGCTCGACAACGCCGTCAAATATTCGTCACGCAACGGCAAGGTCGAAATCTCGGTGCGTTCGGACCTGTCGTTCGACGAGGCCTGGGCCTCGCGCATGCCTGGCGCGACAAGACTGCCGCTGGTCACGCCGGACCGCGCGGCCGGCGTCTCCTATGCCGCCGTCACGGTGCGCGATCATGGGCCCGGCATGGCGCGCGAACACCTGCCCCGCCTGACCGAGCGCTTCTATCGGGTCGAAGGTCAAAAGAGCGGCGAGCGGCAGGGGACGGGGCTTGGCCTGGCCATCGTCAAACACATCATCAACCGTCACCAGGGCGGTCTGGTGGTCGAAAGCGCACCGGGCATGGGCGCGGCCTTCACCGCCTGGTTCCCCCAGCCGGTCGAGCGACGCTGAGAGCGCGACGGACGGTCGCTGTCACCCAACTGTCATCGACCCGTCGTAATCCGCTGACCATTCGCAGGCAGTAGTCGCGCCGCGTTGGTCCCGATGTTCAGGACCGTCGTCGATTCGCGCACGGCGCTTCGGACTTCTGAATGATCTGGATTTATTTGCTGATCCTCGTCGCCTTGAGTGCGGCCGCCTTCTTGGGCGGACGCACGCTGGCGCGTCGTCGTGCGATCGGCGCAAAGCCCCATTCCCGCCCCGGCCAGCACGGCGCCTATGCCCTGATCTGGGTCGCCGCGCCGGCTCTGCTGGTCTTGATCCTGGCCTCGGTCTTCGCCGCCCCGCTTCAGCGTCAGCTGACCGCCGTCGGCACGCCTGATGCGGTCGCGGCGCTGGAACCGTTCCGTCGCGACGCCTTCTTCGCCGACGCCCACCGCGTGGGTCGTGGAGAGGCCGCGCTGCAGATCTGGGAACGCCCGCTGGCCGAACAGCTGCCGGTCGAGGCGCGCCGCATGGTTCGCATCGAACGCACCCTGTCGTGGGGCGGCGGCGTCGCCGCCATCCTGGCCGCCATCCTGGGCGGCCTGTTCGCCCTGACGCAGATCAAGCCTCAGACGCGCGCTCGCAACCGGGTCGAGGGCTGGATTTACGGCGCCCTGTTCGTCTGCTCGGCCATCGCCGTCCTGACGACCCTGGGCATCATCGCCTCCCTGGCCTTCGACAGCTTCCGATTCTTCCAGAAAGTGCCGGTTCTCGACTTCCTGTTTGGCACCCAATGGAGCCCGCAGATCGCCATCCGCGCCGATCAGGTCGGGTCGTCGGGCGCCTTCGGGGCCGTGCCGCTGTTCGCCGGCACCCTGCTGATCATGGTCATCGCCATGTGCGTCGCTGCGCCCATCGGCCTGCTGTCGGCCATCTATCTGTCGGAATACGCCGGCCGCACGACCCGCGCGGTGATCAAGCCGCTGCTGGAGATTCTCGCCGGCGTGCCGACCGTCGTTTACGGCTTCTTCGCCGCCCTGACCGTCGGGCCGTTGCTGCGGGTCTTCTTCAACGAGATCGGCCTCTTCCTGATCGGCGGACCGCTGGAAGGGCTCGGCCAATACCTGGCCCTGGTTCAGAACCAGATGGCCCTGACGGCCGGCGCGGTGATGGGCATCATGCTGATCCCGTTCGTGTCGTCCCTGTCTGACGACATTCTGAACGCCGTGCCTCAGTCGCTGCGTGACGGCTCGTTCGCCATGGGCGCGACCAAGTCCGAGACGGTGAAGCGGGTTCTTCTGCCCGCCGCGCTGCCGGGCATCGCCGGCGCCTTGCTGCTGGCGGTGTCGCGCGCCATCGGCGAGACCATGATCGTGACCATGGCCGCGGGCCTCGCCGCCAACCTGACCTTCAATCCGCTGGACACCGTCACCACGGTCACCGTGCAGATCGTGACCCTGTTGACCGGCGACCAGGAGTTCAACAGCGCCAAGACCCTGTCCGCCTTCGGCCTGGGCCTGACCCTGTTTCTGGTCACCCTGATGCTGAACATCATCGCCCACCGGATCGTGCAGACCTATCGGGAACAATATGACTGACGCGACCCCCGATCAGATCGACGGCGCGGCCGCCAAGGGACGTCTAGACCGCCTGCGGGCCGGTCTGAAGCGTCGCCATGCCAAGGAAACGCGTTTCAAATGGTATGGCCGCCTGGCCATCGCGGCCGCCATGTTGTTCCTGGCCGTGCTGCTGGTGCGCATCGTCGAGCAGGGCCACACCGCCTTCTACACCCACACCGTCACCGTGCCGGTCTTCATGGACCCGGCGCGTGTGGACCGCGCGTATCCGCAGGGCTCCAACTTCGAGCAACTGGCCGCCGAGCAGCAGCTGGCCCGCATGGGTATTCAGGACGACGCGGCCGGGACGAAGGCCGCGCAGATGAAGCGGTTGTTCTCGTCGGAGCTGAAGTTCGTCGCCGCCGATCTAGTCTCCAAGCGCAGCGAAGTCATCGGCGAAACCGTGCCCCTGGCCGTGCCCCTGTCCGACGATGCCGACCTGTATCTGAAGGGCGAAATCTCCAGGGATACGCCCGAGGATCAACGCCGCCTGACCGACCAGCAGATCGCCTGGCTGGACCGGATGCAGACCGAGGGCGTCATCGGCTCGCACTTCAACACCGCCCTGTTCACCAACGGCGATTCGACCCAGCCGGAGCTGGCGGGCGTGCTGGGCGCCGTGGTCGGCTCGGCCCTGATGCTGATGGTCACGGCCCTGATCGCCATTCCGCTGGGCGTCGGCGCCGCCATCTGGCTGGAAGAGTTCGCGCCCAAGAACAAGCTGACCGACATCATCGAGGTCAACATCAACAACCTCGCGGCGGTGCCGTCGATCGTCTACGGCCTCCTGGGTCTGGCCCTGTTCATCAACTGGATGCACCTGCCGCGCGCCAGTCCGATCGTCGGCGGTCTGGTCCTGGCCCTGATGGCTCTGCCGACCCTGGTCATCGCCACCCGCTCGGCCCTGAAGGCGGTGCCGCCGTCGATCCGCGAGGCCGCCCTGGCCATGGGCGCGTCCAAGACGCAGACGGTGTTCAGCCACGTCCTGCCGCTGGCCATGCCCGGCGTCATGACCGGCGCCATCATCTCCATGGCTCACGCCCTGGGTGAGACCGCGCCGCTACTGCTGATCGGCATGGTCAGCTTCGTGCCGGGCGTGCCGCACGCCATCGACCAGCCGGTCGGCGCGCTGCCCTCGCTGATCTACATCTGGGAGAACGCCTCGGAGCGGGCCTTCCACGAACGCACCGCTGCGGCGATCATCGTCCTGCTGGTCTTCATGATCATCATGAACGCGGCGGCCATTATCCTGAGGCGGCGCTTCGAGCGTCGGTGGTAAGAGAATGAAATTCCGTATTTTCCGCTCCGCCGAGGACCAGACCGGCGCCGGCTCGGTCGATCCGACCGAAGCGCCGCGCATGGGCGGTCAGATCCTGCCCGAAATCGTCCTGTCCAAGGGCGCAGCCGCCGAACCGCGCGTCGAGGACGCCACGCCCCGGTCTGGCCCCGCCGTGGTCGATAGCCCGCCCGTCGGTCCGATCAAGATCGCCGCGCGCGACGTCTCGGTCTTCTATGAGGGCAAACAGGCGCTCTACGACGTCTCGTTGGACATCCCTGACAAGACCGTCACGGCCCTGATCGGCCCGTCGGGCTGCGGCAAGTCCACCTTCCTGCGGACCATGAACCGCATGAACGACACTATCGCCGGGGCCAAGGTCACGGGCCGCATCGCCATGGACGGCGAGGACATTAACGACCGTTCCATCGACCCGGTGCTGCTGCGCGCCCGCGTCGGTATGGTGTTCCAGCGTCCGAATCCCTTCCCGAAATCGATCTACGAAAACGTCGCCTACGGACCCAAAATCCACGGCCTGGTGTCGTCCAAGGCCGAGATGGACGAGGTCGTTGAAAAGGCGCTGAAGCGCGCTGGCCTGTGGGAAGAGGTCGCTGACCGCCTGCAATCGTCGGCCATGGGTCTGTCAGGCGGCCAGCAGCAGCGTCTGGTCATCGCCCGCGCCATCGCCGTAAACCCCGAAGTCATCCTGATGGACGAGCCCTGCTCGGCGCTGGACCCCATCGCCACGGCGCGGATCGAGGAGCTGATCGACGAACTGCGCGAGCGGTTCTGCATCGTCATTGTCACCCACTCGATGGCCCAGGCCGCGCGCGTGTCGCAACGCACCGCCTTCTTCCACATGGGTCGTCTGGTCGAGACCGGGGATACGGAAGACATCTTCCAGAATCCGCGCGAACGGCGCACGCTCGACTACATCACGGGACGCTTCGGCTAATCCGATGAACCAGCACACCGTCAAAGCCTATGGCGACGAACTGAACCAGATCACGGCCGAGATCGCCCGCATGGGCGGCCTGGCCGAGGCCCAGGTCGCGGACGCCATCGATTCCGTCGCCCGGCGCGACATCGCCCTGGCCCGCGCCGTGGTCGAACGCGATCTGAAACTGGACGCCCTGCACCGCGATATCGAGAAGAAGGCGATCCGCCTGATCGCCCTGCGCCAGCCGGTCGCCAGCGACCTGCGCCGCACCCTGGGCGCCATGAAGATCGCCACCGATCTGGAGCGCACAGGCGACCTGGCCAAGAACATCGCCAAGCGCGCGCTGATCCTGGCCGAAGCCCAGCCGATGCAGCCCCTGACCCGTTCGATCGAGCGGATGGGCCGGCTGGTCTCGACCCGCCTGCGCGATGTGCTGGACGCCTATACGGCCTCGGAACTCGATCGCGCCGTCGCCGTCTGGCAGACCGACGACGAGGTCGACGAGCACTACAACGCCCTGTTCCGCGAACTGCTGACCTATATGATGGGCGATCCGCGCACGATCGGCGCCTGCACCCATCTGCTCTTCATGGCCAAGAACCTGGAGCGGATCGGCGACCACGCGACCAATATCGCCGAAACCGTCCACTACGAGATCACTGGCGAGGACATCGTGGGCGAACGCCCGCGCGCCCAGCCCACGGCTGAGGATTCCGATCCGACGCCAAACCTTTCGACGCACTGACCCGAGACCGGAGACCCGACGTGCAGCCCTATATCCTTGTGATGGAAGACGAGGACGCGCTGGCGACCCTTCTTCAGTACAATCTCGAAAAGGAAGGCTACGACGTCGCCGTCGCCGCCGACGGCGAGGAGGGCATGCTCCAGATCGATGAGCGCTTGCCCGATCTGGTGCTGCTGGACTGGATGCTGCCCAAGCTGTCGGGCATCGAGGTCTGCCGTCGCATTCGCGGCAAGGCCGAGACCCGCAACCTGCCGATCATCATGCTGACGGCGCGCGGCGAGGAGAGCGACCGGGTTCGCGGTCTGGACACCGGCGCGGACGACTATCTGACCAAGCCCTTTTCGATGGTCGAGCTGATCGCGCGCATCCGCGCCGTCCTGCGACGCATTCGCCCGGGTCTGGCCGACGACCGTTTGAACCACGGCGACATCGTCGTGGATCGCGTCTCGCACCGGGTGAAGCGCAACGGCAAGGAGGTCCATCTGGGCCCGACCGAGTTCCGCTTGCTGGACCACTTCATGCAGCACCCCGGACGGGTGTTCAGCCGCGAGCAGCTGTTGGACGCGGTCTGGGGCTCGGACGTCTATGTCGAGGCCCGCACGGTGGACGTCCACGTCGGGCGCCTGCGCAAGGCCCTGGCCATCGCCGACGAAAGCGCCAACCCCATCCGCACGGTCCGCTCGGCGGGCTATTCGCTGGATTTGGAAGGCTGAGATCAAAAAAAGGGCGGCTCTGGGAGCCGCCCTTTGCAATTCAAATCTGCTCTGCGACCACTTCGTCAGGGTCCAGCGCATAGACCGTGGCGCAGTATTCGCAGGTGACGCGGATCTTGCCGTCGTCCTCCAACATGTCGGCGCGCTCGGCGGGATCGAACGAGGCCAGGACCGAGGCGATTCGTTCGCGCGAGCAACGGCAAACGGCCGTCAGTTCTCGCGCACCCTCCAGCCGCACGCCGTCTTCGTGGAACAGGCGGAACAGCAGCGTCTCGGGCGAGATCGTCGGATCGACCAACTCGTCATCGCCCAGCGTGCCGAACAGGGCCCGCGTGCGGTCCCAGACCTCTTCGGTCGAACCGCGGGCCTCGTCGCCGGCGATGATCTGGATCATCGCCCCGCCGGCGCGCCACTGCGATCCGGCGTCGGTCTGAACCTGGCCGACGGCCAGACGCACCTTGGTCGGCACCTGTTCCGACTGCTGGAAATAGTGTTCGGCCGCCAGCGACAGGCTCTCGCCTTCGATCGGCGTGATCCCTTGGGTGCGCTCGAAGTCGGGGCCCCGATCCAGCGTCATGATAAAGACGCCCTGGCCCAGCAGCGATCGAGCGCCGGGCCGGGCGAAGCCCTGCGACGCCTCGGCCACCTCGGCCTCGTCGTAGCGACAATAGCCGCGCAGTGAGCCGTCGGTGCCGTAGTCGGCGACGACGTAGCGCACGGGGCCGTCGCCCTGGGCCTGGACTAGCAGGCGACCCTCGAACTTCAGGCTGGAACCGATCAGGGCGGCCAGTGCGCAGGCCTCGCCCAACAGGGCGGCGACCGGCTCGGGATAGGCGTGGGCGGCCAGGATCTTGTCGATGGTCGCGCCCAGGCGAACCAGGCGACCGCGCACGGGCCAACCTTCAATCTGGAAGGCGGCGGCCAGATCGTCGGAAACGGGAATGTTGGGCGCGTGATCGGTCACGGCGAGGTCCTTTGGGGCGTCATTTCGGGATCGCGGCTATGTAGGCGCCCGCGGGCGGCTTGATAAGGGGCTAATCCGCCCGGTCTGGGGGAGGGCGACGGAACCGATTTCGGCGCGGATCGCTCTTTTGGCTCAAGCGGAGCCGTCGCTCCGTTCATGACGCCAATAACTGAAGAGGTTCCGCCGATGATCCGCGACATCGATCCGATCGAAGAGATCCGCAAACACCCCGGCATCACCGCCGGCAGCCTCCTCGCAGTCGCGCTCGGCGCTGTCGCCGTCGTCTATCTGACGCAACGCAGCGGCCCCACCCGTTACCAGCGCATCAAGTCGCGTATCGACCCGCGCGGCTGGGTCGATACGTCCGAACTGCGCGACCGTTTCCACGACGCCGTCGACGCCTTCCGCCACCGGGCCGAGGATGTCGGTGAACGCGCCGGCGCGCTTTCGCGCGACGCCCGCCACCGCGCCGCAGACACCGCCTATGACGTGCGCGATCGCGCCGACGACTGGTTCCGTTCGGCCCGCAAGGACGGCAAGAAGGCGCTGAAGAAGCATGGCAAGACGGCGCGCCGCTATGCTGACGACGCCGGTCAATATGCGCGTGACCACGCCCGCGAAGGCGGCGCCCTTCTGGCGGTGGCGACCATCGCCGCAGCCGTCGGCGCAGCGGTTCTCGAAAGCCGTCGTCCCGACAGCCACGTGCGTCGCATCGCCCGCTTCTGACATTTTCGTGTCGCCCGCCCGGTGAAAATCGCGGCGGGCGGCAAACTTTTAGCGCATCTGCCCACAGTGAGCAGCATCGCTCGGCTTTGCCGCAGGCGCGAAGGCCGCTAAGACGCCGCCCATGAGCGCGCGCCCCACCCTGATCTTCGACTTCGATTCGACCCTGGTCGATTTCGAGACCCTTGAGGCCTTGGCCGACATCGCCCTGGCGGACGCGCTGGGCGCATCCGATGCGCGCGCCCAGATCGCCGCCTTGACAGATCAGGCCATGGTTGGAGAGATCGAATTCGGCGAGGCTTTGCGCCGCCGTCTGGCGCTGCTGCCGCTGACCCGCGCCCATGTCGCCGCCCTGGCCCAGAGCGCGTCAGACCACCTGACGGCGTCGGTGCGACGCAACCTGAACTTCTTCCAGCAGAACAAGGGCAAGGTCGTCATCCTCTCCGGCGGCTTCCGCGAGGTGATTGCGCCCGTCGCCGAAGAACTCGGCGTCTCTCCCGATCGCGTGCTGTGCAACGATCTGGTCTATGACGCGGACGACCGCGTGATCGGCGTGGACGACGCCAACCCCTTGTCGCACGCCAACGGCAAGCCGACCGCCATTCACGGCCTGAACCTGTCGGGTCGCGTTGTTATGGTGGGCGACGGCTGGAACGACGCCGAGGTCAAGATCGCGGGCGCCGCCGACGCCTTCTACGCCTTCACCGAGGTGGTGCGTCGCGCGCCGGTGGTGCAGGTCGCCGACGCCGAGGCCGCGTCGCTCGACGAGGTGCTGCATGCCGAAGGCCTTGTCGGCCGCTGGTCCTTCCCGCGCAGCCGCATGAAGATGTTGCTCCTGGAAAACATACACCCCGCCGCCGTCGAGCGGCTGGAAGAGGCGGGCTATTCGGTCGAAACCCAGAAGGGCGCGCTGGACGAGGACGATCTGATCGCGGCCATCAAGGGCGTCCATGTCCTGGGCATCCGCTCCAAGACCACGGTCAGCCGCCGCGTGCTGGAACAGGCCGATCGGCTGATGGCCGTCGCGGCCTTCTGCATCGGCACCAACCAGATCGACCTGGACGCGGCGTCGGATCACGGGGTGGCGGTGTTCAACGCGCCCTATTCGAACACCCGCTCGGTGGTCGAACTGGCCATCGGCCTTATGATCGTCCTGATGCGCGACGTGGCGGACAAGTCGGCGGCCATGCACGTCGGCAAGTGGAACAAGTCCGCCACCGGCTCAAAGGAACTGCGCGGCAAGACCCTGGGCATCGTCGGCTATGGCGCGATCGGCAGCCAGTTGTCGGTCCTGGCCGAAAACCTAGGCATGCGGGTGCTGTTTTATGACCTGTCAGAGCGCCTGGCCCTGGGCAATGCGCGCCGCATGCGCTCGCTGGACGCGCTTCTGGCCGAAAGCGACGTAGTCACCCTGCATGTCGATGGCCGCAAGGAGAACGCCAACATCTTCGGCGCGGCCCAGTTCGGCCGGATGAAGGAAGGCGCGTTGTTCCTGAACCTGGCGCGCGGCCATGTGGTCGATGTCGGCGCGCTATCCCAGGCGATCGGCTCAGGCCGGGTCGCCGGCGCAGCCGTCGATGTCTTCCCCGAAGAACCGCGTACCAACGCCGACCCGTTCGAGAGCCCACTTCAGGGCCTGCCCAACATGATCCTGACGCCGCACATCGGCGGCTCGACCGAAGAGGCGCAGGAGGCCATCGCCGAGTTCGCGGCCGAACGCCTGCTGGGCTATCTGAACCGGGGCGATACGACCTTCAGCGTCAACCTGCCCAACGTCCAGCTCTCCGAAGTTTCGGGCGCGCACCGCATTCTGCACATCCACAGAAACCAGCCGGGCGTGCTGGCCGAACTGAACCGCGCCCTGGCGTCGGCGGGCCTGAACATCCTGGGCCAGCACCTGAAGACGGACGAGCGCACGGGCTATGTCATCACCGACGTGGATCGCGACTACGATCCAGAGGCGCTGCGCGAACTCAAGACGGTGCCGGGCACGCTGAAGTTCCGCACGTTGCAGTGATACGTCGCTCGCAAATATCTTCTCAAAGCTGACCTCGCGGCATCTTGCGCTCTGCGCGAACTGGCGCATCCTCACGTCGAACGGCCGCGCAACGACGGCTGCGGGAGGATATTCATGTCACGCTTCATCACCGGCGGCGCCGTCGCCGCTCTGGCGCTCGCCGCCTGCGCCTTTGCCGGCTCGGCCTCGGCCCAGACCTACAACCGTCTCGTCGTCTTCGGCGACAGCCTCAGCGACAACGGCAACCTGTTTCTGATCTCGGGCGGGACCCAGCCGCCGTCGCCGCCCTATGCGCGCCGCTTCTCGAACGGTCCGACCTTCGTTGAACTGCTGGGCTTCAACGCCGCCAACTTCAACGGTTCGGTCACGGGCAGCATCAACTACGCCTTCGGCGGCTCGCGCACTGACGCCTCGGCGGGCGTGCCGTTCGGCATGCTGAACCAGCTGTCGCGCTACACCGCCGCGGGCGGCCGGTTCAGCTCGACCGACTTGGTCAGCGTCCTGGGCGGCGCCAACGACATCTTCCAGGGCCTACCCGCCGCCGGCGCTTCCGCCAGCCCGGTCGCCGCCATCACCCCGGTCGCAACCACGGCCGCCGCCAACATCAACAGCCTGGTCAACACCGTGGCGGGCGCGGGGGCCGGGACCATCCTGGTCACCAACCTGCCCAAGCTCAGCCTGACGCCTCAGTTCCGCGGCACGACCGCCGCGCCCCTGGCCGACTTCGCCGTCACCACCTTCAACACGGCGCTTCAGACCAATCTGACCGCCACGGCCGCCGCCCGCCCAGGCAGCAACATCATCATGATGGACCTGTTCAAGATCGGTGACACCCTGGCCGGCAATCCGGGCCTGTTCGGCATCACCAACATCACCCAGCCCTGCTTCAACGGCGTGACGGTCTGCACGAACCCGGACAGCTACTTCTACTTCGACGGCGTCCACCCGACCGCGGCGGGCCATCGGATCATCGCCCAACTGGCGACCGACTACCTCTACTATGGCGACATCGGCGCTCAATCGACCTTGCAGGGCGAGACGGCCTATCGTCACCGCGAGGACGCCCTGGACGCCGCCGGCGAGGCCCTGTCGGGTCGCCAGCCGTGGGAGGCCGGCGTGTCCGTCACAACTTCGGCCCTGATCGACAGCGTCGACACCGACGCGCGCGGCTCGGTCACCAGCTCGTCCAGCGACGGCTGGGGCGCCCGTATCGCGCTTGAGGCCGGCCCCTCGGCCAACTGGCGCTTCGGTCTGGCCGGCACGGCGCGCAACACCGACGTCGAAAGCCAGGCGCTGCAGTTCAACGTCGAAAGCTTCGGCCTGGACGTCTATGGCGGCTGGCGCTCGGGCGATGTCTTTGTCAACGCCGCCGTCGGCGTGGCGCGCGACAACATCGACGACATCGAACGCACCACCAGCCTGGCGCCGATCGTCCACGCCGCTGAAACCCGCGCGCTCAGCAGCGGCGCGCGTCTGCAAGGCGGCATGTGGTTCGACATGGGCGGCGTCGCCCTGTCGCCCCGCGCGGCCCTGGCCTACGTGTCCAGCGACGTGGACGGCTATTACGAACAGGGCGTCGGCGCCCAGTATCAGTACGGCGACCGCACCGTGAAGGCCCTGACCGGCGAGGTCGCCCTGCGCGCCGAGGCTGAAATGGGCGGGTTCGGCCTGTTCGCCGAAGGGGGCTACCGGGACGCCTTGGACGACAGCTCCGATCCGGTGCGCGTCGGCCTCTACAACAACCCGGCCCAGGTGTTGTTGCGCGAGATCGACGATCCGTTCGGCGGCCAGTTCCTGGCCTCTGCCGGCGTCGAAGGTTCGCTTGGCCCGGTCAAGGTGACGGTCGGCTATCGCGGCCGCTTCGGCGACCACGCCGACAGCCACATGGGCGGCATTCAGCTGAAACTGCCGCTTTAAGCGGCAGGGGCGGGAAGGGGCCTCAGCGCCCCTTCTTCCTCACCCACATGGCGGCGTCGGCCTCGGTCAGCCAGACTTCGGCGTCGGCATGGCCGTCCCAGGCGCGCACCCCGAAAGAGCCGCCCAGTTCGGTCTTCTGGCCGTCCCAGACGAAGCCTTCGGTCTTCAGCGCCTCGGCCAGCTGACGCGCCTTGGCTCGGCCTTCTTCATAGCCTGCGTGCAACATCAGCAGGGCGAACTCGTCGCCGCCCAGCCGGCCCACCGCATCCGACTCGCGCAGATTGGCCAGGAACAGCTCGGCCACCGCGACCAGGGCTGCATCGCCGGCGGCATGGCCCAGGCTGTCGTTGACGCTCTTGAACCCGTCCATGTCCAGATACAGCAGCACCGCCGGCACCCCGTGCCGCTGGCAATAGGCCATGGTCCGCTGCATCGCCGTGATGAAGCCGCGCCGGTTCAGGGCGGGGGTCAGCACATCGTGGTCGGCGGCGGCCTCTGCGGCCGCGGCGCGCGTCTTCCACGCTTCCAGCTCGACGCGCAGGCGCGCGATCTCGGCGGTCAGGTCGTGTTCGGCCACGTCGGTCACGGCGCAGGGTTGGCTCCGAAGGCGCGACTCAGTCTGCGTCGCGCGGTCGAACGATGGTAGAGCGTGATCCGCCGACATTGAAGGCCGACATTACGGGCCGACACGGCTGAAATCACGGTGTTGCGGTTGCGGGCGTCACCCGCGTGCTGTAACCGGCGCCTTTCCGCGAGGGGCCTTGCAGACATGGCGACTTCCGAAACCCCGGTGGCGATCATCATGGGCAGCCGGTCCGACTGGCCGACCATGAAGCTGGCCGCCGATCGCCTGGATCAACTTGGCGTCGCTTGGGACGCCAAGGTTGTCAGCGCCCACCGCACGCCCCAACGCCTGGTCGATTTCGCCACGGGCGCCAAGGCCGCCGGATATAAGGTCATCATCGCCGGGGCAGGGGGCGCCGCCCACCTGCCGGGCATGGCCGCCTCCATGACCGAACTGCCGGTGCTGGGCGTACCGGTTCAGTCCAAGGCGCTGAAGGGCATGGATAGTCTGCTGTCGATCGTTCAGATGCCGGCTGGCGTTCCGGTCGCCACACTGGCCATCGGCGAGGCGGGCGCCGCCAACGCCGGCATCTTGGCCGCCCAGATCCTGGCCCTGTCGGACGAGGCATTGGCCGGACGCCTGGCCGCCTTCCGCGCCGCCCAGACCGAATCCGTCGCAGAAACCGTCGAGGACTGAGTGCCTGATCTTCCGCTTCCCCCTGGTTCGACCCTCGGCATCATCGGCGGAGGCCAGCTGGGCCGGATGCTGAGCCAGGCCGCATCGCGCCTGGGCTTCGACGTCGTGATCCTGGACCCCGAGGCCGACAGCCCGGCCGGCCGGGTTTCGGCGCGCCAGATCGTCGCCGCCTATGACGACCCCAAGGCCCTGTCGGCGCTGGGCCGCGCCGCCGATGTCGTCACCTTCGAGTTCGAGAACGTGCCGGCCGAATCCATCGAGCGTCTGGCCGAGGCCGGCGCCCTGGTCGCGCCGGGGCCGACCGCGCTGCGCGTGTCGCAGGACCGGGTGGACGAAAAGGCCTTCCTGAACGCCGTGGGCGCCCCGACGGTCGCCTTCGCCGTCATCGACACGCTGGACGACCTGGTCGTCGGCCTGACCGAGCTGGGCCTGCCCGCCCTGCTAAAGACCCGCCGCGAAGGCTATGACGGCAAGGGGCAGGTCTGGATTCACGCCATCGAGGATGCGCCCGCCGCCCTGGAAAGCCTGGGCGATCGTCCGGCCATCCTGGAGGCCAAGGCGACCTTCGTGCGCGAACTGTCGGTCATCGCCGCCCGCGACTGGGACGGCCATATGGCGGTCTATCCGCTGGGCGAGAACCGCCACGAAGGCGGCGTTCTGCGCACCACTCTGGCCCCCGCCGCCGTGGACGAGAAAACGCAAGTCCGCGCCCGCGCCATCGCCGAGGCGATCCTGGACGGGCTGGACTACGTCGGCGTTCTGGGCGTCGAACTGTTCGACCTCGGAGACGACGTACTTCTGGTCAACGAGATCGCACCGCGTGTTCACAACACCGGCCACTGGACCCAGGATGGCTGCGTCTGCGACCAGTTCGAACAGCATATCCGCGCCGTCGCCGGCTGGCCGCTCGGCCCCACGACGGCCCACGCCCGCATCGAAATGACCAATCTGCTGGGCGACGAGGTCGAGGACTGGCGCAAGCTGTCGGCCAAGTCCGACGAACGCCTGCACCTCTACGGCAAGGCCGAGGCCCGCCCCGGCCGCAAGATGGCCCACGTGAACCGGGTGCTGGGTGCCAGCTGATATTTGAGTTGCGCTGAACGCAACTTAGGTCATGGTCGATGCATGTCGCTGTCGCTCATCTTGTCACTCGTGCTCCTGCTGGTCTCGACCTGCGCAGTTGTAGTGATCAGCGCACTGAATGGCCGCCGATCATCGCGTGTCGGCGCGCTCGGCGTATCTTTAGCCGCGGCCGCTTTGGCCTTGATTGTCGCCGGCGTGGACCTCGGTGGGCGCCTGGGAAAAGACGCCGCTGAGCGTGACAATCGATCTGCAATCGCCAAGAGCGTCTGAATATGAACACCCCGATGGTTCTGTTCCTAATGGCGATGGCGATGGCCCTGATCGGTTCATCGGTCTCTGCCGATGGCCCGCGCGCAGACCAAAGAAGTTCAGACGGAGCTGGCCGCTCACGCGTGCTGGCAGGGGCCATACTTGGCGTTGCAGTTCTGATCCTAGGCGTCGGGGTATACCAACTTGGACACCAATCTGGTCGCGATCAGGCGCTGCGCGACAATCGCGCCGAGCTTCGCTCCGCCGAGGTCTAGGCTTTCGCGCCATACCGCATGCGGCTCAGCGCATCACTGACCTTTCGGAAGGGCGCGTCGAAGTCTTTGCCCGCCTTCCACTTCTCGAAGGCCATGACGTTTTCGATCCGACGGGCGACGAAGGCCTCCGCCGCTTCGCGGCCGTCGAACCAGCGCATCGTCAGGGCGGGAATCAGGATGCCCGACAGGATCGTCCGCTTCGAATAGTGGTTCCAGTCGGTCGCCTCGTCCCCGGCCCAGCGCCACAGATGATCCGCGCTTTCCCAGGCCAGTTTCAGCCCCAGATCGGCATTGACGGGCAGGGCCAGGAAGGCGGCGCAGCGACGCGTGGCCTCCAGATCGGCGGCGCCAGCCTCCATCCGCTCGGACACCGCGCGGGCGATTCGCTCGCGGATCTTTAGCGACTTGGCGTCGATTTCACCCAAAGCCGCCAGCGCTCGCGCATCATGGCGGCGCGACAGCAGGGCCGCCAGATCGCGCGCGCCGTTGGGCAGCAGCAGTTCCTCGTCGCCCTGCGACAGGCCGCACGCCTCGCAGGCCTCGCGCACCAGACGCGCATTCCAGCCGAGCGCGGGCGCGCGGGCGATGGCGGCGTCCAGCACGTTCTGTTCGGTCCGGTCGGCCCAGTCTGTCGTCTCGGTCATAAGGGCGATCATACGCCGGTCGTCATGGCGTTTCGAGCCTTGAAGAATGGTCGCGACGATCTGGACAGAAGGAGGCGGCTCGTGTATCAGCGCGCCTTCATCCGAGAGCCCGGCTGTCGGAAGACGATTTTATTTTGTTCGCCCGTCTCCCTCACAGGACGCGGCGGGCGGCCAAAGGAGAGTTTAACCTGGTTCAGATTTTCGTTCGCGACAACAACGTCGACCAAGCGCTCAAAGCCCTGAAGAAGAAGATGCAGCGCGAGGGCAGCTTCCGTGAAATGAAGCGCCACGTGCACTTTGAGAAGCCCTCGGAAAAGCGCGCCCGTCAAAAGGCCGAAGCCATCCGTCGCGCCCGCAAGCTGGCGCGCAAGCGTATGCAGCGCGAAGGCCTGCTGCCCGCGCCCAAGCCGCGCGTTCCCGGCGGTCGTTAAGACCCCGGCGAAAGCCAAAAGATTTAAGGCCGCTTCCTCCGGGCAGCGGCCTTTTTCTTTGCGTTTCGTTTCTGCGGAGCGTGGTGGAGGACTCTCGAAGTCCCACAGAAGAAGCGCCGCGCCACCTCCCCATCGCGACGCGACAGGGAGGAGACAGCCGTGCCGCCTACGCCCGTCCGGTAATCGCCCGGCCGAAGCTCTTCCAGCTCAGCTTTACGTCCGACAGCGCGCCAGCGCGGAAGGCCCGCCCGGCGATCCACACCATGAAGGCGGCGGTCGCGAACATGCCGATCAGCGTCAGAACCACCTCCACTAGCGGCGGATCGCTGGGCGCGCGGGCGCTCATCAGGAAGGGGGTGAAGAAGGGGATCCAGGACAGAACCTTGACCACCGGCGCATCCGGGCTGGTCAGGGCCATCTGCATGACCAGGATCGGCACGACCAGGATCATCATGATCGGCCCCATCAGGGTCTGGGCGTCGCGCGGCGTCTCGCAGAAGGCGCCGATGGCGGCGAACAGCACCGCATACATCAGGTAGCCGCCGACCATATAGGCGATGAAATAGAAGATCAGACCGTCGTGCAGCAGCACCTGTCCGACCGTCGCCGCCGTCTGGGGCGAGGCCGAGATCAGGGTGAAGGCCCCGATCCCGCCCCAGACGCCCATGACCGTAAGGGTCAGCAGCGCCACGCCCAGCACCTTGCCCGTCAGGATTTCGGTCGCCGAGGCCGAGGACAGCAGCACCTCCAGGATCTTGTTCGACTTCTCCTCCATCACGCTGTTCAGCAGGATGGAGGCGCCGGTGATGACCAGCGACCACAAGAGGAAGCCGACGCCCAGGCCGATGAAGGACGGGATTCGGTCACGCATCGACACCTCGCCCCCGCTGGCGGCGCTGGGCGAGAAGGACTTCACATCGGGCCGGAAGGTCTGAACCTCCTGCGCCACGGCGGGGGCGACCCCGGCGGCGGTCAGAAGTTCGGTGCGTCGGGCATCACGCAGGGCATTTCGGATGAAGCCGGAGACGTCGTTGTCAGTGGCGCGCGCGGTCCAGACCTGGGCGGCGGGCTTGCCATCCGTGCGGCTCAGGAAGACCACGGCGTCGAGGCGCCTGGCGTTCGAGGTCTGCTTGTCCAGCGCCTTGCGGATCGCCTCGTCACGGGCCGGTCCGACGGCTTCGGCGATGGCGGGCGGCGCGTCGACCAGACGGATCTTGGGGCCGGTGATGGAGGCGACGGCGCGCCCGGCGCCCGCCTGTCCCTTTTCGGCGGCTTCGCGCAGGCGCTCGTTCTGACGATCCACATCCGCTTGCAGAGAGGCGCGCACGGCGGCGGCCAGACCCGTCGCATTGGGGCCTTCCTCGATCACCGCCACCGACTTGATCGGCTCGGAGGCCTTGATCAGCGCTGGAATGCCGCCGCCCAGCACGGCGAACAGCGGGAAGGCCAAAAGCGACAGCCAGAAGCCGACGGTCTTGGCGTAGGCGACATATTCGCGTCGCGCGATCAGCAGGGTGCGGTTCATTGGACAGCCTCCACGGATGCGACGGGTTGGTCGGGATGGTCACCGGTCAGACCGATGAAGGCGTCGTGCAGCGTCGGCTCCTTCAGCGCGAAGCCGCGCACGTCCAGGCCGTTCAGGAAGGCCGTCTTCAACGTATCCTGACCCCCGGCGCCGGGCGCCAAGGCGATCTTCAGACGACGCACGCCGTCCACGTCGGACAGGGTCTCGACGCCCGCCACGCCGGGCAGGGCGGCGGCGGCGTCCGCGCTGATCGCGCCGTCCAGATCCAGGAAGCGCGGCGAGGTGGCCTTGGCCTGATCCACCGTCCCCTCGAACGCCTTCTTGCCACGCGCCAGCAGCACGACCTTGTCGCACAGCCGCTCGGCATGCTGCATCACATGGGTGGAGAACAGCACCGTGGCGCCGTTCGCGGCCAGCCCGCGAATCATCGCCTCCAGGCCCTGCTGGTTCATCGGGTCCAGACCGGAGAAGGGCTCGTCCAGGATGACGAACTCGGGCTGATGCACGACCGAGGCGATCAGCTGCACCTTCTGCGCCATCCCCTTGGACAGCTCCTTCATCTTCTTTTTCTGCGCCTCGCCCAGTCCCTGCTGCTCCAGCAGGGTCTTGGCGCGCTTGCGGCCCTCCGCGACCGGCAGGCCTTTCAGCGCCCCGAAGAAGGCGATGGCCTCGACCGGCGTCATCTTCTTATAGAGACCGCGCTCCTCGGGCAGGAAACCGATCCGGTCGCGCACCTTGCGCCCGTCGTCGGCGCCCAGTATCTCGATCTGCCCCGACGTCGCCGGCTGCAACCCCAGGATCATCCGCAGGGTCGAGGTCTTGCCCGCCCCGTTCGGTCCCAGAAAGCCGCAGATCGACCCCTTCTCGACCTGAAAACTCAGATCGCGCACGGCGTGGAAATCGCCGTATCGCTTGTTCACCCCATCCAGCGTCAACGCCGCCATGTCGCCTCCCAAATCCCTGTCGTCAGACTAGAATCCGACGACAGGGGACGCCAGCGACTTCGGCGCAGGGGCGCCTATTTCACCACAGGCAGATCGATGTAGGAGGCGTCGTCACCCGCGTGATGGACGGCGTTGTCGGCGACCATGCCCTGGCTCTCGGTCTCGTTCAGTCCGCCTGTGTTCAGGTTGCGCACGAACTTGGGGAAGTTGGAGCTGGTGACTTCGACCCGGATACGGTGACCAGGCTGGAAGGTGTTGCTGATGGTCAGCGGCGTGGGCTGCACGGTCGCCACCTGGCCCGGCGTCAGGGGCGCGGGACGGTCATAGCCGTTGCGATAGCGCGCCCGCATGATGGTGTCGCCCAGGATATAGGCTGTCCCGTCCGGCGCCACGTCCACCAGCTTGACCGCGAAATCGGTGTCGGGCGCAGAAGACGACACCTTCAGCACCGCATCGATGAAGCCGGTGACCTGCATCGGCTCGGTCAGCGCCTCCGACGTATAGACCAGCACATCGTTGCGCGCCTCGATCGGCCGCTGATCGAAGGCCCCGGCCGTGACCAAGCCGCCGTTGCAGCAATCGCCGCCGCCGATGGTCTGGACCGGGTTCATCGGATCATAGCGATAGCGGTCGGCCGGTTCGCCGGCGGGCGGCGCCTGAAGGCTTAGCAGGCCATCGCCGTTCAGGCTGTTGGCCCCGCCGCCCGAGCGCAGATACATCCGCACCGTCTTGACCCCGGCCGGCGGCCACTGCGCGGCCGTGCGCCAGGCGTTTTCGCCCATGTTGAAATACTGCACATGCGGCGTGCTCTCGGGGAAGGCGCGGCGCTCGCCCTTCAGCCAGCGATCGAACCAGGCGTGCACCAGCGCGTCGCTGTCGAAGGTGGCGTCGCCCAGCGATCGATCGCCCGACTTATAGTTCGGCCCCAGGCCCCCAAAGGCGCAGTGGTTGTTGGGGCCGACCACCACATACTGGTTCTCGGCCGCCTCGCGATCCTGGGTCGTGGATCGGGCGTGGTTGAACAGCTCCATGTTCGGCCCGATGGAGACGTCATACCAGCTGTTGAACCACAGGGACGGCACGCCCCAGCCCATGTCGTCGTGATACAGGCCGCCCTGACGCCAGGCCGGATCGGACGGGGTGCGCGCGATCAGCTCCTCGAACGTGCCGGCCGGCTCCCCCAGGTCCTTCAGCATGTCATTGACCGGCAGATGCCGGATCTGGCTGGGCCAGTTCACATCCGGCTTCTTGGCGTCCAGATCGTTGTATCGGACGATCCGAGCGCGGGTTTCCTGGTCGATGTCCATCGGGATCTGGGCGCGCTGCGGATTGTCCACACCGTACAACCACACAAAGAACAGGTTGCGCGGCACGCCCCCTGTGTACCAGTTGCCCTGTTCTTGGAACCGGCCGACCTTGCCGATGCCGGCGCCCGAGGCCTGGGGCACCATGGCGGCGTGGGCCGGGTGGTTCTGGGCCGCCAGGGCCAATTGCCATTCTGCGGAGGACGAACAGCCCAGGGTGCCGACCTTGCCGTTCGACCACGGCTGGGCCGCGATCCACGTCAGGGCGTCATAGCCGTCGGTCTGGGGATAGCCCAGGATCTGATAGTCGCCGCCCGAGAAATACCGTCCCCGCTCGTTCTGGATGACGAAGGCATAGCCCTTGCTGACCCAGCTCAGGGCCGAGCGCGTGGTGCGGGCGTTGTAGGCCAGCTCGTTATAAGGCGTGCGCACGAACACCGTCGGCAAGGGGCCGGATGCGTTCTTGGGGCGATAGACATTGGTGGCCAGTCCCACGCCGTCGCGCATCGGCACCATGACCGCCATCTGCACATCCGCCAGACGCGACAGCTCGGTCTGTGCGGCGGCGTCGCTGTAGCGCCCATAATCCTGCGCCGAGGCGGCGATGGGCGTCGCGGCCAAAAGGCCCGCGACGACGGCGGCGACGATCTTGTTCATGTTCATCCCTCCCAGAACGAGAGGGGACACTAGGACGTTTGCGACGCCGGTCGCAACGTAATGCGCGTCAGGCCTTGGCCTTCACCGTCACTTCGAAATGGCGATCGACCACCTTGGTCGGATTGACCTGGGCGCCGTCGCGACGGACCTCGAAATGCAGGTGCGGGCCGGTGGAATAGCCGGTGGAGCCGACCAGACCGATGCGCTGACCGGGCGCGACAGCGTCGCCGTTCGCGACATCGATCCGGCTCAGGTGGCCGTACAGGGTGCTCATGCCGTTGGGGTGGCGCACCTCGATGAAGTTGCCATAGCCCTCGGGATCATAGCCCGTGCGGATGACTTCGCCCTCGGCGGCGGTGAAGACGGTCGTGCCTTTCGGCGCGGCGATATCCACGCCCTTGTGCGCGCGCGCCTTGGCTTCGATGGCCAGTTTGCGCAGGCCGAACGGCGAGTTGATCGCATAGCCGCGCACCGGGGCGGTGAAGGCGATCTGGCGCGTGATCGGACCTGCCTTTTCGACTTCGGCCTTCAGGGGCGGCGAGACCGGCGCGGCGATCTGGGTCGGCGGCGGCAAGGCGGCCTCGCGCGCGGCATTTGGCGCGGCGGCGGCGGCGAACAGGGCCACGGCGGCGAAGGCGGCCGTCTGGCCGGAGTGGATCAACAGGGTCTTGCACCGCGCCATCGGCGCGTTGGACAGCAGGCGTCGCATTCGGCGGCCTCTCCAGCGTCTCTACGCTCTGGAATGAAGGAAGCGGCGCCCCGACAGCGCACGGCGTTCCGTGGGAGGACGGCTTATGCCAGCGGGCTTTGGCGACTTTGGGGCTAGGGCAGGGCGGCGGATGGTCGCAGGGCGGAACCCGCCGCCCGTCCGACCAAATCAGGCGATGATATCGGGCAGGATGCGGTCTTCCAGCTTCACGATCTCGTCCTTCAGCGCCAGCTTCTTGCGCTTCAGCCGGGCGATCATCAGTTGGTCGGGAATGGCGGCCTGACCCAAGGCCTCGATCGAGGCGTCCAGATCGGCATGCTCCTGGCGCAGATGCTTCACCCGCGCGTGGAGCTCGACCATTTCCTCGGTGATCGCAGGCGTGTCGTCGTTCATCGTGTCATCTCCACGCCTCGTCTCAGGCCGCTTATAGCCACGCTGATCTCAGGCCGGAAGGGCGTCTGCGAGACGGATCAGGGCCGGGCGCGGGGTGACGTCCGCCCACATCCGGGCGGTGGCTGCCAGGCTGTCGATGATCGGGCGGGCCGGTCCGCTGGGTTCGGGCGCCAGCGCCTCCAGCGCATCCAGCAAATGCCGCTCTGCCTCCAGCTCCAGCGCCTTGATGCGGTTGCGCACGCTCTCGCGCGGGCCGTCGTCGATATCGGGCACCGGCGCTTTCAGTATCCGCCGCACCGAACGCAGCGGGGCGACCACGACGCTGTCCCAGGCGCGGGCCGTGTCGCAGGCCGCCTCGATCGTCTCTTTGTCCGGCTTTCGGCCTGTCGCCGCGACCCAGGCGGACCACAGCAGCACAGGCACGTTCTGGTCGTGGCTGTCCTGTAGCGTCAGACACGCCTCGCCGACCCCCGGCGCGCCATAGGCGGCGATCGCCCAGTCCCACAGCCTCATGACTTCAGGCCTTCCCAGCGCCGCACCGCGCCCCAATCCAGGCCGAACAGGTCCAACGTCCGCCCCACCGACTGATCGACCATCTCCATGATCGAGCTCGGCCGGGCGTAAAGCGCGGGCAGGGGCGGGGCGATGATCGCGCCCATTTCGGCCAGGGCGGTCATGGTGCGCAGGTGACCCAGGTGGAACGGCGTCTCGCGCACCATCAGCACCAGCGGTCGCCGCTCCTTCAGCGTCACGTCCGCCGCTCGCGTCAGCAGGGTGGAGGTCACGCCCGTCGCGATCTCGCTCATCGTCTTGATCGAGCAGGGCGCCACGATCATGCCCAGGGTGCGGAACGAGCCGGAGGCGATCGTCGCCCCCACGTCGCCCAGCTTGTGGACCACCGACGCCTTGGTCGTCAGTTCGTCGGGCGACAGATCGGTCTCCTGCGACAATGTGAGCAGGGCGGCCTTGGTCACGACCAGATGGCTTTCGACGCCCAGATCGTTCAGCGCATCCAGCACCCGGGCGCCATAGACGGCGCCGGAAGCCCCTGAAATTCCGACTACCAGTCTGGCAGGCGGGTTCCGTATGGCTCCGTTCACATCATCGTCCATTTTGGGGGTCAGCCTCCTTCGTGTCTGGGGCGACGGGCTGTCACTGGAAAGTGATTACACAGCGCGCCAAACCGGGCGCTCACTCTACTGGTCCCTAACCAAAGGAGGCGCAAGCCATGACCATCGAGGCTCGTATTCGCGAACTGGGTAATCGTCATCGCACCCTGGATGAGACCATCCAGAAGGAGCTTACCCGCCCGTCCACGGATCCGTTGCAGGTCAGGGCGCTGAAGCAGAAAAAGCTTCGGCTGAAGGAAGAAATCACCAGTCTGGAGGCGCGCGCGACCTAGCGCCCGTCTCCCTGAAAACGACGACGGCTCCGGAGATCGCTCTCCGGGGCCGTTTTCGTTGCTCAAAGGCGGATCAGTCCTTGGTGCCGAACACCGATTCCGCCGTCGGCTCGGCGCCGGGACGTTGGCGGGCTTCCGGCACGAACTCGGGCTCGGCCTCGACCTGTTCGACGGGCTGGATCGTGCCGCCGCCGTTCTTCAGGTCGTCCTTGGCCTTCTTGTCGGCGGCCTTCTTGACCATCTCGTCCAGCGCCAGCTGGCCGACCAGGCCAAGCGTCACCGGATCGACGGGCTTGATATTGGCGCTGTTCCAGTGGGTGCGGTTGCGCACGCTCTCGATGGTGGACTTGGTCGTGCCCAGCATCTTGGCGATCTGGGCGTCGGTCACTTCGGGGTGGTTGCGCACGAACCAGGCGATCGCGTCGGGGCGGTCCTGGCGACGCGACACAGGCGTGTATTTCGGCGCTGGCTTGGCCGACTTCAGCAGTTCGGCGTGGCGGCTGACGATCGCCTTCATCCGGTAGTTCTCGTCGCCCTGGGCCTTGTCCAGTTCTTCACGCGTCAGCTGGCCGCCCGTGACTGGGTCGACGCCGCGGATGTCGCGCGCCACGTCGCCGTCGGCGATGCCGCGAACTTCCAGCGGGTGCAGGCCGCAGAAGTCGGCGATCTGCTCGAAGCTGAGAGAGGTGTTGTCGACCAGCCAGACCGCAGTGGCCTTGGGCATCAGAATGTCGCTCATGGGGCGTTCGTCCCGGTGTTGTTGAGCCGCCGAATGAGGCTTCGGCTGGCGTTGGATACGACGGCGCCCGGCCTTTCGACCGGGCGCGTATGATGCCGATATAGGCCTATTCGACACAAAAGAAAACGCTGAGCGACAATCCCATACAGCAACGGTTCATCCGCCCTGACGCAACCTTCGCGGTAATGAAGCTTTTCAGCTTCGGGAGAGGAGAACCACCATGTCCATTCTGCTTGGCGCGGCTCTGGCCGCAGCGATGGCCTCGGGCCAAGACTATGCGCAGCAGCGCGTCGCACCGCGCGGCGGCTACGCTCAGTCGTGTTCGGAAGCCTATGTGAACCGCGGCCGTCTCTACGCCGATTGCCGAGACATGCGCGGCCGGATGCGCGGCACGTCGATCGAGCTGAACCGCTGCGGCGGCGAGGAGATCAATAACGACAACGGCCTGCTGGTCTGCGGGCGGTTCCGTGGCGATTACGAAGACAGCCAGCCCGGTCGTCCCGGCGGCGGCTGGGGCCCTGGCAACGGCGGCCCCGGCTGGGGCGGCGGCAATGGCGGCGGTTGGGGTCGGTCCTCGATCACCGTCTATGACGACGCCAACTTCCGCGGCGCTTCGCGTGAGTTCACCAGCGAAGACCGCAACCTGGGCCGCACTCCGTTTAACGACCGCATCAGCTCGATGCGCGTCGAAGGCCGCTGGGAAGTTTGCACCGACGCCGAGTTCCGGGGGCGCTGCCGCATCGTCGAGGGCGATGTCCGCTTCCTGAACGGCGGCTTCAACGACAACATTTCGTCGCTGCGCCCCGTGCGTGGCGGGCGCTACTAGACGCTCAGCACGATCTTGCCGATGTGCCCGCCGGCTTCCAGTTCGGCGTGCGCATCGGCAGCCTGCTCCAACGCGAAGACCGCCTGAACCGGCGGTTTGACCTTGCCGGATGCCACCCACGGCCAGGCGGTCGCCTCGACAGCCGCGGTCAGACGCGCCTTTTCGTCCGCCGGGCGGCTGCGCAGCGTCGATCCGGTCAGGGTCAACCGTTTCAGCATGATCCGCTGCAGATCCAACTCGACCTTGGGTCCGGTCAGGGAGGCGATGACCACCCAGCGCCCGCCCGCATTCAGGCTGTTCAGGTTCAGGGCGGCGTAATCGCGCCCCACCATGTCCAGAACCACGTCCGCGCCGCCCGCCTCGCGGATCTGCGCCTCCAGATCATCGCTCTTGGCGTCCAGGCTGACGTCCGCGCCAAGCGCCTTCGCGGCTGCCGCCTTGTCCGCCCCGCGTGAGGTGGCGATCACCCGGGCGCCGGCCGCCTTCGCCATCTGAATGGCCGTCACGCCGATGCCGCTGGTCGCCCCGTGGATCAACAACGTCTCGCCGGCCTTTAACGCGCCGCCCTCGAACACATTGGCGAAGACGGTGAAGACGGTTTCCGGCAGCACGGCCGCCTGCACGTAATCCAGACCCTCGGGGATCGGCAGGACATGACGCGCGTCGACCACGGCCAACTCCGCATAGCCGCCGCCGCCCAGCAGGGCGCAGACCCGGTCGCCGACCATCCACCGCGTGACGCCCTCTCCAACAACCTCGATCTCGCCGGCGATCTCAAGCCCCAGAACGTCCGACGCGCCGGGGGGAGGGGGGTAGGCGCCGGTGCGTTGCAGCAGGTCCGGCCGGTTCACGCCCGCCGCCCGCACCCGGATCAGCACCTGACCCGGCCCCGCGACGGGATCGGGCCGTTCGGCGATCTTCAGGGCCTCGGCCGGTCCAGAACCGCCTTCGATTTCGATCACGCGCATCGCACTCGCCTTGCATTCGTCCGTATCCGGGCGTTCAGATAGGGACCGTGGACCGCCTTGGCCATGACAGCGCGAAAGGAAGGCGACGATGTTCGAAGATCTTGAACCCCGCCCGCAACGCGGCGAACCGCTGCGGGCCCTGTCACGCGAAGACCTGGATGTTTACGCCGTCGAGGATTTGCAGGAGCGGATCGCCGCGCTTGAGGCCGAGATCACGCGCTCGCGCGCCGCGATCGAGACGAAACGCTCCAAGAAAAACGCCGCCGACGCCCTGTTCAACTTCGGTTCGTGATCGCGAATGATCCGCTGGCATGGCATGAGCGTTGCATCTTTCGTGCGAACGGCGCCGCCAGGGGCCGATTGCAGGACGGACCCGACCTTCTCTGATGATCAATGCTCAAATGACCTCCGCTCCGTCCCCCGCTGACCGCAGCCGCACCGTTCGCGATTTCGCCCGGTCCGAGCTGTTCGATCGCACCTTCCGCGAAGGCATGGAGCTGGTCGAGGAAACCGCCGCCTATCTGGACGGCGAGGGCCGTCGCGATTCCAAGATGCTGTCGCGCGCCGCCGCCTTGGCCTATGCGGCTGAGAGCATGAAGCTGACCACCCGCCTGATGCAGATCGCCTCCTGGCTCCTGGTCCAGCGCGCCGTGCGCGAAGACGACATGTCGCCGGAAACCGCCTGCGAGCCGCGCTATCGCCTGAACGAGCGTCGCATCGACGCCGAGCCCAGCCACGCCGAACTGCCGATCGCCCTGATCGAATACCTCGTGCGATCGGAAAAGCTGTTCGACCGCACCCTGTATCTGGATCGCCGCATGTATGCCGACGATCAGGAGCAAACCCCGGAAAATCCGGTGCTCAGCCAGATGGGCATGCTCGAGGCGGCCTTCAGGGGCTGATCGCCCCCTTTACGGCCCGACGTCGTTGGCGTCAGCCCGGCCGTCGTCGATGGGCTTGGGCAGATTGACACCGATGCCCAGCGCCTGCGCCAGCTTGTCGTCGCGGCCATAGACGTCCTCGCGGAACGCCACGCGACCCTGACCGTCCACGAAGGCGGTCCAATAGAGCAGACGCACCGAGATCTCGCGTCCGGTCGTCACGCGCGTCGTCTCGCGCGTGTCCTGGGCCGTGTCGAACTGGGCCAGCTTGGTCGGATCGGGCGACAGCAATAGACGCGCGAACTCCACCGCATTCTGCACCCGCACGCAGCCGTGGCTGCGCTGCCGCGTGGACAGGTTGAAGGCGGCCTTCGACGGCGTGTCGTGTAGGAAGATGGCGTAGCTGTCGCGCAGCTCGAACTTCACATAGCCCAACGCCGAGCGCGGACCTGCGCGCTGGATGACCGTGCCGTCTTTCACATACATGTCGTTGGCGGCCAGATACCCCGGCCCCTTGGGCAGGATTTCGCGGCGCGCGATGCCGGCCGGCACATACCAGGGCGGATTGGCCACGACCGAGGCGAACGGCTTCTCCAGACTGGGCGTCTGGTTCTCGGCCGAGCCGACCACGACGCGGTTGGAGTGAACCGGCTTGCCGTCCTTCCAATAGACCATGATGGCGGCGGCGGTGTTGACCTCGATCCGCTCGGGCGCGACCTCGCGCTTCAGCCAGCGACGGCGCTCCAGGTTCAGCGCGATCTGACGCGCACGGTCCTCGGCCGAGGCGCCCAGCGACCGCTGGGTGCCCGCGCCGATCCGCCCGTCTGCGCCCAAGCCATGGCGGTTCTGGAAGCTTTGCACCGCACGTTGCAGTTCGGCGTTGTAAACCAGGCCTTGCGATTTCAGCCGCGCGCCTTCGGCGGCCGACAGGTCGCCTTCGGCCGTCAGGCGATCGATCAGGGCGGGGATGCGGCGATCGCTATTGCCCGGCTCGATGGTTGCGCCTTGAACAAAGCGGGGCCAGCCGCCCTGCGCCGCCAGACGGCGATAGCGGACATAGCCGGCCGACAGGTTCTGATAGCCGATGTCGGTGGGCGCCAGGCCGTCGTACCATTGGCCCAGCACGTTGCGGCTTAGGGCATCGCTGAGACCGCGCGGCAGGTTCACACGGTTCTTCTGCATTTCCCAAAGATCTTCAACCGTCTCCGGCCGCACCTTGCCCTCGGCCAGGACGCGGGCATAGGCCAGCGCCGCCGCCGTGGTCCGCAGGTCCGCGCTCGCCGGATCGGCCGCCAGTCCCACGAAGTCGAAATAGTCAGAGCCCGCCAGACCATGGCGATTGGCGCCGGCCGCGACGGTGTTCAAGGCCCGCACCCGGTCGGCGTTCCACACCGGCCGCCAGCCGTTCATTTCATAGAAGGCGCGCACATCCGCCTGCTGAGTCTCGGGCAGACGAGAAATCTGGTCGTTGAAGCTGTTGTAGAAGGCGGTCGCCTCCGGTCCGCGCTGCACGAAGACCTGCTGCGCGCGCGCCGCCGAGCCAAGGGTCATGGCCGCCGTCGCGACGCCCAGACCCAGTTGCCGTCTATTCATAGTCTTCCGCTTCTTCGATCGCTTCGGCCAGCGTGGCCGACGCCCCTGGTACCCGAACGCCCCCACATTATCGGTGTTCCGACCAAACAAAAAGCGCCGGCCTTGCGACCGACGCTCTTGGTGTTCCGATTGCTGCGAGATGTCGCAGCCAGGACGCGCTTACTTCTTGATGAAGCCGGCGAACTTGTTGTTGAAGCGCGAGACGCGGCCGCCGCGGTCCATCAGCTGGGCGTTGCCGCCCGTCCAGGCCGGGTGCGTCGACGGATCGATGTCGAGGGCCAGCTTGTCGCCTTCCTTCCCGTAGGTCGAACGGGTCTGGTAAGTGCTGCCGTCGGTCATCACCACGGTGATGAAGTGGTAGTCGGGATGGGTATCCGCCTTCATGGTCGTCGTCCGGTCTCTGCGCGGTGACGATGCCGACCGTCCGTGCGCGTGAAATGAGAAACCCGCCACCAATCCTTTTTTAGGGAAAGGCCCGGCGGGAATGAGGGGCGGCGTTTACACCGGGGGGCGTTCCGGGGCAAGAGGCGGGCGAAATGACCGATCAAGCCGCCGCCTCCGCCCCTTCCGCCAACCGCGCCTCGGGCATGGCGTCGCTGGAGGGGAGGCCCAGCGCCGGCGCCCTTCTGGCCGACCAGATGTCCGAAGCGGGCGCCAAGCGCGCCAAGCGCCGCGACATCCGCCCGCTGGCGCGACTGATTCCCTTTGCCATGCGCCACAAGGGTCATGCCCTGATGGCGGTGTTCTGGCTGCTGCTGTCCACCGCCGCCTCGCTGGGCCTGACCGCCTTGGCGCGCGGGGCCATCGACCATGGGTTCGAGGCGGGCGGCGCCAATCTGAACATCTGGTTCCTGCTGCTGGGGGCCAACGCCCTGTTCCTGGGGCTGGCGACCGCCGCCCGCTACTATTTCGTCACCCGCACGGGCGAGCGCGTCATCGCCGATGTGCGAAAGGGCTTGTTCGGCCGCATCCTGACGCTGGACCCGTCCTTCTACGCCCATATGCGCACCGGCGAGGTGCTGTCGCGCCTGACCACGGACATCGCCCTGGTCGAGACGTTGATGACGACCTCGATCTCCTACGCCCTCAGAAACTTCCTGACCCTGATCGGCGGCGTCGCCCTGTTGTTCTTCGTCAGCCCCAAGCTGACCGGCTTCGTTTTGCTGATCGTGCCCTTCCTCTTGGGGCCGATCTTCATCTTTGGCCGCAAGGTGCGCAAACTGACTGTCGCGTCCCAGGACCGCTTCGCCAACGCCGTCGGCTTCGCCGGCGAAAGCGTGGACGCCATTGAGACGGTCCAGGCCTTCGGCCGCGAACAGAGCGCCATCACCCGCTTCGGCGCGGCGGTCGAGGACGCCTTCAACGCTTCCTTGACGCGGATGCAGGCCCGCGCCTGGATGACCGCCCTGATCATCGTTGTCATGTTCGGCGGCGTGACCCTTGTGCTGTGGCTGGGCGCCCAGGACGTGGTGAAGGGCGCCATGACGCCCGGCGCCCTGCTTCAGTTCGTTCTGCTGTCCGTCTTCGCGGCGGGCGCCGTTGGCGCGCTCGGCGAAAGCTGGGGCGACGTGCAAAAGGCCGCCGGCGCCATGGAGCGGATCGAGGAGCTGATGCGCGCCGTCGCCGGCATCGCCCCGCCGCCCCAGGCCACCGCCCTGCCGACGCCCCCGCGCGGCGAGGTGTCGATGTCGGCCGTGGGCTTCGCCTATCCCGGCCGCCCCGACCTTCCGGCCTTGAAGGGCTTCAGCCTGACCGTACGCCCCGGTGAGACGGTCGCTTTGGTCGGCCCGTCCGGCGCCGGCAAGTCCACGGTCTTCCGCCTGCTGCTGCGCTTCTACGATCCGCAGACCGGCATGGTCTCGGTCGACGGCGTCGATGTGCGCCAGGCCGATCCCGTCGCCGTGCGCGATCGCTTCGCCTGGGTGTCGCAGGAGACGCCGCTGTTCTCGGGCTCGGCCTTGGAAAACATCCGCTTCGGCCGCGAGAACACAACCCTGGAAGAGGCCCGCGCCGTCGCTGAAAAGGCTCAGGCGCTTGGCTTCATCGACGCTTTGCCTGAGGGCTTCGACACCCCGCTCGGCGAGCGCGGCAAGAGCCTGTCGGGCGGCCAGCGCCAGCGCTTGGCCATCGCCCGCGCCCTGGTCCGCGACGCCCCCATCCTACTGCTGGACGAGGCCACCAGCGCCCTCGATGCCGAAAGCGAACGCCTGGTTCAGGTCGCCCTCGATCAGGCGATGGAGGAGCGCACCACCCTGGTCATCGCCCACCGCCTCGCCACCGTCCTGCGCGCCGACCGCATCGTCGTCATGGACGACGGCCGCGTGGTCGAAGAGGGCACCCACGAGCAACTCGTCGCCCAGGGCGGCCTCTACGCCCGCCTCGCCGAGCTTCAGTTCCGAGCAGACTAAGGTCCTAGGTCAGCACAGGCGGCGATCTTGGACGGTTTGGCCTGTGTCTTCGTCGATGACACAACTATGCCCCGGATCTCCGGCTGGCAAAGGAACGCCTGCGCCGAGCAAGAAGGCTACAGAATGCGCTCCGCTTAAACCGGCCGGAAAGCGAGCGATCGGTTTATCAATGCGCAAGCCATCGGATAGGCGGACGATCTGACCTGACCCCATGAGTTGGGCAAGCCCCGCCTGTTGGGGCAGAACATCATAGGATTCGACTTTGACGTCGCTGAGAACCTGATCCGGATCGATCTTTGAGAAGCCGCCTGGGTGGAACCGAAGCAGTTCGCGCCACATGCCCTGGTCGAAACCATCCGGGGATCGCCCGGGCCAGTCGCCCCTCGCTGCTTTGCCGGACGGTAGTTTCACAGCGCCTACGGAATAATGCGCGGCGATCACGTCGGGCGTGCGTCCTGTCGCTCTCCGAATTACGTCGCCTGCTCGTGTCGCCTGTATTGATTCCGGGTCGGAAAAATATCCGAAGCAACTGCCAGGGTTTCGGGTCGTGATCACGTCTGACGCGATGCCCGTGACGCCTGCGAATGGTCGTGCCGAAAGCGCTCCAACGCTTGATTGGCGACGTCCGCCTGCGATTTGAGCGGCGGCGACGGCCGCGCGCTCGGCGTCTTGCAGGGTCGCTGTCCGGCGAGACGAAGCGACAGCACCATCTGCCGCCAATAGAATCAACTTTTCCACACGGCTCGTTGCGCCGGAGAAGCGCCAGACCAGGTTGTTATAGGCGGACAAGACCACATACAGCGGCTCGTCTCCGGCCTCTATTTCAACCTCTATAGTTGTTGTTTCAACGTCCCGGTTACCCAATGCGACTGTTGAGATCGCATCGCCCTCATAGACGCTAAAGACCACTAGTTTGCGCTCGCCTGCAGTTGGGAGGACGCAAGACGACGTCGAAAGCAAACCCACGCCGCGCGGCGAGGGACGATAAGAAGCCGCATCGGCCTCGTCGCCTTTGGTCGCATCAATGTTGAAGTCGAGGTGGGAGTGTTCGGCAGGCGTACCCGTCTCACCCTTCGCTTCGAACGGGTTGAACACAGGCAGAGTGAAACGTGTCTTCGCCCCCAATGATGGGTGGGCGATGCTGAGGTCTAGTCCTCCGCCGATGCATACGCCTGTGACGATGGCGACGCCGATCGCCGCTGCAAATCCCAAGTTCCGCATCTGCTCTCTCCACCTTCGTGCGGAGGATACAACTGCGGCGTTAATCCGGGCCTGACTGTGATGATTAACACACGGGCTTGGACGTGGCCTTCGACGTCTTTGCCGAGCATCGAGTTATCGGTCGTTTCGATGGCCCGGACGCACCAGGGCCGAGAAATCGGTGAACAGCGCATCGACTCCGGCCTCGGCGAACGCTGAGGCATAGCCGGTCATGTCGCCGTGCCCGGCCGGGTCGTCGCCTCTGCGTCGCTCGACCGGCAAGAAGACGTTCTCGGCCCGTAGGGTCCAGACCACGACCTTGAGGCCCGCCGCATGGGCGTCTGCGACCAGGGTGCTCGGCGCTGTCGTGCGGCCTCCGGCGTCGCGCGGCAGGACCAGGGTCATCTCCGGCGCGACCCAGTCGGCGTAGGCGGCGATCGCTTTCAGCCCCTCGGGCGTGATCATCTGCGCATAGGTCACGTCCGCTCGGTCCGCCGGTCCGCCCTTGGCCGTCACGAGTTGAGCCAGCGGCGCATCGATGCGCGTCGCCAACCGCTCCAGCGGCCCGACCTCGAAACACTGGATGATGATCGGGGCGTCGGCGCCCGTCAGACCCAGCCGTTCCAGTTCTGCGACGAAGCCGTCCTCCATAGGCAAACCGATCGCGGCGAAATAGGTCGGGTGTTTCAGCTCCGGCGCCACGGCGATCGTCCGCCCGGTCCGCGCCGAGGCCTCGCGCGCGATGGCGACGACCTCGTCGAAGGTCAGGATCGGCTCCTGACCGTCATAGGCGGCGCTGCCCGGTCGAAACGCGGGCAACCGCTCCCTGGCCCTCAGCGTCTTCAACTCGGCCAGGGTGAAGTCTTCGGTGAACCAGCCGGTGGTCTCGACCCCGTCGATGGTCTTGGTCGTCCGACGGCCTGCGAACTCGGGCCGGTCGCGCACGTCCGTCGTGCCGCCGATCTCGTTCTCATGCCGATCGACGAAGACGCCATCCCTGGTCAGCACCAGATCCGGCTCGATCACGTTCGCGCCCTGTTCGATCGCCAGCTTATAGGCCGCACGCGTGTGCTCGGGCCGTTCGCCGGACGCGCCGCGATGGGCGATGATCAGGGGATGGGCCAGGGCGGGCGCTCCGGTCAGAAGGACGAGGCCGCACAGGATGAAACGGATCATCCGCCCTGGATAGGGCAGGGGCGCGACAGGCCGATGACCATCTCCTCCCCACACGTGGGGAGGGAGACCGCAGAGCGGTGGAGGGGTTCCTAAAGCCCTGCGGACCTCTGAAAAGCCACTCCGTCACGGCGCTGAAGAAGCGCCGCGCCACCTCCCCATGTCATAGGGAGGAGACGGCAGCTTACCCCTGAAGCACCTTGCGCAGGTGCGGATGCAGTTCGGTGTTCGACGCCAGGATCGACTTGCCCGTCTTGGGATCGCCGTCGTTCTCGATGGTCGTGACCCGGCCGCCGGCCTCGGTGACGAACAGGATGCCCGCCGCCACGTCCCAGGGCTTCAGATTGCGCTCATAATAGGCGTCGTAGCGGCCTGCGGCGACCCAGGCGAAGTCCAGCGCGGCCGAGCCCAGGCGGCGGATGCCGGCGACCCGTTGGCCCACAGCGTGCAGATCCTTGATCGACTGGGCGTGACCCGACTTGCCGATGAAGGGCAGTCCGGTGGCGATCAGGCTTTCGGACAGATCGCGACGGCCGGCGACGCGGATGCGCTGGTCGTTCAGATAGCAGCCCTTGCCCTTTTCGGCCCAGAACAGCTCGTTCATGACGGGGTTGTAGGTCACGCCGGCGACGATCTCGCTGGACCCGTCGGGCGCGCGGCGCTCCAGCCCCACCGTGATGGCGAAGTGGGGCATGGCGTGCATGAAGTTGGTGGTGCCGTCGATCGGATCGACGATCCAGGTGTGGGACTTGTCCGTCCCCTCGATCATGCCGCGTTCCTCGCCCAGGAAGCCATAGCCAGGGCGGGCCTTCATCAGCAGTTCGTAGAGCGTGTCTTCGGCCTTCAGGTCGGCGGCCGTGACGAAATCGCCGGGGCCCTTCCTCGACACCTGAAGCTGGGAGACTTCGCCGAAGTCGCGCAGCATCGGGCGGGCGGTCTTGCGCACCGCATCGGTCATGACTTGGAGCAGGGCGGAGGCGAGGGCCATCGGGGAATCTCCTGGTCCGAAAGTCCTTCAAAGCCGCAGCCGGACAGTCGGAGAAGTTCAGAAAGGAACGGCCCCGCGAGGGGCCGCTTTAGCGTGGTGGTCTGTTAGTCCGCGCGGCGGACGTATTCGCCGCTGGTCGTGTCGACGACGATACGCTCGCCGGCCGACATATAGGGCGGGATCATGATGCGCACGCCGTTCGACGCCAGCGCGGGCTTGTAGGACGACGAGGCGGTCTGACCCTTTACGGTCGGCTCGGTCTCGGCGACTTCCAGCACCACCTGATCGGGCAGTTCCAGGCCGATCGGACGCTCTTCGTGCATCTCGATGATGACCTTCATGCCTTCTTGCAGATAGGGGATACGCTCTTCGCCCACCCAGTCCTTCTGCAGTTCGATCTGCTCGTAGGTGGTGTCGTCCATGAAGACCAGGCTGTCGCCGTTGTCGAACAGATAGGAGAAGTCCTTCTGCTCCAGCGTCACGCGCTCGACCTTGTCTTCCGACCGGAATCGTTCGTTCAGCTTGTTGCCGGTCTCCAGGTTCTTGGCCTCGACGTTGGCGAAGGCGCCGCCCTTGCCGGGCTTGACGTGGCTGGCCTTGGTGACGACCCACAGGCCGCCATTGTGCTGCAGGACCATGCCGGGCTTGATGGTGTTGCCGTTGATCTTCATGGGGTCACATCGGAAATGGAGTTGCGCCCTCGCACCGTTCGGGGCGAGGCGAATAGGGCGCGATCCCTAGAGGAAGCCCCGATAAAGGGCAAGGCGACGCAACCTAATGCAGCGTGCGTCCGCCCGAGGCGTCATCGGCCTTGCGATGCAGGAAGTTTCCGAACCGCACGCCCGACCCCAGCGGCGCCGCCATCTTGCCGGCGCCTTCGTCCAGCTTGCGCGCTTCGTGGGCGAAGGCTGCGGCTAGACCGGCTGACGACATCGCGGCGAACACCTGACGCGCCATTGAGGACGGACGCAGGCCCAGCCAGACGGCGTTCACCGTCTGGGCCGCGACCCATAGGCCCATGGCGCGGGTCCGCTCCTTTTGGGGAGGCGCGTTCCAGACGCGTACGGCGGACAGAGTCGTCGCCGAAAACACCGCCGGCAGGACCAGGCTGAAGGCCCCCTTTGGCTTTTCGGTGATCGGCAGGTCCTTGTCGCGCACCTGTTTAAGGTTGCGACGGGGCTTCAACGCGCCCGAGGCGATGGTGTGGGCCAACAGGGCGAAGCCGACGGTCAGGGCGATCCCGGCGACCACATGGCCGGCGCTGCGGCCCTCGCTGTTCAGCAAGTCCATGGCGGCGTCGCGCACGTCGTCGATGGCGTCGTCGATATCGGTCATGGTCCGCTCCAGCTTGGCCCTGACAGGCTAATGGCCGGAGCGGATTGGAGTTCCGTCAGAAGGCAGAGCTTAGTTGCCGGTCGCCGCGCCGTCGGTGACGATCTCTTTCATCGCCGATTGCAGATAGTTCTGCGCGCCCATCAGCTCGATCAGCTTGTGCTGGTTTTCCAGGAAGTCGATGTGCTCTTCGGTGTCGGCCAGGATCTTCATCAGCAGGTCACGGCTGACGTAATCGCGGGTTTCCTCGCACTGGGTCACGGCGGCGGCGGTCGTCGCGCGGCTGTCCAGTTCCAGTTGCAGATCGGCGCCCAAGCATTCGATCGGATCCTCGCCGACCTTCAGCTTGTGCAGGTCTTGCAGATTGGGCAGCCCATCCAAGAAGAGGATGCGTTTGATCAGCATGTCGGCGTGCTTCATCTCGCCGATCGATTCTTCGTAGATGACGTTGCCCAGGTGCGCGAGGCCCCAGCTTTCGAACATGCGGGCATGCAGGAAATACTGATTCACGGCCGTCAGCTCGTTGGTCAGCACTGCGTTCAGCGTGCGCAGGATTGCGGGGTCGCCCTTCATGGCCATGGTCCTTGGTCTCGCCACGGCGCTATCGCCGTCTGTCGAGCGCAGCCATAACACAGTAAAACGGGCTTTGTTTATTTGCGAGTTTTTATCACTGCATTGAGAGTGCGAGTGACTGTCGGCCGCAGGCGAAGCAAACTATTCGGCTGCGAGTGCGAACGCTTCGCGGCTTTCCTGAATCATCTGACGCATCTCGCAGACGCATTTGGCGCACTGGGCCTGGCACTGGTTGCGCGCGAAGATGTCACGCGGACGGCAGGCGCCGGCCTCGATGGCCTGGGCGACATCACGCTGGCGAAGACCGTTACAGTTGCAGACGTACACGAGGCGCTACACGTTTCACTGACTGAGAATGGTTCGCTATAGCAGTCCTTAAGGCGATTGCAAGTCGTTCGCATGGCTCAGCTGGCGGTGGCCCGTTGACGGATCGTCGCGGGGGCGGGCAATGACGGACATGGCCCGAACACCCACCGTCCCCGAGCGTCCGCCCTGCCGGCTGTATCTGATCACGCCGCCCGCGATCGCCGACCTGAACGCCTTTGCGCAAACCCTCGATCAGGCCTTGGCCGCCGGCGACGTCGCGGCCTTGCAGATCCGGCTGAAGCCCGCCGACGACGCCGTCATCCGCACGGCGGTCGAGGTGTTGGCTCCCATTGCGCGGCGTCATGATGTCGCGGTCCTGCTGAACGACCGGCCCGATCTGGCGCGGGCTACCGGCTGCGACGGCGTTCACATCGGGCAGGAAGACGGCTCTCTGGCCGAGGCGCGGCGTATCATGGGGCCGGACGCCATGATCGGCGTCACCTGCCACGACGACCGTGATCTGGCCTGGGACGCCGCAGAGGGCGGCGCCGACTACATCGCCTTCGGCGCCTTCTATCCCACCGATACAAAGGAAACGGTGCATCGCCCGCCGTTGGACATCCTGACGGTGTGGCAAGAGACGGTCGAGACGCCCTGCGTCGCCATTGGCGGGATCACGGTCGACAACGCCGCAGAGCTTGCGCAGGCCGGCGCCGACTTCGTGGCGGTCAGCGGCGGGGTCTGGAACCATCCCGACGGCGCCGCCGAGGCCGTCAGGCGTTTCAATGAAAAATTGCAGGCCTGACTTCAGGGGATATTAGGAACCGTGTCGTCCTATTCCGACCTCTGATTGGTCGGAACCTGTCCATGATCCTGAGCCGCGCGCTCAATATCGACCCCCCCCCACAGCGCCCCCGTCAAGGGCGTGATGGCGGCTGGCCATCGGCCCGGCCCCGTCGGCGCCGAAGGTCCGGACGGCCCCAATCCCCTTATTCCGGTGCTGACGGGCGTCGTCGTCGCCATCCTGGTCGCTCTGGCGATCGCCTATGCCCGTTCGGCCGGACTGGTGGCGGGCCTGTGGGGCGCCAGCGGCGTCGCCGTCGCCGTCTGGCTGCGCACCAGCCGTGGCCGCACCAGCGATCTCACCTTCGCCGGCGTTCTGACCGTCAGCATCCTGATTGGCGAGATCATCGCCGGCAATAAGCCGCCGCTGGCGCTGGCCTTCACGATCGCCAACATGATCGAGATCGTCGGGGCTGTCCTGCTGGCCCGCCGGTTCTCGCCGACGCTCAACCTTTCCAGCCTGAACGGCGCGGTCAGTTTCCTATTCTTCGCGGCTGTCCTGGCGCCGATCCCCGCCGCCCTGTGCAGCACCCTGATCCTGTCGCTGATGGGCCAGGCCGACATCGTTTGGCAGGGGTTCCAGACCTGGTGGCTGGGTCACGCCCTGGGCATCGCTGTACTGGGTTCGCTTGGCATGTCGCTGACGCCTGCGATGTTCGCGCGTCTGTTGAAACCCAGGAAACTGGCCGAGGCCGTCGTTCTGATCGGCCTTGTCCCCGTCTTCTACTTTGTCGCCTTCACGGGCGACGTGCCGATGGGCTTCGTGCTGCTGCCGCTTCTGCTGGCCATCGCGGTACGGCTCGGCGTCGCGGGCGCCGCCTTCACCCTGGTCGTCATGAGCGTGCTGTTGGTCGGCAGCGCCATGATCGGAAACGGCCCCTATGCTCAGGGCGACCTGACCCACCAGGTTCTGATGGCCCAGATGCTGGTGCTGATCGGCTATATGCCCGTCCTGCTGGTGGCCTCGTTGCTGGAAGAGCGCGATCTTCTGGCGGAGCGCGCGCGCGTCGGTCGCGAACGCGCCGAAAAGGCCTCGGAGGCCAAGTCCCGCCTGCTCGCCAACGTCGCCCACGAGATCAAGAGCCCGGTCGCCGGCATCATCGGCATTGGCGACCTGTGGCGGCAGGGCCACCTGGGGCCGGTCTCGGCTCAGCAGGCCGAAATGTCCGACATGCTGGTCAAGACCGCGCGTCAGGTCGAAACCCTGGCCCACGATCTGCTGGATGTGGCCCGCGCCGAATCCGGGGCCGTCCGGGTCGATCTGCGGCCGACCGACATTCCAGGGCTGCTGGAAGACGTGCGCCGCACGTGCCTGCTGTGGCCCGACGCCGACCGGGTCGCCGTCGAGGTGGTGTGCGAGGGCGATGGCTTGATCGCGGTCGCGGACTCTCAGCGTCTGGCCCAGATCATCACCAACCTGACCAGCAATGCGCTGAAATACGGCGGGTCCGGCGGCCGTGTCGTCCTGCGTGCGCTTCGTCAGGATGACTGCGTCCGCATCGAGGTCAGCGATTTCGGCCCCGGCCTGTCGCTTCAAAAGCAGGCGCAGCTGTTCGAGCCCTTTAACCGCCTTGGCCTTGAGCGTTCGACGGTCGAGGGGCACGGCGTCGGCCTGGCCCTGGCCAAGCGATTGGTCGAGTTGCAGGGCGGCTCGATCGGCGTGATCTCGGCGCCGGGCGAGGGCGCCACCTTCTGGGTCGCGCTGCCCAAGGCGTGAGGTCGCGCTTGCGGTCGCGCCCCGGCCGCGCGATGGTCCGGCCATGCCCATGATCGCCCTTGCCGCCGCCCTCGTGATTTCCGGACAGGCCACGACGCCGCCGCCGCAACGTCCCGGTTCCAACCTGACGCGCGATCTGAACAGCGCACCGCCTTCCGGCTTGGCCATGCCTCCGGCCGCATCCACCGCAGTGCCGACGCCGACGCCAGCGCCGACCGCCGCCGCGACCCAGGCCCTGCCTCCGATCGGCCAGACCCCCGCGGCATCGCCCCGTCCGGCGCCCGCCACGTCATCTGCGCCGCGCACGACCCAGACCCTGCCGCCTATAGGCCAAAGCCCGGCGGCCACGACGCGCCCGGTGACCGCGACACGTCCGCAAACGCCAGCCCCGACCACAGCGGCGCCTCAGGCGACCACGCCTCAACCGACAACGACCGCGCCTGCCGCAACCCCGCCGGCCGCCGCACCCGCCCCGGCGGCCTTGAACGCCGCCGCCATCGCCGCTCTGCCGTTCAGCATTCAGCTGCCTACCGGCCTGACCGTCACCCCGGCGCGCGCGGGCGCGACCGCCAACATCTATCGCGTCCAGCGCGGCGATCAGACCCTGCTGATGATCTACGCCGGTCCGTCGTCGCAGTTTCCGATCTATGACGGCGAGACGGTCCGCGCCGGCGGCCGCGCCTCGGTCGTCGTCACCGAAGGCAGCCGCCGTCTGGCGATGGAGCACCTGTTCCAGCGCGCCACGGATCCCAAGGAGATCCACGTCTGGATCGCCAGCGTCGAGGGCGCGGACCGGGATCTGGCCGAACGGATCGGCCAGTCCATAGACGTCAAATAGGACTCAGCCCTCGGACCACACCGCCATTTCGGTGCCGGCCGGATCGGCGAAGTGGAAGCGGCGACCGCCGGGGAAACTGTAGATCGGTTTCACGATCCGGCCGCCGGCCGCCTCGACCTTGGCCAGCATGGCTTCCAGGTCGTGGGCGTACAGGATGGGCAGGGGCGCCTTGGTCTGATTGGTCTGATCGGCGTCGAACCCGCCGTCCAGACCCTGATCGAAGGCGGCATAGGTCGGGCCGTAATCCACGAAGGTCCAGCCAAACGCCTGGCTGTAGAATTGCTTGGTCGCGGGCAGGTTGGCGGCGGGGAGTTCTAGGTAGTCCAGCTTTCCGTCTTCACGCACGGTTGATCTCCTGAGTTGGGCGCCACCGGTCCCTTGTCTTGCACGCGCCCTCGACATGCGCAAACCTGCAAACGGTTCGCAGTTGCAGGAATCGAGCGATGATCGTGATGACGACAGGCCTGTCGGCCCTGATGGCCCTGATGCGGTGCGAGGCGCGTCCGGTCGGCCCGCCGCCGAGGCGCGACACCGATCGTGGAAACCCGCGTCCGGCCCGACGAAGGTCTTGATCATCCGACTTGGGCGCGATGCCTCAGATAGGCGTCGGCCAGCACGCAGGCGGCCATGGCCTCGACCACCGGTACGGCGCGCAGGGCGACGCATGGGTCGTGACGACCCTTGGTGCGCAGGTCCGTCTCTTCGCCGTCGCGGGTGATCGTCTGGCGCAGGGTCAGGATGGACGAGGTCGGCTTGAACGCCACCCGCGCGGTCACCGGCTGGCCCGTCGAAATCCCACCCAGCACCCCGCCCGCCTTGTTCGACAGGAATACCGGCTGCTTGTTCAGGTCCAGCCGCATCTCGTCGGCGTTCTGTTCGCCGGTCAGTTCGGCGGCCTCGAAGCCCGCCCCGATCTCGACCCCCTTGGCCGCATTGATCGACATCAGGGCCGCAGCCAGTTCTGAATCCAGCTTGCCGTACAGGGGCGCGCCCCAGCCCGCCGGAACGCCCGTGACCTCCAGCGCGACGACCGCCCCGACCGACGATCCCGCCTTGCGGATGCCGTCCAGATAGGCCTCCCAGTCGCCCACGACCTCGGCCGAGGCGGCGAACAGCGGATTGGTGTGGACGGCATCGAAATCGATCTGGTCCGGTGCGATCCGATGCGGGCCGATCTGGACCACGCCGGCGCGGATCCTGATCCCGTCTCCCAGCAGCTTGCGCGCCACGGCCCCGGCCGCCACGCGGCTGGCGGTTTCGCGCGCCGAGGATCGACCGCCGCCCCGGTGGTCGCGCACCCCGTATTTGGCCTGATAGGCATAGTCGGCGTGCCCCGGCCGATAGGCGCGGGCGATCTCGCCATAGTCCTTGGACCGCTGGTCCTCGTTCTCGATCAGGATCGAGATCGGCGTGCCAGTCGTCACCGGCCCGTCGCCGTCGTCGAACACGCCCGACAGGATGCGCGCCGTGTCGCTTTCCTTGCGCTGGGTGACAAAGCGGCTGCCGCCCGGCTTCCTCTGGTCCAGCCAGGGCTGAAGGTCCGCCTCGGTCAGCGGTATCATCGGCGGGCATCCATCAACGACGCAGCCGATCGCCGGCCCGTGGCTCTCGCCCCAGGTGGTCACGCGAAACAGATGGCCGAAGGTGTTGTGCGACATGGCCCCGACTTAGGCCGCCAGACGCTCCTGCGTCCAGACCCGCGTGAAGCGCACCAGTAGGTCCTCTGCCGCCGAGGGAGCATCGGACGACGGCTCCAGCGTCACGAACAGATGCCCAACCGGCCGCGATCCGCGCGCGGGCAGGCCCAGATCCTTCAACCGCACCCGCACCGGCGCAGCCATGTCGGCGGTAATCCAGGCCGAGCGCGTGCCGACAGGGGTCTCGATCTCCACCCGCCCGCCGTCGGCCATCAGGCGACGCTCGACGGCCCAGGTCATGAACAGGTCGTCGCCGACGACCGACAGGCCATCCTCGGGCCGGATCAGCACCGACAGATAGAGGTCGCTCCCGTCCGCCGCCCCGCGCCTGAGCCGTAGATGATCGCCGCTGCGCAGGCCCTTTGGCGCCGTGACCCGCACCGTGCGCGCGCCCAGCCGGACCTCGACCTGACCCCCGGCCAGGGCCTGCATCGGCGACAGCACCAGAACCGGCGCCGGCGCCGGTCGCGCGGCGGGCGCGGACAGGGCGGGGCGGGGGGGCTGGTGCGCCTGGATCAGCCGATAGGCCGCGATCACGCGCCGGAACCGCTCGGCGTCCCCGCCGGCCTGATCCGGCCGCTCCGCCTTCACCGCCTTTCGGAAGGCGGCCTTCAGCGTCGACGCATCGACATCGCCGCGCACATCCGTTTCCAGGCCCAGGATCGAGAGGGCCTCGCGGACGCCGGACACATCTGAAATCGAAACAGGCGCGTTCATGCCGTCACCGTTCGCGCATCAGGGTCAATGGGCGGTTAACCCTGACGGCGACACGCCCGTTTTTGACCTCGATCATTTCCAGCCGCGCCTGCACCGACTACATCACTCGCATGACCGCATCCGTGATCCCGCCCAGCCCGTCGCGTGAGGAATACGCCCGTGACTATGCCGCCGCCCTGGCCGCCAATGGCGACGAGACCATCTTTGACCGCCCCGAACCGATCGGCCTGTTCGTCGAATGGCTGGCGGACGCAAGGGCGCACGAGCCGAACGATCCCAACGCCATGACCCTGTCGACCGTCGACGCCGACGGCCTGCCCGATGCGCGGATCGTCTTGCTGAAGGACGTGGATGCGCGGGGCTTCACCTTCTATTCGAATAGCGAGAGCGCCAAGGGCGTCGAACTGGCCGGTTGCGCGGCCGCCGCCCTGACCTTCCACTGGAAATCCCTGCGTCGCCAAGTGCGGGTGCGCGGCGCGGTCGAGCCGGTCACGCCGGCCGAGGCCGACGCCTATTTCGCCAGCCGCGCGCGCGAAAGCCGCATCGGCGCCTGGGCCTCGGACCAGTCCCGCCCCCTGTCGGATCGCACCGTGCTGGAAGAGGCCGTGGGGCGCGAAACCGCGCGCTTCGATGGTCAGGAGGTGCCGCGCCCGTCCCACTGGACCGGCTGGCGCGTCGTGCCGCGCTCGGTCGAGTTCTGGCGCGATCGCCCGTTCCGCCTGCATGACCGACTGCGGTTCGACCGCGACGGCGAGGCCTGGCGCTCAGGCCGCCTCTGGCCCTGACCCGCAATCAGTCGCGGAACAGCAGCGACCCGTCGCCGTAGGAATAGAAGCGATAGCCGTCGGCGACCGCATGGGCATAGGCCGCCTTCATCGTCGCCGTGCCGGCAAAGGCGCTGACCAGCATGAACAGCGTCGACTTCGGCAGGTGGAAGTTGGTCATCAGCACATCGACCGCCCGGAACCGATAGCCGGGCGTGATGAAGATGGCCGTGTCGCCGTGGAAGGGTTTGATCTCGCCGTCCTCGGCCGTCGCGCTTTCCAGCAGCCGCAGGCTGGTGGTGCCGACGCAGACGATGCGCCCGCCCTTTGCATGAACCGCGTTCAGGGCGGCGGCGGTTTCAGGCGACACCTCGCCCCATTCGCTGTGCATCTTGTGGTCGGCCAGGTCGTCGGCCTTGACCGGCAAGAAGGTGCCGGCCCCGACGTGCAGCGTCACCGCATGGGTCGAGACGCCCTTGGCGCGAATGGCGTCCAGCAGGGCCGGGGTGAAATGCAGCCCCGCCGTCGGCGCCGCGACCGACCCGTCATGCTCGGCGAACACAGTCTGATAGTCCGACCGGTCGCGGTCGTCCTCGGGTCTTTTGGCGGCGATATAGGGCGGCAGGGGCATGACCCCGACATCGCGGATCGCATCGTCCAGCGCCGGTCCCGCCAGGTCGAAGGTCAGCGTGATCAGGCCGTCTTCCCCCTTGGCCGTCACCGTCGCGTCCAGCCGACCAAGGTCGCAGGCGGCGTCGCTCGCGTTTCCAAAACGAACCCGATCCCCCGGCTTGATGCGCTTGCCGGGCTTCATGAAAGCGGACCAAACGTCGGGCGCGTCGCGGTGATGCAGCGTCGCCTCCACCTCGACCGTCAGGGTTTCGCCCTCGGCCCCGATCCGCTGACGCACGCCCGACAGACGGGCGGGAATGACCCGCGTATCGTTGAACACCAAGGCGTCGCCCGGCTGCAGGAAGTCCGGCAGATTGCGAATGACCCGGTCTTCCAGCGCGCCGCCTTTAACCACCAGCAGCCGTGCGGAATCGCGCGGATCGGCCGGGCGCAACGCAATCCGGTCTTCGGGCAGGTCGAAATCGAAATCGGCGGTCTTCATCGCGCGCTCTATAGGGGGCTCCGACGCGCCGCGCCACGCTGCGGCGTGCTGCCAGCGCTTCGTCGGCGCGCCGCTGTCTGATTCACAACGGGTTTTCGCGCCCGAACGGCGTCTAACCGACCGCGCCCCGGTCGTGTGTTAGACTGGCCGGCGATCTTTGACAGCGTAAGTTCAGGCGGAAGGGACGTCCAAATCCCGCCCGCGCCTCACCCGGATGATGGCGTCAGATTAGACGGATTAGACACTTTAGACGGTGAATTCCCGTCCGCGGCCCAAGGCCTCACCGCCGCGCGATTAGACGAATTAGACTCTTTAGACGGTAAAATTCCCCGTCGACGTCTGATCTCAGCTGTAGCCCGGCGCGAACGCCCCGGCCCAGGCGCCATAGCGGTTCAACGACAGGTCGCGGGTCTCGATCTCGGGCGCCTTGCCGTCGATCATGTCGGCCAGAACCCGCGCCGAGCCGCAGGCCATGGTCCAGCCCAGGGTGCCGTGGCCGGTGTTCAGATAAAGCCCCGGAACCTTGGTCGCGCCGATCACCGGCGTGCCGTCCGGCGTCATCGGACGCAGGCCCGACCAGTAACTGGCCCCCGCCAGGTCGCCGCCGCCCGGAAACAGGCTGCCGACCGAATGGGCCAGGGTCTCGCGACGCAGGGCGGGCAGGGTGTTGTTGTATCCCGACAGTTCGGCCATGCCGCCCACGCGGATGCGGTCGCCCAGGCGCGTGATCGCCACCTTGTAGCTCTCGTCCATCACGGTGGAGACGGGTGCCCGGTCTTCGTTCACGATTTTCGCCGTGATCGAATAGCCCTTCACCGGATAGACGGGCAGATTGAGGCCCAGCGGCTTGGCCATCATCGGCGAATAGGAGCCGAGCGCCAGGATCACGAGATCGGCCGTCATAGCGCCCTTGCTGGTCATGGCGCCGGTCGCGCGACCGTCCGTCATGGTGATCGACTGGATCTCGGTCCCGGTGTGGAAGACCACGCCGCGCTCCGCCGCCAGCTTGGCCAAGGCGTTGGTGAACAGGAAGCAGTCGCCGGTCTCGTCATGCGGCAGACGAAGACCCCCGACGAAATCGACGTCTGAGGCGGCCAGGCCCGGCTCGGCCGCGATACAGCCCGCGCGGTCCAGAACCTCGCACGGCACGCCGGCGGCCTTCAGCACATCGACGTCCTTGTGCACGTCGGCCAGCTGCTTTTCCGTGCGGAACAGCTGCAGCGTGCCCTGCTGGCGACCGTCATAGGCGATGCTGGTCTCGCGGCGCAGCAGGTCGATCTGGTCGCGGCTGTATTCGGCCAGACGCACCATCCGGCTCTTGTTCAGCGCATAGCGGTCGTGGGTGCAGTTGCGTAGCATGGCGACGGTCCAGCGCACCATGGCCATGTCCAGACGCGGCCGCACGATCAGCGGCGCATGTCGCATCAGCAGCCACTTCATCGCCTTGACCGGGATCGACGGCGCGGCCCAGGGCGCGGAATAGCCCGGCGAAATCTGCGCGGCGTTGGCGAAGCTGGTTTCCAGCGCTGGACCGGCCTGCCGATCCACCACCGTGACCTCATGCCCGGCCTGGCTGAGATACCAGGCGGTGGTGACGCCGATGACGCCCGACCCAAGCACCAGAACCCGCATGTGACGTTCCCAAGCCCACTGTTGTTATTCGCCGCAAGCTAGCGCCGCATGGATCGACGATCCTGCCTGTTTGCGCAACGATTGGTCGCTGATAGAAGTCTGACGCAATAATCTGCGGCTGAATGGCGGAAACTTGTGTCCCTGCTTGATCCCCTCGACCAACGCCTCCTTCAACGGCTCCGCGCCGATGGGCGCATCAGCAATGCGGACCTGGCCTCCGCCGTCGGTCTGTCGCCTTCCGCCTGCCTGCGGCGCGTGCGCCGGCTGGAAGAGCGCGGGGTGATCCGGGGCTATGCCGCCGTCCTGGCCAACGACAGCGACGACGGCGTCGTCGCTTATGTCGAGATCACGCTGGAGAAGCAGACTGACGACCACATGCGCCGGTTCGAGGCGGCCGTCCGCAACCATCCGGAAATCCGCGACTGCTATCTGATGGCGGGCGAGGCCGACTACATCGTCCGCGCGGTCGCGCCCGACATCGCCGCCTATGAGGTGATCCACAAGGACGTCCTGTCGCGTCTGCCGGGCGTGTCGCGCATCCACTCCAGCCTGGCGATCCGCAACGTCCTGGCGGCGCGCGGTTGAAACGGGCTGAACCTTCCGGCCCGGTCGGGTGTTGTGGCGGCATGAAAGCCCTCGACCTCCTCCCGTCCGCCCTCATCGGCGCTGTCGCCAGCGCCCGCTCCATGACCCCGATGGCGGCCCTCGCCACCGCCGAACTGGCGCACAAGCCTTTGCCCGGCCGCGTCTTCCTGTTGAACCGGCCGCTGTTCAAGTTCGGCGCCTTGGCTATGGGTGTCGGCGAACTGCTGGGCGACAAGATGAAGACCGCGCCCGATCGCACCGTCTTCCTCGGCCTATTGGCGCGGGTCATGAGCGCGGGCATCGCCGGCGCCGCCCTGGCCCCGCGCGGCAAGGAGAAGTTGGGCGCAGGCCTGGCGGTCGGCACGGCCGTGCCGCTGGCCTATCTGACCCTTTCGGGGCGCAAGAAGGCCATGGCCCGCATCGGCCAGACCAAGAGCGGCCTGATCGAGGACGCCTTGATCGTCGGCGTCGGCGCATTGGTCGTCGGCCTGACCGTCTCGCGGTTCGACCGCCGCTAGCCGCTCGACAGCCGGGCCCCGGCGGCGATAGGTGAGGGACGTTTTCGAAGGACCCTAGCCCATGATCACCCGCATCCAGCCCGGCGCCCGCATGAGCGAGGCCGTCGTCCACGGCGACACCATCTATCTGTCGGGCCAGGTCGGCGAACCCGGCGACGACGTGGCGACGCAGACCCGAACGGCGCTTGCGGAGATCGAGGCCCTGCTGGCCGAAGCCGGCAGCGACAAGTCCAAGATCCTGATGGCCCAGATCTGGCTGGCGGATATCGCCGACTTCGAGGCGATGAACGGCGTCTGGGACGCCTGGATCGACACCGCCAACCCGCCGGCCCGCGCCACGGGCGAAAGCCGGCTGGCTTCTCCCGACTATAAGGTCGAGATCATCGTAATCGCCGCCAAAGCCTGATCGCGGTTGACCGGGCGGGATGCAGACTGCAAACCGCCGCCATGCTTCAGAACCTCGAAACCCTCGCCCGCGAGGCCAAGTCCTGGCCCTTCGAACAAGCCCGCAACCTGCTGGCCCATGTTCTGAAGAAACGGCTGGGCGAGACCGAGCGAGCCGAAGCACGCGCCCTGATAGACGCCGGCAAGGCCGATGAAGCCCTGGCGGCCTTTCCCGCCTTGCAGCGCCCGGTGATCCTGGAGACCGGCTATGGCCCGTCGGGCCTGCCGCACATGGGCACCTTCGGCGAGGTCGCCCGCACGACCATGGTGCGCAACGCCTTTCGCGCCCTGACCGGCGACCACTGGCCCACGCGCCTGATTGCCTTCTCCGACGACATGGACGGCCTGCGCAAGGTGCCGGAGGGCGTGCCGAACCCGGAGATGCTGCGCGAGGACCTGCATCTGTCCCTGACGCGGGTGCGCGACCCCTTCGGCACCCACGACAGCTTCGGCGCGCATAACAACGCCCGCCTGCGCGCCTTCCTCGACAGCTTCGGCTTCGACTATGAGTTCATGTCCTCGACCGAGACCTACAGATCGGGCCGGTTCGACGCGACGCTGCTGACGCTTCTGGAACGGTTCGACGCGGTCCAGGCCATCATGCTGCCGACCTTGGGCGAGGAGCGCCGCGCCACCTATTCGCCCTTCCTGCCCATCAGCCCGATCACCGGCCATGTGCTGCAGGTGCCGACCCTGGCGCGCAACGTCGAGAAGGGCACGATCACCTTCGAAGACCCCGCCGGCGAACCGGGCAATCGCACAGAAGTGCCGGTCACGGGCGGCCATGTGAAGCTGCAATGGAAGCCCGACTGGGCCATGCGCTGGGTCGCGCTGGACATCGACTACGAGATGTCGGGCAAAGACCTGATCGAGAGCGTGCGCGAAAGCTCCAAGGTCTGCCGCGCGTTGGGCGGCACACCGCCTGAGGGTTTCAACTACGAGCTCTTCCTCGACATCGAGGGCAAGAAAATCTCCAAGTCCAAGGGTAACGGCCTGACGATGGACGAGTGGCTGCGCTACGGCACGCCCGAGAGTCTGTCGTGGTACATGTTCCAGTCGCCGAAGTCGGCCAAGAGCCTGCACTTCAACGTCATTCCGCGCGCCATCGACGACTATCTGGCCTTCATCGAAAGCTACAAGACCCAGGAGCCGGCCAAGCGGATCGACAACGCCGTCTGGTCGATCCACGCGGGCAATCCGCCGACTCACACGTCGCCGGTGTCCTTCGCCCTGCTGCTGAACCTGGTCGGCGTGGCCAACGCCTCGACCAAGGACCAGCTGTGGGCCTATTTCGCCAAATACCTGCCTGACGCCACGCCGCAGAACGAACCCCTGCTGGACCGGCTGATGGACCACGCGCTGAACTACTACGAGGACTTCGTGAAGCCCTCGAAGTCCTATCGCCTGCCGGACGACAAGGAGAAGGCGGCGCTGCTGGACCTAGCCGAACGGCTGAAGGTGCTGCCGGCCGACACCACCGACGGCGAGCTGATCCAGAACGAGGTCTATGCGGTCGGCAAGGCCCACGCGTTCGAGCCGCTGCGAGCCTGGTTCGGCGCGCTCTACGAGGTGCTGCTGGGCGCCAGCCAGGGGCCGCGCTTCGGTTCGTTCGCCGCTATCTACGGCCTGCCGCAGACGATCGCCCTGATCGAGGCGGGCGCAAACGGAGAACTGGCGCAACCTTGACCTTGCGTCAGGGTTGTTGCGTGATGCCCTCCTAAAGGGACGTAGCCGGGGGAGGCGAGGTTGCGTTACGAGATCGACGAGGCGAACAGGGTCCTGATGCTCGACCTGGTTTCGGCCGGGTCAGCCGACCGCGTGCTGAAAGCGACGGTCGATCTGATCACGCAAAGGCCTGAGCTCTGCAGCTGGGACTGGATCGTCGAATGCGAACCCATGACCGACGACGCCACGGTCCAGCATCTGGCGAAGCTGGCTGAGGCTTGGGGGACGCCGCCGCTCGGCGAGGCGGTGACGGTTTTCGTGACAAACGACCGCATGCTCCATCTGTGGGCGCGCGTGCTGGACTTCCAGTTCGTGCGCCGGAAACACTTCATCGAACGCGACATCAATGTCGCCAGGCAATTTGTCGCCCGCCGCCAGTCTGCGCGCATAGCCAAGATGAACGGAAAATAACGGCGAAGCTCCGGGAGCCTTCAGGTTCGTCCGTGCATTCTCCCCTCATCGGCAAACGCGCTGACAGGAGAAGAGTTATGTCGAACAAGATTTTCAAGACTGGTCTGGCCACAGCTGCCGCCTTGGCCGCCATGGTGACCGCCGCCCCGATGTCCGCCCAGGCTCAGGCCAACGGCGTGACCAACTGTGACGCCCCGGGCGGTCGCCAGCGTGCGGGCGCTCTGATCGGCGCCGTGGTCGGCGGCGTGGTGGGTTCGAACCTTGCTCGCAACGAGCGTACGGCCGGCACAATCGTCGGCGCCGGCGCCGGCGCCGCCGCCGGCTCCTACATCGGCTGCAACCAGCAACGCGCCCGTGCGGTTTCGGCCTCCAGCGGCGCCCAGTATCGCGCGTCGTCGAACCTGCGCATCCGCAGCGGCCCCGGCACCAACTACCGCCAAGCCGGCACGCTGTCGGCCGGCCAGCCCTTCACCGCCATCGGTTCGCAAGGTGAATGGGTTCAGATCGCTGGCGGCGGTTGGGTGAACGCCCACTACGTCACGGCCAACTGAGTTCAGTTCGCCTTCAATCGAAAGCCCCGTCCGGTTCGCCGGGCGGGGTTTTTGCTTGGCGTTACTGGCTGACCCAGAGGATGCGAGCCATCCATTCGATCTCACGCCGGGGCACGACCCTTGGCGGGTAATCGGGATTGATTGAGGCCAATGTGACGGCGCGGCTGGTCAGGCTGGTGACCTCCTTGGCCACGGTTTCTCCGCTGGTCAGGCGGGCGACGACGCGGTCGCCTCGTCGCACCTGTGTCGCTTCCTGGTCCACGATCACGCGGTCGCCTTCGCGATAGAGGGGCGACATCGAATCGCCGGTGATCTGAAGGCTGAACAGGGTGTCCTTGGCGCGCGGCAGGTCGGTCTGATCCCACCCTTCGCCGACAGGCAGGCCGGCGTCGTCGAAGAAACCGTCCTGCCCCGCCTTGGCGAGGCCCAGCAAGGGCACGCTGGTCGGCGCCTCCGGCGCGTCTTCGGCCAACACCGCAAACTCCGACAGCGACAGGCCCGTCGCCTGCAGCACCAGCGTCATGCTCTCCGTCGAGGGCCAGCGTGGACGCGGCGGATCGCCGGGCCCGAAGCGTTTTGAGGGATTGAAACTCGTGGCATCCAGACCGGCCCGACGCGCCAAGCCCGACGGCGTCAGCCCTTCACGCCGCGCCAAGGCGTCGACAGCCTTCCAAAGCTTGGCATGAGAGAGCGGCATCGTGTTCCAACGACTGATTCGCCGCCAGCATACGGTCAGATGCTAGGAATTTCTACCTATCAGCGCCGCAGCGCGACGCTCTTGCCAGGCATAGAATGTGCCGATGATGATGCAGCCGATGATTAAATAACCAATCATGTTCACGACCGTATAAAGCGATCCGACCATCACGCGTTGTCCGGTCAGGCTCATGACATGGGACATCACTGCGATCAGCTGCAGGCCGCTGGCCCACACGGGCCACGACTGTCGATAACGCCAGCTGATGCCTATGAAGACGATCAGAAGGACAAGATCGACCAAGAACATGCCAAGCGGCACACCGCGAAATCCGCTGTTTTCCTGCATGACAATGGTAGCAAACCACGCGAACAGATAGGCGCCCGCGCCGATCCGTTCAGCCGAGTTGCCCTTCAAAAAGGCGAACAAAGCCATGCCGACCATGAATACGGCGCCGACGATGGCATAAGCGATGTTGAGCATGACAAATCGCCCCCGCGCAGAAATGAACGGGGGCGATAATGACCGAAGTCAGTTCAAACTGAAATCTCGGTAAGCCAAGCTTACCAAGAATTCACGCGACGCGATGCAGGTGCGTCGGCGTCAGGGCCGATTTCGGGTCCAGCCAATCGTCGGGCTTGGCGACCGGGCCGGCGGCGTAGGTGCCGAAGCCGAGGCGGCGGTGATCTTTTTGCAGCTCGGCGTGGCAGGCCACGATGGATTCACGTGCAGCCGAGAGGGCGGCGATCGTTTCCATGGCCTTGGCTTGCGACATCGTGCCGGAAACCGGCGACAGCGACAGAGCGGCGCGAGCGCCGATGAAGGATTGAACCAGCGTGGTCGCCTGGGTGATCGCGGCGTCGATCGCGAGTTCGGTAGCATGCAGATCGCCAGCAACGCTGGTGACGACTTCAGTGCGGTCCATGAAAGCCCCTCAAAGACAGGTTTACAAGAACCGAATGGTTATCACGTCTTAACCCTGTTTGGTAGAGCAATCTTTACCATATCGGCAATCGCGCGTTGAAGCGCCGCCGTAAGCACGGCGTTGAAAGTCAATGAGAGCAAGAAGTCGGCGCAAATCAGCGCGCTCGGGCGCTGTGATCAGTCCTGATTGTCCAGCAGGAAGTGCGCGGTGAGAGACGCAATCGGCTGTTGACGTTCTTCCTGCCAGGCCTCCGCGTGCACATGGGCGACGCGACGACCCGCCCGGCTGATGCGAGCACGCGCGAAGACGTCGATCGGTCTGCCGGTGCGCAGATAGGCGACCGTGACATTGATCGGGCGGGGCAGTCGCGGACCAGGAAAGCTGAGCGCCACCTGAGCCATCGCCGTCATTTCCAGAAGGGCGGCCGTCGATCCGCCATGCAGGGCGGGCAGCATCGGATTGCCAATCAGCTTGTCGTCGAAGGGCATGATGACGGTAACTTCGTCGCCGCTGACCAGGGTCTGAAGGCCGAGAAAGCGAGCGTAGGGCATGCGGTTCAGGATGTCGGTCATGCCGCCGCTCCTTCTGCATGGGGCGCCCGGTTGCGGGTCTGGTTGAGGATATAGGCGGCTTGCGCTGCGGCGACCGGATCGGCGGGATCGTCCTCGAAAGCCCAGGCGCGCACGAAGGCGATGCTGGGCGTCAGTCGGAAACATAGGCCCTGCGCCAGCAGGTCCTGACGCGGCCTAGCGGCGCGCATGTAGTCGACGCGCAAATCCAGGGTGGCGATGGGCTGGAAGGCGTCCATCGCAGTCCACACAGCCAGGCCGCCAATATGATCAAGCAAGGTCGTCACCAGCCCTCCCGCGAAGACGCCGCTGTCGGGATCGCCGACCAGATCCTCACGCCACGGTACGCGAATACGGGGCTGGCCATCGTGCAGGCCGTCGAAGGTGAAGCCCAGAGCGCCGGTGTGGGCGGCGCCGGCAGCCAGTTGCGGCAGGATGGTGGTCAGAAAACTCTCGTGCATCGTGCGGACTGAACCTGTTGCGCCGATTTTCGGGGTCATCCTCTATGAGGCGGCGACCCGACGGCGTCGAGAGCGTTACCGCAAGATGATCCGCCCCGAAGACCTGCTGCATCCCACGCCCTCCGGCCTCTACTGTCCGCCGGGAGATTTCTACATCGACCCGGTTCGCCCGGTGGATCGCGCCGTCATCACGCACGGCCATGCCGACCATGCGCGCGCCGGTCATGGGGCGGTTCTCGCGACGCGCCAGACCCTGGCGATCATGGCTGAGCGCTATGGCGCGGATTTCACCTTGCAACCTCAATCGGTGGAATACGGCGAGGCGACCGCGATCAATGGGGTCGATCTCAGATTGGCGCCTGCCGGCCATGTGCTGGGTTCTGCCCAGGTCGAGGTGCGCTGGAAGGGGCTGATCATGGTCGTGTCCGGCGACTATAAGCGCCGCCGCGATCCGACCTGTGCGCCGTTCGAGCCTGTGCCCTGCCACGTCTTCATCTCGGAGGCGACGTTCGGCCTGCCGGTCTTCAGCCATCCGCCGGCGGAGGAGGAAGTCGGGCGGCTGGTGCGGTCGCTGGGGCAGTTTCCAGAGCGGGCGCATCTGGTTGGCGCCTATGCGCTGGGCAAGGCGCAGCGGATCATCCGTCTGCTGCGCGAGGCTGGATGGGACCGCACCATCTATGTCCACGGGGCGCTGGAGCGGCTGAACGCCTTGTACGAGAGGGAAGGGGTCGATCTGGGCCCGCTGGCCCCGACCCGTGATCTGCCGAAGAATGCGCTGGGCGGCGAGGTCGCAATCGCACCGCCATCCGCCATCCAGGATCGATGGGCGCGTCGGTTCGCCGATCCGGTCACGGCCTTCGCTTCAGGGTGGATGGGGGTGAAGGCGCGGGCGCGCCAGCGCGGCGTCGAACTGCCGTTGGTCGTGTCGGATCATGCCGACTGGAACGAACTGACCGCGACCTTTACCGAGATCAGGCCAGAGGAAATCTGGATCACCCACGGCCGCGAAGAGGGTCTGCTGCGTTGGGCCGAGATCAACGGGCAAAAGGCGAGGGCGCTGCGTCTGGTCGGCTACGACGAAGAGGACGAAGAGGCGCTGGACGTTCGTCCGGACTGAGGATCAGGCGACGGCGCGACCGGATTGGTCCTGCTCTTGTGCGCTTTCGTGAGCGGCGGAGATGGCGGCGTTCATCGCCATACGCAGGCGTTCGGGCTTGATGGGCTTTTCGACGACGGCGGCCATGCCGATCGAGAGATAGTGTTTGGCGTCTTCGGGGTCCGCATTCGCGGTTAGGGCCACGATCGGCACGCGGCCGACGGCGCCGGGCAGGGCGCGAATGGCCTGCGTAGCCTGAACGCCGTCCATCCGGGGCATCTTGATGTCCATCAGAACCAGGTCGTAGCGGCTTTCCTGAACGGCCTGAAGCGCCTCCAGACCGTCCTCGGCCAGTTCCGAGCTGCACCCGAACATCTCGCACAGCGCCTGGGCGACGACGCGGTTGGTGGCGTTGTCGTCGACGATCAGGATGTGCGGCGCGGATTTCAGGTCTAGGCCCGACAGATCCGACACGTTCGATTGCGCTTCCGCCTCGACCACAGCGCGGGGCGCGGTCAGGTCGAAGGCAAAGGTGGCGCCGCGTCCCTTGTTGTTTTCGGCCCAGATCCGGCCGTCCATCCGGTCGATGACCTGACGACAGATCGACAGGCCCAGGCCGGCGCCGTCGGGACCGGACCCGTGGACGAAGGGCTCGAAGATGGAGTCGACGCGTTCCGGCTCGACGCCTGGGCCGTCGTCGCGAATGCGGGCTTCCATACGAATGCGGTCGCCCTCGACCCAGGCCTTGAGGCCCGCCTCGACCACGCCGTTGCGGGCGAACTTCAACGCATTGCCGATCAGGTTGTTGAACACCTGCTTCAGGCGCATGCCGTCGATGACGGCCGCCAATTCGGTGTCGCCTTCGTAGCCGACGAGCAGGGTCACGCCGTCCTGAGAAGCACGCGGTTCCCACATCGACTGGATGTCGTCCATGACGGCGCGCAGGGCGGTCGGTTCGGTCTTCAGCTCCAGTTCGCCGGCCTCGGCCTTGGACAGGTCCACCGCGTCCTGGAGGATGCGCAGCAGGGTCTCGGACGAGTCGACGATGGTTTGAACGTGCGCCTGGGCCGCCGTATTCAAGGGCTGGCGGCGAAGCAGTTCGGCGACGGCCAGGACGCCGTTCATCGGCGTGCGCAGTTCGTGGCTCATGATGGCCAGGAACTGGCTCTTGGCGCGGGCGGCGGCGATGGCTTGGGCGCGGGTGTCGCTGAGGATCGCGGCCTGTTCGGCCAATTCGGCGTTCTGCTGGCGCTGACGCGTGTTGACGGCCTGCAACAGGGTGGCGGCGGTGCCTACGCCCCAATAGGCGCCGTTCTTGGTGACGATGAAGCCGCGCAGCAGGGCGGCCGGACCGCCCTTCAGCATAATGTCACAAAAGGCGTCGATGCGGACGCCGGCCTCGACCACGGCCGGCTCGGCATCCATGGCGAAGGTGATGGGGCGAAGGTCGTAAAGGGCGTGGCCGAAACGGGCGGCGATTTTCTGAAGGAAGGCAGTGCGTTCGACCAGGCCGATGGGGCGGTCGCCATCGACCACGGGAATGACCAGCGTATCCGGCTCGCATTCAAAACGCGCCAGAACCTCGCAGCCGAGAGTCGTCGGCTCAACCGGCTTTGGACGCTCGGAAAGGGTCTCGATGGTCGGCATACTGCCTGGAACTCCTACTCATTGTGAGTAAAAGCCCAAATCGCTTGCGGATTAGTTAAGCGGCGTCATCCAAGACGCAAATCCGCCTTTTTTGCTCAGGGGCTGGGTCTGGTGTATGAGGCCCGCCCGACCCATCTGGGTCCCCATCCCTTTGTGCATGCGCGCGGCCGACCGGCCGACCGCAGATTCGTCATGAGCGTCATCCTGGAAAAGACCTCCCCCACCGCTAGCAAGACGGCCCTGGTCCTGTTCTCCGGCGGGCAGGACAGCGCGACCTGTCTGGCCTGGGCGCTGGAACGGTTCGAGCGGGTGGAGACCGTCGGATTCGACTATGGCCAGCGCCATCTGGTGGAGATGCAGGCGCGTCAGTCCGTGCGCGACGGAATGAAGACGGCCCTGCCGCAGTGGGCTGATCGCCTGGGCGATGACCATGTGGTGGACCTGACCGGGTACGGCCGGATCGCCGAGAGCGCCCTGACCGCCGACCGCCAGATCGAGATGGACGCGCGCGGCCTGCCGACGACCTTCGTGCCGGGTCGCAATCTGATCTTCCTGGTCGCAGCCGCGGCGCTGGCGGATCGGCGTGGTCTGGACGTGCTGGTCGGCGGCATGTGCGAGACGGATTATTCGGGTTATCCGGATTGCCGCCACGAGACGATGGAGGCGATGGCGCGGGCGCTGTCGCTGGGGTTGGACAAGCCGGTCGTCATCGACACGCCCTTGATGTGGTTGACCAAGGCCCAGACTTGGGAACTTGCGGACAGGATCGGCGGCGACACGCTGATCGAGCTGATCATCGAGGATAGCCACACCTGCTATCAGGGCGACCGGACGCATCGACACGCCTGGGGCTATGGCTGCGGGTCTTGCCCGGCCTGCGAACTGCGCGCGGCCGGTTATGACGAATGGGCGTCGGGGCGATGACCTATTCGGCCAAGGAAGTGTTCCTGACGGTTCAAGGCGAGGGCGGACAGGCGGGGCGGCCGGCGGTCTTCCTGCGATTCGCCGGCTGCAATCTGTGGAGCGGTCGCGAGCAGGATCGGGCCAGCGCCGTCTGCACCTTCTGCGACACCGACTTTGTGGGCGTCGACGGCGACGGGGGCGGCAAGTTCGCGACGGCGGACCTGCTGGCCAATCACGTCGCGGCGATGTGGCGCGGGCGTGACGGCGATCCGAAACTGGTGGTCTGCACCGGCGGAGAGCCCTTGCTGCAGCTGGATGCGCCGCTGATCGACGCGCTGCATGCGCGCGGTTTCGAGATCGCCATCGAGTCGAATGGGACGATCGCGGCGCCGGACGGCGTCGACTGGATCTGCATCAGTCCCAAGGCCGATGCAGATCTGGTGCAGACGCGCGGAGCCGAGCTGAAACTGGTCTTTCCCCAGCCTAAGGCCATGCCGGATCGGTTCGAGCATCTGGATTTCGAACGGTTCTGGCTTCAGCCGATGGACGGGCCGGATCAGGTCGAGAACACCGCCGCCGCCATCGAATACTGCCTGACCCACCCGCAGTGGCGCCTAAGCGTCCAGACCCACAAATACATCGGCGTCCGCTAATGCCCGTCTTCGAGATCACCAAACAGGCGACGTTCGACGCCGCCCACCACTTTCCGAACGAGCCCGAGGGCAGCATCTATCGCCGCGTCCACGGCCATTCGTTCACGGTCGAAGCGACGGTTCGGTCCGAGGTGCTGGATGTCGAACACGGCTGGGTCGCGGACTTGGGCGCGCTGGACCGGGCGTTGAAGGCAGCGGCCGAGACGCTGGATCACGGGATGCTGAACGAGCACGAGGGACTGGAGCTGCCCAGTCTGGAAAACCTGTGCCTGTGGTTCGCCAAGACGCTGAAACCCGAATGGCCGGGCCTGTGCCGGATCCAGGTGGCGCGGCCGACGATCAACGAGCGCTGCGTTCTAAGTCTCTGATCTAGCAGCGTTTGCCTTGACGCTGGCGTTGTTCGCAGCGGCGTTGATCGCGTTCATAGTCGCGCTGTTCACGCTCGCGACGCAGTTTGGTTTCTTCGTCCGAGGTGGTGACGGCGTCGAAGCCGGCGCCGACCACCGCGCCGGTGGCCTTGGCTGTGCCGCCGACGACCGCAGCGGTCCCGCCGACGACCGCGCCGACCAGACAGCCCTGAAGCATCAGACAGCCGCCCAGAACGACGACGATTTGAGAGACGGAAACGAGGCGATTTCGACGACGCATGAGGGACGGCTCCAGAGATTTGGAATAGTCGCCGATAATCATGAATGAGGGCTGACTTCAGGCCGGACGTTGCGGCAGCAGTTTGCGACGCTGGCGCGACAGGGCCAGCGGGCTTCCATCGGCGCCCCAGGCGATCGCCTCGTCCACCGTCCAGCCCAGGCCGAGGTCCAGCATCCTGAACTCGAAGAAGGCCCAGCCGTCCGGCGCGGTCTGTGGCGTTGGATCGGTCAGGATGTCGATGCGCAGATCGACGGTGGTCATGGCGGCTGGCGTCTTGGACGCGGTCCAGGCGGGCGGATACAGCGCGTCCAGCAGGTAGCACAGGCCCACCTCATCCAAGGGCCGGCCGTCGGCCATACGCATCCAGGTGCGCTCGATCACCGGCTTGCCCTCATTGCCGGCCAGGATGTTGGGGCCGCCGTCGAAGCGGTATTCGACGTGCTGGGCGAAGTGCGGCGACATCGGCCCGCGTATGGTGGCCCTGGGGTCCAGTTTGTCCAGCGGCGGCGGCGACGCGTGCAACGGCGTCAGCGGAGGCGGTGCGGCGTCGAGACCATAGGTGCCTGTGGCGTGGTGGGTCATCCGCCCGTCCTGTTCGGCCTCGACCGCGGCATAGACGACGTTGCGACCGCCGCGCAGCAGGCGCGGTCGAAAGGCCACCTGCTCGCCGAACTTGGCCGCCGACAGATACTGCACCGACAAGGTGCGCAAAGGCGCGGTCAGGGCCAGGCCCTGGCGCATCGACCGGGCGCACAGGGCCGCCAGCAGACCGCCAAACGGAAAGCCCTTCTCCGGCGTCATGCCCGATGGGCCATTCGAGAAATGACCCGGCACCGGCGCGGACAAACCGCCGTCGTCAAGGATATGGAACGTCAGGGCGGCATCGAGGGAAATGGGCGGCGTCATTGCGCAATCCTGCGTCAGGCGAAGAAGCGGCGGAAGACCTGATGAAGATCTCCCGCCGAAGTCCAAGGAACAAGGCGGCGAACCGGGAGGCTTGCGCGTCCGTTGCGAAACAAGACTGACTTGGAGCGTTCGGATTTGCAACCCTTGCCAAATGCCTGACGTGGCGTCACTTTCGCGCCTATGGGACGCACCGCCGACTACAGCCGCCAAAGCTGCTCCATCGCCGCCACGCTTGAAGTGATCGGCGATCCCTGGACCCTGCTGGTCATCCGCGACGCCTTCAACGGGGTCAGCCGGTTCGAACAGTGGCAAGACAATCTGGGCGTGGCGCGCAACGTCCTGGCCGCCCGGCTGAAAAGCCTGGTCCAGCATGGCGTGCTGGAGCCGCGCCTGTATTCCGAACGCCCGCCGCGCAACGAATATGTCCTGACCGCCAAGGGCAAGGATCTGTACGGCGTTCTGGTCACCCTGCACGGCTGGGGCAACAAGCACGTGTATGGCGACGCCGACAGCGGCATCGACATGGTCCACAAGACCTGCGGCCATTCCCTGACCCCGCGCATCGCCTGCGGCTGCTGCGGCGAGATCGTCAAACCCAGAGACATGGTCCTGACCCGCGCCGAGAACAGGCCGACAGTCGGCGATGTGATGCCCAAGGAAGCGGCTTAGAAGGCGCTGCGTCCGACCATGAATCGTCTGATGTTGAGATCACTGATCGCAACCGCAGTCGTCTCAGCGGTTATCGCTGGGGCTTGGGTCTCCAAGATGGAAGGCGACTGTAGGCGGTTGCTGGCGACCAATTCCCAAAGCGATATCGAGGTGCGGCGCACGAGCGCGGGCATCTGCTATCCTTGTCGCTCAGACGGCCCCTTATACGATATCAGTTATCGCCCGTGCGAGGGCGGTGATCGCGCCTATCGCGCGTCCTGATAGGGCGAGCCAATAAGCTATGCGCGTATGGCCGCCCTGCTGACGCCTTCTGGCAGCAGGCATGCTAGGATCGCGGGGTGTCACGCTCCGAACGCCTTCTTGATCTGCTGAATGTGCTGCGGCGGCATCGTCGGCCGGTGAGCGGGCAGGTGTTGGCGGAGGAGATGGGCGTCAGTCTGCGGACGCTTTACCGCGATATCGCCAGCCTGCAGGCGCAAGGGGCGACGATCGAAGGGGAGGCGGGGGTCGGCTATGTGATGAAGCCGGGCTTCATGCTGCCGCCGCTGATGTTCACGCCGGAAGAGATCGAGGCCCTGGTACTAGGGTCGCGCTGGGTGGCGGACCGGGCCGATCCGCGCATGCGCGATGCGGCGTTGGCGGCGCTGGGGCGGATCTCGGCGGTGCTGCCGCCCGACCTTCGCGACGAGATGGATACCTCGGCCCTGCTGGTCGTGCCGGGCGAGCCGTTCCCGGCGGATCGGGTCGACCCGGCCTTGCTCAGGAAGGCGATCCGCACCGAGCGGCGGCTGAAGCTGTGTTACCGCGACGAGGCGGGGTCGGCGTCCGAGCGTGTGGTCTGGCCGTTCGCCCTGGCCTTCTTCGACCGGGTGAGATTGCTGATCGCCTGGTGCGAACTGCGCGGTGATTTCCGCAGTTTCCGCACCGATCGCATCGTCGAGGCGGAGGTGATGGATGCGCGCTATCCGATGCGTCGCCAGGCGCTGATGAAGACCTGGCGCGAGGCGCATGAAAGATCGCGGTCAGGCGACGGCTGCTGACGGAAACTGGCAGTAGTGGAGGCTAGGGTTTGGCGTGTCGGAAACACAAGGGGCCGGGCCGATGAGCGAGATCGAGGACATTCTTCTGGCCGTTGCGGATCCGGAGGTCAGCGCGCGCTTTTATGCCAGCCTGCTGGGTTGTCGGCCGGTGATGGCGGGACCGGACCGGGCCTTGTTCAAGCTGACGTCGGGCCGGGCGCTAGGGTTGCTGCGGCGTGCCGGCGATCGGCGCGAGGTTTGCGAGGTCGACTTCCCGCTGGAGGGCGCCGAGGCGGTGGATCAGGCGCATATCGACTGGTGGGATCGTGGTGCGCGCATTCTGACGCCGCCGACGGACGCCGCGCCCATCCGCAGCTTCGTGGCGGGCGATCCCGACGGCCATCGGCTGAGAGTCTACGCCGTCGCGGCGTGAGCGCGATCAGACCTCGGCTTCGAGCCGGTATCCGACCCCGCGCACATTAGTCAGCAGGCCGGCGGCGTCTGCGGCGTCCAGCTTGCGGCGCAGGTGGCTGACGTGGCTGTCGATGGTGCGTTCCAGCACCGCTTGATTGGGGAAGCAGGCCTGCATAATCTCGCTGCGGCTGAAGACGCGCAGGGGCGTGCGGGCCATGTGGGCCAGAATGCGGAACTCCGTCAGGGTCAGGTCCAGACGGCACTTGCCTGACGGCGTCAGGATCGCCGCCAGATAATTTTCCAACTGCACCTCCAGCGGACCGACGTGCAGGGTCTTGGCGGTCCGGCCGCCGCCGCTGCTGCGTCGCAGGATGGTCTGGATCGAGGCCGTGACCTCGGCCGGTTTGAACGGCTTGGCGATATAGTCGTCCGCCCCGATCCGCAGCGCCTGAAGCTTGTCTGTGGCTTCGTCCCGGTCGCCGATCATGATGACGGGCGTCTCGCCGCGCCGCCGCAGTTCGCCCAGCACATCCCAGCCGTCACGCACGGGCAGGCGGACGCTGAGCAGGGCGAGATCGGGTTTGAGCGCCGCATGCAGGTCGGCCGCCTGCTGGCCGTCGGCGGCGACGACAGTGCGAAAGCCGTCCCGACGCAGGGCGGCGTCCAGGATTTCGACGCCCTCGGCGGCGTCATTGGCGATCAGGATCAGGCTGCTCATGGCGTCTCCGAAAGCCGCCATCGCGCCAGATCGTCGCGTCGTCCAGTAAAACCGGACGGCTGCGGTGAAGTTTCATATCGCCGTCGCAAAGCCTTCACGCAGACGAAGAAAAACCCCCTCCCGCGCGGGCGGAAGGGGGCCAGTCGGTCGTTCGGGAGGAACGCTTAGTAGGAGGCGCGCAGCTCGATGCCGAAGGTGCGCGGATTGTTGAAGTTGCCGTAGTCGCCCAAGGTGTTCCGGTTCGACGGATCGCGGCGGTAGACGTAGGTTTCGTCCAGCAGGTTGCGCGACCATAGGGCCACTTCCAGCAGCGGACCGCCGTCGCGGGTCGTGATGTCGGCGATGGCGACGCGGGCGTTCACGACGAAGGACGAGTCGGCCTTGATTGCAAACTGCTCGAAGCTGTGGGCCGCATCGGCGTAGTTGGCGTCGATGTGCGCTTTCAGGGTCGCGCCCATGAAGGGCGAGTTCCAGTCGGCCGCGACGCTGCCGGCGTTCTCAGGTGTATAGGCGATGAAAACCTGCTGAACCTGGCCGTTGAACGGGTTGACCGTGTCCGGCACCTTTGCGTCCGTATAGGCGTACGAGGCCGACAGGGTCAGGTTGTCGGTCGCCCGGAACTGGCCTTCCAGTTCGACGCCGCGGATTTTCGTGGTGCCCGGCGCGTTGATCGTTTCCAGGGTGTTGCGGGTCGAAGCGCCCTGGACGGTGACCAGGCTGAAGTCGATCTGGCTGTCCGTGCGGTCCATGGCGTAGACGGCGGCGTTCAGGCGGACGCGACGATCGAACAGATCGCTCTTGACGCCGACTTCGTAGGCCTTGACCTCTTCGGGATCGAACGAGCGGTAGGTCAGCGAGCGCGAGGAGGCGCCGCCGGCGCGGTAACCGGTCGAATACTTGCCGTAGACGTTGATGTTGTTGCTGATGTCATAGGCCAGGGTGACCAGCGGGTCGAAGCGATCGACCTTGGAGCTGAAGGTCAGGTTGGTGGCGGCGTTGTTGACGACCTCCAGCTTGCCGTCCTTGTCGTCCCAGGTGTAGCGGCCGCCGACCGTCAGGTGCAGGGCGTCCATGCTGGCCGGGGTCCAGGTCGCCTGGCCGTAGATGGCCTTGGATTCCGAATGGGCCGTCGAGGCGCGGTCCAGCGAGCGGAAGCCACGGATCGTCGGGGTGGGGTCCAGGATGGTGTAGCCCGTGCCGTCGGCATTCCATTGGTTGGTCGAGGGCGTGGCGGCGTCGTCGGACACCGTTTCCTTGAAGTAGAAGACGCCGCCGACATAGTCGATGCTGTCGCCCAGCGAACCGACGGCCTGCAGTTCCTGGCTGAACTGATGCTGCCAGAAGCCGGCCAGCGAATAGCGGCTGAAGCGGCCGTTCGGGCCGACGACCGGCGGACGGTGGGCGCCGGCGATGTTGTCGTACTGTTCGACGTCCAGATCGCGGTAGGCCGTGATCGAGCGGATTTCCAGCGAGTCGGTCGGGCGATACGACAGGTGCAGATCCATGCCGCGCGTGTCGTCGACGCTGAACTGCTGAGGCACGCCGATGTCGGCCTGCGTCATACGCTTGGAACCTTCGACCTGCACCAAGGGCGACAGGGCGCGAATGCTGCCCGACGGAACCGTTGCCGAGGTGAACGGCACGACGTTCAGGCCGTTCGGGTTGAAGTTCAGCAGTTGGCTGTAGAACGGCGTGTTCTTGTCCTTGCTGATGTCCGCCGCCAGGGTGGCGGTGAAGTTGTCGGCCGGCGTCCAGCGCGTCTGGAAGCGAAGGCCGCGACGGTCATATTCGCCAAAGCCGGTCTGGCCCGGCAGGATGTTCTCGGTCACCGGGCCTTGGACGGAAATGATGCCGTCGACCTTGAAGGCGAAGTCGCCGAGGGCGGGGAAGTCGACGTGCAGTTCGGAGTTGTAGGACTCCAGATTGCCGACGCCGGCGATGGCGCGCATGCCGAACACGCCCGTGGGCTTCTTGGTCACCAGCGACAGGGCGCCGCCTTCGGTGTTGCGGCCGAACAGGGTGCCTTGCGGACCTTTCAGGACTTCGACCCGCTCGATGTCGAGCAGGGCGGCGGCCAAGCCGTGTTGGCGGGCCAGATAGACGCCGTCGACATACACGCCGACGCCTTGCTCGCGGGCGGGCTGGTTGGCGTCGTTCGGCACGATGCCGCGGATGCCGATGGTCAGGGCGGACTGACGGGCCTCGAAGGTGGCGATGCGCAGGCTGGGGACGCTGCCGTCGGCCAGGTCCATCAGGCTCTGCACGTGGCGATCGGCCAGGGCTTCGGCGTTGACGACCGAGATCGAGATCGGCGTGTCTTGCAGGTTGGTTTCGCGCTTGGTGGCCGTCACGACGATGTCGTCAAGACCGGCCGGTTCAGCGCTGGCGGCCGTCGGCGCGGTCTGGACCGGCGTGGTTTGAGCGAAGGCGGAAACGGGCGCGGCGAGAAGGGTGGTCCCCAGCAGCAGCTGAAGGCGCAGTTTGGTCTGACGATGCATTTTTATCCCCTGCTTAGTCGGGGCGGGGATTACGCCGTCATTGCGATGCGCAGTTTACAGCCTTGCAACAGCCCGGTGCATCTTTGGTGTCTGAGGTTGAGAGAAACCTGCAACCAAGGTCCACAGCGCCTCCACATCGCCTCCACACTTGGGGCGGGGGCTAGGCGACGGCCGCCGTCGTGTCGCGAATGAAGCCGCCGCCCAGGACGCGTTCGGTGTCCGTCGGGTCGTACAGGGCGCAGGCCTGGCCCGGCGCAACGCCTTCTTCGCCATCGCCGAAGACGACGCGGATATCGCCGTCGATCAGGGCGAGGCGGGCTGGTGAGGGCTGGCGGGTCGAGCGGACACGGGCCAGGACCGGGATGTTGGCCTCGGCCGCCTCGATGATGGTCGCCTCTTCGCCCAGCCAGTTGGTTTCTTCCAACGTCAGACTGGCCGTCAGCAGAGCTTCGCGCGGCCCGACGATGACGCGACGGGTCTCGGGCTCGAGCCTGGTCACGAACAGCGGCTCGCCCACGGCGACGTTCAGGCCGCGGCGCTGGCCGATCGTGTAATCCGTGATGCCGGCGTGCCGGCCCAGCACCCGGCCGTCCATATGCACGATCTCACCGGCCTCACGCCCTTGCGGACGCAGGCGGTCGATCAGGGTGCGATAGTCCCCGGAAGGCACGAAACAGATGTCCTGGCTGTCCGGCTTGGCGGCAATCTTCAGACCCAGTTCGGCGGCGACGCCGCGCACCTGAGGCTTTTCCAGATCGGCCAGGGGGAAGCGCAGATAGTCTAGCTGGTCTTGGGTCGTGGCGAACAGGAAGTAGGATTGGTCGCGCGAATGGTCGATCGCCTTGCGCATCTGCGAGCGGTTGCCGGCGACGGCGCGGCGGACGTAGTGACCCGTGGCCATCGCCTCGGCGCCCAGGTCGCGCGCCACGTCCAGCAGGTCGCGGAACTTGACGGTCTGATTGCAACGGATGCAGGGGACCGGCGTCTGGCCCTTCAGATAGCTGTCGGCGAACTGGTCGATCACCGCGTCCTTGAAGCGGCTTTCATAGTCCAGGACGTAGTGCGGAATGCCGATCATGTCGGCGGCCAGACGCGCGTCGTGAATGTCCTGGCCCGCGCAGCAGGCGCCCTTCTTCTTCAACGCCGCGCCGTGGTCATAAAGCTGCAGCGTCACGCCGACGACGTCATAGCCGGCCTTGTGCAGCAGGGCTGCGACAACGGTGGAATCCACACCGCCTGACATGGCTGCCACCACACGCGAGCCGACCGGCAGGCCGACCGCCGCCCGCGCGCTCTCGACCGCCGCATCCATGTCGGTGCGGGCGATGTCGGGAACGGGGCAGAAATCTTCGGCCAAGGTCATCGCGGCCATTTAGTGCGGAACCGGCGCGATTTCGAGGCCCGCAAACGAAAAGGGCCGCACCCGTCGCCGGATGCGGCCCTTAACGTCTTCGGGGAAACCCTCAGGAGCGGTAGCTCTGGATCCGCGTCGTGCGCAGACCCTGCATGCCCCATTTGTCGATGGCCTTCTGCCAGGCCAGGAACTCTTCGGCCGTCAGGCGATATTTCGCCAGGGCGTCGTCGAGGCTGAGCAGGCCGCCGCGAACGGCGGCGACGACCTCGGCCTTGCGCCGGATCACCCACCGGTCCGTGTTGGACGGCGGCAGGTCGTTGAGGGTCAGGGGCGTGCCAGTCGGTCCGACCACGTATTGTTCGCCTTTGCTATTAAGGCGTCGCTCTTGCAACATGGGCTTATGCCTCTTTCACCAACACCGTAGTGTCATGAAGGTAGGCGTCCCCGACTAAGGTCCGTTTAAGCGTCGTGGTGAAGGAACGGATAACTTCCGCCCCTCCCTGAACGACTCTGTAAACCTTGCTTGCGCGACGATTCATCGAGACTAACGCTTACTTACTCGCCGATCAGCGTTTGATGTTGATCAGCTCGGCCAGCATTTCATCGGCCGTGGTGATGATTTTGGACGAGGCGGAATAGGCGCGCTGGGTGGTGATCAGGCCGGTGAACTCGGCCGACAGATCGACGGTTGAGGACTCTAGCTGCTTGGCCGCGATCTCGCCCGCGCCGCCCGTTCCCGCCGCCTTTAGGTTAAAGGTGCCCGACTGTAGGCTGACGGCGTAGGCGTTGCCGGACACTTCACGCAGGCTGTCGGGGCTGGGGAAGGTGGCGACCGCGACCTGGGCGATGCGGCGCATGACGCCGTTGTCGAAGATGGCGGTGACGAAGCCGCCCTCGTCGATCTTGATCTCGCTCAGATTGCCGAACGCCGTGCCGTTGGTGACCGTCGACTGGACGACCGAGGCCGTGTTCAGCTGGCTGAGGCCGCCGGCCGAGGTGTTGAGGTCCAGAGTGACGGCTTGGGCGGCGATGCCCAGACCGTCAGCCCAGGCCACCTGACCGGCCGGCATGGTGAGATTATTCGGATCGGACTTGCCGAAGTCCAGCGTCGCCATGGTCGGGTCGTCGAACAGACCCGTGCCCGCAGGCCAGGCCTTCATCGTATCGACGTCCAGCCGACCCGACGGTGTGAAGGCGATCTTGCCGGTCTTGATTTGGCCGTTGGCGTAGGGTGCGCCCGCGATCACGTCGCTGGCCGGCACGGACACGATTTCCGCATACCAGATGTTCGGTTCGTCGCTCTTCAGGAAGCGAAGTTCCAGGTTGCGCTGGCCGCCCTTGGAGTCCGAAACTGGGATGTTCATCTTGAAGTCGGGCTTCACGCCGACAGGGTTGTCGTCGTCGGCGTTGTACATCGCCATCGAGTTGACCGATGGGTCGTACTTCGTCTTGGCGACGTTTTCGTTGCCCAGGCCGACGTCCGAAAGGTTGAGCGTATAGGCAGGGCCGCTGGCCGGCGTGAACTGGATCTGGGTCGGCGGCGTGCCGATCGCGGTCGCCGAGCCGGCGTTCGCGCCGTTGATCGTCAGCCCGGTGATGGCGCCGGTGGTCGGGTCGAAGGTCGCCGAGGCGTCGACCTTCTGCGAACCGGACTTGATCACCAGATCGTGGCTGTTGGCGCCGGTGCGGGTGTAGCGGACCGACACGTCGTGGGTCACGGCCGGCGTCGCCGTATCGGACACGCCCTTGTAGGATTGGGCGCTGGCCGCGGAGGACGATTCCTGGCTCGAACGCAGGTTGGCGTTGATCTGGACGCGAGTGGTCGGTTCGGCGGTGCCGCCGACGGACCCGATGTTGATCGAGCGCAGGCGCGACAGGTCGGACGGATCGGTCGAGATTTCGCCGTTGGAGTCGACCGGCCAGCCTTGGAGATACAGGCCGGCGCTGTTCTTCAGATAGCCCTGCTTGTCGACGGTGAAGGCGCCGGCGCGGGTGAACAGGCGGGTGTCGGTCGCGCCGACGTTCTCGGCCTGGGTCGTGGTGACGAAGAAGCCCTGACCGTTGACGGCGAGGTCGGTGCTGGAGGTCGTGCGCTGAAGCTGACCTTCCTGGCTGACGTAGGAGCGGGTGTTGGTGGTCACGCCGCCGGCCGAGTAGCTGCCGCCCGATGCGGTCTGGCTGTTGACCAGGGTCTGGAACTCGCTGGCCGTGCGCTTGTAGCCGACGGTGTTCACGTTGGCGATGTTCTGGGAGATCGCCGCCAGGGCGGCGGAGTTGGCGGCCAGGCCGGACACGCCGGCAAGCATTGCACTGTTGAGGCTCATGGAAGAACGCTCCTTAAATAGAGGTCATCGGGAAGGCGGCGGATCGCATCATGCGGCCGCCTCCTCGGTGGGGACGTTCGGATTCTCCGTATCGTCGGTATCGTTGGCCGCCTGGGCCTTGATCTCGTTCAGCGAGATCACGGTCGAAAGCGGAAGGATGGAGTCGCCGATCACCAGGTATGGCGCGCCGTTGTACATCTCGACGCCGGTGACCCGGCCCTGGATCAGGGCTTGGGCGTCAACCTTGGCGCCGGCAGCGTCGGTAGCGGCGACCTTCAGCGTATAGACGCCGCCGTCCTCTGCCGTGCCGCCGTCCTTCAGCTTGCCGTCCCAGGAGAAGGTGTGCAGGCCGGACTTCTTGTCCGGCGCGGCGCCTTCCCAGACCACGACGCCCTTGCTGTCGACGACCTGCAAGGTGGCCTTGTCCGCGTCGGCGCCCAGCTCGTAGGCCCAGGTGGCCTTGCCGTCGTTGAACTCGGTGGCGGTCCAGGCGGCGGTGACGCTCTTGCCGATGTAGTTGGCGGCGTTGTCCAAACCGCCGCCGGCCTGGGCGGCCAGCAGGCTGGTCAGCAGGTCGTTCGTCAGCAGTTGCTGCTCAACGCCGGCCATCTGGGTCAGCTGGGCCGTGAACTGGTTGGAGTCCAGCGGCGACAGCGGATCCTGGTTCTTCATCTGCGTGGTCAGCAGGGTCAGGAAGGTCTCGAAGTTCGAGGCCAAGGCCTTGGTGCCGCCGGTGATGCGGCCCGCTGCGGCGGAGGTTGTGACGGCGTCGACCATGGGGTCAGACCTTCAGATCGACGCGGTCAGGCGTCAGGGAATGGTTGATCCAGGCGCCAGGCGCCGGGACGATGGGCATGTCAGCCTGGGCTGCGAGACGAGAGCCGCCGGCGAACAGGGCGTTGCGCTGCTGCTGGCGCTCGAAGGCGCCGCCGCCCGCAGATGGATCGCGTTGCGAGAAGTCGAGTGCGTCGCCTGCGACCTGGAAGCCGGCCTCTTGAAGCTGGCGACGCAGTTCGTCGGCCCGGCCCTTCAAATCGGCGGCGGCGGCGGGATTGTCGAAGGCCAGACGAGCGGACAACTGGCCGTCCTTGCCGATCTCCAGGCTGACATCGACGCGGCCCAGATCTTCGGGCGTCAGCACCATGTCGAACCGGGTCGAACGGCCTTCGAGCTTGCGGGCCATCTGCGCGGCGAGTTGGGCGGTGGTCTCGACGGTGGCGCGTGACAGGGTGGACAGGCCCTGAGCATGGCTGGACGCGGCGGCCTGTTGAGCAGGCTGCGCATCGGTCGGCGCGGGGCTTGCGGTAGTGGCTTCGGGCGACGCTGGCTCCGGCGTGGCGACGCCGGCGCCGGTCGCGGCCTCGACTGCCTTGGCGGATGGCGACGCCGGCTTGGCGGCGACTTGGATCACGGCGCTGGAAGGGGTGACGTCTTCGGTTGTCGCTCTTTGAACCGCAGGAACGGCGGTCTCCCCGGTCTGGTCCAGCGCGCCATGGAGGTTGCCGCGCAGGGGTGCAGCGGCCTGCAGAGAGGTCAGCGGCTTCAGCGTGTCGGCCGGGGCAGCCTCTGTCGACTGTTCGGAAGCCGCTTCGGTGAGGGCTGCGACGACGTCGGCGGGGGCTATGGCGAAGGGCTTGGGCGTCGTTGCGTTGACGGAGATCTGAACCTGAGCGGCCGGGATCTGAGCGGCCGCCAGGGACTGCGCTATGGGCGAGGGAGCGGCCGGTTTGTCGGTATTGGCGACAACGGTCTGGATCGTGTTGGCGGCCGTTGCGGTCGCCGGCGTCGTCGGTTCGGTCGAGCGCGGCCCAGCATCAACCATGCCGATAACGGCAGGCTTTGAGCTATCGCTCACCGTCACCGTCTGAGCGGAGGCGGTTGGGGCCTTTTCAGTTCCGATTTCAACCGCTGTCTTCGCTTCGACCGGAGAAGTGACCGGCGCCTTGGTGGTCAGGATTTCGCGGAGTTCGGAAAGAACCGTTTGAGCGGTCGCGGCAGCCAGAGCGTTCCGCGCTTCGACTTCCTGTTCGCCAGGTGATGACACAGCCTTGCCCGGCATATCCGTTTCAGAACGGGCAGTCGTAGCGACTATCGACGCGGACGTTGCGGCCTCTGGCGCAATGACTTCGACTGACGTCAGGTTTTGGCGAGCTTTCGGATCGACAGGGATTTCCGCCGCGTCCTCGGAAACGGCCGACGAGCACGCGACGACGATCGATTGAGCGACCGGAACGGCCGGCGTCAGTTGCGCGGCTGTAAACGGCGTTGAGGCGACAAGGCCAGAGCTATCGTCGTCATTCGCGGCCGTGTCCGTGCCGATCTGCTGCTCGTCGGCAAGGGAAGGCTGAGCTGCGGAGTCTGCTATCTCGCCCGAGATCGTAGGAATGGTATCGGTCGTCGGGGTCGGCGTGTTGGCGTCCGGCTCGGCCGCCACGGGCTGGGCCATGATGACGCCCAGCGACCGAGCGCCCGTTAGACGGCCGGGCGTCATCCGTTCGATCGGCGCGCCGTGGACGCCCGCACTCAGCGCGTCGGCGACTTTACTGGAGAACAGGCCCGCATCGACTGACTCTGCGCCGGTGGCAGCAGCCGACGTTCCGGTCGAGACCGGAGCGGCAGGCGCGAGCAGGGCGGAGGCGGTGGACATGGAAGCGCGGCGGCTTTCGTAAGGAGCGACGGCGGCGCCTGCTGCGCCCAAGAGTTCGCCACCCTCGACGCAAGGGCCGGGCCAAGAAAATAAGCCAGCAAAAACAGTGCAAATGCAGCCTCGGGGGGCTACGGGTTCGAAAGGCGGCGGTCGTTATTGCCGCGCTCTCGCCACTTTTTGCCCGGCTTCGCGGCGCTGTTGATCAGTGACAAGCGGGATACCCACAATCTGATTGGCCCGACCTTTGCGCGTCTTTCCCATCATGACGGCCGCCCGATCAACGATCCTGTGGAAAAACAACGCTTTGTGCGAGCGGGCGTGGCGCGTGGCTGGGCAAGAACTGCGCGTCGCGATGCAGTGGTTGCCGGGTAGGGCTGGGGAGACGCGTCAATGTCGCTGAACTCGATCATGAACATTGCGACGTCGGGGCTGAGGACCGCCCAGTCGCAGTTGCGTGTCACCGCCGACAATATCGCCAACGTCGATACGCCCGGATACATCCGCAAGGTCGCCGATCAGTCGGCCGCCGTCACCAATGGCTATGGTTCGGGTGTCGACGTCACGCGGGTGCGTCTGGCGACAGACCGTTTCCTGCAGGCGGCCAGCCTCAGCGCCGGGGCGGACGCCGCGCGCCAGACCGTGCGCTATGAGCTGTACGACCAGATCCAGAACCAGTTCGGCGATCCCAGCAGCGACACCAACTTCTTCGCTCAGGTCGACAAGCTGTTCGCCACCTATGCGACCCTGGCCGAAAGCCCGACATCATCGGCCGGGCGTCAGGATACCATCTACAAGACCCAGGCGATCTTCAATCAGGCCGCCGGCATCGCGTCCCAGATCCAGTCAGCGCGTCAGGAGGCGGACGGCCGGCTGCTGAGCGCGGTCGAAACGGTCAATCCGCTGCTGGAGCAGATTGCCAAGCTGAACAAAACCATCGCGGCCGGCACGGTGACGAACGAGGATGTGACGGGCGCCCAGAACGCTCAGCTCGGCCTGATCAACGAACTGTCCAAATATATGGATGTGAAGGTCGAGGCCCGCTCCAACGGCGGCGTCACCCTGCGCACCAACACAGGCACGACCCTGGTGGGCGAGGGGGCGGCGACGCTTTCGTACCAGGCGGCTGGCACTGTGGACGCCATGACGGCCTTCTCGGACATCATGATCACCGAGCCCAGCGGCACGCGCTGGCCGCTGTTGGACGGCGTGTCGTCCGGTCAGATCCGGGGTCTGGTCGAGATGCGCGATGTCGATGCGCCAGCGGCCGCCGCGCGCCTGGGTGAGTTGACGGCCAAACTCGCGGACGAACTGAACCGCGCCCATAACGCAAACAGCAGCGTTCCTGCACCGACCACCTTGACGGGGCGCAACACCGGCCAGTCGCTGGAGAACGCCTTGACTGGCTTCACAGGCACAACCACCATCTCGGCGGTCAATGCGTCGGGCGTGGTGCAGGCCTCGGCCCGGATCGTCTTTTCCGGCGGCACGATGACGATCAACGGCGCCGCCGCGGATCCGACCACCTTTCTCAGCGTGCTGAACGCCCAGCTAGGCGGCACGGCGACGGCGAGCTTCTCGGACGGCCAACTGCGCCTGGACGGGGCGGGCGGAAACGGTGTGGCCATCGCCGACGACGCGACATCGCCCAGCACGAAGGGCGGGCGCGGATTTTCGCACTGGTTCGGCCTGAACGACCTGGTCGCCACGACGACGCCGACCTTCTACGAGACGGGCCTGACCCTGACGTCCCAGCACGGGTTCGATCCGGGTGAGAGCCTGACCCTGCGCTTTGCCGGCCCGTCCGGCGCGCGTCTTCGCGACATCACCGTCTCCGTGCCGGCCGGAACGGGCACGATGGGCGAGATGTTGGGCGCGCTGAACGACCCCATCACGGGCGTCGGCCGCTATGGCGCCTTCAGCCTGGATGCGGCGGGCAAGCTGTCATTCAAGGCCTACGACCCGTCTGCGACGTCGATGAGCGTGGTGAAGGACAATACGACCCAGGATCCGTCCGGCGTTTCGATGTCGCAACAGTTCGGCCTGGGCGCGACGGGATCGACCCGGGCGGGCGCCTATACGGTGCGCAGCGACATCCAGCAGGACCCCGGAAAGCTGGCCCTGGCGCAACTGAACCTGTCGGCCGCGGCGGGGACGCCGGCGCTGAGCAAGAACGATGGGCGCGGCGGCCTGGCGCTGGGGGATGTGGGCAAGACGAACATCGCCTTCGCCGCAGCCGGCGGAAATGCCGGCGGGACCAAGACCCTGTCGTCCTATGCGGCGGACTTTGCCGGCGAGATCGGCGGCAAGGCCTCGGCCGCCAAGACCCGCAGCGAAACGGCAAGCGCCCTGGCCAAGGAGGCGGACAGTCGCCGCACCTCGGCCGAAGGCGTGAACATGGACGAGGAACTGGTCAATATGACGACGTTCCAGCAAGCCTATAACGCCTCTGCGCGCCTGATCCAGGCGAGCAAGGATATGTACGACGTACTGATCGGAATCCTGCAATGACGCGCGTCGCGACCCACGGGAACTACCAGTCGGCCTTGCTCAGTTTGATGAACGCGCAAGGCCGCGCGCAGCAGGCGCAGGAGCGGATCGATAGCGAGAAGATCGCCACCAACATGTCCGGCTACGGCCGAGGCGCAGAGCAGCTGACAAGCCTGACGTCGACCCAGGCGCGACTGGAGGGCTTCATCTCCACCGGCGAGGCCGTGAAGGCGCGGCTGAGCGCCCAGGATCTGGCCATGAGCCGCATTTACGAAGGTGGCAATGCGGCGCGCGAGGCCATTGCAAATAGCTTGGCCGCCGGGCGGATCGACAATCTGATGGTCGAGCTCGGTCTGAACTATCAGACGGTTCAGGGGGGATTGAACGCGGAACACCAGGGCTCGTACCTGTTTGCGGGCGGCCAAAGCGACATCGCTCCCGCCACGGCTGCAACCATGGCCGATTTGACGGCGGCGGCGTCCACCGCCGCGACCTTCGCCAACGACACCTTGAAGCAGAAGTCGCGCATCGACGAGAAGACCACGGTCGAGACCGGGTTTCTGGCCAGCGAGATCGGCGGGCCGCTGACTGAGGTGTTTCGCAATATTCAGGCCTTCCAGAACGGCACGGCGGTGACCGTCGGCGGCGTGACCTATACGCCAGCCGGCGCGGGCACGCTGACGGGACAGCCGGACGGCAACGTCACCGCTTTTTTGAAGGCGCAGATGGGCGAACTGGACAAGGCGAATGCGGGACTGACGAACCAGACGGCCAAAAACGGTCTGATCCAGAACCACGTCGAGACGGCGCTGGACGCCCAGGAAAATCAGAAGACGGCCCTGCAGAAGATGATGCAGGACAAGTCCGGCTATGATCCGGCACGGGCGATCACCGATCTGCAGATGGCGCAAGTGGCGATCGAGGCTTCGGCCCAGATCATCAACTCGCTAAAGAGCACGTCGCTGCTCAATCTGCTGCGTTAAGTTGTCGTTTCGAAAAAGAAAACGGCAACGCTGGACCAAACACCGTTCTGGAACGTATCATGAACGATGGCCCGTCTCGATCTGCGTCGAAAACTCTCCGTTCTGGCTGACGCCGCCAAGTATGACGCCTCGTGTTCGTCGTCGGGAACGTCGAAACGAAACTCCGTTGGCGGCAAGGGGATCGGCTCGACCGAAGGCATGGGCATCTGTCACGCGTATACGCCGGACGGTCGATGCATCAGTCTGCTCAAGATCCTGCTGACCAACTTCTGCATCTACGATTGCGCCTATTGCATCAATCGCGTGTCGTCGAATGTGGAGCGCGCGCGGTTCGATGTCGACGAGGTGGTCGACCTGACACTCAACTTTTACAAGCGCAACTATATCGAGGGTCTGTTCCTGTCGTCGGGCATCATTCGATCCGGCGACTATACGATGGAGCAGCTGGTCCTGGTGGCCAAAACGCTGCGGGAAGTCCACGATTTCCGGGGCTATATTCATCTGAAGCTGATCCCGGAGGCGGATCCGAAGCTGGTGGAAATGGCGGGACTGTATGCCGACCGCCTGTCAGCCAATATCGAGCTTCCGCGCGACGAGGCGCTGGCGCGACTGGCGCCGCAAAAGGATGTTGGGGTCATCAAGAAGGCGATGAGCCAGGTGCGCCTTGGCGTCGAGGCGGCCAAGCCGGCCAAACGTGAAAAGATCAAACCGCCGAAGTTCGCGCCGGGCGGCCAGAGCACGCAGTTGATCATCGGCGCCGACGGCGCGCCGGATACGGAAATCCTGGATCGCAGCGCCTCGCTCTACGGCGGTTATGGCCTGCGCCGCGTCTATTATTCGGCGTTCAGCCCGATCCCGGACTCCAGTTCGATCCTGCCGTTGTCCAAGCCGCCGTTGATGCGCGAGCATCGGCTGTATCAGGCCGATTGGCTGATGCGGTTCTATGGCTTCTCCGCGCCGGAGATCGGCGAGGGGGCATCGAACGGCATGCTCGATCTGGCGGTCGACCCCAAACTGGCCTGGGCTCTCAACAAGCGCGAGCAGTTTCCAGTCGATGTGAACCGGGCGCCGCGCGAGATGCTGCTTCGGGTGCCGGGGCTGGGCGTGAAAGCTGTGGACCGGATTGTCTCGGTGCGCCGCTATCGGACCCTGCGGCTGGAGGACGTCGGACGACTGACGCGATCGGTGGCCAAGATTCGGCCCTTCATCACGGCGCTGGACTGGACGCCAGGCGGCTTGACGGATGCGGCGGACCTCAAGGCGCGCGTGACCAGCCGCACGCCCGAGCAGTTGAGCCTGTTCTGATGGCGGTGGCGACGCTGGACAGTGAGATTGACTTTGACGGCTGGCGGAAAGCGGCGCGCGCGTTTCGATTGGCGGGTGTGGAACCCGCGGCGGCGCGCTTTGTCGTGGCGGGGGCGGTGGAACAGGGCGGGCTGTTCGATCAGCCGATTGTTGAAGAAGTGTCGCCGACGCCGGATGACCGCAGCGCTTTCAACGTCCCGAAAGAGTTCGTAGATCTGGCCCAGAACCTGATCCTGCATCGATCCGCTGACCGTTTCGATCTGATGTACCGGCTGCTATGGCGGCTGAAGGATGAGCCGGACCTGATCAAGGTCATTTCGGACCGGGACGTCGCCGACGCGCTGGAGCGGGTCAAGAACGTCAGCCGGGCTTCGCACAAGATGAAGGCCTTCGTTCGCTTTCGCCAGGTGCATGACGATCTGGGCGAGGCCTGGGTGGCGTGGTTCGAGCCGCCGCATCGGGTTCTGGAAAAGACCGCGCCCTTCTTCCAGCGGCGGTTCACGACCATGCGCTGGTCGATCCTGACGCCGGACGGTTCGGCCTTTTGGGATGGAGAAGACCTGCGGTTCGGGCCGCCAGCAACGCGCGACATGGCGCCGGCCGAAGACGAGATCGAGGATTTCTGGAAGACCTACTACGCCTCGACCTTCAATCCCGCGCGGCTGAAGGTGAAGACGATGCAGGGAGAGATGGCCAAGTCCTACTGGAAGAACCTGCCGGAAGCCGCCCTGATCCCGGAACTGGTCGCGGCGTCGTCGGTTCGAACCGAAACCATGGTCGCCACGCCGTCTCCTCAGCCCAATCCGCGTTTCGCGCGCGCCGTCGCGCCAGACCTGCATCTGGCGCGTCCCGACGCCGAGGCCGTGCCCGAAAACCTAGACGATGTCGCCGGTGGCGTTCAGGCCTGTCGCCGCTGCCCGCTTTACCGCGACGCGACGCAAGGGGTGTGCGGGGAGGGGCCGAAGTCGGCGCGTCTGATGATCGTCGGCGAACAGCCGGGCGATCAGGAGGATCTGGCAGGCCGCGCCTTCATCGGGCCGGCGGGACAGGTGCTGAACGCCGCCTTGGCCGAGGCCGGCATTGATCGATCCGACGTCTATGTCACCAACGCGGTCAAACACTTCAAACACGAGCCGCGCGGCAAGCGTCGCCTGCACAAGACGCCGAATGCGGGCGAGGTTCAGGCCTGCCGCTGGTGGCTGGATTCGGAGCGAAGGCTGATCAAGCCGCAGGTCGTGCTGGCCCTGGGGGCGACGGCGGGTTTGGCGTTGCTGGGTCGCAAGCCGGCTGTGATGCAGGAACGCGGCGCGCCGATCGACCTGAGCGACGGATCGACCGCCGTACTGACGGTTCACCCCTCCTATCTGCTGCGTCTGCCGGACGAGGCAGCGAAGTCCGAGGCGAGACGGTTGTTCATTGAGGATCTGGCGGCCGTGCAGCGTCGTATGAGGTGACGCGAGAACGAATCCCGTTCGGCCGCGTTTGGCATCAGCGCCAGCGTGACCGTTGGACGTTTCATCGGGGGAGGCGATCTCGACACGGTCGATCGACAAACATCCGCGCGAATGTCATCGCGCGTTGACATCGAATGCCGGCTTGACCATTAGCGCGGCAGAGATTTCGGCTGTCTGTTCAGAGCGTCAGGGGAAAATCGCGATGTTAGATCGGTCTTCAGGGGCGCGATGACCACGGCTGCATATGAAATCGTCGATAGTGATGGCGAGGCCCGTCTGCGCCTGACCGGCGACTGGACGACCACGGCGCTGGGTCGTCTGCCGACGGAACTGAGCCGCGATCTGGAAGGCCGCGATATCGCCAGCATCGACACCTCCGATCTCGGTCGCTTCGATACCGCCGGCGCGCTAGCCTTGGTGCAGGCCTCAAGCGGCCGCCTTTCCAAGAGCCAGTGGAAGGACCGACCGGAGGCCGGTCGTATCTATCACATGATCGAACTGCTGGAGCGCCAAAGCGCCCCGGCGCCGAAACGCCCCAGCGCCTTCGTTCGCACCTTCGCCAAGATCGGACGAGGCGTCTATGATTTCGGCGGCGAGGCCATGTTGTCGCTGGCCTTCCTTGGTCGGCTGATGGCTGCTGTGGTGGAAGCCGCCAAACATCCCGGCGGCATCCGCTGGCCGGCCTGGGTCAGTCAGGCCGAGCGCGCCGGGCTGGACGCCATTCCGATCGTCATGATCACCAACTTCTTCATCGGCGCCGTCATCGCTTTCATCGGCGTGGATTTGCTGACCGACTTCGGCGCCCAAGTGTTTGCGGTTCAGCTGATCGGCGTCGCCATGTTCCGCGAGTTCGCCGTGGTGATCGCCTCGGTCTTGTTGGCTGGACGTTCGGCTTCGGCCTTTGCAGCCGAGATCGGATCGATGCGGATGAACCAGGAGGTCGACGCCATGCAGGTCATGGGCGTCAATCCGTTCCAGGCCCTGGTGATCCCGCGCGTCGCGTCGCTGGTGCTGATGCTGCCGCTGCTGACCTTCATGGGCATGATCGGCGGCCTAGTCGGCGGTCTGGTCGTGTGCTGGAGCTCGCTGAATCTCGGTCCGTCCTTCTTCTTCCAGCGGCTCGTCGAGGACGGCACCATGGCCCAGCATCTGATGGTCGGTCTGGTGAAGGCGCCGGTCTTCGCCCTGGTGATCGCCGCCATCGGTTGCCGTCAGGGCATGTCGGTCGCCGGCGACGTCGAAAGCCTGGGCCGGCGCGTGACAGCCGCCGTGGTGCAAGCCATCTTCGCCATCATCTTCCTGGACGCCGTGTTCGCCCTGGTCTTCCTAGAGCTGAACATATGACCGAAGCACCAGAAAACCTGATCGAGGTGCGCGGCCTGTTGAGCCAGTTCGGCGAGCGCACCATCCACGAGAATCTCGACCTCGACCTGGTGCGCGGCGAAGTCCTGGGCGTCGTCGGCGGATCGGGCGCGGGCAAGACCGTGCTGCTAAACACCATCATCGGACTGAAAGAGCCCGAGGGCGGATCGGTTAAGGTGCTGGGTTACGACCGGGCGACCCTGACCGACGATCAGTCAGCGGACATCGAGCGCCGCACCGGCATCCTGTTTCAGCAGGGTGCGCTTTTCTCATCGCTGAGCGTGTTGGAGAACGTTGCCTCGCCCTTGGTCGAGCACACCAAACTGCCCAAAGCGATCATCTATGAACTGGCCGAGCTCAAGATCGCCATGGTGGGCCTCAAACCAGAGCACCACCACCTGAAGCCCGCCGAACTGTCGGGCGGCATGAAGAAGCGCGCCGGCCTGGCGCGCGCGCTCGCGCTGGACCCGGAACTGGTGTTTCTTGACGAGCCGACGGCGGGTCTGGACCCCATCGGCGCGGCCGCGTTCGACGATCTGATCCGGCAACTGGCGGACGACCTGGGTCTGTCCGTCTTCATGATCACCCACGACCTCGATACGCTCTACGCCATCTGTGACAAGGTGGCGGTGCTGGCGGACAAGCGGGTCGTGGAAAAGGCCACGGTGCAGGAGCTGGAAGGCTCCGACCATCCGTGGATCAAAGAGTATTTCCTGGGGCCGCGCGGACGCGCAGCCACCAAGTCTGCCGCCTGAGGAGAGCGGATCATGGAAAGAGACGCACATTACGCCGCCGTCGGCATCGCCACCGTCGCCCTTCTGGCGGCTCTGGCGGTGTTCACCATCTGGCTGGCCCGGCTGCAGTTCAACAGCGACTATGACATGTATGACATCGTCTTTTATGGGCCGGTGAACGGCCTGTCGGAAGGCGGCGAGGTGCATTTCAACGGCATCCGCGTCGGCGAGGTCACCGACCTGAACATCGACACCAAGCGCGGCGACCAAGTGATCGCCCGTGTCCGCGTGGACGGCACAACGCCGGTGCGCGTGACCTCGCGCGCACAGCTGGAGCCTCAAGGCATCACCGGCCTCAACTACATCCAGATCACTGCCGGTTCGCCCAACAGCGCCCTGCTGAAAGAGCAGTATCCGGACAATGTCGTGCCAGTGCTGCAAAGCCAGCCGTCGCCGATCGCCGAACTCTTGAGCGGTTCGGGCACGGTGCTGGCCCAGACCGTGGATGCGCTGAACCGGATCAACCGCGTCATGTCCGACGATAATATCCGCAGCTTCTCCACCAGCGTGAAGAACGTCGAGGCCCTGACGACGGAACTGGAAGCCCGCAAGGCCATCTTCCAGCAGTTGGAAGAGGCCGTGACCAACGCCAACGCCGCGGTGAAGGAATATCAGGCCCTGGCCGTCGACACGCGTCAGATCATCAATACGGACGGTCGCCAGGCCATCGCCAATATCAACTCGGCGACGGCGGAAGCCCGCACGGCGATCGCCTCGGCCAACCGTTCGATCACGGGGCTGGAGCGTCCTTTGGGTGACTTTGCGACGACCAGCCTGCCGCAACTGACCGGCACGATCGAAGAGTTGCAGGACGCCACCCGGTCTCTGCAATCCCTGATCGACGACGTCCGCGCCAGCCCGCGCGACTTTATCGGTCGTCCGAAATCCAAAGAGCTGGAGGTGCAGCCGTGATCCCTCGTCCTGTCCTTCGACTGGCGGCGTCCGCCGCTGTCCTGACCGCGCTGAGCGGGTGCGCGCTGCTAGCGTCGCCGGACCCGGTCCAGAACTATCGGTTCGGCCTGCCGATGTCGGCGCCGTCGGCGGTCGGCGACACGCCGGCGCCTCTGACGGTATCCATCCGCCGCATCGAGTTCCCGCAGGCGACCGGCGACGACAAGATCCTGGGCGTGACGGGTCTGGAGACGGCCTATATCGGCGGCGCACGCTGGGTGTCGCCGGCCTCGACCCTGTTCGACGACAGCCTGAAGGCGGCCTTCGCCAACCGCGCCGACCGCATTCGCGTGCTGGGTCGCCGCGAGCCGGGGACGCCGCCGCTGATCCTGCAGGTCACGGTCACGACGTTCGAGGCGCGATACGCCGCGCCGGGCGCCGTGCCGGATGTCGTCGTGACCGCGCGGGCGCAGCTGCGCTCCACCCCGGAACGGCGCGCTGGCGGCGGGACCATTCGTCCCGAGGAAGGGCGCTCGGTCGAGCGGGTGTTCACCGTGACCCAGCCTGCCGGCGACAACCGCGTGTCCGCCATCGTCGCAGCTTTCGACACGGCGACGCGCGACATCAACACCCAGATCGCGGACTGGACGATCGCCTCCGCGAACTGAGGCGATCGAACGCATGATGCCGGGACGGCGGCTGTGCGGGACGTAGGCTTGCGTATGCGCTAGGGTGCGCCGCGAATCTGCTCCCGGAGTTGTCATGAGTTTTTCCGCCACCGACGCGGCCTTCGAAGGCTTCCGAGTCGTTCGCCGGCATCCGATTGTCGCGGTCGCCTGGGGCCTGGTCTATCTGGCCGTCTATGTCGCCATGTTCGGCCTGGGCGCAGACAAGTGGGCCAGCCTCATGGCGGCGGGTGAAGCGCTAGAACAGTCGGCCAACCCGTCGATGGCGCAGTTTCAGGCCCTTGGCCAGACCTATGCCGGAGCCCTGATCTGGGCCGCGCCCATCGGGCTGCTGGTTGGAGCGGTGCTGAGCGCGGCGGTGGCGCGCTCGGTCTTGCGGCCGGACGAGTCGTCATGGGGCTATCTGCGCCTCGGCATGGATGAGGTCCGTGTTCTGGCGGTCAGTCTGATCGTCAGCCTGGCTGTCGGTCTGGCGTCGGGTGTCGGCATGATGGTGGTCGGCGCGGCCATCGGTTTCGGCGCCGCGTCGGGTCAGGCGCTGCTGATTTTGGCCGGCGTGCTCCTGATCTTCGCCGTCTTCGCCTTGATCGTCTGGCTGGCGATCAAGTTCAGCCTTGCGGTGCCGATGACGATCGATCGCCGCAAGATCACCATCGTGGAATCGTTCGCCGCCACCAAGGGGCATTTCTGGTCGCTGCTGGGCATGGCCGTGATCGCCATCATCATGTCCTTGATCGTCAGCATCCTGGGCATGATCATCGGCGCAGCGGCAGACCTCGCCACCGGCGGCATCCAGACGCTGGCGCGCTTCGACGGCGAGGGATTGGGTCAGATCCTGATGCAGGCCTGGCCGGCGATCCTGGTGTCGTCGATCGTCAACGCCTTCCTCGCCGCGCTGCAACTCGCGGTGCTGTATGCCCCGTTCGCAGCGGCCTGGAATGGGCTTCGAGGCGGTCAGTCGACCGACGTCTTTTCCTAACGATCAGGCCGACGCCTTCACCCTTTTCTTTTTGGCCGGAGCACCGACGGAACCGCCTAGGGCCGCAACGCGCGCCTTGCGGCGGTCCTCGTGCCGATCCAGCACCTCCTTGAGGTATTTGCCGGTCCAACTGGCCTTGTTGTCCGCGACCTGTTCGGGCGTGCCGACCGCAACGATCTCGCCGCCGCCGTCACCGCCCTCAGGACCGAAGTCGAGCAGATAGTCGGCGACCTTGATGACATCGAGGTTGTGTTCGATCACCACGATGGTGTTGCCGGCCTCAACCAGTTCCTGCAGCACTTCCAGCAGCTTGCGCGTATCTTCGAAGTGCAGGCCGGTGGTCGGCTCGTCGAGGATGTACAGGGTGCGGCCTGTCGCTCGCTTGGACAGCTCCTTGGACAGTTTGACCCGCTGGGCCTCGCCGCCCGACAGGGTGGTCGCCGGCTGGCCCACCTTGACGTAGCCCAGGCCGACCCGTTCCAGCGTCAGCATCTTGTCGCGGATCGGCGGCACGGCCTTGAAGAAGGTCGCGGCCTCCTCGACGGTCATGTCCAGCACGTCACTGATGGACTTGCCCTTGAACACGATCTCCAGCGTCTCGCGGTTGTAGCGTTTGCCCTTGCAAACATCGCAGGTGACATAGACGTCGGGCAGGAAGTGCATCTCGATCTTGATGACGCCGTCGCCTTGGCAGGCCTCGCAGCGTCCGCCTTTGACGTTGAAGCTGAACCGGCCGGGGCCGTAGCCGCGCGCCTTGGATTCCGGCAGGCCGGCGTACCAGTCGCGGATGGGCCCGAAGGCGCCGGTATAGGTCGCGGGGTTCGAGCGCGGGGTGCGGCCGATGGGCGACTGGTCGATGTCGATGACCTTGTCGAAATGCTCCAGGCCTTCGATCCGGTCGAAGGGGGCGGGGGCCTCGGAGGCATTGTTCAGGCGGCGCGCGGCGGCCTTGTACAGGGTCTCGATGGTGAAGGTGGACTTGCCGCCGCCAGAGACGCCGGTGATGCAGGTGAAGACGCCGACGGGGATCTCGCCGGTGACGCTCTTGAGGTTGTTGCCGCTGGCGCCGCTGATTTTCAGCATCCGCTTGCGGTCGATGGGACGACGGCCGTCGACGGGAATTTCGATCTCGCGCTCGCCGGTCAGGTATTTGCCGGTCAGGGACTTGGGGTTGGCCATGACCTGGGCCGGCGTACCCTCGGCGCAGACCCGTCCCCCGTGAACACCGGCGGCCGGGCCCATGTCGATGACGTAGTCGGCGGTCAGGATGGCTTCTTCGTCATGCTCGACCACGAGGACCGAGTTGCCGAGATCGCGCAGGCCCTTCAGGCTTTCCAGCAAGCGCGTGTTGTCGCGCTGGTGCAGGCCGATGGACGGCTCGTCCAGCACATAGAGGACGCCGGTAAGGCCCGAGCCGATCTGCGACGCCAGGCGGATACGCTGGCTCTCGCCGCCCGAAAGGGTGCCGGAGGATCGCGACAGGTTCAGATAGTCCAGGCCGACGTTGTTCAGGAACCGAAGCCGGTCGCAGATCTCCTTCAGGATTCGCCGGGCGATCTCCATCTGCTTTTCGGTCAGGTTCTCTTCCAGCGTCGAGAACCACAGATAGGCCTTGGAGATGGACAGGGTGGAGATGTCGGCGATGTCCTCGCCGCCGACCTTGACCGCCAAGGCCTCGGGCTTCAGACGCTTGCCGTGACACGCGTCGCAGGGCGTCTCGGACTGATAGCGAGCCAGTTCCTCGCGCACCCAGGCGCTGTCGGTCTCGCGCCAGCGGCGCTCCAGGTTCGGCAGGACGCCCTCGAACGGTTTTGAGACCTCGTATTTGCGGGCGTTGTCGTCATAGACGAACTTGATCTTCTCGGACCCCGTGCCATGAAGAATGGCCTTGTGCGCCTGGGCGGGCAGGTCGCGCCACGGCTTGTCCATCGAGAAGCCGTAGTGGAGGCTCAGCGACTGCAGCGTTTGGGTGTAAAGCGGCGACGGCCCACGCGCCCACGGCGCGACGGCGCCCTTGTGCAGGGTCTTGTCGCGGTCCGGGATCACCAGATCGGCGTCAAACGCCAGCTTGACCCCCAGGCCGTCGCAGACCGGGCAGGCGCCGAAGGGATTGTTGAATGAGAACAGTCGCGGCTCGATCTCGCTGATGGTGAAGCCGGACACCGGACAGGCGAACCGCTCCGAGAACAGTAGGCTGCGCGGCGCGGTTTCACCTTCCGCCGTCGAGGCCCATTCGGCATTGGCGATGCCGTCGGCCAGACCTAGCGCCGTCTGTAGGCTGTCGGCATAGCGCGCTTCCTGATCCGGCTTGGTGACGATCCGGTCCACGACGATGTCGATGTCGTGTTTGAACTTCTTGTCCAGCGTGGGTGCTTCGTCGATCGGATAGAACTGGCCGTCGATCTTCAGACGCTGGAAGCCCTGCCGCTGCCACTCGGCGATTTCCTTCTTGTACTCGCCCTTACGGCCGCGAACGACGGGGGCGAGCAGCAGGATGCGCTCACCATCGGGCAGGGCGACCAGCTTGTCGACCATCTGGCTGACGGTCTGGCTCTCGATAGGCAGGCCAGTCGCCGGCGAATAGGGCACCCCGACGCGCGCCCACAGCAGGCGCATATAGTCGTGGATTTCCGTCACCGTACCGACGGTCGAGCGCGGGTTCTTGGACGTGGTCTTCTGCTCGATCGAGATGGCCGGCGACAGGCCTTCGATCAGATCCACGTCCGGCTTGCCCATCAGCTCAAGGAACTGGCGGGCATAGGCCGATAGGCTCTCGACATAGCGCCGCTGGCCTTCGGCATAGATGGTGTCGAACGCCAGCGAGGATTTGCCCGACCCCGACAGGCCGGTCATCACCACCAGCTGTTCACGCGGAATGTCGAGATCCACGCCCTTGAGATTATGCTCGCGGGCGCCGCGAACGCGGATGAAGTTGTGCTTTTCGGTCATGCTGTCCGGAGAACGCGGAGGAGGGCCGGCGGGTCCGGCGCGACATCGCTATATGGGGACGAATTGCGTGATTGAAGCAAGAACAATGTAGGAACGTTTCGGCTGACGCATCAATCCGGCGTCCACGTCTGCGTGGGCCGCACGAAACGCTCGCCCTTGGTCAGAAGCACGCCGCTGGCGTTGGCGACGCCCAGTTCCAGGCTTTCGGCGATGCGGCGGGCGCGTTCAATGAAGTGGTCGGCGGCGATGGGCGGGCACAGGGTGCGCGCGGTTTCGGCGAACAGCTCCAGCCAGCGATCGAAATGCCGCGCATCGATGGGAAGGGGCAGGTGTTTCGGCATCGGCCGGCCCTGATAGACGCCGGTGGACAGGGCGACGGACGACCAGAACAGCTTCATCTGCGCTAGGTGCGGCGCCCAGTCGGTGATCCGGTCCGCGAAGATCGGGCCGATCAAGGCGTCGTCGCGGACGCGGGCGTAGAAGCCTTCGACCAGGGCGTCGATCATGGCCTCGTCTATGCCTGTCTCGTTCCGCAGGCGCTGGACGGCGGCCTTGCGCCGCGCGGCGGCGCCGGCGGCGTCGTCGATGCGAAAACGGGTTTGCATGACAGCTGCTCTAGCGGCCGCCAGCCTATTGGTCGAGAAAGTCGCCGGCGTTGAACGACAGGATGCAGATAGCGTCTCCGCCCGTCTGATCGGTCGAGCAGGAATCGACGCCGAACAGATTGGCCTCGACCTTTGCGGTCGAGCGGAAGGTGCGTCCGTCACGCTGGAATGTCGATCCGATCTTCTCGCTCCAGGGGATCAAGGCTGTGGCGAAGGCGGCGGCCGGCGCACCCGTGCAGGTGAACAGGATATATTCTGCGCCGTCCCCATTGTCCGCGCGGCGGTAGGCGTCGGATGCGGCGGCCTGCTGCAGGCAGGCGGCATAGAGCCGAGCGTTGGGCGGCGGCGCCTGGGTCGGAACGGCGCTGTAATCCGGGGCTGACGGCGGCCGGTCCGGCGCAGTCGCGCATGCGGCGCAACCCAGTGTGGAGACGATGGCGAGGGTGATGACGGTCTTCATGATTGTCTCCTCAACGCCAAGCTTCTCACGCGGCCGTGTTCGACGCCAGACTTGCGCATTGCGGGATTACGACCCATCCTCCTCATTCTGACGCGTTTTGCAGAAGGTTTGACGATCATGATCATCGCATTGGCCACCGGTTCCGCCCTGTCCGCCATGCTGCTCGTGATCCTCAATGCCAATCAGCCCAAGCCGAAACGCGTCCCCGTCCGCACTCGCGACACTCGACAAGGTCGCCGCTAGGACGCCGGACGGCGCCACCCTTTTCGACAATCTGAGCCTGACGTTCGGGCCTGAGCGCACCGGCGTCGTCGGTCGCAATGGCGCGGGCAAGAGTACGCTGTTGCGTCTGATTTCGGGCGAAGCTGCGCCGGCTGAGGGGGCTGTCGCGCGAACCGGCACGATTGGCGTGCTGGATCAGCGGTATGAGCCAAACCCCGGTGAGACCGTCGCTCAAACCCTGGGCGTTGGAGCGGCGTTGGCTGTTGTGGCGCGGGTTTTGGCGGGGCAGGGAACGGCCGAGGATTTGGCCGAGGCGGACTGGACGCTGGAGACGCGTCTTGACGAGGCCTTGCGAGAGATCGGGCTGCCTGACCTGGACCTCGAACGCCTGACGTGCAGTCTCAGCGGGGGCGAGCAGACGCGGTTGCGGCTGGCGGGTTTGAGGCTGGCCCAGCCCGATCTGATCCTGCTGGACGAGCCGACCAATCATCTGGATGCACAGGCGCGGGAGCTGGTCGCCGATGTCATCGCGCGTTGGGACGGCGGGGTCGTGGTGGTCAGCCATGATCGCAACCTGTTGCGCCGCATGGACCGAATCCTTGAGGTGTCGAGCTTGGGCGTCGCCAGCTATGGCGGCGGCTATGACGCCTATGTCGAGCGAAAAGCGCTGGAACGCGAGGCGGCGACGCGGGATCTGGCCGAAGCCAAGCGCGAACTCGCGCGTACTGGCGCCGAGGCTCAGCAGCGCGCGGAGGCCCAGTCGCGCCGCGACGCCGCCGGCCGTCGCAAGGCTGCCAAGGGCGATATGCCGAAAATCCTGCTGGGCGCCCGGGCCGAGCGCGCTGAAAACACGGGCGGGCGCGGCGGCTTGCTGGCCGAACGTCAGGCCGCGGCCGCGCAGGACGCCTTGGCCTCAGCCCAGGCGCGCGTAGAGCGAACGCGGACGCTGGCGATCCCGATGCCGACGACCGGCCTGCCAACGGGACGGACGGTGCTGACGATGGACCAGGCCGGCTGGGCGACACCCGAGGGGCGGACGATCGTCGGGCCGCTCGACCTGAACCTGGTCGGGCCGGAACGGGTCGCGATCACGGGACCGAACGGCGCGGGCAAGACGACCCTGCTGCGGCTGATCACCGGCGATCTTTCACCGACCACGGGCGCCGTCGATCGGCCTGTGCGTGCGGTGTTGCTGGACCAAGAGGTCAAGATCCTGCACCCGGACGAAACCTTGGTGGAAGCGTGGCGGCGGTTGAACCCGAAAGGGTCGGTCAATGACGCCCAGGCAGCGCTGGCGCGGTTTCTGTTTCGCAATACGGCGGCGCAGCGCCACGTCGGCGACCTGTCAGGCGGGGAGCGGCTGAGGGCGGGTCTGGCCTGCGTCATGACAGGCGCGACGCCGCCGCAGTCGCTGGTTCTGGACGAGCCGACGAACCACCTCGACCTGGACGCCATCGCGGCGGTCGAAGAGGCGCTGAACGCCTATGAGGGCGCCTTGATCGTGGTGAGCCACGACGTGGATTTCCTGGCGGCGCTGAAGATCACGCGCACGGTCCAGCTCTGAGGTCGGTCAGCCCCAGGCCTCGACGGCGCCCTTGCGACGAACCATCGACGGGCTGGACAGTTGGGTGCGCGGCTCGGCTTCGGCCCGGCCGAACAGCCAGCCTTGGCCGTATTCGACGCCCGCCGCCTTGAGCTCGGATGCGACGCCGTCGGTCTCGATCATCTCGGCAATGGTTTCCAGCCTCATCGAGCGGCACATTTCGACGATGCTGTGCAGCATGGCCTTGGAGCGTTGGTCGGTCTGGATGTCGCGCACGATGGCTCCGTCGATCTTGACCGAATCCACGGACAGTTTGCGCAGATAGTCGAAGGCGGCGGCCCCTGCGCCGAAATCGTCGATGCAGACCTTGATACCGGCTTCGCGCAGCGCAGCCAGGCGACGGTCGGCGGCTTCGATGTCTGCAACGGCGGAGGTTTCGGTCACCTCGACCATCAGGCGACGGCGTTCCTCGGGCGCGCCGGCGGTCATGCGCAGCAACTGCTCGACGTAGGTGTCATCGCCCAGCGAGGCGCCCGAAACATTGATCGCCATCTTCAGAAGGCCGGCGCCGGGCTGGCGCATCCGCTTCAGCACCTTCTCCGCCACGGCGAGATCGAACGACTCGATCATGTCCAGCTCTTCGGCCATGCGAATGGCTTCGGCGGGACCGTTGTTGCCATTGAACCGGGTCAGGGCCTCAAAATGGTGGACGGCTCGCGAATCCAGATGGACGATGGGCTGATAGTGGACCTGGAACTCGCGCGACTTGACCAGGCTGCGGAAGGTCTCGGCGTCGCGGAAGGTGCGCTTCAGCGAGTCCGCGAAGGCGATCTGTGGATTGGCGAGGCCGTCGCCCTTCAGGCAGCCTTCAATGGCGAACCGCATGGCGCGCAGGACGCACAGGGAATCCGATCCGGGCGGCACGGGCGAGCTGAACGCCTCGGCGCCCAGCGACAGGCCTTCGGCGCGACCGGCTTCCACGATTTCGGCGGCGATGTCGCGACGGTCGTTGGCCGGGCGCAGCAGGGCGAAGCGGACGCCGGTGACCTGCGACGCGCTCGACCCCTCGACGGCGGCGGACTGAAGCGTGGCCTCGATGCGGCGGTTCAGACGGTCGGCGGCGTCGCCGGTGACGTTCTCCAACCCGGTGATGTCGAGGAAGGACAGGGCCAGGTCGGGATTGGACTCCAGCACGCGCCCTGCGTCGGCCAGGAAATCCTCCGGCTCCAGAAGCGGGCGGGTTTCCAGATCCTCCAGCGCGAAGGCCGGGCCTTCGTACGATATGGCGCAGGAGATGGCGGGCGCCATCTGCGGCAGGACGAAGGCGCGGAACGAGGCTCGACGCACGCGATCAGGACCGGCCGCCACCAGGATCGACGTCGCCGGAATACGCACGCCGGCCTTCATGCCTTGCAGGGCGGTCAGGGTGGAGGCACCGTCGTGCAGCAGATCGAGCAGCGGACGGCCAGTCCAGGTCGCGCCTGCGTCCTCGCCGGCCACGGCGCCCGCGCCGATCGCAAAGGCGACCACGCCTTTTGGATCCACCTCCACCAAGGTGTCGGCGGAAGCGAAGGCCAGGCCTAGGAGGCGGGTGGTCAGCGTCATGAGGCCATGCTGGCACACAGTCGCTTAAAAAATAGGCAATGACCCTTAGGACGCGAACCGTGATCGGCGAACGGCGAAGGGGCGTCCCGTTCAGGCCATTCGGTTAAGGGCGACAGCGCGTCCGTCGCCCAGCGAGGCGCGGCCGTCGGCGGCATAGGCGGAGGCGGGGGTGCGGGCGGCGGTGACCTCCGCCGCGATGGCGCGGACCAGACCCTCGGAGATTTGACGCGCGGCGTCGACGGCGCGGCTGTGTCGCGTCAGGGCCGCGTCGAACTCACGCGTGGCGTCGGTCAGGGTCTTTCGATCTTCGAGCGGAGCGCCGCTTAGCAGCGCCGGATTGGCCTTCACATGGGCGGAATCGCGACGGTAGAGATTGGCCATCTCCTGCGTTTCCGACAGACCGGCCGCCACATCCTGTGGACGGCCATCGGCGAAAGCGGCTGTTTCGGCCTTCAGCCGCTCGGTCAGGCGCAAGGTCAGGGTCGTCAGCTGGCGAACGCGCGCCTGGGCCAGTTCAGTGTCGCTCATTGCCGGCCCTCCTGCATCTTCAGCATTTCGGCCATGACGGTGTTGCTCAGGCCGATGCCACCGGCCTTCACCGTGCTCTTGGCCATTTCGTCCAGCATGAAGCTGCGCCATGTCGCCTCGCCCTGACCGCCGCCGAACAGGCCGTCGGTCGACAGGCCTTCGAACATCGGCTTCAGCATCTGGGAAATGAAGGTGGCCTCGAAGGCCTTGGCGGTTTCCGCGATCTTGTCGCGGTTCACGGCGGTCGGCGCAGCCGCGGCGGGGCGCAGCAGATCGGCGGAGACGGTCAGGTCGGTCATGCTCACATCACCTCGATGTCGGCCTGCAGGGCGCCGGCGGCCTTGATGGCCTGCAGGATGCTGATCATGTCGCGCGGGCTGACGCCTAAGGCGTTCAGGCCGTTGACCAGGGTGGACAGGTTGGCCCCGCCGCCGACCAGCCGCATCTGGGTGCCCAGATCCTCCTCGACGTTCACCTGGGTCGACGGCACGACGGCGGTCTGGCCCCGGCTGAAGGGCACCGGCTGACTGACCTGCGGCTGTTCGTCCACCGATATGGTCAGGTTGCCTTGGGCGATGGCGACGCGAGAGATGCGCACGGCGTCGCCCATGACGATGACGCCGTTGACCTCGTCGATGATGACCTTGGCGGGGGTGTCGACGCTGACGGCCAGGTTCTCGATCCGGCTGATGAAGCCCGCCATGCCCAGTTCACCAGGCGCGCGCAGGGCGACGACCGTGCCGTTCTCGGCCAAAGCCGACCCCGGATAGGCGGCGTTGACGACGGCGGCTACGCGCTGGGCGGTGGTGAAGTCGGGGTTGCGCAGATTCAGGCGCACCTCGTTCATATTGGCCATCTGGAAGCCGGTCTCGCGCTCGACCAGGGCGCCCGAGGCGATGCGACCGGCGGTCGGCACGCCGCGCGTCACCGACGACCCCGACCCGCCCGACGCCGAGACGGCCCCGGTCTGGACCGAGCCCTGCGCCACCGCATAGACCTGACCGTCCGCGCCTTGCAGGCTGGTGACGACCAGCGAACCGCCCAGCAAGCTCTTGGCGTCGCACATGGAGGCTACCGACACGTCGATGCGCGAGCCGGGCGTGGCGAAGGCCGGCAGGTCGGCCGTGACCATGACGGCGGCCATATTCTTGGTGTTGGCGTTGGCGCCGCGGATATTGACGCCCAGCCGCTCGGTCATGCCTTCCAGCGACTGGCGGGTGAAGGGGCAGTTACGTAGGGAGTCGCCCGTCCCGTTCAGACCCATGACCATGCCGTAGCCGACCAACTGGTTGCCGCGCACGCCCTCGACGGCGGCGATATCCTTGATACGCGACTGCGACTGGGCCAACGCCGAGGTCGCGCCGCCGGCGACGACGAGCGTCGCGGCGACGGAGGCGATCAGGCGGGCAAGCAGATTTTGCATCGGTCAGGCGTCCACGCAACGTTACGCCGTCATCAGTGCGAGGATCGTGCCGGAGAATTAACGACGTGAATTCAATGTCGGTCAGCCTTTGACGGTCAGAGAAGCGGCAGGATTTGCCGGGGCGTTAACCAAACAGTCATCGCCGCCGGTCATCCATGGTTTCATGACGCGGAGCACCTGCACATGAAGGTTGTCGGCCCCAACGGCGTCAGCACGCCTGCCAGCACACGTCCAACGCGATCCGCCAGCGGCTTTTCGCTGGGGCAGGCTGCAGCGCCGTCCGCGCCCGCTGCAACGACCGCCAGCGCAGCAACAGGTGGGGTCTCCGACGTCTCGGCCCTGATGGCCCTTCAAGGGGTCGAGGGGCCGCTGGAGAAGCGACGCCGTGCGATCCGGCGCGGCAGCGGTCTTCTGGATCGCCTTGACGAAATCAAGCTGGCTCTGCTGAACGGCGACGCCGACGAGGGGACCTTGGATCGACTGGCGCGGAGCCTGCGCGAGGAGCGCGCTGCCGACGACGACAAGGACTTGGGCGCCCTGCTGGATCAGATCGACCTGCGCGCCTCAGTCGAACTGGCGAAGGCGGAAATGCGCCGCAACCGCCCCTGATACGAAATAATCGTCTGACATCAGGCGGCTAAGCTTTGGCAGTGAGTGACTTTTGCCACTGTCAGGCGGTTAGTCGCCCTATTTTCATCACGGAATCGAGAACCGCGTTGCCGCGACTCGACGGGCTGATTATACGGCCATCTACGCCACAGGGGGGCGTGTTAGAGAGCGTGAGATCGATGAGCGCCTTGGCGTCCGTTGTGTCCGACGAAACCGGCCCGTATCGGCCGTCTGACAGCGAGCCGTTCATGAACGAACGGCAGCAAGCCTATTTCAAGAAGAAGCTGCTGGCCTGGAAGGATGAGATCCTTCGCGAGTCCAAGGGCACGGTCGTCAATCTGAAGGCCGAAACCGAAAACCACCCCGATCTGGTGGACCGGGCGTCTTCGGAATCCGATCGCGCGCTGGAGTTGCGCACCCGCGACCGCCAACGCAAGTTGATCTCCAAGATCGACGACGCGCTGCGCCGGATCGAGGACGGCTCCTACGGCTACTGCGAGGACACGGGCGAACCCATCAGTCTGGGTCGTCTGGAAGCCCGTCCGACGGCGACCCTGTCGGTCGAAGCCCAGGAACGCCACGAACGCCGCGAACGCGTTCACCGCGACGACTGAGGTTTAAGCCGTCCGCGCCTTGACTTCGCCGGGTTGCGGGGCGACCTAGCCGCCTCGCTTTCGAGGTCGTCTACCCATGTCCGTTAAGGTTCGTTTCGCCCCGTCGCCCACGGGTAAGCTGCACGTCGGCAATGTCCGCACCGCCTTGGTGAACTGGATGTTCGCCAAGGGGCAGGGCGGGTCATTTGTGCTGCGCATCGACGACACCGACCTGGCGCGCTCCACGCCCGAGTTCGAACAGGGAATCGAAGACGACCTGACCTGGCTGGGAATGCCGTGGGACGAGCGCTACAACCAGTCCAAGCGCTTCGATCGCTACGAAGAAGCGGCCGCCAGGCTGAAGGCGTCGGGGCGGCTATATCCCGCCTATGAGACCGCCGACGAGCTGGACCGTCGCCGCAAGGTGCAACTGTCGCGCGGCCTGCCGCCGATCTATGACCGCGCGGCGTTGGAACTGACCGAAGAGCAGAAGGCCGCTTACGAAGCCGAAGGGCGCCGCCCCCATTGGCGCTTCAAGCTGGATGGCAAGCGCGTCGCCTGGGAAGACTTGGCGCGCGGTCATGCGGAGGTGGACACCGCCTCGATGTCGGACCCGGTGCTGATCCGTGAGGATGGCCTGTTCCTCTATACCCTGCCGTCGGTGGTCGACGACATCGACATGGCCATCACGCACATCATCCGGGGCGAGGATCACGTCACCAACACCGGCGCGCAGATCGAAATCTTCGAAGCGCTGGGCGCGACGGTTCCGGGGTTCGCCCACATGCCGTTGCTGGTCGGCGCCGACGGCGCTGCCTTGTCCAAGCGTCTCGGATCGCTGTCGATCAGCGACATGCGCGACCAAGGCTATGAGCCGATCGCGATCACCAGCCACCTCGGCCGGATCGGGACGTCTGATCCGCTGGAAGTCGGCGCCTCGGTTGAGGCTCTGGGTCAGAGCTTCGCCTTCTCCAAGATGGGCCGTTCGCCGGCGCGTTACGATACGGCCGATCTGGACCGGCTGAACGCCCAGGCGCTGCACGTCATGGACTATGCGACGGCGCAGCCGCGTCTTCAGGCTCTCGGCGCCGATCTCGGTGAAACCTTCTGGAATACGGTTCGGGGCAATCTGACGAAGTTCGCTGACGTCGCGGACATGGCGCAGATCGTCCGTGGTCCGATCCAACCGGTGATCGAAGACACGACCTTCATTGAAACGGCGCTGCGTCTGCTGCCGGAAGTGATCGACGAGAACGCCTGGTCGGCGTGGACCTCGGCCGTCAAGGCCGAGACGGGCGCCAAGGGCAAGGCACTATTCATGCCGCTGCGTCTGGCGCTGACGGGGCAGCAGCACGGGCCGGACATGGCGGCCATGGCGCCGCTGATCGGTCGCGAAACCATCCAGCGGCGTCTGAGAGGTGAGGCGGCCTAAGCCGCCTTACGCATCCTAGGCGTTGCAGACAGCCAGTTCGTCTGCGCTCAGGGCGACGCCCTTGTAGGAGAAGGCAGTCACGGGACCGAACTTCTGAACCACGCGGCGGCAGGCGCGCGTCGCGGGCTGTTCCGTGCCGCCAGCAGCGGTGCAGGTCGCGCCTTCGCAGGACCAACGAGCGCCGTCGATGATGGTGGCGCGTGCGGGCGCCTTGGCGGCGTCGGCCAGCGTCAGGCTGGTGGCGGCGGGGGCTTGGGCGACCGCAGGGGCGGCGGCGAACAGGGCGGCGGCGATCAGCAGAGCGCGCATCGAAAACTCTCCGAAATGAAGAACGGCGTCATGCCGCTGCGCTCCCATGTCAGTTTTCGATAAAAACTGTCAAGACGCGCGCAGCGGATTATGAGCGATGATCACTTATCGATGATCATGTTTCAATTGCGGCGCATCGCCGCCGGCCTGAACCTGCGCCATCGCCTCTTCGACGGTTTCGGCGACGGTCCAGGCATCCAGGAACGACGGCGGCGTCATTCCTTCTGCGACGCTGTGCTTCATCAGGTCGAAGAAGCCGTTCCAGAAGCCGTTCAGGTTCAGGAAGACGACTGGCTTCTGGTGCAGGTCCAGCCGCTTCCAGGACAGCAGCTCCACGACCTCTTCCAGGGTGCCGATGCCGCCGGGCGCCACGACGAAGGCGTCGGATTGATCGTACATCAATTGCTTGCGCTCGTGCATCGAGGTGACGACGACGGTCTCGACCTCGTCGAACAGGCGTTCGCGGCTGCGCAGGAAGGCCGGCATGATTCCGACGACCCGGCCGCCCGCCTCGTGCGCGCCACGCGCGGAGGCCCCCATCAGGCCAACGCCGCCGCCGCCATAGACCAGCCGCCAGCCGGCCTCGGCCGCCGCCTTGCCGAACGCGTAGGCCGCCTCGGTATAGGAAGGGTCGGCGGTCTCGGAGGCGCCGCAGAACAGGCAGACGGAAGAGCCGTCGAACGGCAGGAACGAAACGGGGGGCAGGGACATGGAGCCTCGAAGAAAACGAATAGGCGGCCTGGCCATGGCCAAACCGACGGCGCTCAAGCTAACACAGGCTCGAGCCGCTGGGTCGCCAGTCCTATATCGTAGAGGCGCAGGATGAAACGTCGGATGATGGTCGCGTGTGTCGCGGTCCTGGCTGCCGCAGCCTGTTCCGATCAGCAGGGCGGAGTGGCGGGGCCGACGGGGGCCGACGAGGCCTCGCCCTGGGTTCGCCCGCCCCAGATTGATGGCGTGATGCGCGACGGCGGCGTCCTGGTGCTGCGCGGCGGGGCGGGGCCCAATGCGCGCGTCGTGCTGCGTGCGCAGGATACTGCGGCCGTGGCGACGACGGCGGACGGCGCGGGGCGGTTCGAACTGCGACTGCCGCCTTTGAGCGGCGATGTGCGCTTCACGCCTGAGGTGCAGGTGGGCGAGGACGCCGCCGTCTCGCCGGAGACCCTGGTGGTGATCCAGGGCGGGGCCGGTCCCGTCGCCCTGATTGCAGCAGGCCAGCCGACGGTTCGGCTCAATGGCAGCGAGGGGCTGGATGCGGTGGATTCGGACGGTGCGACTCTGATGGCTTCAGGCCGGACGAATGGAGCGGCTCCCTCGGTCAATATCAACGGCGCAGATATGGCGCCGACGGCGATCGGGCGCGGCCGCTGGCGGGCGGTTATCGGACAGTCGGGCACCGCGACGATCACCGTGAATGGAAAGCGCTTCGACTATCCGGGAGCGGGCGCGGCTGGGAGCTTCGTCGTCGAGCGGGTGGGGGCGGGTTGGCGGATCACTTGGCCTGTCGAGCCATCTGGGCGTCAGACGACTTGGCTGCCGGACTGAAGGCGCTTAACGATCTGGAAACCATTTCGGTTAAGGAATGGGCCGTCCTCAGGGACACCATCACCGAACCTGCTTGCAGCTCGGCGCCCCCGCCGGGCTTCTTTTTTGCCGGTCGATCAGCCCTTCCTCGGCGTGTCTTTGACCCTGTCGGTGCGATCACGGAACAGGGCGGCGCGGGCGAGCAGGATCAGGGTGACCGGCGTCGTGACCGTCAGGAACAGGCCGATCAGGATTTCGCGCGGCATGAAACGCCGCTCGACGGTCGTGAACCAGACGATCGACGCCAGCAGGACCAGCGCCATGCCCAGCGTGGCGCCAAGCGTCGGGGCATGGACGCGCTCATAGAAGGTCTTCAGCCGAACCAGCCCAACCGCGCCCAGTAGCGAAAGGGCCGAGCCGATGACGGCCAGGGCGACGACTATGATGGCGGCGCATGCGGGAACGTCAGCTTGGGTCATTCAATCACCTCGCCGCGCATCAGGAACTTGGCCAGGGCCACGGTGGCGGCGAAGCCCAACATGCCGATCACCAGGGCGGCCTCGAAATAAAGCTGGCTGTTGGTGCGGATGCCGAACACCACCACCAGCAGCATGCCGTTGAGATAAAGGGTGTCCATGCCCAGGACGCGATCCTGGGCGCGCGGACCGTGAATGATCCGCCATGCCGCCAATCCCATGGCGCAGATCAGCATCAGCTGGGCCAAACCCAGGCCCCAGGTCAGCACCGCCGCCGTCATTCGAAAATCTCCATCAGCCGGCGCTCGTAGCGATCCTTGATCAGCCGCACCCAGGTCTCTTCATCCACGAGATCCAGCACGTGCAGCAGCAGACGGCCGGTGGCGGACTCATACTCGACCCACAAGGTGCCGGGCGTCGAGGTGATGATGATGGCCAGAACCGCCAGGCCATATCGGTCGCGCAGATCCAGCGGAATATGGATGAAGCCGGATGTGCGCTCATGCCGTCGCCGCCCCAGAATGATGTGCGACACCGCCCAGTTGGAGCGCACGATGTCGCCGACGACGTCGATGGCGAGGCGCACTATGGCCATCGGCGACTTCACCCGCACGCGATCAACGCCCAGCGCCAGCATGATGATCGGCGCCAGCAGGGCCAGCAGCACCGCGAGCGCCAGAGACGGTGGCGCGACCGAGGCGCTGAGCAGGATTGAGGCGACGAACAGGCCTAGTGAAAGGATGGGGTAGGGGAGGATGCGTCTCATCGACCGCCCCCGCCCAGCACCGCGTGAATGTAGCCTTGCGGGTCAGCCAGCCAGGCCGCCGTGTGGTCAGTGTAGATCAACGCGGAGCCAGCGAAGATGGCCAGGAACACGCAGGCGCCGAGCAGGACTGCGACCGCCGTCAGCTCGGCCGCACCCACCACGAATGCCGGCGCATCCTCGTCGCGCGTCCAGATCGCGCCGACGCCGAGACGCGTCAGGCCGATCAAGGCGCCGAGGCTGGACACGGAAAGCACGGCTGCCAGCGTCCAGGCCGCCGCATCGCCAACGCCGACCAGGGCGCTGATCATCGACAGTTTTCCGACGAAGCCGGCCAAAGGCGGCAGGCCGGCGACCATCAGGGTGCAGATCAGAAAGGCCCCGCCCAAGGCCGCGACGGCCGCCGGGATGACCAGGCCCGGCTCGTTGCGCTCTTCGTCGTCAAACGGATCACGATATTCGTCATCGAAAACAGCGCGCGCTTCGCCGACGTCGGCCTCACGTCCACGCTGGAGGATTTCGGCCAGCAGAAACAGGGCTGCGCAAGCCAGGGTGGAGCCGATCAGATAAAAGAGCGCGCCGCTGAGGGTCGCCGCATCGCCGACGCCCAGGCTGGCCAGAACGGTGCCGGAAGAAATCATCACGCCGAACCCGGCGGCGCGCGACAGATCGCGAGAGGCGATCAGGCCGAAGGTGCCGAACGCTATGGTCGCCAGTCCGCCGACGAACAGCCAGGTCAGGCCAAATCCGGCGGAGGCGCCCGCGTCGGCGCCGAACAGCAGCAGACTGAGGCGGATGACCACGTAGACCCCGACCTTGGACAGGATGGCGAAGACCGCCGCCGCCGGCGCGCTGGCTGCCGAATAGGTCGGGGTCAGCCAGAAGCCCAAGGGCCACATGGCGCACTTGATCAGAAAGGCCGTACCCAGCACCGCCGCTCCGATATGAAACAGTCCCAAGTCATCCGCTGAGATGGTCGCAACCCGCGTTGAAACATCCGCCATGTTCAGCGTGCCGGTCACCCCGTAGATCAGGCTGACGCCGATTAGGAACAGCAAGGACGCGGTCAGATTGACGGCGATATAGATCACGCCTGCCCGCACACGCGCTTCGCCCGACCCATGCAGGGCCAGTCCGTACGAGGCGGCCAGCATGATCTCGAAAAAGACGAACAGGTTGAACAGGTCGCCGGTCAGCAGGGCGCCGTTCACCCCCATGATGAGAAGCAGGAACAGGGCGTGGAAGCGCGGCCCCGCCCGGTCCCATCGCGCCAGGGCGAAGATCAGGGCGCATCCGGCCAAAACGCTGGTCAGCGCCACCATCATCGTCGACAGCCGGTCGGCCACCAGGACGATCCCGTAGGGCGCAGCCCACGACCCCAGGCGATAGACGCGCGCAGTATCGCCGCCGCCCACGGCGCCGTTTGCGCTCTCGTGCAGCAGAACCAGGGCCATGACCAGAATGGCGGCCATAGCGCTCAAGCTAAGCGCCGCCTTCAGCGTTCGGCGACGCTCGTCCAGCAGCAGCATGGCTGAGGCGATGATCATCGGCAGGACGATGGGGCCGATGATCAGATGTGCGTGCCAGTCGATCATGCGTCCGGCTCCTTGCCGTCGACATGGTCGCTGCCGGTGATGCCGCGCGCGGCCAGAATGACGACCAGGAATAGCGCGGTCAGGGCGAAGCTGATGACGATCGCGGTCAGGACCAGAGCCTGCGGCGTGGGGTCGGTGTAGCGCGCAGGGTCGGAGACCTCGCCCGCCAGAACGGGCGGCGCGCCCGACCTCAGCCGTCCCATGGCGAAGATGAAGATGTTGACCGCATAGGACAGCAGCGACAGCCCCATGATCACCTGGAAGGTGCGCGGGCGCAGCAGCAGCCAGACGCCAGAGGCCGACAGCACGCCGATGGCGAGGGCGAGAACCAGCTCCATCATGACGGCTCTCCTTCTTCGGCGTCTCTTTGCTTGGGCTTGCGCAGCGACTGGTGCGCCAGGGCGACGAGGGTCAGGACCGTGGCGCCCACGACCAGAACGACCACGCCCAAGTCGAACAGCACGGCGCTGGCCAACGGCACGCGGCCCAGGATCGGCAGATCGGCATACTGGAACCAGGACGTCAGGAAGGGATAGCCGAACAGCCACGATCCGAGCCCGCTGAGGGCGGCGATCACCAGGCCGGCGCCGATCCAGAAGATGGGCCGGATCGCCAGCCGCTCTTCGACCCACCGGGCGCCCGAGGCCATATATTGCAGGATGAAGGCGATCGACAGGGCGACGCCCGCCGCGAAACCGCCGCCCGGAAGGTCATGCCCGCGCAGGAACAGGTGAACGGCGAGCAGGATGATGAAGGGGAAGATCCAGCGCATCACCACGCGTGGGATCAGCATGGTCTCCTTCAGCGTGTCGCCCTCCGATCGCGTCTCATGATCGCGGTCTGAGGCATCCTGCACGCTCTGCTGGCTGGGATTGGACAGGGTGTCGTCGGCGGGACGGAAGCGGCGCAGCAGGGCGAAGATGGTCAGGCCGACAATGCCCAGAACCGTAATCTCGCCGAAGGTGTCGAAGGCGCGGAAGTCGACCAGGATGACGTTGACGATGTTGCGCCCGCCCGCGTCCTTGTAGGCGTGCTCGACGAAGAAGCGCGAAATCCCCTCGATCGATGGACGCGTCATGACGGCGTAGGATATGGCCGCCAGGGACGCGCCGACGGCGGCGGCGATGATCAGGTCGATGCGGCGACGGCGGCGAGACCGCTTCTCCATGGCCTGTGGCAGGCGAATGGTCTCGAGCCGCTTCGGCAGCCAACGCAGACCCAGCAGCAGCAGAACGGTGGTCACGACCTCGACCAGCAACTGGGTCACGGCCAGATCCGGCGCCGACAGCCAGACGAAGGACAGGCAGCTGGCCAAACCTGCGCCGCCCATCAGAACCACGGCGGCCAGTCGGTGATATTTCGCCTGCCATGCCGCCGCGATTGCACAACTGGCGCCGACCAGCCAAAGACCGGCGAAGGCCCAGTTGGACAGGGTCAATGTCGGCATGATCGGGCGGATCACCAATCCGGCGCCGATCGCCGCCAGCCCGCCTGCCAGCAGGGCGACCAAGACGATGGCCCTCAGCTGTGGCTGTTGTTGTGTCGCCCCGAACAGGCGAACCATCGCCTCAGACCCCTTGAACAGGCCGGTCATGGCGCGCTCGAACAGCCAGCCGCCGTTCAGCCGCTTCCAGCCCCACGGCCCGCCGCGCGGATTGGCGTTGATGCGTTTGCCGAAGACGACATAGAGACCCACGCCGCCCGCCAGGGCGATGATGCTCAGCACCAGCGGCAGGTTGAACCCGTGCCACAGGGCCAGGCTGTAATAGGGCAGGTCGAAGCCCAGCACCGATACGGCTGCGCTCTTCAGGAATGGCCCCACCGTTACAGCCGGGAAGATGCCGACGACCAGGCACAGGGCGACCAGCACCTCGACCGGACGCCGCATCCAGGCGACCGGTTCGTGCGGGACGCGGTCCAACTGGGTCGGCGGCGGGCCGAAGAAGGTCGTGTAGATGAAGCGCAGCGAATAGAGGACGCTGAAGGCGCTGGCCAAGGTCGCCAAGGCCGGCAGGAGGAGGTTCAGCCCATGCGTGTTCACGCTCGCCACCGCCTCGGTTAGGAACATCTCCTTGGACAGGAAGCCGTTGAGCAGCGGCACCCCCGCCATCGCCGCCGCCGCCACCATGGCCAGGGTCGCGGTGAAGGGCATGAAGCGGAACAGGCCGCTGAGCTTGCGCATATCCCGCGTGCCGGCCTCGTGGTCGATGATGCCGGCGGCCATGAAGAGCGAGGCCTTGAAGGTGGCGTGGTTCACGGTGTGGAAGATGGCGGCGATACAGCCCAGCGGGCTTCCCAGGCCCAACAGCAGGACGATCAGGCCCAGGTGGCTGATGGTCGAATAGGCCAGCAGACCCTTCAGATCATGCTGGAAGATGGCGCACCAGGCACCCAGCAACAGGGTCGCCAGACCCATGCCGCCGACGATCAGATACCAGCTCTCGGACCCCGCCAAGACGGGCCAGAAGCGGATCAGCAGGAATATCCCGGCCTTCACCATGGTCGCGGAGTGCAGATAAGCGCTGACCGGCGTCGGCGCGGCCATGGCGCGGGGTAGCCAGAAGTGGAACGGAAACTGCGCGCTCTTGGTCATCGCACCGAGCAGCAGCAGGATTAGCGCGGGCAGATAAAGTGGGCTGGTCTGGATCGCCTCTCGCGACGCCAAGACAACATCGAGGTCATAGCTGCCGACGATCCGCCCGATCAGAATCATGCCGACCAGCAGCGCGATCCCGCCCGTCGCCGTGACCGTCAGGGCCATGCGCGAGCCTTCGCGCGCTGCCGGGTTCTGGTGCCAATAGCCGATCAGCAGGAAGGAAAAGAGGCTGGTCAGCTCCCAGAAGACCACCAGCTGGATCAGGTTGCCCGACAGCACCACCCCCTGCATCGCGCCCATGAAGGCCAGCAGGAAGGAGAAGAAGCGCGGCACCGGATCCTTCGGCGACATGTAATAGCGGGCGTACAGCACCACCAAGGCGCCGATCCCCAGGATCAGGGCGCTGAACAGCCACGACAGCCCGTCCAGCCGCAGCACCAGATTTACGCCCAACGACGGCAGCCAGGGAATCTCGTAGCGCAGCGTCTCTCCGTCCTGGAACATCGGCCACAAGGCCGCCAGACACCCCAGGCTGACCAACGCCACGACCCACGACAGGATGGCGGCGGATGTGCGCGCGTGACGCGGCAAGCCCGACGCGACGATGGCGCCAAGGAACGGTAGGACCAGGATGACGACGAGAAGGAAGCTGATGGACATCGAGGCGGCGCGTCTCTCCTGGATTTTTCGGGTTGGTCTTGCCAACGCTCAAGGTTGGGCAAGGTTCGCCATGATCTATGGGCAGGGGCGGGGTGCGTCAAAGCGACACCAGAGCGCGGCGCGCCCGCGCACAACAGCTCGGCCGCCGTGCGAAAAGGATCAGGTATTATGGAAAGTTTTCGACCTAACGCCTTGTCTGGCCTCAGTCTTTACCCCGAGTGGCTCCGCAGGTAGGATTCGAACCTACGACCAGCCGATTAACAGTCGGCTGCTCTACCACTGAGCTACTGCGGAACATCTGCTCGGGAGGCGGGCGTATAGCAGCGGCCGTTCTGATCTTGCAATGGGAAAACGAGCCAATCGAAACGATATTTATCGACGATCCCGACGACCCGCGTGTTGCGGCCTACCGCGATATCCGCGAGCGCGATCTGACGGGTCGTCAGGGACTGTTCATCGCGGAAGGGGAGGTGGTGGTGCGTGGACTGGCGTCGATGGCGTCGCGCTGTCAGCCCTTGTCGCTGCTGCTGGCGGAAAAGCGCGTTGCGGCCTTGGGCGATGTCATCACGTCTCTGCCGTCCGCGACGCCCGTCTATGTTGCGAGCCAAGCCGTGCTGGACCGGATCGCGGGATTCGAACTGCATCGGGGCATTCTGGCCTTGGGCCAAAAGCCCGAGCCGTTGTCGCTGGCGGATGTGCTGGACGATGTCGGGCCTCAGGATGTGTTCGTGGTCGCCAGCGGCATCAGCAATCACGACAATGTCGGCGGCCTGTTCAGGAACGCCGCCGCATTCGGGGCCAAGGCCGTGCTGCTGGACCCGACCTGCTGTGATCCCTTCTACCGCAAGGCCATACGCGTCTCGGTTGGGGCGGTGTTGCGCACGCCCTTCGCCGTCGCCGATGCGACCGCTATCGTCGAGGCCCTGCGACAGGTGGGCGTCGAGGTGCTGGCGCTGACGCCATCGGCGACCGAGCGCTTGTCGGATTATCGGCGGACGGGGCCGGTCGCCCTGGTGCTGGGGTCTGAGGGGCCGGGCCTGCCAAAAAATCTGATCGACCGCTGTCGGCCCATCGGCATCGAAATGGCGGGGGGATTCGATTCGCTGAACGTCGCCGCCACCAGCGCGGTGGCCCTGCATCATCTGACGACGACCGCACTGTCTGATTGAGATCGGAAACGCGAAGGCCGCCCCGGAGGGCGGCCTTCGTCCGTATCGTCGCGATGGAGGCCTGACCGGGAATCGAACCCGGGTGCAAGGATTTGCAGTCCTCTGCGTCACCACTCCGCCATCAGGCCGCTTTTTGTCCCCGATTTCTCGGGGGCAGTCATCGCGAGGGGCGTTCGCTATCAGATCGGATTGTCCGCTGCAACGCACGGACCTATAAGCGCGCGAGTTTTCCTCCCGGATTATCGTTGAAGGCTGCCTACAGATGGATTTCACCGCAGAGCGCAAGGCCATGGTCGACTCGCAGGTGCGAGTGAACGACGTGACGGATCGCGCGATTCACCTGGCCATGATGGCCGTGCCGCGTGAAAAGTTCTGCGCGCCTGATCGCGCCTTCGCCGCCTATTCCGAAGAATCGGTGGTGATCGCGGGCGAGCGCCGCCTGATGCCGGCGCGCGACGTCGCCAAGCTGCTGCAAGCGGCCGATGCACGCGAAGGCGAGAAGGCCCTGGCGATCGCCGCGCCCTATGCCGCCGCCCTGCTGGCCCGTATGGGTGTCAGTGTCACGGCTCAGGAATCGGACGACGCCGTTTTCGCCGTGGTCGGCGAGGCCCTGTCCGAAGCGGGCGTGGCGACCGTCATCGCGCCGTTGGCTCAGCCGGCCGGCGAAGGGTGGGACCTGATCATTTCCGAAGGCGGCGTCGAGAGCCTGCCCGAATCGTGGGGCGCGGCTCTGCGTCCCGGCGGCCGGATCGTCGTGGTCGAACGCCGCGGCGCCATCGGCAAGGCGGCCCTGTATGTTCAGACGCGCGAAGGGCTGTCGCGCCGCGAGCTGTTCGATTCGTCGCCTGCGGTCCTTGCCGAGCTGAAGCCGGCCCCCACTTTCGCGCTGTAAGATCAAAGAGACGCGCGGTTGCGACGGAAATCCCGTTCGCAACCGTGAAGAAAACTTAACTGGCGTGTGGTTCGGTCAGGCCGCAGTTACGCTTGAGAAAACATTCGGGCGTTCTTTGGAGCGTCACGCAAGGACGGACAATGTTGAAACGCTCGCGTGTGCTGGCTTCGGCCGCTGTGGTCGCCGTGATGACCGGTCTGGGCGCGCCGGCCTGGGCCGAGACGCTGCAGGACGCCATCGCCTTGGCCTATCGGACCAATCCTAACCTGCTGGCCCAACGCGCCAACCAGCGTGCGCTGGACGAGACGGTGGTCCAGGCGCGGTCGGGCCTGCGCCCGACCATCGGCGCCTCGGCCGGTGTGGACTACACCCGCAGCGACTTCCCCGCCGTGACGCAGTTTGTCGACACGAACGGAGACGGCATACCCGACACCCAGGTCACGACTTCGTCGTCCGAAACCGAAGGCGCCAATGTCGGCGTGAGCGTCAGCCAGAACGTCTGGACCGCCGGTCGCACCTCGCGCGCCATTGATCAGGCCCGCGCCAGCGTCCTGGCCGGCCGTGAGAACCTGCGTGAGATCGAGCAGTCGGTCATGCTGTCGGTGATCCAGGCCTATGTGAACGTCACCCGCGACATGGAAATCCTGCGTATCCGTCAGGAGAACCTGACGGTGCTGCAACGCCAGCTGGAAGAAACCAGCGCCCGGTTCGAGGTCGGTGAGATCACCCGCACCGACGTGGCCCAGGCCGAAGCTTCGCAGGCGCAGTCCGAGGCCGACCTGGCGAACGCCCAGGCCCAGCTGTCCACGTCGCGCGCCGCCTATGCCGCCGTCGTCGGCCAATCGCCGGCCGATCTGGAAGCCGCGCCGGTCTTGCCGGAGGTTCCCGGCGACTTCGACGTCGCCATCGAGACGGCGCTGCAACGCAACCCTGCAGTACTGGCCGCGACCTATCAGCTGCAAAGCGCCGAGGCGGCCGTCGCCGCCGCCCGTTCGGAATATCTGCCGTCGGTGCGCGCCACCGCCTCCTATGGCGGATCGACCAACGATCTGGGCGACCTGGGCGAACTGGCCGATCGCCGCAGCTTCACCGCCGGCGCCACCCTGTCCGTGCCGCTCTTCACCGGCGGCCTGAACCGCTCGCGCGTCGCCCAGGCTCTGGAGCGCGCCAACGCGGCTCAGATCGGCATCGAGGGCGAGCGCCGCACGGTGCTTCAGAACGTCAGCTCGGCCTATGCCCAGGTGCTCTCGACCCGCGCCACGGTCGCCGCCGGCACAGAAGCGGTTCGCGCCGCATCGGTCGCTGCCGAAGGCGTCCGCCAGGAAGCCCAGGTTGGTCTGCGCACCACGCTGGACGTGCTGAATCAGGAACTGGCTTTGCGGAACGCCCAGACTTCGGTCGCCAGCGCCCGCGCCGCCGAATACGTCGCCCGCGCCTCGCTGCTGGCCGCCATGGGCCAGCTGGAAGGCCCGGCGCTGAACCCGACGATCGAGGCCTATGATCCGGCTGCGAACTACGACCAGGTCAAGGGACGCGGCGGCCTGCCGTGGGACGGCGTGATCGAGACGCTGGACCGCGTGGCCTCGCCGCCGATCGTGACCACGCCGGACACCGCCGACGCGCCGATCGACGCTCAGCTCAAGGGCGATGTCGTGCGCACGGCGCCGCAGAACTGACCGCGTCGAATACGGACGGAAACCGCCCGTTGATTCCGACGGGCGAAGATGCGACGACAAGGCACAGGTTTCGAGCGATCCATCGTTCGGCGCCCACCCCTTCTACCCAGGCCTCGCCCAAGGTTGCGCCATGACCGATCAGTCCGCCCAGGAACCGACCATGGAAGAGATTCTGGCGTCGATTCGCCGGATCATCTCTGAAGACGAGGCCCCGGCCGAGACGCCGGCCGCCGCCATGCCGGAAGCCACGCCTGAGCCGGTTCCCGAGCCGATCGCGGCCGAAACCGTCTTCGCCGCTCCGGTGGAGCCTGCGTCGGAGCCCGCCGCCGTCGAAGACGACGTGCTGGAACTGACCGACCGCTATGAGGCGCCGGCCGAGACTATCGGCGATCTGGACGTGGTCGAGCATTCGCCCGCGCCCTATCAGCCCGAGCCTAAACCCGCGCCGGCTTACGAATCGGCTCCCGAGCCGGCCCCGGCCTATGACACCCTGGTCGGCGACAGCGCCGCCGCCAGCGCGGCCTCGGCCTTTGCGGGCCTGGCCGCCAGCTTCAAGAAGCCTGAGCCGGCTCCGTCGGCCTCGGGCGACCTGCCCTTCGTCAGCGGCAACACGGTCGAGGCCATGGTCGCCGAGATGCTGCGCCCGCTTTTGAAGGACTGGCTGGACAACAACCTGCCCGGCATTGTCCAGGCGGCGGTACAAAAGGAAGTCGAACGCATCGCGCGCAGCGCCTAGCCCTTCGCTTCAGCCCAGACTAATCCGAGGGGCGGCTCCTGAAGGGGGCCGCCCTTTCGCATTTTGCAAAAGACCTATTCCGATGCTTGAGAAGACATTCGAACCCCAGGCCGCCGAGCCCCGCCTTTACGCCCAGTGGGAAGAGAGCGGCTTGTTCGCGCCCCGCACCGACGGCGCCGCCGAGGCCTATTCGATCGTCATTCCGCCGCCGAACGTGACGGGCAGCCTGCATATCGGCCATGCCCTGAACAACACGCTGCAGGACATCCTGGCCCGCTATCACCGGATGAAGGGCAAGGCGGTGCTTTGGCTGCCCGGCACGGACCACGCCGGCATCGCCACCCAGATGGTGGTCGAGCGTCAGCTGGCCGCCGCCGGCAATGTCGGAAGGCGCGACATGGGCCGCGACGCCTTCATCGAGAAGATCTGGGAATGGAAGGCCGAAAGCGGCGGGACCATCGTGCGTCAACTGCGCCGTCTCGGCGCATCGTGCGACTGGTCCCGAGAGCGGTTCACCCTGGACGAGGGGCTTAACGCCGCCGTCCGCAAGGTCTTCGTGCAACTGCATAAGGAAGGCCTGATCTATCGCGACAAGCGGCTGGTGAACTGGGACCCGCATTTCCAGACCGCCATCTCAGACCTGGAGGTCGAGCAGCGCGAGGTGGACGGCGCCTATTGGCATTTCGCCTATCCGCTGGCCGACGGCGTCACCTATGAACATCCCATCGCCTTCGACGAGGACGGCAAGGCGACCGAGTTCGAGACGCGCGACTTCATCGTCGTCGCGACGACCCGGCCCGAAACCATGCTGGGCGACACGGGCGTGGCGGTGCATCCGGATGACGAACGCTATGCCGGCCTGGTCGGTAAGTTCGTGACCCTGCCGATCACCGGCCGTCGCATCCCCATCGTCGCGGACGACTATGCCGATCCGACCAAGGGCTCCGGCGCGGTGAAGATCACGCCGGCGCATGATTTCAACGACTTCGGCGTGGGCAAGCGCGCCGGCCTGCCGTCGCTGAATATCCTCGACGCTTTCGGACGCATCACGGACGTCGACACGCCCGACGTGCCTGCGGACTACGTCGGTCAAGACCGTTTCGCTGCGCGCAAGGCCATCGTCGCCCGCGCCGAGGAAGAGGGCTGGCTGCGCGAGATCGAGAAGACCAAACACGTCGTGCCGCACGGCGACCGCTCCGGCGTGGTAATCGAGCCATGGCTGACGGACCAGTGGTATGTCGACGCCAAGGTCCTGGCCCAGCCCGCGCTGAAGGCGGTGGAGCAGGGCGATACGGTGTTCGAGCCCAAGTCCTACGAGAAGATCTATTTCGAATGGCTGCGCAACATCGAGCCCTGGTGCATCTCGCGCCAGCTGTGGTGGGGGCACCGCATTCCGGCCTGGTATGGCCCGAACGGCGAAATCTATGTGGCTGAAACGGAAGAGGACGCCCGCGAACAGGCGATGGCGGACTATGATTCCGAGGTCGCCCTGACCCAGGACGAGGACGTTTTGGATACCTGGTTCTCCTCGGCCCTGTGGCCATTCTCGACCATGGGTTGGCCCGAGCAGACCGAGGATCTGGAGCGGTTCTATCCGACCAGCGACCTGGTCACGGCAGCGGACATCATCTTCTTCTGGGTCGCCCGGATGATGATGATGGGCCAGCACTTCATGGGCGAGGTTCCGTTTAAGCGCGTCATCATCAATGGCCTCGTCCGCGACGAGAAGGGCCAAAAGATGAGCAAGTCCAAGGGGAACGTTATCGACCCCCTAGGCATCATCGACGAGCTGGGCGCCGATCCGCTGCGCTTCACCATGGCGATCCTGTCCGGCACGCGGGACATCAAACTGTCGAAACAGCGGATCGAGGGATACCGAAACTTCGGCACCAAGCTGTGGAACGCCGCGCGCTTCAGCCAGATGAACGAGGCGCGCCGGATCGAGGGCTTCGATCCCGCCACCGTCGACCAGACAATCAACCGCTGGATCCGCGGCGAGCTGACCAAGGCCGAACGCGCCGTGTCCGAGGCCATCGAGGGCGGGCGGTTCGACGATGCGGCGGGCGGCCTTTATCGCTTCGTCTGGAATGTGTTCTGCGACTGGTATCTGGAACTGGCCAAGCCTGTCTTCCAAGGATCGGACGAGGCCGCAAAGACCGAGACGCGGGCGATGACCGCCTGGACGCTGGATCAGACGCTCAAGCTGCTGCATCCGGTCATGCCCTTCATCACCGAGGAACTGTGGGCCGAACTGGGCAAGGAGGGCCCGGCGCGCGACGGCTTGTTGATCGGCGCCGAGTGGCCGGTTCTGCCGGACGCCTTCATCGACGCCTCGGCCGAGGCCGAGATCGGCTGGCTGGTCGATCTGGTCGGTGAGATTCGCGGTCTGCGCGCCGAAATGAACGTGCCGCCGTCGGCCAAGCCGCCGCTGGCCTTTGTCGCGCCCGACGCCGTGACGGCTGAGTTGATCGCCCGCCATCGCGATCTGATTCTGACCCTGGGCCGGGTGTCCGAGGTCGGTTCGGCTGACGCGGCGCCGACGGGGGCCGTGACCTTCGTGTCCGGTGGCTCGACGATCGCCTTGTCCTTGACGGGCATCATCGATCTGACCGCCGAACGGGCCCGTCTGGAGAAGGAAATCGCCGCCTTAGACAGCGACATCGGCCATGTGAACAAAAAGCTGGGCAATCCTAACTTCGTGTCTCGCGCCGCGCCGGAAGTCGTCGACGAACAGCGCGCCAAGTTGGCCGAGGCCGAGGCGGGCAAGATCAAGCTACAGGCGGCGCTGGCGCGTCTGGCGTCGCTTTGACGCCCCGATGAAAGCACGGCCGTGAAGACGCGGATTGATCAGCTTCTGGTTGCGCGCGGCCTGTTCGACAGCCGCTCGCAAGCCCGCGCCGCGATCGAGGTGGGGCTGGTTTTGGCCGACGGCGTGATCGTGCGGAAGGCGTCCGAACAGTTCGCGGACGACATCGCGCTGGAGGCGCAACCTGCCCACCCTTGGGTCGGGCGTGGCGCGCTCAAGCTGGACCACGCCCTGACCCTGTGGCCCATCCTCGTCGAGGGCAGGGTGGCGCTGGATGTCGGAGCATCGACCGGTGGCTTTACCGAGGTTTTGCTGACCCGTGGCGCGGCGAAGGTGTTCGCCGTCGATGTCGGCTTCGGGCAGATGCACGCACGGGTGTCGTCCGATCCACGCGTAATCAATCTGGAGCGCACCGATGCGCGGGACCTTACGGAAAATCTGATCCCGCAGCCGCCCTCACTGGTCGTCTGCGACGCCAGTTTCATCAGCCTGATCAAGGTTCTCCCGGTCGCGCTCGACCTGGCGACGCCTGGCGCGGATCTGGTCACCCTGGTCAAGCCGCAGTTCGAGGCTGATGGCCCGGGCGGCGGCAAGAAGGGCGTGATCAAGAATGCGAGGGCGCATGCGGCGGCCGTGGAGCGCGTGCGCGACTGGCTGGAAGCGCTGGGTTGGACGGTTCAGGCGGTAACCGAAAGCCCGATCACCGGCGGCGACGGCAACGTCGAGTTCCTGCTCTGGGCCAAGAAGCCGGGCTAGGGCCGTAACCCCTAAACGGGCTCAAGTGGCCGAACGGCCGACAGCCCCAACAACGGGCTCACGTAGCCTGAAGGCCGATAGTCCCCAGCAAAGAGAAACCGCCGGAGGATTGCTCCTCCGGCGGCTCCGTCACGTCGTCGATCGACAGGGGGGCTGAAAATTAATCGACGACGCGATAGCGGCCGTACTGGTCGGGGCAGGTGCGGACGTAGCGGGTGTCCGTGCGACCATCCGGCAGACGGATCTGGCTTTCGGCCAGACGGCATCCGTCTGAATTCTGATAGGAGTCGACCGGGCGCGAGCGGTCGTCGTAGTAGCCGCCACGGCTGTAGGCGTAGTCGTCGCGACGGTCGTAGTCGTCGTAGCGATAGCCTTGGTCGCCGGTGTAACGATCATCGTAATAGCCGTAGCTCGGTTGGCTGTAGCCCTGGGCGTAGTAGCCGTTCGAGCCATAACTGCTTTGATAGCTGCGGCACGCGTCCGAGCTGGACCGACCGACCTGCGACCCGACCACGGCGCCGAGCACGCCGCCCAGGATGCTGCCTTCCGTGCGACGGCCGCGTGCTGCCAGTTGCGAGCCGATGACGGCGCCCGCGCCGCCGCCGATCACCGCGCCGGCGCCGGTGCGCCCTTGGCGCTCACGCGCGCAGGGGTCGTAGTAGCGGCCGCTATTGTAATCATACGAGCGGCTGTAGGCGCCGGTGCCGTAGTTCTGGCTATAGCCGCTGCCGTAATAGTTCTGGGCCGACGCCGTGAGCGGGGCGGCCGTGACGCCGAACGCCAGGGCGGCGACGGCGGCGATCGATGTTTTCGTGAGACGCATTTTCCAACCCTCTGAGGACCGAATGGTTTCCGTCAAATCTTAACGGCAAAGCCTCGTGTCTCGTTGCACCAAGATTTACGACGGCGAAGCTGAACGGCAATTGATCGGTTCGTTCATCTTCGTTCATGTTCAGCCGGTCCGCCGCTGTGGCCCCGTGGCTTGAGCGAAAGGGGACGCCCGGCTAGAAGCCGGCCGATGGACATCTTCACCATCGACCGCGTCGGCGGCCAGGGCGACGGCGTCGCCCAGACGCCGTCCGGCCCGGTGTTCGCCGGCCTGACTTTGCCCGGCGAAACGGTGCGCGGCGTCGTCGTGGACGGGCGGCTGGAAGAGGTCGAGATCGTCAAACCTAGCCCCGACCGGATCGCACCGGTCTCGCCCCAGTATGGCGACTGTGGCGGCTGCTCGCTTCAGCATTGGTCGGAAAAGCCGTATCTGGATTGGAAGCGAGAACAGGTGCGCCTGGCCCTGGCGCGCGAGCGGATCGAGACCGAGATCGAGGCGACGGTGGCAACCCCGCCGGCCAGTCGTCGCCGCTTGGCCCTTCATGCCCGTCGCACCCAGGATGGACGGGTTGTGCTGGGTTTCAAGGCGCGCCGCTCCTGGCGGCTGGTCGAGGTGAAGGCCTGTCCGGTCGCCGATCCCCGGATTGTGGCGGCCATTCCGGCGCTGACCCAGGTCGCGGCCGCCTTTTTCGAACATCCGAAGTCCGCGCCGACCCTGCACGTCACCTGCACCCTGTCGGGGCTGGACGTCGATGTGACCGGGGTCGAACGCCGCTCGGGCGTCGGCCTGTCGGCTGACGCCCAGATGCAGGCCATTCAGGCCGCGCACCGGGCCGATTTGGCGCGCCTCAGCCTGGCGGGCGACACACTGATGATGGCGCGCCAACCCAAGGTGGCGTTTGGCCCAGCCACCGTGTCCCTACCGGCGGGTGGATTTATGCAGGCGGTCCCTCAGGCCGAGGCGGCGATGGTTGCGCGCGCGCTGGCGGCGGTGAAGGGCGCCAAGAAGATCGCCGATCTGTTCTGCGGCGCGGGAACCTTCACCTTTCCGTTGGCCACGGTCGCGCCGGTGATCGCAGCGGACGCATCCAGGCCGGGCATCGATGCGCTGAAGGCCGCCGTCGGTTCGGCAAAAGGGATGAAGGCCATCACGGCCGAGGCGCGCGATCTGTTTCGTCGGCCGATGAATCCTTATGACCTGAAGGGATGCGACGCCATCGTGTTCGACCCGCCGCGGGCCGGCGCGATAGACCAGACGGCTCAGATCGCGGACACCAAGGCCGGCGTCGTCGTGGGCGTGTCGTGCAATCCTCAGACCTTTGCACGTGATGCGCGGGTGCTGATCGATGCCGGTTTCCGGCTGGAGGCGGTGACGCCCGTGGATCAGTTCCTGTGGTCGTCGCACGTCGAACTGGTGGGGGTTTTCAAACGATGACCTTGGACGACACGAGTGAAGAGGACGGCGGCGGTTTCGACGCCGACGACTGGATGCGGCTGAAGCCGTTCACGGGCGCCGTGGCGACGCTGGACGACGTTCAGGCGAGACGTGCGGTGTTCGCCTTGGGCGAGACCGACGATCCGCGTCCCATCGTCATGGACCTGCCTCAGCCGGTCATCTGGTGGGAAGAGGACGGCGAACAGGCGGCGGTGGCCGTTCAGGCCGAAAGCCATCTCGGCGCCGATGGCGAGGAGATGGAAATCCTGGGTCTGATCCTGCCGGACGGGGAGGGCGCGGTGGCCCTGATGGAGGACGTCGATCTGGTCGATGACACCGACCCCACCTGGCGCGATCTGGTCACACGCGCCATCGATCCTTCGGCGGCGGACGACTAACCGAACAGCTCCAGCTGAGGCCGGGCGTCGGCCGGCACGCGGAACTGGGTTTCGTCCAGCAGGCGGTGCGGCGTGTCGAGACCGTAGCGTTTGACGGCGGCCTTGAACCGCGTTCCGATCAGTTCGGCGACAGGGCCGGTTCCCTTCATCCGCTGGGACCAGTCGGCGTCATAATCCTTGCCCCCGCGTGTCTGGCGGATCAGGGACATGACGCGCGCGGCGCGATCCGGGCGGGCGTCGGCCAGCCATTCCCGAAACAGATCTTTGATCTCAAGCGGCAGACGCAGGGTGACATACATGGCCCGCGTGGCCCCGGCCTTGGCGGCGGCCTCCAGGATCGCTTCCAGTTCGTGGTCGTTCAGACCGGGAATGACGGGGGCGAACCCGACCCCGACCGGACAACCGGCGTCGGCCAGGCGGCTGATCGCCTCCAGCCGCTTGGAGGGGGTCGAGGCGCGCGGCTCCATCGCCCGCGCCAGCCCACGATCCAGAGTGGTGATGGAGACGAAGGCCGAGGCCAGCCCCGCCTTGCCCATCGGCCCCATAATGTCCGCGTCGCGCGCGATCAACACCGACTTTGTGATGATGCTGAACGGATGCCTGAATCTTTGCATGACCTCCAGGATCGAGCGCGTCGACTTCAGATCACGTTCAACCGGCTGATAGGGGTCGGTGTTGCCGCCTATGTGGATGCGCTTGCATCGGTATCGGGGTGCGAGGAACGCCTGTTCCAGCAGACTTGCGGCCTGGGGCTTGAAGAAGATCCGGCTCTCGAAATCCAAGCCCGGGGATAGGCCCATCCAGGCATGGGACGGACGGGCGTAACAGTAGATGCAGCCATGTTCGCAACCTTTGTACGGGTTGATGGAGCGGTCGAAGCCGATGTCCGGACTGTCGTTCCGGGCAATGATGGTGCGGGCATGCTCTGGGGTGAGGGTGGTGCGCAGCGGCGCGGCCTCGGCGTCGTCTTGCGTCCAGCCGTCATCGAACAACTGATGCTGCTCAGGCTCGTAGCGGCCGCTGACATTCGAACGCGCGCCTCTTCCCTTGGCGGTTTCCATGGGAAGGACGATGCGACATCAATTGGAACAAAGCAAGAACATTTGTTCTCGCGGCTTTGGTCTCAGTCTGGGCCGATGACCATGCAGGTCACGCGACGCGCGGCCAGCGCCTCGCAGGCGGACTTTGCCCCGGTTTCGGTCAAGCCGACAAAGCGCGAGCGATACCAGTCGCCGGCGGTCTGGACGTTGCGTTCGGCGGTGGCGAACTGATCGCGGAAGCGGCGGTTGACCTCGGTCAGCCAGTCGGTCGCCACCTTCTCTTCGCGGAAGGCGCCGACCTGCACTGCCCAGCGACCGGCCGGCGTTCTGGGCGCGGCTCGGGCGGGTTCCCGCGTTGCGGACGACGCCGAGCGACGGGGCGTGGTGGACGGCGCGACAGCAGCATTGGCCGGCGCGCCGTTCAGCGAAGCAGTGACATTGCGGGGCGCACGCGGAGCGGCGGAGGCGGTCGGCGCCGAACCAATGGGCGGCAGCGTCGCGGCGGCCCGCTGGCTGGCTGCGCGCTCCGACGGGGCAGGGGCGACGCGGCTCGGCAGGGCGGCGGGCGCGGGTGCGGCCGTATAGGCGACAGCGGTGGATTCCGCGCCGACGCCGTCCTCGTCGTCATTGACCGAAGCATAGGCGATCGGGGCGTCGGCGATTGCCGCCCCCACGCCGAACCCGCGCTGCTCGAAGAAGGTCTGCGCCACCTGGATCCGCTCGCCCTGGGCGCGGCGGCGCTCGACCTCGAACCCGGTGTCCATCAGCTCGGCGACGTGGGCGTTGCGGCTGGCTGTCGAACGGCCGCCCAGGACCACGGTGATCAGGCGTCGTCCGTCACGCACGGCCGAGGCGGCGAGGTTGTAGCCCGAGGCGTTGGTGTAGCCGGTCTTCATCCCGTCATAGCCGCGCCCAGTCGGCAGCAGGCCGTTCGTGTTGCGATAGTTGCGGCCGTTGTAGGCCCAGTCGTGAAGACCGAAATAGCTGTAATACTGAGGGAAATCGCGCATGATCGCGCGCGCCAGAATGGCTTGGTCGCGCGCGGAGGTCACCTGGCGTGCGTCCGGCAGGCCGTTTGCGGTGTAGTAGCGTGTCTGGGTCATGCCCAGCTGCGCGGCCTTCTGCGTCATCATATTGGTGAAGCGGGCTTCCGATCCGCCGATGTGCTCGCCGATGGCCAGGGCCATGTCGTTGGCGGACCGCACGGCGGTGGCGCGCATGGCGTTGTCCAAGGTGATGGTCTGGCCAGCGGCCAGGCCCAGCTTCGACGGCGGCTGGGACGCGGCGCGCGGCGAGATTGTCAGCACGTCGTTCACATTGGCCTTGCCCTGAGACAGCGCCTCGAACGTCAGATACAGCGTCATCATCTTGGTCAAGGACGCTGGATAGCGACGGCTGTCGGCGTTTCGTGCGAACAGAACCTCGCCCGTGGCGGCGTCGATCACAATGGCGGCGTAGCGGCTGTTCTCCTGGGCCGAATAGGCGGTCTGGGCCTCGATCGGCCTGACGTTCGCGCCCAGAACCAGCGAAAGCGCGAGGACGGCGAACAGGCCACGGCGGAGAAAAGCGATCATGGGCGGGACAACCCCTCGGTGAGCAGGGTGCGACAGGCCCCCCGGCCGTCACGAACAGACAGCTAGCATAGGAAGCGCGGGTTTCGTGGTGGTTAACCGCCCGTCAACGCAAATTTGACCGACCGATCAGGGTTATCGTCGATCATATTGTGCATTGCACAAAAAGCTTGAAAAACCTTCGCACATGCAGCATATTGCGGGTCTGCGAGATCCTCTCGCGTCATTATTTCCGCCATCAGGTCCGTCCCCGAGGGCCTTTTATCTGAGAGACGATCATGGCCGACGCCGCTGAAACCGTGAAGAAAACCGCCGACCAAGCCAACGCCGCTGCGACTTCGGCCGCCGCCAAGGTCAAGGCGCAAGCCGAAACCATGCAAGCCGCTGGCACTCAGGCCTTCCGTGAAGGCATCGACAAGTCGACGGCCTCGATGGCCGAGCTGAATGCGCACAGCAAGAAGACCCTGGAAGCCATGGTCGAGTCGGTCGCCGTCGCTCAGAAGGGCGCCGAGGCCCTGTCGCAACAGGCGCTGGGTTTCGCCAAGTCCTCGTGGGAAGACGGCGTCGCCGCCTCCAAGGAACTGTCGACCGCCCGTTCGGTGCAGGAGTTCTTCGAGCTCCAGACCGCCTGGGCCAAGAAGTCGATGGAGCGCTATGTCGCCGAGCTGACCAAGACGAACGAGATCGTCACCGCCACCGTCAAGGACAGCATCAAGCCGATCAACGAGCGCGTCACCGCCTCAGTCGAAACCTTCCAGGCCGCTCGCTAATCCCGCGAACCGCCTGAAGAATCGAGAAGGCCCTGGAGTTCGCTCCGGGGCCTTTTTGCTGTCAGGGCAGGGCGGAATGGTCGTAGCTGAAGACCCGCGCCAGCTTCCACTCGGTCCCGTCCTGTTTCCACATCTGCGTGAAGCGGGCGCGTCCCACGCGCTGTTCGGGGCCATCGCCCTGGCGTTCGTAAAAGACGTGCTCGCCCGTTTCGACTGCGCCATAGTTGTTGATGGGATAGACCGCCAGACCGTCCCGCAGCGCCTCGCGCCGGGTCCGCCACGCGTCGGGCGCGCTGCGGTCCTGACAGCGTGCGGCATATTGCGCGACAAAGCCCTCGGCGTCGGTGGCCACCCGTCCGCCGCGGTCGTCGAAAAACTCGAAGTCGTCGGTCAGCATGGCCCGAAGCCCAGCCGGGTCGCAGCCTTCGAAGAAGACTGCGAAAAGTTTCGCGTCGGCCGCCATAATGGCGGTTTCCAGCGGCGTAGGCTGGGCGAGGGCGGCGAGCGAAAGGGCGGCGACGAGGGCGGCGGGCATGGCGATCGGGAGCTGTTCAACTTGAGGCGCTCAACCTGAGCCGTTGACCGCCTGCGATCACGTGAAATCTTTGTCAGACGCCCTTCACGAAAGCCGTGACTGGACGCCGCTTCAATTCAGGCCATCATTCCCTATCTGAGAGCCAAGACGACTCCCCGATTACGGAACACGAATGCCCATACAAAGGCCCGGTGAGACCGGCGGCGGTCAAGGAACCGCCGTCGTCACCGAAACAAAGCCGAAGCTGCAAAAGCCCTCGCTCTATCGAGTGCTGATTCTGAACGACGATTATTCGCCGATGGAATTCGTCGTCTATGTGCTGGAGCGGTTCTTCCAGAAGAGCCGGGAAGAGGCCACCCGCATCATGCTGCATGTGCATCAGCATGGCGTCGGCGTCTGCGGCGTCTTCACCTACGAAGTCGCCGAGACCAAGGTCGCGCAGGTCATCGAAACGGCGCGCCGCCACCAGCACCCCCTGCAATGCACGATGGAAAAGGACTGAGAGGAGCCTCCCTATGCCTTCATTTTCCCGTCCTCTCGAAGAAACCCTGCACCGCGCGGTGGGATACGCCAATGCGCGCAGGCACGAGTATGCGACGCTTGAGCACCTGCTGCTCGCGCTGATCGACGATCCCGATGCGACCGGCGTCATGCAGGCCTGCAATGTCGATCTGTCGGCGTTGAAAGCGGCGCTGACCCTCTATGTCGACAACGACCTGGCCGCCCTGGCGACCAGCGACGGCGAGGACGCCAAGCCGACCGCCGGCTTCCAGCGCGTGATCCAGCGCGCGGTGATCCACGTCCAGTCGTCCGGCCGCGAGGAAGTGTCCGGCGCGAACGTCTTGGTCGCCATATTCTCCGAGCGCGAGAGCCACGCCGCCTATTTCCTGCAAGAGCAGGACATGACGCGCTATGACGCGGTCAACTTCATCGCCCACGGCATCGCCAAGAAGGCGGGCGCCAACGAGGCGCGTCCGGCCAAGGGCGCTTCGCCCGAAGAGGCCGAGGATGCGTCCGCCGTCAAACAGGGCGGCGAGGCGCTGGAAGCCTATTGCGTCGACCTCAACGAGAAGTCGCGCCAGGGCAAGGTCGATCCCCTGATCGGTCGTCAGGCCGAGGTGGATCGCTCGATCCAGATCCTGTGCCGTCGGACCAAGAACAACCCGCTTCTGGTCGGCGATCCGGGCGTCGGCAAGACCGCCATCGCCGAAGGTCTGGCCCGCAAGATCGTCAACGGCGAAGTGCCCGATGTCCTGAAGGACGCCACCATCTACTCGCTCGATATGGGCGCGTTGCTGGCCGGCACCCGCTATCGCGGCGACTTCGAGGAACGCCTGAAACAGGTGGTCAAGGAACTGGAGAACCACGACAACGCCGTGCTCTTCATCGACGAGATCCACACGGTGATCGGCGCGGGCGCGACTTCGGGCGGGGCGATGGATGCCTCGAACCTGCTGAAACCGGCCCTGGCGTCCGGCACGCTGCGCTGCATGGGATCGACGACCTACAAGGAATATCGCCAGCACTTCGAGAAGGACCGCGCCTTGGTGCGTCGCTTCCAGAAGATCGACGTCAACGAGCCGACGGTCGAGGATACGGTGAAAATCCTGAAGGGCCTGAAGACCTACTACGAGCAGCACCACAAGGTCCGCTACACCGACAGCGCCGTGCGCACGGCGGTTGAGCTGTCTGCGCGCTACATGACCGACCGCAAACTGCCGGACAAGGCGATCGACGTCATCGACGAGGCCGGGGCGTCGCAGATGCTGCTGACCGAATCCAAGAGGAAGAAGGTCATCGGTCAGAAGGAAGTCGAGGCCGTCATCGCTAAGATGGCCCGCATCCCGGCCAAGTCAGTGTCCAAGTCCGATACCGAAAGCCTGCGCGAGTTGGAAACCGATCTGAAGCGTGCGGTCTTTGGTCAGGAGCAAGCGATCGAACAGGTGTCGGCGGCCATGAAGCTGGCGCGGGCGGGTCTGCGCGATCCGAACAAGCCGATCGGCAGCTTCCTTTTCAGCGGCCCGACCGGCGTCGGCAAGACCGAAGTCGCCAAGCAACTCGCCGCCACCTTGGGCATCGAGATGCAGCGCTTCGACATGTCGGAATATATGGAGCGCCACACGGTCAGCCGTCTGATCGGCGCGCCTCCCGGCTACGTCGGCCATGACCAGGGCGGGCTTCTGACCGACGCCGTCGATCAGCATCCGCACGCCGTCGTTCTGTTGGATGAGATCGAGAAGGCGCACCCGGATGTCTACAACATCCTGCTGCAGGTGATGGACAACGGCATGCTGACCGATGCGGTCGGCAAAAAGGTCGATTTCAGGAACGTCATCCTGATCATGACCACCAATGCCGGCGCCGCTGACAACGCCCGCGCCTCCATCGGCTTCGGCCGGGGCAAGGTCGAGGGAGAGGATGACAAGGCCATCCAGCGCCTGTTCGCGCCGGAGTTCCGCAATCGCCTGGACGCCATCGTGGCCTTCAAGCCGTTGCAGGCCGACACGATCCGCTCGGTGGTGACCAAGTTCGTCCTTCAGCTGGAAGCCCAGCTGGCGGACCGCAACATCACCATCGAACTGACCGACGAAGCCGCCGACTGGCTGGCCAAGAACGGCTTCGACGAACTGTATGGCGCGCGTCCGCTGGCGCGGGTCATCCAGGACTCGATCAAGAAGCCGCTGGCCGACGACATCCTGTTCGGCCGCCTGACGCGCGGCGGACACGTCAGGGTCCAGCTGAAGGACGGCAAGATCGACTTCGACATCACGAGCGCCAGCGCGCCCGCGAAGGCCGAGGAAGAAGAGACGGCCTGATCCTCAAAAAGGTGTTGGCGAAAGGCCCGGCTGGCAGCAGCCGGGCCTTTTTCTATACCTGTTTATAGGGCGATAGTTCTTCGGTCATCGCCCGCATCTCCGCAGCGACGGCCGGGCGTTCGCCGTCCAGATAACGGGCGACGGGATCACGCAGGGCGGGGTCGGCGATGAAATGGGCGGAATAGACGGGGGAGGGCAGGTAGCCGCGCGCGATCTTGTGGTCGCCCTGAGCCCCGGCTTCGACGCGGGACAGGCCACGCGAAATGGCGAATTCGATAGCCTTATAGTAGCAAAGCTCGAAATGCAGGAACGGCACGTCTTCCAGCGTGCCCCATTGGCGGCCGTAAAGCGCGTCGCGGCCGATGAAGTTTAGAGCGCCGGCGATGGGCCTTTCATCCCGAAACGCCATGACTAGAGCGATCCGGTCGGCCATGGTCGCGCCGATGCGACTGAAGAAGTCGCGCGTCAGATAGGGCCGACCCCACTTGCGCGAGCCTGTGTCCATGTAGAAGGCGAAAAAGGCGTCCCAGTGGGCCTCGGTGATGTCGGCGCCGGTCAGGACGCGGATATCCAGATCGGCCTGAGCGTCGCGGCGCTCGCGCTTGATGGTCTTGCGGCGGTTGGCCGACAGGGCGGCCAGAAAGTCGTCGAATGTCCGATAGCCGTTATTGCGCCAGATAAACTGGATGTCCTGGCGCGGCAGCAGGTCCGCCTCGGTTATGGCCGACCATTCCGGCTCGGTCGGGAAGTTGACGTGCAGAGAGGAGACGCCCAGCCGTTCGACCAAGGTCACCGCCCCCTGGATCAGGGCCTGACGCACCGTCGCGGCGTCGGTCTCGGGATGGTTCAGGAAGCGCGGGCCGGTCGCGGGCGTAAAGGGCACGGCGCCCAGCAGCTTGGGATAATACCGGCCGCCGGCCCGTTCATAGGCGTCGGCCCAGCTATGGTCGAAGACATATTCGCCCTGGCTGTTGCCCTTCAGATAGAGGGGCATGACGCCGAGAACGGCGTTGTCGTCACCCCGCAGGGCCAGGTGACGTGGCGCCCAGCCTTGGCGAGGCGCGGCGCTGCCTGACGCTTCGCAGGCGTTCAGAAAATCATAGGAGACAAAGGGATCGCCGGTGGGCAGGGCGCACGCGTCCCAGGCCTCTCGGCCGATGTCGGCGATCCCTTCGTGAACCGAGATCTGAAAGATCAGCGGATCTCCACGATCGCATCGATCTCGACGGCGAAGCCGAGCGGCAGCTTGTACACGCCGACGGCCGAGCGGGCGTGCTTGCCAGCGTCGCCGAAGACCTCGACCATCATGTCCGAGCAGCCGTTGATGACGGCGGGAATGGCGGTGAAGTCGGGACCGGCCTGAACGAAGCCGCCCAACTTGACGATGCGGACCACCCGGTCCAGATCGCCATCGCAGGCGGCCTTGATCTGGGCGATCAGGTTCAGACCGCACAGACGCGCGGCTTCCAGCGCCTGCTCCGGCGTCACGTCCACGCCGACCGTGCCCTTGATCCCGCCGTTCGCGTCGTTCGACAGCTGACCCGAGATGGTGACCTGATTGCCCGAGCGGACATAAGAGACATAGCTAGCCACCGGCTTGGCGGGTTCCGGCAGGGTGAGGCCGAGTTCGGCGATGCGGGCTTCGATGCTCATGGGGGCTCCTTTTTATCTGGGCGCGGTTTAGCGCGGGGCAAGGGCGGCGTCACCCGTTCGGCGCGCTTTAAAGGTTCGCCAACCGCGCCGTGTCATGGTGCGATCATGGATATGCATCTGACCCCCAACGTCGCCGCCTTCCATGCCGTGCTGGCGCGGTTGTCTCCCGGCGACCGCGCGCGTGTGGACGCCGCCGTAATCCCGGCCGCGCAAAAAGCCGCCGAGACCGCGCCGCATTGGGACTTCGAAATGCCGGCCAAGGCGGTGGATGCGCTGTTGGGCGCTGATGCATCGGACGATGTGCGTCGGGGTTTGGTTGCTGCCTGGGCGCTGCAACTGCCCGACCGTTCAGCGGCGATGAACCTGCCGGCCGAGGTCATGGCCCTCTATCCCTACTGGATCGAACAGTTGGCGGGTTTTCTGGACAAGGCCGAGGGCGACTACGTTTTTGACCACTGGTCCAAGGACGTGCGCTTCACCCTGGCGCTAAGCGTGCCGGGCGCGAAAAGTCAGGTGATCGACCTGTCGTCGCCGGTCGGGCCGGGCCAGATCGTCAAACACGTTCGCGACGGCTGGGGCCTCAAGCCGCTGTTCCGCTATCTGGCGGCGGGCGCCAAGCGCGAGCCTTGGCTGGAGGTTCACACCGAGAGCCGCTGGTTGCGCGGCTTCAACGAGGACGGCTGGAACGAGGCCTGGGCGACAGCGGCCGAACTGTGCCGCGCGCGGTCCGAACTGGCCGGCATGATCGGCTCCAGCTGGTTCTACGACCCACCCCTGACCGAGATCAGCCCCCGCCTAGCCCACCTGCGCCTGAACCCGCTGAAGGGCGGCGCCTTCATGGTCCATCAAGGACCCGGCGAGATCCATACCGAACGGGCGGCGACGGCGTCGGCGTCGCGCAAGGCGCTGATCGACAGCGGGGAATACACTGCCCGGTCATGGCTGATGATCTGGCCCCGCAAGGAGCTGATCGCCTGGGCGGATCGGCGTAACGCCGCCTGATTTCAGGCTGTCGCCATCCGCCACGCCGCCGCGACCGGCTGAATGTCCAAGTCGGCCGCCCTGGCCAGTCGGATCAATCGATCGATGTCCTCTGGACGGCAACCATACGGCGTCGGCGCGTCGCTGACGTCGTGGCCGTAGGCGATCAGCAAGCCTTTGGATGAAGCCGTCTCCGCCACCAGCGCCTCCAGGTCGTAGCCGGGCAGACGACGGCTCTCCAGGCCGATGGCCTGTAGCAGATTGCGATCCGTACGCCCGGCGTTGATCCCGTCGCGGACGCCGCGCCCGCAAAGGAAGCGTTTGTCAATCACCGCTTTTGATCCCAAGGCGCAATCCCCGAACGGATAGGCGAAAGTCTGCATTTCGTATCCGTCCAGCCGTTCGGCCACCCAGGCGGCGTTGCGGGCCAGGCTGGCGTCCAGTTCGGCCGGCGAAAGGGTCAGGGTCGAGACATGCTCATAGGTGTGGCATCCGACTTCGTGCCCGGCCTCGTGGAGGGCTTGCAGATGCTCCACCTCAAACTGGGGCAGGTCCAGATTGCGACCGCCCGACAGCCCTCCACAGACATAGTAGGTCGCCTTGACCCCGTGCTGAGCCAGGATCGGCCCGGCCTCGGTCCAGGCCGATGCCGGGATGTCGTCGAACGACAGGCTGAGGACGCCGCGCGCGGGCCGCACGTCGGCAGGACGGACATCGAGATAGCGGCCGGCGCGGCGACGCATCTTGTCGAAAAAGGCGCTCATGCCCGCCTTGTCGCACGATGGGCTTAAGGCCGAGTTTCAGACCGTGACGGGTTGAGCCGTCAGACCGCGCACGCCGAAGACACGGCGATAGCGTTCGATCTCGCCGGGATCGCCGACCGCTTTCGCGGGATTGTCCGACAGTTTGACGGCGGGGCGACCGCCGGCCTCGACCACCTTGCAGACCAAGGAGATCGGCTCCAGTTCCGGCGCGAAGGCGGGCGAACAGTCGCGGAAATCATTGGTCAGATTGGTGCCCCAGCCGAAGCTGAGACGCGCGCGACTGTGGAAATGGGCGTGGGTCGCCTCGATCCCGTCGATGTCCATCCCGTCGGAGAAGATCAGCAGCTTCTCTTTGGGGTCACGCCCATGCGCGCGCCACCAGTCGATCAGGCGGTCGCCGGCCGGGATGGGCGGGGCCGAGTCCGGCCGGAAACCGGTCCAGTCCGCGACCCAGTCCGGCGCCTGCTCCAGAAACGCCTCGGTGCCGAAGGCGTCGGGCAGAACGATCAGCAGATTTCCCGCATAGTGTCTGCGCCATTCGTCCAGCACCGCATACGGCACCTGGGCCAAAGCCGCGTCGTCGGGCGCCAAAGCCGCCAGAACCATCGGCAGTTCGTGTCCGTTGGTGCCGATGGCTTCCAGATCGTTTTCCATGGCGTGCAACACGTTGGACGTGCCGATGAAGGATTTGCTCAGCCCCTCCTTCAACGCCTGAATGCACCAGCGTTGCCACAGGAAGCCATGCCGCCGCCGCGTGCCGAAGTCGGACAGGGCGAGGTCGGGCAGAGCGCGAAGCCGCTCGACCTTGGACCACAGCCGCGTCTTGGCGCGCGAATACAGGATGTCCAGTTCGAACCGGCCCAGGCGCCGCATCCCGACCCGGCAGCGCAGCTCGTTCAGGATCGCCAGCGCCGGGATTTCCCACAGCGTCACTTCGGCCCAGGCGCCCGAGAAGGTCAGCACATACTGCCCGTCCTGAACCGACAGCTCGTAGTCTGGCAGGCGATAGTCGGTCAGCCAGGCGATGAAGTCGGGCGAGAAGATCTGCTTCACGCCATAGAAGCTGTTGCCCGCCAGCCAGACCAGTTCCTTGTTGGTGAAGCGCAAGCTGCGGGCATGATCCAGCTGTTCGCGCAAGGCGTCGATATCAACTTCGTCAGCCAGACGCACAGCCTTGGTGCGGTTGATGACCTGGAAGACGACCGGCACGTCGCGATGCTCGCGCCAGATCATCTGCAGCATCAGCAGCTTGTAGAAGTCTGTGTCCAGCAGACTGCGGACGATCGGGTCCAGGCGAAAGCCATGGTCATAGGCGCGTTTAGCGAGATCCATGCCCTGTCCTACGGCTTCAGCGCACGGCCCGCCACCACTGCGTCTTTGCCGAACTTTTCGCGCAGCACGTCGATGGCACGCTCTGTCTTCAAGGCGCGCGTCTCACTGGTCTGGAACAGGCCGGCGGGCGCGTCCTCCGCGTCCTGCACGTCCGCCATGCCGATACCGATCAGACGATAGGCGCGGCCCAGCTCCGGCTTTAGCAGATCGCGCCCCGCAGCGAACAAGGCGCGCGCCGTCTGCACCGGATCGGGCAGGGTGACGCGTCGGGTCACGATCTTGAAGTCGGTGCGGCGCAGCTTGAGCACCAGCACCCGGCTGGCGACCCCGTCGCGCCGGGCTTTGGACGCCAGCTTCTCGCACAGGGGCCACAGCTCGGCCTCCAGCGCTTCGGCCGACGTCAGGTCTTCGTTGAAGGTGGTTTCGGCGCTCATCCCTTTGCGATCGCGCTCGGGGTTCACGGCGCGCGCGTCGCGGGCGTGGGCCAAATCGTGCAGGCGCAGACCGGATTCGCCGTAGCGTTTGACTAGGTCGCGCACGTCTGCCCGCGCCAGATCACCGATGGTCGAATAGCCGTCGCTGCGTAGCGCCTTGCCGAATACCGGCCCGACGCCCGGCAGGGCGGTGACGGGGCGCGGCGCGAGCAGGGCCTGGGCGTTGGCGGCGCCGACGACGGAGAAACCGCGCGGCTTGTCCATCTCCGACGCCATCTTGGCCAGAAAGCGGTTGGGCGCCAGGCCGATGGAGACGGTCAGGCCGGTCTCCTCCTCGATCTGTTTCTGAAAGCGGATCAGCTGCAGCGCCGGGGGGCCGCCGTTCAGTCGCTCTGTGCCCGACAGATCGACCCAGGCCTCATCCAGCGACAAGGGCTGGATCAAGGGCGTCAGCTGTCCCAACGCCCCCAGAATGCGCTGCGATTCGAAGACGTATTTGGTGAAGTTCGGCCTGATCACAACGGCCTCGGCACAGGCCTTCAGCGCCTTGAACATGGGCATGGCGGAGCCGACGCCATACTGACGCGCGACATAGCAGGCGGTGGAGACCACGCCGCGCTTTCCGCCGCCGACGATCACCGGCTTGTCGCGCAACTCTGGCCGGTCGCGCTTCTCCACTGAGGCGTAGAAGGCGTCGCAGTCCATGTGGGCGATCGACAACTGGTCCAGTTCGGCGTCTGCGACCACGCGCCGAGATCCGCACGCCGGACAGCGGTTCTCGCGCGGCCCGGCGGGATCTTCGCCGGTCCACAGGCAGTCGCGACAGATGGCCTTGATGGCCACGCTTAAGGTCTCCGTAAGGTTGGCTTCACCCCAACTTAAGACTGGGCGCCTACGAATGCGACCAACGAGGCGTCCCGCGTTCGAGGGGCGCGCAGGTCAGGTGATGATGTCCAAGAAAGTCCTCATCGTCGAGGATAACGAGCTGAACATGAAGCTTTTTCATGATCTGCTCGATTCCCAGGGCTATGAGACCCTGCAGACCCGCGAGGGCCTGCAGGCGCTCGCCCTGGCGCGCGCCCATCATCCCGACCTGATCCTGATGGATATCCAGTTGCCGGAAATCTCGGGCCTGGAGGTCACCAAATGGCTGAAGGACGACGAGGAGCTGAACCACATCCCCGTCATCGCCGTCACCGCTTTCGCCATGAAGGGCGATGAGGAGCGGATCCGTCAGGGCGGCTGCGAGGCCTATATCTCCAAGCCGATCTCGGTGATGCACTTCCTTGAAACCATCCGGCAGCACCTCGGATGAGCGCCCGTATCCTCGTCGTCGACGATGTGGACGTGAACGTCCGCCTGCTCGAAGCCAAGCTGACCATCGAATATTACGATGTGCTGACCTGCAACGACGGCGCGTCGGCCCTGGCCATCGCCGCCGAGCACCAGCCGGACCTGATCCTGCTGGACGTCATGATGCCCGGCATGGACGGGTTCGAGACGTGCCGACGGCTGAAGGCCCAGGCCGAGACGCGCCATATCCCCGTCGTGCTGGTCACGGCGCTGGACGGGCGCGAGGATCGGATCAAGGGGCTGGAGGCCGGCGCCGACGACTTCCTGACCAAGCCCATCGACGACGTCATCCTGTTCGCACGCGTCAAGTCGCTGACGCGGCTGAAGCACGTCATGGACGAGCTGCGCGAGCGAGAGGAAAGCGGCCGTCGCCTGGGCGTCGATTCGGACAATGCCGCGCGGCTGCGCAGCGAGGGCGGGCGGGTTCTGATCGTCGATGACGACCAGCGTCAGGCCGAGAAGATCGCCCAGGAACTGGGCGGCGAACATCGCGTCGCCATCGAAACCGATCCCGAGGCGGCGCTGGTTGCGGCCAAGGGCGCGCTGGACCTGATCATCGTCAACGTCGCCGCCGCCAGCTTCGACGGCCTTCGGATCGTCGCTCAGGCCAAGTCGGGCGATGCCCGCCGCGCGCCGATCCTGGCGATCGTGGAGCCGACCGAAAGACCGCGCATGATCAAGGCGCTGGAACTGGGCGCCGCCGACATCCTGCCGCGCCCTGTCGATACCGAAGAACTGTCGGCGCGGGTTCGCACCCAGATCCGTCGCAAACGCTACACCGACTTCCTGCGCCAGAAGCTGGACAGCAGCATGGAAATGGCCGTCACCGACGCCCTGACCGGCCTGCACAACCGGCGCTACATGACCGGCCAGTTGCAGGCGCTGGTGGGTCGTGCGGCCCAGGGCGGGGCCCAGGTGGCCGTGCTGGTTCTGGACATCGACCACTTCAAGTCGGTCAACGACAGCTTCGGCCACGACGCTGGTGATGAGGTGCTGGTGGAGTTCGCCGTGCGCCTGGCCACCAATGTCCGGGCTGTGGACCTGCCTTGCCGCATGGGCGGCGAGGAGTTCGTGGTGGTCATGCCGGGCGCCAGTCTGGAAGACGCCGGCCGTGTCGCCGAACGGATTCGCCGCGACGTCGCCTCCGCGCCGTTCCGCGTCATGGGCGGCAAGGAGCAGATCACCATCACCATCTCGATCGGCGTGGCCGCTACGACCGGCGACGGCGACACGCCCGAAGGCCTGCTGAAGCGCGCCGACGAGGGGGTCTATGAGGCCAAGGCCGCCGGTCGCAACCGGGTCATCGCCAAGGCGGCGTGACTCGGGCGTCCAGACAACGAAAAACGCCCGGCTGGAGACCAGCCGGGCGTTTCCAATTCTCAGCGGATCAAGGACTTACTTGATCTTGCCTTCCTTGAACTCGACATGCTTGCGCACGACAGGGTCGTACTTCTTGACGACCATTTTCTCGGTCATGGTGCGGGCGTTCTTCTTGGTGACATAGAAGAAGCCGGTGTCGGCCGTGGAGTTCAGGCGGATCTTGATGGAAGCCGGTTTGGCCATCGGAATTACCTCTGCGACGGCGAAAGCCGCTTAAAATAAGAGGCGCGGAACATACTCAGGATCGACCCAAAGTCAACGGGCGCGATGCCACGTTGATGAGGCGGAACGCACATATAGTCTGACCGCATGAAAATCGCATCCCTGCTGGCCACTGCGGCCCTGATGGCCTTGTCATGCGTCGGCGTTGCAACGGCCGATCCGGCTCAGTCCCAGGACGATTTCCTGGCGCGCTTGAACGCCCTGTGTGGCCAACGATTCGAAGGCCGTGTCGTCACCACCGACGCCGCCGACGCCAGGTTCGCCAGCGAGCGGCTGGTCATGCAGGTCCGCGACTGTTCGCCGGACGAGGTGCGTATTCCCTTCGCCGTGGGGTCGGATCGTTCGCGCACCTGGGTGGTGACGAAGACCGACACGGGCCTTCGGCTGAAGCACGATCACCGACACGCGGACGGCACGACCGACGTGCTGCATTGGTATGGCGGCGATACGGCCAGCGCCGGCACGGCCGAGCGTCAGGAATTCCCTGTCGACGCCGAATCGATCGCCCTGTTCAATGAAAACGACGCGGCCGTCTCGACCACCAATGTTTGGGCGATGGAGGTTCATCCCGACCGAGTGTTCGCCTACGAACTGCGTCGTCCCAACCGGCATTTCCGCGTCGAGTTCGACCTGACCAAGCCGATGGCCGACTAGGGTCAGACTGCGCGCCAGGCCCGAATCGGCCGCACGGTGGCGCAGGCGGGACCGCCGTCCTTGGCGCGGCCGGGCAGGACGACTTCCAGCACCTCGCCTTGGCGCGCCTGGGCCAGCAGATCGGGCGGAATGTCGTGGACGTCGATCTTGGCGCGTCGGCTCCATTCGCTGGCGTGCTGGCCTGCCGACGTCCCGATCGCGATATAGACGAACCGCCGCGTTGCGCACTCGCGCCGCACGAAGGGGCCGGTCAGGCGGCCATCCGCGGACAGGGTGACGGGCGCGTCGAAGCTGATCGGGCCGTCGGCGGCGATGTGCGGCTCGACCGGCATGTTCACCTTGTCCTGCAGGCTGTAGGCGACGCCCGCGATCGGATCGGCGATCGTCAGGCGCAGGGTGATCCCCGTTCCGGCCATGTCAGTCCCTGTGCTCGACCGTGTGCCGACCCCGCACCATCCGAACGAAGGGCAGGGGGCGGTTCGGGTGTTTCAGCCGCTCGGCCAACTCCCCCAGCACGAAACGGGTGATGGCCGGCAGATCCAGTGCGCGCGCCTCGTCCAACGGCAGCCAGGCGATCTCGTCCAGTTCACCCGACCCTGCGGTCGGCTCCGGGCTCAGCAGGGCCTCAGCCGGGGCCATGAAGAACCGGGCGTCGAACCGGCGGGTCCGGCCCGGCGGCGTAATGGCGCGCGCGACATAGGACAGGACCGACAGATCGGGCAGGGCGCCCGCCTGGCGATACTCGCGCCAAGGTCCGGCGACGGAGGCGCGGGGCGCCAGCCGCCCCAGAATCAGCCCTGTCTCCTCGAACGTCTCGCGCACCGCCGTCAGGGCCAGGGCGCGCGCACGGCGAGCGGGCAGTTCGCCTCCCAATCGCCGCGCAACCTCGCCCGACAACTCGCCCGTCGCGGCGGCGGTGAAGTCGCTGCGATCAATCCGCCCGCCCGGAAACACCCATTTCGACGCCATGAACACATGCCCCGGCGCGCGACGGCCCATCAGCACCTCGGGCCGATCGCCGCTGCGCGTCAGGATCAGCGTTGCCGCATCCTTCGGCCGCTGAGCCCCGCCGACAGGCGGCGCGTCGGCCAGATCCTGAGCGGCGTCGAAAGGGGTCACTTGCGCTTGCCCTTCCTCACGCCCTTCAGGCCGCCGGAGGGTTTGGAGCCGTTGCGGGGCTTGGGGCCGCCGGGACGGTTCTTGCCGCGCATGGGCGGGCTGTCGCCGCCGCGTCCGCGCATGCCGTAGCGTGGAGCCGGGGCGTTGGGATCGCGGGGTTCGGGCTCGCTGAGCATTTCGAACACCAGACCGCCGGTGACGGGGGTGGCTTCGCGCAGCTTGACCTCGACCATCCGGCCCAGGGTGAACCGTTTGCCGGTGCGTTCGCCGACCAGGGCGTGGGCGCGGTCGTCGTGGGTGAAGTATTCGCTGCCGAGCGTAGAGACGGGCACCAGGCCGTCCGCGCCCGTGTCCTCCAGACGAATGAACAGGCCGAACCGCGTCACGCCGGTGATCCGCCCGGCGAAGGTCGCGCCGACGTGGTCTTCCAGATAGGCGGCGATATAGCGATCCATGGCATCGCGCTCGGCGGCCATCGACCGGCGCTCGGTCATGGTCACGCCCTCGGCGATGGCCGGCAGTTCGGCGATCTCGCGATCCGTCAGCCCATCCTTGCCCAGGTTCAGCGCCCGGATCAGGCCGCGGTGGACGATCAGGTCGGAATAGCGCCGGATCGGCGAGGTGAAGTGGGCGTAGCGATCGAGGTTCAGGCCGAAGTGGCCGATGTTCTCGGGGGAGTAGATCGCCTGCATCTGGCTGCGCAGGACCACCTCGTTGACGACATCGGCGTGTTCGGTGTCGCGGGTCTCGTCCAGCAGTTTGTTGAACCGCTTGGTCGTGCCGGGCTCGCCCTTGTTCCAAGGCTTGCCGATGGTCGACAGGAAGTCGGCCAAGTTGAAGATCTTCTCCTGACTGGGCGTATCGTGGACGCGGTAGATCAGCGGCGTCTTCTTCTGCTCCAGCGTTTCGGCGGCGCAGACGTTGGCCTGGATCATCATCTCTTCGATCAGCCGGTGCGCCTCCAGAGAGGCGCGCTTCTCGATGGAGGCGATGCCGCCATCTGGCGCCATGCGGATGCGGCGTTCGGCCGATTCGATCTGCAGGGGGCTGCGCTTCAGCCGGCCCTTCAGCATGGCGTGATAGGCGTTCCACAGCGGATAGAGGATCGCCTCCACGATCGGGCCGGTCGTGTCGTCAGTTTGCCCATCGATGGCGGCCTGCGCCTGTTCGTAGCTGAGCTTGGCGTGCGACCGCATCAGGCCGCGCACGAACCTATGTCCGGTCTTTCGGCCGTCCTTGTCGAAGACCATCCGCACGGCGAGACAGGCGCGGTTCTCACCCTCCTTCAGGCTGCACAGACCGTTCGACAACACCTCCGGCAGCATCGGCTCGACGCGATCGGGGAAATAGGTCGAGTTGCCTTTGTCGCGCGCCTCGCGGTCCAACTGGCTGCCGGGGCGGACATAGGCGGCGACGTCGGCGATGGCGACCCAGACGATCCAGCCGCCCTCATTCTTCGGATCCTCGTCGCGCGCCGCATAGACGGCGTCGTCGTGGTCGCGCGCATCGGCGGGGTCGATGGTGATGAAGGGGACCTCGCGCAGGTCTTCGCGCCCCTTCAGCGTCGGCAGGGCCTGATCCTCGGCCTCGCGTTCGACCGCTTCGGAGAAGCCGGTCGGGACGCCGTGGGCATGGATGGCGATCAGGGAGGCGGCGCGGGGATCATCCTCCTTGCCGATGTGCTCCAGGATTTTGCCGCGCTTGGGGCCGTAGCGTTGGTCGCCCTTTTCAATCGCGGCCAGAACCAGGTCGCCGTCACGCAGGTCGCCGGACTGGGCCTGGGGCACCAGCAGGACGTCCTTGGAGCGGCGGTCGACCGGCTCGACGCGTGTTTCGCGCGCCGACTTGCGGATCACGCCAAGAACGCGGTTGGAGCCCACGTCCAGCTTCTTGATCAGTCGGGCTTCCCAACCCTCCGCGCCGCGCTGGAACTTCACCAGCACGCGATCGCCCAGGCCAGGGGCGGCCTTGGACTTGTCGGGCATCAGAATGGCGCGCGGGGCGTCGGGACTGGCCTCGACCAGGCGCACGTACAGTTCGCCATCCCCGTCGCGTTCGATCACATCGGCGACGCCGACGGGGGGCAGGGCGCCGGCTTCGGAAAAGCCCTTGCGACCGCGTTTGCCCAGTCGCCCTTCGGCTTCCAGCTCGCGGATCATTTCGCGCAGGGCCCGGCGGTCACCGCCTTTCAGCCCGAAATGGCGCGCGATGTCGGTCTTCTCGGCCGATCCGGCCTCGCGCAGAAAGGCGACGAGGGTGTCTTTGTCGGGGAGACCGGCGGGCGGCCTGTTGGATGATTTGGTCATTATGTCTTTCGTAGCGCGGAACCGCGCCCTTGAGTAAATCTTGAGGGGTCAAATCTTGCGTGAGTTGACCATGTGAAGGCGGGGCTTCAGCTTCCGCCCGCCCCGAATGGAGTTTTCGATGTCCCTGACCGCCCCCGCCCTGAGCGCGACCGTCTCGTCGCCGCTGGATCTGATCGGCAAGACGCCGATGGTGGAGGTGACGAAGATCGACACCGGCCCGTGCCGCCTGCTGCTGAAGCTGGAGTCCCAGAACCCCGGCGGTTCGATCAAGGACCGGATCGCAATCTCCATGCTGGACGCCGCCGAGCGCGAAGGCTTCCTGAAGGAAGGCGGCACCATCGTGGAGGCGACGGCCGGCAACACCGGCCTGGCGCTGACGCTGGTCGGTCGGGCCAGGGGATATAAGGTGCTTCTGGTCATCCCGGACAAGATGTCCAAGGAAAAGATCCAGCATCTCAGGGCGATGGGTGCCGATGTTCGTCTGACGCGTTCGGACGTCCCGCATGGCCATCCGGAATATTACACCGACATGGCCGAGCGTCTGGCCCAAGGCATTCCCGGCGGCTTCTACGTCAACCAGTTCGCCAACGCCGCCAACGCCGAGGCCCATGTGAAGACGACGGGTCCGGAAATCTGGGAGCAGACGGGCGGCGATATCGACGCCTTCGTCGCCGGCATCGGTTCGGGCGGCACGATCACCGGCACGGCGCAGTTTCTGAAGAGCGTTGGTTCGAAAGCCCAGATCATCCTGGCCGATCCGGTCGGCTCGACCCTGGCCGGCATCGTCAATGACGGCGTGCCGGGGCCGGAAGGCAGCTACACCGTCGAGGGAATCGGTCAGAACTTCGTGCCCGACACGGCGGACATGAGCTTGATCGACAAGGCCTATTCGATCCCCGACGCCGAGGCGATCGCCACGGCGCGCGAACTGCTTTTGAAGGAAGGCATCCTGGCCGGCTCGTCGTCCGGCACCCTGATCGCCTCGGCCCTGCGCTGGTGCCGCGAGCAGACGGAAGCGAAGACCTGCGTCACCTTCGTCTGCGACACTGGGGCCAAGTACCTGTCCAAGGTCTATAACGACGCCTGGCTGGCGGATCAGGGTCTGGGCGAGCGCGAGCTGCATGGCGACCTGTCGGACCTGATCAACCGCAAATACGAGAAGGGCGATGTCGTCGTCGCCGGGCCGGGCGATACCTTGGACACCGCCTTCAAGCGCATGAAGGGCGCCGACGTATCGCAACTGCCAATCATCGAAGACGGCCGGCTGGTCGGGATCTTGGACGAAAGCGACCTGATCCGCATCATGAACACTGACGAGATCACGCGGAAAGAAAGGTTCGCCAAGCCGGTGGCCTCGGCCATGACCCGCGATCTAGACACGCTTCAGGTCAATGAGCCGCTGGACGCCCTGATCCCTGTCTTCGACCGCGACCGCGTGGCCATCGTGCTGGACGGCGAGCGGTTCGTCGGCCTGATCACCCGCACCGACCTGATCAACCACCTCAGCCTGAATCGGTAAGTCCATGAGCGACAAGAAGAACAGCCAGGGCTTTTCGACCCGCGCGATCCATGCGGGCCAACATCCTGACCCGACGACGGGCGCGGTGATGACGCCGATCTACGCCACCTCGACCTACGCCCAGGAAAGCCCGGGCGTGAACAAGGGTTATGAGTATGCACGGGGCAAGAACCCCACACGGGAGGCGTTCGAGGCCTGTATCGCGGACCTGGAGGGCGGCACGCACGGCTTCGGCTTCGGCTCGGGCATGGCTGCGACCTCGACGGCGCTGGAGTTGCTGGATGCGGGCGATCACATCGTCACGGGCGACGACCTGTACGGCGGCTCGTGGCGACTGTTCGAGAGGGTGCGCAGGCGAACCATGGGGCTGGACTTCGCCTATGTGGACCTGAGCGACATCGCGGCGGTCGAGGCGGCGATCACGCCCAAGACCAAGATGCTGTGGGTCGAGACGCCCACCAATCCCCTGATGAAGCTGGCCGATATCGCCGCCCTGTCGAAGGTGGCCAAGGCGCATGGGTTGCTGCTGGTCGTGGACAACACCTTCGCGACCCCGTTCTGCCAGCAGCCGCTGAGCCTGGGGGCGGACGTGGTGATGCACTCGGCGACCAAATACCTGAACGGCCATTCGGACATCATCGGCGGGGTGCTGATAACGGGCGATCCCGACCTGGCGACGCGGATCAAGTTCCTGCAGAACTCGGTCGGCGGGATCATGGGGCCGTTCGACGCCTTCCTGGCCAACCGGGGACTCAAGACCCTGGCGTTGCGGATGAAGGCGCACTGCGAGAATGCGCTGACCATCGCGCGCTGGCTGGAGACGCGCGCGGGGATCGCCAAGGTGATCTATCCCGGCCTGATCGCTCACCCGCAGCATGAGCTAGCCGCGCGCCAGATGCACGGCGGCTTTGGGGGGATGGTGACGGTGATCCTGGAGGGCGATCTGGAGCGCACCAAGCGGGTGCTGGAACGGGTTCAGGTCTTCACCCTGGCGGAATCGTTAGGCGGGGTTGAAAGCCTGGTGAACCACCCGGCCATCATGACCCACGCCAGCGTGCCCAAGGAGGTGCGCGAGGCGGGCGGCGTGACCGACAACCTGATCCGTCTGTCGGTCGGGGTCGAGAATGTCGAGGACCTGATCGCAGATCTGGATCAGGCCCTGGGCTGATCTCAGCTGGAAGGAAGGGCTGTCTGGTGGCCGGTGACCGGCGGCAGCTTCTTCTTGGGGGCGGCGCGCTTGACCGGGGCCTTTGCGGGCTTGGGCAGGGCCGCGCGGCGGGCCATTTCAGTGTCGATGACCGGGATGATGTCGCTGGCGGCCATGACCTGGGTCGAGGCGCCGTGTTCGACCAGGCGGGCGGCGTTGGCGCGCAGCGTCGTCAGGTCGGCGTCGGTCATCGCGGGGATCATGTCGGCGAGCGGGGTCATATCGGCATCCGTATGCAGAAGCCTCAGGGCTGGCGCGACAGGCGCCAGCCCTTCAGCTGATTGAAGGCGATTTCCACCGTCACGCGGTCGCCCAGCAGCGAGACGCCCGTCTGGGCGCCCAGCGAGGGCAGGACCGTAATCAGGTGGCCGTTGTCCAGGCGAACACGACGGCCGCCGAGCGGCATCAGTTTGATGACCTCGCCGTCGAAGGCGATCACGCCGGCCCTGGTCGGGGCCGGCTCGTTCGTGTTGGACGCGTGGAGCGTGTCCTACTCCGCCGCCGTAAGGCGACCGGCGGACTCTTTGCCGGAGCGCGAATCGCGCTCGATTTCGTAGGAAATCTTTTGGCCTTCGTTCAGCGAGCCGACGCTCGAGGTTTCGACGGCCGAGGCGTGGACGAAGACGTCCTTGCCGCCGTCATCAGGCGCGATGAAGCCGTAGCCTTTGGTGGGGTTGTACCATTTTACAGTGCCGGTAGCCATTTGGAGACCTCCGTCTGGCGTTGACCGCAGGGAGGGATCCCTGGTCGGCCTGTCGGGTCTGAATGGGATCGGCTTTTGGACCTCGGTGCGTGATGCAAAGGGAGCAGCGGCGTTACGCAGAGAGATCGACCAGACCTAGATGGGCGCCCGACAACCGTTACGCAAGGGGCTGGCGATCAGAAGGCGTAGGCGACCTTGGCGACCAAGGCGTCCTCATATTGTTCGCCGAAGGTGTGGGCGTCGGTGTCGTAGTAGCGCAGGTCCAGTTCCAGGGCGTCGGTGAGGGCGTAGGTCACGCCGGCGTTCCAGCCGGTGTAATCGGGCGCGCCGTTCTGTTCGCGACGACCGACGGCGACTGTGCCGTTCAGCTGGGGCGTGAAGTCCCAGCCCAGGCGGCCCTCGACCCAGGTGAAGCTGTCGGTCGAGCCGGCGGCGTCGGGCGAATACTGGACCTGCAGCCGCGCCTTGGCGGGGCCGATTGCGCGGCTGACGTTGCCGGTGATCTCCCAGGCGTCCTGATCATAGCCGGCTTCGGCGTCGAGGCGGTTCTTGTAGGCGACGTTGAAGTCGAACCGATAGCCGAAGGCCTCGGGCTGATAGCCGACCACGAACTCGGCCTCGACGTTGGAGCCGCCGGCCTGGATCGTCTGGAAGCCGGGGCCGACGTAGAACAGGCCGTCCGCGCTTTCCCACGTCGCCGAGCCGAAGGCGTAGCCGTCGTTGCCGGACTTGGACGCATCCTTGGAGCGGTTGTCCGTGCCCGCGCCGAGTTCGAAGGACCAGGCGTCGCGCGCGGACGTCGGGGCGGATCCAGGCGCCGACTGGGCGGCGACCGGCAGCGCAACGGCGAGCGCGGACACGGAGAGGGCGGCGAGGACGGTCGTGCGGATCATGGGGGCTCCAGCGCGAGAGAAGCGGATTTGCGCCGCCTTTAGCGTGCTCCGGCCTTGATGGCGAATTCCTCCGTGGCCTGAGCGAACTCTTGTCGCAGGCGCGCGACCAGTTCGGCGGTCGGCAGGACGTCGTGGATGGCGCCCGCGCCCTGGCCGGCGGACCAGACGGTCTTCCAGGCCTTAGCCTCGTCGCCCATGTCCAGCTTGTGCTCGGGCAAGGTCTTCGGATCGATGCCGTTCTCGATCAGCGACTTGCTCATGAAGTTGGCGGGGATGCCGGACACGGCGGGCGTGTGGACGATGTCGGTCGCGCCGCTGTCGATGACCATCTGCTTGTAGGCGTCGGCGGCCATGGCCTCGGTCGTGTTGATGAAGCGCGTGCCCATATAGGCGAAGTCCGCGCCCAGCATCAGGGCGGCCGCCACGTCCTGACCCGTCGAAAGCGCGCCCGACAGGATGATGGTCCCCTTGAAGAAGCTACGAACCTCATTGACCAGGGCGAAGGGGTTGATGATGCCCGCATGGCCGCCCGCGCCGTTGGCGACCAGGATCAGACCGTCGACGCCCGCCTCGGCCGCCTTTCGCGCATGGCGAATGTTGGCGATGTCATGGAAGACCTGACCGCCGTAGCCATGGACCGCGTCGACCACGTCGCGCACGGCCCCCAGGGAGGTGATGATCAGCGGCACCTTCTCCTCGACCGACACCATCATGTCGGCCATCAGCCGGGGGTTGGTCGGGTGGACGATGTGGTTGACACCGAAAGCCGCAGCCTCGGGCTTCAGCCGGCCCTTGATCTCCTGAATCCAGTCGCGATAGCCCTCGGTCGTGCGCTGGTTCAGCGACGGGAAGGTGCCGATCACGCCCGCATTGCAGGCCTCGACCACCAGATCCGGTCCGGACACCAGGAACATCGGCGCCGAAATGATCGGCAGGATCAGACCTTTTTGCAGCGAAGCGGGAATGGCCACGGGCGTCTCCTTTGGTTTTCTTTCGCTACGCTTAGCGGGCTGTCGCCGGGGAAGGCAATCGCGGGCATTTCAGACGGTGGCGCGAAAAAATGAGTCTAATTCGTCTAATCTCGGGTCAGAGGCGGGGTGAAAGCGGGCAGGCGGCGACGGCGGGTGAAAACCGGCCATCATACGACGGTTCGGGCGTAGGGTCGGTCGATTGACGCTGGTCGCGGCGAAGGCGTTGAAAGGGTGGAGAAAGCCGTCCGGGATTAGGATGGCTGGCTGGTTGTCTCCCTTCTCCTGTTGGGAGAAGGTGGCCCGGAGGGCCGGATGAGGGTCGGTCGGTTGGCCAGATCGCGCCATCCGACCGACCCTCACCCTTTCGCGCAATGACGCCGGCTGACGCCGCCGTGCGCTCAAGCCCTCTCCCAATGGGAGAGGGAAGTGCAGCGGGGGAGGATTTTCATCTGAGCGGCAAGCGCCTAAATGCCCGGCATGACCCACTACACCGACAACCTCAGCCAGCTCGGCGTCCAGACCGCCGCACCGACCAGTCCCGAGACGGCGGTGTTGGAGCGGGTGCCGAACCCGCATGCGGACACGCTGTATCTGGCCCGGTTCACGGCGCCGGAGTTCACCAGCCTGTGCCCGGTGACGGGCCAGCCGGACTTCGCCCACATCGTCATCGACTATGCCCCGGGCGACTGGCTGGTCGAGTCCAAGAGCCTGAAGCTGTATCTGACCAGTTTCCGCAATCACGGCGCCTTCCACGAGGACTGCACCGTCGCTATCGGGCGGCGGCTGGCGGACCTGCTGGAACCCAAGTGGCTGAGGATCGGCGGATACTGGTATCCGCGCGGCGGCATCCCGATCGACGTCTTCTGGCAGACCGGTGCGCCGCCCGAAGGGCTGTGGCTGCCGGACCAAGGCGTGCCGACCTATCGCGGGCGGGGATAGTCAGAGGTCGCGCGGCCGCCGTTCAGCGGCGGGCGCGTGGCGATCAGGCGCTTAGGGCCACAGGCGCAGCCTGGTCAGGCCAGGCGACAGGAGACAAGGCTTCCAGCGCCGGCTTCGCCAGCAGATAGCCCTGCATCAGATCGACGCCGAGGTCGCGCAGGACATCGTGTTCGGCCAGGGTTTCGATGCCCTCGCAGACCGGCTGGATGCCCAGGTCCCGCAGCATGTTCAGCGTGTTGCGCACGATGGTGCGCTTGACCGTGTTGGTGTCGATGTCGCGCACCAGGGCCATGTCCAGCTTGACGATGTCGGGCTGGAACAGGCTGAGCAGGCCTAGACCCGCATAGCCGGCGCCGAAGTCGTCGATGGCGGTCTTGAAGCCCATGGCGCGATAGGATCGCAGGATGTTCAGGATGTGGTCGGTGTCCATCACCTCGCTCTCGGTGAACTCGAAGATGATCCGATCCACCGGGAAGTTGGTGCGCATAGCCGCCGCCAGGGTGGCGCGGATGCAAGCGCGCGGTTCATAGACGGCGTTGGGCAGGAAGTTGATCGACAGGCTGGCGCCGCCCGCCGTCATATCCAGACCGGCGGCGAGATCGATGGCGGTCGTGCGGCATAGCTGATCGAAGGCATAGCGGTTGTCGTGGGAGATATGCGACAGAACCTGACCCGCGCCCCGGCCGTCCTTGCCCCGCACCAGGGCCTCGTAGGCGAAGACCGTCTGGGTCGTGACATCGACGATCGGCTGGAACGCCATGGTGATCGGCAGGTCAAACCCCGCCCCATCCTTACAACCTGCGCAAGACATAAGCTTCTCCTACTGGCCGGCAAGTCTAAGGCGGCAGGCGTTAAAGACTGATGTCGAACAGGAAATTTGCTATCGGGTTCCTTTCGTGCGGTTGAAACTCCGCAGCGCGGGAACGGTCCGCTCTTGAAGTTTTTCGCTGCGCCGTCACGGGTAATGCGATGAACCACGCACTTCCGCTCGAAGCCTGGGGGCGCCGCCTGCTCATACGGGCGGAAGCGTGGGCCGACCAGTCCCGCGCTCGTCGATACGCCTATGAGTTCCTTTGGTTCGGGCTGAAGCAGGGGTGGGCGTGTCTGTTCGGGGGGCTGATGCTGGCCCTGATCCTGGGGACGTTTCTGCTCTGGCCGGAGTGGGCGCCGGTGTCGCGCTACGACTTTCTGGCGGTCGGGGCGGTGGTGATCCAAGCGGCGATGCTGATCTTCCGGCTTGAGAGCTGGGAAGAGGCGCGGGTGATATTCCTGTTCCATGTGGCGGGGACGATCATGGAGCTGTTCAAGACCGCGCACGGGTCGTGGGTCTATCCTGAGGACAGTCTTCTGCGGATCGGGGCGGTGCCGCTGTTCTCGGGCTTCATGTATGCGGCGGTGGGCAGTTATATCGCGCGGGTGCAGCGCATCTTCCATATCCGGGTGCGGAGGTATCCGCCGCTGTGGACGACCTGGGTGCTGGCGGCGGCGATCTACGTCAACTTCTTCGCCCATCACTGGCTGCCGGACGTGCGCATCGCGCTGTTCATCGCGACCGCCGTGGTGTTCGGGCGGGGATGGTTCTATTTCACGGCGGACCGGAAGCGTCGGTCGATGCCGCTGCTGCTGGGCTATTTCCTGGTGGCCCTGTTCATCTGGTTCGCCGAGAACCTGGGCACGCTGGGGCGGGCCTGGGTCTATCCGGGGCAGGCCGACGGGTGGGGGATGGTGTCCCTGGCCAAGCTGGGCAGCTGGTTCCTGCTGATGATTATCTCGGTGGTGTTGGTCTCGTTGGTGCACCGACCGGAAGAGGAGGTCAGCGGCCCTGTAGCGCCCCGCGCATGATGGCGGACTTGCGGCTTATGCGGGCCTTTACCAGGCGATAGACCACGGCGACGACCAGGATGGTGACGGCGAGGCCGCCGATCAGCAGGGTGGGGCCATGGGCCTCGCTGAGGACTTCCATCTTCGCCAGGCCTTGGGCGGCGAGATAGCCCGGCGCCAGCATGGCCAGCACCCAGACGATCCCGGATGTGACATTGCCGAACTGGAAGGCTCGCTGACGCATCCTGAGCATGCCCAGGGTCAGCGGCACGAAGGCGCGCAACGGACCGAAGAAGCGGCCGACGAAGATCGATATGACGCCGTAGCGACGGCAGTACAACCGCGTCCAGGCGATGCGACGGCGGTGCGCCTTGAACATCGGGCGCTGGAGGAAGCGCACGCCGAGCCGACGTCCGGCCCAGTAGGAGATGGCGTCGCCGATCACCGCGCCGATGACGCAACCGACGATGACATTGACGGGGTCCAGCACACCGGCCGCGATCAGACCGCCCGCCGCGACCAGCAAGCCGGTGGCGGGCACGAAGGCGCCGACGACGGCCAGCGACTCGACGAACACGACCAGGCCCAGCATGACGCCGGCCCACATATGGTTGCGGGCGACGAAATCGCCCACGGCTTGCAACAGGGAATCCATACGAAGGCCTTGGGGGAGGAAGGCGGGGTCGGTCGAGGTCTAACCGACGTAGGGCGACCTTATGTCACCCGCTTACGGCAGGCGTGTGACCTTGGCGGCCAGATCGGGACGGGGGCGTTCCAGCGCGGGTTCGTTCAGGGTGCCGATGTGGATGAAGCCGGCGACGCTCTCGCCCTCGGTCAGGCCGAACAGGGCGGTTGCCTGGGGGTCGTAGCTGTACCAGTCGGTGATCCAACTCGACGAGTAGCCGAAGCCGGAGGCCGCGTGTTCCAGGTTCATGCAGACGGCGCCGGCCGACAGCTGTTGCTCCCAGATCGGCTTGGACCCTTCGACCGGCGTCGAGACGACCAGGATGGTGACGGGCGCGGCGGTAAGCTTGGCCAGCACGGCCTGATCCTTGGCCGGGCCGTTGCGCAATTCGACCAGCACGGCGAGGCGGGCGGCGATGTCGGCGCGCGATTGCGGACCCAGGACGACGAAACGCCACGGGAACAGCTTGCCATGGTCGGGTGTGCGGGCGCCCAGCGTCAGGATCTCGTCCAGTTCGGCCTCGGACGGGCCGGGCGCGACCAGGGCCTGGGCCGGGGCGGAGCGCCGCTGGGCCAGGCGGTCGCGGAAATCTTTTGACGGAACGGGCGGGGGCAGGGGTTCGTTGAGGGCGACCATGCCGTCTAGCTAGGCTTTCATCCGCGTCTTCGCCATAGGTGGCCCATGCGCAAATCCGACGAACCGAAATGGGCCGAGGGGCTGGCGAAGCCGCCGGCCTGGCGCAGCGACGGAACCGAGACGGTGTTCGACAGCCCTTGGATGGCCCTGACCCGGCACCCGGCGATGGCGCCGACCGGGATGAAGGCCGACTATGCCGTCGTGCGGTTCAAGAACGTCGGGACCGGCGTCCTGCCCGTCCACGACGATGGGACGGTGACCTTGGTGGGCCAGCAGCGCTTCGCCCACGCCAACTACAGCTGGGAAATGCCCGAAGGCGGCGCGCCGCTGGACGAGGATCCGTTCGACGGCATCCGGCGCGAACTGGCCGAGGAGGCGGGATTGCAGGCCGAACATTGGCTGCCGGCGCTGAAGGTCGAGATGTCGAACTCCATCACCGACGAGATCGGCATGACCTGGATCGCCTGGGGCCTGTCGCCCGCGCCGACCGATCCCGATCCCACCGAGATCATCGCCGTGGTGCGCGTGCCCTTCCGGGATCTACTGGACGAGATCGGGCGGGGAACGGTGCGCGACAGCCTGACGGTGGCGACGGCCTATAAGGCCTATCATATGGCCATGAACGGCGAACTGCCCGAGGCGCTGGCGCGCGCCTTGCTGGGGCGCGTATGATGTCGCCGAAGGAGCCGGTCATGGCCAAGCTGGAAGTCGTCGCAGAACTCGAAATGGACACCGTGTGGCGTCAGCTGCGCGCCTCGGCCGAGGCGGCGTCGCGCGAGGAGCCGCAACTGGGCTCGCAGATGAATGCGGTGATCCTGTCGCACGACGACCTGGCGGGCGCGCTGAGCTTCCAGATCGCGCGCAAGCTGGCGGACGGCGAGATGAGCGCCATGTCGGTGCGCGAGGTCTGTCTGTCGGCGTTCAAGGCCGATCCGTCGATGGTCGAGGCGGCGGAAGCCGACCTGCAGGCCGTGGCTGAGCGCGACCCGGCGATCCGCAACCTGTTGCAGCCCTTCCTGTATTTCAAAGGCTTCCAGGCCCTACAGGGCTGGCGCGTGGCGCACTGGCTGTGGGGACAGGGGCGCGAGACGCTGGCCTTCCACTTCCAGAGCCGGATCTCCGAACTGTTCCAGCTCGACATCCATCCGGCCGCGCAGATGGGCAAGGGGCTGTTTCTGGATCACGGCACGGGCATCGTGATCGGCGAGACGGCGGTGGTCGGCGACGACGTGTCGATGCTGCATGGGGTGACCCTGGGCGGGACGGGCGCCGAGCGCGGCGACCGCCATCCCAAGATCGGCAAGGGCGTCTTGCTGGGCGCTGGGGCCAAGGTGCTGGGCAATATTCACGTCGGCGACTACGCCAAGGTGGCCTCCGGTTCGGTGGTGCTGAAGGCCGTGCCGTCCGGCTGCACCGTGGCGGGGGTGCCGGCCCGGCTGGTCAACTGCCCGACCAACGCCGAACCGGCCCGGACGATGGATCACACCCTGGCCGATGTGGTGTACGATTTCGTCATCTGACCCGGCGCTTCACAGGGCGATCCTCAGCGAGGCGCGGACGCTGCGCGGGGCGCCGGGGTAGATCCACAAGGCGCTGTAGGAGCTGGCGGCGTAACGCTCGTCAAACAGGTTATCGACCTCGATGCGGGCGGTGACCTGCGGCGTCAGGCCATAGTCCAGCGCAGCCTTGGCCTTCCAATAGGCAGGCAATTCGGGCGCGCCGAGCGCCAGGCCGCCGGCCCGGTCGCCGACGTAGGCCGCGCCGGTCATGAATGACCAGGTCGTGCCGTGGGTCGTGGGGAAGCGACCGATCACGAACAACGAGCCGGAATGTTCGGGCACGTTCAGCACGGCGTCGGTTGCGAAGGCGCTGTCGTCGGCCTTGGCGTCGGTCCAGCCGTAGTTGGCGACCACCTGCCAGGCGTCGTCGATCTTCAACGCGCCGTCCAGCTCGATCCCGCGCGTCGTCAGCTTGCCGACCGGGGCCAGGAAGTTAGGATCGACGGGATCGGTCGTCAGAATGTTCGACTTCTCGATGTCGAAGACGGTGGCGGCGAGGTCCAGTCCGTCCCAGGCGCCGGCCAGGCCGATCTCATAGCCTTTGCCATCCTCCGGCGCGAAGCCGGAGCCGTCGCGACCTGTGCCCGAGTTCAGCACGAAGGACTGACCATAGCTGGCGTGGGCGGTCAGGTTGTCGGTCAGGCGATAGCGGGCGGCGAAGCGGTATTTCAGGGGCGTATCGCGGGCCTCGCCGACGGCGCCGGTGCGGTTGTTTCGGATGGTCTGGTCGTAGTCGTCGAACCGCAGCCCGGCCAGCAGGCTGAGGCGGTCGTTCACCTCCCACAAATCCTGGGCGTACAAGGTGACGACGTCGCGCGTTTCCAGATTGTCGGTGAAGGGCAGGGGCGTCGGCGGCGTGACCGCGCCATAGACGGGATTGAGGACATTGATCGGATAGGGATTGGCGGCAGTCGGATTGATGCGCAGCCACTTCTCGCCATAGGTCAGCTGATAGGCCTTGACCCCGAAACCGAGGTTGTGAACGCCCAGCCCCGTCTCGACCACGCCGTTCAACTCCAGCCGGGCCGACAGGTCCTCGACCGAGAAGTCGCGTCCGCGACGCTGACGCCACAGCTGGTCGCCGACCAGGCGCGACTGATCGCTGGACAGGCCCTTCAGCGAGCCGCCGCGCCAGGCGACGCCGCCGTTGAGGCTCCAGTCGTCATTGATCCGGTATTCGCCGGTGATCTGATGCCGTTCGTTGCGGAAGCGGGTCACGCCGTCGCCGGGCTCGCCGTAGTAGTTCGAGGGCGGCAGGAACAGCGCGTCGCCGTTGATCGCCGGCATCCCCCGGTCGAACAGGGTCGTGAAGGTGGTGAACTCGCCCACATAAGTCAGCCGCAGATCATCGTTGGGACGCCAGGTCAGAGAGGGCGCCACCACGGTGCGGTCCAGGCCGACATAGTCCCGCCAGCCGTTCGAGGTCTCGCCCGCCACCACAAGCCGTCCGGCCAGGGAGTCGTTGATCGGGCCGGTCAGGTCCAGTTCGCCGCGGCGCAGGCCGAATGATCCTACCGTGGCGGTGAAGGCGGCGGCGGCGGCGAAGCGCGGGGTCTTGGAGACGATATTGATGCGTCCGGCCGGGTCGATGTCGCCGAACAGGGCGCCGGACGGCCCCTTCAGCACCTCGATCCGGCCGGACGTCGCCGGGTCGTGGGGCGGAGCCATTCCGCGGTTGGCCAGAAAGCCGTCGACATAATATTCCGCGCCGCCGTCGGGCGTGCCCAGAAAACCGCGGATGGCGAAGTTGTCCATGACGCCGCCGCGATTGTTCTGCTGGCTGACGCCGCTGACCAGTTCCAGCGCATCGGCCAGGCGCGTCGCGCCCACGGCCTTGATCAGATCGTTCTCGATCGAGCGGCTGGACGGAGACATGGCCTCGGTGATCGATCCTGCGCCCAAGGTCAGGTCGCGCGGCGCCAAGCGGCGGCCCAGAACGACGATCTCCCCCACGGTCTCGGGCTCGACCGCCTCGACAGCGACGGGGGCGTTGGCGGCGACCAGCAGGCACGCGCTGGCGCAGCTCAGAAGGAGGGACAAGGCGGGCTCCGTTTGAAATGTTATACTGTATCGGCTATCCGCTTCCGCCTGATGATGTCAACCGCTGCAACGCTTCCCGCCTCCGCTTCTTCGACTGCCGCGCCAAGCCGCGCGGTCGGTCGGATCCGATCCATCGACGCCCTGCGCGGGCTGGTCATCCTGCTGATGCTGGTCGATCACGCGCGGGAGTTCTTCTTCATCCACGCCCAGGTCTCGGACCCGATGAATGTGGAGACGACCTCGCCGGCGTTGTTCTTCACCCGGCTGTCGGCCCATCTGTGCGCGCCGGTGTTCGTGGCCCTGACGGGGTTGGGAGCCTGGCTGTACGGAAACAAGCAGGCGAGCGGTGGGAACGGAGCCGGCGCGGCATCGGCCTTCCTGCTGAAACGCGGTCTGTTTCTGGTTGTCCTGGAGCTGACGGTGGTCAACTTCGCCTGGACCTTCTCGATCACGTCCGAGCTGATCTATCTACAGGTGATCTGGGCCATCGGCCTGTCGATGATAGCGTTGGCGGCCCTGGTGCATCTGCCGCGCCCGATGCTGATCGCCGTGGGGCTGGTCATCGTGCTGGGGCACAATCTGCTGGACCCGATCACCATCGCGGCAGGGCAGCCGGGCCATGCCATCTGGGCTGTGCTGCATGATCGCGGTTTCATCGATTTGCCGTGGAGCGCTCAAGCGCGGACCTCCTATCCGCTGCTGCCGTGGATCGGCGTGGCGGCTTTGGGCTACGCCATCGGGCCGTGGTTCGTGGGCGAGCAGCGCGCGCGGCTGAGACGGTTGGTGCTGACGGGAGTGGGCGCGCTCGCTCTGTTCGTCGTGCTACGGGCGATCAATGTCTATGGCGATGCGCCGTGGGCCGTGCAGGCGACGCCGATCCAGACGGTGATGAGCGTGCTGAACCTGACCAAATATCCGCCGTCAGCCGACTTTGTGCTGCTGACGCTGGGGATAGGCGCGCTGATCCTGGCGGGGCTGGAAAAGGCGCTGGATCGGTTGGTCAGAGTGCTGGCGGTCTTTGGCGGAGCGCCGCTGTTCTTCTATCTGATCCACCTCTACGGGCTGCATCTGCTGAACCTGGCGGCCCTGATGCTGTTCGGCGCCAATCAGGGCGAGGGCTTCGGCGTGCCCGGCGTCGGCTGGGTATGGTTGCTGGCGGCCCTGGTCGCCGTGCCATGCTGGTTCGCCTGCCGGTGGTTCGGCCGGGTCAAGCGGCGCAGTTCGCAATGGTGGATGAAGTATCTCTGAGGCGGGAAAATGCGCGGCGCCAGTTTCCCTGAACCGCCGATGTCTCTAGGGTCCGCCGCCAACGTCCAGACCATGAGGCCCCCCGTGAAAGACACCGACCTGAAGCGCATCGAGGCGCACCTCAAGCGCACCTTCAACACCGGCGGCATCATCGTGAAGGCCCGCCCCAAGCAGAATGACTCGGCCGAGGTCTATGTCGGCGACGAGTTCATCGGCATCGTCTTCGAGGATGAGGACGAGGAAGGCTCGTTCATGTTCGAAATGGCGATCCTGGCCGAAGACCTTCCGGCCTAAAACGCCGACCGATCCGACCGCCCGGCGTGAATGCGCCGGGCGGTTTTCGTTTGGGTCGACCCGTTCAGCGATACGTGCCGGTCAGCGCGTGGGGGCCGCGCGTTCGAGGCCGTACAGCGCCTCGACGATGTCCTCGGCCTTCTGCTGGACCAGTTGCTGGGCGTCGTGGACGCCGCGATTGTAGAAGGCGCCGCCGATCTCCGTGCCGATGAAGTCCAGCAGCATCTCGGCCGGAAGCTGGCCGAGTTCCTGATCCAGTTCTCGGGCGAAGTAGTCGCGCAGTTTGGCGGTGATCGCCGCGCGGTCTTCCTTGGAGAATTCGATCGGTTTCATGCGACTTCGGCGAGGGCTTCTTCGGCGGCGACCCAGGCGGCTTCGGCGGCGGCGAGATCAGCCTCGGTCTTGGCGCGTGCGCGGGTCAGACCTTCCAGGGCCTTGGGATTGCTGACCGAGGCGGTGGCCATGTCGTCGTCGATGCGGGCGATCTCGGCCGTCAGGCGGGTCATGGTCTCCTCCGCCTTCTTGACCGCGTGGCGCAGGGTCGAGGGCGAGGGGCCGGATCGCTTCTTGTTGCCCCTATCGTTCGCGCCGCGGGCGCTCTCTGCTTGAGGGGCGCCTGAGTTCGCCTTGGCCTCTTCCTTCTTGATCTGGCTGGGCTTGGCGATGGCCTGTTTCGCGCGGTCCAGGACGAACTTGGCGTAGTCGTCCATGTCGCCGTCAAAGGGTTTCACCGTGCCGTCGGCGGCCAGCCACAGGCGATCCGCCACCATCTCCATCAGCGAGCGGTCGTGGGTGATCAGGATGACGGCGCCATTGTAGTCGTTCAGCGCGTCCAGCAGGGCGCGGCGACTGTCGATATCCAGGTGGTTGGTCGGTTCGTCCAGGATCAGGACGTGGGGCGCGTCCATCGCCACCATGTTCAGCAGCAGCCGCGCGCGCTCGCCGCCCGACAGGCTGTCGACCGTTGTTTCCTGCTTCTCATAGCCCAGGCCGAACTGGGCCAGTTTGGAGCGGCGGGCGCTTTCGGGCGCGTCGGGCATGGCGCGGCGGATGATCTCCAGCGGCGTATCCGTCGGGTCCATCGCCTCGATCTGATGCTGGTGGAACCAGCCGACGCGCATCTTCCTGTCGCGGTGAAGCTCGCCCTCGGACACGTCCAGAGCGCCGGCGATCATCTTGGCGAAGGTCGACTTGCCCGCGCCGTTGACGCCCAGCAGGCCGATGCGGTCGTCCAGGTCCATGCGCAGGTTCAGATTGCGCAGGATCGGCTTGCCTGGCTCATAGCCGACATTGGCCCGCTCCAGCCGGATCAGCGGCGGGGCCAGCGGACGCGGCGGCGAGGGCAGGGTGAAGGGGGCGACGCGCTCCTCGATCGTGGTGGCGACGGGCTGCATCTTCTCCAGCCGCTTCATGCGCGACTGGGCCTGGGCGGCCTTGGAGGCCTTGGCCTTGAAGCGATCGACGAAGGCCTGAAGGTGGGCGCGTTCGGCGTCCTGCTTGGCCTTGGCCGACAGCTGCAGCCGGGCCTTTTCGGCGCGGGCCTTTTCGAAGGCGTCGTAGTTGCCGGTGTAGAGCGTCAGGGTGTGGTTCGCGAGGTGCAGGATATGGGTGCAGACCTCGTTCAACATCTCGCGGTCGTGGGAGATGATCAGGGCGGTGTGCGGGTATTTCTTCAGCCGCGCCTCCAGCCACAGGGCGCCTTCCAGGTCGAGGTAGTTGGTCGGTTCGTCCAGCAGCAGCATGTCCGGCTCGGCGAACAGGGCGGCGGCCAGGGCGACGCGCATCCGCCAGCCGCCCGAGAACTCCGACATCGGCCGGGCCTGGTTCTCCTGGTCGAAGCCCAGGCCGACCAGGATTTCGGCGGCGCGCGCGGGCGCGGCGTCGGCGTCGATCTCGATCAGGCGCGACCAGATCTCGCCCATCTCTTCCGGTTCTGCGGTCTCGAGCCGGCCCAGCAGGGTGTGGCGTTCGACGTCGGCCTCAAGGATCGTGTCGATGACGCTGACGGGGGTCGCCGGATGCTCCTGATCGACCGAGCCGATTCGGGCGGTCTTGGGCAGGCTGATCTCGTCGCCGGCGGCGTGAAGTTCGCCCAGGATCAGCTTGAACAGGGTCGACTTGCCGATGCCGTTGCGGCCGACCAGGCCGACCTTGGAGCCGGGCGGCAGGCTGACGGAGGCGTCCACGAGAAACTTGCGGCCCCAGGCGTTGAAGGTCAGGTCGGTGATCTGGAGCATTGCGGCGAAGGTTCTTCGATTGATCGGCGTCCCTCAATCGGCAGGTCGCCATGCGGCGTGCGTCAGGGATGCAAAAAGGGACAGTTGGAAACGCGGGAGGTGGTCGCTATAAGCCCGCGACACTCAATCTCCCAACAAGAAGTCAATTCCCATGACCGAACGTACCTTCTCGATCATCAAGCCCGACGCCACGCGCCGCAACCTGACCGGCGCGATCAACGCCGTGATCGAAGGCGCCGGCCTGCGCATCGTGGCCCAGCGCCGCGTCAAGCTGACGACCGAACAAGCCAAGAAATTCTATGAAGTGCACGCCGAGCGCCCGTTCTACGGCGAGCTGGTCGAGCAGATGACGGCAGAGCCGGTCGTCGTTCAGGTGCTGGAAGGCGACAACGCCGTCGCCGCCTATCGCGAAGTCATGGGCGCTACCAACCCGGAACAGGCCGCCGAAGGCACCATCCGCAAGCAGTTCGCCCTGTCGATCGGTGAAAACTCGGTCCACGGTTCGGACAGCCAGGACAACGCCAAGATCGAGATCGCCCAGTTCTTCACCGACGACCAGATCGTCGGCTAACCGCTTAAGTCGCGAGGGACCGCGTCCCGAGCGTAGCGCCGAAACAAAGCGATGCGAGAGCGAACGTTCTCGCATAGCGTGACTATATAGGCCCGCGCCCGGAACCGGACGCGGGCCTTGTCGTTTGGTGGTCATTATATCGTTCGTCTCCCGGAGAAGACCTATGAAGACCATGATCAAACTGGCCCCCGTCATCGGCGTCGTGGCCCTGCTGGCCGCCTGCGGCCAGACGATGGAACAACGCGCCGCCACCGGCGCCCTGGGCGGCGCCGTCGCCGGTCAGGTCATCGGCGGCAACACGGGTTCGACCGTGGCCGGCGCCGCCATCGGCGCCGTGGCCGGCGCGGCGACCAAGCCCCGCTAAATCAGGCTCAGTCTCTGGGGCGAAAGCCCGGATGACAAAAAGGCCCGGAGCGTTCGCTCCGGGCCTTTTCTACGTCTGACGTCCGGCGCTCCTACCAGATGCGGGCGCGGGCCTCGGGCGCGATATACTCCTTCTGGTCCCGCGAGACGCCGAAGGCCGCATACCAGGCGTCGATGTTGCGCGGCGAGGTCGCGGCGCGCACCGGGCCGGGCGAGTGCGGGTCGGTGGTCAGCTGGTCCTTCAGCGCCGCCTCGCGCGACTTCTCGCGCCAGACCTGCGCCCAGCCCAGGAAGACGCGCTGATCGCCCGTCAAGCCATCGATGACCGGCGCCGACTGGCCGTTCAGAGACTTGTGATAGGCGTCCAGGGCCAGCAGCAGGCCGCCCAGGTCGGCGATGTTCTCGCCCATCGTCAGGTCGCCGTTGACGTGCACGCCGGGGATCGGCTCCAGCTTGTCATAGATGTCGCCCAGCACCTTGGCGCGCGCCTCGAAGCGGGCGGCGTCTTCCGGCGTCCACCAGTCGCGCAGCACGCCGTCGCCGTCCGACTTGCGGCCCTGATCGTCGAAGCCGTGGGTGATCTCGTGGCCGATGACCGCGCCGATGCCGCCGTAGTTTACGGCCGGGTCCGCGTTCGGATCGAAGAAGGGCGCCTGGAGGATGGCGGCCGGGAAGACGATCTCGTTGCGCGGCGGATTGTAGTAGGCGTTCACCGTCTGGGGCGTCATGCCCCATTCCAGCGGATCGACCGGCTTGCCGATCTTGCCGCGCTTGTACGCCCATTCGAAGGCCGATGAGCGTTCGACGTTGCCGTACAGATCGTCGGCCTTCAGCTCCAGCCCGTCATACGAGCGCCACTTGTCGGGATAGCCGATCTTCACCCCGAACTTGGACATCTTGTACAGAGCCTGCTCGCGCGTGGGCTCGCTCATCCAGTCCAGGGTCTTCAGCCGCTCCGTCATGGCGTCGCGGATGTTGCCGACCAAGGCCTCCATCTGGGCCTTGGACGAGGCGGGGAAGTGCAGGCGGACGTATTCCTGGGCTAGGACCTCGCCCAGCTGGCCGTCGACCAGGGCCACGCCCCGATTCCAGCGGGGACGGTTTTCGGGTTGGCCGCGCAGCGTCTTGCCGCGGAAGTCGAAGCGGGCATCGACGAAGGCCTTGGACAGATAGGGGCTGGCCTGATCGACGACGTTGAACGCCTGCCAGGCCTTCAGCGTCTCGATGGGAGTGTTGGCGAACACCTGGGCGATGGCGGGGATGGCGGTGTTTTCCATCAGCACCAGGGTGTCGACATCCGACACTTGGGCGCCAGCCAGGAAGCCGGCCCAGTCGAAGCCGGGAGCCAGGGTCGCCAGGTCCGAGGCCTTGGCCGGGTTGTACAGCTTGTCGATCTGGCGACGCTCGACGGTCGTCCACTGCTTGTCTGCGACCTTGGTTTCGAAGGCGAGGATGTCGGCGGCGGTCTTGGCCGGATCGGCCCAGCCGATGGCGGTCAGGGTGGTCGTCAGATGGGCCAGATAGGCCTCGCGCTGGGCGGCGAAGTCGGGCTTCAGATAGTAGTCGCGGTCCGGCAGGCCCAACGACCCCTGACCCAGATAGGCCGAGTTCAGATTGGGGTTCTTCAGATCCTCGAACACGTCGATGCCGAACAGGGAGCCGCCGAAGCCCGAATGGCTCTCGCCCATCAGACGCGCCATGCCGGCGTGGTCGGTGACCGCCTTGACGGCGGCGAGGTCGGCGGCCAGCGGCGTCGCGCCCAGCTGCTCGATCTTCGCCTCGTCCATGAAGCTGGCGTACAGGGCGCCGACCTTGCGGGCGTTCTCGTTGGCGGGATTGGCGGCGCTGGTCTCGATGATCGACTTCAGCTGGGACTGGGCGTTCTCATACAGGACGTCGAACGGGCCGAAGCGCGACTTGTCGGCCGGAATCTCGGTCGTGCGCAGATAGGTTCCGTTGGCGTATTCGTTGAAGTCGTCGCCGGGCTTCACCGAGGTGTCGCGACCGGCCAGATCGAAGCCCCAGGCGCCGAAGGGGCTGTGGGCCGCGCCGGCCGTGCCGTGCGAATGCTGGGCCGAAGCGTCCTGGGCCGAGGCCGCGCCGCCGGTGAGAGCGACGACGATACAGGCCGAGCAGGCGGCCATCAGACGAATGCGAGTCATGGATAGAGAGGGTCCCGATTGAGGTCGGGCGCACCATTGCGCCGGTGCGGCGGTCTGTCGCATGACGTTTTTGTAATCTTCGCGCCGCTAAGGGCGGGGCAGGACCCGGCAGAAGCCGGCCAGCACCTGCGGGTAAAGCTGATGCTCCGCCGTCTTGACCCGTTCGGCCAGGGCCTCCGCCGTGTCGCCCTCGACGATCGGCACGCGCGCCTGGCCCAGGATCGGGCCTTCATCGACGCCTTCGGTCACCAGATGGACCGTGCAGCCGGCCTCGGCGTCGCCGGCGGCGATAGCGCGGGCGTGGGTGTCCAAGCCGGGATAAAGGGGCAGCAGGCTGGGGTGGATGTTCAGCATCCGCTCGCGCCAGCCGCCGACCAGCCAGGGCGTCAGAACACGCATATAGCCGGCCAGAGCCACGACCTCGACGCCGGCCTCCCGCAGGACCGCGTCCACCGCCCGCTCATGCGCCTCACGGTCCTTGCCGAACGGTTTGTGCGCCACAGTCGCCGTCGCCACGCCCTTGGCCGCCGCAATCGCCAGACCACCCGCACCCTCGACGTTCGACAGCACCAGCACGACCTCATAGCCGCTGTCCGGCGCCTGACCGGCGTCGATCAGAGCCGCCATGTTGGAGCCCGCCCCAGAGATCAGGACGGCGACGCGGACGGGGGCGGCTTGGGGCGACATGGCGCCTCGCATGACGGCGCGGGCGACGCTTGGCAAGTTTCAAACGCGATCCACCCTTGTTGACGGCTGGATTCGGGCGTTAGCGTGTAACGCCGACCGCATGGCGAGGGGTCGTGGGTCGGCGCGTACAGGGGACTATCGCATGAAGAGACTGATCTGCCTCGCGGCCATCGCCGCGATGCTGGGCGCGCCCGTGGCGGCGCTGGCCCAGGAAAGCGGGACCAACAGCAGCAGCAACAATGGCGGAGGCGCCGCCATGCGCTCCGCAACCGACCGGTTCCGCAACGCCAACGCCGAGGCGATCGAAAAGGACTGGGCGCGCGCACCGGTCGAGGAGACCGAAGTCACGACGGCCCATTCGGTCAACGCCCACGGCAAGACGCTGCGCTACAAGGCGACGGCGGGCACCCTGACGATCCGCGATGACGCGGGGATGCCGACCGCCAACCTGTTCTACACCGCCTATACGCTGGACGGTCAGCCGGTCGGGACGCGGCCGGTGACCTATCTCTACAACGGCGGACCAGGCTCGCCGACCGTGTGGCTGCATATGGGCTCGTTTGGGCCGATGCGGGTCCAGACCGATGAGCCGACCGTGGTGCGGCCGGCGCCCTTCGCCTTCGGCCCGAACGACCAGACTCTGCTGGATCAGACGGACCTGGTTTTCATCGACATGGTAGGCGCGGGCTTCTCGCGTCCGTTGGGCGAGACGCCGGGTTCGACCTTCTGGGGCGTGGACGGAGACGCCGACGCCTTCGCCCGCGCCATCATGCGCTACACGACCAAATTCAGCCGTTGGTCCAGCCCGAAATACATCATCGGCGAATCCTATGGCACGCTGCGCACCGGTGCGGTGGCGTTCCAGCTTGAGGATCGCGGGATGTCGCTGAACGGCGTGGTGCTGCTGTCGTCGATCATGAACTATGGCGTGCGCCAGCCCGGCTATCCGCAGAACTTCGTCACCCTGTTGCCGACCTATGCGGCGACGGCCTGGTATCATCGCAAGCTGACGAATCCGGCCGCGACGGTCGAGGAACAGGTCCAGCGCGCGCGTGACTTCGCGTTGGGGCCTTACGCCTCGGCCCTGGCCAAGGGGCACATGATCTCTGACGCCGAGCGCGCGGACATCGTGCGCCAGATGAGCGACCTGACCGGCCTGTCGACCACCTTCATCGACAACGCCAATATGCGCGTCGACCTCGGCGCCTTCCGCAAGGAACTGCTGCGCGACCGGCGCCAGACGATCGGGCGGCTGGACACCCGCTACATGGGTCTGGACGAGGATGCGGCGGGCGGCGAGCCGGAGGATGATCCGTCCAGCTCGGCCGTGACGGGGGCCTATTTCGGCATCTTTCGCGACTACGTGGCCAATGAACTGAACTACAAGACCGATGTCGAATACCGAATGTCGGCGCGGGGCCTGCCGGGCTTCAACTGGAACTGGAGCCACCGTCCGCCAGTGGGAGGGCCGCAAACCACGCCGAACACGGCCATCGATCTGGCCACGGCGATGCGACGGAATCCGTATCTGAAGGTCATGTCGCTGAACGGCTATTACGACGCCGCCACGCCCTTCTTCTCGACCGAGTTTGACCTGGCGCAGATGATGCTGGAGCCCAGCCTGCGGCCGAACCTGGAGTTCACCTACTATGAGGGCGGGCACATGATGTACCTCAGCCACGACGCTCTGGTGAAGCTGCACGCCGACCTGTCGCGCTTCTACGCCGAGACGGCGAACGGAGGGGTCCGGTAAGCCCCGCGGGACCTGGGGGCGGCTTAGGCCGCTTCCAGTTGTCCGCAGACGAAGGCGACTTCGCCGGCGTTGAGAAGGGCCGCCAGCACGGGCTCGGCGTTCTCGGGCGAGACGATCAGGATGAAGCCGACGCCGCAGTTGAAGGTGCGGCGCATTTCGTGGTCGCTGATGCCGCCGGTTTCGGCCAGCCACTGGAAGACGGCGGGCATGGGCCAGGCGTTCCAGTCGAAGCGAGCCTGCAGACCCTCGGCGATGCAGCGGGGCGGGTTTTCGATCAGGCCGCCGCCGGTGATGTGGGCCGCGCCCTTGACCAGGCCCGCCTTCATGATTGGCAGGACCGGCTTCACATAGATGCGGGTCGGCTCCATCAGGGCCTGGGCCAGCGAGCGGTCCTTAGCGAAGGGGGCGTCGTCGCCCCAGGCCAGGCCGGACTTCTCGACCACCTTGCGCACCAGCGAATAGCCGTTGGAATGCGGGCCGGTGGAGGCCAGGCCGATGATGACGTCGCCGGCCGCCTGGCGATCCAGATAGGGCAGGGCGTGGCCGCGCTCGACGGCGCCCAGGCTGAAGCCGGCCAGATCGTAGTCGCCCTCGGTGTACATGCCCGGCATTTCGGCGGTCTCGCCCCCGACAAGGGCGCAGCCGGCCTGGCGACAGCCCTCGGCGATGCCGGCAACCACGCGGCGGGCGGCGTCGATCTCAAGCCGGCCGGTGGCGTAATAGTCGAGGAACAGCAGGGGTTCGGCGCCCTGGGCCAACAGGTCGTTGACGCACATGGCGACCAGGTCGACGCCGACGCCGTCATGACGGCCGGTCTCGATGGCGATCTTCAGCTTGGTGCCGACACCGTCGGTCGTGGTGACGATCAGCGGATCTTCGAAGCCGGCGGCCTTGAGGTCGAACAGGGCGCCGAATCCGCCCAGCGAGGGCTCCGATCCGGGGCGCGCCGTTGATTTCGCCAGCGGCTTGATATGTTCGACCAGCATTTCGCCCGCGTCGATGTCCACGCCCGCATCGGCGTAGGTCAGACCGTTTTCGAGAGGCTTTTGGGTGTCGCTCATGGGATCTCGGGCCTGAATCGGGGCGGAAATGCAGCGCGGCTCTTGCCACAGGTAGGATGCGCGGGGCTATAGCATCGGAATGACGCCGATCACCACCACCGAGGCGCTGGCCGATTTCTGCGCCCGCGTAGCCAACGCTCCTTTCATCACGGTCGACACCGAGTTCATGCGGGAAACGACCTATTGGCCGAAGCTCTGCCTGATTCAGGCGGCCTCGGCCGATCACGCCGCCATCATCGACCCGATGGCGGAGGGGCTGGATCTGGAGCCGTTCCTGGAGCTGTTGCGCGACGAGAAGATCGTGAAGGTCTTCCACGCCTGTCGCCAGGACGTGGAAATCTTCGTGCGCCTGGGGGCCATGCCCAAGCCGATGTTCGACACCCAGGTCGCCGCCATGGCCGCTGGGTTTGGCGAACAGGTCGCATATGATTCGCTGGTGCGGCAGATGCTGCGCATCGAGGTGGACAAGGGCAGCCGCTTCACCGACTGGGCGCGCCGGCCGTTGTCGGAGAACCAACTGGTGTATGCGCTTGGCGACGTGACCCACCTTGCGGCGCTCTATCCCAAGCTGCGCGACCGGCTGCAGAAGGAAGGCCGGCTGGAGTGGGTGATGTCGGAGATGGAGAGCCTGACCGATCCGGCCCTCTACGACACCAATCCGGAAAACGCCTGGAAGCGGCTGAAGCCCAAGAAGTTCTCGGCCAAATATCTGGCGGCGTTCAAGGCCGTCGCCGTCTGGCGCGAGCGGGCGGCGCAGGAGCGCGACCAGCCGCGCGGCCGCATCCTGAAGGACGAGGGCATCGACGAGATCGCCCAGCAGACGCCGACGGATGTCGAGGCCTTCAATCGCCTGCGCTCGGTGCCCAAGGGTTTCGGCGGTTCGCGCCTGGGTCTGGAACTGGCGGAGGAGCTGAAGCGGGTTCTGGCCGATCCCGAATCGCACGCGCCCGAGATGGAGCGCCCGGCCCATCGCCAGCCGGCCCCGCCGTCGGTGGTGGAGCTGTTGAAGGTGCTGCTGAAGGCCAAGAGCGACAACGCCGGCGTGGCCTCCAAGCTGATCGCCACCGTGTCTGACCTGGAAAAGATCGCCATCAGCGACGACGCGGACATCGACGCCATGAAGGGCTGGCGCCGCCAGATCTTCGGCGAGGATGCGCTGAAGCTGAAGCGCGGCGAGATCGCCCTGGTGCTGAACGGCGCGCGGGTGGAAGTCGTCGAGATCGAATAGGGGCCGCTTAGCCTAAATCTTCAGCCCCAGGTCCATCGCCTCGGCGAGCGCCTTGGCGCGCTTCTTGGTCTGTTCGCCCAAGAGGACGTCGGCGTAGCCTTCGGTCGCGGTCAGGCGCAGGTCGCCGCCTTTGACCTTGGCGGTGGCGTTGGCCATCAGCTGGGGCGAGCGCCCGGACAGATCACAGGCAAGACGGATCGCCAGGCCGATGGCGCGAGCGCGCTTGGCGGCGGCGGTGTCGAGCAGGCGGTCGATGACCTCGGGCTGAGGCGTGGCGGGCGCGCCGCCGTAGCGGGCATTCATCGCGCTGGCCAAAAAGGCGCGTTCGGTATGGCTGATCCCAGCGACCGGCGCGCGCAGCACCTGGTCGAAGACAAGCTCCAGCCTGTGATCCGGGTGCAGCCGCGCGCCCAGGTCCGCCAGACGGCAGGCGGCGCTGACCAGCACGGCGTCGCGTTTCTCGCCGAACACCTCGGGCAGGGCGGCGACGATTTCGGAAATCCAGCCGTTGAGCGCGCCGGGCAGGGCGGGGGCCACGCCCTGACGACCGCCCAGGGCGGTGCAACCGGCCAGAAGCGGATCGGCCGTGCGCGTCGCCTCGTCCAGCGTCTCGAACAGCAGACCTTCGCGCACGCCCCAGGCCGACATCTCGATCTGTTTGAGACCCAGATGTTTGATCAACGCCTCAAGCACCAGCCCGGCGTAGGGCAGGGTCTCGGCGCGCTTCTTCGACACGCCGGGCAGTTTGGCCAGGCTGGCCGCCGACTGTTGCGCGACCAGACGCGCGGTCTCCAGCGCCTCCTCGGCCGACATCTGATACTGATGCACGACCTTCAGCGGATAGGATTTCAGGCCCATCTGCACCTGGGCCAGGGTCCGCCAGGCGCCGCCGACGGCGTAGAGGCGCTCGCTCTTGAACTGGCCTGAGATCGGTTTCAGGGCCTGATCGATACGGGCCTTGATGCGCTCGGCGTCAAAGGCCTTGCCGTCAGCCAGAGCAAACGGACCCAGCGGCAGGGTCAGGCCGTTCTCGACGCCGTCTCCGTTCAGCCGGGTCAGCTCAAGACTGGCGCCGCCCATGTCGGCCGAGACGCCGTGGGCCAGGGGGGCGCCAGCCAATACGCCCATGGCCGCATATTTGGCCTCTTCCTCACCCGACAGGACGCGGATCTGGAGGCCGGTCTCGGCGGCGACGCGCTCGCAGAACTCCGGCCCGTCCAGGGCTTCGCGCACGGCGGCGGTGGCGGCGATCAGGGTCGCGTCAGGTCGCACGCCTTCCAGAACGGCGGCGAAACGGCGCAGCGCCGTCATCGCCATGACCACGCCATCGGGCGACAGTTTGCGGGTCGTCGGCAGGTCGCGGCCGAGGCCGGCCAGAACCTTTTCATTATACACGGTCCAGATCGCGCGGCCTTCCAGCCGGTACAGGACCAGGCGAACCGAGTTTGAACCGATGTCGATCGCGGCGATGTCGCGGTCGGTAAGCGTGATGTCGGGCATCAGCGGCCCGGACGCTCGTAGCGCAGGACGGCGGGCAGGCTCTTGGCCTTGCGGCCGCGCCCGGACAGGCTGGGGTTGGTCATGAAGTATTTGTGGGCCGAGAAGGGCCGCTCAGGATCGGCGGGGGTGACGCGTGTATAGCGCCCTTCGGCGTCCAGCACCCAGCTTTGTGCATCGTCCTTCAGATTGGCGACCATGATCTGGTCCAGCACCTGATCGTGGACGGTGGCGTTGCGGATCGGCGTCATCAGCTCGACACGGCGATCCAGGTTTCGCGTCATCCAGTCGGCCGAGGAGATGAAGACCTTGGCCTTGTCATGCGGCAGGTCCTTGCCGTTGGCGAAGCAGACGATGCGGCTGTGTTCCAGGAAGCGGCCGACGATCGATTTGACTCGGATATTCTCCGACAGGCCTGGCACGCCAGGACGCAGGCAGCAGATGCCGCGTACGACCAGATCGATACGCACACCCCACTGGCTGGCCCGGTAAAGGGCGTCGATGATCTCGACGTCGACCAGGGCGTTCAGCTTGACCCAGATGGCAGCGGGCTTGCCCATGGCGGCGGCCGACATCTCCTTGCCGATCAGCTCGATCAGCGTGGCCTTCATGTTCAGCGGCGAGACGACCAGGGCCTCTAGGTGGTCCGGCGTCGCATAGCCCGTGATGTAGTTGAACACCCGCGTCGCATCGCGCCCCAGGACGGGGTCGCAGGAGAACAGCGACAGGTCGGTATAAACCTTGGCCGTGACGGGGTGATAGTTGCCAGTGCCGAAGTGGCAGTAGGTGCGCAGGCCCTCGCCCTCGCGCCGGACCACCACGCTGACCTTGGCGTGGGTCTTGTATTCGACGAAGCCGAAGACGACGTGGACGCCGGCCCGCTCCATCGCTCGCGCCCAGCGCAGATTGGCCTCTTCGTCGAAGCGGGCCTTCAGCTCGACCAAGGCGGTGACGTTCTTGCCGTTCTCGGCCGCCTCGATCAGGGCGGCGACGATGGGGCTGTCCTTGGAGGTGCGATACAGCGTCTGTTTGATGGCGATGACGTTGGGGTCGCGCGCCGCCTGACGCAGGAACTGAACCACCACGTCGAAGCTCTCGAATGGGTGGTGGATCAGCAGATCCTTTTCGCGAATGGCCGCGAAGACGTCGCCGCCATTGTCGCGGACGCGTTCGGGATAGCGCGGCTCATAGCCCTTGAATTTCAGGTCCGGGTGGCCGCCGGGGATCAGGTCCGACAGCTGGGCCAGACCCAGCATGCCGTCGACCAGAACCACGTCCTGGGGCGCGGCCTCCAGCTCGCCGACGATGAAGTCGCGCAGATCGACAGGCATGGACGCCTCGATCTTGACCCGCACTACCGAGCCGAGACGACGCTGCTTCAGCGCTTCCTCGAACTCCAGGACCAGATCTTCAGCCTCTTCCTCGATCTCGATGTCCGAGTCGCGGATCAGGCGCAAAACGCCCTTTTCCTGAACCTCGCAGCCTGGGAACAGGTGGTCGATGAACAGCAGCAGCACGTTTTCCAGCGTGATGAACCGCTTGTGCCCCGGCGTGGAGCGGCCGTCGGTCGGCAGTTCCCAGAAGCGGCGTACCTGGGTCGGCACCGGCACCAGGGCGTAGAAGGTCTTGGTCTCGCCCTTGCGCTTCAGCTTCAGCGCCAGGGAGAAGCCAAGGTTGGGCAGGAAGGGGAAGGGGTGGGCCGGGTCGATGGCGAGCGGCGTCAGGACGGCGAAGAGCTGGTTCAGGAACTCGGGTTCCAGACGCTCCTTCTCGGTCTTGGTAATCTTCTGGCGATCGACGATCTCGATGCCGGCGACGGTCAGCTCCTTCTTCAGCTGGCGCCAGCGCAGCTGCTGTTCGGCCATGAGCTCGCCGGCGGCGATGTTGATCTGCTCCAGCTGTTCGCCGGGGGTCAGGCCATCGGCGGACAGAACGCGCAGGCGTTCGCGCAACTGACCCTTGAGGCCGGCGACGCGGGTCATGAAGAACTCGTCCAGATTATTGGCCGAGATGGACAGGAACCGCAGCCGCTCCAGCAGCGGGTGGTTGGGGTTGGCCGCTTCTTCCAGAACCCGTTCGTTGAAGGCCAGCCACGAGGTTTCGCGATTGAAGAACCGGCTGGGCGAGGCCATCAGCTCTTCGCTCAGCGCCAGTTGAGGGGCGCGAGAGGCGGGAACCTCTTCGCCTCGGGTGTCGTCATGGATCGCGGCGTCGGTCATGAACCGGTTCTCGCGCGCGTGTGTGACGGCCGCAAGCGGGCGCCGAGAAAATGTCGCGGGTTAGTCGGCGGCGGCGTCCATGGCGTCCAGCACCTGACGCGCCAGAACGCGCGTGACCGGGCGGTGGAGGGCGTCCAGACGTTCGACCACGGCGGCGGCGGTCTCGGCCGAGCGGTCCAGGCGGCGCACTAGATAGTCGATCACGTCGTCGGACGGGGTGATGCTGCGTTCGGCGAAGCGGGCGCGCAGGATGGCCGACAGGACCGCGTCGTCGGGCGCGGCGATGGCGACGGCGCGCACGGCGTCCAGCCGCGAACGCAGATCGGGCAGATCGACCGACCACTGGCGCGGGGCCGAACGCGACACCAGCAGCAGGGCGCCGCCGCCGGAATTGGCCAGGTTGATCAGATGAAACAGGCTTTCGTCGTCGGCGTCCGCCGCGCGGTCCAGCAGCACCGGCCGACCTTCCAGCTCCAGCGGATCCATCAGGGCGGCCTCGGCCCCGTTCAGCGGCACGGCGCCGATCCGTTCGGCCCAGTCGGCGGCGAGGCGGCTCTTGCCCGATCCCGGGGGGCCGTGCAGCGCCAGCACCGCGCCCACGCCGTCGGGCCAGCGGGCCAGAACGCGCACGGCCTCGGCATTGCTGTCGGACGTCACGAAGGCCTCGCCCGCAGCCGGCCGCTCCAGCGGCAGACGCAGCTGTTCGGTCGTCGTCGGGGGCAGGGCGCTCAGCGCGGACATGCGCCTGTCATAGCAGAGGCCGGCGTTAACCGCGTCAGGTCCGCTCTGTTGGTTGCGGGGAGCGAACCGCGCCCCTGTGGATGAATCAGGCGAATTCGGCCAGGGCGGGGTTCAGCTTGCCGGCCTTGAACTCGGTCACCGTGTAATCGGCCAGGCCGTGAACTTGGAACGGATCGTCCTTCAGCAGGGTCTCCAGCTCTTGCTTGGTCCCGCCGCTGCGCACCACCAGAATGCCGCCGGTGCGCGGGACCATCGGCCCGGCGGCGATGATCAGGCCGCTGGCGACATGCTGATCCAGCCACGCGCGATGCTCGACCGTCCGCTCCTCGATGGCTTCGATGGGCTGGGTGTAGGTGATGGTGACGATGAACATGGGGGCCTCGGGCGGGATGGAAGCGCCAGATATCATGCGCGGCGGCAGGCTTTGCAACGGCTGAAACCTTGACTTTCCGGGGCGATGATGCGCCCTACGCCGCTTCGATTTCGGGCGCCGACGGCGTCGGATTCCACCGCCCAGAGACTCCAGACGGTTCGTTTCATGCACGCCTATCGCTCTCACACCTGCGGCGCCCTGCGCGCCTCCGACGCCGGTTCCGCTGTTCGCCTGTCGGGCTGGGTTCACCGCAAGCGCGACCACGGCGGCCTGCTGTTCATCGACCTGCGCGACCACTACGGCCTGACGCAGCTCGTTCTGCACCCAGAGACGCCGGGCTTCGCCGCCGTGGAGCGTCTGCGCGCCGAGAGCGTGATCAAGGTCGATGGCGAGGTGGTCGCCCGCCACGCCTCGGTGGTGAACCCCAACCTGCCGACCGGCGAGGTCGAGGTGCGCGTCCAGGGCGTCGAAGTTCTGTCGGAAGCCGCCGAACTGCCGATGCCGGTCTTTGGGGATCAGGAATATCCAGAGGATATCCGCCTGGCCAACCGCTTCCTGGATCTGCGTCGCGAGCGACTGCACAAGAACATCGTGCTGCGCTCCAAGGTGATTTCCTCGATCCGCCGCCGCATGGTCGATCAGGGCTTCCTGGAGTATCAGACGCCGATCCTGACGGCCTCCTCGCCGGAAGGCGCGCGCGACTTCCTGGTGCCGTCGCGACTGCACCCGGGCAAGTTCTATGCGCTGCCCCAGGCGCCGCAGCAGTTCAAACAGCTGCTGATGGTGTCGGGCTTTGATCGCTATTTCCAGATCGCGCCGTGCTTCCGCGACGAAGACCTGCGCGCCGATCGCTCGCTGGAGTTCTATCAGCTCGACGTCGAGATGAGCTTCGTGACGCAGGAAGACGTTTTCGCCGCCATCGAGCCGCTGATGCACGGCGTGTTCGAGGAGTTCGGCGAGGGCAAGCCGGTCTCGGCCATCGACGGCGTCCATACCTTCACCAACGACTTCGGCGAGACGTTCGAACACAAGGGCTTCGAGCGCCTGACCTACGCCCAGTCGATGGCTTGGTATGGCTCGGACAAGCCGGACCTGCGCAATCCGATCAAGATGCAGGTGGTGTCGGATCACTTCCGCGACGGCGGGTTCGGCCTGTTCGCCAAGATCCTGGGCGCCGACGACAAGAACGCCGTCTGGGCCATTCCGGCCCCCACGGGCGGTTCGCGCGCCTTCTGCGACCGCATGAACAGCTGGGCGCAGGGTGAAGGCCAGCCGGGCCTGGGCTATATCTTCTGGTCGGAGGACCAAAGCGCCTGGGGCGGCCCGATCGCCAAGAACCTGGGTCAGGAACCGACCGAGGCCCTGATGTCGTCGCTGGGCCTGGGTCAAGGCGACGCCGCTTTCTTCGTCGCTGGCTTGCCGGCGACCTTCGCCAAGTTCGCCGGCCTGGCCCGCACCCGCGTGGGCGCCGAGTTGAAGCTGGTGGACGAAGAGCAGTTCAAATTCTGCTGGATCGTCGACTTCCCCATGTTCGAATGGTCGGAAGAAGAGAAGAAGGTCGACTTCAGCCACAACCCCTTCTCCATGCCGCAGGGCGGGCTGGAGGCTCTGGAGAACCAGGATCCGCTGACCATTCGCGCCTATCAGTACGACATCGTCTGCAACGGCTATGAGCTGTGCTCGGGCGCGATCCGGAACCACAAGGCCGAGATCATGCTGAAGGCGTTCGAGATCGCCGGCTATGACGCCTCGGTGGTGGAGGAGCAGTTCGGCGGCATGCTGAACGCCTTCCGCTTCGGCGCCCCGCCGCACGGCGGCCTGGCCCCCGGCATCGACCGCATCGTCATGCTGCTGGCGGGCGAGACGGCCATCCGCGAGGTCATCGCCTTCCCGCTGAACCAGCAGGGCGAGGATCTGCTGATGAACGCTCCGACCGAGGCCGAGGAGCGCCAGCTGAAGGATGTCCACATCCGCACGGCCCTGCCCATCAAGGTGTGATCGGCGAGATTTGATCAAGGACGACAGAGGGGGGATGCTTAGCGGCGTCCCCCTTTTTGTGCTCGCGCCCAGGGCGAGCACGATTGCCTGCAACCGCAAACCGGGATTTACGTTCGGATCGGACGTTAATCTTTCGGTAACCAAATGCGACGCGCCATTCGTCTGGGTATCTTCATCGGCACCGTGCTGGGCATGAGCGCCTGTGCGACCCAGTACGACGCCAATGGTCGGCCGGTTTCGGGCGCTTACGGCTCGGTCGAAGCCGGGCGGACGGGCTGAGCGCAAAGGAAAACGTGGCGCTGGTCGCGATCCTGCCCTAATGTAGCGCTGCGGACGCCGTCTGTCGCGCCGCGTCGGTCCCCAAAACCCCCTAGATGTTACTCATCGCTATTGCTGTCGTTCTGCTCCTGGTGGTGCTCAACGGCTTGTTCGCCATGACTGAATTGGCGGTCGTCTCCTCGCGGAAATCCAAACTACAGGCGAGGGCGGAACGGGGCGACCGGGGGGCCAGGGCGGCGCTGAAGCTGTCGGAAGAACCGACTCAGTTCCTGTCCGCGGTTCAGGTGGGCATCACCCTGATCGGCATTCTGGCGGGCGCCTATGGTCAGGCGACCATCGCGGGCGAACTGGATCGCATTCTGGAAGTCGCTTTCCCGGCGCTGGCTCAATATACCGAATTCTTCGCCACGGCCCTGGTGGTCGTGTGCATCACCTATGTCTCGCTGATCATCGGCGAACTGGTGCCCAAGCGCCTTGCGCTGATCTTCCCCGAAACGGTAGCGTCCAAGATGGCCGGGCCGATCTCCAAGCTGGCGATCGTGTTGAAGCCGTTCGTCCTGCTGCTGACCGCCTCCACCTCGGGCATACTGAAGCTGTTGGGCGTCAAGGATCGCGATGGCTCGGACGTGACCCAGGAAGAGGTGGCGACCATCCTGGCCGAAGGCACTTCGGCTGGCCTGATCGAGCCCGAAGAGCAGGTGATGATCGAGGAAATCCTGCGCCTGGGCGACCGTCCGGTGCGGGTGGCCATGACGCCGCGTCACGACGTGTTCTGGATCGCCCTGGACGACCCCGAAGAGATGCTGCGCGAAGAGATTCGCACCTGCCCCTATTCGCGGATCGTGGTGGCGCGCGAGAGCGACGTCGATAATCCGCTGGGCGTGGTTCACAAGAAGGATCTGCTGGACAGCCTGCTGACCAACGGCAAGTTCGACATCGAACCGCTGGTCGCCGAACCGGCTTTCATTCCCCAATCGACCTCGGTGTTGAAGGCGCTGGAGATCCTGAAGGGCTCGCGGGTCCACATGGCCTTTATCGTCGATGAGTACGGCGCCTTTGAAGGCGTGGTGACAGCGACCGACATCCTGGAAATGATCGCCGGCGATTTCAACGAGGGCCATGACGAAGAGCAGGCCTGGATCCATCAGCGCGCCGACGGCAGCTGGCTTGTCGATGGTCAGACGGACCTGGACGAACTGGCTGACAAGCTCGGCGAGGACTTTGGCGAGCATGAAGGTTTCCACACCGTCGCCGGCCTGATTCTGCACCAGATCTCGCGCGTTCCGGACGAAGGCGAAGTGCTGCAGGTTGGCCGATTCGAGGTCGAGGTCGTGGATATGGACGACCGTCGCATCGACAAGCTGATCTTCAAGGAACTGGTGAAGGCACAGGACGAGCGGGACGCCATCGCTGCGCATCTGGAAGACTGATCGCAACTGTCACATCGCCCTTGAAATGGCGGGCGGTGTCGGGCATACGCCCCCCTCTGGCGAACGCACGGACCTTTCGGGTTTGCGCGGTTGTCTAGGAGTTTAGCTCAGCTGGTAGAGCACCGGTCTCCAAAACCGGGGGTCGTGGGTTCGAGTCCCCCAACTCCTGCCAATCCCCCCTGTCGCTTCCGGATGGGACTTCCCATCTGGGGCGACAGGAACAATTGTGTGAAGAGCAACTGATGGCCAAGGCCAAAACTCCCGGCAAGCGGCCTCAAGGCGGCGCGAAGCCCCAGATGGGCGCCAAGCCTCAGGCGGCCGGCGCCGCCGCCATCACGGTCGATTCGCCCGAGCCCAAGAAGCCCCGCACCAGCCCCGGCCAGTTTCTGAGCCAGGTGCGCGCCGAAGGCCGCAAGATCGTCTGGCCCAGCCGCAAGGAGACCTGGATCACCTCGGTGATGGTCTTCATCATGGTCATCATCGCCTCGATCTTCTTCTGGATCGTGGACACCGGCCTGGGCTACGCCTTCCGCTACATCATCGCTCTCGGATCCTGAGAAAGACGCGCCCATGACCGATGCAGCGCCCGCAAAGCCCGCCAATCCGCGCCACAAGTGGTACATCGTCAACGCCTACTCGAACTTCGAGAAGAAGGTCGCCGAGCAGCTGCGTGATCAGGCCAAGCAACAGGGCCTTGAAGACGCCTTCTCCGAAATCCTGGTTCCGACCGAGGACGTCGTCGAGATCCGTCGCGGCCGCAAGGTGAACTCGGAACGCAAGTTCTTCCCCGGCTATGTCCTGGTGAAGATGGAGATGACCGACCAGGCCTATCACCTGGTCAAGAACACGCCGAAGGTCACCGGCTTCCTGGGCGCCGCGGGCGGCACCAAGCCCCTGCCGGTCTCCGAGCGTGAAGTTCAGAACATCATCGGCGCCGTCGAAGAGGGCGTCGAACGTCCGAAGCCCACCATCCGCTTCGACATCGGCGAGAAGGTCAAGGTCATCGACGGCCCGTTCGCCAGCTTCGACGGTTCGGTCGAGAGCGTGGACGAAGAACACGCCCGCCTGCGCGTCGCCGTGTCCATCTTCGGCCGCGCCACGCCGGTCGAACTGGAATACGCCCAGGTGGAGAAGGTCGCGGGCTGAGGCTCACGCACCTGTCGATATTTAAGCCGCGTCCGAAAGGGCGCGGCTTTTTCGTTTCTGCGGCGACGGCGGGGCGGTGCGTTGCCTTTCCATCCCCCCTCTGTTACACGCGCGCCTTCGCTCGGCGGGCCTTGGTCCGTGGGGCGTCAAATCCGTGGGAGGCAGCCATGCCGCACCACGGCTCACCGGCCCTGCGCTCGCGCCGGGTCATTCATAGGAGAGACCAATGGCCAAGAAGATTCTCGGCTATATCAAGCTGCAAGTGCCGGCCGGTTCGGCCACGCCTTCGCCCCCGATCGGCCCCGCTCTGGGTCAGCGCGGCGTGAACATCATGGGCTTCTGCAAGGAGTTCAACGCCCGCACCGAGAAGGAAGCCAAGGGCACCCCGCTTCCGACCGTGATCACCGTCTATCAGGACAAGTCGTTCACCTTCATCACCAAGACGCCGCCGGCGACCTGGTACCTGAAGCAGGCCACGGGCCTGAAGTCGGGTTCGAAGCTGGTCGGCCGTGAAGTCGCCGGCAAGATCACGCAGGCGCAACTGCGCGAGATCGCCGAAAAGAAGATGAAGGATCTGAACGCCAACGACATCGACGCGGCGGCCAAGATCATCGAAGGCTCCGCCCGCGCGATGGGCCTCGAAGTGGTGGAGGGCTAAACCATGGCCAAGCAAACCAAGGCCTTTAAGGCCCGCACCGGCGTGACCCAAGACCTGCTGCCGTTCTCCGACGCCATCAAGCTGGCCAAGGAAAACGCCAAGGCCAAGTTCGACGAGTCGCTGGAAATCTCGGTCAACCTGGGCGTCGACCCGCGTCACGCCGACCAACAGGTCCGTGGCGTCGTCAACCTGCCGTCGGGCACCGGCCGTGACGTTCGCGTCGCCGTCTTCGCCAAGGACGCCAAGGCCGCCGAAGCCACCGCAGCCGGCGCCGAATACGTCGGCGCCGAAGATCTGTACGAAAAGATCGCCGGCGGCTTCATGGAGTTCGACCGCGTTATCGCGTCGCCGGACATGATGGCCCTGGTCGGCCGTCTGGGTAAGGTGCTGGGCCCGCGCGGCCTGATGCCGAACCCCAAGGTCGGCACCGTGACCCCGAACGTCGCCCAGGCCGTCAAGGACGCCAAGGGCGGCGCCGTCGAGTTCCGCGTCGAGAAGGCGGGCATCGTCCACGCCGGCATCGGCAAGGTCTCGTTCACCCAGGACGCCCTGGAAGCCAACGTGAAGGCCATCGTGGACGCCCTGGTGCGTTCCAAGCCGTCGGGCGCCAAGGGCACCTATGTGAAGCGCATCAGCCTGTCGTCGACGATGGGCCCGGGCTTCAAGGTCGACCCGTCCTCGCTGGGCGCCTAAGTCGAAAGACAAGCCATACTGAAGAACGGCGGGGAGCGATCCCCGCCGTTTTTTCTTGCCCGGATCAGTAAGCCGCTGTGAAGCGGGCGCGGCTGTGCTTGGGGTTCTCCAACTCGTCGACCATGGCGATGGCGTAGTCGGAGAAGCCGATCTTGCTGTCGCCGTTGGCGTCCACGACCAGTTGGTCGGTCCCGGTGCGATAGCGGCCCAGGCGGGGTGTTTCCTCGATCAGGGCGGCGGGGGAGAAGAAGGTCCAGTCGATGTCCGTCTCCTGACGCAGGTCGTCCAGGAAGGTCAGGCCGCCCTTGGCGATGGGCTTCCATTCGGCCGGAAACTGCGGCGTGTCGAACAAGAGGACACCGGGCGCGACCTCCAGGCTGGCGGCGCCGCCGGTGACGAGCAGGCGCGGGACCCCGGCGGTCTTCAGCGCGCCAAGGATCGTCGCGGCGGGAACATCGAAGTGCAGGGCGCTGATGACCGCGTCCGAACCCTTGATCAGGTCGGCGAGCGCGGCGGCGTCCGAGGCGTCGCCGGCGACAGGCGTGACGCCGGTGGCGGTCGGGATCGCTTGCGGCTTGCGGGTGATGGCGGTGACCGTATGACCTCGCGCTGCCAGCTCCCTGGTGATTTCCGAGCCGGCGCGACCGCTGGCGCCGAGGACTGCGACTTTCATTGTAGGCTCCTTTGGGTATCCAATGGATACCAGGTGCGATATGGGATGCACCCATGCAAGACGGCACCTCTCGGACACCTGGTCACCTTCAAGAAACCTGGCTGCGCGGCGATGTGTTCGCGGCGAACTGTCCGACGCGACAGCAGCTGGACCGCATCGCTGATAAGTGGAGCACCCTGATCCTGATCGTGCTGGGAGAGGGGCCGATCCGGTTCAACGCCCTGAAGCAGCGGGTCGATGGGGTGTCGCAGAAGATGTTGAGCCAGACGTTGAAGTCGCTGGAGCGCGACGGCCTGGTGTCACGCTCCGTCGTGGCCACCGTGCCGGTGTCGGTGACCTATGCAGTCACGCCGCTGGGCCGGACCCTGATGGCGGCGATGCAGTCGATGATCGACTGGGCCGAGACCCGGATGCCGGAAGTCGCGGCCGCGCAAATGGCCTACGATCAGCGATCCTCCGACGTCCACTGACTTTTTTATCGCCTGCGGCGAACGGCCACGCTCGACCCGCGTTCCTGTCGCGACCTTGAAGGGGGCGATATGTTCGGACTGGGAAAACTGATGGGCGACAAGCCTGGTGTGGGCGGCCACGACCCGTGGAAGGGGCGGCTCGCGTTCGGCGCCATCGTGCTGGTGTCGGCCTATTTCGCGGTCCAGCTGATCGTGACCTTGCAGACGCTGTGGCTGCTGATCTTCGGGGCCATCGTGGTGTCGGTGATCCTGCGCGCCCTGGCCGATCCCATCGTGCGCTGGCTGAAGGCGCCGGATCCGCTGGCCGTCTTCCTGTCGCTGCTGATCGTGGTCGCGGTCCTGGCGGGGATATTGACCCTGTTCGGAACCCAGATCACCGAACAGGTCGTGGCCCTGTCCGCCGTGGTGCCGCAAGGCTGGGAGCAGGTTCAGTCCTGGATCCAGGCCCAACCCTATGCCGCACAGCTGTTGGAGCAACTACAAGGGCTGGGCGGCCGTGCCGGTCAGGCGTTGCAGGTCGCTCAGAAGTTCGCCCTGGGCTTCGCATCGGGTGTCACCACACTGGTTCTCGTCGTGGTCGCGGGCGTCTTCCTGGCGATAGAGCCCGCCAAGTCGCGCGAGGGGCTGCTGTCCATGCTGCCCATGGATCGCCGCCCGCGAATGCGCGAAGTGCTGAACAGCTGTGGCAAGGCGCTGAAGGGCTGGCTGAAGGCGCAGCTGTTCTCGATGGTTCTGGTCGGCACGCTGACAGGGGTCGGTTTGGCCATCATCGGCGTGCCGTCGGCGCTGGGGCTGGGTCTGCTGACGGGACTGGCGCAGTTCGTGCCGATCGTGGGCCCCATCGTCTCCACCGTGCCGGCCGTGCTGGTTGGCGCCACGCAAGGGTGGCAGACGGCCCTGATGACGCTGGCGCTGTATGTCGTTGTGTCCCAGCTGGAGAGCAATTTCATCACGCCGATGGTGCAGAAGAACGTCGCGAACTTGCCCGTGGTGCTGGGCATCTTCGCCGTGGTGGGCATCGGCACCCTGTTCGGGCCGCTGGGCGTGCTGTTCGCCACGCCGCTGGCGCTGGTGCTGCACACCTTGATCACCATGCTGTATCGTCAGGACGTGCTGGGCGATCCAAAGGCCAAGGCGCCCGGCGAGAAATAAATGGGACCGTCCGTGGTCTGACAACTTGACGCAGCCGTCGTGATCCCGTTTCGAGGGCGGCCGCGACCGGCAGACCTGGAACCAGACGTGAAGATTGGGCGAGCGCCAGCACGAATCGTCAGGACCGCTCAAGCGATGGGCGAGGGCTGAGGCGTGCCGCAGGCCCGGTCGAAACGCACCACCCGCTCCGAGACCCGGCAGGTCGCGGCCCTGCCGTGGCGGCTGGAGGACGGCGAGCGTCGCATCCTGATGATCACCTCGCGCGAAACGCGACGCTGGGTGATCCCCAAGGGCGGGCGGATGGTCGGCAAGAGCGATCCCGAGGCCGCCGCCCAGGAGGCGATGGAGGAGGCGGGGGTGAAGGGCGACGTCGACACTCAGTCCATCGGCGTCTTCCGATACGCCAAGGGTCTGAAAGACGGCGGCGTGCGTCAGTGCGTGGTGTCGGTCTATCCGCTGGAAGTGCTGATCCAAATGGGCGCCTGGCCCGAAGCGCATCAGCGCGAGCGCCGTTGGATGAGCCTGAGCGAGGCGGCGGATCTGGTTCATGAGCCCGACCTGGCCGCGCTGATCCGCGACTTCGACGCCACGCCGCTCGAAGATTGAGCAACCGTCGGTCGAATTCTACTGGCCTGCGGACCTGAGCCTTCCGATAAGAAGGCGGGGGAGGCCATCATGATCATCACACGCAAACAGGCGCTGGCTGCGTCGCTGGGTCTGGCGCTGGGTCTGAGCGCGACAGGCGCGCACGCGCAGACGGCGGCTCAATCGGAAACAGTCGTCGTCACGCGCGTCGAGCCTGCGCCGCAGGATGCCGGCTTGGCCCGCCGCAGCGCCCTGGCGCGCGAACTGATCGATCTGTCCGTCGGACCGAACTTCATGAAGGAGTTCGAGCGCGTCATGGTCGCGCAGATGGGCGAACTGGATAAGAAGGGCGGCGAAGAAGCGATTTGGGTCCGCACCAACATGCCGTCTATGGCTAGCAGAATGATCGAGCGGTTCATGGATGACTTGGCCCCAATCTACGGCTCCGTCTTCACTGAAGAAGAGCTGGTCGCTCAGATCGCATTCTATCGCACGGCTGTCGGGCGCTCTGTCGCAGCCAAGACGATATCCTTGAGCATGGCCTCACAGGAGGTCGAGACCGCAGCGATGACGAACCTTCTGGAGGAGTTCGAGAGCAAATATTGCGCCCGGTTCGACTGCGGCGAGGCCGAACAGACCGGCGCCAAGCCCAGCCGGCGTTAAGCCGGGTTGATTTCCAACGACGGCGCCTGTAAGAGCGCCGCTTCCCGTCGGAGGTTCATCTTCTGACGGTCCTGTCCGAGAACTTCGGGGCGTGGGGGTCACCCAGGCCATAACTGTCAGAGAGCCCTCTGACGCCGTGGGGAGATGGGGACGCGAACCTGCGCTGTCAGCCCGCATTCCGGGACGGACGCCGTCAGACGCATCCTTCGGACAATACGACCGGCCCGACGTTTCGCAGCGATGCGACGCGCTTTGGCCAATCCGTCGTCGGGAATAAGCCCGGCGGCGAATACCAAGACTGGAGACCGCAATGGATCGCGCTCAAAAAGCCGAGTCTATCGAATCGCTCAAGGGCGTTTTCGCCGACGCCGGCAGCGTGGTCGTGACCCACAACCTGGGTCTGACCGTTGCGGAAATGGAAGATCTGCGTGGCCGTCTTCGTAAAGAAGGCGGCGCGTTCAAGGTGGTCAAGAACCGCCTGGCGCTGAAGGCGCTCGAAGCCGAGGAAGGCAGCGACTACCACAACCTGTTCAAGGGTCCCGTGGGCATCGCCTATTCCGAGAACCCCGGTACGGCCGCCAAGGTCGCCACCGAGTTCGCCAAGGCCAACGATCGCTTCAAGATCGTCGGCGGCTTCATGGGCTCGACCATCGTCGACCAAAAGGGCGTGGACGCACTGTCCAAGCTCCCGACGCTCGACGAGGTTCGCGGTCAACTCATCGGCCTGCTCAACGCGCCTGCGACCCGTATCGCCGGCGTGCTGCAAGCACCCGCCGGTCAGCTGGCTCGCGTGTTCAACGCCTACGCCACCAAGGAAGCCGCGTAAGCGGCCCAGCCTTTCATCTCTGCATCACTCTCTAAAACCAATCCTCCGAAGGAAAACTGACAATGGCTGACCTCGCCAAGATCGTCGAAGACCTGTCCGCTCTGACCGTCCTCGAAGCTGCTGAACTCTCCAAGCTGCTGGAAGAAAAGTGGGGCGTCAGCGCCGCTGCTCCGGTCGCCATGGCTGCTCCGGCCGCCGGCGGCGGCGCTCCGGCTGAAGCTGCCGAAGAGCAAACCGAATTCACCGTCGTCCTGGTTGACGGCGGCGACAAGAAGATCAACGTGATCAAGGAAGTCCGCGGCGTCCGTTCGGACCTGGGTCTGAAGGAAGCCAAGGACCTGGTCGAAGGCGCTCCGCAGAACGTCGTCGAGAACGTCTCCAAGCAAGCCGCCGACGAAGTCGCCAAGAAGCTGACGGAAGCCGGCGCCAAGGTCCAGATCAAGTAATCTGGGTCTCAGCTCTGCTGATATCGGAAAGGCCCGGCGGGAAACCGCCGGGTCTTTTTTTAGCCTATCGCGCGGAGCGCTGCTTGAGGCCGATGGGGTAGGCCTCCGGCGAATAAGCAGCGGCGTCTAGGAGCTCTGGGCTCAGCGCTGCGGTCGGCTGCGCATAGCGAAGAAGGCCCATAGGGCGTCGTTGTCGGCGACCCAGCTGTGACCGCCACCGGCGGTGATGCGGCCCACGACGTCGGCGCCGTCGCGGCAGGCGGCGTAGCCCTCTTCATAGACCTTGTCGGCGATCCAGCGGGTGTCGCGCACCTGGGTGCAGCCGTTCAACTGGGCCCAGCGCTGTTCGGCGGCATGCATGGTGTAGCTCCAGTAGCCTGCACCGCCGCCCTGGATCGGATTGGTGGTGTCGGCGTCGCCGGCGAAGGCGATGACCGGCATGGGGCGCGAAGGGCGGCAGGTGGCGGGATCCGGCTCCTGCGGGCGGTCCTTTCTGGGATTGCCGGCGCGCAAGCCGACGACCGGGGCGATGGCGGCGAAACGGTCGGCGGCGACGCAACCCAGCCAGGACGCCATCCGCCCGCCGCCCGACAGGCCCGTCGCATAGACGCGGCTGTCATCGACGCAGCCCTGGTCGGCCAGATAATCGATGGCTCTCGTCAGATAGGCGACGTCGTCGGCATCGCCGGGACCGGGGACTGCGCCGGTGACGGTCGGCACGCCGGGGATGTTCCAGACGAAACCTTGATCGATCGGAATGCCGGCGTCGGGCGCGGCGACGATGAAGCCATGCCGATCCGCCGCCTCCGCCAGGCCGGAAGACGCCAGCATCTTCTCTCCCGTGCCGCCGCTGCCGTGCAGCAGGAAGACCAGAGGCGCCGGCTTTGCGGGGTCAAAACCGATGGGCAGGTGGATCCGCATGGTGCGTCCGGTGCGGCCGATGGCGACGGCCTGGGTCGCGCCCGCCTTTCCGATGTTGCAGGGGCCGGCCGCCTGCGCCGACGGGCTGAAGATCATCAGGCCCATCAGGGCGGCGAACAGACCGAACCAAGGCTTCATGCGACGTCGTCTCCGCTGATCGAGGCCGGCAGGGTGGGATGTTTTCGGCATCGAGGCCAGTCTTGAGCGGCGCCGTGCGGCTTCCCATCTGTGGACACCCCAAGACGGAGCCATCCCCTATGAAAATTCTGTTGGTGCTGACGTCGCACGATCAACTCGGCGACACGGGCAAGAAGACCGGCTTCTGGCTGGAAGAACTGGCGGCGCCCTATTACGCGCTGAAGGATGCGGGCGCGGAGATCGTGCTGGCCTCGCCGAAGGGCGGTCAGCCGCCGCTGGACCCCAAGAGCGACGACCCCGACGCCCAGACGGACGACACGCGCCGGTTCAAGGCCGACGCTGAAGCCCAGGCCGCCCTGGCCTCGACGGTCGTCCTGTCTTCGGTGAAGGCCGAGGATTTCGACGCTGTCTTCTATCCCGGCGGCCACGGACCGCTGTGGGATCTGGCGAACGACGCCGACTCCATCGCCCTGATCGAGGCCTTCGCCAAGGCGGACAAGCCGACCGGCTTCGTCTGCCATGCCCCCGGCGTGCTGAAGTCGGTGAACGGGCCGGATGGCAAGCCGCTGGTCAACGGCCGCAAGGTGACCGGCTTCACCAACTCCGAAGAGGAGGCCGTGGGCCTGACCGACGTGGTGCCGTTCCTGGTCGAGAACGTGCTGACCGCCAACGGCGGCGACTACTCCAAGGGGCCGGACTGGGGCTCCTATGTGCTGACCGACGGCAAGCTGGTGACCGGGCAGAACCCCGGCTCGTCGCACGCGGCGGCCGAGGCGCTGCTGAAGCTGTTGAAGTAAGGGGCGTGTCTCCTCCCCGCGAGGCGCGGAGGAGACGCTTTCAGCGCCGGCGGGGCGCGAGGATGTCGGACAGGCGATCCGGCGCGCCCTCGATCCGCTCCAGGCGGGGGTAGCGCAGGCCGTCGTGGTAATCGAAGGCCACCGTGCGGAAGCGATCGCCGGATTTCAGCAATAGTTCGATCGGGGCGTCGGTCCCTTTCGCCGCCGTGACGGCGTCGCGCAACACCTCGGCCGAGCCGGCCTTGCCGTTGACGGCGACCAGGCTCCAGCCGGCGCCGAGGCCTTGCTCGAAGGCGGGCCCGCCCCAGCGGATGTTGGTCAGCTTGTCGCCCGACAGGGTGAAGCCCAGCGAGTACTGGAAGTCGTTGGCCCAGCCGCTCTGGACCGACTTCTCCGCCGCCGAGGGTGTGTCGGTGTAGGTCAGTCGCCAGCCGCCACGCTCGATCCCGGCCAGCGGCGCGCGGGCGTCGGGACCGACGGCGTCCAGACGGGTGCGCAGGAAGGCGGCCCAGTCGTGGGGATAGACGGCGTTCAGGGCCGCGACGACGTCTTCGAAGGTGTAACCCTGAGGCGCCCACTCGCCGTCGTCGTGACCGAAGAAGCCCCTGGCGAAATCGTCCAGCGACTTGCGGCCATTGGTGCCCTCGCGGATCAGGGTGTCGGCGTCCAGCCAGACCAGCAGGCTTTCACGGTAATAGTCGCCCGTGCCGCGCATCCATGAGGTGAACTGGCCCGGCACGCGATAGCCCAGCAGATTGTGATTGTTGGTGTCCTGCAAGGCGCGCCACTGGCGACCCGGCTGGTTGTCATAGAAGGCGGCGACGCTGGCCAAGGTGGCCAGGGCCACGTCTTTCGAATGCAGGCCCGACCGGGCGGCCAGCACATCGCCCCAGTATTCGGTCTGACCCTCATAGACCCACAGCAGGGTGTTCTGGGTCGGGACGTTGTGGTTGGCGGTCAGCTCATCCGCCGGACGCATGAACTTGCCGTTCCAGGAGTGGGTGTACTCGTGCGGCAGCAGACCCCGGTCGCCGGCGCTCTTGGTCCAGTTGGTGAAGAAGTCGGGCGCGCCGGTGTTCTCGGACGAGCGATGATGCTCCAGCCCGATGCCGCCCATCTGATCGGTCAGGGCGAACAGGAATTCGTAGTTGTCGAAGTGGCGGGCGCCGAACAGGCGGTCGGCCTGCTGGACCATGTTCTCGAACAGTTTCAGTTGGTCGTCGGTGGCGGCCAGACCCTTGGCCTCGTCGGCCAGCAGGTTCAGGTGGACGCGGTCGCCGCTGGGGTCGATGTCGACGCGGCGGTAGTGCGCGCCCGCGAAGATGGGGCTGTCGATCAGGGTGTAGAGGTCGGTCGGGGCGAAGGTCGCCACGTCGCCGTCTTGCGAAGCGGTGCTCAGGGCGGTGCCGTATTTCCAGCCGGCGGGCAGGACCACCGAGGGGGCGACCTGGATCTGGCGGCTGAAATAGCCGGCCGGATAGAGGATGGCCTTCTCCCACTGCAGATTGACCATCGCTGGGGTCATCAGCACGCGCCAGTTGGAGGCGTCGGGTTGGGTCAGTTGCTGGAACTGCACCTCGATGCTGGTCACGCCCGCCGGGATGTCGAGGTGGAAGGCGTAAGGATCTAGCGTGTCGCGCAGCCACTCGATCCGCTGGCCGTTAGCGGTGACGGTCAGGCCGGACAGCAGCTGGATCGGGCCGGTGGCGGCGTGGTTGCCGGGCAGGAACTTTGGATAGAGCAGGGTCAGCGGGCCAGGACCGGCGACCGGGATGGTCTGGCTGACGTTGATGATCCGCCGGTCAAGGTCGGTGATGTCGGCGCGGTACTGGATCACGCCCGGATAGGGCTTGTCCTGCGGTGCGGCGATGGCTGGCTGAGCGCGGGGCAGGGCCAGCGGCGCCTGGGTCGCATCGGTGACGACAGGGGTGGACTGGAAGGTCTGTGCTATCGCGGGAGCGGCTGCGGTCGTCATCAGGACGGCGAGGCAGGCGGCGGTCAGGCGGGTACGCGGCATTCGGTCATCCGGTTCGGCGAGGAAGCCGCACCGTCGGGGGCGAGGGGCGATGCGTCAAGCGTGGCGTTGTGTCTCCTTCCCATGAAATGGGGAGGGGGACCGCGAAGCGGCGGAGGGACTCTTGAAGTCCCACAGGCACCTGCGAGGCGGTGAAGAGCCCCTCCGTCACGGCGCTGAAGAAGCGCCGCGCCACCTCCCCACGCAGTGGGGAGGAGACGTATGTGTTCGGCGTTTCAGCGCCGACGCGGCGTCAGGATGTCGCCCAGGCGATCAGGTGTGCCGGGGATGCGTTCCAGGCGCGGGTAGCGCAGGCCGTCGTGGTAGTCGAAGACGACGGTGCGGTATTGCTCGTCGTCCTTGACGATCAGGGTGATGGGCGTCGACGGATCCTTGGCCGCGGTGACGGCCTCGGTCAGGCGTTCGGCGCTGGCGGCCTGCCCATTGACGGCGACGATCTCCATCCCGGCGGCCAGGCCCGACTTGAAGGCCAGGCCGCTCCACTGGACGCTGCGGATCTTGTTGCCTTCGCCGGTCTGGAAGCCCAGCGAATAGGTGAAGTCGTTGCGTTTCAGCTCGGCATACAGGGTCTTCATATAGTCGGTGGGCTTGTCCGAATAGGACAGCCGCCAGCCGCCGCGCGCCAGACCGTCCAGCGGCGCACGGGCCTCGGGGCCATCGGCGTCCAGGCGGGTGCGCAGGAAGGTCGCCCAGTCATTGGCGACGACGCCATTTAGGGCCGCGACCACATCCTCGAATGTGTAGGGGGCGGGCGCATAGCTGCCGTCCTGGACGCCGTAGAAGGCGCGGGCGAAGTCGTCGAGCGACTTCCGGCCGCCGGTCTTCTCGCGGATCGTGGTGTCGACGTCGAGCCAGATCAGCTGGCCCTCAGAATAGTAGTCTTCGTCGCGCTGCCACGACAGCCAGCCCTTGGGCTGGCGCTGGCTGATGATGGGGTCGTTGGTGGTGTCCTGCATCGCGCGCCATTCGCGGCCGACGCGCGTGTCGAACGTCGCGGCGGTCATGGCCAGGGCGTCCATCGCCTGTTGCTTGCTGAGCAGGCCCGAGCGTGCGGCGATCACCTGGCCATAGTACTGGGTCTGGCCCTCATAGACCCACAGCAGGCTGTTCTGCAGGGGCGAGTTGAAGTTGGGCACATACTGGTCGGCGGGGCGACGCCATTTGCCGTCCCAGGAGTGGTTCATCTCATGGCTGAGCAGGTCGCGGTCGCCGAGATGGGTGGCCCAGCCGGTGAAGAACTCGGGATCGACCGAATTTTCCGAGCTGCGGTGATGCTCCAGACCGATGCCGCCCAGCTTGTCGGTCATGGCGATCAGGAAGTCGTAGTGGTCGAAGTGGCGCGCGCCATACAGGCGGTCCATCTGGGCGACCAGATTGCGCAGGATTTGGATCTGCTCGTCGCTGGCGTTCAGGCTGTCGGCCTTGTCCGCGACGATGTTGGCGCGAACGGGCGAGCGGCCGCCGGGATCGAGGTCGATCTGGCGATAATGGACGCCGGCGAAGACCGGGCTGTCGATCAGCACTTCCAAATTGACGGGCTTGAAGGTCTGGCCGTCGCCGGTCTTGGTTTCGGGCTCCAGCGCCGTGCCGAACTGCCAGCCGGTGGGGAACTTGACCGTGGGCTGGACCGTGATGTTCCGCGACCAGTGACCGGCGGGATAGAGCAGCATCTTCTCCCACTGAATGTTCAGCATCTCAGGCGTCATCGTGATGCGGCCCTGATTGCCGGTCGTCGGCGACAGATGCTGCAGGGTGATGTTCAGCGCCGTCGCACCGGCCGGGACGACCACATGGTAGGCGAAGGGATGCAGGGTGTCGCGCACCCACTGCACCCGCTGGCCGTTCGCCGTGATCTCGATGCCGGCCAGCTGGGCGATGGGGCCGACGGGGCCGTGGTTGCCCGGCAGCCATTCGGGGAAGAACAGGGTCATCGGACCCGCCTGGGCGACCGGGATCGTTTCCTTCACCGCAAAGATGTGCTGGGCCAGATTGGTGGCGTCGACATCCAGGGTGATGACGCCGGGGTAGGCGACGTCCCGCGCGTCCGGAATCGCGGGCAGGGGCGCGGGCAGGGCGGGCGGCGTGGTCGAGGCCTGCTGCGCCAGGGCGGCCGGGGCGGTCGAGGCCAGGAGGAGGGCGAGGCCGAGTGGAGCGGCGCGCAGGCAAGAACGGATCATCGAGGACTCTTCAGGCGACTGGGGAGCCGCGACAGTCCGACGCAGGGGGCGGGGCGTCAAGCGTCAGCGCTGATCCGAAATTGCACTGCACCCCGAAAACGCGTGCAAAATGCAAGGACGTGCAATTTGGGTCAGTCCTCTTCCATCGGACGCAGGGGCGGCGTGGTGGGCAGCTTGTGCTGTCGTTTCGGGTCGTTGGCCATGCCCCGGTAATAGCGCACGGCATGGTCGTCGATCTTGGCGATGGCCTCCAGATCCTTGTGCAGGCGGGACCAGCCCCGCGCCTCGATCAGCTTGCCGTCGATCATCGCCCGTGAAGCATTGGCCCAGGCCAGACGCGCCATGTCGGCTGCGTTGCAGGGCAGGCGCTGGTCGATGGCGTCCAACTCATAGGCGTCGAGCGGTTCGAAAACCGCGCCGTGCGGCTGGTCCGATCGGCGCCAGCCCTCTGTGCGAGCGCGCCAACGGAAGGTCGAGAGGCTGAGGCCGTGGCGCGCGCAGACCTCCTGGGCGAACCCCCCGGCAAGATAGTCCTTGCGGGCGGCGGCCCAGGTTGCGGCGGACCGTCGGGTCCAGTCGGGGGAATTCGGATTGGGATCGCAGGTGTCATCGGTCATGCCGCCCATGATGCAGGCGGCGTCGACTATGGCCGGAACAACGACGATCCGAGCGCCCAGGGCGTTGAATACGCTATGGTCAGGATGTCGAAATAGGATGGCGGGCCGCCGCCAGCCATCCTGTTTCAGTCGTCAGCCCGGCTTGACGTCCAGCAGTTCGACCGAGAAGCGCAGGGTGGAGTTGGGGGGCAGTTCGTCGCCGCCGACCCAGCGCGAGCCGTAGCCCAGCGAGGCGGGGATGACGAATTCGTAGATTTCCCCGACGCGCATCAGGGCCACGCCCTCGGTCCAGCCCTTGATGACGCGATTCAGCGGAAACTCGGCCGGTTCGTTGCGGGCGTAGGAACTGTCGAACTCGCGCCCGTCAATGAAGGTGCCGCGATAGTGGACCTTGACCGTGTCGGTCGCCTTCGGCTGAGCGCCCTCGGGGTGGGCCTTGCCGACGCGGCGATATTGCAGGCCGCTTTCGGTGGTGGTCCAGCCGCGCCGCGCGCCGTTCCAGGCGAGGTAGGCGGTGTTGCCGGCGTCCCAGGCCTGCTGCGGCGTCAGGGCCCCCTGGCCATTGACCTGATCGGCGGCGCGCGCGGCGGCCGAAGCCGTCTCGGCATAGGTCACCGGCGCGCGATGGGTGGCGCAGGCGGAGAGGGCGAGAGCGGCGAGCAGAGGCAGGGCGATCCGTGTCATAAGGCGACGCTAGATCAGGCCTTCGTCGCTCGCAATGAGATTGGTCGGCTCTGTCGAAAAGGTTCCCTTGGGCCTTTATTTCGTCGCGAATGCGCGTATATGTGCGCGCTCCGCAACACTCCATATGAGTCTGCGCGCAAGCGCCGAGGCCCGGTCCGTCGCCCTCCGACCGAGCGAAGGCGCGGCTCCTTCCCAGGGAGCCGGTACATTTCAGGCGTCCTGGCCCGGCAGCGGGCCGAGGGTGGATGCCGAAACCCTGGCTGCGGACGCGGAGACGCGCGCCGTGGCTGCTGCATTTCACGCACGCCTTTCCCGGGGCGTGCGCCATGGGAAACACTGAATGACTGACGTCGCCCACGATCTCGCCATCAACGGTCAGATCGCTTCCGCCACCTCGTTCACCGGCAAGAAGCGTATCCGCAAATCCTTCGGGCGTATCCCCGAAGCGATCGCGATGCCGAACCTGATCGAGGTTCAGCGCGCTTCCTACGAACAGTTCCTGCAGCGCGAGGTCCGTCCGGGCGTCCGCAAGGAGCAGGGCATCGAGGCGGTCTTCAAGTCGGTGTTCCCGATCAAGGACTTCAACGAACGCGCCATCCTGGAATACGTCTCGTACGAGTTCGAAGAGCCGAAGTACGACGTCGAGGAGTGCATCCAGCGCGACATGACCTATGCCGCGCCGCTGAAGGTCAAGCTGCGCCTGATCGTGTTCGAGACCGACGAGGAAACGGGAGCCCGTTCGGTCAAGGACATCAAGGAGCAGGACGTCTATATGGGCGACATCCCGCTCATGACGGACAAGGGCACCTTCATCGTCAACGGCACCGAGCGCGTGATCGTGTCGCAGATGCACCGTTCGCCGGGTGTCTTCTTCGACCACGACAAGGGCAAGACGCACTCGTCGGGCAAGCTGCTGTTCGCCGCCCGCGTGATCCCGTACCGCGGCTCGTGGCTCGACTTCGAGTTCGACGCCAAGGACGTGGTCTATGTGCGCATCGACCGCCGCCGCAAGCTGCCCGCCACGACCTTCCTGATGGGTCTGGGGATGGACGGCGAAGAAATCCTGAAGACCTTCTACGAGACCGTGCCTTACGAGAAGCGCGGTGAAGGCTGGGTCACGCCTTACAAGGCCGAGCGCTGGCGCGGTGTTAAGCCGGAGTTCGACCTGATCGACGCCGACACCGGCGAAGTGGTCGCCCAGGCCGGTCAGAAGATTAGCGCCCGCGCCGCCAAGAAGCTGGGCGAGACGACGACCTCGCTGTCGCTGGCCGCCGACGCCCTGGTCACCAAGTATCTAGCCAATGACGCCGTCAACTTCGAGACCGGCGAAATCTTCGCCGAGGCCGGCGACGAACTGGACGCCCCGACCATCGAAGTGCTGGAGCAAAACGGCTTCACCACCATCGAAGTGCTGGACATCGACCACGTCACGGTCGGCGCCTACATGCGCAACACCCTGCGCGTGGACAAGAACGACAACCGCGAGGACGCCCTGTTCGACGTCTATCGCGTGATGCGTCCGGGCGAGCCGCCCACCCCGGAAGCCGCCGAGGCCATGTTCAACTCGCTGTTCTTCGACAGCGAACGCTACGACCTGTCGGCTGTCGGCCGGGTCAAGATGAACATGCGTCTGGAAAGCCCCGAGGTCTCTGACGAGATCCGCGTCCTGCGCAAGGAAGACGTGCTGAAGGTGCTGCAGATCCTGGTCGGCCTGAAGGACGGCCGCGGCGAGATCGACGACATCGACAACCTGGGCAACCGCCGGGTCCGTTCGGTCGGCGAGCTGCTGGAAAACCAGTACCGCGTCGGTCTGCTGCGCATGGAGCGCGCCATCAAGGAGCGCATGTCCTCGGTCGATATCGACACGGTCATGCCGCACGACTTGATCAACGCCAAGCCGGCCGCCGCCGCGGTTCGCGAGTTCTTCGGTTCGTCGCAGCTGTCGCAGTTCATGGACCAGACGAACCCGCTGTCGGAAATCACCCACAAGCGTCGTCTGTCGGCGCTTGGCCCGGGCGGTCTGACGCGTGAGCGCGCGGGCTTCGAAGTCCGCGACGTGCACCCGACCCACTACGGCCGCATCTGCCCGATCGAAACGCCGGAAGGCCCGAACATCGGCCTGATCAACTCGCTGGCCACCCACGCGCGCGTCAACAAATACGGCTTCATCGAGAGCCCGTACCGCCGCGTGAAGGACGGCCAGGCCCAGGGCGAGGTGGTCTACATCTCGGCCATGGAAGAGTCGAAGTACACGATCGCTCAGGCCAACATCGAACTGAAGAACGGCCAGATCGTCGAGGACCTGGTCCCCGGCCGGATCAACGGTGAATCCCAGCTGCTGAACAAGGACGCCGTGGACATGATGGACGTGTCGCCGAAACAGGTCGTTTCGGTCGCCGCCGCCCTGATCCCGTTCCTGGAAAACGACGACGCCAACCGCGCGCTGATGGGCGCCAACATGCAACGTCAGGCCGTGCCTCTGGTGCAGTCGGACGCGCCGCTGGTCGGCACCGGCATGGAAGCGGTCGTGGCCGTGGACTCCGGCGCCGTCGTGGTCGCCCGTCGTGACGGCGTCGTCGAACAGATCGACGGCACCCGGATCGTCGTGCGCGCCACCGGCGACGTGGACGCCGCCCGCTCGGGCGTCGACATCTACCGCCTGTCGAAGTTCCAGCGTTCGAACCAGTCGACCTGCATCAACCAGCGCCCGATCGTGCGTGTGGGCGATCAGGTGAAGGGCGGCGACGTCATCGCTGACGGCCCGTCGACGGACCTGGGCGAACTGGCTCTGGGCCGCAACGCCCTCGTCGCCTTCATGCCCTGGAACGGCTACAACTTCGAAGACTCCATCCTGATCTCCGAGCGTATCGTGCGCGACGACGTCTTCACCTCGATCCACCTGGAAGAGTTCGAAGTCGCCGCCCGCGATACGAAGCTTGGCCCTGAGGAAATCACGCGCGACATCCCCAACGTCGGCGAGGAAGCCCTGCGCAACCTCGACGAAGCGGGCATCGTGGCCATCGGCGCCGAGGTCCAGCCGGGCGACATCCTGGTCGGCAAGGTCACGCCGAAGGGTGAGTCGCCCATGACGCCGGAAGAGAAGCTGCTGCGCGCCATCTTCGGCGAGAAGGCTTCGGACGTGCGCGACACCTCCCTGCGCCTGCCGCCCGGCGTCGCCGGCACGATCGTCGATGTTCGCGTCTTCAACCGTCACGGCGTCGACAAGGACGAGCGCGCCATGGCGATCGAACGCGCCGAGATCGAACGTCTGGGCAAGGACCGCGACGACGAGCTGAAGATCCTCGAGCGCAACGTCTATGGCCGCCTGAAGCCGCTGATCGTGGGCAAGAACGCCGTGTCGGGGCCCAAGGGCATCGGCCGTGGCGAACTGACCGACGAGAAGCTGGCCGAGGTCAGCCGTGGTCTGTGGTGGCAGATCGCCCTGGACGACGAAAAGGCCATGGGCGAGCTGGAAGCGATGAAGCGCCAGTTCGAGGACGCTCGCAAGCAACTGGACCGTCGTTTCGAAGACAAGGTCGAGAAGCTGCAGCGCGGCGACGAACTGCCCCCCGGCGTGATGAAGATGGTCAAGGTCTTCGTGGCCGTGAAGCGCAAGCTTCAGCCCGGCGACAAGATGGCCGGCCGTCACGGCAACAAGGGCGTCATCTCCAAGATCCTGCCGATCGAGGACATGCCGCACCTGGAAGACGGCACGCACGTCGACGTCGTTCTGAACCCGCTGGGCGTGCCTTCGCGCATGAACATCGGCCAGATCTTCGAAACCCACCTGGGTTGGGCCGCCGCCGGTCTGGGCAAGCAGATCTCCGGTCTGCTGGAAGCCTGGCAGCAGGGTGGTCAGAAGCAGGCGCTGATCGATCGTCTGACGCATATCTACGGCGAAGAGACCCCTCTGCCGCAGGATGAGGAAGAACTGATCGAACTGGCGAAGAACCTGTCCAAGGGCGTGCCCTTCGCGACCCCGGTCTTCGATGGTGCGCACATCGGCGACATCGAGCGTCTGCTGGAAGAGGCGGGGCTGAACAAGTCGGCCCAGTCGATCCTGTACGACGGTCAGACCGGCGAGCAGTTCAAGCGTCCGGTCACGGTCGGCTACATTTACATGCTGAAGCTGCACCACCTGGTCGACGACAAGATCCACGCCCGCTCCATCGGCCCGTACTCGCTGGTCACCCAGCAGCCGTTGGGCGGCAAGGCGCAGTTCGGCGGCCAGCGCTTCGGGGAAATGGAGGTCTGGGCTCTGGAAGCTTACGGCGCCGCCTACACCCTGCAGGAGATGCTGACGGTGAAATCCGACGACGTGGCCGGCCGGACCAAGGTCTACGAGGCCATCGTCCGTGGCGACGACAGCTTCGAGGCCGGCATTCCCGAGAGCTTCAACGTGCTCATCAAGGAAATGCGTTCGCTGGGTCTGAACGTGGAGCTGGGGAACAGCTGATCCGGATCACGAGCCCTCTCTCGCCACGGCGGGGGAGGGCGATCCCTCCGCTTTTCTCCGTTCTGAATAATTTTCGCGGGTCAGCCCCGCAGAAGGAATCAAGATGAACCAGGAAGTCCTGAACATCTTCAACCCGGTCCCGGTCACCCCGACCTTCGACCAGATCAAGATCGCCCTGGCCTCGCCCGAGAAGATCCGTTCGTGGTCGTTCGGCGAGATCAAGAAGCCGGAAACCATCAACTACCGTACGTTCAAGCCCGAGCGTGACGGCCTGTTCTGCGCGCGTATCTTTGGCCCGACCAAGGACTACGAATGCCTGTGCGGCAAGTACAAGCGCATGAAGTACAAGGGCATTATCTGCGAGAAGTGCGGCGTCGAAGTCACCCTGGCCCGCGTTCGCCGCGAGCGCATGGGTCACATCGACCTGGCCGCGCCGGTCGCTCACATCTGGTTCCTGAAGTCGCTGCCCAGCCGCATCTCGCTGATGCTGGACATGGCGCTGAAGGACGTCGAGCGCGTCCTGTATTTCGAGAACTACATCGTCACCGAGCCGGGCCTGACCCCGCTGAAGCAGAACCAACTGCTGACGGAAGACGAGTTCTATCGCTACCAGGAAGAGTTCGGCGATGACGGCTTCACCGCCGAGATCGGCGCCGAGGCCGTCCGCAACCTGCTGATGGGCATCGACCTGAACGCGGAAGCTGAAAAGCACCGCGCCGAGCTGGCCGACAATCCCTCGGAAATGAAGGCCAAGAAGGCGTCCAAGCGCCTGAAGCTGATCGAGGCCTTCCTGGAATCGGGCAACAAGCCCGAGTGGATGATCCTGACGATCGTGCCGGTCATCCCGCCGGAACTGCGTCCGCTGGTGCCGCTGGACGGCGGTCGTTTCGCGACCTCCGACCTGAACGACCTGTATCGCCGTGTCATCAACCGCAACAACCGCCTGAAGCGCCTGATGGAGCTGCGCGCGCCGGACATCATCATCCGTAACGAAAAGCGGATGCTGCAGGAGTCCGTCGACGCCCTGTTCGACAACGGCCGTCGCGGTCGCGTGATCACGGGCGCCAACAAGCGTCCGCTGAAGTCGCTGGCCGACATGCTGAAGGGCAAGCAGGGTCGCTTCCGTCAGAACCTTCTGGGCAAGCGCGTCGACTATTCGGGCCGTTCGGTCATCACCGTGGGTCCGGAACTGAAGCTGCACGAGTGCGGCCTGCCCAAGAAGATGGCGCTGGAGCTGTTCAAGCCGTTCATCTATGCGCGCCTGGACGCCAAGGGCCTGTCGGGCACCGTCAAGCAATCCAAGCGCATGGTCGAGCGCGAGCAGCCCGCCGTCTGGGACATCCTGGACGAGGTCATCCGCGAGCACCCGGTTCTGCTGAACCGCGCGCCGACGCTTCACCGTCTGGGCATCCAGGCGTTCGAGCCCAAGCTGATCGAGGGCAAGGCCATCCGCCTGCACCCGCTGGTCTGCACCGCCTTCAACGCCGACTTCGACGGCGACCAGATGGCCGTTCACGTCCCGCTGAGCCTCGAGGCCCAGCTGGAAGCGCGCGTCCTGATGATGTCGACCAACAACATCCTGTCGCCCGCCAACGGCAAGCCGATCATCGTGCCGTCGCAGGACATCGTCCTGGGTCTGTACTATCTGTCGCTGGTCAAGGACGGCGAGCCGGGCGAAGGCAAGCTGTTCGCCAACATCGGCGAGATCGACGCGGCGCTGGACGCCAAGGTCGTCACCCTGCACACGCGCATCAAGGCGCGCTGGACGGAACAGGACGCCGAAGGCAATGAGGTGACCAAGGTCATCGACACCACGCCGGGCCGGATGAAGCTGGCGGCTCTGCTGCCGCGCAACCCGAACGTCGGCTATCGCCTGCTCGAGAAGAACCTGACCAAGAAGGAAATCGGCAATCTGATCGACGTGGTCTATCGCCACTGCGGTCAGAAGGCGACGGTCATCTTCGCTGACCAGATGATGGGCCTGGGCTTCCGCGAAGCCGCCAAGGCCGGCATTTCGTTCGGCAAGGACGACATCGTGATCCCGGCCAAGAAGGTCGAGCTGGTCGCCGAGACCCGCACCCAGGTCGAGGAGTACGAGCAACAGTACGCCGACGGCCTGATCACGCGCGGCGAGAAGTACAACAAGGTGGTCGACGCCTGGTCCAAGGCCACGGACCGGATCGCCGACGCGATGATGGGCGAGATCGCGCAACCGCGCGTGCTGATCGAGGGCGAAAACCCCGACATCAACTCGGTCTTCATGATGGCCAACTCCGGCGCCCGTGGTTCGCAGGCCCAGATGAAGCAACTGGGCGGCATGCGCGGCCTGATGGCCAAGCCGTCCGGCGAGATCATCGAGACGCCGATCACCTCGAACTTCAAGGAAGGCCTGACCGTCCTTGAATACTTCAACTCCACCCACGGCGCCCGTAAGGGTCTGGCCGACACCGCGCTGAAGACCGCCAACTCGGGTTACCTGACCCGCCGTCTGGTGGACGTGGCGCAGGACTCCATCGTCACCGAGCAGGATTGCGGCTCGACACGCGGCATCACCCTGCGTGCGGTGATGGAAGGCGGCGACGTGCTGGTCTCGCTGGGTCAACGCATCCTGGGTCGCTATGCGGCCGAGGACATCAAGGAGCCGGGCACGGACACCGTCCTGTTCCCTGCCGACACCTATCTGGTGGAAGAAGTCGCCGAGGCCGTCGAGGCTGCGGGCGTTCAGTCGGTCAAGGTCCGTTCGGCCCTGACCTGCGAGGCCGAAGCCGGCATCTGCGCCCACTGCTACGGCCGTGACCTGGCGCGCGGCACCAACGTCAACATCGGCGAAGCGGTCGGCGTCATCGCCGCCCAGTCGATCGGCGAGCCGGGCACCCAGCTGACAATGCGTACCTTCCACATCGGCGGCACGGCCCAGGTGGCGGAAACCTCCTTCATGGAGGCGACCAACGCCGGTACGGCCAAGGTCACCGGCCCGACCGTCGTCGCGGCCCACGGCGATCTGGTGGCCATGAGCCGCAACGTCATCGTGACCGTGGTCGTCGACGGCAAGGACCGCGAGACGCACAAGGCTCCTTACGGCGCCCGCATCCGCGTCAAGGACGGCGACGAGGTCAAGAAGAACCAACGCCTGGCGGAGTGGGACCCCTACACCACCCCGATCCTGACGGAAGTCGGCGGCGTCGTGCGCTTCGAGGACCTGGTCGAAGGCCTGTCGGTCAAGGAAGAAACCGACGAAGCGACGGGCATCGCCCAGCGTGTCGTCAGCGACTGGCGCGCCAGCCCGCGCGGTTCGGACCTGCGTCCGGCCATGGGCGTCACCCTGGGCGACGCCTACGCCAAGCTGTCGTCCGGTTCGGACGCCCGCTATCTGCTGCCCGTGGGCGCGGTTCTGTCCGTGTCGAACGGCGATGAGGTCAAGCCGGGCGAGATCATCGCCCGCGTTCCGACCGAAGGCGCCAAGACCCGCGACATCACCGGCGGTCTGCCGCGCGTCGCCGAACTGTTCGAAGCTCGCCGTCCGAAGGACTGCGCGGTCATCGCCGAGATGGACGGTCGCGTCGAATTCGGCCGCGACTACAAGAACAAGCGTCGCATCAAGATCACGCCCGAGCCTAACGCCGACGGCGTGCAGGGCGAACCGGTCGAGTTCCTGATCCCGAAGGGCAAGCACATCTCCGTCCACGACGGCGATCTGATCCAGAAGGGCGACTACATCATCGACGGCAACCCGGATCCGCACGATCTGCTGCGCATCCAGGGCGTCGAGGCGCTGGCCGAGTATCTGGTGAACGAAGTGCAGGAGGTCTATCGACTGCAGGGCGTGCCGATCAACGACAAGCACATCGAAGTCATCGTGCGTCAGATGCTGCAGAAGGTGGAAGTGCTGGATTCGGGTGAAACCACCCTGATCCGCGGCGACACTGTCGAAGTCGCCGAAGCCGTTCTGGAAAACGCCAAGGTCGAGAAGCGTGGCGGCCGTCTGGCCACCACCCAGCCCGTCCTGCTGGGCATCACCAAGGCGTCGCTGCAAACCCGCAGCTTCATCTCGGCGGCGTCCTTCCAGGAGACCACCCGCGTTCTCACCGACGCTTCGGTCCACGGCAAGAAGGACATGCTGGAAGGCCTGAAGGAAAACGTCATCGTCGGCCGCCTGATCCCGGCCGGCACCGGCGCCTACCTGCGCAGCCTGCAGAAGATCGCCAACGAGCGGGATGCAGAACTGACCTCGGCCCTGGAAGAGGCGATCGAGCCGCTGCCGGCCGATCTGCAACTGGAGCTAGAGAGCAGCGAAAGCTGATCTTTCGTTTCAAAAGCGAAGACATGAAGGGGCGGCGCCGGCGACGGCGCCGCCCTTTTTCTTTCAGTCTTTCCACCGCTCCATCGGGGCCGAAGCGCCCGGCGTGATCGGTGCGCCGCCGGCCCGATGGCCGTCGCGTCGAGTCTGGACGTGGCGCGTCGAGTCGGGCGCCAGCGACGGATTCAACTGTGCGCCGGCGCAGCCCGTGCCGAAGTTCGAGCCGACGCAGTCCGCCGGACCCACCACGCCGACGCCGCCGGACAGAGGACGACGGCGCGCCTCCCATTCGGCCAGACGCCGTGCGCCCTCGCGAGCAAAGGCGGCGTCGCGTTCGGGGTTGCCCGTGCCGGTGATCGGAGCGGCGTTCATGCCGCGTCGCATGGCGTCCTCGCGGCAATGGGCGCGCTCGGCGGCGTTGAGCTGTTGCTGCGTGGTGCAGCCAATCAGGCCCTGACGCAGGACGCGCGACATTGCGCCGGCGCGGTCGTTCGGATTGACCGTCCAGGCGTCCGGCGACACGGGCGCGCCCTGCGGAGCCGGCGCGGCGATGCGGGGACGGATCGGCGCAGGGCGACTGTCCGGCGGCGTTGCCTGGCGCGGGGAGGGCGTCTGAACCGTCGGGCGCGCATTCTGCGCTGACCGCGCCGTATCGTCGACTGCGGGCGCCTGGATCGGCGGTCTAGGCCGCTCGTCGGGCAGCAGGGGGCGGGGCGTAATATCGACGTAGATCGGCGGTTGTTCGGGCGCGACGACGTCGCCCTCTATGCCCAGGGCCGTCAACGACAGGAAGGCGATCAGCGCGGTGTTGATCGCCACCGACGTCGTCGCCAAGCCTGCCTTTCGCCAGTCGAGGCGCCGGTCAGGTCGCGTCAGCTGTGCAAACGCCAATGCGTCGTCCCCCTTGATCCGATCCAAGCTGTGCTAGAAGCATGGCCGCTTTCGGGCGGAGGGCGGACCGACGACGAGGGAAGCAACGTGGGTTTCCGCTTTGAAGATCAGCGCCGCCTTGACCTTCGCGCCCATCGCGCGTAGAAGCCGCCCACTTTCGAGGCGTGACCGGTTCGCCGGTCGCTGAGATCGTGACAATCCAACGGACGGGCTGTGCCCGCCGGAACGCCCAAAGCGCGCGTTCCGGTTTTTCTGTTTGGGTGGTCGCGCGCTCAGTCTCGATGACACCCGGGCGAGGGGATGGTCCCCCGTTCACAAGAAGGCGAGAGGCGCTTCGGTCGAAAGACACACGCCTCCATCAGAAGTCGAGACGAGTTTCGAATGCCTACGATCAACCAGCTGATCCGCAAGCCGCGCAAGCCCAAGCCCACCCGCAACAAGGTGCCGGCTCTGGAGGGTTCGCCCCAGCGTCGCGGCGTCTGCACCCGCGTTTACACCACGACCCCGAAGAAGCCGAACTCGGCTCTGCGTAAGGTCGCCAAGGTCCGTCTGGCCAAGAACGGCTACGAAGCCGTTTGCTACATCCCCGGCGAAGGCCACAACCTGCAAGAACACTCGGTTGTTCTGATCCGCGGCGGCCGCGTGAAGGACTTGCCCGGCGTTCGCTACCACATCCTGCGCGGCGTTCTGGATACCCAAGGCGTCAAGGACCGTAAGCAGCGTCGTTCGCACTACGGCGCCAAGCGTCCGAAGTAAGCCATTCTTCTCCGGGCCGTCGCGCCCGGAGGCCTTTTCGAGATCTTCCCGGCGTTGGTCGGGCACTGCAAGGAATACCCCATGTCGCGTCGTCACCGCGCCCAGAAACGTGAAGTTCTGCCGGATCCCAAGTTCGGGGACCTGATCGTCACCAAGTTCATGAACTACGTCATGTACGAAGGTAAGAAGGCCGTCGCCGAGAACATCGTGTACGGCGCCTTCGACATCCTGGCCGAGAAGAAGAAGGACCAGGAACCGGTCGCGACCTTCCACGCCGCCCTGGACAACGTCTCCCCGTCGGTCGAAGTGCGCTCGCGTCGCGTCGGCGGCGCCACCTATCAGGTGCCCGTCGAAGTCCGTCCGGACCGTCGCCGCGCCCTGGCCATCCGCTGGCTGGTGAACGCTGCGCGCAAGCGTGGCGAGAACACCATGACCGAGAAGCTGGCCGCCGAGCTGCTGGACGCCTCGAACAACCGCGGCACCGCGGTCAAGAAGCGTGAAGACACCCACAAGATGGCCGAAGCCAACCGCGCCTTCAGCCACTATCGCTGGTAACGCCTTCAAAGCGTCATCTGCGCTGACTATCTAAGGGTTTCCGGCGCGGGCGGTTTAAGTTAAATCGCCCGCGCTCGCTTATCCGAACACCGACATCCTTCCGAGGGCGCACCTGAGCGTCCTGAAATTTTCAAGGCACGCTTTCATGGCCCGCACTCACAAGCTCGAGGACTACCGCAACTTCGGCATCATGGCCCACATCGACGCGGGCAAGACGACGACGACCGAGCGGATCCTGTATTACACCGGTAAATCCCACAAGATCGGCGAAGTCCACGACGGCGCTGCGACCATGGACTGGATGGACCAGGAGCAGGAGCGCGGCATCACCATCACGTCCGCCGCGACGACCGCCTTCTGGCAGGGCAAGCGCCTGAACATCATCGACACCCCCGGCCACGTGGACTTCACCATTGAGGTCGAACGTTCGCTGCGCGTCCTCGACGGCGCCGTGACCGTGCTGGACGGCAACGCCGGCGTCGAGCCGCAGACGGAAACCGTCTGGCGCCAGGCCGACAAGTACAAGGTGCCGCGCATCGTCTACGTAAACAAGATGGACAAGATCGGCGCCGACTTCGACGCCTCGGTCGAGTCGATCCGCGACCGTCTGGGCGCCAAGGCCGTGCCGATCCAGTTCCCGATCGGCGCTGAGTCCTCGCTGTCGGGTCTGGTCGACCTGGTCCGTATGACCGGCGTGGTCTGGGACAACGACGGCCTGGGCGCTTCCTACAAGGACGTGCCGATCCCCGACGACCTGATGGACAAGGCGATCGCCGCGCGTCAGTACCTGATCGACAACGCCGTCGAGCTGGACGACGAGGCGATGGAAGCCTACCTCGAGGGCAACGAGCCCGACGAAGCCACCATCAAGAAGTGCATCCGTAAGGCCGTTCTGACCGGCGCCTTCTATCCGATCCTGTGCGGCTCGGCCTTCAAGAACAAGGGCGTGCAGACGCTGCTGGACGCCGTCGTCGACTACCTGCCGTCGCCGCTGGACATCCCGCCGACGCCCGGCATCGACTTCAAGACCGAAGAGCCCGTCGTGCGGAAGGCTTCGGACGAAGAGCCCCTGTCGGTCCTGGCCTTCAAGATCATGGACGACCCCTTCGTCGGCTCGCTGACCTTCTGCCGCCTGTACTCGGGCAAGATGGAAACCGGTCAGTCGCTGCTGAACTCCAGCCGCGACAAGAAAGAGCGCGTCGGCCGGATGCTGCAGATGCACTCCAACAACCGTGAAGACGTCAAGGAAGCCTACGCCGGCGACATCGTCGCCCTGGCCGGCCTGAAGGAAACCCGCACGGGCGACACCCTGTGCGACCCGATCAAGTCGCCCGTCATCCTGGAGAAGATGGAGTTCCCGGCGCCGGTCATCGAGATCTCGGTCGAGCCCAAGACCAAGGGCGACCAGGAGAAGCTGGGCGTCGCCCTGGCCAAGCTGGCCTCGGAAGATCCGTCCTTCACCGTTTCGACCGACCACGAGTCGGGCCAGACGATCCTGAAGGGCATGGGCGAGTTGCACCTGGACATCAAGATCGACATCCTGAAGCGCACCTACAAGGTCGAGGCCAACATCGGCGCGCCGCAGGTCGCCTATCGTGAATCGCTGGGCCGCAAGGTCGACATCGACTACACGCACAAGAAGCAGACCGGCGGTACGGGCCAGTTCGCCCGCGTCATGATCACCTTCGAACCCGGCGAGCCGGGCTCGGGCTTCGTGTTCGAGAACTCGATCGTCGGCGGCGCGGTGCCGAAGGAATACATCCCCGGCGTCGAAAAGGGCCTGAACTCAGCCAAGGACAACGGTCTGCTGGCCGGCTTCCCGCTGATCGACTTCAAGGCGACGCTGACGGACGGCAAGTTCCACGACGTCGACTCCAGCGTGCTGGCGTTCGAAATCGCTGCGCGCGCCGCCTTCCGCGAACTGAAGGAGAAGGGTTCGCCCAAGCTGCTCGAGCCGATCATGGCGGTGGAAGTCGTGACCCCCGAGGAATACCTCGGCTCGGTCATCGGCGACCTGAACGGCCGCCGCGGCATGATCCAGGGTCAGGACATGCGCGGCAACGCCACCGTCGTGAACGCCTTCGTGCCGCTGGCCAACATGTTCGGCTATGTGAACACGCTGCGCGGCATGTCGCAGGGCCGCGCTCAGTTCACCATGCAATACGACCACTACGAGCCGGTGCCGCAACACGTCGCCGACGAAGTGATCAAGAAGTACGCCTAAGCTTTCCCTTTTCGGAAAGCCCGCCTATATGCGCCCGGACCGTAAGGACCGGGCGTCCTTAACCCCCAAACTGCAGGAACCCCGGTTCGGGGACCTTAGGAGCTAGAAAATGGCCAAGGAAAAGTTCGAACGGACGAAGCCGCACTGCAACATCGGCACGATTGGTCACGTTGACCACGGCAAGACGACGTTGACGGCTGCGATCACGATGACGCTGGCGAAGGCCGGCGGC